>BNJS01001085.1_pt1:0-907500 | contig 926486 bp, 993 predicted proteins | sample 8540461 | NCBI WGS metagenome assembly BNJS01 (sample SAMD00202454, study PRJDB9452) | human saliva metagenome | isolation source: human saliva | place: Japan
GAAAGGGAGCTTGGCGCAATACCGCTCGTGCGATAGACAGCCTTTGTTTTTGTCCCCCTGAGAAATTTCGACCTCCAGCCTCAACTAGGGCATCCAAAAGTCCTTCCTTTTCACTGACAAAATCCTTAGCTTGCGCAATCTCCAAGGCCTGCCAGAGTTCTTGGTCAGATACTTCTTGATTGAAACCTAGAGTCAAGTTGGAACGAATAGTTCCTTTAAAGAGTTCGACCTTTTGGGGCACATAGGCAATCCAAGACCGCCACTGCTCAAGATTATGAGGACTACATCCATCTCGATAAATGTCAATGCTTCCCTTATCTACTGGATAGAGTCCAAGTAAGACTTGCACCAAGCTTGATTTACCTGAACCAGTTCCCCCGATGATACAAAGAATTTGCCCTTGCTTCATATCAAAGGAAATGTTTCTTAGAGAAGGCTGGGCCGCATCAGGATAGGTAAAGGTTAATTCTTTGACTTGCAAAACCCGATCACCGGTAGCTTGTTTTTGTTCTAATTCTGAAAAAATATCTTCTGGAGCTTCAGTAAAAACTTCCTCAATTCGCTTGGCTGAGATATAGGATTGATTAAGAGAATTTATCAGCATGGCGAGCTTAACCAATTCCACCAAGATCTGCAAGAGGTAGTTGATAAGGGCAATAAGAGCACCTTGACTGAGCAAGTCTCCTTGAATTGAAATATAACCCTGCCAGATGATGACAAGAAGAGTTCCATTAACAATCAGATAGGTCAGAGGTGTTAACAAACTAGACCAGAAACCCGTCTTTTCTTGCAATCTAGCATAAACTTGGTTAAGAGTTTGAAAAATTTGTAACTCTCGTTTTTCCTGACCAAAAGCACGAATAACTCGCATCCCTTGCAATTGCTGGCGCGTTTCCTGAACCAGCTGATCCGTTTTCTTTCTGAGACTACTGTAGAGAGGATTGACCAACCGAGAGAGCCCTACAATGATAATCGTCAAAATCACAACCATAACTAAAAACCAGAAAGTCAGCTCAGCCGAGATGCGATAGGCCATAAAAATGGCTCCAAAAACGATAATAGGCGCTCGCAAAAAGAGACGCAGGAATTGATTGATCCCAGTCTGAATCTGGTAAGTGTCTGAAGTCAAGCGAGTCACCAAGCTAGAAGTTGTCAGACGATCTCTGCTATCCTTGGGTAGGGAAAGAATATGACGATAAAGGTCGTCTGTCAGTTCTTTGGCAAACCCAACCGCTGCCTTTGCTGAGTAAAACTGAGCTACCAATGCCACTAAAACGCCAATCACTGCAAAGATAAGGAGCAGGCCAATCTGCATCCAGAGGTGTCCTTGATCTCTCTGAGGCAAGGATTGGTCAACAATCCCAGCAATCACCATGGGAACCAAGAGTTCAAAAACAGCTTCTAGCAGCTTGAACAAGGGTGCCAAAATTGATTCTTTGATGTAGGGTTTGAAGTAAGATAGTAAGTGTTTCATAAGTCCCTTCTATTCTTATTCTGGAAACGAAGAAAGTGGGAAGTCCCACCCTCAGTTTTATTTGTTTAAGTAAGGTAATAGATAGCCATATCCTGCTTTTTCCATCTCATCCTTGGCCACAAAGCGCAAAGAGGCAGAATTAATACAGTAACGCAGGCCACCTAACTCCTGCGGTCCATCTGTGAAAACATGACCCAAGTGAGCATTTCCTGACCGAGAACGAACCTCGATTCGCTCCATTCCATGACTCAAGTCCTTGTAATAGTGAATCAACTCCTTGGAAATCGGACGACTAAAACTTGGCCAACCACAACCTGAAGCAAACTTATCCTTTGCAAAAAAAGAGTGGTTCACCCGTCGTGATGTCTACATAAATCCCTTCTTCAAAGGTTTGGTCATAGGCATTGGTAAATGGCGCCTCTGTAGCAGCTTCTTGGGTAACACGGTATGACTCTGCTGACAAACTTTCCCTTAACACTTCTTGACTAGGCTTTTCATAGTTTGCCGCATCAACTAATGGCTTCTCCGCATCGGTCACATCGATATGACAGTAACCTGAAGGATTTTTCTTAAGATAGTCTTGGTGGTAATCTTCTGCTAGAATGTAGTGGCGAAGTTTCTCCACTTCCACTGCAATCTTTCGACCCAGCATACGCTTCTGCTCCTGCACCACTGTGTAGATAGCTGGCAGATCTGCTTCATCTTGGTAATAGATTCCGGTTCGATATTGGCGACCACGGTCATTTCCTTGTTGATTGATTGATAAGGGATCGATGACTCGGAAATAATAAAGCAATATTTCTCTGAGTGACACTGTTTTCTCGTCATAAATCACTTGAACCGTTTCTGCATGGTCTGTTTCCTTGAGCAGCTGATAATTGGTCGTTTCGACTTGCCCATTAGCGTAGCCAACACTGGTTGCTAGCACTCCAGAAATTCGCGAAAAATACTCCTCTAGGCCCCAAAAACAACCACCTGCTAAATAAATTTCTGCCATCTTCGTTTCTCCTTTATCAAGTTTTTAACTAATACTCTTCGAAAATCAAATTCAAACCACGTCAGCTTACATCTGCAACCTCAAAACAGTATTTTGAGCTAACTTCGTCAGTTTCATCTACAACCTCAAAACCATGTTTTGAGCAACCTGCGGCTAGCTTCCTAGTCTGCTCTTTGATTTTCATTGAGTATAAACTTCTTTTCAAAAAAAGGACAGGAAGCCCTCTAGTCGAGACTTTCCCCATCCTATCTTCTATTTCTTTACTTTGTTTCGACACGGACACCTTGCGTATCAACTTTCAAATCATGAAGTTTGCCTTTGAAGGGTTGCTTTTGTAATTCTTCCTTAATCGCTGGCATCTTATCATGAGAAGCCAAGACCATAACTGTCGGCCCTGCTCCAGAGAGATAGGTCGCATAGGCACCATTCTCTTTAGCTACTTGCTTAATCGTCGCAAATTCACGGACCAGACTTTGACGATAACGCTCATGGAAGAGGTCCCCCTCGATTGCTTGTCCAGCTGTCACCATATCTCCTGCTAACAAGGCTGCAACGGCCACATTGGCGATAGAACTAGCAGCAACAGCTTCCTTGTAGGACAATTTCTTAGGCAAGACACGACGGCTATCTCGAGTGCGTAATTCATAGTTGGGAATATAAGCTAGAAAATAACACTCTGGGAAGTCAGCCACAATTGCTGAAACGTGACCTTCAACGGAGCTGGCAATAACGAGATTACCGTAAATTGCTGGAGCTACATTGTCAGGATGCCCTTCAATCTTAGTAGCCAGCTGCAATTTGTCGTGGTCAGATAAGTTGAGCTTGCCCAGCTGGTTAGCTAGTTCAATCCCGGCAACAATAACCGAGCTAGAAGAACCCAAACCACGCGCCAAGGGAACATCACTAGTCATTTTCAAACGTCTTGGTTGTATGTCCGGCGCAATTTGCAAGGCAATCTTGAGTAAAAGGTTGCGCTCATCGTGGGGAATCCATTTGCCAATCTGGTGTTCAATCAACCACTCATCTCGTTCTTCACAGACCTCAATTTGAAGATATTTGGTTACAGCTACACCGACCGAATCAAAACCTGGCCCGATATTGGCACTGGTTGCAGGTACAATAATCTTCATCTTATTCTCCTAACACCTTGAAGGTATTCAAGAGGTCAAATTCTGAAGCTTTGGCCAACTCAGCTGAAACATTCTCAAGCTGTGCTTTATTAATCTTATGAGTGATAATCACTACACGCGCCTTGTCACCCTCTTTGCCATCTTGGAGGATTTGCTTGAAGGAAATATCTTGAGCATTAAAGATTTCAGCAAGTTTCAAGACCTGACCTTTTGAATCTGGTGCCAAGATTGAGAAATAGTAGTTTGCTTTAACATCTTCTGGATTTGCCAAGACCAATTCACGGCTATATTCGTTGAAGTTTTTGCCAATGGTACCATCATTCAAACGACGAACGATACGGACAATATCTGCTACAACACTTGTTGCAGTTGGTTTTTGACCCGCACCTGGTCCGTAGTACATAGACTCACCGATACCGATAGATTCTACAAATACAGCGTTCATGACCCCATTCACACTGGCAAGTGGATGTGTTTTGGGCAGGAAGGTTGGAGTCACTTCTGCAGCAATGCCTGAAGGAGTTTCCTCGATAGAACCTACCAATTTCACTACATAGCCTAGATTTTGGGCTACAGCTACGTCTTCTGGTGTGATGTTACGGATTCCCTTGTGGGCTACATCGTCAAAGGCAACCTTCATACCAAAAGCAAACTGGCTCAAAATCACCATCTTGTAGGCTGCGTCAATCCCATCCACGTCATTTGTAGGGTCGCTTTCTGCAAATCCTAATCTTTGAGCTTCAGCCAGAGCATCATCATAAGACCAGCCTTCTTCGACCATTTTGGTCATCATAAAGTTAGAAGTTCCGTTAACGACACCAAGAACACGCGTGATTTTATCAGAAGCCAATGAATTTGCCAAAGTACGAAGAATTGGAATCCCACCAGCTACTGCTGCTTCGTAGTAAAGTGCTACATTATGATCTTTAGCGATTTCTAACAATTCTGCGCCATGTACAGCCAAAAGGTCCTTGTTAGCAGTAACAACGTGTTTCCCAGCTTCTAAGGCACGAGTGATAAATGTCTTAGCTGGTTCGATACGCCCCATCAATTCCACTACGATTGTAATGTCCTTGTCTGCTAAAATATCATCTACATTGGTTACAAAGTTAAAGTCATTTCCTACTGCAAGCAAGCGGTTCTTTTCATCTTCATCCTTGACCAATACCTTGGCTACTTCAATCTCTGAATGAGCTGACTGAACGATTTTTTCTCCATTTTCCTTTAGGAGGAAAGGCACGCCACTTGCAACGGTACCAAATCCAAGTAAAGCAATTTTAACTGTCATGTTTGTCTCCTAGAAATTTTCTGATATAGCCATTATAACAGAATTTTGTGAAAATTCCTATTATAGTAAATCACTATTTCAGTCTAGTAAAGAAAAAACGAATCCCATGATTCGTCTTTCTTGATAAATGAAAATTGATTTTAAAAATTATGAACGAATCTTTTGCAGACCGAGAACTGCGTCATGGTTAATCAATATTTGCCCATACTCTTGCAAGACTGAACGACTGATGTCACTGTCGTCTGCAAATTCACGCATACGAGCCAAGAGCCAAGCTGGGTATGGACTTGGATGATTTTCAATATTGACTAAAATTGTCAAATAATAGTGGTCATTCATCTTATAGAGTTCAGATGTTTCCATCTCAAAAGTCACTGTTTTAGCAAAAGCCACTAGGTCAGCAAGGCTTGCAAAGCGCAGGATGTAGTAGATATAAGGTTCTTTCTTATTCTCCGTCTCCTTGTTCGCTTGCTCTTGCTCTTCTTCTTTAGCTTCTACCTGTTCTAGAGATTGGATGGCCTCAATATCATCCTTGGTCTTTTCTGCGATGCTTTTTTCCAGAGTTTTGAGAAATTCATCTGGTGACATTTGGGCCAATTCTTCCATATCCGGCAGATCCGCCAAATCTTCAAAATCCAGATTTTGGTCAATCTTGGACTTGGTCACAAAGACGTCGACCTTGTCAGGTTTTGGCGTCACACGGAAACTCAGCATGCCACTATCCAAGAAATTGTCTGGCATTTCCAGTTCATCTAAAATAGCATAGAAAAACTCTTCGGTTTTTTCCTGAGGAACGAGAAAGTCTGCAATTTCCATTCCTCGATCCATCAAATCATCTAAAGTCATCGTGATTTTCAGTGTTGTATCACTAATTTGTTTCATCTTCATATCTAGTAACCTCTTACTTTCAGTCTATCTATTATACTAGATTTTTACGATTTTATCAAAAGAATGAAGCTGGAATGTGATATAATACTAGAGATAATGTTACATTTAAGAAAGAAAGTTCAATGAAAAATATAAAAGTTAATGCCTTGGCTAGCTTGCTGGTCAATATTCTCAATATCGTTTTTCCTCTGATAACCAACCCTTATCTGACGCGGATCCTCAGCAAATCCAACTACGGTTATTTCAACACCGCCAATACCTGGGCTAGCTTTGTTATTCCACTAGCTGCCTTTGGGATATACAACTACGGGATTCGTGCTATCAGTAAGGTCAAGGATGACAAGAATAAAATCAACTACGTCTTTTCTAAGTTGTTTTATATCTCGGTTTTCACCTCTCTCCTGACGACTGGTATCTACTTCCTCTTTATCTTCTTTGACACCAGCATTGAGAACCTGAAAGTTCTCTACTACATCCTAGGAGCCCAAGCTCTCTTCCAATTCCTCAATATCGAATGGATGAATGAGGCCTATGAAAACTATGCCTTTATCCTTTACAAGACATTGATTATTCGAATTACCATGCTGGTCGCTATCTTTGCCTTCGTTAAAACGGCTGATGATATCGTTCCTTATGCTATCGTCATGACAGCGACCACTATCCTCAACTACCTCCTTAGTTTTCTTTGGATTAAGAGAGAAGTTTCTTTTGTTAAAATTGGTTTCATCGAATTAGCTAAGGCTTCTAAACCACTCTTTACTATGCTTCTCCTGGCAAATGCCAATATGCTCTACACCTTGCTAGATAGAATGTTTATCACCAAGGGACCAGATGAAAACTATATTTCTTATTATACAATTGCCTATAGCATCGTCATGCTGATTGCTGGTGTCTTAAGTGGAGCTATCAGTGTCAGCATTCCACGTCTCGGCTACTACCTTGGGAAAAAGGATTACAATTCTTATAATTATCTTGTAAATCAAGCGGCATCATTATTCTATTTTCTCATGATTCCAACTAGTTTCGGGATTATGATTTTAGGAAAGTACGCAACGGTTATCTACTCTTCTGAAAAGTATCTTGAGGCAGGTATCGTGACCAGCGTCTTCGCCTTTCGAACCATTATCTGGGCTATTGAATTGATTCTTGGTAAGCAAATTATCTTTATCAATGACCACGAGAACCGCTTGACTGCTTTCTACTTTGCTGGTGGTGGCGCAAATCTCCTCTTCAACTGTATCTTATATATCAATAATATTTTTGCCCCTGAGTATTATATTGCTACTACCATTATTGCAGAAGCCATCGTTGTTCTCTTAGAAATTCATTTTATTAGGAAACACCAACTAATCAATTTAAAAGAAATCTTTGTGACCTTAACACGTTATGGTCTCATATCCCTTGGATTTATTCCGATCTTCTATATTTTCAAGATGATTTTCCAAATCAGTTCCTATACGGTGAACCTCAACATGATCCTCATGGTTCTCTCTACCATAGCTACTTGTGGAATCTACTATCTCTTAACACTCTTTCTCACTAAGGATAAAACACTTCACTATGCACTGAACCTAGTATTAGCTAAGATCAAAAGAAACTAAAAGAACACCCTACTGATAAACGCTCGTTTATCAGTAGGGTGTTTCTTATTTATTCTTTTTCTTTCTTGTCAGAAGTATTGGCTTCTAGATTTGAATCTTGTTTTGGCTGTTCAGCAATAGAAGAACTAGCTTCTTGCTTCTTCTCTGACTGATCTGCTTCGCCATTGACAGCAGCAACAGCCTGTCTCCAAATGCCTTCCTCGTTTACCTTATAACCATCCGGTGTAGTGGCATTTTTCAACAAGGAACCATCTGTTTGGAAATAGTACCAATTACCGTCAATTCGTTTCCAACCGGTCTGCATAGCTCCTGATTCATCAAAGTAATAATGATCACCATTTACTTTATGAAGGCCAACCAACATGATGCCATCTTCAGGATTGAGATAATACCAGATTTCTTTATCCTTTATCCAACCTGTTTTCATAGCTCCATTTGCTTCAAAGTAACGATAATGATTATCAAACCATTTCCAGCCTGTTTGCATAGCTCCTGATGCACTAAAGTAATACTGCTTACCATCTACTTGTTGGAAACCGACCAACATGATGCCTTCCTGAGCTTCAAGGTAATACCATGTTCCTTGATCCTTCAACCAACCGGTCTTCATAGCTCCTGACTCAGCGTAGTAATACCAGTGTTTATCAAGCCACTGCCAGCCTGTTTGCATTGCACCGCTGGTATTCAAATAGTAACGAATACCGTTGATTTCTTGTTTCCCAGTCTGCATAATACCATCTTGATTTAGGTAATACCATTTCTCATTATCCTTAATCCAGCCTGTTTTCATAGCTCCTGAGTTCGCATAGTAATACCAATTGTTCTCTAGCCATTTCCAGCCTGTTTGCATGGCACCACTAGCGTTCAAGTAGTAACGAGTACCATTTATATCTTGTTTTCCAGTGAGCATGATACCATCGTTGTCCAGATAATACCAAGTATCCTGATCCTTGACCCAACCAGTTTTCATAGCTCCAGAACTTGCAAAATAGTTCCAGTGACCATCAACAAAGGCCCAGCCAGTTTGCATGACACCTTCTTGATTAAAGTAGTATGTGCTTCCATTGATATTCTTTTTACCAACGGTCTTTAGCCCATCCTCATCATAGAAATACCAATCTGAATCAATCTTTTGCCAAGTTGAAGGATTACCTGCTGTTTGGAGTGCACCACTGTCTGCAAAGAACATCTTCTTGCCATTAAAGACTTGATTTCCTGTTAGCATCTTTCCATCTGCTGCAAAGAGATATTTCTTCCCTCCAATTTCAGAAAGTTCACTAAATCGTCTAGCGCCATTTGATTGGATATAATACCAAGAGCCATCCAGCTTGAACCAACCGCCTGTTTGCATTTTGCCATTTGAGTTGAGATAGTAATCATTCCCCTTAGCATTTTCTCCCCAATCATCATTAAGGTGAAGCCAGCGTCCTGCTTGCATTTGCCCTTTTCCATTAAAGAAGTAAGTGGCTCCGCCAATCTCTTTCCAACCGATAGCCATTTCTCCATCTGCTAAACGATATTTCCAGTAGCCACCTTCTTGATACCATTTTTCGTCAACTACAGGGATGTCAGGGAAGAGATTAGAAACATTAGCAAATCCGCTATCACTAATATCAAAAACAGTTGCATCCTGAGTTTGACTAGAAGCTCTGAGAACTTGAATATTTTTCTTTTGGAGATATTCTCTGGTTGAAGCAACATTAATATCACCACCAGTTGTTTGAATAATCATCTTTGGTGATAGGTTTTCAAGAAAATTAATCGTATTTGAAATTGTCGCATCATAATGATGATTCCATTTCATCATATCAACCTTGCCGATAACTGGACCTAACTTATCTTCTGCTCCTTCGGCATTATCCAAATCTCCACCAAGGTAGATTCTCTTTCCTGCCACAGTCACCACTGAAACGATTGAGTTTGAGTTATCATCTCGAACTTTTTTCAGGTTACCATCAGCATCATATTCATTTTTATAATTATAGAGTTGGATATCCATATCACCTAATTTAAAGTGACTATCCTCGTCTGTAATATTCTGAATAAGAGTAACCCCTCGTTTTTGTGCGGCTCTCAAAGCATTATCGTAATTAAAAAGATTATCCCAGAGTCCCCAGTTTGCTGTGATCCGATCATCTGAATATTTTTTCAAATAAAACTTACCGACTTGATATCGATTGAGTATTTCGTCCGCTCCACCAATATGGTCACTATGGACATGAGTTCCTATAATAAAATCTAATTTTTTAACACCAATCTGATCAAGATGGCGAATCAAACGGTCTTCCAAGACTTGATAATTTCTCATGGAAATCCCCCAACGACTTGGATAGCGTGGATCACTCCCATCAGGAAAGTCATAATCTTCCCCCATATCAATCAAGGCATAATGACCATTGCTTTCCAGAAGGATAGCATCACTCCCAGATTTTGCTTTAGTATTTATGAAATGGATACGATTGCCTGAACCAGCAGTAATGGTGTCTGCATTAACTTGTTGTGATAAACCAATCAACACAAAAAGGAAAGCAAATAAACTATAACTGACTGATTTAACTAATTTTTTATTCTTCATCTTGAACACTCCTTTCTCGATGAAAACAATCTCTTACTAATCAATCCAATAATTCTTATCAGTTCCTGGAACCTGTTGTTCAACAGGCGGTGGAGTCATATAATCTGCTCCAAATTCGTAGACAAGAATTTCATGGTATTTTCTCGGAGCCTTCACTACGATGTTTTCGTATGGCATATCAATCAGATCATAGAGCCATTCTTTTTTGATTCCCTCTGGAAAACTTGGATCAAATATCGTACAGGTAAGATCTGTAGCTTGATTTACACTATATTTCAAAGCAAGATTCTCTAATTTTTGATTCCAAGTTTGTGGAGAACTTAGGCGAAAAATAGCCGATCCAATATAGCGAGGCAGATTTTTTATCCCCCCATTTTCCGATTTAATTCCTTTGAAATTCAAAGAAGAAAGGCGGACAAAATGTTTGTAGAGCTTCATTTTCTTACAATCACTTTCCTCCGTCACGACACCATCGTATGGAAAAATGTCAACACAAGTTCCTAATACAACTGTCGGGTCCAGAAGATTGGCGTCTCTACGTGTTCTAATATCGTGGACACGCATATAACTGTAAGGATAGCCTTTTGTTTCTCTAAATGAAATCAATTTGTAGTAGGGATGATTCTCATTTTTTAAAACCTTATAAAGCTTTTCAAATTCATCTCGCGCCAAAGAAATATCCGTATCATCATCCCAAGGGATAAATCCTTTATGGCGGACAGCTCCTAGTAAGGTTCCAAAATCAATAAAATATTTAATCTGATGCTTTTCACATAGTTCATGTAGATACTTTAAAATATCCAACTCCACTTGTTTTATTTCTTCAAGACTTATAACTCTCTCAGACATACGTTCTATTCTCCTAATTTCGACTAATTCTTTAAACGATTTCTAACTGCGATTTGCTTGCTTAGAACTTTTAGTGATTTTCCACAGTTTGAAATCATGGTGAGATACTCTCTGTTCAAGAGGGGGCAATTGCATGTAATCTCCATAGTCAGAGGTCAAAATTTCATGGTAGTGTTTTGGAATCATAAATTCCTTGCCTTCAAATGTTCCCACAATCACTTGTTCCAACCACTCACGTTTCCAAACTGGCTTATTCATATCCTTGTAAATCAAATAGTCAACTTGCTCGTAGTCAGCAACTGCTCTAGATTTAGCAAGCTCATCAATTTGCTCAACATACTTATTCGTATTTGTAAAATAGAAAACGACAACAGAAATATAACGAATTAAAGAATTTAGTAGACTTTTCGTGTTGGTAATTCCTTTAAAAGTGTAACAACTCAATTGACGTTTCTTTATGAGCTTCGTCATCTTGTTTTTAAAATCCGCGTCATCTTCGTAACCATCCACAGGGAAAATGTCTACATAGATTCCCATATTGGAATCTATTCGAACATCCTCTTCTAGCAAGTAGGTATGGTTATCCTGCACTTTCATGAAGGGATAGACGTAGTTGAGATTATTTTTATAAGACATGACTTCATAACGTTCATCAGGATGAGCGATGAGGTAGTCTTGCAACTTTTCATAATCTTCTCGTAACATGCAGATATCCATGTCATCATCCCAAGGGATAAATCCTTGATGGCGAACAGCACCAATTAGACTTCCATATGCTAAGAAATACTTGACACCAATTTCTGACAAACCTCATGAATGTACTCCATGATTCCAAGTTCCATCTGTTGAATTTCACTGACATCTGTTACTTCTTGATACCGAACTCCTTCATCCCGTTTACAAACCACTAGTCCATAACCGATTGCCAACCAAAAGATGATATTGATAAAGTTGGTAGAGTACATGATCTGACTTTCAAACAACTGACCAAACAAGATACCGAAGAAAAGAATCATAATCAATTTGTCAGTATTTTTCTTGGACACAATCAAATAAGTTAAAAAGCGCTTGATGACATAACCTAATATAAGAAGGAAGGATACCAAGCCTAGAACTCCCGAACTGACAAATATGGTTACAAAAATATTATGGAAATTCCCACCAATAAGGGAGTTTTGAATCTCAAATTTACTGAAATATTCTGTATAGTAATCTGGAACATTCCGTACACCATAACCAAAAATTGGTTTGGCACTTCCCATCTTGATTGCGTTTTTCCAGATATAGGTTCTACCACTTGGTGTTGTTTCAATTAGATGGAGTTCACCATTCTTCTTAGTGATAGACGAATCTGTCTCAGCGTAGGATTGTCCTTTGTTTAAGTCAAAAACAGTCGCAGTTTCAGATGAGATATAAATTGAAGTTGCATAACTCAATCCAATGTTGGTAGCAGTAATCAGCAAACCAGCAACGATAAAAGTAAGAAATCGTTTAACGATACTTCCTCTACTAGCAAAGAAACTATAGAGTCCAATCATGAGAAGCAAGGACAATAAGGCCCCTCGACTTTGCATAGTTGCAAAATAAACTAATTGAATGACGTTGTTCAGTTTAAGATAAACAGAATATTTACTTCCTTTATGGATCAAATACATAGCCAATATAATGCTAATGTATGAAAATATCGCACTAGCATTAGGATTAACAATCCCCCACAGACGTCCATTCATGACACCATAGTAATAAGATTGTTCGCCAATCTTAAATAGGATAAGGACTCTACTTACCAATAAACCAAACGCAAAAATTGCTGAAGAAAAAGATACAATTTGAACCGTATAGGCAATCCAGTCAAATAATCTTTTAAGCTGACCCGATTGTAACATGGTAAATAATAAAACATAGGTTACCATGAAAAGGATTTCAATCACATTCCCAATCAAATGTCCAGAGCGATTGAATATAGCCGATAGCAGATGACTCCCAGATAACAAGCCAAATAAGGCCAAAAACTTTCGATCTACTGTAATCTGTTTCCACTTAAACAACAAGGTATAGCAAATATAAAGTACAACAATCGCTGACAATCCTTTGTAGAGGGGATTTGCTACCTTATAAACCAGTGAACTCATACTTAAAATCGAAATAAAAACAAACAGATATGCAATCCATAGTTTTGATTTTCCAAAGTATTCATCCAATTTTGAAAAATTCATTTTCAACTCCTTCTCATGATATTAGTTTTTTAATCCAACAATTTTCTTATATAGCCATGGAGAAATGACAAGTGAAAGGATCGCTACCTTGCGAAAAGTAGTGAAATAAGCATCCTTCCATATTTCGTGTCGATGCTGAACAATCCAAGTCCGTAGTTCGGCTTTCTCCTTTTGATACTCTTCAGATGAAGTAAATATGATTTTATCGTAAACTGTGATATACGACCAACATTCTCTATTTCAATTCAGGTTTTAAATCAGGAAAAGCTTGTGATACTTGAGCAATGATGTGCTTATAAACTTCTATCGTATCAAGTACATGCTGATTAACAGATGTTGTTGCACTTCCCTCACGATGATCATAATAATAAATTGGTTTGTCAATAAATACGCTACTGCATCTTGTCTTCAGTAGCAATTCAGTTAAAAATAAGGCATCTTCAGCTAGGTGATAATTTGTATTAAACTTTTCATCTGCTAGCAAGTCTCTCTTGAACAGTTTTGCGACTGGAAAAAATGACGTTCTAGTAGTCATCAGTAATTCCTTCATAGTTTCTTCTGTTGACCAGAGTTCTGTTTTTCCAGAATGTGGAGGTAGGTCTGTTACAATGCCGTTTTTAATATGGTGCAGAGGAGCAATTACAAAGCCTATATTTTCCCCCTCAACTGCACTAGCTAAAGTAGCTAGGTAATCCTGGGTAACGAAATCATCGCTATCAATAAAGGTAATCCAAGCACCAGTCGCCAGCTGAATTCCCATATTTCTAGCATTTGAAACTCCAGCATTTTCGATATGATAAACCTTGATATTCTCATACTGAGATGCTAAGTGATCACAGATCAGTCCACTGGAATCAGTAGAACCATCATTGATCAGAATTAGTTCAAAATTGGCATAAGTTTGTTGAAGAATCGACTCTACACATCGCTCCAGATAGGCTTCTACATTGTAGACTGGAACAATAACGCTAATTTTTCTCCCATCATGCCCCATATTCTCCCTTATACTCTGTGTAACTCTTGTCCATGTCTGCTATAATCGCATCATGATGTGGTACCTGCTTGTCTGCTGGTGGTGGCGTCATATAATCCCCAAAAGCAGTGCTAAGATAGGCATCATAGCCGACTGGGATGGGCATCTCAGTTCCTTCAAATGGCAAGAAAAGATTGTCTTCAAAGGATGCGATTGGGTATTTGTTTCGCATGTAGCCAGGACCCGAGCATAATTCTGTGATTCCATCGCTCTCAGCCAGACCATACTTGGTCATTTCTTTTTCAGCCTTTTTCCAAATGCGATAACGTAGAGATTTGGGAGTCAAACCGAGTAAGATACGACTTCCCCATTTCATGACTGCACCATGTTTTTCTGGAACAGTTTGGGCACAAAAAAGGGAATAGATCAAGGCCCAACGAACCTGTTTCTTACGCTCAGCTGGATTTTTAGGATAATAATCTAAAGGCAAAACGTCCAAAGCCAAACCATGTGGCAAATCCAAATCCTTCTGATAAGGCTTGATACAAGTTGTTTCTTTATCACGTATAGTAATAAAAAGGTTACGGTCTACAAAGTCCTTGTGACTCTTTGACAAGAAATAACGCTCATCTGCATAACGAGGCCATAGTTCGGCTAACTTTTCATAGTCCTTGCGAGGCATGAAAAAATCTAGGTCATCATCCCAAGGAATGAAGCCCTTGTTGCGAAGGGCACCAATAGCCCCACCACCACAGAGATAGCACAACAAATTATGTTCTTTACAAAATGCGACGAAATATTCAGCCATTTCCAGACTACGAGCCTGAATCGCTTTCAAATCACTCATGTCTCTCCTCTTCTGTCCAATAACGAGTTATATCGTTTTATTATACCATAAAAAAGCCTTAAAAATCCATCAGATACCGTAAAAAATCAAAGCCCAATCCACCATTTTTACTGGTGAATGAAGCTTTGATTTTTATTTATTTACATCTTATCTCATTCCCATTTGGGCGAGTTTAGTCCGGTATTTGTTCTGGTCGATAAGTAGACCCTGTCCTCCGTAGACATCATAAGCATCCACCCAATCGCCCAGTTCTGGCACTGTGAGTCTTTCGATACCATTCTGTGCACCTTCGATAACTGATAAGCCATTGGTCAGTAAGAATGTATATGGTAGGTTGGTAGAAGTCATTCCAAATACTTTTCCAAGTGCTTCTGATCCTGTAAAGAGTTTGGTTGGATCTTTGATTTGCTCAAGAACAGCTGACATGACTTGCTGCTGACGTTTGGTACGACCATAGTCTCCTTCATCATCATCACGGAAACGAGCGTAGTTGAGCAAGGTTGAGCCATTCATCTGCTGTTTCCCAACTTTAATAGTTTGAGTTGGCGATTCGGTTTCTGTTGCATGAAGGTCATCTCCAACTGTGGCTGCTGTCAGAGGCTGACCATTTAACGTTGAAAACTTAGCGTCTATAGTCACCCCATCAGGAAATAACGTATCAATGGCAGTTGCAAAGGCTTGGAAATCCACTAGGGCATAGTACTTAATATCCAAATCAAAGTTGTCTTTTAGAACCTTGCGGACCATTTCAGCCCCTTTTTGCCCTTCTTGTTCCCCGAGTTCATAAGCAACATTGAGTTTATTATCCGTTTGTTTCTTGCCATTCACAATCTGGCTGTAGCCATCAATATAGACTAGGTTGTCACGCATGAAGCTGACTAGCTTGATCTTCTTATCCGAACCACTAACATTCAATACCATAATCGTATCTGTACGGGTTTCTGCACTGTTTTGACCAATACGACCATCTGTCCCCATGATTAGGATATTCACCCCGTCTTTAGTATCTTGACCATTAAAGACCTCTACTTGAGCTGCTTTTGCATCAGCTGGCCTATTGGTAGAAGTTGCTGACTGGAAACCGCGCAGGAACATAAAAATCATCCCCGCAGCCACACAGGTTATCAACAGTAAAAGCCAAATTAGAACTCGTTTAAAAAATCTTCTTGGTTTCTTCTTTTTCACTTTTGGAAGAGAGGAAAATTTCTGATGTCTATTCGAGCGACTTTGATTGGAATACTGTGGAATCCCAATGTCCTTCCCTAGATTTTTTTCCCTTTCACCTTCATTAGAGGGAAATCCACCGTCCATTTTTCTTTTCAGATAGTCAAATTCTCTCTTTTCTCTGTCATTTAGGTAATGAATATTCTTAAAAAGGTAATCATAGCGTAACTGCTCATGATGACTTAAAGGGCTTTCTTTGCTCATAGGCTCTCCTTTCCTAGGTCCCTTATGGTGAAAATAGGGTAGGTTCCCAGTATCTTGTACTGGATTCCAATTGCTTCTAGTTCTTGTCTGGCAAAATGAACCAGCTCTTTGTCACTATAGTCTACATCGATAATGAAAAAATATTCTCCCAAGGCTGTTTTAAGGGGGCGACTCTCAATCTTTGTTAAGTCAATCCCTCTCCAAGCAAAGGTCGAAAGTGCCTTGTAAAGAGCACCAGGTAGATTGTCTGGTAAGGTCAAGGCCAAACTCATTTTTTCAGTTTGCGATTGCAAAGGGATAGTGGGAATCTCGGATCCTAAAACCCAAAAACGAGTGAAATTGGCTTCCATTTCTTGGATATCTTCTGCTATCAATTCCAAACCATACTCTGCAGCGGAGTTTCTAGGGGCAATAGCCGCAAAAGGTTGGTCTGGATGTTCAGCAATAAATCGGGCTGCATAGGCTGTGCTTGCCGTCACTTCAAGCTGGGCTTCTGGATAATGCTCCTCTATGAACTTCTTTCCCTGAGCCAGAGCCTGAGGATGAGAAAAGATTTTCTCAATTTTTGACTGACCTGGAACTGCCATCAGCTGCTGATGAATGGGTTGTACGATTTCTGCAACAGCCTGAATATCCGCCTGATGAAAAAGGTAATCCAAGCTTTCATGCACACTCCCCTCAATGGAGTTTTCAACTGGTACCACAGAATAGTCCACCAAGCCCTGTTCATAGGCCTTAATAACATCTGTGATATTGGCAAAAGCCTGCAATTCCTCTTTGAGAAATGCTGTCTGCACAACATGATGCGAAAAAGATCCCTTGGGACCTAGATAGGCAATTTTCATCTCAGTTCCTCTATAATTTCCTCTGGGCTTAGCTTGGTCACATCTAGAATCCGACTGGCTACTTCCTCATACCAAGCTTGTCTTTCTTGGAAAATTCTGGCTAGCTCTTCCTTACTTTTGTTGAGAAAAAGCGGGCGCTGATTGTCCTTGTCAGCTGCGATACGTTGGTAGAGGGTTTCAAAATCTGCTTTTAGGTAGATGTTATCAGGATTGGTCTTGAGCAAGTCACGATTTCTCTGAGAAATGACAACTCCTCCGCCAGTTGACACAACTCGGTCCGTTTTTAGTAAGTCAGCTAGGACTTCTGACTCTACTTGACGAAAGGCCACTTCTCCTTTTTCAGCGAAGAAATTCGCAATGGACATTCCCAAACGTTCCTCGATTAAGGCATCCATATCGATGTAGTCCGGGTCCAATCCTCTAGCGATTGTCGATTTGCCTGCCCCCATAAATCCGAGTAATACCTTAGCCATGAATCAAAGTCTCCAAATCATCAAAGAAGCTAGGATAGCTGGTATTGATGGCTTCAGCACGATCAAGTTCCACTTCTCCATCCGCAACCAAGAGGGCTGCAATAGCTGTCATCATTCCAATTCGATGATCACCAAACGTATTGACTCTAGCGCCATGAAGTCTTGATTTCCCTTTGATAATCATCCCATCTGCTGTAGGAGTGATATCCGCCCCCATGCTATTTAAGGCGTCAGCCACCACCTGAATGCGGTCAGTTTCCTTGACCTTGAGTTCCTCAGCATCCTTAATAACTGTTACACCTTGGGCTTGCGTCGCTAGAAGGGCAATAATAGGCAATTCATCAATCAAACGGGGAATCAAGGATCCACCAATCTCTGTTCCTTTTAAGTCAGAAGACTCGACAGTTAGGGTTGCAGATTTAGCAACTGGGTCAATTTCAGTTATTTCTAGTTTTCCTCCCATGGCGCGAATGACATCAATAATACCTGTACGCGTTTCGTTAATCCCCACATTCTGCAGCACCACACGAGAGTTTGGAACAATCAAACCTGCAACCAACCAAAAGGCTGCACTAGAAATATCTCCTGGCACGATTACCTTTTGTCCGATCAGTTTTTGTGGTCCTTGAACTGTAATTTTTTTGCCATCCACACTTAAATGACCACCAAATTGCTGTAGCATATCTTCGGTGTGGTTACGAGTACATTCTTTCTCGATAATAACGGACTCCCCCTGAGCCTGCAAGGCTGCAAATATCAAGGCAGACTTGACTTGAGCAGAGGCGATTGGCAACTCATAGTGAATAGGTGTAAGTTTTTTCGTTCCTTTTAAGCGAAGAGGAGGCAGGTCTCGCTCCGTTTGCCCTGAAATGCTGACGCCCATTTTTTTCAGAGGAATCGTCACGCGATCCATAGGACGTTTGGAAAGACTGTCATCTCCAAACATCTCTACTTCGAAGTCTGCACCGGCAAGGACACCTGAAATCAGGCGAATCGAGGTTCCAGAATTCCCCATATCCAAGGCGTTTTGCGGAGCTTTTAAGCCATCCATTCCAACACCTTGAATGGTAATGACACCGTCTTTATCCTCAATTTCAACACCAAGGTCACGAAAAACCTGCATGGTTGAGAGCACATCCTCTCCACGCAGAATATCATATACCTTGGTTTCTCCCTCAGCCAAACTTCCAAAAATAATCGAACGGTGGCTGATAGACTTGTCACCTGGAACCCGGATACTGCCATGTAAGTGGCGAATGTTTGTTTTTAGTTTCATAGTTGACCCCATACTTGCGATACTTTTTCTTATTTTATCACAAAAAAGCCAGAAATTCCTGAAATTTCTGGCTTTTATACAGATAAAATACTATTTCAATAATTCTGAAACAGGTTCAAAGACAATTTTTTCAATGTCTGAAAGGTAAATGGACAATTGTTGCTGTTTAGCAAAGAAATCTGACAAAAGAGCGTTCTCTTGGATTTGCTTGCTGAAAGACTGCATCTTTTCTTGGAAAGAGGCATCTGGCATTTGTCCAGTTTGCGCCATGACCTGGATTTCTTGCTGGAAGGCGAGGTAGTCTGCAAAAATCCTGCTAGCTTGTTCATCAGCTTGGATGGCATCTTTTGCAGCCTTAACCGCCTTGTATTCTGGTAATTCGCGTAACCCGCGACTGAGTTCATTTGCACTATCGTAAATATTTGACATGATTTTCTCCTTATTTGACGACGACTGTGTAGTCCGTATTTTCTGTAATTAAACGCTCAGCTCGTTCCAGATCTTGAGCATTTTTAAAGGAAATTTGTAGAATCCCGTGAACATCCTCACGGTTTTCTTCGTTGATGTGGATGTTGACCAAGGAAGTTCCACGTATCAATTCCAAAATCCGCAAGATAACATCTTCTTCATCGGGAACATCGACATAGAGGTCGTAAGAGCTATCCACACCACCACGCTTATGGATTTCCATAGCCTGACGTTGCGCACGCGCTTGCTTGAAAAAGTTCCAGATTTGCTCTTCATCTCCCTTGCTGATGGCTTGTCCAACCTCATCTAAGCGTTCCTTGAAATCCGCAATTCGATCTAGGATAGTCTCACGATTAGACAAGAGAATGGAGGTCCACATACCTGGCTCGCTTTCCGCAATGCGAGTCATATCTCGAAAACCACCCGCCGCAAAGCGCCTTGCCATCTCATGTTCTTGAGCATAAACTGCCGTCTGCTCCATAAGGCTGGAAGCCAGAATATGAGGGAAATGGCTAATCTGAGAAGTCACCCGATCATGCTCCTTGGCATCAATCTCGATAAAGCGAGCATGAAGACCTGAAAGCAGATCTTTCATCTCCTCAAGTGTGTCAGGACTTGTCAGGCTCGAAGGTGTGAAGATATAATAGGCATTCTCAAAGAGATTAACATCCGCAGAAGCAGCCCCTGTCTTGTGGCTACCAGCCATTGGATGGGCCCCGACAAAGCGAACCATCTTGCCAGCCAAATACTGCTCCGCCGCATCCACAATGTCTGACTTGGTCGAACCGGCATCCGAGATAATGACGCCTTCTTTCAAATCTAAATCTGCCAGCTCCTTAATAAAAGCAATGGTCTGTTTGATTGGCAAGGTCAGGATGATGACATCTGCTAGGGGAGCGAAACTGGCAAAATCATCCGTCGCACGGTCTATCATCCCCCGCTCCAAAGCAATATCTCTCGAAGCCTGACTGCGATTATAACCTAAAATTTCATAATCCGGATGATCACGCCTGATACCGAGTGCCATCGAAGCACCAATCAAACCGAGACCTGCGATATAGATGGTTTTTGCCATAAGGACTCCTTAATAGTTCTTTGTATAGTCTCGGTGCTTGGCAACTGCCTCTTTTAATTCTTCAAGATTATCTGATGAGAATTTTTCAAGGATTTCTTGTGCCAGAACCGTTGCTACAACGGCTTCCATGACCACCCCAGCTGCTGGAAGGGCTGTCGGATCACTTCTCTCCACGGTTGCCTTGTAAGGTTCGTGGGTTTCGATATCCACACTCATAAGTGGTTTATAGAGAGTGGGAATGGGTTTCATGACTCCACGAACAACGATGGGTTGCCCATTGGTCATACCACCTTCAAAACCACCCAGATTGTTGGTACGGCGAGTATAACCATCTTCTTTAGACCAGAGAATTTCATCCATAACTTGGCTGCCTTTGCGGTAACCAGCTTCAAATCCAAGACCAAATTCCACCCCTTTAAAGGCATTGATAGAAACAACTGCTTGGGCCAATCGCGCATCCAATTTTCTGTCCCATTGGACATAGGAGCCAAGACCAACTGGAACGCCTCCGACGACTGTCTCCACAACCCCACCGATGGTATCACCGTCACGTTTGATTTGGTCAATGTAGTCCTTGATTTCCTGTTCCCGTTCTTGGTTGACAATAGAAACTTCAGACTGGGCAGCTCGTTGCTTGATTTCAGCGACGGTTAGATTTTCAGGCACATCGATTTCCTTGCCACCAAAGACCACAACGTGGTTAGCAATCTCCATATCAAGTTCAGCCAGGAGGCGTTTAGCTACTGCTCCTACTGCCACCCGCATGGTGGTTTCACGAGCTGATGAACGTTCCAAAGAATTTCGCAAATCATCAAAACGGTACTTGATGCCCCCAACCAAGTCGGCGTGACCTGGACGTGGATGCGTGATTTTTCGCTTGCTTTTAAGGCGGTCTTCAATGTCCTTAGCAGACATGATGTCCAGCCATTTTTGGTGGTCTTTGTTAATGACATCCATGGTAATGGGAGCTCCTGTCGTCTTCCCGTGGCGAACGCCCGATGTAAAGACAACCTGGTCACTCTCAATCTTCATACGACCACCACGACCGTAGCCACCCTGACGGCGTTTCAGATCCTCATTGATGTCCTCTACTGTTAAAGGAAGGCCCGCTGGAATTCCTTCAATAATAGCCGTCAGACGGGGGCCGTGTGATTCTCCTGCAGTTAAATATCTCATACGTTCTCCTTATTTTACCAAGTAGTCTTTCATCTCTTCCAGAGAAACTGGGTGAATGGTCGCTGAACCAAGCTCTGGTACCAAGACCAATTTCAAGGTGTTCCCACGCGCCTTCTTGTCATGAGTCAAGGCTTGATAAAGCTTATCAACATCCCAGTTTTCATAGTCAACAGGTAAGCCAAATTTCTGACACATCTCTGTGATGGACCGAGTTATACCAATCGGCATGAGGCCTTTTTCCTCAGCAACCTTGGCAATCTGTACCATTCCCATAGCCACAGCCTCACCATGCATAACCTTGCCATAACCGGCAGTCGCTTCGATAGCATGACCAATAGTGTGCCCAAAATTTAGGTAAAGGCGAACACCATTGTCCAACTCATCCTCAACCACCATCTTGCGCTTAACTTGACAAGAATGTTCAATCAAGGTCTCTGCATGTTCCAGTATACTCTCAACCGAACCATCCAGGTCCGTTAAGAGAGCCCACAGTTCTGGATCCTCAATCAATCCATACTTGATAACCTCACCCATTCCTTCAATCAACTCTCTTTTCCCGAGTGTTTCAAGGACAAGCGGGTCAATCAGAACCCCATCTGGTTGGGCAAAAGTTCCCACCATATTTTTAGCAAATGGAGTATTGACCCCCGTCTTTCCACCGATAGAAGAATCAACCTGGGCTGTCAAACTAGTCGGAATCTGAACAAAGTGAATGCCCCGCATATAGGTAGAGGCTACAAAACCAGCTAGGTCCCCAACAACACCACCACCAAGAGCTACAATCCCATCGCTACGAGTCAAACCTTGCTTGACTAGAAACTCATAGATCTTCTGAACAGTTGTTAAATTTTTTCGTTCTTCGCCTTCTAAGAAATCAAAAACAGCTACCTGAAAACCAGCATCTTCTAGGCTGAGTTTAACCCTCTCTGCATAGAGAGAGGCTACATGGTTGTCTGTTACAATGACTACCTTTTGAGGTTGCCAGAGTTCTCGCAACCATTGACCAGCTTGCGATAGACAACCTTTTTCAATCTGAATATCATAAGGATGATGCGGAATATCGATTCTGATTTTCATAGGAGGGTCTCCTTTTCACTATTTATATTTTTCTGTTAAGGACTGCCAAATCTCGTCTGTCGGCATTTCTTTTCCTATCCACAGTTGAAAAGCTTCAGCAGCTTGATAGAGCAACATTCCCAGACCGTTAACGGCTGGATTGCCCTGACTTCTAGCCCATTTTAAAAATGGCGTCTCAAAGGGTTTGTAAATAATATCTGCGACCAAGAGAGCCTCTGGCAAATTGATGTTTTCTGGAACTGGCGACGACTGGCCATCCATCCCAACACTAGTCGCGTTGACGAGCAGGTCCGACTCAGCAATCCTTGATTGCAGTTCAGAAAGATCTTCTAAAGCATACAAGTCCACTTTAAATCCTGTTTGGTCCTGCAACTTGTCTAGGTAAGGTCTTGTTTTTTCCATAGAAGTTGAACGCACAAAGACAGAAATCTGACTAATCCCATCCAAAATAGCTTGCACCAGAATGGACTTGGCTGCGCCCCCTGCTCCCAGAATGGTCATTTTCTTATCCGAGATTGTAAAAGAAGGCAAGCTCTTAAAAAATCCCTTGCCATCTGTATTATATCCAATTAACGTTCCGTCTTGATTGACAACTGTGTTGACCGCCCCAATCAAACGAGCCTCATCACTCAACTCATCCAGATAAGGAATCACTTGCTCCTTGTAAGGCATGGAGAGGTTGATTCCAAACATCTGGTAACGGCGAATATTGGTTACTGTTTCCGCCAAGTCACCTGCTTCAATCTCCCAAGCCACATAGACACCATTGGTAGCTGTCGTCTCAAAGGCCCTATTGTGGATGAAGGGGGAAATAGAGTGTTTGATGGGATTGGCAACAACTGCAGCTAAACGTGTATAGCCATCAAGCTTCATCCAAAATCTCCCTGATTTTCTTCATGTTTGATAGCGAAATCTGACCTGGGGCACTCGCTTCATCTAGACTAGCAAATGACCAGCTAGAACCTATCACATCTGAAGTGATACGCGAAACCTTACCAATTTTCCCCATTGAAATAGTCACGTACTCTTGCTCAGGATTGAGTGTCTTGAAACCTCGCGTATAATTCATCAGATCCAAAACATCCTGAGCTGTATTTGCCATTACTGATACTTTGACCACTTTCGGAGAGAGACTGGTCAACTCAGACAAGATTTCCATCATGTTTTCAGGTGTTTCCTGGAAATTGTGATAACTCAAGACCAGATTTGGAAAATCCAACATCTCCTCAAAAACATCCTTGTGGCTGAAATACTCAAAATCCACATAGTCTGGTTGGTAGAGTTGGGTCACTTCCTTGATGATTTGAACATACTCTTCTGAGGAAAGTTCGATTTCTCCTCCCTCAGCGCGAGTCCGAAGGGTAAAGACAAGTTCGCGTCCTGCAAATTTCTCAAAGATAGCGGGTGCTACCTGTAAAATAGCGTCCTTTGCAAGAAAGTCCGCACGCCACTCAATGATATCGGCATCTTCATACCTTGTGGCATCCAGTTCTTGCGCTTCCTCTAAACTTCTTGGCATTACTGAAACGACTAATTTCATCTACTAACCTTCATACTAATCACCTTGAGGTAATTACTGCTTTCATCTTTTTTATTATAGACAAAGTCTGCTGGAAGACCATATTGGTTCAAGACCTGATACCTTCTTCCTGCAAAACCTTTATCAATTTGTTCTGTAAATTTCTGGCGGGAAACATTGGCAGCATTGGTACTGGCAATGATAATACCTCCAGGATTTAAAATTTCTAGGCTCTGGGAAATCAACTTGTGATAGTCCTTAGCCACAGAAAATGTTTGTTTTTTATTGCGGGCAAAGCTAGGTGGATCAAGGACAATCACATCGTAGGTCAAACCTTTTCGCTTGGCATACTTGAAATAGTCAAAGACATCCATGACGATGAAACGGTGATTGTCCGTGCTGAGTCCATTTGACTGAAAATGAGCTTCTGACAGCTCTCTGGACCGTTTGGCCAAGTCGACAGAAGTCGTCTCACTCGCGCCTCCCATAGCTGCAGCAACTGAAAAGGCAGCCGTATAGGAAAACATATTGAGCAAGGATTTGCCCATGGCTAGACCGTCAACCAGACTCCCACGAACCTCATGCTGGTCTAGGAAAATCCCTGTCATCAAGCCATCATTCATAAAGACTTGATAGAGCACGCCATTCTCAAGAACAGTAAAGTAGTCTGGCGCTTCCTCACCATAGACATGAGCAGACTCGTAGTCTAGACCTTTAAAACGAATCTTCTCATAAGCCCCCAAGACCTCAGGAAAAACTTCCTTAAAAGCCTTTACTATGAGCTCACGAATCTGGTAAACATAGGAATTGTACCAAGAAAAGACAGCATAATCTCCATAGAGATCAAGAGTCAGACCACCAAAACCATCCCCCTCTTGGTTAAAAAGGCGAAAGGCAGTAGTCAAGTCATCCTGATAATAAGGCTTTCTAGCTTCCTTGGCCTTACGAAACAGAGATTCAAAGAAGATTTGATTAAAGCTAACCCTTTCCTTGCTGATGAACCAGCCAATGCCCTTATTCTGCTGAGAAAGATAGGCGCTCCCTAAAAACTTTCCGTCTTGACTAAGAACTTCTACTGCCTGATCCGTCAGATCAATATCTCTTAAATCACTTGCTTCCAAAAGAACTAGACCCTTAGCTAGCTTTTTTTCAACACGTCTGCTGACCCTAATTCTATTCATAGCTACTATTATAGCAAATTTTGTGACAATTCTCAAAAAAAGAAACCGTTTAACCATATGTACTTTAGTTTACTGAGTGTCATTTTTTTGTTAAAAATAAGTTTATTCCATTTACTTTTTTTCACCAAAACATCCTCTCCCTTGTGATGGAAAGAGAGATTGTAATCGATAAAAAAATAGACAATTTCAGAAATGAGTATAGAATCTTGCGCAAACGTTTGCCTAGTTCTAAACTTTATGGTAGAATAAAACACAACATTGATAAGCAAGAGGAAAAAAACAATGCAAAAATCAGACACTTATGCAATACTTTGAGTGGTATCTGCCCCACGACGGACAACACTGGACGAGATTGGCAGATGACGCAGAACACCTAGCAAATCTTGGTATCAGTCATGTCTGGATGCCACCTGCCTTCAAGGCAACCAATGAAAAAGATGTTGGCTATGGCGTTTATGATCTTTTTGACCTAGGTGAATTTAACCAAAAAGGGACTGTCCGCACCAAGTATGGGTTTAAAGAAGACTATCTTCAAACGATTCAGACTCTCAAGGAGCATGGAATCCAGCCTATGGCTGATGTGGTGCTCAATCACAAGGCCGCTGCTGATCATATGGAAGCCTTTCAGGTTATTGAAGTGGACCCTGAGGACCGTACAGTTCAACTAAGCGAGCCCTTTACTATCAATGGCTGGACTCACTTTACTTTCGATGGTCGCCAAGATACCTACAATGACTTCCACTGGCACTGGTACCACTTCACAGGTACAGACTACGATGCCAAACGCCGTAAGTCTGGCATTTACCTGATTCAAGGAGACAACAAGGGCTGGGCCAACGAGGAATTGGTCGATAACGAAAACGGTAACTACGACTACCTCATGTATGCTGACCTAGACTTTAAGCATCCTGAAGTCATCCAAAATATCTATGACTGGGCTGACTGGTTCATGGAAACGACTGGTGTAGCTGGTTTGCGCTTGGATGCCGTTAAACACATCGACTCCTTCTTTATGGGCAATTTCATCCGTGATATGAAGGAAAAATACGGTCAAGATTTCTATGTTTTTGGTGAATTTTGGAATCCAGATAAAGAAGCCAATCTAGACTATCTTGAAAAGACAGAAGAACGTTTTGACCTTGTCGATGTTCGCCTCCACCAGAACCTCTTTGAAGCTAGCCATGCTGGAGCAAGCTACGACCTTCGTACTATTTTTACTGATAGCTTGGTCGATCTCAAACCTGACAAGGCTGTGACTTTTGTCGACAACCACGATACCCAACGAGGGCAAGCCCTTGAGTCTACTGTTGAAGAATGGTTCAAGCCAGCAGCCTATGCCCTTATTCTATTACGCCAAGATGGGCTTCCATGTGTCTTTTACGGAGACTATTACGGTATCTCAGGGCAATTTGCTCAACAAGATTTCAGAGAAGTTCTTGATCGTCTCCTAGCCATCCGAAAAGACAGAGCCTATGGAAAGCAAACAGACTACTTTGACGATGCCAACTGTATCGGTTGGGTTCGTTCAGGTGCTGAACATCAATCTCCAATCGCTGTCCTTATCTCCAATGACCAAGAAAACAGCAAGCCTATGTTTGTCGGGCAAGAATGGGCTGAACAAACCTTTGTTGACCTCCTTGAAAATCATCCAGCGCAAGTTACGATCAATGCTGACGGTTATGGAGAATTTCCAGTAGCAGCGGGTTCAGTCAGTGTCTGGGCAGTTAAATAAACCTATCAGTTACAAGCCAGATCCAACCGGATTTGGCTTTTTTTGTATGCACAAAAAGATCTACCCAAATGGATAGATCTTTATTGTCTTACAATTTACCTGCTACTGCATCCAAGAGTTCTTGGATTTTCGCTTGGTTGCTTCCTCCTGCCATGGCCATGTCTGGTTTACCACCACCACGTCCATCGACGATTGGAGCCAATTCTTTAACCAAGTTGCCAGCGTGGATGTCTTTGATCTTGCTTGCAACAAGAACGTTCACCTTGTCACCGATAGCTGCAACTAGAACAAGCACGTCAGAGTAGTCTTTTTGTTTCCAGTTATCCGCAAAGGTACGAAGGGCGCCTGCATCTGATACAGAAACTTGGCTTGCAATGTAACGGTGGCCGTTGACTTCCTTCACATCCTTGAAGACATCACCTGCAGCCGCAGCTGCTGCTTTTTCCTTCAATTCTGCATTTTCTTTTTGAAGTTGACGGAGTTGCTCTTGAAGCCCTTCGACCTTGTGGGGTACTTCTTTGAGTTGAGGTGCTTTCAAGGTTGCTGCTACTGCTTTCAGAGCATCTTCTTGTTCGCGATAGGCTTCAAAGGCTTCCTTACCAGTCACTGCTAAGATGCGGCGAGTTCCTGAACCAATCCCTTCTTCTTTGACAATCTTGAAGAGACCAATCTCAGAAGTGTTGCCAACGTGGGTACCACCACAAAGCTCAACAGAGTAATCACCGATGGTCACAACACGAACTTCCTTGCCGTACTTTTCACCAAAGAGAGCCATGGCTCCCATTTCTTTAGCAGTGTCAATATCTGTCTCAACAGTTTCAACTGCGATCGCTTCCCAGATTTTCTCATTGACTTGCTGTTCAATGGCGCGCAACTCTTCAGGAGTTACGGCTTGGAAGTGCGTAAAGTCAAAGCGAAGGAATTCGACTTCGTTCAGAGATCCTGCTTGTGTCGCATGGTGGCCAAGGATATTGTGAAGAGCTGCATGGAGCAAGTGAGTCGCTGTGTGGTTTTTCATGACACGAAGGCGACGGTCTGTATCGATTGCCAAAGTATACTCTGCATTCAAAGCCAGCGGTGCAAGAACTTCAACTGTATGAAGTGGCTGGCCATTTGGTGCTTTTTGAACATCTGTCACAGTAGCAACAAGGTTTCCTGCAGCATCCAAGACTTGACCGTGGTCAGCCACCTGTCCACCCATTTCCGCGTAGAATGGAGTCTCTGCAAAGATAAGAGAGGCAGTTCCTTCTGATACAGCTTCTACTTCTGCATTGTCCGCTACGATAGCGACCAATTTAGAAGACAATTGAGATGCTTCATAGTTAAAGACACTTTCTACTGTTATATTTTGAAGGGTTTCATTTTGCATTCCCATTGAGCCACCTTTAACAGCTGACGCACGCGCACGTTCTTGCTGTTCTTTCATGGCTGCTTCAAAACCATCGCGGTCTACCGTCATGCCAGCTTCTTCAGCGATTTCTTCTGTCAATTCCACTGGGAATCCATAAGTATCATAGAGTTTGAAGACATCTGAACCAGCGATGACAGATTGACCCTTTTCTTTCAAATCAGCTACAATGGTTTCTGCAAAGTGTTGACCTGAATGAAGGGTACGAGCGAATGACTCTTCCTCGCTCTTAACGATTTTCTCGATAAAGTCACGTTTTTCAAGGACTTCTGGGTAGTAGCTTTCCATGATTTTTCCAACAGTTGGAACGAGTTTGTAAAGGAAAGGCTCATTGATACCCAATTTTTGACCATGCATGGAAGCGCGACGGAGGAGACGACGAAGAACGTAGCCACGACCTTCATTTCCTGGAAGGGCACCATCACCGATAGCAAATGAAAGTGAACGGATGTGGTCTGCAATGACCTTGAAGCTCATGTTGTCGCCATCTTGGTCATAGATCTTACCAGACAATTTCTCAACTTCACGAATGATTGGCATGAAGAGGTCCGTTTCAAAGTTTGTCTTAGCCCCTTGGATAACAGCCACCAAACGCTCCAAACCAGCGCCCGTATCAATGTTCTTGTGTGGTAATTCCTTGTATTCGCTACGAGGAACAGCAGGATCCGCGTTAAATTGTGACAAAACGATGTTCCAGATTTCGATGTAACGGTCGTTTTCGATATCTTCTGCAAGAAGGCGAATACCGATATTTTCTGGGTCAAAAGCTTCTCCACGGTCAAAGAAAATTTCTGTATCTGGTCCAGAAGGTCCAGCACCAATTTCCCAGAAGTTGTCCTCGATTGGGATCAAGTGACTTGGATCTACACCAACAGCAATCCAACGATTGTATGAATCTTTGTCATCAGGGTAATAGGTCATGTAGAGTTTTTCAGCTGGAAAATCAAACCATTCTGGGCTTGTCAAAAGCTCATAAGCCCAAGTGATAGCTTCATCACGGAAGTAATCCCCGATAGAGAAGTTCCCCAACATTTCAAACATGGTATGGTGGCGAGCAGTCTTTCCGACATTTTCGATATCGTTGGTACGAATCGCTTTTTGCGCATTGGTAATACGTGGATTTTCAGGGATAATGGTCCCGTCAAAGTATTTCTTAAGGGTAGCAACCCCTGAGTTGATCCACAAAAGTGTTGGGTCGTTTACTGGAACCAAGCTAACTGATGGTTCTACAGAGTGGCCTTTGCTTGCCCAGAAATCAAGCCACATTTGGCGAACTTGAGCACTAGATAGTTGTTTCATAATATCTCCTTATTTACTTGTTTAATTTGATTGGCTTTCCAACATTTCCACATAGTCAATCGCTACACAGAGGGAAATGACCAGGTCTGCATAAGAATCTTCATAGACGGTTACGGTGTAGGTTGAGGTCAGATGGAAAATCTCTTTCCGAATCTCGGCGACAAGCTGATCACGATCATCTAGCAATTTGAAATTCAAATCCCAGGTATTGCCCTCGATACGAAGACCGAGGTTGTCAAATTCATACTTATCTCTGAAGAAAGTCAACTTCTTACGAATGACGAAATTTGACCCGTCCCGTAGCTGAATGTTAAAGCGAGGAAGCAAGGTGAAAAATTCTTTGCTGATTTCACTGACTTGCTCACCATAGGCGTCATAGATGGTAAAGGTCTTAGGAATTTGGAAGAAAGAGCCCTCCACCTGATAGTTCACTACTCCTCTATCATCCTTGATATCAAAGCGTTCGCCTCCAAGACGAAACTTTTGTTTCACGAGAAATGTCTTCATAAACACCTCCAAAAATCAAAAGACAAGCTCATATCACGAAGGGCGAAAAACCGCGGTACCACCTTCATTCAATGAACTTGTCATTCTCTTATTCTTATGCAATTGTGTGATTGAGTAGCATGACTTCCTACCTTAGATGGCTCGCAGCACCGCCATTTCTCTGGACTAAGATGACTGAAAATCAATTCTCAACTTTATTATTATATCGTTTTTTTTAGTTTGCGTCAACTGGGAAAGCCGACAATAAACCATCACTCCTACTTCCGATACATCTTAAATTGTAGGAAGAGATCGCTATATTTGCCTGTCCATTTATGGTCAAACTTCTCATAAACTTCTAGGTTTTTCATGGTATCAGCGTCTGGATAGAAGGACTTGTCTTCTTTGGTCTCCTCTGGGAGCAGTTCCTTGGCTGTGTTATTTGGCGTTGCGTAGCCGACATACTCCGCATTTTTCAGAGCATTTTCAGGTTTCAACATAAAGTTGATAAAGGCATAGGCTGCATCTTGATTTTTCACAGTTTTTGGAATGACCATGTTATCAAACCAGAGATTGCTGGCCTCAGTCGGAACGATATATTTGAGGTTAGGATTTTTCTCCAACATCTGGCTGGCTTCCCCAGAAAAGGTCACGCCGATGGCAGCATTGTTTTGAATCATGTAACCTTTCATTTCGTCCGCCACGATAGCCTTGATATTTGGAGTCAGTTTATATAGTTTGTCTACTGTCTCTTCCAACTGCTGAGGATCCTTTGAGTTGAGACTGTAGCCCAGCGAGTTAAGCCCGAGTCCCAGCACCTCACGCGCTCCATCAAAGAGCATGATGGAATCCTTATACTCTGGTTTCCAGAGGTCATCCCAATGCTCAGGCGCCTCATCTACCATGGTTTCGTTGTAGACAATTCCTAAAGTCCCCCAGAAGTATGGAATAGAGTACTGGTTATTTGGGTCAAAAGACTGGTTGAGGAACTCTGGACCAATATTTTCAATCCCCTCAATCTTAGAATAATCAAGAGGAACCAAGAGATCCTCATCCTTCATCTTGTTGATCATGTATTCACTAGGAATAGCAATATCGTAGGTCGTTCCACCTTGCTTGATCTTGGTATACATGGCTTCGTTGGAATCAAAGGTCTCGTACTGGACTTGGATCCCTGTTTCTTCTGTGAATTGCTCCAAGAGTTCTGGATCGATATAATCTCCCCAGTTGTAGATAACCAATTTTTGACTATCTCGACTATTGATTTTACTGTCTAAATGAGTCGCAAACCCCCACAAGACAAGGATAATCGCTACAATTCCTGCTAAAAATGAATAGAGTTTTTTCATGCTTGCTCCTCCTTCTCACGTGAGATAAAGTAATAACCTACAACTAGGATAATACTAAAGAGAAAGACGAGTGCAGACAGGGCATTGATTTCTAGCGAAATCCCCTTCCGAGCACGAGAGTAAATCTCGACTGACAGGGTTGAAAAGCCATTTCCTGTTACAAAGAAGGTTACGGCAAAGTCATCCAGCGAATAGGTAAAGGCCATGAAATAACCTGCAATGATAGACGGAGTCAGGTAAGGAAGCATGATTTCCTTGAACATCTGAAACTGGCTGGCTCCTAAGTCATAAGCCGCGTGAATCATGTCAGCATTCATCTCCTTGAGACGAGGCAAGACCATCAAAACCACGATTGGGATTGAGAAGGCTACGTGACTAGATAGAACCGTCAAAAAGCCAAGTGAAAACTTAAGCTGGGTAAAGAGAATCAAGAAGCTGGCACCAATCATAACGTCAGGCGCAACCATGAGGATATTATTGAGTGATAAAAAGGCTTCTTGGTATTTCTTACGAGACTGGTAGATATAGATAGCACCAAAAGTCCCGATAATGGTCGCTATCAAGGCTGATAGAAAGGCCAAGAAGAAGGTCTGGGTGAGAATCAACATGAGACGACCATCACCAAACATGGTTTGAAAATGGCTCAAGCTAAAACCAGTAAAGCTATTCATATCATCACCAGCATTAAAGGCATAGCCAATCAAGTAAACAATTGGCAAATAAAGGATGAGAAAGACAAAGGCTAGGTAGAGATTGGCAAATTTTTTCATCGTTCTCTCCTTTCCTTGGTCACCCACATGGTGATGAACATGGTCAGGATGAGGATTACACCGATGGTTGAACCCATACCATAGTTATCATTGGTCAGGAAGTTCTGCTCGATAGCTGTTCCCAGTGTGATAACGCGGTTTCCACCAATCAAACGTGTCAGCATGAAAAGGCTCAAGCTAGGAATAAAGACGGACTGAACTCCACTTCGCACCCCATTCATAGACAGAGGGAAAATAATGTGGCGGAAAGTTTCCCACTTGGTCGCACCGAGGTCATAGCTGGCATTGATGAGATTGTTATCCATATCATCCAAAACATTGAAGATTGGCAAAATCATAAAGGGAAGCTCGATGTAGCTTGCGACAAATATAAAGGAGAAATCAGTAAAGAGCAATTGCTGCGAACCGATTCCGATGAATTCCAAGAATTGGTTAATAGAGCCATCTTGACCAAATCCCGATAAAGGCATAGGCCTTGAGGAGCAGGTTGATCCATGTTGGCAGGATAATCAGCATGAGCCAGAGTTGACGGTGCTTGAGACGGGTCAAAAAGAGGGCTGTCGGATAGCTGATAAGTAGCGTCACCATAGTCACAATCCCCGCATAGAGCACAGAGTTAAAGCTCATTTTGAGATAGGTCAAGTTTTGTGATGCAAAATAGGATTTGTAGTTTTCTAAACTAAACTGCCCTTCGATGTTGAAAAAGGATTGTCCAAAAATCAAGACCAAGGGTGCGAGGACGAAGAGGGCGATCCAAAGCATATAGGGCACTACAAAGAGTTTAGAGGTTGTTTTCTTCATCTCTTTCCTCCTCGATCGCGTTAATCAGACCTGCTTCTTGCTCTTCGATTTCTACGTATTCTTCAATACGAGCATCGAATTCTTCTTCGGTTTCGTTGAGACGCATGATGTGGATGTCTTCTGGTTCAAAGTCCAGACCGATTTCCTCACCTACGATGGCCTTACGGGTCGAGTGGATCATCCATTCATTTCCGAGTTCGTCATAGGCAATGATCTCATAGTGAACTCCACGGAAGAGTTGGGTATCAACTTTAACTTGGAGCTTGCCTTCTTCAGGAAGGGTAATGCGCAAGTCCTCTGGACGAATGACAACCTCAACAGGCTCATTTGGCTTCATCCCACCATCGACTGCTTCGAAGCGTTTGCCATTAAACTCGACCAAGTAGTCTTCAATCATGGTTCCTGGCAAAATATTTGACTCACCGATAAAGGTGGCAACAAAATGATTGATTGGCTCGTCGTAGATGTCCACTGGTGTTCCTGACTGGACAATCTCGCCATCATTCATTACGAAAATCCAGTCACTCATGGCCAGGGCTTCTTCCTGATCGTGAGTGACAAAGACAAAGGTAATCCCCAATCGTTGTTGCAGTTCACGCAGTTCGTACTGCATGTCTGTTCGCAATTTCAAGTCCAGAGCTGACAAAGGCTCATCCAACAAAACCACACGGGGTTGGTTGATGATGGCACGGGCAATGGCTACACGCTGACGTTGTCCTCCAGAAAGTTTACGGATGGAACGTTTTTCATAACCTTCCAGCTGAACCATCTTGAGAACTTCCGCTACGCGTTGTTCGATTTCTTTCTTGTCGATTTTACGCAAGCGGAGTGGAAAGGCAACATTTTCAAACACATTCATATGTGGAAACAAGGCATAGGATTGGAAGACCGTATGAACATCACGCTTGTTGGTTGGGATGTCGTTGATTCGTACCCCATCCAGCAAAATATCCCCTGTCGTCGCATCCAGTAAACCTGCAATGATGTTTAGGATGGTTGATTTCCCTGAACCTGATGCGCCTAAAAGGGTATAGAACTTTCCTTCTTCCAACTCAAAGTTAATGTCTTTGAGAACCTTGGTGTTGCTGTCTTCAAAAACTTTAGAGACGTTTTTGAATTCAATAATTGGTTTTTTCAATTGGCATAAATTCCTTCTTTTTCATAAATTAACAGATCAGGGCTCTGTCAGGCCGCTACTACCTCTTGCAGGGAGTAAAACCACCTGCATACATCTTCGCTACCGATAGGCTTTCACCCCCTTTCCATTGACATAGCAGCAGCTATTCTGGCGAAACCTTATTCCTTCTCACCCAAGATTCGAACTTCTCTCTCAAGGGTGACACCTGAGTGTTCCTTGACTTTTTCAATAACAGATTGGATCAAGTCCTCGTAGTCTTTCGCCGTTCCGTCAGCAACATTGATCATGAAACCAGCATGCTTTTCAGATACTTCAACACCACCGATACGATAGCCTTTCAAGCCAGCCTCTGAAATTAACTGTCCTGCAAAATGCCCCACTGGACGCTTAAAGACCGAACCACAAGATGGGTATTCTAGAGGTTGTTTGAGTTCACGTAGGTGCGTCAAGCGATCCATTTCCTGCTTGATGACCTGGTGATTTCCTGGAGCAAGAGCAAATTTAGCCGACAAGACAATGGCCCCAGAATCCTGAATAGCTGAATGGCGGTAACCAAAAGCCAAATCCTTGGCTGACAAGGTCTCGATTTCCCCTTCCTTGGTCAGAATCTTACAAGACTGCAAAATGTGAGCAATCTCTCCTCCGTAGGCACCCGCATTCATAAAGACAGCTCCCCCGATGCTCCCTGGAATCCCGCAGGCAAACTCAAAACCAGTTAAACTATGACGAAGTGCAATACGTGTTGTCTCGATCAAATTAGCACCAGCTTCTGCTTCAATAGTGTAACCATCAACCGAAACGTTATTGAGCTTATCACACAAGATGACAAAACCACGGACTCCACCTTCACGAACGATGATATTGCTGGCATTTCCTAGCACCATCCAAGGAATATTCTCCTGATTGGCAAATTGGACGACACGCGCCATCTCATAGCGATTGCGTGGCAAAACTAGGTAATCCGCTCGACCTCCAACCTTAGTATAGGTATAGGTCTTCAAGGGTTCCTTGAAACGAATATCGATTCCTTCTAATTGTTCTTGTATTTTAGTTACGAATGTCATATCTCTCATCCTTTTGTAAAGTGATTTCATTATACCATTTTTAAGAGCTTTTGACGACAGGAAAATTCTTGGTGTCAAAGCATTGCATAAAAAAAGAGGTTCCCCTCTTTTATAAAGATTTTTTCCAAAATGTTGATTTTGTTAGCCAGATAAAGGCTAAAAGTTCTACGAGAAGAATAAACTCAACTAGAAGTGGATTTGCAATCCATCCTACTTGAGATAAAGCTGGAGCCAAGTCAAACAAGGCATGCAAACCATAGGCAGCAACGAGGTAGATCCATTTCTTTTGACGGACACTTTGATAGACCCAGATAGTAAGGCTAATTTGGAGAACTAGAGCAAGCACACGCTCAACCCCTAATAAATAAATCTGCCATACAGAAAGAGACTGAACCGTTTCGAGGGTAGCCTTTGGAAGAAGATTGGCTACATCAGTATTTGAAGACTGGATGAGTGAAAAGAGAATCAAAAGGCTGATCAAACTTCCCATTCCGAGATAGAGCATCTCCAAGCCTCCATGTCCCAAGCCATAAGCCAAAGCGTCTTTCTCTTCTAGACTTCTCTTTTTCTCCAACCATTTAAAAAAGACAAGTCGGGCAGTTTCCTCAAAAAGGGCTGCCATGGCGATCGCGTAAAGAACATATAGGAAGGGTTGCTCATTCATGAGCGAAATCGTTCCATCTTTTTGCGGTTGAAGAACTAGAAAGTGGACCATCTTCTCTAACACTTGAGAAGAAACAAAAAATGCGATTGCCCCCAAGCCCATGACTGCAAGAGAAATCTTAAAGCGTTTTTTGGCGTACCAAGTCCCACCTACTAGGACTAAAACCAAAGCGATCATAGTAAGGATAATATGTAGTGTCATCTTTTTCTCCTATTCTGACTTGTCAATGTCTTTCTTCATCTCATCAACGTTAAATTTCGCAAATAAATACTGGCGATCTTGGACTGGAAAACGTTGATCCAACTGATCGACTGCTCCAACCTCGATTATTCCTTCTTTGATAACAAAGTCCATCACATGCCCACCAAAAGTCAAATCATCTGAGATAAAGTGCAAATGGTAGCCTGCAACACTCACCCCATGGAAAATCTCCGGTGTCCAAAATCCAACGATGGTTCCCGATACATTTTCACGGCTATATTCAGGTTGGTGAGTCGCTACATCAGCAAACTTGGTGTCTGTTGTTGACTTGGGAATCATCCGCACATGCATGTGGGCGAACTCCCCATGAATCTTGATGGAACGAAAAAGATTCTCCCCATCATAGTAGGACTCAATTCGTTTTTCCAATTCCTTGTCCGTCATCTCAAAGCGCTGGCGGAAAATCACTTCTGCCTGATGAGGAACTACTGCTGCATAGGGAATAAGGGCATCCGCTGGCACTTCAACGATTTCAGGCGTTTGACCAGATCCCTTGGCTTGATAAGCCTTGCCATCAAGGACAATCAACTCCCCATCAATCGAATCCAATGTTCCCAAGCCGAGATCGCCATGCTCCAGCAATTCTCCTACTGTCATGGTTCCACCATAGAGACCTGCCATTAGGGCACCTAAAGTATTGTATTGAAATAATTTTACCGGTTCCTGCACTTTTCTATCCATTCTCTTTCTTATCTTCTTTTCAATGAATCATCATACTTTCTAAGTATACCACATTTGCTCCTAGATGTGAAAGGGGAATGCTTTTCCCATTGCCAAGTAGGCAAAAAAAAGGTACAATGTAACAAAATCAAGGGAGGTCTGGAATGAAGAAAGAAAGTAAATACCAAGCAGTCGTTTCCTTTCTAAAAAAGGGGATCGAATCAGGAAAATTTCCAACAGGTAGCCGACTTCCCTCTATCCGTCAACTGAGCCAAGACTTCAGCTGTAGCAAGGACACTATCCAACGAGCCCTACTGGAATTACGCCATGAACAATACCTCTATGCCAAACCCCAAAGTGGCTACTATGTTCTGGAGCAAGGACAACACCAAGACTTGGAAATCGAAGTCACTGACGAACATGCCAGTGCCTATGACGACTTCCGACTCTGCGTCAATGAAACCCTGATAGGCCGAGAAAACTACCTCTTCAACTACTATGACAACCAAGAAGGCCTTGAGGAACTCAGACAATCTGTTCATCAACTTCTTTTCAACCAAGCCCTCTACTGCAAACCCGATCAACTGGTTCTAACATCTGGCACCCAGCAAGCTCTCTTTATCCTTTCTCAGATTGACTTCCCGAGCAAGGGAGCGGAGATTCTAGTTGAACAGCCGACCTACCACCGAATGAATCGTCTCTTGGTCGCTCAAGGATTAGCCTACCAGACCATTGAACGCCGTATTGATGGCATCAACCTTGAAGAACTGGAAACAATTCAAATCTGGGAAAATCAAGTTTTTCTATACCATTCCTCGCTTCCACTATCCCCTAGGTCATTCCTATTCTGATCAGGAAAAAAGGGCTATTCTGGATCTAGCAAACCAGTATGGTGTTTACATCGTAGAGGATGACTATTTAGGGGACCTAGATCCTAGAAAGGGCCAAACCTTCCACTATCTGGATACTGAGGATCGGGTCATTTATATCAAATCCTTCTCAACCAGTCTCTTTCCAGCTCTCCGTATCACAGCTCTCATTCTCCCAAATGCCCTAAAAGAGGCCTTTGTTTCCTACAAAAATATCCTGGACTATGACAGCAATCTCATCATGCAAAAGGCTCTTTCTCTTTACATCGATAGCCAGTTATTTGAAAAAAACCGACTGGCTCGACTGAGCCTTCAAGAGAACTATCAGGCTCGGATTAAGGAAGTGCTTGAAGAAAACATCTGTCCCTTGCCCCACTATCCTCTACATGATGGCCTTCTGCTTGATTTGAGACACTATCCTAAGATTGCCAGTTTGAAACACGGCTCACTCAAACTAGACTTTTTTGAGAAGGCTTATTTGGACGCCTGCCCTTATCAGTTTGCCAAAGTCTCTCTCGAAAATTTAGAAGAGCTATTAGAATACATAAAAGCAGAATTGGATTAAAGTCCAACTCTGCTTTCTTTTTATTGTTCAACTTCTGTTAGTTTCGCTGCCTTTTCAAGATAAGTTTGATAGGTTCCGTCATCTTTCAGTTTTTGGATAACCTTATCTACTACTGTTTTCAAGTCTGATTGATCCTTCTTGATAGCAACGGCATTGGCTTCGCCATCTTTCATTGTCAAGTTAACAGATGCAACGACAAGGTCTGAGTTTTTACCTGCGTAGCTAAGAGCAACTGGTTCATCCATATGAACAGCATCCACTTTTCCAGCCTGCAACTCATTGACTGCTTCCCCCATATTGGTCAAGGATGTCAACTGGGCATTTGGTAATTGTTCCTTGACCATGGTTTCTGGAACAGTTCCCTTTTGAGCTGCGATATTCGCACTTGCAAGGCTTGAGAGATCCTTGTACTTGTCTAAATCGGCTTTTCTAACCAAGAAGCTCATCTTGTTTTCATAGTAAGGGATTGAAAAGTCAAAGACTTCCTTTCTCTCATCTGTGGCACTAATTCCTGCAATGGCCAAGTCAGCCTTTCCAGTTTGAAGACTGGTCAAGACATTGTCAAAACTCATACTAGAGATTTCAAGCTTAACTCCAAGTTCATCCGCAATCGCTTGAGCCATATCAATATCAGCACCAGCCACTTGGTTTTACCATCTACCAAGGCTTGGAATTCAAACGGAGCATAGTCTGGGCTAGTTGCCACAACTAGCTTCCCTTTTTGTTTAATAGCGTCCACAGCAGACTGAGAACTATCCGTACTTGACTGACAGGCTACTAAAACCATGCTGGCAAGTATACTGCACACAACTAATATCCATTTCTTGATTTTCATAAATAAACGACCTTTCTGTTATTTCTGAATAATTATAACTCGTTTGAAAATACCTGTCAACTTTTTTCTTGCATTTCCATAAAATATAGTTACAAAAAATAGAAATTCAGAGATTAGTTTATCTATCTATTGGGAACTTATTTTCAAAAAAATCATTTATCATATCTTGATGTTGCTGGTTTACAATTTCAATGTTTTGTATGTCCCTATGATCAAAAAATCCTAATTCTAAAGTTTCATCACTTGTAAAAAAATTTGTAGAAATAGAATTTCCAGATGAAACTAAATACAAAATTGTAAGAACTTGAGCCTCATCGCCATTCGGATAACTATCTGAATATTTAGTATAAATATTTAAGAGTTTTTTTCCGCTCTCACTTCGATTCCCGTTTCTTCATAAAACTCTCGCACTAAAAGCTTCTAAAAGCCGATTCACCTAATTCAATAGCACCACCTGGTAATCCCCACGTTCCTTTATCTGCTCGTTTTTGTAATAAAATTTTTCCTGATTGATTTAATATTCCACAGGTGAAATTTAAAATAATTTTATCTTTCCCAACTTTTTTTCTTATATTCTGTATATAGTCCATTACTCACCTCTGATAAAAGAAACCATCAATACAACGAAAGCTTACTATTAAAAAGTAAGCTTTCACAATAATTTTATCATTTGAATACTTTATAATTCAACAATCTTACCTGTTTCAAAGTAAACAACCCATTCACAGATATTTTTTGCGTAGTCTCCGATTCGTTCCAAGAAAGAAATGACTTGGAAGTAATCACGTCCTGTAACAATAGCTTCAGGATGTTTCTTAATTTCTTCTGTAGCCAAATCACGGATGCTATCAAAGTAATGGTTGATTTTTTCATCCAGAGCCGCTACTTCGTAGGCTTGGTCCACAGAGCCGTTCAGATAGAGATCTAGAGCTGCTTCGACGAAGTTTTTCACGTCGCGTCCCATCTTTTTGATTTCTTCTTCAACGGAAGGGATACGTTGCTCTCCCTTCATACGAATAGTTGCTTTCGCAATTGACACCGCATGATCTCCCATACGTTCCAAGTCTGATACGGCCTTGAGAACGGTCAAGACGGTACGAAGGTCTTGCGAAACAGGTTGCTGGAGGGCAATCATTTCAAATGATTTCTTTTCCAACTTCACTTCATACTCATTTACTTCTGCATCGTCTTCGATGACTTCTTTTGCCAAATCACGGTCATGCGTGACAAAGGCACGCACTGTACGATTGATTTGTGAGAGCACTTCTTGTCCCATGGCATAGAACTGGTTGTGCAATTTCTCTAAATCTTCTTCAAATTGAGATCGTAACATCTTTCAACTCCTTATCCAAATTTTCCTGTAATATAATCTTCTGTTTCCTTGTTTTGAGGGGAAAGGAACATCTTCTTCGTATCATTAAACTCAATCAAATCTCCATCTAGGAAAAAGCCTGTCTTATCAGAGATACGAGAAGCCTGCTGCATGGAACGCGTTACCAAGAGCATGGTGTATTTGTCTTTTAGACCATACAAGGTTTCTTCAATCTTACCAGCCGAGATAGGATCCAAAGCTGAAGTTGGTTCGTCCAAGAGGATGATTTTAGGGCTGGTTGCCAAAACACGGGCAACACAGACACGTTGCTGTTGACCCCCTGAGAGACCAATGGCCGAATCATGCAGACGGTCCTTAACCTCATCCCAGATAGAAGCACGTTGCAAGGCCTTTTCTACTGCTTCATCAAGGACCTGTTTATCCTTGACCCCATTGATACGTAGTCCGTAAACAACATTTTCGTAGATAGACATAGGGAAGGGATTGGGCTGTTGGAAAACCATGCCTATTTCCTTACGCAATTCAACCGTATCTGTGCGAGGACTATAGATATTGTGACCGTTGTAAATCACTGTTCCAGTTGTTGTCACCTCAGGGTTTAAATCTCCCATGCGGTTGATGGCCTTGAGAAGAGTTGACTTCCCTGAACCTGATGGACCAATGAGGGCGGTTATTTCCTTGGGTTGGAAAGAAAGGGGAAACACTATTCAAAGCCTTCTTTTTATTGTAATAAACGGACAGGTCTTTAACCTGCAAAATCGGTTCTGTCATACTGCTTCCTTTCTAACCAAAGTGTCCCGTTACATAGTCATTGGTAGACTGTAGCTTGGCATTTTGGAAAATATTGGATGTCTTATCATACTCAATCAAATCACCCAAGTAGAAAAATCCTGTGTAGTCACTTGCACGCGCAGCCTGTTGCATACTGTGGGTAACGATGATGATGGTAAAGTCCTTCTTCAATTCCAACATGGTTTCTTCCAGTTGGGCTGTTGCAATCGGATCCAAGGCTGAAGCAGGCTCATCCATCAAGAGGATATCTGGCTTGACAGAGATGGCACGAGCGATACAGAGACGTTGTTGCTGACCACCAGAAAGCATCAAGGCTGATTTGTGGAGGTCGTCTTTGACCTGATCCCAAAGGGCAGCCTGTCTTAGAGAGGTTTCTACAATTTCATCAAGTACTTTCTTATCCTTAACACCTGCACGTTCATGAGCAAAAGTGATGTTGCGGTAAATAGACTTGGCAAATGGATTTGGACGTTGAAAGACCATTCCGATATGCTTACGCATCTCATAGACATTGATTTCAGGACGATTGACGTCAATTCCTTGGTAAAGAATTTGACCTGTGACCTTGGCAATGTCAATGGTATCATTCATCCGATTGAGACTACGGAGATAGGTAGATTTCCCAGATCCTGATGGACCAATCAAGGCCGTTATTTTATTTTTTTCAAATTGCATATCGATGCCCTTGATGGATTCATTTTTACCATAGTAAACATGTAAATCCTTGGTAGAGAGGGCCACTTTTTCTTCAGGGAAGGTGATGATATGCTTTTCATCCCAGTTATATTTTGACATGGCTTCTCCTTTAGGCAGCGGTTAATTTCTTGTGTAAATAGCTTCCGAGTTTGCGAGCCCCAAAGTTAAAGATTAGGATAAAGATGAGGAGCACCGCGGCAGAACCAGCAGATACAATGGTCGCATCAGGAATGGTTCCTTCGCTATTGACTTTCCAGATGTGGACAGCCAAGGTTTCTGCTTGACGGAAGATTGAGATAGGACTGGTAACACTAAGGATGTTCCAGTTAGACCAGTCAAGGGCTGGAGCGGATTGTCCTGCCGTATAGATAAGAGCGGCGGCCTCACCAAAGATACGGCCAGATGCCAAGACAACACCCGTTACGATACCTGGAAGAGCTTCTGGAATGACGACATGGACTACAGTCTCCCAACGAGAAATTCCTAGGGCCAGACCAGCCTCACGTTGTGTATGGTGAACGTGTTTTAAACTGTCCTCAACATTTCGAGTCATCTGAGGAAGGTTAAAGACCGTCAAGGCCAAGGCACCTGAAATAATGGAAAATCCATACTCAAACTGGACTACAAAGATCAAGTAACCAAAGAGACCCACAACGACCGACGGTAGAGAAGACAAAATCTCAATACAGGTACGAATGAAATTGGTCACAGGTCCTTTTTTGGCATACTCAGCGAGGAAAACACCAGCTCCCATAGACAGGGGAACAGAAATAATCAAGGTAATAACCAAAAGGAAGAAGGAATTATAAAGCTGAATCCCGATACCTCCGCCAGCTTGATAGGAGGAAGATTTCCCAGTCAAGAAGGACCAAGAGATATGCGGTAACCCTCTCACTAGGATATAGAGAATCAAAGATGCCAAAATGGTCACGATGATACCCGAGATGCTATAGAGGACAGCTGTTGCAAGTTTATCTAATTTCTTAGCGTGCATAGTTTTTCTTTCCTCTTTCTTTCGTAATCAATTTAATCACACTGTTAAAGGCCAAACTCATCAAGAGCAATACCAAGGCCAGTGACCAGAGTACGTTATTATCAACTGTACCCATGACGGTATTTCCGATACCCATAGTCAAAACAGAAGTCAAAGTCGCAGCTGGTGTGGTTAACGAGGTTGGGATAACTGCTGAGTTTCCGACTACCATCTGAATAGCCAAGGCCTCACCAAAGGCACGAGCCATCCCAAAGACTACTGCTGTAAAAATACCTGAACGCGCTGCTTTCAAGGTCACACGCCAGATGGTTTGCCAGCGAGTCGCTCCATAGCCAAACTGGCTTCACGGTAGTGACGGGGCACAGCACGTAGGCTATCTGTGGTCATAAAGGTTACAGTTGGTAGGATCATGACAAAGAGAACGAAAATCCCTGACAAAATTCCAAAACCAGTTCCACCAAAGACACTACGGACAAAAGGAACTACAACCTGCAAACCGATAAATCCATAGACAACTGAAGGAATCCCTACTAGAAGTTCGATAGCAGGTTGCAAAACTTTTGCACCCTTTGGCGATACTTCTGTCATAAAGACTGCAGCTCCGATAGCGAAAGGAGTTGCGATCAGGGCTGATAAAATCGTCACAATAAAGGAACCCAAAATCATCGGCAGGGCACCAAATTGTTTACCTGAAGGATTCCAAGTTTGTCCAAAAAGGAAATCAAAGATGTTGACCCCATTGACAAAGAAGGTCGACAAGCCTTTCTGCGCTACAAAAATCAAAATCATGGCCACAATGATGACAATCAAAGAAAGACAGGCAAAGGTCAATCCTTTACCAAACTTCTCAAGCCGAGAGTTCTTTGAAGGAGAGAGCAATTTTTTTGAAAGTTCTTCTTGATTCATTATTGACCCCCTTCTATCGCTGTCACGGTACCTGACGCATCTTTTTGGACTTTCATTTCATTGATGGAAATATAGCCCATCCCCTTAACAATTCCAGTTTGGGCTTCGTCTGAGAGGATGAATTTTAAAAATTCAGCTACCAACTCATTCGGCTGACCTAGGGTGTACATGTGCTCATAAGACCACAAAGGCCAGTTATTGGTCGTTACATTTTCAGTTGTCGGCTCATAACCATTGAGCTTCATGGTCTTGACCGAGTCATCCACATAAGCAAAGGCAAGATAAGAAATGGCTCCTGGAGTTTGGGAGACAATCGACTTGACCATCCCGTTGGAATCCTGTTCTTGGCTCTGCATAGCTGTTTGGCCATTCATAACCACAGTATCAAAGGTTGCTCGCGAACCAGAACTTGCTGCTCGGTTGATAATCGAAATTGCCAGGTCTTTGCCACCAACCTCTTTCCAGTTGGTCACTTCACCAGTAAATATTTTACGAAGTTGCTCAATTGTCAGATTTTCAACAGTCACTTCTTTGTTCACAATTACTGCCAGACCAGCTACTGCAACCTTATGGTCCACAAGCGCTGAAGCGTCAATACCATCTTTTTCCTCAGCAAAGACGTCAGAGTTGCCAATATCAACCGCTCCTGACTGCACTTGGGAGAGTCCTGTTCCCGAACCTCCACCTTGAACGTTGACTGTTTTTCCGATATTTTTTGAACCAAATTCATCTGCTGCAGCTTCGACCAGAGGCTGAAGGGCAGTTGAACCGACGGCTGTCATGGTTTCTCCACGATCAATCCAGCTTGCACATCCGGCTAGAAAACCTGCAAGTAAAAGTGTCGCAAGAGATAGGACGAGCTTCTTTCTTTTTTTCACTGTTTTTCTCCTTGAACATAATGATGAATGTTCTGATTTCTTCCGTTTGTCCTGATCATCCAATTATCATCAATGGTTGTCCCGCTTGATTTTATCTAGACATTCTTAGGGGCGGACAATTCCATCACATAATATAAGTAAAAATGAAAGACTATCAGAAAAAACTCATACTTCCAATATAACATAGAATAGATTCTTTGACTAGCTTTTTCACTTGAATCTGAGCCCTTTTGGATAATAATTTTTCAAAACATTTCCAGTAACTTTTGCAAAGCCTAATCCGTTTCCTTGAACCACAACTTGATACCAGCCATTTGGTAGACTTTCTGCTAACTGAACTGTCTCCCCAGCCACATATTTTACAAAGTTCTCATCCTTGATTTCTACCCTTTGTTTCACCTGACTTGGTTTTAAGGCCAATCCCAGAGCAAAGCTTGGTTCAAAACGTTTCTTCTTAAAAGTACCCAGATGAAGTCCATTTCGGGCAATTTTGAGTTTCCCTAGATCAGGTAGCATCTCTGGCAAGAGATAGAGTTGATCGCCAAAAGTTTGTAGAAGGCCAGTTAGTGATATTTTGAGATGTTTTTGGGCAAATTCTTGCCACAAATTCTGCTGTTCGCGACTGAGATTGGTCTTGCTGGCTTTGAATTTGGGTGCTGGATTTTCTCCCTTGAACTGCAAATGAGCAACAAACTGACCTTCTCCCTTAAAATGGTGAGGGTACATCCGAGCCGTTTCAGGAAGATCAATCCCTGCTACCATACCATTCACATGCTCGGCTGGAAGTAGTTCAAAATCATAAGTATCTAGTAACCAGCGAACGATTTCTTCGTTTTCCTCTGGCGCCCAGGTACAAGTCGAATAAACCAGACGGCCACCTTCAGCAAGCATGGTGACTGCATCTTCTAAAATCTCTCTTTGGAGGCTAGCACATTGGCTCGGATAGTCAAGGCTCCAATAATCCATGGCATCTGGCTGTTTACGGAACATCCCTTCACCCGAGCAAGGGGCATCAAGGACAATCACATCAAAATAGCCTTTAAAAACCTTGGCTAGGCGGTCCGCAGATTCATTGGTCACGACTACATTTGTCGCTCCAAACCGCTCCATATTTTCCACCAAAATCTTAGCCCGCTTGCTTGAAATTTCATTGGAAACAAGGACACCCTGATTAGACAGATAAGCTGCCAATTGAGTAGATTTCCCACCTGGTGCTGCCGCCAAGTCCAAGACCTTCATACCAGGAAGGGGCTGAGCTACCTGCGCAACCATTTGGGCTGCAGGCTCTTGTGAATAAACGAAACCCGTCACATGCTCTGGTGACTTTCCAGAGACCTTACCATAATGCCCCCAAGGTGTATGAGGAATGGCATCCGCAAACGATAACTGACTTTCTTTTAAGGGATTAACCCGAAAAGCCGAAACTGCTTCTTGTTCAAAAGAGGCAAGAAAATCTCTTGCCTCATCTTCTAGTATCGCTTCATATTTTTCAACAAATCCTTCTGGAAATTGCATTTAAATTTCTTTCCTTTCGTAGATATAAGACTGAATCTCCTCTTGCATCTCGATTGGCACCATCATGACCGGCTGGCGTGTTTGAAAATCAACAGGCTCACCAGAAACTGTAAGAAGACGATAGCCCAGACCTTCCCCTAAGATACTGGCAGCAGCGTAATCCCAAGGTTGCAAGTAGGTGATATAGGTCAAGAGACGACCTGATAAAACCTTGGCAAAACTGATGGCCGCACTACCATAGACACGGACTCCCAACGCTGCTCGGCCCAAATCAGCCAAGCCCCACTCATTGGTTTCAAACATACCTGAGTTACCGGCAACTAAAAATTCTTGAAGAGATTTCTTTTTAAAAGTCGGTAAGGGCTCATTATTACGACAAGGAGGAAAGTCACCACCACCATGGTAACAATCTCCTTTCATGACATCATAAATGATGCCAAATTTGCCCACCCCATTCTCAAAGTAGGCCAACATCACGGCAAAATCTTCCTTCTGAGCGACAAAGTTATTGGTACCGTCAATGGGATCAATCACCCAAACAGTACCCTGTCCGACTGCAGCACGCAAACAGCCCTCTTCCGCACAAATCAAGTCTTCTGGATAAGATGCTAAAATTCTACCAATCAAGAGATCCTGAACTTCCTTATCCAAACGCGTCACCAAGTCCGTAGGTGAAGATTTTTGCTCGACCTGCAAATCTTCTTGCATGTGGGCCAAAATGTAATCTGCAGCTTCCTGTACAATCTGTTTGGCAAATTCAAATTTAGTTTCCAAGAGAAATCTTCCCTTCTCTTTTTTCTTTTGCTAATTGAACTGCATGATAGAAGGAATAACCGCTAGCCGTCTCAAATTCGCGACCTAGGCGCTTTTCTTCGCTTTTGCTTGGAACCACAGACTTAAATTTCTTGTAGGAATCTAGCAGTTTTTTTGCTTCTACCTTATCTTCATAGGCAGCTTCAACATCATTAAAAAAAGAAAGCACTGAAGCAAGTTCTTCAGTGCTCCACGACAAATCTAGTGGGTAACTATACTGTTTGTTCATCTATCCAATACCAGCTCTCAATGTTGCTTCTTTCAGTTCTTGTTTACGGTAACTACGAGGGAGAAAAGCACGAATCTCATCTTCATTAAAACCGATCTGCATGCGTTTGGTATCAATAATAATTGGGCGACGCAAAAGACTAGGATATTGCTCAATCAACTGAAGCAACTCCGATACCGAAATACTCTCTACATCAATATCCAATTTTTGAAAAATTTTTGAACGAGTTGAAATGATGTCATCAGTACCATTTTCGGTCAAGGAAAGAATGTGTTGTAATTCTTTTCTTGTTAAAGGACTGGTCATAATATTGTGCTCCTCAAAAGGAACTTTATGCGTCTCTAACCAGGCCTTTGCCTTACGACATGATGTACAGCTCGGTGATAAAAATAGTGTAATCATGCTTTTCTCTTCTTTATCTATACTTTACTATTCTTATTATACAAAAAAATAAAGCGCTTGACTAGCAATTTCTAGAAAAAAGCCTATTTTTTTCTAGAAAAATAGACTGTATGCGAACGAATTACTCAATTCCAATGAAGTTAATTCACTCCTCGTAAGAATTTTTAACTTCATCTCTGTTTTATCAATGCAACACATTAAAGTATTCTACGACTTTTCAAATAAAGAAAACCAAAGAAACTTTCATAGAGTCCAAAGAAGAGAAGGAAAGCATGGAGGAAGAAGGTCTCTGGTAAAATCCAAATAACGGGATCCTTTGCTGGATCAAAAAGCCAGGTATCATCTCCTACAAAGAGAATTTGATGGAAAAGTGTAAAAAATTGCTCGAAACCAATTAAAATACCTACGAACCCGATGACCAGAGGCAATAACACTAGAGCCAGGATACTTTTACGATATAGGGGCAAAAAGCCTTTTTTCACTATCTTTCTAACAAAGAAATAGAAACTTGGAAGTGTCACCAAAGTGACTAGCTGAACCAAGTGGAAGAGATTCTTCACCACCGCAAAGTGGTGTAGACCAGCCGCTGACGAACGAAAATCTGGCATCTCTAAGATCTGACTAAAGGGATTGTTCAGGTAATTCATCAAGATATGAAAGTTGTACTGAATGGTTTCAGGCTTTAGATAGACTCGATCCGCTAAGTTCAGCCACTGAATTTCCATGGGATAGAAAACCCAAGCAAGATAAATAGTCAGTAGGATAGAAAGGGAGAGGAGAAAGAGCATACTTCCCCAAAAGGTCAGTTTAGTTTTCATCAAAATTCCACTCCGAAAGGCTAGATACCACATGAGTTGGTGCGATTGGCAGGTCAGCCACTTCTTCTGCCTTGGTAAAACCTGTCGTCACCAAGAGAGTTGGAATGCCATTGTCAATCCCTGCTCGGATATCTGTCAGATAGTTGTCCCCAACCATGAGCAACTCTTCTCTTTTCAAACCTAGGTGCTCAACCGCCTTGTCCATAATGATAGCATTCGGTTTCCCGATATAAACCGATTTGACCCGTGTTGCTGCTTCAAGAAGTGTTATCAGTGAACCAGCACCTGGCAAGAGACCACGCTCTGTTGGGATATTGAGGTCAGGATTGGTTCCGATAAAGTGGGCACCTTTTTGGATAGCTAGGGTCGCCGTAGCAAATTTTTCATAGTCCACTTGCCAGTCCAGTCCAACTACCACATAGGCAGGATTTTCCTTGTCTTCGACATAACCAGCTGCCTGAATGGCATCCTTGAGCCCAGCTTCGCCGATGACATAGACTGTCTTTTCCAGTCCCAAGTCGTTCATATAGTCTATGGTTGCCAGAGTTGCCGTGTAGACAGTTGATAGAGGCGTGTCGATATTAAAATTCTGAGCCAACATCTCTTGAACACTCTCAGGAGTACGAGTTGTATTATTAGTCACAAAGAGATAGGGAATTTCTCGCTTTGCAGTTCATGCACAAAAGCCTCACCCGCGGGAATTCGATCTTTCCCCTTGTAAATAGTCCCGTCTAAATCAATTAAATAACCTTTATAAGCCATATCGTCCTTTCTAATTGCCTTCAATTTCTTGCCACGTAATCATAGCTTGAGCATTGATCTCGCCATCACTGATAATCTGATGCTTACTTTCTAGTCCCTTGAGTTCATAAACTGAAGCAATCATGCCACCTGGTCGCACTTCTTTGACATATTTGAGATTGATTTTCTTTGGAATATACTTAGTTAGAAAATCGGCTCCCATGACCTCAAAAATCCAATCTAGATATTTACTATTATTGACATGGCCATTCATATCCAAGTCGTAAAAACGAACATGGTAGTCTTTACTGATCGGATCTTCTAGGTTAGCATACTTCGGCCCACGGATGAGTTTTTTATCAAACTCAGACTGGTAAGGCGCAACAATCTCAGGCTCGACAGCATGGACTTTCCGACTATCTCTGTCCATGAGAACAAAGGTTGCTAACATGCGAATGATTTCTTGGCCTGCTTCATCATAGATGGTGAAACGGCGGTAGCAAAAAAGACGATTGTATGTCAATGCTTCTGTTTCAATCGTAATCTCCTCAGCAAAGCAAGGCAAGCGAACCACGTCAATCGCATAGTCTGTAATAATCCAGACCAGATTGTAACGTTCTAACATATCCTTGTCGCTAACTCCCAGTTCAATTGACTGCATACCGGATACTTGCAAGGACAGCAAAATCACATCTGGAAGTTTGATATGACCGTTCATGTCCGCCATATCAAAAGGAATTTTCATTTTCATTTGATAAGTTAAACCCATTGTTCTACTCCAAAATAAATCGTTCTGCTACAGTGTCTCCCAAGAAGAGACCTCTCTTTGTCATTCGGACACGATCACCGTCGATCTGCATGAGTCCTTGTTGAACCAAGTCTCTGATGATTTCGCCATAAAGTCCATCAAAGGACCGTCCAAATTTTTCCTCAAATAGTGCCATGGAAACCCCAGATTTCTTGCGGAGTCCCAGAAACATTTCTTCTTCCATCTGCTCCCTTTGACTCAGGTGTTCTTCTGTTATCCGAGCATTTCCTGCCTCTACCGCACTGAGATAGTGGCGGATAGGACCGTGGTTTTTATAACGTACCCCGTTCACATAACCTGAAGCACCCGCACCGATACCATAATACTCGGCATTGTCCCAGTACATGAGATTGTGGCGACTTTCAAATCCGGGTTTAGAGAAATTGGAAATCTCATAATGCTCAAAACCAGCTCGCTCAAGCTCTGCGATGATGTACTCAAACATCTCAGCTTCAAGTTCCTCCTTAGGCAAAGGCAACTTCCCACGTCGCATGCGGTTCATAAAGACCGTATGATTTTCCAAAATCAAGCTATAAAGGCTCATATGAGGAATATCAAGCGAGATAGCCTTAGCTACATTGTCCTTGACCTGAGCCATAGTTTGACCTGGAAGAGCATAGATTAGATCGATGGAGATATTGTCAAAACTAGCCAGTTTGAGGCGGTCGATATTTTCATAAATATCCTTCTCCAAGTGACTACGCCCAATCTTTTTCAGCATTTTGTCATCAAAAGTCTGCACTCCCAAGGAAATACGATTGACTGGTGACTGTTTCAAAACCGCAATCTTATCCGCATCCAAGTCGCCTGGGTTGGCCTCAATGGTCAACTCTTCCAAGACAGACAAGTCTAGATTTTTAGTCAAGCCATCTAAGAGTAGCTCTAATTGCGGAGCTGACAAAGCCGTTGGCGTCCCACCTCCAATGTAGAGAGTTCGCAACTTTTGGATATCATAAGAACGAAACTCCTCTAGCAGATGCTCCAGATAACTATCTACTGGTTGATTCTTGATAAAAACTTTTGAAAAGTCACAATAATAACAAATCTGTGTACAAAAGGGAATATGCACGTAGGCGGACGTTGGTTTTTTCTGCATAGTATTTATTATACCACAAAGACAGGCTTGCAGATAAAAATCACCATCTCCAAAAACCAGAGATGGTGTTACCTTATACTTCAGTAATATCGATGATGATTTCTTCTTGGCCTTCAGCAACGTCTGGAGTTGCTGACTGTTCTTGCCATTGCTCCTTGAGATTGTTAAAGGTTTCCTTCGATGCTTCCGTCGCTTGTCGAGCACAGTTTTTAGCTTGGTCAAGGACACTATCAAAAGTGATTTCACCAGATTCTACTTGCTCCTTTGTTTTCAATACAAAGTCAGTTGCCTGTTCCTTCACTTCAGTTAGTTTCTCACAAACCTGCTCTCTAGCAAATTCTGGATCTTCTCTCAAATCATCTAGAAAATCCTGAGCTTGACTACAAACTTGCTTGCCCTTGTCACTCGTCAAAAATAAAGCAAAAGCTGCACCAGAAACAGTTCCTAAAAGGATAGAGGATAGTTTACCCATAAGATTTCTCCTTTTCTATTTTTTGAAAATTTTACTTGCGAAACGAAGAGCGGACAAGCCTGCACCTGTCTTAATGGTCTTTGAACCAGCTGATGAGGCTTTTTTACCCAAGACACGCGCATGTTGATTGAGGTCAGATACTGACTCAGACAAGTCCGCTACAGCTGTAAAGAGTGGATCAATCGTCGCAACTTTGATATTGATATCGTCTGCCAACACATTAACCTTAACCAACAATTCATTGGTCTGATGCAAGGTAACGTTCACATCTGAGCTCAATGTTTTGATGGTTTTCTCTGTCTCATCAATCATACGACCTGCTTTTTGAATCGTGATTGTCAAATAGACTAAACAGACAATCAAAGCAATCGCAACAAGAATATATGCAACTTCTAACATTTATTTTTCCTCCTCTGTATGATAAAAAGGGGCTTTCTTTCGATTTTGATAAAGTATGATAAAAATACCGAGTCCGATAAGAACAACTGATAACCATTGGGAAACTCGCAGCCCAAAGAACATAAGACTATCTGTCCGCATGCCTTCGATAATCATACGACCAAAGCCATACCAAATCAAGTAGAAAGCAGTGATATGACCACGTCTGATTCCCTTTAATTTTCGTCTAAAAATCAAAATCAAAGCAAAACCAATCAGATTCCAAACCGACTCATATAAGAAGGTCGGCTGACGGTAGCTACCATCGATGTACATCTGGTCACGGATAAAGCCCGGCAAATAATCCAGACTATCTACCGCTGCACCGTAGGCTTCTTGGTTAAAGAAGTTTCCCCAGCGTCCTAAACTCTGGGCAACCATGACGCTCGGAGCTGCAATATCTAAGAAATCCCAAGTATTAATCAGCTTTCTATCTGCAAAGATATAAAGAACAATAGCCCCTGCTATCAAACCTCCATAAATGGCCAAACCACCATTCCAGATAGCGATGATTTCACCTGGATTTTGAAGATAATAATCTAAGCGAAAGAGTACGTAGTATAATCTAGCACCTAAAATCGCAACTGGAAAAGCAATCAGGATAAAATCCAAAATATCATCTGATAGAATTTTCTTTTTAGGAGCTTCTTTCATGGCAAGATAAACTGCCAAAATCAATCCAGCTACAATACACAAAGCATACCAACGAATGGAAAAAGGACCGATTTCAAATGCAACTGGATTAATCATCTTTCACCTCATTTTTGGAGATGAGATTAGTCAAGCGTTCTTCAAATAAACGCGTCGCATCAAAGCCCATTTCCTTAGCGCGATAGTTCATAGCTGCCGCCTCAATAACAACAGAGATATTGCGTCCTGTTTTTACTGGGATACGGATACGCGGAATCGTTACTCCAGAAACTTCTAGCTCTTCGGCATTGTTCCCTAGACGATCAAAGGTCTTATGGGTATCGTAATTTTCCAAGTAAACAGCCAGCTGAACTTGTGAAGAATCTTTTACAGCACTTGCTCCGTAGAGACTCATCACGTCAATAATACCCACTCCACGAATCTCAAGCAAATGCTTCAAAATTTCAGCGGGCTCTCCCCAAAGGGTCATTTCATCCTTGGCAAAGATATCTACACGATCGTCTGCTACCAAACGGTGTCCACGTTTCACAAGCTCAAGACCTGTCTCGCTCTTACCGATACCACTATCCCCTTGGATCAAGACACCCATGCCATAGATGTCCATCAAGACACCATGCACACTCGTACGTTCAGCCAAACGGGAATCAAGGTAGCTAGATAACTCTCCAGATAAACGACTGGTTGATGTTCTACTGGTTAAAATCGCAATCTTACATTCCCTAGCAGCTTTCAACATTTCTTCTGGCACCACCAAGCCACGAGCAACGATAACCGCAGGTGTTTCAGGTAGAAACATTTTCTTCAGAACTTGATAACGGTTATGGGCAGGCATGGCAACCAAATAGGACCACTCCTTCATCCCTAACAGTTGAATCCGTTCTGGAGTATAGTAATCAAAATAGCCCGTCATTTCAAGACCAGGTCTCATAATGTCCGCAGTGTTGATTTCCTTTTCAAGCAATTCGCCTTCACCATAGACAATATCTAGTCTGAGCTTTTCAATGACTTCTCTTACTAAAACCGACATAATTTCCTCCTTCAATCGAGTTCTCCCTACTATTATATCAAATTGTAGTTGGAAGTTTCCTTTTTTTGCAGGATTTACAGTATTTATTTAAAAATAAAAAGGCTAGATTTCTCTAGCCTTTCATTTCCAATTAGAATTTTTTACGTTTACGAGCTGCTTCTGATTTACGTTTACGTTTTACAGAAGGTTTTTCATAGAATTCACGTTTGCGTGTTTCTTGAAGAGTACCAGCTTTAGTAACCGCACGTTTGAAACGACGAAGTGCATCGTCAAGAGATTCATTCTTACGTACTACTGTTTTAGACATTTTTTTCACTCCCTTCAAGTTCAAGATCTATTCTATTTTACACGCAAAGTGGTTAAATGTCAAGGAAAAACTGCCATAAACTTATATTATCTTCCCTTTTCTTTTTAAAAGGGACAACGTATTAGAATAGATGTCATAATAGCGAAAAAAATTATTTTAATCCTGTTCAGAAACAACTTTTATTTCTTTATCATTTACAATAACAGCTTGTGAATTGTTCATTCGCATTAAGTCGAGCTGATTTTTATAGGTTTCAAAGGTCCTCTTGCTACTATCAGTAAAAGGCTCCTCACCATAATGTGGAAGGATATAAAACTCCACTTCATCCAATCCCGTTGTATCCGATAACTCTTTCGCTACCGTCTTGTCATCCATTAGTTTATTGTAGTCAATATCCTTGGCGGTAATGATAGCCCCTGCTGATTCTCCCACATAGATCAGCCCATCTCTTATTTGTTCTTTGATAAGAGATAGGAGTTGTTTTTTCTTTAATTCTTGTAATAAATAAAATGTATTCCCGCCAGAGATATAAAGAATTTTGCTTTGGAAAATCTTTGCCTGTGCAGTTTCTCGATCACAAGAAGCAATATCTAGAACCTCTATCTCAAATCCTAAATCTTTGAATGTTTGCTGAGCCTCATCGATATAGGCAGTATAATCCTCTTTGTTCCCAGCGGTAGGAATAAATAAGACCTTGTTTTCTAGATTCTTTTCCTTTGCATAATCGCTAAAAAGCTTTTTGACTCCAGCAAAGTATGAACATAAAAATAATTGTTTCATGATTGTACCTCCATTAGTTTTTAGCAATTTTATAAAGGATCCATGATCCCTTTCTTTGACTAGTTACAAGCTCAAAGCCTACTGATAACAAAAATCGTCTAAATGCTTCTTCACTTTGGACCTCTGGTAAAAAGTAAGACAACTTGTTATATTCACAAGCCAGTAAGAGCATCCCGTCTGATTTGAGTATTCTTCGAAGTTCCATAAAAGAAGCCTCTAGGTCCCGCCAATGAAAATGAGTTTGAAAGGCTGTGATTAAATCAACACTTTCATCAGAAAAGCCTGTCTCCCTAACGTCTCTTCGTTCAAAATTTAGATTAGTTATCTCTACCTGTTTGGCTTGAGCTATTGCAGTATCTGAAATATCGATTCCAGTTATGGTACTTTGCGGAAAAGTTTCTTTCAGCAGGATGGTTGAACGACCATTCCCAACTCCTACATCTAAGATTACAGGGTAAAATGTCCTATCCAGATGACGAATTGCCCATACAAACATGGGGAGATAGGCACGATTCCATAAATTCATCATTTGTTTTCCTAGAAAGCCCGAAGGATTCTTTGATTGCCGAACGAGACGACAAAACAATAAAATTAAAAGTAAAAAACAAATAAAACCGATTATATAAATCAAAGTTCGAGCCTCCCCGTATAGCTATATTATACCACTTTAGCAGGATAGTGAACATTTGAAGTAAAAAGCCACTCACTCCAAAGAGCAAGTGGTTCTTGTCATTTTACTTTTCAAGCAAGCTGAGCGCTTCAGCATCCGCAATAATAGTCACATCAGGGTGGTTTTGTAGGCTACTTGCTGGGAGGTTCTCAGTCACTGGGCCTGATACTGTGCCAGCAATGGCTTCTGCTTTTGACTCACCGTAAGCAAAGAGAATAATTGACTTGGCATCCAAGATATTTTTTATCCCCATTGAAATGGCTTGAGTTGGGACATCTTCAATCTTGTCAAAGAAGCGAGCATTGGCTTCGATAGTAGATTGATCAAGTTCTACTAGATGCGTTTGACTGTCAAATGGAGTACCTGGTTCGTTAAAGCCGATATGTCCATTGCGACCGATTCCTAAAATTTGGAGATCAACTGGATGATCAGCCAAAATTTGGTTGTAGCGTTCCACTTCAGCTTCAGCATTGTCCTTAATCCCACGGGGTAAGAAGCTCTCTTTAAATGGTTTTTGGTTGAATAAGTGTTCTTGCATAAAGTAACGGTAAGACTGAGGATTGTCTCCATCAAGCCCTACATACTCATCAAGGTTCACACTGGTTAGATTTGAAAAATCAAGGTCACTCTCAACGATTTCCTTGTAAAACTCAAGCGGGCTGCTTCCTGTCGCAAGTCCCAATGTTTGAGCGCCATTGGCCAACTTTTCCTTCAAAATCTCAAAAGCTACTTTTCCACCTTCGACTTGATTTTCAACTTTAATAACTTTCATTTCATATCCTCCATATTTCTATATTCATTATATGGTATAGACCAATTTTTGTCAAGTGAAAACGATTTAATTTCCAAAAAAAGAGCGTCCAAACTTGAAACATGTTATAATGGATAAGATTAGAAGTTAGAAAGAATGATGAAAAAAATGAATACAGCTGATTTTGATTTCCACTTACCTGAGGAATTGATTGCCCAAACACCACTTGAAAAACGAGATGCCTCTAAACTCCTCATCGTAAACCGAGAAACGGGAGAGTTTCAGGATAAGCACTTCCACTCCATTATTGATATGTTGGAACCAGGTGATGCCCTTGTCATGAACGACACCCGTGTTCTACCAGCCCGCCTTTATGGTCAAAAGGAAGAAACAGGAGGCCATGTGGAACTTCTCCTTCTCAAAAATACTGCCGGTGATGAGTGGGAAGTCCTAGCCAAACCTGCCAAACGCCTCAAGATCGGTACTCGCGTCAGCTTTGGAGATGGTCGTCTCATCGCTGTCGTTACGGAAGAATTGACCCACGGAGGCCGTATTGTCCGCTTTGAATACCAAGGAATTTTCCTAGAAGTTTTGGAAAGTCTGGGTGAAATGCCACTACCACCCTACATCCACGAAAAACTGGATGATCGTGAACGCTATCAAACGGTCTACGCTAAGGAAAGTGGCTCTGCTGCTGCACCGACTGCTGGCCTGCACTTCACCAAAGAACTGCTAGCAGAAATCCAAGCCAAGGGTGTCCATTTGGTTTATTTGACCCTCCACGTTGGTTTAGGAACATTTAGGCCTGTCTCTGTTGACAATCTGGACGAACATGAAATGCACTCAGAATTCTACCAGCTTTCTGATGAAGCAGCAGCCACCCTTCGCTCTGTCAAGGAAAATGGTGGACGCGTTATCGCTGTTGGAACCACTTCTATCCGCACACTGGAAACCATCGGTTCCAAGTTTGATGGACAAATCCAAGCAGATTCTGGTTGGACCAATATCTTTATCAAACCAGGTTACGAATGGAAGGTTGTCGATGCTTTCTCAACCAACTTCCATCTGCCAAAATCAACTCTCGTCATGTTGGTTTCTGCCTTTGCAGGTCGTGACTTAGTCCTAGATGCTTACCAGCACGCTATTCAAGAACACTACCGTTTCTTCAGTTTCGGTGATGCCATGTTTATCTATTAAATAGCTCCGCCATTTCTTTAGGATAGTTTATTCCTAAGAGATGACAGGGCTATTTCTGTTTAAAGTGTAATTTCTGGGGACTCAGAAGTTAGATGAACCAGTTTGCCTTGAACACCAAAGTAGTCCTTTACCAAGTCCTGTAATTCTTCCATGGCAGACTGAGCACGCGCCGCCTGTTCACCATTGATCGCTTCAATCACTAAGACAGCATCCTTTGTCTCTTCCGTCAACATGGTTCTCTGTGCCTCTCTCCAGTTAAGACAACGACAAACCGCTCCTTCATCATCGTAATAGATGATTTCTTCAGGTAAAGCAGGCGCATCGTTTTCAGCTCCTAGTGGAAAGAAAGGTTCTCCTCCCTTAGCCTGACCAAGATGAAGATTGCCTACAATCTTGTTCACATCTTCGCCACCACAGGGAACCGCATAAGATAGAGAGACACTATTATAGATGTCTACCAAGGGATTGATGGGATTAAACTCTCTTCCCTGACTGACCCGCTTAAGTAGGGCTTCAATCGAAGAACGTGCTCCTTTTTTCGTTTTGAACTTGCTGAAAGCCTGACGCCATTCTTGAATGACATCATTCTGAGTAAAATTCTCATCCGAAATGAAATCCTCAGCTCGTTTAGCTCCCTTATCTAGCAAGGTTTTGAAATAGGGATCCTTGCTTTCATCAACTGTATTATCTAATCCCTTTACTACTAAAACGCTAATCTGTGCTTCTGGAAACAAACTCCAAAATTCATTTTCAACGATAACTTTCATCTTTCACCTCTCATTAAGAATAATTTCTTTTCTGGCCTTTTTTGACCATATCCCAATCACTTGTAATATTTTTTCTAACTCGAATCAGTTGCTTTTCCAGTTCATCGGCTTCTTCCTTAGAAAATCCCTTTAAGGCTGAATTCTCCGAGTAGTGATGTTCAGCAAGGATAAAAGGATAAAGTGCCTCTCCTTTTTCAGTGACAAACCACTCTTTATTTTTCCGATTTGTACTGGTCATTCCTTGTTTTATTAACCCCTTTTCTTCCAGTTTTTTTACTGAACGAGCAACTGTCGAACGGTCAACCTTCAGTAAATCCGACAAGACTTCTTGAATGATTCCTGGGTTCTCCTTGATTCGCACCAAATAAAGATACTGACCACGAGCTAGGTCTATATCACGAAATTCGATATTGGCAATAGAGTCCAAGGCACGTGCTATAATTCCGATTTCGCGTAATAACGACATGTTTCCTCCTCTCGTATCTATGATGATAGAATAGCATATTTTTGTTGCAAATGCAATAAAAGACGCTTTGAAAACAAAGCGTCTTTTTTTATTCTTCATTTTTTAAAAAGAATGTGTTATCACGAAACTTTGGATCCTTCAAACTCTGCACACTGGCATTGATAACTGCTCCGATAATCAGAATCTTTGCGATGAGTATAAACCAGAACATCATCACCACCACGATAATGGAACTGAAAAATCGGACATCGACTAGATGGTTGACATAGTTATTGAAATAGACAGAAAAGATATTCAACAGAAAGACAAGCGTCAGCAAAACAAAGATACTACCAGGAAAAACGTAGCGAATACGAGGGACTCTGACATTTGGAAGGAAATAGTAGAGCATGACCAAGATGGCAAAGAGCAAGGCATAAATCAAAGGGCCTGTAAAGTCCTGTAGGTAATCAAAGAAAGGACTGTCTGATTGCCAGTAAGTTTTGAGCAGGTTGAGCAACATACGCCCAAACATACTCAAAAATAAGGCTAGGGCAAAAAGAATTTGCAAGCCAAAGCTGACGAGTAAACTCATCAATTGATGGGAGATAATACCTCGGCTCTTGGCCACTCCATAGGCCTTATTAAAAGCTTTTTGGAGGAAATCCATTGATTTCGAGAAGGTCCAAAGGGCAGACAAGACTGCAAAACTCAGCAAACCAGTCGATGGTTGAGTCAAGACTTCTCGGGCAATCTTTGCGACCACATCATAGACCGTATCCGGCACAAATTCCTTGATGGTGAGCAAAAAATTTGAAATCGGAATTTGAAAATAGGGCAAAATATTGACCACTATCATCAGCAAGGGGAAGATTGAAACCAACCAATAGTAGGCAACTGCAACACTGGTCAACTCACTATCAGATGCTTGATAATAATGCAAAAAAGCTTTCAATAAGGGCCTGTCCATCAGCTCTTTCCACCACTTTTTCATGTTCCATCCTCCGTCATTTTCTTCATCATCTAAGTTCTTCTGATTAAATCTAGCATATCATAAGGTAAAGTATTTGCGGCTTCTTTCAGAGAATAATTCTCTAAATTATTCACATTTTGGCGTAGTTTTTTGGCATACTTGGCTGTTATCAGTTTAGCTTCTTCGTATTCAAAGATTGCCTTGCGTTCGAGGTAGTAACCTCGTAGCATTTCATCGATATTGTTTGGCTTGATGCGATTGATAACACGTTCGACAAAGGCACCACTTCCGATAATGGCCGTCTCGCGCAGACGAGACTCTTGCATAAAACTAATCAGAGAACTCTTGTAAACCCCTTTGAGATTTTCCAAACTTTCGATAATCAACTCTGTATTTTCCAGATAGAGTTCGGATATTTGATCATAATCAATAGCTCGAAGGCCGCGTTGCTCCTTGTCATTCCAACTACGGAAGGTCTGACCAAGAGTCAGCAACTCATGAAGGAGAAAACGTAAGATACGGAGTGATACAAGGAAGTAATAAGTAAGACGAGATGCTACCTTACGATTGATACTCTGCTCCATATTTTTCAGATAGCGTTGATAAACTTGATAACCACGCTCACCGATTCTCCCTTCCTCGTAAGCCTGTTCCAAACCATCACTTTCGATACTCAAGATGAGGAGTTTTAAAGCCTCCCAGTCCTCTTGAGCTCTCTTATTTTCCTGACTAAGGATGAGGTTTTCAATCCGACCATGGTAATTGTCAATAGCTGCATACAGAGGAAGTTTGTTCTTGTGATGGTCTAGCTCTTTTTCTAATTCTGTAGCTACATCATTCAAAATCGCTATATGCATCAAGTGATCCTTGCTTTCCTCTTGTTCCTCAGATAAGTGAGGGAGAACCAGCAAACCCGTTAAAAAGCTCAATAGTGTAACGCCTGCTACAAGGAAGAGCAACAGAGGATATTCCTGCTCTAAATGACTTGGTATGAGGAGAATGGTCGCGATAGATACTGTCCCTTTAACACCAGAGAAGGTCAAAAGAAGCATATCCTTCATGTATTTACGGAGACTTTTCTTGAGGCGGAGTGTTCTCCAAACATAGAAGCCATAAATCATAACAAAGCGAATTGCAAAAAGTAAAAATGTCAGCAAAACTACCGATACTAATAGTAGTAAGGGGCTATAAAGGGGATTGGTCAGGATAGGTTCTGCTATCATTTCCAATTCCATTCCCAAGATGACAAAGACAGAACCATTGAGCATAAAGGTAACGGTATGCCAAACCGTATCTGTAACAGTATCTACCTGAGCTTCGAGGAGTGTAATTTTTTTGAAACGACTGGCCTTCAAAATGCCTGCGACTACAACTGCGATAATCCCTGAAACATGGATTTCTTCAGCGATAAAGAAGGTCATAAGAGGCAAACTCAGTTCAAGCAAGAGTTCACTCGCTATATCTGTCGCTCGCACACTCAGTAAAAATGTATGCAAGAAACGATTGATCATTGCCATCACAAAACCGACTGCAAAACCACCCAAGATAGAAAGTGCTAGGGAAGTTCCAGCCTGACTGAGGGAAAAAGCGCCTGTTGTCCATGCAGCCAGTGCCACCCGAAAGGCAACCAAGCCAGAAGCATCATTTAAAAGTCCTTCTCCTTTGAGAATATTGGATACCCGTTTTGGGAAACGAAAACGCTCAGAAAGAGAAGCAAAGGCTACCAGATCCGTCGGACCAAGCGCTGCCCCAACAGCCAAACAGGCAGCTAAGGGAAGACTCAGCAAAAGGAAATGAGCCAAGGCTCCCAAACTCAAGGTAGAGATGAAAATTACTGGAAAGATTAAGTAGACAATGATGCGCCAGTGTTTTAAAACAGATGTAATATCGGCTTCTTCTGCCTCTCGGAAAAGTAATGGACCAATAACCATGGCCAGAAACAGCTCTGTATTAAGATGAAAGTCAGTATTGGGCAAAAAAAGACCAATGCCAAGCCCCAAAAGGATTTGTACTAGGGGGAGGGGCAAAAAAGGCAAAAGTTTATTGGTCGTAGTTGAAACGATTAAGACTAATAAAAATAGAATCAGGTAAATTAGTAGTGTCATCTAGACCCTCCTTAGTCTTTTTTACAACAAAATTCAAACATCTCCTTCTGCTCTTGGATTTTCTGATCAATCTTGGAACAGTCTTTGTGCTCAATTTTTTTCTGACATCGTTCCATTTCAAGAGCCACTAATTTTTTCTTGATTTTGAGCATTTTCTTGCTCATATGTGCTTCGTCGAGCACCCCGACTGCTCGCTCGTGATGCGTTGACTCGACAAAATTTTGGCGCATAGCCTCTAGCTTCTCACGAAGGTATTGTTTATCCATGTCTATATCTTTCTAATTTTTCAATCATAACTAAAAACGGTGGATTATTGATTTGGTTGAGAATCCGATAAATGGCAGCTGTATACTCTTGTTGGTTCAACTGGCTAACAAAATCCAATACAGCATCCCTCTCGGTGTCTCCTCCTTCATGACCATAGTAGATCATGATTGCAATCCGTCCCCCCTTGACAAGCAAGTAACACAGCTTTTCTAATGCTTCGATAGTAGTCTGAGGTTGGGTGATGACGGATTTGTCAGCAGATGGCAGATAACCCAGATTAAAAATCCCTGCCTTAGCCTCTGTCACAAACTGGTCGAGTGTCTCATGCCCTTGCAAAATCAACTGAACATTTTCTAAACCTTCCTCATTTAAACGGTCTTGGGTTTTATCTAAAGCTTGTTTCTGGATATCAAAGGCATAGACTTGCTTGGCTAGCTTGGCTAAAAAAAGGGTATCATGGCCATTGCCCATGGTCGCATCCACTACGATATCATTCTGAGTCACAACCTCAGCCAAAAAATCATGTGCCATCTCAAGTGGTCTTTTCATTTTCAAACTCCTGTTTTACAGCCTTGCATCCTTGAACACTTCCGCGGCGTCTCATTTCAGTTTCAATAGCATTTAGTACTTCCCATTTATTGAGGCTCCACATGGGACCAATCAGCATATCTCTAGGTGCATCTCCCGTGATTCGATGGATGACGATATGCTTGGGGATGATTTCCAGTTGGTCACAAATGACCTTGACATACTCATCCTGACTCATCAGTTGCAAGCGTCCTTCGTGATAATCCCGCTGCATCCGTGTATTGGTCATGAGATGAAGCAAATGCAACTTAATACCTTGAATATCATTATCCGTAACACAGCGACGGACATTTTCAATCATCATCTCATGAGTCTCACCGGGCAAACCATTGATCAAATGGGAAACAATCTCAATCTTGGGATATTTCCTCAAGCGTTTTACTGTTTCCACATACAATTCATAAGAATGGGCACGGTTAATCAAGTCAGATGTTGCTTCAAAGGTGGTCTGTAAGCCCAATTCTACCGTCACATGCATGCGTTCCGATAACTCAGCCAAATATTCGATGGTTTCGTCTGGTAAACAGTCTGGACGCGTTCCGATATTGATTCCTACTACACCTGGCTCATTGATAGCCTGCTCGTAACGTTCCCGAATCACCTCTACCTTTTCATGGGTGTTGGTAAAGTTTTGAAAATAAACCAGATACTTTTTAACATCTGGCCATTTGCGGTGCATAAAGTCAATTTCCTTATAAAATTGCTCACGGATAGGGGCATCCGGTGCCACGATGGCATCTCCAGAACCAGAAACCGTACAAAAAGTACAGCCCCCATGGGCTACAGTTCCATCCCGATTTGGACAGTCAAATCCCGCATCGATAGGAACTTTGAAAGTCTTTTCTCCAAAAAGTTTTCGATAATAATCATTCAAGGTATTATAAGATTTCATAACTTTCATTATAACAAAAAACACCTACAATCTCAAAAGCCTGACTTTCCAACAAATTCCCTTGTTTCTCATTTCCTTTAGCGTTTTTTTATGATACAATATGGGTATGATTTTAATGAAAATAGCAGCTACTTTATTGTTAGTATTAACCCTCGTGGTCTCCATCATTGTAACAAAACTTTTTAAACTGAAAAAACTAGGACTGAACTTTGCGGATGTAGCTTTTCCACTTTTGGTATTTGAGTATTACCTTATCACTGCTAAAGCCTTTACCCACAACTTTCTACCGCGACTTGGTGTTGCACTTTCTCTCCTAGCCATCCTCCTTGTAGTCTTTTTCCTCGTCAAAAAACGAAGTTTTTATTACCCTAAATTTATCAAATTCTTCTGGAGAGCCGGTTTTCTCCTAACTTTAGTCATGTATATCGCTATGATTATAGAGTTGATGATGCTCACATCCCAATAAATCCCTAGAACAATTGATTCTAGGGATTTTATTTTATAGAAATTTAAGTGTCAGCTAACCCAAACACTTAACAAAGAGCCATCATTTCTTTTAGTTGTAAATCTATGTTACTAAAATCGTTTAAATTTTGCTCGCAAGCGATCTGCTTGAGGTTGCCCAATAATCTTATCTAATAGATGGGTAGCAAGACTCATCAAACCATAGAGTCCTCCCCCGAGGCCTCCGATGAGGGCTACATAAAGGAAACTCCAGAAGCGTCCCGTTGGTTGGAAGAAAAATCCTAAAATCCACTGTAGGAAACCAACCAAAATAAACATGACCATGGTCAAAATCATAATCAAAATTGTCCGTTTTAAGATAATCTTACGACGTGCACCCGTCACCTGACAAATATCTCGGTACATCAGAACATTTGGAATGATGAGACCGATGGTCGTTGAGATCAAGGGACCGTAGCTGTGGAAAATAGCAATGGTTGGCAATTGCAAGACTAGCTTAGCAATTGATCCATAGACAAAGTAAAGAACTGCCTTGCGATTGCGAAACATAGCCTGAAGCATAGGAGACAAAACCATATACAAGCCTAAAATAGTAGACTGCAAAACCGCAAAGACAAACAAGCCCATGGCCAGACTATCTGGATTGCCATAAAAGACTGTATAGAGAGGCTCACCCACCATGACGACTCCAACCGTTGCTGGTAAGAGAAACATAAAGAGCATGGTCATACTATCTTGAACTAGACGAGCAGCAGCTCTCAAATCACCTTTAACATAATTTTCCGTCAAAAGTGGCAAACCAACACTTCCAATCGAGACACCGACAGAAATCAAAATCATGGTGATTTTATTGGGATTGGCAGAGAAATAAGAAAACATAACAACCAAGTCTTCATTGCTATAGTTAGTAAACCAGGTCATGCTATTGATAAAGGTCATCTGGTCCAAAATTTGGAAGAGCTGGATAGCTGATCCTGTCAGGATAAAGGGAATGGCTTCCTTGATGGTATCGACTAAAAGTCGCTTACTATTGATCTTATCTCGTGTTTCAAATACCTTTTGGAGCAGTCCCTCCTTAGAAAGAAATAAATCAAAACTGCAAAACTTGCCACCATCCCCACAAAGGCTGCAAAGGTAGACTGAGTAACCGCTGATAAGTAATCCCCTGATCCGATTTTCATGATGATGAAAGTAGCCAGCAACATCCAGATAACACGGATCACCTGCTCAGCGATTTGACTCATAGCATAGGGTTTCAGGTTATTCATCCCTTGGAAAAAGCCACGGATGACACTCATAGACGGGAAAATCAAGACCGCCCAAGCCAAACTCTGCATGATGGGAATCAGGTCTTTCCCCACACCTGACAAGTCTGCTAACCAGGGAGAAAAGAGATACAAGACCAAGGCAAAGACTAGGCCCAAGCCTGTCATAAAGCTTAGGAAACTCCGAATCAAGGCAAAGCTGTGTTCTTCTTCCCGCATGGTATTGTACTTAGCCACTTGTTTGGCGACCGCAACCGGGATACCCGCTGTCGAAATCAGCAAGAACCAAGCATAAATATTGTAGCCCATGGTAAAGAGACCATTTGCCTTGGCGGCATAAGTCCCCATCCAGATATACCAGGGAATAATATAGATAGCCCCAAGGAGGCGACTAATAAAGTTACTGGCTGTTAGCCAAGCAGTCCCTCGCAACATCTGGGCTTGCTGGTGATTGTTTTCGTTAGACATAGCTTCCTCATTCAATTTTGATAACTAGGAAAAGTTCCTTATCTTCCATTATAAACTTTTCCTTGTTACTTGTAAAATTCGGGCTTGAAGTTTATAATAGAAAGTATGATTAAGATTGAAACCGTATTAGATATACTAAAGAAAGATGGCCTTTTTCGTGAGATTATTGACCAAGGACATTACCACTACAACTACAGTGAAGTTGTTTTTGATAGCATCAGTTATGACAGCAGAAAAGTAAAAGAAGGTACTCTTTTTTTTGCAAAAGGCGCTGCCTTTAAAAAAGAATTCCTTACCTCTGCTATTACACAAGGTCTCGGATGGTATGTAGCTGAAAAGGACTACGAAGTCGGTATTCCTGTTATTGTCGTGAGCGATATTAAGAAAGCCATGAGTTTGATTGCTATGGAGTTTTATGGTAATCCACAAGAGAAACTCAAAATTATCGCCTTCACAGGGACAAAAGGAAAGACAACAGCGGCCTATTTTGCCTATAACATCTTGGCTCAACACCATCGCCCAGCTATGCTGTCAACCATGAATACAACCTTAGATGGTAAGACCTTCTTTAAGTCTGCCCTCACAACTCCTGAGAGCATTGATCTCTTTGATATGATGGCTCAGGCTGTTAAGAATGGTAGAACTCATCTCATCATGGAAGTCTCTAGTCAAGCCTATCTGGTAAAACGCGTCTATGGTCTGACTTTTGATGTAGGAGTGTTCCTCAATATCAGCCCTGACCATATCGGACCAATTGAACATCCAAGCTTTGAAGATTATTTCTACCACAAACGTCTCTTGATGAAAAATAGCCGAGCAGTTGTCATTAATAGCGACATGGACCACTTTTCTGTGCTAAAAGAACAAGTTGAACATCAAGAGCATGACTTCTATGGTAGCCAGTCTGATAACCAAATTGAGAATTCCAAAGCCTTTAGCTTTTCTGCCTTAGGTAAGCTTGCTGGAGATTATGACATCCAACTGATTGGCCATTTCAATCAAGAAAACGCCGTAGCGGCTGGACTTGCCTGCCTTCGTCTAGGTGCTAGTCTAGAGGATATCAAAAAAGGAATCGCTGCAACCCGCGTTCCTGGACGTATGGAAGTCCTGACTCAGAAAAATGGCGCCAAGGTCTTCATCGACTACGCCCACAATGGCGATAGTCTGAAAAAACTGATTTCTGTTGTTGAAACCCATCAAACTGGAAAAATTGCCCTGGTTCTCGGTTCGACTGGAAACAAGGGTGAAAGTCGTCGCAAAGACTTTGGACTCCTTCTCAATCAACATCCTGAGATTCAAGTCTTTCTCACTGCGGATGACCCCAACTATGAAGATCCAATGGCCATTGCAGAGGAAATCAGTAGCTATATCAGTCATCCTGTTGAAAAGATTGCCGATCGCGAACAAGCCATCAAGGCAGCAATGGCCATCACAGACCAAGAACTCGATGCCGTGATTATTGCAGGTAAGGGAGCTGATTGCTACCAGATCGTCCAAGGAAAGAAAGAAGCCTATCCTGGAGACGCAGCTATCGCAGAACGTTATCTATAAAAAAATCAAGGGAAACATTCCCTTGATTTTTTTTAGTCTTCTTTCTTAAATGAGTTTTTAAGGCCTTCAACGGCACCCTCTACAGCGCCTTTAGCTTCTTCAACTACTTCTTTTGCTTTCGCAACTGTTTTTTCTACAGCACCTTCTGCTTCTGTTTTGCTATCGCCAGTAACTTTCCCAAATCCTTCTTTGATAGCACCAGTTGCTTGTTCCAATTTATTTTCAAGTGACATAACTCTGTCTCCTTTGCTTTTAATACGATAATGGTTATCGCTTACATTCAGTTTATGCTTATTCTTTAGCAAAGTCAAACAATCTGTTCAAAAGCAAACAATTAAGACAAATAGAAAGACAATCTCTCCTTGTCGAAATCAACAGCCAACTCATACTTTTCATCTTCGTTTTGAACAATATAGCCCAAGACGACTAAACTATCCACAAAAATATCACGGCGTTTCTGCATGAGCTGGTCTTTTTTGAGAAACTTCAGTAAAAAAGTCGTCATATACTTGAGGGCGTACTCAGGATTGACATCTCCCAAAATGGCATAAAGTTCCTGCTGTTTTGCTGTCAAAGGATATTGGTGCTTGACCTTGTAGAAATAGTTGGATAGGGTCATTTTTGTTCGCGCAAAGTCAGATTTTTCAACTAAGATGGCTGCATTGGTCTGATTGCGCAATTCTGTCTCAAAAGTCTTCTCCAGTAAGGCTTGATAGACTGGACTGTTCTCTCTGACAAAAATTTCTTGGTCAAGGGCTAGATTGTCTATCGATTCTGGAAAAGGTAGATTGAGGGAATAGCGTTTGTTTTTCCTTAGGATCAAACCTGCCTTTATATACTCTTCCATGAGTTTATCAACTGCCACATCTGGAAACTGAGTCTTGATTTCCCGAAGAATCACATCGTCATGCTGGTCCAGATAGTCAACCAAATCTATAAAAAATGGCTGTCGAGTCAAACGAGATGGATTAAAAATCTGAATCATGAAGATTCCTTTCTTTACATTCTAAAAGAGGAGATGCTGCCAACTGACTAGGATTGGTCCCTGGCTGGTTCAAAGGTACAGGAAGTTCGAGTTTCCTATAATATTCCCTCCAAAAATCACTAATCTCCTGCTCCCCATCCCCAAATTGCATCGGAATAGTCTCAAATCGGTAGGATTTCAGCGATGTACTGGGAGCAATAAAAGCCATTCCCATCTGGATAAAAAGAGCTGTTATAAGGGGCTCTTAGATGCTGGCAAGCCTTCTCCTTCACCAAGTCAGCTTCCAGCTCTGGATAGACATAAAGGTCGTAGAGATGAGTCGGTTCAAAAAATTCAGCTGGTTCTTGACAGATGACACCTGCTTGCCCACTAGCATGGTAGATCAAACCGTCCAAAAAGATAGCTACATGACTATAGTTCCCAGTAGAAGCCTGGATGGCCTGCCCCATATCTGAAAGGTCCTTCACAAAAATCAAATCACCATTTTCTAACATCTTTCTCTCCTAGAAAAAAAGGAGCCGAAACCCCTTTAGTTACAAGGAAACGTTAGTTTCCTTGTTTAAATTATCACTCAGGAACTTACCCATTAAAGCTTTCAGTCAACTGAGGCACCACTTGTTTCTTACGTGAAACAGCACCTGGAAGGAAAGCGTGGTTGTTTTCAAGTTTGAAGTTGAAGGCTGCTTCTACCTTGTCCATATTAGCACCAAGTGCTAGAATTTCTGAGTTTGAGTTCACGATGTCTGTAATCATCAAGACAAAGTCAGAGTAGCCGTTTGCTGCATTAGCTGCTTGCATAGCTGCTTCGATTTCAGCTTGACGTTCCAAAACTTCAGCGATGTCAACTGTATTGACTTGGGCAACACGAACTTTGTTTCCATTGAGTTCAAAAGTCTTAGCATCGATGTCAATCAATTCTTCAGCAGATTTGCTTGCCAAGTTTGTACCAGCCTTCAACATAGCAAGACCGTACTCTTCCAAGTTCACGCCTGCTAATTCTGCCAATTCAGGAGCAATGACTTTATCAGATGGGTGTGTTGTTGGTGATTTCAAAAGAAGGGTATCTGAAATCAAACCTGAAAGCATCAAACCTGCGATTTCTTTAGGAACTGCTACACCGTGTTCTTTGAACATACGGTATACGATAGAAGATGCTGATCCAACTGGCTCCAAACGCATGTAGAGCGGACTTGCAGTTTCAAAGTTAGCCACACGGTGGTGGTCTACAACACCGTAAACTTCTACTTCAGCGATATCTGACACTGACTGTTGGAATTCATTGTGGTCAGTTAAGATAACTTGCGCTGCACCTTCTGCTTTAGCAGATGTGATAACACGCGGTGCTTCTACACCAAAATAGTTCAAAACAAAAGCTGTTTCTTCATTTGGAGTACCGAGAGCTACTGCTTCCGTGTCCAATCCATAAGCTTCTTTTGCAAGATAGGCAAAGGCTACAGATGACCCGATGGCATCTGAGTCTGGATTTTGGTGACCAAATACTAGAATCTTAGACATGATAATACCTCTTTAAATTTATTCATCTTATTTTAGCACTTTTTTCCTCTTTTGACAAAAGTAAGAGGAGGCAAAGGACTCCTCATTAGATATCAATATGGTTGACTAGATTTTTCTCTTGATTTTCGGATAAAAATCGTTCTTTCTGTGGTCTCTTCTTACGTTTGAGGAGAGCTTCTGCAGACATGGCTTCTTCCTTACTGGCAAAACCTTGAGCATAGACGAGTTTGACTGGCAAGCGAGCTCGTGTATATTTGGCTCCCTTCCCACTATTGTGGACAGCGAGGCGTCTTCTCACGTCCGTCGTATAACCGGTATAATAGGAACCATCACGACACTCCAGCACATACATATAAGCCTTATAATCCATAATAAATCTCTTGAATTTCTGGCGTATAAGAACCATCATCATTGTGAACAATGAGTGGTGGCAGGACCTTGAAGCCACTTGTCGATCCATCCTTGATAGCTTCGATTAAGAGCATATTGGCCTCCTTCTCTCGTTTAGGATAGACAAATTGCAGGCGCTTAGGTGCCAAATTGTGGCGTTTGAGCATGTCTAGGATATCCAAGAGCCGATCTGGACGATGAACCATGGCCAAACGGCCATTGGATTTGAGAATACTCTGAGCACTTCGACAAATTTCTTCTAGGTTAGTTGCAATTTCGTGTCTTGCTAGGAGGTAGTGTTCACTCTCGTTGAGATTGGAATGTGGATCCACCTTGAAATAAGGTGGATTGCACAAAATCATATCCACCTTACTTCCTTGAATGTGGGCAGGCATATTTTTCAAATCATCACAGATGACCTGCATCTGCTCTTCCAAGCCATTCAACTGAACCGAACGCTCCGCCATATCTGCCAAGCGCTCCTGAATCTCTACAGATAATATCTGCGCTTGAGTACGAGTGCTGGCAAAAAGCCCTACTGCCCCATTTCCTGCACAAAAGTCCACAATTAAGCCCCGTTTAGGAAAGCGCGGAAAGCGCGACAAGAGTACACTATCCACCGAATAGCTAAACACCTCTTTATTTTGAATGATTTTGATATCTGTCGAAAAGAGCTGATTGATTCGCTCTCCTGGTTTTAATAATTGTTCTTGCATATACGATTTTAATAAAAGATACGAAATCTAATAGACTAGTTTTTCTCTTTCAGATTGTTGAGGGCTTCCTTTGTCCAGATCGGCATCATTCGCCCAAGTGGTGCAAATCCGTACTTGATCCGATCATTTGAAAAACGTCTCCGTCTTGGCAATTGATGTTTCTCTTCCTCCAAAGTACGGATAGAAAGACTGGCTTTTCCAGTGTATTCGTCAAAATCCACCACCTGTACTTGAACCTCATCACCAATTTTCAAAACTTCATAGATATTTTCGATAAATCCTGTCCGAATCTCTGAAATATGAATCAGCCCAATCACCCCTGTCTCTAATTCGACAAAGGCACCATAGGGCTGAATTCCTGTAATACGCCCATTTAGCTTATCACCAATTTTCATCCTAGTCCTCAATTTCAATCGTTTCAATAACCACATCTTCAACTGGTTTGTCCATTGCACCAGTCTCAACAGCTGCAATGGTATCTAAGACAGCAAAAGATGCTGCATCTACCAATTGCCCAAAAACAGTATGGCGACGGTCAAGGTGAGGAGTTCCACCTTGTTCCGCATAGATTTCTGCAATCGGTTCAGGCCAACCACCACGCGCAATCTCTTTCTTAGAGTATGGCAAGTGTTGGTTTTGCACGATAAAGAACTGGCTACCATTGGTATTTGGACCCGCATTGGCCATAGAAAGGGCACCACGGATATTATAAAGTTCTTCAGAAAATTCATCTTCAAAAGAGTCGCCGTAGATTGATTCTCCCCCCATACCAGTACCAGTTGGGTCTCCACCTTGGATCATAAAGTCCTTGATAATTCGGTGGAAAATCACACCATCATAGTAACCGTCTTTTGAAAGAGCAACAAAGTTTGCTACTGTTTTGGGAGCATGTTCAGGAAAAAGCTTGATACGCAAGTCTCCGTGATTTGTCTTAATGGTCGCCAGCGGACCTTCTACTGTTTCAATTTCTACTTGTGGGAAATGCAATTCTTTTTCTACCATACCAAATCCTTCTAAGGCATCAAAAATGCCATCTTCTTCTAGTGCTTTTGTAATATAATCTGCTTTTTCTTTGATTTTTTCATGAGAAATTCCCATTGCAACGCTGATTCCAGCATAATCAAAGAGTTCCAAGTCGTTGAGTCCATCTCCAAAGACCATGACGTTCTCTGGTTTCAATCCTAGGTGTTCCACAACCTTTTCCACACCTGTCGCTTTGGAGCCTGAAATCGGCACAATATCAGACGAATGCTCATGCCAACGAACCATGCGAAGTTTATCTGAGAGACTGTTCGGCAAGCTCAAGTCATCTCCTTTATCTTCAAAAGTCCACATCTGATAGATGTCTTCTTTTTCATGGAAATCTGGATTCACATCCAAGTCAGGATAAATTGGATTGATAGCCTGACTGATCAGTTCTGTCCGAGTGGATAGTTTGGCAGCATGACTTCCAACCAAGCCATAGTCAATTCCTTCTCTCTTAGTCCACGAAATGTATTCTTCTACATCTTTCTTCTCAATCTTATGTTGATAAACGACATTTCCTTTTTTATCTTCTATGTAGGCACCATTTAAGGTTACAAAAAAGTCCGGCTTGAGGTCTCGAATCTCTGGAACAACACCGAAAATGCCTCGCCCAGAGGCGATTCCTGTCAAAATCCCTTTTTCTCGCAACTGCTTAAAGACCGTGGGAATCGTAGCTGGAATAAAACCTGTCTTTGACGTACGCAGGGTGTCATCAATATCAAAGAAGATAATCTTAATCTTCTTTGCCTTGTATTTTAATTTCGCATCCATCTCTCTACCTCTTTCAATCTAACTCTTTCCATTATACCATAAAGTAGAGAAATCCCATATCTTCAAAAAATTCGCTATCCCTTATTCAAATTCCTTGGATAAGTACAAAACTAAATCATCATTATTTTGAATAGTGACATTCATTTCCAACGGTTGGTTTCGATACCAAACTCCCGAACCATCTGGAATATAGCCTCGTTTGATGTACAATCTCTGAGCAGGTCCATAACCTGAATGGAGCCCAACACCAAGCGTCACCTTATCCGATATAAGCTTGACTCGTTTCTCCGCTTCTTCCATCAAGAGATTTCCAATGCCTTGATTTTGAAAAGACTCAAAGACATTAAAATCTGAAAGTTCTGGAGCCATTCCAGCAAAGGGACCCTGCTTGGCAATTGGTAAAATAGTGATGTACCCCGCTACTACACCCTCAACCTCTGCAACTGAGACTTCTCTCTCTCCACATTCTTGTTCAAGAAAATACCTAGCCAAAATTTCCTCTCTACCGGGCCAACCTTGGCTGATAAATCCTTGAGATAGATTTTTAATGTCATATTCTTGCATTTTTCTAATTGAACATGTCGTCTTCATAAGATGCTCCTTTAAAGCTTTCTCCTACCATTATAACACGATAATAAAAATTAAAAGAAAAAACCTAGTAAGGCAAAAGAATCTTACTAGATCAAAAGAGAGCCCTTTCTAATAGAGTCCTGTAAAGTCTGAAAAAGAGATTCATAGGACCTGATAAAAAGGCCCGTACGGAGCTGAAAAAGAGGGCCAACCGAATCTGAAAAAAAGACCCAGGTGGGTCTTTTTTTTAATCTTCGTTTACGAAAGGCATCAAAGCCATTACGCGAGCGCGTTTGATAGCTGTTGTTACTTTACGTTGGTTTTTAGCTGAAGTTCCTGTTACACGACGTGGAAGGATTTTCCCACGTTCTGAAACGAAACGGCTAAGAAGCTCAGTATCTTTGTAATCAACATATTCAATTTTATTTGCTGCGATGTAATCAACTTTTTTACGGCGTTTGAATCCGCCACGACGTTGTTGAGCCATGTTTTTTCTCCTTTATAGTTTTAATTGTCCATTAGAATGGTAAATCATCATCTGAAATATCCAACGGATTGGTTGCTCCAAATGGATTTTCATCACGTGAAAAGTCAGGTACTGATTGTGTAGGTGCTGTATAACTAGCAGTTGGTGCAGAATAAGCCCCACCTGTATGTCCTTCACGCACGCTACGGCTTTCCAACATTTGGAAATTATCAGCCACGACTTCTGTTACGTAGACACGTTGTCCTTGCTGGTTATCGTAACTACGAGTCTGGATACGACCTGTGATCCCGATAAGAGAGCCTTTTTTAGCCCAGTTAGCAAGATTTTCAGCCTGTTGGCGCCACATAACGACATTGATGAAATCAGCCTCACGTTCGCCATTTTGACTCTTGAATGTACGGTTTACTGCAAGAGTAAAAGTCGCAACTGCTACATTTGATGGGGTATAACGCAACTCAGCGTCACGTGTCATACGCCCTACAAGTACAACATTGTTAATCATAGTTTACCTTCTTACGCGTCAAGTTTGACGATCATGTGACGAAGAATGTCAGCGTTGATTTTTGAAAGACGGTCAAACTCTTTAAGAGCTGCGTCATCGTTTGCTTCAACGTTAACGATGTGGTAAAGTCCTTCACGGAAATCTTGGATTTCGTATGCAAGACGACGTTTTTCCCATGATTTTGATTCAACAACAGTTGCACCGTTGTCAGTCAAGATAGAGTCAAAACGTGCTACCAAAGCGTTTTTCGCTTCTTCTTCAATGTTTGGACGAATGATATAAAGAATTTCGTATTTAGCCATTGATATGTTCCTCCTTTTGGTCTAATGACCCCTAGTCTTTGCAAGGGGTAAGTGAGGTTTGCTCACAATTAACTATTATACTAGAAAAGCTAGTAGATGGCAAGAGAAAAAAGATAAAAGTGAAAAATAACTCTATTTCTTAGAAATAACATTCTCTTTTAGTTCCAAAAATCCGGCCATCTCTTTCAAAATGAAAAATAGCAAAAAGCTGGCTAGTACTAAAATGAACCCTAAGTAAAGAAAGGCTACTACAAATCCTAGATAGTCAATCAACCACCCCGTCAGAGGAAAAATGACGATCATACTCAGGCTGAACATCATAGAGTAGACACTTAGCATGGTTGCCCGTACCTCACTTGGGAGTCGCTTTTGTAAATCGTTGTCAAAAATCGGTTGAAAGAGAGCATATAAGGCGTTACTAATCAAATAAATCAAAATATAAATCAGTGGCGTTCCAAAGTAGGAAAGTAAGTAGGTCACTCCCGTCAAGAGTACAAGAATGGGAAAGAGCTTTAAGGCTGAATACCTCTTTCCAATCTTACTTGCTAGATAAACTGCCCAGATATTCAAAGCACTGCCCATCAGCATGACCATCGAAATCTGCCATCCTTCTAGGTCAGGCAGTTGATTTTGATAGTAAAAATAAAACATACACATAAGTGTTCCGATGATTTGGGACAGAATCATCCAGCCAAAAAGACTGGGATTTCTCTGCAACTCCTCTTTGACAGTCAACATAATCATTTTCATCGTCAAACGCTCAGATTTTTGCGCTTTAACACTAGGCTCTTTTAGCATCCAAGTTAGAAAAAGAACGATAATCGAAGTAGCAATCATGATATAGTAGGTCAAGTGCAATTGACCATGGACAAAAAATCCTGCTAAAACCGTCCCTAAAGACCGAGTTCCTTCTGCGACTCCTGACATAAAACTTGAGATAGATAAGTAACGCTCTTTTAATCCAGCCTCCACGGCTGAATCATAAACCATGGCTGCACTCGTCCCCGAATCAAAATTATAAGACAAGGCACTCACCACCATAGCAAGTGCATAAATCAAAAAATTACCTTGTCCTAGTAACATGAGAATAGACGACGCAATCCCAGCTATTCGACTTAAATACAGATTGGTTTTATAGGAATAGCGGTCAGCTAACATTCCAGAGGGAATTTCACAGATGACACTAGTGGCATGAAAAATACTTTCCAATAAGCCAATCTGCCAAAGCGACATCCCGTTTTGACTGAGAAATAGAATCCAAAAGCTGGTAATGCCCAAAAAGGCAAAAAATTCCACACCAGCCATGAGACCGATATTCTTCCGATAATTTCGTTTAAACATAGTTTCTCCTTTAACAAGTGTATTTGTATCTTTGTGTTTGTCACTTGTTAAGCTTTACTTTAATGTCCCCCACCTCTTCCTTCAAGTATTATGGTGTTTTGAAAAAACGCCCTAAGGGCGTTTGGATTTATTTTATGGTTTGATACGGTGCAACATACGTGGGAATGGAATAGCTTCACGGATGTGTTTTGTACCTGCTGCGAAGGTTACCATACGCTCGATACCGATACCAAATCCTCCGTGTGGTACTGTACCATATTTACGAAGGTCAAGGTAGAATTCATACTCTGTACGATCCATACCAAGTTCTTCCATTTTAGCGACAAGGGCGTCATAGTCTTCCTCACGCATTGAACCACCGATGATTTCTCCATAACCTTCTGGTGCAAGCAAGTCTGCACAAAGCACGCGATCTGGATTTCCAGGAACTGGTTTCATGTAGAAGGCCTTGATAGCTGCTGGGTAGTTCATGACAAATGTTGGCACACCAAAGTGGTTTGAAATCCATGTTTCGTGTGGTGAACCAAAGTCATCGCCATGTTCCAAATGCTCGTAGTCAGCATCTTCATCGTTTTCATGCTCTTGCAAAAGGTCAATGGCTTGATCGTAAGTGATGCGTTTAAATGGCTCAGCAATGTAGCGTTTCAAGAGCTCTGTATCACGTTCCAAGGTTTCCAAGGCTTGAGGTGCACGGTCAAGAACACCTTGAAGAAGGGCTTTAACATAAGCTTCTTGCAAGTCAAGTGACTCATCGTGTGTCAAGTATGAGTACTCCGCATCCATCATCCAAAACTCAGTCAAGTGACGGCGCGTTTTTGATTTTTCAGCACGGAATACTGGACCAAAGTCAAAGACACGACCAAGAGCCATAGCACCCGCTTCAAGATAGAGCTGACCTGATTGGCTCAAGTAGGCTGGTGTTCCAAAGTAGTCTGTTTCAAAGAGTTCAGTTGAATCTTCTGCCGCATTTCCTGAAAGAATAGGGCTATCAAATTTCATGAAGCCGTTCTTGTCGAAAAACTCATAAGTTGCATAGATAATAGCGTTACGGATTTGCATAACCGCTACTTGCTTACGAGAGCGGAGCCACAAGTGACGGTTGTCCATCAAGAAGTCTGTTCCGTGTTCTTTTGGTGTGATTGGGTAGTCTTGAGATTCACCGATCACTTCGATGTCTGTAATATCCAACTCATAGCCAAACTTAGAACGTTCGTCTTCTTTGACAATCCCTGTCACATAAACAGACGTTTCTTGGCTTAGGCGTTTAATCGTATCAAACTTCTCTAGCCCCACTTCCTCACCGAACTTTCAATAAAGTTTGGTTTGAAGGCAACTCCTTGGAAAAAGGCTGTTCCATCACGCAATTGCAAGAAGGCAATTTTTCCTTTTCCAGATTTGTTGGCAACCCAGGCCCCAATGGTCACTTCTTGACCAACGTAGTCTTTTACATCGATAATTGTTACACGTTTTGTCATAATCTATCTTCCTTTTTTCGTTTAACTTGTCCGAAGACATCATTACCCACTATTTTACCATAAATAGACTGCGATAGCTAGGTTCTACTAGAGAAAAATCGCGAGATTTTCGATACAAAAAATCTTCGTCAGAATGACGAAGATTCTAAGTTTTATTTTTCCATAAATTGATGCAAGCGACGAATAGCTTCTTTTAATGTATCCAAGTCTGTAGCATAGCTGAGACGAACATTTTCTGGTGCTCCAAATCCAGCTCCTGTAATCAAGGCAAGACCAACTTCTTCGAGAATAGCCGTTGTAAAATCTGTCACATCGGTATAACCCTTCATTTCCATCGCTTTTTTAACATTTGGGAAGAGATAGAAGGCTCCTTGGGGCTTGACAACTTCAAATCCTGGCACTTGGCACAAGAGAGGATAAATGGTATTCAAACGTTCTTCAAAGGCTTGGCGCATGGTTTCAACAGAGTCTTGCGGTCCAGTCAGCGCCTCAATCGTTGCATATTGAGATACTGCTGTCAGATTTGAAGTCGTTTGTCCTGTCAATTTGCTCATAGCAGCGATAATTTCAGGATTTCCCACAGCATAACCTACCCGCCAACCAGTCATGGCATAGGCCTTAGATACACCGTTAATCACGATGGTTTGCTGACGAATGGCTTCTGACAGACTAGAAATTGGAACAAATTCATTCCCGTTATAAACCAGACGACCGTAAATATCATCTGCTAGGATAAGGACATCATGTTCAACAGCCCAATTTCCGATAGCCAAAAGTTCCTCGCGAGAGTAGATCATACCGGTCGGATTCGATGGTGAATTGAGAACCAAGACCTTGGTCTTATCTGTTCGCGCTGCTTCTAGCTGCTCTACTGTTACTTTAAAATGATTGTCTTCCTTCGCCTGGACAAAGACTGGCACTCCTTCTGCCATTTTGACCTGGTCTCCATAGCTGACCCAGTATGGTGTAGGAATGATGACCTCATCACCTGGATTAACCACAGCCATAAAGAAGGTGTAGAGAGAGAACTTGGCACCAGTGGCAAAAGTAACCTCGTTAGCTGCTACAGAATACCCATAATAGCGTTCAAAATAGGTATTAACCGCCGCTTTTAACTCTGGTAGGCCTGAAGCAACTGTATAAAAGGAAGCTCGTCCGTCACGAATCGCTTCCACCGCCGCATCCTGAATGTTTTCAGGAGTATGAAAATCTGGCTGTCCCAAGGTTAAGAAAAGAACATCTTTTCCTTGAGCTTTTAATGCTTTGGCTCTTGCATCACTGGCTAGAGTGACACTTTCTTCCATTTCTAGTACACGTTTGGATAGTTTCATATGCCCTCCTTATCGGATCACTACTCCTGTTTCAAAGTCGACCAGATAGAACTGGTTTCCTGACTTAACTTCCCAAATCGGCTTATCCTGATAACGACCAAAAGTAATCTTGTCAATGTCGTTAGCTCCTTTTTCCCTCGAAATCGTCGCTGCCTTGTCTTGAGAAATCCCCTTATCAAGCTGATAAACATAAATTTTATGGTCATTCTTTTCAATCAGTACGGCAATGGCCTCTTGCTTTTTATTATGTCCCAGAACACTGTAATAGCCCTCTAGACCATTGTAGAAATCAACCTGATCTGCCTGTTCCAATTCTGCATACTGCTTGGCCAGTTTTTCTCCCTCAACTCTAGCATCTTGATAGGGTTTCATGCTGAGTGTTATCAGATAAAGAAAGGAAGTGGTCATGACTAGTACTACTAAAGTAATGCCGATTCCATACTGTAAAAGTAGCTTGTTTTTTGCGTTTTTCTGTCTTAGTTTCACTCGTCTATTTTACCATCTCTCCTCTTTTATTACAAGTGAAGACAGGAACATTCTAAGATTCTTTCCCTATAAAATATCAGTTCTTGTTTTTCTCTCTCATTATTGATAAAATAGCCTTATGAAACAACATTTAAAAGAGAAAATTTCCGATAATCAATTAGACTTAAAAACGGCTATCGTCCTCAACAAAGCCATACGAACTTTTAAACCATATGAAGCCAATGCTGCCAAAGAACACGGACTAACCCCTACTCAATTTTCCGTTCTGGAGACCCTCTATAGCAAGGGGGAACTACGCATTCAGGACTTGATTGAAAAAATGCTAGCCACTTCTGGAAACATGACTGTTGTCATTCGAAATATGGTTCGAGATGGATGGATTTCTAGAGCTTGCGACCCCAAGGATCGTCGCTCCTTTTTCCTGAAATTAACACCTGCAGGACGCAGAAAAATCGAAGAGGTTCTTCCTGACCATATCGATTCGATCGTAGAAGCACTCAGCATCTTGGAAGATGGCGAAAAGGAAGACTTAATCCAGATTTTAAAAAAATTTAAAAATTTGTGAGCAAAATTATTGCTAATTAGTATCATTTGTTGTAACATGGATGGTAACAAAAGAGTTCGCTCTTTGAATTTTAAACTAAAGGAGACATATCATGTCTAAAAAAGTATTATTTATCGTCGGTTCACTTCGCCAAGGTTCTTTCAACCACCAAATGGCCCTCGAAGCTGAAAAAGCACTTTCTGGAAAAGCAGAAGTTAGCTATCTTGATTACTCAGCTGTTCCTCTCTTCAGCCAAGATTTGGAAGTTCCAACTCATCCAGCTGTAGCTGCTGCTCGTGAAGCAGTCCTTGCTGCTGATGCAATCTGGATCTTCTCTCCAGTCTACAACTTCTCTATCCCTGGAACAGTGAAAAACTTGCTTGACTGGCTCTCTCGCGCCATTGACTTGTCTGATACACGTGGTGCTTCTGCCCTCCAAGACAAGTTTGTTACTGTCTCGTCTGTAGCCAATGCCGGTCACGATCAACTCTTTGCCATTTACAAAGACCTCTTGCCATTTATCCGTACACAAGTCGTTGGCGACTTTACTGCCGCTCGTGTCAATGACTCTGCTTGGGCAGATGGAAAATTGGTGTTAGAGGAAGCAACTGCTTCATCACTTGCAAAACAAGCGGACGACCTTCTTGCAGCTATCAACTAATCCAGCAAAAACCAGCTCATTCGAGTTGGTTTTATGCTTGTTTCACAAAGACGAGTTCTAAATCACTTGATAAATCAAGTCGGTAGTCAAAGTCGACAAAGCGGAGCTTGCGAGCTTGCTCGACTGTTTGGACTTGCCCTTCTATCAAGGCGGTCAAAAAGGCCCCACGCGCTTTTTTTGAAATGGTTGAGTGGATTTTCAACTGGCCTGCCTTGTCCTCCATAAATTTGAAGGTCACCATCTTTTCTCTAATTTCCTTCGAAAATACGGTTTCAAACTCTGATGATAGGAGTGAGAATATCAAGTCCTCACCCTGTAGGGCCTCATCGTAGGCTAACTTCCAATGAGTCTTTAAAGTCTTACCAGAAACTTTTAACTTCATCAAGAAGTCCAAACGGTGGGGAGCCATGGGCGACAAGGCAGGGACAACACCGTATAAAGCCGAGGTAATCAGGACATGATTTTCAAGATAGGTTTGTTCAGCCTCGGTTAAGCCATCTCGTTTGATGTGGCGATACATGAGACCATCGAAGAGTTTCAAGGCTGGATAGTTTTTAGCCCTGTGATCTTTTAAAGCTTGAATATGAGCGTACTCTTCTTCTGCTTTCTCGGCAGATACCTTATAAAAACTTTCTAATTCACTGGCTGAGTAGTGCGCCAGTGAGTCAAGGACTACCTGACTTTCTTCCCTCAAAGGGAGCGCTTCGATACAAGGATGGTCTATGTTCATTTCTTTGGCTGTTGGGATTAAAATTTTCATATTGTTAGTGTAGCATATTTTTCAATCACGACCAAGAATTTCATCTTAAAAACCTCGGTTCACACCGAGGTTTGTCTGTTTATTTTGGCCATCCTAACCAGATAGCCACGAGAACAAGGGCTGCGCCAGCTAAGCTTGTTAAGATAGATAAGAATTTATCTTTTTTCTCCTTGAACTGAGAAAACCTATTTTTATACTCAATGAAAATCAAAGAGCAAACTAGGAAGCTAGCCGCAGGCTGTACTTGAGTACGGCAAGGCGACGCTGACGTAGTTTGAATTTGATTTTCGAAGAGTATTATTGTACTTTAAAGGTCTTGAGATAATAATCTTTTCCAACTTGACCTTCGAAGGATTGGCCATTTTCAAGGTAAGGGAGGTCGTCTGACACGGAAGCCTTGACCTTATAAATCTTGCCATCAACTTTAAAGAAGTAGACGGTATCCCCCTTGATGACAGCTGATTTAAGGTCTGAAACCACTCCCTTGATACTTTCTACCGTTTCATTATCCAGCTCGAGGTCGTTTTTATTGGCATACTTGCTGAGGAGTTCATCTACCGTAGTTGCTACGATAACGTTTTGGTACTCCACGGCATCGACCAATGCATACTCCTTGACCAAGCCTGCATTGTCCTTTAAGCCCATGATATAGAGCGGTTTGTCATTGAGATTGACAAGGATAGGGAAGGTAGCCTTGTAGGCTTTCTCTTGTACTGCTCCTTCTGCGGAAGCACGGGCAGATTCTTCGGTTGCTGATGCTAGATTGTACTTGGTGATTTCACCAGTTCGCATATTTTCAAGAATAAATCCTAGATTACTTTCATCGGCGTTTGCTGAAGTCACCCCCGTGTAAAGATAAATATCATTTCCGATAGAAAGATAGTTATAGCCCTCTGTCGTTTGGGTAACGTTTTTCTTAGAAATCAAGGCATTCCAGAAGCCGTCTTTATACTTGCCGTTGTAGTTGATTTGTTCGATAGTTTCTTCGGCTGGATAGACACGGTCCACCCATTCTGGCACCTCATCCAAGCTGTATTCCTTGGTTTCTCCATTGGTAGCATCCAAGATAATAACAGATGAAGGGCGAGGTACTCCTAGACCAAACTGTTTTTGATAAACGGTTGCTACATAGAAGGGATTGCCTTCATCATCCACCTCAAAGGATGGCGTTTTAAAAATCTTGGTTGGGTACTTGATCCGAAGATGGCGTTTAACGTCTCGGTTAAAATACTCAGAGTCTGAATACTTCATTGGCGTTTTTAAATCCACCAATTCCGCATTTCCAGTCACCATATCAACCTTGATATACTCGCCAATTCCCTTGGACTGATTATTAAACCATTTGATCGGGTCGGCATACTCCAAAGGTGTCACCCGATAGGGCTTGCCATCAACTGTCAGCTGGGTATAAGTATCTGCTGCCACGTACTGGGAGACCTTATCCGTCAGAGAGCCTAGATAACGGTCTCCAATCTTTTCTGCAGTGCTCCGATCTAGGATTGGAACCTTACTGGTATCACTCTTAGGAAAATCTTTAAAGTCTTTTTCTGTGATAGACACCACATTAGCATAATTTTTTGCTTGGAAAAAGCTAGAGGTCACTAGACTTACCAGACCAGCAAGGGCAAAGATGATAGCTGCAGTCAGAAACAATCCTCTACTAAGTTTGGTAAAAAGGAATCCTTCTAGATTGAGATCTTTGGCAGCCTTGCCATGACGTACATGAACAGTTTTAAGGAGATTGGTATCCTTGCGGAAACTAAACAAAATACCCATCACCACCAGATGCCCACAAAGAAAGAAGATGAATTCCCAACTAGTAAGATTAAGTGGCGGCAAAAAGATATACCAAGTCGTTGCGATAAAAACAAGTTCAAATAGTATGCGTTTCATCTGAATTCCTCCTAAATAATCCGTCCTTCCAAATGATCCAGTTCATGTTGGCATATCTGAGCCGGAAAACCTGTTAGCGTAATGGTCTGTTCCTTCCACTTGCTATCGCGATAGGAAACCGTAATCGTTTCATAACGAATCGTCGTTCGAGCCCCTGTCAAAGACAAACAACCTTCCTCTGTCTCGTAAGGTCCTTTATAGGAAAGGAGAACAGGGTTAAACATGACCATGGGAACTAGGCCAAAATTAAAGATAATCACGCGCTTCTGCACACCAATCATATTGGCCGCCAGACCGACACAGGTTTCTCGATTAGCCAGCAGGGTATCCTGTAAATCCTTAGTCAGATAAAGGTCCTCCCGACTTGCAGGTTTCGATACCTGTGACAAGAATAGGACATCTCGGACAATTTTCTTTTCCATTCTCTTACGCTCCTTACATCTTTACTTTATTATAGCACAAAAGGGGGCAACTTCTAACCATTCTCCTCAAATGCAAAAAAAGCCATCCGAAGATGACTTTCTTTTTAAATCGCATTCTTATCAAGACCAAGTTTACGTTGAACAAACTTGACGATTTCGACGATAAGTATCATTGAGAAGCTTCCAGCTAGAACAATGGCCCATTGTGACAAGTCTAGTTTGGTTACGTGGAAGATACCTTCAAGCGGTTCTACAACGATTGTTGCCATCAAGAGAATGAAGGATACCAAGATAGACCAGTTGAAGGTCTTAGACTTGAATGGTCCGACTGTCAAGATGGATTGGTAAACAGACTTGACGTTGTAGGCATGGAAGAGCTGAATCAAACCAAGTGTTGCAAAGGCCATAGTGAGGGCATCCGCATGAATGGCTTGATTGTCTCCTACATGGACCGGATAGGCAAGAGCAAGACCATAAACAGTCAAGACGAGAGCCCCTTGGAGTACACCTTGATAGATGATAGAACTCATGACCCCACCTGAGAAGAAGCTTGATTTGCGTCCACGTGGTTTGTGGGTCATAACACCTGGCTCAGCTGGCTCAACACCGAGAGCGATAGCTGGGAAGGTATCGGTTACCAAATTGATCCACAAGAGATGAACTGGCTGTAGGACATCCCAACCAAACAAGGTTGATAAGAAGATGGTTAATACTTCAGCAGTATTGGCAGAAAGCAAGTACTGAATGGTCTTTTGAATGTTTGAGAAGACCTTACGTCCTTCTTCAACTGCGACGATGATAGTCGCAAAGTTATCATCTGCAAGAATCATGTCAGAAGCTCCCTTAGAAACCTCTGTACCAGTGATTCCCATACCGATACCGATATCGGCTGTTTTCAGAGCTGGCGCATCGTTGACACCGTCACCTGTCATGGCAACGACCTTACCTTGATTTTGCCAAGCCTTGACAATACGAACCTTGTGTTCAGGAGATACACGCGCGTAAACGGAATATTGACCAACTACTTTTTCAAATTCTTCATCAGAAAGTTCGTTGAGTTCCGCACCAGTCAAAACATGGTCTTCCGAGTCATTTTCATCGATAATTCCCAATCGTTTGGCAATAGCTTCTGCTGTGTCTTGATGGTCACCCGTAATCATGATCGGACGGATTCCCGCTTCCTTAGCCACACGAACGGCTTCTGCCGCTTCGGCACGCTCAGGGTCAATCATCCCAATCAAACCAGTAAAGATCAAGTTGTTTTCAAGCTCTTCAGAAGTAGGATTTCTGGAATACTATCGATAATCTTATACGCACCTGCAAGGACACGCAAGGCTTGGTGAGCCATTTCAAAGTTGTTTGTATGGATTAATTCAGTAACTTTCTCATCAATCGGAGCAACATCTCCAGCCTTATCACGAGCAACACAACGTTTCAAGAGTTGATCTGGAGCCCCTTTGACTGCCACTAGGAATTTGCCATCTGGCAATGGGTGAACCGTTGACATGAGTTTACGATCTGAGTCAAACGGCAATTCAGCTACACGAGGATATTTCTCTAAGAACCCTTTAACATCGTAGCTCTTGTCCAAGGCATACTGGATGAAGGCTGTTTCCGTTGGATCCCCAATCAGGTTTCCTTCTGCATCAATCTTGGTATCATTAGCCAAAACAACAGAACGAAGAAGCGGCATGTCCAAGCCAAGTTCAATATCATCAGCTGAATCATGTAGGACTGCATCATAGAAGACTTTTTCGACGGTCATCTTGTTCATGGTAAGTGTACCAGTCTTATCAGAAGCGATGATCTCAGTTGAACCAAGTGTTTCAACTGCTGGTAACTTACGAACGATAGAGTTTCGTTTGGCCAAAACTTGAGTACCAAGGGCAAGAACGATGGTCACGATAGCAGGGAGTCCTTCTGGAATGGCTGCAACAGCAAGCGCAACAGAGGTCATCAACTCACCAAGTGGATTTTTTCCTTGAATGAAAACACCAACTACAAAAGTAACCAAGGCAATGACCAAAATTGCATAGGTCAAAACCTTAGAAAGGTTGTTCAAGTTTTGTTTGAGTGGTGTATCTGTCTCATCCGCATCTTGGAGCATGCCAGCGATATGACCCACTTCAGTGTACATACCTGTATTGACAACAACACCAAGACCACGACCATAGGTCACGTTTGAGTTTTGGAAGGCCATATTGACACGGTCACCAATACCAGCATCTGCAGCGAGCTCGACTGTCAAGTCTTTTTCAACTGGAACAGACTCACCTGTTAGAGCTGCTTCTTCGATTTTAAGAGAATTAGCTTCTAGCAATCGTAGGTCTGCTGGCACTACATCACCAGCTTCAAGGGCAACGATATCTCCTGGCACCAATTCTTTGGAATCAATCTCAGCCATGTGTCCATCACGGATAACGCGAGCAGCTGGACTGGACATAGACTTGAGGGCTTCGATGGCTTCTTCTGCTTTTCCTTCTTGGTAAACACCAAAGGCAGCGTTGATGATAACCACGGCAAGGATAATGATGGCATCTGCGATATCTTCCCCACCAGAAGTTACGACTGACAAGATAGCCGCAGCAATCAGGATGATAATCATCAAATCCTTAAATTGCTCGATAAACTTGACTAGGAGTGATTTTTTCTCACCCTCTTCCAGTTCATTGCGTCCATATTCAGCTAGGCGTTTCTGCGCTTCGCTTGACGAAAGACCTTGCTCAGTTGCTTCAACCGACTTCAAGACCTCTTCAGGACTTTGAGTATAAAACGCTTGGCGTTTTTGTTCTTTTGACATGTGTCTCCTCCTTGACATTGTGTGCAAAACAAGATCTCTTTTGGTTTTATGACAAACAAAAAGAGACCTGTTAAACATAACAAGTCTCGCTGTTTAAGATAGCGCCGGAAAGCATACTTATCAGTATGCAATTCGGAATGACGACACTATCACAGGTTTCTGCCAGCTACTCCCTTGAGTAGTACTATTATATCAAAATTTGAACAATTTTCAAGAATTAAAATCCGATGAAACAAGACTAAATTTGAATTTTCCCATGAAAACCAGTATAATGAAAACAGAATCTCAGCACTAGAAAGGAAGTCCGATGAATCAATCCATGTCAAATCTCAAGTTGGCGGAACGTGGTGCCATTATCAGCATTTCGACCTACCTCCTCTTGTCTGCGGCAAAATTGGCAACTGGCCACCTCCTTCACTCCTCCAGTTTGGTGGCAGATGGTTTTAACAACGTATCCGATATTATCGGAAATGTAGCCCTCTTGATCGGGATTCGGATGGCTCGCCAACCTGCAGACCGTGACCATCGCTTTGGTCACTGGAAGATTGAAGATTTGGCTAGTTTGATTACTTCCATCATCATGTTCTATGTTGGTTTTGATGTGCTTCGGGACACCATTCAAAAAATTCTCAGTCGGGAACAAACGATTATCGATCCTCTGGGAGCATTTCTAGGAATCATTTCGGCAGCGGTCATGTTTGTCGTTTATCTCTATAACACACGCCTCAGTAAGAAATCCAAATCCAAAGCTCTAAAGGCAGCAGCTAAAGATAATCTTTCCGATGCAGTCACCTCACTTGGTACTTCCATTGCTATCCTAGCCAGCAGTTTTAATTATCCGATTGTGGATAAATTAGTCGCTATCATCATCACTTTCTTTATCTTAAAGACAGCCTATGATATCTTTATCGAGTCTTCCTTCAGTCTTTCAGATGGTTTTGATGACCGGCTACTAGAAGACTACCAAAAGGCTATCATGGAAATTCCAAAGATTAGTAAGGTCAAGTCCCAAAGAGGGCGTACCTACGGTAGCAACATCTACCTTGATATCACCTTAGAAATGAATCCCGACTTATCTGTCTATGAAAGTCATGAGATTGCAGACCAGGTCGAGTCTATGCTAGAAGAGCGTTTTGGAGTCTTTGATACCGACGTCCATATCGAGCCAGCACCTATACCTGAAGATGAAATTTTAGACAATGTCTACAAAAAACTGCTCATGCGCGAGCAATTGATTGACCAAGGAAATCAGCTAGAAGAACTCCTTGCTGAGGACTTTATCTATATCCGTCAAGATGGAGAACAGATGGATAAAGAGGCTTATCGAGCCGAAAAAGAACTTAAAGCTGCGATTAAGGACATTCAGATCACTTCCATCAGTCAGAAAACAAAACTCATTTGCTATGAGCTAGATGGCATCGTCCACACTAGTATCTGGCGTCGCCATGAGACTTGGCAAAATATTTTTCACCAGGAAACATAAAAAGAATAGAAAAATCCTGTCATTGCGACGGGATTTTTCTATTCTTCTAACTATCAAACTCACTTAGGTATTCATAGCGTTCGTATTTTTCAAGGAGTTCTTCATTTTTCTCGTCTAGCTCTTTCTGAAGCGTCGCCAGTTTGCCAAAGTCGGAGCCATTTGCCTGCATTTCTTCTTCAATGGCTGCGATACGATTTTCCAAGATTTCAATATCGCCTTCAATGCTTGCCTACTCCTGCTTTTCTTGGTAGGTCATGCGTTTCTTGTCTTCACGGACCTTGACCACTTTCTCCTTTTCGGCCTTTTGCACTTGATTGGCCATCTCTGTTTCAAAGGCTTTTTCATCAAGGTAATCAGTGTAATGGCCAAAGAAAGTACGGATGTTGCCATTCTCAAAGGCGAGAATCTTGGTCGCTACCTTATCCAAAAAATAACGGTCGTGGCTAACTGTCAAGACAGGGCCGGCAAAACTCTGCAAGAAATTCTCCAAAACTGTCAAAGTTGCAATGTCTAGATCATTGGTCGGCTCGTCCAAAAGAAGAACATTTGGTTTTTCCAAGAGTAATTTGAGGAGATAGAGGCGTTTTTTCTCTCCACCTGACAATTTCTCAATCAAGGTTCCATGCGTCGAACGTGGGAAGAGGAACTGCTCCAGCAACTCTGCAATGGAAGTCGTAGAACCACCACTGGTCTTGACTTCTTCTGCCACTTCCTGCAGGTAATTGATAACGCGCTTGCTCTCGTCTAAGCCTTCGATTTGTTGAGAGAAATAGGCGATGCGAACCGTCTCACCGATGATAAGTTGACCTTCAGTCGGCGCAAGACTTCCTGCAATCAGATTAAGCAGGGTGGATTTTCCCACACCGTTGTCCCCAACGATACCGATACGGTCTTTGGCCTGCACCAAGAGGTTAAAATCTTGTAAAATGGGCTTGTTCTCATAAGCGAAGGAAACATCTTTAAACTCGATGACCTTCTTACCAATCCGACTGGTCTCAAAGTTCATGGTTAAGTCTGTCTCAGTAGGATTATCTGAAACTTCCTTTTTCAAGTCGTGGAAACGATTGATACGAGCTTGTTGCTTGGTCGCACGCGCCTGCGGTTGTCTGCGCATCCAGGCCAATTCTTGCTTATAAAGTTGTTCTTTTTTGTGGAGAAGAGCCGCATCGCGCTCATCCTGTTCCGCCTTAAGGCGAACATAGTCCTGATAATTGCCCTGATACTCGGTCAAGCCTGCTCGGTCCAACTCGAAAATTCGTGTTGACAAAGCGTCTAGGAAATAACGATCATGTGTGATGAAGAGAACGGTCTTCTTGGAATTTTTCAAAAAGAGGGTCAGCCACTCAATAGTCGCAATATCCAAATGGTTTGTCGGCTCATCCAGAAGCAAGAGGTCGTGGTTTCCTAGGAGAACTTGCGCCAACTGAACCCGTCTTCTCAGACCACCTGACAATTCGCCAACAGGAGTTGATAAGTCCTGAATCCCCAACTTGCTGAGAACCGTCTTGACCTGGCTTTCAATTTCCCAAGCTTGGAGAGAGTCCATCTCTGCCATGACCCGTTCCAAATGAGCCTGCTTGTCCTCACTGTAGTTGAGCAGGAGGAGTTCATACTCACGAATCAACTGGATTTCCTTGAGGTCGCTGGATAGAACCGTATCCAAGACCGTCTTGCTATCATCAAAATCTGGATTCTGAGTCAAGTAACCGATCTTATAGTCATTCTTTGCCGAAAAGGGACTGACATCACCATCAAAGACAGAAACACCCGAAAGAACATCTAAAAGGGTGGTCTTACCCGTTCCATTGACACCAATTAGACCTATTCTGTCCAAGTCATGAATAATAAAGGAAATATCCTTAAAAACGGTCTTGTCACCAACGGATTTGCTTAGTTTTTCAACGATAAAATCACTCATTTTTTCTCCCTCAGGTAAGCATGGATGGCTTGACGGTCATTTTCCAACTCTCCATCAACAATGGCAAACTCAATCTCTGTTAAAACCTCTCCCAAATCTGGCCCAGGTTGATAACCATATTCCTTGATTAAAATACCACCGTTGATTTGGATTTCTTTCTTATCATGAATGGTCAAACTCTGGTAAGTTTCTGTAATGGCTTGTGGATTGACTGCTTTTCCTTGGGCCTGACGAAGCCTTTCAGCTTGTAGAAGGGAATCCAAGTCAAAGCGGTAACAATCACGCTTGCTCAATTCTCCCTTTTCACGCAAAGCTAAAATAGTCAGCAAATCTTGTACTTGCTTGGCAAACTGGCGTGAGGTTTTCCACGCCTTCAAAAATGGCTGCGCATCTTTAATCTCCAAAGTCCACAATAGAGCCGCCCAAGCTTGTTCGGAAGATTCAAAAGTGAAATCCGCCTCTAAATCAAACAGTCTGTTGAGCTTGTCTTGGCTTCCTGCCATATCTGGAAGATAGTCATAAGCTCGACTCTCAATCATGGAAGCCAGACCAACTCGCCAAAAAGGTGCCAGCAAGAGTTTATCAAACTCAACGAAGATACGCTCCACAGAAATCTTCTCCAAGAGCGGCGTCAAAGTCTTCATCGCTTTAAATGTTTCTGTCTCAAGTTCAAAGCCAAGACTGGCCTGAAAACGGAAACCACGCATAATCCGCAAAGCATCTTCATTGAAACGCTCACTAGCCACTCCAACTGCTCGCAAGACTTGGTTTTTCAAATCTTTGAGACCATCGAACAAATCAATGATTTCTCCCGTCTCATCCAAGGCAAAGGCGTTAACTGTGAAATCACGACGCTTGAGGTCTTCTTCTAGCGAACGCACAAAGGAAACCGCACTGGGTCTGCGATAGTCTACATAGACATCCTCTGTCCGAAAGGTCGTCACCTCATACTCCTCGTCCCCATCTAAAACCAAGACGGTTCCGTGCTCGATTCCGATATCGGCTGTTCTCGGAAAGATCTGCTTGGTCTCCTCTGGATAAGAAGAGGTTGCGATATCCACATCGTGGATGGGACGATTGAGGAGGGCATCTCGAACAGAGCCCCCAACAAAATAGGCTTCAAAGCCTGCTTCTTTAATTTTTTCTAATACTGGTAAAGCCTTCTGAAATTCAGAAGGCATTTGCGTTAATCTCATAATAAGTGTTCTAATCCATAGACAAGCTCATGACGCTTGACAACTTCTTTGATTCCCAAATTCACCCCTGTCATGAAGGAGCTGCGATCATAGGAGTCATGACGGAGGGTCAATCCTTCTCCTTGATTGCCAAAGATGACTTCCTGATGGGCTACCAAGCCTGGTAGACGGACCGAATGGATGCGCATGCCATCAAAGTCAGCACCGCGAGCACCTGCAATCAATTCTTCCTCATCAGGCGCACCTTGCTGGATTGATTCCCGAACTTCCGCCATCAACTCAGCCGTTTTAATGGCTGTTCCACTCGGAGCATCTTTTTTCTTGTCATGATGGAGCTCGATAATCTCCACATTTGGGAAATATTTGGCAGCCTGCGCCGCAAATTGCATGAGCAAGACAGCTCCCAAGGCAAAGTTAGGGGCAATCAAGCCACCTAAATTTTGCTTACGAGAAAATGCTTTTAGTTCTGCAATTTCCTCACTAGTGAATCCAGTTGTTCCAACTACTGGAGCGAAGCCATTTTCGAGAGCAAAGCGTGTATTTTCGTAGGCAACGGCTGGTGTGGTAAAATCTACCCAAACATCCGCTTCAAAACCAACCAAGTCAGCCTTATCATTGAAGACAGGAATTCCCTGCCATTCTGACTCAGACTCAAAAGGATCCAAAACTGCGACCAAGTCCAAGTCTGGATCAGCCAAGACCATCTGGCAGGCAGCTTGGCCCATTTTTCCCTTAAAACCGGCAATAATTACTCGAATACTCATCTCTACTCCTGTCTAAGATACAAAGCCTGTAAGAACAATCTAAACGATTGGTGTATAGCTCAAGGCGATACTACCTTCTCCAAGGTGGGTTCCAATGACACTACCAAAGCTAACAATTGGAAGCTCAGAAGCCACACCACTCTCAATTAAGAGTTGGCGCAAATCTGCCGCCTTTTGAGGAGCGTTCCCATGAATGACTGTTATACGGTAGTCCCCATCTTTTGTCAAATCCTTGATGATTTCTACCAAACGTTTGATTGCCTTCTTTTCCGTACGAACTTTTTCGTAAACTTCAATCACTCCTTGGTCATTAAAGTAAAGGATAGGCTTGATACTGAGGAGATTCCCTAAGATAGCTGCCCCATTTGACAAACGTCCTCCCTTAACCAAATGATCAAGGTCATCTACTATGATAAAGGCTGAATTATCAGCAATTTGGATAGCCAACTTCTCCTGAATCTGAGCAAAATCATCGCCTTGTTCTGCCCATTCAAAGGCACTCTCCACCATAAATCCTAGAGGGGAACTTGTGATATGGGTATCTGGAAAGGCAATGGTCAAACCATCATACTCATCCAACATGTATTGGATGTTCTGATAAAAGCCTGAAATTCCTGACGAAAGAAAGAGTCCTAAGACATGGGTATAGCCCTCATCTTTCAAGGAACTTAGAATCTCATCCAGTTTAGCAATACTTGGTTGACTAGTTTTAGGCAATTCTGCAGACTGAGCCATTTTTTGATAAAATTCCTCAGCAGTCAGATTAAAACCTTCTACATACTCCTCTCCATCGATATTGACAGGAATATCCAAGATAAAAAGATTCTCTCTTTGCAGCGTCTTCTCCTCTAAATAGGCTGAAGAATCTGTAATGACAGCTAATTTCATGACTAAAACTCCAAATTGATCCCTGGAAGATCCAAGGCGATTTCTGTTACTTCATACGTCAAACGATTGAGCATGTTCAAACATGGACGTGCCAAGGTTTCGACTTCTTCTTGGTTAAATTCGCTTGGTTCGTTGACAATTCGATCTTCCACATGGTTAACTTGAGAAATTGTTCCGCTGATGACAAATTTGTCAAAGACAATCATAAAACTCAAGATAACAACAAGCGAAGTCACTTGGTTTTCTTGGTCATGTTGGAGCAACTGAAAGTTCACGTCTACCTTGGTTTCAGGGGCTCCATTTTCATTTTCCCATTCAAAGTTGCGAGCATCAAAATGATACTGGCTAACAAATTCTTGTTCTCGTTTAAGATTCATTTTTCTCTCCCATTGCTACAATTTACTATGCAATTGTACCACATTTTTATCTTTTCATCTAGTTTTCTAGGCTTTAGTCAATTCCGATTTCAGCTCGAACTACATCCGCAATCGTATCTACGTAGTAGTTCACTTCTTCTGTTGTTGGGGCTTCTGCCATGACGCGCAAGAGGGGTTCTGTTCCACTTGGGCGGACAAGGATACGGCCGTTCCCTGCCATTTCTTCTTCCATCTTCTCGATGATTGTCTTGATGGCTGGCACTTCCATGGCTTTTTCTTTCATGGCATTTTCCACTCGGATATTGACCAGTTTTTGTGGGTAAATCGTCACTTCTGATGCTAGTTGAGACAAGCTCTTGCCTGTTTCTTTCATGATTTTGGTCAATTGGACAGCTGATAATTGACCATCACCTGTTGTATTGTAATCCATCAAGATAACGTGACCAGACTGTTCACCACCAAGATTGTAGCCTGATTTTCTCATTTCTTCAACGACATAGCGGTCACCAACAGCAGTCACTGCCTTGTTAATGCCAGCACTTTCCAAGGCCTTATGGAACCCAAGGTTAGACATAACCGTTGTCACGATGGTGTTTTGAGCCAACTGGCCTTTTTCAGAAAGGTATTTTCCGATGATGTACATGATCTTATCACCATCGACGATGTCGCCATTTTCATCAACAGCAATCAAGCGGTCACTGTCTCCGTCAAAGGCCAAACCAATAGCTGACTGACTTTCTTTGACCACTTCTTGAAGAGCTTCTGGGTGTGTAGAACCCACATTCAAGTTGATATTAAGACCATCTGGTGTCTCACCGATAACTGTCAACTGAGCTCCAAGATCAGCGAAAATCTGACGGGCGCTTGTAGATGCTGCACCGTTTGCTGTGTCCAAGGCCACTTTCATTCCCTCAAGAGGAGCTCCAGTTGAAACAAGGTAGCCTTCATACTTACGCAAGCCTTCTGGATAGTCCACTAAGGTTCCTAAACCTTCTGCACTTGGACGAGGAAGAGTATCTTCAGCAGCATCTAGCAAGGCTTCGATTTCTGCTTCTTTGTCGTCATCAAGTTTGAAGCCATCCCCACCAAAGAATTTAATTCCATTATCAAGGGCTGGGTTGTGGCTAGCGGAAATCATGACACCTGCACTGGCTCCCTCAGTTTTGACCAAGTATGCTACTGCTGGTGTTGCAAGGACACCGAGTTTGTAGACGTGAATCCCTACAGAGAGGAGACCTGCCACCAAGGCAGATTCTAACATTTCTCCTGAGATACGTGTATCACGTCTACAAAGACTTTAGGGGCTTCTGTTTCGTGTTGGCTAAGAACATATCCACCAAAACGTCCCAGTTTAAAGGCCAATTCTGGCGTCAGTTCTACGTTTGCTTCTCCACGGACTCCATCGGTCCCAAAATATTTACCCATTTTATTTATCATCCTTTTCTATTATTTATTATTGTTTAGACGAATCTGATTTCGTTTCTGAACTCGTTGAAGACGAACTTCCCTCTGAGGAACTTGTTGACGAGTTACTCGAACTAGACGCTGCTGTTTTTGTTGTAATTTTCATAGTCGTATCAAATGGCATAATGACACTTGGCAAAACATTTCCATTTTTATCAACTGCTTGTAGTGGAACAGAGGCCGAGTAGTTACCTGTTATCCGTTCACTTGTAGGCAAGATGGCAATGACACGATCTACTCTAGAGAGAGTCTCTTCATCACTAATAACCGTTACTCTTTCATCTGACACAGTAACTGTATCGATTTTCACACGAGAATCAATCTGGCTAGGATCAATCTCCGGCACAACGATTACATTGTCTCGTTTTGCTTTTTTACCGACCTTCACTGTTATCTTTTGTGGTGTCGCAACAGCGGTCAAACCACTTGGTAGATTTTCTATGTTTAGAGGAACTTCTATTGTTCCAACACCAGCATTTGTCAAGTCAGCTGTCACCTTGAATTTGCGCGTACTTTCCTGCATTTCGCTCGCCAATGCAACTCTGTTTGACCCTGTCAGAAAGACCGTCACTTCAGATGTAAAACCACTAATAAAGTACTGATCACTGTCATACTGAATATCGATCGGTACATTGAGTACTGTATTAGTATAGGTTTCCGTCCGTACCTGTCTAGCACTATTATTATTCTGATAGTTTGTAGAAGTCGCATAGATAAAGAGGATGCAAGCGAAAAAGAAGGAAGAAATAATATAAAGACTATTTTTCTCATGTTTCAATCCTCCTAGCAAACGCTCTTTCAGACCATGTTTTTCCTCTGATGTTGGAAGTAGGATTCTTCTCAATTCAGATTCAAACTCTTCCAAGGTCAAATCGTGCTTAAAGACTCCATTATAGGTGATTGAGATGCCACCTGTTTCCTCCGAAACCACAAAGGTAAGAGCATCTGATACTTCCGACAAACCAATCGCCGCCCTGTGACGCGTTCCAAACTCTTTGGAAATCTCTGTATTTTCAGTTAGTGGCAAGTAAGCTGAGGTAACAGCAAGCCGATCTTCTCGGATAATGACCGCTCCATCGTGCAAGGGAGTGTTAGGAATAAAAATATTGATGAGCAATTCAGCTGAAATCTTTGCATCTAGGGGAATCCCCGTCGAGATGTATTCCTGCAAGGTTCTCACTCGCTGCACTGCTACTAGCGCACCAATCTTACGCGGGCTCATGTACTCGACTGATTTGACAAAGGCACGAATCATCTGCTCTTCTGCACTAATCGGAGCATTGGTAAAGAAATCCGTTGCCCGACCCAACCGCTCTAGACCCGTCCGAATCTCTGGTGAAAAGATGACTACTGCTGCAATAACCCCATAGGTGATGATTTGATTGATCAACCAAGAAATAGTTGTTAAACCAATCATATTGGAGAGAATTTGAGCTAGAATGAAGACCAAAACTCCCCGCACCAAGATCATGATTTTAGTACCTGCAATGGCCTTTGTAAAATGATACAAAATATAAGTCACAATCAAAATATCAATCAGATTGATGACGATACTCCAAGGGCTTGAAAACAAACTCGTCCAGTATTGCAAGTTGGAAAATTGCTGAAAATTCATCCCTGGTTCCCTCCTTATCAAAACACGTTCCGTTCTATTATACCATTTTCTAACAATTTTTTCCCTATCCCACTTCATTTTAATTTGATTAAAAATATGATAAAATAAACTGACTAGAAAAAACGAAGGAGAAATTATGTCTCAACTCTATGATATTACCATTGTAGGTGGCGGTCCCGTCGGCCTCTTTGCTGCCTTTTACGCCCACCTACGCCAAGCCAAAGTCCAAATCATCGACTCCCTTCCCCAGCTCGGTGGTCAACCAGCCATCCTCTACCCTGAAAAGCAAATCCTTGATGTGCCAGGTTTCTCAAACCTTACTGGAGAAGAGTTGACCAATCGCTTGATTGAGCAGCTAAACGGCTTTGAAACACCTGTTCACCTCAACGAAACCGTTCTTGAAATCGAGAAACAAGAAGAAGGTTTTACAATTCAAACCAACAAAGGAAGCCACCTGACTAAAACCGTCATCATTGCCATGGGTGGTGGCGCCTTTAAACCACGACCGCTTGAATTAGAGAGTGTTGAGGACTATGAAAACATCCACTACCACGTTTCCAACATTCAGCAATACGCTGGGAAGAAAGTAACCATCCTTGGTGGGGGAGATTCAGCAGTGGACTGGGCTCTAGCTTTTGAAAAAATTGCCCCAACCACTCTCGTTCACCGCAGAGATAACTTCCGCGCCTTGGAACACAGTGTGCAAGCCCTGCAAGAATCATCTGTAACCATTAAGACACCGTTCGTTCCTAGCCAACTCCTTGGAGATGGAAAAACACTCGATAAACTGGAAATCACAAAAGTTAAATCAGATGAAACTGAAACTATCGAGGTAGACCACCTCTTTGTCAACTATGGTTTCAAATCATCTGTCGGTAATCTTAAAAATTGGGGTCTGGACCTCAACCGTCACAAGATTATCGTCAATAGCAAACAAGAATCCAGTCAAGCAGGTATCTACGCCATTGGGGACTGTTGCTACTATGACGGAAAAATTGACCTGATTGCGACAGGACTGGGTGAAGCACCAACAGCTGTGAACAATGCCATCAACTACATAGACCCTGAGCAAAAAGTGCAACCAAAACACTCAACAAGTTTATAAAAAACAACCACGGATAGAATAATCCGTGGTTTTATAATTCATCTGCAATCTTGTTTATTTTTCTCAGTCTGTGGTTGACGCCACTTTTGGTCAAGGGATTGCTCAGGCTATCTGCCAACTGCTGGATAGAATAGTCTGGGTGCTGGATTCGCAACTGAGCTACCTCCTGCAAATCCACTGGTAAATTTTCCAAACCCATTCTATCTTTGATTTTACTGATATTGTTGATGGTCTTCATACTGGCAGAAACCGTTCGAGCGATATTGGCTGTCTCGGCATTATTAGCCCGATTGAGATCGTTACGAGTTTCTCGCAAAATCTTAACGCGCTCAAATTATCACGCGCCTGCATGGCTCCGATGACAATCAAGAAGTCCATAATGTCTTCTGCCCGCTGGAGATAGGTAACTGCACCTTTCTTTCGCTCAATAACCTTAGCGTCCAGCAAAAACTGCTGAAGGAGAGAGGCCAATCCTTGGGCATGGTCCATATAAACGGAACTAATCTCCAACTGGTACTTGCCAGACTCCGGATCTCGGATGCTACCATTTGCCAGAAAGGCCCCACATAAGTAAGCACGTCCAGCCTCCTCATCTGCTAAAATATCGGGATCGATACCCGTCTCCAAACCAAAGAAGGAATCCGCAAGCCGCAAATCAGCTAAAAGCTCCTGCACTCTCTCATCGGTATAGACCGTGTAGACACGATTCTTACGAAGATTGCTTCTCTGATGGTGACGAATCTCTGACTTGATGTCATAAAAATGGAGAAAGGACTCATAGAGATGACGAGCTAACTTGGCATTTTCAGTCACGACTGACAAGGTCAAGCCTGAAGTAGAGAGACCGATACTGCCAGACATCTTGATGATGGCAGACAATTCATGGCTGCTTAGATGATGTTGACCAAGAATTTCCTCTTTTACTGCAACTGTAAAACTCATTTTCGCACCTGTATAATTCGCATCAATTCATCCACAATCAAATCCCCATCGTGGAAGGCTCCTCCATTTTCCAAACGAAGGAAGTTGGATGAAATCACACGAGGGACCTGCTGGCAAAGACCAGCAAAATCATGCTCTACCTGAACCAAATATTCATCAAAACGGTTGGTATTCATGTATTCTCTAGGAACTTGCTCGATATTCACCAGAACCGTATCAATGAAGGGACGCCCTAGATGACGGTGGAGAACTTCCACGTGGTCACTGTCTGAAAAGTGCTCTGTTTCCCCACGCTGGGTCATAATATTGCAGACATAGGCTATCTCCGCCTTGGTCTCCAAGAGAGCCTGCCCAATCTCCTCAATGACAATATTTGGCAAAATCGATGTAAAGAGGGAACCAGGCCCCAAGACGATCATATCACTCTCGAGGATAGTATTGACCACTCGACGGCTGGCTTGGGGTGTTTCATCATCCAAGGTATTGGTCACATAGACATGGTCGATCATACCTGGATGATCTGCAATGTGGCTCTCACCTGCCACCTTAGAACCGTCTTTAAAGACTGCATGCAGTGTCAGAGGCTGATCGCTCGATGGGTAGATTTTTCCTGTTGTGTGGAAAAAGAGACTTAGCAGCTGCATGGCATTATAAGTGGATCCTTGCATTTCAGATAGGCCAGCAATGATAATATTTCCTAGCGGATGACCCGCAAAAGCTCCAGCCTCTTCTGAGAAGCGGTACTGAAAAACTTTCTCATAAAATTTAGGCATATCCGACATGGCTACCAGAACATTGCGAAGATCACCTGGTGGTGTCAGCTGTTGGATATTTTTTCTTAGCTCACCAGAAGATCCACCATCATCAGCTACCGTTACGATGGCTGCGATATCAACATCCTTTTCTCGCAAGCTTTTCAAAATGACGGGGATACCTGTTCCTCCACCAATTACCGTTATCTTTGGTTTTCTCATGAACGGTTTACCGTTTCCTTTCTTCGGTCTTTGTCACGATGGCTTTCATTGACAGGCCAGTTTTTAGCAAGGTCCTCAGCGATTCGTTTTGCAAAGGCAACACTACGGTGTTGTCCACCTGTACATCCTACTGCAATGGTTAAAACAGACTTGCCTTCTTTTTTGTAACTTGGCAAAATGGGCTCAATCAAGGCGAGTAAGTGCTGATAAAAATTTTCAGACTCTTCATGATTCATCACATAGTCATAAACTGCTTGATCCTCACCTGTCTGATTACGAAGTTCAGGGAGGTAGTATGGGTTTGGCAAGAAACGGACATCAAAAACCAAGTCTGCATCAATAGGGATACCATACTTGAATCCAAAAGACATGACCTCGATACGGAAAGACTGAGCTTGCTCTTGGTCTGAAAATTGCTCTGCAATGGTTTTACGCAGTTCACGCGGAGTGAGTTCTGTTGTATCCACTACATTTTGACTCATGTTTTTCAAAGGTGCTAAGAGTTCACGTTCCAACTTGATGCCATCTAAAATCCGACCATCAGCTGCTAGAGGGTGACTTCGTCTAGTTTCCTTATAGCGTGCCACCAATTCCTTATCTGCTGCGTCTAAAAAGAGGATTTTGAAGTCCAAATCGTCTTGGTTTTCCAATTCATCCAAAACAGACTGAATCTCTGAAAAGAAGGAACGGCTACGCATGTCCACTACCAAGGCCAGTTTGTGATCATCATCTTTAGTTTCAACCAACTGCAAAAACTTTGGCAAGAGGGCTGGCGGCATATTATCAATAGTGAAATATCCCAAATCCTCGAAGGACTGAATGGCTACCGTTTTCCCTGCGCCACTCATCCCTGTCACAATTACCAGGTGAAGTTGTTTCTTTGTCATCTATCTCTCCTTATATCAAAAAAAGTTTGGCAGAGCCAAACTTCAACTAGCTTATCCAATCTCTGCGATCACTTCAATTTCGACTTTTACATCACGAGGAAGACGTGCAACCTCTACAGCTGAACGAGCTGGAAATTCCTCTTTAAAGGCAGTCTGGTAAACCTCGTTAAAAGGAACAAAGTCATTCATATCGCTCAAGAAGCAAGTTGTTTTGACAACATGGTCAAAGTCTGTTCCTGCTTCAGTCAAAATAGCACCGATATTTTTCAAGACTTGTTCTGTCTGTTCTTGGATCGTTTCTCCTACAATTTCTCCAGTTTCAGGAGATAGGGGAACTTGACCGCTAGCAAACAAAAGATTGCCAACGATTTTTCCTTGAACATATGGTCCGATTGCTTTTGGAGCTTTGTCTGTATGAATTGTTTTTGCCATTTCTTTCCCTCACAATTTTTCTAATATTGCGTCCCAAGCCTGATCCATCCCTGCCTTGCTGACAGATGAAAAGAGGATGAAGTCGTCACTTGGATCAAAGTTTAATTTCTTTTTGATTGCTGATTCGTGCTTATTCCACTTACCACGGGGAATCTTGTCCGCCTTGGTCGCAACGATGATAACCGGAATCTCATAATATTTGAGAAATTCGTACATCTGCACATCATCTGCTGACGGGTCGTGGCGGAGATCCACCAGACTGACCACGGCACGGAGATTTTCACGAGTCGTTAAGTATTCCTCAATCATGCGCCCCCACTTTTCACGCTCTTTTTTGGAAACGCGGGCATAGCCATAACCTGGTACATCCACAAAACGCATCTTGTCATCAATGTTGAAGAAGTTGAGTAACTGGGTCTTCCCAGGTTTTCCTGATGTACGAGCAAGATTTTTGCGGTTCAACATGGTGTTGATAAAGCTAGACTTGCCAACATTTGAACGCCCTGCAAGGGCAATCTCTGGCAGGTCATCCTGCGGATAGTGGGACTTGTTTGCCGCACTGAGCAGGATTTCAGCATTGTGTGTATTGATTTCCATAGTCACCTCTAGGCTGTTTCTAGGATTGGTTTTTCCGTTCCATCGACAGCTTCTTTCGTGATGCGGACCAATTTCACATTTTCCTGACTCGGTACTTCAAACATGACATCTAGCATAGTCTCTTCGATAATCGAGCGAAGACCACGCGCCCCTGTCTTCCGTTCAATCGCTTTATTGGCGATTTCTTGAAGGGCTTCATCGTCAAATTCCAACTCAACGTCATCATAAGAAAGCAAGGTTTGGTATTGTTTGACCAAAGCATTTCTTGGCTCTTTCAGGATGCGAACCAAGTCATCTACTGTCAATTGCTCAAGAGCAGCAAAGACAGGCAAGCGTCCAATCAACTCAGGAATAATACCAAATTTTTGAATATCTTCAGCGATGATTTCTTGCATGTAGGAGCTGTTTTCGTCAATCGCCTTGTTATTTTGGCCAAAACCAATAACTTTTTCACCTAGACGTTGTTTAACGATTTCTTCGATACCATCAAAGGCACCACCCACGATAAAGAGGATATTTTTGGTATCTACTTGAATCATCTCTTGTTGTGGATGTTTGCGTCCACCTTGAGGCGGTACGCTAGCGACAGTTCCCTCAATAATCTTGAGAAGGGCTTGTTGCACACCTTCACCAGAAACGTCACGTGTGATAGACACATTCTCGCTCTTCTTGGCAATCTTGTCAATTTCATCCACGTAGATAATCCCACGTTCTGCACGTTCGATGTTAAAGTCAGCGGCCTGCAAGAGTTTGAGGAGGATATTTTCCACGTCCTCACCCACATCCCAGCCTCAGTCAGAGCCGTCGCATCTGCAATAGCGAAAGGCACGTTCAAGCTCTTAGCCAAAGTCTGAGCCAAGAAGGTTTTCCCAGAACCAGTTGGCCCAATCATCAAGATATTTGACTTCTGCAAATCCACATCTTCTGACTCTTCACGCGTATCGTGGAAATTGATGCGTTTGTAGTGGTTGTAAACTGCCACTGCCAAGGCACGTTTAGCGCGATCCTGACCGATCACATAGTGATTCAAGATATTGAGGAGTTCGATTGGTTTTGGTACTTCAGACAAGTCTGCCAAAACTTCCTCAGCCAACTCCTCCCGAATGATTTCCTGGGCCAATTCCACACATTCATTACAGATAAAGGCGTTGTTCCCAGCGATTATTTTCTTTACTTCTTCTTGGCTCTTGCCACAAAATGAGCAATAAACCATCATATCATTTTTCCTATTTGTAGGCATGATTTCCTTCCATTCTAATTTATCATTCTATCTAAAATAAGGTCATATAAAAAGCGTGGACACTGTTTACCAGATTGGTAAAAGCATTCAACCAGAGTAAGGCGGATAGTCCATAGCGCTTCTTACGAAAAGCCTGCGCTCCAGTCAAAATACAGATCACACACAAAAAAGCTGTAAAAAATCCAAATATACTGCGCTCCATTAGACTTCCTTTCTATCTCGGTATTCGATGGTAAAATCATAGTCGTTTTTCTCATCTCGGGTGTAAGATTTGCTTGCGACTGTCTCAAAACGAGACAAGTCAAACTCCTCAGGGAAATAGGTATCTCCCTCCACCTGAGCATGAATCTGCGTCACGATGATTTCATCTAAATAGGGCTCAAAAGCCTGAAAAATCTGTTTTCCACCTATGATATAGAGATTCTTGTCCTGACTCTGATACCAAGCTAAAACAGACTTCACATCTTGAAACACGAGCGCACCATCCACGACTTCGTCACTGTTTCGTGTCAAAATCAAGGTTTGGCGTTTGGGAAGCAGACGACGCCCCATTCCATCAAAGGTCACTCGTCCCATCAAGATGGCGTGATTTAAAGTTGTTTCCTTAAAATGTTGCAACTCAGCTGGCAAATGCCAAGGAAGACGATCTTCCTTCCCAATCACCCCTTTTTCATCTTGGGCCCAAATGGCTATGATTTTCTTTGTCATGCTTCCGTCCTTTTTATTGATACTACTATTTTATCAAAATTCTCCCAAAAAGACTGTTTTGAAACGCGCACAAAAGAGAGAAAAGGAACAGGCTTCATTTAGCCTGCTCCTCTCGTCCCTAGGACATATATTTTTTTGCTTCAGATTCAATTTTTTCGACCACTTCTTGGATGCTTAGCCCAGTTGTGTCAAGGTAAACTGCATCCTCAGCCTGCTTGAGAGGCGAGGTTTCACGATGACTGTCCTTGTAGTCACGCGCAGCAATCTCTTCTTTCAAAGTTTCCAAATCAGTCTCAATCCCTTTGGCGATATTTTCCTTGTAACGGCGCTCTGCTCTTTCTTCAACAGAAGCAACTAGGAAAATCTTGAGTTCAGCTTGTGGTAATACAACTGTCCCGATATCACGCCCATCCATGACGATACCACCTTGCTGAGCAATCTCTTGCTGGAGAGAAACCAATTTCTCACGCACTTCAGGAATGGCAGCGATGCTTGAAACCTTGTTGGTCACTTCATTTTCGCGGATAGGATGAGTAATATCAACATCCCCTACAAAAACAAGTTGTTCGCCTGCCTCCGAACGTCCAAAACTAATAGGGTGTTGGTTAAGAAGCTCAAGAAGTTGGTCTACATTTCCTGCATCCAACTGGTGCTTGAGTGCTATATAAGTTGCAGCACGGTACATAGCGCCCGTGTCAAGATAAGTGTAACCAAAATCCTTGGCAACAATCTTTGCGACCGTACTCTTACCACTGGAAGCAGGACCATCAATAGCAATTTGAATTGTCTTCATTTCCGACTCCTATCTAGTCTTGATGACATCACCAGGGTTGGCAAACCAAGTTCCTGATGACATATGAGAAGGATTTAGAGCTTCTAGCTGGGCAATGGAAATCCCTGCACGCTGAGCGAGAGCTGCTTCTCCTTCTCCAGGTTGCACAGTAAGCGTTCCTTCTCCATCTGTGTGTTCTTCAGAACTACTTTCTGAAGGAGTTGATTCTTTCGTTTCTTGAGCTTTACTAGTAGAGGAAGAAGACTCTTCTACTTTAGAGGTTGACGATGGAGCTGAAGAATCATAAAAATCCTTCAAGGCTGCGGTACGATTACTTCCTCCAGTAGAAAGGTAAATCAATACGACAACCATTGCTACAACAATCACAAAAAAGAGGCTAGCTAGAACCGTTAAAACACGATTGGCAACAACACCCGTCCCTTTTTGTTTACGGTGACGACGCTCTAATCTTGTTTCTTCTTCTCTGTTGTCATAAATATCTTCTTGCCACGGTTCTTTTGCCATACCTTACTCCTTGTATTTTTTTCATTTTCTTATTACAATATAAATATGAAACTCACACTTATACCTGAACGTTGCATCGCCTGCGGGCTTTGCCAAACCTATTCTGAACTCTTTGATTACCATGATAATGGTATTGTTCGCTTTTACGATGATCCTGTTGAATTACAAAGAGAAATCGCTGAGACCAGCGATGTTCTGGAGGCCATCAAACATTGTCCTACACGAGCACTTCTCAAAGATCCATCGTAATGTACAGGGAATGAATGTTGATGATTTTTTCTCTTTATTCCCACATCTACTAGTTTAGCATATTTCAAGGTAAAATTATAGTCTTTTCCGGTTATTTTTTCCTTTAAAAACAGAAAGATCACTTTTTTCTTTGACGAGATAGAGTGGTCTTTTTTTGGTTTCCATATAGATCTTACTGATATATTTTCCCAAAATCCCAATGGTCAGGAGTTGAATCCCTCCAAGAAAGAGAATGACAGCCATCAAAGAGGTCCAACCAGATGTCGGATTCCCCAAGATAAGGGTTCGAAACACCACAAAAACAGTCATCATAAAAGAAATAAAACAAGATAGGAGTCCCGCTACAAAGGCTATACTCAAGGGAAAATCTGAAAAATTGAGAATCCCTTCAATCGAGTAGAAAAAGAGCTGTCTAAAACTCCAACTGGTCTTGCCAGCCTGTCTTTCGACATTTGGATAGTCTAGGTAGTATGTTCGAAAACCGACCCAAGCAAAGAGTCCCTTAGAAAAACGATTGGACTCTGTCAAGGATAAAATAGCATCTACCACAGATCTTCTCATCATGCGAAAATCACGGGCACCTGAGGGCAGAGCCACTGGACTGATTTTTTGCATGAGGCGGTAAAAGATGTCAGCGCAGAAACTGCGAAAAAAGGGTTCACCCTCCCGACTGGTTCTCCGTGTCCCAACACAGTCCAAGTTCGCATCCTGGTCTAGTAAGGCTTTCATCTCAAGTAGCATACTGGGAGGATCCTGAAGGTCTGCATCCATCACGACCACCAAGTCTCCAGTTGCATGCTGCAAGCCTGCATACAGAGCTGCTTCTTTCCCAAAATTTCGCGAGAAAGAGATATAATGTACCGCAGAATTTTGCACCCGATAAGCCTTCAAAAGCTCCAAAGTGCCATCGCTTGAACCATCGTCTACAAAGACATATTCGACTTCTGCCCCCAATTCTGGAAGGAGTGCTTCAACAGACTGATAAAAAAGAGGAAGTACTTCCTCTTCGTTTAGACATGGGACAATGATTGAAATCATCATCTTAGTCTTCAAATCCATTTGGATGCTTGCTTTGCCAACGCCATGCGTCTTCACACATTTGAGTAATATCGAGTTCTGCTTCCCAGCCAAGTTCGGCTTTGGCTTTTGCTGGGTCTGAGTAGCAGGCAGCGATATCACCTGGGCGACGTTCTACGATGCGGTAAGGAATAGGACGTCCCACCGCTTTTTCCATGTTTTGGATAATTTCAAGAACAGAGTAACCTTTACCTGTTCCAAGGTTATAAATATTAAGACCTGAACCTTTTTGGAGTTTTTTTAGAGCTGCAACGTGACCTTTGGCTAGGTCTACAACGTGGATATAGTCACGAACACCGGTTCCATCTTCTGTATCGTAATCATCTCCAAATACTTGCACTTGCTCTAGTTTGCCCACTGCTACTTGTGAGACATAAGGCAAGAGGTTGTTTGGAATACCGTTTGGATTTTCTCCCAAGTCTCCACTTTCATGCGCTCCGATTGGATTAAAGTAACGAAGCAAGACCACATTCCATTCTGAGTCTGCCTTGTAGATATCGGTCAAAATCTCCTCTAACATGAGCTTGGTACGACCGTATGGATTAGTCACTGAAAGCGGGAAATCTTCTAAGATTGGAACCGTATGAGGGTCTCCGTAAACTGTCGCCGAAGAACTGAAGATGATGTTTTTACAGTTATTTTCTTCCATGACTTTTAGAAGGCTGACAGTTCCAGCGATATTGTTGTCATAGTAGGCAAGAGGGATGCGGGTTGATTCGCCAACAGCCTTCAAACCAGCAAAGTGAATGACACCAGTCGGCTCTTCCTGCTTGAAAACATCTCTTAGAGTATCTGTATCACGGATATCCGCTTCATAAAACGGAATTTCAACTCCTGTGATTCTTTCAACAACTTCTATACTTTTTCGGTTGCTGTTGACAAGATTATCCACCACAACAACCTGATGACCTGCTTGGATCAACTCAATAACAGTGTGGGTTCCAATAAAACCGGCACCACCAGTTACCAAAATCTTTTCTTGCATCTTTTTTCCTCGATTCTCGGATTATTTTTTCTTATTTTATCATTTTTGATAGGGAATGTCATTTGCCATCCTAGGGGGAGGCTAAAATTTCAGTAAAATTTTATTCTCTTTTTACTCGTTTGACATAGTTTGCAATTGGATAGTTTACTGGATCCAAGGTCAACTCCTTGTCTTGGATCAGTTGAGCTAAATGGTAACCAATGATAGGACCCGTTGTGAGACCTGATGAACCCAGACCACTAGCCGCATAGACGCCTGCTAAACCAGGTACTTCCCCAAAGAAAGGTGAGAAATCACTAGTGTAGGCACGGATTCCCACACGCTCACCCGATGATTTCTCTTCTGCCAAGTCTGGATAGTGAGGTAAGGCTGCCTCCTCCATTTGTTGGAGCAAGGTTTCATCCACAGTCAAGTCAAATCCCATATCATTTTCATGAGTAGCTCCTAGGGACAATTTCCCGCCTGCAAAAGGTATCAAATCCCACTCCCCTTCCGGCATGACAACAGGGTAAGCTTCCATGTCTTTGGAAATCTGATAATCTCGGAGTTGCCCCTTTTGGGGACGAACATCTACCTCATATCCTAAAGGCTCCAAAATGTCTCCCAACCAAGCTCCCGTCGCCAAAATAACCTGATCAAACACCTCTTCGCCAATCTGGTAGCCTGATGATAAAGGTGTCAGACTCACTTTTTCTTTGACCAGCTTGACTTGACTGGCTTCTAGCAGACGAGTCACCAAGAGTTGGCCATCTACTCTCGCTCCACCAGAAGCATAGAGCAAGCGGTCGAATCCCTGCAAGCCAGGGAATAATTCATTTGCAGACGCTTGAGCTAGAATAGCTAACTGGCCTATCAAGGGAGATTCTTCTCTGCGCTGGAGGGCTAGTTCATAAAGTTCTTCCAACTTGGATTCATCCTTTTTCAAGAGAAAAACTCCCGAACGCTGGTAAAAGTCAATTTCCTGACCAGACTTTTCTAAATCACCCAACAAATCTACATAAAAGTCAGCTCCCAAGCGCGCCATCTTATACCAGGCTTTATTGCGGCGTTTTGAAAACCAAGGACTGATAATTCCTGCTGCTGCCTTGGTTGCCTGACCTAGACCATGGTCAAAAACAGTTATCTCTAGGTCGCTTTCTTTCGCGAGGTAATAGGCAGCTGTTGCTCCCACAATCCCTGCTCCAATAATGGCAACTTTTTTCATTGTCTTCACCTTCTAACTAGATATGGTGGAAAGGATTGGTTGATGCTTGACTAGGCAAAATATCAATAGACCATCCCTTCTCTGCCTTCCATTGAGTAAAGAGTGCAGCGATTTTTTCCACAAAAAGCACTTCGATATAATGCCCTGGATCCAATGCCAGCAAGCCATCAGACAGCATATCCTGAGCTGTGTGGTAGTAGATATCCCCAGTGATGTAGACATCTGCCCCCTTAGCTAAAGCATCCTTATAGAAAGACTGCCCGCTACCACCACAGATGGCCACTCTTGAAATAGGCTTCTGCAAATCAGTCTCTTGATAATGGACCATTCGAAGACTATCTAGGGAAAAGACTTGCTTGACATGCTGGGCCAATTCTCCAAATGTCTGAGTTTGAATCGTTCCAATCCGCCCAATCCCACGTTCTGGGCCTGTTTCCTGAAGATAAGTCGTCTCCTCAATACCTATCATCTGACAGAACCAGTCATTGAGACCATTTTCAACAATGTCAATATTGGTATGGCTGACATAAACTGCGATGTCATGCTTGATTAGGTCAATGTAAATCTGATTTTGCGGACGACTAGCTACCAAGTCCTTGATAGGACGGAAAATCGGCGCGTGCTTGACGATAATCAAGTCCACACCCTTTTCAACGGCCTCTGCCACCGTATCTTCACGAATGTCGAGAGCAACCATAACCCTTTGGATCTCCTTGTCTAGAGTACCGATTTGCAGACCACGACTGTCTCCCTCCATAGAAAATTCCTGAGGGCAAAAGCCTTCATACGCGTTAATCACTTCACTTGCTAGCATGGAGAACCTCCTTGATGGCTTGAATTTTATCTATTAGAACCTGTCTCTCTGACAGATTTTTTCCTGGGATTTGACTAAGGGCAAAATCTAACTTAGCAGCTTCTTTTTGCCATTTTTTGACGAAGACTGGGCTGACTCCTTTGGACAAGAAGGGGCCAAAACGGATATCGATATCTGACAACTTCATTTGTCCTGCTTCCACCACCAAAATCTCGTAGAACTTGCCAGCTTCTTCTAGGATGCTTTCTGCCACAATCTGAAAATCGTTATCTTGCAACCAAATGCGCAAGTCGTCTTCACGATTATTAGGCTGTAGAATCAAACGTTCTACATTAGCTAACTTTTCCAAACCTTCTTCCAGTATGGTAGCAATCAAACGACCTCCCATACCAGCGATGGTGATGACCGACACTTGGTCTTCCTCTTCAAAGGCTGCCAAGCCATTGGCTAAACGGACTTGGATTTTCTCCTTTAACCCATGAGATTCAACATTCTTGACCGCAGACTGGTAGGGTCCTTCCACAACCTCACCTGCAATGGCATGCTCTAGATGGCCTTTCTCTACCAAATCGATCGGTAGATAAGCATGGTCACTTCCAACATCTAGTAGAATGGCCCCCTGAGGTACAAAGGAAGCTACCATTTCTAATCTCTTTGAAATCATCTTCTCTCACTTTCCAAAACTCTATTACCTTTTATTATACCATATTTCAGCTAGCAATCTTGTACCTAAAAAAACCGCAATCCACAGATTGCAGTCTTTCTTTATTTTCTAGTTTGGTAACGACTAGTTAGAATGAAAATCACCGTAAATACCAGCATCATGGCCCCATAAACAGGCAACGTTTGTCCAGTTAAGGTTGAAATTTCAAGCAACTTTTGAATCATTGGGAAGAGAGCTGTGGCTAGGAAGCCTCCTACAGACCAGACAATCAAGAGAACACGCCAGAGGGTAAATGGCATACAGGCTCTAAATACAGATAAGAAACCAATTGACCCCAAGAGATAATAGAGGAGGGTTGAGATTTCTAACTCAGACCAACCTTGACTCGCTCCAAATATTTCACAAAAAGGACGCTAAACACGACCATGAGGGCACTTGGTAGGGCGCGAAGCATGGATCTTCTGAGGAAGTTTGGTTCAACAGGCTTGATATTTCGCTCAAAAGTCAAGACAAATGGCGGGAAACCTTCCACGAACTGGTCAATCATGGTAATCTGAATCGGAATGAAAGGGAAAATCAAGATCCACTCAGACCGTCCTAGTAAAACACTGGCAATACAGATAACTGCTAACAGGAAGGAATAGATAGTTTTAATCAAGAAAATCGGTGCGATATGGGCAATGTTATTGACCACACGACGACCTTCAAAGAGAATCTCAGGAACATCGTTGAAGTCTGAGTTCAAGAGAACCAAATTGGCAATCTGACGAGTCGCAGGATCTCCCTCAGCCATCACGATAGAACAATCCGCCTCACGAAGAGCCAGAATATCATTGACTCCGTCCCCTGTCATAGCTGTTGTATGCCCTGCTTTTTTCAGCGTTTGGATGATGAGTTTCTTTTGATGAGGGGAAACACGACCAAAAATTGCTGTTTCCTCAGCTATGGCAATCAATTCCTCATCCGTGATTTTCGAACAATCTACATAGCTGTGATAGTCGGCAAAACCAGCTTTCTGGGCAATACTGGACACTGTAACGGGATTGTCACCAGAGATAATCTTGAGTCCCACTTCCTGAGAACGGAGATAGTCTAGCGTCTCAGCTGCTCCTTCTCGAATGGGGTCCAAAATCTCCAGCAAGGCCAGAGCCTGAATATCAGATGGTTTCTGTGGTTTGTGATGGTCTAGTTTTTCCTGACTGAGGGCTAAGACCAAGACTCGTGACCCTCTCTCCAAGGCCTCTCTGGCTTCAGGGACTTCAGAGTCCAACAACATCTCAGGCGCCCCTAAGAAAACCGTTCCTAGACCTTCCAATTCCATAGCACCCCACTTGCGGTCGCTTGAGAAGGGAAGATTCGAAATCATAGGATAAGCAACTTCTCCCACAAAACGCTGACGAATGGCTTGGGCTGTTGGATTTTTATCCTCACTATGAGCGATGTAGCTGGTTAGAATACTGGCAATAGCCTCGTCACCATAAGTTTCCGTCAGTGGAAGAACAGCCTCCACTTGCATCTTTCCTTGGGTTATGGTGCCCGTCTTGTCCAGACAGAGCATATCCACGCGCGCCAAGGTCTCAACAGAGTACATCTCCTGCACCAAAACCTTTTTCAAGCCCAGCTTGATCACCGCTGTCAAAAGCGAAGTAATGGTCAAAAGGGCAATTCCCTTGGGCAACATTCCCAAAAGGGCTGTCGATGAATTTACAACGGATGACTTGAGGGGCAAACCTTTTAACATCAAGGCTTCTAACAAGAGAGCTAAACCAAAGGGAATGATAATCTTCCCAGTAAAACCAGCTAGTTTGTCCAGCGATTTCATGATACGGGAGTTAATGGGTTTCACTGTCTTAGCTTCCAGCATGAGTTTGGAAGCATAGTTGTCTGCTCCGACATGGTGGACTTGAGCCAAAACTGCGCCACTGGCTAGGAAACTCCCTGATAAAAGCAGAGCATCCACTTCCTTTTGCACCAAATCACTCTCCCCCGTCAACATGGCTTCATTGACTTCTGCGAATCCTTCCAGAACCAGAGCATCACTAGGGATTTGCTCTCCCGCAGACAAACGAATGACATCTCCTAGGACCAATTCTTCTGGATTAAGGGCGACTTCCTGGCCATAACGGATGGTTTTGACCTTTTCCTTGGTCATGAGATTGAGCTTGTCCACCATGTGTTTGGCCCGTAGCTCTGTCACAATTCCAGAAAAAGCGTTAAAGCAAATAACGGCAAAGAAGACCAGATTGCTCCAAGCCTGCACAAAAGCTAGCGCCAAAGCAATAGCAAAGTTTAAAGCGTTAAAAAGTGTAAAAACATTTCGTTTAAAGATTTGCCAAGTACTGGTACTGGCCGAAGCGGTAAAGTCATTGACCAAACCTTGAGCCTGTCTTTCCTTGACTTCTCTTTGGGTTAATCCCATTATCTTATTTTTATCCATAAATTCTATCATATCATTTTTTCTAGCAGAATTCTAATCTCATCCAAAAACTGTTGGCTGACAACTGAAAAAGTTTGCCAGTAGTCTTTTGATAAGGTATAATAATAAAAGCAATACAATCGAAGGAGATCTCATGTTTTATACTTATTTGCGTGGACTAGTCATGCTGATCTTGTGGTCCATCAATGGCAATGCCCACTATCACAATACTGATAAAATCCCTAGCCGAGACGAAAACTATATCCTCGTCGCACCTCACCGTACCTGGTGGGATCCTGTTTACATGGCCTTTGCGACCAAGCCAAAACAGTTCATCTTTATGGCCAAAAAAGAGCTGTTTAACAACCGTATCTTTGGCTGGTGGATCCGTATGTGTGGCGCCTTTCCTATCGACCGGGAAAATCCTAGCGCTTCTGCCATCAAGTACCCTATCAACGTCCTCAAAAAAAGCGACCGCTCTCTCATCATGTTTCCAAGTGGGAGCCGTCACTCAAACGATGTTAAGGGTGGAGTTGCCTTGATTGCCAAAATGGCCAAGGTTCGTATCATGCCTGTTACCTACACCGGTCCCATGACCTTGAAGGGCTTGGTTAGCCGTGAGCGTGTGGATATGAACTTTGGAAATCCTATTGACATCTCAGACATCAAGAAAATGAATGATGAAGGAATCGAAATGGTTGCAGACCGTATCCAAGCAGAATTCCAACGTTTGGACGAAGAAACCAAGCAATGGCACAATGATAAAAAACCAAACCCACTCTGGTGGTTTGTCCGAATCCCTGCCCTCATCCTTGCTGTGGTTGTGGGTATTCTAACGATTATCTTTACCTTCGTTGCAAGCTTTATCTGGAATCCAGATAAGAAGAGAGAGGCTCTTGGTTAAGACAATGAGAACCGCTGCACAAAAACTCGATTTTAAGAGAAAATCCAGCAAGCCTTTCCATAAGAAATGCATAGCATCAATGTTTTTGGACACTTGTTGCTATGCATTTTTATGATCTTTATCCCTGTATAATCAGAAGAAAACTCTACATTCTATATAGAAATTTTTTTGACAAATTACTTTGATTTTGATATTATATTATTAAAAAGGGGAGGATTTTTATAATGAATCATAAACATTCTTTATTCGGGAAGTGCAAGTCTGTTTTATTGACGGTTGCTCTAGCGTCTGCCTTTACAGCAATGGGACAAGTTGATGCTGATGAGGTAAAGAATCCAAGTCAAGTTGCTAATGATCTTGCTCAAGTAGGTTCAAATGAACTTTCCACTAAACTACTCAAACTAATCAACAAATTTCCGAAACAGTTAAGGAGATTCAAGATAAAGTTAATGTCTCTGTAGTACCACTTGATAAAGCTCAACCTGGTGATATAGTTAAAGTAACTACTACTTCAACGGACGCCAAGGTAGATACTAAAGAAAACACAGCTGGTACAGAAGCAACTGCCAAAGCAGAGACTTCTGTAAGTGTTGAAACAACTCATTTAGCTGCTAAGGGAACTGCCGTTGGAGAAAAGACACCTGTTACAACAACAAAGACTGTTACAGATCACGTTAATACAGATGACTATGTAGCTAATGTTACTCAAACTATCAAGAAAACTACATTTGAAAAAGTTTTGAAAGAAGCAGATGTAATAATTACTAAACAAGCGGCTGGTTCTGCAGATATCGTCTTTACTATTGATAAGTCAGTTTCAATGGATTCTTCTATTCAAAATGTTGTACAGAATATCGAGAACTTTGTCCGTGATTTGGCTAATAAAAAAGTTGATGCTCGTCTTGGCTTAATCGCGTATGAGGCTGCTGACAATGTTCAATATTTCGATTTTAATGGATCTAAATTCACTAAGAATGTAGAGGAGTATATTAAGGCGCTTAGATCTATTCGAACATACGGCGGAACAGAAGAGCCTACAGTCCCTCTACATCATATTGCAACCTCAAAAGATTATGATTGGTCTACAGCTTCTAATAATCGTCGTTTTGCATTCTTAATTACTGATGAAAGTATTGATTTCCGTACTCCAGGCATTCCAACAGTAGAAGAGACTCTGAAAGCTCTTAAAGCAGCAGATATTTCTCTATCAGTTGTAGGGATGAGATACACAGAATCGACCTTCAAACCTTTAGTTGAGGGGACAAAAGGGCTTTATCTTAATATTAATCAAGAATTTTCTAGTCTTTTAAATCGTGATTTTACAAATCATGTTGTTAAGACTGTCCAAGAAGGACGTGTTTACCGCATCGTAACAGAGAAATATGACTTCTTAACAGAGGCGCATGTCGTACTTAAACCAAAACCTATCGGAAGCACAAAGGCAGTTTATCATACTTCTACGCTTTCTAATAAAGTATCTGAATTACCCAAAACTGGTGAAAAGGCATCTTCTAATTTATCCGTACTTGGAGTTGCCTTAATTGCAGTAGCCTCTGGTTTGACTGTTGGTGTTAAGAAAAAAGATTAAGGAGATCCTTTTCATATAGAAGGTAGAGGAAAGGAGTTTTGCACCATTTAGACTCTTTGCCAACTCTAATAAGAGAAAAATAGTTAACAATGAGAGAGGGCCTCTTGGTCTTCTCTTTTAATATATTAAGAGCAAATTTCATATTCTACTCTATCATCCCAAAAAGATTTTGTCCCTCTTTCTTTAGAAATAAAGGAATATTTTCTTTTATCGAATAAATTCATGATAAAAATATCAGTCTTCAAAAAAATACATATTCCTAGTGTTAGTAATATAAAAAAATGACTGAGATTAAAGTGTGTGATTTTTCTACAAATATCTATCATTTCATCAATCCTATAATATTCTTAATAAATCTCGTCTGCTTCTTTCCAATGACAATCCAGTCACTTTTCATTATAGAACATGTATTTTTCTGCATTCAAAGAAACTCTAAAATCATAAAAACGCATAATATAAGAAATTCAGAGAGTTCAATATTATGCGTTTTATTATAGAAAGTTTTACTGAATTTTCCCCTCAAATTTAATTTTTGCCTTGTCTCTTCTCTTACTTTATTCAATCTCCCATTTCTTTGCCAACCAGTTAGAAAAAGACACAAATCGCTCAGCTACTTGCTCATGATGCCCATAAGGATCAAAGACAAACTGACCAGTCGGATAGCGTTGCTGAAGACTGGTATGGATCTGCTCAGCATAGGCTGGTGCTTGAGCCAAGCGATTGGTATGATGGGCTCCTTCTGTTTGACCGTTCTGTAAATACAGCAAACAGTCCAAATTTTTCACCTTTTCATCTCTGCAATAAGTCGTAAAATCAGGATACCAAAAGGAACCGCAGATAGAGAAGATACAGGAGACCTTGTCAAAATGGAAAAGACTGTATACAGCCGCCAAACCACCTAGTGAGTAACCCCCATAAGCAAGGCGATTTTTGTCCAGGCGATAAAGCGACTGCAACTTGTCTAAAAGACCTCCAAATAAATGACCATGATAGGCATTTGCCTGACCACCAAAATCTGGAGCCCCCTCTCTCAGAGCCGATACCTTCCAGGGAGTGTAGTCGTCTAGGCGATTTTTGGAGGTCAAGCCCACTAAAATCACAGATTCTGAAAGGGAAGATAGAAAATCCAAGTTTCCATCATTCAGGAGAATAGCTGGATAGGTTTGGTTGGGATCATAGGTCGAAGGAAGACTGACCCTAACTTGGATTCCTTCCCAATCAAACTCATTATTTATTGATAAAGTCATTGATTTTCTCAAGGGAATCAATCACTGCTGGACCATAATCCATCAACTCATCATAAGAGATGGTCATGATCTTTTGATTCTTAATTGCAGGAACGTTTTCCAAAACAGCATTTTTCTTCATCAACTCTACTGCGTTAGCATCCAACTTTTTATTGCGGTCGCTGGTTACATAGATAATCAATTCAGGATCCATTGACACGAGATTTTCCAAGGTCAAGCCTGATGTTCCCGTTGCAACGTTTGTATAACCAAGTTGATTTAGCAGGCTTTCTTGCAAAGCAGACTTGTAGGCACCGAAGGTGTCGTCATTATAAGCAACCATTATCAAAGCCTTTTTCTTTTCACCTTGACTTGCTGGGTTTGCTTTCTTAACAGCGTCAATTTTAGCTTGTAATTGGGCTGCGTATTCATTGGCCTTGTCCTGAACATTGAAAATCATTCCAAGATTTTTAACGTCTTCTACAATATTTCCCAAATCTTGCTGAATCGTTGAGAGAGAAGCTTTTTGTGTATAAACTGGGATTTTGTTTTCATTCCAAGTGCTAACTGTCCCCAAGGATTTTTCAGAAAACATCATGTTTCGACCCATCACAGCATCTGGTTCATAAGAAAGCACTGTCTCTTGTGAGACTGTTTTTTTATCGCCAATTTGAGGAATAGTCGCAATCGCGTCCTTGTATTTGTCTGTTACAGCATTGTCAGGGTTGAGCATGCCAGCAATTTTATCCTTCAAGCCTAACTCTAACAAGATTTCAGTTGTTGAAAGATTGTTGGTGATAACTTTTTCAGGTGCCTTGTCAAAGACTTGTTCGACTTCATCCCCTTAGCATCATAGGTCTTGACCGTGAGTGGATAAGTCGTCTCTGTGCTAGCCTTTTGACTTGTTTCTGTGCTGGACTGTGTGGTAGCTTTTTCTGTAGTAGTGTTACCACAAGCTGCCATGGTTAGGGTAGCTACTGTTACGAGTAAAATGCTTAGTGTTTTTTTCATCTTGTTTTCCTTTTCATTTTTATAAATAGTGAATCATGGCTTGCTGATCCTCGGTCCAAGTAACCTGACTTTGAACTCCGTATACAGTTTTCAATGACTCAGGGGTGATGATCTCCTTTGGAGTCCCTTGGTAAAGGATTTCTCCCTCTTTCATCAGATAGAGATAATCCGAATAGCGACAAGCAAGTTGAATATCATGCAGGACAGCTAGAACATTGACCTTGAGATTCTTCACAATGGCCAGCAAGTCTAGCTGGTACTTGATATCTAGGTGATTGGTTGGTTCGTCCAAGAGCAAGAGAGTCGGTTCTTGCGCCAAGGCGCGGGCTAATAAAACTCGTTGTTTCTCCCCCCCTGACAAGGACGAATAGAGACGAGTTTTCTTCTCAAGCATATCCACCTTGACGAGAGCATCTTGAACGAGAGCATAATCCCTTTCCCTTTCCTTCTGTAGAAAAGAGAGGTGGGGAGTTCTTCCCAGCAAGACGATTTCCTCAACTGTACAATCAAACTGCAATTGATTGAACTGGGTTACAACTGCCATCTGCTTGGCTGTTTCTTTGAGTGACCAATGCTCCAGCGGCTTTCCATCTAGGCTTATCAAGCCTTTGTCCGCCTTTTCCTGACGATAGAGGAGTTTAAGCAGGCTGGTTTTTCCACTTCCATTTGGTCCCAGTATCGTGTGAAATTGATGCCCCTCAACCTTAAGAGAAACTCCTTTTAAGATTTTTTTCTCTCCTAGTCCAAAGTGAACATCATTACAAATCAAGTCCATATCAGACCCTCACCTCCCTTCGCCTACCTCCAACAATGTAGATAAAGAAGGGGAGCACCTACCAAGGCTGTGAAAATACCAATTGGAAGCTCAGCATTTGGAATGATGACACGAGAAAGTACATCTGCCCAGACAACAAAGAGGGCCCCCAGTAAGGTCGCAATAGGAAAAAGCCTCCTGTAATTCGTTCCCACTAACCCTCGAGCTAAGTGAGGAGTAATTAGACCAACAAATCCAATAATCCCACAAGTAGCCACCAAGACTGCTGTCAGCACAGCCACCATGGTCACATAAAGATACCAATAAAAGCGTAAGGGAATTCCCAAAGTTAAAGCAGCCTCATCTCCCATCATCATCGCATTAAAAACACGATACTGAGTAGAGAAAAATAGAAAGGCCACTCCTACTACTATAGTTGGCAGGACTAAGTCAGACCAGGAAGTCCCAGCAAGCGAGCCCATGGTCCAAAACTTAATGGTCATCACACTGTCAGCATTAGCTCCAACTGAGATAATAAAGTTGGAAAATGCCAGAAAAAGAGCATTGACCACTGTTCCTGATAAAATCAGACTAGAAGTCGTCATCCTTCCCTGCATAGAGGCAATGATGAGGACAGCAATTGTTGCCAAAATAGCTCCAAGAAAAGCTCCAAGGTTAATCATCACTTTTAAACCAAGAATGATGCTCAAGGTTGCCCCTAGAGTTGCACCCGCAGAGATGCCTAAGACATAGGGCTCAGCGATGGGATTGTTCACTGTAGACTGCATTACGCTACCACACATGGAAAGACCAGCCCCTACTATCAGACCCAGCAACACTCGGGGGAATCTCATGTTCCATACAATGGCAAGAGTGGACTTGGAAACCTCTCCTATCTCAAGAGGAAACCCCAACCTGCTCAAAATAATCCGATAGGTATCGCCTAGATCAATCGCAACGGATCCCATAGAAACAGCTAGAAAGAGCGAAAACCCTAAAACAGCTAGCAAAACACCTAAAAGTAACACGAATTGCAGGTCCCGTCGGCTTCCAGAAAATTTGGAAAGCATGCAAACCTCCTTTGATAGAATCTTAAAAATTTAGAAAATTCTCATAAAAAGTATACCATATTTTCATTAAATGAACAAGGATGGAAATATATATAGAAAAAGCCCTCTGAGATCAGAGGGCTGATTTGAGCTCGGGCTAAAACGTTTATAGACTAGGCGACAAGCCGAAGATTGTACGAAAATTTTAGCGAAATAAAAAATCTCCCCGAAGGGAGAAAATCTGGTTTATTTTACCTTACAGTGCTAGGAACCGTAACCGAAGATTATACTTGAGTATATCGAGGTAAGGTGACAAAAGTAAAAAAGCTACCCAATTTAGAGTAGCTTCATTATCAAGATATGCTCAACTGAACACGGCCTAAGTAAGCGGATAAAAACAAAAAGCCCTCTGAAGTCAGAGAGCTGATTTGAGCTTGGGCTAAAATCCTAGTGAAAAAGATGAAACTCCTTGTGTTCATCGAACACTGTGTCGTTTCCCTATTTCATACGTATTTTTAACGCCCTTAGCATCATGATTAGCGACGAAGTCCTAGAGAGTTGATTAACTCACGGTAACGGTTAACGTCGTTTTTACGCAAGTATGCAAGCAAGTTACGACGGCGACCGATTTTCTTCATCAATCCACGGTAAGTAGCGTGGTCTTTTTTGTGTTGTTTGATGTGTTCGTTAAGGTGGTTGATTTCCCAAGTAAGGACAGCAACTTGAACCTCTACTGAACCTGTATCACCTTCGTGACGTGCATATTGTGCGATGATTTCATTTTTTTTCTCTTTTGAGATTGCCATGATGTTTCTCCTTTTTATTTGGCTTCATCCGAGTGACAGGTTGGCATGCCTGCAACCAAGAAGAAGTTATTTGTCTTTACGACAGTTCTTATTCTACCAAGAAGCAGGGACTTTGTCAACTGATTTACTATTTAAAACCGTGAATTACTCTACTGATTTCAGGGCCTCGAGCATATCCACTTTTCTCAAGTGGCGATTGACAAAGAGACCTAGTAGAGTCAAAATCACAGTCACTGCGACGATTGGAAGAGCATAGACTTCCCAGCTGACCTGAGGATAAAAGAGTATGGTGGCTGGTGAAATCATTTGAATCAAAAATTGATGTAAATAGTGGCCAGCTACCAAACCGAGGACAATCCCCACAAGGGACAGCAACATGGTCTCACGGTAGATATAGAGGGTCACTTCTTTATTGTGGAAACCGAGAACCTTGATAGTGGAAAGTTCACGAATACGTTCTGCGACATTGATGTTAGTGAGATTGTAGAGAATGACAATGGCTAGTAAAACCGAAACAAGGACAAGGATTGCCATGGTTTTATTGAGCGAACTAGCCACGGATTCAAAGAGATGGATAGCCGTTGCATTCTGGACGACCCCAGAAACAGCTGCATTTTCCATAAAGATAGCTGCTTCTTTCTCCGTATTGGAAGGTGTTGGCTCTTTTAATTTTACTAGATAGGTATTGTCTTGCGGACTGGTGCCATAGACTTGTTCGTAAGTTTCTCGGTTGAGATAAACAAAGTGTCCAACATAATTTTCAGAAATAGCCGCGACCCTGATTTCTTTTCCATCAAGCTCCAGCTTGTCTCCAACCGTAACATCTGCTAGTTGAGCTAGTTTTTGACTCAATACCGCTCCATCGGTAACCTGCACTTCTTGCCCATTTTCCTCTAATGTGATAAAGGGCTTGAAGTCTTCTCTGCTTGTGACCATTATGGTGATAGTCTGAAGTCCTGCTTTTCCTTTGAAATCTTTTTCAATGGATTTAGAGTAAATCTTTTGGTAAGCATGGATACGGTCCGCTTGCAAGGCACTTTCTAAATCGGCCTTCTCTTGCTCCGTTGAACTGCTCTTTTCCGCTACAATCATCTGGTATTGCTGGATTTGTTCAAATTGGCGCTCAACAACGCCTCCCACAGAAGACTGAATGCCAAGACCTGCAAATAAGAGAGCAACTGAACCTGCAACTCCAAAAATGGTCATCAACATCCGTTGCTTATAACGAAAGATATTTCGCGCAGTAACCTTATGAGTAAAGCTCATACGACTCCAAATAAAGCTCAGGCGTTCCAGCAAAATCTTTGATCCCTTAACGGGAGGTTTTGGAAGTAAGAGTTGGGCTGCTTCATCGTGCAACTCCCTTCGCGCCACCAGATAAGCTGGCAAGACACTGGATACCCAACTTAAGGCTAGGGCAAGGAGGCTATAAGACCAATAGAAATACTCCTGACTTTTCCCAACAACCATTCCAGTTGTTATAACATCCGAAATCACTCCTGCAAGGAGATAATGTCCTAGAAGCGTTCCTAAAATGGTTCCTACAGTTCCTGCAAGAAAACCATAGAGGACAAACTTGGCAACTATATCTCGGTTACGGTAACCTAGGGCCTTGAAAATACCAGCATTGGTACGCTCTTCATCTACAAAGCGAGTCATCGTTGTAAAGGTCACCATTGCGGCGACCATATAAAGCACCACTGGGAAGATATTTCCGACTGATCGAATGCTTGACGATGCATTACTGTACATGAGGTAACCTTGACCACCTGGCATGGTTTGGCGATTGTATACGTGGTATTTCGGCTCTGCCAGTTCATCAAGCTCTTTCTGGCGCTGTTCTAGCTTCTCTTTTTCCTTAGATAGATCACTCTCTGTCTGAGCCAGTTTTTCTTTTTTAGTCGCCAATTCTTCCTTAGCTTTTGTCAGCTGTCCCTCGATTTGACTCTTTTGCGGTTCTGGTAAAGCAGTCGCTTGTTCTTCTTGCGTTTTCAAGCGACTTTCGGCCTGCTCTAACTGACTCTTGCCATTTTCAAGGTTGCTTTCAGCAGTTTGGAGCTGTTCTTTCCCATCTTCCAAGCTCTTTTGCCCATTTGCTTTGATACTTGCCAATCTTTTTTGACCATTATCTTCCAGCAAGTCTTGCAACTCTTCCTGATGTTGGGATCGTTTGGTCTTATAGTCTGATGAAAAAGCATCCAGATTTTTTAAATCGTCATAGCGCACACGCGCGATACTATAGACATCTGAGTCAAACTGACTGGGTAAAATCACTCCATAGCCAGCCAAGCTTCCATTTCCACTACTAGCTCCACCTAAATCTTCTTTAGAAAGAATTTCACCCGACTGAACAAATCCAGTAATTGTGAAAGTTTGGGATTTTAGGACGGACTTTTCTTCTTTCTTGCTAAAGGTAATGGTCTCTCCAATCTGATAGCGGTCTTTCCAGAAGTCAGCTAGAGCAATTTCCTCATTAGCTTCTGGCAGTCGCCCTTCTGTCACTTGGAAGGTTGAAATGCTCTCTGGTTTGGAATAAAGTCGAACCGCTTCTTCACTATTTTCAACGGTTAGGTCTGCCATATAGCCAAACTCAACACTTGCTCTTTGAAGTGTCTTTAGTTCGTCTTGGTCTTCTTTGACCAAGCCATAATCAGCTATCACGGCCAGATCCAAAGTATTGGCTTTACGGAGATAATCCTCTGCCGTACGTTCCATGTTTGGACTGGCTACTTTAAGACCTACTAGAGCTAGAGAACCCAGCATCATCAAGGTCAAGATAGAAACAAAGCGTCCTTTTGAAGTCGTCACTGACTGAAATAGGTCTTTCCGATATGTTTTTTTCATGCTAATACTCCAAGGTATCGATATCCTGCGGATGCTCATTGATCGTCATACTCTTAACCGTGGCATCGCGCATGTGAATCACCCGATCTGCAATAGGGGCTAGCGCGCCATTGTGGGTCACGATAATCACCGTCGCTCCTTTTTGACGAGACATGTCTTGGAGAATCTTCAAGACTTGCTTCCCCGTCTGGTAATCCAAGGCACCTGTCGGTTCATCACAGAGGAGAATTTTAGGATTTTTGGCTACAGCGCGTGCAATGGAGACTCGCTGTTGCTCCCCTCCAGAAAGCTGGGCTGGAAAGTTATTGAGGCGATGACCTAGCCCTACGTCTTTGAGCACTTGCTCTGGATCCAAGGCATCTGTCACGATTTCTGAAGCCAGTTCCACATTTTCCTTGGCTGTCAGATTAGAGACCAGATTGTAAAATTGAAAAACAAAACCTACATCTTCACGACGATAGTTTGTTCGTTGGTACGAACTATAGTTAGCAATATTGGCACCATCAATCCAAATCTCCCCCTCATCATTGGTATCCATACCTCCTAAAAGATTGAGAACGGTTGATTTTCCAGCACCAGAAGCACCAAGGATAATAACCAGCTCCCCTTTTTCGATTTCAAAATTCACATCGCGATTAGCCACAATCTCCGTATCCCCAACCTGGTAACGCTTGTAGCTGTGTTTCATTTCAATATAAGCCATCGCCCTTCTCTCTTTCTTACAATTAAGTCACTCTTTACTATCATTATAACGCTTTTTCAACTAGTTGGAAACTGGAAGCAAAAACAAAAAAGCCTAGTAATCTAGGCTTTCTGTTTATAGATTATTTTCCAAGATAGTATTCAGAAACTACGTTCAATTTTTCGTCAAATTCAAATACCAATGGTGGGAAGTTAGGGATTTCCACGTCCATGATTTCGTCATCTGACAAGCGTTTGATGTGTTTTACAAGGGCACGGATTGAGTTACCGTGAGCACCTACGAATACGTTTTTACCATCTTTAAGCGCTGGAGCGATTTTATCTTCCCAGAATGGAAGGGCACGTTCCAAAGTCACTTTCAAGTTTTCAGCATCTGGAATGACTGAGTCGTCAAGTGAAGCGTAACGACGGTCAGTGTGAGCTGAGTATTCGTCATCATGAGGCATTGCAGGAGGCAATACATCGTATGAACGACGCCAGATGTGAACTTGCTCATCACCAAATTGTTCAGCAGCTTCAGCTTTGTTTTTACCAGTCAAACCACCATAGTGACGTTCGTTCAAGCGCCATGATTTTTCAACTGGAACCCAGAGTTGGTCAGCAGCTTCAAGAGCCAAATTTGTTGTTTTGATCGCACGTTTCAATACTGAAGTGTAAGCTTGGTCAAATTCGATACCAGCTTCTTTGATCAATTTACCAGCGTCAATCGCTTGTTGTGTTCCTTTTTCAGACAAATCAACATCAGCCCAACCAGTGAAAAGGTTAGCTTTGTTCCATTCAGACTCACCGTGGCGAGCAAAAACCAATTTTACCATTAGATGGATTCTCCTTTTATTTTTCGAGGTTTCCCTCGTTTATCTATTCTATTTTACACAATTTTTCACAAAAAAGCTAGTTAAAATCAACTAAAAAGAGAAGAGCTTCTCAGCCTTCTCTTTATTATATTATCATAATTGTTCTCAACAGAAAATGAAGCAGTCTCTCCTAAATAATTAAAAAACTACTACTCTTCAATTACAAATTTTTTCAATGTTCCAAAGTAAAGTGAACCACCAATAATGGTTAGAATTCCACCTACCCATCCTAAAAATGGAATCAAGCCGACCGCACCACCTACAATGAGCAAGACAGAAGGTGCATTCGTAACACGTTCATCATCTTTATAATAAACAATAGCCACAATTCCCAACACTAAAACAGCAATTTTAACCAATGACAAAATAATTGAGAGCCCTGTCAATGTCCCAACTGTTACATCTGCGTCTTCAGTTGCCGCAGCAGCTCCAACAGCCATGATAAACATGATGACTGGCGCTAAAAGCAATACAATTCCTGAAATAAGACCAAAAATAGCGTTGACACGAGCAAGTGTATTTGTTTTCATAATAATCTCCTTAAAATTTTTATAGGTATTATTCTATCATAATTTATCTAAAAATTAAACAATCTTATAAAATTTTATAATAAATATTGATTTTCAAAAAATAATTTTAAGTTCTATAGTCTCTTTATAATTAGTAGAAATATAAAATTATGAGAAAACTGAATAGTTGATTATGTTAATTATCTACACGGACAAGCTAAAAAGAACTTCATTTTATTTTAGGAAATGGACTAGTAAATTTTCCCATGATAAAACGCATAATATCAAAGCACTTGAACTCTTGATATTATGCGTTTTTATGATTTTAGCGACCTTTCTCAGTCTCTTTCTGATTATTTCGCTTCAAATCCTTCTGCGACTGCGTCCGCAAAGTTTTCTTCTACGATGCCTGCACAGTGGTCACAAATGACTGCATGGTAGCTACGTTCAGCAGTAGTTGGATCGATACGACGGCAACGATCACATACCTCACCTGCAGCGCGTTCAACTGTGAAGGCTACATCTTCGAAGCTAACTGCGTTTTCTGGAGCTGGTCCATCTGCAATAGTCAAGTCTGATACGATCAAAAGTTGAGCCACATTGCTGTCTACTGCTCCAAGAAGAGTTTTCACAACTTCGTTTGGATAAACTGTCAAGTGTGCTTCAAGCGATTTACCGATTACTTTGGCATTACGCGCTTCTTCCAAGGCTTTTTGAGCTTGTCCACGGAAGTCCATGAAAGCTGCCCATGTATCCAAGATCTCTTTTTGGTTGGCAAAAGTTTCAGCTTCTGGTAATTCAGACAATTGAACGAATTCTTCAGCTTCAAACTCAAGATATGACCAGATTTCTTCTGCAGTGTGAGGAAGGATTGGCGTCAAGAGTTTGGTGATTTTGACAAGAATGTCATAGAAAACAGTCTGCATTTGACGGCGTTCGAGTGATTTGGCACCTTCGATGTAGACAACATCTTTGGCAAGTCAAGGTAGAAGGCTGACAAGTCAACGTTGATAAAGTTCACCAAGGCCTTATAGACTGTCAAGAATTCGAAGTTTGCATAAGCATCACGAATCGTTTTCACAAGTTGGTTAAAGCGGATGGTCATGTACTTATCAACTGAACGTAGTTCATCGTAAGCGACTGCGTCCTGAGCTGGATTAAAGTCAGATGTATTGGCAATCAAGAAACGAAGGGTGTTACGGATCTTACGGTAAGTTTCAGAGACTTGGCTCAAGATATCGATAGAGATACGCACATCGTTGCTTGAGTCCACACTTGTTACCCAGAGACGCAAGATTTCCGCACCAAATTGTTTTTCAACATCGCTTGGAGCAATGGTATTTCCAAGAGATTTAGACATCTTCTCACCTTTACCGTCAAGGGCAAAACCTTGTGACAAGATTTGTTTGTAAGGCGCTACGCCATGGTTGGCAACAGATGTGATGAGTGAAGAGTTGAACCAACCACGGTATTGGTCAGAACCTTCTAGGTAAAGGTCTGCTGGGTAAGTCAACTCTGAACGGTTTACCACAACTCCATTCCATGATGAGCCTGAGTCAAACCATACGTCCATGATGTCTGTTTCTTTCTTGAACTCACCATTTGGAGAACCTGGATGTGTAAATCCTTCTGGCAAGAGGTCTTTAGCATCACGTTCCCACCAGATGAGAGAGCCGTGTTCTTCAAAGAGTTGAGCTACGTGCTCAATCGTTTCAGCTGTCATGATTGGTGTGCCATCTTCAGCGTAGAAGATAGGAAGGGGAACACCCCAAGCACGTTGACGAGAGATAACCCAGTCGCCACGGTCACGAATCATGTTGTAAAGGCGTACTTTACCCCATTCTGAGTGGAACTTCACTTTTTCAATTTCGTCCAAGATTTCTTGGCGGAATTTTGAAACTGAGGCAAACCACTGTGGAACAGCTCGCCAGATGATTGGTTTCTTGGTACGCCAGTCAAATGGGTATGAGTGAGAAATTTCTTCTTGAGCAAGGAGCAAATCGCCCAGTTTTTCGATAACAGTTGGAACAACCTTGTCGTAGAATTGACCTGCAAATTCAGGGCCAGCATTTTCCATCATAATACCGCGTTCGTTAACTGTTACAGCGACTTCAAGACCGTTGGCAACACCGACATTGTAGTCGTCCTCACCAAAACCAGGGGCTGTATGGACGATACCTGTACCAGAGTCAGTCGTAACGTGGTCACCAAGGATAACCAGTTCATCTACAGCTGTATCCCATGGGTGCTTTGTCACGATGTGGTTCAATTCTTGACCACGGTAGGTCGCCAAAACTTGAACATCAGCCCAGCCAAATTTCTCAGACAAACTAGTCAACAATTCTGAAGCAACCACAAACTTACGATCTTCACCAGATGGTTGAACGACCACGTAATCAATATCCGCTCCAACAGTCAAACCACGAGAAGCTGTGATGGTAAATGGAGTAGTTGTCCAAACTACGATGTAAGTGTCTGTATCTAGGACACCTTTTTCGTCTTTGACGCGGTTAGCATAGTAAAGGGAAGTTGAAAGCAAGTCATGATATTCAATTTCTGCCTCTGCAAGAGCTGATTCAGATGACCATGACCAGTAAACTGGCTTGGCACCACGGTAGATATAGCCTTTTTTAGCCATTTCACCAAAGACACGGATTTGAGCTGCTTCATAGTCTGGAGTCAAGGTAACATAAGGATTTTCCCAGTCACCAGAAACACCCAAACGTTTAAAGTCTTCTCTTTGTTTATCAACTTGAGAAAGAGCGTACTCGCGGCAAAGTTTCAAGTACTCAACCAAGTCCATTTCTTTGCGTTTGACACCTTGTTTTGCCAAAACTTGCTCGATTGGCAGACCATGTGTATCCCAACCTGGAATATAAGGTGCGTAAAATCCTGACATAGATTTAGAACGAACAATAATATCTTTAGAAATCTTGTTCATGGCGTGCCCAACGTGGATATTTCCGTTGGCATAGGGAGGTCCATCATGCAAGGTGAAATGCGGTTTTCCTTGGTTCAATTCTTGACGACGTTGGTAAAGTTTCGCTTCGTCCCACTCTTTTTGCCATAGTGGTTCTTTAGTAGGAAGTCCAGCACGCATTGGAAATTCAGTTTTTCCAAGATTTAGGGTATCTTTGAGTTTCATTATATCTCCTTTATTATATAGACAAATTAAAAACCACGAATCGCTAAAAAGGACGAAAATCGTGGTACCACCTTTGTTCGGAAAAAGACTTTGTCTTTTCCCCTCTTGTCCCGTAACGTGGGCAACGTCCAATCTTACTCTTTTCAGACTGGATTGCTTGAGAGGATAATCTGACCACTAGGGATTGCAGGACTCACACCATCTCCTACTCGCTGAAAATATAGTTAGTCAGATATTGTTCTCACATCTATTTCTTATAATATTGTAACGGATTCTTGTTGTGCTTCATGTCTAGTAGTTGAAGAAGCAGTTCCAGTTGCTGATGGCGATACTGAGAAATACTCTGTCATCATTTCTGAATCCTCATGTTGTGGTTCAACTGAATGAGACTGTATCTCTTCTACAACCGTATTGATGTCTAACACATGACTTTCCGCTTGACTGTTAGCCTGCTGAGCTTCAAACTCAGCTAATTCTTTGTTACCTGCTTCGATGCGGGCTTGTAACTCAGCCATTTCTTCAGGTGAAAATTGGCGAGTCACATCAATCGGCTCTTCTTCTGGTTGCGAAGGAACAGCTTCTCCCAAGACCTCACCTACGACTTCCTTGAAGGCTTCATCACTTGTTTGGAGATAAGTCGCAGTCGGACGAAGAATATCTTCCCAATCTGAAGATTCGACAATTGCCAACTGGCTCTCAATCGTAGACTTGAGGCGTTGATGGAATACACGACTCTTGTTCTTCAACTCTTCTGTCTCAACAGCTACTTTCTTAGCATTATCTGTTGCCTGACGTAGGATTTCATTAGCCTTGTATTTTGCCTCTTCAAGGAGGCGCTGGGCATCTTGCTCAGCCTGTTGAATAATATTGTTTGAGCGCTCTTGAGCAGCTTGCTTTACACGTTCAGCCGTATCTTGAGCAATCAAAACAGACTGGCTCAACGAATCCTTCATCTCATCAAAGTAAGATAAGCGCTCTTCTAAACTTCTAATGTGTCTTTCCATTTCGTGATTATTGCGAACTAAGTCCTCGTAATCACGAACAACAATATCAAGAAATTCATCTACTTCTTCTGGATCAAACCCTCTGAATTTCGTAGAAAAGGTTTTATCTTTAATTTCTAATGATGTAATTGGCATACTTTTCCTCACTTACTTAATAATAATTGGATAGTCAGTTTTATCTTATCCCTTTTAGTTTGCCCATTTTCTTTGACAATCTTCAGACGACCAAACTTTCTCACACTAATCAAATCCCCTACAGCTACTAGATAATCTAATTTTTCAATGGGGTGGTAGTTTACCTGAACAGATTTTTTCTCTATCAGTTGACCAGCCTGCTTTCTGGATAATTTCAAGGCACTTGATAAGAGGGCATCCAAACGAAAACTGGAAATCAAAATCTCTTGTTCTTGATAATTGATCTCAGATATGATTTTATCGGTGAAAGGACATTCCTCCAGCGACACAGGTAGTCTGGCAATCTTTTGTATCCCGTCCTGAAACAGAGGGATAAAATCACGATTGACAAAAATCTGTGCTCTCTTTTCATCTACCAAGATATCACCAAAGAGCTTACGATCAATTCCTAGTTGATTGATGATTGTCCCCAAAATCTTTGCATGTGTTAGCTGTTCAAACCTACTTGGATAACGGATCTCTAACAATGCCATTTCAAAATCTGACAGTGTCGGACTGAAATAGTCCGGATACAGAAGGACACGGACAAATTCCGTATGGATATATTCTCCGCTACTCACACAGCCCAGTCCATAGGTCCCAGCCAAAACCCTCAGTATATGTTCCTGATGCGGGTTGACAAAAGCAGTGAGAACAGGAGCATAAGTATCTTCCACTCGCTTGATCCACTCTAATCCCTTATCAATAAAGGGAGCATCATCAAGGGAAAAGTGCTGGTAAATCGCTTTATTTGTCATCATAGTATCAACAAGAAACGAATCAAGCTGTCACCCAAAAAACGAACGATTAGGATTGCTAGCCAAATGGATAAATCCAAACCTCCAAATTGTAAAGGTAAACGGCGAAGTGGATCAACAATCGGTCTAATCAGTTTTTCCAGTAAACGTTCTAGTGAACTACCATAAGAATTTGGAAACCAAGAGAGGAGTGCATAGATTAACAAAAGCAGGGAATAGATATTCACTGCATTTTGGATTAGACGAATCAGAAAAATCATTATTTCGCTCTACTTCGTTTAATATCAAAACCAAATTCCGCACTTTGAGAATCATCAGGCAACTTGATATCTTCAATATTCACAACCACATTGACTGGTGTCAACAAATACATTGTACTCGCAACTTTTTTCAGATTACCTGCCAAAACATGACGGGCACCGTCCAGATAGTCTAGACAACGACGAGCCTGAACCTCTGTCATGTACTGGAAGTCAATCAAGATACTTTCATTTCCAGCCAATAAATTCACAATCTCTGTTGCATCCTCATATTTTCTAGGATAACGAACATCAATCGTTACTTTTTCATCTGTACGATGACTTTGCATAGCCAATTCTTGTTGACGAGCATGTAAGCGAGTGATGTTGGCATCTTTTGAAGTGGTTGATTGAAACTGCGCTGACAGTTCTTTAGAAGCTGAACTCGATGAAGCAATCATCTGTTCATCCTGAGGTTGATAAGTCGCAGTTGTTTCTTCCCCATCTTCTGTAAAATAATCTATAAATTTATCAAATCTATCTTTTAAAGACATAGATCTCTCCTATTTAAAAAATGCTGTGCCGATTCGAACAAAGGTAGAACCAAATTGGATCGCTTCCTTATAGTCACGACTCATGCCCATGCTCAACTCTGTCATCGGCATATTAGGAATTTGTTTTTCTCTAATTTCTGCTTGCAGTTCCTGAGTTTTCTTGAAAATTTGTTTCAATTCATCAGAATCTGCCTCAAAAGGAGCCATGGTCATCAAACCAACATACTCAATCTGATCTAGCTGAGCCAAGTCTGGCAAAAGTTCTAGTAATTCTTCTTTTGAAAAACCGTGCTTGCTTTCTTCTCCTGAAATATTGACCTGTAGGAAACACTTGATAACATGATCTGTTCTTTTTTGAATCTCCTGCGCCAATTTTAAGGAATCTAAAGCATGAAAGTAATCCACAAAAGGGATTACTTCTTTGACCTTCCGTCTTTGTAGCGTTCCAATCAAATGCCAAGTGACAGGGAATTCTTTTAACGTCTGATATTTTTCTAAAAATTTATCAACACGATTTTCACCAATATGATGAACACCCAGGGGAAGCAGGGCTTCCGCTGTTTTTACGTCCACATATTTCGTCACTGCAATAATTGAAACAGAAGCTGGATCACGATTAGCTTCTCGGCTAGCTTCAGCGACCTGCTGAAAAACGAACTCTGTATTTTTTTTCAAATCCATTGATTAACGATTCTTGAAGAATGGAGGTGTGTCCAACTCATCTTCGTCCTGATAAGTCGGTGCTTCGAAACGTTCTACAGGTGATACGACTGAATCAGTTTGACGAACGATTGATTCACGACGTAAGTCCCAATCACCAAAAGCAGAAGATTGACTTGTTTCAAAACGTCGTTGGCTTTGTTTTGGTAATTCTGCTGTATCTTCTAGGTCAAAATGACGATCAAAATTTTGAGGGTGCGGTTGTCTTGAGGCTTCACGACGAGCCGCTTGTTTTACTGGAGAACCAACAACTTTTTCTACACGTTCTTGACGAACACCAGTCGCTACAACTGTTACACGAATTTCATCCTTCATGCTTTCGTCAATAGAGGTTCCAAGCCAGATATTCACTCCTTGACCTGCTGCTTGATTGACGATTTCAGAAGCTTCTTCTGCTTCAATCAAGGTCAAATCAAGACCACCAGTAACGTTGACAATGACATCTTCAGCACCGTCAATGGTTGTTTCAAGAAGTGGTGAGTAAATCGCTTTACGAGCCGCTTCAACGACACGCTCTTCTCCACTGCCAATACCGATACCCATGAGGGCATTCCCTTTGTTTGCCATAACCGTTTTCACGTCAGCAAAGTCAAGGTTAATCAATCCTGGGTTCGTGATCAAGTCAGTGATCCCTTGAACACCTTGGCGAAGGACGTTATCTGCTTCACTAAGAGCTTCAAGAAGCGGTGTCTTCTTATCAACAATTTCAAGCAAGTTGTTGTTTGAAATGATCAATAGAGTATCTACATGTTCACGAAGTTCGTTGATTCCTTCTACAGCGTACTGACCACGTTTGCTTCCTTCAAATCCAAAAGGACGTGTCACAACACCTACTGTAAGGGCACCAAGATCTTTAGCAATACGCGCTATCACTGGGGCAGCACCTGTACCAGATCCTCCACCCATACCAGCAGTGATAAAGACCATGTCTGCCCCGCTAATTGCTGCTGTCAATGCTTCTTCGCTTTCTTCAGCAGCCTTACGACCAACCTCAGGTCGACCTCCAGCACCCAAACCACGAGTCAACTTTGGTCCGAGTTGGATAACTGTTTCAGCTTTTGTACTACTTAAGGCTTGTACGTCTGTGTTCGACGCAATGAATTCTACGCCTGAAACACCTTCGTCGATCATGCGGTTAATAGCATTACCACCGCCTCCACCGACACCAATTACTTTAATAACTGCACCTTGAGCAGCTGCTGTATCAAATGAAAATGTCATAATTTCTTTTCCTCTTTTATTCATCAAACATGCTTCCGATCAAGCTGCGGAAACGGTCTGTTAATTTCGGTTTATCTTGAGAACTTACTTGGAATTCGTCTCTTGGAGCAAGGCCACTGTCAGGTGTGATTTCAGTTGCTGCAGTAGCTGGTTGCACTGGAGTTGATTGTATAATTGGTGTCACACTCTGATTTGAAACACCAAAATTAATTGGTTTTTGGCGAAGGAATTCATCTCCTCTGACTGCCTTTTGAGCCAGAAGATTCACTTCTGTCAATTTACCTGCAAACTCAGACAAGCTGATTACATGGGCAAAAGCAGGGTTGCGAATTCCCACTTGATTTGGCACATAGAGTTTCACTCGAACACCAAACACTTCTTGCGCCAATTCGACAACTCCTGGTAAAATCGCATTCCCGCCGATCAGAACGATACCACCTGGTAGATCCAACAAGTGTCTTCTGTCTAACTCCTGTTTAATTTGATCAAAAATATGTTTGATACGTGCTGAAATAATTTCTGCTAAGTAACTTTCTGTCACTTCAACGGGCTCTACTTCACCAATGACTTCAACTTGGAAAGTCTCGTTACTTGCTAGTGGAACATAAGCTTCACCATAGTTGAGTTTCAAACTTTCTGCGATTTTTTGGGAAGTTTTTAAGACTTTGGAAATGTCTTTAGTGACATATTCTCCACCTTCTTGGTAGATATTTGTAAATTGCAATTCTTGATTGCGAATGGTTGCAACTGTAGTCTGTCCACCACCCATATCAATCACTGTCGCGCCAAACTCACGTTCTCCCTCATTGAGAACTGAATTCACAATCGCTAATGGTGAGATGATGACGTTGTCAACATGGATTCCCACACGCTCCACGGTTTTACGAAGGTTATGAAGAATAGTACGAGGTCCTGTGTAAAGTAAACCACGCATTTCCAAACGCACCCCCATCATGCCACGAGGGTCACGAATACCTTGGAAGCCATCTACAATAAATTCTTCTGGAATGAAAGTAATCACTTCACGATCAGGCGTCATGCTCTTTGTCAAAGCCGATTTGACAACATTCTCTACGTCTTGATCTGTAATTTCTTTTGTATCTGATGTTACAGGAATCATTCCTTGAGTTGGTTCAACCTGCAAGAGATTTGCTGGTAAACCAACATTGACAGACTTGATTGAAATTCCTGCCTTCTCTTCTGCCTGGGAAATTGCGGATTTAATTGCTGAAGCTGCAGCCTCAATATCAACGATAATCCCGTCTTTGACACCTTTACTCTTGGCATTGCTAACGCCAATTACATTTACTTCACCATCTCTATGTTCGGCAACCAGCACTTTGATGGAGCTAGTTCCGATATCTAAGCCTGTAAAAAAACCATCTCTAGTCATTACATTGCGTCCTCTCTGTCTTCCAAGTTTCTCACTTCTATTTTCAATAACTGTGACGAGACACAGCTATTCACAAAATATTATAACACAAAAAATCCAATCGTGCTTAGTTTTTCATAAATTTCCTCTAGGTTTTTTGTAAAAGTCTTTTAAACAATTTTTCTCAGGAGCAATCATTATTTTTATATCCTTACAGCTATATTTTGCATATTTAATCAAAAAAAGAGAAGGCCTTCTTAAGCTTTCTCTTGAATCATTTTTTCTGCTCTTTGTTGCAAAAAGACCTCTAGTACTTTTGCAGTCAAGCTGATTGCTGCTATCAACACACTGGACACGATGATGTAATTCGCCAATAGTCCGTGATTCCCCACTAATGGTGGTTTATTTAAAAACCCATAATCTCCACCTACAACCAAATTGACAACTCCTATCAAGGCATTTAGAGAAAATGTAATCACTGTCACATTTTTTAAATTGAGCAGGGAAGCTTCATAATTCTTAAACAAGTATAGGAGCGCATTCCCCAAAAGTGCCACGTGCCCGATGATAAAGGACAGGATGGTCACGTGCGGAAACGGATAAGGGTCAAAGAGTGGGTATGCCAGAGCAGCGGTTGCTCCAAAGGTTCCTAGAAGTGCAAAGTATTGCTTGTACTTGGAAGTCCCTGGAATCAAGAGCATAACAAACATGGCGATACGGCAATGATAGAAGGGCAAACTTTCTGATAAGGGCATTTGATTCCCCCAATACCAGCTATACAGAACAATCAGTTGAAGAGACTGAAGGATCTGAATAAAGCGCTGGTAAGCCACCTTGTCACGGTAACGATAAGAAAGATAGAAAGTAAGAGCCAGTAAACATAACAAACCAATATACCAGTGGAGTTCAAACTGGGGCGGTTCTGATATCTGTGTGGTAAATAATTGTTCCCACAAATTCATATTCTATTCCTCGTTCATCTAGCCAGCGTAGTAGAAAGCTCACTATTCTAGCTTTTAAAATTTTTTTGAAAAAGCTTGATTCCATGCCATGCATAGAACACTTGCGTCTTAAATTCGCAACCTATTATATCATTTGTATCGAAGAAATGCATCTTACAAACACCCTTTTTTGATTTGCAGACTTCTCTAGCATAACCTAATCAATATATTGCTCTCTTTGTCCATGATGAACCTGCCAAAGAATCTCCATCTGATCCTTGGTAATGCGTTTTTCAGACAAGGCTGGTAGTTGGTCAATGGAAAAAAATTGAAGGTCAGCAATTTCTTGATTTTCTTGAAATTGTCCGTCAAGAAGTTGACATTCAAAGACAAGCTTTGCATATTGTTTGCTCTGTAGTTGGAAACGATTGGTGTCAAAAACTGCAAGTAACCTTTCAGCCTTTGCTGTAAAACCGGTTTCTTCTTTAATTTCTTTGAGAATATTTTCGGTTGGAGAGTAGCCGACTTCACCAAATCCACCTGGCAAAGCCCAACTTTCCTCTCCTTGTCCTCTGACTAGACATACTTTTTCATCCTCAACAATCCAGGCACGGACGTCCATCAGAGGAGTTGCGTAAGCGGAAGTTGGTCTCAGGAGCTCTGTTACTTCCTCTTGCTTTAGTTCTGTAGTTTCTCTCAAAATATCAGATAAGATCGCACGCAAGTCCTCGTAGCGCTCGCGGTCAAAAGGATCTTTTGTAAAGGTTAATCCAGTATCCGTAATAGCTAGCATTCTTTGCAGATACTTGGTAAAATCACTTGCATTCATTCTCTAAACTTTCTACCAACTTAGCTAGATTCATAGAGTTCGAGCCTTTGAGCAGAATTTGGTCATTGGCACCGAGGCTTTCCTTGACCTGCTTGACTAGATTTTCAAATTGGTCTTCGTCAGCTGTCTTCTTGAAGTAGTAAACGTGGCCGATTGGGAACATTTGACTAGCCAGTTGGGCTAATTCTGCAATGTCTTCTCCATAGAAAATAACGGTATCCAGCACATCTGGGGAAAGGCTCAAAATCATCTGGTTATGGAGCTGAACAGATTGGTCACCAAGTTCCTTCATGTCTGCCAAGACCGCAATTTTCTTACCACCTTCATTAGCTGGAATAGCAGAGAAAGTCTCTAAAATTAGCTTCATAGCAGTTGGATTGGCATTGTAAACATCTGACAGGATGTCTGCTCCATTGGCTGCTTTCTTCCACTCAGTACGATTACGGGTCAATTCTAGGTTCTGAAAGGCTTGACGAATTTGCTCCTCTGAAACTCCTTCTTGTAGAGCCACATAAGCAGCAATCATAGCATTGGTGGCATTGTACTTGCCAGTCACCGGCAAATCAAGGGCTTGCTCCAAGAAATTCGCCTTAAAAGTCAGACTGTCCTTGCGCTCAACTAAGTCAGTGATTTCTAACTCCGCTCCTTGCCCAAAACGGACTACCTTTTTATCAGTTGGCAAGTAGTCCTCTACAATAGGGTCAGTCGGAGCTAAAAGCAAGGAACCCGAAACCATGCCATCTGCAATTTGCATTTTGCCTTTAGCAATTTCCGAACGGTCTTTGAAAAAGGCCAAATGGGCTTCTCCAACCAAGGTCACGATGGCTGTTTTTGGATGAGCCAATTCAGACAAGAGATGGATATCTCCCAAGTGATCCTGCCCCATCTCCAAAACCAACTTTCTGTCCCCTCAGGCATATGGAGAACTGTGTAGGGAAGTCCAATCTCGTTATTGTAGTTGCCTTGTGTTTTGTAGGTTTTGTAGGTTGTTGACAGTAAATGCGCCAACATATCCTTGGTCGTTGTCTTACCGTTCGAACCTGTAACCGCAAAGACATCAACAGCCGTTTTTTCAAGATAGTAGGCTGCGAGGGCTTGAAAGGCAGTCAACACGTCGTCTACTAGAATGTAGGGATGATTTGCGACCTCTTTCTCAGACAGGGTTACTGCTGCACCATTTTCAAAGGCTGTTTCGATAAAGTCATGACCATCACGCGCACCTTTGAGAGGCACAAACAAATCTCCAGCAGTAATTAAACGACTGTCAAACTCAGCCTTTTCCAACTGGGTATCCACAAAAAGACTAACATCATTTTTAGCTCCAACAGCTTGGGCGACTTCATGGATTGTTAATTTCATTTCTACTCCTATAAAAAGGGTTGAAGCCCGATAACTCTAATCACCTTGCAGTGATGGTTCTGACTCCTACCCTCTCTTTCGTTTTTATAGCAAATGCGCTTCGCGCTTGTCAAAGCTTTCCTTGGCAAGGTCAACCAAACGCTCGATTAGTTCTGGGTAGCTGATTCCCATATTGTCCCAAAGCAGTGGATACATAGACCACTGGGTGAAACCTGGCATAGTATTGAGCTCATTTAGGAAAATCTCGCCCTTATCTGTATAGAAGAAATCACAACGAGATAGACCGAGACCACCAATCGCACGGAAGGCAGTTTCTGCATTTCGACGCATGACAGCTACTACATCATCACTAATCTTGGCTGGGATGTCCATGGTAATCTTGTTGTCAATATACTTGGCATCGTAGTCATAGAAGGCAACATCCTTGACCACTTCACCAGGAAGCGTGCTCTTAACATCGTAGTTGCCCAAGAGACCAACCTCGATTTCACGAGCATTTACCCCTTGCTCTACCAAGACTCGGCTGTCATATTGGAAGGCAAGCTCCAAAGCTTGACGGAGTTCCTCTTGGTTTTCAGACTTAGAAATACCGACACTTGAACCCATGTTTGACGGCTTAGTAAAGACTGGATAAGTCAACTTTTCCTCAACTTCAGCGATTTTAGCAGTCCTATCATCCCCTTCGACGATGGCTACATAAGGAACTTGGGCAATCCCGGCAGACTCCAAGACACGCTTAGTCGTGATTTTATCCATGGCAAGGCTGGATGACAAGATATTACAGCCAACATAAGGCATTTTCAAAACTTCAAGGAATCCTTGGACAGAGCCATCTTCACCCATCGGACCATGAAGGACTGGAAAGACCACAGCGCCTTCTTCGTAGATGGCACTTGGTGCGATTTTCTTGTCCCAGTCAATAGTCGCATTGGTCATAAGACGGTCCTCTTGACCTGGTGTCTGGTTAAATTCCTGCGTTTTGATAAAGTCACCTGACTGACTGATGAAGAAAGTCTTGACTGTGAAACGATCGTAATTGACCGCACGCATGACACTCTCAGCTGATAGTACAGAGACTTCACGTTCCGCACTACGTCCACCGTATAAAAGAATAATTGTTTGTTTCATATTACTGTCCTATTTTCTAATAGAATACTCGCACCTTAGTATATCATATTTGCTTCTTTTTTGAAACTTGAACATGGTACTGGTAGTCAAGAAATATAAAAAAAAAGAGACCGTTAACATCAAATTAGGTCTCCTTGGTTTTTAACTATATGAATTGAAGTTCGTAAATTTGTCTACTCCTACAACTCTGTCCGATTTTCAATGGCTCGTAAGAGTGTGACTTCGTCCGCATACTCGATATCTGCTCCCACGGCTAGACCTCGTGCTAGGCGAGTGACCTTGATACCAGCTGGCTTGAGAAGACGAGAGATATACATAGATGTCGCTTCTCCATCCGCTGTCGCATTGGTTGCCACAATCACCTCTGAAACCTCACTATCCATGAGACGGGTCATAAGACTCTTGAGATTGATATCGTCTGGACTGATGCCATTCATAGGAGAAATGAGGCCATGCAAGACATGATAGAGTCCGTGATATTCTTGGATATTTTCCATGGCAGCCACATCGCGACTATCTTCTAGCACTAAGATGGTTGTCTGGTCACGAGTTGGATCTGTACAGATAGAGCAAGGATCATCGTCAGTCAAGCGACCGCAAATGGAACAATAGGTCAATTCCCGCTTAGCAGACAGGAGGTTTTTGGCAAATTCATTGACATCGTCATCAGACATTCCAATAGTATAGAAGGCTAGGCGGGTAGCCGTTTTGATCCCGATACCCGGAAGCTTTGAATAGCTATCGATCAGCTTGGCAATAGGTGTTGGATACAGCATAAGTTCCTTTCTAATTCATTGGATGGTGTTGGTGATAAAGATTGATAATATCGCGTGCAATCGAAGGTCCGACACCATTTGTAAGATTAGTGTTATGAGGAAAGACAACTGCAACCGCAATCTGTGGATTTTCGGTTGGTGCATAAGCGACTGCATTTGTATTGTTGGCTTTTTGACCGCCATTAACGTAACTTTCGGCTGTACCTGTCTTCCCACTAATGGATACGGCTGCGCCATTTGAAAAGGCACGACCAGTTGTCAGAGCGCTCGTTCCATGAGAAACTTGATAGAAACCTTGTTGCAAGATAGCCATATCTGCTTCTGAGATATTAACCTTGTTCATTTCCTTGGTGGCTGTTTCTTGAACCAGACTTCCCAACCCACCTTGGTCATTGTTTCCATAAACGCCTTCAACGATGTGAGGAGCCAATCGTACGCCATTGTTTGCAATGGTTGCAACATACTGGGCTAACTGCATCGGAGTATAGTTATCAAACTGACCAAAAGCATTATTTAGATAGTTGGCCAAATCAAATTCTTTTGGTATAAATCCTGTTGATTCATCTGGAAGATCAATTCCCGTTGAAGCCCCGAGTCCGTATTCTCCAAAGGTTGACCGCAATTTGCCCATAGCTGTATCTAATTGACTCGTCGCTACCATCATATTGGGTTTATAGGTCTGTCCCATAATTCCCAGAGCTGTTTGCACCATGTAGGTATTTGAAGAATATTCCAAGGCTTCAACCGCTGTGATAGGGAAAGAGCCATAGGACAAGGTATACCATGAATTGATAGGAGCCGACCCTTGGAAAACAATCGGCTGGTCTGTCAAGGTTTGATTGCCTGACAAAACTCCATTTTCCCAGCCAGAGCTGATGGTTGCTGCCTTGACGACAGATCCTGGTACAAAGACATTGGTAACTGTCCCTAGGGAGTCTGGACTTAATTTCCCTGATTGGACATCATGCTTGACACCTGACATGGCTAGAACTGCACCTGTTTTAGGATTGAGAGCGACTGCGTAGACTCCTTCCGAATATTTAGCGCCACCATTACTCAACTCCGAGTTAAAGTAGCTCTTAAGCAGGTCATCCACTCCATTTTGGAAAGCTAGGTCAATCGTTAGTTTAATATTGTTTCCTTTGCTTCCTTCCTCGATATTTTCCACACTTTCCATATTTCCATGTTTGTCGAGGTGGATTTCCTTGACGGAGCGTTTGCCTTGAAGAACATCTTCATATTGCTTTTCAAGATAAGAAGTCCCTACTCGGTCATTGAGAGAGTATCCTTTCTTGAGATAAGCGTCAACTTCCTCAACTGGAAGACCTGACTTTTCACTTGAAACGCTGCCGACGATAGACGATAGAGAAGTGTCCAGTACTTTACGATCCCATGAGGTTGAAATGCTGATACCTGGCAATTCCTTGGATGCAGAAGCCACAAGAGCAACTTGGGTATCATCTAAGGCATCCGTAGAAATGGTACCCGTTGCAAAATTTTCAACAGCATTGAGCTGACTAAAGAGATAGATTTCTTTTTTCTGGTCATCTGTATAATTGAGTTGACTCACGTCAATACTTTCAACCGCATTATTGTAGAGAGTTGCTTCTGATAAGCGGTTCCCATCTGAATCAAGGCGTTTATCGCTTGGCAAGGATTCGACTGTTTTTTTGTAAATATCCTGGTCCGCCAGGTAATAGTCTGCAATCTGTCGATCAGTCAGATCAGGGGAGGTTACATTTACATAAGTCAGCAGTTTTTTAGCCGTCTCCTTCAACTCTGCCGCCGTCATCTTATTGTTTCGTGTGAAAGAAACAACTTGCTTGAGTGTGTTTTCTACCAGGGGTTTACCTGTTGCATCATAAATCTGCCCTCGAGCTGAACTGGTTGTCACCCTAGTCTGGCTGGCTGATGCCAACTTTGCTTCATAGAAATCTTTATTCAGCACCTGCATGTATAAGAGTCGACCGATAATGGTCATAAACAGTAGGATAACAATGGCAAACAGTAAATTAAGCCGAATCGGAATCGAATGGCTATTGAATTTTCTCATACAACTAAGACTCTTTTCTAGAAAAATTCCCGATTTTCACCTTCATTTTCAGCTAAAATAATAGAGCAAACGGGTGAAGCTCGGTACTTTTCATTGTACCATATTTTACGGAGAAACTCTTGGAAAAGTCGAAGCATTTTTTGACTTTTAATCGAAAATGCCTTTTTATTTGGTTATCCTAACTTCTATGATATAATGATGTTAATAAGCTGGCAATCGTCAACTTTTAAGAGTTTGACTCATGAAAAGGAGCTCCATGAAAAAGCAGGATATCGCAACTATTATTGATCTTCATTTTGAAGAATTAACAGAGTTAGAACAGGAAATCGCTCGTTATTTCTTGCAGGTAGATACGATTGTGGATGATCTATCATCGCAACAGGTTACTCAAAAACTGCATGTTTCCCAAGCTGCTCTTACCCGTTTTGCAAAAAAATGTGGCTTTACTGGCTATCGAGAATTTGTCTTTCAATACCAGCACCAGGCTAGTAAACCGGACACTCATTCGCACAAACACAGTCCTTTGACCAAACGTGTTTTACGAAGCTACAGTACCATGCGAGAACAAACACAGGATTTAATTGACGAAGAACAACTGGAACGAGTTGCCCAATTAATCGATGACGCAGAACGAGTTTACTTTTTTGGAACGGGAAGTTCTGGTCTGATTGCTCGTGAGATGAAACTCCGTTTTATGCGTCTAGGTGTTGTCTGTGAAGCTTTGACCGATCAGGATGGCTTTGCATGGACGACCAGTATCATGGATGAAAATTGTTTGGTGCTTGGCTTTTCCCTATCTGGCACTACCCAATCCGTCCTAGATAGTTTGTTGGATGCCAAGGAAATGGGGGCTAAGACCATTCTCTTTACCAGCGCTCCAAACAAAAATAGTCAGGCTTATACCGAAACAGTCCTTGTCGCAAGCCATAGTCAATCTTCTTACATCCAGCGTATTTCCGCTCAACTCCCTATGCTCATTTTAATAGATTTGATTTATGCCTACTTTTTAGAAATCAATCGAGATAGCAAGGAAAAAATCTTTAACAGCTATTGGGAAAATAAAAAACTCAACGGCTATCGTAGACAAAAACGCGTTAGAAAATCCTAGTTTGGTTTAACCAAACTAGGATTCTTTTGTTTTGAAATGATAATAAGCTCCCAACATACCAGCTGTATTTTGGTGATGGGCAAATTCTAATCGTGTTTTTTCAGCTAGACTTGGTACTAAGGCTGCCTTCAAGGCTGTGCGGATCTTCGGTTTGAGGATCGCCTCTTGCCCCATAATACCGCCACCGAGAATGACCACTTCTGGATTGGCAACGTAGCAAATATTTGCCAGACCTTTCCCAAGGTAATCTACCATGCGATCAATGCCAGCCATACAGATCTTGTTTCCTTCAGTAGCTTCCTTGAAAATGCGTCGGCCATTCCACTGATCAACTGAGTCACCATGAGCTTCTGCTACATACTCTACCAAGGCTGTCGTAGAAGCCAAGTCTTGGAAAGCTCCATCCTGCATATGCATATAACCGACTTCGCAAGCTGAGTTGCTAAATCCATGGAAGACTTTCCCATCCATAATCAAGCAACCACCGATACCTGTTCCAATGGTCAAGCAAAGTGTCACACTCGCTCCCTTGCCTGAACCAGATACTGCCTCAGCAAGACCTGCGCAGTTGACATCATTTTCAATTTCACAAGGAATATTAAAGCTAGTCTCGATTTCCTTTTTGAACTGAGTTCCTGCGTAGTTAGGAATTTGAGGACCAGCATAGAAGATTTCACCCTTGTCAGGATCCACCATTCCCGCTGAAGAAATGGCAACACCTGCTACTGGGCCTTTTTCTAAATAGCTGGAAACGATATCTTTTGTTTTTTGTAAGATATGGGGTCCACCCTTTTGCGCCTCAGTTGGCATTTCATGCGATTCAACAAGTTGGCCTTCTTGGTCAATCAAACCATATTTGATGTTGGTTCCGCCAATATCAATTGCAACGTAGTGTGTCATAAATACCTCCTTATGGATTAGAGGAAGCGCTCCTTGGTTTCACGAATCAATTGTGCTGCTGCTTCTACAACTGGGCGATCTTCTTCAGTTACTGGTGTCAATGGCGAACGAACTGAACCAATGTTCAAGCCTTCATTGATCTTCAAGACTTCTTTGATTACACCGTACATATTTCCATGAGCAGCAGTCAATTTACCGATGATTGCATTGATAGCGTATTGCAATTCACGAGCTGTTTCCAAGTCTTTTTCAGCAATCAACTCATTGAGTTTCAAGAAGAGTTCTGGCATAGCACCATAAGTACCACCAATACCAGCTTTGGCACCCATGAGACGGCCACCTAGGAACTGTTCATCTGGACCATTAAAGACGATATGGTCTTCTCCACCAAGGCTGACAAAGGTTTGGATATCTTGAACTGGCATTGAAGAGTTCTTCACACCGATAACGCGAGGATTTCAACATTTCAGTGTAAAGACTTGGAGTCAAAGCAACACCTGCTAATTGAGGAATGTTGTAGATCACATAGTCTGTATTTGGTGCTGCAGCACTAATGTCATTCCAGTACTTAGCAACTGAGTACTCAGGCAAGCGGAAGTAAATAGGTGGAATCGTTGCGATAGCATCCACTCCCAAACTTTCCGCATGGCGAGCAAGTTCCATACTGTCTTTCGTATTGTTGCATGCTACGTGAGCGATAATGGTCAATTTCCCTTTGGCAACTGCCATAACTTCTTCCAAGATCAACTTGCGGTCTGCCACACTTTGGTAGATACATTCACCAGAAGAACCATTGACATAGAGACCTTGAACACCCTTATCAATGAAGTATTGAACCAAGGCACGCGTACGCTCTGGACTTACTTCTCCTTGATCATCATAACATGCGTAGAAGGCTGGAATGACACCTTCATATTTTTTCAAATCTGACATAGATTTTCTCCTAAGATTTCTTTTTTTCTGCTGAGAGCAGTTCTATTTTTTACAAGTTTAGTATACACCTTGTGAAAATCGCTTTCAATATCTTGTATACACTTAGATTTTAGTTTCTACTTGTATTTTAGAAACTGTATCGATTGAAAGTAGTTTCAGAAACAAGCCATTCTACTGGTATTTGGCGAAAATTTTCTCCATCAATCCTGCTTGGAGAAAGACTAGCAAACCAAAACCAAAGAGGATAAAGGCTGACCCACCCAAAAGGAGAGTGAAGGCGGATAGATAAAGAACCATCACAATAAGAAAGAGAATGGCTAACATGAGGAAGAACCATGGAAAGTTAAAACTTGCTAAGATAAGCCCTTTTTGCAGCACTTCTTTCCAAGACAAATCATAGCGAGCAGCGATGGGATAACTAGCCAGCATCACCAGAGTAAGGAAGATGAGAATCCCCAAACAAATAACTTTCACAAGCTGGAAGGGTAAAGCTGTCTGTCCCCAGAAGAGATAGAGATCTAGAAGGCTTAATGACACAATGCCCAACTCCAGCAAACCTAACTGGAAACCCAGTTTCAGATTTTGCTTGAAAGCTCTTAGATAAGTTCGAAAGACTGGTACCCGTCTGCTTCTCTTAATCTCAAACATGGTCTCGTAAAGGCTGATTTTCGCCACTCCAATCGTCACGATGGGCAAACAAGAGACGACAAAAAGAAGATTGACTGTCACGATATCCAAGACCTTCTCACTGAAACGCATGAGAAAATTATCTGTATCAAATGCTGCCTTGATAAGGCTTACTCCTTTTTGTGCCATGTTTGCTCCTCCTGATTCTTTTAATCAATCAAAATTTTAAAGAGATACTTGCGAACCTTTTCTTCCATCCCTGCGTAGCCATTTGGCTGGTGAGGTTCTCCTGGGAAGAAAATCGCAAAATTGTGATAGCCCAACAAGAGTGGGTATTTTTCATGACAATGGACAAAGCCAATGTCGCTCGCTTCGTCGAATGCTACCGCTTCGTCTTTGATACGTGAACCGTAGCTCGAATATTCATGACCTTCTACCAGCAAATGCAAGTCTGCATAGTTCTTATGATGCTCAAATTGATCATTTTCAGCTTGATTGAGGACATTTTCCTGAACAACTAGAAAGACCTTGTCTCCGTCAATCTCATACTTACCTAATTCAAATGAATCCTTACGGTGTTGGTAGAGATAGTCGATAGCCTTGTCTAGATTGGGATGGATTCCCTTGTAAAAGGCGATGTTTTTCAAATCGTCAAAAATCATACTGTTTCCTTCGTTTCTGATAGTTAACTAAAATCATAAATTAAGTTTATAAGTGTCTGACAAAACTTCACGAAGTAACTGCATACTCTCCATTTTGTAGACACTTATAACTCTATATTCTTTTATACTCAATGAAAATCGAAGAACAAACTAGGAAGCTAACCGCAGGCAATACTTAAGTATGGCAAGGTGATGCTGACGCAGTTTGAATTCGATTTTCGCAGAGTATTATCCTTTAACAGCTCCCATAGTAATCCCTTGAGTGAAGGATTTTTGGAAGACAAGGAAGACGGTTACGATTGGTACTGCTGCAAGAGCTGCACCCGCCATTATCAAACCGTAGTTGGTTGCCATTTCGGCCTGCATGGTTGCAACCCCGAGTGAGATAGTCAAGTTTTGACGTGAAGTCAACATTACCAACTGCATGAAGTAGTCGTTCCAAGTATTGATGAATGTAAAGATCGCAAGAGCTGCAAATCCTGGTTTCACAATAGGAAAGGCTACGCTCCAGAAGTACGAATCTCACCACAACCGTCGATTTTAGCTGATTCAAGCAATTCTGTTGGGATATTTTCACTGAACTGTTTCATGAGGAAGACCCCAAATGGCCATCCAATCAAAGGCAGGATAACTGCCCAAAGAGTATCGTGAATTCCCATGAAGTTGACGATACGTACCAATGGTACAAGGACAACTTGTTTTGGAAGAGCCATGGCAGCGATAAAGACTGCAAAGAGAATGCGCTGACCATAGAAACGTTTTTTAGCCAATACATATCCTGCTAGAGAAGAGGTTGCACAAACTAGGAACATGGTTACTAGCGAGATAAATACAGAGTTCCACATCCACTGCATAGCAGGGTTTTGCACCATGAGTTGTTGGAAGTTTTCCATGGTTGGCATTTTAGGGAACCACTGTGGTGGAATCATAATGGTATCCGGTTGTGATTTGAAGGCACCTGTCAAGATCCAGTAGAATGGAAAGATGAACAGTACGGTCAACAAGAGCAAGATAATGGTTGAAATAACAGTGAAAGCTGTTAAAGGTTTCTTTTGTGTAGGTTGCATAACTGTCTCCTTTCTTTAGTATTCTACATCGTTTCCGAGGATCTTGAATTGAGCAAAGCTGACAATGGCAATCATCACTGCCAAGAAGACACCGATGGTATTTGCATAGCCGTACTCTGTCAATTGGAAGGCTTTTTCGTAAAGGTAGTACATCAAGGTACTTGTTGAGTAGTTTGGACCACCAGATGTCAAGAGCTGAATCAAGGCGAAACATTGGAAAGAGTTGATGGTCGTAATAATCGCGATGTAAAGAGTTGTTGGAAGAAGGCTTGGCCATTTGATTTTCCAGAAGACTTGGAACTCAGTCGCACCATCAACACGTGCTGCTTCAACAAGTGAGTTGTCAATATTCCCCATGGCAGCGATATAAAGGATAATCGGTTGACCAACAGATGTTGTCAAAAGGATAATCATAATCGCTAGCAAAGCCCAGTTTTTATCACCCAACCAAGAAATGTTTTGGCTGATGATATGGCTTGACTTAAGGACAAAGTTTAGAATCCCTGATAGGGGATCATAGATCCATTTCCATACAACCGTTACGGCAACACTACCTGTAACTACAGGAAGGAAGAATACGAAACGATAGAAAGATCTAGCAATCGCATTTTGATGATAGGTTTGAGATGCCACAAAGAGCGAGAAGAGTACAACAATCGGTACTGATCCAATAACTAGGATAACGGTATTGATCAAAGACTTGGTAAAGACAGGGTCTTTAAACATACGAATGTAATTATCCAAGCCAACAAACTCAAAGCTGGTCATGGAGTAGTTAAAGAAACTTGTAATGAATCCCATAATCATAGGAGCCAAGACAAAGATTACAAAGAAGAATAACACTGGTGCTAGGAAAGCATAGGAAATCACTGTTTCCCGCATGCGAATTTTATTGACTTTCACAGTCGGCACCTCTCTTTCAAATAGAATATTTTTTTGATTTTCTTGAACTGTTTTAAAATCAAAATGAAATTTTTTAAGATTCGCTTATGTAAGAACTTCATTTTAATTTCGTGACAGTTCCTTACATTTCAAACAAAAGTCCCCCTTTTCTTACACCTTAGTGCACAGGGAAAAGGGGGAATCAATCTGACTTAGTGCTTATTGTTTTGTAGCTTTTTTGATTGTTTCGTTAGCTTTTTCAGTGAAGGCTTTCAAAGCATCTGCTGGTTTTTCGTCACCATTAGATACAGATTGCAACATTGGGAACCAAAGTGTTCTCATTTCAGCAAATCCATTGATTGTGTTGTAGTATGGTGAGTAATATTTAGTCCAGTTGCTGATTGTTTCCATACGTTTGTCATCATAAAGTTTTCCAAATGAAGTACGAACTGGGAAGGCACCTGTACGAACAACGTCTTTAGGACCCCATTCTTTGTCATCTGCGATGAATTGAACGAATTTCTTAGCTGCTGCGACTTTCTTGTCGTCTTTGTTGTTAAATACTGCAAATCCATTTACAAGGTATTCAAGAGATGGTTTACCAGAGTCTGATGGGAATGGTACTTCTACCACGTCTACCTTACTTGCTTCCAAGAGTTTCGCTTGGATACCGTTTTGAGCTGGTGCCCAAAGGATTGTGTATGAAGTTTGACCGTTCGCAAAGTTTTGGATATCTGCCCCACCGTCAAATTGTGAACCATTGTTCAATAAACCGTCTTTGATCCAGCTAGCAGCTTTTTCAAGACCTTTGACGAATTTAGGATCGTCTGTTGTATATTTTGTTACATCTTTATCTGTTACAGAACCGCCATAAAGGTTTGCGATGAAGGCACGTGTTCCTTGGTCTCCCCCTTGACCAGAACTGAACAATGAACCTGGTGTATATCCTTTTTCTTTAAGCGCTTTCAAAACTTTTTCAAAGTCATCAGTTGTCCAACCTTCTTTGACAAGGTTTGCAACTCCAGCATCTTCCAACATTTTCTTGTTCATAGCCATGTAGAATGGAGCTGAACTGATTGGATACATGTAAGCTTTGTCTCCAGCCTTACTTGCTTGTACGATGTTTTCGTTGTTGACATCTTTGACGAATTCGTCTGTGAAGAGGTCGTTCAACTCAGCCAATTTACCATTTTTACCGTATTGGATGATACGCCCTGGTGCGTCAAAGAGTACGTCTGGCGCTGTTCCTGCTTCGATGGCTGTTGTGATCTTTTCTGGACCTGACTTGAAGTCGATGGTTTCCAATTTCACTTTTACATCTGGATTTGCTTTTTCGAAAGCTTCGATGATTGATTTTTCATAAGTTCCAACACCGTCACCCGTTTTTTCTTGTGTGAATACTGGGAATGCCCACCAAGTGATTTCTGTTTTTCCGCTATCGCTTCCTGATTTTCCAGCATCTTTACTTCCACCAGAGTTACCACAAGCAGCAAGGCCAAGAATCGCAGCACCTGCAAGTACTGTACAAGCTAGTTTTCTAAATTTCATTTGTATTCTCCTAATTAATAAGCGTGTCCATATTGGATAGTGAGTAAGCTTCTATTTGTATACGTTTTCATTTTATCCGACGCATCGACCACTCTCCTCTGTTTGAGATTATGTTATTTAAGACCGGCAACAAAGCGTTCCGTAATCTCTTTTGGTCTAGTAATCGCTCCACCGACAACAATACCTCGTACCCCATATTCAAGAATTTGTTTGGCTTGTTCTGGTGTATGAATTTTTCCTTCAGCGATGACATCCACACCGGCATCGCAGAGTTTTTTGATCAGTTCAAAGTCTGGACCATCTACCTTAGGACTATAAGAGGTATAACCTGATAGGGTTGTTCCAACAAAATCAATCCCTGCTTCAACTGCTGCAATTCCCTCTTCAAAAGTACTGGTATCAGCCATTAAGAGTTGATGCGGATATTTTTCTTTGACTTGTCGGATAAAGTCCTGAATTTCCAAACCATCATAACGTTCACGTTTGGTACAATCCAGAGCAATGACCTCAATGTCTAGTTCAGCCAGCTCATCAACTTCTTTCATAGTAGCTGTAATGAATGGCTCCTGCGGCGGATAGTCACGTTTGATAATCCCGATAATCGGGAGTTTCGTAACCTCCTTGATCTCCTTGATATCGCGAACACTGTTTGCTCGGATACCGACTGCTCCACCTTGCTCAGCCGCTTTGACTAGCAAGGGGATAACCCCTCCCGCTTCTGTATAAAGCGGTTCATGAGGAAGTGCCTGGCAAGAGACAATGATTCCATCTTTGATTTGTTCAATCAAGGCTTCTTTGCTAATCTGTGGCATCCTCTTTCCTCCCTTTCTTGTTCTTATGGGCTTATTATATATCATTTGTTAAGCGCTTTCAATAGTTTGTAGTGGAATAGATTTCAGTTTCAAAACTATTTTATAGAACAGACTATCCTGAAAGTAGTTTCAGACATCTTAGAATTTCTTATTAGCACACCTTGAAACGAAAGAAAAAGATAACAGGCTGAAAAACCTGCTATCTCCTTCTATTTTTACAAAGTAAAATGATTAGAATTATTCTCTTACTTTTCTCTCTTTTTCCCCATTGCAAACAAGCCAAGGAAGAAAGCTGTTAATCCTAGTGAGGCAAGGAGGCTACTCTCCTTGTTCCCTGTATCAGGAAGTGTCTGCCGAGCAAGAGGGGCTTTGTAAGTATAATCTTCTGCAGCAAGAGTTACAAGCGAATCAGCCCCCTTATATTCTGCAATTTCATGTACAGCTGCATCGGCTGCATTCACGCCACCTGTGTACTCTGGAAGTTCATGGACAGCTGCCTCAACAGCATTAACCCCGCCTGTAAATTCTGGTTTTTCAACTGTCGGAGCAGCCCCTTCACCCGCTGTGCCTAATGGGTCTGTATACTCAGGGAGTTCATGAACTGCGGCCTCAACAGCATTAACTCCGCCTGTGTATTCTGGCTTTTCGACTGTTGGGGCTGGCTCTTCGCCGGATGTCCCTAGTGAGCCTGTGTACTCTGGGACTTCATGAACTGCGGCCTCAACAGCATTAACTCCGCCTGTAAATTCTGGTTTTTCAACTGTTGGTGCTGGTTCCTCACCCGCTGTGCCTAATGGACCCGTGTACTCTGGGACTTCATGAACTGCGGCCTCTTCACCATTCACACCGCCTGTAAATTCTGGTTTTTCAACTGTTGGTGCTGGTTCCTCACCCGCTGTCCCTAGTGGGCCTGTATATTCTGGCTTCTCGACTGTCGGAGCTGCCTCTTCACCCGCTGTGCCTAATGGACCTGTATATTCTGGCACTTCATGAACTGCGGCCTCTTCACCATTCACACCGCCTGTAAATTCTGGTTTTTCAACTGTTGGTGCTGCTTCCTCACCCGCTGTCCCTAGTGGGCCTGTATATTCTGGCACTTCATGAACAGCAGCTTCACTTCCGTTCATTCCATTCGAAAGCTTAGTGCCCGCTACAGAGACTGGTAAATTATGCATACTTTCAATAGCACCTTCTGCCAGACCTGTAACTTTTTGACCCATATCCTCTGAATCCACCGTAAATAGGAGGGTTTTTGTGTCATACTGGGTCATGAAGCGTGCTGTTTTACCGTTTGCCAATTGAAGGGTTGGTGCCTTGTTGACCAATACTTCCGAATCAAACTCCATAGCAAGGATGCCTGGCCATTTTTCAATCGCGTATTTCACTTTTGCTTCTTTAGGAGAAATCCAATCCTTGGTCAAGAAATCCCAGTTGAATTTTTTATAGGATAAAGTATAATCGTTTTGATTGCCATCCGCATGCTCATAAAGCAAACCATATTCGCCATTTCCGAGTTCTTGGAGTGAGTTGTAAGCAAACTTACCACTTTGTATAGGATTGTGTTTCAGCCATGTCAACTCACCATTCTCCTCAACACGAGCCAGGTGAACCAAACCATTGTTGCGTCCAGGACCACCAGCATTGCTGAGTAGAATGTATTCCTTTCCTTCATGCATGGTGTGAATAGCGGACATTTGAACATAAACGTCTTTTACTTGAGGATAACGTTTGATTTCCTTATCCCACGTTGCTCCCCCATCATGACTGGTCGCAACCTGAAGATCACCAGTCAACCCACGCATAAAGAGCTTGAGATCCCCATTATTCAACTGAACAACAGTTGACTCCGTATTTTGGGCGCCTGGATTATTCATGGTTGAAGAGTGAATGGTTTGGTTGCCTACTGGACGGTTATCATTAACTGCTTCCCCTGCTTGCCATGTTTCTCCATGATCATCTGAATAAATTACACGAGATGATTGAGAACCACTTAGGTAGGAAACGTTGTTTGTTGTATAAACTGGAATCACCAGTCTTCCCTTATGAGGTCCTGTACGCAAGGCAATCCCGGTACCAGGTCCAGTTCCTAGGAAGTGCATCCAATCTTTCCGAATCCCATGTGTAATATCTTTTGGTGCAGACCAAGTCTTCCCATCGTCATCACTGTAGGACATCCATAGGTAGTTGGTATTGGAAACTCTAAAAATATTCTTCTCGCTATACTCAAAATAAATATTCCCGATTAGCTCATTCCCTTTATACAAATCCCCCTTATCGCTGTAAGCTGGTTTTTAGGGTCAACGACAACACGATAATCTGTCTTTCTATTTTGAGGGTCGAAAACCTCTCCGTTTTCTCGAATCGTATAGCGACCTGATTCTCCTTGCTTATATAAAACTTGATAAACTTTATCTCCCACTTGTTCATAAGCTTTCGGAGCTTGCCCCGGCAATGAAAATACTGCCTTACTCTCAAGGAACATGTCATAAATTGCAAAAATTCTCTTTGTTTCAGGGTCTTGCACCAAGGCCATATCAATATTGACTGGAGATGGCCAATCTGCATGTTTAGCGTGCTCATTGTCACGAGGATTTGAGATTACGATTCGGTCTCCCCATGTTTTTCCATTATCTGAGCTACGACGAACAACCATCCCAATATCTCCCCAGTCAGAATGGTGCAAACGTCTTTCATCCGTTCCAGCAATTAGCGTTCCTTTATCAGTCTTGAGAAGAGCTGGGATACGATAACTCTTGATACCATCTTTATTTGGTTGATTGTTCCTACCACCTTCAAAGACGTCTTCTTTCTCAGTGACTTTTGCTCCCTCAGGAAGTTTCTGTTCCAATTCACCTCTTTCAAATAATTGACTCCGTGTTTGAACTTCATCTGGGCTTAAAGCACGATTATAAACAGTTAGGTTTCGAACTTGTAGGTTTGATGCCCAAACTGTTTTATTGCCCCGTTTGGTTGCTCCAAGTTGAGCTTGATTAACATCTGGCATATCTTTAATGAAGTTACCAGATTTGAGACTTGTTCGAGATAAGACACCGTTCACATAGAGACGAACTCGACCATGAGGTAACTCCGCTGTCGGTTGTTCGACAGTAAAGGTCACGGAATTCCATTGTCCTGGGCGAACTTTCAAAGGAGCATCTGTATACTTATCATAGAACTGCTCTCCGTTAGCGCCACGCCCTTCAATAAGAGCTGTATTATCAAGGACCGACATAGTAAAGTACTCATTTTCCTTGGTGTCACTGGATACAGAGAAGAGATTGTAAAAGCGTGGAGCTGATGCATCTGGTTTGAACTCCATGTGAACTGTAGCATTTTTTAGTTGCTTTAGTTTATCTAGTTCACTTGATAAATCAACTCTCTGACCATTTGCCGCATTGGTTTCAACATCTTCTTTTTCAAGGACAGGATTGGCATTTTTTAAATCTCTTGAGTAATAGTCACGAGGAATAGCATTCTCATCTGCTGATTCTTCCTCTTCTTTTAAAGTTGTTTCCGTTGCATTTTCTGTCTTTTCTTCTACCTGCTTCTTGAGCTTATCTTGGTCAAGTTCAGTCCCAGCTACATTCTGATCAGCATCAGATGCATTTGCTACTAGAGCTTCTTTAGGCGCCTCTTTTGATGATTGGTCTTTGCCTTTTTCCACATTTTCAGTACTTGGCGCTACTACATTTCCCTGTTCTTGGGCTAAAACTGGAGAAACTCCAAATACAACTGTACCAATTAGTACAGAAGCTGTTCCAACTGCAAATTTTCTAATGCCATATCGTCGTTTTCGATCAAAATCCCTATACTTCATATTTTTACCTTTCATATTCTCCGTAAATAAAGCGCTTTCTTTTTTTCTTAAAATTTTTAGTTCCTCCAACTAAACAAGTAAAAAGAAAGTAACCGACTGAATGAGACCTCCCATTCTTCAAACGTCCACTGCTCTTACTCTTTGACCAAACAGCGGAAAGTTCCCTCCTTTCGCATAATGTCTTTCCCTTATTATACAATAAACTCTGAACTTTATAGCTAAATGATATAGAATAGATTCTACTTTTAAAACTATTTTAATATTTCAAATTTCCTGAAAGTACTTTTCGATTTTGGAAAATAAAAAGGGAGCTCAAGGCTCTCTTAAACTTATTTTTTTACATAGGAGAAAGGAATCTCACTACCACAGAGCCAGTTGTAGACTTGGTCATTGATAAAGACATTCATGGCTTCGTGGGCATACTCAGGCATGATTCGATAAGCCTTATCACAGGTCAGACGGTTGTAAATTGCAAACTGGGTAATGGGATAGCAAACATCGTCATCCAAGCCCGTAATCATCTTGACCTCACCTTTGATACGATGGGCAAGATTTTTCACATCGATATAGGCAAGAGTCGCCATGATTTCCTCCTCTGTTTCATGGAAGGGATCGTGAAACTTGAAATATCGGAAGAGTTCATCATAGGCTTCACTGGTATTACCAATCTCAAGCACCCGTCTAAAGTCTGACAAGAAAGGATAGATGGCAACTGTTTTCTGAATTCGAGGATTGAGCGCTGCTGCAACCAGAGCTAAAGCCCCTCCTTGTGAAGCACCATAGCTAGAAAGTCTTTCCTCATCTACCTGAGGCAGACTGGCAACAATTTCAACCAACTGGTAAATATCCAGATAGACATCCATATAAAAGAGGTGGTCCCGACCTTCCACAGCACCACGGATGATATGCCCCTTCACAGTATTTCCTAGTGGAGAACGCAAGCCGTCTTGCGAATAGCCCGACTGGCCCCGCACATCCATGGAAACAACACCGTAACCAGCCACAGTATAGGCCAGCATGTCAGCCCAATCCCAGCCACGTCCCATATAGCCATGGAAATGGAAAATTAGGGGAACTTTCCCCTCAGTCTTTGGAAGGACGACGCGTGCATAGACCTTGCCTTCATTAGTTCCCTCAAAAGTGAGCTCAAAGCACTTGACTCGGGGAATGTGGAAATCTCTTTCCTCCAACTGGTAGGCTGGAAGAGTGGAAACTTTTTTTAATTCCTCATCCCAGAAAGCATCAAAGTCTTCTGGAACCTCATCCCGTCCTTTATAAGTCTTAATTTCTTCTAACAAAGCTGGATTTTTCATAGCATGCTCCTTTAGTTTTGTAATCGTTATCACAACTGTAGCATATCTAGGAAAGCAATGCAAGAAAGAATGTTAAATAGAAAGTGATTTTAGATTCTCTTTCCTCAAACCTATCGTCTGAAAGTAGTTTTAAAAATAAAAAGAGCGTTTCCGCTCTTTGTGTATCAATAGGTGCTAGCTCCTTTCTCTTGTTTGACAGTTTGGAATTTCTTTTGGTAGGTTACTTTAATAGTCATGAGAAAGTCCTCGTTTCTTTTTGATGACTCTAGTATAAGACCCAAACCTAAAAGCTAGCTTATAGATTTCTTAGAAAAGGCTTAATCCAGATGTTCTCTCTTCTCTAGGTGAAGAGCGATCATACGCCATTCTGGGTCCTCTCGCCAACCTTCTATAGAACTAATGTAGCTGGCAACCTTTCTGGCTTCTTCTAAAATCGGAAAATCTTCGATAATATCAGCCACTTGAAACTCTGGGAGTCCTGACTGTCTGGTTCCAAAAATTTCACCAGAACCACGCATTTTCAAATCTTCTTCGGCCAAGACAAATCCATTGGTGGTTTCTGTCATGATGCGCATGCGGTCTTTCCCAGAATCCGTCTTGGGATTGGCAACGAGAACAGCATAGGACTGCTTGTCCCCCCGACCAACACGACCTCTGAGCTGGTGAAGCTGACTGAGACCGAAGCGATCGGCATCCATGATAATCATGACGGTCGCATTGGGAACATTAACCCCAACCTCGATAACCGTCGTCGAAACCAGAATATCCGTTTTTCTCTCTTTAAAATCCTGCATGATCTGGTCTTTTTCGTCACTCTTCATCTTACCATGTAAAAGAGCTACTTCAGCCTTGCCGGCAAAATGAGCTGCCAACTCCTCAGATAAGGCAATGGCATTTCAGATCCAGAGCTTCAGATTCTTCAATCAAGGGAGAGATGACATAGGCTTGAGAACCTTTTTGAACTTCTCCCTCTAACCAAGTCAAGACCTGAGGCAGCTGTTCATGCTTAATCCAGCGAGTCACAATAGGCTTCCGCCCTGCTGGCATCTGGTCAATAATGGAAACATCCATATCACCAAAGGCTGTGATAGCAAGCGTCCGTGGAATTGGTGTCGCCGTCATCATGAGGACATCTGGATTGTCGCCTTTTTCCCGTAAAATACGCCTTTGCCCCACACCAAAACGGTGCTGCTCATCGATGATAATCAAACCAAGGCGAGCATAATCCACCCCATCTTGAATCAGAGCATGGGTTCCGATAATCAAATCAGCCTCACCCTTGGCAATAGTCTCCAAGACTTCTCTCTTCTCTGCAGCTTTCAAGGAACCTGTCAAGAGAGCGAGTTTTAAGTCTGGAAAAAGGTTCTGTAGACTCTCAAAGTGTTGCTCTGCTAGAATCTCTGTTGGCACCATGAGGGCTGTCTGATAGCCAGCTGTCACCGCCGCAAACATGGTCAAACCAGCAACCACTGTCTTTCCGCTCCCTACATCTCCTTGCAGGAGACGATTCATGTGGTGGTCCGACTTCATGTCGGCCAATATTTCCCGCAAACTCTTTTCCTGAGCTGGGGTCAGAGAAAAAGGCAGATTTTCTTTAGCAGCCGCAACTTTTTTCTGAGACCAATCCAGAACCAAACCGCTTCCCTGAACTCTATTTTCAAACTTAAGCGTCTGCAATTGCATTTGGAAATAAAAGAGTTCCTCAAACTTGATACGGCGAAGGGCCTGCTTGTATTCTGCCAAATCCTTAGGAAAATGCATAGCTCGGACTGCCTGACAACGGGACATGAGTTTGTATTTGTCCAGCAAAGACTGGGGCAGATTTTCCTCAATCAAGAGGTCCAGACCCTGATCAAAGGCCGTCTTGATAACCTTGACCAGACTGGCCTGACTGATTCCCTGAGCCAAACGATAGACAGGCTGGAGGTCATCTTCCACCTGAGCCAAAACTTTCATCCCTGTAAGACTAGCCTTGGCACGGTCCCATTTTCCAAAAACAGCAAGGGTTGATCCCAACTCTATCTTATCAGCCAGATAGGGCTGGTTAAAGAAGTTCACCGCAAAAACGACTTCTCCCTGCTTGAGGCTAAAGCGCAGGCGATTGCGCTTGAAACCATAATACTGGACACTGGCAGGAGTCACGACTTGACCAGAAAGAACAGCCTTTTCGCCATCTTCCAGTTCCAGCACCTGCTTGGTTTTGAAATCTTCATAACGGAAAGGAAAGTAGAGCAAGAGGTCTTGCAAGTTTTCAATTCCTAGTTTAGCGTATTTCTCTGCTGACTTTGGCCCCACACCAGGCAAGACATGCAAGGGTTGATGTAGATTCATGCTCCACTCCTTTCTTTAGTTTAATGATATTCTCTCGGAATGCGGTCACTGAGGAGGCAAACCACCTCATAATTAATGGTTCCACGGTAGGTCGCTACCTGAGTTGCTGTGATTTCCCTGTCACCGTTTGTGCCGATCAGGGTTACTTTTGTTCCTAGCGGGTAAACCTTAGGCAGACGAATAGTGATTTGGTCCATAGATACTCGTCCGACGATTGGGCAAGCTTGACCATCTACCAAGACAGAGAAATTCTGCATATCACGTGTCCAACCATCCGCATAGCCGATTGGCACCGTCGCAATGACTTGCTCACTATTCGCTTGATAAATTGCTCCATAGCCCATGCAAGCTCCAGCTGAAACTGTCTTGACATGAACAAGGGCAGACTCCAAACTCAAGGCTGGAGTCAAATCATAGGGCAAGTCCAAGACCTCTCCACTAGGATTCAGGCCATACATGGCATCTCCCATACGAACCGCATTGAAAATAGTCTCTGCATGCCAGAGGGTCGTTGCCGAGTTGCTGGCATGAATCAGCTCTGGGACTTCCTTCATACTTGCCAAAATAGCTTTAAATCGTTCTAACTGGGTATTAAAATAGGCATCTGATTCTTCATCTGCAGTCGCAAAGTGGGTAAAAATCCCCTCAACGCGAGCACCGTGTTGTTGAAGCAAGGCTTGAGCCTGCTCAGCTTCACTGGCCTCTCTAAAACCAATCCGTCCCATTCCTGAATCAATCTTGAGGTGAACCGATAAGCCTGCTAGGCCTGTCTCCCTAGCTAAGAGTGCTTGAATCCACTCCAATCCAGCCACAGTCAAGGTGATGTCGTATTCTTTAGCAAGAGAAACAGCTTCTAGCTCAGAAACTCCTAAAATGAGGATTTTCTTACTAAGTCCAGCCTGACGAAGTTCGATGGCTTCATCAATATTGGAAACGCAAAATCCATCAACATCATCCTGAATAGCCTTGGAAACGGCAACAGCCCCATGACCATAGGCATTGGCCTTGACCACTGCCCACTTGAGCGTTCCTTGTGGGATATGAGCCCCCATTTGCTGAATATTTTGTCGAATAGCTCCCAGATGAATCAGAGCCTTGGTTGGTCTATGTGGACTAGCTTTCATGATTTTCCTCCAAAATGACACTGGCTGTCACAAACTGATCTGTATGGCTGATCGACAGCCAAATCTTTCCTAAAAATGGTGACTGACTAAAATAGGGAGCCCCTCTTTCATTGTTCAAAACTTCCAAATCCTGAAAGGTCAGTTTGCCAATTCCTGTCCCCATAGCCTTGGAAAAAGCCTCCTTAGCCGACCAGCGGCCTGCCAAGTATTCAATCTGTCTGCGCCCTTTGAGACTTGTAAAACGCTCCATTTCTTTAGGGGTCAGCACGCGCTTAGCAAAGCCCTCACGTCGTGTAACTGCGTTTTCTATCGAAGCCAATTCTTCGATGTCAATTCCGTGTCCAACTATCATACTCATAAAAGGAGCTGAGATTCCCCCAACTCTATCCTTTTCACTTATTTTGTTAAGGTAGTATAAATTTCTTCTACCAAGGCTACTGTATTTTCCCAACCTAGACAAGGGTCAGTTATAGAGCAACCAAAGACCTCTGGTTGATTTTGGCGGCCATCTGCTAGGTATGATTCGATCATAAAGCCTCGAATCGTCTTTTTAATCTTTTCATTCCAGTCACGATTCAGCAGGGCTTGACGAATAATGCGAATTTGTTCCATATACTGCTTGCCCGAATTGTCATGGTTGGTATCGATGATAATGAAGGGATTTTCAAGTCCCATAGTCTCATAGCGATTGATGGCATTTAAGAGTGTTTCATAGTAGAAATTGGGTTCATTTTTACCATATTCGTTCATGGCACCACGAAGGATAACGTGGGCCAAAGGATTTCCTGAAGTTTCCACTTCTTGCCCATGGTAAAGGAAGGTTTGCTTGTTTTGAGCCGCATAGATGGCATTAAACATGACCCCGAGATTTCCAGATGTTGGATTTTTCATCCCAACTGGAGCATCAATCCCAGACGCTACAAAGCGGTGTTCCTGGTCTTCCACCGAACGAGCCCCAACAGCATGGTAGCTGACCAGGTCATCAACCAAAACGAGATTTGACGGATAAAGCATCTCATCAGCTGTTGTCAATCCAGTTTCGGTAATCACACGGTAGTGCAGCTGACGAACAGCCTGCAAGCCGTTAATCAGGCTTGGAGCTTTTGAAGTATCCGGCTGATGAACCAAACCCTTATAGCCATCTCCATTGGTACGAGGTTTAGCCGTATAGACACGCATCACGATAAAGATTTTATCCGCAACTTTTTTCTGCAAGTCTGCTAAGCGACGAGCATATTCGAGCACAGCTTCTTCATTGTCCGAAGAGCAAGGCCCAATCACCAAAAGGATTCGGTCATCCTCACCCGAGATGATGGCTGCCAACTCTCGATCTCGTGCTTCCTTATAACGCAAGACTTCAGGTGACAGCTGAGTTGCAGCCTTGATTGCTTCAATATCTATTTCTTGACCTTTTTCGATAAATGCCATCTTACTCTCCTAGCGTTTGGTAAATTTCGCGAACAAGTGCTTCTGTGTTGTCCCATCCGAGACACGGATCTGTAATGGACTTACCAAAAACTTCGGGTTCATTTTGACGTCCATCTTCTAGATAGGACTCAATCATAAAACCACGAACGTATTTCTTGATTTTCTCATTCCAGTCACGGTTAATCAAGGTCTGACGAACGATACGGATTTGCTCCATATACTGCTTGCCTGAATTGTCATGATTGGTATCGATGATGATAAAGGGATTTTCCAAGCCCATCTTTTCATACTGGGCAATGGTATCCATCAAATTGTCATAGTAGTAGTTGGGAATATTTTTCCCATATTCATTCAAGGCACCGCGAAGAATGGCGTGGGACAAGGGATTCCCTGTTGTTTCCACCTCTTTACCGAGGAAAAGGAAACTCTGTTTATTTTGCGCTGCGTAAATCCCATTAAACATGACATTGAGATTTCCAGATGTGGGATTTTTAAATCCTGTTGAAAAGTCTGCTCCACTCGCTACAAAACGGTGCTGTTGATCCTCTACAGAACGAGCTCCAACAGCCATATAAGAAATCAAATCATCCACCAGCGGAAGATTTTCAGGATAGAGCATCTCATCCGCTGTTGTCATACCAGTCTCGGTAATCACACGGTAGTGGAGCTGACGAACAGCCTTAATCCCATTGATCAAGCTAGGAGCTTCTGTCGCATTTGGTTGATGAATCAAGCCCTTATAGCCATCTCCATTGGTACGAGGTTTAGCCGTATAAACACGCATGACCATAAAAATACGGTCTTTGACCTCTTCTTGCAAAGCAGACAAGCGCTTGGCATACTCGAGGACTGCCTCTTCATTATCAGATGAACACGGTCCAATCACCAAGAGAATACGCTGGTCTTCCCCACGAATGATGGCTTCTAATTCCTGATCACGTCGGTTTTTTCTCGCACGAGCTGCTCCTTCTAATTTAGACAAGGCGCGAACTTCTTCAATGTTAATTTTAGGACTTTTTAGCTGTAAATACCATGATTCATCTCCTTATAAAGCAAACGGACACCAAGCAAAAATGTATTTTTCACCAGGTATCCGCCTGTATCTTATCACATATTATTGTCTCTTACCATGACAGTTCTTGAATTTCTTACCAGATCCACATGGACATTGGTCATTTCGTCCGATTTGGCTCAAGTCCACATCTGCTGGAAGATGAGTCTGCTGTGCTTTGCAATATTACGAGTCGCAGTTGTACTGATATTGTGTTCCGTTTGCGGACGTTCTTGTTCGTGGATTTGTGCTTTCATCATCAAGCGGGTCACATCAAACTCAATCGATCCAATCATGTCGTTAAACATGCGGAAACCTTCTGCTTGATATTCTACAACAGGGTTGTTTTGGGCATATCCACGAAGACCAACAGCATTTCGCAACTGGTCAAGAGCATCAATATGATCTGTCCACTTGTTATCTACAACACGTAGAATCAAGACCTTTTGGAATTCTTTCACTGCATCTTCATCACGAAGTTTAGCAACTTGGCTATCATAAACCTTCAATGCACGTTGATACAGCTCATCTTTGATGGCCTGATCTGACAGATCGGTAAGATCTGAACGGCTGATTGAATCTTCTGGAAGTAAGTTGTACTTAGCAAAGTTCAAGATTGCTTCCAATTTTTCATCTTCTTTCGAACGAGCATGTGCATCCACGATACGGCCAATGGTACGACGGATCATAGCATGGATTTCTGGGGCCAAGTCACGATCTGCAGTAATGACATCATAACGTTGTGCATAGATGATTTCACGTTGTTCACGCATAACGTCGTCGTATTGAAGGACCTGTTTACGAGTGTCGTAGTTGTTTCCTTCGACACGTTTTTGAGCTGCTTCAACTTGACGCGTTAACATGCGAGATTCGATGGCTTCGTCAGACATATTGAGACGTTCAAAAACACCTTTCAAACGTTCTGAACCGAAACGTTTCATCAAATCATCTTCAAGAGACAAGTAGAATTGTGACTCACCTGGGTCTCCTTGACGTCCTGAACGTCCACGAAGCTGATTATCGATCCGGCGACTTTCGTGGCGTTCTGTACCAATGACGCAAAGTCCACCCAATTCGCGAACCCCTTCACCAAGCTTAATGTCGGTACCACGACCGGCCATATTGGTAGCGATGGTAACTGCACCACGTTGACCAGCATTCATGATGATTTGCGCTTCTCTGTAGTGGTTTTTCGCATTCAAGACTTCGTGAGGAACACCTGCTTCGACCAATTTCTTAGAAAGAAAATCACTGGTTTCAACGGCAACCGTACCTACCAAGACTGGCTGACCTTTTTGATAACGTGCCTTCACATCTTCAACTACAGCCTTGAATTTTGCATCAAGACTTGCATAGAGAAGGTCTGAGTGGTCGATACGTTGGATTGGACGGTTAGTTGGGATTGGGATAACACGAATGTTGTAGATTTCGCGGAATTCTTCTTCTTCTGTTTTACCAGTACCTGTCATACCTGCCAATTTCTTATACATACGGAAGAGGTTTTGGTAGGTAATAGAAGCTGAAGTCTTCGTCTCATCTTGGATTGGCACACCTTCCTTGGCTTCAATCGCTTGGTGCAAGCCGTCAGAGTAACGACGACCTTCCATGGTACGACCTGTAAATTGGTCGACGATCAGGATTTCCTGCTCTTCGCTAACCACATAGTCGATATCGAGAATCATGATATAGTTGGCACGGAGGGCATTGTCGATAAAGTGAGTAAGAGCTACATTTTCGATGTCGTAGAGATTTTCCAGTTTGAAGTAGTCTTCAGCCTTGTCAATCCCTGAATCGGACAAACCAATAGTCTTAGACTGAATGTCGATGATATAGTCATCTTTGTCCAAAGATTTGACAAAGTGATCCGCCATATGATACAGCTGACTAGTTTCCACAGCATTGGCCCCTGAAACGATTAAAGGAGTACGAGCTTCATCAATCAAGATCGAGTCAACCTCATCGACCAAAGCATAGTTGAGCGGACGCTGTACCATGTTTTCTGCCCGAACAACCATGTTGTCACGAAGGTAGTCGAAACCAATCTCTGAGTTGGTTGAGTAGGTAATATCACAGAGATAGGCTTCTTTCTTCTCCATTGGTGACTTAGCAGCCAAATTAATCCCTACTGACAAACCAAGCCATGAGTACAATTCACCCATCTCAGTCGCATCACGTTCGGTTAGATACTCGTTGACCGTTACTACGTGAACCCCTTCACCTGCTAGAGCGTTGAGGTATACAGGCATCGTCGCTGTCAAGGTTTTCCCTTCACCTGTACGCATTTCTGGCACATCTCCATGGTGGAGGACAATCCCACCCATGACCTGAACTTTATATGGGAAAAGTCCAAGAACACGCTTGGCAGCTTCACGTACTACCGCAAAAGCCTCATAGAGCAATGAATCCAGTGATTCACCCTTATTGTAACGTTCCTTAAATTCATCTGTTTTTGCTTTTAGCTGGTCATCCGTCAAGGCTGCCATCTGATCTTCATATTTGAGAACCTTGTCTGCCATCTTTTCCAGACGACGAAGTTCTCCTTTATCATTTTCGATAATCGTTTTTAAAATATTAGCCATTATTTTCCTTACTTTAGATTCTGAATATTTTAGAATGTTCTTTTAATTCTAGCACATTTACTCTTAATTTTCAAGAAAGAATCCGCGTTTAAACAGGGAAAAGAGGCTGACTTCTGGGTCAGCCTCTTAGCTTTTTATGGACTACATTTCACACAAAAATTTAATTGCCAAGCAGAGCTGGCAAAATTCCAAAAATCAGGAAAAGATTGATCCAGAAGGCCATGCAAAATAGCACTCCAAAGAGGAAGAGACTCATCCTTTTAGTCAGTACTGAGAAAAGGATTGCCAATACACCAAAGACGACAAAGAGTTTTTTCATGATGAAGAAATAAATTGAAACTCCTCCTATTTGCAAATCCCATGGAAGACAAAAGACCAGCAGCCATAGCAAGCAAATCGTAAGAATGTAGGTCTTGTAGTGTAGATCAATGAACTGCTTTATTTTGAACATCGGAACCTCCTCTAAACTTTAGCTATTGATGGATGTCCTCGTTTTGTTCTCTTGTTTCAGCTTGAACATTCTCTTTAGACAGGCATATATTTTCCAGTCATTCACAAGAGATAAAAAAACTAAAAGGAACCATGTCCCCCAAATTGTTAAATCAGCAGGATTTTTCAAGACAATATTGAAAATTAAGAATGAAAAAATTGTAAAAGCGATACTGAACAAAGCCCACAAGGGAAGATAAATCCAGTAAAAGTAATAGAAAAACGCGAAATATTTACTATTTTTGTCCGTCTTCTCAATCCAATGAAAAAAATAAAAGTAAGGTGATAATAGCAATAATATAAAAAATTTCTCCATCACACACCTCTTTTTAATAACGTTTTCTTTGATTTCATTCTATCAAAAAGATCTGGAAATGTCTTCCCAAATCTTGCTTGTTTATTCGGCTCTATAATATTTGTAGTGGGTAACCCCCTATAGATATTATGGAGCCTATTTTGTTGTAGAAAAAAAGTCCCATAAGATTTATAATGAAAAGCGACCAAACCATCATTAGAAAGATTCATATGGAACCATTACATTTTATCACAAAACTACTCGATATCAAAGACCCTAATTTCCAGATTCTAGATATCATCAATATGGATACACACAAGGAAATCATCGCTAAACTGGATTACGAGGCCCCATCTTGCACCGATTGCGGATATCAAATGAAGAAATATGACTTCCAGAAACCGTCTAAGATCCCTTACCTTGAAACGACTGGTATGCCTACCAGAATTCTTCTGAAAAAGCGTCGTTTCAAGTGCTATCATTGTTCGAAAATGGCGGTGGCTGAGACTTCTCTCGTCAAGAAAAATCACTAAATTCCTCGTATTATCAATCAAAAGATTGCTCAAAAGTTGATTGAAAAGACTTCTATGACCGATATTGCCCATCAGCTTTCCATTTCAACTTCAACTGTTCTCCGAAAGTTCAATGACTTCCGTTTTAAACATGATTTTTCTCGTCTTCCAGAGATTATGTCTTGGGATGTTGAAACAGTCAGGGGAGTGACTGTTTCAATCGGGAGATGAAGATGAGCTTTATTGCTCAGGACTTTGAAAAACTCAATATCATCGCTGTCCTTGAGGGAAGAACACAAGCTGTCATCCGAAATCACTTTCTTCGATACGATAGAGCTATTCGCTGTCAGGTAAAAATTATTACTATGGATATGTTTAGTCCTTACTATGACTTGACTAAACGACTTCGCTTTCGAATTTCTAGGCTCAGGCTGAAACAGTCTACCAGACTGTTTCACTCCCAAATGCAAAAATTGTACTAGATCGCTTTCACATCGTTCAACATCTAAGCCGTGCCATGAGTCGTGTGCGTATCCAAATCATGAATCAATTTGAACGAAAATCCCATGAATACAAGGCTATCAAACGTTACGAGAAGCTCATTCAACAGGATAAAAGAGATTCTAGATAAGCTTTTTAGCTATTCAGAAGACCTGAAACACCACTATAATCTTTATCAACTCTTGCTTTTTCACTTTCAGAATAAGGAAGCTGAAAAATTCTTCGGACTCATTGAGGACAATCTAAAGCAGGTCCATCCTCTTTTTCAGACTGTCTTTAAAACCTTCCTCAAGGATAAAGAAAAGATCGTCAACACTCTCCAATTACCCTATTCCAACGCCAAATTGGAAGCAACGAATAATCTTATTAAACTCATTAAACGAAATGCCTTTGGTTTTCGGAATTTTGAAAACTTCAATAAAAGAATTTTCATCGCTCTCAACATCAAAAAAGAAAGGACGAAATTCGTCCTTTCTCGATCTTAGCTGACTTCAACCCACTACAGTTGACAAAGAGCCAGAAAACTTCTCTTTTAAAATTGTATTATTTCTGATTTGGTCTGCAAGTTGCATTTATATCCAACTAGATCTTCAAGAATCGACGCATTGAAATACCTGATCCGATTGCCCCAATGAAAATACCAATCACAAACAATAGGACTGTCATCAAAGGAATAAACACATCTGGTGTAATCATTGACAAGTTTTGCCCCACCAAGGATTTATTGACAGATTGATAAACCATATTGTAGATAAAGAATACAAGGACTGAAGGAATCGCTGCACCTAGTAAGCCAATAAAGGCACCCTCTAGCAAGAATGGTCCTCTAATATAGCCGTTTTTAGCTCCTACTAGACGCATGATTTGAATTTCACGGCTCCGAGAAATAATGGTAATACGGATAGTATTGGAAATCAAGAAAACCGCAATGAAAATCAAAAGCCCTGCAATAACTAAGCCCCAAACACGGATGAAGGAAGCCAGTTCGAAAAGTCGTTGAGTGTTGGCACCACCGTCTTGAACCTCAGATACCCCTTCAATTTTCTTGGCCTCTTCTGCTACTTTAGGAACATCACTCGGAGTATTGGTATCAACGATATAGGCATCATAGAGAGGATTAGCGTCTCCTTCAAAGACCTTCCAATCGTCTCCCATCGTTTCAGTCAATTTTTGATACTGCTCTTCCTTGCTTGAAAAAGTGACACTCTTAACACCTTGCATGGCTTTTAAGGCATCATAAACCTTGTGATAGTCATTATTGGTAACTGTCTGACCTTCTTTTTCAATCGTTTCACTATTATCTGCTACATCCTTACGAATGTAAACCATGACACGAACATTGTTTTCAATATCGGTAGCCAGTTTCGCTGTATTAAAAATTACAGATGCAAACAGGGCAACGAGTGTCAAGGTAATCATAACCGAACTCACTGCTGCCACTGTCATCCAGCCATTTCGTTTTAAACTTTTGAGTGATTCAAATAAATGGCGAAAAAATCTACTAATCATCGTATCCATATTCTCCTTTAGCTTCGTCACGAACGACACGGCCATTTTCAATGGCAATGACACGGTGGCGCAAGGTATTTACAATCTGGCTATTGTGAGTCGCCATCAAGACAGTCGTACCTTGGAGATTGATGCGTTCCAACAGATTCATAATTTCCCATGAATTATCTGGGTCCAAGTTTCCTGTCGGCTCATCGGCAATCAATACCTTAGGATTGTTGACAATCGCACGGGCAATGGCAATCCGTTGCTGCTCTCCACCTGAGAGTTCGTTAGGGAAAGAGCGAACCTTATGTTTCAAACCAACCAGGTCCAAGACTTCCATAACACGTTTTTTGATGTTGCGACGGTTCTCTCCGATAACTTCCATTGCGTAAGCAATATTTTCATAAACGGTTTTCTTGGGCAAGAGTTTGTAATCTTGGAAGACTACCCCAACACTGCGACGGAGCAGAGGGATATCTTTCTTCTTGATTTTAACCAAATTAAAGCCTGCAACTGTTAGGCTCCCTTTTTCAATCTTTACTTCTCGATATAAAGCTCGAATAAAGGTTGACTTCCCTGCTCCAGAAGGCCCAACGATATAGGCAAATTCTCCTGGTTCAATACTAAGAGAGACTCCACGAAGAGCAGTCGTTCCGTTATCGTATTTTTTGACAACATCTCGCATTTCAATGATTGACATGTGAGTTCCTTTCTATTTTTAGCTGATTCGCCACTTGAGATAGGCGTCGATGAAACCATCAAGATCTCCATCCATGACCTTATCTACCTGGGCAACTTCAAAGCTCGTACGGTGATCTTTTACCATGGTATAAGGTGTGAAGACATAAGAACGAATCTGACTTCCCCATGTGATTTCTTTTTTCTCACCTTTGAGGGAGTCGACTTCCGCATCTTTCTTTTCTTGCTCCATCTGATAGAGCTTGGCTTGCAACATCTTCATAGCACGATCTCTATTTCCATACTGGGTACGATCGACCGTTGATTGGACGACAGTTCCCGTAGGAATGTGTGTCAAACGCACACCTGTTGAAACTTTATTGACGTTTTGTCCACCAGCACCACCTGAACGGAAGGTATCCATTTTGATATCATCTTCACGGATTTCCACTTCGATGGTATCGTCCAACTCAGGCATAACCTCAACGGATGTAAATGAAGTATGGCGGCGTTTGGCAGAGTCAAATGGTGAAATACGTACCAGACGGTGAACACCCATTTCCGACTTGAGAAGACCGTAAGCATTAGGACCTTCAAAGGACAAGGTCACAGACTTGATGCCCGCTTCATCACCAGCTTGGTAATCCAAGACTTCTACTTTAAAGCCTTTTGCATTCCCATAACGAGTGTACATACGGAGCAACATATCACCCCAGTCCTGAGCCTCTGTACCTCCAGAACCTGGATGGATTTCCAAGATGGCATTATTATGGTCATAAGGTTCTGACAAGAGAAGGGTCATCTCGTAGCTGGTCATCATCTTATCCAGTTCTGTCAACTGTTCGACCAGTTCATCATGGACTGACTCATCTTCTGCTAAAAAGTCCAATAAAATCTCAACTTCATCCTGCAATTCTTCCATTTTACGGAAGGTGTTGTAGGTGTTTTTTAATTCATTTAATTCTTGCGACGTTTTTTGGGCCGCGATATTATCGTTCCAAAAATCAGGTTCTGTCATCTTGTTTTCCAAGATGGCAATTTCTTCCTCTAAGCCTTCGAGGTCAAAGAGACCCCCTAAAAGAAGCTAATTTTTCACGATTTGCGTCAATTTTTTGACGAATTTCTGAAATGTCCATAAATACTCCTTTATTCACATCGTTTCATTATACCACATTCTCTCATTTCTTTCCATATTTTGCTTGTTATTTCAAATTGTATACAAAAAAGAGGGCTTTCACCCTCCATATTTATAACTTTTTAGCAGAGGTTCGAGCAATCTCCTCTACTTGGATACCTTGCGCTTCAAATTTCTCCTTCAGAAAGGTTAAATCAATCATCCCATCAATTTGAACTTCAATCACGACCTTACCATCCTTGCGCGGAATATTGACTGTGTGTGAAATATTCAGATTTTCTTCTACAATCAAGGTCACAATCTTGCCCAAAACCCCGACTTCATTTTCCGTAATAAACCGAACACGAATTCCTTCCTCGCCGTAGCCAGCAATTTCTAGAAAGGCTTGAAAAACATCACGATCTGTAATCACACCGTAAACCTGCTGGTTGTCCACAACTGGAAGAATACCGATCTTATTCTTCAACATGAGATAGGTCGCATCTTCTAGACTTGCATAACCTGACACTGTGATGACATCCCGAATCATGACGTCTTTGACTTTGGTCTTATTGAGAAGATAATTCATCTCATAGATGGAGAGACTGGTTGCTTTAGACGGACTGGCCTCAGCAATGGTTCCTTCTGTTACAAGACCAACCAATTGATCATTTTCGATAACAGGCAAACGGTGCAAGCCTTGCTCGCGCATCAAATCTGCTGCATGTGCTACAGTCGTATCTGGACTGATATAAACTACCTTGCGGGTCATAAAATCTTTAACTGCCATGAGACTTCTCCTTCTTTATTGCTACTATAATTATACACTTTCTTACAAAAACTATCAAACGCTTTCATCTCTTTTTCAAGATTTTGTAACATTCAATCACAAAAAAGAGAGAACCAAAGTTCCCTCTATCCTTAAATAGTAACTGAATCTCTATCCTTAATCATATAGCATTTTAAAGGAGTTAAGCTAGCTAGCCAGTACAATAGACCACCAAAGATCGCAGTAAAGCCACTACCAGTTGTGAGCAAGAACATAGGACTCTGGATATGCTTTGTTACAGGGTTGTAAACAAATAGTACTGCAACTAACAAGGAAATGATTACACAAGATAATCCTACCAGATTAAATCCTTTGGTAAACTCATAGGCGTCATGTCCTTCAAGGAAATAGGCTGAACGCAAATCGAGTTTTCGTTTTCTTAAGATAAAATAGTCAACAACGATCATTCCGATAATGGGTCCTTGAATATAGGCCGCCAGCGAGATGAAGGAACCGAAGTATTCATCCACTCCTCCCCAAATCGTAAGTAGGCTCACATAAACCATGGCAATCCAAACCATTAGTTTATAACTTACTTTGGGCATCCCGCTTTTTACAATCATACAGTTCACATACGATCCTGTACCCTGAGTTCCAATATTGGCAAAGGCTACTAATAGTAAACTTAAAAGCGCAAAGGCTGGTGTGCTTAGAGTTGAAAGCATGGTTGTTGGGTCACTTTCATAGACACCTGTTTTGACAAACATGGCTAGAGCCATGACTCCACCTGTCGCAGCAAAGAATGGCGCAACAACCCCGTATGACAAGGCTGTAGCCCAATAGCCACTGCGTTCTGATTTTGCCAAACGTGGTAAGACAAAGGCTTGTGTAGACCAAGAAAAGGCTACGGCCACATTTCCTTCCCCTGACATCATAAAACGTTCAATCGGTGTCAAATTTTCTTGGATAGCAGGTTGGACATTCATAATATCCCTAATCGGAACCGCAACAAAACAAATTCCAACAATGATTAGCCCGACCAATAACAAGGCCACCACCAGAAAGCGATTAGTGCCTTTAATCACCTCTGGACCTCCAAGAGCAATCAGCGTTCCAAGGAGAACACAGAGGGTGCCTAGAATCGGTGCCCATACTCCTTTGTCTAAACCAAGTCCAAAATTATTTGCCAAATGAATCATGGAGCTGGCAAAAAGATTGGCGGTAACGGCATACCAACCAAAATTTGCCAGACTAATCACGGTTGATAGAATAGCCACCCCTTTTCTACCTAGAACGGCTCTCAACCAAATCCACAAATCAATTCCATATTTAACTGCAAACAAGATTGGGAGACATTCGATAAAAACCCAGATAATGTTGAAACTAAAAATATTAATCAACATTTGATTAAAGGTCAAATATTGAGCCACATAGGCTCCTTGGGTATAACACCAAGTTGCGATGGCAAAACCACTTGTCGATAAGAAGAGATCCCAGAAAGAATACTGACGATCCTTGTTGGTCATGGGAACGATTCCCGTTATGGTCTCCTGTTGAATGAAGTCATTCATCTTGGACATTTTATTGAATACCTCCTGTCATGGCTAGGATAATCAGAATATGATTGACTAGAATCATGCCAATTACTAATGTAAAATTAACTTTCAAAAAAGAGGAAGCGAATAGATATAGATTAAGGTTTTCATTTATCCTTAAATCGTAACAGAGTCCCGATCCTTGATCATATAGCGTTTTAACGGAGTTAAGCTAGCTAACCAGTACAATAAACCACCAAAGATCGCAGTAAAGCCACTTCCAGTTGTGATTAAAAAGATTGGGCTTTGAATCTGTGCTGTTACAGGGTTATAAACAAATAGTACTGCAACCAATAAGGAGATAAATACGCAAGACAAGCCAACCAAGTTAAATCCTTTGGTAAACTCGTAAGCATCGTGTCCTTCAAGGAAATAAGCTGAACGCAAATCAAGTTTTCGTTTTCTTAAGATAAAGTAGTCAACAACGATCATACCAATAATTGGTCCCTGAATATAAGCGGCTAGTGAGATGAAGGAACCGAAGTACTCTTCTACCCCTCCCCAGATGGTGAGTAGGCTTACATAAATCATAGCAATCCAAACCATTAGTTTATAGCTTACTTTTGGCATCCCGCTTTTGACAATCATACAGTTCACGTACGATCCTGTACCCTGGGTTCCAATATTGGCAAAGGCTACTAGTAGTAGACTTAAAAGAGCAAAGGCTGGGGTGCTTAGAGTTGATAGCATGGTTGTTGGATCACTTTCATAAACACCTGTTTTGACAAACATGGCTAGAGCCATGACTCCACCTGTCGCAACGAAGAATGGAGCGACAACCCCGTATGATAAGGCTGTAGCCCAATAACCACTGCGTTCTGATTTTGCCAAACGCGGTAAAACCAATGCTTGTGTAGACCAAGAGAAGGCAAAAGCAACATTTCCTTCCCCAGAGAGCATGAAGCGTTCCAAGGGCGTCAAATCTCCTTGGGTAGCTGGTTGAATGTTCATAATGTCAGTGATAGGCACAGCTACAAAACAGATTCCAACTATAATCAGACCGACAATCAACAAGGCGATAACCAAGAAGCGATTGGTCCATTTGATCACTTCTGGACCTCCAAGGGCAATCAGCGTTCCAAGGAGAACACAGAGGGTGCCTAGAATCGGTGCCCATACTCCCTTGTCCAAACCAAGACCAAAATTGTTTGCCAAATGGATCATAGAATTGGCAAAAAGATTAGCCGCAACGGCGTACCAGCCAAAGTTAGCCAAGCTAATAATGGTTGATAGCAAGGCCACCCCTTTTTTTCCTAGGACAGCTCTCAACCAAATCCACAAATCAATTCCATATTTAACCGCAAACAGAATTGGGAGACATTCAATAAAGACCCAGATAATGTTGAAACTAAAAATATTAATCAACATCTGATTAAAGGTCAAATATTGAGCCACATAAGCCCCTTGGGTATAACACCAAGTAGCAATGGCAAAACCACTTGTTGACAGAAAGAGATCCCAGAAAGAATACTGACGATCCTTATTGGTCATGGGAACAATTCCCGTTATCGTCTCCTGTTGAATAAAGTCATTCATCTTGGACATTTTATTGAATACCTCCTGTCATGGCTAAAATAATCAGAATAAGGTTAATTAGAACCAAGCCAATGACTATAGTAAAATCACTTTTTAGAAATGGCTGAGCAAACACATAGTTTGGTGATTCCATTTCTTCTAGCCTTCTTTTCGTTTCATTTGCTATTAATTCTTCAATTTCTGATGTCGGTTTCATCTCAATTCTCCTCTAAGTATAAATCTAATGCAAGTTTTCCATACTGCTTGGTATAACGATACCAGATATAAAGAAATTCACCTACTGGTTTTCCAACGCTTTCTTGGAACAAGGCCCACAAAAACCAATAATATGAAGTCACTGATACATAGGCAAAATAGTGACGTTTGGTTTTCTTGTCTGGAACTTCTTGTAGATAGATTTCAAGTACCTTTTCAGCTTCTTCCACTGTATAATTTGAACACCCGATAAAGGTTCCTAAATCTCCTGCTGGATCTCCCATACCAGAATATTCCCAATCAATCAGGCTCATTTCTCCAGCTTCATTCAACAAGAAATTTGGGCTATAAGAATCTCCATGGCAGAGAACCTTTTTCGCTTGATCTTCTTGTAAAAGCTTCTCGAGAACTGAGACATTCTGATCCAACTCTTCAAGTCCATCAAATTCAAAACGATTGCTAGCCTTTAATTTTTGTCTAAAATCATCAATTCCCTCAAATTGATCAAAGGAATGTCCCGTTTTTTCTCCAGATTGGTGCAAGCGTCTCAAGAGCTCCATTGCTTTTGCTACATCATCCCAATTATCATAATCTAGTTGCTTGGCGTTAGGGATAAATTCTGAAATTTTCCAGCCCTCATCCTTGTTCATAGCGACAAAAGTACGGTCAATCTTCAATTTTGCAGCAATTTCCATGGAAGCCGCTTCACTAGCACGATCGATATAATTCTCCGTTCCCCTACCCGGATGACGGTAAACATATTTCTTTCCTAGGCAGTCAAATGAAAACGAAGTGTTGGTCAGACCATCTTTTAGAGGTTTGATATTGACAATATCTGAAGCCACACATCCTAATGTCTTACAGATATTATCAATGATTTCCGAATTAGTATTCACCAAATAGTGTTGATCAAACTGACGCAACTCATCTAGTGAATCAAACTCCTTAACAATGTCTGCTGAATAATGCCGAGCTTCCAAAGGAAGTTCCTTGACGTGACGACTATAATAATCTTCCCAGAGCTGTTCGCGATATGGTTCGTGCTTAAATTCAGTTTCTAAAATATCTACGAACTTTTCACTAAATGCACGATCAAAATAAACATGCCCCACCATAGCCCAAGTATTCGTCCCACCGATTTGAATATCGATAATTGTGTGATTGGAGTCTTCCTTAGAGCAGTATTCGTCTGTGTCCCCTTCTGCAAATATTGTAGAATAGTAACCCCTGTAAATGTATCGCTCAAACGGATTTTCTACAAAATAATTATCCGAAGAGCAAATATAAGTGTTAGAAAGTTGGTCTCTGACTAGCATGAGAGAAGAACAGTTATTGTACTTGTAGTAATCATTATTTACAACGATTTTAACGCCAAACTTCTCAGCAAGATAGAACATTTTTTCTTGCAGATAGCCTACAATAACTGTAATGTCCTCTATCCCAGCTTCTTGCAATTGCTTGATTTCTCTCTCAATCAAACGCTCACCTTTAACTTGAAGCAATCCTTTAGGTAGCTCATAAGACAAAGGTGCAAAGCGGCTACTCATACCTGCAGCCATGATAATGGCATTCTTCACCTGATACGGAGCCAATGCCTCCTCACCTAAGTCAGTTAAGTGATTTTCCTCACTGATCCACTTCTCTTCTTTACATTCCTTGAGAAGATTATTTACCGTCCCCAAAGCGATGTCTAGCTGTTCAGCCAATTGTCTCTGCGTAAAGTTTTCGTCTTTGTGAGTCAACAAAAAACGTAAAAGTTTAAATTGTTTTTCTGATAGCATATCCTCAGCCTCTTTTGTTCAATATTTTTGTATATTTAATTATATGATGAACACGTGCTTTTGTCAAGTTAGATTCTATATTAAGAAAACGGATGCTCAAATCAGGTCCATCAAAATAGTAAGCAAGCGAAAAAAGAACCCCAAATTTGGAGCTCTTCAAATTCATATGCCAACTAAAACAATCCACTGGATTGGATGATTGCTTACGTAATCCTTATCTACCGACTAAAAAGGTCCCCCGGACTATAGGGGAATTGCTGCGCAACTCTCATCCACCGACTAAAACAATCCACTGGATTGTTTTAGCCACCTAGATATGCTTTTCTGACTTCATCTGATGCTGCGAGTTCTTTTCCTGTTCCTGATAGGACAATCTTTCCTGTTTCAAGTACATAACCTCGGTCAGAGATAGCGAGGGCCTTGTTCGCGTTCTGTTCAATTAGGAGAACCGTTGTCCCTTGCTTCTGAATATCTTGAATGATATCAAAAATTTCTTGGATAAAGATTGGGGCAAGTCCCATTGACGGCTCATCTAAGAGAAGGAGCTTAGGTGTAGACATGAGAGCACGTCCCATAGCCAGCATCTGCTGTTCACCACCAGAAAGAGTCGCAGCATCCTGGTTTTTGCGTTCTTCCAGACGAGGGAAACGTGAAAAGACTTTTTTCAAGTTGGCTTGATTTTCTTCACGATTTTTCTTTAAAAAGGCTCCCATTTCCAAGTTTTCCATAACAGTCAAACCCGGGAAAACATGGCGTCCCTCAGGAACTTGTGAAAGACCAGCTGCAACAATTTTTTGCGCAGGCAACTTTTGAATTTTTTTTCCTAAAAACTGAATTTTACCAGCACTTGGACGAACCAAACCTGAAAGGGTACGAAGAATGGTTGTTTTACCAGCACCATTGGCACCAATCAAGGAAACAACTTCACCTTCGTTAACCTCGAAACTTACATCACGAACTGCTTGGATCATACCGTAATGCACAGAGAGGTTTTCAACTTTTAACATAGACATTAGGCTTCACCTCCTAGATAAGCTTCGATAACGCGTTTGTTGTTCTTGATCTCATCTGGAGTCCCATGAGCAATCAAACGACCATATTCAAGAACATAGATACGCTCAGTGACTTCCATAACCAAGTTCATATCGTGTTCGATGAGCATGATGGTAATTTTAAATTCGTCTTTGATACGACGGATCAATTCTGTTAATTCAGCTGTTTCTTGTGGATTCATACCAGCTGCAGGTTCGTCCAAAAAGAGGATCTTAGGTTCAGTTGCCAGAGCACGAACAATTTCTAATCGACGTTGTTGACCATAGGCCAGATTCTTGGCAAGAGTATTTGCGTCACCATCCAAATCAAAAATCTTCAGCAAGTCCAAAGCTTTGCTTTTTAATTCTTCCTCATTCTTATAAAAAGCTGGTAGACGTAGGAAGCTCGCAAGGACATGTTGTTTATGATGATTGCTAAATGCAATCAAAACATTTTCCAAAACTGTCAAGTCCTTGAACAAACGAATATTTTGGAAGGTACGACTGAGACCAAGTGAAGCAATCTTATAGGGAGTTTTCCCATTTAGGAGGTGACCATCTAGTGTCACTGTACCTTCGCTCGGTTCATAAACACCAGTCAAGAGATTGAAAAGGGTTGTTTTACCAGCTCCGTTTGGTCCAATCAAACCAACCAATTCTCCCTCGTTCAATTCAAGAGTGACATCTCCAACAGCTGTTAGACCGCCAAAATGTTTGGTTAACTGTTTAACTTCAAGTAATGCCATTAGTTTTGTCCCTCCTTCTTAGATTTTTTAAAGAAACGTGATAGACTCAATTCCCATGTCCCAAGAAGTCCACCTGGTCTGAAGATCATCACCAATACAAGAGCCAAAGCGTAGATGATCATACGTACGCTAGCTACATCTTGAAGGAGCATATTTAAAATTCCTAAAACAATCGCTGAAACGATGGTACCAGTAATAGATCCAAGTCCACCAAATACAACGATAATCAATACGTTGATGGAATTAATAAAGGTGTAATCTTTTGGGACAACAGATCCGATAAAACCAGCCTGAAGTGAACCAGCAATACTTGCTGTAATGGCACCAAAGACAAAAGCGATAATCTTGATCTTTGTAGTGTTTACCCCAACGGACTCTGCAGCAATCTCATCCTCACGAACAGATAAAGTAGAGCGTCCAATTGGACTACGTAAGAAGTTGAGGGTTGCAATAGTTGTGATAATTACAAAAAGATAAACCATCTGCCAGTTGGTAAAGTTTGGAATACCTAAGATACCAGCAGCACCGTTGGTCAAACTTCCACCATTAATGATAAAGATACGAATGATTTCTGAAACACCTAGTGTTGCAACAGCCAGATAATCCCCCTTCAAGCGTAGAGTTGGAATCCCAACAAGCAAAGCTACTGCACCAGAAATCAAGGCACCCAAGACCATTGCTCCAAAGAAGGCACCATAGGTTGGTGATTTGGAACCAATAATCGCTGCTGCATATGCCCCAATCGCCATAAAACCTGCATGACCGAGTGAGAATTGTCCTGAAAAACCAACAATTAAGTTCAAACCTACTGCAAGGATGATATTAATCCCAATTTGTTCTAAAATTTGGACATGGAATAGATTGAGAACACCAGCAGAAACCAGTACACTGATCAACCCATAACCTGCTAACAGAAGGAATAACCAGAGAATATTTACTTTAAGATTTGTCTTCATTGTTTACACCTTCTCTTTCACATTCTTGCCAAGGATACCTGCAGGACGAACAATCAGAATCAGAAGTAAGATTCCATATACGATGGCATCACGGAAATCAGACATACCAAAGGCAGTTGCAAAAGTTTCCAACAAGCCAATCACAAATCCCCCTAGAGCTGCACCAGGAATAATCCCGATACCACCAAGAACGGCCGCAACGAATGATTTCAGACCTGGAGTCACACCCATCAATGGTTCAAGAGAGTTGTAGTAAAGGGCAATCAGGACACCTGCCGCTCCAGCAAGGGCTGAACCCAAAGCAAAGGTAAAGCTGATTGTACGATTTACATTAATTCCCATCAATTGAGCTGCGTCACTATCAACCGATACCGCACGCATGGCTTTCCCCATTTTTGTTTTTTGAACAATCACTTGCAATAAAATCATCAGGAGTAAGGAAACTGCTAAAATCATTAACTGGACGTTTGTCAAGCTGATTGGTCCTAAATCATAGCGAACTGTTTGAATGGCTTGAGGAAAGGCACGAGTATTGGCACCGACCAAGTAAACCATCCCGTATTCCAGTAGGAAAGACACTCCGATAGCTGTAATCAAAACAGCAATACGTGTAGAGTGTCGCAAAGGACGGTAGGCAAGAAACTCAATCACAACACCAAGTAGTGCAGTTCCTGCCATTGAAATAATCAAAGCTAAAAAGAAATCCATTTGGAAAGAATTAATCAAAAAGTAACCAATAAAGGCACCCATCATATAAATATCACCGTGGGCGAAGTTGATGAGTTTGATAATTCCATAAACCATGGTATACCCCAGGGCCAAAAGTGCATAAACACTACCCAGAATTAGACCATTCACAAGTTGTTGGAGCATAGCATTCACTCTTTTCTATCGTTATTTTTTAGAAAATTTCTCAATTTTCACAAGTTCATAAACACCGAAACAGGGAGTGAGTCAAAGGCTCATTCCCTATTTCAACTACTATTCTAATGTTATGGTTTTACAACTTCTGCTGCTTCCACTTTACCATTGTTCATGGTCATCATGTAAGCCGTCTTCACTGTGTTGTGATCTGCATCAAAGCTCGTTTGACCAGTTACACCATCAAAATCTTTGGTTTTAGCAAGGTTGTCCTTGATTTCACCTGAGTTTTTAGCACCTTTTGCAGCATTAGCTACTAGGTAAACTGAGTCATAGGCCAAAGCTGAGAATGTTGAAGGTTCTTCGTTGTATTTAGCACGGTAGGCTTCAAGGAAAGCTTTAGCTTTTGCAGAAACATCAACTGTAGTTGAGAATCCTGAGATGAAATAAATGTTTGATGCTCTTTCAGCAGTTGCTTGTTGAACAAATTCTTCACCGTTAAAGCCGTCACCACCAACGATTGGTTTATCAATTCCCATGCCACGTGCTTGGTTTACGATTTTACCTGCTTCTGTGTAGTAACCTGGAACAACGATAGCGTCAAACTCTTTCCCTTTCATTTTAGTAAGGGCTGCTTGGAAGTCTGTATCACCTGCCACAAACGTTTCATCTGCTACAATCTCACCCTTGTAGGCTTCGCGGAAAGATTTAGCAATACCTTTAGCATAGTCACTAGCATTGTCCGTATAAAGAACAACCTTCTTAGCATTCAATTTGTTTGTCACATAGTTTGAAATGATCTTCCCTTGGAAGCTATCTTGGAAAGTTCCGATAAATAGGTACTCTTGACCTTTGGTCAAACCGTCTTGAGTCGCACTTGGTGAAATCAATGGCACTCCTGCTTGAGTAGCGTTGGCTACAGCTGCGGCAGTTGCTCCAGATGTCGCAGGTCCTACGATAGCTGCAACTTTTGATTGAGTTACAAGGTTCGTTGTAACAGAAGCTGCTTCAGCTGTTTCAGATTTGTTGTCTTTGTCTACAACTTCGATTTGTTTTCCATCGATACCACCAGCAGCATTGATTTCATCAACAGCAAGTTGAGCACCCTTTTGCTCAGAAGTACCGTAGGCAGCTACAGCACCTGTTTCTTCAAAGTTAAAACCAATTTTAACTGTTTTCTCGTCTACTGGATTACCAGTTGTATTTGACGCTCCTGACTTGACCTCTCCACAGGCAGCAAGAAGAGCCACACTAGCAAGAGCCACAAAAGATAGGGCAAATTTTTTCTTCATTTTTAATCTCCTTATAGTTGTTTCAAAAATAGTATGTTAAGAATATACCGAATTATCAGAAAATTGTCAACACATTTATCTCATTTTTTTAAATGATAACGTTTTCCTCAGTGCGATAGAGATTGCCAACAAAGGGAGTTTCTAACTCTTGAATGTGGCAACGTCTTATTTTTTTGATAAATCTTTCCTTACCTAATCTCTCAACTAAGTCATCTAGCTCCTCAGTTGGAACATAGAGCTGCAAGTAACGATGTTTTTTGGAATGGTAACAGATATCACCGTATTCCTGAAGTTTTTTTGCATCTCGATTATAGTAAAGATAGATGATTAATCCTGAACGATTGACCTTTTCAAACATGGTGAATCCTCTTTCTAAGAAATCTTCTCCTAATTATATCAAAAAAAGCAAACTCCGTCGAGTTTGCTTTTTAGGTTGATTAGCTCAAAGAATTGTTAACCATGATTTCATCAATGAAGCCATATTCGAGCGTTTCTTGGGCACTCATCCAGTAATCACGTTCAGCATCCGCGTGAATTTGCTCAACTGATTTACCTGAGTTAGTCGCAAGGATTTGCTCCAAAGTCTTACGAGTTTTAAGCAAGTGCTCTGCAGCGATTGCCATATCTGTCTGCTGGGTACCACCACCTGTGCCACCCATTGGTTGGTGAATCATGTACTCTGCATTTGGAAGCATGAAACGTTTGCCTTTTGCGCCACTTGATGCAATGACAGTCCCCATGGATGCAGCCATCCCCATAACGATTGTTTGGACATCTGCCTTGATAAAGTTCATGGTATCAACGATTGCCAAACCAGCTGAAACAGAGCCTCCAGGTGTGTTGACATAAAGGTAAATATCCTTTGTGCTGTCTTGGGCATCCAAGAAGAGCAACTGGGCGATAACGGAGTTAGCCATGTTATCTTCAACCGGACCTGTTAGCATGATGATGCGATCTTTCAGAAGACGAGAGTATATGTCATAGGAACGTTCTCCACGGCTTGTTTGTTCAATAACTACAGGAATCATTCATTTCTCCTTTTATGTTGAATTTTCTTAGTCTTACGACTCAATACAGAACTATTATATCTTTTTGGTCAAAAAAGGTCAAATTTTTGCTCTATACTATCGACAGAACCAAAAATTCAACCTCCTCACGAAATTAGAAATAGTCTCCAATTTCAACTTTAAGACTCTATCTGAGTCTTATTTCGTACCGAACAAGCGGTCTCCAGCATCTCCGAGACCTGGAACAATATAGCCATGTTCATTCAAGTGTTCGTCCAGAGCTGCTGTAAAGATTTCGACATCTGGGTGAGCTGCTTGAAGAGCTTTCACTCCTTCTGGAGCAGCTACTAGGCAGACAAACTTGATATTTGATGCGCCACGTTTTTTAAGCGAGTCTACGGCCAAGATTGCTGATCCACCTGTTGCAAGCATTGGATCGACGACAAAGATTTGACGTTGGTCAATGTCCTCAGGCAATTTCACCAAGTATTCAACTGGTTGAAGGGTTTCTTCATTACGGTACATACCAATGTGCCCAACTTTTACTGCTGGAACCAAGCTCAAGAGGCCATCTACCATCCCGATACCTGCACGCAAGATTGGGACAATCGCCAATTTTTTACCAGCCAATTGTTTTTGAACTGTTTTTGTGATTGGTGTTTCGATTTCCACATCTTCAAGTGGAAGATCACGAAGTACTTCATACCCCATCAACATTGCAATCTCATTTACGAGCTCACGAAAAGCTTTTGTAGAAGTATCTGTACGACGCAAGATTGACAATTTGTGTTGAATAAGTGGATGATTAATGACTTCAATTTTTCCCATTTTCTGAATTCCTTCTTTCAATTTATTCTTCTTATTATATCAAAAAAATGGTTTAAAAAAAGCTTTATAAACCACCTGTTTTTTTATTAATTTCTAAATCAAATCTGCCTCTTGGAGAGCTGTCTGAACAGTCTCTAATGGTAAATGGGTTAACTCGGTACCTTTTTTTCGTGATAAAGGTATTGGGCATAGTCATCCATTCGGTACTGGTTGATATAAACTACGCGCTTGCGACCAACTTGTAGCAGTTGTTTGGTGCAGTTCAGACAAGGGAAATGGGTCACATAAGCTGTAAATCCCTTTAGGTACCCCTCGTTCGGCTCCTTGCAAGATGGCATTGACCTCGGCGTGAAGGGTTCGGACACAGTGTCCTTCAATGACAAGACATTCGTGGTCGATGCAGTGCTCCGTTCCTGATACGGAACCATTGTAGCCTGTTGAAATCACCTTATTGTCCTTGACTAGGACAGCTCCTACTTTGGCGCGTTTACAAGTGGAACGATTAGCAATCAGTAAGGCCTGGGTGCAAAGTACTCATCCCAAGCTAGTCTTTTTTTCTGTCATAAGTCTTCTCCTTGTCCTCTATTTTTTTGAAAAATGGCAAGCGTAAATCAGCAATCTTTTTCAGCTGGAACCTTCATTCCATCCTTGATCCATTTGAGTAGAACCGATACGATGGCAGAACTCCAAAAACGAATGCAGATAGTCGCTGACACCTTTTTGATTTTTCCGTGGTATTTTTTTCCAGAAATTCCTGCATAGCTTGGACAAAAAAATCTTTTTCCAAGTGGTAGTCCAGAGCAAGTTGGATAACCTTAGCTTCTTTCTTTGTCGCTTGGAAAAAGGTGAACCCAGACCAAATAAAGGTCGGTTTTTAACATCGTAGTGGCTCAACTGTTCCATGATATTATGAACACTGCGTTTAAAGACGCTTTCTAAAAATTGCTTCTTTAGAATCATAATTGCGATAAAAAGGCGCGCGTGAGACACCCGCCCGCTTGACCAACTCTGAGATACTAATCTTAGCCAAATCTTTTTTCTCCAGAAGTTGCAAAAGAGCCGTCTCGATTGCTTCTCTGGTTAAAAAATTGGATTCTTGATTGGATTTTCTGAGATTTTCAAGAGATTTTTCAGATATTTTACGTTCAGACATAACAATTTCTTTCTACTTGTGACAACAGAGAGGTGGTACTTTTGTTTCAAGGGCTTTCATGATATAATTGTAAAAAAAGACAGAACCTTTGTCAATGTATAAGTGACAAAGATGGAGAATTTCTATGACTTGGAAGATTGTAGCTGACTCTGGTTGTGATTATCGTCAACTGGCAACTCCTGCTATTGATACTAAATTTGTTAGTGTTCCTTTAACCATTCAAGTAGCTGATCAGGTCTTTATCGATGATGCCAATCTCGACATTGACCACATGATGAAAACCATGTATGCGACTTCTGAGGCTTCAAAATCAGCTTGTCCTAGCCCTGATGATTACTTGCGTGCATTTGAAGGTGCCAAACATATTTTTGTCGTTACTATCACTGGTACTCTTTCAGGTAGTCACAATAGTGCACAGCTCGCTAAATATCTACCTTGAAGAACACCCTGACACTCAGATTCATGTGATTGATAGTTTATCTGCAGGTGGGGAAGTTGATTTGATTGTCGAAAAAATCAATGACTTGATTGACCAAGGACTTTCTCATGAGGAAATTGTTGAAGCTATCACAGCCTACCAAGAAAAAACAAAATTGCTCTTTGTCCTCGCTAAAGTTGATAACTTGGTAAAAAATGGCCGTTTAAGTAAGCTTATCGGTACAGTCGTTGGTCTTCTCAACATCCGTATGGTTGGGGAAGCAAGTGAAACTGGAACTCTAGAATTGCTACAAAAAGCTCGTGGTGCTAAAAAGTCTCTTCAAGCAGCCTATGAAGAACTCATCAAGGCTGGCTATGCTGGTGGTCGTATCGTCATGGCTCATCGCAGCAATGAAAAATTCTGTCAGCAATTGTCAGACCGCTTGCTGGAAACATTCCCACAAGCCAATATCAAAATCCTCCCAACTTCTGGTCTCTGCAGTTTTTATGCAGAAGATGGCGGTTTGTTAATGGGATATGAAATTAACTAAGATTATGAGCAACAAGAGATGCCAAGCATCTCTTGTTTTTTGTGGTACAATAGAGCTATGAAACATTTTGATACTATTGTCATCGGTGGAGGTCCTGCTGGCATGATGGCTACGATTTCCAGTAGCTTTTATGGTCAGAAAACTCTTCTCATCGAAAAAAATCGCAAACTTGGTAAAAAATTAGCTGGAACAGGCGGTGGTCGTTGTAACGTAACCAACAACGGGAGTTTAGACGACCTACTGGCTGGCATCCCTGGGAATGGGCGCTTTCTATATAGTGTCTTCTCTCAGTTTGATAACCATGATATCATCAACTTTTTTACGGAAAATGGAGTCAAACTTAAGGTCGAAGACCACGGACGCGTCTTTCCTACTAGTGACAAGTCTCGGACTATTATCGAGGCCTTGGAAAAGAAAATCACTGAACTCGGTGGTCAAGTTGCTACTCAAACAGAGATTGTTTCGGTTAAAAAGGTGGATGACCAGTTTGTCCTTAAGTCCGCAGACCAAAACTTCACTTGTGATAAACTCATTGTCACAACTGGCGGAAAATCCTATCCTTCTACAGGTTCGACTGGTTTTGGACATGAGATCGCCCGTCATTTTAAACATACCATTACTGAGCTTGAAGCCGCTGAAAGTCCATTGTTGACAGATTTTCCTCACAAAGCGCTTCAGGGGATTTCGCTGGACGATGTGGCCTTAAGTTATGGCAAGCATGTCATCACTCATGATCTGCTCTTTACCCACTTTGGTTTATCTGGCCCTGCTGCCCTGCGCATGTCTAGTTTTGTCAAAGGTGGGGAGGTTATTTCACTGGATGTTTTGCCTCAACTTTCTGAGAGCGATTTGGTGGCTTTTCTAGAAGAAAATCGGGAAAAATCCTTGAAAAATGCCTTAAGAACCTTACTCCCAGAACGCTTGGCAGAATTTTTTGTTCAAGATTATCCTGAAAAAGTCAAACAGCTAACTGAAAAAGAACGGGAACAACTTCTCCATTCTATCAAAGCCCTCAAAATCCCTGTGATTGGAAAAATGTCCCTTGCCAAGTCCTTTGTCACCAAAGGAGGCGTCAGTCTTAAGGAAATCAATCCTAAAACCCTTGAAAGTAAGCTAGTTCCTGGCCTCCACTTTGCCGGCGAGGTACTGGATATCAATGCCCACACGGGTGGCTTTAACATCACTTCTGCCCTCTGTACCGGCTGGGTGGCAGGCTCAAATCCAATAAATACCAAATAAGAAAGGAAGTCCTTTGGAACATATTATTTTACTAAGAGGCGTTACTCCTAATGGAAAAAATGCTATCCCGAAAATGTCTTATTTGGCAGATATTTTGACAGAAGCTGGGTTTCAACACGTTCGAACCTATATTCAAAGTGGGAATATCATTCTTGAAAGTGACTTAGATTTAGAAGAAATACGAGAACGCATTCATACTCTGATAAAGGAAAAAATTGGAGCTGACTTAAAAATGGTTATCAAGAATAAGAACGATTTTGAAAAGATTGTTCAAGAGAACCCATTTAGAGAAGACTATCTTCATGATCGTGTACATGTGATTCTTTATCAGGGAGTTATCCAAAGTCTGCCATTAGAAAAATTGAAAGCTGACTACGGTGAGGAAGAAATTTGTGTAGACGATCACTGTCTCTACCTCTATCTCCCTAGAACTGCAAAACGAAAAAAGCTCAATACCAACTATCTTGAAAAATTGTTTGGCGTGGATTTGACCATGCGAAAGTTAAACGTCGTGGAAAAGTTACTAACAAAATAGGAAAAACAATATGAACAGACAAGAATTAGTCGAATTTGTCAACATGTGCATGATTAAAAACGGAAACAAAGTTCTAGTTCAAGATCGAGTTAATCCCGACTGACCCGGCATCACTTTTCCTGGTGGTCATGTAGAGCGTGGAGAATCTTTTACCGATGCAGTTATCAGAGAAGTCAAGGAAGAAACTGGACTAACCATATCCAAACCTCAACTTTGTGGTATCAAAGACTGGTACGATGACGAGGATTACCGCTATGTCGTCCTCTTTTACAAGACAGAACACTTTACTGGTGAACTCCAGTCTTCAGACGAAGGTACTGTTTGGTGGGAAGAATATGAAAATCTTTCTCATCTGAAACTTGCAACTGAGGATATGTCAGACATGCTGCGTGTTTTTTTAGAAGACGATTTAAGTGAATTCTTTTACTAGAAAGACGGTGACGACTGGCTTTATGAGTTAAAATAAAAGAACAGAAAAAAATGACCTAAGCTTCAAAAGTTAACTTTTGAAGCTCAGGTCATTTCTTAGTCCTTTTTAATCTGATAATAAATAAGATCCGCAACGTAGTCTTTTCTCTCCACACCATTGGTAATGGTTTTTAGATAAGACATTCCCGCTTTTTCCATGACACGGCCTGAAGCTGGGTTGAGACTGGCGTAACGAGCTCTGACTTTTTGAAAGCCTGCTTGAGTAAAACAAAAGTCTAACACAGCTTTCAAGGCCTCCGTCATCGTACCACGACCCCAATAATTTTTTCCTAAAATATACCCAATTTCACAACTTAAATCTTCCTCGTGCGTTGCAACGATGCTGATATCTCCTATCACTTGCTCTGGGTTTTCTTTGAGACAAATGGCCCATTTGTAATAGTTGGGATTGGTATAGGATGCAACCCAATTTCGAATCGAGTTTCGAGTCACCTCAAGATTCGGATGGGGATCCCAGGTGACATAGGTCAAATTCTCAGCAGATGAAGCCCAATTTTGAAACATGGCTTCTGCATCACTCTCCACAAATCTTCTCAAAATCAAACGTTCTGTCTGTAACATTTGCGTACCGATTGCTTTCATGGCGCCATCTCGCTTTCTGATATATGGTTCTCTGTCAAATCTCCATTGAAACTTGTTTTTGCTTTCGAATCTCAATGCTCAAGCTAAATATCCACTGGGCCTCCTCGTTTTCCTGTTTCTAGACTCGGGGTAAAAACCTCCACTGGAGGTTTTTACTCCCAAAAGTCATCAAATACAGTGATTGGTAGGTGGCGTTTGTGTTGGCCTTTATGCCACCAGTTTTCGATAGTCGCTTGGGCTTCTGGACTGATTGTTTTGCCTTCAAGGTAGTCATCAATTTCATTGTAAGTGACTCCCAAGGCTACTTCGTCTGCAATACCTGGTTTGTCTTCTTCCAAATCTGCTGTTGGGATTTTTTCATAAAGGGCTGGGTCTGCACCAAGTTCCTTCAAGAGTTGTTTCCCTTGACGTTTATTGAGGCGATAAAGAGGGAGAATATCTGCACCACCGTCACCAAACTTGGTAAAGAAACCTGTGATATTTTCCGCAGCATGGTCTGTTCCAATGACCGCTCCGCTATGGGCACCCGCAAGGGCATATTGGGCAATCATACGACTACGAGCTTTAATATTCCCCTTGTTGAAGTCTGAAACAGGACTTCCTGTCGCTTCGACTGCAGCTGTCATAGCATCAGCTGATTCCTTGATATTCACAACCAAGCTGACATCCGGCTGGATGAAAGCGAGGGCTTTTTGAGCATCTGCTTCATCAGCCTGCACTCCATATGGCAGGCGAACAGCGATAAATTGGTAGCTGTCATCTCCTGTCTCTGCTCGCATTTCTTCCATCGCTAATTGCGCCAAGCGCCCTGCCAAGGTTGAGTCTTGTCCTCCAGAAATCCCTAGTACAAAGGTTTTAAGGAAGGGGTGTTTTTTCAAGTATCTTTTTAAGAAATCAATCGAAAGACGAATTTCTTCCTGGGCATCAATCACTGGTTTGACGCCCAATTGCTGGATAATGGTCTCTTGCAAACTCATTCTTCTTCTCCTTCACCAAGGGCTTCTTTGCGCATCTTGTCAATCAAGTCCATTTTGTCCTGCCAAATATCACGCGCCAAATCTACTGGGTAATGTTGCGGATTGAGAACACGTTTGTACTCGTCCCAAAGCTTGTCAAATTCCTTACGGGCATAATCCTGAATGTCAGTCAAACTAGGCAAGTTGTAAACTAATGTTCCTTCTTTGAAAATATCCACCAAGAGAGGAACGGCATCAAAATTACGAACGGTCTTTTTGATGTAGGTATAAGTTGGATGGAACATCTTGATTTCTGTCATGCCACTCACATCCACACCATCATAAGTGATGTAGTCGCCTTCTGACTTGCCTTTTTCACGACTGGTAATGCGCCATACCTGCTTCTTACCTGGCGTTGACACTTTTTCCGCATTATTAGACAGTTTGATGGTATTGCGCATCTGACCATTCTCATCTTCGATAGCTACAATCTTATAAACTGCACCAAGAGCAGGCTGGTCATAGGCAGTAATCAGCTTGGTTCCCACACCCCAGACATCAATCTTAGCCTTTTGCATCTTGAGGTTGAGGATAGTATTTTCATCTAGGTCATTAGAAGCATAAATCTTAGCCTCTGTAAATCCAGCCTCGTCCAGTTGCTGACGGACTATCTTGGAAATGTAGGCAATATCCCCAGAGTCAATCCGCACACCCATAAAGTTAATCTGATCACCCAACTCACGCGCTACCTGAATGGCAGCTGGCACACCGATACGAAGTGTATCGTAAGTATCTACTAAAAAGACACAGTCACGATGGGTTGACGCATAAGCCTTGAAGGCTTCATAATCGTTTCCATAAACCTGTACCAAGGCATGGGCGTGGGTTCCTAGGACGGGAATTCCAAAGAGTTTCCCTGCTCGCACGTTGCTGGTTCCATTGGCGCCACCAATCACGGCTGCGCGTGTTCCCCAGATAGCTGCATCCATTTCTTGCGCACGACGTGTCCCAAACTCCATCAAGGGTTCATCCTCAATGACCGAACGAATACGTGCTGCCTTGGTCGCTATCAAGGTTTGAAAGTTAACGATGTTCAAAAGGGCCGTTTCAACCAGCTGACACTGAGCCAGTGGACCTTCTACCTGCACAATTGGTTCATTGGCAAAAACCAAATCCCCTTCCTGAGCAGAACGAACCGTCAACTCCAACTTGAAATTGCGGAGGTAATCTAAGAACGCCCCATGATAGCCAAGCGACTCTAAGTAGTCGATATCACTATCTGAAAAGCGCAAGTCTTTAAGATAATGTACAATTCTTTCCAAACCAGCGAAAACTGCATAACCGTTCTGAAAAGGTTGCTGGCGGAAATAAACTTCAAAGACCGCCTTTTTATTGTGAATCCCTTGGTCAAAGTAAACTTGCATCATATTGATCTGGTACAAGTCCGTGTGCAATGTCAAACTATCATCTGGATACATCTGTTTTCCTTCTTCCTACTTTACAAAGGTATGAACGTATTCTACCACTTTCACACCATCCGATAAATTAGTACTATTATAACACATTTTACCGAGATTGATAAAAAGATAACAAGCTATTCTCCGTTCTCCAGTTCATCCATATCTTGCTCAAACTTTTTTTGAGCCCATTCGCCATAACTTTTAAGGCCGAGATTGCCGATAAAAACCCAAGGAAGGTAAATCAGATAAGTAATGACCCAAGCAGACAAATATTTAACGTTCAAAGGATTGTGCTGATAAATTTCGATATTGAATTGATAATTCTGCAACATCAAAAGAGTCGTAATAGCGAGAGTTATCAGCAAACACCCTATAATTGTAAAATGAAAACGACTATAGTAGTTCACACCCAAATCTCGAGCACGGCCGAAAAAGTAAGAAGTTCCAATAATGATAATAATGAGAATCATTCTCGGATTAAAAAGACTTGGTGCTAATACTGTAATCATATAAGATAAAAGCAAGAAAGCTATAGAGATATAGAAACTTTCAGCTCCCGCTTTATTCATCAGTTGTTCTTCTCTTTCGTCTAGTAATTGATAATAAAAAAATCTATTTTTCATCTTCTTCCTCCCAAACTTGCTGATTTCTGCGATTCAAGTATAGGATAACTCTATCCATAGAATAACTCCCAACGAGATAGATGATAACTGCTAGAACCACTTTTAGGGAGTACTTCCAAGTCAATAGATTGACTAGTTCCTCGCGATTGCCTACGATATCAATCAATAAAACCACTATAGAAAATACCAAAGCAGATAAAATTCTTTCTTTTCCAGTATTCTCAACAATATCTCGAATGTCAATTCCAACATACATGCGGCGAATAATGGCATACAAGCCAACTCCGAACAATAAAAGTAATTCTGGCAAATAGGACAGAAGTGTTAAATTGAAAATATAAACTTTGGCAAAAATTTCCAGTGCCAAAAATAGGCACATTCCCAAAAGAATTTCTCCTGAAATCTTTCCATCCAATTTTTCCGTACGTTCATCTTTGATCACAAGTTTTTTTCTATTTTTCATCTTCTTCCTCCCAAAATAATTGATCTAAAGTTTTGCCTAAGCATCTGCAAATGGACTGACAGAGCGAAAGACTGGGATTGTATTTCCCAGCTTCAATCAGGCCAATAGTCTGTCGCGTAACCCCGACAGCCTCTGCCAAATCGCCTTGTGTTAAATCAAGCTCCACCCGAGCTAATTTTAATTTTAAATTTTTAGCCACTAGCGTCCTCCTTCAAATTTTTAAAAAGTTACACTTCTTTTTAAAAACATTATACCATATATCTAACTTAATGCAATATATAAATGTCATTTTGTAATGTTTTATTAACAAAAAACTCTCTATCGTAAAAAATAGAGAGTTTTGTCTTTAAATATAGGATTTCAAAATATCAACGACATCGCTTCTTTTCTTAACCTGATAGGCCTTGATGCCCAATTTTTCAGCTGCGCTTGTATTGTCCTCAATATCGTCTAGAAAGACACAGTGTGTAGGATCTAACTGATATTTATCGAGAATCTCCTTAAACATTGCCAAATCAGGCTTTATAGCTTTTATATCACAGGATAGGACAAAACCATCCAAAACCTCCTTTAAGGGAGATAATTGCTCATCCAGCAAGTCATAAAATACCTTTGAGGTATTGGACAAGACAAAGATCCGATGACCCTTTTTCTTTAGTTCTGACAAGACAGGAAAGACTTCCGTATAGATATCAATGTAGCTAGGCCAATTCCAGATAACCTCTTCAACCTTCTTTTGATAGGTATTTCCAATCATCGACACAACTTCTAGCACTAATTCTTCTCTCGTCATAGTACCAAAGTCTAATTTTTCCCAAAGTCCCGACTGAAATATAGTCTTATCTAAAATCAGATAATCCTTCTTCGTATCCGAAACGCCTTGCAAAATCTTATCCTTGTTCCATTCTAACAAGACGTTGCCCATATCTAGTATTATGTCCATTAGCCCACCTCCATAGTGATGTGAAAAATCCTCTTTGCTTTATACCTTCATATTTATCTTACAAATCCTTTTGGTAATAGTATCTTTGCCCTGTGTAGGGATAGTCTTGCAAGGTAAAGACTTCCTTGTAGCCATGCCTTTTATAAAAATCTGGCGCTTGAAACTGGTAAGTATTCACGAAAGCAAAACGACAGTTTCGATGCTTAGCTTCATTTTCAGCTTGCTGCAATAGTTTCGAACCGATTCCTTGTCCACGCAATTCCTCTTTCACAAACAAATATTCGATTTCCAGCCAATTTCCGAAAGTCTCTGCTACTAAACCTGCCATAAGATTGCCCTTTTCGTCTTCGACATAAAGATTCAGTGGCTCGCTTTCAGCCTCTTCTCTTTTGGAACGATTATAAGCACGAATCAGATTTCCTATTTCTTGCGCTTTCTGGGACGCTTTATTTTCCAATCTAAAGTGCATCCAAACCTCCTTCGAACTATTACAGCTTGATTATAATCTTATTTCAATAGACTGTCAAACTAAAAAGAACTCACCAAGCAAAGTTGATGAGTTCATGATTTATTTCCTAAATTTCCACTGGCTATAAATTCCGAAACCGATAATCCAGATAGCAGAACCAACTGCCCCCATGAAGGTAGACTCTTGTAAAAAGAGGGTTACAAAGACAAAGATAAAGAAGAGCATGGTTAAAGGATTTAAGAAACGATACTGAGGCATGAGGTAGCCATCCGCCATGAAGTCTTGTGACTTGCGGTATTTGAGATGAGCCACCATGATCAAGATATAAATCGCGATGTAAACACCTGATGAAGACGCCGTAATCAAAGCAAAGGCATCGGAAACACCTGGCAAAACATTGATAAAGGCAGCTAGAGCAATCAAGATTGCTGAGGCAATAATGGCATTTTGCGGAACATTGTGACGAGAAAGAGTATCTGCCTTGATTGCTTTTAAGAAGCGATTGGGTGAATCATGGGCAATCTGGTAAAGGTGTCGCCCTGTTGAATAGAGGGTTGAATTAAGAGCAGATGCTGCCGACGTCAAAACAACGAAGTTAATCAGAGCTGCCGCCCACTTGATACCTGCTAGCTCAAAAACCGTTACAAATGGTGAATCTGAAGAAGCAAGTTCTCTCCAGGGAATGATAGACATAATGGCTAATAGGGCTCCACCATAGAAGAAGACAATTCGGAGGGGAATTTCTTTAACTGCTTTTGGCAAAACCTGACGAGGATTCTTGGTTTCAGAAGTTGTCACTCCGATAAACTCAATCATCAGATAGGCAAAAAATACCATTTGAAAGGCCATGACAAAGTTCATAACACCGTTTGGAAAAAGAGAGAACTGATCGCTGATATTTGCCAAACTTGCAGTACCATGCGGTGTCTCAAATCCAGTTAAAACCATAAAGGCTCCCGTTGCAATCATAGCTAAAATAGCCACAATTTTAACCATAGCAAACCAAAACTCGACTTCTCCAAAGAGCTTAACCGCAATCAGATTGACCAAGGCCAAAATCGTTAAAAAGACAATCTGAATCAGCCAACTAGGCCAGCTAGGAAACCAAAACTGAACATAATGCGAGATCGCAGTAATTTCTGCCATACCGATAAAGACGACAGACAACCAATAAGACCAAACCGAGAAATAACCCCAGCCTTTCCCCAAATGACGGGTGATAAAGTTGATAAAAGTATGTTGTTCTGGATCCTGGTAGAGCATCTCTCCAACAGCCCTCATCATCAAAAACATAAAGGCTCCTGTAATCATGTAAATCAGGATGATAGAAGGTCCTGTCAGGCTGATGGAGCGACCGGCACCTAGGAAAAGACCTGTTCCGATTGTTCCCGCAATAGCCATCACCTGAACATGACGATTGGTTAGACCACGTTCCATCTTGTTTTTTTTCTTATTTTCACTCATATAGTCTCCTATTTTATTCAAAAAACCAAAAAGGAGTTGAGCAAGGCAAAGCCTCTACTACTCCTTTTTCATTCTATTTAGGCTGTTTTTTCAACCTTTAAGATTTTGACATCATAGCTACCAACTGGTGTCTCGATGGTCGCTGTATCACCAGTCTTCTTGCCGATCAAGGCTTGTCCAATTGGGCTCTCATTCGAAACCTTACCAGCAAAAGCATCTGCACCTGCAGAACCGACGATGATATAGACTTCTTCGTCATCTTCCCCGATTTCTTGGATCGTTACAGTCTTACCGATAGCTACCTCATCTTGGGCAACTGCATCGCTATTAACGATTTCAGCATAGCGGATTTTTGTTTCTAAACTTGAAATTTGTCCTTCAACAAAAGCTTGCTCATCCTTAGCTGCTTCGTACTCGCTGTTCTCCGAAAGGTCTCCGTAGGAACGAGCAATTTTGATACGTTCTACCACTTCAGGACGACGAACGAGTTTCAACTCCTCTAATTCTTTTTCTAGTTTTTCCTTTTCTTCAAGGGTCATTGGGTAAGTTTTTTCTGCCATTTTTCTCAACTTTCTTTTCTTAATTTGTTTTTAAAACAAAATTATGTGGAAAACCACATAATTTTAGTTTGAACTACTTGATTGTGTCAGTTTGCTATTGATGTGTTCTGCAACGTTTTGATCATGTTCTTCTTTGGTCGTTGCGAAGTACACTTTACCATCTTCGACATTGGCTACAAAGTATAAGTAGTCACTCTTTGTCTGATTTACACTTGCTTCGATGGCATCCAGACTTGGACTGTCTACCGGTCCAGGCATGAGGCCAAGGTGTGTGTAAACATTGTATGGTGAATCAATCGTTGTATCAATTCCAGCATCATCCGCTAGACTAATCTTTTGACCAAGCTTGCCTTGGGCATACAGGATAGCGATATTACTTTGAAGTGGCATACCGAGATTTAGGCGGTTATAGAAGACACCAGCAATCTTCTTGCGGTCTTCCGTCTTGGCACCTTCTTTTTCGACTAGAGAGGCGATGCTGAGCAATTCATTGACAGTCAGATTCTTTTCTTTGATCGTAGCGTAATATGGTGACAAGGCCTTATCCATAGCAGCTAACATCTCATCAATCAAACTTTCAACTGTAGTGCTTTCTTTGATGGTATAAGTTGCTGGGAAAAGGTAACCTTCTAGGCGATAACGAACGCCACTGTCTTTTGTTGGGAGACTTCCAAGAAGGTTTGGATACTTGGCTACTACTTGAGAGATAAAGGTCTCATCTTGAGCTTTGCCAAGAAAGCATCCGCAGTAAGAGGTTCTTTAAATTCACCTTGAAGTTGTCCTACTGTTTGAGCGATTTGCTCTAATGTATAGCCTTCTGGAATTGTCAGACTTGCAAGAGCTGGTTCTTGAGGTTCAGGAGTTCCACCTTTTTGCAATTCTTGGATCAATTCATCTGTACTCATGCTCTTCTTCAAGTTGTAATAACCTGATTTTAAGTCTGCACTCTTATATTTAGCATACAAACTAAAGATAAGTCCATGTTTTACCAAACCAGATTTTTCCAAAGTGCTCCCAATTTCTTGAACATTTGAACCTTCTGGGATTTGAACCGTTACGTAGTCCTTAGAGCTCGCATCAACTGGTTTTAAGGATTCTTGAACATAACCATAACCAAAGAAGCCACCAATACCTACGAGCACTAGGAGAACTAGGAAAGTAAGCAAGCAACCTTTCGCTTTTGATTTCTTATTTTTCTTAGCTGGCTTTGTTCCTTCACGACGACTGCGTCGTGGAGCATCCGCTAAATCATCAACTTTCTCAACTGGAGCAGGCACTACATTCTCCACAACAGAAGGGACTGATTCTTCTTTGTTGTCATCCATTTTATAGGAAACAGCCACTTTAGTTGGAGTAGTATTAAACTCTTTCTCTTCCTTTTTAGGCTCTACAGCATCAATCTTGGCTGGTGCAGGATCTTCTAGTTTTGACTCTTCTGGTTCTGGTGCTGTCACTTCGCTTGATTCAAAACTTGGGCGTGGTGGCACACTTGGGGCATTTTTTAGGACTTCATCCACAGTTGACAGAGAATCTGCCATTAAATCTTCTGTGGCAAGATTGGATTCTTGTTCAGAAGGAGCGGGTGGAGTTACTTGAGAAGATGGAGTTGGGGTGGTCGGACTTTCCTCTTCTTTCCCTCTTCTTTCTCTCTCTCTGACTCTCTCTAAATCGCGTAAAATCTGTTCTTTAAAGCTTAACGTTTCTTCTCTTGATTTCTCGCTCAAAAGCTTTACCTCCTTGTTGGCAATCCATAACATTATATCTTAAAAGTCTCAGAAAAGCAACAAAATATACCTTTCTACAACTATATTTCTTGTTTTCAAGGTTTCCAAACCATGTTATACCAGGTTTCACCTGCATAGGTAGATTGGGATAGTCCTTCATTGACAAAACCATGTTTCTCATAATATGAGATAAGATAATCATGACAAGTCAGGTTAATGCCTTCTCGTTCATGTTCTAAAGCGACTTCCTTCAGAGCACTTAACAGTTTTTTCCCCACTCCCAAAGCTTGCGCTTCCTTAGCTATGGAGAGACAGGTCACAGAAATATAACCTCCAGGTTTATGGCTATAGTCTTTTATTTCTTCTGTAAAGGACTGATCTTGTAGATGACGATGTGGGACGACCGGACCTTCAATGTAGCCAAGGATACGTCCCTCTTTTTCAGCGACGAGAAAGCTGGTCTGAATTTCCCGCAAATGCGCCTCAAAGACCGAACGAGGAATGGCTTCTTCAAGGGAGAAATTCTCTAACTCTATCTCTATAATCCGATCTAAATCCGAAAATCTTGCTTGTCTGATTTTCATACTTCCTCCTGATAAAAGGGATTTTCCCAAATCAGCTGCCAACCAGAACCACTACCATGATGATTTTCTGGCACTTCTTCTTCAACAAAGCCATTCATTTCAAAATACGATAGTAGTTCATCAGGACTCTGCAAAAGAATACCTTGATAATCTAGCTCGACAGTCACCTGTTTCAAGGCTGCAAGAAGAAGAGTTCCCAGCCCCTGTCCCCAATGGTCAGGATGAATGGTCAATAATTTTATTTCTATCCATTTGGGATGAATAGACTGAGCTTCTCCTAAAACATAGCCTAGGAGCTGATTTTCATCCCCAGCTACAAGAAAGGTACCCGCAGTCTTGCGGATACTCTCTTCTAAGGATTGGCGGCTAAGTGCCTCTTCTAACGAAAGAGTGGCTTCTTCAATCGCCAACACTTCTTCTAAATCTGATAGGGTAGCTTGCCTTATAGTGATTGGAATTTCCATTGGTTTTCCTTATTGGAAGTTACTTGTCAAGTTAGACAAAAGACGTTCAAATGAATATTCATAGGTTTGGATGTCTCCCGCCCCCATAAAGACATAGACAGCATTGTCATGGTCTAGGAGTGGAGATACATTCTCAACAGTGATAACCTGGTGTTTCTTGTTGATTTATTGGCTAAGTCTTCTACTTTGACATCACCATGGTCCACTTCACGAGCTGATCCATAGATTTGCGCTAGGTAGACGGCGTCTGCTTGATTCAAGGCTTGTGCAAATTCGTCCAACAAGGCGATGGTTCTAGTAAAGGTATGCGGTTGGAAGATTGCTACGATTTCCTTGCTTGGGTATTTCTGACGAGCTGCATCCAAGGTCGCAATGATCTCTGTTGGATGGTGTGCAAAGTCATCAATAATCACTGTATCATTGACAATTTTTTCAGTGAAACGACGCTTAACACCTGCAAAAGTTTTCAAGTGTTCACGGACCAAGTTCAAATCAAATCCAGCTGTGTAAAGAAGACCAATAACAGCTGTCGCATTCATGATATTGTGACGACCAAAGGTTGGAATGTGGAATTGTCCCAATTCTTGACCACGGAAGTGAACTGTAAAGGTCGAACCCGTTGTTGAGCGAAGGAGATCACTAGCTACGAAGTCATTGCCCTCAGCTTCAAAACCATAGTAATAGATTGGAGCATTGGCTGTAATCTTACGCAACTCAGCATCCTCACCGTATACAAACAAACCTTTGGTAATTTGTTTGGCATAGTCGTTAAAGGCATTGAAAACATCCTCTAGACTTGTAAAGTAATCTGGATGGTCAAAGTCAATGTTGGTGATGATAGAGTATTCTGGGTGGTAAGGCATGAAATGGCGCTCATATTCGTCAGATTCAAAGACAAAATATTTGGCATTAGCTGAACCACGACCTGTCCCGTCACCAATCAAGAAGCTGGTGTCTGTGATGTGAGACAAGACATGTGACAACATACCTGTTGTTGAAGTTTTTCCATGAGCTCCTGCCACTCCCATGCAGACAAAGTCGCGCATAAAGCTACCTAGAAATTCATGGTAACGTTTATAGCTGATGCCATTTTGGTCTGCATAGGCGATTTCAACGTTGTTATCTGGACGGAAGGCATTTCCAGCGATAATCTCAACATCACCTTGTAGGTTCTTTTCATCAAAAGGAAGAATCGCAATCCCTGCCTGCTCTAGTCCACGTTGAGTAAAGTAGTATTTTTCAACGTCTGAACCTTGAACCTTGTGTCCCATTTGGTGCAACATCAAGGCTAGGGCACTCATACCTGATCCCTTGATTCCAATAAAATGATATGTTTTTGACATGCTTTTCTCCCTATTCAGTTATTCTTGTCAGATTCAACTCTTGGGCAACCTGACGTTCCTGTTCTGTTTGCTTATTCTTTTTATTATAGATTTGACTCTTCTTTAGAAAATCATAGTTGTTCTTTTTAGCTTTTCCCGTTTGGGTTTTCGGAGTTGGAGTCGCCACTTGGCCAACCTCTTCAGCTAGAATATAGTGAGACTGGATCAAGTTTTTGCTAAACTTGGCAAGCTCACCTGGATTTTCCTTTTGAAATGGTGCTGTTGGTTGGTTTCCTTGACGAACAAGTGTTGAACCATTGTGTCGTCTGGTATGACTAACATCCTGAGTCAAATACTTGGCTGAACGTTTCTTCTTCAAATCCGCACGCGCCTCTTCTCGAGCCAATTCAGCATACGTTTTTTCAACTTTTTTAGGTTCTGGAGCTGATTCTGGCTTTTTGCTAACCACTGGAGAAACTACGGTTTCTTCCTCATTGATAGGAGACCATTCCAAATAATTCTTATCGCGGTAATCACCTTTGATATTGCTAATAAAGTCTGACTCATCGTACAAGTCCATGACTGGCATTTCGGTCAGCATGATCTCATCATCTGACACCAATGGAAATCGATCTTGTTTCATTTTGTATTTCCTTTCAACACTTCATTATAGCGTATTGTCTTGATTTTTCAAGTGCTGGCTTCAGAAATTCCCAAAATTTCACGAATTTCTGCCAGACTGAGACTCGCACGCGACTCTGTACCATCTAAAACTTGGGAAACCAAATGTTTCTTTTGTTCTTGAAGTTCTTGGATTTTCTCTTCAATGGTCCCCTTGGTAATCAAACGATAGACCTCGACCATCTGCTCCTGCCCCATGCGGTGGGCGCGTCCGATAGCCTGTGCTTCGACAGCGGGATTCCACCAAAGGTCAACCAAAATAACCGTATCAGCTCCCGTTAGATTAAGACCGACACCACCCGCCTTCAAAGAGATGAGAAAGGCATCTCTTTCTCCTTGGTTAAAGGCCTTAGTCATCTCTTGTCTGTCTTGAGCAGGAGTTGAGCCCGTGATTTTGAAGGAGGTCAAGCCCAAGTCTGGAAGTTCTTGCTCGATTTTTTCCAACATTCCTTTAAACTGGGAGAAAATCAAGACCCGATGCCCACCATCAGCCACTTGTAGCAATAAATCTCGGAGACTATTCAATTTACCACTGGATCCTTGGTAATCGTCCATGAAGAGGGCTGGCGTATCGCAGATCTGGCGCAAACGCATGAGACCAGATAAGATTTCTACCCGACTTCTCTGGAATTCTTGATCTGTCACTTGAGCTAGGCGGTCTCGCATCTGTTGCAACTGGGCTAGATAGATGGCCTTCTGCTGGTCTTCCAGTTCGTTTTTATAGACGACTTCAATCAAATCAGGCAGTTCTGTTAGAACTTCTTCTTTCTTACGCCTCATGACGAAGGGCTTGATAAACTGCGCGACTCGGTCAGCCGGTAATTTCATAAACTCCTTTTTACTTGGCAAGAGCCCTGGAAGCACAATTTGAAAGATAGACCACAACTCTCCTAAATGGTTTTCGATAGGCGTACCTGATAAAGCAAAGACTGCTGGTACCACAAACTGGCGCAAACTCTGGGCAATCTTGGTTTGAGCATTTTTCATGACTTGGGCTTCATCTAAGAAGAGAAAATCAAAGTCCATCTCTTGATAAAGCTCGCTGTCTTGACGAAAGGTGGCATAGCTAGTCACATAGATTTGGTGATTTTCAGAAAGAATCGCTTCTCGATTCGCTTTCAAACCATGAACAACAGCCAAATCCAACTGTGGAGCAAATTTCCTGAATTCATCTGCCCAATTGTAGACCAAACCTGACGGCGCTAAAATCAAGACCCGACTGTCTTCGGTCACCTGACTGGTCAAAAAAGCAATAGTTTGCAGTGTTTTGCCCAACCCCATATCATCGGCTAGGATGCCACCAAAGCCATAGTGATAAAGCATCTGAAGCCAACGGACTCCCTTTTCTTGATAGTCTCTCAAACTAGTCTGAACTCGTATATCTCCCAAAGGAAAATCCTCTGGATGGATCAAATCATGAGCTAAATGCTGAAATTCCTCTGAGAAGGAGATCCTGTCTCGACCTTCAAAAAGCTGAGAAAGGCTATAAGCCAGAGATTTTCGAGCTTGAAAAGAACCATCTTTTAGCTCAACCCCCAGTTCATGTAAATTTTGACGAATCTGCTTGGTTTCCTCATCAAAAAAGAATACTTGGTCAGAAGAACTGATATAGAAATCCTGATTGCTGGTCAGGGCTTTAAGAGCTTGATCAATCTCTTCTTGGGCAATCCCTTGGAAATCAAACTGGATTTCCAACAGTCCTCCCTTGGACTCAATCTGAACCCGAGGAGCTTGGACACTGTAGAGCTGATTTATCTCATCAGATAAGAAAACCTGACCCAATTTCTCAAAAGCTGGAATCGTATGGTGAAAGAAAGAATAAACTGCCTCTGGCTTCAAAGCCTGTCTCCAAGACTGAAAATCAGCCTCAAAACCAGCCCCTAAACTAACTTGAAATATCTGGCTTTCAACGGCAACATCGCTAGCGAAAGGTAATTGTTCCAACTGTTGACGACTAGTCACCTTAACATCTCCATAGTCAAACTGGATATCCAAGCGGATGCGGCCGTCATCCTCCCTATCAAAGTAAAAGGTTGGTGAAAAGGGTCTGATTTGCAGGCGCTCAGGAGCAGAAACTGTTCCTAGCTGTCCAAACAAAGGCAGACAGGCGGCTAGGCGATCACGATCACTGTTGTCAAACTGGAGGCATTTTCTCCCTCTTTCTTCCTGAGGAAGCTCCTTGATTTCCTTTAGTAAGCTGATTTGTTTAGGGTTTAAGAGATAAAGATTCCCCTTACGAAAGAGAACCGCTCCCCCATAGAATACGTTAACTCGCTCACTTTCAGAGATCTTCATCTCAAAATAATCGGGATACTCCTGCACGGAAAAAGAGAAAGTTCCGCATCGGGATTTAAATCATGAAAAAGAAGATTTTCATAACTAGTAATCTGGTGCTCAAAATGAAAATCCTCCAAGTTCATCAGCAACTCCACTCCCTGCTCAAAAAAGGTCAGAGGGAAAAAGAGGTGACGACCTTGATTGGGGAAAAAGAGGTCTTGGCTCAGTCCCTCCTCAATCAAGCCACATAAAAAAGTAAGAACTTCTTGACTAGCCGTATCAAAAGCATCCCAAGACAAGTCATTTTCATAGTGTTTCCCAATCATATATGGCTTTCGATGGACTAGGACCTTCAAAAAGAGTGGGATGTCACGGATGACATAATATTTTTGACTATCAACTAAACCGATTCGGAGTGTCCAAAGGAGGCGATTGGTCCCAGCTTCCACCTGACCTTGAGCCGACAAAGTGTAGATTTTTTCTCGCTTCTGAGGTTGGATCCGCTCCAAAAAACTACCACCAAAACTAACCTTGGTTTCGACCTCTTCTTGCTCTTCATGTCCTTTTTCTAAGGCTTGTAAAATCACCTGACCTTCTTCATCATTTTTCAGATAATGCTCGAGCGCTGCGAGGTGAACACAGTAACCTCTTTTTTGGAAAAAATCGCAAGCACAAAAAACCAGATCATCCTCTAAACTGTAGCGCAAGTCTTCTCCCGCCACACGAGTATAGAGGCGATTCCCTTTTTCCTTGATAATCTCAATGTTGCCTGTTTCATAGAGTGTAACCCCCTCCATGCGCAACTTTCCCGGAATCAATTTAGCCATAGTTACCCCTTTATCTTATCTTTTCATTATACCACATTTTCCCCTACGAAAATAGCCTTCTAGGAAGACTTTTATCCTAGAAGGCTCGATTTTTAAAGGGTAGCAAAAGCGGTCACGATGCGTTGACAAACCTCTTCCAGCACTGACTTCGGCATGGCTACATTGAGGCGAGCATGAAGGGTTCCTTCCTCCCCAAAGTCCAAACCTCGGTTCAAGATAACCTTGGCTTCATTCCTCAAAAGCTCTTGCAAGCGGTCATCCGTTAGGTCATAGGCTGAAAAATCAAGCCAGATCAAGTAAGTTCCTTGCGGTTTCATGGCCTTAATCTTGCTTTCGTTGCCCAAAACATCCACTACATAGTTAATGTGGTCCTCGATGACTTCTTTAGTTCTCCTAACCAGTCCTTACCATAACGGTAGGCAGCTTCTGTCGCCAAATAACCCAAACCTGAGATTTCATGCTGATTATTGGCCAACTGACGTTTCTGAAAGGCAACACGAAGCTTTGGATTTTCAATAACTGCATAGGAATTCTTGGTCCCAGCAATATTAAAGGTCTTAGTGGCACTACTCAAGATAAGTGCAAAGTCTTTAAAAGCTGGATCAATGGTATTAAATGACTGGTGTTTGTGACCAAAGAGAGCCAAATCTTGGTGAATCTCATCTGAAACCAACAAAACACCATGTTTTTGGCAGAGATGCCCAATCTTTTCTAACACTTCCTTTTCCCAAACACGTCCACCAGGATTGTGGGGATTGCAAAGGATATAAAGCTTCACATCCTCTTCCACCAATTCCTTCTCCAACTGGTCAAAGTCAATCTCAAACAGCCCATCCTTTTCCACCAAAGAATTGGTAATCAATCTGCGATTGTTCAGTTTGACACTGCGGGCAAAAGGTGGATAGACCGGTGTATTAATCAGAACAGCCTCTCCTTCTTTTGTAAAGGCTTGAATGGCTGTTGAAATAGCTGGTACCACTCCCTCGATAAAGACGAGGGCATCCTTGTCAAAGTGATACCCATGTTGACTGGCTTCCCAGTCCTGAACCGACTTTATCAAAGCATCGCTAGCATAGGTATAGCCATAGACCAACTGATCTGCGTAGGCTTGTACAGCTTGTTGAACTTCAGGCAAAACCACAAAGTCCATATCCGCTATCCAAGCTGGTAGAACTTCTCGATCAGCTTCCGCTTCTTTCCATTTATAAGTATGGTGTCCAAAACGATTGGGCAGGCTTGTAAAATCATATTTTCCCATATCTGTTTTATCCTTCCAAAGCTTGGCGCAAGTCCGCAATCAAATCTCTGGCATCTTCAATCCCAATAGACAAGCGCAAAAGATCATCTGTCAAACCGTAGGAATGGCGTACTTCTGCTGGAATATCCGCATGGGTCTGCGTCGTCGGATAGGTAATGAGACTCTCTACCCCACCCAAACTTTCTGCAAAAGAGAAGACCTTGAGGCTGTTCAAAATATGAGGAATACGTTTCTCATCCACTACTTTAAAGGAAATCATTCCCCCACGACCAGTGTAGAGCACTTCCTTGACTGCTGGAGAATTCTTCAAAAAGGCAACCACTTCTTGGGCATTAGCTGTAGAACGCTCCATGCGCAGAGACAAGGTCTTAAGACCACGAATCAACTGATAACTATCAAATGGAGACAAGACCGCACCTGTCGTATTGAGATTGTAGAACAGTTGTTCATATAGTTCTAAACTATTAGTCACAACTACCCCAGCCAAAACATCATTGTGCCCTGCTAGGTATTTGGTAGCCGAATGAAGAACAATATCTGCACCATCTTCGATTGGTCGTTGGTAAATCGGACTATAGAAGGTATTGTCTACGACTACTTTGGCACCCTTAGCGTGAGCTATTTGGGCTAGTTTGCAATATCAAATTCTAACATCAAAGGATTGGTTGGCGTTTCGATGTAGAGAACATCCACATGATTTTCCAGCTCAGCAATCAACTCTGCTTCAGTATTAGCATAGGTAAAATGGAAACGGCCTTCTTGCTCCACTTGGTTGAACCAACGGAAAGAACCACCATAAAGGTCACGCACTGCCAAGACTTTACTTCCCACTGGAAAAACACTAAAAGCCAGTACAATCGCAGCCATACCTGAGCTCGTCGCTAGGGCATAGTCTGCTGATTCAATTGCAGCCAAGACTTCCTCCGCCTTACTGCGAGTTGGGTTTTTAGTACGCGTATAGTCAAAACCAGTAGACTGACCGAATTCTGGATGCTGATAAGTTGTTGAAAAATGAAGCGGCGTTACCAAGGCACCTGTCGCCTTATCTGACTTAATTCCCGCCTGGGCCAAAATTGTGTTGATGTGTAGTTCTTTGCTCATACAATACCTCCAAATCTATAGTAACTATTGTACCACTTATTTTCACTAACTCATTTTCTTCTTTTCAAGAGCTAGTTATAGTTTCAAACTATACAAAAACGATAGTTCCTTGAGAAACTATCGTTTTTCCTGTTGAATAGACTGGTTATTTAACGTGTTTTGCCAGTTCTTCTTGGGATTTTTTATTTGATTCTTCTTTTTCTTTTAGCCATTTTTCTTTAGCTTTTTCATACTCATCAGTCGTTACAGTCTTATCTTGCAACTTGAGATACTTGTATGATTCGACACCCTTATTTCCTGCTTGTGAGAATGGTGCTGAGAATGGAACTGTCTTTCTCAAGCTAGGTGTTCCACCAAGGGAAACGTTTGGAATTGCAAGGGCGCTATCAACGAGCCAAGCTTGAATTTCTGCATATTTTTCATAACGTTTCGCTGGATCTTGCTCCTTGTTAGCTTCTTCTAACATTTGAGTGTAAGTATCCAGACCAACTGCCTTAGCCTTGTCATTGACCTCACCTGGTTCTAGACCAAGGTTTTGCAACATACCGCCGTTATTGACATTTAGGATATCTAGATAGCTTGATGGATCCAAGTAGTCAGCACTCCAACCGCCATTATAGATATCAAAGTCTTTTTGAGCTGCCGTTTGAGCGAGGTAGCTAGAATTATCGAAGTCATCTGTTGATAATTGTTGGATATCAATAACCACATTCTCAGCTCCTAGAACAGATTCGATGGATTGTTTTAAAGAACTTGCTTCAAGTACACCTTTTTTAGCTGATTGGTCAACTGATACATCCAAGTGAATTGGGAATTGCACACCCTTAGCTTCCAATTCTTTCTTAGCTTCTGCAAATTTAGCTTTAGCCTTGTCAGGATTGTAGTATGGATCTTGCGCGTCTGCAAAGTTGATTCCTTGCCATTCTTGACCATAGTTGACCATCTTTTCTGAAACAACATCGCCAAAGTCTTTTCCGTTGATACTTACAAATGTAGGAGGTACCACTAGGTTACGAATAATCTTCGTTGCTCCATCTTCCCCTTGAGATTGAGCTCCATAGGCTGTACGGTTATAAGCATAGTTGAAGGCTTGACGGAAGTTTATTCAGAACTGCTTCTTGTGTTGATTTCTTTTCGATATCTGAGGACTTAGAAGTGAAGTTATAAGATTTTCTGTCCAAGTTGAAGTTCAAGTAATAAGAAGTTGCGGTTTGCATACTATAGATGATGTTATCCTTGTTCTTCTCTTTAATTCCTTCAAAACTTGAGCTATTTGGATAGAGACGCGCGTAGCTGTAGACTCCTTCTACAAAGTTACGAGCTAGGGCATCTTGGTCACTACCATCATAGTAAGTCAATTTCACATCGTCCACAAAGACATTTTTAGCATCCCAGTAGTTCGGATTTTTCTTGTATTCGATAACAGATTTTGAAACAAATGATTTCATCAAGAAAGGTCCATTGTACAAAATGCTAGAAGGGTCTACCTTACCAAAATCATCCCCTTTTGATTTCAAGAAATCCGCATTGACAGGGAAGAGAATGGTTGAAGTTGTTTTAGAGTTCCAATAAGATTCTGGACGTGTCAAAGTGTACTGAACTGTTTGGTCATCAATCGCCTTCACACCGACAGTTGAAAAGTCTGTTGTTTTACCGTTGATATAGTCATCCAAACCTGCTACAGAGTCTTGAACCAAGTACAAGGCTTCAGATTTTTTATCTGCCGCATACTTCAAACCTGTCACAAAGTCTTGAGCAGTTACAGGTGCGTATTCTTCACCTTCGTATGTATACCACTTGGCATCTTTACGAAGTTTGTAGGTATAAGTCAAACCGTCCTTGGAAACGGTCCAATCCTCTGCCAAAGATGGAACATAGTTACCATATTGGTCATTTTCCATCAAACCATCTACCAGATTGGTAACGATATCATTGGTTGTTGCACGGTTCTCTGCTAGATAGTTCAAACTAGATGGATCACTAGAATAGACATAGTTATATGTTTTAGATGAACTTGCTGAGTTCCCACATGCGCTCAATAGGATACCTGCGCTTAACACGACACCTGCCAGTGTCAGATACTTGGCCTTAGACTTTTTCATTTCCAGAACCTCCTGTTTTAGATATTTGCCTTATTATACAGCTTTAGTTTTATTTAGTCAAGCAATTCCTGTCACAAAAGGTCGAAATTATATTATTTTCTCTACAAATTTTAGATTTTTATCTATTTCGTTAGGTATATGCAATGAGTAGTGTAATATTTTTACCTCTTATTCCTAAGCGCTTTAAAAGCTGTCTTGTAATTTGGATACTATCTTTGGCGGTGATTAATAACCAGTAAGACATCATTAAGTTCTTTAGAACATTTAGAGTGATAATTCTCGTTACTTTGAACGTTAGAAAAGAGAGAACCAATCTGGTTCTCTCTCTCATGCTTAATTAGATGTCACTCCCCACAGTTGACAAAAAGCCAAGAACCCCAGATAGCCTTGAGCCATCCGGGGTTCTTGTTTTCATCGCTAAAATGATATCAACAATTTCATTTTAGTCGATTTCTGGGACTTAGTCTTCTAAATCCATTTCAGAAGCTGCTGATTTCTTCTTCTTGCCAAGAAGAGAGGCAGTTGCCAAGGCAGCTACTCCTAATCCAAGACCAGCAAATTGGTTACTTGCAGTTCCTGTATTTGGAAGTTTTCTACCGTTTGAACGTCCTGGTCCAGCAGGTTGTTGTGCAGGAGCTTGTGAGTGGTTCAATGCACTTGAGATTGAAGCACTGTCAGACAAGCTAGCTGAGGTACTTGCGCTATCGCTCAAGCTTGTGCTTGTTGAAACTGATTCACTTGTGCTGATTGAAGCACTTACGCTGTTGCTTAAGCTTGCTGAAGTACTTGCTGAAGTTGAGGCATTGCCTGAACCATTGCTTGTACTTGTTGAACCTGAACCACTACCTGAGTTGTTGCTTGCGCTGATTGAAGCAGAAGCTGATTGGCTTGCTGATACAGATGCTGAAGTGCTTTGACTTGCAGATACTGATGCGCTAGCTGATTGACTAGCTGAGCCATTGCTTGTGCTTGTTGAACCTGAACCGCTACCTGAGTTGTTGCTTGCACTGATTGAAGCTGAAGCTGATTGGCTAGCTGATACAGACGCTGAAGTGCTTTGACTTGCAGATACTGATGCGCTAGCTGATTGACTAGCTGAGCCATTGCTTGTGCTTGTTGAACCTGAACCGCTACCTGAGTTGTTGCTTGCACTGATTGATGCAGAAATGCTGTCACTCAAGCTTGTGCTTGTTGAGACTGACTCACTTGCGCTGATTGATGCTGAAGTACTATCGCTCAATGACACACTTACTGATTTGCTGAGTGAAACTGATTCACTTGCACTTACAGATTCAAGGTAGCTAGGAAGGTTAAACTCTGGCTTAGATTCGCTTGTTGGATCACCCTTACTATAGCTGAATGAGTTAGATTGTTGTGACGCACTTGTACTCAAACTACTTGAAACGCTATTGCTAAGTGATGTAGATGTGCTTACGCTGTTACTCAAGCTTACTGAAGTACTTGTTGAAACTGAAGTACTACTTGAGTTGTTGCTTGCTGATTCAGATGCACTGATTGAAGCAGACACGCTGTTGCTCAAGCTTGTGCTTGCTGATTCAGATGCACTGATTGAAGCAGATACACTGTTGCTCAAGCTTGTGCTTGCTGATTCAGATGCACTGATTGAGGCAGATACGCTGTTGCTCAAGCTTGTGCTTGCTGATTGGCTAGCACTGATTGAAGCAGATACGCTGTTGCTCAAGCTTGTGCTTGCTGATTGGCTAGCACTGATTGAAGCAGACACGCTGTTGCTCATGCTTGTGCTTGCTGATTCAGATGCACTGATTGAGGCAGATACGCTGTTGCTCAAGCTTGTGCTTGCTGATTGGCTAGCACTGATTGAAGCAGATACGCTGTTGCTCAAGCTTGTGCTTGCTGATTGGCTAGCACTGATTGAAGCAGACACGCTGTTGCTCATGCTTGTGCTTGCTGATTCAGATGCACTGATTGAGGCAGATACGCTGTTGCTCAAGCTTGTGCTTGCTGATTGGCTAGCACTGATTGAAGCAGATACGCTGTTGCTCAAGCTTGTGCTTGCTGATTGGCTAGCACTGATTGAAGCAGATACGCTGTTGCTCAAGCTTGTGCTTGCTGATTGGCTAGCACTGATTGAAGCAGATACGCTGTTGCTCAAGCTTGTGCTTGCTGATTCAGATGCACTGATTGAAGCAGATACGCTGTTGCTCATGCTTGTGCTTGCTGATACTGAAGCACTGATTGAAGCAGATACACTGTTGCTCAAGCTTGTGCTTGCTGATTGGCTAGCACTGATTGAAGCAGACACGCTGTTGCTCAAGCTTGTGCTTGCTGATTCAGATGCACTGATTGAAGCAGATACGCTGTTGCTCATGCTTGTGCTTGCTGATTGGCTAGCACTAATTGAAGCAGATACGCTGTTGCTCAAGCTTGTGCTTGCTGATTCAGATGCACTAATTGAAGCAGATACGCTGTTGCTCAAGCTTGTGCTTGCTGATTCAGATGCACTGATTGAGGCAGATACGCTGTTGCTCAAGCTTGTGCTTGCTGATTCAGATGCACTGATTGAGGCAGATACGCTGTTGCTCAAGCTTGTGCTTGCTGATTGGCTAGCACTGATTGAAGCAGATACGCTGTTGCTCAAGCTTGTGCTTGCTGATTGGCTAGCACTAATTGAAGCAGATACGCTGTTGCTCAAGCTTGTGCTTGCTGATTCAGATGCACTGATTGAGGCAGATACGCTGTTGCTCAAGCTTGTGCTTGCTGATTGGCTAGCACTGATTGAAGCAGATACGCTGTTGCTCAAGCTTGTGCTTGCTGATTCAGATGCACTGATTGAGGCAGATACGCTGTTGCTCATGCTTGTGCTTGCTGATTCAGATGCACTGATTGAAGCAGATACGCTGTTGCTCAAGCTTGTGCTTGCTGATTGGCTAGCACTGATTGAAGCAGACACGCTGTTGCTCATGCTTGTGCTTGCTGATTCAGATGCACTGATTGAAGCAGATACGCTGTTGCTCAAGCTTGTGCTTGCTGATTGGCTAGCACTAATTGAAGCAGATACGCTGTTGCTCAAGCTTGTGCTTGCTGATTCAGATGCACTAATTGAAGCAGATACGCTGTTGCTCAAGCTTGTGCTTGCTGATTCAGATGCACTGATTGAGGCAGATACGCTGTTGCTCAAGCTTGTGCTTGCTGATGCGCTAGTTGATTGGCTAGCTGATACTGATGCGCTAGTTGATTGACTTGCAGATACAGACGCTGAAGCTGATTGGCTAGCTGATACTGATGCTGAAGCTGATTGGCTTGAGCTTACTGATGCGCTAGTTGATTCACTTGCTGATACAGATGCTGAAGCTGAAGCGCTTTGGCTAGCTGATACTGATGCTGAAGCTGATTGGCTTGCAGATACTGATGCGCTAGTTGATACAGATGCTGAAGTTGATTCACTTGCAGATACTGATGTGCTTGCTGATTGGCTTGAGCTTACTGATGCGCTAGTTGATTCACTTGCTGATACAGATGCTGAAGCTGAAGCGCTTTGGCTAGCTGATACTGATGCTGAAGCTGATTGGCTTGCAGATACTGATGCGCTAGTTGATACAGATGCTGAAGTTGATTGACTTGAGCTTACTGATGCGCTTGCTGATTGGCTAGCTGATACAGATGCTGAAGTTGATTGACTTGAGCTTACTGATGCGCTTGCTGATTGGCTAGCTGATACAGATGCTGAAGTTGATTCACTTGAGCTTACTGATGCGCTTGCTGATTGGCTTGCACTTACAGACGCTGAAGCGCTTTGGCTAGCTGATACTGATGCTGAAGCTGATTGGCTTGCAGATACTGATGCGCTAGTTGATTGACTTGCAGATACTGATGCTGAAGTTGATTGGCTTGCACTTACAGACGCTGAAGTTGATTGACTTGCAGATACTGATGCTGAAGCTGATTGGCTAGCTGATACAGATGCTGAAGTTGATTGACTTGAGCTTACTGATGCGCTTGCTGATTGGCTAGCTGATACAGATGCTGAAGTTGATTCACTTGCAGATACTGATGTGCTTGCTGATTGGCTAGCACTAATTGAAGCAGATACGCTGTTGCTCAAGCTTGTGCTTGCTGATGCGCTAGTTGATTGGCTAGCTGATACTGATGCGCTAGTTGATTGACTTGCAGATACAGACGCTGAAGCTGATTGGCTAGCTGATACTGATGCTGAAGCTGATTGGCTTGAGCTTACTGATGCGCTAGTTGATTCACTTGCTGATACAGATGCTGAAGCTGAAGCGCTTTGGCTAGCTGATACTGATGCTGAAGCTGATTGGCTTGCAGATACTGATGCGCTAGTTGATACAGATGCTGAAGTTGATTCACTTGCAGATACTGATGTGCTTGCTGATTGGCTTGAGCTTACTGATGCGCTAGTTGATTCACTTGCTGATACAGATGCTGAAGCTGAAGCGCTTTGGCTAGCTGATACTGATGCTGAAGCTGATTGGCTTGCAGATACTGATGCGCTAGTTGATACAGATGCTGAAGTTGATTGACTTGAGCTTACTGATGCGCTTGCTGATTGGCTAGCTGATACAGATGCTGAAGTTGATTCACTTGAGCTTACTGATGCGCTTGCTGATTGGCTTGCACTTACAGACGCTGAAGCGCTTTGGCTAGCTGATACTGATGCTGAAGCTGATTGGCTTGCAGATACTGATGCGCTAGTTGATTGACTTGCAGATACTGATGCTGAAGTTGATTGGCTTGCACTTACAGACGCTGAAGTTGATTGACTTGCAGATACTGATGCTGAAGCTGATTGGCTAGCTGATACAGATGCTGAAGTTGATTGACTTGAGCTTACTGATGCGCTTGCTGATTGGCTAGCTGATACAGATGCTGAAGTTGATTCACTTGCAGATACTGATGTGCTTGCTGATTGGCTAGCACTAATTGAAGCAGATACGCTGTTGCTCAAGCTTGTGCTTGCTGATTCAGATGCACTAATTGAAGCAGATACGCTGTTGCTCAAGCTTGTGCTTGCTGATTCAGATGCACTGATTGAGGCAGATACGCTGTTGCTCAAGCTTGTGCTTGCTGATGCGCTAGTTGATTCACTTGCTGATACAGATGCTGAAGCTGAAGCTGATTGACTTGAGCTTACTGATGCGCTAGCTGATTGGCTTGCAGATACTGACGCTGAAGCACTTTGGCTAGCTGATACAGATGCTGAAGCTGATTGGCTTGCACTTACAGACGCTGAAGCACTTTGGCTAGCTGATACAGATGCTGAAGTTGATTCACTTGCAGATACTGATGTGCTTGCTGATTGGCTTGAGCTTACTGATGCGCTAGTTGATTCACTTGCTGATACAGATGCTGAAGCTGAAGCGCTTTGGCTAGCTGATACTGATGCTGAAGCTGATTGGCTTGCAGATACTGATGCGCTAGTTGATACAGATGCTGAAGTTGATTGACTTGAGCTTACTGATGCGCTTGCTGATTGGCTAGCTGATACAGATGCTGAAGTTGATTGACTTGAGCTTACTGATGCGCTTGCTGATTGGCTAGCTGATACAGATGCTGAAGTTGATTCACTTGAGCTTACTGATGCGCTTGCTGATTGGCTTGCACTTACAGACGCTGAAGCGCTTTGGCTAGCTGATACTGATGCTGAAGCTGATTGGCTTGCAGATACTGATGCGCTAGTTGATTGACTTGCAGATACTGATGCTGAAGTTGATTGGCTTGCACTTACAGACGCTGAAGTTGATTGACTTGCAGATACTGATGCTGAAGCTGATTGGCTAGCTGATACAGATGCTGAAGTTGATTGACTTGAGCTTACTGATGCGCTTGCTGATTGGCTAGCTGATACAGATGCTGAAGTTGATTCACTTGCAGATACTGATGTGCTTGCTGATTGGCTAGCACTAATTGAAGCAGATACGCTGTTGCTCAAGCTTGTGCTTGCTGATTCAGATGCACTAATTGAAGCAGATACGCTGTTGCTCAAGCTTGTGCTTGCTGATTCAGATGCACTGATTGAGGCAGATACGCTGTTGCTCAAGCTTGTGCTTGCTGATGCGCTAGTTGATTCACTTGCTGATACAGATGCTGAAGCTGAAGCTGATTGACTTGAGCTTACTGATGCGCTAGTTGATTGGCTTGCAGATACTGACGCTGAAGTTGATTCACTTGAGCTTACTGATGCGCTAGCTGATTGGCTTGCAGATACTGACGCTGAAGCACTTTGGCTAGCTGATACAGATGCTGAAGCTGATTGGCTTGCACTTACAGACGCTGAAGCACTTTGGCTAGCTGATACAGATGCTGAAGTTGATTGACTTGAGCTTACTGATGCGCTTGCTGATTGGCTAGCTGATACAGATGCTGAAGTTGATTCACTTGAGCTTACTGATGCGCTTGCTGATTGGCTTGCACTTACAGACGCTGAAGCGCTTTGGCTAGCTGATACAGATGCTGAAGCTGATTGGCTAGCTGATACAGATGCTGAAGTTGATTGACTTGAGCTTACTGATGCGCTTGCTGATTGGCTAGCTGATACAGATGCTGAAGTTGATTCACTTGAGCTTACTGATGCGCTTGCTGATTGGCTTGCACTTACAGACGCTGAAGCGCTTTGGCTAGCTGATACAGATGCTGAAGCTGATTGGCTAGCTGATACAGATGCTGAAGTTGATTGACTTGAGCTTACTGATGCGCTTGCTGATTGGCTAGCTGATACAGATGCTGAAGTTGATTCACTTGCAGATACTGATGTGCTTGCTGATTGGCTAGCACTAATTGAAGCAGATACGCTGTTGCTCAAGCTTGTGCTTGCTGATTCAGATGCACTAATTGAAGCAGATACGCTGTTGCTCAAGCTTGTGCTTGCTGATTCAGATGCACTGATTGAGGCAGATACGCTGTTGCTCAAGCTTGTGCTTGCTGATGCGCTAGTTGATTCACTTGCTGATACAGATGCTGAAGCTGAAGCGCTTTGGCTAGCTGATACTGATGCTGAAGCTGATTCGCTTGCAGATACAGACGCTGAAGCACTTTGGCTAGCTGATACAGATGCTGAAGCTGAAGCGCTTTGGCTAGCTGATACTGATGCTGAAGCTGATTGACTTGAGCTTACTGATGCGCTAGTTGATTGGCTTGCAGATACTGACGCTGAAGTTGATTCACTTGAGCTTACTGATGCGCTAGCTGATTGGCTTGCAGATACTGACGCTGAAGCACTTTGGCTAGCTGATACAGATGCTGAAGCTGATTGGCTAGCTGATACAGATGCTGAAGTTGAAGCTGATTGACTTGAGCTTACTGATGCGCTAGTTGATTGGCTTGCAGATACTGACGCTGAAGTTGATTCACTTGAGCTTACTGATGCGCTAGCTGATTGGCTTGCAGATACTGACGCTGAAGCACTTTGGCTAGCTGATACAGATGCTGAAGCTGATTGGCTTGCACTTACAGACGCTGAAGCACTTTGGCTAGCTGATACAGATGCTGAAGTTGATTGACTTGAGCTTACTGATGCGCTTGCTGATTGGCTAGCTGATACAGATGCTGAAGCTGATTGACTAGCTGATACAGACGCTGAAGCTGATTGACTTGAGCTTACTGATGCGCTAGTTGATTGACTTGAGCTTACTGATGCGCTAGTTGATTGACTTGCACTTACAGATGCTGAAGCTGATTGGCTTGAGCTTACTGATGCGCTTGCTGATTGACTAGCTGATACAGACGCTGAAGCTGATTGACTAGCTGATACAGACGCTGAAGCTGATTGACTAGCTGATACAGACGCTGAAGCTGATTGACTTGAGCTTACTGATGCGCTAGTTGATTCGCTTGCAGATACTGATGCTGAAGCTGATTGACTTGCAGATACTGATGCGCTAGTTGATTGACTTGCACTTACAGATGCTGAAGCTGATTGGCTAGCTGATACAGACGCTGAAGCTGATTGGCTTGAGCTTACTGATGCGCTAGTTGATTCGCTTGCAGATACTGATGCTGAAGCTGATTGGCTAGCTAATACAGATGCTGAAGCTGATTGACTAGCTGATACAGACGCTGAAGCTGATTGACTTGAGCTTACTGATGCGCTAGTTGATTCGCTTGCAGATACTGATGCTGAAGCTGATTGACTTGCACTTACAGATGCTGAAGCTGATTGGCTAGCTGATACAGACGCTGAAGCTGATTGGCTTGAGCTTACTGATGCGCTAGTTGATTCGCTTGCAGATACTGATGCTGAAGCTGATTGGCTAGCTGATACAGACGCTGAAGCTGATTGGCTTGAGCTTACTGATGCGCTAGTTGATTCGCTTGCAGATACTGATGCGCTAGTTGATTGACTTGCACTTACAGATGCTGAAGCTGATTGGCTAGCTGATACAGATGCTGAAGCTGATTGACTAGCTGATACAGACGCTGAAGCTGATTGACTTGAGCTTACTGATGCGCTAGTTGATTCGCTTGCAGATACTGATGCTGAAGCTGATTGACTTGCAGATACTGATGCGCTAGTTGATTGACTTGCACTTACAGATGCTGAAGTTGATTGGCTAGCTGATACAGATGCTGAAGCTGATTGACTAGCTGATACAGACGCTGAAGCTGATTGACTTGAGCTTACTGATGCGCTAGTTGATTCGCTTGCAGATACTGATGCTGAAGCTGATTGACTTGCAGATACTGATGCGCTAGTTGATTGACTTGCACTTACAGATGCTGATGCGCTTTGGCTAGCGGATACAGACGCTGAAGCTGATTGGCTTGAGCTTACTGATGCGCTAGTTGATTCGCTTGCAGATACTGATGCTGAAGCTGATTGGCTAGCTGATACAGATGCTGAAGCTGATTGACTTGCAGATACTGATGCGCTAGTTGATTGACTTGCACTTACAGATGCTGAAGCTGATTGGCTAGCTGATACAGACGCTGAAGCTGATTGGCTTGAGCTTACTGATGCGCTAGTTGATTCGCTTGCAGATACTGATGCTGAAGCTGATTGACTTGAGCTTACTGATGCGCTAGTTGATTCGCTTGCAGATACTGATGCGCTAGTTGATTGGCTAGCTGATACAGATGCTGAAGCTGATTCGCTTGCAGATACTGATGCTGAAGCTGATTGACTTGAGCTTACTGATGCGCTAGTTGATTGGCTTGAGCTTACTGATGCTGAAGCTGATTGGCTAGCTGATACTGATGCTGATGCGCTTTGGCTAGCGGATACAGATGCTGATTGGCTAGCTGATACAGATGCTGATTGGCTAGCTGATACAGACGCTGATGCGCTTTGGCTCGCACTAATTGACGCAGACTGGCTCGCGCTTGCTGAGATAGAAGCTGAGTTCTGGTCGTTAGATGCTGATGCTGAAGCACTTTGGCTTGCGCTTACTGATGCGCTAGCTGATTGACTTGCACTTACAGACGCTGATGCGCTTTGGCTCGCACTAATTGACGCAGACTGGCTCGCGCTTGCTGAGATAGAAGCTGAGTTCTGGTCGTTAGATGCTGATGCTGAAGCACTTTGGCTTGCGCTTACTGATGCGCTAGCTGATTGACTTGCACTTACAGACGCTGATGCGCTTTGGCTCGCACTAATTGACGCAGACTGGCTCGCGCTTGCTGAGATAGAAGCTGAGTTCTGGTCGTTAGATGCTGATGCTGAAGCACTTTGGCTTGCGCTTACTGATGTTGAAGCACTTTGACTTGCACTTACAGAAGCTGAAGCACTTTGGCTAGCGGATACAGATGCTGATTGGCTAGCTGATACAGACGCTGATGCGCTTTGGCTTGCACTAATTGACGCAGACTGGCTCGCGCTTGCTGAGATAGAAGCTGAGTTCTGGTTGTTAGATGCTGATGCTGAAGCACTTTGACTTGCGCTTACTGATGCGCTAGTTGATTGACTTGCACTTACAGATGCTGAAGCACTTTGGCTAGCAGATACAGATGCTGATTGGCTAGCTGATACAGACGCTGATGCGCTTTGGCTCGCACTAATTGACGCAGACTGGCTCGCGCTTGCTGAGATAGAAGCTGAGTTCTGGTTGTTAGATGCTGATGCTGAAGCACTTTGGCTTGCGCTTACTGATGCGCTAGCTGATTGACTTGCACTTACAGAAGCTGATGCGCTTTGGCTAGCTGATACAGATGCTGATTGGCTAGCTGATACAGACGCTGATGCGCTTTGGCTTGCACTAATTGACGCAGACTGGCTCGCGCTTGCTGAGATAGAAGCTGAGTTCTGGTTGTTAGATGCTGATGCTGAAGCACTTTGACTTGCGCTTACTGATGCGCTAGTTGATTGACTTGCACTTACAGAAGCTGATGCGCTTTGGCTAGCGGATACAGATGCTGATTGGCTAGCTGATACAGACGCTGATGCGCTTTGGCTTGCACTAATTGACGCAGACTGGCTCGCGCTTGCTGAGATAGAAGCTGAGTTCTGGTTGTTAGATGCTGATGCTGAAGCACTTTGGCTTGCGCTTACTGATGCGCTAGCTGATTGACTTGCACTTACAGAAGCTGATGCGCTTTGGCTAGCTGATACAGATGCTGATTGGCTAGCTGATACAGACGCTGATGCGCTTTGGCTTGCACTAATTGACGCAGACTGGCTCGCGCTTGCTGAGATAGAAGCTGAGTTCTGGTTGTTAGATGCTGATGCTGAAGCACTTTGACTTGCGCTTACTGATGCGCTAGTTGATTGACTTGCACTTACAGATGCTGAAGCACTTTGGCTAGCGGATACAGATGCTGATTGGCTAGCTGATACAGACGCTGATGCGCTTTGGCTTGCACTAATTGACGCAGACTGGCTCGCGCTTGCTGAGATAGAAGCTGAGTTCTGGTTGTTAGATGCTGATGCTGAAGCACTTTGACTTGCGCTTACTGATGCGCTAGTTGATTGACTTGCACTTACAGATGCTGATGCGCTTTGGCTAGCGGATACAGATGCTGATTGGCTAGCTGATACAGACGCTGATGCGCTTTGGCTCGCACTAATTGACGCAGACTGGCTCGCGCTTGCTGAGATAGAAGCTGAGTTCTGGTTGTTAGATGCTGATGCTGAAGCACTTTGGCTTGCGCTTACTGATGCGCTAGCTGATTGACTTGCACTTACAGAAGCTGATGCGCTTTGGCTAGCGGATACAGATGCTGATTGGCTAGCTGATACAGACGCTGATGCGCTTTGGCTTGCACTAATTGACGCAGACTGGCTCGCGCTTGCTGAGATAGAAGCTGAGTTCTGGTTGTTAGATGCTGATGCTGAAGCGCTTTGGCTTGCGCTTACTGATGCGCTAGCTGATTGACTTGCACTTACAGAAGCTGATGCGCTTTGGCTAGCGGATACAGATGCTGATTGGCTAGCTGATACAGACGCTGATGCGCTTTGGCTTGCACTAATTGACGCAGACTGGCTCGCGCTTGCTGAGATAGAAGCTGAGTTCTGGTTGTTAGATGCTGATGCTGAAGCACTTTGACTTGCGCTTACTGATGCGCTAGTTGATTGACTTGCACTTACAGATGCTGATGCGCTTTGGCTAGCGGATACAGATGCTGATTGGCTAGCTGATACAGACGCTGATGCGCTTTGGCTCGCACTAATTGACGCAGACTGGCTCGCGCTTGCTGAGATAGAAGCTGAGTTCTGGTTGTTAGATGCTGATGCTGAAGCACTTTGGCTTGCGCTTACTGATGCGCTAGCTGATTGACTTGCACTTACAGAAGCTGATGCGCTTTGGCTAGCTGATACAGATGCTGATTGGCTAGCTGATACAGACGCTGATGCGCTTTGGCTTGCACTAATTGACGCAGACTGGCTCGCGCTTGCTGAGATAGAAGCTGAGTTCTGGTTGTTAGATGCTGATGCTGAAGCACTTTGACTTGCGCTTACTGATGCGCTAGTTGATTGACTTGCACTTACAGATGCTGAAGCACTTTGGCTAGCGGATACAGATGCTGATTGGCTAGCTGATACAGACGCTGATGCGCTTTGGCTTGCACTAATTGACGCAGACTGGCTCGCGCTTGCTGAGATAGAAGCTGAGTTCTGGTTGTTAGATGCTGATGCTGAAGCACTTTGACTTGCGCTTACTGATGCGCTAGTTGATTGACTTGCACTTACAGATGCTGATGCGCTTTGGCTAGCGGATACAGATGCTGATTGGCTAGCTGATACAGACGCTGAAGCACTTTGGCTTGCGCTTACTGATGCGCTAGTTGATTGACTTGCACTTACAGAAGCTGATGCACTTTGGCTAGCTGATACAGACGCTGATGCACTTTGGCTTGCAGATACTGATGCTGAAGCTGATTGGCTTGCTGATACAGACGCTGAAGCGCTTTGGCTAGCATTTGCTGAGTTTGAAGCTGATTGACTTGCACTAAGTGAGGCACTCGCTGAACGGCTTGAGCTTACGCTCGCTGAGACTGAACGACTTGCACTAAGCGATGCACTTGCCGAACGGCTTGAGCTTACACTTGCTGAAGCTGATTGGCTTGAGCTTACTGAAGCACTTGCTGAACGGCTTGAGCTTACGCTTGCTGAGGCTGAACGACTTGCGCTAAGCGATGCACTCGCTGAGGCACTTGCCGAACGGCTTGAGCTTACGCTCGCTGATGCTGAGCGACTTGCACTAAGTGATGCACTCGCTGAACGGCTTGAGCTTGTACTTGCTGAAGCTGAACGACTTGCGCTGAGTGATACGCTTTGGCTAGCTGATACTGATGCTGAGGCACTTTGACTCGCAATTGCTGACGTTGATGCCGACTGGCTCGCACTAATACTTGCTGATACAGATGCTGAAGCACTTTGGCTCGCAATTGCTGACGTTGATGCTGACTGGCTTGCTGATGTCGACTTAGAGATGCTACCGTTACCATCAATAGTCATTGAGAAGCCTCTTATCGGGAATCTCCTTTGATTTGTTCCCTCATTTTGCAGTGCTGCAAAATATGTAAGTGATTGAGGATTCTCTGGAACAGTACCATAAACTCTCATCTTAACATCAGGGCCACTAGAAGTAAATTTATATGTTATCCAGTCACCATTTGGTTTAATCCGTCTGTAGTTATCTATCAGAGTTAGTTTAGCTGGGTGTACAAATTGGTTTGTAGAGTTTCTGTGATGGATAGTTACAGTGAAATTGAACTTTTGACCAGGTTGGAGAACAACATTCCCAGGTCCATCTATGACCTGAAGTCTCGGAGCCCAATCAAATCCTTCATCACCTGGTTGTGGCAACCTACGGAAACCTGAATAACCAGCACTACGGAAACCTGACTGACCGGCTTCTTTTGGTGAAGTGTTTACAGTCTTATCTGCTTTTTGATCTTCTTCAGCTTGCTTGGTTGTATCCTTACCTTGAGCTTGGTTCTTGTCTGTTACAACTCCAGCTGCGATATTGTTGCTGGTCGTTGCTGCTTGACTTGTGCTAAGAGCTGCACTTGTCAAACTTTGGTTAGCACTGCCTGATACAAGACTTGCTGCAGGGTTGACCTTAAGGTTGAGCGATGCAGAAGCTGAGGTAGACACAGAAGCCTGCGCTGATGGTTCGCTAACAGCTGATGTACTCTCAACTACAGAGGCAGGTGCTGGAGCGCTTGCTGACTCTGATGGTGTAGAGCTTACTGATGCAGATGCTTTTGCACTTGCTGAGACTGACGTAGGAGCTGATGTTGATTGACTCGCTGACTCAGATGCTGGAGCAGTTGACTGACCTGCTGATGTTGAAGCACTTGCAGATGCTGACTGACTCGCTACGACTGACTGACTTGCTGAGGCAGATTGACTGACTGAAGCTGACTGACTCGCACTCGCTTGAGCCTCAACAGATTGACTGACTGATGCAGAGGCTGCTGTTGCAGATGCTTGTTCTGCTTGAGCTTTCTGTACTTCTGCTTGCGCTTGAGCGATGATTGAGTTAGTACTTGTTTCAGTTGTTTCAGCTGCTTTCGGTTCAGCAGCGATGACTGTTTTATCCTTTTCTGTATACTCAGATGTTTCATCCGCATATACAGTTTGCTCTTGAGTCATCACAAATCCTGCAGCCCCCGCGGCCAGGATTCCCCCTATACCCGCTAGCGTGTTAAAACTAAGGTGTGCGTGATCAAGTTCTTCAGTGTCTGATAGGGTACTGGAGACAACTTCACCCATCCCACCGATACGGAAGAGATCCAATTGAGAGTTCGAGGCTTTTACCCAGTTTTTACCCGACTTGTAAAGCTTATAACGCTTTTTCTCATCTACGATCTCGAAATCTTTGTTAAATTTTTTACTTCGAAACATTTGATTCCTTTCTTTTATCCAATTGCGACCCTTTGTTAACCTCATGATCATTAACAAAGCGTAGTTGCGCTGCCCTCTCAAAACCAAAACCAATAAAAGCCGCAGTCAGTCTCAGTTTTTATTCCTTTGACTCAGAAAAAGCAGATCCCATCTGGGATATACCAGTTACTTTTATCTAGTATATACCATTTATCATTTTACCAAAACGGCTCCTCCTTTTCAAGCATTTATACTCGAAATGACCAATGAAAACGCCTAATTTTTACCTAAAATTCGCTTTTAAGGTTCAAATTATTGAAAACGTTTTATTATCTTTCGAGATCCCTCCCCCCTTTCACACTAGTTCAATTAGATAGAAACAAAAAAAACCTTGACGAGCAAATCGTCAAGGTTCATCTGTTCTAGAGAACTCCTCCATCCAGAAAAAATTCTAGAAAAAGTGTCCCAACTGAATGAGTAGCGTGACCAAAAGGGTGACGAGAAAGAGAACTCCGCCCAACACAGCAATCATGCTAAAATCTTGCTTCTCCCTTTTTAGGGGTTTCTTTCGATTATCTAGCTGTTCTCGTATATGTTCTTGTAAAATTCCATTGTCCTTGTTAGACATGTGCTCCTCCTTTTCTGTTGATAGAAAGGAACTTGCTTTCATCGAAAGCAAGCCCTTGTCTTATTAGCTTATAAAATTGCCTTGTAAGCTTCCAGATCAGCCTGATTCGCCGCCTGTTTTTGCTTAGTAAGAGCAGCCTCCATCTCAGACGGAAGAGAGAGAACTCCCTGAATCTTGCCTACCATGGCTGATACATTTTCCACCGAATAAATGTGGCTTTCTGCAACGAAACGACGATTGTGACAAGTCGTCTCAAAACTGAGAATCAGCATATTGTTCTCAAAAGCCGTTCGACTACCATTGAGAATTTCATCACTTATATTGATATCCAGATACAAGTCACAGCGAGCAAAAAGTTCATTCACCTTAGCTGGACGAATATTAGGGTAGAGGGAAATATTCGGATAGCGATTTAATTCCATCAAACGACTTGACATCTCAGTAATAGCTCCAATATGGAAATGAACATTTGGTAATTGAGTCAAAGCGACTCAATTTGCTCGATTTGGTCACTATTCGTCAGAATCAAGGCTTCTGGATTCATATTATTGAGGCGATGGTATTGATAGAGATAACCGACATTGCGGAAGTACGTTTTCTCTTTTGGTGTCGCAAGCTTGAGGATTTTATCATAAACTTGCTTATCCTGTACTGCAATACGGATGTTGCGATGAGGCAGCTGCATCGCTGCTTTCATGTTACCCGGTAACTCCTCTCCAATTGGCTCCTGCCAGAAGAGAATATCCTCTGCTCGTCCTTCTTTTGGAGTCAGACCAACGGCTACTAAAAATGGTGTTGCTAGAGAATTGTAGATAATGCGATCTGTATCATATCCACGATATCGCAAGTAAAAGATTACAAACTCCTGCTTAGAATTGAAAATATGGCGTTTTCCATCAAGAGTTAAGACAATATCCTCTGTTAGATGATTTTCCATAATCACCGTTACGTTATCTTGATTAAAGTAACGTGTATGAGTTGGACGTTGAGCATCATCATAGGTAATCTGTGCAAAGAGACGTCCCTTGCGATTGTAAATGTCCGCAGCACGTACACGACCTTGATCATCCAACCACTCGACTGCACGCACACGACGTTCGTGTGTTGGTTGACGGTAAAAGATATTGGCACGTTTCTTACCCATATCTAAGATTTCACCATTAACATTACTCGAGCGGATTTCCCATAAATGAGGCTTTGGAACAAGGTTAAAATAAAGTGGTAGATCGTCCTCTGAAGCCACATCTCCAGTAAAGTAACTGTAAGGCGACTCAACATCAGGTGCGAGGTAGCCATCGTCTCGGATCACGACAACAGGGCAGTCTAGCCCAGCCGCCTTAAGTGAACGTAACAAATCAAAACTCGCTTGATCATAGCGTTCAAATAAACAAATCATAGTGTTTATGCCTTTCTTTTCGAATCTCTACTGATGCTGTGCAGATTGAACAAGATCATACCAACGCTGGGCGATATGTTCATCAAGATATGGTTCTGCCACCTCGTAGGATACACGGGATAAATCTTCTTGGGAATGTTGAGTAAATAGCTGGACAATCTTTTCTGCATATTCCGTTGCCATTGCATCCAAATCATCTGGACGCGCCTCAGGAATCAAGTAGCCATTTTCCCCATCACGGATAAAGGTTGGATTTCCATAACGTACATCAAAACCAATAATTGGCAGACCAGAGCCAACCGCTTCTAACAAGGTCAAACCAAATCCTTCACTTGTGGAGGCAGACAGATAAGCAGAGTAATTTCGATAAACATCTGCCATGTGGTGATGCCCCATCAGACGGATATACTCTTCTGCATTTAACTCATGAATCAACTGCTCCAACATGGCTCTTTCACCACCCGTACCATAGATATCAAAAGTGATTTCAGGTAATTGCTCATGTGCCTTCACTACAGAGTGGATCAACCAGTCAATATGCTTCTCACTTGCCAAGCGCGAAGCTGTAATCAATCCAAACGGCTTGCGCTCTCCTTCTGGATGACGCAATTGATCCAAACTTCCCACCGGAATAGTCAAGATTTCCTTTGGTTTGATGTTTGTATATTGAGCAAATTGTTCTTTGAGTAGGTTCGTTTGCGCATCGGTCGAGTTAATGATATAGTCCACTTCGTCAGCATATTCGAACTGATACTCATAATAGTTATTCCATAAAATATAGTCTTTCTCAGCAGGATTTTCACTAAAGTGGTCTGCATGAACGATGACGACTAGCTTTGCAGCGCCCTTATTAGCAAAGATAGCTTGACCAATATCTGTCTCTCGGTCTAAGATCAACAAATCTTTGTCCGTCAGAGACAGACTTCTCATAAAATGCGCAACAAACTCTTGCTTAGAATAGAAAACATGATTTGGGAAACGATAGACTTGCGTCTCCTGTCTACCATCGACTTCATTGATGATTTCTTCATAAGCCACACTGCCATCTTCATTGAGCCAGGTACGTTGATATAATTGCGCATGACCATTCATCGGACTAAAATACTCGATAAAATTCTTCGTATAAGTATAGTACTCTTTTTGAATCAAACAACCACGCGAAACAATTTCAGCGCGCTCAATCAACTCTTTGTCCATATCACAGGCATAACAAGTCACAAAATCACCATCACCAAATACTAGTCGGATCGTCTTCATATCGGTGTCGCGGATAATTTCGAGGGGCTCTTTATCGAAACTCGCTAAGACCTGTGCTAGCGTATAGGTCGTCGGTGCAATTTTGACATCTGTAAAATGCTGATAAAGCCAGATAACCTCAGAATCTTCAAAGCCAATATTCTTTGTCAAATGTTCAATGTTATCAGCAGATATAAAATCCATAAAGATGAACTTCGCTTCTAAGCCAACACTACGAAGCAATTTTGCACGGTAGATCTGTGCATATTCTACACCGCTACTCGCCCAGCCAATCCCCAAATTGATGTTATAAATTGTCATATTTGATTATCCTCTTACAAAAAGTTATCTCGTTTAATTCTCGAAAGACGTTTGATTCTCTTGCCCTTATCATCGTCGAACTTATCTTCGTCTTTCTTTTTGGGTTTTGCGCGACGTGAAGTGATGTGGCTGACAGAGATGGCACTATCTGTTCCTGTTTTTGCAAGGGGTTGTTCGAGATGGATTTTCTCACTCTCAGGCACCACCTCTTCTTTCTCCTTAGCAACTTCCTCTGGTCTATCAAGTTCTTTACGTAATTCTTGAATTTTTTTGATATCTTTTGGTTTACCATCGATATCGTCCAGTTCTAGAAAATCATCAATTCGACTAATAATATTTTTAATTTTTTCTTTTTGTAAATTATACAATCTCTCAGCCTCTGCCCGTTTTTTTGTCAGAGTATCGATTTCTTCGAGAATAGATTCTCTCGTATCCAAGTAGTCTTTTTGTGCTTTTTCTAAAACTTCTTTAGCTTCTTTTTCAGCCCTATCATGAGCCTCAATAACAAGAGATTTGGCATAAATGACTGCTTCACCGATCTCTTTTTCTTGATTCTTCATAGAGTCGATTTTTTTACGTAGGGACTCGATTTTTTCATTCTTCTTTTGAATTTCACGATCGAACCCTTCCTCTAATGCTTCGATACAATCTTCGACTTCCTTAGCACGGTAGTTACCGAACAATGTTTTCTTAAGTCTCATTTTGCTCCCTCTATTCCTTACTTATTCTGATTTACACCACTACTCCTCATTGTAGCATAAAATAGCGTAAATTGCCATTCTTTTCTAAGCTCCAAATAAGGAAAATATTCTGAAGCACTATCAAGCAAAATCCGAACTTAGCTTAAAGTTCATCTATTTCTAAAAAAATGTCTGATTGATAGATCAGACATTTTCGAAAGTAAAAACATGAACGCTACTTTTAAACCAGAAAGGATTCGAGTTATTACTTCCTATTTTAAAAATTTAGTTCCGTAAAAGTAAGTGGTGTATAGCCAAGTAATTCCACACCATCATACTCGACTGTTTTCACGATTTCTTGGATGTTCGTTTTCAGCTCTTCAGTTGCTACGCCATTTGAATCATCCAAGACCACATCATCTTCCACGACGAAGAGCGGTTTTTGGTAACGATCGTAAAGATTGTTCATCACGAGACGAAGTCCTACAGAATCAATGCGATTTTGATTTTGATCATTACTTGCATATTTGTTGATAAAAACTTCTTGGGAATTGCTTGATGCATAATAACTGAAGCTGACAAAGTCAATTTTCCCATCTCTTAGGACAAAGAGGTCGTCATTTTCAATATCCAAGGCGATTTGATCACGTTCCAAACGACGCAAAAAGTGATTTGGGTAGTATCCACGAACTTGCACGTCTGTAAACAAATAATTTTCCCTATCTTTGACTTCTGCTTCCATTACATCAATAGCACTTTCAGTTTGCTGACTGTAATTTTTACTAACAACCATCATCCCACCAAACTGAAACTCTGGGTTGATTGTTTTTCCGAGCTTGATTGCACGTGCAGAAGCAACCAATTGATAATGAGCTGCTTGCCAAATCACCTGTTCTTGATTGTCATCTGCTCCAAAAGACAATCCCCCACCAAGAAACGGCAAATGGTGCAAAACGTTGAATTCATTGAAGGTAATCCAATACTTCACTTTGTCCTTAAAGTGCTGAAAGACAGCTTCTGCGTAACGCTCAAAGAGTTCGATCATCTTGCGGCTTTTCCAAGCTCCATATTTTTCATATAGATTCAGCGGAAGGTCAAAGTGACTCAAGGTCACAATCGGTTCGATATCTTTTTCTAATACGTCATCGATGATTGCTTCATAATATTTCAACCCCTCTTCACTCGGCTGCAACTCTTCACCACTTGGAAAGATGCGTGCCCAAGAGATCGAGATTCTATAGGCATTAAAACCCATTGATTGAATCAAATTCAGTTCTTCCGTATAATCTCTCTGACCTGCTGAAGCAAATCTCCCTAGGATATCATAAGATCCTAAAGGTACATTTTTGTAGTCAACTGTTCCATTCAAAACTTCTATCCGAGATTGGTCAACTGGTAGCACATCTGTAGTACCCAAACCTTTGTTACTATTTGACATCATATTTCTAATCATAGCGACTCCTTTTGATTTTTATTATTTCTATTTAATGATTGCAAGTTCTATTTAGGATAATTTCTCATCTTCCCTTTTTTGAGTAATAGCAGCCAAACCAGACAATTCACTTGCAACATTTCTTAAGTCACGTGCTAGAGGCTGCGAACCTGGTTTGAGTAGGTGGTAGAGTTGGCGTTCTGTCATCCTTAAATTTGTTCCATTTGATTCTGAATAGTGAGACAGATGTTTCAGAGAGTCTTGCAAATCTACATTCTTTATCAATTCTTCTTTATTTTTAGACTCCTGTTGCTCCTCAACAATATGTGCTTGAGACGATCCTTCTTCAGAAATTTCAGGTGTCATCACTTCTTGCACTTTTTGATGGTGAGTTAGAGGACTCATATCCAGTTCAGAGAGGCTCTTATACAGGCGCTCCGAAGTATGCAGGTCATGCGCGAATACTTCTGTCTCCGCCACACTCTGTCTATAGGAACCAAATTCTGATTCTAACATACTATAGGATTGAGATAGGGATGCTTTCCTTAAGCTCACCGAATCAGCTACACTCTGACTTTGACTTAAGGATTCAGATATTTGTTGGCTTTGACTTACGGATTCAGACTCACTGAGATAGAGGTTTTCGCTCAAACTTAACGACTCGGACTCTGAAAGTAGATGAGAAATCATCTCACTCAAGGAAAGAGACTCAGAAAGGGATTCCCACTCACTCTGGCTCAGGCTATAGAACTCGGACTCGGAGACACTCTGACTCGCTTGTTCTGATTCGGAATAACTCCACCACTCTGCTTCTGAAATGCTTTGGGATTCTGAAATCGATTCCCATTCACTCTGGCTCAGACTATAGAACTCGGACTCGGAGATACTCTGACTTGCTTGTTCTGATTCGGAATAACTCCACCACTCTTGCTCTGAGTAGCTTTGAGATTCTGAAATCGACTCCCACTCACTCTGGCTCAGGCTATAGAACTCAGACTCGGAAACACTCTGGCTCGCTTGTTCTGATTCGGAATAACTCCACCACTCTGATTCTGAAATGCTTTGGGATTCTGAATCAGATTCCCATTCGCTCTGGCTCAGGCTATAGAATTCGGACTCGGAGACACTCTGACTCGCTTGTTCTGATTCGGAATAACTCCACCACTCTGATTCTGAAATGCTTTGGGATTCTGAAACGGATTCCCACTCACTCTGGCTCAGGCTATAGAACTCGGACTCGGAGACGCTCTGACTTGCTTGCTCTGATTCAGAATAATTCCACCACTCTGATTCTGAAAGGCTTTGGGATTCGGATTCCCACTCGCTCTGGCTCAGACTATAGAACTCTGACTCGGAGACACTCTGACTCGCTTGCTCTGATTCGGAATAACTCCACCACTCCTGCTCTGAGTAGCTTTGGGATTCTGAAACGGATTCCCACTCACTCTGGCTCAAACTATAGAACTCAGACTCGGAAACACTCTGACTCGCTTGTTCTGATTCGGAATAATTCCACCACTCTGATTCTGAGTGACTTTGGGATTCGGATATGGATTCCCATTCACTCTGGCTCAGGCTATAGAACTCGGACTCGGAAACACTCTGGCTCGCTTGCTCTGATTCGGAGTAGCTCCACCACTCTGATTCTGAGTGACTTTGAGATTCGGATATGGATTCCCATTCACTCTGGCTCAGGCTATAGAACTCGGACTCGGAAACACTCTGGCTCGCTTGCTCTGATTCGGAGTAGCTCCACCACTCTGATTCTGAGTGACTTTGAGATTCGGATATGGATTCCCATTCACTCTGGCTCCAGCTATAAAACTCGGACTCGGAGACACTCTGACTCGCTTGCTCTGATTCGGAGTAGCTCCACCACTCTGATTCTGAAGAGATTTGGGATTCGGATATGGATTCCCATTCACTCTGGCTCAGGCTATAGAACTCGGACTCAGAAATACTCTGACTGGCTTGTTCTGATTCGGAGTAGCTCCACCACTCTTCTTCTGAGTGACTTTGGGATTCTGATATGGATTCCCACTCACTCTGACTCAGGCTATAGAACTCAGACTCGGAGACACTCTGACTCGCTTGTTCCGATTCACTCAAGGAAAGGGACTCGGAGACACTAGGATTTTGATCATAAGAAAGGGACTCGGAGTATGCAATACTTTCACTCAAAGAGAATGCATCCGTATCCTGACAAAGGGACTCCCCTGTCAAATGCTCAGAAACAGAGAGGCTATCAACCAAGGAAAGGGACTCAAATTCAGATTCTGAAGAAGAGACCACTAATGAGTAGTTCTCAGACATGGACTCTCGAAGCGAGAATCCTTTTGCTGATATACTCTGGCTAAACGACTCACTGTACGAATCTGCGACAGAAAGGCTGAGGGAAGCTAAAGCGCTAGTTGACAAACTCTGACTAACATCCCTTATCAAGTCAGCTACACCCAGACTGTTCCTTTCCTGAAAGTCTTCTAAGGCTTCCATGACAGAAACTGATTCTGTTGGTAACTCAAGATCTTCACTAGCACTCAGAATAATTTCCTTTTGCTCTTTGAGTTTTCGACTAACGGGCTTTGATCTAGTTGCATCCAGGCTACGGTAATCACTATCTTCCCTACCCTTTTGCTTAAACTTTGATATCAAACGTTTAAATCCCTTTAGCTCTTCGTTATTATTTTTGCTCATAATATGATTTTCTCCAAAAATACAGTTATATCATCATTATAAAGTCTACAACAGAATCTGTCAAAGCATTAGCCAAAGAAAACTTCTAACTTCCCAGAAGGCTTAATATTAATGTAACTCAATGCCATATTTTTTATAATGTTTAGATTTATATCTGCATTCATTCTTTTGTATGATTTAAAAGCTTCTTTATGAAACTCAAAGACAGGATTTTTTTGGGCATACCCTTGACTAGACACCAAACCTTGAAATTGCTGTAAATAGTCAACCTGCTCAACCCAACAGTCATCTATCGCTCTCAAAACAACAGTTCGTTGAAATTGATTGAACAACTCTGAATCCTTGATTTTATCTTTTTTCTGCTGGTATTCTGAAACAAGGAGGTCAGATAAAAACTTTTTAACTTGCCGTAAATCCGTGACATCTAGATCATCTGGAATATCCTCGCAGTAATAACTAATGTTATCCAAAACAAAGCGAAATAAATCCGCCCGCTCTTTAAACGGTGTTTTACTTGTATAAATGTCCACTGCATCCGATAGGATAGACAAGAAATAAGTCAAATCAAAGTCTGGATGAGAGATAAGCTTATTACGCTTATTGTAGATAATCTGTCGCTGAATACGGATACTTTCATCATATCGTTCTGTTGAACGTCTGGAAGCCGCCGACGCGTTATCACTATTCTTCTGAGCTTCTTCAACCGCATATCTAATACGACGAGAGGTCAAATGAATCTTTTGTTTTTCCTCTGGTTTTGCAATTTCTTTGTGATAGTACTCACTAATCCATTTGCTACCAGACTTGGAAATAAGATCATCCTCAAGAGAAATAAAGAATTTGCTCAACCCTGGAGCGCCTTGTCGTCCGGCACGACCGCGAAGCTGCAAATCCACTCGCTCACTGGACATTCTCTCTGTTCCAACAACAGCAAGTCCACCCAACTCAGCAACCCCTTCTTCCAAGATAATATCTGTTCCACGACCTGCCATTGATGTTGCTACCGTCACTGCAGAACGTCTACCAGCCAGGGCGATCATCTCAGCCTCTTTCGCTGCATTATGGGCGTTCAACACATTATGGGCGATTCCCCTCTTGGAGTAAGAGCATAGAATAAATCTCAGACATTCCAACTGATCCTGTCGCAATTAAAACTGGCTGACCTTTTTTATGTAATTTTTTGATATACTCCAATGAAGCATATAATTTTTGAGGAATCGTGAGATAGATTTCATCTGGATAATCAATTCGTAAATTGGGTTTTCGTGTAGGAACAACTACGACTCCCAAGTCGTAAACGTCTCTGAACTCATCCTCACAAACTTTACCAGTACCCGTCATTCCTGCTAATTTGGGAAACATTCTAAATAAATTTTGATAGGTAATAGAGGCCATCGAACGTGTTTCCAATGTGATTTTCACACGTTCTCTGGCTTCTAGTGCTTGGTGTAGCCCTGATTGGAGTTTATTTCCTTCCAAGAGACGTCCTGTCGCCTCATCCATCAGTTTAACTTCGCCATTATCCACTGTGTACTGACGATCTTTTTCAAATAAGTGGTTAGCTCTCAAAGCTAGGTTAATTTGGCGAATGAGCTGGTAATTATCTGGATCATAGGCATTCTGAACGCGGAAATAAACCTCTGCTTCCTTTACTCCTTTTCTCGTCAACCATACAGACGTCCGAGTAGAGTCTAAATTAAAATCTTCCCCTTCTTTTAGAGTTTTTACAAACTCATCACACGAGAGAAAGAGGTTGGATTGAACCCGAGGAGAACCTGAAATGATTAGAGGCATCTGCGCACTATCTAGCAAGGCTGCATCTACTTCATCGACCAAACAAAAATAAAATTTTGGCAAAAACTTCTTTGATTGAGATGTCGCCAAGTTTTCTTCTAGGTAATCAAACCCTAACGCACTATGTGTTGTATAGACAATATCATTCTTATAGATTTGTTGTTTTTGAGGAATTTTAAGTTTTTTTGTCGGATCGTCCGAGACACCAACCCCAACTGTCATTCCTAAAAATCGAAAAACGGGTGCCATTTGTTTAGCATCACGCGCTGCCAAATATTCATTGGCCGTGACTAGGATTGTACTTTTTTCCGTCAAAGCATTTAGGTATAAAGGAAGGATAGCTGTCAAGGTTTTTCCTTCCCCTGTTCTCATTTCTGCAATCTGATTGTCTTGCATAACCAAGGCCCCTAAAACCTGAACATCATAAGGATATAATCCTAATACACGCTTGGCTGCCTCACGAATGGTTGCATACGCTTCTGGCAAAATGGACTGCAAGCTTTCTCCTCCAGAAAGGCGTTCTTTAAACCATTTTGTCTGAGCTTGCAGTTTCTCATTTGACATAGCTGCATAACTATCAGATAGTTTATTAACCTTCTCCAAAATCTTTTTGTAACGCATTAGTTTATAGGAGTTGGTCAAATTGAATCGTTTAGTTTTCATTCTCTCTCATCCACTCTTCAATCTTTTCCAAGTCAATTGCTTGAAGTAAAAATGACTTATCTAATAAATATTCAATGTTTGCTAGTTCACGTGGTCTAGTCTTCAAGTCTGCATATTCCTTAACTTTTGTCGGATTAAATTGCTGTAGCAATAATTCTTTAAAAATAGGCGGATTTACTCGACTACGGTAACGTTCCAGCAAGCGTTGATAGTCTAGTTCGCTTAAAAACTCATCCGTCACAAGAGCGTATGAATTTCCAAATTGTTTGGAGTAATGCAAGGCCGCAATATTAGAAATCGCTCCATAACCAACAAAAGCCACTTTTTCAAAAAGATGCTCTTGCGCTAATTCTTCAATCGTTTCAAGCAAAGTTTCGTAAAAACATTCCTCCATGTATAGGAGCGCTTCCCTATAAGACGAATTAACAATCAATACATTTGAGAAATGTTCACGAACACGTTCTGGAATAAAGCCTGTTCGATTGAGTTCGGGTTCAGTAAGCAAACATACATCGTTTCTTTCTCGGAATCCTGATGAAGCAAATCAGATATCCAGTAGCGATCCACTGTATAATCCGCCAACTGCTCCTCAGCAACATAAATCCCTTCAAACAGGAAGCGATGACAACCCGAGCTGACTAACTGCACCTTATAATATTGTGTATTATCTGGAACGCATACGCTGACTCTCTCTCCCTGTTTAATGATTTGATTCGAAATTTCTTCATCTCGAGCATCCATAAATTCAACTTTTAAGTATGTTGAATTTTCTGGGATGGTTTCTATATGACTGCCAAAAATATAGTTTTGCCCACGTTTCAATTCAGGAAGCTGACTCGTATTGCGTAAGGCCTGATAGTTTGCCCGTGAATGCCATTCATGAATAACTGTCCCCGAGGGCATGAACTGGTTTTCATACAAAACATGACCACCATCTAACAGTTTGACAGATGAACCGTATAGATACTGAGATATGCTTTGGATATCCCAATAAGCAAAATAGACTTCTTCCTTGTATCTCACGATTTAAACTCCCTTTCAAAACTATTCATTAATAGCGTTTTATATTGATTAAAGAACCATTCGACAATACCTTGTGTATCGTCGTTGTGTCGTCCAGTCAATCCCTTACTGATAACGCTGACGCGGTAATCTCGCTGTCCTAACTCATCCAGCATATCAGGATAGGCAGACATGTCATAGTCATCTTGATACATAAAGGAGATAATGAATTTTGTTCTTGAGAAATCAGCTGACTCAAAAGCCGTCCAGAAACGTTCGTTAAGCTGAGCTGTAGCTTCACTTGATAATTCTCCTATTGTGCGATACACCAAATCCAGTGACGTTGGAAATCCTCCCGGACGAATAGTTGACTCATTTTCTGCCATATCTCCTAAGTTGACAAGAGGTTTTCCGACAATGACGGCATGAGGTTCCAACTTAGAACTATAGTAAAGGGCGCCAAAAGTACCCATTGATAAACCTGATAAGGTCAGTTGTTCCTTCGTAAAACCGAGTTCATCTAAGCAGTTATGAACCACTTGGAGAAGTTTTTGTTCTAGCTCCTCCGATCCAAGATAGAATGCGCCCCCTTCTGAACGCGGATCCCCTACTAGTAAGAATGGCGATCCCAAATTATTCATCATCCAGTATCCCTCGAATCCCTCTGCAGGACGGTACCCTGAAAAATAGATGTTCAACGGTGGTTTCAAATCTCCTGGATGGAAGAAATAAATCAGTTCTTCTCTATTTTTATCTCTAATTCGTTTTCCTCCGACTAACAAGTCTCCATAGCCTAGATGGGAGTCTCGATAGTGGCAGGGACCAAGTTTTACAATTCCTTGTCCTTTTGCTTGAATACTGATACTCAAATAATACGAATCATTTACATCTAACGTCAGAGGCCGATCAAAGCTCGTTTCATCATAAATCCATTCTTGCATGGGAGAATTTCCAGCTGGAAACCTTTAACAACGTAGCGGATCGAACAACCTTCTGAAACCCTGAACTCAGGCCACAGATCTAAGGGCATCTCCCCACTCAGAAAAACATTATGTTGATAGGTCGCAATAGTTTGATAATCCTCGCCGTATCGGCCACACAAACGAAGGTAATTTGTTCCTTCATAACTGACTTGCCCCTCAAAAGATGGTGCAGCGACTAGATGATTAACACTTAGTTTCGTTCCATTTTGCTTAGAGAAAAAACCACGTGAAAATATATGTAGCATCTGCTCTGGATTTTCAAAATTTGTTTTCACAGCTTTTTTGCGCAAAAGAAATCGTTCCAACGTTTTTGTAGTGATTTGACAACGCTCATGATAGAACAGACGGTAAACCTGAATTTTCTGATCCAAGATAGTGACATACTCTAAATATTCAGCAGTATCTACTAACACGACATCAAACGGTTTGTCTACTTTTTTCTTCTTTTTTTTCCCGTTTTCCGCCTCAACTTCTCTATTTAAGATCCCGATATCTTCTGGCAATAAAGAGACGATGTCTTCTGGTTTGACAAATGTCCATTTTATATTACTAGGAATTTCATATTGCTCCTGCCAATTTTCATCAGCAATTTGCAAAACACTAATTTTTTTCATTTCCCTTTAATTCCTTTATGGTATTTTTCCACATATCGACAATCTCACCCCTTGTATACTGTTCAATCTTCTTGACTGAGTGAACTAGAGATTGATTCCAATGTTCTAAGTTTGTGAGGTAGTATAAGAGTGCCTCTTCGAAATCTGAAATATCATCTAGAATCCAACCGTTTTCTCCATGCTTCACATAAGAGGAACTATACAAGTTAACCTGAGGGATCCCTCCACTGATGCCAGCGATTTGAGTCAACACATCAGCTGGAGTTCCCAAATCTAGTATAATACGAACGTACTTCAGAACTTTAATCAAATCGCTGTCGCTATGAATGGTCTCAATATCAATCCGTTCGCGAACAATCTCCTCTTCATCATCAAGAACTCGGTTTTCACCTCTCGCTCTCTTCTCTTTATCAACAAAAATCAATTCTTGTTCATATTCTGGCTTAAGAGATCGATAGCTTTCTAGTACCTGTTTTATATAGGCCTCTCGGCCAAAATCCTGACTTTGTGTTCCAACCAGCAAGTCAATCCATTCATTTTTCAACATCATTTCAAACAAAGTCGTAAACACATATTGAATTTGATCTGCTGGTAGATTGTCGTAATTGACGTAAACAATTAACTCTTTTTTTCTTTGACTATGTCCTAGGTTTAGATGAGTATCATAAGGCGGAATCTCATAAAATCCCGGCAACTGTTCTAGATCCACATTAGCTGCTATCGTTTCAATTTTATTTAAACTATCAACAACGAAGAACGGCGTGTCTGTCAAATCCGTTAGCAGCTGCTCCTGGTTTGTAATTGGATAGCGATCTCCAAAAAAAGACAAGATAACATGATGGTTTTCCTTAATCTTTTGGAAAAAGTGATTGTGCTGCACATCTGACGAAATCACAATCGTATCATCCTTGGTTAGCGAAGAAGTTAAATACTGATCTAGTTTTTCATTGATCAATTCTTCGATATCTCGGTAAACTTCTTTTGCAAATGTAGCCTGCGCCTCAGGGTTGATAAGCACTTGATGATTTTCTGTACCCAAAAATTCCCTAAACTGCCATGTACCTTGTAAATTTAAATAATCTTGGTAGTAAGGCTGATCATTTTCAAAATAGATGATACTTGAAACAAATCCACGATCATCAAAAATTAGCTGATGATTTGTCTGTCCACCCTCAAAATAAGTAATATCAAAGAAATTACCTGTTTGTGAAAAGTTAATTTTAGCATAGTGTTCTTGATTTAAATATACCTCAATCATAAAAGGAGTATAGAAGAATTCTACTCCTTGAGGCCATTTAATATCTTCCAGACGAATTTTACGTACAGATACATCCGTCAGACCTTGTATGGTATCAAATAGATTCCATACAGTTTCTGGCAATATTCTTTGCTGATAAAGAAAGGTTCGAATATGTGGTGAATAGTTCAAATCAGAGTGGTATTTGCCTCTCCTGATTGCTGAAACATTCGCAGCAAATTCACCGCATCATCAAACATCATATTTTTAGACACGTAATAGAAAGGCAGGGTGGTAGAATACCATTTCCGATCTTGTCTATACCAAGATGGTACAAAGTAAAACATATCCCTCTATTCTCCTTTAAATTCTAATTCTTTGTGGTAGTAAGTCCCAATTCTCAAAATACGTATTTCTTCATGCAAAGGCAAGAGCATACTGACTAAAATGATTAATGTACTTGGTATAGTCAAAAGCAAATTTGGAAGAGGTAGGAAGAAATTAATGAAATAGGGTAAACCAATAAAAACGATCAGGTAGAGTGCTCCTACGTTAGACTGTAAGGAAATGTAATGTTTCAAAACTTTTAAAGTTGCTTTCCCAGGCTGGATATAATCTAGGTATTCTCCTTGACGTTGTAAACGTTTCGCTGTTTCTTCTGGTTCTAAGTTGATATAGGCAAATAAAATTGCAAGAAGATAGATAGCAAGCAGGTAAAAGGCTAAACTTAGGGGTTTTGTAAAGTCAAATAAACTACCAAAATTTTTTGTAAAACCATGTCCAAACCAGTCTAATACCAACTGAAGCAACATAATAACACTCGAGGCATACATAATAGGCATTCCCCCAGAGGGAAGAAATTTGATAGGGAGGTAAGATTTGCCATAGTAACGACTACTTAACATGACTCGATTTAGAGGCAAACGAATTTCAGCTCTCTCGCAGACCACGGCAATATAGCCCAAGAGCAAAAATGAGATCGCCGCACCTACTAGAAAGGCTAATCCTTCTTTAGAAAAAACAGATTGTCCTATCAATACCACTAATTGGTTAGCAAATTGTAGCAGAATTCCTGAAATAATAATAATTGTCTGCCCGCCTACTCCCTTGCTAACATTCAAACTAGCCAACCAGATAATAACAAAGCTTCCTGCTACAACAGTTGCTAGTACAGCCATATTATAAATCCAATCATCTACAAGAAGCAAAAAGCGTCCATTTTCCGAACGAGCTGTGTACATAACAGCTATCCCCTGTAACACGGAAAAAATCAAAGTGAGAATCTTTTGCACAAAATCCGCTTTTTTCAATGACCAGGACTGGATATTCCAACTTTTATTCAAGTTGATGACCTGCCAGACAATCATCGTCGTAATCCATGGACCTAGTCCCAGAGAAAACATGGAAATCTGAGAGACATCTACTCCTGCTAGGGAATACAAATAGGCCAAGGGATTTTGCTCAGTTATTTGCGAAAAACCTGTATTGCCATTGTATCCTGGAAGTAAAATATGGCGACCAAGTAAATAGATCGCAATGATCAAAATTGTAAAAATTGCTCTTCGGAAAAAAATACTTGTTCGTTTCTGTTTCTTAAGACCGAAATGTTTCATCTGTCATCCTTTATTCTTTATATTTAGCAAGTCTTGCGATCATTTTTTAGCAATGTTCATGCACCATCGTAACAGCAAGACAACCCAAGAAAACAGGCTCATCCCACTGATAATCAAGATAGGATTAACTGGCTTACCATGATATTTCACCTACGAAATACAGGAGCACCTCATGAGTGTAAATCTACTTGGAGCTTCTCTTCTATCCTTGAATATTTTCATGTGAGAACACCTGTTCTTCCATTTTTTCTATTTGAACATTATCAAATGCATAAACGGATTTACTTAATCCTTAAAATTTTTATAAGTATATCAACTCTGTCACCATGATTAACATCTAAAAAAACCATTCCCATACCAAATCTCTGAAAGGTAAGGAATTTTACGCTTTCTCATCTGATCATGATTTTTCGAAAGTTGAATGGATTTTATCCGATTTTTCTTATTAAAAAATCATTTATGAAAATTACCAGTGCCTACTATTGTAGCATATTTATCAATTATTTTCAAACACGACCTCTCTTTTTATAAGTGTGAAGGGCACTTTATGAATTTTGAACAAAATCCATTTGGAATAGGATTGACTATTCTAAACATTTGTTTACTATTACAACTCAGACGAAAAAGACCGGAGCATCACTCTGGCCTTTTCCTGTTCAGTTTAGCTTGTAACTAAACTTAGTCTTCTTTTTTGCGGGTAGTAGCTGCAAGTCCTGCACCTAAGCCCAAAAGAGCCAATCCTGCTGCTAAAGCTGACACCTGAGACTCACTTCCTGTATTTGGAAGGTGACCTTTTTCAGTTTGTGTCGCTTTTTCTTCTTGAGATTGTGCTCCTGTTTGAGCCAGTTGGTGCGCATCTGGATTTACAGGAACTTGTGGATTTGGTCCTTCTTGTGCTACAGCAGTTCCCACTTCCACAATGCGATCTTGCGATGCTACCTTATCAAAGGTTTCCTTTAGAATGCGCTTCCCATTGTCCACTTCGATGAGATGAACACGTATACCTTTTTGGCCTTCTTGAATCACACGAGTTTGCCCCACTGGAAGTTTATCGTTCTTACGTTCTTGAACTTGGAAATCAACTTCCTCTTCTTCCACTAGGAGCTCTGGCTTGTGATGAACCAAATCTTTGACACCATCAAGCGGTTGAGCCGTACCACGTTTAGTTCCTACTTCCACGATACGATCTTGCGCAACTATCTTATCAAAGGTTTCTTTCGATGTACGCTTACCGTTTTCGACTTCTACTAGGTGGACACGAACACCTTTTTGACCTTCTTGAAGAACACGACTTTCACCCACATAAAGTTTGTCAGTCTTACGTTCTTGAACTTTGAAATCAATTGCCTCTTCTTCAACCAGAAGTTCTGGTTTTTCATGAACCAAATCTTTGACACCATCAAGCGGTTGAGCCGTACCACGTTTAGTTCCAACGAGAAGAACCCGGTTAACAGGAGCCTGAAGCACTTCACGGAGTTTCTCTTCACGAGTTCCGTCTGGACTAACAGATGTAAGAATGCGTTCCTTACCAACTTGTCCTTCTTGTTCTACACGACTTTCACCTACATATAGACTTGGATCTTCTTTTTCAACAGTCTGGAAGGCAAGTTCCTTTTCGACAACCTCAAGACTTGGATTCTCTTCTTGAATAGCAGGGGCTGTTTTCTCAGAAACTGGTTTTTCCTTGGTTAACTGGATACGGTATTCCTTGACTTGTTTTCCACTTTCTGAAACAAGGCGAACAAGTACTGGAAGGCTATCGTCTCCGCTATCTACAACTGTTGAAGCTACTTGATTGTTTTCTTCGACTGAGACTTTTGGACGTTGACCTTTATAGGTAATCTGATAGTCTTGACGATCTTCAGCGAAGTCAGGAAGATCTTTTCCATCTACAAGAATCTTCGATGCAGTGCTTTCTTGAGGCAATTCGCTTGACGCAAGGAAGGTCATCTCAATCATCGCAACACCACTCTTATCAGCCTTGCGCTCCATACGCCATCTCATGGCTTTGGATTTGACAGCTTTAAATGTTACGTTAATTTCATCACCAGCTTCAATGTCTTTATCCGCACGATAAGGAACAGCTTCCCAGTTATCTGGATTGTTGAATGGATGGCCTGCATCGTAGGCTTGGTAGTTAGAATAGTAGGTAGGAACTTCAAAATCTGGGCCAATATAGCGTTCCAAAACGAGTTTAGATGGTGCATCCGTACCACTATCTGCAAAGAAGTGGAGTTTGGCTTGCGCAACAGTCCGTTCGACAATCTTGCCATTTTCACGGAAGATAACACCTGCTGATACTTCTGGATTAGAAGATGGTGTTGGAGACCAGTTTGTCCAACGACGATTTTCTGAATGATCTCCGTCATTGAGGTAGTCCACACGGTCATGAGAACTGTCGTCAATATCATTAGTGGCTGAAGCAAAGGCTTGGTTACTGTTTTCATCATAGTTAGGGTTGTTTGAGAGAGCTTCACCAAGTTTGTCTGTCACTCGTACAGTGAACTCAGCAACAAGGTCACTACCAAGGACATGGCCTCGAACGGTAAATTGACCTGCTTTTGTCAGATTTTCTGCTGGAACTTCTTCCCATTCAACTGCCAAGTCTTTTGTTTCGTAACCGTCTTTACCTGTGAAGTAAACAGGCACCTTCGTTGGCAATTCAAGTGGTTGCCCTACTTGTACCAAGCGAGCTTGTTTGACCGCGGCAACTGGTTTACGAGAAAGTAAGTCCTTATCCTTAGTGAAGTGCAGACGGTATTCTCCTAAGATGTCGCCATTTTCAGCTTTCGCGATGACACGGACAGGCTCACCTTCACGAACGCTTGGAACAACAGTCGCGAGACCATTGTTGCTAACACTTGCCGTTACTGCAGGAACTTTCCATCTGCAGACTCAAGGTAGTAGTCTGTCAATTCAGGGTTGAAGTTTGCTAAGTCTTTACCGTCAACTTGGATTCTTGTTTGTCCTTGTCTGGCTGCTGCAACTTGTTTCGCAAAGATTTGTACTTCTGTGATAGAAGTTCCACGCTTATTATCCGCTTTCACCATGCGAATACGAACAGCATAGGTTTCAACCTTATCAAAGCTAAAGTGATTCATTTCTCCAGCCTTGAGTTGAGCTGGGGCTTTTAGATTGGTAACTGGTTTCCAGTTAGCTGGATCGTTAAATACATGGTTTTCCTCACCTACAAAGCTAGGGTTTTTAGGAGCTGTCGGAACGGTCTTACCGACATAATACTCAATCACATAAGACTTCGGTGCACCGACGCCATGGTCTTCGTGGAATCCGACACTTAGATTATCAACGGAACGTTTGCTCAAGATACCTGAATCTCCAAATAGAACACCGACTGAAGCTTCTGGATTACTACGGTTCCAGTTTGTCCAACGGTTAGCTGGGCGGTCATTAAAGGAAATCAATTTATCGTTGACGTTTGAAACAGGGTCGCTCGGATTTGAGTCTGAAGCAAAGGCAAGTGGCAATTCTGAGCCGGTCCATTGGTCAGAAATGTTTGCACCTTGCTCAGTTTGAGCAGACACACGAACATGAAGTTTAGTTGTTAATTGCGTACCTTCTAGGCGACCAGTGACTGTAAAGACACCTTCCTTGGCGTATTGGTCTGGATCAATCGCGTCCCAAGTAACCTTAGCTGATGAAACGTGGCCATTTGAATCATAGGTACGAACACTTTCTGGTAATTGTGGTGCTTCTGCGATTGGTGTCGTCACACTGACTTCTTCAACTGAAACGATGCCTTCTACAGAGACTTTAGCACGCGCTTCAAGATCAAGACCTTCAACTTTACCTAGAACTTCAAAGGTTTGATAGTGGGCGAGTTTTTCTTTTGGAATGGCTTGCCAAGTGACTTTGTGGGCTTTAGGGAAACCTTTGTCATACTCAACCGTTACTGTTGCTGGAAGACTTGGTTCCTGATGCAAGTCTGTTACTACGTTTACTGGACGGATAGATTGCGCAACCTTCTTCTCAGTGTTGGCTTGGATAGTGAGTTCAACTTGACCTTTAGCCCCCTCATATTCCGCTTTGAGAGTGACTGATCCTGGCTTATGCAACTCAAGCATTCCTTTACGAACTGCGACTTCCCCTTCACCACTTGCAGAGAAGGTTACTTTATCAGCTGGTAAAACTGCTTGCGTTCCGTCCTGATAGTGAGCCCGAACAGACAATTTGACTGTTTGGTCTTCTTTAAGACCGTCAGCTTGCTCTACTTGTAAGCTCAAGTGGTCAATTTTCGGTGCTTCTTCAAGGAACTGAATTGCGTATGTTTGAAGAGGACCACCATCTTTTGGTTGAACATAGATGCTTGCACGCATACCGTTTGCTGCACTTGCTTGAAGGACTGTAACATCAGCATTTTCAGCACTTGCTGCGACTTCTGGCAATTGGCCACCATAAGCAAGAGTGCGGTATTGCATTGGATGTTGACTAGTGAGGCCTGTAACGGCTTCACCACCAACACTTACATTTGGCACTACAGGTGCTGCAGGATTGCCTTCTTCTACCACAAGGGTAGCATGAACGGTTTCGCCTCCCAGTTGACCAGTCATTGGAATACGTGATCCAGCAACTGACAGTTTGGCTTTATCTGCTTCCGCAATCTCCCACTTATCCACTTCGTATTCTTGAACGCTTCCATCTGTTACAGCGATAGAAACGTATTTATCAACAGCACTCAAGTCTGTTCCTGGAGCAACACGTTTAACAGTTGGTAGTTCTTTGGCAATTGCTAGAACCTCGACACGAGCCTCTACCTCACGTCCATCTGCCATACCTTTAACAGTCACAACTCCAGCTTGGCTTACATCTACAGGAGACCATGTTACTGGACGTTTTTCACGACTGCCATCACTGTAGACAAAAGCGACGGTCTTCGGCATTTTTGGTTCTTTCTCGATAACAGTACGTACTTTTGGTACCTCTGTTCCTAGAACTGTCTTTTCTTGTCCTTCCTTCTTACCAGTAAAGACAGTTACTTGACCAGATTTCAAGAGATCCGAATGAGCTGTTAGTGTGAATTTACCTGCTTGTTCAGTTGATTTAACAATGGCAACCCCTTTACCGTTAAAGGCTCTGCGAATCCAAGAACCATCTGGCTGCGCCTTATAGCGTTCACGGCTGGCTTGTTCCCCATTATCAACACCGACCAGTTGACCTTGTCCATGCAATTGGAAACGAACCAAATTATTGGCAGTTGGCACTACATTTCCTTGACTGTCAACGATTTCGTAGTAGATGTAGGTCAAGTCTTTCCATCTGCAGCGATTGCGTGTTCTTCCTTAATAAGACGAACACCTGCTGGTTGACCTGCAGTGGTAATCTTGTCACGTGCAATTTCTTTTCCAGCTTCATCGCGAGCTACAGCTTCCAAAGTACCTGGTTGGTAAGCAACCTTCCACTCAAGATAGAGTTCCTTAGCATTCGCACCTTCTTGGTAGGTACGGCCATCACTAGTTTGTTTCTTGTTGAAGGTCTTAACTCCAAGAGATTGACCGTTCAAGAACAATTCTACGCTTGCAGCGTTTGAATAGGCGCGAACTGGGATTTTTCCGTCTGCATCTTCGACTTTCGATGCCAATTCTCTATTTTCCCAGTTCCAGTGAGGAAGGAGGTGAACCATTGGTTTCTTCTTAGCAGAAACCCATTGGCTTTGGTAGAGATAGAAGTCATGTTTTGGAATACCCGCTGTATCTACGATACCAAAGTAAGAGCTCTTAACGGGAGTTTGGTTTTGATTGTGCCATGGCGTAGGCTCACCAATATAGTCCGTACCTGTCCAGATAAACTGTCCAGCATAGCCAGCATTGTCACGGTCAAAAGTCCATGAATCTGTTGCCGTTTTACCCCAGCCAACTCGGTCATTGCCATAGTCAGACTGTTCGTAATGACGTTCAGGTCCGTTGCTATGTTTCAATTCACGTTCAGGACGATAGTAGCTACCTCGTGTACGGGTTGCTGAAGATGTTTCTGAACCATAAATCAACCATTTGGGATGTTTCGCACGAAGTTTCTTGTAGTTATCTTCTGAGTAGTTGAAACCAACCGCATCAAGTTCTTCGGCAATCTTCTCATGGCCACCACTACCATCTCCAAAGCGGAACTTATCTGCTCCCATGGTAACATAACGAGTCTTATCAACATCTTTAATCACTTTTACTAAGCGTTTAACTGTTGCAAGAGAGTGAGCCTTTCCGTCTGCTTCACCAATTTCATTCCCGATAGACCACATGAAGACAGCTGGGTTATTTTTATCTCTTTCGACCATGGTACGAAGATCGTAGTCAGACCATTTTTCACCTTTTCTGGCTTCTGGGTGAGTGGCATCTTTTTCAAAGAAACGCCCGTAGTCATAAGGTTTCTTGCCACCATACCAAGTATCAAAAGCCTCTTCCTGAACCAGCAAACCAAGTTCTGCTGCGATTTGCAAGGTCTGTGGACTTGCAGGGTTATGAGTTGTACGGATGGCATTAACGCCCATCTCCTTCATTTGTTTGAGACGACGGTATTCTGCCTTATAGTTTTCTTCTGCTCCAAGCGCTCCGTGGTCATGGTGCAAGGAAACACCATGGAATTTAATGCGTTCACCATTCAAAGAGAAACCTTCATTTGGAGTCCAGTGATAGTAACGGTAACCAAACAAATCCTTCTTAGCATCAACCAATTGACCGTCACGGTAAACACGCGTAACCAGTTCATACAAGGCAGGTTTGTCATTTAAAACTGTCCAGAGTTTTGGTTGTTCAACTTCTAAAATCGCATCAAGGCTTGTTGATTCATGTGCTTTCAAGGTACGACTTGCCGTACGAACCACGCCTGTTACAGCCTGACCACCACGTTCAACGATTTGATATTCTGCCACAAGTTCATGGTCTTTATCATCTGTATTGACGATTTTGCTGGCTACATGAGTTTCAACCTTGCCGTGTTGCTGTTGTTCAAGTTTTGGCGTTAGGATGGTTGTCCCATTTTTCTCAACATGAACCTTATCTGTCACTTGCAAGGTCACATCACGGTAGATACCACTACCTGAGTACCAACGGCTACTTGGTTGTTTGTTGACTGCATGGACAGCAATCACATTCTCACGACCATCTTTGTGAAGGTATTTGGTGATATCGTATGAGAACTGGTTATAACCATTTGGATAATGCCCCACTAACTGACCATTGACATAGACTTGAGAGTCCATGTAGACACCATCAAAGGTCACTCGAACATTTTTCTTGAGATCTTTTTCATCAAGTTTAAAGGTCTTGCGATACCAAGCTTCACCACCATTGAGCTGTCCACCCTCGTTTTGGGCAGGTGACTGATGATCAAAATCGTTAAAGATACTCCAGTCGTGTGGGAGATCCAATTTTTGCCATGTTGATACATCTGCATCTGGTTTCACAGCTTCTTTAGGATTCGCATTGAGTTTAAAGTGCCAATTTTGATTAAAATTCACTTTTCTGTCTTCAATCATTTGATTTACTTCTTCATTTGTCGCAGCTTTCAAATCTTCCTTGACAGGCTTTTCTTGACTTGAAGCTTGAGATTCTACCTTTGGAGCTGTTTCTTCAGGTTTTAGAGACGCTTTCTCCTCTTTTGGAGCTACAGGTTCATCTTCTTTCTTCTCTGGTTTGCTTGCTTCAATTGGAGCAGCTTGACTTTGGTCGACACTTGCAACATCCTTGTGTTCTGCTACAGTTTGATCTTCTTTTTCCTCCACTGCCGGACTTTCCTCTTTTGCTTGTTCCACAGTGTGGGTGATAGGAGTTTCATCCGCGAAAACTGGTGATTCTCCAATAACACTTCCTCCAAATAGAACCGCACAGGTTCCAATCATGACAGAGCAAGCTCCTACAGCAAACTTACGAATGCTGTAGACTCTTTTACGATTCCAATGGCCCTTTTCCATAAAATCCTCCTTTAGTAACCGCTTCCATTTTCTTGTAAGCGTATTACTTTTCCATAGCCTTTTACTCTTATTTTATAAAATAATATAGGGAATTTCAATACCCTAAACATTAAAAAAATCATAATTTTGATTGTTTTTTTCTAAAAATTTGTAGAGGATTTTTAAAAAAATATGAATGTAGTTTTAAAACAAAATCAAACAATTTTTGACGCTCAGTTAAATATTATAAAAAAGTTCCCTTTGTAAGGAACTTTTTTACTTATAATTAAAGATTCCCCCTGCCAACTTATCAGCTAGTTTAGGAAAGAGGGTATAAAACTTATGGGCTAGATTCAACAAAATTGGGAGATTGAGTTCCCGTTTATTTTTTCCTATAGTCTTGACGATTTTTTTAGCAACCGCATCTGGTTCTAAGAGAAAGCGGTCAACAGACTTGAGGTAGCTGCCATCTGGGTCGGCCTGGTCAAAAAAGGCAGTACGAATCGGTCCTGGATTGACCGTCGTTAGATAGACACCATAGGGCATGAGTTCAAGGCGCAGAGCGTTTGAAAATCCAATAGCCGCAAACTTTGTCGCTGAGTAGAGACTGGACTTGTTAGTCGCTATCAAACCTGCCATACTGATGATATTGATGATATGCCCTTTTCCTCTCTCCTTCATACGAGCTCCAAAACGACGAGACAGATTCATCAGAGCAAAGGTATTGACCTCAAACATCTGGTGAATATCTTGATCAGAAATCTGGTCAAATTCCTCAAAAATCCCGTAACCAGCGTTGTTAATCAAGACATCAATCTCACCATAACGGAGATAGAGGTCAGCTACCATATCTTCTAGGACCGAGTCATCAGTAATATCGATTTCAATCAATTCTACATGGGGATGATTTCCATATAGCTCCGACAGTTTTTCCTTGTTTCTACCTAGTAAGATGAGTTGGTCATCTGGCAAGAGTTTGACCATTTCTTGGGCCAATCCACCGCTAGCTCCTGTAATCAAGATAGTAGACATGCTTCTTCCTTTCAATAACTGCTAGATTTCCACTTCTTCCAAGTCTTTAACCACATGGACATTTTCAAAAATAGTTGCCGCATCCTTCTTGAGCTGGCTAATATCTTTTGAGAGGAAACGAGCACTGATATGATTGAGCAAGAGGCGCTTAGCACCGGCTTCTGCTGCCACTTGTGATGCCTGCATATTGGTTGAGTGACCGTGATTGCGGGCAATTTTTTCATCTCCCTTACCATAAGTCGACTCATGGACAAGAACATCTGCATTGATAGCGAGACGCACGCTGGCATTGGTTTTTCGGGTGTCGCCAAGAATAGTAACTACCTTGCCAGGTCTCGGTTCTGAGATATAGTCTGTTGCCTTGATTTCAGTTCCATCATCCAGAACAACATCCTGACCATTTTTGATTTTTCCAAAAAGCGGGCCGAACGGAACACCAGCAGCCTTGAGTTTCTCAGCATCTAGGGTTCCTTCCAAGTCTTTTTGCATGACACGATAGCCGACACAGAAAATAGTGTGGTCCAACTCCTCTGCATACACAGTGAATTTATCGGTCTCAAGGATTTTGCCTAGAGAATCTTGGTCAAACTCATGGAAATGAATTTTATAAGGCAGGCGAGAACCTGATACACGAAGACTAGTCAAGACAAAAGACTTGATTCCTTGGGGACCATAGATTTCCAAATCTGTCTGCTCTTCATTGGCCTGAAAAGCACGGCTAGAGAGAAATCCTGGCAAGCCAAAGATGTGGTCTCCATGCAGGTGGGTGATAAAGATTTTGCTGACCTTCCGTGGTCGAATCGTGGTTTCCAGAATGCGATTTTGCGTTCCTTCCCCACAGTCAAAGAGCCAGACTTCGTTAATCTCGTCCAAGAGTTTCAGGGCGAGACTTGAGACGTTGCGGGCTTTAGAGGGCTGACCAGCCCCTGTTCCTAAAAATTGAATATCCATTTGATACTTTCTAATTAATCAATATATAACATGGCTGTGCGGTTTTCCGATCGGAAATAGCGCTTACCAGAAAAAGCAACAGCTTCTTGTAATAAATCCTCTTGGCTGTAGCCTTTGAGACGCTTGCGGCCATCTGCTAAACTTTCTAAATCAGTCAAAGCTGTGAGGCTCTCCACACTGACAACTTCCTCGTCCTCGACAGGCTTCATGTAAATATTACCAGACTCCTCAAAGACGAGTTGATGGGGGAAAATTTGCGCAATTTCAAAGAGCAAATCAGCTGTGATTGCTTCCTCAGTTTCTGAGAAAATCCGTCCAAGACCTTCTTCCTCATAGCAAAAGCCAAAGGATTTGCCAGATAGATTGAGGCGGATAAAAGGCTTGTTTTCAAAGGTGAAACTTGGCTCAGCATTGTAGAGATTCAGTTCATGACTGAGTTCTGAAAAATAATCCGTCGCAGCTTCAGGACTCTTTTTCTGGTAGAGCTCTGCAAAGTAGGCATTGACTACACTCGGAGGAGGTGTGATGAGAGCCAACTGCTCTTGTTCTGTTTTGCCAGCTAGAAGCTGATCCAGATAGACCTTGTCCAGACTTGTATAACCTCCATACTTTAGAGCCAAAGTTTTAATATCAGTCATAAAATTCCTCTAACCTCCATTTATTTTTCTCAGAAATGTAGCCTGTAATCACTTCCCCGTCATCTTGATAGTCACGATCTTCAAGAATCGCTACACTTTCTAAATCATGAATCTTGTAGGATTTTGAAAAAGGCACGCGCAGGGTAAAGACTTCAAAAACCTCCTTGATCTTCTCCAAAAACAATGCTTGCAAGTTCTCACGACTATCCTCAGACTTGGCAGAAATGAGAGCATAAGGCGTTTGAGTAGGCGTGAAATCCTCCACCAAATCCGCTTTATTGTAAAGAGTCAGGCGAGGAATATCTTCCATATCCAAGTCTTTCATGATAGACAGAACCGTTTTTTCATGTTCCTCGTGATAAGGATTGCTGGCATCGATGACATGAACCAGAAGATCCACATGCTTGCTTTCTTCCAAGGTTGACTTGAAACTGGACACCAGTTCAGTTGGCAAATCCTGGATAAATCCAACGGTATCTGTCAAAGTTACTTGGAGATTCCCCCCAGATGGATACTCTTGGTTGTCGCGTCCAGAGTCGCAAACAACTCATCTGCCTCATACTGGGTCTTACTGGTCAAGGTGTTCATGATAGTTGACTTCCCGGCATTGGTGTAACCAATCAAACCAATCTTAAAGGTGCTTGACTCCAAGCGTTTTTTCTCTGACTGTCGCTCGATTTTTTTCTCCACCACCTTGAGCTGGCGCTCGATATCTGTTATTTGATTGCGAACGCTTCGACGGTTCAATTCCAGCTGGCTTTCACCAGGTCCACGGGAACCAATTCCACCTGCCTGACGGCTGAGCATAATCCCTTGACCAACCAAGCGGGGCAAGAGATACTTGAGTTGAGCTAGGTGGACTTGGAGTTTCCCTTCATGGCTTCGAGCCCGCATAGCAAAGATATCCAAAATCAACTGCATACGGTCAATAACCTTGACACCCAGAACTTCTTCTAGATTGACATTTTGCCGTGGTGTCAAGCGGTTATTGACGACGACAGTAGTAATTTCTTCTGCATCCACCATCCGCGCAATCTCTTCCAACTTACCAGAACCGACGAAGGTCTTGGAGTCATACTTTTCACGTTTTTGTCTGTAGCTATCGACAACGACTGCCCCAGCTGTCTTGGCTAGACTGGCCAATTCTTCCATAGAGAGGTCAAAATTGTCTATGCCCTGCAATTCCACACCAATAAGCAGGACTCGCTCCTCTTTTTTCTCCGTTTCAATCATCTAAAAACTCCTCTATCTGGCTTAAAATACGGTCTTGCACACCAGACTCTCCAATCTGATAAAAGGTGACCTGCATGCGATTTCGGAACCAGGTCAACTGGCGCTTGGCAAATCGACGAGTCGCCTGTTTGAGACTCTCGCTCGCTTCCTCAAGAGTTTGCTCCCCACGGAAATATGGAAAGAGTTCCTTGTAGCCAATGCCTTTGGCTGCCTGCACATCAGGGTAGTGGTCAAAAAGCCACTTTGCCTCATCCAAAAGCCCAGCCTCAAACATCAAATCTACTCGACGATTGATACGTTCATAAAGCTGACTGCGTTCATCATCCAGGCAGATAATCAATGGTTCATAAGGACTTTCCTGGTTTTTCAAATCCTGACCAAAATGGGCAATCTCCAAGGCACGCATAGCACGACGACGGTTAAACTGAGGAATTTCAAGGCCTGCTTGCTCCACCAAATGGGCTAATTCTTCATCTGAATAATGCTCTAAACTAGCCCGATAGGCCAAAATCTCCTCATGAGGGATCTCCCCACCTAGATGGTATCCTTCAAGCAAGCTCTGGATATAAAGCCCAGTTCCACCAGCAATAATGGCTAGCTTGCCACGTCTCTGAATATCCTCAATAGCCTTCTTAGATTCTGAAACAAAATCAAAAGCCGAGTAAGACTCGGTCACCTCTCTGACATCAATTAAGTGATGAGGAACAGAAGCTTGCTCCTCTGGGCTAGCCTTGGCCGTCCCAATATCCAACCCTCTATAAACTTGCTGACTGTCACCGCTGACCACCTCTCCACCAAAGCGCTTGGCCACTTCAATAGCAAGGGCAGTTTTTCCAACAGCAGTCGGTCCAACAATCACAATTATTTTTGTTTTCATCTTTTTTCCTTGAAAAATTCCCATTTTTTCGTTACTATTATTATATCACAAAAAGGTCAGTCAGAAAAATGCTACCTCTTGAGGAGCCTGGCTGATCAGGAAGATAAAGGAGGAAGACTCATGGCTAAAGGATTCGCTAAAGGTCTTGTAACAGGTGTCGCAGGAACTGTCGCTGCCGTTGCAGGTGCAGTATATGCAATTAAAAAGAAAGTGATTGAGCCAGAAGAGCAAAAAGCAGCTTTCATCGAAGAAAACCGCAAAAAAGCAGCTCGCCGTCGCGTATCACATTAATAAAAAAGAAGTTGAGAAATCTCAACTTCTTTTTTATTTCTTAAATAGCCAAATCAAACTTCAGCTGTGGCTTGACTGGATCATAGTCAACCAACTCAAAGTCCTCCGCTTTGATATCAAAGAAATTGGTCCCATCAGGCACATTCAAGACCAAACGAGGTTGGCAGTTTGATGGTTCACGACGAAGCAATTCCTCTGCTTGTTCAAATTGATTATCATAGATATGAAGGTTATTGATAAAGTAGAAGAACTTCCCAACCTTCCATCCAAAATGCTTGGCAATCATCATCTGAAGAGCCACATACTGCATAGCATTGATGTGGTGGGCCACCAGCATATCATTCGAACGCTGGGTCAAGGTCGCATCCAGATAGATGTCCCCATCAACCCGACGGACATCAAACATGGTCTGAAAGGCGCATGGAAGAAGACCATCTGTCTCCTCAAAAGCTTGGTAATCCCAGAGCGAGATGATATTGCGGCGGTTCCAAGGGTTGGCTTCCAATTGTTTGAGAAGCTTATTGATGATATCGTGTTTCTTAACGACCGCCCCATAGCGTTCACCGATGGTTCCCGTATCTCCCACTTCCCAGTCATTCCAGTAGTGAACATTGTACTTGTCATTGAGCACCTCTAGGCTATTAGACTGATCTTGGTAAATCCAGAGTACTTCCTTGATGGCAGATTTGATTGCAATGGGACGCAAGGTTGTGATGGGAAATTCCCCCTTAGACAAATCATACTCCGCAAAGGCACCCGTTACGTACTTGGAGTTGGCAACAGTCCCATCCTTGTACTTGGGACGTGCTTGTTCAGAAAAGACACCGTCTTTGAGGATTCGTTCAATATTCTCTTTAAAAATCGTATCAGCTTTTGTCATTTACTCTCACCTCAACTTTTATTCTTAACTAGTATAGCATAAAAAGAGCTTTTCTACATACTCAGATAATCGATGGCCTTTTTATATTTTTCTAATCGTTCCAAATCCTTATCAGTGACAGAACTCAGTCTCGATAAATCCGAATTATGCTTCAAATCTGCTAATTTGACAACGCGTGCTAGAGAATTAGATTTCACATTTTCCAGATATGTTTGATACTCTTGCCCCTTTTTCTTTGACAAAATTTGAACGGCTGTAACTACTGTTTCTGGTAAACCAGCTAGTAATAGTTCTTCAGCTGTAAAAGGACTGTCCTCAATGACATCATGTAGTAAAGCAACTGCTTTTTCTTCTTCAGTATCAACTTGGCTTGCTACATAGATTGGATGTTCTATATAATCTATCCCTGCCTTATCAAATTGCCCCCTATGAGCTTCCGTAGCGATAGGCAATGCTAGTTCAAGCATGGGTTGTTTTGATGTATCCATCTAGCGGCTCCTTCCCAAAATTTAAACCTATTTCGTTTTATTCGATTTTTAAAAAAGAGCTTGATAAACACCAAGCTCTATTATCAATCTATCTTATTGCAATACAAGCGATGCTGCTCCGATTACTCCAGCGTCATTTCCTAGAGTTGCAAGAGCCAATTTAGTGGATGTGCGTACTTGTGGGAAGGTATTTTCATCATAGACCTTTTGAACACCTTGTAGAAGGAATTCTCCCGCAGCTGAAACTCCACCACCGATAACAATCGTTGATGGGTTGAGGATTGAGCCGATATTAGCACAAGCGATTCCCAAGTAACGTGAGAAGTTTCGGTAAACGATCAAGGCAAGGTCGTCCCCTTCTTTTGCAAGGTCAAAGACAGTTTTAGCTGTTACTTCTTCACCATCGTCAATCAAGCGTTTCAAGGCGCATCGCCTTCGTATTCATCTGCATAACGACGAGTCAAGTTGACAATCCCTGTTGCTGAAGCAACTGTCTCAAGACAGCCTTTTTTGCCACAGGTACATGCGATTGGTTGGTCAAAGTCAACAGTGATGTGACCAAGCTCACCAGCAGCACCAGCAACACCGTGAAGCAATTTGCCTTCTGCCACGATACCGCCACCAACACCTGTACCAAGTGTCATAAAGACAACGTCCGGTTGGTTGTCACCAGCACCCATCCAGCGCTCACCAAGAGCAGCTACGTTGGCATCATTATCAATGAAGAATGGAATCCCCAAGGCTTTTTCAATCTTTTCTTTAATTGGTTGAAGGGTTTTCCAGTTTAGGTTGTAGGCACCGATAACAGTTCCTTTTTCACGGTCAACCACACCAGGTGATCCCATCCCAATCCCTCGGAAATCCGTAGCTGACAATCCAAGCAAGTCCAAACGATGTTGAATAGACTCAATCATATCATCTACAATATGGCTACCTTCATCCAAAATGTTGGTCTTAATAGACCATTTTTCTTGGATTTCTCCCTCTTGAGTTAAAATTGCAAACTTGATAGATGTTCCACCAAGGTCAATCCCAATAATCTTTTGACTCATCGTCTTCTCCTTTTTAATTGAAAATGCTTACAGATATAGTATAACAAAATCATTAGATTTGTGCAAAGGTTTGCAGGCTACAAGCCAAAATTAAAATATCTTATTTGCTTCACTATTTGTAAAAATTAGTCACCTAAATGTTGAATGGCATAGTTTGCTTCTTCTTTTGTAAATTTTCCAACATAAGAAGAAGTTAGCCACTCATAAATCTCTGTCTTTGATAAATGGTTATTCTTTCGGTATTCTCTTGCTGTAATTAAGGCATTTGCTTTGTAATCTGCATTTAAGTGATCGATGGCATACTGCGCTGCTGAACTTGAAAAACCATTCCACGTTAATTGGTTATAGAGATCTTTTTTTGACATATGTAAAACCGAATTATAGCTTTTCGCTTTATTTAAAGCAGCATTGTACTGCTTCCCATCTAGTTTTGGTTGCCGCACACCATCGTATCCTACATAGTGACGGCCACCATCTACCCATTTATCCCTAGCCATTTTACCATCTGATTCAACATAATAACGGCCACCATCTACCCATTTGCCCCTAGCCATTTTACCGTCTGATTCAACATAATAACGGCCACCATCTACCCATTCATTCTTGGCCATCTTTCCATCTGATTTGAAATAATAATTTCCTACCCATTTATTGCGAGCTTGGCTGCCTTCTGATGGTAGATTAAGTTTTTGAATTGCATAGTTTGCTTCTTCTTTTGTAAATTTTCCAACATAAGAAGAAGTTAGCCACTCATAAATCTCTGTCTTTGATAAATGGTTATTCTTTCGGTATTCTCTTGCTGTAATTAAGGCATTTGCTTTGTAATCTGCATTCAAGTGATCGATGGCATACTGCGCTACTGAACTTGAAAAACCATTCCACGTTAATTGGTTATAGAGATCTTTTTTTGACATATGTAAAACCGAATTATAGCTTTTCGCTTTATTTAAAGCAGCATTGTACTGCTTCCCATCTAGTTTTGGTTGCCGCACACCATCGTAGTCTACATAGTGACGGCCACCATCTACCCATTTATCCCTAGCCATTTTACCATCTGATTCAACATAATAACGGCCACCATCTACCCATTCATTCTTGGCCATCTTTCCATCTGATTTGAGGTAATAATTTCCTACCCATTTATTGCGAGCAGAGCTTCCTTCTGCGGTTAAATAATAATAGGATCCATAGTTTTTATCATAAATCCAGTCACTTTTAACCTTTTTTCCATCAGAATCAACATAATAACGACCACCATCTACCCATTCATTTTTAGCTCTCTTTCCATCTGATTTGAGGTAGTAATTTCCTACCCAGCCAGACTGAACTTTAGATTGTGATTTATCCTGTTTAGGAGTTGTTTCTTTAGCTTTTTCAGTCGGTTTTGGTGCCGGCTTCAGCGCGGGTTTTGGTGCCGGCTTCGGCGCGGGTTTTGGTGCCGGCTTCAGCGCGGGTTTTGGTGCCGGCTTCGGTACGGGTTTTGGTGCTGGCTTCGGCGTAGGTTTTGGTGCCGGCTTCGGCGCGGGTTTTGGTGCTGGCTTCGACGCGGGTTTTGGCGCGGGTTTCGGCGCGGGTTTTGGTTCTGGTTTCGGCGCGGGTTTCGGCGCGGGTTTTGGTGCCGGCTTCGGTGCGGGTTTTGGTGCCGGCTTCGGCGCGGGTTTTGGTGCCGGCTTCGGTACGGGTTTTGGTGCTGGCTTCGGCGTAGGTTTTGGTGCCGGCTTCGGCGCGGGTTTTGGTGCTGGCTTCGACGCGGGTTTTGGCGCGGGTTTCGGCGCGGGTTTTGGTTCTGGTTTCGGCGCTGGTTTCGGCGCTGGTTTTGGTTCTGGTTTCGGCGCTGGTTTTGGTTCTGGTTTCGGCGCTGGTGTTTTCGATTTCTCAGCTTGATTTGGCGCCGAAGTTGTATTCTCTTTTACAATCTTACCGTTTTTAGATACATCCTTTTCTTGAGCAGAAACATGCTGAGCCGAAAAAGGAAAGGCTTCAGTTGTATCTGCAAATGAAATAAGTCCCAGTGTTGCAGTTGCTAAGCTGGTTACTAAAATTTTTTTTGATTTTTTCATAAAAATCTCCATTATTTTAATGATTTATACCTATAGTATACCATATACTTTATTTTGCTTTCAAATCAAATATTAAATATTCAGAAATAAATCTAAAACTTAATTGAAAAATCCATAGTTATATCACTTCCAACTCATACAAGCCTCTGACCGCATTACAACCATAGATAGCCTCCGCGTGGTTCAAGTCTGTCAAAGTCAGAACTTTTTCCTCTACCTGCCCTGTTTCCAGCAAATACTGACGATAGATTCCTGGCAAGATGCCAAGATTGATAGGCGGTGTGTAGAGCTTCCCAGCGATTTTCAGAACCAGATTTCCAATAGAGGTTTCCAGCAATTCTCCTGACTTATTGTGGTAAATCTTCTCTTGTTCCCCTAGACTTAAGTGTGGTCTATGAGTTGTTTTAAAGTAGGTAAACGCTTGATTCAAATCTGCTTCTTGCAGACAAAGTTTGGCTTTGCAGAAACTTGGACTGAGGGGTGTTAAGATTTGGCGACTGAGTTCTAGCTCTCCAGACTTGTTGAGGGTAATTCGCAAGCGGTAGTCTTGATTAACATCACAAGCTTGACACTCTTCCTCTATCTTTTGTCTCAGTTTTTTTGGATCAAAAGGATAGGCAAAATATCGACTCGCCTTTGTCATTCTTTCTAAATGTTGTTCTTCAAACAACAAGCTCTTCTGGCTGATTCTCCCAGTTGTAATCAATTGGAAACGAGCTTGTTTACGATAGAGTACAGCCGCTTTTTGATGAACCTCACGGTATTCAGATTCCCAGGTGCTATCCCAAGTAATCCCTCCGCCAACCCCATAGATAGCTTTCCCTTGATGCAGTTGGATAGTCCGAATGGCGACATTAAAAATTCGTCGCCCATTTGGAAGCAAGAGACCAATCGTTCCGCAGTAGACTCCACGCGGGTGTGACTCCAAGTCCTTGATGATTTCCATGGTCGCAATTTTGGGTGCACCCGTTATGGAACCACAAGGAAAGAGAGACCGAAAAACGGCAACCAAGTCCACATCCTCTCGCAACTGACTCTTGATGGTTGAGGTCATCTGCCAAACAGTCGAATACTGCTCCACTTGACACAGACGTTCTACATGTTCACTGCCCACTTCAGAAATACGGTTCATGTCATTGCGCAAGAGATCCACAATCATCATATTTTCAGAGCGATTTTTAGGATCTTGCTCCAACCAAGCTGCCTCTTTCAAATCTTCATCGTCAGTCCCCCCACGCTGGGTTGTTCCCTTCATTGGGCGAGTCGTTAATTCTCGGTCATTTTGCTCAAAAAAGAGCTCTGGACTCATGGAAATCACTGCCATCTCATCGTGTTCAACATAGGCATTGTAGCCCGCCTCCTGTTCTACCACCATGCGATTGTAGATGGCAAAAGGATTGGCACTTAAGTCCTGCTTGAGTTGGACAGTGTAGTTGACCTGATAGGTATCACCCTGCCGCAAATGATGGTGAATCTGGGCAATCGCCTTTTCATAGTCCTCTGCTGACGTTACTTCCTGCCACTTTGAAGGCAGATCTACTTCCTCATAAGTCAGAGGAATAGGCGATGTTTCTACCCTATCATGAACTGTAAAATATAGCAGATACTCTGCAAGTAAAGGAGCTTTATGAACTGCTAATTTCTCCTCAAAAGCAGGTGCAGTCTCATAGCTGATATAGCCCACCACATAATAGCCCTGTTCTTGGTAGCTTTCTACTTGTGCCAGCAAGTCCGCCACTTCTGATAAATCTCTCGTTTTTAACTCTTTAATCGGTTGGGTAAAGGTATATCTCTCGCCCAAAGCCCTAAAATCAATCACTGTTTTTCTATGCATATCTTAAGTATAGCACAAAAAGGCAGATGCAGCTTAAGCTGATCCACCTTTTTAGTCATTTCGACTTTATAACGATGCTTTGGCAAATAAATTTCCAGAGAATCCATCTGATTTTTGAAGGAGCTGTTTGTAAACCTTCCATTTAAGGTCTTCAGTATTTTTATAATGATTCTTTATATTTGGATTTTCCATGCTATCTAGGTCTTTTTGAACAGCTTCATCAAATAAGGACTTCAACTCAGCATAAGTAGAGATAGATCTGCCATTGATTTCGATTGTAGTGAAGCCGCTTTGAGCTTTGTCATAGACTTCTTTATACCAATGTTTCTTCCATGCTTCAAGAGTATCAAATTGGCCATTAGAGACTTTCTTGATAATGAAGTCATCACCCAACAACCCTTTGTTTTCCTTGTTGGCTTCCGCCTTATATTTGTTTGAAGCGTAACCAATAAATCCGTTAAGATAACCATAGTATCCCCACATACGGAAAGCATTATGTTTAAACGAAATCGAACCAACTGTACTCTTGCTAGTATTACCACCAAAGATACCCGACATCATATTTACGGTTTGGTAAGCACTGTCAAAACCTTCCGAACGATAACGTCCATTCCCTGGCATACCATGTTTTGTAACGAAGTTATGATCAACCAATTGATCAATGCTCGTAATCGTCAATTTCTTCTCATTATCCGTTAAATCACGTAATTTATCCCATTGATGTGGCTCGCCTTTCAGATTGTTTCGCTCAGCGTTCGTACGCCATTCTCGGTCCATCTTTTTGAACCACTTGCTGTTGTCGTTCAAGTGTTTTCCAATAACTGCATCTGCTTCTAGATGATCCAGCATCATCAGAGCCTCGTTATAGTTCTTCATATAGTGATCAATTTCTTCACGATTCTTTAACTTATTTGGATCATAATTGTAGATTTGAGTGCCATCATTCTGACGTTCATAAGCCATGTTCAAACCTAAGGCACCGTATTCACCATTTGGATTTGTCAACGATGGTGACTGGAGCATACCTTGCGCAAAGGACTCTAAGTCCGTTCCTTCACGATGATACCAACCGCCATAGTAAGCCATACGATCATTCACGTGAGTCGTTTCATGCGTAAAGGCCGATGTACCAAAATCACTTATCAACTCTGTCATAACAAAGTAGACAGCATCTTGCTGATTTGGAGCGGCAAAGATATATGCGTAAGCACCATATCCATACTGATAGCCATGATATTTATGGATCCGTCCAAAAAACTCTCGAATCGGAGCATAATCTGGTTTCCCATCCTTGTGACCATATCGGTTTGCCCAACCGATACCCGGCGCATCATGATTGTCCCAAACAGGTGTTGGAACACTATTTTCACTCTTGAGGAGCTTATTACGTACATTATCAGCAGCTAATTTTGACCAAAAGTCTAAGTAGTTCACCTGCTCTTTTGCTCTCTTATTGATTTCACTCTTGAAGGCTTCACGAGCCTCCTCAGTATTTTTACCATATTTTTCAAAAGCACTAAAAGAAATGGTATTATAGGTCGAAATCATGAAAAGATGCGAGTTCTTCAAGTTTAATAGAGGCAAAATCATCCGACCATGCACGCCATTATTAATCCCTTCATATAGACGATACTTCTTATGAGCAAAATCGGGGTTCAATGATGGCTGTTCTACCACATAAGCATTCTTTTCAATTGCCTTTTTAAACCAAACATTCATATCGGTTTCATTTGTAAACAATTTCATGTTATATGTTAGAAACTCATGAAGGCTTCCTTTACCTGTAGCACCTGCAATCACTCGACTATACGCATCTTGGGATTGGTCGCCCTTAAGATTGTTCTCTTTTGAGCCGATAGTGATCAAGCGATCTAAGACATTCACGTTCTTACCATAAAAATCTGGTTTAAACATCATAATATCTTTGATCGACAATCCATCATATTTAATACCATAGTATTGATTCAAATAAGCAAGCCCCATCATAATGTTGGCCTTATTGTCTTCAACTTTCTTAATGAAAGCACGTTGAGCAGCTTCATCATCATTTAGTTGATGATCTTCATTTTCAACAATTTGTTTTACCAAATTTCCAAGATTTTGTTTTACTTCAGCAAAACTTTCTTCTAAGAATAAATCGCGAATGTAGCCATTTTTTCGTTCATCCGTGTTTTCTTGCGGTTTGTTCCGCTTATCCATAAGAGCGCGCACTTCAGGAGAAATCAACTCCACACTGGATAATGTTTCTTTTGCCTTTGCAATCAAACCAGCACGATCTTTCACCAGCATATTTGGCGTATAAACGATATTCTGGTTGGTCACTTCGTACTCTTTGACTTGTTTTACATCAGAGTCAGCTTTGGCAGTAACGGCCAATTCTTCTTTGGTACCATCAGCATAGTGAATCATGATCTGCTCAATAGCTGACAAGTCTGTTACAAACTGCCCATTTTTCAAACCAGTAACAGAAAGGACTTCTTTGGTCACCAAGTTTGAGCTAGCATCTAGTTTATTAGCTTGATTGACAATCCACTCTTTATTATAGAATGGTTGTAATTTTTCAATATTGCAATAGGCAAGTTCGCGGTCAGCTCTGTAGTCTTGAATGGCCTTGTACTCGTCTTCACGGTGTGTCAAACGGTTTAATTTATCTACAACAGGCTCATTGATTTCATACTCATGCGCTGTGATTCCCAGAGCAGCAATTTTCTTGTCAGCTTCTTCTTGCGAAATAGGCTTAATACGATGCTGTTGTTTAGAATACCTATATGAAGATTTTCCTTCACTCACACCAGTAACAACAAAGTTTCTATTTAAGCGGTCACCTGTCCAATAAGGATCATCATCAATATCAGATGAGCCATAGAAAATCTCACCGTTCTTAACTTTCATCATTGAAACAGTATCTTCAACGGAGCCCAAGGCATTTGTACTGCCTACAACACCGCCCGCGCTAATCGGTTCTCTCACATCGATAGTACCTTTAGCTACAGATTTTTTAATGGCTCCGTCCCGATAAACTGCATGGTTGTCCCCACCATTTTGTGACCAATAGGCGATGCCTGCAACTTTCGCTTTATTACCCGTTATTTGTGCATCAACATAGGCCTTCTCAACAGAACCTTTCCAGTTTTCTCCAACAATTCCAGCAAGAAAGGCGCCTTGGTTCCCACCAGCATGAAGCTTACCAATGAATGCCACATTTGTTAATCTACCGTTATTATCAATTTTATTGATCAAACCTGATACGTCATTATTTCCAACAACTATACCCGTTACTTTCACATTATTGATCGTTGTGTTTTTTATAACAGCAGCCAAGGGAGCAACTCTATTGGCCCATGGCATATGAATGTTTACCTTACCAAGGTTAAGGTCATGGATGTGTGCGCCTTCAGTATCGCCTAATAGTGGACGTTCCAAGTTATGAATCGTGTATCGTTGACCGTCTACACTTGATAGCTTGCCTCGGAACTTCGTCGTTACATATGATTTACCAGCTACAGAAACATTAACCGCATTCAAGTCCGCACCAATCTTAAATTCACCAGATGGATTGGCCTGCATAGCTTTTACAAGTTCATTGAAATCGTAGTAGACATTCTCTTCATGAGTTTTTGGTTTGGCAAAATAATGGACGTATTCTTCACTGAGCTGGTTACCATCTGTATGCTGAACGAGGTCAGGCGCTTTGGCAGTGACCTTATAAAGCGTTTTTCCATCGACTATCACTTCTTCAATTTTGTCAATCGCAAGGCGCGTCACCTTATTATCACGTGTAACAATTTTTAGATAGTAAGGCCTTACATCACTTGGAACAGAAGTTAAGAAACTACTATCCGTTTCCACGCCATTGTCGTCAACACTTATGAGGCTTGTTTCTTTTATATTTTTAACTTCAATCTTTTTTAAATCAATTCTCAGTGGTTCTTCTTTGAGAATTTCTTCCTCGTTTCCTTCACCACGATCATAAACCATTTTTGTTTCGAGTTTATAATCCTTGTAATACTGCAAATCTGTTAGAGTTGCAGTCAAGTTATCCGGTGAAACCGTCATGGTTTTGACAACTTCGTCGCCTTTTTTCAGGGTTAAAGTGATCGATTTAATAGCTGCCTTACTTGGATTTTCCAGATTATAGTGAATCTGAGATGAGCGTTTCAAATCCTGAATATCAACCCTTGAAAAAGTCAACACTGGCTTTTCGAAGTTTTTGGTACCTAGTTTAACAATACGGTCTTGGGCTAACTCGATGACCTGTTCAAGAATTTCAGGCGCTTCCTGCGTCTTGATTCCTTTGATGGTCTTGTAGGTTCTGATAACCTTTTTCTGACCGTCTTTTCCTTCTTGGACCGTAACTTTATCGCCCTTTTTCAGTTGCGTGTCTTCTTCGACTATCTCCTTAAACGTAATTTTTTCAAGACTTTCTTCTACAAGAGTTCCTTCTATTGGTTTCGTACCACGACTTATTTTTTTAGTGACTGGTTTTTTGATGACAGTGGTTGCTGTATTTAAAACTTGGTCAGTCTCAACACCTTCGACAGTTTTATAAGTCGTTTTGGTAACTTGGATCCCTTTTTCACCGTTTTGAACCACTATTTCTTCGTCAGTGTATTTTGTAGGATCATCAATGATTTCCGTCTGGTAGTCAATCTCTGCGATTATGTCTTTAGTAATTATTCCTTCAGTTACTGTATATTCTGGAAGGTCCTCTTGAACAATGGAGTCACCTTCCTTACCAGTTTCCTGAGTGCCTTTACTTTCAAGCTTTTCAGTATACGCTGGTAAACTATCTTGAACAAGGGAGTCACCTTCCGTACCAGTTTCCTGAGTGCCCTTGCTTGCAAGTTTTTCAGTATACGTTGGCAAACTATCTTGGACAAGGGACTCGCCTTCCTTGCCGGGTTCTTGGCTACCTTTACTTTCAAGCTTTTCAGTATAGGCTGGCAAACTATCTTGAACAAGGGAGTCACCTTCCTTGCCGGGTTCCTGAGTGCCCTTGCTTTCAAGCTTGCCAGTATACGCTGGGGAATTGTCTTGAACGAGGGATTCGCCTTCTTTACCTACTTCTTGAGTGCCTTTGCTTTCAAGTTTTCCAGTATAGGCTGGCAAACTATCTTGGACAAGGGATTCGCCTTCTTTACCTACTTCTTGAGTGCCCTTGCTTTCAAGCTTGCCAGTATACGCTGGCAAACTATCTTGAACAAGGGAATCACCCTCTTGACCAGACTCCTGAGTGCCTTTGCTTTCAAGCTTTTCAGTATACGCTGACAAACTATCTTGAACAAGGGAATCACCCTCTTGACCAGACTCCTGAGTGCCTTTACTTTCAAGTTTCCCAGTATATGCTGGCAAACTATCTTGGACAAGGGAATCGCCTTCTTTACCTACTTCTTGAGTGCCTTTGCTTGCAAGCTTTTCAGTATAGGCTGGCAAACTATCTTGAACGAGGGATTCGCCTTCTTTACCTACTTCTTGAGTGCCCTTGCTCTCAAGCTTTTCAGTATACGCTGGCAAACTATCTTGAACGAGGGATTGGCCTTCCTTACCAGATTCCTGAGTACCCTTGCTCTCAAGTTTTCCAGTATAGGCTGGTAAACTGTTTTGAACGAGGGATTGGCCTTCCTTACCAGACTCCTGAGTACCTTTGCTTTCAAGTTTTCCAGTATAGGCTGGCAAACTATCTTGAATTAGAGATTCGCCTTCCTTGCCAGCTTCCTGAGTATCCTTGCTTTCAAGTTTTCCAGTATAATCTAGGGCATTGTCTTGGACTAGAGATTTCCCTTTTTTAGAAAAACTAGCTACTTTTGTGTCAGTTCCTTTAAAATAACCAATATACTCATATCCTTCAATATCGATCACACCTTTCGTTAGTTCTTCATTTGAGGAGGCCGAGAGTGTTTGATTGTAAGAAAGTAATTCTTTATTCTCAAAGGCAAAAGTAGCAAAAGGAATGAAGTTGCTGACACCAAGAGAACCAATCAAAAGCACTCCAAGAACTTTCTGACGCTGTTTTTTAGACACCAAAAAAACAGCTAAAGATGCTGTTGCAAGACCAAAACCTGCTAAAGCAAATTCTTTACTTCCTGTATAGGGAAGTTGTTGACTGTTAGTTGCCTTCTTGCGATAAACGACATAAATAATATCTTCATCATGAAATTCTGTAGGAACTTCATGATGAATCAAGGCTTTTTCAGACTCGGTTAATTCTTGCTCCGTCAAATATCGATAATGGACTGAATTCACTTCAGCTAATTCATCTGCTTGGACTCTACCAGCTGATAACAAACTAGCACCAACAAGAAAGGCCCCGATTGCTACAGGACCAACTCCAACAGTCAATTTACGAATAGAATACTTTAGGTTTTTTTGAAACTGTTCTTTTCTCTTTTTCATTCTCATATCTTTCTAATAGAATCTTCTGGATACTGCGCACGCGCACCCCCGATGAGTTTTGGACGACTAGCTAGAGCTGTTACATGGGCATGACCAATCTCACGCAAAACTGGTCGAATCGGAACCTGCACATGCTTGACATGCATACCAATTGCGGTATCTCCGATATCTAATCCAGCATGAGCCTTGATAAATTCGACCTCAACTGGATCCTGCATAAACTTGAAGGCTGCCAACTGACCCGAACCTCCCGCATGAAGAGTCGGAAGGACACTGACGATTTCCAGACCAAACTGCTCTGCCAGCTGACGTTCAACAACGAGGGCTCGATTGACGTGTTCACAACCTTGAACGGCTAGATGAATTCCTTTTTCCTCTAGGATATCTAGGATGGTCTTCACAATGATTTCCCCAATTTCTTGACTGGATTCCTTGCCTATATGGCCGCCTAAAACTTCACTAGAGGATAAACCTAGGACAAAGAGGCTTCCTTCACGCAATCCAGCCTTTTCCAAAACATCTTCAATTACCTGCTGTGTTTCTGTTTTAATTCTACTTTTGTCCATCACTCTTAACCTCGTTTTTCTCCTACTATCATATCTTTTTTTACTGATTTTATCAAGGCGAACTAATCACTCAGAGTTGTCACTACAAAAACTTTAAAGAAGAATTTTCTTTTAGTAACAAAGTAAAGAGTCTGGGACCAGAATGCTTTCCAAAAAGATAACAACTAAAATGACCTGCTCCCTAAAAAGTTAAACAGAAGATTTAGCTTTTTTAGCGGAGCAGGACAAATCTCCAGCGATGCTTATTTTATCTGAGTTTGAACATAGTGGGTAATGACATCTGATGTGTACTGAGCTGTTCCAGGTCCAAATTTGTCAATATTTTCCTTAAACTCTGGGTTGTAGACGTAGCCTTTGCCGATATGACCGAATACTTCAATAGAGCAGTCAAATCCATAAGTACGGATGGCCTGCAAGAGTTTGGCAGCTTGCTCTTGGTTTTCGGCTGCTGTTGCAGCTAGTCCATTTTTAAGGTTTTGAGCTAAAGCTTGAAAAACTTGGTTGAAGGCGGCTGTGGCCTCGTCTTCGCGACCTTTTTGGCGTTCAAGCGCTTGTCCCATGACTTCTTGACCATATTTCTCTACCGCCTCTTGGTGGTATTTTTGATTGTCTTGATAGCTAAATCCAGTGAATTTTTCCTCAATCGTCATTATTCTTTCTCCTTTTTGTTCTTGAATGGTTTTTTGCAAGGTGGAAATCAAGGTATCCAGATGTTGCCTTTCTCGAGTTAGATAGTCCAACTGCCTGGTCAAATGGGGCAATAAATCTGTCCTTTCTTCCTTTAACAGCTCTGCTATTTTTTCTAAAGAAAAACCTAGATATTTGTAATACAGAATAACCTGAAGGCGTTCCAAATCCTCCTGACTGTAAGTTCGATAGCCGTTTTCCGACTTTAAGGGAACCAAGAGCCCTATCTTATCGTAGTGGTGCAGGGTCTTGACAGAGACACCTGAAAGCTGCGCAGCTTCTTTTATATGGTACATGATTTCCTCCTTACAAGAAATAGTATAACCCCTCCCCCTAGGTCAGAGTCAAGCGTTTTTGAGAAAAATTTTTAACTTTTTGAGAAAGGTGTGAAAACTTGAAAATGGTTTTCTTGACAGACCTTAGAAAACATGATAGGATAGTCAAGTCTATCAATCAAACAGAAGGCTCATAAAGAGCCATTGAGAGAGGGCTATTTGACAACTCAAGTAGCCTTTTCTTATTTTAAAAAAGAGATTGGAGTTTCAACTATGTCAGAAAAATCGCAATGGGGCTCGAAACTAGGCTTTATCTTAGCATCTGCTGGTTCAGCCATCGGACTTGGAGCCGTTTGGAAATTCCCTTATATGACTGCCGCTAACGGTGGAGGAGGCTTTTTACTAGTCTTTCTCATCTCCACTATTTTAATCGGTTTCCCGCTCCTGCTAGCTGAGTTTGCCCTTGGCCGCAGTGCTGGCGTTTCCGCTATCAAAACCTTTGGAAAACTGGGCAAGAATAACAAGTACAACTTTATCGGTTGGATTGGTGCCTTTGCCCTCTTTATCCTTCTCTCCTTTTACAGTGTCATCGGAGGTTGGATTTTAGTCTATCTGGGTATTGAGTTTGGGAAATTGTTCCACCTTGGTGGAACGGGTGATTATGCTCAGTTATTTACTTCAATCATTTCAAATCCAGCCATTGTCCTTGGAGCTCAAGCAGCCTTTATCTTATTGAATATCTTTATTGTATCACGTGGGGTTCAAAAAGGGATTGAAAGAGCTTCAAAAGTCATGATGCCCCTGCTCTTTATCATCTTTGTTGTGATTATTGGACGCTCTCTCAGCTTGCCAAATGCTATGGAAGGCGTTCTCTACTTCCTCAAACCAGACTTTTCAAAACTGACCAGTGCTGGTCTCCTCTATGCTCTGGGACAATCTTTCTTTGCCCTCTCACTAGGGGTTACAGCCATGCTGACCTATGCATCCTACTTGGACAAGAAAACCAATCTAGTCCAGTCAGGGATTTCCATCGTAGCTATGAACATCTCGGTATCCATCATGGCAGGACTTGCCATTTTCCCAGCCATGTCATCCTTCAATATCCAGTCTGAAGGGGGACCAAGCCTGCTCTTTATCGTCTTGCCTCAACTCTTTGACAAGATGCCTTTTGGAACTATTTTCTACATCCTCTTCCTCTTGCTCTTCCTCTTTGCGACGGTTACTTCTTCTGTCGTGATGCTGGAGATCAATGTGGGCAATATCACCAATCAGGACAACAGCAAGCGTGGCAAATGGAGTGCCATTTTAGGAATCTTGACCTTTATCTTTGGAATTCCTTCAGCCCTTTCTTACGGTGTTATGGCGGATGTTCACATCTTTGGGAAGACTTTCTTTGATGCTATGGACTTCTTGGTTTCCAATCTCCTCATGCCATTTGGAGCCCTCTGCCTTTCTCTCTTTACAGGCTATATCTTTAAGAAGACCCTTGCCATTGAGGAACTGCATCTTGATGAAAGAGCATGGAAACAAGGACTTTTCCAAGTCTGGCTCTTCCTCCTTCGCTTAATCATTCCAATCATCATCATTGTGGTCTTCATCGCCCAATTTATGTAATCAAAAAGGACTTGAGTAGTAAACTCAGGCCCTTTCTTTTTATGGATGGCTAACAATCAATTCCAAACCTTGTCCTTCCAAAGTCCAAGCTTCAACATCACTTGGTAGGATAAAGTGCTGCCTTTTTGGATTGGATAGTTTGTCCCATCAACAGACAGTTGACCTTGACCAGCTAAGACGCTGAACAAGCTGTAGTCAGCTGTCTTTTCAAAGTCAACTTTTCCAGTGATTTCCCACTTGTAAACGGCGAAGAAATCATTGGATACAAGGAGAGTGGAACGTAAATCATCTGCTTTGACAGTTACAGGACGGCTATTGGCAGGCTCTCCAATATTCAAGACATCGATAGATTTTTCAAGATGAAGTTCACGCAAGTTGCCCTTGTCGTCCTTACGGTCAAAGTCATAAACACGGTAAGTGGTATCGCTAGACTGCTGGGTTTCAAGAATCAAGATACCTGCTCCGATAGCGTGCATGGTACCGCTTGGTACATAGAAGAAATCTCCAGCCTTAACCGGCACTTTTGTCAGTAGTGCATCCCAGTTTTTGTCCTCGATTTGCTGGCGGAGTTCTTCTTTTGATTTGGCATTGTGACCATAGATAATCTCTGAACCTTCATCCGCAGCGATGATGTACCAGCACTCTGTTTTTCCGAGTTCGCCTTCATGTTCTAGACCATAGGCATCGTCTGGATGAACTTGGACACTGAGCCAATCGTTGGCATCGAGAATTTTGGTCAAGAGTGGAAATACAGGTTCTGGACGATTGCCAAACAATTCTCGGTGTTCCGCATACAAAGTAGCAAGGTCTGTTCCCTCGTAGCAACCATTGGCTACCTTTGAAACTCCATTTGGGTGAGCTGAGATAGCCCAGTATTCTCCGATTTTTTCACTTGGGATGTCGTAGCCAAACTCATCACGTAGCTTGGTTCCGCCCCAGATTTTTTCATGCATGACTGATTGTAAAAATAATGGTTCTGACATCTTATTCTCCTGTCTATTTTTCTTCCCTCATTATAGCAAAAAGCCTGATCTAATTGAACTCTTTTTCACATCTTATAAAGTAGGGAGAAGATTTTATAAAAATAGTGAACAAATGTGCTCTACTTAATACTTGCACCATTGCTGGCAATGACATCCTTGTACCAGTAGAAGGATTTCTTCTTGCTCCGCTTGAGACTTCCATGACCTGCATTATCACGATCCACATAGATAAAGCCATATCGCTTGTTCATTTCGCCTGTTCCAGCCGAAACCAGATCAATACAACCCCAAGTCGTATAACCAAGCAGGTCAACTCCATCTTGGTATATGGCATCCCGCATAGTCTTGATGTGGGCTTCTAGATAAGCAATCCGATAGTCATCCGCTATATAACCATTTTCATCTGGCGTGTCTATAGCGCCAAGCCCATTTTCTACGATGAACATAGGCTTTTGGTAGCGATCCCAGATGGCATTGAGGGTGATACGAAGCCCCAGTGGGTCAATCTGCCACCCCCATTCTGAGGATTCCAGATAAGGATTCTTGATAGAGGCAAAGACATTTCCAGCAGTCAGATCCCTCACTTCTGGATCGCCTGAAGCCACTCGACTCGCATAGTAAGAGAAGGAAACAAGTCAACAGTGTGATTCTTTAACAAATCTAAATCTTCTGTCGTCATTTCAATCTTAATTCCCTCACGCTCCCACTGCTTCTTGGCATAGTTTGGGTATTCCCCGCGTGCTTGAACATCAATGAAAAAGTAACTCTTACGGTCTTCTTCCATGGCTGCCCAGTAGTCTCCCGGGTGGGCAGTGTTAGGATAATATTGCCCTGCTGCCAACATACATCCCACCTTGTTTTCTGGATCAATTTCGTGAGCAATTTTAGTCGCCATAGCCGAGGCTACCAGCTCATTGTGGGCTGCTTGGTATTTGACCTGTTCTTGATTTTCTCCTTCTTCAAAACAAATCCCAGCTCCTAAAAAAGGTGCATGCAGAATCATATTGATTTCGTTGAAGGTGAGCCAGTACTTGACCAAGCCCTTGTAACGGGTAAAGAGGGTGCGACAAAGATTTGCGTAAAAGGCCAATATGCGACGATCGCGCCAACCACCGTACTCAGTAATCAGGTGCATTGGACAGTCGAAATGCGTAATAGTCACCAGAGGTTCAATCCCATACTTGTGACATTCCTTAAACAGATCCTCATAAAAGGCTAGACCAGCTTCATTTGGCTCCGCTTCGTCACCTTGAGGAAAAATCCGAGTCCAAGCGATGGAAAACCGATAAGTTTTAAAGCCCATTTCTGCAAAAAGCGCAATATCTTCCTTATAATGATGGTACATATCAATGGCTTCTTTTGCTGGGTAAAAATAGCCCTCCTCAAATGAAAACATCTTTTTCTGACCTATGATTATGGCTTCACGATCTGGACCAATCGGTACCACATCCACATTAGCAAGACCTCGACCGTCCTGATTATATGCACCCTCACATTGATTAGCTGCCGTTGCACCACCCCAGAGGAACCCTTCTGGAAAAGTTAGTTTTTCAGTCATATCTCTATCCACTTTCTTATTTTACTGCTTCATTTACTTATATTATACCCCAATATCCAGACCTTTACTTGTGAAATACTGCGGAATAATGATACTATTATATGATTCCATTTAATCCGACAAATTTTCAGGGTTCGATTTTTTAAAGAATTCCTCTTCAAAGATTTCTTCAGCAAAAAACGATTCTATGTATAAACATAGAACCGTATGATGGAAAGTTGAGCTTTGGAACAAAATAATCAACTTCTATTTGACAAGATTTGGAAGGACAAACATGATGTAAACAGCTGAAACAAGCATCATTAGAATAAGAAGATAGACTGATAATTTAGTCAGCCATAAAAATCGACCTAGCTTTAACGGTCTTTCCACATAAGAAAGTTTAGGTTTGTTCGGATCATAGTAAACAGTAACCTTTCCGCCGATTGGGAAGCGCTCCATAAGTGGTGATTTTGTTACAGAAATGAAACTATTTCGCCGTACCTGATACCTTAACACTTGTGGAATTTCTCCATTATCGAAACCTTCCAACTTTACTTCAGAAACGATAGAATTAAGTGGTGTTGCAACTGTTTTTGATACGCTAGAAAGAAATTTTGGTCCCACTACCTTATACTGATTCCCGTCAACAGTGTATTCTACAACTGGGAGACTAACATCGTTATAAAGAAATGCAGAATATCTTGTGATTTTTCCTTCAGTTTTTTCAGTACATTTTTTATCATCTAAATAACTACTAAAAATCAACTCATTGAACATAAAATACGTAAAGGCAGCAAACGCTAATATCATACAGCCAAATAATAAAAAGAAACTCGTCGACATCTTGATTCACTCCTAAACTTTCGTTAGGCTTCTATTTTAACAGAATATAAAAAAGGATACAAGAATACTAACTATTTTAAACTTTTTAAACCAAAGCTGTGATAGCCGTTACTAGGCCAAAAACGATACCTGGCGCATTAGCAGCCGCAAGTGGAATATCTCTTTCCTTTTTGAAAAGACCGTAGTAAACCCATAGACTACAGTTGATGGCTGCGACCAAGGGCTGGATGAAGTTTCCTTTTTGACCAGCCAAGTTATTCATGATTTGTGGGAAGTAAGAGACATACATCATAACGGACATGAAAGTCGCTACCCAACCCAAAATTTTCATTTGTTTTTCAGACATTTTCAAAACCTCTTTCATTTTTATGAATCATATTTTATAATCTTTTTTCAAAACAATCAAGACTTTGAAGCTTTTGTTATGAAGATGTAAACTATCACAATCTTGTGATAAGAAAGAGGAAACAGAAAAAGACCGGATTACTCCGATCTTTTAATAATTCACATTCTCAATTTCTGTTTTAAAAATAGCTAAGGTTAACGTCAAATGACAACGCGCCCTATTTCATACGATAAAAATCAAGCACTAGATCAGCAGGGCCTTTAACAAGCAAGGAATCTGTTCCCCAATCCGTTTCACAAGGACCGTGTAAAATCTCGACACCAATCTCTTTCAACCGTTGGTAGTTCTGATCTACATCCTCAACCTCGATATGAAGAATGATTCCTGACTGAAAGTTTTCCAAAGGAACCAAATGATTTTGGGACAACATGAGACAGTGACTGCCAATCGTGAACTGCGCAAAATTATCATCAACATAATCAGCTTTTTTATCCAAAATACGCTCCAAGTCAGCACAGACTTGGGGAACATCTGAAACGATAATATCTATTTGATTTAAATTCATTTACTATCCTCCATAAAAAGACCGGATTACTCCGATCTTTTTAAGTTCCACGAAGGAATTATTTAATTACGCGTGATTGCAAACCTTCTTCTTCCAAGAAGAGGCGGAATGGTACGAGTTCTTCTGCTTCGTATTTTTCCTTGAAGGCTTTGATTGCTTCTTCTGAGTGAAGTTTTGGATCCAATTCAAGTACTTCTACTGGAAGTGGACGGTGTTGAGTGATGCGAGCATCGATCACAACAGTTTTACCTTCTTTATTGAGTTTCACAGCTTCTGCAACAACTGCGTCGATGTCTTCGATACGATCAACTGTAAATCCAACAGCTCCTTGAGCTTCAGCGATTTTCGCGTAGTCCGCGTTAGGGAAGTCACAACCAAACAAGTGTTTGTTTGTGTCTTCGTATTTGTCCTTGATGAAGGCATATTTACCATTTGAGAAGACAACGTTGATAACTGGAAGGTCGTATTGAACGTTTGTGATAACGTCTGGGTAACACATGTTGAATGCACCGTCACCCATGATGTTCCATACTTGGCGATCTGGATTGTCTTTCTTAGCAGCGATACCACCAGGAAGGGCAATACCCATTGTCGCAAAGAGTGGAGATGTACGCCACATATTCTTAGGTGTCATGTGAAGGTGACGAGTAGATGTTTGAGTAGTGTCACCTACGTCGATTGAGTAGATAGCGTCTTGGTCAGCATGTTTGTTGATTGCATTGTAAACTTGGTACAATTGCAATTCACCCTCAGTTTTACCTTCGAGTTTATTCATGTAATCACGCCAGTTTTGGTTGTTCTTAACGTTTGCACGCCACCATGGAGTAGATTCTACTGGGTTCACTTTATCAAGGATTGCTTCGCTGCTTGACCTGCGTCACCAAGGATTGAAGCGTCAAGGGCATGACGTTTACCAAGTTTGTAAGGGTCGATATCGACTTGGATGAATTTTTCAGTGTTCTTGAAGGCTTCGTAAACTTCAGCAAATGGGAAGTTTGAACCAAGGAAAAGAACTGTGTCTGCTTCGAAGACCACTTCGTTGGCTGGTTTCCAACCAACACGGTAAGCAGAACCTGTCAAACCTTCATAGTTCCACTCAAAGGCTTCAAAGTTTTTACCAGTTGTGATGATTGGTGCTTTAATTTTACGTGACAATTCAGTAATCACTTCACCAGCTTTGACACCACCGTAACCAGCGTAAATAACTGGACGCTCAGCATTGTTCAAGATTTCAACAGCTTTGTCGATTTCAACTTCGTTCAAGGCAGGAGCGATAAATGAACGCTCGTATGAACCTGATCCATAGTATGAGTTTTCGTCGATTTCTTGGAAACCGAAGTTTACTGGGATTTCAACAACAGCTGGACCTTTTTTAGAAACTGCGGCACGGCAAGCTTCGTCGATTACTTTTGGTAATTGCTCAGCGTAAGCTACACGTTTGTTGTAAACAGCGATACCGTTGTACATTGGGTTTTGGTTCAATTCTTGGAAGGCATCCATATTGAGTTCGTTAACAGGACGTGATCCAAGGATAGCAAGGAATGGAGTGTTATCCATAGCTGCATCGTAAACACCGTTAATCAAGTGAGTCGCACCTGGACCACCTGAACCAACTGCAACCCCAATTGAGCCGCCGAATTTAGCTTGCATAACCGCTGCAAGAGCACCTGTTTCTTCGTGGCGAACTTGCAAGAAGCGGATATCTTTGTCTTCAGCCAAAGCGTCCATCAATGAGCTGAGTGTTCCTGATGGGATACCGTAGATTGTGTCTACGCCCCATGTTTTCAATACATTAAGCATTGCTGCAGATGCAGTAATTTTCCCTTGAGTCATAATGATAACTCTCCTTCAAAATAATTTCATACATTTACAAAAAGCGCTTTTATATGTTGTTTGAAAGCGATTCAGTAAATTTACAATCCTAATTTACCACATTTACTTTGAGTATCCTAAGAATGTGCTCAGAAGTTTGCATTCTCTATTACAGCACAGATTGAAAACGCTTCAGAAAACTGTTTTATAATAAAAAAGCGAGCAAGCTCGCTTTTAGTCTATTTTACTAAAGTTTAGCATGAGTGAACTGGTCAAAACAGATACAGAACTAAAGGCCATAGCTAGACCAGCCAGTTCTGGATTGAGGGCTAATCCAATTCCTGAAAAGACTCCTGCTGCAATCGGAATTCCGGCGACATTGTAGATAAAGGCCCAGAAAAGATTGAGCAGAATTCGATTGAAGGTTTTCTTGCTCATGTCAAAGGCACGAACGACTCCTAGGAGGTTATTAGTTGTCAACACCAAATCTGCTGACTCGATGGCAATATCTGTTCCAGCTCCCATAGCAATCCCCACATCTGCTACACTGAGGGCAGGAGCGTCATTGATACCATCACCAACAAAGGCTACTTTCCAGCTGATTGTAGTTTATGGATTTCATGGGCTTTTTCTTCTGGCAAGACACCTGCAATGACCTCTTCGATTCCGATCTGATCGGCAATAGCACGCGCCACGCCAGCATTATCCCCTGTCAGCATGACTGTTTTAAGTCCACGTTTTTTCAGCTGACTGATGGCTAGCTTGGCATTTTCCTTGGGGATATCTTGCAGGGCAAGCAAGCCTTTGATTTCATTGTCAACAGCCAAGTAGACAACTGTCTTAGCTTCTTTTTCCAATTCTTCTAGTTTTTCTTGATAAGTGCTAGAAATGTTCATGCCATCCAGCATTTTAGCATTTCCAAGCAGAACTTGTTTTCCATTGATTTGCCCTGAAACACCTTTTCCGTGCAAGGCTTGGAAATTTTCCACAGTTTGAATCTCAAGCCCAGCTTCACTCGCTCGCTTGACAATGGCCTCAGCCAGTGGGTGTTGGGAAGCTTCTTCCAAGGAGGCTGCCAATCCAAGCACTTCTACTTCGTTGCCGATGATATCTGTTACCACAGGTTTCCCTTCCGTCAAAGTCCCGGTCTTATCAAAGACAATAGTTTGAACTTTCTGGATTTCCTGTAAGACGGTTCCATTCTTGAGGAGAACCCCCATTTTGGCACTGCGACCTGTCCCCACCATAAGAGCTGTCGGTGTTGCAAGACCCAAGGCACAAGGGCAGGCGATAATCAAAACAGCCACTCCATAGAGAAGAGAAGAGACAAAACTCGCTCCAAGCACGACTACACTATCCCTGAGCAAGACGAACCAAACCCAAAAGGTCACAATCCCTAAAAATGACAACCGCTGGTACAAAAATCCCTGAAACCTTATCCGTCAAATCCTGAATTGGTGCTCGGCTGGTCTGGGCTTTCTTCACAAAGTCCACAATCTGTGCCAAGACAGTCTCTGAACCAACTTTTTTTCTGCTTTTAAAAACAAGCGTTCCGCTATTATTGATGGTTGAGCCAATGACGGTATCTCCAACTGTTTTTGTCTACCGGCAGGCTCTCACCTGTCACCATAGACTCATCAATACTGGACACACCTTCGACTACAACCCCATCAACCGCAATCTTTTCACCGGGACGCACTCGAATCAGGTCACCTACCTTGACTTGGTCCAAGGGATTTGAACATAGCTATCATCACGCAAGACTTCTGCAGTTTTAGCCTGCAAGTCAAGTAATTTCTCCACAGCTTGGGAAGTATTTTTTTCGCATTTTTTTCCTCAAAAACGGCTCCCCAAAAGAACGAAGAAGAAGATAAATGCAGCACTTTCAAAGTAAACGGGGAGACCAGCGAAGAGGGCAACTAAGCTATAGAAATAGGCCACTAGGGTTCCCAGAGCAACCAGGGTATCCATGTTGGCATTGTGCTTTTTAAAAGCTGGCCCAAGCACTCTGGATATAAGGACCACCTGCTACTAGCATGATGGGTGTTGTGGCTAAAAAGGTGCCCCAACGCATGACTTGGTGACTAATTCCTCCTGTCGACATCCCAATCATGATAATCACAAGAGGCAGGGTAAAGATACTAGTAATCCAAAAAAACGTTGCAAAAAGTGACAAAAGATTTTTCGAGTCTTCTCAACTACGGTATAACTTCCCTTTTGCATCTTCATACCACATGAGAATGCATGCTCACCCAACTCTTGAGGTGTAAAACGAATTGTCTTCTCTTCATCTACGCTGATTGGTTCCAAGATGCCTTCTTCTTCAAACAGAATTTCCTTATAACAGTTTGAAGGTGTCACACGGTGAAAGGTGATCTCAGCAGGAACTCCTTTTTGCAGTTGAATGTGGGCTGGATGGTAGCCTTTGTCTGCCGTGATACGGATTTTTTGAACACCATTTTCAAGACTTGCTTTTACGATTTCAGTCATATCATTCTCCTATTCTACAATCATCTTACCGTGCATCATATTCATGCCACAAGAGAAACCATACTCTCCAGCCTGTTCAGGTGTGATTTCCACTACATACTCTTCACCCATAGGCAAGTCCGCATGCACTCCAAAATCTGGGAAAACAATCTGATCTAGGCAGGGTGAAGGGTCCTTGCGGTCAAAGACGATACGGGCTGGCACTGATTTCTTAAGAATAATCAACTCAGGCGTATAGCCCCCTTTGACTTCCACTCGAATCTCTTGGTAGCCCTTTTTTTGCTGGGCCTTTTGTTCAGATTTTTCAGGCTTTTTGAAAAACCAAAACAAGATAAACGCGATAAGGGCAATACAAATAATGGTTACAATACTATTTAACATGACGTCTCCTTTACATACAATTACATTTTACTTCCGCAACTGCGCTAGCTTTTTTCTTAGAAATCACAGCTTCCAAATCTTCCAAGTCAGCCTGAGTAAAATCACATTCAGCAATCAAATCAGCCAACAAGTTCTTAATCCTACGAGAACAAACCTTGTCCTTGATATCTTGGACAAGTAAATCCCGACTTTGGTCCAAAGTTAAAAGGGCTGAATAGACAAAGAACTTGCCTTCTTTTTCCTTGTCAGACACTCTTTCTCAACCAAACGAGCCAAAAGAGTTTGAATGGTCGACTTGGACCAGTCGAACCGTTCCGCTAAAACCCTGATCAAATCGCTACTGGTCTGCTCGCCCTGCATCCAAATGATCTTCATAACCTGCCATTCTGCATCTGAAATCTGCATAATCACACCTCCTAAATCTACATTTGTCGATTACAGTTATTAGTATACTCCGAAAATCTACATTTGTCAACTATAATTTTTATTATTTTTTCGAAAAATAGAATTCTAATCATGTAACGAGAGATTTGCAGTCAAATTTTACTATATAAACTATAAAAATATGCTATACTGTAGAAAAAAGAAAACAACCACTAGGGGTGCGTAAAGCTGAGATTAACGACTGTTAGATCCCTTTGACTCAATCTAGGTAATGCTAGCTGATGGAAGTGGAAATGATAATGTCGACTACCCAGTCTTCTATTGCTTTCCTCAAACAGACTTACTTGTTCTTAAGAATACAAACTTCAGTTGGTTGGGAGGTTTTAGATGACTTATTTACCCGTTGCTCTGACCATTGCTGGAACTGACCCTAGTGGCGGTGCTGGCATTATGGCTGACTTAAAGTCATTCCAAGCGAGAGATGTTTATGGAATGGCCGTTGTGACCAGCCTTGTCGCTCAAAATACCAGAGGCGTTCAATTAATCGAGCACGTCTCCAACCAAATGTTGGAAGCTCAATTGGAGAGTGTCTTTTCGGATATCAAGCCCCAGGCTGTAAAAACTGGTATGTTAGCAACTACTGAAATCATGGAGATTATCCAACCCTATCTTAAAAAACTGGACTGCCCCTACGTGCTGGACCCTGTTATGGTCGCAACAAGCGGTGATACCCTGATAGATACTAGTGCGAGAAGCTACCTAAAAACAAACCTGCTTCCCCTTGCGACTATTATTACACCCAATCTTCCTGAGGCAGAAGAAATTGTTGGTTTCTCAATTCATAATCCAGAAGACATGCAACGTGCCGGTCGCCTGATTTTAAAAGAATTTGGTCCTCAGTCTGTGGTAATCAAAGGTGGTCATCTCGAAGGCGGTGCCAAGGATTTCCTCTTTACCAAGGAGGAGCAATTTGTCTGGGAAAGTCCTCGAATTCAAACCTGTCATACCCATGGTACTGGATGTACCTTTGCTGCTGTGATTACGGCTGAACTTGCCAAGGGCAGAAGTCTTTATCAGGCAGTGGATAAGGCCAAGGCCTTTATCACAAAAGCCATCCAAGACGCTCCTCAACTCGGTCATGGTTCTGGTCCAGTCAACCATACAAGTTTTAAAGATTAAGAAAAACTCTCTAGTTCCCGCTTTAAGGGAATTAGAGAGTTTTTGATTAGGAAATAATGTCATCCAGCTTTGTTAAAAAGGCTTGCGTTTTTGCCTCTATATCTTCTGCTTGCATCAGATCCCTGACGACAGCTACACCAGCTATACCAGTTGCAGCAAGCTGGTCAATATTCTCTGACGTCAAGCCTCCAATAGCAACTACTGGAATGGAGACCGTTTGGCAAATGGTTTTCAAGGTTGAAATCAGGGTGATGGGTGCATTTTCTTTGGTCGTAGTCGGGAAATGGCTCCTGTTCCCAAGTAATCCGCACCCGATGTTTCCGCCTCAAGAGCCCTTTTTACTGTTTTAGCAGTAACACCGAGGATTTTTTCAGGACCCAAGACTTGGCGGGCAACCGAAACTGGTAGTTCATCGTCGCCAATATGCAAACCTGCAGCATCGACTGCAAGACAGATATCCAACCGATCATCGATAATTAAGGGGACTTGGTAGGCATCTGTTATTTCCTTGACTTGTTTTGCCAGTTGATAGTATTGATTGGTGGTGAGGTTTTTTTCTCGTAGTTGGATGATGGTAACACCTGAACGGCAGGCCGTCTCAACTTTTTCAAGAAAGCTTTCCAAGGAATCTTGGTAGCGATTGGTTACCAGATACAGTCTAAGTGCTTCTCTATTCATAAAAGTCTCCTTTGATTGCTTTTAGCCAGTTTTCATCTCTTTTTAGGAGAGAGAGTTGATTGAGAACTTGGTAACGAAAATCTTCCAATCCCATTCCTTGAACAAGAATTCTCTCGGCAGAAATATTGAGATAAGAAACCGCTAGGCAAGAAGCTTCAAAGGCAGTCTTTCCTTGGCTGAGAAAAACAGCTGTCAAGGCTCCAACCAAGTCTCCCGTCCCTGTTATCCAGTCTAATTCTGCACAGCCATTCCTCAATACAGCAACTTGATTTTCTGAAACGATGAGGTCCTTGGGACCCGTGACTAAGAATGACATACCAGGATAAAGCTGACACCAGTCTTTCAAGACTTGAAGCAAATCCTCAGTTTCTTGATCTTTAGAACTCGCATCAACCCCAACTCCATGGTGCTTTAAACCAACAAGACTTCGGATTTCCGACATATTTCCTTTAAGGACCGTGGGCTTGTATTCTAAAAGATCTCTGACTAGTCCCTTACGAATGGATGACGCTGATACACCAACCGCATCTACTACCATTGAGAGAGAAGCTTGATTTGCATAAGAAGCTGCCATACGGATTGCTTTCTCCTTCTCAGCTGACAAATGCCCCAAATTGATGAAGAGAGCTTGGCTTTGTTTGGTAAAATCAAGAACCTCACGGGGATCATCTGCCATGACAGGTTTGCATCCCAGAGCTAAAATCCCATTTGCCAGCATCTCACAAGAAATCTCATTGGTGATACAGTGAATCAAGGAACTGGTTGCCAGAGGGAAAGGATTTGTAAATGCCTGCATCAGTCTATCCTTTCTCCAAAGAAATATCCCTGCACTTTTTTAAAGAATTCCTGCTTGATTAAAAATCGAAAGGCAAGAAAAGCTATGGCTGTACCGATCAAGGTCGCTCCGAAAAATCTCGGAGTATAGATAAACCAGCTGAGCTTGGCCGCAGATCCTGTAAAGAGAACCATGACAGGATAGGAAACAATAGAACCGATAATCCCTGTTCCCAAGATTTCTCCTAGGGCAGAATAGTGAAATTTCCGACCATACTTATAAAAGAGACCTGCAAGGAGGGCTCCAAAAGTAGCTCCTGTAAGAGCCAAAGGTGGAATCCCTTGAGTCGTCATACGGATAAAGGCTGTGACTGTAGCCATAGCTAAAGCATAAACAGGTCCCATCAAGATCCCTGCAAGAATGTTGACTACACTAGACATTGGTGCCATTCCTTCAATTCGAAAAATGGGTGTAAGAACTACGTCAAGGGCAATCATCATGGATAAAATGGTTAATTTGTGAACTTGTAGTTGGTGGTTTCTCATTTTCTATTTCTTCTCTTTTTCTAAGGACTGCAAATCACTCGTCCAGGTTTGATGTTGGTAAGCCATCTCCCAAAACTTAGCTTCCATGTGGACACTTCGGTGGAAGGCCTCTAGCATTTTTGTTTGTCTGTCTCGTTACTTTCGCGATAGAGCTGATTAACTAGGGCTTCTTCCTCTTTAATCTGCTGTTCTAACTCATCGGTGATATAGGTTTCAATCCACTGTTGATAAAGAGGATTCGGGGATGGTTTTCGATTAAGTTCCTTGCCCAAATCATGGTATAACCAAGGACATGGGAGCAAACTAGCAAAAGCAATGCCCAAGTTTGGCTCTGCAAATTGACGATAAATATGAGAAATGTAATGATAACAGGTTGGAGCAATTGGTTGTTCGTCCATTTCCTGGTCGCTGATTCCTAATTCCTTGAAAAATTGTTGGCGGATAAACAACTCACCCTCCACTAGACTCTGAGCATTTTGTTTCAAGAGTCTTTTCATCTCCTCGTTTGAAGTCTTATCAGCCAAGAGGTGATAGGCTTCTGAAAAAGACTTCAGATAGTAGGCATCCTGAATCAGGTAATAGCGGAAAATAGAAGGTTCTAAATTTCCCTCTTGTAACTGTAAAACAAAGGGATGGTTAAAGGAAGCCTGCCAAGCTTCCCTGGATAATTCCATCGCAATATCTGTAAATTCCATAATAACTCCTTTATAAAAATAGACTGGTTTGAAGCAATAAAAAGAAAAGTAGGTAGATCAATTTTGTCCTCTGAGAAATATAAAAAGTCCGATAACTATTCTCCAACTGTGCATGCTCGTCATATCCATGCGCAGATAGAGCTCTCAGGTAGAGATGGCGCCACCTAAAGACCGTCATCAGAACCTTGCTGTAAATCAAGGGAAACCAAAAATGCAATTTTTGACCACGCAGTAAGCACGCTTCCTTGAGGGACCTGATTTCTTGCTGAATGAGGGGAAAGGAATTGAATACCACAATCAAGGCATAGGCCCAAGACCGTGATAACCCCTTTTGAGCCAAGTACAATAAAAGCTCTTTTAAGGAAATACTGGAAACAAAGACAAGGCCGATACAAACCGTCACAAAAGCTCTCGTCCCAAGTATCACTGCCTGCGAAGCATCCCCGTGTAACTGTACTGCCCAGTAATTGGCAAAAGATGGTAAAATGGCGAGCACAAGCATCCAAGTCAACATCTTAAATCGACGGTAGTAGAGCATAAAGAGAATGCAAAATGCGACTACCGAAAGATTAAGAGCAATCGAAGGAAGGAAAGATGTTTCCAAGGATAAAATTAGCAAGAAAAGACTGAGTATCGGTGTCTGGGTTGCGACTTTGATCATACTACCTCACCTCCCCTTGACCATTGCTACTCAGAAAACTGAGAGGTTTGCTGATTGTCATGTCTTTCACATGACTGAGACCCTCACTAGTCATCCCGATCCAATAATCAACCACAGAGATCAAGGGATCTAAACGATGGCTAATGATCAAAAACTTCTCCCTTGATTTCTGTCCTCCAAAATCCACTGGCAAAAATAATGACAAGCTCTATCATCCAAACCTGCAAAAGGTTCATCTAGCAAGATCACAGAAGCCTTGCTAGTCAAGATGGTCAATAGCTGAAGAATCTTTTGCTGACCGCCACTTAATTGATAAGGACTCTTATCGAGTGCCTGCTCCAAATTAAAAAATTGTAATGCTTGGAGAATCCGCTGATTTCTTTCGGAGTCTGGACCATCTAATTGCAGTTCCTCTCGCAGACTGACTCGGATAAACTGCTTCTCAGCCTCCTGAACAACACCCGTCAGGTCACGATACAAACTCTTTTTCTTTTTGAGAACCAATCCCTTCCAAGTAATGCGCCCCTTATACTTTTGAAATTGGAGAATGGAGCGAAAGAGGGTTGATTTCCCGACACCATTGTCACCCAGGACACAGGAAATCCCTTGGTAAAATGTGAAATCCGCAATCGAAAAGAGGGGGGCGATTCCCCAGCTCACAAGTCACACGGTCCATATGGAATAATTCTGGGCTAGAGGCAACTTTCTTTGAAGCAACCTGTGTCATCTCAGAGGTAGGGATTTGAAACACTTCTCTTAGTTGTCCCTCTCTCAGCTCCACCATATGGTCAATGTAGGCTCCATAATCCGTTAAATCATGGTCGCACAGGATGACTGTCTTCCCATTAGAGACCAACTCCTTTAGAATCTCTAGGATCTCTATCCTACTCTTTCGGTCAATGGAAGCGAAGGGTTCATCTAAGAGATAGACCCTAGGATTCATGGCAAAGAGAACAGCCAAAGCAGCTTTTTGCTTTCCCCACCTGATAAGTGATGAATGGGACGGTGTAAAATCGCCTTGCAGCGACATTGCCAGACCACCTCTGCTATTTTAGCATCAATCTCTTGGAGGGGATGCCCGATATTCTCCAAGGTAAAAATCAGTTCCTCAAACAAATTCTCCATGGTAAATTGATGATTGGGATTTTGAAAGAGCATACCAACCGTCTGAACACGTTCAACGGTAGAAAGCTGACTGACTCGGCTTCCATCTATCAGGACTTGACCACTATAGGGAAGAGAACTGACTTGAGCAATGATTTGAAAGAGACTGGATTTTCCTGAACCGCTGCTCCCAACTAACAAGGTAAAAGCTTGCGCATGAAAAGTAAAATTAATCGGCTCCGAAAAGATTGGGGACTGAATCCCCCGTAGTTCCAGCCCCATCTACGCCTTTCCTCCGGCTGCAAACTGATGATAGAGTTTGACAATGGCACGAACCAAGATGGTACAGAAGAAAAAGACGGAAATAAAACGCACCACAAGCAAGGAAAGGACAAAAGGAAGAGAAAAGGCATAGTAACCTAACTTAATGTATTCATAGACAAAGCTAACAAGCGTAATCCCAATACTATTGGCAGTTAGAGAGAGCCAACTTTCATAGCGATTCTTGGTCACAAGAAAACCAAGTTCACTTCCCAAACCTTGAACCAAGCCAGACAAAAGGGCACCTAGACCGAATTGGCTACCATAAAGGACTTCAGCAAGCGCAGCAAGCACTTCTCCAATCGTCGCGCTTCCGACTCTTGGAACAAAGATAGCCGCAATGGGCGCAGCCATACACCAGAGACCAAAGAGGATTTCATTGGCAAAGGCCTGCAAACCAAGAGGGGCCAAGATCAGGGTGAGGATATCAAATAGATATCCTGAACCCACAAAAACGCCACCAAAAAAGATAGACAAGAAAGCAAGTAAGATAACATCTTTTAACTGCCATTTTTTCAACATAAAAAACTCCTTTTTTAAAGAAAAGTGGGGCATTCAAGAAGAGCTACCAAAAGGCTTTCCGTCAAGCCTATCCTCTTTTGATAAACAAAAAAACTCCAATTACAAACGAGAATTAGAGTTTACCTTACCAGATTAGACAGTTCTTTTCGACATACGAAAAAAACCTTTTCACATTTCCCTTCGCCAGTCTTAACTGTATCAGGTTCAATGGGTATTATCTCAGCCTAAAGCACCCCAAATGTCTTTATTATTTAATTACTGGACCAGTATAACAGAATTTGAAAGCCCTAGCAAGATATTTGACTGGAAAATATATTTATATAGCTTATGAAAACGATTTAATCTTTCTATACACGAAGAAAAACCTCCACATCAGGTGGAGGCCGTCTTCTTTATCAATACAACTTTAAGTCACGAGGGTCGACTGGGAAGGTTGGGTTGTATGGGTTGTGACGGAGTTTGAAGTGTTTGACATCCTCAATAGTCTGAGTTCCAGATAATTGCATGACTGTCTTCAATTCTGCATTCAAGTGCTCAAAGACTTGACGCACACCAACACTACCACCAAGAGCCAAACCATAGATCACAGGGCGGCCAATAGCTACCAAGTCTGCTCCTGAAGCCAAAGCTTTAAAGACGTGCTGACCACGACGAACACCAGAGTCAAAGACAATTGGTACACGTTTATCAACTGCTTCAGCGACTTCTTGAAGCGAGTCAAAGGCCGCTGGCCCACCGTCGATTTGGCGGCCACCGTGGTTGGTTACCCAGATACCAGAAGCACCTGCGGCAAGCGAACGTTCAACGTCTTCACGGCATTGTGGCCCCTTGACATAAACAGGAAGACCTGAGTATTCAGCGATAAATTCGACATCGCGTGGAGACAAGCGTTGTTTGGCTGATTTGTAAACAAAGTCCATTGATTTTCCAGCACCTTCTGGCAGGTATTCCTCAACAATCGGCATACCAACTGGGAAGACAAAACCATTGCGCTTATCGACCTCACGATTGCCCCCTACAGTTGCATCTGCCGTCAAGACAATCGCTTTGTAGCCTTCAGCCTTCACACGGTCCATGATATGACGGTTAATGCCGTCATCCTTACTAAAGTAAAATTGGAACCAATGAGGTGTCCCTTGAAGAGCTTCCGTAATTTCTGGAAGGTCAACAGTAGAGTAGGAACTAGTTGTATAGAGAGAACCAAATTCATGCACACCACGCGCAGTAGCTACTTCCCCCCTGCTCATTTGCTAATTTATGAGCTGCAACAGGCGCCATAATAATTGGTGAAGATAATTTTTCACCTGCAAATTCAATCTCTGTACTTGGATTTTCAACATTGCAAAGCGTATGTGGAACGATGAGTTTGTGGTTAAAGGCACGGATGTTCTCGCGTAAAGTGAAAGTATCCTCTGCTCCACTAGCGATATAACCAAAGGCAGCTTTAGGAATGACTTGTTGCGCCATTGGCTCTAAATCATAAGTGTTAATAAAATCTACAGGTCCTTCTGCATTGCTTGTTTTATATGACATAAAGTGTCCTCCTTATTAAGTAAGCGTTTACTTTTTCTTGCATAAACTATCTTACCTCTTTTTCAGAATCCTTTCAAAAATTTTGTCTGGAAATTTCAAATCACAGACATGATAAATATTTTCTATCATTGTGATAAAAAATTCATATTATCCAAACATGCCCTTTAGTGCTACAATAGCTATATCATTCCTAGACGGGAGGTTCTATTTTGGATTGGTCCATTGTTGAACAATATCTACCACTATATCAAAAGGCTTTTTTTCTGACCCTGCATATCGCAGTTTGGGGAATTTTGGGTTCTTTTCTTGTTGGTCTAATCGTTAGTGTCATTCGGCATTATCGCGTTCCTATCTTTTCACAGTTAGCAACAGCCTACATCGAATTGTCACGAAACACGCCCCTTTTGATTCAGCTCTTCTTTCTCTATTTCGGGCTTCCCCGAATAGGAATTGTTCTTTCTTCAGAAGTCTGTGCAACTCTTGGCCTCATCTTTTTAGGAGGCTCCTATATGGCGGAATCCTTCCGAAGCGGACTAGAAGCAGTTAGTCAAACCCAGCATGAGATTGGCTTAGCTATCGGTCTGACACCCGTTCAGGTTTTTCGCTACGTAGTCTTGCCACAAGCTACCGCAGTGGCTCTGCCGTCCTTCAGTGCCAACGTGATTTTCTTGATTAAGGAAACCTCAGTTTTCTCTGCAGTAGCCTTAGCCGATCTCATGTACGTCGCCAAGGACTTGATTGGACTCTATTATGAGACAGACATTGCACTGGCCATGTTGGTAGTTGCTTATCTCATCATGCTGCTACCCATCTCGCTAGTCTTTAGCTGGATAGAAAGGAGGCTCCGCCATGCAGGATTCGGGAATACAAGTACTCTTTCAGGGAAATAATCTCTTGCGGATTTTACAAGGATTGGGAGTCACGATTGGGATTTCCATCCTCTCTGTCCTCTTATCCATGATTTTCGGTACGGTTATGGGAATCATCATGACCTCCCATTCTAGAGTCGTTCGTTTTTTAACACGTTTTTATCTAGAATTTATCCGTATCATGCCTCAACTGGTTCTGCTCTTCATTGTTTACTTTGGTTTGGCTCGAAATTTTAATATCAACATTTCTGGAGAGACTTCTGCCGTTATCGTTTTTACACTCTGGGGAACAGCTGAGATGGGGGACTTGGTACGTGGAGCCATCACTTCCCTCCCTAAACATCAGTTTGAAAGTGGACAGGCACTGGGCTTAACTAACTTGCAACTTTACTATCACATTATCATTCCACAGGTCTTGAGAAGACTGCTGCCACAAGCTATCAACCTCGTCACTCGGATGATCAAAACGACTTCCTTAGTTGTCTTGATTGGGGTTGTGGAAGTTACCAAGGTTGGACAACAAATCATCGATAGCAATCGCTTGACCATCCCAACCTCTTCCTTTTGGATTTATGGGACCATCCTGGTCTTGTATTTCGCAGTTTGCTTTCCTATTTCCAAACTATCTACTCACTTAGAAAAACACTGGAGGAACTAAATGTCTGATACTATATTAGAAATCAAGGATCTAAAAAAATCCTTCGGAGATAATCCCATCCTCCAAGGACTTTCCATGGATATCAAAAAGGGGGAAGTTGTCGTCATTCTAGGACCATCTGGTTGCGGGAAAAGTACCCTACTTCGCTGTCTCAATGGCTTAGAAACCATTCAGGGTGGAGATATTCTTCTGGATGGCCAATCCATTATTGGAAACCAGAAAAACTTTCACTTGGTTCGTCAAAAGATTGGCATGGTCTTTCAAAGTTATGAACTCTTTCCCCATCTGGACGTCCTGCAAAACCTCATCCTAGGTCCTATCAAGGCACAAGGACGGGACAAGAAAGAGGTGACTGAAGAAGCCCTGCAATTACTCGAACGTGTCGGACTGCTTGATAAAAAACACAGTTTCGCTCGCCAATTATCTGGTGGACAAAAGCAACGGGTTGCCATTGTCCGTGCTCTGCTCATGCATCCAGAAATTATCCTCTTTGACGAAGTGACGGCTTCGCTGGATCCAGAAATGGTGCGTGAAGTTCTGGAACTCATCAATGACTTGGCTCAAGAAGGGCGCACCATGATACTGGTAACCCATGAGATGCAGTTTGCCCAAGCCATTGCGGACCGCATTATCTTTCTCGACCAAGGGAAGATTGCTGAAGAAGGAACGGCTCAAGACTTCTTCACCAATCCACAAACCAAACGAGCACAGGAATTTTTAAACGTATTTGACTTTAGCCAGTTCGGCTCATATCTATAAAGGAGATTTTTATGAAACTACTCAAACCACTTCTAACTGTTTTTGCTCTAGCATTTGCGCTTATCTTTGTCACAGCTTGTAGCTCAGGTGGAAGCTCTGATACTTCATCAGGAAAAGCAACTGCCAAAGCCCGCACTATTGACGAAATCAAAAAAAGCGGTGAGTTACGAATCGCCGTATTTGGAGACAAAAAACCATTCGGTTATGTTGACAACGACGGTTCCTACCAAGGCTACGATATTGAATTGGGTAACCAATTAGCTCAAGACTTAGGTGTTAAAGTCAAATACGTTTCCGTTGATGCTGCCAACCGTGCTGAATATTTGATTTCAAACAAGGTGGATATCACACTTGCCAACTTCACAGTTACCGACGAACGTAAGAAACAAGTTGACTTTGCGCTTCCATACATGAAGGTTTCACTGGGTGTTGTTTCACCTAAAGATAAGATCATTAAAGATGTTAAAGAGCTGGAAGGTAAGACCTTGATTGTCACAAAAGGAACCACTGCTGAAACCTACTTTGAGAAAAATCACCCAGAAGTCAAACTTCAAAAATACGACCAATACAGTGATGCTTATCAGGCTCTTCTTGACGGACGTGGAGATGCCTTCTCTACTGACAATACTGAAGTCCTAGCTTGGGCTCTTGAAAATAAAGGGTACGAAGTAGGAATTACTTCCCTCGGTGATCCAGACACCATTGCGCCAGCAGTTCAAAAAGGAAACCAAGAATTGCTTGACTTCATCAATAAAGATATTGAAAAATTAGGCAAAGAAAACTTCTTCCACAAGGCCTATGAAAAAACACTTCACCCAACTTACGGTGATGCTGCTAAGGCAGATGATCTAGTGGTTGAAGGTGGAAAAGTTGACTAATACTTTCCGAAAATAAAAAGAAATCAGGTAATCCTAGTGACTACCTGATTTTCAATATTTTAGGCATTTTGCCAATTTTCTTGGTCTTCTTTGAATCGTTTTAAGAGATCCAATCCCTCTGGTGTGATGTAGCCTTCTTCCTGAGCTAGGTGGATGAGCTCGCTGTAGTTTGAGAGAGTCACCAGTTTCACGCCTGCGTTTGCAAAGTTCTTATCTGCTTTTGCTAGTTGATAGCTAAAAATGGCTACTACACCGAGAACATCTGCTCCTTCACGCTTGGCAGCTGCTACCGCTTCGAGAACAGAACCACCAGTTGAGATCAGGTCTTCTACAATTACCATTTTTTGCCCCTGGGCTACACGGCCTTCGATTTGGTTTCCGGCTCCATGGTCTTTTGGTTTACTACGGATATAGGCAAATGGTAGATTCATCTTATCCGCGATGATAGCTCCGTGAGGAATCCCTGCTGTCGCTGTACCAGCGATGACTTCAACCTCTGGAAAGGCTGCTTTGATAGCATCCACAAAACCATTTTCAATCAAAGTTCTAGTTTCCGGGTAAGCTAGGGTCACACGATTATCCGTATAGATAGGTGACTTGATACCAGATGCCCAAGTGAAAGGCTCTTCTGGTTTGAGATAAACCGCTTGAATTTTCAATAGATGGCTAGCAATGTCTCTAGCAAGTGTCATGGTATACTCCTTCTTATCCTTAAATCTATAATCAAATACGCTTTAGACCCAATCGCGTGTCCATTCTTCCTTGATAGCATGGTAGGCTGCTACAGGGTCTGCTGCCTGTGTGATAGGACGGCCTATTACAATGTAGTCACTACCGATTTGATAGGCTTGACCAGGGGTTACCACTCGTTTTTGATCCCCTGCTTCAGCACCTGCTGGTCGAATACCTGGTGTCAAGCAGATAAAATCTTCGTTTGTAGCTTCCTTGATGAGTTGGGCTTCTTGGGCTGAGCAAACCACTCCATCCAATCCAGCTTCAGCTGTTTTCTTAGCATAGTGAATCACTGATTCCTGCAGACTAGTTTGGATATTTTGACAGTCTTGCATCTGCTCTTCGGATGTTGAGGTCAATTGGGTCACCGCGATAAGAATCCCTTGATCACCAAGGCCTTCACGCGCGGCCTGCATCATTTCAAGCCCACCTGCAGCCTGAACATTGGTCATATCGACACCCAGACTTGACAAGATTTTCATGGTTGACTTGACCGTATTTGGAATATCATGCAACTTGAGATCCAAAAAAACACTATGTCCCAATGATTTTAAATAACGCACAACTTCGGGACCTACTGCATAGTAGATTTCCATTCCTACCTTGACATAGAGTTTTTCCTCCGCTGGAAAAAGGGCTAAAAATTCTTTGGCTTCCTCGAAACTTGGAAAATCCAGAGCAATGACTGGGCGACTCTCACGCATTCTTTTCTCCTATTCTTTGCTAACAGTCCATTGCTCAAAAAAAGGAACCTGCTAGCAGCTAGGTTCCACGAAAAACGGGTAGTCTCCACCCTTTCACTGTCTAACCTTAGCTGCCTCTCTGGACTGCTTTAAAAGTTTTCTACTATTCTATTATTTATAACGACACTTGTCAAGTAAAAACTGAAGATTCTTATTCTTGTTTCTTTTCTTCAGCTTTTTTTTCTTCCTGTTTTTTCTTCTCTGCTTCTTTAGCTTCTTGTTTAGCCTTTTCCTCAGCTTCTTCCAAACGTTTATCAGCCAGGCTAGTGCTATAAATTCCTGCCTCCATATCGATGAAGCTCGGTTCTGACAATTGTGGCTTAATTTTGCTGTAATAAGGCAATTTCTTACTCAATTCTGATAGGGGAACCAATATTTCATCTGTATCCTGCATAGTAATTTTTAGAAGATCGGCTGTTGCCTTGCTTGGCGCTAATTCGATTTTCTGGACTTGACTCTTGATATCCTCACTGATGGTAGACAATCCTGTTATCAGCTCTTTCACCTGCTGCTCATCGTTAAAGGTGACTGTTAGGTAGGTCTCAGGCAGATTCAAAAGGTTGACAGGGCTTGAGTCAATTGTTCCACTAGATAGGATTGGATAGTGGTCTTCACCTGTCACATAGTAGCCAACAATCTCAAATTCTTTGACTTCAATCGTAAAGTTTGTCGGAAATTTGTAGTCAATCTTTGCTGACTCTATCCAGTGATTAGACTTGATCTGCTCAGCGTATGTTTCCTTATCCAACAATAGGGCTAAGGTATAGTCGCTGTCCTGAATCCCAGAAACTTGTTTAATGTCATCCGCTTGGGTCTGGACATTTCCCTTAACCTCGATATGCTTGATAGTCGAAAGAGGGGTCAAGAGATAGATAGAAAGGAGGAGAACCAGAACACTCGGTACCAAGATACTCACAGCTCGCCAAATATGAATAGGCGCAATTTTAGGCTTGGCAGGTTTTTCTGGTTTTTCTTTTTTCTTCTTCTCTTTTTCCTCTTTGACTTTATGATCATCCTTTTGAGATTTTTCTTCTTTTTCGGATGGTTCCTTGCTCGGACTTGCGGCTTCCTCGTCTGACTCGCTCGATGATTTCTTGGCTTCCTCTAACATCTTAGAGTTTTCCTCCATTCGAGCTTGTTTTTCCTTTTCTTTCTCTTCAGCTAGGGCAGCTTCTTCCTCAGCCTTCTTTTTCAGGTATTCCTGGTTTCGTTTCTGCCATTCAGACAATTCTTGCTTCTGATTTGATTCTTTGTTCTTATCCTTTGACATTGATATTCCTTATGATAGGTCTTTTCTTAATAGATCGTAAAAATCTGCAAGAGATTTCAATTCAGTCGAAGCTTTCATGCTAGCTTGGTATTGGTCCTTGTGACTAAGCAGGTGGCTGAGTTTCTCCTCCAAACTTTCCAAGGTCAAGTCACTTTCTTGAAGTTCTTCTGCATAGCCTTTCTTAACAAAGTAGGCTGCATTTTCAATCTGATCTCCACGACTTGCTTCACGACCCAATGGTACGATGAGATGGAGTTTCGCCATGGCCAAGAGTTCGAAAATCGTATTGGCACCACCACGCGTTACCACCACATCTGCCATCTCCATCAAGGGTTGATAGAGATCCGTCACATAATCAACACGAAAGAGATTTTGACTCAACACATTGAGGCTTGAATCTCCAGTGAGATTGATAATATTGTAGCGTTCGGTCAGTTCTTGCTTATGATCTGTCACCAATTGGTTAAATACACGAGCTCCTGCAGAACCACCGACAAACAATACCGTTGGTAATTTAGGATTAAAGTGGGTTTGGATATCCACCAATTCATCTGGTTCAGGAGTTTTTTGGTCTGAAACCTTGGTCACAGCTCCCACATGCTCAACTTTTGCGAGACCAGCAGCTTGCTCAAATGTTGAATACATCTTGGTCGCAAATTTATAGGCAATTTTATTGGCCAAGCCCATAGATAGGTCCGATTCGTGAATAAAGACTGGTACTCCTGACACACGCGCTGCGATAACCGGCGGTACAGAGACAAATCCTCCCTTAGAAAAAAGAGCTTGCGGACGAAGTCGTAACATGATAAAGAGGGATTGGACAATTCCCCAAGCAACTTTGAAGACATCCAGCATATTTTGCCAAGAGAAATAGCGACGCAACTTCCCAGTCGCAATGGAGTGGAAGGTCACATTCAAGCCTGACTTGAGGATTTCTTGGTGTTCGATTCCGTGTTTATCACCAATATAGTGAACTTCCCAGCCGTCTTCGATGAACTTGGGCATTAACAAAAGGTTGAGGGTGACATGTCCAACTGTCCCCCCACCTGTAAAGACAATTTTTTTCATATTATTCCTTTAACTCCGCTACTGTGTCGATAAAGAGGTCGCCACGTACTTCAAAGTTAGCATACATATCCCAGCTAGCATTGGCAGGGCTGAGAAGAACCACGTCTCCTTGAGTCGCAAGCTCATAGGCCTTACGGGTCGCATCAGCAATATCTGTCGCATCCACATAAGCGACACCAGCCTTCTCTGCTGCCCGTTTGACACGTTCTGCAGACTGACCGAGGATGACCATCTTCTTGAGCCCAGTAATATCTGGCACCAATTCGTCAAACTCATTGCCGCGGTCCAAACCACCTGCAATTAAGATGACCTTGCTATTGTCAAATCCTGACAAGGCTTTTTGAGTAGCCAAGATATTGGTTGACTTGCTATCATTATAGAATTTGACCCCCTTAATTTCATCCACAAATTGGAGACGGTGTTTGACACCACCAAAGGCTGAAAGAGTTTCCTTGATGGTTTGGTTGTCTACACCACGAAGCTTGGCTACAGCAATAGTCGCAAGGGCATTTTCTACATTGTGGCTACCTGGAACACCGATTTCATCAGCTGCCATGACCACTTCTCCACGGAAGTAGAGTTGACCATTTTCTAGATAAGCTCCATCAACCTTTTCAAGTGTTGAAAATGGAACAACAGTAGCTTGTGTTTTGGTAGCCAATTCTTTTGCTAAGTCTTGGTTAAAGTTCAAGACAAGGAAATCAGCTGCTGTCATCTTGTTCTGGATATTCCACTTGGCTGCCACGTATTCCTCAAAAGAGCCATGGTAGTCGATATGAGTGGGCATGAGGTTGGTAATGACCGTAATCTCAGGATGGAATTCTTGAACACCCATCAGCTGGAAAGAAGAAAGTTCCATGACAAGCGTGTCCTTGGCTGTCGCAGTTTGAGCCACTTGACTAGCAGGATAGCCGATATTTCCTGACAAAAGACCATGTTGACCTGCAGCAGTCAAAACCTCCCCAATCATAGTCGTTGTAGTCGTTTTTCCATTTGAACCTGTGACACCGATAATCGGCGCTTCTGAGATCAAGTAAGCCAACTCCACCTCAGTCAAGACTGGAATCCCCTTTGCCAAAGCCTTTTCAATCATGGGATTGCTATACGGGATACCTGGATTTTTCACCATCAGAGCGAAATCTTCATCCAAGAGCTCCAAAGGATGCCCACCAGTGACAACCTTGATTCCCTCTTCTAGCAAGCTTTGAGCAGCAGGATTTTCCTCAAAAGGCTTGCCGTCATTTACTGTCACAATAGCCCCCAGCTTGTCCAACAAACGAGCCGCAGACTCACCAGACTTAGCCAAACCTAAAACAAGGACTTTCTTATTTTTGAATTGATCGATTACTTTCATGTCTCAAACTCCATTTCTACTCCTACTATTTTACCATTTTTACGGAAATAAAAAAGCCACAAAGTGTATTTGTGACTCTTTCTTCTAACTTAATGTTCTCTTATCATTGATAAGATAAATCGGTAACTCGAATGACTTGATCCACTTGCTCCCAGATAAGAGGATTGTGGGTCGCAATAATAATCGTTCGATTCTGATTTTTTAGAGATTCTAATACAGAAAGTAATCCCTCAGAGTTTTTGGGGTCTAGTGAAGCGGTTGGTTCATCTGCGAGGATCAAAACTAACCTACACTCCAAAAGTTCGACAAAAAATATCTAACTCTTAGAGTGCAGGTCAGCTCTCAGTACTTTATATCCTTACCTGTCTTTCTTCTGACCGCTGACCTGTGACAAACATGGTAAAGGTTGCTTTGCAGACATTTCTGCCCTCTTGATTGGTTATATCGACATCTACCACACAGGTTGTGCGACCTTGATGGACGCATTCTCCTTTAATGGTCAACACATCGTCGAGTTTTCCTGCCTTGAGGTAATTGATAGAGGATTGGAGCGTCACTCCATCAAGCCCCAGCGAGATGACCACCAATCCACTGATCTGGTCACAGAGGGTAAAGAGATAGCCACCATGGGCATTGCCATAGTAATTGAGCGACGAGTCCACCACTTTCGTCGTCACCACAACATGACCATCTCTCATTTTATCTATTTCGTAATTTTCAAAGGCAGATATAGCGTCAAAATGAAAATCTTTCATCGTTTCCTCCTGATATTTCAAACGACACTATGATACTACTTTTTATAGGACTGTGCAAGGAGAAAGCTCCTAGTCTGGTAAAATTCCGACCTGTTCTACAAAGCGCATAAAGGCTGCCTGTCCTTGTTCCGTCTGCTTGTAAACCCCCGCGTCCTCCAAAACACGTGTAAAGATAGCACCTACAGATTCCTTGACGATTTCAAGGGCTTTTTCTTTATCCGTTAGATCTGGATGTTGGGTTTTGAGTTGGTCGGCCCATTCCTGATGATAAGATGCAACTGCTTCATCATCTCCTACAATATAGCTGGCAACCTGCTCCACTTCTGCTTTCAAACGAGGTGGTAAGATAGCCAAGCCCATGACCTCAATTAAACCAATATTTTCCTTCTTGATATGTTGAACATCCTTGTGGGGATGATAGATACCATCAGGATGCTCTGGCGATGTCTGGTTGTCCCGCAAGACCAAGTCCAACTCAAACTGTCCATCGCGTTTACGGGCAATGGGTGTAATGGTATGGTGTGGTGTCCCATTACTTTCTGCCAAAATCTGCACTGCAGGGTCTGAATATTGGCGCCATTTCTGCAAAATCTTATCAGCCAAGTTGATCAAATCCTCTTTGGAATCCGAAGTCAAACGCAACACTGACATAGGCCACTTGACAATCCCAGCCTTGACCTGCTCAAAACCAGCAAATCGGAAGGCCTTTTGCAGAGGAGCCAATTCCATAGGAAATACGTGACGGCCTCCCTGATAGTGGTCATGAGTTAGAATAGACCCTCCCACAATCGGCAGATCAGCATTAGAACCCGCAAAATAGCCTGGAAACTGTTCTACGATAGCCAGCAGACGCTCAAAACTCTGACGGCTGATAGCCATGGGGCGATGCAGACCATCTAAGAAGATACAGTGCTCATTAAAATAAGCATAGGGCGAATACTGGAAGCCCCACTCCTGACCCGCCATTTCAAAACGGATAATGCGGTGATTGCTACGAGCTGGATGGTTAACCCGACCATGGTAACCCTCATTCTCTAGACAAAGCTGACACTGGGGATAATTGCTAGCTTGCACCAACTTGGCTGCCGCAATCTCCTTTGGATCCTTTTCAGGCTTAGAGAGATTGATGGTAATCTCAAGTTCTCCGTAGTATGATGGAACACGATAGGCAATATTTTTAGCAATGGCCTTGAGTTTGATGTAGTCATTTTTCTGACTGAGCTGGTAAAAATCCCCTATCGCCTGCTCAGGAGAGTGAGCATAGGTTGTCCAAAAGTCACGATTAACCTGACTTGGACAAGGGGTTACCAAATCCATTAGTTCAGCACCAAGGATTTCACGCGCAGTCTGACTATCCTCAATCGTCTCTAATCGAACGGCCTCCTCAACCAACTGGTCCTTGAGGTCAATCAATTTATCCAGATCAGTCTCAACTTCCAAAACACCATCTCCTACTCGTGCCAAGACACGATTGGTTAGGTAGATTCGATCCATTTCCTCAAATGAACTTTCAGCAATGACTTCCGTGATAAATGCATCTAGAACTCCCTGACTCATTGATTCTCCTTCTTACTTTCTAAATAGTCTCTGACAGCATCTAAATCCTGAAAAACTTGTTCTGTTTTATTTAAGAAAGATTGTGCTGGTATTTTTAAGTCTGGAATACAAATAACTGGTATCCCAGCTCTATACGCTGCTTCAATCCCTGCTTCACTATCCTCTAATACTAAGCAATTCTCTGGTAAAACATTCAAATCACTACAGGCCTTTAAAAATATATCAGGGTAAGGTTTGCTTCGCTTTACATCTTTTGCAAAAACTAGATGGTCAAATAAGGACAGTATACCATTACTATCCAAAATCATTCTAGCTCTAGATTCAACACTTGAAGTTGCTAGAGCGATTGGAATACCTTCTCTTTGCAAAAAAGCAAGCAAATTTTTAGCACCTTTTTTTAAATTTACACCTTTGGCTAATATTCGAGCTTCCAGTTCATAAACTTTTTCCAAGGTTTGGTCAAAGTTCCAAGGTAAATCATAGGTATCCAAAAATCGTTGAACATTCTCCTCTTCCCTATGTCCACTGTATTCTCTAGAATATGTTTCTTCTGTGAAAGGAATTCCAAAATCTTTAAGCAATTCTTGATAAACTTTTAGAGAAATGATCTCAGTATCAGCTAATAAGCCATCTAAATCAAATATTACAGCTTCCATTTACTTCTCTCCTAGTCTAAAACTCGACTGCCACCTGCAACTTCAGCGATATAGAAGCTTGGAGCATATCCAACGACTTCTTCATAGCGCTTGCCAACAGCTGCTTTAAAGGCCTCAACAGCATCTTTTTGAACTAAGGCAATGGCACAGCCGCCAAATCCTGCCCCTGTCATACGAGCACCGAGAACACCTGCTTGAGCCCAAGCTGTGTGAACGAGGGTATCCAACTCCAAGCCAGTTACTTCATAGTCATGTTCTAGAGAAACGTGAGAAGCATTCATCAAACGACCAAAAGTTTCCAAATCTCCTGCTTGAAGGGCTGCTTGTGCTTTGAGGGTACGTTGGTTTTCAAGCACAGCATGGCGAGCACGTTTCAAACGATTTTCGTCTTTAATTAGATAGCTATATTGGTCAAAGGCCCATTCGTCCAACTCACCCAAGGTCTGAATATCCAAGGCAGCTTGCAATTCTTCTACTGCTTTTTCACACTCAGCACGACGTTCATTGTATTTAGAGTCCGCTAGTTCACGGCGTTTGTTGGTGTTCATGATAACAACAACATTGTCCTTCAAATCAAGGGGCACCAAGTCATACTCCAAGGTATTGGTATCTAGGTAAATAGCGCGTCGGTCAGCACCCATACCGATAGCAAACTGGTCCATGATACCAGAGTTGACTCCGATAAAGCTGTTTTCTGTTTGTTTTCCAATTTTTACCAAATCTAAACGGTCTAGTTTTAAATCAAAGAGATGCTCTGCCACAACACCTGTCAAGAGTTCCAAAGATGCTGATGATGACAAGCCAGCTCCATTTGGGATATTCCCATAAACATAAAAATCAAACCCTTTGTCAATCACGTGCCCAGCTTCTTGCAAGAAATGAAGAACCCCTTTTGAATAGTTGGTCCAGCTGTGCTCTTTTTCAAACTTGAGATCAGCAAGAGGCACTTCGATGATACCCTTGTCTTCAAAATTGGCTGAGTAGAAACGCAAGACTTGGTCGTCACGCTTGCGAGCCGCTCCGTATGTCCCCAAAGAAATAGCAGCTGGAAAAACGTGCCCACCGTTGTAGTCCGTGTGTTCACCAATCAAATTGATACGCCCTGGTGAAAAGAAAGTTTGATCTGCTTCTTGACCAAAAACGGCAAGAAAGTCTTTGCGAAGGGCTTCAGCAGTAAGATGTTGTGTCATATGAATTCTCCTTTGACTGTTCGTTAAGTCGCCTTAACGTGTAATCGTTTTCTTCTATTGTATCCAAGGCTTTTGCCAAGGTCAATCCTTTTTACTAAACTTTTACTAAACTATCAGTAAAAAGCAGAAAAATATGATATACTAACCTAAAAGAAGGAGGATTTATGGCTACCTTAAAAGACATCGCACAGCTAGCCTCTGTCTCTATCGCGACCGTATCTCGTGTCCTCAATCGCGACCAGAGTCTATCTGTTACAGAAGAAACTAGACACCGTATTTTAACCGTCGCTGAGGAGCTGGGCTACACCAAGCACCTCAAGACAGGCGAATCCCACAAACCCAAGCAAAAGATTGCCATTATCCAATGGGTCAGCGAACAAGGGGAGTTGGACGATCTCTACTACTATCAGATTCGTCTCGGTATTGAAAAAAGAGCCCAAGAGTTGGACTATGATATCTTGCGCTATTTTAATGACCATCCTTTTACATTAAGCGAGGAAGTGATTGGGATTCTCTGCATCGGAAAGTTCAGCCGAGCTCAGATTTCTGCCTTTGAAGAATACCAAAAACCTTTAGTCTTTATAGATAGTGACACCCTCTCACTAGGTCATACCTGTATTATCACTGACTTTTACACTGCTGTGAAACAAGTTGTAGACCATTTTCTCAGTCAGGGGCTGGATCGGATTGGCATTCTAACAGGACTTGAGGAAACAACCGATCAGGAAGAAATTATCCAGGATAAGCGGCTAGAAAATTTCAAAGACTATACCCAAGCAAATGGAATCTACCATGAAGAACTGGTCTTTCAAGGGAGCTTTACTGCCCAGTCTGGCTATGACTTGATGAAGGAGGCCATTCAGAGCTTAGGAGACCAACTCCCACCAGCCTTTTTCGCAGCCAGCGATAGTTTAGCCATTGGTGCCCTCCGTGCCCTTCAAGAAGCTGGAATTAGCCTACCAGACCGCGTCAGCCTCATTTCTTTTAACGACACTAGCCTGACCAAGCAGGTCTATCCTCCTCTTTCTAGCATTACCGTCTATACCGAGGAAATGGGCCGAGCAGGTATGGATATTCTTAACAAGGAAGTCCTCCACGGTCGGAAAATTCCTAGCCTGACTATGCTGGGAACCAGACTGACTTTGAGAGAAAGTACGAGGAACGAATAGAAAAAGGGCTCTATAATATTTGTAGTGGGTAAATCCCCTATAGATATTATGGAGCCTATTTTGTTGTAGAAAAAAATCCCATATAATCTATAATGAAAAGCGACCAAACCATCATTAGAAAGAATCATATGGAACTATTACATTTTATCACAAAACTACTCGATATTAAAGACCCTAATATCCAGATTCTAGATATCATCAATAAGGATACTCACAAGGAAATCATCGCTAAACTGGACTACGACGCCCCATCTTGCCCTGAGTGCGGATATCAAATGAAGAAATATGATTTTCAAAAACCTTCTAAGATTCCTTACCTTGAAACGACTGGTATGCCTACTAGAATTATCCTTAAAAAGCGTCGTTTCAAGTGCTATCAGTGCTCGAAAATGATGGTCGCTGAGACTTCTATTGTCAAGAAGAATCACCAAATCCCTCGTATTATCAACCAAAAGATTGCTCAAAAGTTGATTGAAAAGACGTCTATGACTGATATTGCTCATCAGCTGGCCATTTCAACTTCAACTGTCATTCGCAAGCTTAATGACTTTCACTTTAAGCCTGACTTTAGCCGTCTTCCTGAGATTATGTCTTGGGACGTTGAAACAGTCAGAGGAGTGACTATTTCAATCGGGAGATGAAGATGAGTTTCATTGCGCAAGATTTTGAAAAGCTCAATATCATCACTGTTCTTGAAGGTAGAACACAAGCTATCATCCGAAATCACTTTCTTCGCTACGATAGAACCGTTCGCTGTCAGGTGAAAATCATTACGATGGATATGTTTAGCCCTTACTATGGCTTAGCTAAACAGCTTTTTCCCAGTGCTAAAATCGTTCTAGATCGTTTTCACATTGTACAACATCTCAGCCGTGCTATGAGTCGTTTGCGGGTCCAAATTATGAATCAGTTTGAGCGAAAATCTCATGAATATAAGGCTATCAAACGTTACTAGAAGCTCATTCAACAAGATAGTCGTAAACTCAGCGATAAGCGATTTTATCGCCCTACTTTTCGTATACACTTGACGAATAAAGAAATTCTAGACAAGCTTTTGAGCTATTCAGAAGACTTGAAACACCACTATAAGCTCTATCAGCTCTTGCTTTTTCACTTTCAGAATAAGGAACCTGACAAATTCTTCGGACTTATTGAGAACAATCTAAAGCTGGTTCATCCTCTTTTTCAGACTGTCTTTAAAACCTCTCTCAAGGACAAAGAGAAAATCGTCAACGTCCTTCAGTTACCTTATTCCAACGCAAAATTGGAAGCGACTAATAATCTCATTAAACTTATCAAACGAAATGCCTTTGGTTTTCGGAATTTTGAAAACTTCAATAAAAGAATTTTCATCGCTCTCAACATCAAAAAAGACAGGACGAAATTCGTCCTTTCTCGATCTTAGCTGACTTCAACCCACTACTCTTCACCCCACTACAGTTGACAAAGAGCCAGAAAAAGGTGGATAAAGAAGTAGGCCTTTATCCACCTTTTTGTGGTTTAGTTGTTATTCGCTACGAAGCGATTCGACTGGGTCTTTCTTAGCAGCGATGCGTGAAGGGATTAGACCGGCTAACATGGTAAGGACAATCGAAATACCGATAAGGATTAGAGCTACTTCTATTGGTAATTGCGCTACATTTCCTACATTTGTCATTTTCGCAACAATCGCATTGATTGGGAATGTCGCAAGAAAGGTAATCGTGATACCGAGCACCCCAGAGATCAATCCTTCAATGGCTGTTTCAGCAGTGAAGATACGACGAATATCTTTCTTCGAAGCCCCCATTGCACGTAGGATTCCGATTTCTTTTGTACGTTCGAGAACTGAAATGTACGTGATAATCGAAATCATTATAGAAGATACAATGAGTGAGATGGCCACAAAGCCAACGAGTACTGTTGTCACTACGCCAACCAATGTCGTAATTGAAGACATGATAGATTGGATATCATCTGAATAAGCGAGTACTTTATCGTCTTCTCCAGCTTCTTTTTTCGCTGTGTTATAGGCGTTTATGAACTCTTTTAAGTCTTGTTTTTGTTGGAACGAAGAGGTGTAGAGCTCAATGGCAGCTGGTTTGGATTTGTTGATGACGCCCATTTTTGCGAGGTTTTCCTCGTAAGTTGAAGCCGAATTGTCGTTATATTGTTGGACATACTGCGCCTGTTCTTCAGGTGTCATTTTAGCCAACTGAATTTTTTCTTCTTCGGTTAAATTCTCCGAACTGAATGGTTTAGGATCTTTGGCAAAGTCTTTACCCGTAAATACATTTAGATTTTGATTGGCTTCCTGTTCCTTAACGATATCACTATTTTGAATGTGTTCGGAAGTATAATCAATAAGGGCGCTTGTGTAGGCGATTCCTCCTGAAGGAGCATTCACGCCTGAACTTGTGCCGTCTTTTTGGCGAAGGACACCCACAATTTTAAGTTGAAGCCCATTCTCGATTTGAGTTTTCATATAAGAAGCATTATCAATCTTATTGAGCCATAAGTTATTTTCTTTCACAAAACGCTTTGTATTGACAACTGCTTTGAAAGTTTTTCCGATAAAATCACTATATTGATACGTTTGAGAAGAGAGTTCGTCGAGCTTCTTCGTATCGTTCAATTCACTGGGATCTTTGATACGTAAACTATAGAGCAACAAATCGCTAATTTGATTGTTTTCATCTACGATAAGGACGAGCTCGGACTTATCTTGTGGGAAGCGTCCTTCCAACACGTCGTACTTGCTTTCTAGCATTGAAGAATCACTAGAAAGTTCACTCCAGTAGTTGAGGTTTTGTAAGTATCCCTTCATCGTTTGGTTCGCTGTCTCTACTTCATCAGCTAAGGTTGAAGGCAGAATACTTTTGGGTCCGTTGGAAGTATCACTTGCATAGATAAACGGTTGTAAATTGTATCGGTAACGAATGTCTTTTGTGAGAGATTCGACCTTCGAAGCGTGTTCCTCCAAGTAAGTCTTGAAGGAAGCTAGGTCGTTCTTTCCGATTTGTTTTTTCAATAAATTCGTTAAAACCGTATTGATACCGAGCTCATGATTATCCTTGTAAGGCTTCTCGCTCAAATCTGGAGAGGTCGCCAACAAGTTGCTCTGGTTCTGCTCGCTAATCGTCAGTGGAAGAGAGACGAGGGTATCTTCCTGCACCTTTTTAACGTAGTCACTCACACCATTGGAAAGGGCTAAGATAAGAGCAATCCCGATAATCCCGATAGAACCCGCAAAAGCTGTTAGTAAGGTACGACCTTTCTTCGTCAATAGGTTATTAAAGGAAAGTACAAGGGCGGTTATAAAGCTCATCTTCGTCTTCGTGAACTGGATGTCGACTTGCTTTGTCTCCTCTGTTGGTTCGCATGGATTTGAGTCGCTCAAGATGTTTCCATCTAATACTTGTACGATACGTGTGGAGTACTTCTGTGCCAGCTCTGGGTTATGCGTCACCATGATAACCAAACGTTCCTTGGCGATGTCTTTTAATAAATCCATGATTTGAACAGAAGTCTCAGAATCGAGCGCTCCTGTCGGTTCGTCGGCTAAAACGACTTTTGGATCATTAACAAGAGCACGCGCAATCGCGATTCGTTGCATTTGTCCCCCAGACATTTGACTTGGTTTCTTATATAAATGGTCTTTTAGGCCTACGCGTTCGAGCACTTCGATAGCACGTTTCTTACGTTCTGCTTTTGAAACACCCGAAAGAGTCATTGCAATTTCTACGTTAGAGAGTGCAGTTTGGTGCCCGATGAGATTATAAGACTGAAAGATGAAACCGATGGTGTGGTTTCTGTAGCTATCCCAATCGCGGTCTTTAAATTGCTTTGTTGATTTTCCTTGGATGAGTAAATCACCAGATGTGTATTGGTCGAGTCCCCCGATGATATTTAATAGGGTGGTTTTCCCAGAACCCGATTGCCCAAGAATGGAGACAAACTCATTCTCACGGAAGCGAATCGAGATATCCTTTAGCGCGTGGAACTCTTGATCGCCCGTATGATAGACTTTTGAAATGTGTTGTAGCTGTAACATCGTCTATCTCCTTTCAGTGATATATGTAGTCTATCACAATTTCATAATGGAGTAAATATGTTACATTTACAATTCATCAAAAATAATCAACAAATAGAAAATCGACTTCTTATGAATGATAATGTCCATGACTTTGACCTACTTCCAACTCCTCAATTTTTCGCTTATGGGTTTGGTGACTTGCTAGGTTTGCATCAACTTCAATGGTAACATTTTGAAAACCATAATCTTTGAGTAAATTACGAATGGATTCTTTACAATACTCCATATGTTCAATCTCTTCTAGGCAAACATGAACAATGGCGTCATTTTCCAGACCATCCATGGACCAAATACTGAGTTGATTAACACTTTTAACATTAGCTAGTGTTGCTAACTCTTTCTCTAGCTCGGCGGTCTCGATCCCTTCAGGCACAGCATCTAAGAAAATCTTAAGTGTTGACCAAAAACGAGGAATGGCTTTCCAGAGGATAAAACTAGAAATTAAAAGAGACAAGAGTGGATCGAGAAAGTACCAATCTGTCACATACAAAACACCAGCAACCAGAATAACCGCTAGCCATCCTAAAATATCTTCTAGAAAATGCAAGGTCAGGATAGCTTCGTTCTTGGTCTGACCCTTACGAACGATTAGACTAGCCAAGAGATTAATAAGAATCGCAAGAATCCCCAACCACAGCATCCCTTGGTAGTTGACAGGCTGAGGGGATAGGAGACGAGGAATATTCTCCAAGAGCACCATGAAAGATCCTGTCAAAAGGATCAAGGCAGTCAGCATGGTACCTAGCAAACTGAAGCGTTTGTAGCCAAGAGTATAACGTTTGTCTTCCTGACGATTGGAAATAGTTTCCAAGCAAGCTGATAAGCCTATGGCAAGGGCATCGCCCAAATCATGAACCGCATCCGCTAAGACCGCACTTGAATTGAAGATGCCCCCAAAAATAAATTCGACAACAGAAAATGATAGATTCAAGAAAAAGGCTAGCCAGATAGATGTTTTAGAACTCATTTCTCTCCCTCCTTTGGTATAATAGGTATATATACTTCTTTCATTTGTATTATCTAATAAAATCCAAAGAAAGGATAGAAGCAAACTGTCAGCCTTATTCAGTTCTGAACAGTTTGTCTCAAGTGTCTATATGCAAAAAGAGATCGTCGGGTTAGCAAGACGAAAAAAGCCATTTATCAAGCTTTTCTACAAGTTTTGAACGACAAAGGCTATGATGCCACTACTGTCCAGGATATCATTGACCTAGCAGATGTTGGACGTTCTACTTTTTACTGTCACTATGAAAGCAAGGAACTCCTTTTAGATGAACTCTGCCGCTACCTCTTTCATCATCTCTTTGAAAGGGAAGGACACTTTACTACCGAGGACTACCTCGCACATATCTTTTTACATTTTCAAAAAAATCAAGACCATGTCACCAGTCTTCTTTTTTCCAAAAACGACTACTTTCTCCGCCAACTACACAAGGAACTCGAACACCATGTTTACCCCATGGTGGCGGAGGATTTGCAAGAGGCCTATCCGAACATACCGGCTTCCTACCTCAAACATTTTGTAGTAACCAATTTTATCGAAACACTGACCTGGTGGCTAAAAAAAGGAAAATCTTATACTGAAGACCAAGTAGTGAGATTTTACTTAGATGTGATTGAGATAACTTCTACAAAATCACTCGAAATTTAATCCTATCACGAAGAAAGGAATCAACCATGTTAACTTCTATTATCCTAGGAATTCTAACGATTGTATTGGCTCTTATTTTCTCCCTCCTTCATCTCGCGGCAGCTTTCGCAGCCATGAAACAAAAGAACTACAGTCTAGGAAACACGTGCATCTTGGTCGGCAGTTGTCTCACTTCACTAGCTCTTGCTATCTTTTTCTTCGTTCCACCAGCAACGATCATCTTATGGATAGTGGGCTCTAGCATAATCTGCTACGGTGCTTACTGGAATGGGCGACAGCAAGAAAACCAACATATATCGCACCACATTATAAGGGGCACACTAGCGGCTTTGATTGCTCTCTTGTTTATCTTACTCTAACATTAAAAATCCCATCTCGTCTATAATTCGAGATGGGATTTTGTCTGCCGAAGAAAATTGCTAGTGGCTTCCACTGGCTTTCCTCTCCATTTATTTCTTCAACAAACCTTGTTCTTGTAGAAACTCCTTGGCTACTTGTTCTGCTGACTTGCCTTCGACACCCACTTGGTAGTTGAGCTGGCTCATCTGGCTTTCAGAAATTTTACCAGCCAGTTGATTGAGAACTGTCTCCAACTCAGGATGTTTCTTGAGAAGAGCTTCTTTCATAAGTGGTGCCCCTTGATAAGGGGGGAAGAGTTGCTTGTCATCTTCCAAGACCTGCAAATCATAACGCGCCAATTCTGCATCTGTCGAATAGGCATCTGTAATTTGAATATCGCCCGACTGAATTGCCTGATAGCGAAGAGCTGGCTCCATGGTCGCTACGTTGAGATTGAGACCATACATTGATCGCAAGCCCTTATTTCCATCCTCACGATCATTAAACTCGAGAGTAAAGCCTGCCTTCAACTGTCCTTCTACTTTTTCAAGTCCGAAATGGTCTTCAAGCCATATTCTTGAGCAATCTTTTTCGGAACAGCTACAGCGTAGGTATTTTGATAAGACATAGGTTTGAGATAGGCCAGATGATCCTGTTTGGCAATGCCATCACGCGCCACTTGATAAACCTGATCTGGCTCATGACCTACTTTAGGTACTGGTTGAAGCAAACTTTCAGTCACTGTACCGGTAAATTCAGGATAGATATCAATATCCCCTTTTTTCAGAGCTTCATAGAGGAAGCTTGTTTTCCCAAAATTCGGTTTAACAGTCGCAGTCATACTGGTATTTTCTTCAATCAGCAACTTATACATATTGGCCAAAATTTCGGGTTCTGGTCCTAATTTTCCAGCAATCACCAAGTTTTCTTTCTCTTTTTGAGCCAAAATGGCTGGACTATAAGACAGACCAAGCAATATTGTCACCAAGGCAAAACCAGAGAAAATCGTCCGCAATTTTGCTTTTTCCATCACTTTTAGTAGGAAGTTAAAGGCAATGGCCAGCACTGCAGAAGAAAGGGCCCCAATCAAAATCAGACTAGTATTATTGCGGTCAATTCCCAAAAGGATAAAGGAACCCAGTCCCCCTGCCCCAATCAAGGCAGCCAAGGTTGCCGTACCGATAATCAAAACCGCTGCCGTCCGAATACCAGACATTATGACAGGCATGGCAAGTGGAATTTCAAACTTCTTGAGACGCTCCCACCTGGTCATCCCAAAGGCAATCCCAGCCTCTTGTAGACTTGGATCAATTCCCTTTAGCCCAGTGATGGTATTTTGCAAAATCGGAAAAATCGCATAAATCACTAGTGCTGTTAAAGCAGGCAAGGTTCCAATTCCCATCAAGGGGATAAAGAGTCCTAACAAGGCCAGAGACGGGATGGTCTGGAAAATCCCTGCAATCTGCAAGACCCAGTCCGCCAACTTCTCATGATAGCGAAGATAAACAGCCAAGGGAATCGCGATAAATAGCTAGTAACAAGGTCAAAAGTGACAACTGCAAATGTTGAGATAGAGCTGTTACCCAATCACCAAAACGATCCTGAAAGGTAGAAATCAAATTAGCCATGTTGAACACCTCCAAATAAATCTGCTACGAAGCTGGTCGCAGGTGCAGATAAGATTTCCTCAGGTGTTGCCACTTGACAAATCTCCCCGTCCTGCAAAACAGCAATCCGATTCCCCAACTTTAAAGCCTCATCCGTATCATGGGTCACAAAGATTGTCGTCATCCCAAATTCATTGTGCAATTCTCTGGTCAAAGTTTGTAGTTGTTTTCTCGAAATGGCATCCAAGGCTGAAAAAGGTTCATCCATAAGCAAAATCTTAGGCTGACCAATCATGGCACGGACAATGCCCACCCGTTGCTGTTCTCCACCAGATAATTCACTAGGAAGTCGATGTCCATACTCAGCTACTGGTAAACCAACCTTAGCCAAAAGCTCTTCTGTTTTCTGAGCAATCTCTTCCTTAGTCCACCCCTTCATTTCAGGAATGAGAGCGATATTTTCTGCCACTGTTAAATTGGGAAACAGAGCAATGGCCTGTAAAACATAACCAGTAGAAAGACGCAATTCCCGCTCATCATAGTCTTTGATGCGTTTACCATCCATATAGATATTTCCATCAGTTGGTTCCAAGAGACGATTAATCATCTTAATCATGGTCGTCTTACCTGACCCAGAAGGCCCAACTAAAACCATGAACTCCCCATTCTCAATTCGTAAATTGACATCTCTCAAGACATCCTTTTCTGTGTAGCGTAGCGCTACATTTTTATATTCAATCATTCTTTCTCCTCATTTTTTACGATAACCTTGCCAAAAGACTGGCTACTTTCCAGATAAGCATGCGCATCCTGAATTTGCTCAATAGAAAATACTTTTTCAGGTCGCACATCCACCTGATAATACTCCACAAAGTCCACCAAAGCTTGTAGCTTGTCTTGAGACACATTGCCAGAAGCAAAGGTAGTCAAGTAGAGATTGCGGTAAAGCATTTCAATAGGATCAAAGTCTGGAATAGTCCATTGACCGCCCAGCAAGCCACAAGAGCATATTATACCACCATCTGCCGTCCGAGCAAATGTATCAAGAATGGCACTCGGACCGACAAGATCCAGAACCCTGTCAAACTGCTCTTCCGTTTGCAAGACACCATCCTTATCCAAAATTACCTGATCAAATCCTGCCTCTTTTAGTTGCTCTTCCTTGCCCAGACTACGGCTACTTCCCGCTAGATAGACATTTGGAAATTGCCCCTTGAGAAGTTTTGCAAAAGCAATCCCAACACCACTAGTCGCTGCCCGAACCAGAACTCGGTCTCCCTCCTCAATCTTGAGATTGAGATAAGAGCCAAATGCTGTGTAGTAGGTTTCAGGCAGAGCGATTAAACTTTCCAAAGCAAGCTCTGTCCTCACAGGATAAACCTGTTCATCTGGTAGCAAAACATACTCAGCATAACCACCATCAAAAGCACGCCCCATTTCTCCCATGATGGAGATGACTTGCTGCCCGACCTGCAAATCGGGACGATTGGTTTCCTCTACAAGTCCCACACATTCAATTCCTAAAATCCGTGGAAATTGAACGGAGGGCGATAGTCCTTGACGAGTAAAAATCTCGCTATGGTTGATTCCAAATCCTTGCACCTTGACCAAGGTCCAACCTTCTTTAACAGTCGGTTTTGGAACTTCCACAACCTGCAGAACTTCTGGTCCCCCAGCTTCCTTAACAAGCACAGCTTTCATCTTAGTATCTCCTTTTAAAACTTCCCTCGGTTGGTCAAGTCTTCTACCTTAGGCATAACTTCCTTATTATCCCAATGCTCCACAATCAAGCCATTCTCCAAACGGAAGATGTCATACTGAGCATAAGGCACCCCATCTATCTGAGTCTGTCCATAGCTGACCACATAATTTCCTTGTCCCAAAAGCTGGAAAACAAAGTCAAAAGTAACCCCATGTTCAGCCACATAGTCTTTATAAGCAGCACTTCCTTGTCCAATCTCATGATTATGCTGAATCAAATCGTCTGCTATATAATCACTCCACTGCTCCAGTTCCCCATTTTGGAAAATTTCTGTCAAGAAACGGCGAACTAACTTTTTATTTTCTGCTGTCTTATCCAAATCCTTGATCTCAAAATCTCCAAAAATCTGATCTAATTGGCCATTTTCAGGTGTTCGATAGTAGTCAATAACATCCCAATGCTCCACGATACGACCATTCTCATCCGCACGGAAAGTATCTGTCGTCACCCATTGAGCTTCCCCACCATTGAGATATTGGTGAACATGGACAAAGACCAGATTGCCGTCTTCAATGGTGCGAACAATTTTCATCTCACGCTCGGGATGGCGCTCAAAGAAATTTGCAAAGAAAGCCGCAAACCCTTCTTTCCCATCTGGCACACCTGTAGAGTGCTGAATGTAGGTATCTCCTACAGATTGGGCTTGAGCCTCAGCAACACACCCGTCTTGAATGGCATGAATATATAAATTTTGCGCATTTTGGACTTGTTTTGACATGATTTAATCCTCTTTTTCTTTCTCTTTCAGATTGGCTAAAATACGTTCCTGATAATTTTCAAACTGGCGAATTTCATCTTCTGAGAAACCTTTGTAAAAAATCGCATCCAACTTTTGACTGATACGATGGCCAACTTCTTTCTGAGACCAACCCCGCTCTGTCAACTTGACATATTTTTTTCTCTTATCTATTCCACATGGGCTAATGATGACCAGGTTTTGCTCCTCAAGATTCTTTATCATGGTTGTTAGCGTATTGTTAGCGAGGCCAGTCGCCAGCGCAATATCTGTCGCAGTTGCACAACCTGTCTCACTATTCCATAAAACCGCTAAAATCTTGCCCTGTTCACTGCGATAAAGGGCTTCAGGATCCTGGCTCAGTAACTTTTGAAAAATCCGCCCATTCAACAAACGAATATGATGGGCTACCAAATGACTATCTTTCATGACCTCTCCAATTTGTTTCTATATCGAATTGTTTTTATTGTAACACCTGTAGTCTCATCTGTCAACTATTTCGATTTAGAAATAATTTTCACCAACAAAAAAGACCTCCTACCTAGAGTAGAAGATCTTCACTATTTATTAACTTAATCTGTCATTTCGGACACCAAGGTTCGATGTTCCAGTGGTAGACTGCACATAACCAACAAGAAGATGAATCCTGACTGTACCCAGAAGAGAGCCAAGTCAAAGATACCATGTACAGCGACTACTGTAAGGAAGGAGAGATAAAGACCGATAATTGGTCGTTTCCCAGACTCCTGACTCATATCCATCATCATGTGAACTGGGATAACAGAAGAAATGGAAAGGAGAATGGTTCCAATCAAACCATAACTTAAAATAGTATCGATGTAAAGACTATGCGCGTGTTCATGGTAAGGTGCATGGATTCTCGGGAAAGAATTCATATAGGTCAGTGGACCCTCACCCCAGATCGGATTTTGCTTGAACAAAGTCATACCCGCATTCCAGATTGAAACACGCTCTTCCATTGAAGAATCTAGCGTTCCCATACGGACACCCAAATCGCTTGAGAAGAGGAAACAAAGGCCAATCCCAAAAACTCCAATACTGAGCCAGAAGGCACGCCAGTTTTTAATGGTTGTAAAGAGATAAATGATTGCACCCGCGATGATGGCAGGAAAGGCAGTTCTATTCTGCGTGAAATTTAAACCAAAAAGATTTACAAAACCTGCTAGAACACAAAAGATTTTCAACCATCTTAACTTCGTCGTTGTAAAGAGGTAAAAGGCAATCATGATACAGAAGCAACAGATAATCCCATAGTAGTTAGGATTAAAGAAGGTCACCTCTGCACGGTTCTGGTGCCATACTTGCATATTGGGCGAAAGAAAGGCATAGTTAAATTTCTTTACAATTTGGAAATGCTCCAAAGTAGCAAAAACAGCAGAGAGCACACTACCAAACAAGATTGTCTGCAGAATCAGTCGAAAGAAAGCATGTGTCAGACGTTTCTGGTAAAAACTAAAGAAAATGAGGAAGAGAAACATCAGTAAAGATGCAACCAATCCAAGCCAGTTCTTGGCGACGATAGAGATGATACTACTGTAGGCAATAAAAAAGAGAAGTACAGGATGTTTGCCCAATCCTTTGATAATTCCCTTCATCTCCCCAGTAACAAGTAAACCTATCAAATATAAAGCAAAGAGCGCTAAGAACAAATAAAAAGGTAAAAAGATACTTATGATCATCAAATACAAAAAGAAATCTTTTTTCGAAAGCCCTCTTATCTTATCCAGTAATCCAATTGATTTCAAAACGGATCCTTTCTGTTCTGGATTTCTCCAGAAGATAAATGCTAAACTATCTTTTAATTTTACCATTTTTTCCGTCATTTGGGAACAATGAACACGTTTTCGCCACAAAAAAACTCTGTTATTGATATGGTACTAAAACCGAATTTCTCTGCCGTTTTCCACTACTTGATATGTCTGACTTTGCAGATCAATTTCTGCTACTGCTGTTACGGACTTGTCTTTATTTTGACGTTTGATTACAATGCTGTATTCCGTTGGTGTTTCTATCTCAATAGTCCCTTCTAGGTCAAAGGCATCTGATCGATTACGGAAAGAAAATAGATTGAGAAGAGCCTTCACCACAGGACGTTGAACTTCTTCTGCTATTTCCTCATTGCTATAGTAATGACGATTAATATTTCGACCTTCCTTAGTTTCTTCTAATAATTTCAAGTCATTTTTTCCTGCTAATAGACCCACATAGTAAACCTGAGGAATGCCTGGAGCAAAAGCTTGAATCAGACGAGCGAGGAAATACTTGACATCATCATCTCCAAGCGCAGAATAGTAGGTTGAATTGATTTGGTAGATATCTAGATTGTTATACTCTGCACTAGAGTACTTACGTTTGACATTCGCTCCAACCTTATAGAGCTCATTTGAAGCATAGTCAATTTCCTCATCGGTCAGGATATCCTTGACATCCACCACTCCAATCCCATCATGGGTATCTAGTGTCGTAAATTGCTTCATCGGGCTCATCTTTAACCACTTAGCCAAACGCTCTGTTCTAGAACTGTAAAGAGTATAAAGGGTCACCATTGGAAGGGCAAAATCGTAAACATAGTAATCATGGTCCGCTATTTTAAACTGAATCGAATAGTGTTCATGAATCTCAGGTAAGAGCTCTGTCCCATACTCAGCAGCGATATCTCGAACTTTGTCCAATAAATTCCAAATATCTGGTTCCACAAAGAAATCATTGGTATCCAATTTCTTCACTGCATAAGCAAAGGCATCTAGACGAATCAAATCACACCCGTTACTTGCTAGATGTTGAATCGTCTTACGGATAAATGCCATCGTTACTTCTTTGGTCACATCAAGATCAATCTGCTCCTCACCAAAGTATTCCATAAATGTTCTACTGAACCATCTGCAAAAACAATCTCTTGTTTTGGTGCACGATCCTTACGCTTGTAAATTAAATCTACATCAGCTTGTGTCGGACGGTTTTCTGGCCAAAACTTGTCCCAGTTTAAAAAGAGATCTTTAAATTCACTAGCTTCATGTTTTTCTTGATAGTCCTTATAATATTTCGATTGGCGAGAAATATGGTTAATCATAAAGTCAAACATAAGATAATATTTCTCACCTAAACACTTAACATCCTCCCAATCACCAAAAGCTGGATCCACTTCGTCATAGTCAACTGGCGCAAATCCACGATCACCTGTTGACGGGAAAAATGGTAGAAGGTGAACTCCCCCAATAGCATCGCCAAAATGTTCTTCCAAATTCGCATATAAGTCTTTAAGGTTATTTCCAAGACTATCTGAGTAAGTAATCAACATAGTTTTATTTTGAATGGTCATAAATGTTCTCCTTTTTCTGATGAAAGCCAAGTCTCATATGACCTGGCTTCGTAAATAAAAGATATTTTTAGATTTTTGTTCACTTCGAACTCGTACTAATATAGACTGCAAGTAACTAAGTACGACTTTCTTTTTTCTACATAGAATTGTCAACAAGCTGAATTGTTCCTCCATGTATGGAATTATAAATTCCCTAAGCACTTTCTTACTTCACTGCCCCGTTACTCATTCCAGCAATAATGTTGCGCTGGAAGATGAGATAAACGATAGTAATGGTGATAATCCCAACAACATAAGAAGCAAAGCTCGGTCCATAATCATTAAAGTATTGACTTGTGTAGTTATATTGGAAGAGCGGCAAAGTCCACATCTTGGAGTCTTTATTGAGTACCAAGAGAGGAAGCATGAAGTCATTCCAGAACCAGAGGGCATTGATAATCATGGTTGTCGCATGCATGGGTTTCATCATAGGAAAGATAATCTTAAAATAGGTAGTAAACTTTCCAGCACCGTCAATTTCTGCTGCTTCATCCAGACTGTCTGGAATGGAAATCTTAATGTAGCCTACATAGAGAAAGAGAGTCTGTGGAACAGCGTAAGCCAGATAAAGGATAATTAATCCCCAAGTGTTGGCTAGTCCTAGCTTACTCATCATAACTGTAATAGGAATCATGATAACTTGAAAAGGAACAAAAATCCCTAAAATCAAAAGCGTATACATAATACCAAAAGCTTTTCTCTTAGACATATTACGTGCTATAGAGTAAGCAGCCATGGGGATAAAAATCATGACAACAGCCAAAGATAGAACCGTGATTACAACTGAATTCCAATAGTAGCCTCCGATACCATCAGCCAAAAGGCGTTGAAAATTCTCTAAGGTCGGTTGAGTCGGAAATCCGAAAAAATTATTAACGATGTCTTTGGTAGACTTAAAGGAACTAAATATTGTTGCTAAGAGTGGAATTAAGATGATAATAGATCCCAGTGTTAGCAAGATATATTTACTGAAATTAGCTTTTCTTTCTGCATTTTTCATCAGGTTTCTCCTCTTAGATTTCAAATTTCTTAGATACTCTCAACTGGACAATAGAAATAACCGCAATCAAGAGGAACAAGATAACTGCAATGGCATTGGCATAACCAAATTGATTGCTCTTAAAGGCATAGTTGTATACCAGAAGTCCTAGAGAGGTGGTCGCATTATTCGGACCGCCACCTGTCATGGCAAAAACCTGGTCAAATGCTGTCAAACCACCTTTTAGAGCCAAGATAAAGACCATGGAAACGCTTGGTAGAAGATAAGGAAGTTCCACCTTCCAAAAGATTTGTTTGCTGCTAGCTCCATCAATTCTAGCTGCTTCTGTAATCTCAGTCGGGATAGACTGAAGACCAGCTAAGAAGATGATAATAGGCATGGCTACCCCTTGCCAAAGCAAGACGAAGATTGCTGCAAAGATTGCACCGCCATTCGTTCCTAGAAGGCTGGTTTTAAGAAATTCAATTCCTAAGGAATTCCCTATAGCTGGCAATCCGTAGTTGAAAAGTTGCTTAAAGATGAGAGCCACAGTCAATCCAGATAGGACAGCTGGGAAGAAAAACCAAGCTCGGAAGAAAGTTTTCCCCTTTATCTTCGAGTTGAGAGCTCGGGCTATCCAGATCCCCAGAATAATCTCACCAACCACCATACAAATAGTAATGATCAATGTAAAGCCTATAGCGTTCATAAACTTAGGATCGCTCATGAGGAGCATAAAGTTATTGAGTCCGACAAACTTATAATTATAGGTCAAACCAGTCCAGTTAGTCAGGCTGTAGAAGGCACCTTGAAACATGGGTACATAGAAGAATACAGCCTGTAGTACAAGGGGAACAAGGACAAAGAGCCAGCCCCAATATTTCTCAATCAATTTTTCATAGTAGATCTACTCCTACTCTACGTCTGCTTTCATCGGATTGAAGAATGCATTTAGTGCTTTCGCCATATCCTCTTTGTTTCCAGTTGTAATATAGTTCCCAGTCAAGGTATAAAAATCACTTTCACTGGTCCAGTCTTGAGCTAGCCAAACGAGATGTCGATCTGTAAATGCTAGTTCAGCAAGACCAGCTAGCGGTGCATCTGACCCAGCTTCCTTGACACCTTCAATAGCTGTTGGTGAGCCGTCCACATCATAATATTTCTGCATAACTTCTGGACGTGACATATATTCAACAAAAGCATTGGCTTCTTTCTTGTGCTTACTACTTGACGAGATAGACCAAGATAGGTCTCCTGCTCCAATGGTCAAGCTTTGTCCTTTTTGCTTTCCAGGGAAAGGGAACGTTCCAACATTAAACTTAGGGTCTTGCGCATTGATTGCTGTGATAGCCCAAGAACCATTTGGAGTCATCAGGGCATCGCCTCTAGCGAAGGCACCGACAACGTCAGTATAGCCTGCTCCTTGCCAGTTGGTTTGCATGGAACCTTTTTTGCGGAATAAATCTAACAGCCTGAAATCATCTTTAAGCACTGAATCTGAAGACTTTATGGCATTTGGCTTGGAAAAACGTAGGTAATCATTCGCTTCCTTACCGCCACCTGTAGAAGTGGCAAGAGCTAACTGATGATAACCATTCAAGGTCCAAGTATCTGCTCCTGCAATGGCAAAAGGTGTTTCCCCTTTTGCTATAATCGTATCAACTAATTCCTCAAATTCCTCCCAAGTCTCTGGAACTTTCAATCCCAGTTCTTTAAATTTATCCTTGTTGTAATAGATACCATAAGCATTAGCAGTATAAGGGATATTGTAAATCTTTCCATCTATCGCATATTTATCTGCGTAATGATTCTTAACTCTCTTAAGATAGTCTTTATTAGATAAATCTTCAAAGTATCCAGCTTTAGCCCATTCTTGTAATTCAATAGACTGGGGATAGATATTAACAACATCAGGAATATCTCCAGCCAGAACGCGAGTTTTGAGTACTTCCCCAGCGTTAGGGACATTCACTACTTTAATATGCACATTCGGATTTTCTTTTTCAAAGTCTTTGGCAATCTCACGAAGGGTATCAACCATTTCACCCTTCTGATTGAAATATTCAATCGTTACCTTGCCATCAGTTGACTCTTCTTGACTACTACAAGCTGACAGCCCCAAAAGGCAGAGTCCTGTAGCAGCAATTAAGCTCATCTTGTTATACCATCTCATGATTTTATCTCCTTATCTTCTAATGAAATGTAACTGCCTGCTGAGATAATCTCCCTGCGGAAGCTCCATAGTAATACCCGCATACATGAGTTCTGCACCTGAGTAAACTACACCATTTTCCTGTAATTCATACCGTCCCTCTTCATCCAAATCTTTTAACTTTAAAGTTGTTTCCATTGTTTCCACAACTGATAGGACTCGGACGTAGGTTACAATCGTTTGATTTCCATAGTTAAATTGTACAGCTGCTTCATTGGATTCAGCATCGGGATTGATTAACCTATACTGGTTTCCCAACTGGACTACTGGCCTCACTTCTTTATACAAGTTCACCTGATTAGCAATCTCAGACTTCTCTTCATCTGATAAACTTGTCAAATCAAGCTCATAACCCAGATTTCCCATCATTGCCACATGACCACGAGTTTCCAATGGTGTCATTCGTCCCATTTGATGATTTGGTACAGCTGACACATGAGCCCCCATAGAAATGGTTGGATAGAGATAGGATGATCCATACTGTATAGGTAAACGTGCTATGGCATCAGTATTATCACTAGCCCAGACTTGTGGGAAATAACGCATCATACCGAGATCATTTCGTCCACCACCACCAGAGCAGGACTCAAAGAGAATATGACTATGTTTCTCTGTCAGATAAGAAACGAGTTCGTAAGCCCCAGCATGTACTGATGAGACTGCATCTGGGTTTCCAGATAAGCTGAACCATTGCCCAGATTAGTAATATTACGATTCATATCCCATTTGATGTAGTCAATTTTATGATGAGAGAGGAGTTCATCTAAGACATTTTTCAAATATTCTACTACCTGAGAATTTGCAAGATTAAGTACTAATTGATTCCGAGAGTAAGTATGCTCATATCCTTGAATCTGGATGGCCCAGTCAGGATGTTTGCAATACAAATCGCTATCTACAGAAATCATTTCAGGTTCTAACCAAAGCCCAAACTGCAAACCTCTTTCATGGATCGCTGAAATCAGACTTTCTAGGCTTCCACCCAGTTTTTTCTCATTAACAACCCAATCACCTAAAGCACGATTATCATCAAAGCGATTACCAAACCACCCATCATCTAATACAAAAAGTTCTATTCCAACTTTCTTAGCTTCATCAGCTAGTTCTAACAGTTTTTCTCTCTGAAAGTCAAAGTAAGTAGCTTCCCAGTTATTGATTAGAATTGGACGCTCTTTTTTAGAAAATTTACTTGGCATAATGTGCTTAAGTACAAAATTCTGACTTTCATGACTAATACCGGTTAATCCTTTATCTGAATAGGTCACTAAAGCTACCGGTGTTTCAAAGTTTTCCTTAGGATCTAACTTCCAAGAAAAATTTTCTGGATTAATCCCAATAGCAACCCGAACTTCATTCAGTTGATTCTTTTGGATAAAAGCTTCGAAGTTTCCACTATACATCAGTTGTAGAGCAAACACATTCCCAGCATCCTCTGTAACTCCTTGATCACATAATAGAAGAGCTGGTGTTTGAGCATGCCCAGAAGCTCCACGGTTCGAACTAATCGAAAAGATTCCTTGTTCTACCTGTTGACGTCGAACAGTCTTTTCACGAGCATAAGCTCCCTGTAAAGTCACTATTTCGTAGGCTGCAGCAGGAAAATCAGCCATGAAAGAAAAGTCCTTATGAATGACAACTTCCTGATTGCTATTATTCTCCAATTTGCTGTAACTAGCAATTGTCGCATCATTATCAAAAGCAGTATAATACAAAGTCAGACTAAGTTGAGCCTTAGAATCTTTTAAAATCAAGGCAAGAGTCTCTATATCGTCCATGCTGTGTGGAGAAGGTAAACCCTGTGGACCATTCTGACCTTTTAAAATCTTTGCTTCTACAAATCGAAAGTCTGTCACTTCAGTTGCATCATGCTGAACCTGTAAAGTTGGTCTTCTAAAATCACCTAAGCCATGTTGTCCAAAAATTTGACGTTGCGTATCCAAACTAAAGGTTCGATTAGTAGCTGTTGGATTACCAGAAAAAGCATGATCGCGTTCATAAACACTATTAGAACCTCTATAGTTCTTAATAGTCTTTCCTAAATGTTTTAATAATAAGAACCCATCCCTATTTTCAATAATCAAACTTAAACCTTTACTCTCAACGTAAAATAGATTATTCTCTATCCGAATTCCCATAAATTGTACCTCATCCATTTCCTGATAAAATTTTAGCAAATAAAAGCGCTTTCTAAAATAGAGAAATGTCTACAAAGTATGGTAAAATGTTAGGTAGGAGGTGGCACATGCTCGTTTTTTCAGAATACCAGACTGGAACAATTGATCTTTCTCTTAGCTTCTACGGTTATGAAGAATGTACGCCTAACTACTCTTTTGGCCCAGCTATTCGAGATACCTATGTACTACATTACATTACTAAAGGAAAAGGTCAATTTCATTATAAGGGGAAAATTGTTGATTTAAAGGCGGGAGATTTCTTTTTACTAAAACCAGATGAATTAACCTTCTACCAAGCAGATAGCCAGGATCCTTGGGCTTACTACTGGTTAGGGATTACTGGAGGGAGGGCACCTGACTATTTTGCTCTGTCTCAAATTTCTGATCAATCCTACTTAATCCAATCTGAAACTTGTCATACCCAGACAACTGCAAAACTCGTTGAAAATATTGTCCGTTTCGCTCAGATTACAAAATCAAATGAATTGGCTCAACTCCACATCATGGGACAACTCCATGAACTGATGTTTCATCTAGGAACTATTGCTCCCAATCAGAAAAAAAAGAATATTTCATCAACCCACCAACTCTATCTTGACTGCAAACGATTGATAGATAGTCACTATCCACAATCGCTCACAATTCAAGATTTAGCAAAAGAGCTATCGGTTCATAGAAGTTACTTAACTAGTGTGTTTAAAGAATTTCACCAACTCTCTCCAAAAGAATATCTACTCTACGTTCGAATGCATCGTGCACAACAACTTCTGGAACATACTGAAGAATCTATTAAAGTCATTGCATACTCCGTGGGTTTCTCAGATCCTCTCCATTTCTCGAAAGCTTACAAGCAGTTCTTTCATAAAACACCGAGTCAAACTCGAAAAGAACTCTCTCACTCCCTCTTAGCTAGAAAGGAAAATCAATGAAATCACACCAACTAGTCTACCAAATATTAGCTAGAGAAAACGACTATGTTAGCGGAGAAAAAATAGCCGAAGAACTGTCGTTAAGTCGTACATCCATATGGAAAGCAATTCAACGCCTCCAACAAGAAGGACTCGTGATTGACAGTATTAAACAAAGGTTACAAACTTATTCAAGGCGATTTGATCCTACCTGATTTGATTCAAGAGAAAACCAACTTAAGCATTCTCTACAAGCCTCAAACAAAATCTACTCAAACAGATGCAAAAGAAGGTATTGAAGGTGGAAGCCAGGGAAATAGTCTCTATCTTTCCACATGTCAAACAGCAGGTCGTGGTCGCTTTCAACGCCCTTACTACTCTCCTGCTCAGGGAGGTATTTATATGTCATTACATATTCAGCCAAATCTCACCTATGACCAGCTTCCTGCCTACACATTACTTACAGCAGGTGCCATTTACAAAGCTATTAAAAACCTCACCTTGATTGACGTGGGTATCAAATGGGTAAATGACATCTACTTTAAAAATAAAAAAATAGCAGGTATCCTCACCGAAGCCATGACGTCCGTGGAAACAGGCCTAGTAACAGACGTCATTATCGGCGTTGGAATCAACTTTGCCATCAGCGATTTTCCCAAAGAGATAAAAGAAAAAGCTGGAAGTCTCTTTACACCACCAGCTCCTATCACACGAAACGAACTAATCTCAGAAATTTGGCGTTGTTTCTACCAAACAGCACCCGAAGAACTACTCTACCTTTATAAAGAACACTCTCTTGTTCTAGGAAGAGAGGTCAGTTTTATCCAAGAACAGACTGAAAAAAAAGGAGTCGCCAAGGACATCTCCGACAAAGGACAACTCCTTATCCAGCTTGATGACCAGACAGAAATCTGGCTCAATAGTGCTGAAATCTCACTCACTAGCTGGACTTAACAAACAGCACTATATGGTGTCTAGAACCTCAACTAGTAACATATAGTGCTTTTTGAATGTAGAAAGTAACAGATATATAAATAGCTAGCTTCCTGTCAACAATTTACAGGTGGATAGCTTTTGAGGCATTCTTTTTATATGCCGTGCTATGTACCAAAGAAGCTCCATAGCAGTGATTCTCATATTCAAGCATAATCAATGGCAGCGCAAAAACTTTAACAGCATATAAAAGCAGCCAAAACATAAAGACTTCAGCTTTTATATTCACCAAATTTTTACTAAACATCTCGTACAAGAAGCATGCATTTAAAGCCATATTGAAGAGACTTGCCAACGTTGCTAAGACTATATTGGTTTTCAATTTTGGATAATACCATTTAGCCACATATAAGGCCAATAATGAAATATTATAAAGACAAATCGGCTGGTAATTTTTCCTATAAATAACCAGCGTCTTACGATTATAGAACAGGAAACCATGAGGTCCACGATGATATTCATTGATCCAGACATGGCTAAGACCTCTAATCTCATCCCAAGCTACAAATAAATCAATTTTTCTTAGATAAATCCCTTTTTTATGAATTGAACATTTCCATTTAAACAAGAAAGATAGAAGAAAAGTAAGGAGCAAAACTACAACTGTAACAATCTTCAACTCCTCTTGCCCGATAGTCAAAGATAGGTTAAAAAAGCGAATTTGCGCTTTTTTTGCATCTAAGATCATTGAAATCACAGTTAGAAATACTACAAAGATAAATAGTATAAATCTATAAAAAATACTATGAAATTTTACTCCATTTTTCATCTCGATTATCCCCAGCCACTTAAAGTCCCTAACCTTAGTATACCACTAAATCTAGTCTATTTATGATTTTTTCTAGTATGAAAGTTACTGAAACAGCATTAGATAATAGAGCTCTATAATTCTGTAGTGAGTAAAACCACTATAGAGATTATGTAGCCTAGAAAAAAGTCCCAAAAGATCTATAATGAAAAGCGACCAAACCATCATTAGAAAGAATCTTATGGAACTATTGCATTTTATCACAAAACTACTTGATATTAAAGACCCTAACATCAAGAGTGTAGATATTATCAATATGGATCCCCCAACAGGAAATCACTGAAGAAATATGATTTTCAAAAAAATCTAAAATCCCTTATCTAGAAGGTGCGAGATACAAAAGGCTGATTCGATTGAGAAAACGGTGTTTTCGCTGTAAAGTCCGTGGAAAAATGGCTGTCGCAGAGACTCCCTTAGTCAAGAAAAACCACCAAATCGCTCAAAAATTAGTCGAGAAAGTCCCTATAACAGCCATCGCTGAAAGCTTGACTATCTCCACTTCCACCGTCATTCGTAAACTGAAAGAGTTTAAATTCAAGACAGATTTATCTTCCAACTCACATGTCTTGGGATAAATACAGCTTCAAGAAAGGCAAGATGAGCTTCATTGCACAAGATTTTGATTCAAATAAGATCCTAGCTATCTTAGACGGACGGACTCAAGCAACGATTCGCAATCATTTCCTTCGTTATTCTAGACAGGTCCGAAATGGAATGAAAGTCATTACAATGGACATGTTTAGCTCCTATTACGACATCGCTAAGAAACTCTTTCCTTCTGCTAAAATCATCCTCGATTGCTTTCACATTGTACAAAATCTCGGCCGTGCTATGAGCTGCCTTCGCATCCAAATCATGAATCAGTTTGATAGGAGATCGCACGAATATAAGGCAATCAAACGCTACTGGAAACTCATCCAACAGGAGAGTCGGAAACTAAGTCATAAACGCTTTTATCGCCAGACCTGAAAAAACACTATAATCTCTATCAGCTCTTGCTTTTTAACTTTCAGAACAAGGAGGCAGAGAATTTTTTCGAACTCATTGAAAATAATCTCAAGCTGGTTCATCCTCTTTTTCAGACTGTCTTTAAAACCTTCCTCAAGGATAAAGTGAAGATTGTCAACGCCCTTCAGTTACCTTATTCCAACGCAAAATTGGAAGCGACTAATAATCTCATTAAACTCATCAAACGAAATGCCTTTGGTTTTCGGAACTTTGAAAACTTCAAAAAAAGGATTTTCATCGCTCTCAACATCAAAAAAGAAAGGACGAAATTCGTCCTTTCTCGATCTTAGCTTTTCTTCAACCCACTAGAGTTGATAAAGATTCTCAAATTGTATCACGGAGAATGGGGGATTCGAACCCCCGCGCCAGTTACCCGACCTAACGATTTAGCAAACCGTCCTCTTCAGCCTCTTGAGTAATTCTCCAAAATATTTAATTAATAGGTATAAGTTGATTTAAACTCCTACACTCGCTTTATAGCTCTCTGTATACGGAGAATGGGGGATTCGAACCCCCGCGCCAGTTACCCGACCTAACGATTTAGCAAACCGTCCTCTTCAGCCTCTTGAGTAATTCTCCTATTAATGGGCACGAGTGGACTCGAACCACCGACCTCACGCTTATCAGGCGTGCGCTCTAACCACCTGAGCTACGCGCCCAAGTTAAAAACTTGGTAATTTGAACAAAGTTCAAAGCGGGTGACGAGAATCGAACTCGCGACAACAGCTTGGAAGGCTGTAGTTTTACCACTAAACTACACCCGCATAACCATTATAAAATGGCGCGAGACGGAATCGAACCGCCGACACATGGAGCTTCAATCCATTGCTCTACCAACTGAGCTACCGAGCCAAATTGCGGGAGCAGGATTTGAACCTACGACCTTCGGGTTATGAGCCCGACGAGCTACCGAGCTGCTCCATCCCGCGTTAATAATAAAAAGGAGGATGTGGGATTCGAACCCACGCACGCTTTTACACGCCTGACGGTTTTCAAGACCGTTCCCTTCAGCCAGACTTGGGTAATCCTCCAAAATATACAATGGACCTTGTAGGACTTGAACCTACGACCACTCGGTTATGAGCCGAGAGCTCTAACCAGCTGAGCTAAAGGTCCAACAAGATCTTTATAGCGGCGAAGGGGATCGAACCCCCGACCTCCCGGGTATGAACCGGACGCTCTAGCCAGCTGAGCTACACCGCCATCAATCGGGAAGACAGGATTCGAACCTGCGACACCTTGGTCCCAAACCAAGTACTCTACCAAGCTGAGCTACTTCCCGAGTTAAATAGAAAAAATGCACCCTAGAGGATTCGAACCTCTAACCGCCTGATTCGTAGTCAGGTACTCTATCCAGTTGAGCTAAGGGTGCTCATTATTATATGCCGAGGACCGGGATCGAACCGGTACGATCGTTTCCAATCGCAGGATTTTAAGTCCTGTGCGTCTGCCAGTTCCGCCACCCCGGCCTCTCTAAGCGAACGACGGGATTCGAACCCGCGACCCCCACCTTGGCAAGGTGGTGTTCTACCACTGAACTACGTTCGCATCGACCTCTTCTAGTTCTAATGCCGGCTACATGACTTGAACACGCGACCCTCTGATTACAAATCAGATGCTCTACCAACTGAGCTAAGCCGGCTAATTTCTACTATGCGGGTTAAGGGACTTGAACCCCCACGCCGTTAAGCGCCAGATCCTAAATCTGGTGCGTCTGCCAATTCCGCCAAACCCGCAAATATGACCCGTACTGGGCTCGAACCAGTGACCCATTGATTAAAAGTCAATTGCTCTACCAACTGAGCTAACGAGTCTAAAATAACTTCCGTTATCTTACGGTCCCGACGGGAATCGAACCCGCGATCTTCGCCGTGACAGGGCGACGTGATAACCGCTACACTACGGGACCTATGGGAGTTAACGGGATCGAACCGCTGACCCTCTGCTTGTAAGGCAGATGCTCTCCCAGCTGAGCTAAACTCCCAAAAAGGAAGCCTCTAAACTTCCTATTCTGCTAAGCGACTTCCATATCTCACAGGGGGCAACCCCCAACTACTTCCGGCGTTCTAGGGCTTAACTGCTGTGTTCGGCATGGGTACAGGTGTATCTCCTAGGCTATCGTCACTTAACTCTGAGTAATACCTACTCAAAATTGAATATCTATCAAATAATTAGAAAAACCATACGCTAAGTTTTCTCAGTTACTTTGGATAAGTCCTCGAGCTATTAGTATTAGTCCGCTACATGTGTCACCACACTTCCACTTCTAACCTATCTACCTGATCATCTCTCAGGGCTCTTACTGATATAAAATCATGGGAAATCTCATCTTGAGGTGGGTTTCACACTTAGATGCTTTCAGCGTTTATCCCTTCCCTACATAGCTACCCAGCGATGCCTTTGGCAAGACAACTGGTACACCAGCGGTAAGTCCACTCTGGTCCTCTCGTACTAGGAGCAGATCCTCTCAAATTTCCTACGCCCGCGACGGATAGGGACCGAACTGTCTCACGACGTTCTGAACCCAGCTCGCGTGCCGCTTTAATGGGCGAACAGCCCAACCCTTGGGACCGACTACAGCCCCAGGATGCGACGAGCCGACATCGAGGTGCCAAACCTCCCCGTCGATGTGAACTCTTGGGGGAGATAAGCCTGTTATCCCCAGGGTAGCTTTTTATCCGTTGAGCGATGGCCCTTCCATGCGGAACCACCGGATCACTAAGCCCGACTTTTCGTCCCTGCTCGAGTTGTAGCTCTCGCAGTCAAGCTCCCTTATACCTTTACACTCTGCGAATGATTTCCAACCATTCTGAGGGAACCTTTGGGCGCCTCCGTTACCTTTTTAGGAGGCGACCGCCCCAGTCAAACTGCCCGTCAGACACTGTCTCCGATAGGGATAACCTATCCGGGTTAGAGTGGCCATAACACAAGGGTAGTATCCCAACAACGTCTCCTTCGAAACTGGCGTCCCGATCTCATAGACTCCTACCTATCCTGTACATGTGGTACAGACACTCAATATCAAACTGCAGTAAAGCTCCATGGGGTCTTTCCGTCCTGTCGCGGGTAACCTGCATCTTCACAGGTACTAAAATTTCACCGAGTCTCTCGTTGAGACAGTGCCCAAATCATTACGCCTTTTCGTGCGGGTCGGAACTTACCCGACAAGGAATTTCGCTACCTTAGGACCGTTATAGTTACGGCCGCCGTTTACTGGGGCTTCAATTCATACCTTCGCGTTACCGCTAAGCACTCCTCTTAACCTTCCAGCACCGGGCAGGCGTCACCCCCTATACATCATCTTACGATTTAGCAGAGAGCTGTGTTTTTGATAAACAGTTGCTTGGGCCTATTCACTGCGGCTGACGTAAAGTCAGCACCCCTTCTCCCGAAGTTACGGGGTCATTTTGCCGAGTTCCTTAACGAGAGTTCTCTCGCTCACCTGAGGCTACTCGCCTCGACTACCTGTGTCGGTTTGCGGTACGGGTAGAGTATGTTTAAACGCTAGAAGCTTTTCTTGGCAGTGTGACGTCACTAACTTCGCTACTAAACTTCGCTCCCCATCACAGCTCAATGTTATAGATATAAGCATTTGACTCATATCACACCTCACTGCTTAGACAGACACTTCCAATCGTCTGCTTTAGTTAGCCTACTGCGTCCCTCCATCACTACATACTCTAGTACAGGAATATCAACCTGTTGTCCATCGGATACACCTTTCGGTCTCTCCTTAGGTCCCGACTAACCCAGGGCGGACGAGCCTTCCCCTGGAAACCTTAGTCTTACGGTGGACAGGATTCTCACCTGTCTTTCGCTACTCATACCGGCATTCTCACTTCTATGCGTTCCAGCACTCCTCACGGTATACCTTCATCACACATAGAACGCTCTCCTACCATACCTATAAAGGTATCCACAGCTTCGGTAAATTGTTTTAGCCCCGGTACATTTTCGGCGCAGGGTCACTCGACTAGTGAGCTATTACGCACTCTTTGAATGAATAGCTGCTTCTAAGCTAACATCCTAGTTGTCTGTGCAACCCCACATCCTTTTCCACTTAACAATTATTTTGGGACCTTAGCTGGTGGTCTGGGCTGTTTCCCTTTCGACTACGGATCTTAGCACTCGCAGTCTGACTGCCGACCATAATTCATTGGCATTCGGAGTTTATCTGAGATTGGTAATCCGGGATGGACCCCTCACCCAAACAGTGCTCTACCTCCAAGAATCTCTAATGTCGACGCTAGCCCTAAAGCTATTTCGGAGAGAACCAGCTATCTCCAAGTTCGTTTGGAATTTCTCCGCTACCCACAAGTCATCCAAGCACTTTTCAACGTGCCCTGGTTCGGTCCTCCAGTGCGTCTTACCGCACCTTCAACCTGCTCATGGGTAGGTCACATGGTTTCGGGTCTACGACATGATACTAATGCGCCCTATTCAGACTCGGTTTCCCTGCGGCTCCGTCTCTTCAACTTAACCTCGCATCATATCGTAACTCGCCGGTTCATTCTACAAAAGGCACGCTCTCACCCATTAACGGGCTCGAACTTGTTGTAGGCACACGGTTTCAGGTTCTATTTCACTCCCCTCCCGGGGTGCTTTTCACCTTTCCCTCACGGTACTGGTTCACTATCGGTCACTAGGGAGTATTTAGGGTTGGGAGATGGTCCTCCCAGATTCCGACGGGATTTCTCGTGTCCCGCCGTACTCAGGATACTGCTAGGTACAAAGACTATTTTAAATACGAGGCTGTTACTCTCTTTGGCTGATCTTCCCAAATCATTCTTCTATAATCTTTGAGTCCACATTGCAGTCCTACAACCCCGAAGAGTAAACTCTTCGGTTTGCCCTCCTGCCGTTTCGCTCGCCGCTACTAAGGCAATCGCTTTTGCTTTCTCTTCCTGCAGCTACTTAGATGTTTCAGTTCACTGCGTCTTCCTCCTCACATCCTTAACAGATATGGGTAACAGGTAGTACCTGTTGGGTTCCCCCATTCGAAATCCCTGGATCATCGCTTACTTACAGCTACCCAAGGCATATCGTCGTTTGTCACGTCCTTCTTCGGCTCCTAGTGCCAAGGCATCCACCGTGCGCCCTTATTAACTTAACCTTATTTTCTGACCTTTCAGTCAGTAACTCTTTTAATACTACAGCGTTTCGGTTTATTTTCTTGTTACTATTTGATATAGATATTCAATTTTCAATGTGCATTACTTGGTGATCTCTCACCAATGGAGCCTAGCGGGATCGAACCGCTGACCTCCTGCGTGCAAAAGCAGGCGCTCTCCCAGCTGAGCTAAGGCCCCACAAGACCTCTCAAGACTAAACAAGACCAATGCGCAGTTCCTTATCCTTAGAAAGGAGGTGATCCAGCCGCACCTTCCGATACGGCTACCTTGTTACGACTTCACCCCAATCATCTATCCCACCTTAGGCGGCTGGCTCCTAAAAGGTTACCTCACCGACTTCGGGTGTTACAAACTCTCGTGGTGTGACGGGCGGTGTGTACAAGGCCCGGGAACGTATTCACCGCGGCGTGCTGATCCGCGATTACTAGCGATTCCGACTTCATGTAGGCGAGTTGCAGCCTACAATCCGAACTGAGACTGGCTTTAAGAGATTAGCTTGCCGTCACCGGCTTGCGACTCGTTGTACCAGCCATTGTAGCACGTGTAGCCCAGGTCATAAGGGGCATGATGATTTGACGTCATCCCCACCTTCCTCCGGTTTATTACCGGCAGTCTCGCTAGAGTGCCCAACTGAATGATGGCAACTAACAATAGGGGTTGCGCTCGTTGCGGGACTTAACCCAACATCTCACGACACGAGCTGACGACAACCATGCACCACCTGTCACCTCTGTCCCGAAGGAAAGCTCTATCTCTAGAGCGGTCAGAGGGATGTCAAGACCTGGTAAGGTTCTTCGCGTTGCTTCGAATTAAACCACATGCTCCACCGCTTGTGCGGGCCCCCGTCAATTCCTTTGAGTTTCAACCTTGCGGTCGTACTCCCCAGGCGGAGTGCTTAATGCGTTAGGCTGCGACACTAAACCCCGGAAAGGGTCTAACACCCTAGCACTCATCGTTTACGGCGTGGACTACCAGGGTATCTAATCCTGTTTGCTCCCCACGCTTTCGAGCCTCAGCGTCAGTTACAAGCCAGAGTAGCTTTCGCCACCGGTGTTCCTCCATATATCTACGCATTTCACCGCTACACATGGAATTCCACTCTCCCTCTTGCACTCAAGTTAAACAGTTTCCAAAGCGTACTATGGTTAAGCCACAGCCTTTAACTTCAGACTTATCTAACCGCCTGCGCTCGCTTTTACGCCCAATAAATCCGGACAACGCTCGGGACCTACGTATTACCAGGTACGCTGGCACGTAGTTAGCCGTCCCTTTCTGGTAAGATACCGTCACAGTGTGAACTTTCCACTCTCACACTCGTTCTTCTCTTACAACAGAGCTTTACGATCCGAAAACCTTCTTCACTCACGCGACGTTGCTCGGTCAGACTTCCGTCCATTGCCGAAGATTCCCTACTGCTGCCTCCCGTAGGAGTCTGGGCCGTGTCTCAGTCCCAGTGTGGCCGATCACCCTCTCAGGTCGGCTATGTATCGTCGCCTTGGTGAGCCGTTACCCCACCAACTAGCTAATACAACGCAGGTCCATCTGGTAGTGGTGCAATTGCACCTTTCAAACAGTTATCATGCAATAACTGCTATTATGCGGTATTAGCTATCGTTTCCAATAGTTATCCCCCGCTACCAGGCAGGTTACCTACGCGTTACTCACCCGTTCGCAACTCATCCGGAGAAGCAAGCTCCTCCTTCAGCGTTCTACTTGCATGTATTAGGCACGCCGCCAGCGTTCGTCCTGAGCCAGGATCAAACTCTCATTAAAAGTTTGAGTTCTCACTCATTTCTGTCACTGACAGATTTATTGTTTTTTTCATTGTTCAGTACTATAACCTTTGTTATAGTGCCCTGCACATTGGTTCGTCTTGTTCAGTTTTCAAAGGTCTTTGTCACTCAATCTCTCTCAAGCGACAACTATATTAGTATATCACAGCTGTTGACCTATGTCAACACTTTTTTGAAACTTTTTTTACTTTTTTCGTCCCTGCGATACACACATAGTCCGTACGGGATTCGAACCCGTGTTACCGCCGTGAAAAGGCGGTGTCTTAACCCCTTGACCAACGGACCTTGAGCTTTTCAACTCTTTCTATTATACCTACTTTTCAAACTTTGTCAAGGGATTTTTTCAGTGAAGTTGATTTTTTCTTTTTTTCACTAACTTAACCACTGCTTCTGTCCGTGCAGTGTGGGGAAACATATCGACCGACTGGATATACTGGAGATCATAGACTTTCACTAGTTTAACTAAATCTCGCGCCAAGGTCGAAACATTGCAGGATACATAGACCATTTTTTCTGGAACATAAGCCAGAATGGTTTCCAACAGCTTATCATCTAAGCCTGTACGAGGAGGGTCGACTATCAATGCATCTGCTCGGTAGCCTTCTTTATACCAGCGTGGAATGATTTCTTCAGCTGTCCCCGCTTCGTAATGGGTATTGTCAAAACCCATTCTTTGAGCATTTTGCTTGGCATCTTCAATGGCTTCTGGAATAATATCCATCCCTCTGAGACTCTTGACCTTCTTTGCGAAGGCGAATCCAATCGTCCCAACACCGCAATAGGCATCAATCAGATGATCTTCTTTGCTAACATCTAGAGCTTTAACTGCTTCACTATAGAGAATCTCTGTCTGCTCTGGATTGAGCTGATAGAAGGCACGGGGCGAGAGGGAAAACTCATAGTCAAGTACTCCTTCTTGAATACTCTCTTGGCCCCAAATAATTTCCGTCTTTTCACCATAGATTTCACTTGTTTTTGCTGTATTTGTATTGACAGCAACCGTGACAACTTCTGGAAAATCATTGACTAGGTCTTTGACTAGTTGATTCAAATTAAGCTGGCGATTCGTGACAATGATAATCTGAACTTGACCCGTTTTTCTCGCTCGGCGTACCATGATGGTGCGAACACCTAGCGTTTTTCTCTCATCGGTGATGGGGATTTGATGGTAAGTGAGAAGCTCAGCTAGGCGATTTGCAATCACTTGGGTTTCCTTATCTTGCACCAAGCAGTCTTTCAACTCTACGAGGTAATGAGAGTTTTGTGCATACAAGCCTGCCTTGACCTGATTGTTGAATTTTCGTGTTTGAAATTGCAGTTTTGCTCTGTAATATTTTGGTTCTGACATTCCGATAGTTGGACGAATTTCATAGTTTTTATATCCTGCAGGAGCAAATTTTTTCAGGGCTTGGTGGAGCAAATCCGTTTTGAACTCTAACTGTTTATCGTAGTGGAGGTGCATGATCTGGCATCCACCACATTCATTATAAATCGTACAAGCCGGTACGACTCGAAATTTAGACTTCTTATTAACCTTTAGTAATTTGGCTTCAACAAAGTTTCGTTTAATGGAAGTAATCTGACAATAGATATCTTCTCCTTTGAGGGCCCCTGGTACAAAAACGAGGGTTTTCTGGTAAAAACCGATTCCCTCACCATTGATACCCATCCGCTTGATTTAAAGGTATTTTTTGTTTGACTTTCAGATTCATACCCCTATCTTATCACATTTTAGGGTATAATAGAACTATGAAAATCACAAAACTTGAAAAGAAAAAACGTCTCTACTTGATGGAACTAGATGGACAGCAAACCTCTTATATCACGGAAGATACCATTGTCCGTTTTATGTTGTCTAAAGATAAGGTGGTTAGCAAGGAAGAATTAATCGAGATACAGGGCTTTGCTCAGTTTTCTTATGGTAAGAATCTCGCCCTCTACCATCTATCATTTAAAGCTCGAACCGAAAAGGAAGTTCGTGAGTATCTGAAAAAGTATGATATTGAAGAAAAAATCATTAGTCAAGTTATCGCTAACCTTAAAGAGGATAACTGGATTAATGATCGTCAGTATGCCTACTCTATCATCAATGCCAATCAACTTTCTGGAGATAAGGGACCTTATGTGCTAGCTCAAAAACTGTCTCAAAAAGGGATTACCAAATCAACTATTGAAGAGGTTTTAAAGGATTTTGATTTTTCAGAGGTTGCTCAACGTGTTGCAGAAAAACTGCTTAAAAAATACAATGGAAAACTTCCCGCTCGTGCCTTGCAAGATAAGATTATCCAAAACTTGACTAACAAGGGCTTCTCCTATCCCGATACTAAAAGTGCCTTTGATGACTTGGACAGTCAAGTCGACCAAGAAACGACTCAAGAACTCATTTTCAAAGAGTTAGACAAACAATATACTAAATACGCTCGCAAATATGAAGGTTACGAACTAAAGCAACGTTTAACTCAAGTATTAGCTAGAAAAGGCTATGATTTTTCGGATATAGCGAGCGCTCTCAGAGAATATCTTTAACATTTTCATGTAAAATTCAAAAAAATTAGACCAATTTATGATATAATAGTAAACGATAAACTTATAAATTGTAGAAAGTTGGTTAGTTATGAAACTTCCAAAAGAAGGCGACTTTATTACAATTCAAAGTTATAAGCATGATGGGAGTCTTCACCGTACTTGGCGGGACACCATGGTACTAAAAACAACAGAGAACGCTATTATTGGCGTCAACGACCACACACTTGTTACCGAAAGTGACGGTCGTCGTTGGGTGACTCGAGAACCGGCTATTGTTTACTTTCACAAAAAATATTGGTTTAATATCATTGCTATGCTTCGTGATAATGGGATTTCCTACTATTGCAATATGGCGAGTCCTTACTATCTAGATGAGGAAGCCCTGAAATACATTGATTATGATTTGGATGTCAAGGTCTTCACTGATGGTGAAAAGCGTCTCTTGGACGTTGAAGAGTATGAGCGCCATAAACGCAAAATGAAGTATTCTGATGATTTAGACTATATTTTGAAAGAGCATGTTAAAATCCTTGTTGATTGGATCAACAATGGACGCGGTCCTTTCTCAGAGGCCTATGTCAACATTTGGTACAAACGCTACATAGAACTAAAGAATCGGTAAAGTTGTCAAACTGGGGTGTGAGCCCTGGTTTTTTTATTTTAAAAACCCAGCTTTACAGCTGGGTTAATTGCTATATATCTAATTTAGTGACAGTAAACTTGATATGGGAATAGTCTTTTTCAACATCCTTATCCAGCAAGAAAGCTGTGGCATCCTTCTTAACCTGAACAAGATCTATGTTCTGGGCTTGAGCTGCATAGACGCATCCACAATAACATTGACGATAGATATCATACTCCTCGCACATCTCTACCGAGCGCTTGTAGCCTTGATTTTTCTTGAAATCACTTGGAAGATAGTGGGTGGTATAAATCTTTTGTACATCGATTCCGATGCTGTTGATGGTTTGAGAATTCTTGTGGGGACTGATGGTCAAAGCTGAACCAAAGTAGTCAAAGCCCAAGTCCATAGCTACCTGTGCTGTTTTGTCCAAACGGTAGTCAAAACAAACCTTGCAACGGTCACCACCTTCTGGTTCTTCTTCCAGTCCTCTGACTAACTTCCGGTATTCATTGGGTTCATAAGGCGCTTCTAAATACTGAACCGTATTTCCTGTTCGCTCATTGAAATCACTGACAAATTTCTTGGTGACGTAAGCTCGCTTGTGGTATTCTGCCTTGGGATGGATATTGGAATTGGCAAAATAGATGGTCACATCAGCGTACTTGGTCAGATACTCTAGGGTGTAGGTACTACAAGGAGCACAGCAAACATGCATGAGAATAGTGGGACGTTGCTCATTTTTCTCCCAAACCTGAACCATTTTCTGCATGACACGGTCATAATTAATCTTCTGATTGGGATTCATCTTGCTCAGAATTTCTTCTACATCAATCATGTTCTTCTCCTTCTTCTAGTCTTATTTTATCATATAAGTTAGGAGAGCTCAAATCTATTTAGAAGAGAAAACCTTAAAAGGAGGGAATGTTCTTCCCTCCTTTTGTGTTTTTTATAAGTTGCTTTTACATCATCCCGCCCATCATGCTTGGATCCATTGCTGGAGCTGGGGCTGCTGGTTCTGGTTTATTAGCTACGACTGCTTCTGTTGTCAAAATCAAGCTGGCTACAGATGCTGCATTTTGTAGAGCTGAACGGCTCACTTTAACTGGGTCGATGATTCCCTCTTCAATCATGTTGACCCACTCGCCAGTTGCTGCGTTGAAGCCTGTACCGACTTCCGCATTTTTCAAACGATCGATAACGATAGATCCTTCGAATCCTGCATTGTGGGCGATTTGACGAACAGGTTCTTCCAAGGCACGGAGAACAATATTGCGTCCTGTCGCTTCATCTCCTGTCAATTCCAAGGCAGCAACAGCTGGAATGACATTTACAAGAGCTGTTCCACCACCAGCAACGATTCCTTCTTCAACAGCTGCACGAGTAGCGTTGAGGGCATCTTCAATGCGGAGTTTCATTTCTTTCAACTCAGTTTCAGTTGCAGCTCCGACCTTGATGACTGCGACACCACCTGACAATTTTGCCAAGCGTTCTTGCAATTTTTCACGGTCAAATTCAGAAGTTGTAGTTTCGATTTGAGACTTGATAACCGCAACACGGTGAGAAATCGCTTCAGGATTTCCAGCACCTTCTACGATAACAGTGCTATCTTTGTCCACAGTTACTCTCGCTGCTTGACCTAGCGCCTCAATAGTAGCGTCTTTCAACTCAAGACCAAGATCTTCTGTGATGACTGTTCCGCCTGTCAAGATAGCGATGTCTTCTAACATAGCTTTACGGCGGTCACCAAAACCAGGTGCCTTAACTGCTACTACATTGAATGTTCCACGAATCTTGTTCAATACAAGAGTTGGAAGAGCTTCGCCATCTACATCATCCGCAATAATCAAGAGTGGACGATTGCTTTGGAGAATGCTTTCTAGAAGTGGCAAGATTTCTTGGATATTTGAAATTTTCTTATCAGTAATCAAAATGTATGGATTTTCAAGGTCAGCCACCATTTTTTCGCTATCTGTCACCATGTACTGTGAAAGGTAACCGCGGTCAAACTGCATTCCTTCCACGACTTCAAGCTCTGTTTCCATACCACGTGACTCTTCAATGGTGATGACTCCATCTTTGCCAACTTTTTCCATAGCTTCAGAAATGTACTCACCGACTTTTTCAGAACGAGAAGACACGGCAGCAACCTGAGCGATGGCTTCTTTATTAGCAACTGGAATGGCATTGTTTTTCAAGGCTTCTACGGCTGCGGCAACCGCTGCTTCAATCCCACGACGGATGCCGATTGGATTAGCACCCGCAGTGACGTTTTTAATTCCTTCGCGGACGATAGCTTGAGTCAAGACTGTTGCAGTTGTCGTTCCGTCACCTGCGATATCATTGGTTTTTGAAGCTACTTCTGATACCAATTTGGCACCCATATTTTCAAAATGGTCTTCTAGTTCAATTTCTTTGGCAATGGTCACACCGTCATTGGTGATGAGGGGCGAACCAAATGATTTCCAACACAACATTCCGACCTTTTGGTCCTAAGGTTACTTTAACAGTGTCTGCTAGGATATCAACACCACGAACCATGGCTGAACGAGCATCAGATGAAAATTTAATTTCTTTTGACATACTTACTTTCTCCTTCTATTCTTCAATGATAGCCAAAATATTAGCTTCGCCAACGATGATATACTTTTCATCTCCATCTTTGACATCAATACCTGCGTGAGCTTCAACTAAGACACGGTCTCCAGACTTAACGCTTGGAGCAACCAAGTCACCATTCAAGGTACGAACACCTTGTCCAGTAGCTACAACTTGGGCTGTTTTTGTTTTTTCTTGGGCTGAGCCCGCAAGGACAAAGCCTCCAACAGTTTGTTCTTTTTCTTCGATTTTCAAGACCACACGGTCTCCTAATGGTTTCAACATCTGTTTTCCTCCATGATGAACTACATATTATTAGCACTCTTTATAACTGAGTGCTAATTCATAGTTCTATTGTATCACTTGGTCAGAAATAGTCAAGAAAAAAGTCTGACTTTGGCAAGATAAAAAGCCTGAGGCCAACTCAGACTTTTCAATGCTTAAAATGGCAATTCTTCCTCTTCCAAGACCAAATCTGCCAAATCCTGTCCTGCATTATTTTCACGCATGGCACGTTGGGCTCGGCTTTCCAAAAGTTGGAATCCTGTGACAAGAACTTCAGTCACATAGTTCATCTGGCCATTTTTCTCGAAGCGACGGGTACGAAGTTCTCCATCCACAGAGATAAGACTACCTTTGGTCGCGTAACTTGCCAAGGTTTCAGCCAATTTCCCCCAAAAAACAAGATTGACAAAATCAGCTTCACGTTCCCCATTTTGGTCTTTGTAACGACGGTTCACAGCGATAGTTGCTCGCGCTACTGACTTGTCATTGTTGGTTTTGTGCAATTCTGGTGTAGACGTTAAACGTCCAATCAAGATAACTTTATTATACATTTTTCATCCTCCTACTTATCTATTCGCAGGGAATCAAAAAAAGTTACAGAAATTTGTAACTTTTCGAGAAAATTCTTTATTTTTTATGCACCATGAAACCAGTCGCCTGTTGATTGGCCATAATGGTCATATCTGTAATCTGTACACGACGAGGCTGACTAGTCACATAGACAACCGTATCTGCGATATCTTGTGCTTGCAGGGCTTCTATTCCCTGATAGACTGCCTCAGCACGCTCTTTATCACCGTGAAAACGTACTCTAGAAAAATCTGTTTCAACAATCCCTGGCTGAATGGTTGTCACCTTGATATCCGTTGCGATGGTATCAATTCGCAGACCATCTGAAAAAGTCTTGACTGCAGCCTTGGTGGCTGAATAAACTGCTGCACCCGCATAGGCATAGATTCCTGCGGTCGATCCCATATTGATAATATGACCTTGATTGGCTTTTACCATCGCTGGCAAGAAACAGCGAGTGACTGTCATCAAACCCTTGACATTGGTATCCAACATGGTCAGCATATCCAATTCTTCATAGTCTTGATAGGGAGCCAAGCCAAGAGCTAGTCCAGCGTTATTGACCAAGATATCAATCTGCCCTATCGCATCAAGAATATTGGAGCAGACAGTCTTCACCATGGTCATATCCGTCACGTCTAGTGAAAAGGTCCAAACTGTTTGATTTGGAAAGTTTCTGCAAACTCTGACTTGAGAGCCTCTAGTCTGTCTGTCCGTCGCCCTGTCAGAACGACATTCTCCCCCTGCTCCAGATAAGCACGCGCAATCGCTTCACCGATTCCTGAGGTCGCTCCTGTAATTACTACATTTTTTGCCATCTTATCCCCCTATCTGGTCTATCAAATATGGACAATTCCCTAGGCAGTCCAGTGTTTGGCTGGGTCAAATGGAGTTCCGACAACTTGGTCTTCTGATAATTCAATAACACCACGTTTTTGCGGAGCATTTGGCAGATGCAATTCACGAGGACTGCACATCATGCCAAAACTCTTTTCACCACGAAGTTCGCCTGGGAAAATGAGATTTCCTTTTGGCATCATCGCCCCAGGAAGAGCCACAATGGTTTTCAATCCAACACGCGCATTAGGTGCTCCTGCCACGATTTGCACTGTCTTGTCACTTGCGACTGAAACTTGGCAGATGTTGAGGTGGTCACTATCTGGATGAGCTACCATCTCGATAATCTCACCGACAACAAACTTAGGTTCCTTGTCATTGACAATTTCTTCTGCAAATCCTTCTGCATGTAATTCTTGGTTCAAACGTTCTACTTGTTCATCTGTCAAAAAGACTTGACCACGCTCTGCAATTTCAAACAAACTTGAAACTTCGAAAATATTCCAAGCCACTGTTTCTCCATTTTCTTTGAGGAAAACACGGGCTACCCTGCCTTTGCGCTCCACGTCCAGTTTGGCATCGCCGCTATTTCACGATGACCATAAGGACATCGCCGACATGTTCTTTGTTATATGTAAAAATCATTCTTTCCTTTTTCTCCTATTTCAGTCCTGCTAAAAAGTCGTTAATTTCTTCCTTGCTTTTACGGTCGCGATTGACAAAACGGCCGATTTCCTTGTCCTTTTCTAGAACAACAAGGCTAGGGATTCCATATACATCCCAGAGTTTGGCCAGATCCAGATACTGGTCTCGGTCCAATCGGATAAAGGTGAACTCTGGATTGGTCTCCTCAATCTCTGGCAAGGCTGGATAGATATAACGACAATCGCCACACCAGTCCGCCACAAAAAGGAAAACCTTCTTGCCATCTTGCTCGACAAAACCTGCTAGTTCTTCTATACTACTGGGAATAATCATAAGACTTCCTCCTCATAGACCAGATCTTCATTTTCATAGACAAAGGTATAATGACGACCATCCTCGAAGATGACTCCTCCGACGAGTCGCTCTAGACTACTTTCGTAGACTTGAACATAGAGAGTGGCAATCTCACCCATATCTGAGAAAAGTTCGCGCACGATAGCGGTCAATTCTTCTTGCGTCTTCATCAGTTTGTGGTTATCTGCTGCGCTTTTTTGGCACCCAAAGCGAGGGCACTTAGACCAGCCACAGTCAAGCCAGTCATCCATAATTTCTTAGCTTTCATACCTTTCATTGTAACACAAAAAGGGCTCTAGGACAAATGAGGAAGTAGCAGAAAAACAAGTAAAACTCCTCTTCCCTTAGTGAGGAAAGTGAACTTCTGATTCTTATTGCCAAGCGCCTGAGTTAGCAAGATTTTCCTGAATGGATTAAAAAACCTCTGAGATTGTTCTCAAAGGTTCGAATTTTGCTAATTACTGTTCTCAACTGCTGCAGTAACAAAGGCAGTATAGAGTTCTTCTGGGCGATTTGGACGACTTGAAAGTTCAGGGTGATACTGACACGCTACAAAGAATTTATTTTCAGGAATTTCCACAATTTCGACCAAACGATTGTCTGGAGAAACTCCTGAAAAGACAAAGCCTGCTTCCTCAAACTGCTCACGGAAGGCGTTGTTAAACTCATAGCGGTGACGGTGACGGCGTTGCACCACTTCTTGATTGTGATAAGCAGCTGCTGCCTTAGAGCCACGTTTCAACTTAGATGGGTAAAGTCCCAAACGGAGGGTTCCCCCCATATCCTCAACATCAATCTGATCACGCATGATATCAATGATAGGGTATTTTGTTTCTGGTGCAAGTTCAGCAGAATTGGCACCTTCAAGACCCAAAACGTGACGAGCAAACTCGATACAAGTCAACTGCATTCCCAAACAGACACCCAACATTGGAACATCATTTTCACGTGCATAGCGGATAGCTTGGATTTTCCCTTCAGTACCACGCTGACCGAAACCACCTGGTACGATGATTCCATCTGCATCAGACAAAAGCTCTGCCACATTCTCTGCTGTCACATCATTGGCATTGATCCAATTGATTTTAACTTCTGCGTCATTGGCATAACCAGAGTGTTTCAAGGCTTCAACCACAGAAATGTAGGCATCTTGCAACTCCACATACTTACCAACAAGGGAAATCTTGACTTGTTTCTTGAGGTTCATGACCTTGTCCACCATGGCTGACCATTCTGTCATATCTGCTACTGGTGCGTCTAATTTCAAATGGTCACAAACAATTTGGTCCATACCTTGAGCCTGCAAGTTCAATGGAATTTGGTAAAGGTGTTCAACATCCAACGATTCGATAACGGCTTCTGGTGCCACATCACAGAACTGAGCTAGTTTGTTTTTAATGCCCTGACCAGCTGGTTTCTCTGTACGAATGACCAACATATTTGGCTGGATTCCCAAACCGCGCAATTCTTTTACAGAATGTTGAGTTGGCTTGGTCTTCATCTCACCAGCAGCCTTGAGGTAAGGAAGCAAGGTTGTATGGATGTACATGACATTATCTGCCCCCACATCTGCCTTCATCTGACGAAGAGCCTCTAGAAATGGCAAGGACTCGATATCTCCTACCGTTCCACCAACCTCTGTGATAATGACATCCGAGTCGGTCGTTACAGCGGCACGCTTGATTTTTTCTTTCAAAGCATCTGTGATATGAGGAATGACTTGAACAGTTGCCCCAAAGTACTCGCCACGGCGTTCCTTACGAAGAACTTCACTGTAAATTTTACCAGTTGTTACGTTGGAATATTTGTTGAGATTGATATCGATGAAACGTTCATAGTGACCCAAGTCCAAATCTGTCTCAGCCCCATCATCAGTCACAAAGACTTCCCCGTGCTGGTAAGGACTCATGGTTCCCGGATCAATATTGATATAAGGATCAAATTTTTGAATGGTTACTTTGAGACCACGATTTTTCAAGAGACGACCCAGACTTGCTGCGACAATCCCTTTCCCAATAGACGACACCACACCACCAGTTACAAAAATATATTTCGTAGACATAGATTCCTCTTTCTAAAATGCTCAAGGCATTGTTAACTACCCTGGGAGATAGAAAACAAGACCCTTATGAATAACGACTTTTCAAGAAAACTTCCTGAAAAACAAAAATAGCTCCCTAGTAACTAGGGAGCCCCGACCTCTAAAAGAGGTGCCCGAACAATATGATACCTTAAAGCAGAACATTTGTCAACCCGAATCGGTAAAAGATGAAAAAAGAAGATTGTTTTCAGAAAACCAACTAAAGATCCGCATCCAAACGGATGACCTTCTCAAGGAACAAAAAAGGAGATCAGGCGATCTCCTCTGCGAAGTCTTTTACTCTTCTTCACTCGTTTCAGCGTCATCGTCAGAAAACTCGTCGTCTTCTTCGTTAAGATCCACATCTTCACCCAAGTCATCAGGGGCGATTTCGTTGATTTCTGCATCGTAGGCTTCCACTTCATTCTTCTCATCATCTGGATTTTCATCATCGTAAGAAAGAGCTGGATCTGCTTCGTATGCATCTTCGTCTTCTGGATCATCTGCATTGTAGTCAATGGCATCTGAATCACCATCCATAAAGGCATTGACACGTTTTTTCTTAGCTTTTGGAGCTACTTCATCGTCATCACTTTCTTCAAGAGCGATGATTTCTTCGTCGATTTCGTCTACACCATACCATGAACGAAGCCCCCATTTGTTGTCTCCAAGAGAGATGAAGCTACCGTCAAAGTTCAACTCTGTGTAGAACAAAGGTAAAGCTTCGCGGATATCACTGTTTGATGTTCCAAGGTAGTTTTGAATTTCGTTTACAAGATCGCTAAAATGCATCTCATGATCGCGACCACGAAGTTCCAAGATAGCACGCGCTACCTCAATCATAGATAGTTCACTTTTTTCTTGCCCAGCAAATACTTCTAATTCCAAAGCGTTTCTCCTCATTTTTACTACTATCGCCAGAGCGAACAGACTCTGACCTCATTTTATCATGTACTCTTTATTGTACGATAATTTTGCGGAATAGTCAAAGGTTAAATGGGAGAAAGTGACAGGACTTTTTATTTCTTTGCTACCCAGCCGATGGCATCGCTAGGTGGGTTTTCGGCATCAATCCAGATGAATTCAATCCCGATTTCGCCATTTTTAAACTTGGTCAATCGAATACCGTTGATTTCTAGTTCATTGAGTCGTTGACCTGTCAAGACTTCTCGTTTCTTTAACTGGAAAACACCACGCAAAATCCAATTTCCAAGAATTTCTTGCTTATCGGTTGACTGAATCGCCTTGCCAGCTTCTTGGTTGATATAGGCATTGATGACATCTCCAGAAGGTAAGAAGCGCAGTTTAAAGGTTCTTTCTTCTTTGGATAGAGCTAGTTTTTTAGTTCCAGATTCAAAGGTTCCAAATCCAGGACCAAAGAAATCAGGTCTTTCATCGTGGAAATTCTTGGAGTCGGGTAGAGGAATGTAAACTTCACTAACTGGACGATACACTAATTGTTCGATTTCTTTAATGAGTTTTTCATTGCCAGTATTGTGAGCAAAGTTAATCAAGTCCTCACGAATAGCCTTCATCTTAGCTTTTTCTTCCCTGCTGGTCCATTTTTTCAATAGGACTTCTTTTAAAGACAAAGTCACAAAATCTAGTTCTTCTGGAGCCAGACGGTCCTTAAATTTATCCTGAATCTTTAAAATCCGTGGCAAGCGATCTTTTTTGGCTAATTTTGAACCGCCGTTAAAGGCATTGAAACCAGAGTTTTCTTCTACATTTCCATGTTTGTCTGTGATAACCCAAGAAACTGTTTCTAAGACATCGGATTGTTGCTTTTCAGCTGTCAGTGAATGAAGATTTTCAAAGAGAGAAAAAGGATCTTCGATATAATGGACGTCCCAAGTATCTACCACAATGTCTTTATTGTTAAAAGTCATGTGAAGCTGGCTGTCAGCTGCTGTATACTTGTAGTGGTGCTGCCCGTCCGTAAATCGAAAATTGGTTGGATTGTTTTTAGTAGTTGATCCTTCAATGACCAGATTATCAATATCGACTGGTAAATAAGATGTTTCGCCGACAAAAATCTTCGGATTTTCTCCCTTTGGTGTTGGCATCAGAACGTGGTAAACAGCTTCAACATTGACCGAGTCAGAGTTGAATCCCTTGATTTGCGCCTTAGAAGATTCGATTCTCTGATTCCTCAAAGTCGCAATCTTTCTAGCTAACTCTTCATAGCGTTGGTAGTTTTCCTTGTCTGCTGTTTCTTTATTAGCTGAACTATCCGCGTGAGACTTGATATCACTCAACAAATCCGTCCAAGATTGAGAATCTTTCTTGAACTGAGCGATTTTTTGGTCTCCCGAATTAATCCCGAAAGACTTGATACCCACTAGGTATTTATGATTTTCATCTACAACGACAGAAGCATCATAGGAAGTATTGGCAATATCTTCCCCTACAGCATTAAAAGCCTTCTGGAAAACAGTCTCCTGAAACTTGGAGTTAACAATCGGAGCCACATAATTCTCTGTTTGTCCCTCGTCTTCGGATTCTGCCTTTTGAGAGAAAGTTTGGCTCAAACTAGCGAAGTTGGTAATTAAGGTTTTGTATTTTTCTTTTTGTTCAGACTTTAGATGTTCCCACATAAATTATGTCTCACTTACCTATATTATATTTGTAACAAAACTAGCTTAAGCACTAGTTCCCACTTATATATTTCGAAAAAACTATCAAAAATACTCTAATTTATCAGATTGTCACGATTTTTAGACAATATAATACGCTCTTCATCCGAAACAACAAAATACAAATATTTATTATCTATTTATGGACAGCATATAAAACTCTTTACTTTTTTTATTACGAATCAATGATCTATACTGTTTAGAAGAAATAACCTCAAGATTATCTCTGTATTCAGTATAGATTTTCTCGTATGCCTCAGCTTCATTCTGTACAAAATCTTTAACATACGACTCACCTTCAAACTGACCATTCATCTTAATGTAGATAATTGCAATTTTTCCCGAACGATCAAGCTGAGATTTCCCTTGGCTCTCATTTAAGGCCTTGGCAACATTCTCCGCGATGCGTTTAATCACGGGCACAACCACACTGTTTCCAGCTTGCTTGTAGAGCTGACCGTTAGAAACGCCTTCTGGGATTTTAAAGGATTTAGGATAACCTTGGACATTAAAGGTTTCTTTCGGTGTCAGCTTACGAATCTCACCACTGTCCGTCAGGATCAATGGAACGTTGTGACCACCAGTTCCCATATTTGCTGTTAGGGTAGGTACGACGCCATTTTTATTTTCACGGACATATTGACGGCGCCACTGGTAGACTGTATCTTGACTGGTGACCTCAAATTTCAACTGGTCGTAGAAATTTTGCTTGCCTTCACGGTAGTAGTAGACTTCATTTAGCTTATCACCAAAGTTAATCACATCCTGAAGAGTCGTAGTCAGCTTGATTTCCTCTGGGAACTCAAACAAGTCATAAGCTTCCTTGGTATCAAAGCCAACAATGTAGATCCGCTCACGGTTTTGTGGGATATTTCCATAATCTTTCCCGTTGAGAACTTTCCACTTGATAAAGTAGTTGTTCTCAGTCAAGGCTTCACGAATAACCTTGAAGGTATTGCCGTGGTCATGACCGACCATGTTTTTGACGTTTTCGATGAAAATGGCACGAGGTTTGCATCCCTCAATCATGCGGAGCAATTCGAAAAAAAGATCTCCACGATCGTCATCAAAACCCTTGCGATAACCCGCAATACTAAAGGCCTGGCAAGGGAAACCACCCATAATCACATCCACGCGCTCAGCTGGAATATCCTCTGGCTGAACATAGTGAATATCACGTCCATCCAAATAAGTTTCTGGATGATTTAACTGATAAGTCTGACGTGCATACTTATCAAATTCATTGGCATACACCACTCTGAACTCGTTGGTCTGTTCAAATCCCAACTCAATTCCCCCAACACCTGAGAAGAAAGCTGCAATGTTGTACTTCTCAGAGCGGTTCGAACTTACAGAATTTGTCATGTAGTAACCTACTTTCTATTTTTTTAAACATTGTTTTACTCTCTAATAATTATTCGATATCACTCGGAATAAAAAAATTATGCTCTTTTAATACTTTTTTTATCTCTCTAGAAACACGATATTTTTTACCATCTCCATTATGCTTCCATAAATTTTCTTGGCTCTTTTTTATATCAAAAAAGTTATCTATTAAGTAAAACGCATATCCTGTTTTAGGATGTATATGAGAAAAATTCAATTTCTCCCTTCCTCCAGATTGTATTTGGACATCTGGACCATCAACGTGAAAATTACTATTATTACGAATGGAAGTTTTAAATAGTTTCACTTGATTAGTAAACATTTCATCACATCGACCACCATATCCATCTACTAGATAATTTCGTCTTTTTTTATTGATTAAGGAATATTCATGAGATAATACCTTTTCTAGATTATTGGTGTCTATAATTTCCAATGGAAAAGTAGTGAAATCTACTGATGTAGTTTGTAAATAATTACTAAACTTGTCTTTGGATAAGTTAATAACTTCATCACCATTTTGAGGTTCTTCTTTATAACTTAGAATCCAATCCACGCCAAATTTTTTCTGCTTTGCTTCTGTGAGATTGTGGATAATAAATACTATTTTTTGTGTTTTCTTTTCTTCACAATCAGAATACTCAATTATTTTTTTAAACAGAATGTCTAACAATGAAGATTTAAATACAAAAATTAATTTATCTTTTTTACCTTTACTTGTCAGTAAATCGTATATTAAATCTATTTCAGTTTCTGTTAAATCTTCATTTTGAAATTCTTTAAAAAACAAAACCATCCATAGTGGAATATTAGGATGCAAGTCATGAAATCCTTGACAAGAAGTTGTTTTCTTTTCAGTGTTATTAACCATCTTTTCTTCTCTTCTCGTATACAACTTTATAGAATTTGTTATTATCCTTTAGGTACTGATCAAAAAGTCCTTGTGGGTAATCTATCACACTACCGTTTTCATCCAACTCCACTGTTATAATTTTAGTTGTTAACACTTCACCTAGGTGCTCATCACTAACTTTCTCAAGATTAGCAAATAAAATTGTGCAATCTAAATCCGTCATTTTAAAATATTTGGCTACATTGAAAATGTGATCACTATGAGTTTCAATAAATAATTGGCGTTTTGACTCAGATACCCATTGGTAAAAATACATTAGATTTGATTGTAGACTAGGATGTAAATGAATTTCTGGGTTTTCAATAATAACGACTGTTTCCTCAGGAAGTATGAGTAGAGCCAATATTTGAAATAGTATAAAGGTAACTCCTGTACCAACATGTTGTGGTTCATACTCACTTCCTCCCTTATGATATTTCAACTGCAATAATTGCGAACTAATATCGTTTACAGAGACTGTATAACCGGTAAACTCTTCAAGCCAAAAATTAACTATATTAATCAATTCTGCCTTACTACTAGTTTCAACTATATATTCAATTCCTTTATGTTCTAAAATTGATTGTTGCATGGGATTTGATTCATATACAGGTAGTTTTGGAAATATTTCACGAATTTTATTATCATTAAAAAATAAATTTCTATTTTTAATAACAAACTCTTTACTAATACTCTTTTCATAAAGCAATGAAATTAATCCTTCCCCTCTTGGGTTAAATAAATCCAAATCTCTACTCTTTTTATAACTATCCAAAACTCCAATTCTCTCAGCCGATAAATAAGCCATATCTATAATTTTTGGATACGTAGAGGGACGCTTTCCATCCTCTATTGTAATCATTTGGTTTAAAGTTGTAGAACCATCAAAGGAATACTTAAATGTAATTGTTTTTGATTCCTCTTTTTGATAATTGATTATTTTTTTAAATTATCTACACTTCCTAATTTTTTTAAATATCCATTTAAAATATCGTGTGAGTCGGATTGGCCCAAAATAAGCAATGATTCAATTAATGAAGATTTCCCTGCAGAATTTACGCCAGTAATAACATTTAAATTAGAAAATTCAACTTTTTCATTTAATGCGTACGACTTATAATTTTCAATTTCAACACTTTTTTTAATTTCATAATATATCCTTCAATTTTTAAAGATTGCTTAATATCCTTTATAAATTTTTTTCAATGTAAGAAAATCTCCAGGTTAGTTTTTTTCTTTAGAGTCTCGTCTATATAAAAATATTATCTTCAAAAATTCTCATCGCCAATAAATTTAATATAAAAAGTCAAAGAATAAATCTAAATTAGTTTCAATAACTGATTTTTTTCAAAGCTGGATATTAAAAACAACCAACTCTCAAAAAAATAATCATATTTACAGTGTTTGAATCTTTCCGACTGAATTCTTTGTATGATTTCAACTCAAACATTCGTTTTGAAATTTGAATACATGATTCATATAATGAATACAACTTTTTCACCTCAGAATCACTAATAATATTAATAAATTTCATTACCCTATCTAATAGATTATCAATTCCATCATAATCGCTATCAAAGTTATAAATACTCATAAATGAATCATTATTATGAATTAGATAATAAGCAAGGAATCTCAATACTAAGTATTGATCTTTCTTTCGTTTTATTGGGACTATTCGTAACTCTTTATTATCAGAAATTTTTATTTAATAAATATGTTACTTTTACCAACATTTGAAGCGTTTCTAATTTCTTGAATGGTTAATCTCTCTCCACCTCTATTAACTCTCATAAAGATTTCATTTTGAAATCTCGGTATAACTGAAGAGTCAACTAAATAACATGTTAAAGGATAATCTTCAAATTTTCTTTTTTTACTCTTGATTCAAGTTCTCTAAAATGAACATCATGTTTTTGAATCTTTATCTAAACATAAAAATCTGTAACTGGATGGTAAAGAAAGCTTCCCTTCTAGAAATTCTAAAATTGAATTAATTCTCTGTTTTCCATCTACTACCAGTAAATTTCCATTTTTATCTATTGAAAAATAAAAAGTTGGAATAGGAATACCAAGTAAAATACTATCGATCAATTGTTGTTTCTTAGGTTGATTCCAAACATATTCACGCTGAAAACTAGGTTCCAAAATCAATGCATCGCCTAAATCAGTATAATCTATTCCCACATTGCTACTGTAATCATTTTGAAATTCTATAAATCGATCATAAAATTTTTTGATATCTGAAATACTAAGCTCTCGTTGAGTAACCGATAGTTTTCTTTTTAATTCATTGGCAGGCAATATCATAAGTTTTTCCATGTCTGATTTAAACTCATTATCATCCTTATCCATTTCAAGGACAGCTTCTAGTGCTTCACTCTGATCAATAAAATTTTCATCGCTTGATAAATTTATTTTATCTAATAAATCATCATTTCCTTCAAAATCTAGATTTAGACTATTCTTTAAGCTATTTTCTTCATATTCACCATCTGTTAATAATTTAGGAACATTGTCCAAACTTTTAAAATTCTCACCACCAATCAATAGCTTGATACTATTTTTATAATCAGGGAATAAATCACAAATAGCACTAAAAATAGAAAGCGCACCTTTTGTTGAAACACGATTAATAGCTTGATTGGGAGTTCCTTTGAGACTAGGGCCAATATTAAATTCATTTGAAGTATCTGGATAGTAATATAAATCTGAAGGTGTTATTTCTGTAGGTAATTTAATTAAAACTTTAGCAGTAATTTCATAATTATTAGCTGAATTCTCTACATAGATATTTTCCACCTGACCAATAGCTGTCAATCCATTTTCCCATTCCTTCCATTTCTCACTATCTCCACCTAGAGAAAGAAATAAAAGGTCACCGACTTTAAGTTTTTGACTATTTGATGTTTTAGGATTGTATCGGTTAAGATTATCGATTCTAACATTATAATTAATTATCTCTGTGCTAGCATCTAAATTGTAAAGAGAGGTTGAAGTTGCTTCTTTTTTGGTTTTGATACTATAAAGATATACTTCTTTGCCTTCTATACAAAGGAAATATGAATTCTTGTCTAAATTTTTGTATATCTCGGATACTTTATTTTGAAGTTCACTTAATGAGAAATCTTTATATTCATTATAAACTTTCCAAAGACTTTTATTTTCATTTTCTAAATCTCTTTGGTGGTATCCTTTTCTACCGTTATCGAAATAAGGATCAAATGAATCTGTCCATTGTCGAATAGTATTAGCTTTTATTCCAGTTAAAATTTCTAGTTCACGGTATTTACTAATAATTTTACTTCTTCTTTTATCATTGCTAGGCAGTTTTGAGAAATACAAACAAATAATTTGAACCTTCGTCTTCAAATCAATATTATCATTTCGAGTAGTCATATAACTATACTTTCTATTTTAGGTAGTAGGAAACACGGCTCATCACCGTGTTTCTGTGTTTATTTCACCAACTTCTTCATCTCATCAATACGTGCTACGGTCGCGTCGTACTTCGCTTGGTAGTCGGCTTGTTTGTCGCGTTCTTTTTGGACGACTTCTGGTTTGGCATTGGCTACGAAGCGTTCGTTAGAGAGCTTCTTACCGACCATATCCAGTTCTTTTTGCCATTTAGCTAGTTCCTTGTCGAGACGAGCCAATTCTTCTTCGACATTGAGGAGGTCTGCCAGTGGCAAGTAGATTTCTGCTCCTGTGATGACGCTTGACATAGCGAGTTCAGGTGCAGGGATGGTTGACGCGATTTCCAAGTGTTCTGGATTTGTAAAGCGTTTGATGTAGTTGACATTGCTGTTAAAGAAGGCTTCCAAGTCGCTATCGCTAGTCTTAACAAGGATTGTGATAGGCTTGCTTGGTGCTACGTTTACTTCCGCACGCGCATTACGAACAGCACGGATCAAGTCTTTGAGACTTTCCACGCCAGTGTGGGCAGCAAGATCTTCAAAGGCTGGGTTTACAGTTGGGTACTCCGCTGTAACGATAGAGCCTTCTGAGATTTGTCCAAAGATTTCCTCTGTCACGAATGGCATGATTGGGTGAAGGAGACGAAGGATCTTGTCCAAAGTGTATAGAGAACAGAACGTGTGATGACTTTCTCTTCTTCGTTATCGCTATAAAGGACTTCCTTGGTCAACTCAACGTACCAGTCTGCAAACTCGTCCCAGATGAAGTTGTAGAGGATATGGCCAGCCACACCAAATTCAAACTTGTCAAAGTTTTCAGTGACCTTGCCGATCGTTTCATTGAGATTGTGGAGGATCCAGCGGTCAGTGACGTTTCCGGCTTCCTTGTTAACAACTTTTTCGACATTAGCAGTTGCTTGGTCAAGGGTCAATCCTTCGTTGTTCATGAGGATGTAGCGAGAGATGTTCCAGATCTTGTTAATGAAGTTCCAAGACGCATCCATTTTTTCGTAAGAGAAGCGCACGTCTTGCCCTGGTGCAGAACCGTTTGAAAGGAACCAACGAAGGCTATCTGTTCCGTACTTATCAATAACATCCATTGGATCAATCCCGTTACCGAGAGATTTCGACATCTTGCGTCCTTGCTCATCACGAATGAGACCATGAATCAAGGCATTTTTGAATGGCGACTTGCCAGTAAATTCCAAACCTTGGAAAATCATCCGAGACACCCAGAACGGAATAATATCATAACCAGTCACCAAAGTTGATGTTGGATAATAACGTTTAAAGTTTTCTGAGTCGACATCCGGCCAGCCCATGGTAGAGAATGGCCAAAGAGCCGAACTGAACCACGTATCCAAGACGTCTTCGTCTTGAGTCCATCCGTCACCTTCTGGAGCTTCTTCGCCGACATACATTTCACCCTCAGCATTGTACCAAGCAGGGATTTGGTGACCCCACCAGAGCTGACGAGAGATTACCCAGTCATGGACATTTCCATCCATTGGAGGAAGGTATCGTTGAAACGAGGTGGGTAGAATTCTACCTTGTCGTCTGTGTCTTGGTTGGCAATAGCATTCTTGGCCAATTGCTCCATCTTAACGAACCACTGAGTAGACAAGCGTGGTTCAACCACAACACCTGTACGCTCTGAGTGACCAACACTGTGGATACGTTTTTCGATTTTAACGAGAGCACCAATTTCTTCCAACTTAGCAACAACTGCCTTACGAGCTTCAAAACGGTCCATACCTGCAAATTCAAAGGCCAAGTCGTTCATGGTTCCGTCATCGTTCATGACGTTAACTTGTGGTAAGTTATGGCGTTGACCAACCAAGAAGTCGTTTGGATCGTGGGCAGGTGTGATTTTCACGACACCAGTACCAAACTCAGGATCAGCATGCTCATCTCCAACGATTGGGATGAGTTTGTTAGCGATTGGAAGGATGACGTTTTTACCAATCAAGTCCTTGTAGCGTGGGTCATCTGGATTAACCGCAACCGCAACGTCCCCAAACATGGTCTCAGGACGAGTTGTCGCAACTTCAAGGGCACGTGAACCGTCTTCCAGCATGTAATTCATGTGGTAGAAGGCACCTTCGACATCCTTGTGGATCACCTCGATATCAGACAAGGCTGTGCGAGTTGCTGGGTCCCAGTTGATGATAAACTCACCACGGTAGATCCAGCCTTTCTTGTAAAGGTCTACGAAGACTTTGCGAACGGCTTTTGACAAACCTTCATCAAGAGTGAAACGCTCGCGAGAGTAATCTACAGAGAGCCCCATCTTGCCCCATTGTTCCTTGATGGTAGTGGCATATTCGTCTTTCCATTCCCAGACCTTATCGAGGAATTTCACGACCGAGGTCGTAACGACTAATACCTTCACCACGCAAGCGTTCCTCAACCTTAGCCTGAGTGGCAATACCCGCGTGGTCCATCCCTGGAAGCCAAAGCGTATCAAAACCTTGCATACGTTTTTGACGGATGATGATATCCTGAAGAGTCGTATCCCAAGCATGACCAAGGTGGAGTTTACCAGTTACGTTTGGTGGTGGAATGACGATAGAATAAGGCTTAGCCTTTTTATCTCCTAAAGGCTTGAAAACATCTTCATCAAGCCATTTTTGGTAACGACCAGCCTCAACCTCGGCTGGATTGTATTTAGGTGAAAGTTCTTTAGACATGTGTGTTCTCCTTTACTGTTTTCAAGATAAGTATTTTGATATTTTTAAAATATTACGTTTCATAAGATTCAATAACTATTTCGAATTATCTCACCATCCCAACTCAACTCAACTTTGTTTTGAACATAGGAATCGTTACAAAATTTAAGATGTTCCTTTTCATAGTCACCACAATTTACCATACAACAACTTACATTATCTAAATCCAGAGCTTTTCCATAATAGTTTTCTGGGAATGCAAAACATCTATGTTCTATCTTTAAGGAATCTGAATTAATGATTTGGCTAATAGGTTTCATTGTCTTTGTTGAAATATAAGTCCATCCTACCACTTGGTCATCAGTTTTATTGTTTTCATTCTCAATATTATAGAATTCATCTTTTATAAAATTAGACAACTCATACACTAGACTTTCATTCAGTTTGGGAGAAATTTTTTTTGAAAATAGGGGCTCAAGGATTTGTCCAATATATTCACCGTATCTTTTAAAACTATCATCGTACTCTGGATTGGTAAACATTTTTCCATCTATAGGGAGAAGTTGAATATCTTCCTTTACTCTATATACAAAAACTGCCATTTTTTCATGTGTATCTTCCGCATCAACTTCGTAAAAAACTGAATTAAAATCTGGAGAGACATAAAGAACAGGTTGTTCTCCTCCCCCTTTATTTAATCGCATTAAGGCTTGATGTTTATTAATAAATCTCCACTTAATTGGATCAAAATCTTCTTTAAGATTATCACCATCATATAACTTTATCGCTCGATATACATAGGAGTCTTTTTTTACCATGAATCTTGGATTAGATCTTAAGAAAGAACCGTATTTATCTAAATATATTATTTCTTTTACTATTTCTGTTAATTGTTCTAATTTAGCATCCGTTTCTTTCTTTAGAAGATATTCCAATTCACTTTGTAACTGTTTCATTTTATTAGAATCTTTTAAAAACAAACAACTCTGAACATATCTAGCGATTTCATTATTTGACTTAAATTTTGGAAAACATACCTTATTCGTATCAGAATCAAATTGTAAATTGTTGTATAGTGTAGCACCGCCAAAAATTTTTCTAGAGATCAATAAAGATAGTTCTTCGGGATTAACAACCTGATCCAAAAAATCTTTTTTAAAAGAAAATTCTTCTAAATCAATCCCATTAATAAATTCTCTATGTCTCCTTCTAAGGTTACACAGGTAGTTTTTTTTTGATTTATTACTATTTTTTTTTGACATGATAAACTTTCCTACGCCTCCCACTCACTCTTCAGCAAGCCATATATCAGACTATCACAGCGGTTGCCTTGGGCATCTTTGCGGCCCCTTATGCGAGCTTCGAGGGTAAAGCCAAGTTTCTCCGCGATTCGTTGACTTTGGACATTGTATCCAAAGCAGACCAGTTCTATCTTGTGAAGATCTAGTTCTCTAAAAGCTAGGTTAATCAAGGCACGCGCCGCTTCGGGCACATAGCCTCGACCCCAATAGTCTGGATGCAAGGTATAGCCAATCTCAAGAACATCATCTTCATGGCGATGATTGAAATCAACAGAGCCGATTATGGTATCGGTTCCCGTGACGACAATTCCATAGCCAGCTGGGAGATTGTCCTTTTGATTGCGTTCAGGAAGGATATGCTCCAGATAATAAATCTCATCTTCCAAGGTCTTGACGGGTGGAAAGCCTGCTGGATAGGCGACCTCTGGCAGACTAGCGTAGGCATGGATATCCTCGGCATCAGCTACTGTACGAACTCGTAAGACGAGGCGCTCCGTTTCTAATCGTTCTGGTAATTCTGCTCTTGTCATCTTCCTACCTCGCTTTCTGCAAAAAATCGCCCCTGCCATCTACATGACAGGGACGAATGTGTTTATCCGCGGTACCACCCAATTTCGGGCAGACGCCCGCAACTCTTGTCTTTGAAGGATATACAAAGACTCTTTTATTTCATTTTTCATCATCAGCAACCAGTTTTGACACATTTGTGGACTTCTCAGCTCCGCCACTTCCTGTAAAATGTGGGATTCAAAACACCTCTGATGGCTTTATTGTAGCAAGTTTTTCTCGGAAATGCAAGGGGCAAGAAAGATTACTTGAAGCTGATTCCGTGCTCTTTTAATTTCTTAATGGTAGCTGGGCCGATTCCTTTCAAGGCAAGGAGTTCTTTCTCCGTCCAGTTTTTAAAGTCAGCAGCCGACTTGATGCCTTCATCATAGAAAGTCTTAGCACGATCTACTGAGAGGCCACCCAAAGTAGCTGCGAAATCTTCTACTGAACTGGCTACTTTTTGAGCTTGTTCCTTGGTCGCTTCTACTGCTTGTTCCACTTTTTTAGAGACAACTTTTCCTGCTTCGCTGGCAGATTTTTCTGCATGTTTCACGACTTTCTTGGTCTCTTCTACAACCTTGGTCACTGTACTTGAAAAGGCACCTGAACGACGAAGGCTATTTCGCAATTGTTTTTTACGTTGGAGTTTCTTTGACATGATAAAATCCTTTCAATAAAAAATCCCTGCTCTGACAAGGATTTAATAAAGATATTCTATCAAGATTTTGGAAAAAAATCAAGAAAGTATCACTATTTTAATAATTTCGCTCACCAAACAAGCCCTCTGGCAAATCATGAAATCCCTTGCCTGCCTTGAAGTTTTCAAACTTACCCAGCAAGAACTGATAAGCATCCAAGCGGCTTTCGTAGCGAATCATGGCATCTTTAGCACGCTCGTCTTGGTCTTCTTCGTAAACCTTCTGACTTTCCTTGTGCGCCATGTCGTTGATCATAATCTGGGTATTGACCCAAGCTTCAAATTCCTTCATAAATTCCTGTTCGTAACTCATTGATTCTCCTTATTCTAATCCACGGAAATAGTCCGTATCAATCTCTCGGTAGGGCTGAATATCCTGAACATACTCCAACACTCCTTGAAATTCTCCGTTTTCATCGTGTACCGCAGCATAGGTGATGTGGACAAACTTGCCTCGCGACTCCGACTTGAACCACATTTCATACTTGTCCTTTTTACCCTCACGAAGACCTTTCATAACAGCCTTCACCTTGTCTAAGTACTTGGGCGGATGGCAGAGTTCAACATTGCGCCCGACTTGGGATGGCGTCCGTTTGAAAATCATCTCATCAGCTGGCGCATTGTCATTGTAATACTGGAAAATATCGTCTTTATTGACAAAGGTAATCTCCATAGGGAGATGATTGAGGATGAGGTTGGCCTGCTCGACCGAGAGATAGCCATTGCCAAATACCTGTTGACTATGGCGGTCCAGCACTGCTTCCTTTTCCTTAGGGGTAAAGGTAATGGTAAACTGACCTTCAGGCGTATCGATAACTTGATGCACTTGGCCTTCAGCAGTGTCTAGCTGCACGGGCTCCTCTGCACTCTTTTCCTCAACAAAGCTCTGGCGTTCTGGAACCCATTTCTCTGACGGACGGATGATGGCATAGCCGTAGGCATCGCTCTCCTCCGCAATCTGAATCCAGTCATCCTGAGTGAAGGACTCAAGAAGAATCATGAGGAGGATGGACTCTTCCTTGAAAATCATACTTTCAAACTCTGTCGCAAAAGCTTCAAAATCTTCTTTTACAGTGCTAATCGGTACTTCTGGTAGTGCCTTAGCCGTCGCTAGAGCTGTCTGAAAGAGTTCTCTGATCTGATCATCCACTCCCCACATAACTTTTGGGGGTGAATCGTGACCATAGCGCTCCATGATGGGGAAAAAGAGCTCTTCCTTGCGCTGGTAGTGGATGTCAAATTGACCCAAAAGCCCCATTTGACGAATCAACCCCTTGCGCATCTCCGCCAGCATTTCCTCATCTTCCATAGACTCATAGGTATCTAACAATCTCCGAATGCGAATCAAGGCAGCGCGGAGAGCCAGATTTTCATCCTTGAAGACGCGAACTGGGTGGCCAGGGTGTTCGGTATCTTCCACTTCAACGCCCTTAACAGCATTTTTAAAAAGATTGGCATGGACATCACAGAGCTCCATAACATCTTCAAAGGTGACACCTGAGTCTGAGTTCATCAGCTCGTGCTCCATGAGAGAAATCTCGATGGCTGAAACACCCGTAAAAGTCGCATCAAAACGCTCCTGAACTGACTCGGGAGAGGCGCCATTGTGCAATTCTAGCAAAATATCCCGTAGGATATGAATCCGTTCATCTGCCATTAGTCTAATCCAATCACTTCGTAGCCATTCGCTTCCAGTGTGCGAACAATCTTGTCCATAGGAGTTCCTTCAAGTTTAGAACCCTGCTTAAGCGATACTTTGCGACCGACTGTGTTGCGCATCAAGGGATTAGCAAGTGGTTTAAAACCCAGCTCAACTAGGATTTCCAAAACTTCTGGATGCTTATCTACCACTTCTGCAACGGGAATTGACACATCGATGATATTGTCCATGACGACCTCCATGTATGTTCTAAAATGATTTTACTGCTTATATTATACCATAAGGACGATTAGCATACACCAAAAAAGAGGGGCACCCCCTCTTTCTTAGTTTTTATCCAGATTGCGTAGCATCTCGTCAATCTTGTTTCCATATTCGATGGATTCATCTTTGACGAAGGTTAAATCTGGGATTTTGTACAATTTCAAATTGCGACCAAGTTCACGTTTGATGGTACCAGTTGCTTTTTCAAGCCCGATTTGAGCTTTTTGGTTATCCGAAGCAAGGTTACTCAAAATGGTGTAGTAAACCTTGGCAACAGACAAATCCCCCAGCATCTGAACGTCTGTAATGGTCACCCCTTGGACACGGGGATCACGGACCTTCTTTTGCAAAATCTCATTGACTTCACGCTTGATTTCCATGCCCACACGATCCGTACGGAAATGATTTGCCATGATATTCCTTTCTCTACTTTGAACCAAAAGCTAGGCCAGCAGACCTAGCTATTTCTGTTAGATAGAGGAACTAGAGCCATTTGAATCTAGGAAATAAGCCTTAGATAGAACTAAGGGTTCATCAAGGCGCTGTTGACGACGAGTCAAATTGGCTATCGTTTCTCTATTATCGTTTGATTTCTTCCATGACATAAGCCTCAATCACATCATCAGTCTTGATATCATTGTAGCCATCAATCATCAATCCACCTTCACGACCGTTTGTAACTTCTTTGACGTCGTCTTTGTAGTGTTTCAAGCTTGCAAGTTCACCATCGTAAATAACGACACCGTCACGGATAACACGGACTTTAGAGTCACGGGTAACCTTACCGTTGATAACCATGAATCCACCGATAGTTCCGACTTTAGATACCTTGAAGGTTTCACGGATAACTGCTTCACCGATAACTTTTTCTTCAAATTCTGGGTCAAGCATCCCTTTCATGGCTTCTTCCATCTCTTCGATAACCTTGTAGATAATGCTGTGGAGACGGATTTCTACATCGTCAGCTTCGGCTTGTTGACGCGCTTGTGGTGTAGGCGTACGTTGAAACCAACGATAAAGGCATTTGAAGCTTCCGCAAGGGTCACATCAGATTCGTTGATAGCACCGACTGCCGAGTGGACAATGGTGACTTTGACACCTTCTACATCGATCTTTTGAAGTGAGGCAGAAAGGGCTTCAACAGAACCTTGTACGTCGGCCTTGATGATAACATTAACTGACTTAAGCTCACCAGCTTTAAGCGTATCAAAGAGGTTTTCAAGGCTGACACGTTGGGTAGCTTGGCGTTGTTTCATGAGGGCACGTTTTGCACGTTCTTCACCGGCCGCACGCGCAGATTTTTCATCTTCGTAAACGGCAAAGTGGTCACCCGCCATTGGCGCTTCGTTTAGACCTGTGATAGAAACCGGCGTTGATGGGCCTGCGACCTTGACACGACGACCAAGGTCATTGGTCATGGCACGGACACGACCGAAGGTATTTCCGACAACGATTGGGTCTTGGACATTCAAGGTACCTTGTTGGACAAGAAGGGTTGCGACCGCACCTTTTCCTTTATCCAAGCGCGCTTCAATAACCGTACCGATCGCACGTACTGTTGGGTCTGCCTTGAGTTCTTGAATTTCAGCCACAAGAAGGACCGTTTCCCAAGAGTTCATCGATATTTTGGTTGAATTTAGCAGAGATTTCAACAAACTCAGAATCACCACCCCAAGCTGTTGACATAACACCATGCTCTGCCAATTCACCGATAACGCGTTCTGGATTTGCACCTGGTTTATCAATCTTGTTGATAGCTACAATGATTGGAACGTTGGCCGCTTTTGAGTGGTTGATGGCTTCGATAGTTTGAGGCATAACCCCGTCGTCGGCCGCTACAACCAAGATGGTAATATCAGTAACAGAGGCACCACGCGCACGCATAGAGGTAAAGGCCGCGTGTCCTGGTGTATCAAGGAAGGTAATCTTCTTGCCATTTTCCACGATTTGGTAGGCACCGATATGCTGAGTGATACCACCCGCTTCACCTGTCGCAACACGGGAGTTACGAAGGGTATCCAAGAGGGTTGTTTTACCATGGTCAACGTGTCCCATGATGGTTACAACTGGTGGACGCTCAACCAATTCATCTTCGTTAAGATAGCCATCTTCGACAAAGAAACGTTCGATGTCGGCATTATCCACTTCAACCTTTTGTTTGGCTTCGATACCGTAATCCACCATGAGGAGTTCGATGGTTTCTCCATCCAAGGATTGGTTTTGTGTGGCCATAACACCCATCATAAAGAGTTTCTTAACGATTTCTGCCGGTTCACGTTTGATACGTTTTGCGATTTCCGCAACAGTCATACCATCCGTATATTCAAATTCTGTTGGCAATTCGTGGAACTTACGCTCTGTAACAGGTTTTGGAGTCTGGTTACGGTTGTTTTGCTTGTTCCCTTTTTTATTTTTCTTGTTGTTATTCCAGTTACTATTTCTTTGATTTCTCACTTGATTCTGACTACTTCGATTCTTTTGTTGTTTTCTAGGACCATCTTCTTCGTGATCATAATCGTCACGTTCTTTGTCTGGTCGAGCTTGTTTTTTACGACGTGTATCCACTGGCGCTTCTTTCGCTACAGGAGCTACTGTTACGGCTGGCTGCGTTTGTTCAGCTAGCTTAGCAGCTTCCTCAAAGATTTCCTCAGGTTCCTTGCGTTTATTAGCTTGAGCCAAGGCTTCTTTGGCAGCTTGCGATTGTTTGAAGCGCTCCTCGCTTGAGCGAGCGTACTCTGCATTTTGCTCTGCTTTTAGGGCTGCCGCACGGGCTTTAAAGTCAACACGTGGGCCAGCTTGTTTTGGCTGGAAGTCTTGTTGCTGACGGCGATCATTGCCACGATTCCCTTGACCTTGTGGTTTTTTCCCTTGGTCGTTGAAACGGCGATTGTCGCGGTTTCCTTGACCAGGTTTGCCACCATTACGGCCGTCGTTTTTCGGACGGTTGCCGTTTTGTTGTTGGTCACGGTTGTTGCCCTTATTTTGTTTGCGTCGCTCTGCCTGTTCTTTGGCACGTGCCTCACGCTCCGCCTTGAAGTTTCGACTTTGTGGTCTTGCGGCCACTACTTTTTCTTCCTTAGGAGCTGCAGGTGTAGCTGGTTTACTTTCTTCCTTAGCGGCTACTGGTGCAGCTGATGCAGGCTTTTCTTCTTTCTTTTCTACACTTGCTTTTTGTGCTACAGGTTTTGCTTCTGCTTTCGGAGCAACAGGTTTAAAGCTAGCTGCGATTTGCTCAGCAGCAGCAGCTTCCACGCTCGATGAGTGGCTTTTTACATCCAAGCCCAACTCTTTTGCACGCGCTACAACTTCTTTACTTTCTTTTCCAAGTTCTTTTGCGATTTCGTACAATCTTTTCTTAGACAAATCATGTCCTCCTCTTCTATTCCATAAGAGACCTCATTTTCTTTGTAAATCCAGCATCTGTCACAGCCAAAACCTTTCTCGATTTTCCGACTGCTATGCTTAATTCCAGTGTTGAAAACACGGTTATAACTTCTACTTGATAATAGTCACTTTTATCTTGAATCTTCTTGGTCAGATTGGGACCAGCATCATGGGATAGAAAGACTAGCTTGGCTTTCTGGTCTTGGATGGCCTTGACCACCAATTCCTCCCCTGATATGATCCGGCCTGCTCGTTGAGCAAGTCCCAAGAGATTACTTATCTTTTGCTTATTCAAGTCCTAACTCTCTTCTTTTCACTTTGTGATCCACATAAGCGATCAACTCGTCATAAAAGCTTTCTTCAACTTCCATGTTAAAGCTGCGGTTAAAGACTTTCTTCTTTTTGGCCTCTAGGGCTTCTGCATTGTCTAGCTTGATATAAGCGCCTCGACCATTGGCCTTGCCTGTCGGATCGATAAAGACCTGTCCTTCCTTGTTCTTGACAATACGGAGCAAATCACGCTTATCAATCACTTCGTTGGATACAACAGACTTGCGCAAAGGGATTTTTCTTGTTTTCATCTTTCCCTCCTCTAGCAGCTTTTATTCTTCCGTCAATTCATCCGCAGCTGCGTAATCCACTTGACCTGCTTCTTCCATAGCTTCAAACTCACTTGCAGACTTGATATCGATACGGTAACCCGTCAAGTGAGCTGCCAAGCGAACGTTTTGTCCACGACGACCGATAGCAAGAGAAAGCTTGTTATCAGGCACAACGACCAAGGCACGTTTGCTGTCGTTTTCATCAAAGATAACTTGGTCAACCTCTGCAGGTGCGATAGCATTGTAGATAAATTCAGCTGGATCCGCTACCCACTCGATAACATCGATATTTTCTTCGACAGGAATCATGCGATCGCTCTTGGCATCGTAGCGAGCTGGGTGGAATTTGCTGGTGATTTTCTTGATATTGGCACCACCACGTCCAACGATTGTCCCGATAGCGTCCACGTTTGGATTGTGGCTACGAACGGCAACTTTCGTACGGTCACCAGCTTCGCGGGCTACGCTCATGATTTCAACAGTTCCATCGTAGACTTCTGGAATTTCTTGCTCCATCAAGCGTTTGATCATTTCTGGATGGCTACGGCTAACAAAGACATTGACGCCACGAGGGTTATCTTCAACCTTGTAAACATAAACTTCGATACGATCGTGGGAAGCAAGACTTCTCCAGGGATTTGGTCTTGTTTTGACAATTGGGCTTCGATGCTGCCAAGATTGACATAGATGAAACGGTTGTCAAAACGTTCTACCGTACCAGACATGATTTCTTGTTCATGTTCCTTGTAAGTATTATAGGTGATGGCACGTGTTTGCTTGCGCATTTTTTCCATGATGGTTTGTTTAGCAGATTGGGCTGCTACACGACCAAACTCAGCAGGTGCTTCTTCAAACTTGATTTTGTCACCAAGTTCATAGGCTGAATTAATGGCAAGGGCATCTTTCAAGCTGATTTCCAAACGGCTATCAAATACTTCATCAACAACTTCACGGACAGTATAAACTGTAAAGTCACCCGTTTTTTCATTGAAGTCAATGGCTACGCTGTCAGATTGACCATAGCGTCTGCGATAAGCGGAACGAAGCGACTCTACTACTGCGTCGATGATGTCTTCTTTTTTGATTCCCTTGTCTTCTTCCAAAATGCGGAAGGCCTCTAGCATTTCTTTACTCATGTTCTTTTTACTTTTGAATCCTCAAAAGCTATCCTTTCTTTTCTATAGTTTTACTGCTAAACGTGCTTTTGATACTAAACTGTATGGAATTTGGACGGTTTTCTTACGTGTCTTGTCCATATACTCCATAGTCAACTCGTCCTCTTCAAAGGATACCAAAATTCCTTCAAAGACTTTTTGCTTATCGATGGCTTGGTAGAGCCCGACATGGATGTATTTCCCAACTGCTCCAGCGATAGCATCCTTGGTTTTCAAAGGACGTTCCAAGCCTGGACTGGTGATTTCTAGGAAATATTGTTCTGGGAAGGGATCGGGCTTGATGGTGTCTAGGACAGGACTGATGATTTCTGTCAGGTCTGCCGTGTCGTTCAAGGTAATTCCTTCGGGTTTATCTACAAAAATACTGAGAATCATGTCACTGCCAATCTTTCCATACTCGATATCCACGAGTTCAAAAGGTGCTTGGATGACAGGTTCTACAACTTCTCTGACTAATTCTACGATTGTTGCGATTGCGTCCACCTCCTCATAAGCAAGAGGCGAAGATATTTCCCCGCCTCTCTTTCTCATATTCTTACTAGCAGTATAGCACATTTGTCAATTTATGTAAAGTATAAGCACTCAAACGGCTGGTTTTCAAGCTATTTCTTAAATTCTGCCTCAACTCGGTAGATCACTTGACCTTTGCTGGAGAATTTTTGCTCATATTCCGTCATGACATTGCCTTCAAAATCACTGACATGCAGGTCCAGCCAAACCCCATTGAGTTTCATCCCATACTGAGAAAAGCTCACCAGGCTGTACTCAAACAAACCACGGTTATCTGTCTTGAAATGGATTTCCCCATTCTCAGGCAAGATACGCTTAAAGGTATCCAGGAAACTCTTGTAAGTCAAACGACGTTTTTCATGGCGTTTTTTAGGCCAGGGATCAGAAAAGTTTAGGTAGAGACGATCAATCTCACCGTCTTCAAAATAGTCTGTCAAGTCAGAACCATCTACCCACAAAAGTTTGATATTAGGTACTCCAACTTCAAGCACCTTGTCCAAGGCATAACTCAATACTGACTTTTGAATGTCAATCCCGATGTAGTTGATGTCAGGATTTTGCTTGGCCATTCCTGATACGAAGGCCCCTTTCCCACTTCCAACTTCAACATGAATAGGATGATCATTTCCAAACAAGTCTCGCCATTTCCCTTTAGCCTCCAAGGGATTGAGGACCACATACTGGGGATTAGCCTCTAGTAACTCTGTCGCCCCTTTACGATTTCTAACTCTCATCTCTTCTTTCCATACTTGTCACGGAAGACACGCAAGGCATAAATCTCCCGGTTTACATTATCTAAATCTTGATTTACAAAGTATTTGGCAATCTGGCTCAAGTAAGAATACTGACCATACCAATACAATTTATCTAACACTGTCTGATTGTACTTATAACCGTAATAAGTTAGCCAATCATGCCAATGTTGCTCTGGAATATAATGACACAGCATATGCGCCACATCAAACATACGATCCGTCAGGCGAACCGAATCCCAATCCACTAGATAAACGAGTCCACTCTCTGTTTCAATCCAATTACTATGGCGAAGATCACCATGCACAATCGTAGCATGGTCTTCTCTAAAACCTGGAACTGTCCTGCGCAAATCATCAATCACCGAATTTAAGTACTGATGTCGTTTCAAGACTTCAGGTGCTTCTTGCCTCCAAGACTGCAACAAGTCTACTGGCGTCTCCATGGCATATCCCAAACGGCTCAACTGCTTCATCAAGGGACGTGAGCGGTGGAGACGTGTCAAGATATTGATAATCTGCTTGCGGTTCATATCATGCGGTGTCAAGATTTGCCCGTCAACCATTCTTGGGCACACATATCACGACCATCTGGCAAACGACGAGTCCATAGTAATTGAGGAGCTATTTGTTCTCTGGCTAGGCCAGGTAGGATTGGAGAGGTGTTCATTTTTACAAAGACGCGCTTCCCATCAGGGTAGCTTCCCATATAAGCTTTGCCGCTCTTCCCAGGGATGGGGGTCAGCGTTAGCTCATTATCACCCAAGTCCATTTCTTTCCTCCGTATAAAGTTTCCTTACTATTCTACTAGTTTTTGGTCTATTCGTCAACCAGTCTTTTTAGTTGGTAAGGCAAATAAAACAATTGTAGGAAGAGACTAGCTCCTACAAGAGCCAACAAGGCTATTTTCTCTTGAAAAACCACTGCTCCGACTAGCAATTCCAACAAAAGAACAGTACCTCCCACACCGAGCACAATCTGTTTTAATCCCTTTTCTTTCTCCCCTTTTTCTAATGGAAAAAGCTGGGTCAAGTATTGGTAGTCAAAGGCGTGATAGAGGGCTAGCAATTGGAAGAGTAAGAGATAGTTAAACAGAACCACTACTGCCGTCGCTATCCAAGCTTGCTCGATAAAGACTAGAGCTAACAAGGATAGGAGCAAAAGGCGCAAACTGAGGGCAAAGAGGTCTCCATTTCGCAGGTAAGAACGGAGATAGAGGTTTTGCCAAATCTTGCTCGGCACTTTCTGAACTGCTTTAAGGATGAAATCCAGATAAACGCGACGTTTGACACTATTTGAAACGCCCTTGACCTGAGTAAAGAGAGCAAAGAAACGAAGCAAGACCTGCTTGCGTTTGCTTTCTTGGGCAATCACATAGTCCCAGTCGAGACCGTTTTCAGTGAAACATTTACTGGCTTTTCGGCGAAAGAGGAAGTACTTTGCTGCTCCCAATAAAAGCACATAGATGAAAAAAACTGGCAAGCCATAACCCATGGCTAAAAATAAGGGCGCAAATAAAAGCAAGAAAAGGGTTTGGACAAATAGCCAAAAGACCAGTGAGCGCACCGTCTGCCCTTTGAGGTGGGACTTGACCTCCTCTTCACTGACTAATAGAAAGAGTTTGTCAGGTCCTTCCATGTAGGTCGCGATTCCTCCCCAAGCTAAAAGCAAGGTAGAGACAATCCCAAAAAACAAAAGAATAGGCCAGTGATTTTCAGGAAAATGTTGCAAGAGTTGGCTGTACTGGTAAGCTAGAAAACCGATGAGAACTAGCAGGAACAAGACAAAGTGGTCATTTAGAACATAGCGCAGATAACCGACACACTCCTTACGAAAAGCCTGCTTTCGCTTTAAAAACAAGTCTTTCATAGCTCCTCCTCTTTGGTCAGAGCCAAGTAAATGTCATTCAAACTTGCTTCAGGCATGTCAAAGGCTTCACGGAGTTGCTGGAAGTTCCCCTGAGCCCGCACCTCACCCTTGTGGAGGATGACAAAGGCGTCACACATCTTCTCCGCCGAATCAAGGACGTGGGTACTCATGAGAATGGATTTGCCCTTTTTCTTTTCCACTTCCAAAAGCTGAATCAAGTCAGAAATAGCCAGCGGATCAAGCCCAAGGAAAGGCTCATCTACGATAAAGAGGCTCGGATCCACGACAAAAGCACAGATAATCATGACCTTCTGCTTCATCCCTTTGGAGAAATGAACAGGAAACCAATCTAATTTTTGATCCAGACGGAACATTTTTAACAAAGGTTCTACTCGATCAAAAGCTATATTCTGCTCAATACCATAGGCCATGGCAACCGTCTCGATATGCTCTCTGAGAGTCAATTCCTCATACAGACTAGGCGTTTCTGGGATATACCCAATCTGCTTGCGACAGCTGGTCGCATCTTCTCGCAGGGTGAGACCGTTAATCTTGATTTCCCCACTGTAAGGTGTCAACAGACCAATAATCTCATTGATAGTCGTTGATTTCCCAGCACCGTTGAGACCAATCAAACCGACCAACTGCCCACTTTCAACTGTAAAGGACACATCTTTCAAGACAGGAACGTGAACATAGCCTCCTGTCAGGTTTTTAATTTCTAACATATTTTCTCCGAATCTGGTATAATGTAGCTATATTATATCAAAATTCAATACAGTAGAGGTGGATTTTATGTCAGATTGCATTTTTTGTAAGATCATCGCAGGGGAGATTCCTGCTTCAAAAGTATACGAGGATGAGCAGGTTCTTGCCTTTCTTGATATCTCTCAAGTAACACCAGGACACACCTTGGTCGTACCAAAAGAGCACTATCGCAATCTTTGGAAATGGATGCTACTAGCGCCAGCCAACTCTTTGCCCAAGTACCAAAAGTAGCTCAAAAAGTTATGAAAGCTACCAAGGCTGCTGGCATGAATATCATTGCCAATTGCGAGGAAGTCGCTGGTCAAACGGTCTTTCATACCCATGTGCACCTCGTACCTCGCTACGGTGCAGAAGATGACCTCAAGATTGACTTTATCGCTCACGAACCTGACTTTGACAAACTTGCCCAAGTCGCTGAAACCATTAGAAACGCTTAAGGAGTTGCCATGAAACTATCCAATCTATTGCTATTCGCAGGAACTGCAGCTGGAAGTTATTTTGTCGTGAAAAATCGCCAAACCATCACGGAGGAGTTTATAGACACTAGCGACCGTGTCGAGGCTATGAAGGAGGATTTGGATATCATTCAAAACAGCCTGCAAATCATCGACCAACAAAAAGCCCTTATCAAGGAATACCAAAAAGACTTGACCTACAAGTTCAAAGTCTTGGAAAAAGATTTCCAAACCAGAAAGGCGGTCCTCCAAGAAGAAAAACAAGGATAAGAGAGTCTCCAACTTTCCTTAAACTCTTTTTTGGATACTAGGTTTGAACAGAAAAGTGAGGGAATGAAAGTGAAACAGTTTTTAAAAGTTCTAGCGAAGGTCATCGCGATCCCTTGTGGTTGCCTCTGCCTGCTTGCAGCCCTGGCATTTCTACTACTTATGAATCTTTTCAAGGCCTCACCGAGTGACATCCAAAAAGGGAATGATGACTTAAAACAAATCTTTATCTCTCTTGACATGCCTCCTAAGAAAGTAGAATCAAATGGAAGGTATCAATTTGAGGGTGGAGGCTTACATTTTTATGTTACTTTCTCAGATGAGGTCATCAATAGCCACCCCGTCCTAAAAGAAAGTCCAAAACTTACCAAAAACCGACTCGAAGTCTATGTCCTCCAGACAGGAGAGATTTCCTACTATAAAGTAGGGGATAACTTGTTCAACCATGGCTTATTCCAATTTTTAGAGAAGGAAAGCGAGAAGTATCTCCAAGAAAAAGGAAAGAAATTTAACCCTAATTACTCACTTCTCTTTTGGGATGATCAGGAAAGTTTTAAAAAGGGAATTTCATTCTATGAAAAAGCTTTGACCTTAGTGGATATTCAGGATAATTCGGCAATCAACCACATTGATACCGTCACCGTTAAGCCTGGCAAAGAATCGGAAATCAAGCAACTCATCCAGGAGATGGATGAGGCTGGCTTGCTCACTCAAAAGTCTGGTAGCAAATCAGCCGAAGAGTGATTGCTCCAATGATAAAATTTCAAAGAATAAAGTAAAAAGAGCCAATCGACTCTTTTTACTTTATTCTCCTTCAAAGGCATCTTTTATATGATCAAAGAAACCTTTTTTCTTTGGATTGACTTTCAAATCACCTGCAGCTGCGAATTCTTTAAGCGCTGCTTTTTGGCGGTCATTTAAGCCTGTCGGAGTCACGACATTAACTGTAACGTATTGGTCACCAACAGCACCACCACGAAGGCTCGGTGCTCCCTTGCCACGTAGACGGAATTTTTTACCTGTCTGAGTTCCTTCTGGGATGACTAATTCAACATCACCATGCACGGTTGGAATTTCCACAGTATCCCCAAGAGCTGCTTGGACAATATTGAGATTCAACTTGTAGAAAATAGTTGTTCCCTCACGTTCAAACTTATCGCTGGCTTCTACTGAAACCACTACATACAAGTCTCCGTAAGGTCCACCGTTAAAGCCTGCTTCACCCTGACCAGCTAGGCGTATTTGTTGGCCTGTTTCCACACCAGCAGGGATTTTTACATGTACACTATGAGCTTGTTTTTCATGACCTGTTCCGTGACAAGTTGCACATGGATCTTTAATTTCTTTTCCGCGACCATGACAGACATCACAGGTTACTTGGCGACGCATCATACCAAGCGGAGTCTGTGTATCGACGTTAATAACACCAGCGCCATGACAGCGTCCACAAGTGACTGGACTTGTCCCTGGCTTAGCACCAGACCCGTTACATGTACGACAGCTGGCTTCACGATTGTATTTAACTTCTTTTTCCGTTCCGAAGATAGCTTCTTCAAAGGTCAAATTCACACGGTACTGGAGGTCATCCCCTTGACGAGGAGCGTTTGGATTGCGTGAAGCTCCGCCTCCACCAAAGAAACTTGAGAAAATATCTTCAAAACCACCGAAGCCACCTGCTCCGTCAAAGCCGCCAAAACCGCCAGCACCACCAAAGCCACCGTTGGCACCCGCCGCACCATATTGGTCATAGGCTGCACGTTTTTGGTCATCACTCAAAGTCTCATAGGCTTCTTGAACTTCCTTGTATTTTTCCTCAGCACCAGGTTCCTTGTTGATATCTGGGTGGTATTTTTTGGAAAGCTTACGATAAGCCTTTTTGATCTCGTCTGCCGAAGCGTTTTTTGACACCCCCAGACGATCATAAAATTCAGTATTGTTCATAATTCAAGATACAAAGGGCGTCAAACGGACACAGTCATCTAGGAGTTTTGACGACGGACGCTTACGTCCTAGAAAAAACTATCTTTTTGACACAGTCCGTAGCCCGTGTTCAGTTACTCGAACACCCTTATTCCTTTCTGTTAATATTGCGGAACGAAACCTCAATCTAGTTCGGGTTCAATTCCTTTCTTTCATATTGATGATAATAACTCAAATAAATTGGGGTTAGCCCCTTTTTACCGAAAAACAGAGGCTGGGTTGCAACCTCTGGATTTCTTCCTATCATTACGACGTTCAAAAACAAAGTCGATTATACTTTGTTTTTGAACTAGTAAGGCTGAATCGAGTTTCCGCTAAAAACTTCGGAAAAAAGATAAGCCATCTTTTGTGCATCGCACAAGGCGATGGCTTCCTATTTTTCTTTCGTTTTCTTAACGCCTCAACACCTTACTTCTCCGTAAACTCTCCGTCTACGACGTCATCGCCTGCGTTTCCTGTTGCTTGTGCGCCTTCTGCTCCTGCTTGAGCTTGTTGAGCTGCAGCGGCTTGTTCGTAGAGTTTAACAGCAAGTCCTTGAGCTTTTTCATTCAAGGCTTCGAGTTTTGCTTTCATTTCGTCCAAGTTGTTGTCTTCTTGAGCTTTCTTAAGGTCATCAAGGGCAGCTTGGGCAGCATCACGTTCTGCATCGAAGCCTTTACCTTCAGTTTCCTTGATTGTCTTTTCAGTCGCAAAGATTGCTTGGTCTACTTCGTTACGAAGGTCTACTTCTTCTTTACGTTTCTTATCTGCTTCAGCGTTTGCTTCTGCATCTTTCATCATGCGGTCGATTTCTTCATCAGTCAAACCTGAGTTTGATTGGATAACAATTGTTTGTTCTTTTTGAGTTCCAAGATCTTTAGCCTTAACAGATACGATACCGTTCTTGTCGATGTCGAAAGTTACTTCGATTTGAGGAATTCCACGAGGTGCAGCTGGGATGTCAGTCAATTGGAAGCGTCCAAGAGTCTTGTTATCTGCTGCCATTGGACGTTCACCTTGAAGAACGTGGATATCAACAGCCGGTTGGTTGTCTGCCCGCAGTTGAGAAGACTTGTGATTTAGAAGTTGGGATTGTAGTGTTGCGGTCGATGAGTTTTGTGAAGACACCACCCATTGTTTCGATACCGAGTGATAATGGTGTTACATCAAGAAGGACAACATCTTTCACATCACCAGTGATGACACCACCTTGGATAGCAGCACCCATGGCAACAACTTCGTCAGGGTTTACTGATTTGTTTGGCTCTTTACCAGTTTCAGCCTTAACAGCTTCTACAACAGCTGGGATACGAGTAGAACCACCAACAAGGATGACTTCGTCGATTTCTGACAAGCTCAAACCTGCATCTGAAAGGGCTTGACGAACTGGAACTTTTGTACGTTCAACAAGGTCACGAGTCAAATCGTCAAATTTCGCACGAGTCAACGTCATTTCCAAGTGAAGAGGTCCAGCTTCACCAGCAGTGATGAATGGCAAGCTGATTTGTGTTGAAGTTACACCAGAAAGGTCTTTCTTAGCTTTTTCAGCTGCATCTTTCAAACGTTGCATTGCCATCTTGTCAGTAGACAAGTCAATACCATTTTCTTTCTTGAATTCTGCTACCAAGTGGTCGATGATTTTTTGGTCAAAGTCGTCACCACCGAGTTTGTTGTCCCCTGCAGTTGACAATACATCGAAGACACCGTCACCCAATTCAAGGATAGATACGTCAAATGTACCACCACCAAGGTCGAATACCAAGATTTTTTCTTCTTTGTCAGTCTTGTCCAAACCGTAAGCAAGGGCCGCTGCTGTTGGTTCGTTGACGATACGTTCTACTTCAAGACCAGCGATTTTACCAGCGTCTTTTGTTGCTTGACGTTGTGCATCATTGAAGTAGGCTGGAACTGTGATAACTGCTTTGGTTACTTTTTCACCAAGGTACTCTTCAGCGTAACCTTTCAAGTATTGAAGGATCATAGCTGAGATTTCTTGTGGAGTGTATTCTTTACCATTAGCAGAAACTTTTTCAGAAGTTCCCATCTTAGATTTGATAGAGATAACTGTATCTGGGTTTGTAACTGCTTGACGTTTTGCAGCGTCACCAACAATGATTTCTCCGTTTTTGAATGATACTACAGATGGAGTTGTGCGGTTTCCTTCTGGGTTTGCGATGATTTTGCTTTCAGTTCCTTCAAGAACTGCAACTGCTGAGTTTGTTGTACCTAAGTCAATACCGATAATTTTAGACATGTGTTTTTCTCCTTAAATTTTATATTCTTTCTTTTTGATACTCTTCTTAGGTGGCGGCGCCGTCAGAGCTTGACTCGTCAATCTCTTTGACTAAACTTTGAGCCTAAGGTCTCAAAGTTTGCGCAAATAACGCCACGGCGAAGAGTATCGTCTTTGGTTCGCTTCGCTCACCATTGCAAAGCTGAACTACTTTTTTATCTTTCTTCATAGTTTATTGTCGTTTTCGGACAAGTTTTTTTATTTTTTTAGGCGTCAATGTAATAACAATCACCACTTTATCCCACTCTAAAAATTTTTCTGTTTCAAAGTTCTATTTGGATAAGTTTTTATGATTAATTTCATAAACACTGCCACCTTTTTAGAATGATTTCATCCCATTGTTCAAGCCCTTCAAAATATTCCAGCCTTTTTTTCTCAGTTCGTTCAAGTTTAAAAACTGTTTTCTGACTTTGATAATTCCAATTGTTTTTTGAAGCTCGTTTTCTAGTTGTAAAGAGATTTTTTAAGAATCCCCAAAAGAGTCGTAAAACTGGATAAATAATCAATAACCATAATAACACTACAGCTATTAGAAGTATTACCGTTACTAGTCCATATTCCTTTACCAATTGGATTAATAAATTTATTATTTGTTCCATCTATCCCTCTCTAATTATACACTACCACCATTGCTGGGCGCAGGATGCGGTCATGGAGTTTATATCCTTTTTGGAATACTTGGGCAATGGTATCTGCTGGATGTTCGTCGTCTGCTGGGAGAGTTTGGATGGCCATATGGTAGTTATGGTCAAATGCTCCGTCAGCTACGATTTCTTCGATGCCTTCTTCTTTCAAAGCATGAATCAGACTTTCTTGCACCATCTCCAAGCCCTTCTTCACATCATCTGTCAAACCTTCAACGGCAAGCGCACGCTCTAGGTTGTCGAGCGATGGTAAGATCGCTTTTGCCAAATCTTGGCTACGATAACGTTGCAAGTTTTGACGTTCTTCATTGGCACGGCGTTGAATATTTTGCATTTCTGCATGAGCGCGAAGGTATTTATTTTCAAACTCGTCCGCACGTTCATTTGCCAAGTCTAGCTCTGACTTTTCAGGAATTGTTTCTTCAGTTGTTTCAACAACTTCCTCTTCTTTTACTTCTTCGTTTTTTGTTTCCTCAGACATTTTTCGCCTCCTTTTTAGGAATTTATGTAATTTCATGTTCAACTCACCTCATAATGATTACTACTCAAATAGCGGTAGAAATCTGTGAGTTTCATAGTTAGGACTCGATTGACAACATTGAGTTGATTGACCAATTGCTGGTAATCCAGATTGACCGGACCGATAATCGCCAGAATTCCAAATCCTCGATAAGGGATGAGGAATTTACTGCTAATCACTGCTAGGTCTGCCAGACAAGACTCTTGACTATCTGCAACACGGACATTTTGCATCTGATCTTCATGCAGACCTTCACGAATCTCCAGAGCCACTTTCTGTGGTTGGTCAAGAACTGATAAGCTGCTAGATTGGCAAAATTCAAGAGATTGACCTTGCCCGCCACCACAATGTTTTCGTTGAACATTCCCTTAAAGATGTGTTCAAAGAGATCGATGACATTGTCCGTTGTTGTAAAGTAACGCTGGATAATCTGTGGAATCTCCGTCCGAATCTTGTAGTGAATATCTAGAACTGTGTGCTCCAGGAAGCGTTCCTGAATGATGCTCTTCAGTTTCAGCAAATCCTCCTGCAAGAAGTTCCTTGGGATCAAAAACTGACTGGTAACCGTTCGTGACTCGTCTAGCGTGAATACTGCCAAGGCTGTATGTTGACCTAAAACAACGATATCAAAGGCTGTCAACCGTTGCCTGCTGGGCTCAACATCCAGTGCTACTACCGTACAGCCACTTAAGTCTGTCAAGACATTAGCTGCCTCTTGCAGAATATCCTCCAGTTTGAAGAATTCCTGATCAAAGGCTTTGACAATCTCATAGACCTCATTTTCAGCCAGTCGGTCAAAATCCAGTGAGTGTTTCACATAGTACTGAAAACCAGCAACACTTGGCATCCGACCACTGGAAGTATGAGCCTTCTCAAGCAAACCCTGCTTCTCTAGAGCCGCCATATCATTACGAATGGTAGCACTACTAGAATTGATAGACTCTTGCAAGGCTTTGGATCCGACAGGTTCGTGCGTTTTGGTAAAGATGTCAATGATCAGATTTAAAATATCCTGCTGACGCTCTGTAACCATCCCATCACTCCTCTCTGTCTGATCGATTAGCACTCTATACATTCAAGTGCTAACTCATGATTCTATTATACACTCTTGAAAGAGAATGTCAAGACAAAAACTCAAAAAATTAGCACTCTTTTATTAAGAGTGCTAAAAATCAGTCTGAAGACCTAGAATCTCACTTTTCATCCACTTGGTATTTCCTTTTAAGTCTGAAAGAACCATAGATTAGATAAGAGATTAAGCAAGCGTATAAAACGAAAATAATAAAGAAAGACATAGAAAGATCTTCTCTAAATAAACTCATACAAACAACAAGACCACCTGAGAAAGCAGCTGTACAGGATCGAAGTCTAGAGCACATTACCTCCCATCTGAGACCATTAGTCATATAGACTTGATCCTCTGGAAGTATATCTGAAGATGATTTATGAAGAATTGAACAAAAACCTGTTTCTAGCAATTCCCAACCGCTATTTTTAAAATTTTGTAGTTCATGCTTATACTTTTTAAGATGGCGAGTATCATAGATATGGTAGATGACATCATCCGGTTGACATTGCTCAAAATAGAAAAAACCAAAACGACTAGTTCTATATCTCCAGCCTTTCAAGTGCATCTCATGTAAATATTCTTCTTCCTTGTCCAAATCAACAACGGTGAAAATCCGAAATTGTACTTTGCTATTCATTGCCTGACCTCCAAATCAGAAAACAAGTATTGTTTCAGCTATCAGATAATTCTTTCCGCTTTTGGAACAATCTCCAAAAAATATAAGAAATCTGAATCGCAAAAACTATCAATAAAATACAATCCATAATAACAATCAAAAACATTACCCAACTGAAATTACTACCTCCACTGACAAACTTTGAGAAAATCGGTATTAGAGCTAAAAAGAGAAGCAAAATAGGAAGCATCCGCATTATTAAAATCCGTTTGACCATGGCTAACTTCCCAGTAGCGTCATTATAGATTTCAAACTCAGTATCCAACTCAATTCCAGAATGAAGCTTTCTAAAGTAGAAAAAACCATTAAAATCTATAATATGCTCCCATCCACAGTCTTTAAATAATTGTAAATAGGAGGCTCTCTCTGATTTTTTCATGGGATAAAAATCCAACTGATAAGACACCTGCTCCGGTTGGCACTTTTCAAAAGTATACTTAACCGCAACTACTAAGTTAGAGTAACTCACTTCCTTAAGTTTCCAACCCTTAGCATGCATTTCCGCAAGGTATAAAGCCTCTCTATCATAATCCGCAATGGTAGTAATTCTATAAACAATCTTCTTTTCCATCATAGTTCCTCTTGACTATCCCTGTAGAGGCGTTCAATACGTTTCAATTCAATCTTCAAAACTTTTCGTCCTAAGTCTGCGATCTGATAGATTTTACGTTTTTCCTCTTCTCGGACAAAGGAAATCAAGTCATCCTTTTCCATCTTTGACAAGGTACCATACATGGTCCCAGGACTAATCGAAACTTGGGAATCTGTCATCTCCTTGACCTTTTGTGTAATACCATATCCATGATTCTCCTTCTGTAGACAAAACAAGATATAAAACCCCGTTTCAGTCATGGGAAGGTAAACACGCCTGATCTTATCAGTTAATTCCATTTATAAACATCTCCTATTCAGTTCGATATATCGCATCTCATTATATAAAACATATCACAGTTCGATATAAAATACAAGAAAAAAAGACCGCCCTCAGGCAATCTTTCTTCTATATTAGTAAAGGTCTAGATAGTTATCAACTTCCCATTGTGACACAAAGGTTGCGTAGCTAGCCCACTCGATACGTTTAGCCTCAAGGAAACTAGTATAGATGTGGTCACCTAGGGCAGCCTTAACCACTTCGTCTTCAGTCAAAGCCTTCAAAGCGTTGTGAAGAGTTGATGGAAGGTCGGTAATTCCAGCTTCCTTACGCTCTTCGGCTGTCATGATATAGATATTTTCTTCAATCGGAGCTGGTGCTTCGATTTTGTTTTCAATACCATGCAAACCAACTTCCAAAAGAACCGCCATAGCGATGTATGGGTTTGCCATTGGATCCACCGAACGCAACTCAAGACGAGTTCCCATACCACGTGAAGCTGGTACGCGCACAAGTGGCGAACGGTTACGACCAGCCCAAGCAATGTAAACAGGCGCTTCGTATCCTGGAACCAAACGTTTGTATGAGTTAACTGTTGGGTTCATGATGGCAGTATAGTTGTAGGCATGCTTGATCAAACCACCAAGGAAATGATAGGCCGTTTCTGACAACTGCATTCCTTTGGATCATTTGGATCAAAGAAGGCATTATTCCCTTCTGCATCGAACAAGGACATATTACAGTGCATACCTGATCCAGCAATACCAAATTTTGGTTTTGCCATAAAGGTTGCGTAAAGACCATGTTTTCGAGCAATGGTTTTAACAACGAGTTTAAAGATTTGAATCTTATCACAGGCACGGAGGACTTCATCATACTTGAAGTCAATTTCATGTTGTCCAACCGCAACCTCGTGGTGACTTGCTTCTACTTCAAATCCCATTTTGGTCAAGACATTCACGATTTCACGACGTGTATTGTCCGCAAGGTCAGTAGGTGCCAAATCAAAGTAACCACCCTTGTCATTTACCTCAAGAGTCGGATCCCCATTTTCATCCAGTTTAAATAGGAAGAATTCTGGCTCTGGTCCAAGGTTGAAGGATTTGAATCCTACTTCTTCCATATGGCGAAGAGCACGTTTCAAATTGCCACGAGGGTCACCTGCAAATGGTTTACCTTCTGTTGTATAGACATCACAGATCAAACCTGCAACACTTCCGTTTTCATCTCCCCAAGGGAAGACTGTCCATGTATCCAAGTCTGGGTACAAGTACATATCTGACTCATTGATACGTACAAAACCTTCAATAGAAGATCCATCAAACATAGCCTTGTTTGACAAGACTTTATCTAACTGTTCATCTGTAGCAGGAATTTCGACGTTTTTCATCGTTCCCAAAATATCTGAGAACATGAGACGAATAAAGGTAACATTTTTTTCCTTGACTTCACGACGAATATCTGCAGCTGTGATTGGCATGGTTTTTCTCCTTAATATATGACTACTTGCGATTGCCTAACCGCGACCAAAAGGTGAATGTGCTGAAGCAAAGCGTCCCTGTTGGAGGAGCTCATTATGAAGCGCACGACGCACTTCCGTTGGGCTCACTGCTTTCTTGGATTTCGCCTCACGTTCAGCATATTTCTTCTTAATGGCAGCAATATTATGACCTTCAGAAATGTAATCTTTGATTTCAAGCAAACGATCCATGTCATTCAAAGAATACATGCGACGGTTCCCTTCGTTTCGATCAGGCTTTATCAACTCTTGATCTTCATAATAACGAATCTGACGCGCCGAGAGATCGGTCAATTTCATAACACTGCCGATAGGAAAAACAGCCATATTTCGGCGAAATTCTCTTTCCTTCATTTACAATTTCCTTCTTTCTGTCTATTATAGTCTAAAAAAATACATACGTCAATTGATAATGTCATAAAATATAACATTATTTTCTTTTTTTCTCAAAAAGATTTCTGAAGCGATCAATATCATAATTTACGAGTATTGCGACAAAAACACCCATAAAAGTTTCAAATACACGAGCAAACACGTACAAAATCGTCTCCCCGCTCGGTATCGATAGGGTAATGATCAACATAGCTGCTACACCACCAATAACTCCCGCCTTATTGTTCATGGCGACATTTGTCATAATGGTTAACATGGTGCAGATTGGCACAATCAGCAAGGTCACCCAAAAGGCTTCTTGAAATAAGGTATTTAAGAGAAAAAAGACAAGAGCATAAAAACCTCCGATGCTATTTCCTAAGATACGTGATGTTCCAAAATGAACACTCTTATCAAAGCTTTCTCGCAAACTGAAAACTGCTGTCAAAGCCCCAATTTGAAGCCCCTTCCAACCAAAAAATCCAAAAATCAAGAGAACTAAAAAAACAGCAATTCCGGTTTTAAAGGTTCGTAGACCAAGCTTGAACTGTGACTTATCAAATTTATATTTTTTAAAATAACCCATAATCTCAACTTTCTATTTCCATTTTATCATAATTTAGTTGATTTTATGAGCCAAAATCAATCGGAAACGTTTTTAATTCAAGCTACAAGAAAAAGAGGAAACAAAGTTCCTCTTTTCATCGTTTCATTTACGAAAGCTTATTTTTCTGTAAGTGCAGCCAACCCTGGAAGAACTTTACCTTCAAGGAGTTCCATTGATGCTCCACCACCAGTAGAGATCCATGAGAACTTGTCTGCACGACCAAGGTTGATTGCTGCGGCAGCTGAGTCACCACCACCGATGATTGATTTCACGCCTGGTTGTTTCACGATAGCGTCCATGACACCGATTGTACCAGCTTGGAAGTCAGGGTTTTCAAATACACCCATAGGTCCGTTCCATACAACTGTTTTCGCACCAGTCAAGGCTTCATCAAATTTAGCGATAGATTTAGGACCGATATCCAAACCAAGGAAGCCTGGATCTACTGCTTCACCTTCAGTATCTTTCACTTCAGTGTAGTCAGCAAATGCGTTTGCTTCTTTTGAGTCAACTGGCAAGATCAATTTGCCGTTTGCTTTTTCAAGAAGAGCTTTCGCAACATCCAATTTGTCTTCTTCTACAAGTGAGTTACCGATTTCGATACCTTGAGCTTTGTAGAATGTGTAAGTCATCCCACCACCGATAAGAACTTTATCAGCTTTTTCAAGCAAGTTTTCGATAACACCGATCTTGTCTGAAACTTTTGAACCACCAAGGATAGCCACGAATGGACGTTCTGGAGCTTCAACTGCTTCTTGGATGTAAGCAATTTCGTTTCAAGAAGGAAACCAGCAACTGCTTTTTCAACGTTTGCTGAGATACCAACGTTAGATGCGTGTGCACGGTGAGCTGTACCGAATGCATCGTTTACGAAGATACCATCTCCAAGTGATGCCCAGTATTTACCAAGTTCAGGATCGTTTTTAGATTCTTTCTTGCCGTCAACATCCTCGAAACGAGTGTTTTCAACCAAGAGAACTTGTCCATCTTCAAGAGCGTTGATGGCTGCTTCCAATTCAGCACCACGAGTTACACCTGGAAGGAAAGCAACGTCTTGACCCAATTTAGCAGCCAAGTCAGCAGCTACAGGAGCAAGTGATTTACCTTCTTTATCTGCTTCTTCTTTTACACGTCCAAGGTGAGAGAAGAGGATTGCACGTCCACCTTGTTCAAGGATGTACTTGATAGTTGGAAGAGCTGCAGTGATACGGTTGTCATTGGTAATCACGCCATCTTTAACAGGTACGTTGAAGTCAACACGAACGAGAACTTTTTTCCCTTTCAAGTCAACGTCTTTAACAGTCAATTTTGCCATTAGATATGACTCCTTCTTTTTTTATACGTGTTAATTATATCACAAAATCAACAAAAGAGATAGCAAAACCCTAAACTTTTCGAGTTCATTCTTGCAACTGAAACTACTTTTTTTAAAATTAAAACTAGAAAAAACTTGCCAAATAACTAATTAATGCAAGAAAAACTAGTTAAAACAAGGTCTAACTAATCTTCAGTCAAACCTTGTTTTTTAGTTTTTATGAGAAAATTCAAGATTCGTAAATCCGATTAGTCTTCTCTCTTCTTTCCAGCAAGCAAGCCATAGCCACTCATCACTCCGAGGAGTCCCAGCGCTACTAGACTAGCATCTTTTGTCGCTCCCGTATTTGGAAGCTCTTTGCTTGTTTCTTCAACTTTTGCTGGTGCTACTGAAAGAGCTTGGTCCCTTGTTTGTGAGACTTGCTCCTCTTTCGTTCCTACTTCAACAATTTCTGGAAGAGCTTCCTTGAGAACCTCAGTCGAATGAAGGGTGTGTTTGCCCTGAGCATCAACTTCTACAAAGCGACGAACTTGGCCTTCAACTCCTGCTTGCACAACACGGCGCTGGCCTTTGAGGATAGCTGAATTTAGTCGTTCTTGACGTTCGAAGGCAAGTGGTTTTTCTTCAATTTCAAGAGTTGGTTTCTCGAGAACTAAATCTTTCACACCTTCAGCTGGTTGGTTGCTTGATAGAACTTTTGTACCAACTTCGGTGATTTCTGGGATTGCTTCCTTGACTACCTCAGTCGAACGAAGAGTGCGTTTACCTTGGATATCTACTTCTACAAAGCGACGAACTTGACCTTCAACTCCAGCTTGAACTAGCTGGCGTTGTCCTTTGAGAAGCTCGGCGTTTGGTCGCTCCTGACGTTCATAGGCCGTTGTTTCAGTTTCAATAACTAGTTCAGGGAGAGCTTCAACCGTTGGAGCTACTTCACTTGGATCCATGCTTCCAACATGATGGCTTTCTTCTGCAGGTGCTAGTTTCTTATTCAACTTTTCTTTCATGTCCGCAAAAGCTTGTGGAGTTGGTGTTTGTGAAGACAACAAAGCTTCAGCTTGGGCAATCAACTCATCTTGAGAATCTTTTTCACGGACAGATTCGAGCAAGCCTTCCAATTCTTCTCTAGCAGTTTGATAACGTTGATTTCCATCCAAGTCCGCACCCGCTTGTTTCAACTCATTCAAGGCTTTGTTGACTTCTTCTTGACTGGCATCATGGTTTTCTACAACAGCTTTCGCAGCATTGAGCTTCTCTACTAACGCTCCTTGTTTGTCCTCACTTGAGAAGGTATAGGCGAGGATTGACTGACGACCTTGGGCAGCAGTAATTTCTTGTTTGAGGTACTCATCATTGACTGCAGCCTTTGGAGAAACCAAGACATCAAACTCAGCTGTGTGCCCCTTGTAATGCAAGGTCAAGGTTTGACGGCCGGTCTTTTGAGCATCGTAGCCCGTAATTTCAACACCTTGGTCCGTAAAGGCATGACTTTCTTCCGTCTCATCATCATAGAGAACACCGAAGCGACCTTCAGAGAGATCCAGTTGATCCCCTACTAGATAGTCTGTTTTTGGTTTCTTAGTAATATACAAGCCCGCTACTTCTTTTGGTTTTCCTTCATCTTGTCCTGTCACTTGGACGTTTAAATCATCAGTAACTGGAAGCCCAAGGTAGCTGACTGTGAGCTTCTGTCCCCCTTTTTGATGAGCGTCGTATCCAGATACCGTCACACCTGAGTGAGTAAGGTTAATCAGCTCGTCAGCTTGTCCCCCTTCGTATTGAACACGGAGTGTTCCGCCTCTGAGGTCAAGTTTTTCTCCCTCTTTATAAACTGTCTTCCTAAGTCCTTTTTCAAGGCTGACAGATTTAATTTTTCTTTCATCCTGCGGAATCGCTATAGCCAAGGTGTTACTGATTTCTTTGCCAGGTAGTTGAGTACGATAGTAGAGGAGATTTGGTTGTTTGTCAAAGGCTAATGGTGCTGTTGCCAGATCGCCCCCAGTTTCAGACTTCAAGGTTGCAATTGGTGTTTGTGAATCAACCTTGTCGTAAACGGTGATGGTTGCGCCTGCTGGAACATCAGAGAAGCCAAGTTGAACTTGATGGTTTCCAAGTGAACGGGCTGCTACCTTAGCCATTGGAATATTTTGACTTTCTGTGTCCAAGGTTTCGTACATCTTCCAGTTGTAGATACGAATGGCTTTCCATGGTGTCCCGTTATCTGAAGTGATAACTTTTAGGCGCCAGTCTTGGGCAGTGATTGGTTTGTCAAGAGTGATATCTGTAACGTGCGCTTTATTGCCACGGACTTCCTTGGCTAGTTTCCACTCGCCATCTGTATCCTTGTAATAAAGATCAAAGTCCTTGGTATTCATCAGACCATCGTTAACAGACTCACCACCAGCTCCCGCATGATCCATTACCCATCTGACAACACGACGTGGTTGAGTCAAACGAATATCGACACTACCGCTCAATTGTCCTGAAGACCACTTGTCTGACAGACTTGTAATCGTACCGTTCAACATGCCTTCGATGCCTTCCCCGCTTTCAGTATTCGGGAAAGTGCTACCGATAACCGTTGCTCCTGGAACAATATTTTCAGCCAAAGGTCTTGGGAGACTTGTATCCTGAACAGTCATCCCCCAGTTAAAGAATGTCGTCGCCGCTTCAGAACGAAGTCCATTTTTACCTACTGCAACGACTTTCAATTCCTGAGTCGTACCAGTCGCATTAGCAGAGCGGCTAACTTTTGGCAAGTAGATAGTGGAAGCAGATGATCCTGTTAACAAACGCCAGTTATCCCCATCTTTTTCGTAGACTTCATAGAAATCTGCATCTTGGTTACCCGCAAACTGGACCACCGCTTCAGCTTCTTGGGCATTCTTGAGAGATTGTTTCACAACAGAAAGTCCCGTCAGCGCTTGTGGTGCTTGGTGATTGTCTGAAATTGTTAATTGACCTAAGTTGAACTGATAATCTTTTACAGCACCTTCATGTTCGAAGAAGAGTTTAACTGCATAGATAGTCTTTCCTGCTAGTGAGCTGAGGTCAAATTCTTCATTCTTCCAGTCATCAGAGAGAGTCAGTTCTTTCCATGCAGCTGCATCCTCAAATTTGTAGTCTGGTGTTGTAGAGAAAGCCATATAAACTTTAGAGCCTTTTCCTCCCTTGTGGGCAACACGAAGTTTGGTTTTCTCAATTACTTCTAGTTTGGTAGAATACAAATTCACATCCTGATCTGTCTTGCCAGCTACATCACCTGAGAATTTAAGGGAGTTCCCACCATTATAGGCGTCTGTAAAGTCGTATTCTGCACGAAGTTTTTCCCCCGTTGAAGTCTGCCACCAGCGCCATGTTGGCAAGACACCTGAAACCGAACGGTAGTTCCACTCAGAATCCTTAGAAACTTTGCCGTCTACAAACCACTTTCTACCGTGGCCTGTATTAAAAGAGGTAGTGAAGGTGCGTCCTACTGCTGGTGTCCGGTCCGCAACTAAATTAGCAATCCCATACCACTCTTTGTCCGCTGGTTTTTGAGCCGTTGGATCTCCTTGGTAACCTGTAAAGAAGATATCTTCGTTCTTGTGGTAGTCCTCGCCTGTTTTTCCTAGACTGGTAATCGTATCTGGTGCAAAGAGTCCAAGTGACAAACGCAACTTGCCTTTTTCATCTAAGAGGGCATCCCATTTGACTTTGGTCTTATAAGAGCCACCTTGTTGCAATTCCAAGCCTGCAAAGACATCATACTGGCTACGTTCTAGCCATTTTGCCATCTCTACGGAGTGGTCATTCTTTTCCTTGTTCCAGTTGAAATTGGCAAAGAATTGATCTGCAGGAACCTTGTCGCCTTCTTTTTGCATGAATTGGTAGTTGTAATCACCCAGACTATCTTCGTGGTAACGACCGTATTTGTAGGTCATGGCATCGTACCAAGCATACTTGATTGGGTGGTTGACTTTAGCTGCGTATTCTTTTGTATAGAGCATGAATTGGCGCATTTTTTCACCAAGAGGTTCTACCAATTCACCCGTTGTTTCCTGGTTGATGAAATACCCATCAAAACCATAGTACTTAGCGAGATCGACGAGTTTTCGTGCGATAGGGAAAGTGCCATCTGCATCTTGTTTCAAAGCGGCGGCAAATTTCTCTTGGTCGGCAATGCTATTTGACCAGTTGAAGAACAAGGTTCCATAAACGGGAACTCCGTTGCGGTGGCCTGCATCAATGACATCTGGAGTTGGAACTAGGCCTTCCCAGAAGACCATTGAATCCAAGTATTGCCAGTAGTCAAAAGCGTAGGCCTTGAATTCTTCTCCACCGACAGAAGCGTGGTCTTTGGCCTTTGAGTTGGTATTTGCTAGTGCTTGAACCTTGGCTCTTCTGCTTGCTTTTTCATTAACCAACTGACCTCTATGGCGCTTAGCGAGTTCAACTGAGGAACGGTTAATGGGATCATCCTCACGCGCACCCGGTTCCCATTTCAACAAATCCTCCCAAGTATCAAATTTGATTTCTTTTGGTCGGAGACTCTTTTCTTCGTTTTTAGGAACGTCTGCTAGAGTCGGTTTGTCTGCTTTATTGTCAGCCACTTGAGGAGCTTCCTCAGGCTTGACTCCTTCTTTGTCAGTTGGTTGAGCAGGTTTTTCAGTTTTATCTGTCGGAGTTGGCTTTGCTTCTTCTTTTTCATTAACCAGACCCGTTATTGCTGGAGTGTTTTCTAAAATTGGTTGCTCAGCTACTTTATTCTCTGTTTCCGATAATTGTTTTTCGATAGCTGCGGTGTCTGGTTTAGCTGTTTCAGGGACAGCGACCTGTTCGGCAAGAGCTGGGCTTGCGAATAGAGCTGATCCAATCATTAAGGAACAAGCCCCGATTGATAGCTTGCGAATACTGTAACGGCAACGTTTTTCAAAAAATAGATCTTTCATCTTATCCTCCTAATAGAACAAAAAAAGTAACTGTTCCCACAATCAAACATCAGAACAGGATTATCTTCATTCTACCCAATATGAAAGCGTTGTCAATCCGTTTGATAAAAAAACTATAACTAGGATAAAAAACAGTTAAATTTGGATATAATCCTTGCAGACATTTATACTTGAGGTAAGAACTCTATTTTAGGAAAAAAATTTAAAAAAAAGTTAGTGATTTCTTACTGAAAAATTTACAGCAAAAACACTTGTGAGATTTACTTTTTATCCTTTAAAAATAGAATAGGAGAAATTCCGTTATTATTTTTTTCGGAGGAAAAAGAAATGTCCATTAATTGGCAGGAAATTTTTATTTCACTTTTTAGGTGGTCTAGGGACTAGTTTTTTTATATAGTATCAAGACCATGGGAGACGGTTTGCAACAAGCTGCTGGAGATCGCCTTCGTTTTTACATTGACAAATATACCAGCAATCCCTTTTTAGGTGTTCTAGTCGGGATTGTCGTGACTGCCCTGATTCAGTCAAGTACAGGGGTTACAGTTATCACGGTTGGACTGGTCAGCGCTAGCCTTCTAACTCTTAGACAGGCTATCGGAATTATCATGGGAGCCAACATCGGAACCACCGTCACTTCCTTTTATCATCGGTTTCAAGCTTGGTGAGTATGCTTTTACCCTTGATTTTTCCTTGGAACCATGTTCCTCTTCTTTACAAAAAACAGAACAGCAAACAATATCGGGCGCATCCTGTTTGGTGTAGGGGGAATCTTCTATGCCCTCAACCTCATCAGTGCCGGTATGAGCCCTCTTAAAGATTTACCACAATTCAAGGAATACATGGTAACCTTGGGACAAAATCCTATGTTTAGGAGTATTTTGCTGGTGCAGTGATTACCGTCCTCATCCAGGCCTCTTCTGCAACAATCGGGATTTCTGCAAGGTCTCTATGCAGGTGGCTTCCTTGACCTTAAAGGTTCTCTACCAGTTCTCTTCGGGGATAATATCAGGGACAACTCTAACAGTTATCATCATGCAGCTGGAGCCAATGTCTCCAGCGAAACGCGTTGCGGCAACCCACGTCTACCTTTAACGTATTTAGGAACTATTCTTTGCTTAATCTTTATTAGGTCCATTTACGTCAATGATCGAGTACTTCAAGCACTCCTTCACCTCTCACCTGAGATGACTATCGCCTTCTCTCACGGTGCCTTTAACGTAAGTAACACCATTGTACAATTTCCATTCATCGGAGCCTTGGCCTACTTTGTAACCAAGCTCATCCCTGGTGAAGATGAGGTTGTCAAGTACGAGCCCCTCTATCTCGATGAGCAACTTTGATCAAACAAGCTCCTTCAATCGCTCTAGGAAATGCCAAAAAGAAAGAACTCCTTCACTTGGGGAACTATGCATCCAAAGCTTTTTGACCTTTCTTATACCTACTATCATCGGTTGACCTGATGAAAAGGTTGCTGAAAAAAAGGGCACAAGACAGAAGAAGCCATCAATACCATCGATGAAAAACTGACTCGTTACCTCATTAGACTCTTTCAAGTGAAGCCCTTGAGCCAGAAAAGAAAGTGAAGTGCTTGACCAACATTCTTGATTCATCCCGTGATTTGGAACGGATTGGGGATCATGCAGAAGCCCTAATCAATCTGACTGACTACCTTCAACGTAAAAATGTCGAGTTCTCTGATGCTGCTTTTAGAGGAATTGGCTGAGATTTATCAAGCAAACAACTGCACTTTATCAAGGATGCCCTTGATAGTGTGGAAAACAATGATATTGAAAAAGCTCAAAGTCTGATTGAACGCCATAAAGAAATTAACAATATGGAACGCGATCTCAGAAAGACTCACATCAAACGCCTTAACAAAGGTGAGTGTTCTACACAAGCTGGAGTCAACTTTATCGACATCATTTCCCACTACACTCGTGTATCTGACCACGCCATGAACCTTGCTGAGAAGGTCATCGCTGAACAAATTTAATAAGTAAGAAATCACCTTGACTTAGGTGATTTTTTTCGTCTCTTAATCAAGAATATTTTTTCTAACGTAAAAAAAATGCTTTGATTCACAATGGAATCAAAGCATTTTAAAGAGTTCCCCAAACATAATAGCAGAAACCGCGGTTCCTCTGTACTTAGCTTCTTCCCTTTTGATAAAGCGAGCCAAGTTGATCAACTCAGGTGCTGGGTGTTTGGGATTTCTGAACAATTCAAGATTGACCAGACCTGAGAGACGGACTGCTAATAACTGCTCATTTGTAGTAGGCAATTCCTTCGCAGTCTCTAGGAGAGCAGCAACTAAATCTTCACTCAAACCCTGACGAGCATGGTTGTAGAGATCTCTTATAAGGCTTTCTAGGTTTGGTTCTGCCATCCTGACCACCTCCCTTATGTTTAATAATTTTTAATCAAATCAACCGTTGAACGATCCAATTTTTTCACCAAGACTTGCAAGAAAGCTTGAGCTTCAATAAAGTCATCCATAGCATAGAGTGTTTGATGTGAATGGATATAACGAGCGCAGACCCCGATGGTTGTAGATGGGACACCACCATTTTTCAGATGAGCTGCTCCAGCGTCCGTTCCACCCTTTCCACAGTAGTATTGGTACTTGATACCAGCTTCTTCAGCCGTTGTCAAAAGGAAATCCTTCATACCTGGGAGAAGCAAGTGACCTGGATCGTAGAAGCGAATCAAGGTTCCGTCCCCAATCTTACCTTGGCCACCGTAAACATCACCAGCAGGTGAACAGTCAACTGCCAGAAAAACTTCTGGGTCAAACTTAGTTGTGGAAGTATGAGCCCCACGAAGTCCAACTTCTTCTTGGACGTTAGAGCCAAGATAGAGTTCATTTCCGAGTTTTTGACCTGACAAGGCTTCTGCTAGCTCGCTTACCATGAGAACACCGTAGCGGTTGTCCCAAGCTTTTGAGATGATATTTTTTTCATTGGCTGTCAAGATAGCGGAGCTATCAGGGACAATGGTGTCACCCGGACGGATACCAAAAGCTTTCTGCCTCAGTCTTGTCTGCAAAACCCACCATCAAAAATGATATCTGAAATTGCTGGCATAGTTGGTCCACCTGTTCCACGAGTCAAATGTGGAGGGACAGAACCTGAGATCACAGGAATTTCACGACCGTCACGAGTAAAGAGTTTAAAGCGTTGGCTGCTGACCACCATAGGGGATTCCAGCCACCGATTTCAACGACACGGAAGGTACCATCTGGCTTAATCTCACTGACCATAAAACCAACTTCGTCCATGTGAGAAGCGACTAAAACACGGGGCGCATCGGCAGCTTCTGAATGTTTGATACCGAAAATACCACCCAAGCCATCTGTCACCACTTCATCCACGTGCGGTGTCAACTTTTCACGAAGATAAGTCCGGACAGGCGCTTCATGACCTGAGATCGCAGCCAGCTCTGTTACTTCTTTGATTTTTGAAAATAATGTTGTCATATCAGTTCCTTCTTTCTGTCCTCCATTTTACCACTTTTTATAGGAGAAGGATAGTGGGAAGGTGGATTGGTTTTTACTCAGTTTTCCAATAAAAGAGAGGGGCAGATATTATTTCAGGAATTTTTCTTTCTTTTTACATTAAATTGTCAGAAAATTTATTGACAGATTAAAAAAATCGTGTTACATTATCTCCAAGGGTATTTTTATACCAAATCTACATGAAAGGACGGGGCATGAAACTCTCTCATATTTTAACAGGCTTACTTCTACTCCTGGTCTTTCTCTCCATTACCATTGGAACCAGTGATTTTTCTTGGGAAAAATTCTTTGCTTTTGACCAACAGACCTGGCTTCTCTTTCAAGAGTCGCGTCTTCCAAGAACCATCAGTATTCTCCTTGCAGCCTCCAGTATGAGCATGGCAGGACTCCTCATGCAGACCATTACTCAAAATCAATTCGCTGCTCCAAGTACAGTCGGAACCACAGAAGCCGCTAAACTGGGAATGGTGTTAAGCCTCTTTGTCTTTCCGTCTGCGAGTCTGACCCAAAAGATGCTCTTTGCTTTTGGCTCATCCATTTTATTTACCCTCTTTTTCCTGGCCTTTATGACTATTTTTTCTGTAAAGGAAAGGTGGATGTTGCCCTTGATCGGGATCATCTATAGTGGGATTATCGGTTCTGTCACAGAAGTTATCGCCTATCGTTTCAATCTGGTTCAGAGTATGACTGCTTGGACCCAGGGCTCCTTCTCCATGATTCAGACCCATCAGTATGAGTGGCTCTTCTTAGGCCTCATTATCCTGATAGCCGTTTGGAAATTCTCCCAAACCTTCACCATCATGAATCTGGGCAAGGAAACCAGTGAAAGTTTGGGGATTTCTTACTCTCTACTTGAAAAACTGGCCCTTTTTCTGGTGGCGCTAACGACAAGTGTCACCATGATTACCGTGGGTGCCTTGCCTTTTTCTCGGAGTCATCGTTCCCCAATCTTGTCCGCAAGCGCTATGGAGATAATTTGAGTCAAACCAAACTCATCGTCGCTCTGGTCGGTGCCAATCTAGTTCTGGCCTGTGACATCCTCTCTCGAGTCTTGATTCGGCCCTATGAGCTGTCTGTCAGTCTCCTACTAGGAATCATTGGTAGTCTCGTCTTTATCCTACTTCTATGGAGAGGGGGACAAAAAGGATGCAGTTTAAAAAGCAAACATACCAAACTCTTCTGCCTTCTCATTATTCTGGCCATCGGAGCTTGCCTCCTCTACTTTTTGGCCCATCACTCAGCTGTCTGCCTTTGCCTGGAAGCTACGTTCCCAAAAAAATCATCGTTTATCTCTTGGTAGCCATCGCGACAGGGATTTTCGACCATTAGTTTTTCAAACCCCTGACGGAAAATCGCTTTCTGACGCCAAGTATTTTTGGGAATCGAATCCTTCTATGTCTTGCTACAGACCCTGCTACTGATGTTTGAAAAGCAAATTTCTACAGCTTGGAAAGTCTCCTATCTTAGAATTTCCTAGTCTTGCTTCTTGTTCAATCCCTCTTCTTTCTCGCCTTACAAGGTTACTTGAAGACGCTGATGAAGCAAAATTTGGTTTTCATCCTGCTGATCTGTCTAGCACTCGGGAAGTCTCTTTCGAAATATCAGTACCTTCCTACAAGTCCTGATGGATCCAAATGAATACGATAAACTGCAAAACAGTCTCTTTGCTTCCTTTCAACATCTCAACACTTCTATCTTATCCATCGGTTCTCTGATTATCCTCGCTTTGACCATCTTTTTCTTTCGAAAAGCAGTCGTTCTGGATGTCTTGCACCTGCAAAGAGAAACGGCTCAGATACTGGGACTCGATGTTGAAAAAGAACAGAGAGAACTCCTCTGGGGCATCGTACTTTTGACCTCAACGGCAACTGCCTTGGTAGGACCTATGGCCTTCTTTGGTTTTATGCTGGCCAACCTCACTTACCTGATTGTCAAAGATTATCGGCACAAGTTGCTCTTTATCGTGGCTATTCTAATTGGATTTATTAGTTGACCTTGGGGCAAGCCCTCATCGAACGAGTCTTTGCACTGGAAATTCGTATCAGTATGATTATCGAGAGTGTGGGTGGTCTCTTATTCTTTATCTTACTATACAGGAGGGCACGTCGGTGAAACTGGAAAACATTAACAAATCCATTCAAAAACAAGATATTTTGCAAGACATTTCGCTTGAAGTCAGTCCTCAGAAACTGACGGCCTTTATTGGTCCAAACGGTGCTGGAAAATCAACTCTCCTCTCCATCATGAGCAGACTGACCAAGAAAGATCAGGGAATTCTCAGTATCAAAGGTCGTGAAATTGAAAGTTGGAATTCGCAAGAACTGGCTCGAGAGCTTACCATCCTAAAGCAGAAGATCAATTACCAAGCCAAATTGACCGTTGAAGAACTGGTCAGTTTTGGACGTTTTCCCTACAGCCGTGGTCGACTGAAGGTAGAAGACTGGGAAAAAATCCGAGAAACTCTGGACTATCTGGAACTGACAAACTTAAAAGACCGCTACATCGATAGTTTGTCTGGTGGACAGCTCCAACGTGTCTTTATTGCCATGGTACTGGCCCAGGATACAGACTTTATCTTGCTGGACGAACCGCTCAACAACCTCGATATCAAGCAAAGTGTCAGCATGATGCAGATTCTTCGGAGACTGGTGGAGGAACTAGGGAAGACCATTATCATCGTCCTCCACGATATCAACATGGCCAGCCAGTATGCGGATGAAATTGTTGCCTTCAAGGACGGTCAAGTCTTTTGCAAGGGAACGACTGCTCAAATCATGCAGGCTGACCTGCTCAGTCAACTCTATGAGATTCCTATCACGCTGGCTGATATCAATGGCAAAAAGATCTGTATCTATAGCTAGCTATTCTGAATTCATGTTAGAGAACTCTCTGTCTCTTAGCTAACAAGCCTATCTAAGAGACCCCTACATCGTTATCACATTTTAAAAAGGAGAAATCATGAAAACATCCCTTAAACTTTATCTCACTGCCCTAGTGGCCAGCCTCTTGCTCTTTCTTGGTGCATGTAGTACAAATACAAACTCAAGCACTAGCCAGACAGAGACAAGTAGCTCTGCTCCAACAGAGATAACCATTAAAAGTTCACTAGACGAGGTCAAACTTTCAAAGGTTCCTGAAAAAGATTGTGACCTTTTGACCTCGGTGCTGCGGATACTATTCGTGCTTTAGGATTTGAAAAGAATATCGTCGGAATGCCTACAAAAACTGTTCCGACTTACCTAAAAGATCTTGCAGGAAATGTCAACAATGTGGGTTCCATGGTTGAGCCAGACCTAGAAGCCATCGCTGCTCTTGAGCCGGATTTGATTATCGCTTCTCCACGTACCCAAAAATTCGTAGACAAGTTCAAAGAAATTGCTCCAACTGTTCTCTTCCAAGCAAGCAAGGACGACTACTGGACTTCTACCAAGGCCAACATCGAATCTCTAGCAAGCGCCTTTGGTGAAACTGGTACACAGAAAGTCAAGGAAGAATTAGCCAACCTGGACAAGAGCATCCAAGAAGTCGCAACTAAAAACGAAAGTTCTGATAAAAAAGCCCTTGCTATCCTCCTCAATGAAGGAAAAATGGCTGCCTTTGGTGCCCAATCTCGTTTCTCTTTCTTGTACCAAACCTTGAAATTCAAGCCAACAGACACTCAATTTGAAGACTCTCGACACGGACAAGAAGTCAGCTTTGAAAGTGTGAAAGAAATCAATCCTGACATCCTCTTTGTCATCAACCGTACCCTTGCCATTGGTGGGGACAACTCTAGCAACGATGGCGTCCTAGAAAATGCCCTCATCGCTGAAACTCCTGCCGCTAAATGGTAAAATTATCCAACTAACACCAGACCTCTGGTATCTAAGCGGAGGCGGACTTGAATCAACTAAACTTATGATTGAAGACGCTCAAAAAGCTTTGAAATAAGCAAGAAAACCCAACATCAGGTGATGTTGGGTTTATTTTTCTTCTTGATTTCGTCTGAGGCAAAAGTGGTCTGGGACGGGGTCCTTACCTGTTTTCGACCAGGGGTGGCAACGTAAAATCCGAGCCAAGCCCATCAGAACACCCTTGAAGCCATGTTTTTCAATAGCCTGAATCATGTAGTTGGAACAAGTCGGCTCAAAGCGACAAGAGGGGGGAAAGGCTGGGGAGATAAAACGTTGGTAAAAGCGTACTGGCGCTATTAAGATGCGTTTCATTATTTCTTGGTTACAGCCATAGTGTGTAGTTGGCTGATTTCTTTTTTATTAAGGCGACGGGATTCTCCTGGACGAAGACCTGTCAAGTCTAAGTGTCCAAAACGTGTCCGAGACAACTTATCCACTTGAAGACCGACAGCTTCAAACATCTTTTTAACCTGATGATTACGTCCCTCATGGATAGTCAACTGCACTACTGAGCGATTTTTGACTGGATCCACTTTGAGAATTTCGTAAACAGCTGGCTTGGTTTTCTTGCCATCAATCTCAAGACCACGAGTCAAGGGGCGAAGATTATCCTTATTGGCCACACCTTTAACACGCGCGACATAGACCTTGTCAATCTCATTACGGGGGTGAATCATCTCATCCGTGAAGTCCCCATCATTGGTCAAAATCAAGACACCTGATGTATCCCAGTCCAAACGTCCCACAGGGTAAATGCGTTCTTTAACATTTGGTAAGAGATCCACAACTGTCTTGCGTCCCTTGTCATCTGTCACACTGGAAATCACTCCACGTGGTTTGTTAAGCAGATAGTAGACCTTTTCTTCGTTGTAGATAGGTTGACCTTCAACTTCGACCTTGTCGCCTGACTTGATAGTAGTTGCGAGTTCACGCACCACTTGACCGTTAACTGTCACCAAACCTTGCTTGATCAACTCTTCTGCTTTTCTCCTACTGGCCACACCTGCGTGGGCAATATACTTATTGATTCTCATCTTCTTCTATCCTTTCACCAAATAATTGGCTTTCTTGGGCTTGAATCTCAAGCTCATCAATCACTGGTAATTCTTCTAAATGGTTAATCCCCATGTAATCTAGGAAATAATCCGTAGTCACATAGAGGTTGGGACGCCCCAACACTTCTTTTTTCCCATCTTCTCGTATCAAGTCAAAAGCCTGCAACTTTGCCAAGGCTCCACTCGAGTTGACCCCACGAATAGCATCAATTTCTATCCGCGTGATAGGCTGCTTGTAGGCAATGATGGACAAGGTCTCAAGGGCAGCCCGAGACAAACTTTGGTTGATGGGTGCCTTGGAGTATTCCTTCAAAATCGCTGCAAATTGAGGCTTGGTGACCAATCTGTATGCACCACCTGTCTCTATCAGGGACAAGCTCGACTCTTGGTCTTTTTCATACTTCTGGGCTAATTTTTCTAAACTCTGTTGGATGCCTGTCGGTGGAAGTGAGAGGAGTTCAGCCAACTGACGGACTCGAATCCCATCTTCACCTGCTACAAACAAGAGCGCTTCTATTTCTGCTAAAGTACTCATCTTTCCTCTCTATCAAGTCTAGCTTTGTGCCTCTTGACTTTCTTCCTTCTTTTCCATGAGATAGATATCTCCAAAACTCTCCTCTTGCACGAGAATCAGTTCCTGGGTTTTGATTAACTCTAGGGTTGCCAAAAAGAGGGTAATAACCTCTTGAACATTCTGGGCTTCCTTGAACAAATCCTGCAAACGCAACTGGTCTCGTCCAGACAAGGACTCTTTTACGATGACCATCATGTCCTCAATCTTATACTCATCCCGCAAAATGGTCGTGTGATTCTGTGCGAACTCCTCTTTTTTTCTTAGCTAGGATATTTGAAAAAGCCAAAAAGAGGTCAATGGTCGTCTTGTCATGTACAAGCTCTGCATCTTCGTAAATCAACTCTGTCGGCGCTTTGGAATAGTACTGAGCCCGATCTTGGTGCTTAGCCTCCAAGTGCTCACCCAGGAGTTTGAACTTGCGGTATTCTTCGATTTGGGAGAGAAGGTCCTGCTCCAGGTCATCTTCCAAGTCTGTCACTTCTGCTACCTTTGGCAAGAGCTTGCGGCTCTTGATCAGCATGAGCTGACTGGCCATGACCATGTACTCGCCCGTCACTTCCAGACGCATAGCCTGCAGAGTTGAGACATAGGCTAGATACTGTTCGATAACTTCTGTAATAGGCACATCGTAGATATCCATCTGATACTTTGAGACCAGGTGCAAAAAGCAAGTCCAGCGGCCCTTCAAAAATCTTTTTAATTTAATATCCATTATCTATATTTTTTTCTAAGGTCAGGACTGTTTTTAATCCTAATTTTTTTGCAATTTCGTACAAATCGACCTTGTTTTCTATTTGTCTTAGAATGAACTGTTCCCGCAAGGCTTGGGCTGATAAGGCTGGGAACCCCTTCTCCTTGACAAAGGACTCCAGCTGACGAAAGGCCCATTGACGAGAATAGGCTTTCCCTCCCCTTTCAAAGAGATAGGTCTGCCCCATCAAGGGTTCCAATTCTGGAGTCAAGGTCGTGGGTATGGTGACAATCCTCTGTTGGGAAGCCTTGCTGATTCTCAACACTTGAAAATCCAGATTGATATCTGCAACCTTAAGGGCTAAAATCTCACTTGGCAAGAGCCCTATTTCCAAGATAAGAAGCGCCAGCAAAGCGTCCTTCTGGATAATTACTTTCCTGCCAAAAAGAGTCTAAATTTAGAATCTCTGGTTTTTCAGTCTTCTTTTCAGCTTGTTTGGCTAATTCCAAACGGTAAAAACTGTCCACCTCTCCTTTTCGATAGAGAAAGTAGAGAAATTGGTTACAGGCCGAAAGTTTTCGCTTCTGGGCGCTAATTTTTAGATTGGCTAGCTGGCCTTGGTAAATCTTAAGACTGGTCTCAGAGATCCGCTCACCTACAATGTCTAAAAATTGCTCCAGATCATACTTATAAGACTGCTTGGAATTGGCAGACAAGCCCTGCTTTCCCTCTAAAAAGTCTGAAATCCTCTCTCTCATTTGCATCGAATCTCATATTCCTTACTAAAGTCATGTAAGAGAGCATTAACGGCCTTGAGGATGGACTTGCGCGTGATGATTCCTTGGAAAATTCCTTCATCATCTACAACTGGCAAGAAGGGTTCATCCACCAGTTTATGGAGAACCTCAGTGATATTATAGTCTGGAGCGACGACTGCCACATCTGTCTTGGTCATATTGACGATGTCTGTCTTTGCCATCTGCTCATCCGTCAAACCTTGCTCCATTTGATAAGCCAAAATGTCTCTCAGACCAATGGTTCCGACAAAGCGTTTGTCAAAAGTCACAACAGGGATACGGGTATAAGTGATTTGGCTCAACACCAAAATTGCATGGTCAGCGTTATGGGTATCAATCAAAGCTGCTAGATTTTCAGCAGGGGTAAGAAAAGTCTCTTCCTGCTCCAATAAAAATGCTTCAAATTCTTTGGCAATCATCGAGCAAACTCCTTGGACAAGCCTGGATAAACCTCATGGTCACGTGTCAAAAAGTCTACTTTGAAATAGCTGTCATCAATCTCCACACGAGCATAGAGGCATTCTCTGATGGTTCCTCGTGGCTGGCTGATGGAGCCTGGATTTAAAAAGAGTGTTTTGCCTTCCATCCAAGCATTTGGCACATGCAAGTGACCATAGAGACAGATATCGGCATCTTCTTCCTGAGCCCAGTAGTCCAACTTTTGAAAGTTGAAATTGATATCAAACAAGTGTCCATGGGTCTGGATGATCTTGGTCGGACCAAGTTGAGTCACCAACCGTTCTGGGTAGCCAGCATATAAGTCCATATTTCCTTTGACGACATGAATGCCTTCCCAGAGCGGAGAGTCTGGACGGAGTTCTGAGTCACCATCGTGAAAAATGGCATCAACTTTCCCCAGATAGCGGTCACGAATTTCTTCCACAATCAAGCTATCTCCGTGGGAGTCACTCATTACAATGATGGTTTGCTTTGCCATGATGGAAATACCTCCAAAAGTTTCTTAACGGCTAAGGCACGGTGGGATTGGCTATTTTTCTCTTCCATGGTTAACTCAGCTGAGGATTTGCCTGTCTCTCCTACAAGGAAGAGGGGATCATAACCAAAGCCATTTTCGCCCTTGGGTTCAAAGTTGATATAACCTGGCCAGTCAGCTTCAACCACTAGGCTTTCCTTACCTGGACTAGCTACAACTAGGGTTGTGTGGAACTGAGCTGAACGATCTTTGAGCTCAAAGACCATGGCCAATTCGTGCAAGAGTTTGGCGTTGTTTTCACGATCAGTCGCTCCCACACCTGCAAAACGGGCTGACCAGACACCTGGCAAGCCACCGAGGACATCGACTTTGAGACCTGAGTCGTCTGCCAAAACCATCTTGCCAGTTAATTTGGAAATGGTTTCTGCCTTGAGGCGGGCATTTTCTTCAAAGGTCATGCCTGTTTCAGCTACTTCAGGCAGATCTGGATAGTCATTGAGATTTTCCACGTCGTAACCCTAACTTTGTCAAAAGATAGCTCGGAATTCCTTGGTCTTGCCCTTCGTTACGAGTCGCAATGAGCAGAGTTTCTCTGACCTTACTAGTTTCAAAGAAGGCTTCTACATCAACTCCTTCTTTAGGCAATTCTACATGCAAAAGCTTTCCATTTTCAACCAAGAGCAGGGCTCCCTGACGTTGGATGACTTCTAGATTGCGACCTGCTTCGGCATTTAAAATCTCAACGATAAAGGAGAGCAGTCGGAAGTTAGAAGACCAGCGCATCACCGTTATTGTAATCGGAAAGCCCTTTTCCTCGTCACGAAAAATCCGCGCTAAATCCATAAAATCAAGCTCGAGAGGATCTTTGATAAGGCTATAGATACCTCCATAGACATCCCAGACACCGACATACCAGTCCTGGTCATCCTTGTATTCATAAATTTTGTTTGTCATAAAGTTACATGCTCCACATGAATCTCTTTTTCCAGCCATTCTGCTCCAATCTGGGCAAAACTTTGGCTATTGGCGGTTGTATAAAAACGATGTTGAAGAGGTCCCGCATCTCGGCTACGATTGATTTCAAAATAGTTAAGCAAAACCGAGATATCCCGCACACACTCTGCCCCACTATCGATGAGCTGAACCTTTGGTCCCATAACATTTTGGATGATGGGGCGAAGGAGTGGGTAATGGGTACAACCCAAAATCAGGCTATCCACCTTTCCAACCAAGGGACGCAGGGTTTCATAGACCACTTTCTTGGTGACACTGGTTGACAGGGCACCAGACTCCACCAAGGGAGCAAACTTGGGACAGGCCAAACTCTCCACCTGTAAGTCCGGATCCAGATCATGGATTTTCTGACGATAGATGTCTGATTGGACCGTCATGGGTGTTCCAATCACCCCAATTTTCCCACCTTGACTGGACTTGATAGCTGCCGAAGCTCCTGGCAATATCACACCTAGAACGGGAATGTCTAGTTTCGCCTTGATTTCTTCCCAGACGACCGCAGTCGCAGTATTACAAGCAATGACAATCATCTTGACATCCTTGGTCAAGAGAAAGTTGACCAACTGCCAAGTATATTCACGAATTTGCTCAGCAGGACGGGGACCATAGGGCGCCCGAGCCGAATCTCCAATATAGACGATTTCTTCATGGGGAAGCTGGCGCATGAGCTCACGAACAACAGTCAAGCCCCCGACACCCGAATCCAAAAAACCAATTGGTCGATTATCCATACAGTCTTCTTTCTAGTCTTCTTTTTCTGATTGATAGTTCATCATAATTACTCGTCCTAAATGAACGGATAGACAGCTTGATAGAATGGCAACTGCCTCTCTCTTAATCATAATCAAATATCAATAGAATGCAAGGAAAAAGTCTTATCCTTGAGAACTATTGAACATAGTGAGAAGTCTGGAACTTTCATCCCAGACTTTTCCTATTTATTTCTTTTTATTGTTAGCAAGGGCTGCTTTTTGTTGGCGGATAATTTGGTGGTAAACTTGTTGTACCTTGGCTTCGCTTGGTTTTTGACCATTTGCACTCAAGAGAGCACGAACTGCCTCAGCGTTCAAACGTGGGTTGTCTGCAAATTCTTTTTCGATTTGCTTACGAACCAAGTACATCCCTCCAAGAGCTCCTCCTAGAAAAGCTAGCACAATCAAGATAATTGCTAAAAGTAAATCCATTCTTTTTCTCCTGTTTCTTTTTGAGTCTTCTATATTATACCATAAAGTGACTTTCCTGACTAGTTTGTTTTACGCTTTCAAGAGAGGGTTAAGCCAATTCTAAGCTAGTCTTACAATCAGATTGAACTATGAAATTACGAATAATTCCACCCTTTCCTCTCTTTCTTCTACTATTTTAAGAAAAAGCATTCTCAAATATGTTTTCCACTAAAAATCTCTTGACATAATAATAGGTAATCAGTAGAATAGGATTTAAATAGAAACAAAATAAGCGGACTTGTTTTACAAAATGTAAACGGTTCCAAAAATTAAAGGAGATTTCTATGGACAAAAGATTTTTGGAGAAATCCTGTCGCTATAGCATCCGAAAACTGACGGTTGGGACTGCTTCTGTTTTGCTGGGGGCTGTTTTTCTAGTCAACCACACTGTAGCCGCAGACAGTGTGGAGGTCAAGCAAACTGAACCAACCTCTGTCGAAGCTATCACTAAGCCTGATAGTGAACCCAAAGCAGCTGAAATTACTGAAACTACAAATCCGTCTCTAGCAGAAAGTCCAGTAGTTTCCGAAAGCAAGCTAGCCGAAGAGACTCAGACAATAAATAGTCAAGCTAGTGAAGAAGCCATTGTAGAAGCTAAAGAACATAAGGAACCTGAAAAAGCAGATCAGCCTGTGACAAAGCAAGAAAACTATCAACTCAACTACGATCAGCCAACAGCTCCTTCCTACGATGGATGGGAAAAACAAGTCCTCCCTGTTGGGAATGGAGAAATGGGAGCCAAGATCTTTGGACTGATTGGCGAAGAAAGAATCCAGTATAACGAAAAGACCCTCTGGTCAGGAGGTCCCCAACCTGATAGCACCGATTATAACGGAGGGAACTACAAGGATCGCTATAAGGTCTTGGCAGAGATTCGTAAAGCTCTCGAAGATGGAGACCGCCAAAAAGCCAAACAACTAGCTGAACAAAATCTAGTTGGACCAAACAACGCCCAGTATGGACGTTACCTAGCCTTTGGGGATATCTTCATGGTCTTTAATAACCAGAAGAAAGGGCTTGATACTGTAACAGACTATCACCGCGGTTTGGACATCACAGAAGCCACTACGACCACTTCTTATACCCAAGATGGGACTACCTTCAAACGCGAAACCTTCTCCAGCTATCCTGATGATGTCACCGTGACCCACTTGACTAAAAAAGGAAATAAGACGCTTGACTTTACCCTTTGGAACAGCTTGACAGAAGACTTGCTTGCTAACGGCAACTACTCTTGGGAATATTCCAACTATAAGAACGGTCATGTCACTACAGATGAAAATGGAATCCTTCTAAAAGGGACTGTCAAAGATAACGGCCTCAAATTTGCATCCTATCTAGGAATTAAAACGGACGGAAAAGTCACTGTTCAGAATGAGACTCTAACCGTTACAGGTGCAAGCTATGCGACCCTCTATCTCAGCGCCAAAACTACTTTGCTCAAAATCCAAAAACCAATTATCGAAAGGACATTGACCTCGAAAAAACGGTTAAAGGCATTGTAGAAGCCGCTAAGGTCAAAGACTACGAGACACTTAAAAAGGACCATATCAAGGATTATCAAAGTCTCTTTAATCGCGTTAAACTAAACCTAGGTGGAAGCAAGACTGCTCAAACGACAAAAGAGGCCCTTCAAAGCTATAACCCAGAAAAAGGGCAAAAATTGGAAGAACTCTTCTTCCAATACGGACGTTATTTATTGATTAGCTCGTCTCGTGATCGGACAGATGCCCTTCCTGCCAATCTACAAGGAGTCTGGAATGCTGTAGACAATCCACCTTGGAATGCTGACTACCACCTCAATGTCAATTTGCAAATGAACTATTGGCCAGCATACATGAGCAACCTTGCTGAAACAGCCAAGCCAATGATCAATTATATTGACGACATGCGCTATTATGGTCGTATCGCTGCCAAGGAATACGCAGGTATCGAATCCAAAGACGGACAAGAAAATGGTTGGCTGGTCCACACTCAGGCAACTCCATTTGGCTGGACTACTCCTGGTTGGAATTACTATTGGGGGTGGTCTCCAGCTGCTAATGCTTGGATGATGCAGAACGTCTATGACTACTATAAATTCACCAAGGACGAGACTTATCTCAAAGAAAAGATTTATCCTATGCTCAAGGAAACTGCCAAGTTCTGGAACTCCTTCTTGCACTATGATCAAGCCAGCGACCGTTGGGTGTCTTCTCCATCCTACTCACCAGAACACGGTACCATCACCATCGGAAACACCTTTGACCAATCGCTAGTTTGGCAGCTATTCCACGACTATATGGAAGTCGCCAACCATCTGAAAGTCGACCAAGACTTAGTCACAGAAGTCAAGGCTAAATTTGACAAACTCAAACCACTTCACATCAACAAAGAAGGACGTATCAAGGAATGGTACGAGGAGGACAGTCCACAATTCACCAATGAAGGGATTGAAAATAACCACCGTCACGTTTCTCATCTGGTTGGTCTCTTCCCTGGTACGCTCTTTAGCAAAGATCAAGCTGAATACCTAGAAGCTGCGCGTGCTACCCTCAATCACCGTGGAGATGGTGGTACTGGTTGGTCTAAGGCCAATAAAATCAACCTCTGGGCTCGCCTCTTGGACGGTAATCGTGCCCATCGCTTACTCGCTGAACAGCTCAAATACTCAACCCTAGAAAACCTTTGGGATACCCACGCGCCATTCCAAATTGACGGAAACTTTGGAGCAACTAGTGGTATGGCAGAAATGCTCCTGCAATCTCATACCGGCTATATTGCACCATTGCCAGCCCTTCCAGATGCTTGGAAAGACGGTCAGGTTTCTGGCTTGGTTGCCCGTGGTAACTTTGAAGTCAGCATGAAGTGGAAAGATAAGAACTTGCAAAACTTGTCCTTCCTTTCAAATGTCGGTGGAGACCTAGTTGTAGACTATCCAAATATCGAAGCCAGTCAGATCAAAGTCAATGGCAAACCAGTCAAGGCAACGATTCTTAAAAACAATCGCATCCAACTAGCAACACAAAAAGGTGACGTCATTACCTTTGAACACTTCCCTGGCCGTGTAACCAGTCTGACAGCCGTTCGGCAAAATGGAGTCACTGCCGAACTTACCTTTAACCAAGTAGAAGGCGCTACCCACTATGTCATCCAAAGACAAGTGAAAGACGCATCTGGCCAAACTTCTGCGACCAGAGAATTTGCAACCAATCAAACCCACTTTATTGACCGATCACTAGATCCTCAACTCACCTACACCTATACTGTCAAGGCTATGCTGGGCGAGCTTGCCACACAAGTTTCTGAACAGGCCACTGTCGAAACCTATAACGAGTTGATGGACGACCGAGATAGCCGTATCCAGTACGGAGCTGCCTTTGGAAACTGGGCAGACTCAGAATTATTTGGAGGAACAGAGAAATTTGCTGACCTTTCAAAAGGAGACTACACAGACGAAGACATCACTGCTACCATTCCTTTCACTGGCGTTGGTATCGAAATCTATGGACTGAAATCGTCTGAACTAGGTCTTGCCACTGCTAAAATTGATGGCAAAGAGGTCGGCGAGCTTGACTTCCATACTGCTGGAGCAACTGAAAAAGGTAGTCTCATCGGTCGCTTCACAGGATTGTCTGACGGACCTCACACATTGACTCTTAGTGTTAAACGTGAGCACAAAGGACGTGGTAGTGAGCGCTCGAAAATTTCATTAGACTACTTCAAGATCCTAGCAGGAGCAGGCAACACGATTGAAAAAATGGATGATCGTGATTCGCGCATCCAATATGGTTCCCAGTTTAAGGACTGGTCTGACCCTGAACTCTACGGTGGTACGGAAAAATACGCTGACATCAACAACAGCGACTCTAGTGCAGCTTCAGAAGCTCAGGCAACTATTTCCTTTAGAGGAACGGGCATTCGTATCTATGGTTTGAAGAGCCTTGCGCTTGGACGAGCACGTGTTACATTAGATGGCAAAGAAATGCCAAGTCTAGACTTCTACACTTCAGGTGCAACCGAAAAGAGAGCTTTTATTGGAGAATTTACAAACCTTACTGACGGTCCGCACACCCTGACATTACAAGTTGACCCAGATTCGCCAGAAGGTCGCAAGAAAATCTCTCTAGACTCCTTTGATATCATCAAAGCCCCTGCTGTTGGTCTAGATAGCCCGAGCATTGCGCCTCTTAAGGAAAATGACAAAACCATTTCCTTAAGCCTACCAGCTGGAGATTGGGAAGCCATCGCAGTAACCTTCCCAGGAGTCAAAGATCCTCTAGTCTTGCGCAAAGTGGACGAAACGCATCTGGTTACAAGTGGAGATCAGACTATCCTATCAATCCAAGACAATCAAGTTCAAATCCCAATCCCTGACGAAACCAATCGCAAAGCTGGAAATGCCATTGAAGCTTATAGCATTCAAGGAAATACCACAAGCAGCCCTATCGTAGCCGTCTTTACTAAAAAGGATGAAAAGAAAGTCGATGAGAAGCAACCAACTACAAGCAAGGGAGAGGAACCAGCTCCTACTGTTGAAAAAACTGAGTACACTGATCCTATCGGGACTGCAGGACAAGAGGAACCGCCTACAGTGACAATTCCTGAATACACTGATCCTATCGGAACTGCAGGGCAAGAAGAGCCACCTACTGTTGAAATTCCAGAATATACCAAACCTATCGGAACAGCAGGTCAAGAGGAAGCTCCTACTGTTGAAAAACCTGAATACACCAAACCTATCGGAACTAGTGGAGATCAGGCCGCTCCAACCCTTACCCTTCCTGACTATCCAGTTCGAGTCTTAAAAGATAAGGAGACTGGAGTAGAGATCATCGGTGGAGTCAGTGACCTAGAAGGAATTTCTCACATCTCTAGCCGACGTGTCCTAGCTCAGGAACTCTTTGGCAAGACCTATGATGCTTACGACCTACAACTTAAAAATCCAACAGATCATAGCTTGCAGCCAAAAGGCTCTGTCTTGGTTCGCTTGCCTATTTCAGCTAGCGTAGAAAATATCTACTACATCACTCCGACCAAGGAGTTGCAAACCCTTGATTTCACCGTTCGAGGCGGAAAGGCAGAATTCATCACTAATCATTTCAGTACCTATGCTGTCGTCTATCAAGCTGCTGGAACAAGCTCTAACACAGAGGAAAAACCAAGTGCTTCAGATGAAGAAACCTTGGCACACGAGACTGAACAACTTTCATCTAGTCCTAGCCTTGCTAAAACTGGATATCATTCTCCTAAAGAACAACTTCCAGCAACAGGGGAAGCATCCAACCCACTCCTCTTCTTAGCAGGCCTCAGCCTAGCCCTCACAGCCACTTTTATGTTAAAAGGAAGAAAGGATGACTCCAACTAACCTTTAAGCACACAAAAACAGGATGAAGATCACCTTCATCCTGTTTTATTTTTAATCAAAAGTTAGTTTTACAGTAGGTATAAAAAGGCTAAGGTCAAGAGACTTGCTAGAAGCCCAACTCCCCAAAAGAAGAAGTCAACTTTCCACTCGCTCCAAGGATTGCCCTTGCCTGAGAATCCTCCAAGCTCAAAATGATGATGCACAGGTGTCATACGGAAAATACGCTTTCCACCACTAAATTTGAAGTAGGTAACCTGCATCATAACAGAGCTTGTCTCAAAGACATAGATAATCCCAATCAGCAAAAGAGTCCATTCTTGGTGGAGGGCCATAGAGATTGCTGCCAACATCCCACCTAGAGCCAAACTTCCCACATCTCCCATAAAGACCTTGGCAGGTTTGTGGTTAAAGACGAAGAAACCTAGCAAACCACCAATCATGGCAAGAATCACAAGAAGAATATCCAGTTGATTTTGCATATAAGCAATCACACCGTAGGCCGACAGGCTAATCACTACGGAAATACTTGCTAAGCCGTCGATCCCGTCCGTCAGATTCACCGCATTTGAAAAGCCAACTAGCCAGAAAAGGGCAAAGAAGATATAGAAAATACCCAGATGAACTTGGTAGCCAAAAACTGAAAGCATGTCGCCACCGCGCTCATAAAAGAGGTAGAAAATCACTCCTCCAAGCAACTGGAGAGCAAGCTTTTGCTTAGGATTCAATCCTTCGTTGATCTTACGGAAAATTTTGAGGAAATCATCCAAAAAACCTACCAAACCATACAAAACCAAGATAAACAAAATCATGCCTACATTGTTAGTCAATTGTTGGGTAAAGAGAGCGACAAGGAAGCTCACTACTACTGCAACGATCAGGAAGACAAGACCTCCCATGGTTGGAGTCCCAGCTTTAGCTTGGTGTTGCTTGACATCCTCGTGCATCTGCTGTCCTGTAATCTGTGCTTTTCGATAAAATCGGATAAAGGCTGGAATACCTATCAAGGTCAATAGAAAGGCTAGAACTCCAGCATTAATGGAACTAATCATGTTAATCTCCTAAAGTTATTTTCATTTTTTTAAGGTCTTTGAGAGCTGTATTGGCACGGACACTTTGTTTCTTGACCGTTTTGCCACTACCTTCCCACTCGACTTCTATATTCAGCCATTTGGCAAATGTTTGCACATTTTCATCTGTCCAGCCATACATATCAGGCATTTCTTCGACCTTATCAGATAGGATCAAGATCTGCTGATTAGCTTCCAAATTATCTCCTTCAGAAACCGAGAGTTCCTTGATATTGGTTCCTGTTCCGATAACGATTGGTTGGACAAGGTTACGACGCAATTCCTCTGCTAGGTCACCCGGAGTAAAGTCCTTGGTAGCTGGCATAGCATAGCTTGTCGTCTTGCTGACCTGATCCAAGCTCTTGGCAGTTGACTGAAGATTGAGGGATTCTTTCATGGCAGAGGCTCGCTCAAGGATTGGGTTGGCAAACTCTCCCAGCTGAACACCCGAATAATGCACTGGCTGTTGCACCGTCACATAGAGGATAAAGTCAGGATTTTCTGCAGGATGCATCGACACAACAGAGAAGATATAGTTGGTTTCACCTGTAAGGTAACCCCCATTCTTCTCATCGGCAATCTGAGCAGTCCCTGATTTCAGGGCGACATTCTGACCTGGAACATTGACATTCGGCTTTCCTATGCTGTGGTTGTACATGGTACCGTAGACAGGATCTGTTCCGACCATGACCATGTGCTCCCGAGTAGAGGACGCTGCTGCTTTTGACACAGGATTTCCGACAATTTCCTTTTGAGACTTACGAACAGACTGGTCATTTGGATCATAGAGGGCACTGATAAATTTCGGCTCCAACATAACCCCATCGTTGGCAATAGCTGTAAAAGCACGAAGCATCTGGGTCTGGGTGACAGAGATCCCTTGTCCAAATGAACTCATGGCGATATTAACAATGTTATCAGCAGGTAATTGACCTGTGTACTCATCTGTCAGACCAAAACGGGTCGGTACTCCAAACTTAAAGCGGTTAAGGTAGTCCAACCAGGTTGCATCTCCCATCTTTTGCTCAAGCAAGGTCATTCCGATATTACTTGAGTGAGCAAATCCTTGAGAGAAGGTCATGGTGCTACCACTAGTCAATCCTTCATTGACGTCCCAGTCTCGAATGGTCGCATCAGCTATTTTCAATTCACTACTGTTAAAGTACTCGCCACCAGGGAAGGTATTGTTATCAATAGCTGAGGCCAACATCATCACCTTCATAGTTGATCCTGGCTCATAGTTACTTTGATAGAGGATATCACGCCAGACAAAGTCTTTTGTGATGCCATCCTTGGTATCAGCATTGAAGGTCGGCCGTTGGGTTGTAGCCAGGATTTCCCCTGTCTTAGCGCTGACCAAGGTAGCCGTCATATACTTGCCTTTTACCTTTTCCTGGAAGGCATCCATCTGAGTTTCCATAAAGGATTGCAAGGGACTAGAAAGGGTTGTGTAGACATCCTTTCCATCTACCGTTTGTTGGGAAGCTTGATCTGTACCCGGAACAATATTTCCCAGGCGATCCTTCTCATAGGTGATAATCCCATCTGTACCCGCCAGAATGCTATTTAAAGAACTCTCCAAACCAGATGTTCCAATCAAGCTCTTGGTACCATCCTCATTTTCATGAAGTTGCGCTAAACCAATAAAGGAAGAAGCAAACTGTCCATTGGGATAACTACGGTTAGGGCTTGTTGTAAAGTCAACCCCCTCGACACCAGCAGTTTTGAGGTCATTTTTAATAGCCATCATATTGGCATAGGTAATCCCATTTCCCTTGGTACCAAAAGACACCTGTTTTAGATCTGGCTGAGAAAGCTGTTCTTTGACATAGGACTCCTCCATATCCAGATACTTATGGAAAATTTCAGCTACCTTATTAAATTGAGAATCCTCTACATAGAGAATTTTGCCTGTTGCTGACTTGTAGGTCTTGTCAATAATAGCATAGATATTATAAGATGTCGCATCTTCTGCAATAGGCGTCCCATTTCGATCATAAATGGTCCCCCGCTTGGCTGGAATCGTCTTGGTTGTTTGGTGAACCTTTTTGGCTTCTTGAACCAAGTCCTTACCAAATTTTTTACCCGTTCCGATAATGACCGCAAAGTTGACCAAAAAGACAGCGAAGAGTATGACAGCCAATAAACTCAGGCTTTTCCCTACTCTTCGACGGTTTTCTTCTGGAGATTTGCGATTACGAACGGCATAACGGATGATTTTTTCTTTCCACTGTTTCATTTCTTACTCCGTTGCTCGGATATTTTCGTTATTCAGCTGCAAATTCTTAGAGTTTGCAATTTCTTTCAAACGTTCTGAACGAATCAATTCATTGACCTCTTGCTTGGCATCGTCGAGCTCTGTTTTCTTTTCTTCGATTTGAGCATTGACCTTGGTCAATTCATTCTGAACTTGTAATAGCTTGGTCTGCATAAACACAACGCTAACTGCCAGGATAATCATTGTTGCAGCAATCGAAACATAGAAGGCCTTTTCCACACGTGAAAAACCTTTAAACTTCGTTTGCAATAACTGGCTTGTTTTTTCAATTCTTTCTGCCATGTTTTTCCTCTTACTTGTGAATTTTTCTGGCCACGCGCAACTTGGCTGAATGCGAACGATTGTTGGCTACTAGCTCTTCGGCACTTGGCACGATTGGCTTACGGGATACCAATTCCATCTTAGGCTTAAGATCATCTGGAATGAAGGGCAAGCCTTTTGGAACTTCCACTGTAGAAGCCTCCTTAAACAACTGCTTGGTCAAGCGGTCTTCCAACGAATGGAAGGTAATGACCGAGATTCTACCATCCAGAGCCAGCATGTCCATGGCCTGCTGGATAGACTCATCTGCTGCCCCCAGCTCATCATTGACTTCGATTCGGATAGCCTGGAAAATCTGCTTGGCAGGATGACCCTTTTTCTTGAGCTCCTTGGCAGGCTTTGCCGACTTGATAATCTCTGCCAACTCAGTCGTCGTCTCAATTGGTTTCACCTTACGCGCTTGCTCAATCTTGCGGGCAATCTGTTTAGAAAACTTATCCTCACCATACTTGAAAAAGATCCGAACCAAGTCATGATAGTCATAATGATTGACAACTTCATAGGCTGTCAGACTAGCTTCCTGATTCATCCGCATATCCAGTGGTGCATCTTTTTTATAAGAAAAGCCACGCTCACGCTGATCCAGCTGAGGACTGGACACTCCCAAGTCATAACAAATTCCATCAATTTCCTGGACACCAGCCTCCTGCAAACGTGCCTGCAAATGACGGAAGTTATCCTTGATAAAGGTTACCATCCCCTTTTCGATATAGGGTGCCAACCGTTTTTGCGCATTGTCAATGGCATTCTGGTCCTGGTCAAAGGCATAGAGATGCCCTTTTTCGCTCAATTTACTTAATAAATATTCGCTATGGCCCGCTCCGCCCAAAGTCGCATCAACGTAGATACCGTCAGGTTTTACGTCAAGCATATCAATCGTTTCATGAAGCAAGACCGTTACATGATGAAATTCTTTTGTCATATCTTATCTATTTTACCACAAATCCGACCAGCTTGCACTTGTCAGACGAGGCTAAGTTTCTTCGAAAAAAATTCCCCAAAAAAATGTCATATATACTTGACACCTCACCTCCAAAAGAATATAATATAGTCAAATATATGCGACATATCAAAAAGGAGACCCTATGAATCGTGTCAAAGAATTCCGCAAGGAACTGGGCATTTCTCAGCTCGAGCTCGCCAAAGATATCGGTGTCTCGAGACAGACCATCAACATGATTGAAAACGACAAGTACAATCCAACCCTGGAACTCTGTCTCAATCTCGCCCGCAGCCTCCAAACTGACCTTAATAGTCTCTTTTGGGAAGACGATTTTTAAAAAAGGAGCAAACAAATGAAAAAAGAAACTCTCACTGACAAACTTATCAAACGCATATACGGTATTTCTGGTCCCCTTGACGAACACAAACGGCGCGAAGCCGATCGTATCGGGAATCAGGTCTTTATTGTCCTCTTTTATCTGATGACATTTGGCAATCTCATTCCCTTTGTCCTTGCTTATAAATACCCGCAAATTGTCGCTATTGGTTATCCTCTCGTGGTGTTTGGCATTTCGATGATGGCTGCCCTCTATGTGGTCTCCCAAACCAAGAAAACGGGCATCACAGCTATTGATACCGAAATGTTAAGCCAAAAAGAAAGTAAACAGCTACATTTTCCTGGTCTAAGAGTCGGTCTGATCTATGGCATAGCGATATTTTTTATAGTGCCACTCATCGATACTCTAACAAGTGAAAATCCAAATTTCATCAGTTCTCTTCTGAATTCAAAACATATTTTAAAAACTATACTGGGAGCGTTCTTTTTTGGACTGATGATGCAAATTGTTGTCTCTCTTCGCATTCAAAAGGCAAAGAAAGACCAAGAAGACGACTAGGAGGTGCCTTATGAAATCACTAGCTAGACTACTGATCATTCATGTTTTTATCAGTATTTTCCTTTCCTTCGCTCTTATTTCAGGAGCTGTTTCTCATACAGTTTTAATACTATTACTCCTCTTTCTTCCTGTACTCAATAAAGGACTTGAGAAAATGCAATCAAAACGGGTACCTATCCTCAACGCTGCCCTCTTCTTCCTCCTTATATCCTTTCCACAACTTTTAACCAACCCTGTCCAATGGAAATTTTCAATATTCCTAGTCATAACCATTATTTCAAGTTTGGCCTACTTCTATAACTTTTATCAAGTAGTTAAAGAAGGAGATCGAAAACAGTTGATTTAGGAGATTACTCCCATAATTTCTCATTTTATAGGCAAACAATCCCATCCAGCTCATACTAGATGGGATTCTTTTATTTCTTAACAGAGGTTGCAAGTCATTTCCCTTTCATCTTAGAAAGTCGACTCTTTCCAACTCACACTACAATCCAAGACTTGTTGCCTTTCTTCTTGATTGCGGCCTTCAATCTGATCAATCAAAATCTTTGTAGCCTGTTGTCCTTCTTCAAAGGCGGGCTGAACCAGCGTCGAAACACTTGGAGAAGAAAAGCAAGTCCACTCCGTATTGTCAAAACCAATCAACCCAACTTGTGGCAAGTTATAGTTCAACTCTTTGATAACGGTAAAGACTAGAGGTAGGGCCCAACAGTTAGGAACAAATACCAGAGTTTTTTCATCGAGATTGATTTCTTTTTGTAAAAATTCCTTAATTTGTTCCAAATTCGTATGCTTATCTTCAATGGTTAGACTGGCGTGGCGCATATTAGCATCTGTTAAAGCATCCACAAAACCACTTGCCCGCTCAATCCGAGTACTCAAACGACTCGTATCCGCTGTAATCAAAAGAAAATGCTCATAACCTTTTTCGATACATGACTGGGTCATGTCATAAACGGCATCATAGTTATTGGTTTTGACCCAGCTAGTCCGGTGTTCATAGAGCTGACTATCAAAAAAGACCATTTTCTTCTTTTTCTCATCGATAATACGAGAATATTTTCGGAAATTAGAGGTCGGCTGAATAATAAAGCCGTCTACTCCCAAGAGAAGCATGCTTTCAATATACCTGTCCTCACTCTCTTGGCTGTAATTACTATTTCCTATCATTACCTGGTAGCCATTCTGGCTGGCGATATCCTCAATTCCCTTAACAATTTGGTTTGAGAAACTGTTGGTAATATCACCAATCAAGACACCAATTAATTTTGTTCGTTTGGAGTTTAAGCTACGCGCAACAATGCTCGGTTTGTAATTTGTTTCATGAATAACTTTTTCAATCTTTTCACGTGTCTCTCGGGACATTTTTTCATATTTCCCGTTTAGGTAAAATGACACGGTTGTTTTCGAGGTCTGAGCCATTTCCGCAATGTCTTTTATGGTCAGTTTCTTCTCCAATCTAAAACACCTCCTACTAATACTTAGTATAACATATTTACTGTTCAAAAAGCCTATTTCTAGCACTGCAAGCGAATCATTCTCTCATTTATTTTATCATATACTAGACATTTTCCACGCATTTTTGTTCCGTCAACGAGGCACAATTTTTCACCTATACAAATATCCTCGCTTAACAACAGAATCAGCTTATCTGTTTCGTCATTTTTCACTTCAAAAGCCAGAGCATTTTCTACTTCATGACCATCTGTCTGGTAGATAGAATGACGGGTGATTTCAAAACTCTCATGCGCAATGATGGTATAATCCAGCATCTGATTCTCAAAGAATTGGTGTTTCGTGAGTTTGCTACTTTTTTCAAGCTCATTGTATTTAGGAGAAATAATGGTATCTTCCAAATCAAAATCAACTTCACTCCATAGTTTCAACTGATTGATTTTCCCATCTTGATAGGTCACATCCTTGTCAAGGATAAACTGAGTCAACGACTCATGCTGACCTTGACACCTGATGTCATCTACCAAGAGCCACACATCCTCTGCTAACATGAGGATTTTTCTCCTGTGAAGATAAGGCAAATCAGGTTCTGCTGACCAATAAGCCCCCTCAATATAATGCACTCCCTCCCTTTCTTTATGGTGACAAAACAGGGAGTGAGGATAGTATTCATATTCCCAGGATCCCGTGATTCTTTCCGGAGCTTTCCCATCTACAATGCAGGTCGAATGACTCCAAGCACTCTTTAAGAGATAACGTTCATCTATCTCCCGATAAGAATAACGCCCAGCATCTATGAAAATCGGTTGACCTTGATACTGTAAGCAAAAACTATTCTCGTCACTATGGCTATGGGCACTTCCTAGCGGACCGTTTTTGAAAAATAGATAACGATGTTCATCCTTAATGCAGACATGTCCAGAGTCTTCAAAGATCATAAACTTAGGCTGCCAATCTCTCTTTTCAAATTCCTGCAGTCGCTTGACCTTTTCTCGCCCCAGGAACAAGAGGCTAAGCAAATCGACTTTAACATCCAGACCGTTAAGAAGGTCTTCCTTGTTCAAAACTACAGCAGACAAGCTCAAAATTTCTGTCGTTTCTGTAGAATCACTATCACCAAAAGCTAAGGTCCGTCCATCTAGACCTGTCATCATCTGAATGTAAATCGCCATCTTTTCCAGCAGCTCTTGAAAGCTATCTTGCAAGTCTGGAAGCAAGAGACACAAGTCCAGCAAGGCTTTATAAACCTCTACATGATAGAGAATCGACTGTTCAAACTGGCTTCCATCTTCTAAAATCTGCGTCTCGATCTGCTGTTTCAACTCCTTTGAAGCAAAATAGTAAGCTTCTTCTAGGTCCATCTTATCTGAAAAGAAATGATAGATTGCAAGTATCGGAATCGTTTGTAAAATCCCCCAGTTACTAAGGGTGTACTTGGCGCGATAGTGGCTTTTCATAAAGTCAATCTGCTTTTCTAGACTGACTAAAATTTTCTCTAGTTCTTGCTCCTCTAGCAAGTCAAATTTCAAGAGGAGCAAGAGTAGTTTCAACCAAGTAAAGGAACGAATACCCGTATCCAAGGTTCTAGTCATCAAAGATTGAGGAGAAAACTCTCTCACCTGCTCAATCCAATCAAATAGAAAGAACTTGCACTTTTGAATATAGCCCTTATCTCCTTCTACAAGATACCCTATCATAAACTGCAAGAGATATTCTTGTCGATTGAGCATATAAGCCCATTCTGGATCATCTTCAAATACTTGATACCATACCATTGGCTGGATTTGATGGATTTTTGAACAAGGCTCCATATCCCAAGGACTATCAAACATAAAACGATTGTCCATCAAGCGTTCAAGGGAACGCTTGACTTTCTCATAGTCTTTTGAACAGTGGGACAAGATATAATCACGATATTGATCCCCATCAATTCTTTCAAAAAATTGTCTTCTTTCTTCTTTCATTATCTATTACCAGAAAAAGAACTACTTAAAAAGCAGTTCTTTTGTCTTTCCCATTACACTTTCCTTTTCTACATAGATGACCACACCTTTTGCAATCTGCAAGGAGACCAAGTCATCTTTGATAGAAATGATTTTTCCATGAATTCCAGACAATAACAACACTTCATCACCAGATGTTAAAGAAGCTAAATACTCTTGTCGTTGCTCCATCTGTTTGCGAAGCAACTTTTGCTGACGAATAGAATGAAAGCTTGACAGTAAAAGGGGGCTCACTGCCAAGATAATCACTATTCCATAAAACAATGTTGTATCCATTAAGCTAGAATCTTAAGCCAGCTTCCGATAATTCCGATGATAACTGTTAAAATAACAAGTTTATATGTTGTCCATTTCTTTTCTTTGATCAAGTAGTAAACTAAAAGTGTAAATAGGGCTGGTAGAAGAGCTGGAGCAACCTTATCAAGCATTCCCTGAATACTTACGATACTTTGTTTAGCGTCTGCTTTAACTTCCCCTGCAGCAAAAGTGATTGGCACCATAATCTTAACAGATGTCGCTGCCAAACCAGCAATTACGGTTACACCGATAATATTGGCAATACGAGAAATCGTTGCCATCTGCTCGCTTAGTTTATCAATCACAGTTGTTCCCAGTTTGTACCCATAGAGACCAGTTGACAATTTAATCGCTGTTAAAATCGTATTCATCGCAAGGAAGAACAAGATTGGACCGACAACCAAGCCTTCTTGAGCAAACGAAGCTGCGATGGTCGAGAACAATGGAGCTAAACAAAATTGTGAGAGAGAATCCCCAATACCTGCTAATGGCCCCATCAAGGCCATCTTGATGCTACGTGTCTCTTTTGCCGGACGGCCATTTTCCAACATTACAAGATGCAAGCTGGTAATAAAAGGCAGGAAGTGTGGGTTGGTATTATAGAATTCACAGTTTTCTTCCAAGGCTTGGTAGAAACCTTCCTGATCCTCTCCATAGTGTTTTTCAAAGCAGGATACATCACATTGGCATATCCCAACCCTTGATAGTTACTATAGTTAAATCCATTTTGACAAAAGAATGCCCGCAAAGACGTTTTAAGATAATCACGTTTTGTTAATTTGTTAGATCCAGTCATCGTGTGCTTCCTCCTCTACCACATGATTCGCTGTTTTTGGCTTGTTATAAAATTCAATCAAAGCAAAGATAGTACCTACAATTGCAATACCAATTGTTGGGATGTTTAGATAAGCCGCACAAACATATCCCAACAAGACAAACGGAATCAACTCTTTCTTAGCCATCACTGACAAGATCATCGCAAAACCGATAGCTGGGAGCATTTTACCAGCAACTGTCAAACCTGTAAGCAATACTGGCGGAATGTAATCTACGAGTTTCAACAAGGTATCCATTGAAAGGGCACCCAAGCAACCCAAGGTAAATCCAATAAAGGCAAACAACCAAATTGTTGCATTTAGAGTGAACTTGAATTTCTTCAAATTATGGTTTTTCAAGTGCTTCATCGCCGTTTCAGGCGCACCAGCACGTACAGTGTAGGCGAAAGTTTGTAAGAATTGAATCGCCACAGCAATCGGAGTAGAGAGGGCAAGAGCCGCTTCTGGACTGACTTTACCAGCACTAGTGATAGCCATCAAGGTACCAAAGATACCAGGTCCGATTGGGTTTGGTGGAACCGTACCTCCAGCACCAACACCGAATCCCATATAAGCCAATTCACCAATAGCTCCCATTGCAAGAGCAGTAGGCAAATCACCTAGAATAATTCCGACACCAAATGACAGAACAATACATCTATTGGTGTAAATCCCTAACAGCATTCCACTAAAACAGAAAGCTGTCCATAATCCAATTAAAATCGCTTGAAATACATTAATTGACATAACGATCTCCTCTTTTAAATATAGTCCATAATGTTGACTTCAACAGCTCCATCGTTTCCTGTTGGAGTTGTTTTCGTATTAAATGTTACTTGATAAGTTTGGTTCAATTCCTTGAGGGCTGCCTTGTCCTCTTCACCCAGGAAGATAGAGCGTGTCACTTGCTCTTTACCAGGGGCATTGTGAATGTTCCCAATATTGATTTCTTTAATTGGAACACCACCTTCTACCAAGGTTAAAGCATCTTTTACATCCTTCACAACGATAAAGATTGTTTGCGCGGGATTCGCCTTGTGGATAATATCAATCACCTTTTGCAAAGGGAAGAAACGCATGGCAACTGAGTCCGGCACAACTGTTTTCATCAGAGTTTGTTGCATCTTATCTGTGCTCACTTCGTCATTAGCAACAATAACTGTATTACACCCCAGGTATTTTACCCAAAGTTGTCCTTGCCCGTGAATTAAACGTTCATCGATACGGGTCATAATAATATTTGGCGTCATCATATTTCTCCTCCTACCAATATAGGTTCCAGTCTTTGTAGAAACGGATTAGGGCTTCTAGGTAATAGTAGTCACCCCAGATATTGCCTTCATCCACTCCTTTACCTGAATGCCATGAGTACACACCGTGGAGGAGACTTGTTCCACCAGGGGTAAATTGATCATTTGCATAATGTTCGATCAAAGAACGAAGCATGGCATGCATAGCATGTTTATAAATATCTTTGTCAGCGTCCACCTCTGGGAGATGTTTTAGCATTTCATGAATCCCACAGACGGCGATAGCTGTTGCTGAAGAATCTCGTGATTGATCACTACCATCATTAAAAATCAAATCCCAATAAGAAACATGATCTTTTGGCAGACGATTCAAGAAATAATTGGTTACACCCTTAAACAAGTCAAAGCAGGACTCGTCTTTCAGGTGACGATAAGTCAAAGGAATACCATAGACTCCCCATGATTGACCACGTGCCCAGCATGAATCATCACTATACCCTTGTCTCGTTACACCTTTAAGGGGTTGACCTGTCTCAGGATCAAAATAGAAGGTGTGGAAGGACGAAGCGTCATCACGGATTACATTATTAGCTGAAGCATAGAAATGACTTTCTGCAATATCGTAGTATTTTTGATCGCCTGTTTCTTGATAAGCAAAGAACAAGAGCTGGATGTTGAGCAAGCAGTCGATAATCAAACGGTAATGCTCTTTCTTGCCCAAGTCTCCCCAAGCTTGAATAAAACCACCTTTTTCTTGATAGCGTTCAATCAACTTATCTGCAGCTTTCAAGGCTGCCTCTCTGGCCTCTCCATCTCCATTTATCTTATATTCAGCCATACAAGACGGTGTGTATAAGAAACCAAGATCATGGTGGTCCAATTCTACTCTCTTATTGACACGATCCAGGAAAGAAAGGACATTTTTATGAGCGATGTTTTTAAATGCATCCTGTTGACTGTATTCATAAGCCAACCACAGTTCTCCTGTCCAGAAACCATTGGTCCATTCCGTGTTATCCATGATTGGATAGACATTATCAAAGGTAGCTGGCGTCGGGAAATCTTCCTTGAAATAGTTAAGGTTGAGTTCTAACTGCCGAATAACCTTATCAATTGCCTGGCCGACTTCTTCTTTCGTCAGAAGTGGTACTTCTAAGAAGCGCTCAGGCGATTTTATTTCTTCAATCGTAACCTTTTTTATCATTCTTTTACCCTTTAAATACCCGATTCGAAATCTTCTTCCTCTGCCTCTGCATCCGTTGAAAACAATTCTTTACCATTTACGACTCCGCCCTGGGCCGCCGCTACTGATTTATTAACAACCTCATCAAAGCTATGAGCCATTCTAGCAAAGACTGCTTCCATTAACATGGCTAAGTTCAAACCCGAGAGAACATTCATTGTTTTGGCTGGATTTTCTCCCATTATGGTAGAAGAAACCTTGAATGGCGATCCTCCCAAGAGATCACTTAGGATTAAAACCTCTTCTTCATTTGAAATTGCAAGTAAGATTTTTTGCTTGAGTTCATCTGCTGACATTCCTTCCACAAAGTCAATTGCCTCCACATTTTCTTGATTGCCTGCAATCAATTGTAAAGAACTATAAATCCCTGTGGCAAAATGTCCATGCCCTACAAGTACAATTTTCATCTTTTCTCCTTCCTTGTTTGAGTTTACCGGTTTACTTTACATTTCCCATTGTAAACCTTTATTTTTATCTTGTCAATAGTTTTTTTAAAAAAATATTAGCGCTTTCATTGCTTATTTAACCATTATAATAGACAGAAATTTCAAAATCTTCCGTTTTTTTAGGAAAACAAATCTTTTTAGAAATAAAAATATTTATTTATTGACAAAACCGGTTTACTAGAATATAATTTGGTTATAGAGAAGTCTTAACAAATTTGAAAGGAAGTATCAAATGACAAATACATCATTCTCAATTGAGCAGTTTTCTTTAAAAGGAAAAATTGCTCTCATCACCGGCGCTTCTTATGGAATTGGATTTGCGATTGCCAAGTCCTATGCAGAAGCGGGTGCTACTATCGTCTTTAACGATATCAATCAAGACTTGGTCAATAAAGGGATTGAAGCTTATCGTCAAGTCGGCATCGAAGCCCATGGGTATGTCTGTGACGTGACAGACGAGGACGGTATCCAAGCCATGGTCAAGCAAATCGAACAAGAGGTTGGTGTCATTGACATCCTCGTTAATAACGCTGGTATTATCCGCCGCGTTCCAATGTGCGAAATGAGCGCCTCTGATTTCCGTAAGGTCATCGATATTGACTTAAACGCACCATTTATCGTTTCAAAAGCGGTCATTCCTTCTATGATAAAGAAAGGGCATGGAAAGATTATCAATATTTGTTCAATGATGAGTGAACTGGGACGTGAAACAGTTAGCGCTTATGCCGCTGCTAAAGGGGGCTTAAAAATGTTGACCCGCAACATTGCGTCTGAATACGGTGGAGCCAATATCCAATGTAACGGAATCGGACCGGGTTATATTGCCACTCCTCAAACAGCACCTCTTCGTGAGTTTCAAGAAGATGGTTCTCGCCACCCATTTGACCAGTTCATCATTGCAAAAACACCTGCTGCACGTTGGGGAAATCCTGAAGATTTAATGGGCCCTGCTGTCTTTCTCGCTAGTGACGCTAGCGACTTTGTCAATGGCCACATCCTATATGTAGATGGCGGTATCTTAGCCTACATCGGAAAACAACCTGAGTAAAAATAGAAAGAGGATATTATGAAAATCGCATTAATCAATGAAAATAGTCAAGCTAGCAAGAATCACATCATTTACGATAGTCTGAAAGAAGCAACCGATAAAAAAGGCTATCAATTATTTAACTATGGCATGCGTGGAGAAGAAGGTGAAAACCCATTAACGTACGTACAAAACGGCCTAATGGCTGCCATCCTTTTAAATACAAAAGCAGTCGACTTTGTTGTTACCGGCTGTGGTACGGGTGTAGGAGCTATGCTTGCTTTAAACAGCTTTCCTGGTGTTGTCTGTGGTCTAGCAGTGGACCCAACTGACGCTTACCTTTATTCTCAAATCAATGGTGGTAACGCCTTGTCTATCCCTTATGCCAAAGGATTTGGCTGGGGGGCAGAACTGACCCTCAAATTGATGTTTGAACGCTTATTTGCTGAAGAAATGGGCGGTGGCTACCCAAGAGAACGTGTAATCCCTGAACAACGCAACGCTCGTATCTTAAACGAGGTGAAACAAATCACCTACAATGATTTGATGACCATCCTTAAAACAATCGACCAAGACTTCCTCAAAGACACCATCTCTGGCAAATACTTCCAAGAATACTTCTTTGAAAACTGCCAAGATGATGAAGTCGCTGCTTATTTGAAAGAAGTATTAGCCAAGTAAAGCTATTCTAAACCAGAAAGGAACTAATGGATGACGAAAATATTACTGTTTGGCGAACCATTAATTCGAATCTCACCATTAGATGCCACCAGTATCGGCGATCATGTTGCCAGTTCGACTTATTTTGGCGGATCAGAAATTAACATCGCTTGTAATTTGCAAGCCCTGGGTATCTCAACAAAAGTCTTTACTGCACTCCCTGCCAACGAGATTGGAGATCGTTTTCTCACATTCTTGAAACAGCACCAAATCGATACCAGTTCAATCTGTCGGCTTGGCGATCGAATCGGCCTCTACTATTTAGAGAACGGCTTTGGTTGTCGTCAAAGTGAAGTTTTCTACGACCGCAAACATACGAGTATCAGCCAGATTCGGCCAAACATGCTAGATATGGATTCTCTCTTTCAGGGGATTAGCCATTTTCATTTCAGTGGAATCACCGTAGCTATCGGTCAAGAGGTCCGTACGCTCCTTCTCCTACTCTTGGAAGAAGCCAAGCGCCGAGGGATTATCGTTTCAATGGATCTCAATCTGAGAACAAAGATGATTTCAGTCCTAGAAGCCAAGTATGAATTTCTAAGTTTGCACGTTTCGCTGACTATTGCTTTGGTATTGATCCTCTCATGATTGATGACCAAAATCTAGAAATGTTCCCAAGAGACAAAGCCAGCCTAAAAGAGGTGGAAAATCGCATGCGACAATTAAAAGAAGCCTATGGTTTCAAGGCCATTTTCCATACCCTCCGCTCTAGTGATGAACAAGACAAAAATGTCTATCAGGCCTATGCTCTGGAAGAACGATTTGAAGAGTCTGTCCAACTAAAAACTGCAGTCTATCAACGAGTTGGTAGCGGGGATGCCTTTATATCTGGTGCCCTTTATCAACTACTCCATCATTCCTCCTTAAAAACTACCATTGACTTTGCAGTTGCGAGCGCAACTCTCAAATGTACTCTTCCAGGAGACCATCTCTCCACTTCCGAAACTAGTATTGAAAAATTACTGGCAAATGCACAAGATATCATTCGTTAGGAGAATTACATGACCAAATCAGATACGATTATTGAACTAAAAAAACAAAAAATTGTCGCTGTTATTCGAGGAAATACAAAGGAAGAAGGACTGCAAGCCTCGATTGCTTGTATCAAGGGCGGTATCAAAGCTATTGAAATCGCCTATACCAATCAGTATGCAGGGCAAATCATCAAAGAACTTGTAGACTTGTATCAGGACGATCAAAGTGTTTGTATCGGTGCAGGTACTGTGCTTGATGCCGTAACTGCTAGAGATGCTATTCTAGCCGGAGCAAATTACGTTGTTTCTCCATCTTTCCATGCTGAAACTGCAAAAATGTGCAATCTCTATAGCACTCCCTACATTCCAGGCTGTATTACCCTCACAGAGATAACGACTGCACTTGAAGCCGGTAGTGAAATCATTAAACTCTTCCCAGGTAGTGCTCTCAGTCCAGCATATATCTCTGCAGTCAAGGCACCGATCCCACAAGTTTCCGTAATGGTAACTGGAGGAGTCGGCCTAAACAACATTCCTCAATGGTTCGCCGCTGGTGCAGACGCCGTTGGAATTGGTGGCGAACTCAATAAACTCGCTTCCCAAGGCGACTTTGACCGTATTAGCGAGATTGCCCAACAGTATGTTACACTCAGATAAAATGAAGTGAAAAAGGATAAGTTAACACTTATCCTTTTTTAAAAGAAAAATCCGAAGATGTTTGGCCTTCTTCGGATTTTTTCTATTTTCCACAGTTTCATGTGATTCATCTTAGATGATGAACAAATCAGTTATTCTTTCCTCTACGGAATAGATAAGCCGCCCCAAGTAGCAAGAGCCCTAGACTTGCCAAAATTGACTGACCTTCTCCTGTCTGAGGGAGATTCTTTTGATCCGAATGGTTCTTTTCTTCTTCAGATTTTTCCTTTTCTTTTGAATCCTGAGTTTGTGGTTGAGCTGCTTGTTCTAACTTTTTAAAGACTTCCTGATCTGGAGCTGATTCCTGGGTTTCAGGATTGTAGTAGGCAACCTTATAGTCATCCCCTTCTTTTCGAATGGTATAGACCCCACGTTTCAAGACTTGGAATTGGTTGGAAATAGTAGAGACAGAATCATCATATTTCACAATGCCCCAAACTCCTTGTTTGGCATCATAAACAGACTGAAGGGTCTCATTGTTATCGATGAGACTACTTTCTAACTCTTTTGCCATTTGATTGAAGGTGGCACGATCCACGTTAGGGATGAGCATATAGCCATAAGAATCCCCATTTTGCTTATGAGCCTGACTAATCGTAAGAAATTCATTTTCAACTTCCTTGTCTGACTGTCCTTCATTGATATCCTTCCAAGATCCCTTTTGAACAGCCTTACTCATACTAATTGAACTCTTCTTAAAGAAAAAGTAACCAATATTCTTTTTCGAATCGGACGATTCTAAAAAGACACTTTGGGTTTCAGGATAATCCTTTTCTTGTTCCGTGAGGGAGGCTTCTTTATCATTGACATAGACTTTATATGGATTACTTGATTCCAGTTTTCTCTGGTCAATTGTAGTTGCAGCAGTATCTGTTGAAGTGTTTTGGATATTGCTTCCTAAAAAGGCGATCTTATCCTTCAGCATAAACCAGCTCTTATGAGCAGTCAGTGTTTGATTCCAGTTAGTGAAATCCATGGTTGCTGTCGCATTGGCCTCATCTAGTTTGCTCGTTCCAACGAAAGCAGATGGTAGAACTTTACCTGTATCACTATCCGATCTCTTAGCATCTGTCTCTGTCGTACCAGGCATCTTATATGGATTAACTGTCGGCCAGTAGCCATCGCTATAGTGACTCAAATCGCCATTGTAAAGATAGAACATCCCATCACTCGTATACCAACCACGTTTGTTTTCCTTGTTCATGTGTTCGTAATTCAAGGTACGACTGGAAAAGAGTGACAAGCCAAATCCAAACCCTTTCTCTGCATTGTACATGGCTGTTTTATCCATCTTATTAAAGGCAGATAGGTAACTGGTTCTTGGAACACTTGCGACTCCAGCATCGCTTAACAAAGATTGCATCAAACTGATATCCTTATAAGTCTTCAAATTCTTAAAGACATCATAATAACTATCCGATTGAACAATGGTCTTCACAAGACTCTGCAACCGTTGTTTGGTTTCTCCTTCAGACATATCCGCTATCCGGTGAATCCCTCTTAGTACTTCTACTGCGGCCACATGCCCCTCGCTATTTGCACGACTGATAGAGCGTCCACGGCTCATATCCATCAGCTCTCCGTTCACTAGCAAAGGAGCAAACGATTTATCAATCCAGTGGTACATAGTTTGCATCTTATCTTTATCGATTGGGCTCTTGGTCTTTTGAATGACTGGCAACAGTTGAGACAGGCCATCAATCAAGACATTCCCATAAGCACCCGTATAGGCAACATTGGTGTGGTCAATATAGGATCCATCTTGATAAAAACCTTCACCTTGGTCTACTAACTTAAACACTTGCTCAATCGAACGAATGGTAGAAGAAATTTCTTGGTCATTCTTGCGCAGTAAACCAGCTATTACTTTTACCCTTCCCATATCCACTAAGTTTCCACCTAGGGCCTTAAATGGGTTATCAGTCGTCTTTCGGAAATGTTCGGGATCTGGCACAAATTTTTCAATCACATCTGTATATTTTTTAATTTCCTCATCAGAGAAGTATTCTTTCATCAGAGACAAGGTATTGTTGATGGCACGAGGTGTACCGATTTCATAATCCCACCAATTCCCAACAATGCTCTTTTCACTATTGTAGACATGTTTATGCATCCATTCCATGGAATCCCTGACTGTTCGAATAACGGTTTCATCTTGATAATAACGAGAAGAAGGATTGGTCACTTGCTTGGCCATCTCCTCCAATTTCCGATAAGTGGCAGTTAGATTCGCAGACGTTTTATAATTTGAAAATTTTTCCCACAAATAGGTGCGGTCCGCCTGACTTGAAATACTGGATAGGCTATCAGCCACCTTTCCTTCCAGTTCCTGGTTTAATTTGGCCATCTGTTCATTTTTAGAATCATAGTATTGATTCCCAGCGATGATGCCAATCCAGTCATCCAAACGGTCTGTGTATGCATCCTTAACAGAGGCTAGAATCTTCAAAGGAATCTTTTTCACCTCCTTGCCATCTTTACTGACAATGACATTGGTTATCCCTTCCTTAAGAGGTTCTAAAATTCCATTTTTGACTGAAGCAAAGTCAGGATTTTCTACCTTATAAGTATAGTCCGCAAGAGCAAAGACATGTTTTTTCCCAATTGGTAAATCAATCTTTTCCTCGAGCTGTTTATCTGTTTGAGAAGGGTTAGACGGTTGCTTCTCTACTTCTACAAGCTCAATATCCTTAAACGAAACTGTGCCTGTTCCTGTCTCGTAGAACAACTCCAGCTTGATCTTATCCACCTCTAAAGTCGGGCTATAGTCTGCTTCAATGGTCTGCCAGTCCTTTGTTCCTGACGTTGTTGCAGAATTCCACAATTGCTTGTCCTTACCACTTTCCTCAATGATACGAACCTTGGCAATCCCGACTTTATTATCTGTTTTAATCTTGAAACGCAGTTTATACTTTTTCTTGGCTTCAATAGGAACCATACGGTGAACCACTGCCCTTAATTTCTCATGGCTTGAGATAGTGATAACCCCATCCTTAGCCTCAATAACTCGAGTTGAGGCATCTGCAGAACTATTCTTCTGGTCTACCCAAGCTGACCACCTCTGAGCTTTTCTTCCTGTCCACGGACTGCTTCCGTCCTCCGTCTGACCAAAATCACCATTTTCAACTAAATTTTTTGTATCCCTTTGCTGATACTGAACTTCCTTCTGGCTTTGCTGAATGGTATTCGTAGTCGTTTCTTCCGCTCCAACTGTCATATAATGGTTTAATAAAAATCCTGATAAAACAAGTGAAGACAAACTCACAATAAGCTTCTTTGTTTTTGTTTGCATGTATACACTCCAATAAACATATTGTAAAATCAATAGGAACTAAATCTCAAATTAGAGATTTATAGCAACTAAGTAAACCGGTTTAATTAAATCATACCATTTTTAAAGTTATTTGTAAACGGTTTCTATCATATTGAGGGCTTATTCTTCAATAATATCTTCCATCCGACTCGACGAAAGAAGTAAAAACTGTTACAATGTAGAAAAAGAAAAGAGGCCCTCATGACTTCACTTTATGATTTTTCCGTTTTAAACCAAAACAACCAAGCAACTCCCCTGGATAGCTATCGTGGCAAGGTTCTCTTGATTGTCAACACTGCTACTGGATGTGGTTTAACGCCCCAGTACCAGGGACTTCAAGAACTCTATGAACGCTATCAAGATAAGGGCTTTGAAATCCTAGATTTCCCTTGCAATCAGTTTATGGGACAAGCACCCGGCAGCGCAGAGGAAATCAATAGTTTCTGCAGCCTACACTATCAGACCACTTTCCCTCGCTTTGCCAAGATCAAGGTCAACGGCAAGGAAGCAGATCCTCTTTATGTTTGGCTAAAAGACCAGAAAGCTGGTCCGCTAGGAAAACGAATCGAATGGAATTTTGCTAAGTTTCTCATTGGTCGAGATGGGCAAGTCCTTGAGCGCTTCTCTTCCAAAACAGACCCTCAAACCATCCAAGAGTCTCTTCAAAAAATACTTTAATTTCTTTTTAAAACGTATCCTTTCATTTAGTTTGAGCCCTGAAAGGATGCGTTTTTTCTTTAAAAAGTAACTGATTTTTCTTTAATTTATATTTATTTTTTTGCTTTTTTCTATTGCAATTCTTTTCATTAATTTAGTATATTTGTTATATTAAAAGTTTTCAGTCATTTTAAAGGGAGAAATGACCTTTTTAAATTTTTTTATCTTAAAATGAAAGCGCTTTATAAATAGGAGGTAAGGTGGCTTACAAATTATCAGAGAGTTTTTTCATTAAATCAAGTTGTAACCAAGTCAGACTTGGGCTTGGGCAGTAGCTGACTGCCTTTCTAAAAACTAGGAGTATATTATGAATCGATACCTTTTTGAAAAAGGGCAAACATTTAGCATTCGGAAGTTGACTGTAGGTGTGGCATCTGTTATCGTCGGACTGGCATTTTTTGCTTCTGGAACCGTGCGTGCAGACGAAACCCCTCCTGCCACAAGATCCAATTTAGATCAGCAAATTGAACAAGTCGCAGATATAGAAGAAAGCAAGGCTGAACAAGTCAAAGAAGAAAGTCGTGTAGAAGCTGAAAAACAAGAAACACCTGCTACCGATACCAACAGTGCTGACTTGCTCCCTGAAGGCATTCAGGACCGTGCCTATCCCGACACACCTGTCAAAAAACTCGATACGACTACTATCGTTGACCAGAAAGCTAGTCCAAAGGTAGAAACTGAGAGCATTCTAAAGGATAAGGAAGAAGCGCCAAAAGAAGCTGAGAATGGAAACCGGGCTATTATTAACGGTGGTCAAGACCTCAAACACATCAACTACGAGGGACAACCTGCAACTGCTGCTACTATGGTTTACAGCACTTACAATGCAGGGGAGCAACGTTACCTCGTTTCAGGCTCAGGTATCTTTGTAGCCCCTAACCTGATCCTTACCGTTGCTCATAACTTCCTAGAAGCAAATAAAGAAACTGGCGAAGGTCACATTCGTGGTGGGAAATCTGCCCAGTTCTACTATAACGTTGGTTCAAACAGCGAAAAGAAAAACTCACTGCCATCTTCTGGAACTACGGTTTTATTCAGAGAAAAGGACATCCATTTCTGGAATAAGAAAGAGTTTGGAAAAGGCTATAAGAACGACCTTGCTCTTGTAGAAGCTCCTATTCCTCTTCCAATTGCTAGTCCAAACAAAGAAGCAACCTTTGCACCTTTAGCGGATCACAAGACGCATCAACCGGGAGAAGCCATCAGTACAATTGGCTACCCAACTGACTCGAGCTCAAAAGAACTGAAACAACCTATCCTAGCCGGTCAGCTTTACAAGGCAGATGGGACCATCCGAACTGTTGAATCCTATGATGATAAGGGAACGACCGGTATCACCTACCAAACCACTTCTGTATCTGGTTTGTCTGGTGGTGGAATTGTGGATAGCCAAGGAAAGTTCTGGGGGTTCACCAACACGGAACCGTTGACAATGGTGTTCCTGAAAAGGATCGCTTTGGTGGCGGACTCGTCCTTTCACCTGAACAACTGAAATGGGTGAAGGACTTGATTGCCAAATATGGTGTGAAAGGCTGGTACCAGGGAGACAACGGAAATCGTTACTACTTTACTGATGAGGGGCGTATGCTTCGGAATGAGAAAGCTGTTATCGGAAGCAACGAATATTCCTTCAACCAAGATGGGATTGCTACCTTGACCAAGGGAGTTGAATACGGTCGCGTTGTTATCCAACACGAAGACGAAGAAGGAAATCCAGTCAAAGATAACGATACTTTTATCGAACAGACAGCTGTTGATTCTCCATTTGACTACAATTTCAAAAAAGAAATCGAGAAAACGGACTTCTATCAGAAAAATAAAGACAAATACGAAATTGTATCCATTGATGGTGTAGCAGTCAATAAACAGCTAAAAGATACTTGGGCTGAAGATCACAATGTTGTCAGCAAAGCGCCTGCCGGTACCCGTGTCATCAAAGTGGTCTATAAAGTCAACAAAGGCTCCTTCAAAGTTTACTACCGTCAAAAAGGAACCACTACTGAACTAGCGGAAGCGACAGTTGATAACAATGAAGGTCAAGAGTATGACGTTTCCTTTGTCAACACCTTCCATGCAAAAGACATTGCTGGCTACCGTCCAGTCAAGGCTAGTTTGGAAGCAACCATCCAGCATAAAGGTGTGAATGAAATCGTCTTTGAATACGAACCAATCGCTAATGCAGCCAATCCAACAACTCCGGCTCCTCCAGTCGTTCATCCAGAAGATAAAGAAACTGAGATTGGCAATCATGGACCTCTTCCAAGCAAGGCTCAACTCGATTACCACAAGGAAGAATTGGCAGCCTTCATCCACTACGGAATGAACACCTATACCAATTCTGAATGGGGAAATGGAAAAGAGGACCCTCGATACTTCAATCCAACCAACTTGGATACAGACCAGTGGATTCGCACCCTAAAGGAAACTGGCTTCAAACGGACCATTATGGTGGTTAAACACCACGACGGTTTCGTTGCTTACCCATCTAAGTACACCAACCATACCGTAGCTGCTAGCCCATGGAAAGATGGTAAGGGTGACCTTCTCGAAGAAGTTTCCAAGTCTGCTAGCAAGTATGACATGAATATGGGTGTTTACTTGTCACCATGGGATGCCAATCATCCAAAATACCATGTTGCAACCGAAAAAGAATACAACCAATACTATCTCAACCAACTAAAAGAAATCCTTGGAAATCCAAAATACGGAAATAAAGGGAAATTTATCGAGGTTTGGATGGACGGTGCGCGTGGTAGCGGTGCCCAAAAAGTAACCTATACCTTTGATGAGTGGTTCAAATATATCAAAGAAGCTGAAGGAGATATCGCCATCTTCTCTGCTCAACCGACAAGCGTTCGCTGGATCGGAAATGAACGTGGTATCGCAGGTGACCCTGTCTGGCATAAAGTCAAGAGAGCTAACATCACAGACGATGTGAAAAACGAATACCTCAACCATGGTGACCCTGATGGTGATATGTACTCTGTAGGGGAAGCTGATGTTTCGATCCGTTCAGGCTGGTTCTACCACGACAATCAACAGCCGAAATCACTCAAAGAGTTGATGGATATCTACTTCAAGTCTGTTGGTCGTGGAACGCCACTCCTTCTCAATATTCCACCAAATAAAGAAGGAAAATTCGCCGATGCAGATGTGGCTCGCTTGAAGGAATTCAAAGCAACCCTAGACCAAATGTATGCGACTGACTTTGCCAAAGGTGCCACTGTAACAGCAAGTTCGACTCGTCAAAACCACCTTTACAAAGAAAGCCACCTCACAGACGGTAAAGATGACACCAGCTGGGCGCTCTCAAATGATGCCACAACCGGTAGCTTTACAGTCGATTTGGGGGCAAAAAGAGACGCTTTGACGTCGTTGAACTCAAGGAAGACATCGCCAAAGGTCAACGTATCTCTGGTTTCAAGATTGAAGTCGAAATCAACGGACGCTGGGTGACTTACGGCGAAGGTTCGACCGTTGGTTACCGTCGCTTGGTTCAAGGCAAACCTGTAGAAGCACAAAAAATCCGTGTAACCATCACCGGTGCTCAAGCAACCCCAATCTTAACCAACTTCTCAGTCTACAAGACACCAAGCGACATTGAAAAAGACAGATGGCTACCCTCTTGGACTGGAATACCACTCAAACACAACGGCAGATACAGCTGGAACAACTTGGTACAATGAATCTGAAGGTGTTCGTAGCACTTCTATGTGGACCAATCAAAAAGATGCCAAAGTAAGCTATACCTTCACAGGAACCAAGGCCTATGTCGTCTCTACGGTCGATCCAGGTCACGGAGAAATGTCCGTCTACGTTGATGGTCAAAAGGTTGCAGATGTGCAAACTAAGAATGCTAGTCGTAAACGCGACCCAAAAAAAGTCTTTTGAGACAGGCGATTTAGCACCAGGCCAACACACTATTACCCTCGTGAACAAAACAGGCGAACCAATTGCTACAGAAGGAATCTACACCCTAAACAATGATAGTAAAGGGATGTTTGAACTCGAGTCTACTAACTACGAAGTCGAAAAAGGAAAACCAGTCACTGTTAAGATTAAACGTGTTGGTGGAAGCAAGGGAGTCGCTACTGTGCGCTTCATCACAGAACCTGGAACTGGGGTTCACGGTAAAGTTTACCAAGATACAACTCAAGATGTGACCTTTAAAGACGGAGAAACAGAAAAGACTGTTACCATCCCAACGATTGACTTTACAGAACAAGCCGACTCTGTCTTTGACTTCAAAGCCAAGCTCACTTCTGTCACTGATGGTGCCCTGCTCGGTTTCGCTACAGATGCAACCATCCAAGTGATGAAAGCTGAATTGCTGATCAAGGGCCAAACAAGTTATGATGACCAAGCTAGTCAGTTGGATTATAGTCCTGGCTGGCACCATGAAACCAATTCGGCAGACAAGTACCAAAAAACGGAGTCTTGGGCTTCCTTTGGCCGCTTAACTGACGAGCAAAAGAAAAAGACAACTGTCACAGCTTACTTCTACGGTACTGGACTTGATATCAAGGGCTATGTTGATCCAAATCATGGTATCTACAAAGTCTTTCTAGATGGCAAAGAAGTTCCTTACCAAGATGGCATGGGAAATGCTTCAACTATTGATGGCAAGAAATACTTTAGCGGTCGTGCAGCCCAACGCCAAGGCAATCAAACTCTGGTTAGCCTAAAAGGTCTGGACGAAAACTTGCATGCAGTCACCCTTCAACTCGATCCTGATCGAAACGATTTGTCTCAAAATATCGGTATTCAAGTGGACCAATTCATCACTCGTGGCGAAGGCAGTGAACTCTACAGCAAAGCAGATATCATCCAGTCTATCTCTAAATGGAAAGATGATCTGTCCAACTTTGATCCAGCAGGCTTGAAAAATACGGCTACTGCACGCCAAGCTTTCCAAGCAAATCTAGAAAAATTGAGAAACCAACTCAGTGCTGATGCAGTGGATGTTCAGGATGTCATGTTGACAGTCAGTGCCCTACAAGATATCCTATCTAAGGATGAGAACTATCAAAGAGGCCAAGAGGAACCTAGTCCAGAGCAACCGGAACAGCCAGAAGAACCTGAGAAACCTGACCAGCCTGAGAAACCAGCTGAACCAAAACAACCGGAAATTGAGTATGATAAGGCTATGGACAGCTTGACAAAAGCTATCGAGAAAAAAGTCGCTGAGCTTGGATCCAACAAGGAAGCTAAGAAGAAATTATTAGAAATTGCTGACCAAGCCATTGCTGCCATCCAAGAAGCTAAAACTCAGGAAGCAGTCAATCAAGCACTAGAAACCGCTCTCGAACAAATCAACAAACTCGAAGCGGCTCAGCCTGAGAAACCTGCTGAACCTGAAAAACCAGTTCAGCCTGAAAAACCAACTCAACCGGAAACTCCAGCGCAACCGGAACAACCTGCCGAGCCTGAAAAGCCAGCTCAGCCTGAAAATCCGACTCAACCAGAGAAACCGGCGCAACCGGAAAAACCGGCGCAACCTGAGAAACCGGCGCAACCGGAAAAACCGGCGCAACCTGAGAAACCGACTCAACCGGAAACTCCAGCGCAACCTGAGAAACCTGCTGAGCCTGAGAAGCCAGCTCAACCGGAAAATCCTGCTCAACCGGAAAATCCTGCTCAGCCTGAAAATCCGACTCAACCTGAGAAACCGGCGCAACCGGAAACTCCAGCGCAACCTGAGAAACCTGCTGAGCCTGAAAAACCAGTTCAACCGGAAACTCCAGTTCAACCGGAAAAGCCTGCTGAGCCTGAAAAACCAGTTCAACCGGAAAAGCCAGCTGAACCGGAAAAACCGGCTGAACCGGAAAAACCAACTCAACCTGAGAAACCAGCTCAACCTGAGAAACCAGCTCAACCTGAGAAACCAGCTGTGCCTGAGAAACCAGCTGTGCCTGAAAAACCAGCTGTGCCTGAAAATCCTGCTCATCCGGAAAATCCTGCTCATCCGGAAAATCCTGCTCATCCGGAAAAACCAGCTGTGCCTGAAAAACCGGCTGAACCCGAGAAACCGGCTGAACCCGAGAAACCAGCTGAGCCTGAGAAACCAGCTCAACCTGAGAAACCAGCTCAACCTGAGAAACCAGCTCAACCTGAGAAACCAGCTGTGCCTGAGAAACCAATTACTTCTTCAAGTCCTGAGGAAGGGCTCAAGGACCTTGTCTTTACACTTCCAAGTTTGGAAATCGTCAATAAGACAGTACCGTTCAAGACTATCCGTCGCGAACACCCACAATTAGACAAAGGAAAAGAGCAAGTTCTATCAGAAGGAAAAGACGGTCTCTTAGTCGAGTATGTTGAAGTGGACGGTGACAATCGCAAGGTTCTCCAAACAGAAGCAACTCCAGCTCAAGATCGAGTGATTGAGGTAGGTAGCAAACAAAGCTCAGTTGGAACAGAGGCACCACCAGTTGTGACTCTTCCTGAGTATGTTCTACCAAGAGAGACTGAAAAAACTGCTCCAGCCGTAACAGACAATTCACCATCAAAAGATGAAAAAGCTCCTGTTACAGCTACAATCAAAGAAGATAAGGAAAGAGAACTCCCTGCAACCGGGGAACAAGAAACGAATGCCTTCCTCTTCTTGGCAGCCATTACTTCTATCTTGTCTCTCCTCATCTTCCAAAAGAATTTTAAAGACTAATAACAATCTTTGGTTGATTCTTTCCCATTATTTCAGTTCCCCCGTTGAGAAGACCATTTGGTCTTCTCATAACATAGACAAACGTCATTTTTGGCGTTTGTCTTTTTATCTTTTCGAAAATATTTTCTTCATCACTAATCTCTCCAAAAATCTAAATTAGAGAAAAATAAAAAAGGATATTCGCTATCCACTTCATCAATTTTTTGATATTTAAACACGCCAAAGTAAGCCCAACCTTATCCTCCATTTTGGACTTCCCTTTCTCTCTAGTGTATCTTAATTTATGGTATTCCTTCGCAGTCCCAAAGATTCGCTCAATGGTTGCTTTGTGTTTTCTATAGAACTCTTTCATACCTCTTTGATGCCGAATCGCTTCACGACACTCAAGATCATCTTTCCCGACATGCCTCGTTATTACATTTTGCTTGTTTTGACTTTTTGTACAAATAGATAATAAGGGACAGGCGACACATACTTTGGGATTACTCTTATACTTTCGATAACCTTCGCGGGTCGTAGTTCGATAGGTTCAATTAAACCAGCGCATAAAGCTTGGTTGAGAAGCCGTGAGAAAACCTCAGAAATTAGTTTTTTATCACGAAAGCAACGGCCGTCATTCTTTCCGTATGTGATAAAATGAGGAACCTTATCATCCAAAGTAAAATCAAGAAACCAACGATAAGCTAGATTCACTTCCATCTCTTTAATGATTGGGCGCATGAAACGGATACTACAAAAACATTGAATCAAAGGAATTTTAACTAACAGGATAGAATTGAGATTAGGACGACCAGTAGTTGGACGATAGGTATCTTCTACCAAGTCATAGATAAAATCAAAATTAATCATTAAATCTACTTGGCGAAGGAAGCAATCTTTTAGAACCAATTGGTCTGTTGTATAGAAACCATATTGTCGGCAATTATAATCTGGTTTTTCTTTGCGAAACCTCACAATTCTTCTTATCTCTATTTATATGACAATCTGGGGCACTATTTGGGAAACGTTTTACTACCGATAGATGAAATGGCGCACATTCAGTTATAGAAGAAAAATTACTATGAGGCTGTTCAAAGAGGCTTTGAGGGTATTAAAAAATAAGAAAACTACAATCGCAAACATACTGAAGATAGGAAACTATGGTATACTAGTGATAATAAATAGTTATCATTAGGAGATTTATAAAATTGAATATTTGGCAATATCTAAAACCCAAAAATGATAAAACATTTGAAGTATTAGCATTAAAATATGTTGAAAAAGCTTATCCCAGTGAGAGAAATTGGTCCCCAACAAAAGAAACTCGTGATGGAAATAGAGATGCGCAGGTCATCTTTTTTATAGAAGACGGCCAATTTATTAGATGGTGGATGGAAGCAAAATATACCTACAAAGAAAAACTATCTCGGTATCGTCTTGATGCGACTATTGTCACTTCTATCTTACAAAAAAATGTTAAAAAATATTTCTTTGTTACTAATTCGAATATTTCTACTGAGAATATTATTAATATAAAAACTGCAATTACCGAAATTTCTCCCGAAGCGGTTGTACATTTTATAACTAAAACAAATCTAGAAAGTTGGTTAAAACGAAATCCCAAATATATCAAAGAATTTTTTTCTTCCAATATCTCAGAAAAAGATATTGATATATCAGAAATTGAAACTACTTCAACTAGATTTGTTGAAGTGACCACGATAAATTCCTATGCCATTCGAAACCCCAATTTTTCAGTAGATTACCTGTCGTACAATACAGGCTATCGATTGTCCTTTTCATTTTTTTCTTACAATGATGACATAATAGAAATTTTACCTAACAATATAGGAAAATATCCCTGGAGAATTGTTAATACATCTTCTCTTAAGGAGATTCCAGTAAATGCTGGTGAAAATCATATTCAAATAGAATTTCAAATAGTTCCTGACGATAGGTATGATGCTTCACCCAATGGTAGCCAGAATAATTCTTTTATTTACGAAAAAAATCAAGACAGTTATTCTATCTATCATTTTTTTCGATTTATGTAAGAAATCTAATAATACCAAAATTTCAATTCTTAGTCCTAAGCATTTTTACTTTAATAAAAAAAATACTGTTATGAAACCTATTTATATAAAAATCACAAGAGAATGTCAGACAGAAATTGGAAGAGTATTGTAAAACAACTAGGAATCATACTAAAACTACTCAGATTTTTTCAATTATTTCTCCCTATAAATATGGAAAAAGCTATCTAGTCAAAAATTATTTTTCATCACCTACTATTCAGCAATTCCCCAAAATATTTATATCATTTTCATCGGATGATGTCTACAATTTGGAAAATTTAGTTCAGCTAGTGCATTTTATTTTGTTTCCGTTGCTACACGATCTGGTCATCAAAGAAGATTATCCAACTCCTCTCAGTAGTTCCTTAAAATCATTTATACAACAGTATCAAGCTAAAAATTACGAAGCACTTTTTAGATATTTTCAATTAGACATTCTAACGGACTTTTTTCAGCAATTTAAGGAAACTCAATTCTTTAAATTAGTTATTGTAGAAAACTTTCAATTTTTTTATCAAACGAATACAAAGAATTTTTTGAACATATAATTCAAGCTTGCTATAATGAAGATTACAATATTTTCTTTGTCGTTACTTCAACAAATCCATTAACTTTTCCAAAAGATGTCATTCACATATCAGAAGTATTATCCCTGGACGGGATAAACCCAATCTATGAACCATTAAAAGAATCCATTAAGAATATAAAACAATTACAGGACTTAAATACTTTTCCTATCTTAAAACTCGAACCCGCTAAACTATTAATTCATTTCAGTAGCAACGAGAATATTAAAAGTTTTGAAGATTTAAGCAAAGAGGAACTTGAAGTAGTAAAGTCTGTTTTCTTGAACTATAGTCTCCCACCAAATGATATTCAAATATATAGCGAAGCAACAATATCTTTATTGGAAAAAAATTTTCTAGGTTTTGACATCAACCAACAACTAGTGCCATTCTCTTCTAATTTATTAGAGGAGTTCTTGAACTGGATTATAGACAATGGGAATGAATTATTTATCTCTGAAAATATAAATTTCAATCATCCTCTCCAGGAAATATTTGTCTCCTTATTTATAGATAAGAATAGAGAAAAAAGTCAAAAAGCAATTGCTACGCTTCAACAATATTTTTCTCATCAAGAATACCATTCAATTTACTATCTCCTTCGCAAATTTAAAGGAGGAGACAACTACTTGAGGTTGTTCTATAGATTTCAAAATGATTATTATTTACTGCACTATTTTTTTGCAATGGCTAATGCAAATGTTGGACAAGATAGTAGTGGATATGCAGAATTTTTAAAACTTTTCAATATACTTGATGAAAAATTAAACTATAATAGTGAATCTGAAATTTTTTTAAATATTATATTAAATGTAGTCTATGAAATAATCAATAGTGATTATGAAAACTATCGCTTAGAACAATTTCGAAAACATAGCAAGAAGTTCCATAATTTGCTATCCTATCGTAATGTAAATCATGATCAAGTTCAGACAATTAAATCTAACCAAAAATTTTTGGAGGCTCTGATTAAAAACAGAGAACACTTTATTACTAGATTGTAAGCTCTTAGAAGAATTTATGAACTATTCAAAAATAGATGAATATGGAAAAATTTATACCCAACGCCTTGCGAGAATCTTTTATTCAAGTAATATAACACTTGCCAAAGAAATTTTTATTTAAAAATTGAACCTATTTCAATTGATAAATATAATTATTTTTTTAGAAATAGAGAAATTATTTATAAAAATTTTTTTAGAGAATCCTAAGCAAGAACAGTTCTTAATTATCCTACAGAAAGTTAGTATCTTAAAAAAGGACTACCTTAACGACTATAAAAAGTATATTCTTGGATTGGTAGCCGGAGCTATCATTTTAGATGATCAAACAACTCTTAAGAACTTAATCAAAGAAGTCTACGATTCGGGGAAACGTCCCTACAGAGCTCGTCAAAAACTATTTTTTGCTAACATATTTAATTATTTAGAATTAGTCCCAAATAATCAATATCTAGAAATTGAAAACAAATTGAGATTAATTGATAGTTCCCCTCTTCCTAATCATTATAAAAATATTAATTTACACAATCTTAAATTAAGTTGTTCACCAGCTCATGTTGAATTTTATTTAGGAGGTGAGCTGAAAGATAATACGTTTTATTTTGATCCTCGTTCAATATGGTAAGGGAGTCTAATTATTAATACAGTAAAGTAAAGTGATTACGTTCGAATACTCCGTATACCTATTCTAGCGTAGTCATTGATAATTTTTAATATACCTAAATAAACAGATTTTATCATTTCAATTTTTTTAAATACAAAAAAATTACAATATATTTACAAAATACTTTCCTGATATTAGGATTAATTTAATAGAACATGTAGAACAATTTATGTTTATAGTATATTTGTATCAATGATGTAAGGTTGAATATGCATTCTAAGTTTTTCTGCTGAAATAGAGGCAAGATACTCATCTAAGTTAATTTGCTGTAATAAATTTTTAACAATAAAAGTCATTTCAGCTTTTTTAATATTTTCATCACTACAAAATTCATTAATTTGTCTAATGATTAAGTTCATAAAATGTTCACAAAAAAAGATAGAAGCTTTTTCTTATAAATTTCAAAACAATTATTGTTTTCTAAATACACTTTAATTTCTTTCAAAATGAATAACATATCTTCGCTATTTTTGTGTTCAAAAGATTGGACAATTGACCCCTTACGCCGATAATGAAAGTAAGTTGCATCAGGAATACAAATTAATTTAGAGGCTACAAGCATCGTCTTAATACTGAATAGTAAATCTTCAAATTTACGATTCTCAGGAAAAAATATATTATTGTCAATTAAAAATTGACGTAGGTAGATTTTATTAGTTGTTGATGGAACTATGTTTACATCAAAGTTATACTCTTTTGCCATTACCTTTATACTCTCTTCAGGCCCTAATTGTAGCAAAGTATTATACTTACACTTGTAGATTATATCCTTTATGTCGTCGTATTCACGTTTTAAAGTAAACATTCCAATTTCAGATGCACATTGCTCCATATACGTTAGACCTTTTTCTAAATAATCGTAGGAAATCCAGTCATCACTATCTATAAAGCATATGTATTTCCCACGAGCCATCCTTATTCCTAAATTTCGGGCTCCCCCTGCTCCTAAACTTTTCTTAGAATAAAAATAATGAATATCATATTTTTCTGATAAAAATTCTGAAGGTTGCTTTGATGCATCGTCAATAATGATGACTTCATACCTATCCCTAGAAAGCGTATTGATTTTGATAGAATCTAAACATTTCATTATTTGATCTTCGGTATCTTTCATTGGAATAATAATTGTAATATCCATAACTTTCTCCTAATGATAACTATTTATTATCACTATACAAAGCATCAAAATAAGTTTATAATAGCATGATTATTGATAAAGGAGTTATTCATGGATTATAAACTTATTTCTACTTTTTTAGACTACTGCAAAACTCATAAACGCTTGAGTTTACATACGATTCGAGCTTATAAAAATGATCTTTTGCAGTTTTACAATTCAAATTACACCAGTGTGGAAACATATGTTGAACATTTGACGAAATCCAATATTAAATCTAGTACATTACGTCGTAAAATTGCTAGTTTGAAAGTGTTTTACAGCTATTTAAAGTATCATAATTTAATTGATGAGAATCCTTTTAATCAATTACGTTTTCAATTTAGAACGGAAAAAATATTACCTAAAACGATTCCCTATGATATTTTAAAAAGTATTTTTTCACATCTAGAACAGAAAGTTACCTATTCAAAAACTAAATATCAAAAACAAAAAACTGAAAGAAATTTGCTAATCATTTCTCTATTGCTTTCAACTGGTATCAGGATTTCCGAACTTTGTCATATTCATCTCAAAAATATTAATCTTTCAAATAGGACTCTTCATATTATGGGAAAAGGCAAAAAAGAACGTATCCTATTTCTAGGAGATCAAATAACATTTAGCTTACTAGAAACATATATAAATAACTACTGCTTTCAACCCAGTGACTACCTATTCCCTGGAAAATATTCTCTCAAACCATTGTCCGAGCAAAGTATACGTTTAATTCTAAATAATCTTGTTGAACAACACAACTTAACTACACCTATTACCCCCCATATGTTTAGACATAGTTTCGCAACAATGCTTCTAGATAGTGATGTTGATATCCGATACATTCAACAAATTCTTGGACATAGTTCTATCTCAGTCACACAAATCTATACTCATGTATCCCAATCAAAGCAAAAAGAAATTCTAACTCTGTGTAATCCCATCGCTTTGATTCATTCACAGTCCAAAAAATAGGGCTACCTTCATGGAGGTAACCCTATTTTTAGTGTCATCTTTTTAAAGATCTTCTCTAGTAATTAAATTTTTAACGAAGATAACGATAATATTACGCGCACTAATCATGACTTATTTATACTTTAATCTCCATTATTGTATCTCATACAAATACCCTTAATTTATCTTACTTCCTTTTCGACTTGTATGACTACTATTTAAACTCAGGTCGTAACCAAAAAGGCTGTATTTTTCCCCTGATTATCAATCTTAGCAATAGTATCTTTTAAAAAAACTCTACAGAATCAAAAAAACTTCTGTGTGTTCACGATTGACATCATTGACATAGTTGCGTTCCTCCCGATACGGTCATATTTTCCACTTGACCCAGAGTATCGTAGGTATAGGTATGGACTAGGGTTTCGCCATCCTGCTGGATGGTTTCCTTGGCGATATGGGCTTATACTGCTTGTCTACTGTGAGGCTAGTATAAAATAAACTAGGGGAAAATTTCCCCTAGTTAGAAATTGAACTAAGTCACAAATTGTCTTTGTGAAAGTAATTTATAATTTCCAATCATCTAAATTCAACACTTTACTCACTCTAAAGTTTCATTATCCTGCCAAAAGAAATGAGCACCCTTTAAATCAAGATGTTCTATCTGAATGTCACGACAAACAATTATTATATCCGTAATACCTAGATCAATTCTGCACTCAACAAAATTTTTATTTTGAGCATACTGAAGCAACGTGAAATTTTGTGCGGAATAACCGAGTTGAGTCTTTTTCAAACTTTTCACATCATAATCACGCCAATTCTTCCATAAAGCATCTGTTGTATACTCTACTTTACCACATAAAAGGAAGGTTACGCGCCAATATTTTTTTTGATTATCCTCATACTCAATAATAGTTTCATCGCCAAAAAATGACACATAAAAATTGTAAATAGATGCGTCCCAATAATCTGTTAAATCTAATTCTTTTTGTTTTTGTTCAATATTCATATCTCTATTTTGTAATATCCATTAATACTTATCCCATGGAATATGGGCATCTGGACTTTTTCTGTTAACAATATTACCGTTTATATCTAAAGGTTTTCCATTTTCATCATAAATGTGCATATGATTATAGTCAGTTATGCGGTCAGGTGCATCTATTCTGATTTTATAGTTCCCTTTGCTATTTTTTATATGAACACGTCCATTATGCTCATTGAATGTCCAGCCTTCTGGCAGTCTTCCTTTTAGCTCCTGTATATTTAGGTCAACTATCTCTTTTGGAGATAATTTATCTAATTTAGGAGGATTAAAAAGCTTACCAGCATCGGACGCCTTGTCTACCGCTCTTGTAGCTTTCAAAGCATCATTAGCTTTATCAGCTACCTTCGCAAATTTTGATGCATCATTGACTGCATCTACGGCATCGAGTGCTTTTTCAAGTTTCCTTAATTTGCCAGCCTTAGCTATAGGATAAAAATTACTTGCAATATCAACAGTTAGCTCTGCAGCTGCTACCCAACGATTTGCGTCTTCGCCCGTTAGTAGATCTTTCCCTGTAATTAAACGTTCTCCATTATTCCAGCCTATAAATTCAGCTGCTATAGTTGGAAGTGTAGCTTTATTTTCTTGGTTAAACTTCGCAAATTTTACATTAGATGCATAGGCATTTTCCTCAGGAGTCATTGGGGGAGCCTTTAGATACTCCTCTAATGTCATCCTATCAATCCGTTCTTTCTGATCCAATCTGAGTCCATGTCTTGCCGCATCTTCATACTTTCTAAAATCTGCGACAGATGGGACTTTAGTTTCTCCCTTATCGGAGGCACCGATTGTTTTTGGATTACATACATGCTTCAATGTATTCTGTAAAGCCGTATTCCAGTTACGATACAGATTGAGACCTTCTCGGATGGTTGGGGAAGAGCTCAAGCCTGTGGCTAGGGCATAGGCAGACCGAACCACTTGTTGGCGCTTGGCCTCTATCTGAGCTACTGTTTGCTGGTATTTCGTTTGAGCATAATTGACTGCACTATTGTAGGCCGTTTGAACCTTATTCCACTGTCTGCCAACCCAATTCGATACACGGTTGTATTGGGTGCTGATCCAGTTGGTTGCGTGGTTGAAAGCACTCTTAGTCGCATTCCAAGCCTCGGAGGCGAAGCTCTTCACACTATTCCAGGTGTTTGAGGCCGCTCTTTTTACTGTATTCCAGGTATTAGATACGACTCGTTTAACACCATTCCAAGCATTAGATGCTGTCTTTTTAACATAATTCCAGCCTTTTTTGATACTGTTCCAGAAGTGCCCACTCGGGTCGGTATAGTTAACGGAGTTGTTCTGCACATAGCTGTAGCGGTTCTGGCCGAGAGGATCCGTCGCCTCACCTGGGTAGCTATCCTCGCTTAAGAAAGTACCTCCCTGAATATCATAATACCTTGCTCGTAAATAGTCAAGTCCAGTATCGTCGCGGGATTCACCGTTATAGGCAAATGGATTGCCTGTTGTATCTGTGCTTGTCTTTCTTGCGCCATAGAGATGATAACTAGTTGAGGCGACGGCTTGTCCATCCTTGGTCAAGCCTGTCACAGAGCCTGATTGGTTGGTCAAGTAGTTGTAGCTGTCACCTGTTTGGTTGTTGAGGTAGCTAGCTCGACCTTTGCCATAACTATAGGTCTCTCGTGCCTTGCCATCATGGTCATAGGTTTCAAGGACTTCTGTATGTTCACGATTGACATCGTTGACATAGTTGCGTTCCTCGTAGTAGTTGTAGGTCTCCTCTCGTGTGGTGTAAGGGATGAGGACATCCTGAACCTGACTGGTATAGGTCACTTCTCCCTGACCCGGTAAGTTCCCGAGTTCTGGTGGGTTGACCACGATCCCCTCCTTGGTCGCTCGATCCTTAGCCACCTTCTGGTGGTAGGCTGTCGACACATCGTCAAAGATGCTGTGCCAGATGCTTCCTATTGTCTGTGGTAAAGCAGACAGGGCTTGGAGGACATTCTGACTAAAGCCATACCAGAAGAGGGAGTGTTGCTCCCCACTTGGGGCTGTGTATGGTGACTTACGACCGGACTTGATATCCTTTGGCTTGCGTTGGAAGAGCTGGTAGGTGTTCTTGCCTTCCTTGCGACTGGCAGTGAAGACACGGTTATCATCCCCATCATAAAGCGCAGCCATGAGCAGGCCTTTCTTGTCCTTGATCGCAAGCAAGCGGTTCTCTGTGTCATAGATATAGTCTAGCTTTCTGAGTTCTTCTCAGAAGCGATGCGATTGCTATTCTTGTCGTAGGTATAGGTGATGGTACCATCTGGCCCTTCCAGTTTGGTCAAGCGGTTATGGTCATCGTAGGTAAAGCGTGTCTGGCTCTCCTTGCCATCGACTGTCTCGGTGCTGGTCAGTTTATTGCCGGCTAGATCGTAGGTATAGGAGAGTTTAGAGAGTTCCTTACCAGCTCCATCCGATACGGTCATGTTTTCCACTTGACCCAGAGTATCGTAAGTGTAGGTATGGACTAGGGTTTCGCCATCTTGCTGGATGGTTTCTTTGGAGATATAGCCTCCATCATCATACTCATAACCGTAGCTGGAGATGAGTTTGTCCTGCTTGTCCATGTGACGAAGTTCGGTGAGGCGGTGAGCCTTATCATAGGCCAAGAAGCTCTTGGTTCCATCTCCCCGAACAACCTCCGTCAGATCTCCTGCTTGGTTGTAGCTATAGCTGGTCTTTGTCCCTTGACATCTGTCACAGAGGTCAGGCGGTCCAGTTCATCGTAAGTGTAAGAGACTGTACTACCATCTGGGTAAATCATCTTCGAGATATTACCATAGGCATCATACTCGTACTGGATCAAGCTCCCATCTCCCTGACGAACACCCGTGATTTCGCCTTCTTCGTTGGTCGCGTACTGACTGGTTCCTGTCAGGTCACTCATAGACACCCGACGGCCATCCGCATCATAGGTATAGAGGACTTGACCATCTTGCTTTTCAGAGTACTCCACCTTGAGCAATTGATCCAGCTTGTTGTAGTCGTAGCTGATGGTTTTCCCATCGGACTTGGTTACTTTTTCGAGCTGGTTATTGACATTGTAGGTATAGGTTTCCTTATCTCCGAGACTGGTCAAGCGCTCCACTAGATTGGAAAGTTGGTCATAGCTGTAGCTTGTGACCTTGCCATTTCCATTCGTGACCGAAAAGTGACATTGCCCACACTGTCGTAGGTATAGCTAGAGGTAGAAGCCTTCTCTCCACTTCCTTGCGTCGCTGTAAGCAACTGATCCTTTAGGTCATAGGTGTAGGTCTTGACACGCTTGCTTCCGGATGTGACACTGGTGAGGTTGCCATTGGCATCATAGGTCATGCTTGCGACGCCACCAGCCTCATCTGTGATCTTCGTGAGATGGTTATCGTGGTCATAGCGATACTTAGTCCACTGGCCTGCCGCATCACTTTCTGAGGTGAGGCGATTGAGGCTATCATAGGTTCTCTTAGTTACTTGACCGAGAGGATTCGTCTCCTCAAGGAGATTGCCATTCGGGTCATAGGTATAGGTCGTTTCGCGCTTACCATTGATAGTTCGTTTGGTCACCTGACCGACGGGGTCATAGCTTGATTCCACCGTTCGACCAGTTGGCGTTTTGATTGTTTTTAGTTGATCAAGGGTCGTATAGTCAAAGGTGGTTGTAGCACCGGATGGCTTGGTCAGTTTGGTTAGATTCCCCGCTTCATCGTAGCTATACTTGGTTTCAAGGTCAAGGGCGTTCTTAGCCGTTAGGAGACGGCCAACCTTGTCATAGCTATAGTGATTGCTTCGGTCGGATTGGTCTGTCTCTTGCACCAAGTTTCCAGATACATCATAGCTATAGGTTTTTGATAGCCCCTGTGGACCTGTTTGCTTGGTGAGACGGCCCAAGGCGTCATAGGCATAGGTGTAAGCTGCCTCATTTGGCAGAGTGCGTTTGGTTACACGACCATAAAGGTCATTGACATAGTTGGTACTATGACCGTTGGCATCGGTTTCTTTTGCCAAGCTACCTGTAGCATCATAGGCGTACTGAGTCACTCCACCTGTTGGGCGTTTCTTACTGCTGACACGGTTCATACTGTCATAGCTGTAGGTCGTTGTATGACCTTCACCACTGGTTTCACTCAAGCGATTTCCCAAAGCATCATAGCTGAAACTTTGCTTGCTTCCTGTCGGAGCTACTGTTTCAATGATTCGTCCTAATGGGTCGTACTTAAAGGCTGTCGCATGACCATTTGGATCCGTATAGAGTACCAATTTCTTATTGGCATCATAACCATAGCTACTTGAATGGCCATTGGCATCGGTCATTTTAGATAGGTTGCCAAGGACATCATATTCATAAGTAGAGGTATTGCCATCGGCATCCGACTCTGTCACCACTCTGTTGAGAGCATCGTAGCTATACTTGGTTTCACGTTTCAGATGATCGACAGTCTTGAGCAGATTGCCATTTTGATCATAGTGATAGGTCTTGGTCTTTCCTTCTTGGTCAGTTGAACTTGCGACATTGCCCATGACATCATAGGTGAAGATTTCGCTGGTCTTATCTGCGTAGACCACCTTAGTCAGTTGGTTGTCACTATTATAGCTGTATTGGGTAACCTCACCCAAGCTGTTTGTTAAAGTGAGACGATTTCCTGCCTTATCATAGGTGTAGGTCTCATTGAGATCCTGATTATCTTTTTTGTTCACTACACGGTTGGCGGCATCGTAGCTGTACTCTGTTACCAAACCACTAGAATGCGTCTGCTTGATGAGACGATCAAGGGCATCGTATTCTTGCTTTACGGTGGTTCCGTCTGGAAGAGTCACTTCTTCCAGTTGAGCCGTTGAGGTATAGGTCATCTTAGTGACATTGCCATTGGCATCGGTGACCTGAATCGGATAGCCCAGTTCATTATAGGTGTACTGAGTCTTGCCACTATTATAGTTGATAGTGATAGTATAAAACTCTCGATGAAAGATTTCTTCGAGAGTTTTAGATTATTATAGCAAAGTTCAAGCTACTCAGTTTCTTCTAATAAAGAGGGATTAATAATTAATTCTTCTTCAATTTCCAATCCTATTCCACTGATAGTTGTTATTCCATGCATCCCTAATAATTTAGGCTCTTTATCCAATAATTCTCCAGTCTCTTTACAGAAAAAGTTACCTTTAAAATGAATACTATAGAATCCAAAATCCAGCTTTTTCTCTTCCTCTGTTAAGGGAATATTAGCGATAGTATGAAAATATCCTTTTTTCCAATATTCATCACCTACAATAGCAGGTGGAATTAACAAGTTAGAATAATCTGGCATGTATTTATCAATATTTTTTTCATGAGTATTTCCTTTAAAGATAAATACAACATGTTTCCCTTCCACAAAAGAATCCGGAACTTTTCTAACTATATTAGAAATCAGAACTTTACCATAAAAGTAGATTCCCTCCCTAGGAGACACAAGAAATACATCTCCCACTTTTGGAATTGACCTACTTTTTTTAATCACTTTTAGTTGATGAGTAGCTGCCTTTGTATCATAAAAGTTATCTAACTCCTTCTGAATTTCTAAATTTAAACTCTCAAAACGTTCTTTTCTTCTTAAAGCTATTAGATTTGTATTCATTATTAATTTCCTCCATTAAGATATTTTTCTGCCCATTTCATCGCCTCATCATACATTTTATTTTTAGGGCTAATACTATTAATTTTATTCAATTGATTCGCATGGCCGTTTTCAATGAGATACTGCTCCACAGCCCTAGCCTGGTTTCTTGTCAAATCACTATATTGTTCATTGAGTTTTACAAAATTCTTACCTTGACGATTATGTTGAGACAATCTTGATTCTAAATCTTGTTTTGTTATTCCTGTATAAACAGCATCCCTCTCTTTACCATAGATTCCATAATAAACACTATTATTAGACGAACCTTTATTTAGCCAATTATTAAAATGATTATCTTTAGAGGTTACTAAATTGACTTTAGGCTTCTCCGCAAACATTTGGAGATTATCTAAGGTCATAGGCAAAAGATTTCCTGACGCTTTATCCACTGCCTTCGTAGCTTTCGAAGCATCATTGACCTTATCTAGTGCTTTTAAGCCTTTACCAGCTAATTTCCCGCCCTTGGCAACTTTACTAATTCCAAAAGAGGCTAAATCAGCTGCTAACCATCCTGCTGCTTCTAAGCGACTGGCATTCTCACCTGTTTCAGGATCCTTCCCTGTAGTTAGACGGTATGTATCGTTGACAGAGAAAAACTCTCCGATTATATACGGTATTTTTTTTAAGCCATCTACTGTATTTTGCCAAAAGCGTCTATTCCCTGCCTCTATCTCTTCTTTTGTACGTGTATCTGTTCCTATGCCTGATGTACCATCATAGCTTCTCGACAAGGTTGCAATCGCAGACATATCGCCAGAGTTGGCTTTTTTGATGAGCCGCTGCAATTCACTAGCCGTCAGCTTTTTCTTGCTGGCATCATCTTGAGCCTTAGTCGTTTTTGGATTACATACATGCTTCAATGTGTTCAGTAAAGACGTATTCCAGTTACGAAGTAAATTTAGACCTTCTCGAATTATCGGCAAGGACTGTAGTCCTGTCGCCAAGCCATATTCATAGCGAATCTGTTGACGACGACGTTGTTCAGCTTGGGCTCTTGCACGTGCTGCTTGTTGTTGGGTATAAGCGTAAGAACTTTGTCCTCCGTAACTTCCACCTTGGTAGGTTGCCACATTAGGACCAAAAGCTTGATAATAACTTTCTGGTGCTCGGAAGTTTCGATCGGTTTTAATGCGATGATCCGTGTATTCACGTAATGACACTGCACGGCCTAAAGAATCTTGTTCAACAATACTCCGTTGGTAGAAACGTTGTTGGCGCGTATTGATACGACGAGGGCGACTTGGTTCACTACCATCAACCGCCCAGACCATTCTATGCCCACTCGGGTCTGTATAGTTGACGGGGTTGTTCTGCACATAGCTATAGCGGTTCTGGCTGAGAGGATCCGTCGCCTCACCTGGGTAACTATCCTCGCTTAAGAAAGTACCTCCCTGACTATCATAATACCTTGCTCGTAAATAGTCAAGTCCAGTATCGTCGCGGGATTCACCGTTATAGGCAAATGGATTGCCTGTTGTATCTGTGCTTGTCTTTCTTGCCCCATAGAGATGATAGCTAGTTGAGGCGACGGCTTGTCCATCCTTGGTCAAGCCTGTCACAGAGCCTGATTGGTTGGTCAAGTAGTTGTAGCTGTCACCTGTTTGGTTGTTGAGGTAGCTAGCTCGACCTTTGCCATAACTATAGGTCTCTCGTGCCTTGCCATCATGGTCATAGGTTTCAAGGACTTCTGTATGTTCACGATTGACATCGTTGACATAGTTGCGTTCCTCGTAGTAGTTGTAGGTCTCCTCTCGTGTGGTGTAAGGGATGAGGACATCCTGAACCTGACTGGTATAGGTCACTTCTCCCTGACCCGGTAAGTTCCCGAGTTCTGGTGGGTTGACCACGATCCCCCTCCTTGGTCGCTCGATCCTTAGCCACCTTCTGGTGGTAGGCTGTCGACACATCGTCAAAGATGCTGTGCCAGATGCTTCCTATTGTCTGTGGTAAAGCAGACAGGGCTTGGAGGACATTCTGACTAAAGCCATACCAGAAGAGGGAGTGTTGCTCCCCACTTGGGGCTGTGTATGGTGACTTACGACCGGACTTGATATCCTTTGGCTTGCGTTGGAAGAGCTGGTAGGTGTTCTTGCCTTCCTTGCGACTGGCAGTGAAGACACGGTTATCATCCCCATCATAAAGCGCAGCCATGAGCAGGCCTTTCTTGTCCTTGATCGCAAGCAAGCGGTTCTCTGTGTCATAGATATAGTCTAGCTTTTCTGAGTTCTTCTCAGAAGCGATGCGATTGCTATTCTTGTCGTAGGTATAGGTGATGGTACCATCTGGCCCTTCCAGTTTGGTCAAGCGGTTATGGTCATCGTAGGTAAAGCGTGTCTGGCTCTCCTTGCCATCGACTGTCTCGGTGCTGGTCAGTTTATTGCCGGCTAGATCGTAGGTATAGGAGAGTTTAGAGAGTTCCTTACCAGCTCCATCCGATACGGTCATGTTTCCACTTGACCCAGAGTATCGTAAGTGTAGGTATGGACTAGGGTTTCGCCATCTTGCTGGATGGTTTCTTTGGAGATATAGCCTCCATCATCATACTCATAACCGTAGCTGGAGATGAGTTTGTCCTGCTTGTCCATGTGACGAAGTTCGGTGAGGCGGTGAGCCTTATCATAGGCCAAGAAGCTCTTGGTTCCATCTCCCCGAACAACCTCCGTCAGATCTCCTGCTTGGTTGTAGCTATAGCTGGTCTTTTGTCCCTTGACATCTGTCACAGAGGTCAGGCGGTCCAGTTCATCGTAAGTGTAAGAGACTGTACTACCATCTGGGTAAATCATCTTCGAGATATTACCATAGGCATCATACTCGTACTGGATCAAGCTCCCATCTCCCTGACGAACACCCGTGATTTCGCCTTCTTCGTTGGTCGCGTACTGACTGGTTCCTGTCAGGTCACTCATAGACACCCGACGGCCATCCGCATCATAGGTATAGAGGACTTGACCATCTTGCTTTTCAGAGTACTCCACCTTGAGCAATTGATCCAGCTTGTTGTAGTCGTAGCTGATGGTTTTCCCATCGGACTTGGTTACTTTTTCGAGCTGGTTATTGACATTGTAGGTATAGGTTTCCTTATCTCCGAGACTGGTCAAGCGCTCCACTAGATTGGAAAGTTGGTCATAGCTGTAGCTTGTGACCTTGCCATTTCCATTCGTGACCGAAGTGACATTGCCCACACTGTCGTAGGTATAGCTAGAGGTAGAAGCCTTCTCTCCACTTCCTTGCGTCGCTGTAAGCAACTGATCCTTTAGGTCATAGGTGTAGGTCTTGACACGCTTGCTTCCGGATGTGACACTGGTGAGGTTGCCATTGGCATCATAGGTCATGCTTGCGACGCCACCAGCCTCATCTGTGATCTTCGTGAGATGGTTATCGTGGTCATAGCGATACTTAGTCCACTGGCCTGCCGCATCACTTTCTGAGGTGAGGCGATTGAGGCTATCATAGGTTCTCTTAGTTACTTGACCGAGAGGATTCGTCTCCTCAAGGAGATTGCCATTCGGGTCATAGGTATAGGTCGTTTCGCGCTTACCATTGATAGTTCGTTTGGTCACCTGACCGACGGGGTCATAGCTTGATTCCACCGTTCGACCAGTTGGCGTTTTGATTGTTTTTAGTTGATCAAGGGTCGTATAGTCAAAGGTGGTTGTAGCACCGGATGGCTTGGTCAGTTTGGTTAGATTCCCCGCTTCATCGTAGCTATACTTGGTTTCAAGGTCAAGGGCGTTCTTAGCCGTTAGGAGACGGCCAACCTTGTCATAGCTATAGTGATTGCTTCGGTCGGATTGGTCTGTCTCTTGCACCAAGTTTCCAGATACATCATAGCTATAGGTTTTTGATAGCCCCTGTGGACCTGTTTGCTTGGTGAGACGGCCCAAGGCGTCATAGGCATAGGTGTAAGCTGCCTCATTTGGCAGAGTGCGTTTGGTTACACGACCATAAAGGTCATTGACATAGTTGGTACTATGACCGTTGGCATCGGTTTCTTTTGCCAAGCTACCTGTAGCATCATAGGCGTACTGAGTCACTCCACCTGTTGGGCGTTTCTTACTGCTGACACGGTTCATACTGTCATAGCTGTAGGTCGTTGTATGACCTTCACCACTGGTTTCACTCAAGCGATTTCCCAAAGCATCATAGCTGAAACTTTGCTTGCTTCCTGTCGGAGCTACTGTTTCAATGATTCGTCCTAATGGGTCGTACTTAAAGGCTGTCGCATGACCATTTGGATCCGTATAGAGTACCAATTTCTTATTGGCATCATAACCATAGCTACTTGAATGGCCATTGGCATCGGTCATTTTAGATAGGTTGCCAAGGACATCATATTCATAAGTAGAGGTATTGCCATCGGCATCCGACTCTGTCACCACTCTGTTGAGAGCATCGTAGCTATACTTGGTTTCACGTTTCAGATGATCGACAGTCTTGAGCAGATTGCCATTTTGATCATAGTGATAGGTCTTGGTCTTTCCTTCTTGGTCAGTTGAACTTGCGACATTGCCCATGACATCATAGGTGAAGATTTCGCTGGTCTTATCTGCGTAGACCACCTTAGTCAGTTGGTTGTCACTATTATAGCTGTATTGGGTAACCTCACCCAAGCTGTTTGTTAAAGTGAGACGATTTCCTGCCTTATCATAGGTGTAGGTCTCATTGAGATCCTGATTATCTTTTTTGTTCACTACACGGTTGGCGGCATCGTAGCTGTACTCTGTTACCAAACCACTAGAATGCGTCTGCTTGATGAGACGATCAAGGGCATCGTATTCTTGCTTTACGGTGGTTCCGTCTGGAAGAGTCACTTCTTCCAGTTGAGCCGTTGAGGTATAGGTCATCTTAGTGACATTGCCATTGGCATCGGTGACCTGAATCGGATAGCCCAGTTCATTATAGGTGTACTGAGTCTTGCCGCCCAAGGCATCTGTCAACTCTGTCAACTGTTCCATCTGGTTATAGGCCATCGTAGTTTTATTGCCTAAACCATCTGTAATACTGGAAACTTGATTTGACCTGTATAGGTCGTGCTAGCAGTATAGCCTGCAGCATCTGTTAGGCTATTTTGATTGCCATTGGCATCATAGGTCATGCTGGTGCGGTGACCCAAGGCATTGGTTGTTGCGATCAGGCGCCCTGCCTTGCTGTATTCATAAGTCGTTTCTTTTCCAAGGGCATCTGTCATGGACAGGATATTCCCCATCGCATCCAACACATATGAAACACTGCTACCATCTGGGTAGGTAATACCAGTAACATTCCCCGCTGCATCATAGGTATAGCTGGTAGTCTTTTTCCCTTTGGTTTCACTAAGTTTATTTCCAACACTGTCATAAGTGTAGGTCACTGTCTGACCTGCTTCATCGGTGTAAGAGAGCACTCGGCCCATGATATCATAAGTAGTCTCAGCTTTTGTACCAATTGGGTAAGAGACCGCGGTTAGTTTGCCTGCAGCATCATAAGTGTTTTGAGTAACTTGCCCCAGAGCATCTGTGATGGTTTTAACGGCATTATTTCTATCATCATAAGTCAAGCTACTGCTATTACCTGCTTCATTGGTTCGAGTGACAATTCGACCCAGTGCATCACGAGTAACGGTAGTCGTTTGACCTGAAGCATTGCTTTCTGTTAGGGAAACGACCCTTGCTATCATATGTATAGCTAGTAGTGTGTCCTTCTCCATCGGTAACGGAAAGCTGATTCCCAACACCATCATAAGTGTAGCTATAGTTCCCTCCTTCTCCATTCGAAGCACCGATTTTACGACCGAAACCATCATAGGTGAAGGTAGTCGTGTTACCATTACCTTCTGTCACAGCTGTCACTTGACCTGCCTTGTCAAAAGTATGGCTCGTCCCAACACCATCAGCATCTTTTTCACTCAGCTTGCGACCTTCAGCATCATAGGTAAAGGTCTTTGCCCCACCGAGAGGATTCGTAATGCTGGTGACTTGATTGTGTGCATTGTAGGTAAAGGTTGATACGCCTCCCAAAGGATTGGTAAGACTTACCAAATTCGCACCTTGATAGGCAAAGGAGGTTGTATGACCAGCCACATCTGTCGTAGATAAGATGCGCCCTTGCTGATCGACAGTATAAGTAATCTTAGAGCCATCTGGTAATGTCGTCTGGATTAGATTGCCATTGGCATCATAGCTATGAGCTGTTGATGCACCACTAAAGTCAGTGAGAGACAGAAGATGGTTCTTCTCATCATAGCTAGAAGTTTTTACTGCACCGTCAAAACGCGTTTCTGTCAAGGTATTACCATTGCTGTCATAAGTGTAGCGAGTCGTTTGACCTGCTTCATTCGTCACACTTGACAGACGGTTGTTGTCATCATACGTTTTTTTGAGATACTAGTTCCATCAGCATAGCGAATGCCCGTTGTACGATATTGCTCATCGTAAGTATATACGGTTTTGATTGCCATTTCCATCGGTAGTGATTGTCTGACCTTCACTATAAGAGAGAGTTGAAACAGCGCCTGCACCATCTGTTTGCTTGGTGACACGATTTTTCCTCATCGTACTCGTTTTTGGATAACCTTGGTGCCATTTCCATCGTACCAAGCTGTCATACGTCCCTTATCGTCATATTCATAACGAGTAGGAACTCCTGTCGCATCCGTATAGGTGATCAAATGACCATTCGTGTCATATTCATAGGTCAAAGTCGAGCCATTTGGGATTTGAATCGCACCAATATAGCCCTCTGAGTTATAGGTGATACTATAAATCAAGCCTGTAGGAGATGTAATCTTGGTCAGCTGGTAATTTTCATTATAATCAAAGCTTGTTTTGTTACCTTTTTCATCCGTCTGACTCGTTAAGAGGCCGTGATAGTTAAAGATTTTCTCTTGATGATTGTGATCAACAACTCGGTATTCCTTAACATCATAGTCTTCTTTTTCGTCTCCGCCAAAGTCGCCTTTCTTCGTTTCAACTGTTTTTACTTCGAGAGTGAGGTCATAACCGCTTGGAGCACGATAGTTATCACCATCTTTCGTAAACTTAAGAATAGACCCGTCTGTACGAGTATAGTAAAGATTTTGATCTTCATCGCTCGATAACTGCTCATTAAAGGCAAATGACCAACCACGACCAAAGAGACTATTGATCCCTGCTACTTTAGAGTTATAGGCGCGAGTAATTTCAAACTTTCCGTCAACATCTGTGATAGAAACATCTGTTCGATCTAGGTAGAAATTCCCCGTGTTTAGATTGATTGGCTCAAATCCAAACTCACAGTGAAGACCGCGTCCCATTAAAAGTCTGTCTATTTCTGCCTTGGTATTAGATGTCAGGGCTGGTGGATTATAAGGTTTATCAGTATTCTTTCTTGGATTGCGAATAAAAAGGGTATTATTTGTACAACCATCATATCCTGGATACGATTATCGTAAGCAAGTTGATTCAGTGGTACTCCATAGTAAGCCGCAATCTTTGGAAGGGTATCAAACTGGGTAACTTTGTAAATCAAAAAAGTATCACTTGATTTTTTACCGCTGGTTTGACCATCCTTTTTACTCTCTGCGTCAATCGTATAAACCTTGTTTAGTTCAGGTTCTGTGAAAGGCACCTGAGTCTGCCAGTTTGAGAGCTTGTCTTTATATTTAGTTGTTCCTTTTTCAAAGGCTGCATCAAAGGAACTACTATCAGGGTATTTGTAAGAAAAACTTGCAGAACTTTGACCCTTGTAGTCTTTAGCAGTGTCACTAAGATTATAATCAACCTGAGCACCCGGTGTTGTCAGACCATCCGCAAAGACTCCCTGAAATTGCAGTTTTCCTTTCTTATCTGTCTTCACCATGGTCCGAAGATTGATGGTAGTGTTCCCAATTGGATAATTGACATCAACCGGATCTGGAACAGACCAATTAATCGTCAAACTCGGAGCCTTGTCTGGGGTAAACCCAATCTGTCCTGCATTATCTGCAGTAGCTTCAGTTGTATAGAAGGCACCACCGTCTGAGCCTTCGTCGGTTGCGGCTACAACTAAACCATAGTTTGGCTCCAAACCTTGAACCCATGCATTTACAGTCTCGCGGATATCAAAGTTGTGCATCCCAATCTTCTTACCACTGGTCGCATTTTTTCCTGCGATTTCCATATCAAGACCCACAGAAGTATCCCATGTAAGGGTATTGATATCAAAATCTTGCTTCAAGCGATAAGCCGCAAACTGGGTTGATTGAGAATCTGGAGCAGTGTATTCATAGATATTTAAACTCGCACTATCGATACGCGCTTCTTTAGGAATACTCTTTTGAAAATCGTAGTTAATCTTAAAGTACATCCTTGCGCGACCGATATCACGAACACCTGGAATACCAGCCATCCCCATCATCTCAGCTGTCATATACCCAACATATCCATAGGCATAACCTTGGTACTGACCATGTACGGATGAAGTCACAACATCAAGGATTTTTTCTCTTGGAACCGTTACAGTCGGGTCGATCCGAACAGGATACTTACGGTCTGAAGCAGACAACCACTCTTTACTAGCTGTTACGGTAACTTCATGTCGCCCATCCCCTTTTTTCAATCCAAGGGTTATGACATTACTAGTAGCACCGGCACTGTCCACCATCATTGGGGCAGTTAGTACAAAGAGGAGCTTCGTTTTGCCCTTTTCACGAACAAGGATTTGATTGTCTTTCAAAGAAACATCATACTTAGATGCATCTAAACCGTAAGTAAAGGAGTTCTTTCCGCCCCACTCTGCTAGGATAATCTCTTCTTTTACCCCATTAGGCTGTACCGTATATTGTACATCTGTTTTGCCATCAACATTATTGTATAGGATGGCATTCTTTTCTACAGTTGCCTGATCATACGTTTTATCAAGCGGATACAGGGAAATTTTGTCATCCTTATGTGTAATATCAATAGGGGTTTCTTCTTTGACTTCGCTCGGAAGAACTACGCCTACTGGAGATTCTTTAGGTAGATAATAGTGTTTCCCATTGGCATGATAAGAATAGAGAGATAAGTCAACAGGAACTTCTACCCCTTCTTGATCAGTATAGGTTTTAATATCACTCCCAATATGCGTCACAAAGTGAGTCTCATCCACCCGAAACAGTTGTTCTTGCCCACTAACCGCTACTGGTTCTCCATATTGTTTCTTTAGTTCTGCCTCTGCCTTACTCTCTTCGTTGACCACCTTTGGTTGTTGTAGGGCATCTCCACCATCCTTTGCTGGTTTTGAGGCGTCAGCACTCGTCGAATGTTCCGTATTCGCATTTTCAGAACCTACAGTCTGGTCACTCGCCTCTGTAACAGCTTTTTTATACGCGACCTCCGCCTGACCTTGCTTAATTGCATGGCTTATTTCTTCCGCATAAATAAGCGGGGTATTAGAAATAAATAAACTCAGCAATAATAACCACTGTATGGTCTTACGAAGTCTTTTCATCATCATTCTCCTTTGTAAGATAAATAAAATAATAAAGTGTAAAAATTAAAATAAGAGCATCACCGATGGATAAAACGAAGGAACCTAGTATTGGGAACCATACAGCGATAGCTAAACAAAAGGCAACAAGAAGCATGGATACCAGAACAGGTAGGCGCATTTGATCTACCCTATTTTTAATTGGTAAAGCTTTGTAAATACTAACTAGGCTATAGGATAAGATTACTTTAAGAAAAGTTTGTATAATTGTAGTAAAAGCCCAGATAGTAATCTTGACATGATCATACTCCAAGCTCGTATTATCGTATAAAACTTGACCCAAGCCTCCGATGAGGATGCCACATAAAATCGCACTAAACAAGTAAATCAGAATGGTGTAATTTAAGCGTTGATCTGATCGGTACTGCTTATAAAACCAAATCGTTATTGGAAAAATAAGAACTGTTCCTATCATTAAAAATAGCAGACTGAGTAAGGTCAGAATGAGCGATAAACCTTCCTCGACTACCGCAGGGGAAATCACACCTGTAAATAGAAGGCGTTGCCCCACTCCTAAAAACAGTAGGCCAGTAGCTAGTCTCCAAAACCTTGAGAATCTTAATATTTTTATCATGTACTTGTCCTTTCTTTGACACTTTTTAAACGAGCAGTAACCACAAATCGTTGATCATTTCCAGCAACATCACAGGTTGATAAGATTAAAAACCGATCTTTTTTAGGGTCAGTGGCTATCTGGCGATAGAATCCCCCATAGTCTGATGTTCTTGTCTGTAATGTATCTAAATAATATCTGAGGCCTTCTCGACTTCCTAATTCGAACGTATGAAAAAGATGATCATCGGTATAAGAATGGGCTGCCAGCACCTCATATTCAAAATGCTGAGTCAACGTATCAATTTTGATGCTCTCATGCTCGTTAAAAAAAGCTGGCTTCGCAAAATAATCTAAAGATCCGAACATAGAATCATCTAGCATAGCATGTCCATAGATAATAGTGACAGGATCTTCAAATGTTTTTTTGTTGACCAGCTCTGTGAATATGGCTCCATAATAAGTCTCTTCACCATCTATATTGTGAGATAGGTAATAGGTATCATCCCTTGAATGTTGAGCGACTGGATAGTCAATTCGAGTCCCTTCGACTGTTAACCAAGCAAAGACATCTGGATTCTGATGAAACCTCGTCTCTACTGCATTTTGGGAACGCTGCTCCACAGCGTTCTGTTCGAATCCATCCAAGATCTTTAGACCTAGAAATAAAACTGTAGTCATTGCAATTAATGACAAACTAAACCTTAAAATTTTCATGTAATCTCTCCCACATTACCATTATATCAGACCCTTATCTCCCTTGTAAATACACTATCCTTTGAAAATTATGCTCTTATTAAAGTATTTTGATAACCATATACATGTATATCGTCTCATTACCTATTTGATATCTACTTTTTAACAGAAAAGAGGAGCCCTCTCCAAATAAGAATGGGCTCCTTTTTTAATGGCTGTTTGAGCTGACTCTGATTTCTTACGAAACTCCCTTTTTATAGATGACTTCTTGAACCTGCAAAACTCCAATTCTTATATTTTCTATAGGAAAATCGAGTTTAAAAATCGTTTTTAATTGAGAAGAATCCCTAGATGTTTTATGGCCTAGATAGTCAGAATGTGCGATTTCTTTCTCATATTTCACCACATATTTATCCGATTCCATGAAATCTTTCGTAATGATAGATTTCATAAATAGAAATGTAATCCCAATGACTGTTGGAGAGAGCGCTTATCGTTCCTTAAATAAATAATGGTGTGAATTTGGTGTGAATTTTGCTAAAAATCATCAAAAAAAACACCCCATGGTGTGAACCATGAAGTGTTTCGAAACGTTGATATAATCGTATTGATTAACGTTTACTAAATTGTGATGCTTTACGAGCTTTCTTAAGACCTGGTTTCTTACGTTCAACTTTACGTGAGTCACGTGTAAGAAGTCCTGCGCGTTTCAATGAGTCGCGGAAGTCTGGGTCTACTTGAAGAAGGGCACGAGCGATACCATGACGGATAGCTCCTGATTGACCAGCGTATCCACCACCTACAACGTTAACGAAAACGTCGTATGAACCTACAGTTGAAGTAACTGCAAATGGTTGGTTGATTACAAGACGAAGGTCAGCGTGTGGGATGTACTCTTCAACATCTTTTTTGTTAACAGTGATTTTACCAGTTCCTGGAACAAGGCGAACGCGTGCAACAGCGTTTTTACGACGTCCAGTACCTGCATATTGTGCTTGTGACATACTTTATTGTTCCTTTCCTTAGATAAGTCCTGAAATATCAAGAACTTCTGGTTGTTGTGCAGCGTGAGTGTGCTCAGCTCCAACGAATACTTTCAATTTCATACCTTGAGCACGGCCAAGAGTATTGTGTGGAAGCATACCTTTAACTGATTTTTTTCGATCAAACGTACTGCATTTTTAGAACGAAGTTCACCAGCAGAGATTTGTTTCAATCCACCTGGGTGGTTTGAGTGAGTGTAGTAGATCTTATCAGTTGCTTTTTTACCAGTCAATTTAACTTTTTCAGCATTGATAACGATTACGAAGTCACCTGTATCAGTGTGTGGTGTGAATGTTGGTTTGTTTTTTCCGCGAAGTACGCTAGCAACAACTGCTGAAAGGCGTCCAAGAGGTACATCAGTTGCGTCAACAACGTACCATTTGCGTTCTACTTGGCCTGGTTTAGCCATGAATGTAGTTTTGTTCATGATTTCTCCTATATGAATATCGTTTTTGTTTACGGGGCGGATGTTCCGGTCCGCGGGGTATTTGAAAGGTTCCGGGGCCTTACAAATGGGGTAAACAATACCGTCTACTATCATACCAAATTTTACTACTAAAAGTCAATAGATATGAAAAATATTTTTACTGATTTCGCTGTTTAACATCTAGAAAAACCTCGCTTTTGCGGGGCTCTCCTATTTGTAAGCTAAGGCACGTTTAAAGGTTTTCCAGATTCCCAAATCATCCGTTTGAAGGACTAGACTAGCATACATGCGTCCGATAAAGGCAGTTGCAGTGACTGCAAAAGCAACCGTTATAGCAAGAGAAATCCAAGCTTCTAGACCACTTGCATACCCATTTATAGCTCTAAATGGCATAAAGAAGGTCGAGATGAAAGGAATATAGGAACCAATTTTCAGAACTAAATTGTCCCCAGCAGCACCTAGAGAAGTCACACCGACAAATCCTGCTATAATCAAGATCATCAATGGCGACAAGGCCTTTCCTGAATCCTCAGGGCGAGAAACCATGGATCCTAGGAAGGCTGCCAAAACAACGTACATAAAGAGGCTAACCAAGACAAACAATAAGGTATTGAGCGAGAAGGCCTCTCCTAGATGATTTAAAATTCCAGATTGTGCCAAGATAGGGATATCTTTAAAGAGCAGAATGGCAGCCAGCCCACCCACGACGTAAATCCCAATATGGGTCAAAATCACAAGAAGCAGAGCCAGCATGCGAGCGTAGAAATAATGACTAGCTCGGATACTAGAGAAGACCACCTCCATGATTTTGGTTCCTTTCTCGCTAGCTACTTCCTGAGCAGTGACGCTAGCATAAGTAATCAAAATCATGTAAAGGAAGAAACCGAGCCCTGCGGCCGCAATGGTTTGAATAATTTTTTTATTTTCCTTGGATTCATCAATCTTCTCAGTAAAGTCAACAGTTTGACTCAAGCGTTTTTCCTGTTCTTGAGACAAATTGGCTGCCGAACGATTGAGTTGGTATTGCAGTTCATTTAGCTTATTGGTTACAGCTAGCTTGATGCCACTTTCAAGAGAGGTTTCACCATGATAGACGGCCTTGATGACGCTGTCCTCTTGGTCGACGGTTAGGTAACCCTTGATTTTCTCATCCTTGACAGCCTGCTGAGCACTGGCCTCATCTGTATAGTCAAAGTTAATCCCATTGGTACCCTTGAGTCCTTCTGTCACAGATGGCACCGTTGTCACCACTGCCACCTTGCTATTCTTGGCCATAGAAGACCCTTGGAGATAGCCAATTCCTACAGATAAGGCTAAAAATAGGAACGGCGAAATCACCATAAAGAAGAAACTCCACGATTTGACATGCCGAAGATAGGTTTCCTTCATTACAACCCACATATTTCTCATACTTCCACCCCTGATTCTAGTTTAAAGATTTCATCGATTGTTGGAGCTTGTTGGTCAAAGGTCGCAATATATTGACCTTGAGTCAGGATTGGGAAGAGTTCCCTTCCAGCACTCTCATCATCGAGGATCAATTTCCAACTGCCTTGCTTGGTCAAGCTTACCTGTTTGACATGAGGAAGATTTTCCAGTTCTTCCTTGCTTCGTTCACTTGAAACAAAGAGACGTGTTTTCCCGTATTGATTGCGAACCTCTTGGACTGGTCCATGTAAGACCACACGCCCATCACGAATCATCAGAATATCATCGCAAAGTTCCTCGACGTTGGTCATAACATGGTCAGAAAAGATAATGATTGCACCGCGCTCTTTCTCTTTCAAGATGACCTGCTTGAGCAACTCGGTATTGACTGGATCCAAACCACTAAAAGGTTCATCCAAGATAATCAAGTCAGGCTCATGGATCAGAGTGATAATGAGCTGAATTTTCTGCTGATTTCCTTTGGAGAGGCTCTTGATCTTGTCAGTCAATTTGCCCTTCACTTCCAGTTTTTTCATCCATTGAGGGAGTTTTTCCTTGACCTCCTTAGCATCCATGCCCTTTAGAGTCGCCAAGTAGCGAACTTGCTCAAGGACTGTCAGCTTGGGCATAAGACTGCGTTCCTCAGGCAGATAGCCAATCCGAGCGTAGGTTTCCTGACGAATCTCCTGCCCATCCAGACTGATTTCTCCTTGATAGTCCAAATTTCAACATACTGTGGAAAATCGTTGTTTTCCCAGCACCATTTTTCCCGACCAGTCCCAAAATTCGTCCTGGACTTGCCTGAAAATCGACACCAAACAAGACTTGCTTGGAACCGAAACTTTTCTCTAGATTTCTTACTTCTAGCATTTTCCACCTCCGAAATATGTTGCACTTATTATACTCCTTTTTGATAGCCTTTACAAGGATTTATGTACATTTTTATCTGGTTCATCCTTCCTTAAAAACTAAACTCTCTAAGGATTTTGAGTACCCAAGTGATAGAACAATTATAGCCCATTAAAGTGCATACAAGAGCTTTTACTCCTCAATTGTCCATTTTTGATCCTGAATTGTCATTTTGAAAAGCAAAAAATCCACCCCGAAGGATGGATTGATGAGTTAACGTACTTCTGCATTCACTTTTTCTTTGAGTGATGCTTGGATCTTTTCCATGTAGCGTGCGACTTCTTCGTCTGTTAGGCTGTCTTCTGGATTTTGGAAGGTCAAGCTATAGGCCATTGACTTCATGCCAACTCCCAGTTTTTCGCCTGAGAAGACGTCAAAGAGTTTGATATCTGTCAAACGTTTCACGCCTGCAGCTTGAATTGCGTCTACAACTTCTTGGTGAGTAACTTCTGCCTTGAGGAGTAGGGCCACGTCACGGCTGACTGCTGGGAATTTGGTGATTTCCACAAATGGAGCAGCTGGTTGAAGGGCAGCTTCAATGACTGAAAGGTTGAGCTCCGCTACATACGTTTCTGGAATATCATAAGCCTTAGCAGTGACTGGATGGACTTGCCCAAGGAAACCAAGAACTTGGTCACCAAGTGAAATCACAGCTGTACGACCTGGGTGAAGACTAGCAATCTCAGCTGTTGCTGTATAGGTCACTTCTAGCCCCAAGCGAGTAAATAATGCTTCTAGGATTCCCTTAGCATAGAAGAAATCAACTGGAACTGCTGCTGTTTGGAAATCTTTTTCAGCCACCAAGCCTGTCAAGGCAAAGGCAAAGCTGTTGATTTCATTTGGAAGTTCTTCTTTTGGATTACCTATTTGTTCAAAGACTTTTCCAATCTCGTAAAGGGCCAAGTTTTTATTCTTACGAGCCACATTATAAGCCACCGTATCAAGGATACCTGAAATCATATTTTGACGGAGAACTGAACGGTCCACAGTCATTGGCCACATGAGTTCTGTAAGGTTACTTGGTTGAGCTGTGAACTCAACTGCTTTTTCAGGAGTTGTTAGAGCGTAGGTAATGATTTCTGTCAAACCTGCCCCTTCAGCAATCGTACGAACTTGACGGCGAAGTTTTTGTGTCGCAGTCAATTCACCAGCTGTACCATCGTCTTTTGGAAGACTAGTTGGCAAACGATCGTAACCATAGATACGAGCGATTTCTTCAAAGAGGTCAGCTTCGATGGTGATATCCCAACGACGACGTGGGACGCTGACTGTAAAGGCTTCAGCATTTCCAGAAAGACCAAATCCAAGATGGCGGAAGACATCCTCGACATCGGCATAAGTAAGATCAGTTCCAAGGACACGGTTGACGTCTGCAAGGGTTGAAGAAACTTCTACATCAGAAGTATCAAGCTCACCTGCTGAAACGATACCCTTACGCACCGTCGCACCTGCAAGATCAGCAATCATGCTAGCTGCAGCATCCAAGGCTTCATTGACTGTTGCTACATTAATCCCTTTCAAAACGAGAAGATGACTCAGAACGAAGGTTGAGGCGTCCGCTAGTCTTGCGAATCGATTTGCCATTGAAAACAGCCGCTTCAAGGACAACACGACTAGATTTCTCAGAGATTTCTGTTGCTTGACCGCCCATGACACCTGCAAGGGCTACTGGTTTGTCAGCGACAGTGATGATTAAGTCATTTGTTTCCAAGTCACGTTCTTCACCATCCAAGGTCACCAATTTTTCACCAGCACGCGCTTCACGCACACGAATCTCGCTTCCTTCAAAGGTATCCAAGTCAAAGGCATGCATCGGTTGACCAAAGTAAAGCAGGATGTAGTTGGTTACGTCAACTACGTTATTGATCGGACGAATCCCTTCGTTCATAAGAAGGTTTTGCAACCATTGTGGACTTGGTGCGATGGTCACATTGTCCAAGATACGGGCTGCATAGTAAGGCGCCTTGTCTGTCTCAATGCCTACAGAAAGGGCATCTGCTGCAGCTTCATTTGTTTCTGTTAAACTGAATTCTTTAAAGTTGACTGCCTTGTCATAGATGGCTGCCACTTCGTGAGCTACCCCACGCATAGATAGAGCATCTGCACGGTTTGGTGTGATAGAAAGTTCGATGATTTCATCATCCAGGTCTAGGTATGAGAAGACTTCCTCACCTGGAACGGCATCTTGAGGCAAGATTTGGATACCATCTGCGAATTCCTTTGGTACAACTGAGTCAGAAATTCCCAATTCACCAAGGGAACAGATCATTCCAAGTGACTCCAAGCCACGAATTTTCCCTTTTTTAATCTTGTAATTATCAGCAATACGAGCTCCCGGAAGTGCCACCATGACCTTGATACCAGCACGCACATTTGGGGCACCACAAACGATCTGACGGGCTTCTTCTTCGCCAACGTTAACCTGACAGACATGCAAGTGAGTTTCTGGCACATCTTCGCAAGACAAAACCTCACCGACGACAATTTTTGAGAGACCAGCAGCCGGTGATTCGACACCTTCGACCTCGATCCCTGTAGTTGACATTTTCTCAGCCAACTCTTGTGATGGCACATCGATGTCCACCAATTCTTTCAACCATTTATAAGATACTAACATAATTCTAATTGCAAGAACCCACAAGTAAGTTCTTTTCAATTCCTTTCTTTTTCTTCGAGTCAGTCCTTACTATTCTCATCGAGAGAAAATGACTAGGACTGTATAGGACTGTGTTTCAGGTTTCAATCTTATTTAAACTGTTCTGAGAAGCGGACATCGCCTTGGCAGAAGTATTTAAACATAAATTTATGAGCAAATTCTTGCTATGAAGCTACATTTTTTATAGCAAAAAATAACTTCCCAATTAAAATCTATTCATTCAATCTTCATAGAATGCTTAACTATTTCTTCACAACCACCTTGAATTAATTTTTTTAAATTTTGATAACCAGGATGATATACAGCATAAAAATTAAGTTCTATATTTAAATACGAGCTTTCTGAAACTTCTTCTAGCAACTCTTCTATAAAAAAACTAAAATCTTCACGCTTACTCTTTGCTAAAGCACCACAAACATATATATTTAATTTATCTTCTTTTGAATCCTGGGACAATATTTCTAATTGTTCGATTAATTTTTTATACGATTGTTTTCGGTAGTCCTTTTTATTATCATCCTTTACTGCCGAAATTACATTATCCATTACAGATTCAACAACATCAGAAAATAGATCAGTTACATATGATCCGTATAGATTTCTCCAAAATGTACTTGTTTTCATAGTTAAAAATCTTAAATGACGATCATTGATATTTGAATGATGAAATGAAGAAAAATTACTATCAGGAGATTGTTCTCTTTTAGCAGAGGGATTTACCATAAGTAATATATTTGAAGGATTTATGTAGTCTTTTTTTGATGGTTTTCAATAGCTTCTTCATAGGATATATTTTCAGATGTCGCTTTATCATTATTTTTAGATTCTTTATAAATCACAAATGAAGATATATCACCAAACTTCTCTAAAAGTTTATTATAGTTTTGTTCCGAAATCATAAAATTTCCTCGCGTTTGATTTATTATTTAAACTGTTCTGAGAAGCGGACATCGCCTTGGTAGAACCCACGGATATCATTGATTCCGTAACGGAGCATAGCGACACGCTCTTGTCCAAGACCAAAGGCAAATCCAGAATAAACAGTCGCATCGATTCCACTCATTTCAAGGACACGTGGGTGAACCATACCGGCCCCCATAATCTCTATCCAACCTGTTTTCTTACATACGTTACAGCCTTCTCCACCACACTTGAAGCAAGAAACATCCACCTCGACAGATGGCTCTGTGAATGGGAAATAAGATGGACGCAAACGAATTTGACGCTCTTCACCAAACATTTTTTGGACAATCAACTGAAGTGTTCCTTGAAGGTCTGCCATAGAGATATTTTTCCCAACAACCAAACCTTCGATTTGGTGGAACTGGTGACTGTGGGTCGCATCATCCGTATCACGACGGAACACACGTCCTGGTGAGATCATTTTCAAAGGACCTTTTGAAAAATCATGAGCATCCATCGCACGCGCCTGAACTGGAGACGTGTGAGTACGAAGCAAGATTTCTTCTGTGATGTAGAAAGTATCCTGCATATCGCGAGCTGGGTGATCTTTTGGAAGGTTCATACGCTCGAAGTTGTAGTAGTCTTGCTCCACTTCAAAACCATCCACGACTTGGTAACCCATCCCAATGAAAATATCTTCGATTTCTTCACTGGTTTGTGTCAAAACGTGACGGTGACCAGTCGCAACTGGGCGACCTGGAAGTGTCACATCGATGCTCTCACTTGCTAGTTGAGCTTCTACTTTCTTTTCTTCCAAGAGCTTAGCTGTTTCTTCAAAGGCCGCTGTCAAAACATCACGCGCTTCATTAACGTGTTTCCCGATGATTGGACGCATCTCAGCAGAGACATCCTTCATCCCTTTGAGGATTTCCGTAAGGGAACCTTTTTTACCAAGGACAGAGACACGCAAGTCTTGCATCTCTTTTTCATTTTCAGCAGTAATCTGCTTCAAGCTAGCCAGCGTTTCTTCGCGAAGCGCTTTTAATTGTTCTTCAATAGTTGACATAATTCCTCCATCAGTCTCTCGTAGATAAAAAGAAAACCACATGCCAAAAACTCCACTCGGAGCGTTGACACGCGGTACCATCCGTTTTCATCTGACAAGTCAGACCTTCATTTCTAAATCCATGCGCAAGTGAATTCACCCAGCTTTCATATAGAGAGCTTGCAGTCACGGCTCTCCTCCCTGATATACTTCCCTTGAGTTACTAGTCTTGCGGATTCCTATTCAATTACTACATAGTTTATCAGATTTTTAGTTAAAAAACAAGTTAGATTAGACTAATTTCAATATAAAAAGGAACAAAACACAATGCATTACCTATTTGTAGGATCTGTTTCATCTGCTTTTCTTTTCAATAAAAGAGTTGCTGCTTTATTAAAACCATCACACCAGTTATACCATTTTGCTTCATACTCATCTTGAGATACGATATGATTTTTTAAATCCAGAACAGAGTAAATCTTTCTTTCCTCACAAGCTTGCGCATAGAGATAATACAGTTCATCGCCACCATCTCTATCCCACTCAGCAGAAATCGTATCCCTACCTGCCAATAAAGCCTGATAAGCCCTGTGATGCCCGTCTGTAATCAACAAGAAGTCTCCGAACGCAAGAATACTGATTGGAGCAACATTGCTCATTTCTTCCGGCTGATAAAGTATCTGGATGCCTGCTAGTTTCTTTTCTGATAAGTATAGTTGAGTCGGATGGAGATCTTTTATATTGACTTTCATTTCTTTCTCCTCAAGGAAATTTGATACTTACTTCTGTATTCCTTTAAATCGCCATTGGAAGCGAAGCTTGTCATAGAAGGGAAATTCGATAAACAAGACTCCCAAGCCCACACAGAAACTGGCAAGAACATCAGATGGATAATGAACCCCCAGATAGACCCTTGATACTAGCACACTGACTAGGTAGAAGCCAAGGACAATTTGCACAATTTTTCTCCAGACTGGATCTTTAATCCGCTGACTGAGAATAACAATCAGAGTGCCTACCATCAAAGTTACAGCCAGAGAATGCCCACTTGGGAAGGAAAAGCCCTTCTCCTCGACTAGGTGTATGATAGCCGGCCGAGGGCGCTGGTAGATGTTTTTAAAGGTCACGATTAAAAGACCAGCTAAGGCTAGATTACCCGCCATGAAGTAGCTTTCTATCTTCCACTGCTTACGATAAAAGATAAAGGCTGCGATGGCAACCCAGGTGATAATCACTGGGATATCAATCAAATGCGTAAGGGCACGGAACAAAACTGTCAAATAATCTGGCAGGTCCCCACGAATAGCTGTCTGAAGCGGTTGGTCAAAGTCGACCAGCGTTTCAGGGTAAAACTTAACCATATAGCCAAGAAGGACGAAAAGTAAAAGGGCAAAACTGCCCTTCATTAAAAATGTTTGTTTATCTCTCATAATGTTTTAAGGTTGGTTTCAAGAGGACGTATAACAACCAGAATGAAACGGCAAAGATTACACCTTCAATCAGGTTAAAAGGTAATACCATAGTCATTAGGTAGTTGGAAAGTCCCAAAATTTTTCCAATATCAAAGTTGGCAAACTTCGCGTACAAAGGAACAGCATAGACATAGTTGAGAACCAACATAGCCACAGTCAAGCCGACAGTTCCCGCTAGAGAGCCTAGTAGGAAACGAAGGGTGCTACGTTCCTTTTTCCAAATCAAACCAAAAGCGATAACAAAAACTCCCAGAGCTACGACATTCATTGGCAAGCCAATGTAGGTATTCACTCCCTGGCTATTCAGAAGCAACTTCAAGAGCGATCGAAGCAAAAGAATCCCTAGAGCAGCAGGCAAATCCATCACCACCAAGCCCAGAAGGACGGGCAAGATACTAAACTCGATCTTGAGGAAGGTCGCCGCTGGCAAGAGCGGAAAGTCAAAGTACATCAGCACAAATGAAATGGCTGATAAAATCGCAATGGTCGAAAGTCGACGTGTGTTTGTCATAACAGGTTCCTCCAATTTTCTATAAAATCAGAAGAAGTTGGAAAGGATCCCTCTATCTATTCTCACTTTTTATATTCCAAAAGCTCCCCCTCACTCTATTGAGCAAGCGGTTGCAATTTATCTATAAACCCATCAGAACAGACAAGGCTATTCTTTCGTCTTCTCCCATCCAGACTATACTGTCGGTTGTGGAATCGCACCACATCAGCTTGCGCTCGCGGACTTCTTTAAGGGAAGGAAATAGAGATTTTTCTTTTAGACTAGGCGACAAGCTGTAGGCATAACTTCCAGTTAGGCAAAACTTGTCAACAAAGTTTTAAAGGAAAAATTTTTTCCTAATGATACTCAATGAAAATCAAAGAACAAACTAGGAAGCTAGCCGCGGGCTGTACTTGAGTACGGCAAGGCGAAGCTGACGTGGTTTGAATTGGATTTTCGAAGAGTATTAAAGTCACCGCCGGTCGGGAATTGCACCCAGCCCTGAAGACCCTTTAATCTTAACAAAAAACGCTTGCAAGTGCAAGCATTTTGTTTATTTCAATTTATCCACTTCATAGGTGTGAACGAGTTCCAAACCTGCGAAATTTTGCTGACGAAGAGCTTCGTAGACAATCATGCATACGGTATTGGAAACATTGAGACTGCGAACGTGTTCATCATTCATGGGAATACGGAGTGCTTTCTCAGGATGTTCTCTCATAAAGTCCTCAGGTAAGCCCTTATCTTCACGTCCGAAGAGAAAATAATGATCCTCATCGCTTGCCAAATTCGCCTCAGAATAGACCTTTTCTGCAAATTTGGAAATCAGATAGAGTTTACCCTTCATCTGAGACATGAAATCTTCCAAATTATCATAAAAATGAATCTCTAACTTGTCCCAATAATCCAAACCTGCTCGCTTCATCTTGCGATCATCAATGGGAAAGCCCATTGGCTTGATGATGTGGAGGGGAGAATTGGTGGCAGCGCAAGTACGCGCGATGTTGCCCGTATTTTGTGGAATCTGAGGTTCAAATAAAACAATGTGATTTGTCATAATTGGCTTCCTTTTATCATTGCAAAAAAATAGCCACACTGCCCGGAGTCAAGCTCAGCAAACAGCGTGGTTAAGGCATCGTTAACTTACCTCACAACAGGTTTGAAGTAAATCAGCGAAACTACTTTCTTAGTATAACACTTTCAGAATCAATGTCAATAGAAACGACTTGATTTTTTTACTTTTTTTATTATATTTTCATACTCAGACATTCACTTTCAAAATAGCCTTATCAAGAGAGTAAAATCACTTCAAATCAGAGACATTGTCATAGAAGTTAAGCAAGTTTATCTTCAAAAACTTGGAAAAGACCTTTCTTCCTTCAAAAATTGGCTTGGCAAGTGCATTTTTTGCTAAAAAAGGGTATGATAGTTACATCATGAAAAAGTAGGTTTTTTATATGAAAATTGTCCTTGTTGGTGGAGGGAAAGTCGGTTTTGCCCTCTGTCGTTCACTAGTAGCGGAAAACCATGACGTTGTCCTCATCGAGCAAAATGAAGCTGTACTTAACCATATTGTCAGTCGCTTTGATATCATGGGCCTCCTTGGAAATGGTGCTGACTTTGCCATCTTGGAGCAAGCCGGCGTCCAAGAGTGTGATATCTTTATCGCTCTAACTGAATACGATGAAGTGAATATGATTTCAGCGGTACTTGCCAAAAAAATGGGCGCTAAAGAAACCATCGTTCGAGTGCGAAATCCTGAATACTCTAATGCCTATTTTAAAGAGAAAAATATTCTTGGATTTTCACTTATCGTTAATCCAGAACTCCTAGCAGCCCGTGCCATCTCAAATATCATCGATTTCCCTAACGCCCTCTCAGTTGAGCGTTTTGCTGGAGGTCGTGTCAGCCTGATGGAGTTTGTTATCAAAGATTCTAGCGGGCTCTGTCAAATGCCAATCTCAGACTTCGTAAGAAATTTGGCAACATCATTGTCTGCGCTATGGAAAGAGACCATCAACTCATGATTCCAAGTGGTGATGTTACTATCCAGGACAAGGATCGGATTTTTGTTACGGGAAATCGTGTAGATATGATGCTTTTCCACAACTATTTCAAATCACGTGCAGTGAAAAGCTTGCTTATCGTTGGAGCTGGAAAAATTGCTTATTATCTACTTGGCATTTTAAAAGACAGTCGCATCGATACCAAGGTTATCGAGATCAATCCTGAAAGAGCTCGTTTCTTTAGTGAAAAATTCCCAAATCTCTATATCGTACAAGGAGATGGAACAGCTAAGGACATCTTACTGGAAGAAAGTGCTCCTAGCTATGATGCAGTCGCAACCTTAACTGGGGTTGATGAGGAAAACATCATCACCTCTATGTTTCTTGACCGTGTTGGCGTCCAGAAAAATATCACCAAGGTCAACCGGACTAGCCTCCTAGAAATTATCCATGCACCTGATTTTTCAAGTATCATCACACCCAAAATCATCGCAGTGGATACCATTATGCACTTTATCCGTGGTCGAGTAAACGCTCAGTACTCAGACCTTCAAGCCATGCACCATCTAGCAAACGGTCAAATTGAAACTCTCCAATTCCAAATCAAGGAAACTAATAAAATGACTGCCAAACCTCTATCACAGTTGAAATTGAAAAAAGGGGTTCTCATCGCAGCCATTATCCGAAAAGGAAAAACAATCTTCCCTACTGGAGAGGATATGCTTGAGGTAGGAGACAAGTTGCTCGTGACGACCTTATTGCCGAACATCACCAAAATTTATGATTTGATTGAGAGGTAAAAAATGAATAAAAGTATGATTCGTTACCTCCTCTCAAAACTTCTCTTGATTGAGGCTGTTCTTCTCCTAGTCCCTGTTAGTGTAGCGATCTATTACCAAGAATCCAGTCAAGTATTCATCGCTCTCTTTTCTACGATTGGAATTTTAGTCCTTCTTGGTGGTCTAGGTGTTTTACGGAAACCGAAAAATCAACGGATTTATGCCAAGGAAGGGGTCTTAATTGTTGCCCTCTGTTGGATTCTATGGTCTTTCTTTGGTGGCCTCCCCTTTGTCTTTTCAGGACAAATCCCCAGCATCATCGATGCCTTCTTTGAAATAAGCTCTGGTTTTACAACTACAGGAGCAACTATTCTGAACGATGTTTCCGTTCTCAGTCGTTCCCTCCTCTTCTGGCGAAGTTTTACCCACTTGATCGGAGGGATGGGGGTGCTTGTTTTCGCACTTGCCATTATGGACAATGCCAAAAATAGTCACTTAGAGGTGATGAAGGCTGAGGTTCCTGGACCTGTCTTTGGCAAGGTCGTATCCAAACTAAAAAACACTGCCCAGATCCTCTATCTGCTTTATCTGGCTCTCTTCTCCCTTTTTGTGGTCATCTACTATCTAGCAGGCATGCCTCTCTATGATAGTTTTGTCATTGCTATGGGAACAGCGGGAACTGGGGGCTTCACCGTCTATAACGACGGAATTGCCCACTACGGTAGCTCACTCATCACCTATCTAGTTAGTATCGGAGTCTTGGTTTTTGGGGTTAACTTCAATCTCTACTACTACCTCATGCTCCGTCGGATCAAGGCCTTCTTTGGAGATGAAGAACTGCGGGCTTATGTGATTATTGTCCTAGTGTCTACAGGCTTGATTACCCTCAACACCCTCCACCTCTACCAAGGTGTCTCTAAGAGTGTTGAAATGGCCTTCTTCCAGGTTTCCAATATCATCACGACAACAGGTTTTGGTTACGGAGATATTACCAACTGGCCTCTCTTCTCCCAGTTTATCCTCCTCTTCCTCATGGGAATCGGTGGATCAGCTGGCTCAACCGCAGGTGGTCTCAAAGTGATCAGAGGACTCATCCTCTCAAAAATTGCAAAAAATCAGATTTTGTCCATCTTATCCCCTCACCGTGTCTTGACTCTACATGTCAACAAAACTGTGATTGACAAGGATACCCAACACAAGATTCTCAAATATTTTGCCATCTACGTGATGATTATACTCTCTCTCATCTTTATCGTCAGTCTTGATAGTAATGATTTTCTAGTCGTGACCAGTGCTGTCTTCAGCTGTTTTAACAATATCGGACCTATTCTAGGTACAACATCGAGCTTTGCCATCTTTAGTCCCATCTCTAAAATCCTGCTCTCCTTTGCAATGATTGCAGGCCGCTTAGAGATATACCCCATTTTGCTCCTCTTTATGAAACGCACTTGGTCTAAACGTTAATTACAATACAATTCCCCTTTTACAAGCTAGTAGAAGGGGAATTTTTCTATTAAAAATGAGAAGACCATTCGGTCCTCTCCGAATCTAATTATTTTTTAAGAGCTTCCTTGTAACGAGCAAGTTCTGCTTGATTGGCCCAAACATAGTGACCTGGACGAATTTCCACCATAGATGGCTTGTCTGTCTCATAATCATGTTGGTCAGGATCGTAAACTTTCAAGACCTTCTTGCGTTCCAAGATTGGATCTGGAATCGGTACAGCAGATAGAAGCGCCTGAGTATATGGGTGGACAGGATTGTTAAACAACTCCTCTGTCTCCGCCACTTCGACGATTACTCCCTTATAGATAACCGCGATACGATCTGAGATAAAGCGAACAACTGACAAGTCATGCGCGATAAAGAGATAGGTCAACCCAACTCTTTTTGGAACTTCTTGAGCAAGTTCAAAACTTGCGCACGCACTGATACGTCCAAGGCTGAAATTGGCTCATCTGCAATAACGAAATCAGGCTCCATCACAAGGGCACGGGCAATCCCGATACGCTGACGTTGACCACCAGAAAACTCGTGTGGGTAACGGGTCAAGTGTTCTTTCAAAATCCCAACTTCATGAATCATCTTTTGAACTTTTTCTTTTCGATCTTCTTCATCTTTAAACAAGTGGTAGTTGTAAAGACCTTCAGAGATGATATAGTCAACTGTCGCACGCTCATTCAAGCTGGCTGCAGGGTCCTGGAAAATCATCTGGATACGACGGATCAAGTCTGATGATTCCTTGTGAGATTTTTTCCCATTAATCTTTCTGACCATCAAAGATAATCTCACCTTTACTAGTGTTATTTAAACCAATAATGGCACGACCAATCGTTGTTTTCCCACTACCAGACTCACCAACAAGAGAGAAAGTTTCTCCCTTGTTGATAAAGAAGTTGGCGTTTTTAACCGCCACAAACTTCTTACTTCCTTCACCGAAGGAAATTTCTAAATCTTTAATTTCTACTAATTTTTCAGACATTTCCTTCCTCCTAGTCTTCTAGATGAGCAAAGCCCATTTTATCACGAATCTTGTCATGCAAATCTGCGATGACCCCAGGTTTTTCAACTTTAGGAGCATTCTCATGAAGCAACCAAGTCTTAGCCCAGTGAGTATCAGTGACTGAAAACTGAGGTGCTTTCTGTTCAAAGTCAATTTGCATCGCATAATCTGAACGAAGGGCAAAGGCATCACCTTTCAACTCAGTATAAAGAGACGGTGGTGTTCCTGGGATAGAGTACAATTCTCCTTTATCATCAGCAAGCTGTGGCAAACTGGACAAGAGACTCCAAGTATATGGATGACGTGGATCGTAGAAGACTTCCTCAACAGTACCGTATTCTACAATTTCCCCAGCATACATAACTGCTACCTTATCCGCAATACTTGCTACCACACCAAGGTCATGGGTGATAAAGATAATGGTAAAGTGGTACTCATTTTGCAAGGTTTTAAGCAAATCAATGATTTGCGCTTGAATGGTTACATCAAGAGCCGTTGTTGGCTCGTCACAGATCAAGATATCTGGACGACATGCAAGGGCAATCGCGATAACGATACGTTGGCGCATCCCTCCAGAATATTGGAAAGGATACTCGTCAAAACGTTTCAGCGTCTGGAATTCCGACTTTGTTCATATAGTCGATTGCCATCTCTTTGGCTTCCTTAGCTGTTTTTCCTTGGTGTTTAACGATAACTTCAGTGATTTGGCTACCGATTGTATTGATTGGATCCAAACTTGTCATTGGATCCTGGAAGATGGTCGCAATTTTAGCACCACGAATCTTCTCCCATTCCTTGTTAGAATTCAAGGCGGTCAAGTCTTGTCCACGATAGTCGATGCTTCCTTGGGCAATACGTCCATTGTCTTCTAACATCCCTGTAAAGGTTTTTGTTAAAACAGATTTACCAGAACCAGACTCACCTACCAAGGCAAGAACTTCTCCTTCAATCAGGTCTAGAGAAACTCCTCGGATAGCCGTCAGAACTTTGTCACGAACGTCAAATTCCACGACAATATCACGAGCAGTCAAAATTACATTATTTTCTTTTGTCATGTCTACTCCTATCTATGTGTACGTGGATCACTAGCGTCCGCTAGGTTTTGACCAACAACGAAAAGAGATAGGGATACCAAGATCAAGGTTGTCAACGGAATCCAGAACAAGTAAGCGTTGGTCGTAACGTTTTGTGAGTAATCTGAGATCAAACGTCCCAAACTTGGCACTGTTACAGGTAATCCCAATCCAAAGAAGGAAAGGAAGGCTTCATAAGAGATGAAGCTTGGCAACATCAAGGTCATCGTAGAAACAATAACGGATACTAATTGTGGCATGATGTTTTTAACGATGATTTTAAAGGTTGGTGTTCCAAGTGTTTGAGAAGCAAGGTTGTATTCCAAGTCACGGTAACGCATGATTTGGATACGAATCATATAAGCAATCCCAATCCAAGTTGTCACACTCATGGCAAAAATCAAATTCCAGAAACCAGCGCCAATCGAGTAAGTCAAGACGATGACAATCAAGAGAGATGGAATGTTTGAAATAATGTTATAAACTTCCATCATGACGCGGTCAACGGATTTTGAAATTCCCCAAATTCCACCAACAATAACCCCAATCACAAGGTTGATAAAAGTTGCAATGACAGAGATGAGGATAGAGTTACGCGCCCCAAACCAAACCCCGTCAAACAAGGATTTACCATTGCTATCTGTACCAAACCAATGCTCAGCATTGGGCTTGATAAAACGAGCAGAGAAGTCATTGACCTTACTTACATCGTTGAAGTCAAAATCTGAGAACATTGGGTAAATAAAGCTCATCAAGATAATGGCAACCAAAATTCCTAGCATAAAGACTGTTGATTTTTTCTTTAGAAACTGTCTAAATACAGAACCCCAGTATGAATAGGCAGGAGCATCAATTGTTTCAGAGGCAAAATCGTCACGTTTTACGAACTGAAATTTTTCTTTATCGATTGTTGACATTATTTGCCTCCTTTCTCTGTCAATTTAATACGCGGGTCAAGCATAGTCATCCAGATGTCTCCTACAAAGAGTGAGAAGATAGAAATACATGTGAAGATGAAGACAAGACCAACTACCATTGAGTTGTTTGATGCCTTAACAGAGTCAATCAACATTTTACCCATACCTGGGAAGGCGAAGACTGTTTCTGTCAATGTTGCACCACCAATAACCCCGATTACGGCACCAGGAATACCTGAAACCAAAGGAACCATGGCATTTTTAAAGATGTGTTTATTTGAAATTTCTTTTTCAGACAGTCCTTTTGCACGAGCAAAACGTACAAAGTCCTGAGATTGCAAGTCGATCATGTAACGACGGATCCAGATAGCTGTACTTGGCGCACCCAATAGACCTAGAATGACTGCTGGCAAGACGTAGGAACGCCAATCTCCAGCCCCCAAGATAGGGAATGAGTCAGGCAGACCAATAGATGATCCAATCAAGCGAACGATATAAACCAAGGCAATCGTTGGAAGGGCAAGCAAGAAGGTTAGAGCACCTGTCGAGAAGCTGTCAATCCAAGTATTCTTGTGGCGAGCCATAGCAGATCCAAGAGGAATTGCGATAGCATAAGAAATAACCAAACCGATCAAACCAGCAACAGCCGAGCTTGCAATCATTGATGGATATTGATAATTGCTTTCTGTAGCTGTATATGGATCGTCTTTACCATAGTTAGCTACTTCACGCGCATCTGCTTGACTTGGCGACTTGTAGGTACGAGAGTAAATATCTACAGAGGAAGTCTTTTTACCCGTAGGGAATTGAACTTCTGATGTCTTGGTTTGTCCCTGACCCTGTGTGATAACTTGAAGCACTGGTGTGTTTGCATAAGTTGGGTAAGAGTCACCCAAGTTAATGTTCACAAAGTTTTGGTGTACAAATGGGAACTGATTATTGAAATACAAAAGATATTTATGTTTTGTACCTGAACCAACCAATGACCAACCGATAGCGGGGTCATTTTCAAAACGAAGATAACGTTCCAAGTTTGGATTTTCAGGGTCTTGAATCTTGTTTGTATGATCAATGTCGAGCAAGTTCGAGTAGAATTTGAAAACACGTTCAAAAATTGGAATTTCACGCGTAGCGTAGAATTGACCACTTTCTGAGAATACACCGAGTGTCCAACCATTACCGAGTTGGTTGATGTATTTTTCGTAGATTGCCTTATTTGTATCATTGGCATCTACTGTTACAGATGAGTCCATTGTGCTCGCTTTTTCTTGCAACTCCTTGGTATCGTAGTACTCGATATAGCCCATCCGCTCATAAACGGTATTTTCATAATTATCCCGTTTATCTGGCGTCGTTGCAATTTTGTTATAGTTGGTATCCTGCTTGAAAATCAGTTTTCGAGGAACCATCGTATAGATAATCGTGTAGGTCAAGGTTGTCACCAAGAAGATAGACAACAATGAACGCAATACACGCATAAAAATATATTTCTTCATATCGTTTCCTTTTAAAATCCCAAAAGAACCTTCTCCTCATGGAGAGAAAGTTCTCTTGAGAGTTATTTATTTAACGTGATTAGCCAATTCTTTTTGAACTTTTTCGTTTGATTCTTTTTTCTCTTTGAGCCATTTCTCACGAGCTTGTTCATAGTCAGCCTTGGTTACTACCTTGTCTTGTAACTGAATATACTTGAAGTATACATCTGAGCCCTTATCTCCAGACTGGCTGTATGATGCTGTGAATGGTACAACACGAGAAATGAATGGTGCAGCACCAGTTGATGACATAGCTGGCAAGAAGAGTGAGCTATCTGTCAACCAAGCTTGAGCAGCCGCGTATTTCATAACGAACATTCAAATCGCTTGTTTCTTTAGCAGCTTCATCAACTAGTTTATCGTATTCTTTCAAACCAACTTGAGCCGCCGCAGCGTTATCTGCACCTTCGTAACCCATGTATGTTTTTGTTTGTTCAGCATTCGTTGTTTTCAAGATATCAAGGTAAGTTGACGGATCTTCATAGTCTGGGTTCCATGCAACTGCTCCTGAGAGATCCCAATCTTCTGCTGCTGCATTCGCCGCATAGTAGGTAATATTAGTAAACTCATCTTTAGAAACTTGTTGGATATCGATGACTACATTGCCTTCACCAAGCACTGTTTCAACGGATTGTTTGAAGGATTGAATACGTGCGATATAGTTTTTAGCTGTTTGGTCTACTGGGACATCCAAATGGATAGGGAATTTTACACCTTCTGCTTCCAATGCTGTTTTGGCTTTCGCAAATTCAGCTTTGGCTTTATCGGCGTTGAAGAGTCCATCTTGACCATCAGCAAAGTTTACGTTCTTCCATTCATCACCGTAAGTAGCCATCTTATCAGTCACCAAGTCACCGAAAGTTTTTTCGCCAGCAGAGACAAAGTCAGGTTTTACAAAGAGGTTACGAACGGCACGAGGAGCACCTTCTTTACCATTTACTTGAGCTGAGTAAGACGTACGGTCAAAGGCAAAGTTCAAGGCTTGACGGAAGTCCTTGTTAAGAAGGGCTTTCTTAGTAGAAGTCTTCTCTTCGTCAGTTGTCTTAGAAGTGTATTTGTAACCTTGGCGGTCAATATTCACACCCAAACCACCAACACCAGGTCCTGATGGGGTGTAGAAGATATTTTCCTTGTAGGTTTCTTCTACTTTAGAGTAGTTTGAACTTGTTGGGTAAAGACGGGCATAGCTATAAGCTCCACTTGTAAAGTTACGTTCAATAGACTCTTGGTCTGAACATCATAGTAAGCAAGTGTTACTTTATCAAGATGAACATTGTCTTTATCCCAGTATTGTTCATTTTTAGCGAACTCGATAGAAGACTTAGCAGTCAAACCTTTCAGCAAGAATGGTCCATTGTAAAGCAATGATGTAGGGTCAGTCGCTTTAGCAAAGTCAGATCCTTTTGATTTTTCAAATTCTTCGTTCAATGGCCAGAAGATTGAATAAGCCATCTTAGAGTTCCAGTATGGTTCGGGTTTGTTCAAAGTATACTCAAGTGTATAATCGTCAACTGCTTTCACACCTACTGAAGAAAAGTCTTTATTGTTTCCAGCTTTATAGTCAGCTAGACCTTTAACTGAATCTTCTGCTAGATAAAGTGCTTCAGACTTGTTATCAGCTGCGTGTTTCAAGCCATTTACGAAATCTTTAGCTGTCACTTCAGCATACTCTTCGCCATCTGATGTCATCCATTTGACACCTTTACGAATCTTGTAGGTATAAGTCAACCCATCTTTTGAGACTGACCAGTCTTCTGCAACTGCAGGAGTCAAATTCCCATATTTATCATTTGTAAAGAGACCATCGATACCATTTGAAGTGGCAATTTTGGTACTTTGTTTCCCTGAAATGAGGTAATCCAATGTTTCTGGGTCAGCTGAATAAACATAACCATAGGATTTTGGAGCTGTTGAATCAGATGATTTTGAAGAACCACAAGCAGCGAGAACGCCAGTTGCCAGCAAAGCAATCCCTGCTGTAACAAATACTCTACTTTTTTTCATGTATGTAACTCCTCTTAAAAAATTTAGGCTTATTGCCAATTATACCATAGATTTCTCAAAAAGTAAACGAATTTTCAGAATATTTAGGCGTGTAACCACAAAAAACTTTCATTTATCAAATTTTTCTATTCTTTGTTTGCTATCTATAGAATCAAAAGGGAGGTTAAGGCTCTATAAAGCCTGATTTTCAGATTTTCTCTCCCCATTTTTCCATCCAATCAGAAAGGGCAATCTTCTAAATTGGATTTTCGATTAAGAAACTATTGACGTAGAATCATTTTCAAGGTATAATATTAAACGTTGAGGCGGTATAGCCAAGTGGTAAGGCACGGCTCTGCAAAAGCTTGATCGTCGGTTCAAATCCGTCTACCGCCTTTCAGTACCTGAAATAACAGGAATTAACCGAATGAAAAGCCCGTAAATCGGGCTTTTTTGTTTTTTTCTTCGGATAAATAAGGATAACTTTGAAAAAATTTTGGGGGCGAATTTAGGGCGAATAAAAAAACAGTGACGAAAATCACTGTTTTACTCGGTTTCTTCTTCGGGTTCTATTTCGGTGATTTGAACTTTTACCTTGGTAACACGTCCATTTTTTACCTTATCATTGGTCAAGACAATCTGCTTGTTTTGACTGACCAGTTCATAACTAATTTTCTCAGTTGTTGGAATCGTACCAACACCCGTCAAATAATAACCGGCGATAGTATCCACATCATCGCTTTCTAGTTCAACGCCAAAGTAGTCGTTGAAGTCATTAAGATTCATGGTTCCCTGTGCAATATAGGTATCTTCACCGATTTGATGGACTTCGATTTCTGCTCTGTCCGTTTCGTCATCAATTTCGCCAACGATTTCCTCTAGGAGGTCTTCCAGAGTTACCAAACCAGCCATACCACCGTATTCGTCTAGTAAGATTGCCATTTGATTTTGGGTATTTCGAAGCTCTTTAAGGAGGTCATCCACAAAGATGGTCTCAGGCACAAATAGTGGCGTTTGGAGGATTCGCTTCCAGACAATATTTTCAAAGCCATCTGCATAGGCGGCGTTTAGCAAACGCTTGGTATGAATCAAACCAACCACATTGTCCTTATCCCCATCATAAACAGGGATACGTGAGAAATTTTGCTTCAAAATACTTTGGATAATCGTTTGGCTGTCATCCTGAATATCCACCATGAAGGCGTCGGTTCGGGGCACCATCAGCTCACGAGCCATCAGCTCATCTAAAGAGAAGATCCCCTGTAGCATTTCAATCTCATCTGCATCCAGTGTTTCTTCACTATTGGTGAGCATGTACTCTATTTCATCACGTGTCATCTTTTCATCAGCATCATCAAAGGTCATTGGCGTCACACGGCTCAACAAATTAGTTGAAGCAGATAACAGCCAGACAAAGGGACTTACAATCTTTCCAAGACCAATAATAATTGGTGCTGTTCGAATCGCCAAAGCATCTTTCAGATTGAGGGCAATCCGCTTAGGATAGAGTTCACCAAAAACAATGGAGATATAGGTCAAGAATGCCAAAGAGAGGAAACTTGCAATGGCGTAAGCCGTCTCTCCGCTTCCCATCCAAGATGCGATCACTTGTCCAAGGGTATCCGCCAATTTGGCCCCTGACAAGATCGTGATTAAGGTGATACCGACTTGAATCGTTGATAAAGTGATTAGGGTTTTCAAGTACCTTTAACAAACGGATATAACGTTTATCTCCTTCTTCCGCTTTTTGCTCTACTCGGGCACGATTTAGTGACACCATAGCCATTTCTGTAGCTGAGAAAAAGGCATTTAAAAAGGTCAATACAACTAAAAGTACAAATTGCAGTAACAAATCCTGACTGCTCGGGTCTTCCATAGTCCTTCTCCTAAAATAGTATCTTGTGTTCCATTATATCACAAATTAGCGTAGGAATCACATTATTTTCCAATTTATACAATCGCTCCCTTATCGTATGATAAACAAAGGAGCGATTTTTGTTCTTTTGTAGATTGTTTCTAGTTTGTCACTGTGACTTGACCTGTTCGGTAATCAAGCTGGATTCCCTTTTGAACATTGGGGATCAGGACATTGAATTCCAATTCACCATCCGAAGACTTGGCTTCGATTTGTGAAGCGGATGGAACTAGATCCTCATTTGTCGCATAGTGAAGCGTCACCCGATAACGGACTCTCTTATTCTGGTCCAAGGCTTTTCTGACCAAACTCTCATAGTAGTTCTGACCTGTCGAATCCTCAGCTTGCGCTTGATTCGCCCAAGCTGTCTGGACTGCAATGTTCTTGGGATTGCTGGTAGAGGCATCAAAACCATCCAAACCACCTATTAAGGCATAGCCCAGCAGGTGTCCTCTGTCAACTGCATGTGTATAGGTCCCCTTTAGATTCTTGACCTGATGCCACCCTGGTGGCGTCCAAGAGGTAGATCCATTTCCAGTCTCTTCACGATTCTTATACTGACGAGTGGCTTTGGATAAGATGGCATTGGCAACAGTTGGGACTGTCTCTTTCCCGACTGGTTTTGTTTTATTATCCGCATAGGGTTTGCTAGAAACCTTGGCATCTAGATTGGTTTTATTGCCATTGACAATGAAGGCCCCTGCTCCATTCCACTCGAGATCACCCTTGATTTGGTTTTTGATTGACTCAGTTAAGACACTTTCAGCCAACTCCTGACTAGGAGCTTCTGAAGCTTGTTTTTTCTGACTAACTTTGGTTTTAGGCGTGTTTGATGTCAACTGCATCTGCTTGATATAATAGCTACCAGCAGATAATAGTAAGAATATGAGTAGCCCTATCAGAGCCTGTCTCGTTTTTTTGTTCATTTTTCTCCTTATTTCTTTAGAAAAAGACTGGTCTCCCAGCCTAATTTCCTGTAAATTTGCTAATCAATTCCTGCCACTTTGCTGGAGACAAGATTGCCCATGGATCCTGTCCCTTTCCTAAGATGCCATAGCCGATCATCAAGCCGATTCCTAAGGCGAGGAATCCCAGCAAGAGTACGATAAAAATCAACAGTAAGCGACGGAGTACATAACGTATGTTTTTATTCTTCATCCTTAACCTCAATCCGCTGAATCTTTGCTCCTAGCTGAGCTAACTTCTCATGGAAGCGGTAGTAACCTCTATCAAGGTGGACTAATTTACCGACAACTGTCTCTCCTTGCGCTACCAAACCTGTCAGAATCAAACAGCACTAGCGCGAAGGTCCGTTGATAGAACTTCTGCCCCCTGTAAAGCCTGTCCCCCAACAATGCGAGCTGTATCACGGATAATCTCCGAACGCAAGCCCATCCGACGCATTTCCTCCAGATGTTGGAAACGATTCTCAAACACCGTTTCCAACATGGTGGATTCCCCTTTTGCGACAGTCATCAAGGCTGTAAATTGAGCCTGCATATCTGTTGGAAATCCTGGATGTGGCAAGGTTTTTACATGAACAGCTTTAAGATTTTCCAGCTGAGAACGGACACGAATACCTTCCGACTCCTCTGTCACCTCAACTCCCATTTCCAATAGTTTGGCAATCAAGGGACGATTATGTTCCCAGACCGCATCTCGAATGAGGACATCGCCACCTGTCATGGCTGCCGCCACCATAAAGGTTCCAGCTTCGATACGGTCCTGTACCACATTATGAGTTGTTCCATGGAGTTCCTCGACACCAGTCACTGTGATTGTTTCAGTACCAGCTCCCTTGACCTTAGCCCCCATTTCATTAAGAAGGATAGCAAGGTCAACAATTTCCGGCTCACGCGCAGCATTTTCTATCACTGTCACACCATCAGCTAGAGTTGCTGCCATCATCAGATTTTGTGTTGCGCCGACACTAGGAAAGTCCATGTAGATATGAGCGCCGTGCAGGCGTTCCGCCTTGGCTTCGATGTAACCAGCTGTCTGGCTGATCTTAGCTCCCATAGCTTCCAAGCCCTTGAGGTGGAGATCAATTGGACGACTCCCGATGGTACATCCCCCTGGCATGGATACCTTGGCGTGGCCTACGCGAGCAAGGATTGGTCCCAAGACAACAATGGATGCCCGCATCTTGCTGACATACTTATACGGAGCTTCCTCCGTGATATCTCCAGTCGCATCGACTTCGACAACATGTGCTTCCTCATCAAAGTCCACCTTGGCATTCAGACCTCGAACCACTTGATTCATGGTGAAAACATCTGACAAGATTGGAACATTCTGCAAGACTGTCTTACCCTTGCTTGCTAGAATAGTCGCTGCCAACAAGGGCAAGACGGCATTCTTTGCTCCCTCGATGGTCACACTCCCGACCAGACGATTATCTCCGCCTTGAACCACAATTTTTTCCATAGTTTTTCCTTTACTTTTGATTTTATAACAGTCCTATAAGCGCTTCTTGCCACAGTTGGTACAAACTGATAAAGAATGAACTCAAGATGTAGCCCATTACAATACTAAAGAAGCCTACCAACAAACGAACCTTTTTTGTGTTAGTAGCGGTCACTTTTAAAACCTTTTCCCATCTCACAAGATCCTTTAAAAGGTAAAAACTCAAATAAATAAAGAGTATATGACTACTTAGAGTGAATAATAATTGAACCATTTGACTATTATACCATCTTATCCGCTTGCGCGCTAGTTTTCGATTTTTCTACGAATTAGGGATTGTTTTTAAGGTAATCGATCGCATCCTGCAAGGTCTTAACGGGAACGATTTTCATCTCTGTTTTGATCGTTTTAGCAGTTTCTAAGGCTGTTTCATAGTTGCTTTTCGCATTGGGATCTGCTTTTTTCGCTTCCTCGGTGACTGGATTGTCAGGAGCAAAAAAGATGTTGGCTCCCTGACGAGAGGCTGCCACCACTTTTTTGTCAATTCCACCGATGTCGCCAACATTCCCATCGCGATCAATGGTTCCCGTTCCCGCAACGATGCGACCATTACGAAGTCCTGGATCTGCTATCTGGGTGTAGATAGCTAAGCTAAACATGAGACCGGCACTTGGCCCGCCAATACCAGCTGTTGAAAAGCGAATTGGAACATCACTGGTCACTTCCGTACGGTCAATCAGACCAATTCCAATCCCGTTTTTTCCGTTTTCGAGAGTGATAATTTTACCTTCAGCAGTCTTGACTCTTCCGTCTTCTTCGTAGGTTACCTTGACTGGATCGCCTAGTTTTTGAGAGTTGACATAATCAATCAAGTCTTTTGAACTGTCAAATGTTTTGTCATTAACAGCCGTCACCGTGTCTGCAATATTCAAAATACCCTTAAAAGTTGAATTGTCCGTCACCGTCAAGACGTAGACTCCCAAGTACTTGAGCTCGATATCCTTGCCAGCCGTCTTTAAGCCTTGATACTTGGCCATATTTTGGGATGTTTGCATGTAGAACTGATTGATCCGCATAAACTCTGCATCTGTAGAGCCGCCCGTTGTCTCCTGAGCGCTTCTAATATCCGTAAATGGAGTCAGCCAAGCATAAACAAGATGCGACAAAGTTGCATGTCGAATACCGACTGTTACAAACTGGTAAGCTCCTGCTTCTGTATCTTCTGTTTCATTGACTTTCAAAACTTGACGAATATCTTCCGCTCCACCTGGAACTTCTATGTAGTAAGGTAAAGGTACTACAAAGGCTAAAAAAGTCAATACTAGTGCTAGGATGACATATAAGGGCCATCTAGTTTTTTTCTTCATGTTCTAATTCCTCCACAACACTGTTTGGGACATATTGCTGAATCTCCTGACCAAACTTCAGGAGCTCTCTCACGGCCGAAGAGCTGATATAAAGATGCTCTGGGCGGCTATATAGATAAATGGTTTCGATTTCTGGAGCCAGTTGATGATTGTAGTAATCAAAACTAGACTCGTATTGCAAGTCGGTGGCATTCCGCAAGCCACGGACAAGGGTTTTAGCTCCCAGTCTTCTTGCAACATCGACGACTAGTTGGTCATGAGAAGCTATGACCTCTACATTATCTAAATGCGCCACAGCTTTTTCGACTGCCCGTTTGCGATTTTCAACAGGGAGAAAACCTTGTTTGTGGGGATTGTAGAACACCCCGACATAGAGCTTATCAAAGAGTCTGCTGGCGCGTTCAATGATATCCAGATGTCCATTTGTCATCGGATCAAATGAACCTGTGAATAAACCAATCTTATCTGACATAGACTGTCACCTTACTAATTCCATAAATTTTTTCCTTCCAGATACCGAGACAGGCAATTTCTTCTGGAAGCTCCACTGCTTTATCCGTCTCACACACGACCATGCAATCTTCAGAAAAAAGTTCTCTCTCAACCATTTTTTCAATATCTCCAACGATTTGTTCCTTGGCATAGGGAGGGTCTAAAAAGACCAGATCAAAGAGACCTGTTACTTGCTCCAAGGCTCGTTCAGCCTCCATCTTTAAGAGCTGAAATTTGGAAGCTTCCTTGGTCATTTGGATATTTTCAGCGACGATAACTTGTGCCTTTCGATCCCGTTCCACTAAGACAGCATGGGACATCCCACGCGAGACTGCCTCAATGGATAAACCACCACTGCCAGCATAGAGATCCAAGACACGACCGCCCTCAAAATAGGGACCTATCATGTTAAAGATAGCTCCACGCACCTTATCCGATGTCGGCCTCGTCGTCTTGCCTTCTAGCGTCTTGAGGGGACGCCCTCCGTAGATTCCTGATACGATTTTCATACCGTTTATTATACCAAATTATAGGCAAAAAGAGAAAGAAAACCGAACCTTGCGGTTCGATTCTCTACAAGATATTTTCGTAAGCATCGCGGACTTCTTGAGGCCACACACTGGTCTGAACTTCTCCGATGTGTTTCTTGCGAAGAAGGAACATGGCCATCCGAGACTGTCCGATACCCCCACCGATAGTCAGTGGGAAAAGGCCATTAAGCAAGGCCTTATGCCATTCCAACTCGAGACGATCCTCATCTCCTGTAAGGGCCACTTGGCGACGAAGGGTTTCCTCATCCACCCGAATCCCCATTGAGGAAAGTTCAAAGGCACAACCAAGAGATTCATTCCAAACTAGAATATCCCCATTCAGTCCCTTGTAGCCATTCTCAGACTCTGTTGTCCAGTCATCATAGTCAGGTGCACGGCCGTCATGAGGTTTCCCGTCAGGCAACTCGCCACCAATACCAATCAAGAAGACTGCGCCGAACTCTTTACAGATTTCATTTTCACGCTCTTTCGGTGTCAAATCTGGGTAACGCTCCACCAACTCTTCCGTATGGATAAAGGTGATTTGTTTTGGCAAGATAGATTCGATATCATAGCGGGCTTCTACTGCTAGCTCTGTCAGACGAATAGCCTTGTAAATCTTTTCAACTGTTTCTTTAAGATAAGCGATATTGCGTTGTCCGTTTGGAATCACTTTTTCCCAGTCCCACTGGTCTACATAAACAGAGTGGGTAGCATCAAGTGAATCTTCGTCTGGACGAAGGGCCTTCATGTGAACAAATAGACCCTCACCCTCACCGAAACTAAAACGAGCCAAGGTATGGCGTTTCCATTTAGCAAGTGAATGAACGACCTCGTAGGTTTCATCTGGAATTTGCAAGACCTTCACAGTTACTGCATTTTCAACACCTGAAAGGTTATCCTGCATCCCATCGCCGACCCTACTCAAGATAGGACCTTGAACTTCGACAACTTCTAACTTATCTTTCAAATACTGGGTAAAAGTGTTTTTGACAAAGGAAATTTCTTCTTGTTGCTGGATAAAACTTTTCTTCATAGGCTACTCCTCAAAAAATTAATTAAAAGCATTATACACCTATTTCCAAGAAAAGAAAAGGGTAAATAAGAAAAAGTCAGTACTCTTTGGAACACTGACTCTATAGACTTTTAATCGTTTCGACCAAAGATGCGTAAGATGCTAAGGAAGAGGTTGATAAAGTCTAGGTAAATACTGAGTGCCATTGAAATGACCCAACCTGTCGCTACTTGCCCTCGTGACTGCTCATAAACATAGCGAATCTTTTGGTTGTCCCAAGCAATCAAACCAGAGAAAACCAAGACCATGGCTACGCTAATCATGTAGTCAAAGAAGCCACTAGCCAAGAAAATATTCACGACCATAGCAATAATTAACCCGACAAGCGCAGCCATCAGAGCTCGACCCATTCCACTCAAATCTTTCTTGGTGAAAATTCCGATTGCCGCCATGACAAAGAAGAGTAGGGCACTGGATACAAAGGCTGACAAAACTGTTCCCGGCGTGTAGAAAGCTACGACAAAGCTAAGTGTGAAGCCATTTAAAACAGAATAAACTAAAAATACTGGGAGAGCTGCTGGGCTATTTTTAGCAGCCATGCTACTTGCAACAAAGACCAGACCAAGTTCTGCAAAAGTTGCAATCATCAACCAGAGACGGCCATGCATTAAAAAGTAGATCAATTGAGACTGAAAGACTGTCAACATTAAAGCTGACACCAGAGCTGACAGACCAATCCCAAGTCCCACAAAGGCGTAAACCTTAGCGTAAAATTGATTGAGACCTGAACGTTCTTGAATAATTGTTTGATTCATTCTGATTCTCCTTTTTCTATAAATATGTCTTGATTATAACAAAGTTTTTATAAATTAGCTGAAATAAAACATCAATACGCCTGCGGCAATTGCCACATTGAGGCTCTCTGCTCGACCTTTCATGCCAATATGAACCAGCTGATCAGCACTCTCAGCCATGACAGAACTAATCCCCTGTCCTTCATTTCCCATGACTAAAACAAAGTCTTCTAGGGGAGAAAGCTCACGATAGTCCTTTGAATCTTTCGATAAGGTCGTTGCTAGAATGGGTATAGCAGTCTTCTTAGCCTCTTCTACAAAGGAAGCAAGAGACATCCGATAGATGGGCAAGTGAAAATGACTGCCTTGCATAGAACGCAGGGTCTTGAGACTGTAAATATCCGCTGACTTGTCTGAAACAATGACCCCTGTAAAACCTGCAGCATCCGCAGTCCGAATCATGGTACCCACATTACCAGGATCTTGGACATCTTCTAAAAATAAAAACTTTCCCTGATGGAGATCAGGCAGTCCAACTTCTTCTTTTTGAATAACTGCGACAATCCCTTGAGGGGTTTGCGTATCTGCTAAGTCCCGCAAAATCTCCTCTGAAACCCAGACAGTTTGAGGAAAAGCAGCTAACTGATCTCGGTGACTTTCCAGAGCAAAGATTTTCTCAAACCTCACCCCAGCTTGAACAGCTTCTTCAAACAAGTGCCAACCTTCAATCAAATAGGCAAACTTTCGATATTTTTTTTGATGCAATTTCTTGGCATTTTTCACCACAGAATTGGCTTTTGAGGTTATAATAGTCATAGAAACATTATAACACAATTAAAGGGGGTTAGTATGCAAAAGGTTAGAATGATTGCCCAAGGTAGAGTGCAGGGTGTTGGTTTTCGCTGGGGCGTTTATACTCTAGCGCTTGAAATTGGTGGCATCACTGGTCGTGTCTGGAATAACGACGATGGTACAGTGGAAATTCTCGCTCAGACAGACTCCTCTGCCACTATGGCAAAATTTATCCAAGAAATCCGAAAAGGCCCTACACCTTTCTCAAAAGTCACCTATCTAGATGTGCAAATGAGTAATTTTTCATCCTATTCAGACTTCAAAGTCGCAAATTAGGTCTCCAGAACTATTGTATATTTTACAAAAAAACAGTAGAATAGAAAGGTATAATTTTTAAAGAAGGAATGAAAACATTGAAATCTATTAAACGTTTTGCCCTCTCTGCTATGGGAGTTGCTATGCTACTTATCTTGACAGGCTGTGTTTCTGTTGATAAAACGACTGGAGAACCGACTGGATTTATCTGGAACACCATCGGAGCGCCTATGGCAGAGGCCATCAAATACTTTGCTAATGATATGGGACTTGGTTTTGGGATGGGGATTATCATCGTCACCATTATCGTGCGTTTGATTATCTTGCCACTCGGTATCTACCAATCGTGGAAAGCGACGCTTCACTCTGAAAAGATGAACGCCCTCAAACACGTGCTTGAACCACATCAAACACGTCTCAAAGAAGCAACAACTCAAGAAGAAAAACTTGAGGCTCAACAAGCTCTCTTTGCCGCCCAAAAAGAACATGGTATCAGCATGCTAGGAGGCGTCGGATGTTTCCCTATCTTGCTCCAAATGCCTTTCTTCTCTGCTATCTTCTTTGCTGCCCAACACACTGAAGGAGTTGCTGGTTCTAACTTCTTGGGAATTGATCTTGGCTCACCAAGCATGCTCCTCGTAGCCTTTGCAGGTATTCTTTACTACATCCAATCTCTCCTCTCGCTTCATGGAGTAGAAGACGAGATGCAAAGAGAACAACTTAAGAAAATGATCTATATGAGCCCACTCATGATTGTTATCTTCTCCCTCTTCTCACCAGCCAGTGTGACACTATACTGGGTTGTCGGTGGTTTCATGATGATTCTCCAACAGTTTATCGTCAACTATGTCGTTCGTCCAAAACTTCGTCAAAAAGTACGTGAAGAATACGAAAAGAACCCTCCGAAAGTCAGCCCTTCTGCAGGTGCAAGAAAAGACGTGACTCCTAAGCAGACTCAAGCGATCACGACCAATAAGAAAAAGAAAAACCGCAACTCTGGCAAACAACGATCTAGATAAGACTCAAAAGGCTTAGCTGAAAGGCTAAGTCTTTTTGCATCACAAAAGCCCGATGTCTCCATCAGGCACCTTTTTATCCATGAACACGTTTCATGTAGTCTTGGTAACTTTCTGTATCCATCAATTCCTTGGCATTCTTAACGCGATCTGCTGTTGGAGGTTTTACCCCTTCGAGCGAATAAGGAATTCCCAATTCACGCCATTTGAACTCACCCATAGTATGATAAGGAAGAATTTCAAACTTATCAACATTTTTGAGGGTCTTGACAAACTTACCGAGTTCGATCAAGTCCTCATCTCTATCTGTCAAGCCTGGAACCAATACGTGGCGAATCCAAACAGGTTTTCCAATATCTGATAGGTATCGGGCACAGGCCAAAATGTTCTTATTGGTTTGACTGGTTACAATCTTGTGCTGTTCTTCGTTGATTTCCTTGATATCCAAGAGAACCAAATCTGTCACAGCCATGAGTTTATTAAACTTTTCGAGATAACGTGGTTTATTACGGAATGGAAGGGCACAGGTGTCCAAGGTGCAGTGGATTCCTTTTTCCTTGGCCTTGGTAAAGAGGGCAATTAGGAAATCAATCTGTAAGAGAGCTTCTCCACCACTGACAGTGATACCACCCTTGTCTCCCCAGAAACCACGATAACGAAGGGCTTCTGTCAAGACATCGTCTACTGTCCGTTCGCGTGATTTATTGGTCTCCATAGCCCATGTGTCCGGGTTATGGCAGTACTGGCAACGCATGTGACAACCTTGCAAAAAGACAATAAAACGAATCCCAGGACCATCTACCGCCCCAAAACTCTCTGTCGAATGCACCATTCCTGTCACTTGTCCATAGTCAATTGTTTCTTCAGACATATCGTCACCTTCCTTGAAACCGTTTTATAGTTTTATTATATCACGACTTGAGGGAAAAACAAGATTTTTGTCTATTTTTTAGAAAGCAATCTGTTTTTCACTTTCATTTTCATTTTTTTAATGATCGGGTTCAAAATCAAAACCATACAAGGTTGCGAAATAGTCCTCAGGGCGCTCTGCACGGCGGATTTGGCGGGCTTTTCCTTCTTCGGTATAGAGGATTTCTGCCGAGCGTAGTTTGGCATTGTACTGGTAACCCATGGAGAATCCATGTGCACCTGTATCATGAATCACCAGCAAATCACCGATTTCTGTATGAGGCAGTTCGCGATTCACTGCAAATTTATCATTGTTTTCGCAGAGTGAACCGACCACATCTACCACCTCAACTGGTCCGTCTGGATGGGTCAGATTGGTGATATGGTGGTAGGCTCCATACATGGCTGGGCGCATGAGGTTGACTGCTGATGCATCCACACCCAGATAGGTGCGGTAGGTTTTCTTTTTATGAGTGATTTTTGTGACAAGAACTCCGTGAGGCGCCAACATAAAACGGCCCAATTCAGTGAAAATCTTGACCTGTCCAAGCCCTGCAGGTGTAAGGACTTCCTCATACACCTTACGCACCTCTTCACCAATCACAGCAATGTCATTTGGCTCCTGATCTGGACGGTAGTTGACACCGATTCCGCCAGAAAGGTTAATAAAGTCCAGTGAAATCCCCAATTTTTCTTTGATTTCCACAGCTAATTCAAAGAGCTGGCGGGCTAACTCTGGGTAGTAGAGATGGGTCACGGTATTGGATGCTAGGAAAGAGTGAATCCCAAAAGTCTTGGCTCCTTTTTCCTTCAAAACAGCAAAGGATTCAAAGAGTTGATCCTTGGTCATACCAAACTTGGCCTCCCCAGGATTGTCCATGATGTCTGTTCCTAACTCAAAGACTCCGCCTGGATTGTAACGACAGGAAATGATTTCTGGGATACCTGCAGCTCGCTCTAGATGCTCAACATCTTCAAGAGCATCCAAGTTAATGGTTGCGCCCAATTCACGCGCATAAGCGTACTCTTGGTCTGGAGTATTGTTTGATGAGAACATGATCTCAGAACCGGGAAAATCCAGTTTATGACTCATCAGGAGCTCCACATAACTGGAACAGTCCACACCACAACCTTCCTCTTTGAGGATTTTCAAGATGGCTGGGGTTGGAGTGGCCTTGACTGCAAAATATTCCTTAAAGCCCTCGTTCCAGGAAAAAGCTTGGTTGACCGCTCTTGCTTTTTCGCGAATCCCCTTCTCGTCATACAAGTGAAAGGGAGTTGGGAACTCTGCAACAATCGTTTCTAAATCTTCTCGGCTAATAAATGGTGTTTTCATAAGCATCCTTCTATTCTGTTTGCAAAGAAAGGCTGGGACAATCGTTCCAACCTTTAGTTCTATCTCTTATTTGTCTTCGTCAAAGATATTTCCAATCTCAACATCGATGGATTGGTTCTTGACATCAATATTGGTTACTTTCAAGAGTGACTTGTAATCGAACTGCTTTTCACGTTCTTCTTGGGCATTGTCTGCAAAGACTGCGACGCCAGCTAGTTCAGAGTCGAACTCACGCAAGAGACTAATCATCCCATTGACAGTTCCACCACCTTTTAGGAAGTCATCCACAATCAAGACACGACTGCCTGCCTTGAGGCTGCGTTTTGAAAGGAACATTTTCTCAATACGGTCACCGCTTGAACCTGATACATAGTTGACGCTGACCGTTGAACCTTCAGTGATTTTCAAGTCACGTCGCACAATGACAAATGGAACGTTGAGGACATTGGCAACTGCATTTGCAAGCGGAACCCCTTTAGTCGCTACTGTCATAACGGCATCGATTTTTTGGTCCATAAAGCTCTTGGCAATGATACGCCCAATATTTTTCAAAATGGCAGGCGTACTGAGCAAATCAGATAGGTAGATGTAGCCACCTGGCAAGATACGGTCGCTTTCTGAAAGTTTATCACGCAAGTCTGCGATCATTTCTTTGGCTTCATGACTCGAGATTGATGGTGTAAAGATAACACCTCCACCTGCTCCAGTCACAGTCTGAATATGACCGATTTCGATTTCCTCAAAGGCACGCTTGATAATCACGATGTCCTCTGAAATCGATGATTTAGCAGATTCGTACTTTTCTGCAAAGGTGTTGAGACTGGTTAGTTTGTATGGATTATTAATCAAATAGTTGGAAATGACAACCATCCGATCACTTCTTCTTAATTTCATTTTTATTTACCATTCCATTTAATTTTGATATTTTATCCATTATACCACATTCACATAAAAAAACGAACATTATTGCGTAAAAAATGCTCGTTTTTCTTAAATTATTAATCTAAATCTGGTTTATAGAAGGAACGATTGTCCATAGCGAAGATTTTATTGGTCATCTCTCCTTTATCCACCAAAGCCAGAGCTGTTGACATCATCATCATGCTGGCATCTAGATTGTCAATCATATGGATAATCTCTGCCTCCATAATGCGTGGACGGACTGGACTTCCATACTCCAGCAAGCCATGATGACTGAGGATGACATGGCGCAGTAGCACCACTTCTTCTCTAGTATCATCGATACCCGAGTTCCATGACTGTCTTAGTAATTTCGCTATCGATGAGGGCGATATGGCCGATGAGATTGCCTCGCACTGTGTACTCCGTCTGATCTGGGACCCGCTGAGCTCTAAATGACCTTTGGCCAAGTCATGCAACATAATCCCTGCATAGAGGAGGCTCTTGTTGAGCTGAGGATAAATCTCACTAATAGCATCTGCCAAGCGCACCATGGTTGCTGTATGATAGGCCAAACCCGTCTCAAAGGCATGGTGGTTGGTCTTGGCAGCCGGATAGGAGTAGAATTCCTTATCATACTTGGTGTAGAGACTGCGAACGATACGCTGCCAGACAGGATTTTCAATCTTGAAAATCATTTGCGACATGTAGTCACGGATTTCCTTGACATCAACTGGTGACTTGACCTTGAAGTCAGCTGGATCATTGGGTTCCCCAGGCTGAGGCAAGCGGAGAGTAATTTGATTGACTTGAGGAGTGTTGTTATAAACTTCTCGACGTCCCTGCATGTGGACGACTTTCCCTGCGGTAAAGGCCTCAACGTTATGAGGTTGGGCATCCCAGAGTTTTCCTTCAATCTCGCCACTATCGTCTTGGAAGGTAAAAGGCTAGGTAGTTTTTTTCCCAGCACGCGTCTGTCTCAGGTCAGCTGACTTGATCAGGTAAAAAAACCTTCAAACAGCTCATCTTTTTTTCATGTGACTAATCTTCATATTCTTCCTCATCTTCTTGGAAATGGAGTAGATCAAGCGCAGGCTCACCTTCTGATAACTCAATGTGACGGAGCGTCCGCTCGATAGCTGTAGTACGACGGTTTAATAATTCATCAATATTGCCAGAGGCATGTTGGAGATGCTTTTTGTGCCTTGACCAGAATGCCACCCGAAACTTGCCAAACTCGGTCTTGACGCTGGCAAGGGTCTTGCTGATATGGTCAGCACTCTTTTTGGATATTGAGAGTCTTTGAAGCCAACTGATAGAGAGTTAAGCAGGGCTGATAGGGTACTTGGACCAGCAACAATAATCTGCTCCTCCCGTCTCAAATCATCAAAGAAGACCGGATTGCGAACAATTTCTGAGTAAAGACCTTCTGTCGGAACAAACAAAACTCCCAAAATTGGTCGTCCGAGGTGGCGCCAGGTACTTGCTCTTGATATCCTTGGCAAAAGCGCTTGACGCTTGCTAGGAGTGACTTGCGACAACGTTCAATTTCGTCCTTATCACCTGCTTCATAAGCTTCTTCTAAGCGGTAATAATCCGCCAGTGGAAACTTGGAGTCAATCGGCAGATAGACATATTCCTGGTCGCCTTGTCCAGGCAACTTGATAGCGTACTCTACTCGCTCGCTGGAGTTTTTCAACCGTTGCAAATTCTCGTTCGTACTGGGCTAGGGTGTCATGATGTCCTCGATGATTTGCCCCAGTTGCAATTCTCCCAGAATCCCTCGCGTCTTGGTTCCAGAGAGAACCTTGTTGAGGGCACCGACATCGCGGGCAACTGTCTGCATCTCTCCAAGACCACGATTGACAGACTCCAGTTGCTTTGGAAACTGTCTCGAAAGGAAGCCTGCAAGCGTGTCTGCAAGGTCTTTTCCAACTTTTTTTCCTCGACCGTTTGGCGCATTTGTTCTAGACGTTGCTCATTTGATTCCTGCAAAGGCTTGGAGACGTTGGTCGGTCTTGTCTCTGGTTTGGAGGAGATTATCTGTCATTTCTTGACGGACTTGAGTCAAGCCTTGATGCAACTCCATTCGCACTTCCTGCAAACGGTCGCTGACAGCCACTTCCAAATCTTTTTTTGATCTAGCTGACTGGCTTGTCTAGCTTGTTCAAAGCGATAATCCAGTTGATCTGAAAGATTGATCTGCCTGATCCTCCAAACTCTTGCTTAGGTGTTTTGTCCTGCTTATCCTGCCTTTTGCCAAATGAGAAAGAGTCCCAGCTAGATTGGCAATTAATAATAGTAACAATACAGTCTCCATCCTACCTCCTGTCCTTGCTATGCAGACGACGACATAGCCATCTGGGCAAGTTACCGAAACTTCCCTATCTATATATTCGTTAGAAGCGTACACTTTTTTTAAAGAAAAAAATTCTCCTCAGTCAGCTCATACTTGGCACCGAGAATGGTCAACTGGCTATCCCGAACTGGCATAAAGGCTAGATAGTCATAGTCTGAACGGGGTTCTAGCTGACTGGTCCCTTCTGGGACAATAGGCAATCAAGTTTTTGCCCATCCTCAATCGCTATCTGGCGCATATAGGGTGCCAAACTTGGGATTGCTAGGTAGAAAAGACATTGGCCAGCATATGGTCAATGCGACCACCCAGGGCACCGAAAAATAGTGACCTGAGCCTGAGGATTTTTGCTCAAAGATGGTCAAGAGAGCCAGTTCCAGATCTGTATCATCCTTTTTCTGGCTGGGCTTGGACAAAAGTGCTGGGCACGTTTTTGAATCAACTGACGTTCGTCTGCAGTGACAGAATCAAAAATCCCCAACTGCTAGGGCGAGAGGAAGGTCTTCTTCCAAGACCCAGAGCGAGCCTCGATCCACACCGACAAAGCAATCAAAATCTGTCCGATAATGACCGCGGTCTCCGCCTGCAAAAACGGCAACCCTAGTCCAGTTGTTTTCTGAGAGTTTTGCACTCGTTCATTGACATCTCCCTTAAAGACATAAGACCCTGCTACAAAAAAACGGTAGCACCAGCTTCTTTAGCCTGAGCAATGGTTTGATCATCAATCCCACCATCGACTTCGATCTCAAAGTTCAAACCTTTTTCCTCACGAAGGGCAACCAACTCACGAATCTTATCCATGGTTTCAGGAAGAAAAGCTTGCCCACCGAAGCCAGGGTTAACCGTCATCACCAAAGACTTGGTCAACTAGGTGAAGTACGTGCTTTGATAGTCTCAACAGGTGTACCAGGGATTAATGACAACAGAAGGTTTGACACCCTAGAGAACGAATCTTTTGGAGAGCACCATGGATATGAGGTGTTGCTTCTACATGGATACTGATGATGTCTGCACCTGCACGCGCAAAATCTTCTAAGTGGTGTTCAGGATTTGCTACCATCAAGTGGCAGTCAAAGACCATCTTGCTATGGGGGCGAAGAGCTTCAACCACACCTGCACCAAAACTGATTTGTGGCACAAAGTGACCATCCATGATATCGATATGGGCATATTCTGCCCCAGTTGCTTCTAGGCGTTTGATTTCACGTTCAAAGTTGGCATAATCTGCTGCCAGAATTGACGGAGCAATCTTGTATTGAGACATAGGTTTCTCCTTATTTTGGAATTTTTTTGCTGACTTTTTTATAGGTTTCTCTGCGATTTTCAATTTCACTGAGGAATTGCAGGTAGTTGTCAAAACGGAAGGTTGCAATGACTCCCTCTTCGACAGCTGGCTTGACTGCACAAGACGGCTCATGGGTATGGGTACAAGTACGGAACTTACAATCTCGGCTGACACTAGCAATCTCTGGAAAAGCCTGATTGAGGGTCTTCAGCCGTTGACACTTCATAATCCAGTGATGAAAAATCCCTGGCGTGTCCGCGATTTTACCCTCCCATTGAGATTGTAAAAACTAACAGCCTCGAGTGGTATGACGACCCGCGACCCAGACTATCTGAAATTTCTCCTGTTTCAAGATTGAGGTCCGGTGCGATTTTATTGAGAAGGGTTGACTTCCCAACACCCTGTCTGCCCCATAAAGACTGTCACCTTGCCTGTTAACAAGGGCAGGAGTTCTTCCTTACTGGTCACAAAGTCGTAACCAATGGCACCATAAGTCTGCTGGTAAAAATCCAGCTCTCCCCTATCTTCTAGCAAATCCATTTTAGAAATATAGACGATGGGATGAATGCCCTTGTGCTCCAAAAGAACCAAGAAGCGATCCAGTAAATTGCTGTTGAAAAGTCCGGTTCCTTGACGGACATGATTACCACAGCTTGGTCAATATTGACAATAGGTGGGACGAACCAGACTGTTTTTTTCCGTTCGTGAATCTTGAGGATGTAACCTTCTGAATTTTTCCTCCGCAGAAAAATCTACCCAGTCCCCAACATAGGGTGTATGGCCTTTTTTGCGGAAATTCCCACGCGCGCGTGTCTGGTAAACTTGACCATCACTCTCCACATAGTAGAAGCCCGCCAAGGCTTTAATGATTTGTCCCTGCATCTTAGAGTCCTTGTCCTTTAAGCGCATCTGCAAAGACTAGCAAATTCTTCCAAGCTTAGAGCTTCCCCACGCACACTTGGTGACAAACCTGCTTGATCCAAAGCCTTGGTCAGCTTATCCTTGACTTCTTCAGTCTTGCCAAAGTAGCCTGTCAAGTTGTTCCACAAGGTCTTGCGACGATGAGTGAAACTAGCCTTGGAAACCTTAAAGAAAAAACTGTTCATCTTTCCACTGCTACAGCTGGTTCTGGACGGCGCACCATTTTTAAAATGGCTGAGTCCACATTTGGCGCAGGCACAAAGACCGTACGAGGCACGATGAAGGCAACCTTGGCTGTCATGTAATACTGAACCGCAATCGACAAGCTACCGTAAGCCTTGGTATTTGGCTGCGCTGAGATGCGATCCGCCACTTCTTTTTGCATCATGACGACAAACTCACTAAAAGGAATGCCACTCTCGATCAAGTGCATGAGAATAGGCGTTGTGATATAGTAGGGCAAGTTGGCTACTACTTTAATTGGCAATTCTGGATTTTTGAAATTCTGGATATGCTGCGCCAAGTCAACCTTGAGAATGTCCTCGTTGACTACTGTCACATTGTCAAAATCACGCAGGGTATCTGCCAAAATCGGTACCAAACGGTGGTCGATCTCAAATGCCATGACTTGAGCCGCACGCTCAGCCAAAAATTCTGTCAAGGCACCAATCCCTGGCCCGATTTCGATAACATTGACCTGATCATCAATTTCAGCTGTATCCACGATTTTTTGAAGGATATTGGTATCCGTCAGGAAATTTTGCCCGAAGGACTTTTTTTAAAAGGTAAAAACCGTGACGCTCCAGCACTGCCTTGGTCACGCTATAATCTGCAATTCTCATCTATTCTCTTTCTATTATCTGTTACTACTATTGTAACACATTACCCTTATATTTTTCGGGTTATCTAGTTATTGTTATCACTTTTCAGAGTTCTCCAAACAGATGTAGATAGCTAGACTTTCCCTCTACTATTGAAGCAAGTCTTAAAATTTATTTTTCTCATCCTTTAGGAATTGTCTCTTGAAAAAGTCAATTGCTCAAGCAAGAAATAGAGATTTTTCTCGCTCCTCTTCTTCGTAAGCAGCTCTATTTGCTTTTACTTCCCTGCATTTCTCGTCATACAAAAAACCGTCATATCCATCTTCTGTAGATAAGGATGTGTAGACTTTGGCCATTTCTTCAGGACTAATCGAAAATCTTGACTTGATTTTATAAAGATTTTTCATAAAAGTGTTGAGGTGATTGTAGCGGCGCATATCAACTCTGACATTGGTCACACGGATTGCCTGAATTTTGATACCTTTCCACCATTTCCGCATATAAAGCGACAGCATCAACAAGGCCAGTTTATTTTGATAATAGGTCTTAGCAGGACTGTAACGTTTTTGACCAGATAAATTTTCAAAATCAAGCTTCATGAAAGGATAAAGCATCAGCCCTTGGGAAGAAATATTAAGAATCCGACCACTCTCAGATCTTTCCAACAAACCTTTCAACAAGATAGACAGCAAGAAAGGGGCGGCAACATTGGTCGCAAATTGCTTTTCTAAACCACCCTTAGTCAGGATGGGCTTTTTGACTGACAAATCAAAGTCAGCTGCATTGTTAATTAGAACGTCTAGAACGTCTTCTTTTTGAATATACTGTTCCACTGCTTTCCTGACACTCTTCATATCAGATAGATCAACCAAGATATAATCTACATGTCGATTTCCTGTCTGTTGACGAATTTCCTCACAAGCTTGCTCGGCAGCTTCTTCCCGTCTACAAAAGAGAGTCACCGACCATCCCTTTTCAGCTAATTGTTTTGCAGCCTGGTAGCCAATACCACTATTGCCACCCGTAATAATCACTCTTTTCATTTCTGACTCCCTTAGACTGAATACTTAGCCATCACTTCTTCCACTTCTGCCAAGGTCACACCAAACAACTCTAAACGCTTGAGGAGTTGCTTGCCATTGGAATAGCCGATGCGGAGCTGTTCGCCCAGATACTCTCGGCGCCTACGACTGTCTGCTCCCGCTAAGAAACCAAGGCGAATCAAGTCACTACGACTGATGTCAAACTCGTTCTCGTTTTCAAATTGCTCTGTCACATGAGCCAGCGCTGTTTTTAGGTCTTCATAGCTGGCGTGTTCGATTCCCAGAGAACGTCCCTTGGACTTAGATTTGGGAACAGCCTCATCTCGCTTGAGAAAGGCATGCTGAACTGTCGGAATGGCCGTCATAATCATGCGCCGAATGCGCTCACCGTTAAAGTCAGGATCTGTAAAGACAATGACTCCATGCAGTTCATGCAGGCGTTGGATCCGCTCTATATCTTGATCATTGATAGCCGATCCTCGTGTCTCATAGGTCTCTACGTCAAAGTAACGTTTGAGATTGGCCGTATCATCCCGTCCTTCGACTACGATGACTTGGGAAATTTTTTCTTTCATGATCGCTTTTCCAATCCAAAAATACGCTCTGCATTAGCACTTGTCACAGTAGCTAATTCTTCTGTCGTCATCCCACGCAAGTCGGCGATAAAGTCCACTACATAGCGGGTGTAGGCTGTTTTGTTTTCACGACCACGTTTAGGAACAGGTGCCAAGTAGGGCGCATCTGTCTCAACAAGTATTTTATCCAAAGGAAGTTCTCTAGCAGCTTCTTGGATATCCGTCGCTTTCTTAAAAGTAACGACTCCAGAAAAGGAAATCATCATCCCTAGCTCGATAAAGCGCTCTGCCATTTCCAAAGAACCCGAATAAGAATGCATGATACCGCCTCGAGGGCCTACACCCTCACTCTTGATAATCTCATAGGTATCTTCTAAAGCGTCTCGCGTGTGGACGACAAAGGGCAAATCCAAGTCCTTAGACAGCTGAAGCTGACGACGAAAAACCTGCTCCTGCACTTCCTTAGGTGCTGTCATCCAATGGTAATCCAGACCAATCTCACCTAAAGCAACAACCTTGGGATGTTTTAGTTTTTTTCAAGCAAGTAAGCCTCGACCTCATCTGTGTAAGTCCCTGCTTCCGTCGGATGCCAGCCAATAGTTGCGTAGAGTTGCTCATACTCATCTACCAACTCTAGGGCTCGCTCAATGGTTGGCTTATCAAAACCAACAATATTCATCTGTGTCACACCCATCTCAGCAGCCAAGGCGATTTCTTCGGCCTCACGTCCTGCAAATTCTTCCACATTTAAATGTGTGTGCGTATCAAAAATCATCTCTTCTAACCTCATTTTCTTCCATCTATTATACCAAAAATAGCATCCCTCGGCTTGGAAAAATATCCAAAAACCAGTCATTCTCCCTTGACTGCCCTTTTTCAAAGCAGTATAATAACACTTATTGAAATTTTCATCAAAGGAAAAGAAAATGTTTAGAAAATTAAAATATACCTTTATCGGTCGACCACTCAAGTCTCTCACAGACGGCGAAGGGGGATTGCTTGGAAAAATGCAGGCCTTGGCCATGTTGTCAAGTGACGCTCTGTCTTCTATTGCCTATGGACCTGAACAAGTCATTCTCGTTTTAGTTAGCCTCTCTCCTCTCGCTATTTGGTGGAGCCTCCCTATCGGTATTTTTGTCCTCTTACTGCTCGCTAGTTTGACCATTTCCTATCGTCAAATCATCCACGCCTATCCTCAAGGTGGAGGAGCTTATATGGTCACTCGGGAAAATCTCTCTCCTGAACTAGGCTTGATTGCAGGGGGCAGCCTCCTTGTTGACTATATGCTGACAGTAGCCGTATCCGTTGCTTCTGGAGCTGATGCTATTACTGCAGCCATCCCTGCCCTCCATCCCTATAATCTTCATATCTCTATTTTCCTAGTCTGCCTGCTCATGCTCTTGAATTTAAGAGGCTTGAAAGAATCTGCCAGCTCTCTGATGATTCCCGTCTACCTCTTTATCTTCAGTACTGTCTTTCTCTTGCTTTATGGGTTCTTTCAACTATTTACAGGTTCCCTAAACTATCAGGCGACTTCAACCATTGGACAAACTGTTCCGAGCCTCTCCATCGTTCTCCTATTGAGAGCCTTTACCAGTGGCTCTGCCTCTCTGACAGGGGTTGAAGCTATTTCAAATGCGGTACCATTTTTTAAAACTCCGAAAGAAAAGAATGCTGCTCAGACTTTGACCATCATGTCGCTGATTTTAGGATTTCTTTTTGCAGGCATTACCTTCCTAAACTACTGGATGGGTATCACGCCTCAACACGGAGAAACCATCCTTTCGCAAATGGCCAAGGGCATTCTTGGTGATTCATTCTTTGGTCATGCTAGCTACTATCTCTTCCAGTTCTCGACAGCCTTGATTCTAGCCGTAGCTGCAAATACTGGCTTTTCAGCCTTCCCTATGCTGTCCTACAATATGGCTAAAAACAAGTACATGCCCCATCTCTTTATGGAAAAAGGGGATCGCCTTGGCTACTCCAACGGTATCTTTACTCTGGCTTTTGGAGCTATGATCCTTCTTCTCATTTTTAATGGCAATACTGAACGCTTGATTCCTCTTTATACTATCGGAGTCTTCGTTCCCTTTGCCCTTTCTCAGACTGGGATGATTCGCCATTGGAAAAAGGAAAAAGGAGCAAACTTCTTAAAATCTGCCTTCGCTAATATCCTTGGGGCCATCATTTGTTATGCCATTGTCCTCATTTTACTCCTCTTCAGACTGGGTGATATCTGGCCTTTCTTCCCAATTATCCTAGTTTTAACCTTCCTCTTTTTGTCCATTCACAACCATTACCAAAAAGTGGCAAAACAACTACGACTCTACGAAGGAATTGAAAAGCGCACTTATGACGGCAACCTTGTCCTTGTCCTAGTAGGAAATGTCACTCGAGTAAGTGTCGGAGCCATTAACTACGCTCAAAGTATCGGTGACGAAGTGTTGGCCATGCACATTTCTACTAAAGAAACGGCTGAAAAAGACCAAGAAATTCTTCAGGAATTTGCCGATTACTTCCCAAATATCACTCTGAAGAATATCAATACCAGCTACCGCGACATCATCACCCCTAGCGTTAAGTATGTCAAACGAATCGCCCAAGAAGCTAAGCAAAAAAACTACACCGTTACAGTCCTTGTCCCACAGTTTATCCCTAACAAGCCTTGGCAAAATATCCTGCACAATCAGATGAGCCTCAAACTAAAATACGCTCTCAGATGGCATGAAGACGTCGTTGTCGCTAGTTACTCTTATCACTTAAAAGAATAAAGAAAAGGCCCTACCAGAACCAAAAAGCGTCTGGTGGGGCCTTTTTCTGAATCCAGCCACTATGCTTAACTAAAAAGCATGACTAGGAATATTATTGAATATGGTTAGCTAAATCTTCCTGAGCTTTTTTATTGGACTCAGTTTTTTCTTTTTGCCATTTTTCATAAAGTTCTTGGTACTGTTTCGCAGTCACGGGATCTTTTTGCAATTCAACATATTTGTAGTTATCCGCATCCCCTTTGTGTCCGACAAATGAGAAGGCTCCTGTGAACGGTACAGTCTTACGGAAGATTGGATTAGCTCCTCCGCTTTGAACTGGCAGAAAGAGAGCACTATCTGTTAGCCAAGCTTGAACTTCGGCAAATTTCTCATAGCGAACCTGAGTGTTTTCAACTTCTTTATCTGCCTCATCCAACAACTTCTTGTAGGTAGAGAGACCGATTTTTTCCTTGACATCATTGTCTTTTCCTGGAGTCAAGCCAAGATTTTTTAACTGAGAACCAGAGTCTGGATCCAAGAGGTCAAGATAGGTCTTGGGATCAGAGTAATCTCCACTCCAACCTGAGATATCGATGTCGTAGTCCTTTTGTTCGGCTGTATTGGCAAAGAAGGTTGCATTGTCTTTCTCGTCTGGAGAAAGTTGAATCACATCGATAACAATATTGTCTGATCCAAGTGTCTCTTCAACTGTCTGTTTGAAAGAACTGGCTTGCTGTACGTCCAACTTAGCAGTCTGATCCACCGGCATGTCTAAATGGATAGGGAAGGTCACACCTTCTGCCTGCAAACTTTCTTTGGCTTGGCAAATTCTGCCTTGGCTTTATCAGCATTCAAGAAGGCAGGCTGAGCATCGTTTAGATTGACATTAGCCCACTCTGAACCGTAGTTGACTATCTTTTCATTGACAGCATCTCCGAAGTTTTTCCCACCGATTTGAACAAAGTTACTTGGTGTGACTGTGTTTCGAAGGATACGATCAGCTCCATCTTCTCCATTTGTCTGTGCGGCATAGGCATGACGGTCAAAGGCAAAGTTAATCGCCTGACGGAAGTCCTTATTTTGCATAGCTGCACGAGAATCCGCCTTTTCTTTATCCGTCTGTTTCATGGTTTGATTGTAACTTTGACGGTTGACATTGAAAAGATAGTAGAAAGTCACAGCATTTTGAGGAGTATAAGTAATTTTATCCTCATTCCCTTTTTTCAACTGGTCAAACACAGAACTTGTCGGGAAGATACGTCCGTCTGTGTAGTTGCCCTCTAAGAATCCTCGAGCCAAACTATCTTGGTCTGAACCATCATAGAAGGAAAGTTTTACTTTCTCAATCTTCACATTGTCCTTATCCCAGTAATTAGGGTTCTTTTCAAACTCAATTAAAGATTTTGATGTGAAAGACTTGAACAAGTATGGCCCATTTGACAGAATACTAGATGGGGTAACACTTCCAAAGTCATCTCCCTTAGATTTCAAAAAGGCTTCATTGACAGGGCTCAAAATCCCCCCTGTTGTCTTTGAATTCCAATAAGACTCTGGTTTGTTCAAGGTGTATTGGAGAGTATAGTCGTCCACTGCCTTGACTCCAACAGTCTCAAAGTCAGATGTTTTCCCCTCAACATAGTCTGCCAAACCTTTGATGGAGTCTTGTACCAAATACAAGTTTTCAGCCTTTTTATCCGCCGCATACTTGAGACCCGTCACAAAGTCATGAGCTGTCACTTCAGCGTATTCTTCTCCTTCAGAGGTATACCACTTAACTCCCTTTCGGATTTTATAGGTATAGGTCAAGCCATCCTTTGATACTTTCCATGACTCCGCCATAGAAGGGACGAGGTTCCCATACTTATCATTTTCAAACAAACCATCGATCAAGTTTGTCGTAATGCTAGAAGTCGAACCACGTGTCGAAGTGATATAGTCTAATGTATCTGGATTGCTAGCAAATACATATGAGTAGGTTTTATCTGTATTTGATTGTGCCGAACTACAAGCCACCATCAAGAAGCTTGCACTCAAAATTCCAGCCCCTAGTAGGAGGGCTTTTGATTTCTTCATAACTGTTCTCCATTTTTATAGTATATGAAACATTATACATTATTTCAGAAAAAATATAAAGTATTTACAGACTGATATTATAGGAAAAAGAAAAGCCAGTAGACTCGAGTTCCTACTGACTTCTTTGTTGAATTCGTTTGGATTATGCAGCCAAAACTTTGCGTCCTTTACGACGACGAGCTGCCAATACGCGACGACCGTTTTTAGTTGACATACGGTTACGGAATCCGTGTTTGCGCGCACGACGAAGTTTACTTGGTTGATAAGTACGTTTCACGATGAATACCTCCTCATAGATTTTGTATTCGTTTAGCCGGCTATAAAGTGATCAGTTACTAAACATACTTTACTATTCTATCTGATTCTGCCACTTTTGTCAATAGTTCCAAGCAAATGTTTTCGAGCTTTTCCTATGAAAGCCCTTATCTACGATACTGTTTTAAGAAACGAGTCATCTTTTCTTGGATTTGCGCCAATTCGTCCACACGTGGGAGGTAAACGATACGGAAATGGTCTGGCTCCCTCCAGTTAAAACCGCGACCATGAACCAAGAGAATCTTTTCCTGCTTCAAGAAATCAAGAACGAACTGTTCATCATCATCGATACGGTACATATTGCGATCGATTTTAGGGAAAATATAAAGACCTGCCTTTGGTTTGACCGCAGACAAACCGGGAATATCTTGAATGGCATTGTAAATGAAGTTTCTTTGCTCGTAGATACGTCCACCTGGAAGAAGCAATTCGTCCACTGACTGGTGCCCACCTAGTGATGTTTGTACGACTTGCTGGGCCAAAACGTTAGAGCAAAGGCGCATATTGGACAGCATATTGAGACCTTCGATATAGCCCTTAACATGGTGCTTAGGACCAGACAAGACCATCCAACCTACACGAAAACCAGCGATACGATGCGATTTTGACAGACCATTCATGCTGACACAGAAAACATCTGGTGCCAAGCTCGCCACAGGCGTATGCACATGCCCATCCATCACCATGCGGTCATAAATCTCATCCGCAAAGATGATCAAATCGTTTTGACGGGCAATCTCAATAATCTCCAACAAGAGTTCCTTAGGATAAAGGGCTCCAGTTGGGTTGTTCGGATTGATAAGGACGATTGCCTTTGTATTGGAAGTAATTTTTGACTTGATATCATCAATATCTGGGTACCATTCTGCAGCTTCATCACAGATATAGTGAACCGCATTTCCCCCAGCTAGACTGACAGCAGCCGTCCAGAGAGGATAGTCTGGCATAGGCACCAAGACCTCATCGCCATTATCCAAAAGCCCCTGCATGGACATAACAATCAGCTCACTGACACCATTTCCAAGGTAGATATCATCAATGTCCACATTGGGGAAGTTCTTCAGTTGGCAATACTGCATGATGGCCTTACGTGCTGAGAAAATCCCTTTGGAGTCAGAATATCCTTCGCTATCACGCGCATTCATAATCAAGTCATGAATGACCTCATCTGGCGCTGTAAAGCCAAATTCTGCTGGATTCCCTGTATTCAGACGTAAAATCTTTTCTCCGTTTGCTCGCATCCGCATAGCTTCTTCCAAAACAGGGCCACGGATATCATAGGCAACATGCTCTAACTTACTAGACTTGTTATATTCTTTCATCTTGTTTCCTCAATTCATCGAGATAGTAACATTATACCACTAGAAAGGGATTGCGACAAGTTTCCTGAAATGAGCAAACAAAGAAAAAACTCACAACGACTAGGTTCTCACCGTCTAAACAACTAGAATACAGAAGCATTTTCTCACATACCAAAAGACAAACCTAGAAAGACTAATGCTAAAAAGGAATCATACAAAAGATTAAACATGAGAAAGAGCCCCCACGTGACCAAATAGTCCAAGCGACCACTTCTCTTTGCAATCACAAATAAAATGATGTGGTAGACTAAGTGAAAGAGAAGAAAACCAACAAAACCTGGATAGAGAACAGGCACGACTCTTTCCAGCTGCCAAAGCATCACTACTTCTCCTACAAGTGACGCAAGGATAATTCCATGATAAAGAAGGCTTATTTTTTTAGAAGCTTGAACAGACTCTTTCATACTTTCTCATCCCCTCGCTGTGTTTTCTACTATCCCGTTTTCTTTTATTTTAACATATCTCCACCAAATTGAATCTCCGATAATATTTATTTAAATATGATTTTTACTTTACTTCTTTAGTGAAAAGGATTACAATAAAAGTAAGAAAATTTCAGGAGGTTTCATTATGGCACAACGTTACCAAAATGTTATGGTTGCAATTGATGGTTCTAAAGAGGCAGACTTGGCTTTTGTTAAAGGTGTTTACACTGCTCTACGCAATGATTCCAAGCTCACCATTGCCCATGTTATTGACACACGCGCTCTTCAAAGCGTGTCCACCTTTGATGCTGAAGTTTACGAAGAACTCCAAGTCGACGCTGAAAGTTTGATGAAAGAGTACGAAAAACGTGCAAAAGATGCGGGTGTAACCGATATTCATACCGTCATCGAAATGGGAAATCCAAACTCTCCTTGCTCGTACTATTCCAGACGCAGAAAATGTTGACTTGATTCTCGTCGGTGCAACAGGTCTTAATGCCTTTGAACGCCTCTTGGTTGGCTCTTCATCTGAATACATCCTCCGCCACGCAAAAGTTGATTTGCTGGTCGTGAGAGAACAAGAAAAAACATTATAGGAACACAAAAGGAGCCTGCTAGGCTCCCTTTTTTCTTACTTATTTCTCTCTTTATGTCGCTCATAAGCCTTGAGCTGACGCTGCAGTTCCTTTCTGATAGCAGGTTCTGGAGCATATTTTTCTTCCCAGTCATCCGGTTTTAAGATTTTATGTGTAACTGGATCAAAATGGGCTTTTCCATCAGGAAAAACCTTCCCCATGTTTGCCTCATGCACAATATCAAAGATGCGTTCTGGATCCACTCCCATAAGGGCAAAACTGCCGTAAGTAAAATACAGTGTATCGATTAAGGCATCAACCTGCCCGGTTAGATCTTTTTGGGCAGGCGTTTTTTGCCTCACCTTTTCGGCCGCCTTATCAAGTGCCACATGCATGCTTGCAAGTGACTGCTGGAATTCTTCCTCCGAAGAACTTGCCGCGCGGACAAACTCTACTAATTCTTCAATTTTAAAGTCTGCGCGGTGGGTTGCACCTTCAATATCCCATGCCTGTGGCTCTTCTTGAGTTCGTTCATCCATCATGTGGTGGAAGGTTTTGACCTTATTAAAGTGGTAGTCCCGACTGACAAAAACTTTTTCTGAAGCCAAGACCCCAAAATGTTCAAGCGCCTTGTGGATGCCATCTTGTTGGTTACTTGCTGTGATGTGCTTAGCAACTTCTTTGACGCTGCTACTGCCATTTCCCATAGCGACCGACATACCAACACCCGCCAACATTTCCAGGTCGTTATCTGAATCTCCGAAGGCCATGACTTGGTTGAGATCAAAGCCATATTCTTTCCCGACTCGGCGAATGCCTTCTAGTTTGGAATTTCCTTGGTTGATGATATCTGCTGCAAAAGGATTGCTTCGAGTCAATTTTAAATCTTCAAAATCACTTGCAGTTTTCTCAGATTCCTCAGGCGTCATCAGCATCAAAACTTGGTAAATTGGTTGATTAATCAAGTTAAGCAAGTCGTTTTCCTTTTGAGGAACTGCCTTGCTAACCATTCGATTAAAAGAGTGGCTAACAGTTCTTGTCAACACAGTCGGGATAAAGCGACTAACCAGTTGTGAAAAGGAGCCAAGACCAAATGACATAATTTTCGAACCAACAACGGCATGCTCGGTTCCAAGAGCGATTTCTTTACGCTCCTTTTTAGCATAAGCAATCAGTTGACGCAGACTTGACTTGGCAATCGGGCTAGCAAATAAGACTTTTTCTTTATTAAAGATATATTGTCCGTTATAAGTTATTGCAAAATCCAGATCTAAATCCTCCATCAATTCCTTGACAAAGAAAGGCCCCCGTCCTGTCGCCACTCCAACAAGCACCCCTTGTTCTTTCACAATCCTAATCGCGTCCTTAGTGGATTTCAAAACGCTCTTACGATCGTTGACTAGCGTTCCATCGATATCAAAAAAAACAGCTTTGACTTCCATCCTATCCCATTCTCCCCTTTTGTGTTACAATGATTATACCACATTTCAGAGAGAGTGAGTAAATCATGCCTAAGAAAATCCTTGTTTTACATACAGGTGGGACTATTTCCATGCAAGCTGACGCCACTGGAGCCGTTGTAACTAGCCAGGAAAATCCCATGAACCATGTTTCCAATCCGCTTGAAGGGATTGAGGTTCATGCCCTAGACTTTTTTAACCTACCGAGTCCCCATATCAAACCCAAGCATATGCTTGCACTCTATCATAAAATCAAAGAGGAAGCAGACCACTACGATGGGGTTGTCATCACACATGGGACAGATACGCTAGAGGAAACTGCCTACTTCCTTGATACCATGGAAATCCCACACATGCCCATCGTTCTAACTGGAGCTATGCGTAGTTCCAACGAACTCGGTAGCGACGGTGTATACAACTATCTGAGTGCTTTACGAGTTGCCAGCGATGACAAAGCAGCCGACAAGGGTGTCCTGGTCGTCATGAATGATGAAATCCACGCGGCCAAGTATGTTACCAAAACCCATACGACCAACGTCGGTACCTTTCAAACCCCAACACATGGACCACTTGGCCTCATCATGAAGCAAGAAATCCTCTACTTCAAAACGGCTGAACCTCGTGTCCGATTTAATCTCGAGCATATTCAAGGTCTGGTTCCTATCATCTCAGCCTATGCCGGTATGACAGACGAGCTGATTGATATGTTAGACTTGGAACAGCTGGATGGCCTAGTCGTTCAGGCCTTCGGAGCAGGTAATATCCCCAAAGAAACAGCTCAAAAGTTGGAAAATCTCCTCCAAAAAGGAATTCCAGTCGCCTTGGTCTCACGTTGTTTTAATGGCATTGCTGAACCTGTTTATGCCTACCAAGGGGGAGGAGTTCAATTACAAAATTCTGGTGTTCTCTTTGTCAAAGAACTCAATGCTCAAAAAGCTCGCCTCAAATTATTAATTGCCCTTAATGCTGGACTAAAAGGAAAAGCATTGAAAGACTATATGGAAGGCTAAGCCCCTTCTCTAGAACGCAAAATCAGGAAATCTTCACGATTCCCTGATTTTTTCTATTTACGTTTTCGTGTCGAACGACGTTCTGTCAAGCCGTGAGGTAAAAGAACCTCACGTTCTTCCAACTCTTCTTTATGCATAATCTTGGTCAACATACGCATACTGATAGCACCAAGGTCGTATAGAGGTTGAGCAATTGTCGTTAAGTTTGGACGAGTGAATCGTGCAATTTGAGAATCATCTGTCGTAATGATTTCAAACTCTTCCGGTACAGAAATACCGTGATCTGCCAAGCCATTTAACACACCCGCAGCCAATTCATCACCTGTCACAACTGCAGCTGTAGCCTGTGAAGAAACCAAGCGCTCCGCCAAGGCATAGCCATCATTGTAGCTGTATTTAGACTCAAATACCAAGCCCTCGCTATAAGGAATTCCTGCCTTTTTCAATGCTTCCTTGTAACCAATCAATCGAATTTTGCCGTTAATATCGTCAACAAGTGGCCCACTGACAAAGGCAATCTTTTCATTTTCCTGAAGCAAATAGGTGACAGCATCAATCGTTGCTTGTTTGTAATCAATATTGACACTTGGAAGTTGGTGTTCAATATCCACAGTACCGGCAAGAACAACCGGTGTCCGTGAACGAGAAAATTCTGAACGAATCTTTTCAGTCAAGTGATAGCCCATAAAAATGATCCCGTCAACCTGTTTTGAAAAGAGAGTATTAACTACTGAAACTTCTTTTTCATCGTCTTCATCACTGTTGGCTAGGACGATATTGTACTTATACATCTCTGCAATATCATCAATCCCCTTGGCTAGGGTTGAAAAATAGCCATTAGTGATATTTGGAATCACAACACCAACTGTCGTGGTTTTCTTGCTGGCCAAGCCACGCGCTACCGCATTTGGACGGTAGTCAAGACGATCAATCACCTCTAGAACTTTTTTACGAGTATTCTCTTTGACATTCTTATTGCCATTCACTACACGGCTAACAGTTGCCATTGAAACCCCAGCTTCACGGGCAACATCATAAATCGTTACTGTATCATCTGTGTTCATTCTGTTTCCTTTCTATATTGAAAATTTCGCTTTCATACATCTGCTTACTCCATTTTATCACTTATTGTAAACACTTTCAAGTATTTTTTAGAGAAACTTTGAAAAAATTTCACAACCTATTCCCATTTTGAAAAAGCGAGTACGATTTCTTGATTTTTGGGATGTTTTGCTGTATGATAAGGAAAAATAAAAGGAGGGAGGGAATGTTTATGGCTTTTACAAATACTCAGAGACGTTCTGCCAGTTTTGGTGTTGTGACCAGCTTGCCTGACGATGTTATCGATTCTTTATGGTTTATTATCGATCATTTTTTGAAAAATGTCTTTGAATTAGAAGAGGAACTAGAATTTCAACTACTAAACAACGAGGGGACCATCACCTTCCATTTTTCTAGCCAGCACCTGCCGACTAGTATCGACTTTGATTTTAATCATCCTTTTGATCCCCTTTACCCTCCTAAGGTTCTTGTTTTAGACATGGACGGGAAAGAAACCATCCTCCTTCCTGAAGAAAATGACCTATTTTAAAAACTCTAGCTTCTCGGCGCAAAATGCTGAGGAACTAGAGTTTTCTTTTTCTAATAAATAGAGCGACTAACAACCAGACCGTTGGGTTTGGTATACTCTAAATCAAGGTAATCCTGATAAGTCCCTGGCACAATGAAACCTTGGGGACTCAATATATCAGTCCCAGCTTTCCCACGATAGAGTCTGCCAGCAAAACACAGTTAGTACTGAGAACAAAGTAAGTCTTAAACTCAGATGAGCTGAATTTATAGAGGATCGCATCTGCTTCCTGCTTCAATTGATAAGAGTAGGTATGCTTGACCTCTCCCTCTCTTCTTTTCATCAACTGTGAGCTTGGTTCCCAAGGAATTAACAGGTCTTCTATTTCTGCCAAACGAGCTTGGATAGCTGCTTTCTGTTGGTCCGTTAAACTCAGACCATAAGCAAACAAGGTCTTCTGACTTTCCCTCTTACAGAGTTCAATGTATTTTTCCCGATTTGCCTTAAACAAAACGCCGTCTCCAACCATGCCGAATAAACGCTCCGAGTGGGGATCATACGAACCATAGGAAATAACCTTCCCTTGATAACAAATATCCACATGTCCCACGGCGAGGAAGAAAGAGGTTTCTGAGGTATGGATAAAAATTTCCAGATCAACCGTCTGGTCATTTTTTCTTTCTGAATGGACTTCCCCTTCTTGGCTCTCATGATTTGCCAGCCACTCATTTAGTTTTCGCAATGTACTGATAGGGATCAGAGTTGTTACAAAGATTGGCAAGGTCATTCGCACTCGTCGTTTCAGCTTGGGATTGTTTTCTATCCTTTCAAAAAAGAAACCATCCCGGAGGCTACTGACTCCTAGCATGAGCAAGTAAAATCCAAGCAAGAGCAATTCAAAATTCGCTGCATCGTGAAAAGGAGAGAAGCTATAAAGACCGAATCCTATCATCCATACAGCATCGAAGAGATGATGGAGCCGAGGATGGATAGCATTTTTTCGATAGAGAGACCAGGTCACAAGACTAATGACGCCCGTAAACAGCTGATAGCTCGCAATGATAAAAACCAGAAGATAGAGAGCAAGGTCTTGCAAGATGATGGAGTCAAACATGAGAGCCGCAACCACCAGCTTGGCCAAGGATACAAAGATGTTTTCCCTGCGGTTTTTATCCTGAAACCAGCGAGTCAACAAGTGCCAAACTGCTGACAAGAAAAAGTAGCCCATCAACAACTGGTACCCCATCCGTGGGATAACTTGCCCAAAATGAATCAAGAGAATCCCTAAAACAATAGCAAGCAGGCCTTCCCCAATGCTCTTCCACTTGCTATAGGTCTCAGAAAGTTTAGGCATCGCCTTGCTCCAACTGGTCAACCAAGTATCGAATTGGTTGTTTTAGGATCGGATGAATAAAATGGGGAGCTATTTCCACTAACGGCTCAAGAACAAAGAGGCGTTCTGCTATATAAGGATGAGGCAAGATGAGGTCGTCTGTATAAGTGACTTGGTCCTCCACAAAGAGTAGGTCCAAATCAATCAAACGAGGCCCCCAATGCACTTCTCTCACCCGTCCCATTTCTGACTCAATGGCTAATAATGTTTCTAACAAGACTGGAGCCGGTAGCCATGTTTCTACCTCAACCACTTGATTAGCAAAGCTATCCTGCTCCACTCCACCCCAAGGCTCCGTCGCTAGGACACTGGACTCTTTGAGAATATGGATTCCTCGAGCTCGCAGTTTGTCAATGGCTTGTTCCAAGTTTGCTTGCTTGTCCCCCATATTGCTTCCTAGAGCGATAAAGGCCTGCTGCTTACGACGGTGAATGGTCACCGAGCAGGTATCTAGCGGTAAATGCACTGGAGCCCACGGTTTTTTTAGTTCCAACTCAATCTCTTGGACAAGAGAATAAGTCTCAAAGGTACGTTCAACTAGTTTGTAGGCTACCGTTTCAATCAAGTCCTCAGTGGTTTCCTGAAACCAAGTCGTCCACTGCTGACACAGTTCTCCGTAATGGACAGATGCTGTTAAATCCAAGTCTGTCGCCGCCTTGGTCATATCATAGGATAAGCTTGCGGAAATAACAAACTTCTGCCCCAATTCTTTCTCACTTGGAAAGAGACCATGATAGGCAAAAATTTCCAAATCTTTAATCTGCAGTTGATCCATAACTAGTCCTTTCTAGAAAAATCCGCATGAAGCGGATTCTTTTTATAGTCCCATTAAACGATAAGCCTGATCTCGGAGGTCCTTATCTGTTTCAAATAGACCACGAGCGACTGTCGTCAAAGTCGCAGTACCTGGTTTTCTGACACCACGCATGCTCATACACATATGCTCGGCCTCAATGACAACAAAGGACCCTTTAGCCCCCAGATAGTCCATCAAGGCATCAGCCACTTCAATATTCAACCGTTCTTGAATCTGTGGTTTTTTAGAATAAACTTCAACCGTACGGGCCAGCTTAGACAAACCTGCCACACGACCATCTGGAATGTAGGCAATGTGCGCTCTCCCATAAAATGGCAAGAAGTGGTGTTCACACATAGTGTGGAAAAAGATATCCTTTTCTACCACCATGTTATCATCAATAATCTCAAAAGATTTTGATAAATGTTCCTCCGCTGTTTGACCAAGACCTGAAAAAATCTCTTGATACATACGGGCTACACGAGCAGGAGTTTCCTGCAATCCCTCTCGGTTAGCATCCTCACCAACGGCCTCAATAATCATTTTTACAGCCGTTTCGATCTTTTGTATATCCATTCTCGTTCTTCCTCTCCATCAGGTAGGCTCTCACTTGGCTCAAGAAATACAAGGAACCCGTGACAAGCCTAACTGTTTTTTTCTCTTCATCTTCTGTCATTTTTTGTTCTAGAAATCTTTGCCAACTTTGATAATTGAGTTTTCTAGACTTAGCTGTCTCTTTCAGCACGTTCTCATCTGTCGACCGACTATCGTCAAAACAAGTCAGAGTCAGTTGACTATTTGGCACCGACTCTAGCAAATCCAGCATATCCTCCAAAGCCTTGGTTTTGATACAAGTAAAGAGAATTTCTTTATGATAGTCAGTAAAGCGTTCTTGCAAAGTATTCAACAAGGCCTTGATGGCATGCGGATTGTGAGCCCCATCTAAAATCATCAGAGGTTCACTAGACAGGACCTCCAAACGCCCTGGCCATCTGGTTTCCTCCATGGCTTGAGCAACCAAGTCATTACTTGCTAATTCTCGCCCAGTCTCCTGGCAATAAGTGTCTAGGAGAGCAAGCGCCATCCCCGCATTTTCTATCTGGTGCAAGCCAAGCAGACCTGTTTGAAAGCGACCTTGTCTGACAGAACTAGTATAATCAAAGATTTCACCCGCTACCACGCTTTCTTGATGACGAACCTGGTAATCTTTCCCATAGGCAAGTCGTGGCGCATTTTTAGCTTCTGCAATAGGATCTATCACAGTCAAGGCTTCTTGAGTAATGCGACCTGTTACCAAAGGAATGCCTTGCTTGATAATACCAGCTTTCTGCTCTGCTATAGCTTCCAAGGTGTCACCAAGTAGGGCCACATGATCCAAGCCAATAGTTGTAATCCCTGTCAGAATCGGCTGGCAGACATTGGTACTATCCAAGAGTCCACCCATACCGACTTCCATGATGGCTACATCAACTTTTTCAGTGGCAAAATAATCATAAGCTATGGCTGAGATAATCTCAAACTCGGTCGTTCCTTGTAAATCAGCGACCTTCTCCCCCTCAAGCAAAGACTGATAGTCTGCCATGAGAGCTTCTAGTCTAGCCTCGGGGATAGATTCCCCATTGATGCTAATCTGATCTGTATAATGAATGAGATAGGGCGAGCTGAACACCCCTACTCTCAGGCCTAGCTTTTCCAGCATCTCTTTCAAAAAAGCAATGGTCGAACCTTTACCATTTGTTCCGCCGATATGGATAACCTTGAGTTTGAGATGGGGATTGCCACGTAAAGCTAGGAGTTCTACCATTCGCTCCAAACCAAAATGTGGTTGGTCCGTCCGATAGTGGGCAATCCACTGATTGTTTTGAATTTCGTTCATCTTATTTATATTGTTTTAAATCTAGATTTTCTGCATCATCTGCCAAACGAATGGCTGACGCAATTTCAACTGCCATCCTGTGACTGGCAACATCGTGCACGCGCACCACTTCCACACCCTGTCTCGCAGCGATACTGGTTACATGAGCCGAAGCTGTGTCCCGATTGCGGAAACCGACTTCCGTCTCAGGATTGACTTCAAAACCATTTTCTTCTAGGATATTGATAACAAACCGCTTGCGCGAAACACCAAGAAAGATTGGATAGCCCTGCTGATGCAATTTATCAAGGTCCCGTAGAAGAAGTAGATTTTCCTTCTTGGTGAGACCAAAACCAATTCCCGGATCCAGCAAAATGTTTTCTCTTGCTATCCCAGCTTGATTGGCTCTCGCTAGTGCTCGTTCAAAGAAAGCCTCCATCAAGTCTTCAATTGGCATTTTTTCAAAGTCAGCTAACTCTTCCTCTGTAAAAGCTTGCCCAAAACCAAAATGAGGAAATATGAGCGAACTAGGGTGCTGAGGTCGAGCCATGACTGGATTAAACATGATGACTACTTTCGCACCAGCCTTAGCAACCACATCCGCCATTTTCTCATCTCCCATGAGACCCGTAATGTCATTTACCAGATTGGCACCAGCAGCCAAAGCAGCCTCTGCCACCTGACTTTTCCAAGTATCGATGGAAATGAGAACATCACTTTCCTCACAGATAGCTTTAATCACTGGAACAACACGCTGGATTTCCTCTTCTATTTCTATCTCAACATAGCTACTGCCCGGCCGAGTCGATTCTCCACCGATATCAAGCATGCTAGCTCCTTCAGCTATCAATTTACGGGCTTGCTGAAGCGCCTGGTCAAGAGCAAAAAACTGACCACCATCCGAAAAGGAATCTGGTGTTACATTGATAATTCCACAAATAGCTGTTTTTGCCTGACTAGCTTTACTGAACATAAGGTCACTCCTCAAGGTTTTTCACCACATTATTTCTCTATTTTACCATAAAAAGAAAAAAATGGATACGCTAGTATTCATCTTTTCCAAGCGGGCCAATAGTTTAGAATGATAGACCTAGATTTCTACTAATCAATACCAATAAGGCCAACAAACAAAATGCAATACCATTGAGAATCATATGAAGCAAAATGGACATCTCCAAACGCTCAGTCTTATAGGCTGTCCAAGTCAAAACCGTTGACATTCCTCCATAAATAATCACAGAAGGTAGATTGGTTGGCGTATGGAGCAAGGCAAAGACGATTGCCCCAACAACAAAGCCAAGTTTTTCTTTTCCACGGAAGATCTTTTTTGGAATAATCCCACGACACAAAATTTCTTCACAAATCGGCGCAATCAAGACTAGTAGGAAGAAAGTTGAAATCAAGGAACTATTCTGAACCAAACCATTCAGTATTGATTGGTTACTGGTTGTTCCCTCATTTGTTAGTCGAAGCAGGAGTGAACCCCAGAGATTTGTCGCAAAAATCACCAGATAACTCAGTACCAAGCGAGCCAAGTCTTTTGCCTTAAAAAAGGATAGATTAAAAGTAGCAAGTTGTGTTTTTCGCGCACTAAAGATAAAAACAGTTAGAATAACAACCGACAGCAAAGCCACTAAGAGTCCTGACTGGAGGAGTGGGAATTGTCTAGCGAATAAAAGGGCAGATAAAATTAAAGGAAGTTGGGATAACACCAATCCTATTAAAAAAATCAACACCCATATTCCTCTATCCAGAATTTCTTGCCAGATACTTTTTTTCTTCATGATATACCTCCTTATAATAAAAAGGGGAGGACCCCCTTTCTATATTATACCATTTATAGCGCCATGCTGATATAGTTCAGGATAAACAAGGCATCCAAAATCCAAATCATCACGTGCACATCCTTGGCTTGACCTTTGACAAGTTTTGTCAAGGTGTAAGTCAAGAAACCAACTGCAATCCCTTGAGTGATTGAGTAGCTGAATCCCATGAAGATCGATGTAAAGAAGGCAGGAACAGCCTCAGCCATATCATCCCAAGGAATGTTTCAAGTTAGAAAGCATCATGATTCCGACGATGATCAAAATTGGCGCTGTTGCAGCTGTCGGAACAATCGCTAGAAGTGGGCTAAAGAAGCTAGAGAGAGCAAAACAGATCGCAACTACTAGGGCTGTCAAACCAGTACGTCCACCAGCGCCGATACCCGCCGCAGACTCAACATAAGTCGTAACGTTTGAAGTACCTGCAATGGCACCTACTGAAGTCGCCACCAAGTCAGAGTAAAGAGCCTTGTCCAATTTAACTGACTCATGGTTTTCACCACTTGTCGCAACGATACCAACTTTTTCACCAGTACCGATAAGAGTACCAATTGTATCAAAAATATCCGTTAGTGAGAAGGCAAGAATAGCCATCAAGGTTTCTGGTAAACGTGAAGTGTTTGAAATCAAAGATCCTAAACCTTCTGAGCCCAGAGCGGCACCAAACAAAGTCCCAAGGTCATTAACTGCTGATGAAAGATTGTTGCTAGCGAAGTCAATCCCTGATAATTTCACAACACCAACAGCAATGGCAAGCACAGTCGTTGTTAAAATAGAAAGAATGATTCCACCTTTGATGCCTTTAACAACAAAGAAGATGGTAATAGCCAGACCAGCAAGAGCCACCAATACTGCTGGAGTATTGAAGTCTACCAATCCTGGAACGGCTGCTGAGTTTGCAGTAAGTGCAGCTTGAGCCTTGTCTGCTCCTTCACCTGCTACAGTATAAGTACCTGGGTCAATTGAGAATTTCAAGAGACCAGCATTCTTAATCCCAACATAGGCAAGGAAAACACCAATACCAGCCGAAATAGCTGAACGAAGTGTTGTAGGAATGGATTCGATGATCATTTTACGAACATTTGTCAAAGTGATAATCAGTGAAATAATTCCACAAATGAAGACCATACCAAGAGCTTCTTTCCAAGTATAGCCCATCCCAAACACAACCGTAAATGTGAAGAAGGCATTGAGTCCCATACCTGGTGCTTGTGCGTATGGCAAATTAGCATAGAAGGCCATCATCAAAGTACCAACTACAGAACCGATAATTGTTGCCAAGAACACACCTTGAACAGGCATCCCTGTTTGTGAAAGCATTTGAGGGTTTACAAAGAGAATATAACTCATTGCAAAGAATGTTGTTAAACCAGCAAGCACCTCTGTACGGACATCTGTCCCGTGCTCTTTTAGTTTAAATAGTTTGTCCATGTTTAATCTCCTTTTGTTTTTTACGAACAATGAGAGTATTATATCATTTATCATTCACCTTTTCAATATGTTTGTTTGATTTATTTAACAAAATGAAATGTTTATTTTTTGTTTTGAGTCTGTTTTTCTTCTTTCTTTTTGATATAATAGTAGACATCTTATCTGGAATGTACTAGGAAGGTTTATATGACTAAAAAAATTATCGCAGTCGATTTGGACGGAACCCTGCTCAACTCAGAGAGTAAGATTTCAGATTTTACTCGAAACACAATTAAACGAATTGCTGAAAAAGGCCACCATGTCATCATCACTACTGGGCGCCCTTACCGTATGGCAAAAGAATTTTATCAGGAACTAGAGTTGCACACACCTATGATCAACTTCAACGGTTCCCTTACCCATCTACCTGGGCAGACTTGGGAACACGAAAAGTGCTTGACCTTGGACAAAAAATACCTCTTAGACATGGTCAAACGCAAAGAGGATATCCAAGCCGACTTTATTGCAGGAGAATACCGCAAGAAATTTTATATCACGGCTCCTAATGAAGAAATTGCCAATCCCAAACTATTTGGTGTAGAAAATTTCCAACCAGAAAATCAATTCAAATCTGAATTGGTGACCAAGGACCCTAACTGTATCCTCTTGCAAACAAGAGTCGATGATAAATACGCGCTAGCAGATGAGATGAATCGTTTTTACCAACACCAACTAGCAATTAATACCTGGGGAGGACCCCTCAACATTCTCGAATGTACACCAAAAGGGGTCAACAAAGCCTTTGCCTTAGAATACTTACTCAATGTTATGAACCGTGACAGACAAGATTTGATTGCCTTTGGTGATGAGCATAATGATACCGAAATGTTGGCATTTGCAGGCAAGGGATATGCCATGAAAAATGCCAATCCCGATTTGCTACCATATGCAGATGAACAACTCTCTCTGACAAACGATGAAGATGGTGTTGCCCATACCCTACAAGATTTGTTCCTATGACACTCAAAAAGTTAGCTTGTGCTAGCTTTTTTGATTTTCACAATTTTTCAATTAATCGGCCTGTTTTCATTTTTTTATATTAAATTACTCCCTTATCTTTTTAAACATTTCTACAAAAGGTTTATATATTAACATTTTGTAAGCGAGTTTTCATTGAAAACCAATACATATTTATAAGAAATGGTTGATTTTTGTTTGAAAACGGTTTATACTTAAAGTTAGGCTTAAAGTTTTCTTAAACAAATAGTCAAACATTTTAAAGGAGGAATGACAATAATGAGTATCGGAATCATTATTGCGAGCCACGGCGAATTTGCTGCGGGTATTCATCAGTCTGGATCTATGATCTTTGGTGAACAAGAAAAGGTTCAAGTTGTAACCTTTATGCCAAATGAAGGTCCAGATGATCTTTACGCTAAATTCAACAACGCTGTGGCTGCATTTGACGCAGAAGATGAGGTTCTAGTATTGGCTGACCTTTGGAGTGGATCTCCATTCAACCAAGCTAGCCGCGTGATGGGAGAAAATCCAGAACGTAAGTTTGCCATCATCACTGGACTTAACTTGCCGATGTTGATCCAAGCCTACACTGAGCGCCTTATGGACGCTAATGCAGGTGTGGAAAAAGTCGCTGCGAATATCATTAAAGAAGCCAAAGATGGCATCAAGGCTCTTCCAGAAGAGCTTAACCCAGTTGAGGAAGTTGCCACTGCTGCAGCTGCTCCTGCTGCCCAAGCTGCTATTCCAGAAGGAACTGTTATCGGTGACGGTAAACTGAAAATCAATCTTGCCCGTCTTGACACTCGTCTCCTTCACGGTCAGGTTGCGACTGCTTGGACTCCAGATTCAAAAGCAAATCGTATCATCGTTGCTTCAGACAACGTCGCAAACGACGATCTTCGTAAAGAATTGATCAAACAAGCAGCTCCTAACGGAGTAAAGCCAACGTTGTTCCAATCCAAAAATTGATTGACGTTGCAAAAGACCCACGTTTCGGTGACACTCATGCCCTTATCTTGTTTGAAACTCCGCAAGATGCACTTCGTGCTATCGAAGGTGGCGTGCCAATCAAGACCCTTAACGTTGGTTCTATGGCTCACTCAACAGGTAAAACAATGATTAACAACGTTTTGTCTATGGACAAAGAAGACGTTGCAACCTTTGAAAAAATGCGTGACCTCGGTGTTGAATTTGACGTACGTAAAGTACCAAACGACACGAAAAAAGATTTGTTTGACTTGATTAACAAAGCAAACGTTCAATAATTAGAATCTTCTTCTTTCGAACTCTTGGAAGAAAGATTTTACACTTTATTAAAATTAAATAGAAAAGGAATAAAACCATGTCAGATATTTCAATCATTTCTGCTATCTTGGTTGTAGTTGTTGCCTTCCTTGCAGGTCTTGAAGGTATCCTCGACCAATTCCAATTCCATCAACCAATCGTCGCATGTACCCTTATCGGACTTGCAACAGGTAACCTCGAAGCAGGTGTTATGCTTGGTGGATCTCTTCAAATGATCGCCCTTGGTTGGGCTAACATCGGAGCTGCCGTAGCTCCTGACGCTGCTCTTGCATCTGTTGCTGCAGCGATTATCTTGATCAAAGGTGGTAACTTTACTACTGAAGGTATCGCCGTTGCAACGGCAACAGCTATCCCTCTTGCCGTAGCTGGACTATTCTTGACAATGATTGTTCGTACAATCTCAGTTGCCTTGGTTCACTCTGCTGACGCTGCTGCTAAAGATGGAAACATTGCGGCTGTTGAACGCGCTCACTACTTTGCCCTTATTCTTCAGGGTCTTCGTATCGCGATCCCTGCAGCCTTCCTTATCGCTATCCCAGCTTCTGCTGTTAAAGACGCTCTTGGCCTAATGCCAGAATGGTTGAATGGTGGTATGGCTGTCGGTGGTGCTATGGTCGTTGCCGTTGGTTACGCTATGGTTATCAACATGATGGCAACTCGTGAAGTATGGCCATTCTTCGCTATCGGTTTCGCTCTTGCAGCTATTTCTCAATTGACTTTGATTGCCCTTGGTGTCATCGGTGTTGCCCTTGCCTTCATCTACCTTAACCTTTCAAAACAAGGTGGAAACGGTGGCGACGGAGCTGCAACTTCTAACGACCCAATCGGTGATATCCTAGAAGACTACTAGAAAGGGGAACAATCATGGCTGAAAAAATTCAATTATCAAAATCAGATCGTCAAAAAGTTTGGTGGCGTTCACAATTCCTTCAAGGTTCTTGGAACTATGAACGTATGCAAAACTTGGGTTGGGCTTACTCATTGATCCCAGCTATCAAAAAATTGTACACTAAAAAAGAAGACCAAGCGGCTGCTCTTGAGCGTCACCTTGAGTTCTTTAACACTCATCCATACGTAGCTGCTCCAATCATGGGGGTTACTCTTGCTCTTGAAGAAGAACGCGCTAACGGTGTTGAAATCGACGACGCGGCTATCCAAGGGGTTAAAATCGGTATGATGGGACCTCTTGCTGGTATCGGTGACCCAGTCTTCTGGTTTACAGTTCGTCCTATCCTTGGAGCCCTTGGTGCTTCACTTGCTGCATCTGGTAACCTTGTTGGTCCCCTTCTCTTCTTCTTCGGATGGAATGCTATCCGTATGGCCTTCCTATGGTACACACAAGAGTTCGGTTACAAAGCTGGATCTGAAATCACTAAAGACATGTCTGGTGGTATCTTGAAGGACATCACCAAAGGAGCTTCTATCCTCGGTATGTTCATCCTTGCCGTTCTTGTACAACGTTGGGTATCTATCAACTTTACTGTTAACCTTCCAGGTAAACAATTGGCTGAAGGAGCTTACATCAACTTCCCAGAAGGACCTGTATCAGGTGCTGAATTGAAAGGAATCCTTGGTCAAGCACTTGGTGGATTGAGCCTAGATAAGATTCAACCACAAACTCTCCAAGGCCAGTTGAACTCATTGATTCCAGGATTGATGGGACTTCTCCTTACTTTCCTCTGCATGTGGTTGCTTAAGAAAAAGTATCACCAATCACAATCATCCTTGCTCTCTTTGCAGTAGGTATCGCAGCTCGTTTCTTCGGTATCATGTAATCCAAGCCATCGAGAATATAGATAAAAAGAATCAGGATTAAACCCTGATTCTTTTTGTGTGTCAACTTTTTCTCCTAGTCAGATAATGAAAACCTCCAATCGCCACTGCTAGAATGGCAACATAGAGCATCTGATTGGCTTCTAAAGGCACAAAAGCTCCTTGCAGGATAAAAGTATTGGCAAGTACGCCAACAAGGGCTGCAAGGCTCAAAAACGTGAGCAAGAGTAGCTTGTATCGATTAAAGGGAAGGCTGACCTTGGCAACCAGGCACAGACCATTGATCAAAGCAAGGAGGAAGCAAATAAATTTGACCTGACCTGGGACAGTGATAAAGAAGTTCGTCAAGAGAACACTAGCGACTAGAATGCCACCACCAATCGCCGCGTTGGTTAGAATATCTCTCATAAAATGTGTGCTAACCTTTTCTTTATTGGACTCAAAAGTCAGGAAGAAGGATGGAATCCCAATCGTAATGGCTGAAATGATTGTAAACTGAATGGGGATAAAGGCAAATTCCAAACCAAATATCACACTTAGAATCGCAAATACAATGGAAAAGAAAGTCTTTGTTAGAAAGAGGGAGGCGACTTTTTGGATGTTATTGATGACACGGCGGCCTTCCATCAAGATATCATAAAATACTGCAAAATCATCAGTGAGAAAGACGATATTGGAGACGCTTTTAGCTGCGCTAGTAGCACCATTCATGGCAAAACTAATATCTGCTTTCTTGAGAGCCAGAACATCATTGACCCCGTCGCCACTCATAGCAACTGTTTTACCAGCATTTTGCAAAACGGTCACCATCTTTTCTTTCTGTTCAGGTGTCACCCGACCAAAGATGTCATGTTCCAAGACCACTCTTTCAAAGTCCTCATCACTCACCTTGGTCATATCAATTGCTCGCGCTGATTCTTTAAATCCTGCCTTACGAGCAACCCCATATACAGCCACATGATTATCCCCACTGATAATCTTCACTTCAACACCTTGTGACTCGAAATAGTCAAAGGTTTCCTTGGTATTATCCTTGATCTCATCTGACAGAACGACATGCCCTAATAGTTCCATATCGTCTGGGCTTGTAATCTGGTCCTTGCTATGAGCAAGCGATAAGATTCGAAACCTTGCTGTTTTAGATGTTCATAGTAAGGATCCATCGCTTGGGTAAAGCCGAGAAACTCATAAGCCCCGAAGAAATAGGTTCCACCGTCTTTTACTTGAACAAAGGAATACTTGTTTTTACTTGAAAAGGCACCAACTTCTTGAACGTCCCACTTTTTCTCACAGGTTAAGTAAGTCTTCAGAGCCCGCGACGTCGCATTTTCATCCTCAAAATAAGCCAGATACGAAGACAGTTTCTCTGCTAAATTAGCATCCATTTCTCGGACCTTCATATTACCAGTCGTGATGGTTCCTGTCTTATCAAAACAAAGAACATCTACACGCGCCAAGGTCTCCACACAGTATAGTTCCTGCACCAGAACCTTCTTTTTAGCCAGCTTCATGGCCGCTACCGCCAGAGACACACTGACCAGGAGAATCAATCCCTCTGGAATCATGCCGACCAAGGCTCCAGAACTTCCTAAGACAATCTCAACATAAGACCGCCCTAGACTAAAACCTCTGACATAGAGCAGAATGGCAACTGGCACCAGCAAGATAGAGACGATTTTTAGAATCTTATCCATGTAATCGCGTAGTTGAGAAGGATATTTTTTAAATTCCTTGCTGGATTTTGCGAGTTTATTGATGTAGCTATCGGGACCCACAGCCGTTGCCGTAACCAGACAAGTACCGCTGACGACATTGCTTCCGCTCATCAGCTTATCACCAACCGTTTTAAAGATCGAATCACTCTCACCAGTCAGCAAAGACTCATCCACTTCAATATTCCCTTCAAGCACTTCTGCATCGACAGGCACCTGATCACCCAGATTGAGATGCAGATACTCCCCTAGAACTATGTCCTCCGGATCAATCTCAATCGTTTGACCATCTCGGTTGACCCTATACTTACTTTTACCAAGCAAACTTAGCTTTTCCAGAGCATTTTTTGAACGCACTTCTTGGAAAATACCGATGGCTGTATTGATAGCAATCACACCTAAAAAGAGCATATTTTCAAATCGCAAGGTTGTGGCTACCAGAACTGCCAGAGCCAAGTTCATGGCATTAAAGAAGGTAAAGATATTTGAAACGACGATTTCCTTTGTTGTTTTATAAGGTTTAATGTCACTAATATTTCGTTGACGATCCTTGATGTCTTGACTGCTTAAATACTTCATTTCTACTCCGATATCCTTTTGTACTACTATAATAACACATATCCTTTCCTCTGTCACTTAAAGACTTAAAATAAGAAGAACTCCCTTGGTAAGCATCATCTATCGCCACTTTAAGAAGAACTTAAAAAGAGGCTAGGATTTCCCTAACCTCTTTTCTTTATGATTTATTCTGCCAAGGCACCCATTGGATCCCATGGTGCTAACACGATTGGTTCTGCTTCATAGGCAGCTCGTTCTTCTGCTGTCAACAATTCCTTACGAACAACGATTTGGTAAGTGTATTCGTCCATCCAAGCGTCTGAGGCAACAAAGTAACCATCTGTACCGACCTTGTCTCCCCAAGAGTTCTCAACCTTCCACTTGGTTGACTTGCCGTTTTCATCCAAGTCCACACCTGTCAAGACCATGGCGTGGGTCATCAAGCTTTCGCTGTAGTCTAAACGTCCAGCCTTGTCTTGAGTCAGTTGAATGTCCATGCTTGATTCAAAGTCATAAACATCTGTCGCAAGGATTCCAGCTTTACGGTTGCTGAGCTGACCAACATCTGAACCAAACCAAACAGTCTCACCCGTTTGCATTTGAGCAATCGCCAATTCTTTCAAGCGCTCCATTGGAACGTTGATATAACGAACTGCACGGCTACCAACCACATTTCCCAACATCTCAACTGTATAAGATTTGCCATAAGGCTTGTCGGTAGTTGGAGCGTTGATCACAGAAACATAATCTTCTAAAGGCAGATTGACGTATTTCTTGTAAAATTCCTGTGGTGTGATTCCTTTTTCACTTTGGTAGTTATCATCCTTGTCACGATAAGCAAAGTCAAATTTACGTGGTGGAAGACCCAAAGACATAACAAGGAAATTAAAGATTTCTTGCAAGAGGTCTTCTTTCTTAGCTTGAACAGCCGCTTGGTCTGCACCAGATGCGAGCAAGTCACGCAAGATTTGAGCATCTTGGCGAAGCAATTTGTTGAGAATAGCATTTAGCTCACGGCTGCTGCTAGATGAAACAGACTCAGGATAAACAGACTTAGGAACGACACCATATTTCTCAAAGAGGGCAACGACCATATCCCACTGTCCACCGTCTTGTTGAGGTGTTTGGAGTAGGAAGCTAACCTTGCGACTCGTCAATTCTTGGTCTGCAGTCGCAATGACTTGTTCCAAACCAGTTTGATTTCTCATACTTGTCCCAGAAGAAGGTGTGGGCCTGAGACAATTCAAAGTTCTCCAGTTTGTATTGAGAGATGAGTTTGTGACGGAAAGTGTTGAGGGCCGCAAACATCCAGCAACGACCAGAGGCTTTCTGGTTGGTAACCTTGTCCTTGGTCAAATCCAATGAGAAAACGGGTGTATTGTCTACATGGCTCTGACGACGTTCTAGAGCTGCAAAAATTCCGTTATGGCTAGCTGCGTTTTCGATCGCTTGGTATTTGACATTTGCTTCATAGTTGGCAAATAATTTATCTGTAAATGATTCTTGAATCGCGTTCATAGATTCCTCCTTTTATTCTACTGTCTATTATAACTCTTTTCACAAATGAAGCAACTGAAAAACGAAAAAGGCAGGGACATTCTCCTCGCCTTTTTACTAACATATATTGAACTAGCCTACGCTTGCAAGTAGGTTTTCTACTTCCTCCTTGCTCAAACGACGCCATTCTCCCCGTTTCAAATTCTCATCCAAAACTAGAGTCCCCATCGTCAAACGTTGCAGGTCTATTACTTCCTTGCCACAGTAAGCTACCATGCGTTTGACTTGATGAAACTTCCCTTCAGCAATGGTCACACGAACCAGACTTTGATTCTTTTCTCTATCAATAGACACAAGCTCCAGCTTAGCCGGCTGGCAGGTAAAGTCCTTGAGCGGAATGCCCTTGGCAAATGTCTCCACATCTTCTTGGGTCATAATACCTTTGACTTGAGCTAGATAAGTCTTATCCACATGACGTTTAGGCGAAAGAAGAGCATGGGCAAGCTGGCCGTCATTGGTCAAAAGCAGGAGGCCATGCGTGTCAATATCCAAGCGCCCTACTGGAAAAACTTCCTTGGTCCGAGCAATATCATCCAACAAGTCCAACACTGTTCTGTGTTTAGAATCCTCAGTCGCTGAAATGACTCCTTGGGGCTTGTTCATCATGTAGTAGACAAACTCTTCATACTCCAGCACTTGGCCATCAAAGCGAATCTCATCTCTTTCTTCATTAATCTGCAATTTAGCTGACTTTTCTTTTTTACCATTTACTGTCACGCGTCCAGCCTTGAGCAAGTTTTTGACTTCTGTCCGACTCCCCACAGCACAGGCAACTAAAAATTTATCTAATCTCATAGAACTATTATATCATACTCAAAAGGAGGCTGGTACAATGACCAACCTCCTTTTCTTTTCAGATTTAGGAACTTAACTTCCTCGTCTCCAGAAGATAGCTAAGACAAGCATGGCTCCCAAAACGGCAGGAATAACAGCTGTTCCCGCTAAAATTGGTCCCCAAGTTCCAAAGAGCAGATGCCCCAGAAAGGCACCAATCCAGCCGAGAAACATCTTCCCAAAGCATCCCATACTTTCTCCGCGATTGGTCAAAGCACCTGCCAAGAGTCCCACTAGGAGACCAACAAACATACTTCCTAGCATTGTAACTCCTTAAATTGCCCAATCTCCATTGCGGAAAAGGGGTACGCGTGTTCCATCCTCACGGATACCATCGATATCCATCTGATTAGAACCAATCATAAAGTCCACGTGAACATCTGAACGGTTAAGTCCCGCAGCTTCAAGTTCTTCTTCGCTCATCTCTGCGCCACCAACGACGCTAGTCGCATAGGCTGCACCGATAGCCAAGTGGTTTGAAGCATTCTCATCGAAAAGGGTGTTGAAGAAGGTAATGCCTGATTGAGAAATTGGACTTGGATCTGGTACCAAGGCACATTCACCCAAGGCACGCGCGCCCGCATTTTCAAAGACAAGGTCTTTCATGACCTGATCACCCTTCTCAGCTGAAATATCCACGATTTGACCATCCTTGAAGGTTACTTTAATCCCTTCGATGATATTGCCGTTATAGCTAAGTGGTTTTGTAGAAGTTACATAACCATCTGCACGACGGAAGTCAGGGGCCGTAAAGACTTCTTCTGTCGGCATATTTGGCAAGAATCCTTCGTCCTGTGCATTGACAGCACCAGCTGATTCCCAAACGTGGTTCTTTGGCAAGCCAAGAGTCAAATCTGTCCCTGGCGCTGTGTAGTGAAGGGCTGAGAATTGTTCTTTATTTAGCATTTCTGCCTTGCTCTTGAGGATAGCTGCATGCTCTTCCCAAGCCTTAACGGGATCTTCTTCGTAGACACGGCAAGTTTTGAAGATTTGATCCCAGAGGAGGTCAACTGCTTCTTCGTCGCTTGTGGCATTTGGAAAGACTTTCTTAGCCCATTCAAGTCCAGCAGCGGCTGCTACAGTCCAGCTAACTTTGTTGGATTGCGTTGCGATACGCATTGGCTTCATGGCAAGTCCCATAGCTTTGGCAGAAGCCGAAAGCTTGTCAGCGTCTACTCCGTTCAAGGCACCTGGATCAGAAGAACGGACACCAAGACGGCTAGCCTTGTTTTCCAAGAGGTAGTTCATCTCAGCAATCTTGTATTCTGGCACATTGTCTAGACGCTCCATCGGCGCGTGGAGGAATTTCTCACGGTTGATGACATCATCTGTCCACTGAACGATGACCTCATGCGCACCCAAAGCATAAGCTTCTTTGACGATCAAGTGAGCCAACTCGCGTTGCTCCACATCGATAGAGAGAGCCAAGGTGTGACCAGGTTGTACGTTAATTCCGTTCGCAACCAACAATTTCGCATATTTTTCTAGATTTTCTTTAAAATTTGGTAAAACCATTCTATTCTTCCTTTTCTATTTTTCTTTCAAAGCAGAAAACAATCCTGCTAAAGCAATGGCACCAGACAAGAGTGCTGTCGATAGAATAATTGTTTCATCTGCCAGCTCTAACTGATAGTCAAAAACCTTTTCAGCTGGTTTATCTTCTGCAAAAATTCTTAGTTTCATTTTACTATTCCTCATCTCCTTTAAAACAACTCATCAAACAAACTCAACTGGTTATCCTCTGGCATATTTCCGAGAATCCCCATTTCATCCATCTTTTCAACCAAGGTTGATGAGAGTCCACCGCGCTTGCGTAGTTCTGTCTTAGAGAGGAACTCACCCTCTTCACGCGCACGCACCAACTGCTTAGCAACGTTCTCTCCCAGACCATCCATTGCTACAAATGGTGGAATGAGGGTATCCCCATCAATGAGGAACTCTGTCGCCTGACTACGATAAAGATCGAGTTTGCCAAACTTAAAGCCACGTTCCCACATTTCATTGACAATCTCAAGAGTTGTATAGAGGTCAATTTCCACATTAGAGGCTTCATTGTTCTTCCGTTTTTCAGCGATTTCTTCCATTCTGCGCTTAATAGCATCCAAGCCGGCACCCATGGTCTTGATATCAAAGGCCTTGGCGCGGATAGAGAAGTAAGCACAGTAATAATAAATCGGATGGTGAACCTTGAAGTAGGCCACACGCAAGGCCATCATAACGTAGGCTGCCGCATGGGCTTTGGGGAACATATACTTGATTTCCCACAAGACTCGATATACCACTCGGGCACCTTATTGGCCTTCATAGCTTCGATATAGCCATTTCGCTCCTCTTCGGAAATCTTCAACCACAAACCCTTACGTACCCGTTCCATGATGGTAAAGGCCATCTTAGGTTCGAGACCAGCATGCATGAGGTAAACCATGATGTCATCCCGACAACCAATAACGGTTGATAGGTCTGCAATTCCTTGCTTGATCAAATCTTGTGCATTTCCTAACCACACATCGGTACCGTGAGACAACCCAGACAGCTGAAGCAACTCTGCAAAAGTTGTCGGATGCGTCTCATCTACCATCCCACGTACGAAGTTGGTTCCAAACTCTGGAATCCCCAGCATACCCGTCGGTGTTCCGATTTGTTCAGGAGTCACCCCTAGCACATCAGTCCCTGAAAAGAGGGCCATCACACCTTCATCATCCATAGGAATTTCATTAGGATCAATACCAGACAAGTCCTGCAATTTTCGAATCATGGTCGGATCATCATGCCCCAGCACATCGAGTTTGAGGACATTCTCATCGATATCGTGGAAGTTAAAGTGGGTGGTCTGCCATTCAGCCGTCACGTCATCCGCTGGATACTGGACTGGCGTAAAGTCGTAAACATCCATGTAGTTAGGGATAACAACGATTCCCCCTGGGTGTTGTCCCGTTGTCCGCTTGACACCAGCAGCACCTTGAGCTAGCCGCTCCACCTCTGCATCACGATAGAACTTGCCATAATCTCTCTCATAGCCCTTGACAAAGCCATAGGCAGTCTTAGCAGCTACCGTACCAACCGTTCCTGCACGGAAGGCATATTCCTCACCAAAGATATCACGCACATCCAAGTGGGCGCTAGGCTGGTCTTCTCCCGAGAAGTTCAAGTCAATATCGGGAACCTTGTCCCCATCAAAACCAAGGAAGGTCTCAAACGGAATATCCTGCCCATTTTTGCTGAGTTTATGACCACAGTTTGGACAGTCCTTATTGGGCATATCAAAACCTGAACCGTAAGAACCATCCGTGATAAACTCGCTGTACTGACACTGACCACAAATATAATGAGGAGAGAGAGGATTAACCTCCGTAATCCCAATCATAGTCGCAACAAAACTGGACCCAACAGACCCACGAGAACCAACCAAGTAGCCTCGTTCATTGGAACGTTGCACCAGCATCTGCGATGCCAGATAAATCACGGCAAATCCATTCCCCAGAATAGAAGTCAATTCTTTTTCAATCCGCAAATCAACGATATCTGGCAACGGATTTCCATAAATTTCAAAAGCTTTCTTATAGGTCAACTCAGCAACCGTTTCTTCAGCCTTATCGATGAAAGGTGTGTACAAGTCACCTTTTACAACCTCAACGGGTTCAAAGATATCTGCCAAGGCATTGGTATTTTCAATAACCAGTTTACGAGCCAGTTCCTCACCTAAGAAAGCAAATTCATCCAACATCTCATTAGTTGTTCGAAAATGAGCTTTCGGAAGAGGAGCTGGTTGGGCATGTTCACCATGACCGATGGTTCGGTTAATCATAGCCCCTTGCCCCAAACTACGTACGATAATTTCACGGTAAATCTCTTCTTCCGGTTCGATATAATGGACATTTCCCGTAGCTAGAACAGGCTTACCAAGACGGTATCCAACCTCTATCAAACTTTGATAATGGTCTGGAGCTCCTCCATATCCTTGACCTGCTCCTTGGCAATCAAGGGAGCATAGATAGCTGGTGGCATAACCTCGATAAAGTCATAATACTTGGCCACTTCAACCGCCGCATCCACACCTTGGGAAACGACCGCATCGAAAACTTCACCTTCTGAACAGGCTGATCCTAAAATCAAGCCCTCCCGATGGGCATCTAGAACCGTTCTGGGAATCCGTGGCACCCCTTCAAAGTACTTGGTATTGGACAAAGAAACCAGCTTAAAAATATTTTTTAGACCTACCTGATTCTTGACATAAATAGTCGCATGCTTGATTCGAGCTTTTTTATAAGAGTCTGGACTGATTAGATCAATATTTAACCTAGCCAGATCGGTCACACCATGTTTTTCTGCTACCTCTTTGATAAAGATGAAAAGCAGACGACCTGTAGCTTCCGCATCGTAATTAGCCATGTGGTGGTGTTCAAGTGCTACACCAAAACGCTTGGTCAAAGGCCCCAAACCATGGCGTTTATACTCAGGATAGAGATTTCTAGCAAACTCCAGCGTATCGATGACTGGCTGGCTAATCTTAGGCAGACCATGACGCTCATAGTTAGCATTCATAAAGCCAACGTCAAAGGTCGCATTGTGAGCAACTAAGACTGTATCCTTGCAAAACTCTTGGAATTCTTGTAAAACTTGTTCCAGTGGTTTGGCATTTTTGACATGATCATCTGTAATACCTGTTAACTCAGTAGTAAAGGCTGACAAGGGATGCCCAGGATTGATAAATTCATCAAATTCGGCAATAACATTCCCCTTGTACATCTTAGAGGCCGCAACCTGAATCAAGTCATTATAGATGGCTGAAAGTCCCGTCGTTTCCACGTCAAAAACTACATAGGTCGCTTCTGACAAGTCCATCTCCACTTCGTTGTAAACGATAGGGACACGGTCCTCCACGATATTGGCTTCCATTCCATAGATAAGTTGAATTCCAGCTTTCTTAGCTGCCTGTAGCCATGTGGGAAGGACTGGACATTCCCATGGTCCGTGATGGCAACCGCCTTGTGTCCCCACTTAGCAGCTGTCGCAACGATTTCTTCAACCTCTGGTAAAGCATCCATGGTTGACATATTGGTATGAGCATGAAACTCAATCCGACGCTCACCTTCTGGCATCAAATCCTTCCGCTCATAGTGAACAACTTCCTGCACATCCTGCACGTTCATGGTCAAATCGCGTGTGAAGTTATTCATCTCTACATTTCCACGAACTCGGAGCCAAGAATTCTTCTTAATGATGTCAAACTTCTGAGCCTCTTCTTCATTCTTAACCCATTTTTGCATTGAAAAACTTGAAGTGTAGTCCGTCATTTTAAAATTGATCAAAACGCGACCAGTTCTGGTCACTTTATGTTCCACATCAAAAACGACCCCTTCAAAGACTAGACGATTTTCCTCAGTTGTCACGTCGATCATCTGGGTAACTTCTGCCTTATCTAGTTTTGGCTTAGCCGCAGCTTTTTTAGCCTGAAAATCGAAGGCTGGTTTCTCTTCTACTGGAGGAGGAGCCATTTGTTCTAGTTGTTCCATAGCCCGCAAAGCCTCTTCATTGGCAGCCTGTACAATTTGTTCATTCTCCGTATGGAAGGCTTTCTCCTGCTCTTGTGTAAGGGCATCATTCTTTTCTATTTGGCATACAAAAGCTGGAAAACCAAACTTTTCAAGTTGCTTTGCTAAATTAGGAAGATGATTTTTCTTAAAGTGTTCCTTATCAATCGCCTCTGAACCTTCAATAAAGAGTTGATTTCCTTCCGCACGAACTTGCAAATTCTGATAAAGAGACTTAAATCCTTGGCTAGCACATGGACCTTCAGAAAAAGCCTCCCTATAGTAGGCCTGCAAGAGTTCATTTGAAAATTCCTGAGAGAGCACCTTGATTTCGAAAACAGCTTTATTCCCAGTCTTAGAAAATTCTTCACTAAGCCCTTTCTTTAACTCTAGAAATATTTCGATAGGTAAAATTTTAGAAAATACAAAATGAAATTCCCAAATCTTACTAATTTTATGAACCACAACACGCTCAATACTTGCATCAACAAGAGCAGGATCCTGTCGCAGCTGATCAGAGATTCCCAGTTGATTCATTAAAATTTCAAACTTACTTGACATTCAATTTCCTCACATTATTCTCTTACTATTTTACCATAATTAAAGAAAATATATAGCCAGTACCATCTCCCTCGCGACTTAGATGGAAAGATTTTATCATACTTGTAATAGATAAAACTATACTGACTCGTAGTCACATATTAAAAAAAGTGAGATGATTTTTCATCTCACTTTTTATTCTTAAAATCCATTATGGTCGCTGAGTTCTTTGAACCAGTGGCCTGATTTCTTCAGGCGACGTTCTTGCGTTTCCAAGTCAAGCTCAACTAGACCATAGCGGTTTTTGTAGCTGTTGAGCCATGACCAGCAGTCGATAAAGGTCCAAATCAAGTAGCCCTTACAATTAGCTCCGTCTTCAATAGCACGGTGGAGTTCACGCAGATGCCCTTTGACAAAGTCGATACGATAGTCGTCTTGAATCATGCCATTCTCACGGAACTTGTCTTCACCTTCAACACCCATGCCATTCTCTGTCAACATCCACTCAATATTACCATAATTTCCTTGATATTTTGGGCAATATCATAAATCCCTTGCTCATAGATTTCCCAACCGCGGTGGGGATTGATCTTACGACCAGGCATAACATAAGGCTCGTAAAAATGTTCTGGCAAGAGCGGACTGTCTGGATGCTTGGCAAAACGTGGCGCCATGACACGCAAAGGTTGGTAATAGTTGACTCCAAGAAAGTCCACTGTATGGTCACGAATAAGCTCTAACTCTTCAACAGTGTACTCTGGTAGCAAATCATGCTCAGACAAAATTTCCACCAATTCCTCTGGATAAGTCCCCAAGACAGACGGATCTAGGAAAGATTGAGCTTGAAAGAGATCGGCAATGCGAGCGGCCTTGACATCTGCAGGATGCTGGCTACGTGGGTAAGCTGGTGTCAAGTTAAGAACAACCCCAATCTTCGAACCCGGCAAAATCTCATGACAGGCCTTCACCGCAAGACTACTAGCCAGTTGCGTATGATAGGCAACCTTAACCGCCGCATTGGCATCTACCTTGTGAGGATAGTGGGCATCATAGAAATAACCAAACTCTACGGGTACAATGGGTTCATTGAAGGTAATCCATTGGTCTACCAAGTCACCGTAAGTCTCAAAACAAAAACGAGCATAGTCTTCATAAGCCTTGACAGTTTCCTTATTTTCCCAACCATCGCCGTCTTCTTGGAGGGCAAATGGCAGGTCGAAGTGATAGAGATTGACTAAGAGACGAATCCCCTTGGCCTTAATAGCCTCAAAAACCTGACGGTAGAAAGCCACCCCTTGCGGATTGACCTCTCCACGACCTTGCGGGAAAATACGAGACCACTGAATAGAAGTTCGGAAGGCTGTATGCCCAGTCTCTACCAAAAGCTCAATATCCTTTTCCCAGTTTTCATAGAAGGTCGATGTTTTATCAGGTCCAATTCCATTGTAGTAGCGGTTTGGCTCTACTTGATACCAATAATCCCAGAGATTATCTCCCTTGCCGTCACCTGGCACTCGCCCTTCTGTCTGTGGTCCAGAAGTGGAGGAACCCCAGACAAAATCCTTTGGAAATTTTAGCATAGCTTTACCTCTTCGTTTATTCATTTTTCCCATTATATAGAAAAAAACAAGGTAAAAAAACTAGTTACATTTTTTTGCCTTGTTTTTTTCTTCTGATTATAGTTTTTTTATTTCTTGCTGAGGATTTCAAGGGTTTCGAGCAAGTTGTCTGCATGAACTTCGATGGTGTCACCAGTCGCCTTAATCTTAACTTCTACGATGCCATCGGTCGCTTTCTTCCCAACAGTGATACGGATTGGCAGACCAATCAAGTCGCTATCGCTAAACTTCACTCCGACACGTTCGTTACGGTCGTCTGTCAAGACTTCGTAACCAGCATCCATCAAGTTAGCTTCCAGTTTATCTGTCAAGGCTTGCGCTTCTTCGTCTTTGACATTGACAGTGATCAAGTGGACATCAAATGGTGCCAATTCTTTAGGGAAGTTGATTCCCCAAGCATAACGGTATTCACCTTTTGGTGTTTTATTGACAAAAAGGCGAGCGTGTTGCTCCATAACTGCTGAGAGAAGACGGCTAACACCGATACCGTAACAACCCATGATGATTGGCACAGCACGGCCATTTTCATCCAAAACATCTGCGCCCATACTTGCTGAATAACGAGTTCCGAGTTTAAAGATGTGACCAATTTCGATACCACGCGCAAAGTTAAGCACTCCTTGTCCGTCTGGGGAAATTTCACCCTCACGAACTTCGCGGATATCTACGTATTCTGCAGTGAAATCACGACCTGGGTTCACACCCGTCAAGTGGTAACCATCTTCGTTGGCCCCCACAACAGCATTGCGAACATCTTGTACCTTACGGTCTGCAATGATTTTCACATTTTCTGGCAAACCAACTGGGCCAAGCGAACCAAAGCCAGCTGAGATAACATTTGCTACTTCTTCTTCGCTTGCAACATCAAAGAAATCTGCACCCAAGTGGTTTTTTTCAACTTGACTTCGTTGAGTTGGTCATTTCCAACTAGAAGGGTCGCAACAAGCTCACCATCTGCCATGTAAAAAGAGTTTTTAATTGTTTGCTCTTCTGGCACGTTAAGGAAGGTCGCCACTTCATCGATGGATTTAACACCTGGAGTTTCAACGCGAGTCACTTCTTCTTCCGCAACGACACGGTTGCTTGGTTTGTACTCGTTTGTTGCCATTTCTAAGTTAGTCGCATAGCTAGACTCACTTGAGTAGGCAATGGTATCTTCACCAGAAACCATCCATTTAAGCAATTCTGCCTTGATTTCTTCTTGCACTTCTGCGGGAATTTCATCAAATGAGGCAACTGACTTGTCCAAGACAACCCAGCGGTCAAGGTCTGTACGAGCAGGAGTGATGGCCATAAATTCTTGGCTATCCTTACCACCCATAGCACCACCGTCACCGATGATAGCCTTGAAATCCAAACCACTACGAGTGAAAATTCGTTCGTAGGCCGCCTTGTACTCGTCATAAGTCACATCCAAACTATCGTAATTAGCATGGAAACTATAGCCGTCTTTCATGATAAATTCACGCGTACGGAGAAGTCCGTTACGTGGACGTTTTTCATCACGGTACTTAGGCTGAATTTGGTAAAGGTTGAGTGGCAATTGCTTGTAAGATTTCACAGAGTCACGAACAATAGCTGTGAAAGTCTCTTCGTGTGTCGGACCTAGGATAAAGTCTGACTTTTCACGGTTTTTCAGTTTATAAAGGTCTTCACCATAGGTTTCATAACGACCTGATTCGCGCCAGAGGTCAGCGCTTAGAAGGGCTGGAGCTAGCATTTCCACCGCACCAATTTTATCAAACTCTTGGCGCATGATGTTCTTAGCCTTTTCAATCACACGGTTAGCAAGTGGTAGGTAAGAATAAACTCCAGCAGAAACTTGACGAACATAACCAGCACGCAACATAAGGGCGTGGCTGATAACTTGAGCATCGCTTGGCATTTCGCGAAGCGTAGGGATTAGCATTTTACTTTGTTTCATAATATTCCTCGATTATCTAAAAGAAGAGTCGCATAATGTCATTCCAGGTCACAGCTAGCATCAAGACAACCATGATAACTACACCAGCCATGGTGACATAGGTTTCAATTTCTTGTTTAAGGGGTTTCCGGCGGATAGCTTCTAGGATATTGAGCACAATCTTTCCACCATCCAAAGCCGGGATAGGAATCAAGTTAAAAATCCCGATATTGATGGAAATCATGGCTAGGAAGTAGAGGACATTCTCAAGACCATTTTTTTGGCAAAGATCGCTACTTGCCTTAAAAATGGCAACGGGACCACTCGAGTTTGTTCAAGTCAGGATGGAAAAATCAAGTTTTTTTCAGAGCTGAAAGGATACGGAGCCCTGAGTCAGCAGCGGTTGTAAACCCACCAACAAACATGGATAGAAAGTCTGACTTGACCCCCGGTTGAACCCCGAGAATATAGCGTCCTTGATTCTCTTCTGGGGTCACAGTAACTTGTTTTTCGCTACCATTTTCAGAAATGGTCACATCTAAGGTCGGAGCGGTCTTGTCCTTGGTATCTGCTTCCACAGCCTGGGTCAAATCTTGCCAATTCTTAACCTCATGCGAGCCGACCTTGGTGATTTGAGCTGTCTCAGCTACGCCCACCTTAGCCAAAGCTCCCTCTGGCATGACATGAAAGAGATTGGTCTGAGTGTCTCTAACACCGCCCTGCAAAAAGATCAAGATCCAAAAAACAACAACACCTAAGATAAAGTTATTCATAGGACCTGCAAAGTTGGTGATCAGCTTGCCCCAGATAGAAGCATTTTGATACTGTACATCCAGAGGAGCGATGCGTACTTCGGTACCATCTGCCTCAACAACTGTTGCATCGTGATCCACAGCAAAGGTCTTTTCTTCTTCCAAGACCAAGCCTTTAATGAAGAGCTTATCTTCGAAATCAAACTGGGTTACCTGCATAGGAAGAGCTGTTTGATCCAGTTTCTTCCCAGATAGATTGATCCGTTTGACCTTACCATCATCAGCAAGTGTTAAACTGACCGGAGTTCCTGTCTTGATTTCCGTCGCATCATCGCCCCAACCAGCCATACGAACATATCCTCCTAAAGGAAGGATCCGAATGGTATAAGCAGTGCCATCCTTACCAATATGGGCAAAAATCTTGGGCCCCATACCAATTGCAAATTCACGAACTAAAATGCCTGATTTCTTGGCAAAATAAAAATGTCCAAACTCATGCACCACCACGATAATCCCAAAAAAACTAGGATAAAGGTTAGCAATCCAATCATTCAATATTCCTTTCTTTAGAAGAGGCCAAACAAGTGCATGATAGGAAAGACAACTAGCATACTGTCAAAACGATCCAACACACCACCATGCCCCGGGATAAATTTCCCAGAATCCTTGACACCGAAATGGCGTTTCATGGCACTCTCAATCAAGTCACCAAACTGACCCGCCACACTGAAGAAGACGGCAAAGAGGCTCATTCTATAAATCCCATAAGGGAGAGCAACTGTGCTGTCTACTAGCATGAAGATTGCTGTTACCAGTACCGCACCTAGAATCCCCCCGATAAAGCCCTCAATGCTCTTATTAGGAGAAACTCTTGGTGCCAACTTATGCTTGCCAAAATTCATCCCTATTAGGTAAGCTGCGCTATCAGTCGCCCAGACGATAAAGAGGGCCAGAAGCACCTTGTCAAAACCTGCCACCCGAGCATCTAGTAAGGCGTTAAAGCCAAATCCAACATAAAAGCTCACAGCAATTGGAAAGGCAGCATCTTCAATCGTATAGCTTTTACTGAAAACGGTCGTCCCTAGCATAATTGTAATCAAAACACTGTAGGCAACCACATTCCCATCAACTGGCAAAAAAGTTAGATAATTTTCTAAGGGGATTGTGAGGGCGAAGGTCGCAAAGAGGGTCAAGGCGCCCTCAATGGTCATGGTCTTTAGCCCTTTCATCTGCAAGAGTTCATGGACAGCCAGCATGGCTAACAAACCAATCCCTATCTGCAACAAGAGTCCTCCCACAAATAAGACTGGAAGGAAAATAGCCAGGGCCAATCCAGCAAACAACGTTCTCTTTTGTAAATCTTGGGTCATATCTTCTCCTAAACTCCTCCAAAACGGCGATTGCGACGATTATAGGCCGTAATAGCCTCCTTCAAAGATGCTTCATCAAAATCAGGCCACAAGGTATCCGTAAAGTAAAGCTCGCTATAGGCTGCTTGCCATGGCAAGAAATTACTCAAACGCAACTCGCCACTCGTGCGGATAATCAAATCAGGATCTCGCAAATCCTTTGGCAGGCGTTGTGTGAAAAGATAATCCCCTATCATATCTTCTGTGATATCACCAGGATTGATTTTGGCATCTAGAACTTCCTGAGCCAAGCTCTTAAAAGCCTGCGTAATTTCAGCACGACCACCATAGTTAAGCGCAAAATTGAGAATCAAACCTGTATTGTTCTTGGTCAATTCCTCTGCTTTTTTCAAAGCTTCAAAAGTCGGCTTAGGTAGGCGATCTGTCTCCCCAATCATCTGAATCTTAACATTATTTGCATGCAATTCAGGGACGTAATTATCATAAAACTCGACTGGCAAGTTCATGATAAACTTGACTTCTTGATCTGGGCGCGTCCAGTTTTCCGTTGAAAAGGCATAGACTGTGATGACCTTAACTCCCATCTTATTAGCTGCCTTGGTCACCTTTTGGAGGGCTTCCATCCCTGCCTTATGACCAAAAACCCGTGGTTGCATCCGTTTTTTAGCCCAGCGACCATTTCCATCCATGATGATGCCAATGTGAGCAGGAACCTGTGTTGGAACCTCAACTTCTACAGCTTTATCTTTCTTAAAAAATCCAAACATGATCTTATTCCTATTCAAAAATCTATCGTTTCATTATACCATATTTCCCTCTATTCTTCTATTGCTAAGTTATTAGCTCTCCTTACAGACAAAAAAATAAAAGTCGCCTGATTGGGCGACTTTATTTTTATAGGGAGATTATTATGAAAAAGTTTTTAGGAGTTTAAGTTAAGTTTTTTTCTTAACTTATGGACTTAGTATACCGTTCCTAACTTAAATTTTTCTTAAGTTTTTTGAGAAATGAAAAATCTAAAATAAGATTGCCCACTTGAGTGTACGAAAAGTACCTCAAATCATCTCAAATAGCCAATCTAAGTCTAAAACCTAGCTTTTTCTGAAAGTCATTTCAAGCTGACACCTTTTTCCATAGTTTATAGATTGGAACTTTGCTTCATAAGTTACTTTCATAATGCACTTATCCATCAAATCATATATTCTACACTATAGCTAGCATCTGATAAGATACGAGCCAGAAACTGCTTGGTTCGTTCTTCTTGTGGACGACTAAAGAAATCGTGGGGATTATTCTCCTCTACGATACGGCCTCCATCCATAAAAATAACGTGGTTGGCGACATCTCTAGCAAATCCCATCTCATGTGTGACGACCACCATAGTCACACCTTCTCCCGCCAACTGTTTCAGAACATCCAAAACATCTCCAACCAACTCAGGGTCTAGTGCAGATGTTGGTTCATCGAGTAAAATCACCTCGGGCTTGACGGCAATGGCACGCGCAATTCCTATTCGTTGTTGTTGCCCTCCAGATAGTTGTGAAGGGTAGTAGTCCTTATAAGCAAGTAAACCAACTTTTTCTAAGGCAGATTCTGCACGTTTGAGCGCTTCTTCCTTGGGAACTTTACGAGCCACGATTAGCCCTTCTAGAATATTTTTCCAGGGCTGTTTTATTTGCAAAGAGATTGTAGTGTTGGAAAAACAAAGGCTGTTTTTTTGGCGAATTTCTAGAATGTCTTTCTTGCTTAATTTGGCTAAGTCATAGGTCTTTCCTGCCAAGGTTAAATGGCCACTGTCAGCTTCTTCTAAGTGGTTAAGACAACGGAGAAAGGTTGTTTTCCCCGAACCTGATGGCCCTAAAATAACAACGACATCCCCTTGATTGACCTGAAGATTGACATCCTCCAGTACTTGCCTCTCACCAAATGTTTTTGCGATATGTTCTACTTGTAACATTCTGTCCTCCTATACAAAACGCGCGCTAGATGCTTTTGCTCTCTTTTCTTTTTTCACATAGCCTTTCTCCAGTAGGGAGAAGCCCCACTGAATCAAACCACAGATCAAAATATACTGCAAAAAGATCACAAAATAAGACTCAAAATACTGGTAGCCGTAGGACGCTTCCACACGAGCAATAGCGGTGATATCCTTGATGGTCATAACAAAGACCAGGGAGGTTCCTTTGACGATATTGATCACCAGATTGGCCAAGTTAGGCAAGGCTGAGCGCAAGGCTTGAGGAAAAACAATCCTTAGATAGGCCTGGGTCGTAGTCAGCCCAATCGCATGCGCCGCCTCTAATTGTCCCTTGTCCACCGTCAAAATAGCTGAGCGCAAAATCTCCGACAAACTCCCGACTGTCATCAAACTATAAATGATAAAGGCATAATAGAGAGGATCGAGCTTGAAAATATCAAAGTCACTTCCTATGCTTTTGAAAAATTGATTCAGCAGACTTGGAAACAAACTATAAAAGAAGAGAATCAATAAAATCGGAGGAGTCGCTCGGATAAAAGCCAGATAAACTAGAGAAAAACTCCTCACTCCTCTAACCTTGTAAATCTGCCCCAAGGCTAAAAATAGAGCCGGTAAAAAGCTTAAAACCATAGCCACAATCATGATAATCAAGGTGATTGGCACACCCTTCAAGGTCTCCAGAAAGGTCTTTACAATATAGTCTATATCCATTTCTTACCTCCCTTTTGTTTCCAAAGACTTCTCAAGCAAACGACTCAAGCTAGAAATAACCAAGGCAATCCCCCAATAAAGAAGCGCAACTGCCGTATAGGTTTCCAGAGAGTAGTTCCCTAAATTGCGACTGATCAAGAGATTCCCCGCCCCCATAACATCAACAAAACCAATCGTATAAGCCAAGGGCAGCATCCCGCATGAGATTGAGAATAGCGGTCGTTATATTGGGAAGAGCAACTTGAAAAGCTTGGGGGAAAATGATTCTCCAAAAAGTCTGACTTGGAGTCAAACCAATACTAAGCCCGGCCTCTGTCTGCCCCTTTGGAATAGCTTGATAGGCTGCCTTGAAAACCTCGGCAACAATAGCCGCAAACAAGAGAATCATCGTCAAGAGAACAAAAATAGTTTTAGACCAGTTGTTGATATCCAAACCAAGCCACCATTTCAGAAATTCTGGCAAGCCATAAAAGACTAGAAAAAGCAAGACAATCGGCGGTGTACAACGAAGGGTAAAGATATAGCCTTTGGAAATCGCTGCAAAACTCTTGTCTTCTCCTACTTGTGCCCAGGCCAAGAGACCTCCAAAAAGGGAACCAAGAAGAGTGGTAAAAAAGAGAATGGACAAGGTCATAGGAAGCGCCTGCCATAAGGTCGGCAAAAACTGAAAGATCTTGGAAAAATCATAAGAAACCATGCAAAACCCTTTCTAGTCTTGGAATTTCTGGTCTAGTCTTTGTCTACGTAACTAAAGACATCTTCTTTAAAGTATTGCTGAGATAGCTTAGCAAGCGTGCCATCTTCTTTCAACTCTTTGATTGCTTTTTCGTATTCTTTAGCGAATTGCTCACCCTTTTCATCACGGTGAATCAAGGGATAAGTTGGAATGCCTTTATATGGGAACCAGCTGAGTTTATCCGCATATTGGTGGTAAGGGCCATCTTCTGCAGTAACTGCTTTTTCAAAGGACAGCTTGATATCAAAGAAGGCATCATAACGTCCTTCCAAGACCCAAGCATAGGCATCTGCCACTTTAAAGGATTCAGCTGCTGTTAGCTCAATCGGTGCATCCTGATGTTTTTCATTGTAGCTGGTGATGACATTCCATTGAGCATTCTGTGGAGAGATGGGAACCAATTTCCCTTTATTCTTAGCAAAGTCATCAATGGTTTTGTATTTCTGTTCATCTTCTTTTCTGATAGTAAATCCGATGATGCTCGCTCCGACTGGTTCAGATGGAATGACAAACTTTTTAGCTCGTTCATCTGTGTACCAAGCTCCCTTGGTTCCGATGTCATACTTGCCTGATTCCAGACCAATCAAGAGATCGTCATCACTGGTACCCGTATATTCAAATTTATAGTTTGCCAACTTCTCATCAACAGCCTTCAAAACAGCTACTTCATAACCATCTGATTCCCCTTTTTCATTGACAAAGTCATAAGGTACATAGTTTGTGTATGGGCAACCTTCAAGGTTATGACTTCAGCAGACGAAGCCGTTCCTCTCTCCTTGGCTGGAGCGCCAGCTAAACTTCTCCCGATAATCGTTGCCCCAATTACTGCAACAACTGCTACACCACCGATAATCCATGCTTTTTTACTCATCTTTTTCTCCTTTAGTTTTCAAGCGCTTCTCTCACCCACTGGATACGTTCAACTGCGATATCACTTGGAATGGTACAATCTGCCCCAAGTACCAAGCCCTGTTTCCCAGCTTCTGCAACTAGTTTCTTTGCTTCAGCCTGAATGGCATCCTTGCTACCAGTATACAGCAAGCCTGTCTTGCCATTTTCGAAACCTCCAAGAACCGTACGTCCCTTGAAAATCTCACGACCTTCCTTGAGAGTGATTCCCTCTGGTCCTACAGCCCAGTTAAAGACTTGGGCTGGATAGTCTGCAAAAAGATGAATATCATTTCGCGCTCCCTCGTAGCCACAGATATGAAGAACAGTGACACCACCAACCGCACTAGCTGCTTCCAGAACAGTTATCTCGCTAGGTGCAATGACGGCTTGATAATCTGCTGCCGACACTCGTTGATCTTGGATACTCTGCACGCTGAGGTAGATTCCATCAGCACCAGCCTCTTCGATAACAGCTCGGCTGAGACTCGCAATATCCTCTGCAATCACACCCAACACCTTCTTAAGGGCTTTAGGATCTTCCACCAGAAAGTCCGCAATAAGGTCATCTCCACCAGACACTTCCCCAAGCAACCACTTGAGATAGGTCACAGGAGCAAAAATATTGTAAATCGCAACGATATCTTCTGTAAACTCTTGCTTGATTTTCTTAACCAAGTCCACCTGCTCTTTTATCCAAGCGTGATCTGGTCCAAGTGGTTGAATGGTCGCCAATTCTTGAAGTGATTTGCCTTTGGCAATCGCTGGATTTGGATAAGCAAAGTAGCCATCACTCATGAGTTTGATAAAGTCTGGCTGAACTTCTCGGATAAAGCGCTTATGGCCCTCGATATTCTTCTTGATAATGGCTGGATTTGAGAAACCGTGCAGCCATTCGTCTTCGGATGTGAAATGGTGCCAAAAACCTACTGGCACACGATCAACCTTTTCACCTCTAAATGCTTTTAAAACCCATTCTCTTTTTTCTGACATTCTTATTCTCCATTTCTTACTTTTTCAACTAATAAACTGCTTGCGATATCATTTGAGCGTAGAAAGGGGAGACTGGACTTGGAAAAATCCTGAACTCCACGACATCTCTCTCCATTTTTGCAGTGCCCATTTTTTAAGACGCTTATGGCAACCAAAGCCAGCAAACCGACAACTGCAATGAAGATGCCCCATCTTTTACTTTTCATAGCTCCTCCTTTTAGAGAACAGCTGCCTGCCGAATCCAGTCCAACCTCTCTAAGTCAACGTCATCTGGAACAGTACAGTCAGCTCCCAGAAGAACGCCTTTACTACCAGCTTCAGCCAGCAACCGTCTTGTTTCATCTTGCAATTCCGCCTTGGAACCTTGATAAAGCAAACTTTTTTTGCCATTTTCAAATCCACCTAAAACGGCCTTACCTGGAAACAACTCTTGACCCTGTGTCAAACTAACCTCCTCATGATGAGTCGCCCAGTTGACCACTTGAGCTGGATAGTCCTTAAATATCGTCACATCATTGCTCGCACCTTCAAAACCACAGATATGGAGGATATTGGTCCCACCCACCTGATTAGCTGCCTCCAAAATCGCTATATTGCTCGGTTCGATGTAGGTTTGGTAGAGTGCTGGTGTGATGCGCTCATCTTGAATTTCCTGGGTGCTGAGGTAAATCCCGTCAACACCGCCTTGCTGGATGATTTTCTGAGTTAGGATAGCAATATCTCCTGCAATCACATCTAGAATCGCTCTGAATTGCTCAGGATTTTCAAGCAATAGGTCAGCCACTTCCCTATCTCCTCGAGAAGTTTCTGAGCGAAACCAGCGCTTGAGGTAGGAGATAGGTGAAAAGATATTGTAGAAAGAAGCAATCTCTTCGGTAAAGGTCTCTCGAATCGCTTGTACCACTTCCACCTGTTGCTGAATCCATGGGTGTTCCTCACCAATCGACTCAATAGAAGTCAGCTCCTGAATGCTTGCAATCTTAGGACTATAGACATTACTTGGATAAAGGAAAAAACCGTCGCTCATAATTTTGACAAAATCAGGACGAATCCTTTCCACATAGTTGCGATGTCCTTCAACACTTTTTTGAAAGATACGTGGATTATTTAATCCCTGCCCCTTTTCTTCGAGTGTTACAAAATGAAACCAAAATCCCACAGGAACTCTTTCCACTTCATCGCCTCGAATCGCTCTAAAGACTAAATCTCTTTTACTTGCCATACCTCTCTCCTTCCATTTGGATTGAAACCATCTTACCACTCCTTTTTTCCTTTTCCCAATATATATTGACTATAGACTTGATTGGGAATTTTTATATCTATAAAGAAAAAAATCCCTGAAAAGCTTGATGTTACTAGCCTTTCAAAGATTCACTTTATTTTCATCTATTTTTCAAAAAGGAGTTGATATAGATTTTCTATCAAGCCGATTGGATTTTTTTATAATCCCTCTTTCATGGCAAAGTAAGCACGTATTTTGGGCGCCACTTGTGTGCCAAAGAGTTCAATAGCTCTCAAAACTTGATCATGAGGCATGGAACCAAGCGGTAGATGGAGCATGAAACGGTCCAAGTCTAAATCCTCAATCATGCGAATCAATTTTTCTGCCACCTGGTCTGGATTTCCCACAAACATGGCACCATTTGGACCAACTTGCTCCAAATATTGCTCATAGGTCAACTCCTGCCAGTGTGGACGTTCCTTGGAAATCGCATCCACCACTTGCTTGGTCGGATGGAAATAATCTTTTACAGCCTGTTCGCCATCCTCAGCAATCCAGCCCCAAGAATGAGCGCCCACTTTCAGGCCTTTATCCGCATAACCGGCTTCCCTACCAATCTCACGATAAGCTTGAATCAATTTCTTGAAGTAGCGCGGATTACCACCGATAATGGCATAGACAATCGGCAGCCCCGCCTGAGCAATCTTCACTGTTGACTCTACATGACCACCTGTCGCCACCCACAATGGCAATTTCCTCTGAACCGGACGGGGATAAACTTCTTTTCCAGCAATGCTTTGGGTCAATTGCCCCTGCCAGTTCACTTGGGTGCTTTCATTTGCCAACTGAAGCAGATCTAACTTTTCATCAAAGAGAGCTTCGTAATCTTTCAAGTTATAGCCAAACAGGGGGAAGGATTCGGTGAATGAACCACGCCCAGCCATAATCTCTGCACGGCCATTTGACAAGGCGTCGATGGTGGCATATTGTTGGAACAAGCGAATCGGATCCATACTCGAGAGAATGCTGACTGCACTGGTCAAACGAATTTTCTTGGTATTAACCGCACCAGCTGCAAGAACAAGCTCTGGCGCCGATACCGCAAAGTCCTCCCGATGATGCTCCCCAATCCCATACACATCCAAACCAATCTTGTCAGCCAGTTCAATCTCCGCCACCAACTGACGAATGCGTTCGCATGACTGTAAGTCTGTCCAGTCCCTTCCAAAGCTGTTGTTTCACCAAATGTTGAAATTCCTAATTCTACCATCTTATTTCCTCGCTATCTCTTTTAGTTTCAGGATATTTTATCACTAATTAGTTTTATTTTCAATGAATTTGCTCATTAGAAAAAAGCCTAGTTCAACTAGACTTTCTTAGCTTATTCCACAGTTACTGACTTAGCAAGATTACGCGGTTTGTCCACATCAAGGCCACGGTGGAGTGTTGCAAAGTAAGCGACTAATTGCGTTGGTACGACCATTGAGATTGGTGAGAGGTAAGGGTGTACGGTCGTAAGGACGATATCGTCTGTGTCTTTAGCAACATTTTCTTCTGCGATAGTGAGAACCTTGGCACCACGGGCTGCGACCTCTTGGATATTTCCACGAGTGTGGTTGGCAAGGACTGGATCTGACAAGAGGGCCAAGACAGGTGTCCCCTCTTCAATCAAGGCAATGGTTCCGTGCTTGAGTTCTCCTGCCGCAAAGCCTTCACACTGGATGTAAGAAATCTCTTTGAGTTTGAGACTAGCTTCCATGGCTACGTAGTAGTTTTGACCACGTCCGATGTAAAAGGCGTTGCGAGTTGTTTCAAGAAGCTCACGAACCTTGGCATCAATGGTTTCTTTCTCAGAAAGAGTTGATTCGATAGACTGAGCCACGATAGACAACTCACGAATCAGATCAAAGGCTTGTGCTTTAGCATTGCCATTTGCTTCACCGACTGCTTTTGCAAGGAAGGCAAGGGCTGCAATTTGCGCTGTATAAGCCTTGGTTGATGCTACGGCAATTTCAGGTCCCGCGTGAAGAAGCATGGTATGGTTGGCTTCACGTGAAAGGGTTGAACCTGGCACGTTTGTCACTGTCAGACTTGGGATGCCCATTTCATTGGCCTTGACCAAAACTTGACGGCTATCAGCTGTTTCACCAGACTGGCTGATAAAGATGAAGAGTGGTTTTTTGCTGAGAAGTGGCATACCGTAGCCCCACTCAGATGAAATTCCAAGTTCCACTGGTGTATCTGTCAATTCTTCCAACATCTTCTTAGAAGCAAATCCTGCATGATAAGAAGTTCCAGCCGCAAGGATGTAGATGCGGTCAGCGTCTTGAACAGCCTTGATGATAGCTGGATCCACCACTACTTGTCCCGCCTCATCTGTGTAGGCTTGGATGAGTTTACGCATAACTGTTGGTTGCTCGTCAATTTCCTTGAGCATGTAGTAAGGATAAGTTCCCTTACCGATATCAGACAAGTCAAGCTCCGCAGTATAACTAGCACGCTCACGACTGTTACCATCATAGTCTTGCACTTCAACGCTATCCGCCTTGACGATTACCAACTCTTGGTCATGGATTTCCATGTATTGGTTGGTTTCACGAATCATAGCCATAGCATCTGAGCAGACCATGTTATAGCCTTCCCCAAGACCAATCAAAAGTGGTGATTTATTTCGCCACATAGATGACATCTGGATTTTCAGAGTCAATCAAGGCAAAAGCATAAGAACCACGGATGATGTGAAGAGCTTTTTTGAAGGCTTCAAGAACTGAAAGACCATCTTCTTCCGCAAATTTTCCAATCAAGTGCACTGCGATTTCCGTATCTGTTTGCCCCTTGAAGTGGTGACCTGCAAGGTATTCTTCCTTGATTTCAAGGTAGTTTTCAATCACCCCATTGTGCACCAAGACAAAACGTCCTGTCTCAGAGCGGTGTGGGTGAGCATTGTCTTCCGTTGGTTTCCCATGAGTTGCCCAACGAGTATGCCCGATACCAGTTGTTCCCTCAACGCCAGTAGTTTTAGCAGACAATTCTGCAATTCGGCCAACAGCCTTGACTAGGTGATTTTCAGCACCACCTAGGACAAAAATCCCCGCAGAATCATAGCCACGGTATTCGAGTTTCTCAAGTCCTTGAATCAAAATATCAGTTGCATTTGTGTTTCCAACAACACCGACAATTCCACACATAGTATATACGACACAGACCAGCTGTGCTTTCCCCTTAAATTGGTATAGTCTGATTTTCCTTTTACAGAACCAGCAAAGACAGTATATACTTGTTTTTCTTTCTTGTCAAGCATAAAAATTGGTATAGTTTTTTAAAATACCATTAGAACACGATTTCACTTGAGAACTGACAAGTAGGATTCGATTACTTATAATAGAGAGAGGAGGTAGTTACCATGTGGATTTTCTTCGCACTTTTATCTGCTGTCTTTGCAGCCTTAACTTCTATTTTAGCCAAAATTGGGATTGAGGGAGTTCCGTCCAATCTAGCAACAGCTATTCGTACGGTCGTCGTCATCCTTATGGCTTGGGCTATGGTTTTCCTGACCAATAGTCAGACTGAAATTGTCAACATCAGTAGAAAAAGTTGGTTCTTTCTCATCCTATCTGGTTTGGCAACAGGTGCCTCCTGGCTCTGCTACTACAAGGCCTTGCAGATGGGTAATGCAACTGAGGTATCTGCTGTCGATAAGTTTAGTCTCGTCATTACACTCGTTTTAGCCTTTTTCTTGCTACAGGATGTCCTGACGTTTAAAACAATCATTGGCTGTATTCTGATTACGATTGGGACCTTGGTGATGATTTTGTAATCCTCTCCCCCTCCATATATGACCTCCCCCAAAAAAGTTAGATAGTTTTGGGGGGTATTTTGTTACGTCTAAATTTATAAGTACAGGGAATCAGCTTTAAGCGTCTATCAAAAAAGAGAGAACCAAATTGGTTCCCTCCAAGATGAATTTTTTCATCAACCCATTACAGTTAATATAAAAACTAATTATCTCAGCTGGCTAACTTCGACTTGAAATTTTTCCTTTCTAAATCTGAATGTGGTAAACCGATGACCTACTTTTGACTAATCTAAGAGCATCATGGAATCAATAAACAATTTCTTTGTGAAATAACCATTTTTTATTAAGTAAGCTGTATATTTTGCTCTTGTGACCATTTGATCATACTCTTCTGCCGTACATTCCTGAACCATGCGACTAGCTTCTTCCAAACTGGACACAACAAAGCCCAAACCTTTCTCACGGATATAGTCCGCATTAGAAAGATAGTCTGGCACAACCACCGGAATACCCGCGGCCAGATAAGTTGTCAACTTATAAGAAACATTTTCTTTGTAGTAGTCACGCTCTTCCGCAGGATTTTCGGAATTTCCCCATACTAGACCAAATCCTCCTCCTTTAGACAACTCCAACAATAATTCCTGCTGAGTTCGCCAACCTTCAAGATGAACTTTGGAATAATCTACTCCCTCTGCTCTCGTAGCATAAACATGAAGGGGGGTACTGTGTTTCCAGTCAACAATATGTGGAAAACGAGATGGGTCTCCTGAGAAGATTAATTTTTTCTCAAATTTTGGAGTATAGAGTTCCAAACCATGAGGAAGATCCCAAAGTTTTTGAACAACGTAGTTCTTGACGGTTAATCCCTCTGAAACGAGTTTCTGGTACATTTGTTCTGATGGTACTACCACCACATCACACTTGTTGTACATGTCAATGTGGGCCTTCATAAGATAATAATTGCTCTCAAACATTAATGGCTGAACATCATGGATAAACATCACCATTTTTACATGAGAAAGCTTTAACTTTTCTATCAAGTGATTGTCCCATTCAACACTATTCCATGAAGGAGATTGGAAAAAAACGACATCTCCATAAGATACCCCCGCGACAATCCCATCCATCCGCGAGTTCAGTTCTTCCCACGGTTCATGGCTTGCATCATAAAAATAGATCCCCAGCTCATTAACTCCAAACTCTCGAACAATTTTCATGACATTGTTCTGTGCCATTAAGGCCACACTCGTTGATGCTTGCCCAAATAAATTTGTGAAATGTACTTTCATTGTTTTCTAAATCCTCGTCTCAGTAATTTCTCTAAACATTGTATCATAATTTACGGCTTTTCAAAAGCGTTTATATGCCAATTTTCAAGCTTGAGTTAGCTACTTCTAGGAATCTCATCTTTTTAGAATAATGCTGATCCAGCATACTATTCGAGAAGACTAATTTTCTAGTTGTCAGTTTTAATCCTTTAAGTACAAATCTATATAAGATTTCATTGATTCTTATCTTCCAAGAACGATAAGGATAGACCTAGTAAATATTTTTCTCACTTAATCTCACAAATTCGGTATCTTTGTTAGCTATGATAGATTGAATGAGTTGTTCCTGTTAAATATATAATTTTTTGCACCTTTAGTTTTCTCTGTTTATCTTGTGATGGCTACAAGCTCACATATAGAATTCTTATGTGATCAAGTCACTAACTTCTTTTCAAAGATTTGAGAAAGTGAGGTTTTTCCATTTTTCTTGCCAATTTTTCTTGGACAAGCGCTCTTGATAGAGCTTCATTCGGTCTTCATTATCTAGGAAATGAGGAGTCGGGGAAACTTGAAAGTTCAAAATATCCTCGAGTCCATAGGGGGCAAAGAGGTCTAAAGTAGAATCTTCATTCAAGCGAAGGCCTACCGCCGTGCAGCGTTCTGGATACTTACTCATAGCATCACGAGAACTTGTGTAGGGCGCAGTGTGGGGACTGTGCAGATGCATATAGATCTGATTTTTCAACTCCCACTGATACTGGGGGAAATCCTCTTTCAGCTTGCTCTCTATGCCCAACGTATCTTCGTAAGAGATAGCTGGATCAAAGAAAATCACATCTACATCTGTTTCACAGTCAAAAGCTGATTTGTCTGACAAGAGATTCCAGATAAAATTTCTGACAGAGCCCGCCGCCAACCACGAGTCTTGCAGACCAAGGTTACGGATGATAGTCAGAATAGCCATCATATCAGGATTTTCTCTAACACTATCTAGGATTTCTTGCTCATTTTTCATTGTACTCATAGCCCAAATGCTCGTAGGCCTTAGTCGTTGCAACCCGTCCAGACCGTGTCCGCATGATAAAACCTTTTTGGATGAGGTAGGGCTCGTACATGTCCTCCACCGTCTCACGCTCCTCGGCAATATTAACAGAAAGAGTTCCTAGACCGACAGGACCACCACCGTACATCTCAATCATAGTACGAAGGATTTTTTGGTCCACATAGTCTAACCCTTCATGGTCTACATCCAGCATGGTCAAGGCCTTATCAGTAATGACATCATCAATTAAGCCATCCCCCATAATCTGGGCAAAGTCGCGCACGCGCTTGAGGAGACGATTGGCGATACGAGGAGTTCCTCGACTGCGCAAGGCCAGCTCAGCAGCTGCTTCATGAGTGATTTCCATCTCAAAAATATCTGCCGTCCGCTCGACAATTTCCGTCAAGTCAGCGTGGGCATAGTATTCCATATGACCTGTAATCCCGAAACGCGCTCTCAGAGGATTAGAAAGCATGCCCGCACGGGTCGTCGCACCAATCAAGGTAAAAGGCGGCAAGTCCAGATGGACACTGCGACTGCCTTCACCAGCCCCGATCATGATATCAATGTAGAAGTCCTCCATGGCACTATAAAGCACCTCTTCCACCGACATGGGCAAGCGATGAATCTCGTCAATAAAAAGGACGTCCCCAGGCTCCAAGTCATTCAAAATCGCTACCAAGTCACCTGCTTTTTCAATGACAGGGCCAGAAGTTTGCTTGAGATTGACTCCTAGTTCATTGGCAATGACAAAAGCCATGGTTGTTTTCCCAAGTCCTGGAGGGCCAAACAAAAGAACATGGTCCAGCGCCTCATCACGCATTTTGGCAGCCTCGATAAAGATTTGGAGCTGGTCCTTAACCTTATCCTGCCCGATATATTCACGTAAGTATTGAGGACGGAGCGTACGTTCAACTAACTCCTCATCCCCCATTATCTCATTATCTAAAATTCTACTCATGCCTCTATTATATCAAAAATCCAAGTTACAAACAAAAAAGCCACCTGATTGGGTGGCTTCTTTAGGGAGATTATTATGAAAAAGAAAGGATTAGGATTTCATTAAATAAAGTTAGGAGGTCTTTATCTAATGGTTATATGATACAAGATGAATCTTAAAACTAACTTAACTTTTTTTCTTTGATTTATCATTTTTTAAAAAATTTTTTCCAAATGGATTTTTCCTCCTCAAGCATCAAAAAAGCCACCTGATTGGGTGACTTCTTTAGGAGATTATGATGAAAAAGAAAAGTTTGGGATTTCATTAAATAAAGTTAGGAGGTCTTTATCTAATAACTATATAATACACGAGGAGACTTAAACTTTACTTAAGAAAAAAATAATTATTTTTTTATCTTTTTCGATCCACCCAAATCATTCCTGTACAATCATAAGTAGATAAGGTTTCAAAACCCAGAGAACGATAGAATCCCAAGGTTTTTTCTGTCTGTTCGGTCACTAGTTGGACTTGATAGGCATCTTTGTAATCAGCTAAAGCCTCTTTCATCAAGGCACTGCCAATTCCTTGGTGCTGATAGCTAGGCAAAACGATCAAATCCTGAACAAAAATTGATGAAAAACCATCTCCGACCAAACGAACCAAGCCCACCACGGCATCGCCATCAAGTGCCAGATAAATCGCTAATGAGTGAGACAAGGCCTTCTCCAGCATCTGAGGTTGATGTGTATAATTTGTCCAACCGACAGCCTGATAGAGATGCAAAACATCCTCTAGCTTGACGATTTCTTGCTTTCTAATGGTAATCATGTCAACACCTCTTAGATTTCTCTCAAACTCTTGTACTGCCGTCCATTCTTATCAAAATTTTTCAGGAGCCAGCCATGCTTCCAAACGAGCTTTGACTTGAGGCCAGTCCTTATCAATCATAGACAACCAATCCGTATCCCTCGTACGCCCCTTATAAACGACTGCCTGACGGAAGGTTCCTTCATAAACAAAGCCCAAACGCTCCGCAGCTCGTCTTGATGGCAGATTTAGAGCATCGCATTTCCACTCATAGCGACGATAGTTAAGCTCCTCAAAAACATAGCGAGCCAAGAGATACTGAGCTTCTGTTCCTATCCTCGTCCCCTTAAGTGCTGGAGAAAAAGGTGACGGCACCCACTTCTATTACTCGGTTATTCTGGTCAATGCGCATGAGAGAAAAAGTTCCCAAAGCCTTACCAGTTGCCTTGTCTATAATCGCATAGTAAAAACGGTCCTTACGAGCCAACATCTGATTTAAGACGGTGACCAGTTCCTCCATATCTGCCACTGGTTCCTGAAAGAGGTAGGTCCACATCTCCCGAGGCGTATCTGGACCATAAACAGCTAGCAAATCCTCCGCATGCTTTTCCACCGAAAGAGCCTCTATCCGAGCGTAGCGCCCTTCTAAGAAATCAATGGAAGGCAATTCACCTGGTGTATAACCTTCCATTGACTCACCAATCATCTGACCATATTCATTTACTGGCATCGTATTCTCCTTGTTTCACTTTTCAAACTTTATAGTTGCCCATAGTATATCATACTTTCATAAGAAGATTCAAAAAATCCTCCAGATTCTACTCTGAAGGATTCCTATCTTATTTCACAACGATATTAACGAGTTTGTTAGGTACCGCAATCACTTTCACGATTTCCTTACCGTCAATTTCTGCTTTAACTTTTTCATCAGCTAGAGCGATTTCTTGCAATTCTTCGCGTGATAGGTCTTTAGCGACCATGAGTTTGGCACGAACTTTTCCTTTGATTTGGACGACGATTTCGATTTCGTCTTCAACCAATTTGCTTTCGTCCCAAGTTGGCCAAGCCACGTAAGAGATTGATTCACCTGTTGCTGCAACAGTTTGCCAGAGTTCTTCTGCCAAGTGAGGCGCAAATGGGGCAATCAATTGGATAAAGCCTTTGGCATAGTCCACATAGAGTTTGTCTTCCTTGTTAGCCGCGTTGACAAAGACCATAAGTTGGGCAATGGCTGTGTTGAATTTCATGGACTCGATTTGCTCAGTGACAGCATTTGACTGTTTCATTGTAGACCTTATCAAGAGCGCCATTGTTTTCCGCAACGATTTCCTTACTCGTAATCAAACGGTAAACACGGTCGAGGAATTTACGGCTTCCTTCCAAACCTTCTTCTGACCAAGCGATTGAAGCATCAAGTGGTCCCCATGAACATTTCATAGACACGAAGGGTATCAGCACCATATTGTTCCACCACATCGTCTGGGTTGACAACGTTCTTGAGAGATTTAGACATCTTGGCTGGCGCTTGCTCTAACTCCTCTCCTGTTTCCACATGGAAGAAAGAACCGTCACGTTTTTCAACCTTATCGGTTGCCACAAGAGCGCCCACGGTGGTCACGGTAGCTTGTTCCCAAAATCATTCCTTGGTTAAAGAGTTTTTGGAATGGTTCCTTAGTCGGAACAACACCGAGGTCATAGAGGAATTTGTGCCAGAAACGAGCGTAAAGCAAGTGAAGAACAGCATGCTCTGCACCACCCACGTAGATATCTACTGGCAACCATTGTTTGAGAAGATCCTCATCAGCCAATTTCTCTGTGTTGTGCGGATCAATATAGCGGAGGTAGTACCAGCTTGAACCAGCCCACTGTGGCATGGTGTTTGTTTCACGACGACCCTTGACGCCATCTTCACGAGTCACTTCAAGCCAGTCTGTCAAGTTAGCCAATGGACTTTCCCCTGTACCTGAAGGGCGGATATCCTTGGTTACTGGCAAGACAAGTGGCAAGTCACTTTCAGGGACAGCTGTTGAAGTCCCATCTTCCCAATGAATAATTGGAATTGGCTCACCCCAGTAGCGCTGACGGCTAAAGAGCCAGTCGCGGAGACGGTAGGTGACTTTTTCTTGACCGCAGCCTTTTTCTTCCAACCAAGCCACAATCTTAGCAATAGCGTCTTCTTTATTCAATCCATCTAGGAAGTCTGAATTGACGTGAAGCCCATCTTCTGTGTAAGCAGCTTCTTCAACGGTTCCACCTTCAAGCACTTCTACGATTGGAAGGTCAAATTGTTTAGCAAATTCCCAGTCACGTTGGTCATGGGCAGGCACAGCCATAACAGCACCTGTCCCATAGCTAGCAAGAACATAGTCTGCAATCCAGATTGGGATTTCCTTGCCATTGACAGGATTGATGGCATAAGCACCAGTCCAAACACCAGTTTTTTCCTTGGCAAGGTCAGTACGAGCCAAGTCTGACTTGAGGCTAGCTTGGTGTTTATAGTCCGCAACTGCATCAGCTTGCTCTGGGCTTGTGATGACATCTACCAGTTCATGCTCAGGAGCTAAGACAGTGAAAGTCGCACCGAAAAGAGTGTCAGGACGAGTGGTAAAGACGGTGAATTCCTTGTCTGTTCCTTTCACTTTGAAGGTTACATTGGCACCAGTTGATTTCCCAATCCAGTTGCGTTGCATGTCCTTGATAGACTCTGGCCAATCCAACTCGTCCAAATCATTAAGCAGACGCTCCGCATAAGCAGTGATTTTAAGCATCCATTGGCGCATCGGTTTGCGGACAACGGGATAGCCACCACGCTCAGATGTCCCATCTGGAAGGACTTCTTCGTTAGCAATGGCTGTTCCTAGTTCCTCAACCCAGTTTACTGGCACTTCTGCTTCATAGGCCAAGCCTTTTTCGTAGAGCTTGGTGAAGATCCACTGAGTCCACTTGTAATAGTTTGGATCTGTTGTGTTGACTTCACGATCCCAGTCGTAAGAGAATCCAAGCGCATTGATTTGACGTTTGAAGTTGGCAATGTTTTCCGCTGTAAATTCTGCTGGGTCATTCCCCGTATCCATAGCGTATTGCTCTGCAGGCAATCCAAAGGCATCCCAACCCATTGGGTGAAGGACATTGTAGCCTTGCGCACGTTTGTAACGGCTGAGAATATCCGTTGCTGTGTAACCTTCTGGGTGTCCTACGTGCAATCCAGCTCCTGATGGATATGGGAACATGTCCAGAGCATAAAACTTCGGTTTTGAGGCATCTGTTCCTGTCTTAAATGTGTGATGTTGAGCCCAGTATTTTTGCCACTTAGGCTCAATTTCCTTATGATTGTAAAAACTCATGCTATTTCTCCAATTTTATGATGTTACTATTATACCATTTTTGGGGGAATTTGAAAGACGAGAAATGCTCTTTTAGACTTGGATAACAAGAAATACTGAGTCGCCAATCTAACTTATTTAACAGTAAAAAAATTAGCTCCTAATCGGAGCTAACTTCTATTAACTATTTGTTTCTTCCATCTTCTCACGTCCCAGCTCCCGATAACTACGGTCGCCGACAACTTGGACCGTAAACTGGCCGTTCTCATATTCAAGAATGGTCACGCTACCATTATCCAAGCCATGTGGGTGCATGCCATTGATGAGGTAAACCATCGTACCAATGGTCATTCCATGGCTTACGACGAGAGCATTGCCCCCACCTTGTTCTTCCATTTCTTTGGCAATCGCTTCAAAACCTTCTCTGATACGACCACTGAGTTTTTCCCAACCTTCAGCCCAGCCTGCTGTATCAACCTCTACCAAACCTTCTGCTAGTTCTGCATAGGACAACTGATGAACATGGTCTACATTGAAAATTCTCGGAATCAATCCCATAAAGAGGTCCCCATCATAGGCCCCATCAAAACTACCAAAAGCACCACTCTCTGATGCGCTTGTCCATGCGGTAAGGGATTTTCCCCTGCAGGCCAAGTTCTTCTAGGATAATTCCCATGGTTTGAATAGTGCGCCCTGAATCACTAGAATAAGCTCGGTCAAACTGCAAACCAGACTCTCGTAAGCCAATTCCCAGCTCATGGATTCCCAACTCACCTTCTGCGGTCAGAGGCGTATCACTCCATCCTTGTGCACGTCCAATGGTATTAAACATCGTTTTCCCATGACGGACCAAGTACAATCTTACTTTAGACATTTTCTATCCTCCATTTTCTTCTATTATATCATGGATCAAAGAAATATTCGGCTTTCAAACAGCAAAGCCAACATTTGTAAATTATCCCACAAAGAAAAAGCTACCCTCATGGTAGCTTCCCTAGGAGATTATTATGAAAAAGTTTAGGATTTCTATTAAATAAAGTTAGGAGGTCTTTATTTAATGATTATAGTATACACAGTCATCCTTAAACTCAACTTAAATTTTCTCCCTTTTTTATTAATTTTTAAAACTATGGATTGGAGCTGGAATTTGCCCACCGCGAGAGATGAAATCAACAGACGAAGCCCCGTTGACCTTCATAACTGGAGCTGTCCCTAGCAAGCCACCAAACTCAATCATATCGCCTTCTTTGCCCTTTGGAATAATACGGACAGCCGTTGTTTTCATGTTAATCACACCAATGGCCGCCTCATCCGCAATCATAGCTGCAATGGTTTCAGCAGGCGTATCTTCCGGAATGGCAATCATATCCAGCCCAACAGAACAGATAGCCGTCATGGCTTCTAGTTTCTCTAAATTCAGAGAGCCATCTTTGTACTGCAGCAATCATCCCCTCATCTTCAGAAACGGGGATAAAAGCACCTGACAAACCACCGACTTGGTTACAAGCCATCACTCCGCCCTTCTTAACTTGGTCATTCAAAAGAGCGAGGGCAGCCGTCGTCCCATGCGTACCAACTGTTTCTAGGCCCATTTCCTCAAGGACACGAGCCACAGAATCGCCAACTGCAGGAGTTGGTGCCAAAGCTTTAGGTCTACAATCCCAAAGTCAACACCCAGTCTCTCGCTGGCCATTTGACCGACTAACTGACCAATACGAGTAATCTTAAAGGCTGTTTTTCTTGACCGTCTCAGCTACAACATCAAAACTCTGACCACGAACTTTTCTCCAAGGCGCGTTTGACAACACCAGGACCTGAAAACACCAACATTGATGATAACATCTGCTTCACCCAACACCATGGAAAGCCCCTGCCATAAAAGGATTGTCCTCAACAGCATTAGCAAATACGACCAACTTGGCCGCACCCATATCTGATAGCGCAGCTGTTTCCTTGATGATACGCCCCATATCAGCGACCGCAGTCATGTTGATACCTGACTTGGTTGAGCCAATATTGACGGACGAGCAGACCTTATCTGTCTCAGTTAGAGCACGGGGGATAGAATTGATGAGTATCTCATCACCTTTTTGATAACCCTTTTGTACCAAGGCAGAGAATCCACCAATAAAATCAACACCGATCTCCTTGGCAGCCTTGTCAAGAGCCTTTGCCAAAACAAGATAGTCCGTCGCATCAGTCGCTGCACCAATTAAAGAAATCGGAGTCACCGATACTCGTTTATTAACAATAGGAATCCCAAGTTCTGCAGCAATTTCGTCTCCTACAGCCACTAAATTTGCAGCTTTAGTGGTGATTTTTTGGTAAATCTTTTTCAGCAGCACGTTCAATATCTGGATCAATACAATCCAAAAGGGAAATCCCCATGGTGATGGTTCTGATATCGAAGTTCTGCTCCTCGATCATGGCAATGGTTTCTGTAACTTGTCTAATATCCATAGCCACCTCCTAGATATTATACATAGCGTCAAAAATTGCCGCACTTTGAATATTGATTTTGACATTCAAGGTCTGACCGAAAGTTTCAAACTCATTTCGCAAATAAGTGAAATCCTGTTTTTCGTCACTAGAAACGACCGCCATCATGGTAAAGTATTCATCCAACACCGTCTGAGAAATATCGTCAATATTCAAACCCAACTCTGCAATCTTAGTAGACACGCCTGCAACAATGCCAGTCTTGTCCTTACCAACCACTGTAATAATAGCCTTCATCCTTATACCCCATTTCTACGATTTTTTTAGAAAAACCTGAACGTTTTTTTGATTTTTCTTTTTTCCTAGTATAGCATATTTCCATAGAAAAATACTAAAAACGCCTGCTTACGAAGTTGTTCTTAAAGAAAAACAATTTCGTAAACAAGCGTCTACCCTATCAAATGATGATGAGTGTTCCCGCTAGGACCGAAGTCCCAGCGGTAGACCAGAGCTAGACTAAGAGCACAAGACTCCATCATCATAACACTCAACAAAAATTGATGATTTTATACTAATTCGATGATCGCCATTGGCGCAGCATCACCACGACGTGGTTCAGTTTTAAGGATACGAGTGTATCCACCGTTACGTTCAGCATAACGAGGTGCGATTTCTGAGAACAATTTTTTTGAAGTGCTGTAGTAGAAGTGTACTTATCAGTTGCTTCATCATAGTTTTTCAGATGCGATTTCATTACGTACGAAAGCAGCTGCTTGACGACGTGCATGCAAATCACCACGTTTACCCTAGAGTAATCATTTTTTTCAACAGTTTTACGGATTTCTTTAGCACGAGCTTCAGTTGTCACGATTGATTCGTTGATCAAAAGGTCAGTTGTCAAATCGCGAAGCATTGCTTTACGTTGTGAGCTAGTGCGTCCCTAGTTTACGGTAAGCCATGTATTCCTCCTTTATTTATCTTTTAATCCAAGACCCAAATCAATGAGTTTGAGTTTCACTTCTTCCAAACTCTTGCGTCCAAGATTTCGTACTTTCATCATCTCTGCTTCAGATTTTTTTCTGTCAAATCATGCACAGTGTTGATACCGGCACGTTTCAAACAGTTGTATGAACGCACAGACAAGTCCAGTTCCTCAATCGTACGATCCAAAATACGATCGTCAGATTCAGTATCAGCTTCTTTCATCACTTCAGTTGACTTAGCAATCTCAGTAAGATTTGTAAACAAATCAAGATGTTCTGTCAAGATACGCGCTGAAAGCCCTAAAGCATCTTCTGGAATAATTGTTCCATTAGTCAAGATTTCAAGGGTTAATTTGTCAAATCCATCATTGCTACCTACACGAGCAGGCTCTACTTGATAGTTGACTTTTGTAACTGGTGTATAAATAGAATCTACAGCAAGTGTTCCAACTGGTGCATTATCTTTTTTGTTTTCATCAGCAGGTACATATCCACGACCACTGTTAACAGTCATTGTCGCTTTTAGAGAAGAACCTTCACCGATTGTAAAGAGATAATGATCTGGATTTACAATTTCAATATCGCTATCTGTCAAAATGTCACCAGCTGTTACTTCAGCAGGACCTTCAACATCTAGTTCGATGATTTTTTCGTCTTCAACGTACGATTTCACTGCAATTCCTTTAATGTTCAGAATGATTTGCATCACGTCTTCACGAACACCTGGAACTGTGTCAAACTCATGTAACACACCATCAATGTTGATAGATGTCACAGCTGCTCCTGGTAGAGAAGCTAGAAGTACACGACGAAGAGAGTTACCAAGAGTTGTACCGTAGCCACGTTCAAGTGGTTCGATTACAAACTTGCCATAATCTTTATTTTCATCAATTTTTGTTATATTTGGTTTTTCAAACTCAATCATTTAGTTACTCCCTCTTAAACGAAAAGCAGTGTAATGCGATGATTATACACGGCGACGTTTTGGAGGACGAGCACCATTGTGTGGCACTGGAGTCACATCACGAATTGCTGTTACTTCAAGACCAGCGGCAGCAAGCGCACGAATAGCTGACTCACGACCAGAACCTGGACCTTTTACAGTAACTTCAACTGATTTAAGACCGTGTTCTTGTGCAGATTTAGCAGCAGCTTCAGAAGCCATTTGAGCAGCGAATGGTGTAGATTTACGAGAACCTTTGAAACCAAGAGCACCAGCTGATGACCAAGCAATTGCATTACCATGCACATCAGTAATCATAACAATAGTGTTATTAAATGTAGCGTGAATATGAGCAATACCAGATTCGATATTCTTTTTCACACGACGTTTACGTGTTGGTTTAGCCAAGACTTTTACCTCCTATATTATTTTTTCTTACCAGCAATCGCAACAGCTTTACCTTTACGAGTGCGAGCGTTGTTTTTAGTGTTTTGTCCACGGACAGGAAGTCCACGACGGTGACGGATACCACGGTATGAACCGATTTCCATCAAACGTTTGATGTTCAAGTTTACTTCACGACGAAGGTCACCTTCAACTTTGATTGCATCCACTTCACGACGGATAGCATCTTCTTGATCTGATGTAAGGTCACGTACACGAACATCTTCTGATATTCCAGCAGCAGCCAAAATTTTCTTAGATGTTGCAAGTCCGATACCATAAACGTAAGTCAATGAGATTACTACGCGTTTGTCATTTGGAATGTCAACTCCAGCAATACGAGCCATGTTTTCTCCTTTCTATCTTATCCTTGACGTTGTTTGTGTTTTGGATTTGCTGGGCAAATTACCATAACACGACCATTACGACGAATTACTTTACAGTATTCGCAAATTGGTTTGACCGATGGTCTTACTTTCATTTCTTATCCCTCCAAGTTTTTCGATTATTTAAAGCGGTAAGTGATACGTCCACGTGTCAAGTCATATGGACTCATCTCGACAGTAACACGATCTCCCGCTAAAATACGAATATAGTTTTTACGAATTTTACCAGAAACTGTTGCTAAAATCTGATGTCCATTTTCAAGTTCAACCGTAAACATTGCGTTAGGCATTGTATCGACTACTTTGCCTTCAACTTCAATCACATCGTCTTTTGCCACGCAAAAGCACCTCCATAAATTTCGATTCGATGCCTCTGAAAACAGAGACAACAATTATAAGTCAGACTATCTCAGTATAACATTTGTAGCGATTTTTTGCAAGTGTGAAAAACGCTTTATTTCAAATTTGTCAATACTTTTTCGATGTCTTTGAACACATCATTGATATCTTGATTTCCTTCGATATCGTGGACCAAACCTTTGGCACGGTAGTGAGCAATGATTGGTTCACCTTAGGGCGATATTCACATCCAAACGACGCTTCACTGTCTCAGGTTTGTCATCTTCGCGTTGGTAGTAATCTTCTTCTTTGTAGTCAACTGGTGGGTTGAAAACTTTGTGGAAGGTTTCACCTGTTTCGCGGTGGATGATACGGCCACTCAAACGTTCTAAGAGACAATCTGGATTCACTTCGATGTTAATCACACCTTCCAGTTCGATACCGAGTTCCGCCAATGTTTGTCCAAGGCATGAGCTTGTTCAATCGTACGTGGGTAACCATCCAACAAGAAACCTGTTTCCTTGATGTCATCCTGTGAAAGGCGTTCTTTAACGATTCCATTTGTAACTTCATCTGGAACCAACTCACCTTTGTCAATATAAGACTTCGCAAGTACACCCATTTCAGTTTGATTTGCCATAGCAGCACGGAACATATCCCCAGTTGAAATGTGTGCCACGTGGAATTGCTCCACAATTTTAGCTGCTTGCGTTCCCTTACCTGCTCCAGGTAAGCCCATAATCAAAAGATTCATGATAGGATCTCCTTATTTTGTATTTAAATAGAAGCAGAAATCTCTTTCAACCCCTATTTAAAAACAAAATAGAAGAGGGGAGACGAAAATCTCTCTGATAGATAGACCTTCATACTCCACTCTCTAAGCAAAAGTAATCTTGCTTTTATTCTGTTTTGTCCATGAAACCAACATACTTACGTTTCAATAGGTAACCTTCAAGTTGTTTGATTCCTTCGATACCGGTTGAGATAATGATCAAAAGACTAGTTCCCCCAAAAGCAACAGCTTCTGAAAGACCAAAGACATCTTTTGCCACAATCGGCAAGATTGAAATCACACCAAGGAAGATTGATCCGACAGTCGCAAGGCGACGAAGAAGTTTCGACATGAACTCTTCAGTACCCTTACCAGGACGGACACCATGAATGTAGGCTCCACTCTTTTGCAAGTTTTCTGCTGCCTTCTCTGGATTGATCTGTACAAATGTATAGAAGAATGTAAAGAGAATGATTAGCAAGGCATACATAGCAACACCAGTCGGAGATGTTGTAGATAACATTTCCTGTGCTGTACGTACCCAAGCCCAATCATGACCTGTAGCACTCAAAAATTGAAGAATGGCTGCAGGTGCTGCTGTGATGGAACTTGCAAAGATAACTGGGATAACCCCCGCTGGGTTTACCTTCAATGGAAGGTATGAGCTTGATGGGGCTCCTTGAGCAACTTTTGTATATTGGATTGGAATTTTATATTCTGCCTGTTGAACAAAGGTTGTAAAGTAAACAATCAACAAGACAGCGATAATGAAAATAACGACAAAGATAATAGATGAAGTCAACCGATCACTTGGAATATTGACGAAAAGTAGTCAACATAGATGCCTTTAATCATCTCAGGAATTGAAGCAACAATACCTGCAAAGATAATCATAGAAACACCATTTCCGTATCCCTTATCTGTAATTTGTTCCCCGAGCCAAGTTACAATCATACTACCTGCTGTGAGGATAATACCAATAGTAACAAAAACTTGTGGAGTTAAAGCTGTCGTTAATAATTTCGCTCCAGATAGAGTATTAAATCCTGCTGTAATCCCGATAGATTGAACAAATGCAAGCACAAGTGCAATATAACGAGTAGCTTGGTTTAGTTTTTCTCCGTCCTACTTTCCCCTTGTTTGCCCCATTCTACAAACTTCGGTAAAATATCCATTTGTAGCAATTGAACAACGATGGAAGCAGTGATATACGGACTTACTCCGAGTGCAAAAACGGAGAAGTTCTTCATGGCATTCCCTGAAACAAGACTAAGCATGTTCAAGAAAGATAAACCACTAAGAGCTTCCAAACTTTTTGCATTCACACCTGGAACAGTAATACTTTGTCCCAATACGGAAAACAAGAATGATAAAAAAATTGTAAAAGAGAATTTTTTTGATCGAACTTGTTTAACCTTGAGCGCTTCTTTTTAGTAATTTAAAAAAACATGGGTCACCTCTCTTAGATGACTTCTACAGAACCACCTTTAGCAGTGATAGCTTCCTCAGCTGATTTTAGAGAATTTAGCTGCTTTCACAGTCAATTTCTTAGTCAACTCACCGTTACCAAGAATTTTTAACTCCTGATTTTTTTCAGCTTTCACAATTCCTGCTTCGATAAGTACAACTGGAGTTACTTCTGCACCGTCTTCAAAGACGTTCAATTGGTCAAGGTTTACAATTGCATATTCTTTAGCGTTGATATTAGTGAATCCACGTTTTGGAAGACGACGGAACAATGGAGTTTGTCCACCTTCAAAACCAAGGCGAACTCCGCCACCGCTACGAGCTTTTTGACCTTTTTGACCGCGACCAGATGTTTTACCGTTACCTGATGAAGTACCACGACCAACACGGTTACGTACTTTACGAGAACCTTCTGCAGGTTTCAATTCATGAAGTTTCATTATATTTTCTCCTCTTTTGTAAAATGCTAGCGCCGATAAGAGAGAAAAGGTTGTCTCCCTTATCAACTCGCCTATACATGGTCATCTAAGATGACTATATCTAGTTTTAGGGGATGAGTATTGCCACATCCCCTAAAAATTCATTAGTTTACTTCTTCAACTGTTACCAAGTGAGATACTGCAGTAATCATACCACGGATAGCAGCGTTGTCTTCTTTAATAACAGAGCTGTTCAATTTGCCAAGTCCAAGTGCTACAACAGTTTTACGTTGCGATGGAATGCGTCCGATTGGAGACTTAGTCAAAGTAATTTTAATTTGAGCCATTTTATCCCCTTTCTTATGCCAAATCAGAAACTGAAATACCACGAAGGGCAGCAACTTCTTCAGCGCGTTTCAATTGTTTCAAACCTTCAACAGTTGCGCGAACAATGTTGATTGGAGTGTTAGAACCAAGTGATTTAGATGTAATATCTGCCACACCTGCCAATTCCACAACGGCACGAACTGCACCACCAGCGGCAACTCCAGAACCTTCTACAGCAGGTTTCAACAATACTTTAGCTCCACCGAATTCTGAAAGAACTTCGTGTGGGATTGTTGTTCCAACCATAGGAACTTCAATCAAGTTTTTCTTAGCATCTTCTACTGCTTTGCGGATTGCTTCTGGAACTTCTTGAGCTTTACCAGTACCAAATCCTACGCGACCGTTGTGGTCACCAACAACAACAAGAGCTGCGAAACGAAGACGACGTCCACCTTTAACAACTTTTGTAACACGGTTGACAGCAACTACGCGTTCTTCTAATTCAACTGCATTGTCTTTAAATGCCATTTTCTAGTGTCCTCCTATTAGAATTTCAATCCGTTTTCACGAGCTGCATCAGCCAAAGCTTTCACACGTCCGTGATATAGATATCCACCGCGGTCGAACACCACTTCTGAAATACCTTTAGCGTTTGCACGTTCTGCAACGAGTTTACCGACAGTAACGGCTTGTTCAGTTTTAGTTCCTTTTGAAACTTCTTTGTCAAGAGTTGAAGCACTTGCGAGCGTTACACCCGCTACGTCATCAATCACTTGAGCGTAGATGCCTGTATTAGAACGGAATACGTTCAAACGTGGGCGATCAGCAGTTCCAGAGAGTTTTCCGCGAACGCGACGGTGGCGTTTTTGGCGGAGTTTGTTTTTATCTGGTTTAGAAATCACAGTTTTCACCTCTTTAGTTTTAAATCGTGTGCTATGCACTAAGTTGGAAAATAGGTTGGTGGTTGAAAATCAACCACTCAACATTATTTACCTGTTTTACCTTCTTTACGGCGAACGAATTCACCAACGTAACGGATACCTTTACCTTTATATGGTTCTGGTGAACGAAGGCTACGTACGTAAGCAGCTGTTTGACCAACTACTTCTTTTGAAATTCCGCTAACAACGATTGTTGTTGGGTTTGGAAGTTCAAAAGTAATTCCTTCTGGAGCTTCAACTTCGTCTGGATGAGATTTACCAACAGCCAAAACAAGCTTAGATCCTTGAAGTTGTGCACGGTAACCAACCCCGCGCATTTCAAGTTCTTTCTTGAATCCTTCTGATACACCAACAACCATGTTGTTCAAAGGGCACGAGTAGTTCCGTGGATTGTTTTCATTTCTTTTGAATCGTTTGGACGGTGAAGAGTTACTTCAGTACCTTCCACACGAATTTCAATATCTTTTGAGAACTCACGAGTAAGTTCTCCTTTAGGTCCTTTTACAGTTACAACGTTGTCATTGTTAGTGATTTCAACACCAGCAGGCAACACGATAACTTTATTACCAATACGTGACATGTTTATTTTCTCCTGTTAAATTGTCAGGCCAGAACGGCCAGTTTTCACGGGGGCTTAAATCGATTTCTCGATTTAAAGGAACATTTAGGTTTCAATTTCAAAGTGAATCTAGGCATCGTCTCGCCGGCATAACTTTGGGTTAGGCAAGAGACGATAACGACGAGTCGCAAAGAAATTGGGAGCTAAATATTACCAAACGTAAGCGATAACCTCACCACCAACATTCTTTTGGCGAGCTTCTTTATCAGTAAGCAAACCTTCAGAAGTTGAAAGGATAGCAATTCCAAGTCCGTTAAGAACTTTTGGAAGATCTTCACGTTTTTTGTAGACACGAAGTCCTGGTTTAGAAACACGTTTCAAGTTAGTGATAACTTTTTCACCGTTTGGTCCGTATTTAAGGAATACACGGATGATGCCTTGTTTGTCATCTTCGATGATTTCTACGTTCTTAACAAAACCTTCGCGTTTAAGGATTTCAGCAATCCCTTTTTTGATGTTTGATGCAGGTACTTCAAGTACTTCGTGTTTCGCTTGGTTAGCGTTACGAATACGAGTTAGGAAGTCTGCGATTGGGTCAGTCATAACCATTTTGTTTTTCTCCTCTTACTAGTAGTTTGCAAGTTGCACTTGCTAGTTAATACATGATACAAAGAGCGTAACAGCAAGAGCAAAAATAGGCAATTTGATGCAGGAGCGATGCTCCAAAGAAAATTGGTCTTTTTTGCCAAAGCTGTAGCTCGTGTTCAAATTGGCAAGCCCAACTGAACCCGGGCTAAACTCTGTGTGAAAAAGATAAACTTTCCTAGAAAATTCAGTTTCTTCGTCAAGTTTCCTATTTTCACTTGGAGTTTTAACGCCCTTGATATCTTAAATTACCAAGATGCTTTTGTTACACCAGGAATTTGTCCTTTGTAAGCTAATTCACGGAAGCAAACACGGCAAAGTTTAAATTTGCGGTAAACTGAATGTGGACGACCACATTTTTCACAACGAGTATAAGCTTGAGTAGAGAACTTCGCTGGACGTTTGTTCTTAGCAATCATTGATTTTTTAGCCATTAGATTTACCTCCTATATTATTTTGCAAAAGGCATTCCAAGGCCTGTAAGCAATGCACGTGACTCTTCGTCAGTGTTAGCAGTTGTTACGATAACGATGTCAAGACCACGAGTTTTGTCAACGTCATCAAAGTTGATTTCTGGGAAGATCAATTGTTCTTTCACACCAAGAGTGTAGTTTCCGCGTCCATCAAATGATTTTGTTGGAACACCGTGGAAGTCACGCACACGTGGAAGTGAAACTGAAACCAATTTGTCCAAGAATTCGTACATACGTTCACCACGAAGGGTAACTTTTTGCACCGATCGCTACACCTTCACGAAGACGGAAGCCGGCGATTGATTTTTTTAGCTTTAGTGATAAGTGGTTTTTTTGACCTGAGATAAGTGCCAATTCTTCAGCAGCTTTTTTTCAAGACTTTTAGCGTTTGATACAGCTTCACCAACACCCATGTTCAAAAACGATCTTATCTACTTTAGGCACAGCCATCACTGATGAGTAGTTGAATTGTTCTGTCAAAGCAGGAACTACTTCATTAAGATATTTTTCTTTTAAACGATTTGCCATTATACTTCTCCTTTCCTTCGTGATTAATCAAGCACTTCGCCTGATTTTTTGTTGTAGCGAACTTTTTTACCGTCTACAAATTTGTAACCAACACGACCAGCTACACCATTTTTGTCCAATACTTGAACGTTTGATACGTGGATAGCTGCTTCTTTCTCGATGATACCACCTTGAGGAAGCTCGTTAGTTGGACGTTGGTGTTTCTTAACGATGTTAACACCTTCAACGATAACTTTGTTTACTTTTGGAAGGGCAGTAAGGACAACAGCTTCTGTTCCCTTATCTTTACCAGCGATTACGCGAACTTTGTCGCCTTTTTTTACAAACATTAGGTTTCTCCTTGATTTTTCTTACGCCCATAAGGGCACCCTAGCCTGAAGCTAGGGGACTAGTTTGTTTGTTTTTGCTCTGCGAAAATCAAAGCAATCCTTCGTCAGTTTCAACTCACCTAACTTAAGTTATGCTTTCGTTTCACTTCCTAGACTTGTTTTAATTTTCTTTGAGCAACCAATTAAAGTACTTCTGGAGCAAGTGACACGATCTTCATGAAGCCACCTTCACGCAATTCACGTGCAACTGGGCCAAAGATACGTGTTCCGCGAGGAGTTTTGTCTTCACGGATGATAACTGCTGCATTTCGTCAAATTTGATGTATGAACCATCAGCACGACGAGCACCTGATTTAGTACGAACGATAACAGCTTTTACAACGTCACCTTTTTTAACCGCACCACCAGGAGTAGCTTGTTTTACAGATGCCACGATAACATCACCGATGTTTGCAAATTTACGTCCTGAACCACCAAGAACTTTGATAGTCAAGATTTCGCGCGCACCGCTGTTGTCTGCGACTTTCAAACGAGTTTCTGTTTGAATCATTTCAGTTTTCTCCTTTCAGGTTTGATTAGATGATGACCGCTTCTTCAACAACTTCTACAAGACGGAAACGTTTTGTAGCTGAAAGCGGACGAGTTTCCATGATACGTACGATATCGCCTTCTTTGGCAACATTGTTTTCATCATGTGCTTTGTATTTTTTAGAGTAGTTAATACGTTTACCATAGACTGGGTGGTTACGTTTTGTTTCAACTACAACTGTGATTGTCTTGTCCATTTTGTCAGATACAACACGTCCAACAAGAACTTTACGATTATTGCGTTCCATTGAAATTTCTCCTTCCCTAGTCTATTATTTCGCTTCAGATTGAACTGTTTTGATACGAGCGATTTGTTTTTTAACTTCTTTCAAGCGAGCTGTTTGTTCCAATTGACCAGTAGCAGCTTGGAAACGAAGTTCAAACAATTCTTTTTTCAATTCGTTTTCGCGCTTCGCGAGTTCTTCTTGAGAAAGACCACGAAGTTCTTTAACAAATTCTTTTACTTCATTAAGTTTCATGCCTTCTCCTTATTCTGCTTCACGTTTTACGAATTTACATTTAACTGGCAATTTGTGGCTTGCAAGACGAAGCGCTTCGCGAGCGATCTCTTCAGATACACCAGCGATTTCGAACATCACTTTACCACGTTTAACTGGTGCTACCCAACCTTCAGGCGCCCCTTTACCAGATCCCATACGCACACCGATAGCTTTAGCAGTGTATGATTTGTGTGGGAAGATTTTAATCCAAACTTTACCACCACGTTTCATGTAACGAGTCATGGCGATACGAGCAGCTTCGATTTGGCGGTTAGTGATCCAGTGGCTAGTTGTAGCTTGAAGACCGTATTCACCGAATGCTACTTCTTTTCCACCTTTTGCTTCACCGCGCATTTTTCCACGGAATTCACGACGGTGTTTAACACGTTTAGGTACTAACATTGGTTATTTACCTCCTTTAGTGTTTTTACGAGCTGGAAGAACTTCACCACGGTAGATCCATACTTTAACACCAAGTTTACCGTATGTAGTATCTGCTTCTTCCCAAGCGTAATCGATATCTGCACGAAGTGTGTGAAGTGGAACAGTTCCTTCAGAGTATCCTTCAGCACGGGCGATATCTGCACCGTTCAAACGACCTGATACTTGAGTTTTAATTCCTTTAGCTCCAGCACGCATTGCACGTTGGATTGCTTGTTTTTGTGCACGACGGAAAGCAACACGTTGCTCCAATTGACGAGCAATTCCTTCACCTACAAGGTGAGCATCCAAATCAGGTTGTTTGATTTCGATGATGTTGATGTGTACTTGTTTTCCAGTCAATTTGTTAAGTTTTGCACGGAGTGCATCAACGTTAGCACCACCTTTACCGATAACCATACCTGGTTTAGCAGTGTGAAGTGAAACGTTAACTTTGTTTACTGCGCGTTCAATTTCGATAGTTGAAACTGCTGCGTCAGCAAGTTCTTTTTGAACGAATTTACGGATTGCAAGATCTTCATGAAGGTAATCCGCGTATTCTTTTTCAGCATACCATTTGGCATCCCAATCACGGATGATGCCGACACGCATACCAATTGGATGTACTTTTTGACCCACGATGTTACCTCCTTATTTTTCTGCAACAGCCACAGTGATGTGAGCTGTACGTTTGTTGATTGGTGAAGCTGAACCTTTCGCACGTGGACGGAAACGTTTCATAGTTGGTCCTTCGTTTGCGAATGCTTCAGATACTACCAAGTTAGCTTTGTCCAAACCAAAGTTGTTTTCAGCGTTAGCTACAGCTGAATTCAAAACTTTCAAGATGATTTCAGCAGCTTTGTTTGGTGTGAATGTCAAGATTGCAATAGCATCGGCTACGCTTTTACCACGGATGTTGTCAAGAACAAGACGTGATTTACGAGGTGAAACACGTACTGTACGAGCCATTGCTTTAGCTGAAGTAATTTCTGCCATTTATGTTCTCCTTATTTCTACGTGTTTTCTTGTCGTCTGCAGCGTGACCCTTGTAAGTACGAGTTGGTGCAAATTCACCAAGTTTGTGACCTACCATGTCTTCTTGGATGTAAACAGGTACGTGTTTACGTCCGTCATAAACTGCAATAGTGTAACCAATGAAACTTGGGAAGATCGTTGAACGACGTGACCAAGTTTTGATAACTTTTTTCTTTTCGTCGTTAGCTTGAGCTTCAACTTTTTTCATCAAATGCTCATCGACGAAAGGTCCTTTTTTAAGACTGCGTCCCATTTTATTTTTTCTCCTTTAAATGTTGTACCACAGCGGCTTGCGCTCACATGGAGCGCTACCGAGCTGGCGGATTATCTAGCGCTTATGCGACTAGTTTTAAATTATTTCTCGTTGCGACGACGAACGATAAGTTTGTCAGATTTCGCTTTCTTGTTACGAGTTTTAAGACCAAGAGCAGGTTTGCCCCATGGAGTAGATGGCGCTTTACGACCAACTGGTGCTTTACCTTCACCACCACCGTGTGGGTGATCGTTAGGGTTCATTACAGAACCACGAACTGTTGGGCGGATACCTTTCCAACGGCTACGTCCTGCTTTACCAAGGTTAACAAGTCCATGTTGTTCGTTTCCGACAACACCAACTGTTGCACGACAAGTTCCAAGAATCATACGTACTTCGCCAGATTGAAGACGAACAAGAACGTATTTACCTTCTTGACCCAATACTTGAGCAGAAGCTCCAGCAGCACGTACCAATTCACCACCACGACCTGGTTTCAATTCGATGTTGTGGATCAAAGTACCAACTGGGATGTTAGCAAGCGGAAGAGCGTTTCCGACTTTGATATCTGCTTCTGGACCTGAAACGATGCGTTGACCAACTTCAAGACCTTTTGGAGCGATGATGTATGCTTTCACACCGTCAGTGTAGTGTACAAGAGCGATGTTTGCAGAACGGTTTGGATCGTACTCGATTGTTTTAACAACAGCTTCAACGTTGTCTTTGTTACGTTTGAAGTCAACCAAACGGTAGAAACGTTTGTGTCCACCACCGTGGTGACGAACAGTGATACGACCGTTGTTGTTACGACCAGCCTGTTTCTTCAAAGCAACAAGCAATGATTTTTCAGGAGTGCTTGTTGTGATTTCAGCGAAATCCAAAGAAGTCATATTACGGCGACCGTTTGTTGTTGGTTTATAAACACGAATTCCCACGATATTTCCTCCTTAGATTATTCAGCTTCAGCAGCAAACAACTCGATTGCTTTGAATCAGCTGTAAGTGTGATGATAGCTTTTTTAGTTTTGTTAGTAAAACCAGTGTAACGTCCAACACGTTTTGCTTTAGGTTTTACGTTGATTGTGTTAACGTTGGCAACTTTAACACCTTCGAAAGCAGCTTCAACAGCTTGCTTGATCAAAAGTTTGTGTGCACGAGTGTCAACTTCAAATACATATTTTCCTGCTTCAAGTTGAGCCATTGAGCTTTCAGTGATGACAGGTTTTTTGATAACATCATACAAATTCATTATGCAAGAACCTCCTCGATTTTAGAGATAGCTGCTTGTGTGACAAGAAGTTTGTCGCTATTTGCGATGTCAAGAACACTTGCAGTTGTAGCAGTTGCAACTTTCACGTTTGGAAGGTTACGAGCTGAAAGAGCTGCGAATTCATTTCCTTCTTCAAGGATAACAAGAACTTTAGAATCGATGCTCAATGCTGCAAGAACTTTTGCAAATTCAGCAGTTTTTGGAGCTGTAAATGAAAGAGCGTCTACAGCTACGAATTTGTTTTCAGCAACTTTTTCAGAATAAACTGATTTAAGAGCTAGGCGACGAACTTTTTGTGGAAGTTTGTAGCCGTATGAACGTGGAGTTGGTCCGAAGACAACGCCACCACCACGCCATTGTGGTGAGCGGATAGAACCTTGACGAGCACGTCCAGTTCCTTTTTGACGCCATGGTTTGCGTCCACCACCTGATACTGCAGAGCGGTTTTTAACAGCGTGTGTTCCTTGACGAAGGCTTGCGCGTTGGCTGATGATTACATCAAACACAACTGATTCATTTGGTTCAATACCAAATACTGCATCGTTAAGAACAACTTGGCCAGCTTCTTTACCAGTTTGGTCAAATAATGTTACGTTTGCCATTGTGACTGATTTCCCCTTTCTTTATTATTTACCAGCTTTAACTGCTGATTTGATAGTGATAAGAGATTTCTTAGCACCTGGTACGTTACCTTTGATAAGGATAACGTTCTTTTCTGGAACAACTTGTACAACTTCAAGGTTTTGAATTGTTACGCGGTCGCCACCCATACGTCCTGCAAGATTTTTACCTTTGAATACGCGGTTAGGTGCAACAGGTCCCATAGAACCTGGACGACGGTGGTAACGAGAACCGTGAGCCATTGGTCCACGTGATTGTCCGTGGCGTTTGATAACACCTTGGAAACCTTTACCTTTAGAAGTACCAGTTACGTCAACAACGTCTCCAGCTGCGAATGTTTCAACTGTGATTTCAGCACCAACTTCCAAGCCTTCAACGTTTTTGAATTCACGAATGAAGCGCTTAGGAGCCGTGTTAGCTTTCGCTACATGTCCTTTAGCAGGTTTGTTGCTCAATACTTCGCGTTTGTCATCGAAACCAACTTGGATAGCGTTGTATCCGTCTGTTTCAACAGTTTTAACTTGAAGAACAACGTTTGGAGTTGCTTCAATAACTGTTACAGGGATCAATTCGCCAGCTTCAGTGAAGATTTGAGTCATTCCCACTTTTTTCCCTAAGATTCCTTTTGTCATGAGAAAATAGTTCCTTTTCTATATTTTTTATTCAAAAAGTTTTTAACGAGCGTTTTTTATGCTCAAGGTATCAAGCTTTAGATTAAAGTTTGATTTCTACGTTTACACCACTTGGAAGATCCAATTTCATCAACGCATCAACTGTTTTTTGAGTTGGGTTAACGATATCGATCAAACGTTTGTGTGTACGCATTTCAAATTGTTCGCGAGAGTCTTTGTATTTGTGAGTCGCACGAATGATTGTGTAGAGGCTACGTTCAGTTGGAAGTGGGATTGGACCCGCAACTTGTGCACCTGTACGAGTAGCTGATTCTACGATTTTTGCAGCCGCTGTATCAAGCGTACGGTGTTCGTAAGCTTTCAAACGGATACGGATTTTTTTGTTTGCCATCTTTTTCTCCTTTTCGTCTATTTAAGATAATAGGCTAGCTCCACAAGAAAACCGACGCGCGTTGCGTGGCAATGCAACCGAGCGTGTCGCAACCTCTTGCATCAAAGCTAAGGCTGTAATTTACAGCACCATAATAGAATAACACAAAGCCCCTGCGATTGCAAGGGATTTGTGAGCTTTTTTTCGTTTTTTTAGGTTGAAACTGTTTTCTCTTTTCATTTTTCCAAGATTGAGGATTTATATCTATAAAAAACCGTCTTTTCTTCTATATATAATGTGTGTCATTTTGACCTTGAATATATCTTCTGATTGATCTACTAAAATGTCCGCTTTAGACTCGGTTTCTCTATAGTATCGCAGATACTGCTCCCGTCTCATCTGATGGCTAGCTAATACAAAAGATGCATCGCGATTTCTCATAGTCGTATCTCGAGTTAAGCGCCTCTTTAATTCGGTCTCCTCATCCGTGTAGAAACAGATGGTTTTGTCAAAGAGTTCCTTGGGAAGAAAACCCACGGACATCCCTTCAACAATAAGAATTGGCTTTCCTCCAGACAAGACCTCGCTAGCCTTCCAAGATTCATCAATCGTCAAGATGTCCATGCCTGCCTGCAAGGCGAGAATATCTCTCTGTAAACTTGCTAGTTCATGCGCCACTGGCAGACAAGCCGTCACCTTTTGATCTGGCGCTTGCTTTGGTACTACCAGGTGACGTTCTGAGGTGATATAAGGATCTGTTTCTAGTAAATTTACTGTAGTAGAATCTAGAGCTTGATGTAATTCCTGAGCGAAGGTTGACTTGCCCGAAGCCCCATGACCGTAGATCCCTAGCGTCCTAATTCTTCCCGTTTCGATCTCTGAAACCAGTTGTTCTATCAGGTCTTTTTCTTCATTCTCTCTTCACCTGTTCATAGCTTTCTTTTCCGTCATTAAGCTTGTCCCAAATCACCACTTGCCCACTTTTGAGGGATTTTTGCACATCGATAATCCGTTGATTGGACGAACCTCTAAACTGGAGCATAAGATTGCGTTTGCTTTTATCATACCGTCCATCGACAAGGATGTCAATCAATGATAAGAGTTCCAGTTTATCTGGAGTCTCCAGCATCATTTCTTCCCAAGTGTAGCCCGTCCAGGACCAGATGTCTTTGTCTGGCAATTCCTTTCGAATGCGCTTAACGAGCGGCAAGAGGATACCTGTATTGAGAAATGGTTCTCCTCCTAGCAAGGTCAAACCTTGAACATAGGGTTGGGCAAGGTCTTCCATGATTTGTTCTTCTAATTTTGCCGTATAGGGAATGCCTGCGTTGAAAGACCAAGTCGCAACATTATAGCACCCCTCGCAGTGAAACATGCAACCTGATACATAGAGAGAGTTGCGCACACCTTCTCCATCGACAAAGTTAAAGGCCTTATAATCAATGATCCGCCCTTTGCTAAGTTCCTCACTTTTCCATTCACCTGGTTTTGGTGTATTCCATGTCATCCTTTTACTCCAAATCTATCCAGTAACGTTCTACGCCATTGCGAACATCCTCAAACACCCCGCCGTTTGCCACAATCACCGCCCTACTAGCAGGATTTTCCGTACTACAGGTCACAAGTGCTTTTTTGATGTTCTTCTCCTTGGCAACTTGCAGGCCTTGTCTGAGGGCTTCTTTGGCATAACCCTTACCTCTTTCAGAGGGGCGGATGGAATAGCCGATATGGCCCCCATTTTCTAGTAAGTAGTCATTTAATCGGAGACGAAGGTTGAGAAAGCCAAGAGCCTGGCCTGCTACGTCAAAACTAACCAGCTGGATAGCAGGAACCCAGTTTTCAGGAATATTGAATCCCGCTTCCGCTTGAAGATTTTCTTCTAGCCACTCTTCATAAACAAAATTGTTGGCGTTCCAAAACCCACCATCATGAGGGGACTGTGCTTGTTCAAACTCTGCCATCATCTCTAAAACTGTTTCTTTATCTGCTAATCTTGGTCTGCGTAATTCCATATTCCCTCCCATCTAAGAGAAAAGTGAGAGCAGACTCTCACTTTTATTTTTTCTTGTTCTTGTTTAAAAACTGTTCTCTGAGGTTGAGCAAACGTTCTTTTTTTCCCGCTCCACCTTTAGAGTGTTTCTCGTGATAACGGGTCACTTGTGCGCGTCCCTTATCGTCTAATTGGTATTTCCCCATTCCATTTCCTTCTAATTTGTTACTTCATGTCCGGCTGTTTTAATTGTTGAACCATTCATGTGTTTGACACGCGCAGCGATTCCTTGTGGCGTCCGTTAACCATCGGACGTGCTTGAGGATTTCCCAGATAACCACACGTACGTTTGACCACATCTACTGTTTTAGGGTCGCTATTGCCACAGTTGGGACAAGCAAATCCTCTCTCAGTTGGTTCAAAATCCCCTTCAAAGTCGCACTTGTAGCAACGATCAATCGGAGTATTGGTCCCTAGATAACCGACACGGTCATAGGCATAGTCCCAAACAGCTTCCAAGGCTTTAGGATTTTGTTGAAGAACTGGATACTCACAATAATGGATAAAACCACCTGACGCACCTGCTTCTGGGTAAACTTTCTCAAAGTCTAATTTTTCAAACGGTGTTGGATTTTTACGAACATCGTAGTGGAAAGAGTTGGTGTAGTATTCCTTGTCCGTGATGTCCGGAATAGAGCCGAACTTCTCTGTATCCAAGCGACAGAAGCGGTCTGTCAGACTTTCAGACGGTGTGGAGTAGATAGAGAAATGGTAACCATATTGGTCAGACCACTCTTCCACACGACGTTTCATATCGCGAATGATATCCAGTGTGAATTCCTTAGCTTCAGGATTACTTTCCCAGCTGTTTCCAAAGAAGACAGTAGCCACCTCGTACAAACCGATGTAGCCCAGCGAAACTGTCGCACGGCGATTCTTAAAGAGCTGATCAACACTTTCTTCTTTTCCGAGACGGCGACCGAAGGCTCCGTACTGATAGAGGATAGGGGCATTCGCTGGTGTTGCTTCCTTGGTCCGTTCAACACGGTAAACCAGAGCATCTTCTGCGATGTTCATACGTTCGTTGAAGATTTCCCAAAACTTATTCAGATCCCCTTCAGACTCGAGGGCGATACGAGGCAAATTGACCGTCACAACACCTAGATTCATCCGACCTGAATTGACCTCAACACCATTTTCATCTTTCCATCCTTGGAGGAAGGAGCGACAACCCATAGGAACCTTGAAAGAACCAGTCAGTTCGATAATCTTATCATAGGACAAAACATCTGGGTACATCCGCTTGGTTGCACACTCGAGGGCCAACTGTTTGATGTCGTAGTTAGGTGAACCTTCCTCTAAGTTAAGTCCTCTTTTAAGCGTAAAGATGAGTTTAGGGAAGATGGCTGTGCGGTGTTCTGAACCAAGCCCCTTGATACGAATGGTCAAGATAGCTTTTTGAATTTCCCGTTCAAAACGACTAGTTCCTAGACCAAAACCGAGCGAAGTAAAAGGTGTTTGTCCATTTGAAGTGAAGAGAGTGTTGATTTCATACTCAAGAGATTGCATGGCATCGTAGATGTCCTTTTGGGTTTTCTTCCAAGCGTAATCTTCACGTTTCTCGGGCAAGACCCACTCTTCCGCATCCTTGAGGTGCTTTTGGTAATTCTTCTCTGCATAAGGCGCCAAGACTTCATCAATACGGTCAGCTGAGCAGCCCCCGTACTGGCTAGAAGCAACGTTGGCGATGATTTGTGAAATTTGAGCTGTCGCAGTCTGGATAGACTTGGGACTCTCTACCTCTGCATTTCCAATCTTAAAACCATTTTCCAACATGCCTTTAAAATCAATCAAACAGCAGTTGGTCATCGGAGTGTAGGGGCTGTAGTCCAAGTCATGATAGTGGATATCCCCTTTTTGGTGAGCATTAGCTACGTGCTTAGGAAGCATTTGCAGCCCGATTGATTTCCCAACAATCCCTGCTGTCAAATCACGCTGAGTATTAAAGACATCACTGTCTTTATTGGCATTTTCATTGACAACTGCTTGATCTTTATTGAGCAGTTTATGGATACTAAAGTTGATATCTGTCGCTTTTGAGCGCTCAAAATCCCTTTGTGTCCGATAAGTGATATACTCCTCAGCCAGCGCATACTCTTTGGCTTCAAGGAGTTCATGCTCTACGACATTTTGAATTTCGTAAATCTTGACACCTTGAGGGAAGCGGCTGTGAATTTCCATCACGATTCTTTCAACTAGACCATTTAGGCGTTTTTCTACTAGAGGCGTAACGTCCATAACCTTTTCCGCCGCCTTGTGGAGAGCCTTGTCAATCTTGTCTACATCAAACACCACACGTCTACCATCTCGTTTTTCAACGAACAAGGTGGGAACGGTTGCAAGCTTTTCTTCTAATACAATCATATCCATGCTCTTTTCTAAATATTGTTGAATTGTTTATATTCAGTATTATACCACTCTAAAAATAAAAAAATCAATATCTTGTGTTAAAAAAATCATAAAATTTTTAAAATTCCACAAGATATTGATTTTTTGTTATTTTGATTTATAAAGTTTGAACTCGCTAGTATCTGTCTGAACAAGCTCATAGTTTTCACTGAGCCAGCTCTCTACATCTGACCACAAGGCAACTTTTTGATTGACCACAATCATCTTCGGCTGATTCTCTTTCAGGTCATTCATCAGTTTGGTTTTATTTTCATCGCTTGCAGTATAGAGTGTTGGTGTTGATAGTGAAGTCGACGCCAAGCGTTCACTTGTACGGTAGAAATCAGGACGATCATCCCAAGCATAGACACGATCCTCAGAACTCGTTTGTTGTTTGACCACGCTAGCAAGACGGTCTCTCTCCTGATAAGTCGCTGGGTGCGAAAGGTAGCGACTCACGATAGGAAGAACAATGAGGTAGGCAAGGGCAATCAGTGGTAGATAGAAATTTCCCTTTAAGGAAAAGAAGTTTGTTTCTCACGTCTTCTTCTACGACGACTCCCTCCCTCCGAAACATCTTCCTTGATTCCTGTCAGAAGGAGCAAGACCAAGAAAGGAATTAGCACCACAAGACGAGTACCGTTGATAGGTTCTTTGGAGAGAATCAAGATTCCCAAAGAAACCAACAATCCCAAGCTAGCAGCAATTGAGAGGGCATATTGCTTGGCTGGTTTTGACTGGAACAAGCCTGCAAAGAGCAAACCAAGGGAACCTAACCCAATAGCAAGCAAGCCATAGAAGGCTACATTTTCAAGCAAATGCGAATTTGAAAAGAGGCTAAGAGTATTTACCGAATACAAGGTCTGACTAATGGCATCCCCAAAACTACCTGTCCACACTGTATAGTACCCTAAAGGATAGAATAAGAGTGAAAATCCTAGGGCTGACGCAAAGAACTGATATAGGCCATGAACAAAGTGACCTTTAGCTAGATTAAAGCCGATAATCCCCAAGGCCAGTACAGCCGCAAACAAGGCGGTTGGAATTGGCGCAAGGAAGAAAGCGAGAGCAAGGCTCATACCCACTCGTACAAATCCTTTGTCATCCTTTGGAAAAGCGAGATAATTTGTAACGATACTCAATGAATAAAATAGGAAAGGCAGGGCTAGCAAGAGAGCATAACCGCCACCAAAAGCGAGACCTGCTACAAGCAAGTATAGAATAAAGACAACTCGCTTCGCTTCCTTTTCTTGGCCGACAAGAGTATCCGCAGCCTTAAAAAGAAAAACACCTGCTCCAAACAAGGCCAACCACTCAACCAAAGCAATCAAAACACTGCCTTGAAAAAGGTAGGTTAGCACATAATAGAGCAATCCCTCCGTCCCATAGTAATCTGTATACATTTGACCATTTTGATGTAAGGCCCAACCGGTATAAAGATCCTGACTTTGTTGCGGACTGATTAAACCAAAAATAAAAGGCAGGGCAACCGAAATGGCTGTGGCCACTAAACTCCAAAGCATGATACTAAAAAAGGGAATAGGAGCTCCTTCTCGTTTCTCTGGCACTGACCAGTCTTGGTAATGAGATTCTTCTTGTTTCTCATCTATTTTCCCGTATACGTTCATTCAATTTCTCCTCTAAGTTTATCTGTTTTAGTATATCAAAATCTTACAGGAATGTCAGCTTGGGATTGATATTTGCTGAATTTCTTATCCAATAGCACAAAGCGTTCGATTTCACGAAAACGGTGGAAGCGACTATTACTGTACTCTCTGATAAAATCATCATCTTCTAGATTAAGCATGGTTTTCTCCTTTACTTATCTATTCGTGAGAAGACAAAAAAAGACCCGGCCTTGGGCTAGATCTTAATGGATAGTTAGAGCATAGGGGCAAACAACTGGACAATTTCCTTGATGAGGCTTTGATACCAGCTGGTTTTGATAGTGTGGGGATAGATTTCTTGAGAAACTTTAAAAATCTCTTCGAAATCCCTTTCAATATCGATGATGGACTGCGTTCTATAAAGTAAGACGGCATTTTCATAGTGGTGGAGCAAGCTACGATAGTCAAAATTGATGGTCCCCACAGTAGCTGCCTCTCCATCGACAAGCATTTGCTTGCTATGAAGGAATCCCGGACTGTACTCATAAATACGAACCCCAGCTGATAGCAAATCTGGATAGGCTCCCCGAGTAACTAACTGAATAACCTTCTTATCTGGGATACACGGCGTCACAATTCGCACATCTACCCCTCTCAGAGCTGCATTTTTGATACTTTCGGTGAGATCATAGTCCGCAATCAGATAGGGAGTCGTGATGTAGACGTAATCTGTAGCTTGATTGATAAGATTTTGATAGACCGTTTTTCCAACCTGGGCTCGGTAGATGGGTTTTGGTCCACTACTATAGGGAATACAGAGCCCCATCCCGTCTCTGGGGTGATTTTCTAGATGGTATTGGTCAAAGTCACTAATCTCTCCACGGTTGATATACCAGGCAGATAAAAAGAGCCTGGTAAAAGCTTTAACAGCCGGTCCATCCAGCCGAATACCGCTATCCTTCCAATAACCAAAGCGTTCGATATGGTTGATATACTCATCGGCCAGATTGATACCACCTGTATAGGCAATTTGACCATCGATAACCATGATTTTTACGGTGATCACGGTTGTTATAAGCAACGGTCAAACGTGGAATCACCTTGTTAAATTTGTGGGCTTCAATCCCTCGACCACGAAGCTGGATGGTGTAATCTCCAGGCAAGGTTGCCATACAACCAATATCATCATAGAGAAGCTTCACCTCTACTCCTTGAGCTGCCTTTTTCTTCCAAAAATCTCCAAAAATACTATTCCACATCAAACCTTCTTCGATGATATAGTATTCGAGAAAGATAAACTTCTCAGCTTTCTTGAGATCCTCTAGCATCTGATGCCACATGCTTTCACCAGATGCAAAAAAATTGTGTATCCGTTCGATTATAGACATCGGCATTCGTGTCCATGCTGAGGAGAGATTTGATAACTCCGTAAGCTGACTTGTCCTGCTCTTTTAACTCCAAACGGAGAGCTCTGCTATTATCCTCTCGATCAACCATTGATTGGAGCTGCTTTTAGCTGCTTCATTTCTTTTTTAGATAAACGACGCTCTCCAAACATGATATAGAGTAAGGGTCCAAACACTGGCACAAAGGCTACTAACAGCCATGTTACCTTACTTTCAGGATTCATAGATCGATTGACAATCGATACAATAGTCGCTAAGCTCACTAAAATGACTAGGATAATCCAGACAATTGGAGCCATTTGCCCTAGATAGAGAAATAAACCAAAGACGATAAAACAACTCTGCCAACATGATGGTAATACTGAAAACCATATTTGGACATGAGTAGCTGCATTTTTTCTAGCTGTCATACATCCCCTTCCTTTTTCTAACATTCTCCTTAACTGCTTGATAAACTAGTGTTTCTACTAGTATACCTCAGTTCAGGGGTAGATGGCAACCTTTTACCTTTGCTCAAGTTCCAGTCGTTCCGTGTTTAGATGATTATTACAATTTCAGAGCCAACATATTGACCGTCATACCAGCTGCAGTCCCCATAAGGTAGACGACATCTCCCTCCTTGATAAGTCCATGCTCCAAAGAATAAGCCAGGCCAAACGGTACAGAGACTGACACCATATTTCCATAGTCAGTGACGAGATTGAGGTACTGATCCTCAGCCACACCTAGTTTTTCCATGACCAAAGGAAGAGCACGACTTGCTTGGTGAGGAATGATATAGTCCACGTCTGCCAAGGCTAGCTGTGTTTTTTCTTGAAACTCTTCAAACATGACTGGGATTTTACGAGCAGACAAGAGGAGGATTTTCTTCCCCTTCATGTCAAACATATAGTTGGTCTTCGTCGCTTCAGAGTACTCTTTTGGTTGAAAAGAAGTCAGACCTCCACGAATCTCCGTATCGTGAGCTCCTTCTGACCAAGTACGTTGGAGACTAGCAATGACCCCTCTTCCCTGATGACTTTTTTGGAAAATAAAGGCTGCTGCCCCGTCACTAAAGAGTTCAAAGCTTTCTTTTTGCTTGGGATTGAGCCCTAAACTACCAACCTCACTAGACACAATCAAGACACGATTGTATTCGCCCGCCTCAATCAAGTGGGACATAGTCGATAGAGCAGAAATAAAGCTGGTACAGGTCGTATTGATGTCCATTGCTGGAATTGAGAGTCCTTTTGCCACGCGCTCATGAATCAAGGCAGCCGTACAAGGGATAGGCTGAACACCAACTGCACTAGCTGATACAAGGCAATCGATATCTTTAATATCCAAATTTGCATGTTCAAGTGCACGGTGGATAGCTCCTTCTGCCAAGTCGAGTTGCGTTTCTTCATTTTCAACTACACGATAACGGGTCTGGTCTTTAAATTGAACTGTATGCTTTGGAAGGCAAATGCCATAACCTGCGATTTCTACATGTCTTTTTACTTCTGTCATTGTCTTTCTTCCTTTCATAAACGTTGGATACGTTTGAGTTTACGGCTAGTATCCCAGTGATAATCTGAAAATTGGATTTGAGGAACTATGAACTCTTTTGCTGGGCCAAGAGTTGGAACTGTGCTAAAATTGCTGTCTCTACGTCCTCATCTCGTCGGCTTAGACAAACTTCCACTAATTTCTCGGAATGTTGCTTAACTTGATAATCTCCTACATTCTCCACAAAGAGGATACAACGTCTGATAAAGTCTGGATAAATCGTTACCTGTCCCTCATTCTGCCCTTCAAAGTAGAAGATATCATCAGAACGTCCTTCGACCTTGTCAATCCGTGTATAGTAGGAGCCACAGGGACAAGGCTCCGGATTTTCAACCAAGATATCATTGAGCTGGTAGCGATAAACAGGCTGACTACTTCGCTTAAAGTCCGTAATCACTGGATAAAAACGGCGATCATCTAGATACTGCTTTTCTACAAAGATAATGTCTTCGTTGAGATGCAGATTGCCAGCTGAGCAAGTGCAGGCTAGGAAACCTTCTGTCGCCTGATAAACTTGGTCAATGATGGATAGTGAAAAGGCTTCTGCGATCCGTCCCCTATCACTATCTTCCAAGATTTCCGCCACCGAAACGATTTTTTGTGGGTGAATAGCTAACTCTCCATCCTTAAAACGCTTGCTCAATTCAATCAACATCGAGGCTGGCGCCACAATAATCGTTGGTTGATAGTTCTTGAGTCGCTCGATATGCTCATCTGTATGTTTGAAAATATCAAAATACTCTAGACGAATGAGCGCCGTATTGATGGTCTGATAGAGTTCATTATCAGCTCTCAGGAAAAAGGCGATGCGGTGTCCAAAAAGCTGCCCCTTGGGCAACATCTTTGCCAAGATAGCCGCAGCCCACATACTTCACTCTTTCTCTGTTGTGATAAAGAGCCCCCGATGTCCAGACGTCCCTGAAGACAGACCGACGGCTACTTCCCCTTTAAGTTCAGTGAAGTCACGGGTCTTCTCACTTTCAATAGCTAAGGATAAGGCTTCATCACGATCCACTCCTTGGGTGTTGAGCTCATTGAAATGTTCCATCATAAAAGCCTTGTCCATATGGTCAAAGTTGCTAGGAACTCCATTTTTAAAGTAGGGCGACTCTCGCTTTAAAAAAAGTCCATATAGTTAGTTAATTGCTTTTTTTCTGATAGTTTTCTACAGCTTCTCGAGATTTGAAATGATGAAGCCAACGAGTTTGGATAAAGGTTTTAAGAAAGGTTATTTTTTTCATGTAAGATTGACTCTATCCTTTCTACAGGATCATGGCTAACAACTACCTCGATACCGTCCTTTAAGACTTCCTCCAGAAACTCTGTCCCCCTGATATAGTCGGCCTTATTATCCTGGACCAAGGAAGGAATCAGGTGCATCTGCTTGGTGTAAGGTAAGAGGTCAATTCCCCAACAGAGGTCCGCTGCAATGAGGAGATTAAGGTCTGGAAAATATAGACAGGCTTGCCCCCTAGCATGCCCGTCAACAGAAGCAACTAGGATACTGCCATCTCCAAAAAGATCACAAATCGGACGATAGGGAAAAGTTGAAACTTGCTGGTCAGCTCTGATAATAGTTAGATTTTTCTCAAAAGAAGCTGGTAAAAACTCCTTGAAAATCAAGTCTTTCAACTTGGGTTTTTGGTAGACTTCATATACTTCTTTTGTCAAGATAAAGGTTGCATGAGGAAAGAAACTAGCTCCTCCCAGATGATCTGGATGTAGGTGTGATAGAAGAACATAGTTAATTTCTTCTGGTTTGATTCCCTTCGCTTCCAGCAAACGAGAAATCTGGTCCTTCTCCGTCATTTGAACGGGCGTTCCTAGCCGATAGAAGCCATAGCGAAGATGGGTCTTAATATCGTAATGATAGCCTGTGTCATAGAGGAGATAGCCCTTGTCCCTGTGTTTGATAAGAAAAACACCTGCTGGAAAGGTCATCTTTTGATTCTTAACTCCCTTAAATAGCAAACCTGTGTAGCTGGTACAGTAGCCTGCTGGGAAATAATCAATGCTTTCGATAATCTTGGACATATTGTTCAATTCCTTCCGAAATACTGATTTGAGGGCGATACTCCCAAGTCTCGCTCCGCCTTGCTGATGTCCAGCGTCTGACTATAACGGAGCAGATAATAGGTATAGCGTGTCAGAGCCGGTTCACCTTTGAGTTTCAAGACCTTATACAGAAACTCTAAACTACTAGCAATAACTGAAAGAAGAGGAGCTGGCACTTTTCTGTATGTTATTGGATAGCCCAACCCTCTCAAGGTTTCTTCTATCAAATCCTTAAAGGCTCTTGGTTCCCCATTGGTAATATTATAAACTTCGCCACTAACTTGAGGGGCCTCTAGTGCCAAGCGAATTGCCAGAGCGACATTTTCCACACAGGTCATATCCATAAGCTGACGACCGTCCCCTATCAAGGGAATGCCAATCTTCTGACTGAGTTTGAGAACTCGGGGCAAAATACTGGTATCCCCAATCCCAAAAAGCCCACGAGGTCGTAAAATAATACTCGGAACATCGGGATAATCCTTAAACAGCTTCTCCGAAGCCAGCTTACTACGAATGTAGTTGTTCAGATTATTTTCCTGAGGCGCAGCACTTTCTTTGATAGCTAACTGATCTCGAGGCGCAGCATAGATGCTAGGCGAGGACACATAAACCAAACGCTGAATACCAGCCTCTCGGCAAGCATCCAGAACATACTTGGTCCCTAAGACATTTGTCTGGTAGAAATCCTCCCAAGGCCCCCAAACGGTAGAAAGAGCACCCGCATGCACAACCATGTCCATCCCCTGACAAGCCCGAGCCAAATCCTCTTGCTTGGTCAAATCTCCCTGAAAAATGCCACAGAGGAGTTCTCTAAAGACTGACCCACCTTGCGATTGCGTCCAAAAGCGCGTACCTGATAGCCCTGCTGACTGAGCTCTTCAACAACATACTTGCCTAGAAAGCCCGTAGCACCTGTTACCAATACTTTCTTCATTCTTTACTTCTCCTTGTCCCCTAAGAGCCGATGTATTTCGCTCTTCAGAATCTCTGTTGGCTGATAGATTTGAGCTACACGACTAAGTCTGTTCAAGTCTGGCCAGTCATCTCTAGCCAACAACTCATCAAAGGCACGTCCAATCGCTTCCGTATCCTCTCGTTTAGCAGTCAAGACAATCCCTGCCTCTAATCCACGAACTGCATAGTCATACTGATCATAGTCATGGGGGAGAATCAAGGCAGGCTTACCATAGATGATACACTGGTAAAAAATACCCGCACCACCATGATGAATCACATAATCCATCTGAGGAATGTACTCCTTATAGGGAAGATAGGATACCACAGAAACATTGTCCATGAGCTCTTCACATTGGAAGTCTTGTCCGCCAAACCCCAGAGTCACAAAGAAGTGGCAATCTGGATGTGCTTCTGCCAATTGTTGTGTCTGATAGAGGAGATTGTCTTTGGCCCATGCTAGCTGAGTGCCACAGGAGACAAGGACCTTCTTATAACCTGCATAAGGAGACAAATCGAGGGGATAATTTTCTGCCCTCTCAATCGAAGACCCAAAAGGTCCCACCCAAAGGTAGTGCTCTGGAAAACCACTTTTCAGCTCCAACTCTTTCATCCCAATTCCAAGATGGAATAGGGTGAATAGATGGTTTCCTGACCTTTCTGATTGTAGAGCTTAAAATCGTAACGTTTCAATCGTTCTCTCAATAAAAAGCTTACGATTCGTTTCCCTAAACGAGTCCCTTTTCTTCCTAGCCATTGCAGACCAGATTGGAAAGATGTTTTTGGACTGCCCATTCCTCCAAAGAAACAAGGCGGTCCATCTGTCGTTTCAATGGCAAACTGTGTCGCCATCGTGGTAATCCAGGGAATGTTCAACTGTTCCGCAACAAGTCCTCCAGAGAGGGTTATAAAGTCCGCAATCACAATATCCGGTCTATTTTCCTGCCACTCTTGCACTAATTGATCTGAAACCACATTGATCAAATCAAGACTAGCTGACAACTGTCGATAAGCAGAAAACAGGTTTAATTGACCTTCATTGTTGGCTACACGCTCAAACTCATCTACACAATTTTCTAAAATGGAAATCACTCGGAATCCCATCTCCTCTGCTACAGTTTTTCGTTGCGGTCCTGTAAATAATCGAATCTCATACAAGGGATCCTTCAACAAGGGTGCAAGTAAATTCAGTGTTGGGAAGAGATGCCCACTCAAGGGAACTACAACCACATCAATTTTGATTTTTCTCATATGTCTAGGATAGCAAATTTTTAAAAAAAGAACTACCATAATGATAGTTCTTTCCAATATTATTTATATTTTCGGGAATACGTCGCTTCCTCTTAAGTTAATCACTAGAAGAGTTCTTTATAAAGAGCAATGGTCTCTTCTAAAGTTGGCATGAATGGATTGCCTGGCGCATAAGCATCGATCAAAGCATTTTTAGAAAGATAGTCAAAGTCAAAGTCTTTTTCTTGGATACCGAGTTCAGTGAGTTTCTTCGGAATACCAACCGTTTCAGACAATTTTTCAATCTCAGCGATAGCGTAGGCTGCACATTCTTGGTCGGTTTTCCCTTCAATATGGAGTCCCAAAGCTTTGGCTACATTGCGGAAAGCTTCTGGCACGCGTTTGGCATTTTCACGTTCAACAACTGGAAGAAGCAGGGCAAAGCAGACACCATGTGGTAAGTTATACACTGCACCGAGTTGGTGAGCCATTGAGTGAACGTAGCCCAAACCAGCATTGTTAAAGCTCATACCACCGAGGAAGATGGCATTGACCATAGCCTCACGCGCTTCAATATCTTGGCCATTTGACACAGCACGAGGAAGATACTCCTTGATGAGTTCAATCGCTCCGATAGAAAGTTTCTTGGTCACATTATAAACACCAGGTGTTACCAAGGCTTCGACAGCGTGGGTAAGAGCATCCATACCTGTTGCTGCTGTGAGCGCTTGCGGTTTTGATACCATAAGTTCTGGATCATTGACAGAGATAAGGGCAAGGCTGTTCTTATCTACCATTACCATCTTGACCTTGCGTTCCTCGTCAGTAATCACATAGTTGATGGTGATTTCTGCTGAAGTTCCTGCAGTTGTATTGATCGCAACTACTGGCAATCCTTTTTTAGCAGACTTGTAGAGGCCTTCGTAGTCCTGTGGTTTGCCACCATTTGTAGCAATGATAGAGATACAGCTCGCTGCATCCTGAGGAGATCCTCCTCCAAGACTGATAATGAAGTCACAACCATGCTCTTTCAAAGCAGCCACTCCGTCTATGACGTTCTTGCAAGTCGGATTCGGCTCCACATCGCTAAAGATCACATATTCAATCCCTTCAGCATCTAAGGGTTTAGGACCTTAGGTAAAATATCACTACCTTCGATGAACTTATCTGTCACCAAAAGGGCCTTCTTATACCCCAGTTCCTTGATATACGGACCTACTTCATTTACAACGCCTTTACCAATAAGGTTAACTGATGGAACGTAAAATGTAGCCATATGCTTTTCCTCCTGCGCCTCTGCGCTATTCGATTATTTACCTTAAGTATACGACCTTATCCTTCATTTTATAAATTTTTGTAAGCGCTTTAAGTAAAAACGGTAAAGAACTACTGGTCACGTTTTTAAACAAAAAAGCTCCAAAAAGATGGATTTCATCTCATTGGAACTTCTACTGAATCATTATTGCTTAGTTAATACCACTCGGTCAGATGGCTCTCGGTCCATATCATCGATAATCAATTGATTACCATTAACCATGTAAATTTTGACATCATCACCGATAATGACTCGTTGATTTTCTGGCTCAAAGCTGACTTGCTTGATTTCCTTATCTCCATCTGGTTCGACCTCAGTCCATGTACCACTTTTACCTGTTACAACTAGAGTGATCTGGTCATTCTCATCTTTTCCAGTATAGGTACCATCGATGTTCGTAAGTTGAGCTACAGTAGTGTCCTGACTTGAGGACGCCTGTGGTTGGCTGGCACTTGTAGCAGCACTAGAAGATGACTCTTGTTGAGTAGAGGTTTGTTGAGCAGATTGCTGGGTAGGTGCTTGTGTCTTAGATCCACAAGCTGCTAAAAGACTAAGAATTGCTAGGGAAGCAATAGAAAGTGTGAATGTTTTCGTTTTCATAGCGATTTCCTTTCTTTTGTGCCATGTTTTGCTGGAATCGTTTCCAGATATACCTCCTACCTACAGTATAGCAACATAAACCTAGAAGGTCAACTAATCTCGTCGCTTCCTAGCAAACTCGCTCGGACTTCCGAGATAAAGTAGAGGGATCCCGTCACGAAAAGCAAGTCCTGGCCATTGGCCTTATCTTCAAATTCTCTGATAAAGTCGCCATAGGAAGGAATCAAATCATAACCTACTACATCCTTTTCATCCAGAGAACCTTGGTAGTCAAAGCCTGTTACCTTAAGTTCCACCTGAGGCAACTGCTCAGATAGATAGCCTAGCATCCCCTGATAATCCTTGCGTTTAAGAGCACCAAAAAGGATGCGAACCTGGTAACCTTGCTGGATTTTCCTCTGGATAAACTCTACTAGACGAGTCAAGGCTGGCAGATTGTGAGCCCCATCTAGGTAGATTTGCGGACGAATCCGTTCCAATCGACCTGCCCAATGTGTCTCCTTCAAAGCCCGTCTGACAAGCACTTCTTCGCCCCTTTCACCTCTTGACGCCATAAACAAAAGAAAAGTTTCTAAAGCCAAGGCAGCATTTTCTTGCTGATAAACACCTTCCAAACTGATTTCAAGTTGTGAAAAGCTTGCTAGCTTACTTGAAAAATCCCCAGCTTTCAAGGTGAAGTCTCGCCCAGCTTGATAAAGTTCAACAGCTAACTCTCTTGCTGTATTTTGACAGACAAGCTTCGCTTCTGGAGCAAACTCGAAAATGACTGCCTTCTTGCCAGCCTTGAAAATACCAGCTTTCTGCTCTGCTATTTCCTCCAGACTATCGCCCAAGGTCTCCTGATGATCTAGCCCAATCGAAGTAATAACTGCAATCTCTCCTGTTACGACATTAGTGGTATCAAGCAAACCACCAATTCCCACTTCTAGCAGGACTAGATCCACTCCCTGCTCTTTAAAGTAAAGCAAGGCAATCAGGGTCAACAACTCAAAGAAAGACAATTGATCATGTGTTTCTAAGAGAATTTTCTCCATCTCCTTGACTTGGTTAGCTATACGAACAAAGTCTTCCTCCGCGATTGGTTGCCCATTGATACAGATTCGATCATGGATACTGATGATATGAGGAGAGGTAAAAGTACCAACTTTTTTACCATGAGCTACAAACAACTCTCTCATAAAGGCAATAGTTGACCCTTTACCGTTAGTCCCTGTTACGTGGATAATAGGATATGTCTTCTCAGGATTCCCCAACAAATCCACCGCTCGCTGCATTCGTCCAAGTCCAGATCTAAAATTTAAACCAATCCGACTATGAAGCCATTCTTCTACTTCAAACATACATGTCTCCTTAACAAAAGTCCAATCAACTAGCGCACTAAAGTATGATTACAAATAAAAAACGAGGTCGGGACTAAAATCCCGACCTCTTACCTGGTTAGCTAATCACTAGCTACTATGAATTTCAACGTGGGCTAAAAACGGCCCCCGGACATTCCTGCGTTTCTAATTTCTGGCGCAGGGCTAAAAACATCCACTGGATGTTCCAACTCCTTCTAGTTTCTAAGAGTTGGGGTGATACAGTCTCCCAGACTGTATCACTCCTCCATAAAGCTGTTGAAGACTTCTTCAATCATGTTCCATTCGTCTTCTGAGTCTTCTGGGATTGGTTGCAATTCGCCTTCTGTTCCGTCTTCATTTTCGATGAATGAGTAAGCTTGGATTTCAACTTCACCATTTTCATCTTCTTCTGCATTAACCGGCACTAGCAGAACATAGTTTTTACCAAATTCTTCTTTTCCATCAATGGTCAAAAGGATTTCAAACAAGGTTTCATTTCCTTGTTCATCAACAAGTGTAATTAATTCACGTTCTTCGTGGTCATGGTTGTGATCGTGTGACATAGTTTCTCCTCTGTCTTAAAATTTTCTATCTAAATAATTTTGCAAAATCAGCTGAGCAGCCAACTTATCAATAACTTTCTTGCGTTTGTTACGGCTGATATCTGCTTGTTCAATCAACATACGCTCCGCAGCGACCGTTGTCAAACGCTCATCCTGATAGTCTACTGGTAAACCAAAAAGTTCCTCTAATTTTGCTCCGTAGGCTTGACTGGCTTCTACCCGCGGACCGCTGGTATTGTTCATGTTTTTAGGCAGACCTACTACAAAGCGTTCCACCTTATAGCTGTCAACCAATTCCTTGATACGATCAAAACCAAACTGGCCCTGATCCTCATTAATCTGGATGATTTCAAGTCCCTGAGCGGTGAAGCCTAGTGGATCGCTAATAGCCACCCCTACTGTTTTTGAACCAACGTCCAATCCCATAATTCTCATAGATTATAGATCGACTCCTTGTCCCTTAAGGTAGTAGCGTACCAGTTCTTCAACAATTTCATCACGCTCATACTTACGGATTTGATTTCGTGCATTGTTGTAACGAGGAACGTAGGCAGGGTCACCACTCAATACATAACCGACGATTTGGTTAATCGGATTGTAGCCCTTGTCGTTCAAAGAAGCATAGACATCTGTCAACGTTTCGCTAATTTCTTTCTTATTGGAATCATCCAATTTAAACCGTACAGTTTCTTCAGTAAATCCCATTCTAACACCCTCTTTCCTTAGAATATTACTATTATAGCATATTTCCTTACGTTCTACAAATAAATCAGTTTGTTTATTTGGATTTTCTTACTGTTCTGTCGCCCCATTTGCCACTCTGTCAGCAATATACTGGCTAGGTTCGTTTTTTAAGAGATTTTCAAGACCAATATTTTTTAAATATTCTAGTTGAGATGCCTTTTTGACATCCAAAACTTGAAAATCATAAGTCGTTGTGGTCTGGATTTCTGTCTCGCTGAGTAGCTTGGTTTCCAGTGTAAATCCTGCCAGTTTGCGCGCCTCTTGGATAGTCTTATCCTTTTCTTCTGCTTCAAGAAGCGCTTTTTGCGTTTCCTCTAGGCCATTTTCAGAGATAAAGGTCTTGAGTTCATCCCCGACAGGTCGTTTTTGCTGGATGGTCAAGGTCAAAAACTGACTGCCTTTATAAGTAATGGTCTGAATCTGTTGCGTCCCATTTTCTGACTTCGGCATCAGCAAGGTCTTGGTGACAACCGTATTCTTTTCGGCATTGTCCAAAACGGGAAGGTTGGATTGGAGAGGTTCAGATGCTGTTGTGGAAGCAACAGGAGTTTCCTTTTTTTGCCCACATCCCGCAAGCAAAAAGAGGAGAGCAAAACTAGCAATTAGTAACTTTTTCATAATTCCTCACATGATTTTAAAACAAAAGGGCAAACAAGGCCAGGAGTCACTCCCAGCCTTGATGTTTTATAGAGCTGCACGTAGACGTGCTTCTGCATTTTCTACATTACGGACAGAGCGTGGCAAGAAGGCACGGATATCATCTTCTTTATAGCCGACTTGTAGGCGCTTCTCGTCAACGAGAATCGGACTCTTTAAGATCCGTGGTGTTTCCATGATTAAGTTGAGCACTTCATTGACACTCAAATCCTCGATGTCAACTCCAAGTGCCTTAGCGTAGCGGTTTTTTGACGAAACGATACTGGCAATTCCATTATCTGTTTTCGTTAGAATATCTAATAACTCTTCTCTTGTAATTCCTTCTTTACCGAGATTTTGTTCTTTATAACTTAACTGGTGGGCATTGAGCCAGGTTTTCGCTTTTTTACAGCTAGTACAACTTGAGACTGTATAAATTTTGATCATGTACCTACCCCTTTCGCTACATGTTACTATCAGTTTAGTCTATTATACCATAAAAAACATCCGACTTGCGACCTATTTTTAAAAAAAATTAACTTTTTTCGCGATTTTCGTACTTTTTTCTTGACAAAATCAATTTATAACCAACTTTTAAATTTTTTGATATACAATCGTTTTACAACTGTAACACTTATCATATAGAGAACGATAATCAAAAGCAAAAAGAGGAAATAAATTGGTTCCAAAGGGGTTAAATGAAGCAGGCTAGCAATTGAAGAGTAGGGAAGGAAGGTCACAAAACTAGCCGCTAGCAAGGTTGTCCCAAGAACAAACCATGATGGACGACTTTGTAAGAAAGGAAGTTTTGCTGAACGAAGCATATGGATAACCATGGTTTGGGACCACATGGATTCAATGAACCAACCTGTCTGGAACAAAATAATAAAGCCCGTTGCAGACTCTGCTCCGTGAGCATAGGCTTGACCTGTCGCCATTGGGACAATGACAAAATAGAGTAAGATAAAGGTCAAAATATCAAAGGCAGAAGAAATCGGACCCATCCAAATCATAAAGCGAGTAATAGACTTAGCCTCCCACTTATGAGGATGTTTCAAAAAGTCTTCATCCACATTATCAAATGGCAAGGCAATGCAAGAAAGGTCGTAGACGAGGTTTAACACAATCAAGTGAATCGGAGCCATAGGAAGGAAAGGTAAAAAGATACCAGACACTAGCAGAGAGAAAATGTTCCCGAAATTAGAGCTGACCGTCATCTTGATATATTTGGTCATATTAGCATAGACTTTGCGTCCTTCAACCAGCCCTTTTTCAAGCACCATCAAATCCTTATCTAGCAAAATGACATCAGCCGTTTCTTTGGCAATATCTACTGCTGTATCAACAGAAATCCCCACATCTGCCACTTTCATAGAAGGGGCATCATTGATCCCATCTCCCATATAGCCGACACAATGTCCATTCGATTTGATTTGTAAAATGATTCGTGCTTTTTGATCCGGAGAGAGTTTGGCAAAGACAGTCACTTTCTCAACTGCTTGGGCCAATTCTTCGTCCGTCATAGCGTCAATATCAGAACCCAACAAGATTTGATCAACGTCTAAACCAACTTTTTCGCATACTGCTTGGGTTACCTTCTCATTGTCTCCCGTCAAGATCTTTGTTTGAACACCGTGTTCTAACAAAGCTTGGATAGCAGGTGCTGCTGATGGTTTTGGTGGATCTAGAAAGGCAAGATATCCTGTTAGAATCATCTCTTTTTCATCTTCAACGGAGTAAGCAAAACCTTCTTTTAGGCCTGTTTTATAGGCGACTCCCAAGACTCGCAATCCCTGTTGATTAAGTTGATCTACTTCTTTTAAGATTTCCACTCGGATATCATCCGTCAGAGGGCTAATCTGACCTTGATATTCCACATGGGTTGAAATCGCAAGCATTTCCTCTAGGGCACCCTTGGTTACCAAACTAACAACTTCGTTTTCATCCTTGACGATGACACTCATCCGTCTACGTTCAAAGTCAAATGGAAGTTCATCGATTTTTTGGAAGCTAGTATCCAAATTTTGTAGAATAGCGTGTTCTTTAGCTTCTTTTTCAGTTCTACTGATAATGGCACGGTCCATCAAGTTTTTCAAACCGGTTTGAAAATAGGAATTGAGATAGGCACGTCTCAACACAGACAAATCCAAATCTCCATGTATATCCAAAGGATATTCAAGGACAATTTCGTCTTGGGTAAGGGTTCCGGTTTTATCCGTACACAGGATATCAATAGCACCTAGGTCTTGTATGGCATTGAGTTTTTTGATGACGACTTTTTCCTTGGCCATGATAATGGAACCTTTTGCTAAACTGGCCGTGATGATCATAGGAAGCATCTCAGGTGTCAATCCAACACCAACACTCAGTGCAAACACACCTGCTTCCAGCCAGTCGCCGTCTGTCAAGCCATTGGAGAGAAACACGATGGGAACCATGACCAACATCAAACGGATCAAGAGCCAAGAGATGCTGTTCATCTCCCGTTCAAAAGAGGTCGGTTCGTCATAGGTATTGAGGGTCTGCTCGATTTCTCCCATCATGGTATCATCACCGACCGCTAGAATCAAAGCCTTGGCACTTCCTGATATCACGTTGGTTCCCATAAAGGCGAGCGCTTCTGCTTCTAGCAGACTATCGAAGTTTGACTGACTCATTTTTGACAAGGCTAGTTTTTCAACCGAGTCACTTTCACCTGTCAAACCAGACTGTTGGACAAAGAAATCACGTGATTCAATTAAAATGAGGTCTGCTGGTATCATATCCCCAGCACTTAACTTGACTATATCTCCAACGACCAAATCTTCAATTGCGACCTCTAAACTCTGGCCTTCGCGAATAACTGTGGCTGTGTTCACAATCATTTGGATAGATTGGTCGCAGCCTTGTCACTCCGCAATTCTTGAACAAAGCGTATGCCACCAGAGATTAGAACGAGAACGACGATGATGATAGAGGTCGTCGGATCTTCTTGCCCAGGCTTCGCCAACCAGACATTGGTCACCATGGAAATCATAGCGATGACCAACAGGATGATTGTAAATGGATTGATAATCGATTCGTAAATCTTTTTGAAGATACTGTCTTCTTGACCCTTGGTGATGGTGTTTTCGCCATATAGGTCACGATTTTTCTCCACCTGCTCCTCAGTCAAGCCTGTTAGACTTGTCTTATAAAAAGATAGAGTTTCGTTTAAAGGTGTGTGAATAGCTACTGCTAATCTTTCTTTTGTAGTTTTCATTGGTTTCTCCTATCTGTATGAATGATGTGTTTCATACACAGAGACCAATCACTTTATAAGGGCAGAACGACACAAATCAGCGATTGGCTGTGTATGTGCGGTTCTGGATGATCGTCAATTTGCATCGTTTGTCTCCTTTCCTTGTTCTAAAACAGTAGAAAATCCCACCATAAAATGGCAGGATTAAAAAACTAACTATCTGTTTTTTCGTTCAAGCTTTAACTCCATAGGGCGATGTAATGAGCTTAGTCTTGGCCTTCGCGACCAGGACTGTTGACCAACGAGTAGTGTCTCCACTGCTTTGCGGTAGTCATCCGTATCCCTATGGTAGCCTCACCTACCGTTTTCGTCTATCAGTATAAACCTTTAAAATATAAAAGTCAACGATTTATCTCATTTTTTAGATAACAATCAATTCTTTTGGAGCAAGTGTCAATAACTCACAACCTGTTTCTGTAATCAAGATATCATCCTCGATACGAACGCCGTATTTCCCTTCGATATAGATGCCCGGTTCATCTGTCAAGGTCATTCCAGACTTAATAGTTTCAGTAGAAGTTTGGCTAAAGTAGGGTTCTTCGTGGATATCTAGTCCGATACCGTGTCCGATACCATGAGTAAAGTAGTCGCCATAGCCTGCCTCGATGATAATATCACGAGGGATTTTGTCAAAGTCGCGGAAACCTAAGCCATCCTTAGCTTGATCAATCAAGGCTTGGTTGGCTTTCAGGACAGTATTGTAAATTTCTGCCTGCTCGTCACTGACATGACCGAGGTAGATGGTCCGTGTCATATCACTGACATAGTGGTCGTAGAGACAGCCGAAGTCCATGGTAATGGCTTCTCCCGCTTCAACCGGTTTGTGCATTGGATGGGCATGTGGTTTGGAAGAGTTGATGCCACTTGCTAAAATGGTATCAAAAGACAAGCCTGCCGCTCCTAGCTCACGCATGCGGAAGTCAAGGAAGTTGGCAATTTCGATCTCAGTTTTTCCTGGTTTGATAAAGTCAAGCGCATCACGGAAAGCTTGGTCTGAGATAGAACATGCCTTGCGAATAGTCGCAATCTCTTTCTCATCCTTAATCATACGAAGCGCTTCAACAAACTGAGTCTGCGGAAGCAAGTCGATCCCTGCAAATGCTACCTGCATACGGTGGTAATATGAGACCGAAATCTCGTCTTCAAAACCGACGCGAGACAAGCCCATATCCTTAACAATGCCTGCAATAACAGCCAATTCATCACGATCAGCCACAATCTCAAAACCTGTCACTTCTTGCTTAGCTGCAATGATATAGCGAGAGTCTGTCACCAAAACCTGACGGTCACGGCTGATAAAGACTGTTCCATTTGAGCCCCAAAAGCCGGTCAGGTAATAGACGTTTTTAAGGTTATTGATAATGATGCCATCTAGTTCTTTTTCTTGCATTTTAGCGAGAAATGCTTGCACACGTTTATTCATGATGTAACTTTCCTTTCAAATAGTGTCCTGTGTAGCTGGCTTCATTGGCCGCTACTTCTTCTGGAGTTCCTGTTGCAATGATGGTTCCACCACCGACACCGCCCTCAGGTCCCAAATCGATGATATGGTCTGCCGTCTTGATGACATCCAGATTATGCTCAATGACGAGGACAGTATTCCCATCGTCAACAAAGCGAGCCAAGACTTTAAGCAAGCGAGCGATGTCCTCTGTATGAAGCCCTGTCGTTGGCTCATCCAGAATATAGAAGGATTTTCCTGTCGAGCGTTTGTGGAGTTCACTAGCCAACTTCATACGCTGAGCTTCTCCTCCAGAAAGGGTGGTAGCCGGTTGCCCTAGCGTTACATAGCCCAGCCCCACATCCTTGATGGTCTGAAGTTTGCGTTGAATCTTGGGAATGTGTTGGAAGAATTCCACGGCATCGTTGACGGTCATGTCCAAAACCTGCGAGATATTTTTTTCCTTGTAGTGAACTTCAAGGGTTTCACTGTTGTAGCGAGTCCCATGGCAGACTTCACAAGCCACATAAACATCTGGCAAGAAGTGCATCTCAATCTTGATGATCCCGTCACCTGAGCAGGCTTCGCAACGACCGCCCTTGACGTTAAACTGAAACGGCCCTTCTTGTAGCCTCGAATCTTAGCTTCATTTGTCTGAGCAAAGAGGTCTCGTATATCGTCAAAAACTCCCGTATAGGTAGCTGGGTTAGACCTCGGAGTCCGTCCGATTGGGCTCTGGTCAATGTCAATCAAGCGGTCTACATGCTCAATCCCTGCAATCGTCTTAAATTTACCAGGCTTGTCTGAATTGCGGTTGAGTTTTTGAGCAATAGCTTTTTTGAGGATGCTGTTGATCAAGGTCGACTTCCCTGAACCTGACACACCCGTCACTGCGATGAATTTTCCTAATGGGAAGCGAGCGGTAATATTTTGCAAGTTGTTCTCACGCGCACCCGTCACCTCGATAAAACGACCATTTCCGGAACGACGCTCTGCTGGCACTGGAATGGCACGTTTCCCTGACAAATACTGGCCTGTGATGGACTTACTGTTACGGGCCACCTGCTTGGGTGTTCCTGCAGCAACAATCTCGCCACCAAAAACACCGGCACCTGGACCAACGTCAATCAGATAATCCGCCTCGCGCATGGTATCTTCATCGTGTTCCACCACGATGAGAGTATTGCCCAAGTCACGCATCTTTTTCAGACTAGCAATCAGGCGGTCATTATCCCTCTGGTGAAGACCAATCGACGGCTCATCTAGGATATAGAGGACACCTGATAGGTTGGACCCAATCTGGGTTGCCAAGCGAATACGCTGACTCTCTCCACCTGAAAGGGTTCCTGCCGAACGAGATAGGGTCAGATAGTTGAGCCCAACGTTATTGAGGAAGGTCAAACGATCCTTGATTTCCTTGAGAATGGGACGAGCGATGATGGCTTCATTTTCAGACAGGGTCAGCTGGCTCACCAACTTCAAATGGTCTGCGATAGACAGGTCTGAAATCTCTCCGATATGAGGTCCTTCTTCTCCACCCACACGAACAGACAAGGCCTGGTCATTGAGACGGTAGCCATGACAAGTTCCGCAGGTTAGCTCATTCATGTAGAGGCGCATCTGGGTGCGAGTATAATCGCTATTAGTTTCATGGTAGCGACGTTTGATATTATTAACAACTCCCTCAAAAGGAATATCGATATCGCGCACGCCACCAAATTCATTTTCATAGTGGAAATGGAATTCCTTGCCATCAGACCCGTAGAGAATCAAGTTCTTATCTTCTTCTGACAAGTCCTCAAAGGGCTTATCCATATCCACTCCAAAGGCTGTCATGGCCTGCTCTAGCATGTTGGGATAGTAGTTGGATGAGATGGGATTCCAAGGCGCAAGTGCTCCCTCACGTAAGGTTTTGCTGGCATCTGGCACCACTAGGTCGATATCCACCTCCAGCTTGATTCCCAAACCATCACACTCACTACAAGAACCAAAAGGTGCATTGAAAGAGAAGAGACGAGGCTCCAACTCGGGTACGGTAAAGCCACAGACCGGACAGGCATAGTGCTCAGAGAAGAGTAACTCAGAATCGTCCATAGTGTCGATAATGACATATCCTTCTGCGATACGAAGGGCCGCCTCAACGGAGTCAAAGAGACGGCTTCGAATACCCTCCTTGATGACAATACGGTCGACTACAACATCGATATCATGTTGCTTACTCTTAGACAGCTCAGGCACTTCGGTCACATCATAGACTTCCCCATCCACTCGGACACGAACATAGCCGTCTTTCTGAACCTTTTCAATGACACTCTTATGTTGTCCTTTTTTCTTACGAATGACAGGGGCCAAAATCTGCAAGCGTTGGCGTTCTGGCAACTCTAAAACCTTATCAACGATTTGCTCAACAGAAGAAGCCTTGATAGCTCCGTGCCCGTTAATACAGTAAGGCGTCCCCACACGTGCGTAAAGGAGACGCAGATAATCATTAATTTCAGTCGTCGTTCCCACGGTCGAGCGTGGATTTTGCTGGTAGTTTTCTGGTCGATGGAAATAGCTGGGCTGAGGCCATCAATGGCATCTACATCTGGTTTTTCCATATTGCCCAAGAACTGACGAGCGTAGGCTGACAAGCTCTCTACATAGCGGCGTTGCCCCTCAGCATAGAGGGTATCAAAAGCTAGACTGGATTTCCCAGAACCTGACAAGCCCGTTACGACAACCAGCTTGTCTCTAGGAATCTCCACATCGATATTTTTTAAGTTATGGGCACGAGCCCCATGAATGACAATTTTATCTTGCATCTTTGTTCTTTCTAGTCCATTATTGCTTTCCATTATACCAAAAAATGTGAAATTCTATTACCCAAAAAGCTGTTTTTATAGTATAATAGTACGGTGCAAAAAATGAATCACTGAATAGTAGGAAAGGATAGGGGATATGAAACAAGTTTTTCTCTCAACAACAACTGAATTTAAAGAGATCGACACGCTTGAACCGGGTACTTGGATCAACCTCGTCAATCCTACACAAAATGAATCGTTGGAAATCGCTAACGCCTTCGACATTGACATTGCCGACCTTCGAGCACCACTCGATGCGGAAGAAATGTCCCGTATTACCATCGAAGATGAGTACACTTTGATTATCGTGGACGTTCCCATCACAGAAGAAAGAAACAATCGTACCTACTACGTTACGATTCCGCTGGGGATTATCATCACAGAGGAAACCATTATCACCACCTGCTTGGAATCCCTCCCCGTTCTCGATGCCTTTATCAACCGTAGACTGCGCAACTTTTATACCTTCATGCGTTCACGCTTTATCTTCCAGATTCTCTACCGCAACGCAGAGCTTTACCTTACAGCCCTTCGTTCGATCGACCGTAAGAGTGAACAAATCGAAAGTCAACTTCACAAGTCTACTCGAAACGAAGAGCTGATCGAGCTCATGGAATTGGAAAAGACCATCGTCTATTTCAAGGCCTCACTTAAGACGAACGAGCGCGTGATTAAGAAATTGACTAGCGCAACTAGCAATATCAAGAAATACCTAGAAGACGAAGACCTACTCGAAGACACTCTGATTGAAACCCAACAGGCCATCGAGATGGCAGATATCTATGGAAATGTCCTTCACTCTATGACAGAGACCTTTGCCTCTATCATTTCCAACAACCAGAACAACATTATGAAAACTCTGGCTCTCGTGACCATTGTCATGTCTGTCCCAACCATGATCTTCTCAGCCTACGGGATGAACTTCAAGGATAATGAAATCCCTCTGAACGGTGAGCCTCACGCCTTCTGGTTAATCGTCTTTATCGCCTTTGCTATGAGTGTTTCGCTCACTCTCTATCTCATCCATAAAAAATGGTTCTAAGAGGAATCCCTATGTCTCAGATTGATCTACAAAAATTAACTAAGAAAAACCAAGAGTTTATCCATATTGCTACCCAGCAATTTATCAAAGATGGCAAAACAGATGCTGAAATCAAGGCTGTCTTTGAGGAAGTCATTCCTAAAATCCTTGAAGAGCAAGCCAAAGGAACGACAGCGCGTTCCCTCTACGGGGCTCCAACCCACTGGGCTCACAGCTTCACTGTCAAGGAGCAATATGAAAAAGAGCATCCAAAAGAAAATGACGATCCAAAACTCATGATTATGGACTCAGCCCTTTTTATCACCAGTCTCTTTGCATTGGTTAGCGCTCTAACTACCTTCTTCTCTACAGATCAGGCTATTGGTTATGGGTTGATTACCCTCTTGTTGGTTGGGCTTGTTGGAGGGGTGGCCTTCTACTTGATGTACTACTTTGTCTACCAGTATTATGGACCCGACACAGATCGTAGCCAGCGCCCTCCTTTCTGGAAATCAATCCCTCGTCATCCTCGCTGCTATGCTTCTCTGGTTGGCTGTCTTCTTCGCAACAAGCTTCCTTCCAGCAGCTCTCAATCCAATCCTTGCTCCACTGCCTTTGGCTGTCCTAGGAGCAGCCCTTCTCGCTCTTCGCTTCTATCTCAAGAAACGCTTCAATATCCGAAGCGCAAGCGCGGGCCCATCACGTTATTAAGAAAAGTGAAAAGCTATGGCATATAGTCAATCTTTAGCTCAGCAGATTCGAAAAATCCTAGCACTCAAACTTCCTCCCCAAATTTTTGAAGAAGAGCTAGAAGAAAAGAAACTGTTTGGTGGCCTGGCCTTTATGATTCGTGGGAAAATGGTTCTTACAGTCAGTTCCAGAAAGAACGAGCTGGTTATGGTGAGAATAGGCAAAGAAACGGAAAAGCAAGTTCTACCCCGAACAGGAGCCCATACTACATTGATGAGAGGGCGACCTTATCATGGCTATATAGACCTAGATATCGAAGGTCAAAAAGAACTGCCTTACTGGATTGATTTAGCCCTCTCCTATAATCAAGAGTTGACCAAGTAACTCATATCTAGTGAGATTAGAGATTAGAAAAACGAAAAGCAACTGCTCCGGCGGTTGCTTTTTTTCTTGCTTTCTTGATATCCAATAGAACTTCTGACTCTAATCTCTATCGTTTTCTCTCATCTTTTATGATAAAATAGGAACAATCAATTTCTAGGAGGATGAGATATGGTTTCTACTATTGGTATCGTGAGCTTGTCTAGTGGCATTATCGGAGAGGACTTTGTCAAACACGAAGTGGACCTAGGTGTCCAACGTCTCAAGGATCTGGGACTCAATCCTATCTTTTTGCCCCATTCGCTAAAAGGTTTAGACTTTATCAAGGACCATCCTGAGGCGCGTGCAGAGGATTTGATGCAGGCCTTTTCGGACGATAGAATCGACATGATCCTCTGCGCCATCGGTGGAGATGATACCTATCGCTTGCTACCTTATCTTTTTGAAAATGACCAGCTTCAAAAGGTTATCAAACCAAAGATTTTTCTTGGCTTCTCGGATACCACTATGAACCACCTTATGTTGCACAAACTAGGGGTCAAGACTTTTTATGGGCAATCCTTTCTAGCAGACATTTGTGAATTGGATAAAGAGATGTTGCCCTATAGTCTCCACTACTTTAAAGAATTGATAGAGATGGGAAGAATCTCAGAAATCCGCCCTAGCGACGTTTGGTATGAAGAACGGACTGACTTTAGTCCCACGACCCTGGGAACAGCTCGTGTCAGTCATAAAAATACTGGTTTTGACTTGTTGCAAGGAAGTGCTCAGTTTGAGGGAGAAATTCTCGGCGGTTGTCTTGAATCTCTTTATGATATCTTTGACAACTCTCGATACGCAGATAGCACGGAGCTCTGCCAAAAGTACAAACTCTTCCCTGACTTATCCGACTGGGAAGGAAAGATTCTTTTGTTAGAAACAAGCGAAGAGAAGCCTGAGCCGGAAAACTTCAAAAAGATGGTGCTGGCTTTGAAAAGAAAACTGGGAGTATTTGAGGTCATCAGTGGACTCTTGGTCGGAAAGCCAATGGATGAAGCCTTCTATGACGACTATAAAGAGGCACTAATGAGCATCGTTGACAGCAATATCCCAATTGTCTATAATCTAAACGTTGGGCACGCCACACCAAGAGCCATTGTACCCTTTGGCGTCTATGCTTATGTGGATGCAAAAGAGCAAGTCATTCGCTTTTGACTATAACAAAAAAATAAACAATTTCTCCATTTTTTTATGCTTTTTGTATTGATTTTTCGTTTCATTTTTGCTAATTTCTATGATATCTTTTTTGAAGGAGGTGTATATGACTAAACAAAAAAATAAATCAAATTGTCGGTTCAATCGGGAGCCTTTTATCGGGATTATTGTATTTATCGCCTACATCCCACAAATTTTTTTGCCAATTTACAAGGCAACAAAGCTCAACCATTCCAGCCTTTTATCCGCAGCAGTATCTTGTTTAATTTGGGTTATTTATGGATGGACAAAAAGAACCTAAGAAGGATTGGATACTAATTATTCCAAACTCAGCTGGCGTTGTCTTAGGTGGACTGATTATTTTTTACCACTTATAAAGTTATTAGAGAACCAAAATGGAGAGGAGATCAGCTTTTTCTGTATAACCACTAAACGTCACATACTACTGATAACTAAAATAATTATGGGAAGGCTATTGCCCAACATATGAACAACTAGAGGATACCAAATATTCTTTCTACAGATGATAGAAAAAGGCAATGCCTCCACCCAGATAACCGATCAAAAAATTGACCTACTCTGATAAAGCCAAACTGCATATGAGTCAGAGCAAAACAGTCCTACCAGGGAATAAGGAAATAACTTGACATGCTCTGCAAGGATGTAACAAGAGCTGACGGAAAAAGAGTTCTTCCACAAAAGGTCCTATGATACAGGCGAAAACTGCTATCAGTATTGGTTGTTCTTGAAAGGTACTTTGAATATTCGACTGGTCTAGACCTTGTCCGACTAGCCCAAAAAACTTCTTCAACATCTCTGATACAAATTCAAAGACAAAAGTCATCAGAAAGAGAAAGAGCCATCCTGTTAAGACGCAAAAGAAGAATTTCCCTTTAGTCTTTCTAATCTCATTCCATTGTTTGATCAATCGATCCTTAAACAAGAAAGAGCCATATAGAGCTAGTACTACATAAACTAGATAATTTGCAATAGCAGATGGCATCAAGAAAGCCAGCAATTTAACTCCATCAAATACAAAGAGAACTGTTTAGAGAATCGCAAAAATCAGAATTCCCTTATTTTTGTTAGACATCATTTAATTCCCCTTCCACTCACAATCATTCTCGTGGTCATCAACTAACCCTGCAGCTTGTAGAAATGACAAGACTGCAACGGGACCTGTGAACTTGAAGCCTCGTTTTTTGAGATCTTGAGATAACTTTTCAGACAAGGCTGTTTTAGCAGGTGCTAGGTGATAGTCAGGAACATCATTCACGATCGTTTTTCCCTCAACAAAAGACCAGAGATAGGCATCAAAGGAGCCATACTTTTCCTGAACTTGTAAAAATGCTTGAGCATTGGCACGCGTAGCAAAAAGATCTTGGCACGATTTCGGATGATGGCTGGATTGTCTAACAAGGCTTCCAACTGCGCATCTGTCATTTCCGCGACCGCTTGAATTTGATAGCCATGAAATGACTTCTCGGAAAGCTTGGCGTTTCTTTAGTACCGTTTCCCAAGACAGACCAGCCTGATAAGTCTCCATACAGAGCAGTTCAAAAAGAGCGCGGTCGTCATGAAGGGGTTGGCCCCACTCCTGATCGTGGTAGGCGACATATAGAGGATTATTCATTTTGACCCAACCACAGCGTTTTGGCATATTATACTCCTATTTGACCAACATCTTAAGGGCCGACTTGATATAGTTCTCTGCTGTATCCGTCGTTCCTTCAAAGAATTTCTTGATTTTCTTAAGTTCAGTCGCCTTGTAGCCCAGTGCCAGCATGGCTTCCATAGCTTCTTCCAGTTCTTGGTTTTCAGCGCTGGTTTGCACTGCGACCTTGGAAGGAAGGTCATCACTAGCCACGACTACCTTGCCTTCCAAGTCCAGCACCATCTGCTGGGCTGTTTTCTTGCCAATTTTAGGGAACTTGGTCAAGTAGGTGATGTTCTTAGTCTCGATCGCTTGAACCAAGCCAGCATTGTCATCAGCTGCGATGATAGCAAGAGCTGACACAGGACCAATCCCTGAGACCGAGATCAGACTGAGAAATAGCTTTTTCTCATCTTCTGAGCGAAAACCGTAGAGCAGATGGGCATCCTCACGAACAACTTGGTGCACATAAATCTGAGTTTCTTGATTGACCTGACCTGAGTAGGCATAGGGATTGGCTACATGCAAGATATAACCGATACCATTGACCTCTAAGACAATATATTTAGCAGTGATTTTAGTAATGATTCCTTTTAAATATTCGTACATAGTTTTTTCTCCATTATTTTGCCTATCTAGTATACCATATTTCCCCAAGACAGACTGCAACAAAAGGTGCAACCTCTGGTTGACAAATAGTACAGGAGATTGTATTCTCATTATAAGTAAAAATTGTTAGGATAGAGGTAGAAAAAGGAGGATAGAATCATGAAACTCGCAGAAAAACTATTTGAACTCAGAAAGGAAAAAGGTTGGTCCCAGGAAAAGCTAGCAGAACAAATCAATGTTTCTCGGCAAAGCATCTCAAAATGGGAGTCTGGACAAGTCCTTCCTGAGATCGAAAAAATCATTGAATTAAGCAAGATTTTTCAAGTGACAACGGACTATCTACTACTGGATGAAAACTCTGAAAAAGGTTCCACAGAAGTGATCTTGGAGGAAAACAAGGACAAATATTATAAAGAGGTTAAATCCTATGGCCTCTGGCAAATGATTTATATTTTCGTCTTGGCTCTTGCTATCTATCTCTTTTTAGCTGGTTCTAGTTTCCCAGCCGAATTCACCGTCTGGATTTGGCTGACCTTCGTTCTTTTGATTGCTTCAGCGATTGCTATCAACAAAGCTCTCAAAACCAAACAACGTTATCTTGATAAAGTGATTGGTCTTGAGAATCCTTCAAACCAAAGACAACTCTACGAAACCTTGAGTCAATTGATTCATATTTTTTTCCAATACTTTTGATAGGACTGGTCTTGTCAAGCAAGTGTAAACCTCATGTCAAGTTGACATGTCCAATCAAAGTTTCCACCTTAGAAAAGCTAAAAAGCCTTGTTTGGAAAAACAAAGGCTTTTTGTATTCTTAATATTTCCCCAACTCACGAAGACTGGTGTGATTTTCCTGAATACGTCGGAACATTTTTTCCATATCCGACTTGGTAAAGTGCACCAAAACAGGACGTCCGTGGGGACAGTTGTAGGGATTATCACATTGAGAAAGCTGATAGATGAGCTGTCTAGCTGAGTGATCATCGATACGATGGTTGGCCTTGATAGACCGCTTGCAAGACATCATGATAGCCAGCTCTGCTCGGTATTTCTTAATCGAAACTTCCTTGGTCAAGAGCAGCATGTCGCACATTTCATAGATACCAGACTCGATTTCCTCCTCTGCCATCCAAATAGGATGTTCACGTAGGATAAATTGATTTTCTCCGTACTCTGCTAGAAAGACGCCCTACTTCCTCCAAAAAGTGCCATCCTTTCCTTGAGACGCAGAATATCATCCGCTGGAAATTCAAAAGATGTAGGGCACTAGGAGTTGTTGCTGACTCTGGTCAACATTGCCAATACTTTCTCGGTATTCCTCGTACTTAACTCGTTCCTGCGCCGCGTGCTGGTCTATGATGTAGAGTCCATCTCGCCCTTGGGCAAAGAGATAAGTTCCATGCATTTGCCCGAAAAAAATTCTAACTCTGGGAAGCTGGATGATTCTTCTCGCTCTAGCTTGTCATAAGCCTTATCGAGGCTAGCAAGATCTAACTCTGGATGGTCTAGTTGGTCGTAGTTAGCTAGGCTTTCTCTCTGCAAAATGCAGTTTTGCGGGCTTAGTTAGCTGGTCCAAGGTCTCCTTGGCAAACAAGGTTAAGTCCTGTCCTTCATCAGTCAATTCTACTTGATAATCAGCCACCTCAGCTTGACTAGGTTTTGAGAGTTCTGCTTTTTTCATAGTAAAGCGTATTTTTCTTTGAGTGGGAGAATGGTCTGCTCTACCTTTTGACGATTGCGCACGGTCGACTTTGGCAAGATTTTCTAAAGCATCAGGTATCAAGGCTTTGCTCTTTGAGACTATTAGAAATGGCCTCTGAAAGCAGCGCCATTAGTTCTCTTTCCTTAGAAATCCGCACTTCTTGCTTGGTTGGATGTACATTGACATCCGCTAGATAAGGATCGATATGGATGTGAATGACAGCCAGTGGAAAACGTCCAACCATGAGCTTACTGCCATAACCATCTAAAATAGCACGATTGAGTAGGAAGTTCTTGATATAACGGCCATTGATGAAAGAGGCTGATATAGTTGCGGTTGGCTCTGGGTTAACTCAGGCAGAGACACAAAATCCTGAAATTTCGAAATCAAGGTCAGAATTCTCAATTTCAATCATCTTCTTGGCACTCGCCAAACCATAAATTCCTGCGATGGCTTGACGCAGTTGACCAGTCCCTGCTGTCCGCGTCATCTCCTTGTCATCACTAATCAAACTGAAGGAAATCTCAGGATGGGCCAAGCCCAGACGGTTGACAATATCAATGATATGAGACAACTCCGCTTGCTGGCTCTTCATATACTTGAGACGGGCTGGCGTGTTGAAAAAGAGATCCTCCACACAAACCTTGGTTCCCACTGGACTAGTCGCTGGAATGACTTCCTCAACTTCTCCCCCACGCGCGACTAACTTGGTTCCATGACTAGCACCATCTACCGCCGTTAACAGAGTCAGAACACTAACAGAAGCGATAGAAGGCAGGGCTTCACCACGAAAACCAAGCGTCCGAATCCGAAAAAGATCTGCTTGATTTTTTATCTTACTAGTCGCATGACGACGCAAAGCCAATTCCACCTCATCGTGGACAATTCCATGGCCATTATCGGTGATTTGGATTTTCTTGAGACCAGCTTCTTCAATCTCAATGATAATCTGGCTAGAGCCAGCGTCAATGGCATTTTCTACCAACTCTTTGACCACACTAGCAGGACGTTCAATCACTTCTCCCGCCGCTATCTGGTTTGCCAGTACCTCTGGCAATTCAATAATATGAGACATCTTTCAGCCCCTTTCTGTATCTATTTTCCTAGAAATTGATCAGTGCTATTATACCATATTTCAGATGCTACCAGAAAAAGCAAATACCACATAGACTCTAAATCTCTCCACATAGACAAAGTCCCTTGCCATGGACCGTAAAATAGTGTTTAATAAAGGTGTACAGGAAGTGATCACAAGCTTGTATAACTGAAAAGGAGGGAAATTTATGAAAGTAGAACTACAGATTAAGGAGACGTACAAGGAAGAAAAGCTGATTGTCCAAGCACCTCAAGAAACTAAAAACGTCCAAAAAATCATCGAATTTGCTGAAAATCTTGACCAAAAAGAAACAATCAAAGGTAAGATTGATGATCAGGTCTATCTAGTTGAAATTGGCAAGATTCAGCGCTTCTATATCGAGAATCGAAAGGTTCTAGCAGAAACTGCATCTCAGACCTACAGCATTGATTTGCGGCTCTATCAGGTTCTTGAAATTCTGCCAACCACTTTTATCCAAATTTCCCAATCAGAAATCGTTAATATCGACTCGATCTCTCATCTCAAGCTCACGCCCAACGGTCTGGTTGAAATTTTCTTGAAAAACGAAAGCTTCACCTACTCTTCACGCCGTTACCTAAAAACCATCAAGGAGAAATTAGAACTATGAAAAAACAAGTATTTCACGACGCAGCTGCTGGTGTCCTCATCGGCCTCATCCTCTCTATCATCTTTTCACTCATTTATGCTCCAAATACCTACGCCCCATTAAGTTCCGACTCTCTCATCGGCCAAGTGATGGCTCAACATCAGGTTCACGGCGCCCTGGTTTTGCTCTACTGCACACTTATCTGGTCAGCTATCGGCGTTCTCTTTAGCTTTGGTAAGCGATTATTCAGCCGTGACTGGAGCTTGCTCCGTGCCACACTTTCCCATTTCTTCCTCATGCTGGCTGGCTTTGTCCCACTAGCAACTCTGGCTGGTTGGTTTCCCTTCCACTGGATTTTCTATCTCCAGCTCATTCCAGAGTTTGCGATCGTCTACCTCATCATCTGGGCTATTCTCTATAAAAGAGAAGCTAAAAAAGTAGACCACATCAATCAACTTTTGGTCCATAAAAAGTAATAAAGAAATCCCACTCACAAATGCATGAGTGGGGTTCTTTTTATAATTTTTGTTTGAACTCAACTAAGACATTCATAGCCTGCATAGGTGTCATATTGTAAACATCCAGTTCTGCTAATTCTGCTAGGATAGGGTGCTCTTCAGGCGCGTCAAAGAGTGACATCTGTTCAGTAACAGCACTTGTTTCTCTCATTGGAGCAGGACTTTCCGTCCCTTGACTCTCCAGTTGTTTCAAAATCTTATCCGCTCTTGCTAAAAGTTCTGCTGGTAAGCCAGCAATCTTAGCAACGTGGATACCGTAGGATTTGTCAGCTGGTCCTGGTTCGATCTTGTGAAGGAAAGTGACCTGTCCATCCTGTTCTAAGGTTGCCACGTGGACATTGACCAAGTGTTCCAAGCTAGACTCCAGACTGGTCAACTCATGGTAGTGGGTCGCAAAGAGGGTTTTGGCTCCGATATGTTCATGAATATATTCGATGATGGACTGTGCAAGAGCCATCCCGTCATAAGTTGCAGTTCCGCGTCCCAATTCATCGAAGAGAATGAGTGAGTCCTTGGTCGCATGCGAAATGGCATTGTTGGCCTCCATCATCTCTACCATGAAGGTTGATTGACCTGAAACCAAGTCATCTGCTGCTCCTATACGGGTAAAGATAGCATCAAAAATCGGCAAATAGGCACTCTCAGCAGGAACATAGGAACCCATCTGGGCCATAACCGCAGTCATGGCTAGCTGGCGCATGTAGGTAGACTTCCCACTCATGTTGGGCCCTGTAATCAATTGAATGCTGGTATCTTCTGCCATCTGAATAGTATTAGGAATATAGGTCTGAGCTCCCATGACCTTTTCAACGACAGCATGACGCCCTTTCTGGATATCGATTTGTGAGTCGTCGCCAAACTCAGGTCGGATCAGATGCTGGGTTTCAGCTACAACCGCCAGACTTTGCAAGACATCAACCGTTGCAATTCCTTGGGCTAGAGCCTGCAAACGCTGTATATACTTGCTGACTTCCTCACGGATGCGCATAAAGATTTCATACTCTAGGTTGGCTGACTTCTCACGCGCCTCCAACATATCCCCCTCGATACGGGCTAATTCCTCAGTACCAAAGCGTTCTGAGTTTTTCAGCGTCGCCTTTCGGAAAAAGTGGGCCGGCACATTCCCCAGTTGCGAATTGGTCACATGGAAATAGTAACCGTCCTTTTTATTGTAGTCAATCTTGAGCGTACTGATGCCAGAGTTCTCTCTCTCCTTAGCCTCAATCTCAGCAATCCAACTGGTCCCTTCTCTGAGCACTCGGCGGTATTTATCCAAGGTCTCATCAAATCCCGTACGGATAATGCCGCCTTCCGTAATCACATGAGGAGCTTCAGGAGCAATCGCTGCGCTAATCAAACTCTCCAACTCAGGGATTCCATCCAATTGTTCGATAAGATAGGCCAGAGCAGGTTGCTCCATTGCCTCTAAAATCGCTCGAATCCGTGGCACACTGGATAAAGTGGTCGCCAACTGCAAGAGATCCTTGGGATTGGTCTTGCCAAAAGAAACCCGACTAGCCAAGCGTTCGATATCATAAACACCCTTGAGACTGTCTGTTAAATCACTGCGCTCAAAGAAGTGGTCAAGAAAGACCTGCACCACCTCTTGACGTTGGACGATTCGCTCCTTATCAATCAAAGGACGATGGATCCAAGAACGCAAGAGCCGCATTCCCATAGCCGTTTTGGTTTCATCCAAAAGCCAGAAAAGACTGCCTTGCTTCTTGCCTGAACGAGCATTCTCAACCAAATCCAGACTAGCCTTTGTCGCATAGTCCATCTGTAAGAAATCTTTGATTTCATAGCGGATAACTGGTTTGAGATGGTTCAATTCCCGCATCTGGGTCCGGTGAACATACTGGAGCAGCTTACTAGCTGCTGCTTGCTCCACAGATGCCAGTCGTGGATCCAGTAAATGAATATCCTCAAAGCCATCCTTCTCATAAGAAAGCACCAGATTCATCTGACGGCTGAGGATTTGTTCTTCTTCCTCAGACAAATCATAACCCAGCACCACTTCACGAGCCTTGAGGTTACGGATTTCCCCACAAACCAGCGTGAAATCCAATAAACCCGTCACATAAAGTCACCGGTCACCAGATCCATATATGCCAGACCAAATTGATTGCCATCACGATCTATGGCAACCAAGAAATTGTTCTGACTATCGGGCTTACTACTATCAACCACTGTACCGGGGGTGATGACCTGAACCACCTCTCGCTTGACAACCCCAACCGCTTGTTTGGGATCCTCCATCTGCTCAGCAATAGCCACCTTATAGCCCTGCTCAATCAAAACATCAATATACTGCTGGGCAGAATGATAGGGAACACCAGCCATGGGTATCGGATTTTCTGCATTTTTATTACGACTGGTCAGTGAAATCTCTAAAACCTGCGCCGCATTGACCGCATCTTCGTAAAACAGCTCATAAAAATCACCCATCCGAAAGAGCAAAAAAGCATCTGGATATTGCTTTTTAATATCCACATACTGCTGCATACCAGGTGATAGTTTTTCTGTCGTCATATTGGCTCTCTCCTTGTCAAAAATAAGGCTTGGGAACAAGTCCCAAAACCCTATTCATCCTTCATCAAATCTAGCAAACGCTCTTCCATGAGCTTGGCAACATGCTGGTCTCGACAAATAACCAGTAAGGTATTGGCACCAGCAACCGTCCCTAAAATCGCCTCGTCCTTATTTTCATCAACAATATTTGCTAAGACAGCTGCTTCTCCCAGCTTGGTATGAAGTACCAAAGTAAACTCTGCTCTCGCAATTCCTTCTAGATGATGCGACAAAAATTCTACCAAATCAATCTTTTCTGTTTCATTCGCTAGCACATAATATACCATACCATTTTTCTTAACCTTGATCAAGCCGATTTCGCGCAGATCGCGAGACAAGGTCGTTTGCGTCACAAAGACATTCCGAACTTCTAGGCGATCTTGGATATCCTTTTGTGTAGCTAGTTTTTCCTCAGTGATCATCTTTTTAATCAACTGGTGTCGTTCTTTTTTTCTCATATCAACCTCTTACATGAATATTTATAACCGATTTCGGGTTTATTTTTAGATATAATTATACCAAAAAAACTGAATAATTCAAAAAAATCTTTCTTCTTTCACTAAATTTATGATAAAATAGAATAAAAGTCCAAAAGGAGCCTACTTATGAGTACAAAAAAACTGATTGCTAGTGAATTGGCTAGCGTCATCGATAGCCTAGATCAAGAGGCTATTTTAAATTTACTAGAACAACCAAAAAACTCTGACATGGGAGATATCGCTTTTCCTGCTTTCTCACTTGCAAAAGTCGAACGCAAAGCCCCTCAAATGATTGCTGCTGAAATCGCTGAAAAAATCAACAGCCAAGCCTTTGAAAAAGTTGTTGCAACTGGCCCTTACGTCAACTTCTTCCTTGATAAAGCTGCCATTTCTGGAGCAGTTATCAAAGAGATCATCGAAAAAGGATCTGACTACGCTCAACAAACGGAAGGCAAAGAGCAAAATATCACGATTGACCTATCAAGTCCAAACATCGCAAAACCTTTCTCAGTAGGTCACTTACGTTCAACTGTTATCGGAGATGCTCTTTCTAATATCTTTAAGAAAATGGGCTACAACACTATTAAAATCAACCACCTTGGAGACTGGGGTAAACAGTTTGGTCTTCTCATGGTTGCTTATAAAAAATGGGGAAGTAAGGAAGCCGTAGAAGCTAATCCAATTGACGAATTGTTAAAATTGTACGTTCGCATCAATGCTGAAATCGAAAATGACCCAGCTCTTGATGATGAAGGACGTCTCTGGTTTAAAAAATTGGAAGATGGCGATCCAGAAGCGACTCAACTTTGGCAGTGGTTCCGTGACGAAAGTTTGGTTGAGTTCAACCGCATTTACAAACTGTTGAACGTTGAATTTGACAGCTTAAACGGGGAGGCCTTCTATAATGACAAGATGGACGAAGCCGTGCAAATCCTTGAAGAAAAAGGTTTGCTAGAAGAATCACGCGGAGCTAGCATTGTCAACCTCGATGATGTTGAACTTCCACCCGCTATGATTAAGAAATCTGACGGTGCAACTCTCTACATCACACGTGACATTGCAACAGCTATCTACCGTGCACGTACTTACAATTTTGTTAAAAATGTCTACGCAGTTGGTCAAGAGCAGTCTAACCACTTTAAACAGTTAAAAGCCGTCTTGAAAAAAATGGGATTTGACTGGAGCGATGATATGATTCACGTAGACTTCGGTTTGGTAACCAAGAATCGTCAAAAGCTCTCTACTCGTAAAGGAAATATCATCCTGCTCGAACCTACCCTTCAGGAAGCTATCAGCCGTGCCAAAGCACAAATCGAAGCGAAAAATCCTGACCTCGAAAACAAGGAACAGGTTGCCCAAGCTGTCGGAGTGGGAGCTGTTAAATTCTACGACCTCAAAACGGACCGCAGAAATGGTTACGACTTTGACCTCGAAGCTATGGTTTCCTTTGAAGGAGAAACTGGTCCATACATCCAATACGCTTACGCTCGTATTCAGTCTCTACTTAGAAAAGCAGACTTCCAACCAAATGCTCAAGCAAATTACAGTCTAAATGATGCTGAAAGCTGGGAAATTATCAAACTTCTCCAAGACTTTGCCCGTGTCATCAAACGCGCATCTGTTAACTATGATCCGTCGCTAATCGCTAAATACGCAATCAGCTTGGCTCAAGCTTTCAACAAATACTATGCCCACACTCGTATCCTGGATGAAAGTCCAGAGCGCGACAGTCGCCTAGCTCTCAGCTACGCAACAGCTGTTGTTCTCAAAGAAGCCCTTCGTTTGCTTGGAGTAGAAGCACCGGAGAAGATGTGATTCAGTACTAACAATTGGAACTAAAGTTCCTAATTGTTAGACGCTAGCCGCTTATATGCGAACTAGCTAACTGCTTCACTAGTCATGACCCCTAAATATAATCGATTTAGAGGCCATGACGTCGTAACTATGGTGATTTGGCTAGGCGCTTCACTAATTCACATAAATAAACAGCGATTTGTTTATGTCATAATAATAAAAAACTAGACCTTTCAAGTATATCATCGAATTATCTAGTCTCTTGTGCGGGATGCCTGCCATGCAATTCTAGTCACCTAATAGAAAAGCGAAATGTTTCTTTCGCTTTTCTTATGTCATCAACTTTTTTATCAAACCAGGAGAAATTTTATGAGCCAGTATGCTTATATCTTAGTTCTTATCAGTCTTGTCGTTCTTTTTCTCATCAATAAGTACGAAAAAGAAAAACTTCAACAACTCCTTCAGGAACAGCTTCTGAGGGACGAAGCTTTCAAAACAGACATACGCGAAAGGATCCAAACAACGGAAAATATCAATGATGTGATTGACTACATCAATAAAGGTTACCGTTTGGGACTCCTGCTTTCTAAGGAAATCACTGAGCAACTGAAATAAGGGAATCCGAGAAGCTTTTTTCTCGGATTTTTTACTCCCATCAATACCATTTCCTTGTGATAATCATATCTTTCATATGATTTTTCTGAAATTTTCTAAATTTTTCAAAAATTATCTTGCGTTTTTCATAAGTTTCTTGTAGAATAGTAGCTATCTATTCAGATTATTCTGAAAATTCAAAAATAGGAGTGTTTATTATGTCACAAGTTACGTTATCAAACCAGTCAACCTGGGCAAGCAAACTAAAGGCAATGGGGCCAGGAATCCTAATGGCTTCTGCAGCCGTTGGAGGTTCTCACATCGTTTCCTCTACTCAAGCTGGTGGTTCTTATGGTTGGTCACTACTCCTCTTAGTTATCTTGGCCAATGTTTTTAAATATCCATTTTTCCGTTTTGGTGCAGAGTATACTGCCGACACTGGCAAAACCTTGGTCGAAGGCTATGCCGAAAAAGGAAAACTCTATCTCTGGATTTTCTTTGTCCTCAATGTCTTCTCTGCTATGGTCAATACAGCCGGAGTCGCTATCCTGTGCTCAGCCATCATCGCTAGCGCCTTTCCAATGATTGGACTTAGCATCACTCAATGGTCCCTTATCCTTGTTGCAGTCATTTGGGCGATGCTACTCTTTGGGGGCTACAAACTATTGGACGGTATGGCAAAATGGATCATGTCTGCTTTGACCATTGCAACTGTTCTTGCAGTTATCATTGCAGCAATTAAGCATCCCGAATACAGCTCTGATTTTGTCGAAAAGACACCTTGGCAAATGGCGGCCCTCCCTTTTATCGTTTCCCTCCTAGGATGGATGCCTGCCCCTATTGAAATTTCAGCCATCAATTCACTCTGGTCTGCTGAAAAGAAAAAGACCGTTAACTTTAACACAGAAGACGCTCTGTTCGACTTTAACGTTGGTTACATTGGAACTGCTATTCTAGCTGTATTCTTTGTGGCACTAGGAGCACTCATTCAGTATCCTACAGGGCAAGCGGTTGAAGCTGCTTCAGCCAAATACATCTCGCAGTTTGTGGGCATGTATGCCTCTGTCCTTGGCGAATGGTCTCGATATTTGATTACCTTTATCGCCTTTCTCTGTATCTTTGGGACAGTAATTACTGTCATCGATGGCTATTCACGTGTCAATCAGGCCTCCCTTCAACTCTTGGCAAATCAAAAAGAGGATACTCGTAAATCTTTGAACCTCTGGATGACCATTACCGCTATCATTGGTATCGTCATCATCAAATTCTTTGCTGGACAAGTTTCAACCATGCTCCGCTTTGCCATGATCGGTTCTTTCCTGACAACACCATTCTTCGCTCTGTTGAACTATGTATTGGTGACACGTGAAAATAAAAATCTTCCTTCTTGGTTGAAACTCCTCGCCATTGCAGGATTGATTTTCCTCTTTGGATTTGCCATCTTCTTTATCTATGCACTTGCCATCGGAAAAGCAGGTTAATTCACAAAGCAGCACCCTCATCTGGGTGCTTTTTTCTGCATTCAAAAGGCAGTTGAGAAAATCCAACTGCCTACTTGAACGATTCTAACTTTCTGAATCCAATCCATATAAGTCCGCGATAATCGTTGCGACTTTTTTAATATCTCCCAGCATGCCACGCATTTCAAAGTCAGCCAATACAGGGAAACCAAAGCGCTGACTGTACTGCTTGGCTGTCAGACAGTATTGGTTATTAAAATTACGATTACCAGATCCCACTACCCCAAAACACTTACTAGCATTGTCTCCATAGGCGATAAAGTCGCCCACTGGAGTCGTAAGAATCTCAACATCGCCGTTATCAACACCATTTCCACCTTCCAGATAGGTCGGCAAGAAAGCGACATAGGGATGCTCCATTTCAAAGAATTCTTGGCCTTCCTTGACCAAATCCTTGATATGGATTTTTTGGACCTCAATTTCTTCGTACTGAGACAAGAGATAGTCCTTGAGTCGGGTTACAAAACTCTCTGTATTCCCACTCAGACTAATATACACTAGGGATATTTTTTTCATGTTGACCTCGATTTTTATGTTTACGATATAAAAAGAACTAACAAGATTGTAACTTGATAGTTCCCTTTTGTCAATACTTAGGCAGCTTCTTCTGCTTCAACTTCCTCAGCCAAATCTTTTTGTTGACGCCACATCTTGTAAAAGACAATGACAAGGAAGAGGACATTGATAACAACAAATAAAATCGTTGTTCCCTTTCCAAGGACTTCTGTTCCTAGTCGCAAAGTTTCATCACGGATAGCTTGTACAGCATCTTGCATACCCATATAAGTATAAATCGAACCAACAATGGCAAGCAAAACATAAGCAATGTAAGCATAATTTGCATATTGCAAATGATTACGAACCAAGAGCACAATACCTGCGACTACTAAAATCGCAGATAAAATAATCAAAACGATGTTAACAGTCGAATGCGATAATTCAGCTGTCTTATGTAGATAATTAATCGTATCCTCCAGCTGCTGAGCGCTAATGCCTTGTACTTGTGCTTGTGCTTGACTGGCACCTAGTGCTTCTTTACTAGGTACTGGACTTAGTATTCCAAACAAAGACATAGCTGAAATCAATGCTGATAGGACTAATAAAACCCAAAGATAAATAGGTTTCTTTTTCATAATTTTTCCTCCTTAAGGTATTTTGAACATTATAGCATTTTTTGCACGTAAATTCAAGCTTTATAGGGAAATTTCGACTTGTTTCCGATAAGCTTTTGGCGATTTTCCGCACAATTTACGGAATACCTTATAAAAATATCCGACATTACTATAACCAACAGCATAGCAAATATCTTCAATGCTATCACTGGTTGAGAGCAAGAGTTGCTGCGCTGCCTTAATTCGCTGTTTATTGAGCAATTCCGCAAAGGTTGAGTTGGTTTCCCTCTTGATCAGCTGACCGAGATAGACAGGATTGATAAAGAGATCCTTGCTAATATCCTTAAGTGAGAGTTCTTTCTGATAATCACGCCCAATCACCTCCAGAACGCTCACCACATTTCATTCATGCGGTACTGGCCAAAGAACTTGGTCAAGGTTTCTTTGATATAGGCAACCAATTCTTCAAAGGTGTTAATGGCATGGATGGCTTTGACAATCTCAGTCATATCATCCGCTTTTAGGTGTTCAAACAAATGAAAGACATCCATGACAAACTGGGTGAAGAGCTGCTTCGTGATGGCCACGCGCGGAGTATTCTCTAAGACAACCTTCTCCAGCAGGGTCAATTCTTCGATAATTTGATTGATATTTCCTTGGATAATCACGCGATAAATCGGCTCGTAATAAGCAAATAGACTCTCAGATTTTTCTAGATTGACAGAACCATAAAAGAGAGCTTTTTCAGCGTTGATCTTCCATTTTTCAAAGAACGGCTGGTAGGGTTCTTCAAATGGTGTCACGACGATTCCATCTAGTGGTTGATCAGAGATAAAAATCTGCCAGTCTTGACCTAAAACATAGTAAGGAATAGTGAAGGATCCTTGCTTTTCCTTGGAAAGACCTATCCACCAGTTGTCTTTACCTGACAGGTAGTTAGTAAATCCTGCCTCATCCAATTCTTGGCTGAGAGTTTGGCTTTGCTCCACCTTTTCCTGAAGCTGTCGCGCAATTTTTTCTAATAGATGACTCAACTCCACCTTATCCACTGGCTTCACCAGATAATCCACGACACTAAGATTCATGGCTTTTTTGACGTACTCAAACTCCTGATAACCTGACAGCAAGATATAATAGGTATCTGGAAGCAGCTCCTTCATTTCCTTAATCATCTCAAGCCCTGTCTTATCTGGCATATTGACATCGGAAATGACCACATCTACTGGATTTCTTAACGTAGTCCAAAGCATCATCTGCGTGACTAGCTGTTGCGACGACTTGCATATCCCATTTTTCAAAGGGGATTAATCGCTTGAGCCCCTCTGTCACCATATACTCGTCGTCTACTAATAAAACTTTATACATTTCCCTTCCTTTCTATTCATTTTGAATAGTAATACGGTAACGAACACCTTCTTGCTCAGCTGACTCTACACTGATTTGGTAGCGATCCCCAAAATAGAGGACAAAGCGTTCGTGTACATTCACTATTCCAATTGATTGTCGCTCTCCGCTATAGCTTGCCTCGTGCTCAAAACTTCTCTGAGTTAGTTTTTCTTGCAAGGCAGCTAATTTTTCGGCAGGCATTCCACGACCATTATCGACTACCAGGATCTCAACAAATCCCTCACCCTTCAAGACCTTGATGCTGATTACATTGTCTGTTCGACGGTGGTCAATACCGTGAGCAAAGTAGTTTTCTACCAATGGTTGGAGTGTAAACTTGGGAATCTTCATATTTTCTAATTCTGGCTCGATCTTAAAGCCATAGGCAACTGACTTTGGATAACGCACCATACAGAGATAGCTGTATTTGCGACAAAATTCTAATTCTTGTTTCAGCGTCGTTTCCCGCTCGTTGGAGATATTATTGCGTAGTAAACTGCTAAATTCATAGATAATATCCGCCAGTTCATCTTGGCTTTCCATGACGGCATACATGCGCAGAAACTCTAAGGTATTGTACATGAAGTGAGGATTGATTTGAGCTTGCAGGGCTCGCATATTGGCATCTTTTTGACTGAGCTCTAGCTGGTAAATATCGTGGATATTCTTTTCCAGTCGATCCAACATATCATTGGTGGTTTCTGCGATGAGGAGCAATTCCTGATCTTTTTCAGAAGTATCGATGCGAAGTCCCTCTTCTCCTTGAGCAATAACCTCGATAGAATCTACTAGGTCTACGACCTGCCTTTGGTAATTGGAGAAGGTCTGCCTCAAGGTCACATATAAAATAATGATAAAGAGAACACTTAGTCCAATAATGACAGCAGAGCTGGTCAAAGTGCCCTTAAGGACAAAATCCTTAGGAACTGCTGATTGGACTTGATAGCCATGTGATGTCAAACCAACAATCCAATTTTCCCGTTCAGCTACTACATTTTCCCCTATATGAAACAATTCAGTATCAAAAGGGGAAGTGATCGTCACGGCCACGGGAATCAGACCGCGAGTATTATCAATTGCTTGGTAAAGTACATCCTGCGATAAAGAAATGTAGATAACACCTAGAGACTGATCGGAGTTAGGATCAAGTACTGGTATGGCAAAACTATTGGCTGCTGGTTTGAAATCCTCAGCAAGAACTTTCTCCCCGCTACGTTTCTCTCTAGTAGAAACGAAGACTTCCTTGTAGTCTTGCAAAACAATTGCAACACCTGTCACAAAGTCATTTCTTACATACAAATCATCAATCTTTTCATACAAGGATACTGAGACATAGGGAGACGCTTTACGTTGCAACAGCCAGTAAAAATAATCCGATGTACTCAGACTAAAATACTTGTAGATCCCTTCAATCCGTGCTCGATTTTCAACCAGTTCCTGTGCTAGCTGAGTCGACTCTCTGTGGTAATATTCAATCTCACTCACTGTCCGAGTCGTCACACGTTGAGCTACTCGTTGAGCTTCTTTTTCACGAGAACTCCAGTCAGCATAGGAGAGCATGACCGCAAAGCTTGCAATGATGACAATCATCACCAAGGTATAGATGCGCAAGAGCGAGTGGAGCCAGAACGGCTTCATTTTATTTTGTCGCCAATTTTTCATGGATACTTTCATATACGGGTTCCAACATATCACTGATAAAGAAATGCCACACACCAATTCCTACGAAAAAGAGGAGGGCAGGCATATAGTAACCAATTCCTACAAGCATGACCGTACCAAATAAAACCTTGGCAATTGCCGGTAAATTCATAAAAATCCCGATAAGAGCGAGTTTTACAGTATTTCGATAAGAGAGCTCATAGTGAACTTGGAGTTTCAATGAAACGGTATAAGCCAAAAAAACAAAGGCAACAACAAGGATATTGAGAAAGGTTGCCAAGAGATGGAAGATAGTCTGATGGGGCAATTGAACCAAAAGGTACAAACCATAGACTAAGACTAAATCTACAAGTACAAAACTATAGAAAGCTAGGTTACTCTTGACAAAGTTACTCTTATACAATTCCCAAGCTTCTTTCAAACTATAAGCCCGATAAGTATAACCGTTCTCCGCATATAAACTCATAAGAGTTGCACTAGCTGGTGCCAAACCAAAGACTACACCTCCTGCTAGTGTCAATAACCAGAAAAAAGCCGTCGCAATCATTCCTAAAAAGAAACGATTAAAGACGAATTCTAGAAACTTTCCCATAATATCCTCCTTAAAACAACTATGTGACTATTATATCATATTTCAAACGTTTTCAAAAACATAGAGCACCCATTTACAATCCTCTAAAAGCGTGATACAATTGATTTTGACAGTTTTATATAAGGAGATTCTCATGAAGAAAAATATCTTAACTACCCTCTTAGCCGTCGTTCTCTACTTCCTCTGTCTAGGAATTGGAGTAGTACTTGGACACTTGGTAGACTCAACGGGCAATATGTTCTACGCGCCTGCCTTTTCTGCCCTTGTTGGAGGGAGCGTCTACATGTTTCTTCTGGTAAAAGTTCCTCGTTTTGGAGCGATTACCACTCTCGGACTCTTTATGGCTCTCTTCTTTCTAGCTAGTAAACACGGTGCTGGCGCTTTTCTACCAGGACTCGCCTGTGGTCTTGCAGCAGATGCTATCGCTCGCCTCGGCAACTATAAAGATCGAATCAAAAACACCCTCTCCTTCCTCGTCTTTGCTTTTAGCACAAGTGGTCCTATCTTCCTCATGTGGATCAGTCCCAAAGCTTATGAAGCAACTCTACTCGCTCGTGGAAAATCCCAAGAATACATTGACCGTATCATGGTCGCTCCAGAGTTAGACAAAATCCTTCTCTTTGTCGCAAGTATTCTCCTTGGTGCCTTGATTGGTGCCTTGATTGGGCAGTTTCTAAGTCAAAAAATAGCCGATAAAATGTAAGGTAAAAGCCCTGAAGACTAGTAACACCTAGCTCCAGGGCCTTTTTGTATACAATCTTAAAATTCACTGTAGATAAATTCTTGAATATTCGAAAAATCGGTCACAAAACAGTAAATCACGATACTTAAGATAACCGTATAGAAAAATAGTGTCCACAAGATTAAACGATGTGTGTTAGTTAGCTTGGTTTGCAAATTTGTAAAGTTCTTTTTCAACTTCCATCCATCCTTTCACTCCAACGTGCATCACGTCAAATAAAAAGTAATCATCATACTCTCTGTTTCCATAGTTTAGCACCGTTGCACCATGGCTTTTTGCGACATCTTCTATTTTTTTATAAGTTTTTTCCCGCATCTCTCTTGAGACACCTGTGTAGTCGTTCCATTTCCCGTTTACTGGGAAAATGATGACCTCAACTTCGATTCCCAATTCTTTAGCAACTGTCAAGAAAAGTTCCATATCTGAATACTCCAGTGACTCTAAGTAGCTCAAATCTTTGTTAGAATCTTTCAGCGATGCATAGCGATCTTTCAAGTAAGTATTGTAGTAGTTATTATCCACCGCATAGTCATTGTTGTCTGTTTTCTTTTTGACCTCTTCCACAAACTGATCCGTCATCTTCTGCCAATCATAGTCTGGGGTTTTGTCTCCTAGCGAAGGATAATCTGATTTGGCATGTTTTTGATAAAAAGTCTGTTTGAGCTTAAAGGAATAAATCGCCTTATCTAACTCTAATAGTTTTTTATCAACAATAGTTCCTTTTCCATCTATGAAATAACTTTTATATTTTTTGTAGATGTCATTTTGTTGCTTGTTCCCCTTGGTAATCTCGATAATGCGATTGATTATTTTTTCTTTCGTTTCCTTACTAATCTTGTCATTATCTAGCATATGGAAAATATGTTCCTGAGAAGCCTTGTTCAAAAAGGCATCTTGATGGGTCCCATCCTTTTCAAACCACTGAACAGACTCGACAATGGCCACTTTTCGCTTGGTCATAGATCCTTCAATAGAGCCCAAGGTCGTAGCCTGAATGATGTTTTGAGAATAACTGGTCCCAATCTGCATGATATTAAAATCGTTGTAGTTAAAAATTTTATTTGGATGATAGTCTTCATTTATCGTCGCAACCAACTCTGAAGAACCCATTAGAACCAGTGTATTGGGGGTGATATTGCTTGTTAAAATATCTCTACTTTTATACTTTTCATACGAGGTGCTATAACGAATACTGTTATCCTTGACTTTATAATAATCATCAATCTTCTTGACATAGGTCACATTTAAAAGGGCAAGCGTCGCAATTACGAGCACAAGCGATAGTAAAAATGCTTTTAATTTAATCATCTCGTTTTATTCTATCCCTTCGATCTAGCCGATTTCTTTTCAATCTCTTATCTCTTTAAAATTGTCAGTAAGATTTTATAGGGTTCACCTGAAAAGATAAAGAAACCAATCATAACCAAATTCATGGTCACAAACCAACTTAATAGCTTATACCAGTTTTTGTTTTTATTTTTCTTATAAAAATTGCTTTTCTTTTGATACACTTCAAATCCAGCCATCAAGACACCATGGTAAAAACCATAGACAATGTAACTAACACTAAGACCATGCCAAAAACCCATGACCAACATATTGACCATATAGGCATAGGTTGCATTGTGTAGCCTATTTTTAAACCATTTTTTCCTGATAACCTGCATCAATACTCTTGAAAATACAAAATCTCTCAACCAGGTTGACAAGGTGATATGCCATCTAGTCCAGAAATCCTTGATATCGACACTCAAGAAAGGTTTGTTAAAGTTCATCGGTGTCTGAATACCTAGAATGTTACTACTTCCAACAGCCATTAGACTATAGCCTGCAAGTCAAAGAACAGATACAAGGTATAGAGATACATATACTTGATTGAGTAGACGACTGTGCCAGTATTATTTAGAGTGAGTAACATCTGGTAAACATAGGTTGATAAAACAACCTTGTAAAGAAGGCCTAGAACGATACGATATACACCGTCCCCTGCTAACTCTAGATACTCTTTTCGAGGCATGACCTCGTTTATCTCTTTTAAAAATCTCCTACTCCGATCAATCGGACCAGCACTAACTGTTGGGAAAAAGAGCAAAAACTGTAAGTAGTCTTTTACACTGATTTTTTCTTTGATCAAGCCATCCGATATTTCTAGCATGATCTGAATGGTCTTAAAGGACATATAAGAAATTCCAATAAAGGCCAACAAATGCAGAGAAGTCAAGGCAAAGACCTTATTGATTACTAAAGGAAGAATGGAGAGGAAAACCAGTGATTTCAGCCTCTTTGCTTCTATCCTCTGTGCTAGAAAAACCAGAAAATATTGATAAACAACAAAGGCAAGCAAATAGACCATCATCGCTCGGCTCTTGCCATAAATAGCTCCTGCAAATAAGAGGGAGAGCACCAAAATATAGTAGTCCTTACGTTTTTCAAAAAAGTTTACTACAAAACCAATTAATAAAACTACAAACAAGAGAAGGAAGAAATCATTCCCCTCAAAATAATTCATATCAACCGAACTCCTTTTTCATTTTCTCATCTCGCTTCAAGGTTTATCTTTCTAGTTTTTTCCTACCCTATCACTAGAGAGAATTAGCTTTATCTATTATACCATAATTTAAAAACTTTAAATGCCCCTGTTGGCAGCTTCCTAGAACAAAAAAGAGCCCTTCGGCTCTTTTTATTTATGACTTAATTTCTTAGTCAAGAAATCTCCCAAGAACTGGATCGTAAAGATAATCAAGATGATAATGATGGTTGCTAGAACTGTCACATCGTGATTGAAACGGTTAAAGCCATAAGCGATGGCTACGTTACCAATACCACCAGCTCCGACCGCACCAGCCATAGCTGTTTCACCGACTAGTGAAATCAAGGTCACAGTCGTCACACGAATCAAATCTGGAAGACCTTCCGATAGATAAACCCCCACGATATCCCAGAAAGTCGCTCCACTAGCCTGCGCCGCTTCAATGACACCGCCATCTAGCTCAGCCAAGACGACCTGCACCTGACGGGCAAAGAAGGCAAAGACTGCAAAAGAAAGTGGCACAAGAGCTGCATTTGGACCAATACTAGTCTTCACAATCAAGTGAGAAAGTGGTGACAAGATAGCCAAAAGGATGATAAAGGGAACCGCACGGAAAATAGAGGTAATCTTGTCTAAAATCCAGAAAACGACCTTGTTCTCCAAGACACCGCCTGGCGCTGTCAAGACGAGGAAGAGACCTGCCACCAGCCCCAAGAACCCTCCGATGATGAAGGAAAGAACTGTCATATAAAGAGTTAGGTAGATGGCTGTTCCCCAGCCTGCTTGACCAGCCCAGCCCATTTTATAGACATTTGGTAAGTAAGTTTGAATAAACTCTGTCATTTTACTGTCCTCCCTTCAATACTTTTAACTGTACGCCAGCTTGGCGGATAGCTTCTTGAGCACCTGCTAGCGCTGCTTTTTCTCCTGACAAGACCACAACCAATTCTCCAACGGGAGTGCCATCGAGAATTTCGATATTTCCATAAAGGATATTAGCTGTTACTTGGTAATGCTTGTACAATTCATTCAAAGTGGCTCGTCTGTCGAAGCCCCTGCATACTTGAGCTGTACTAAGATACTGTTCTCAGATAAGTGCTCTACGATTTCTTGCTTCTCAATCTTGACCATGGCTTCATCAATACCTGTTGCTGTTGAGATAAAGTCCTGGGTCAAAGGTTGTTTAGGATCTGAGAAGATTTCAAGGACACTGCCTTCTTCAATCAAACGGCCATCCTGCATGACCGCCACACGGTTGGCAATGTCTTTGACAATCTGCATTTCATGCGTAATCAAAACAACAGTCAAGCCTAATTTTTGGTTCAAATCTTGCAACAAGGCCAGAATTTGCTTGGTTGTCTTAGGGTCAAGTGCAGAGGTTGACTCATCTGAAATCAAGATTTTTGGATCATTGGCCAAGGCACGCGCAATGGCCACACGCTGTTTTTGCCCTCCAGATAGCTGAGAAGGGTAGTTTTCAGCACGGTCCGCCAAGCCAACCAAGTCCAACAACTTAGCAACTTTTGCCTTCTTTTCTTCCTTGCTGAGTCCAGAGTGTTTGAGGGCAAAGGCTACATTTTCCTCTGCTGTCTTTTGACTCATCAGGTTAAAGTGCTGGAAAATCATCCCGATATCTTGACGCTTACGACGCAACTGCTCTGCAGTCAAGGTCACCTTGCCGTCAAAAATGACGTCGTTATCAATGGTAATTTTCCCTGCAGATGGTTTTTGCAAGAGGTTAATCACCCGTACAAGGGTTGATTTCCCTGCTCCAGAATATCCAACGATTCCGTAGATATCCCCTTCTTGGATGTGAATGGTCACATCCTTAACCGCTGTGATGGTTCTCTTCTTCTGGTGAAAAGTCACATCGATCTGATCTAACTTGATAATATCTCTACTCATAGCTTCTAATCAGCTCCTCTACTAATTCAATATGGGTGTAGTAATCGGCGATTCGCACGTTTTCATCTCCACCGTGGTCTCGGCTATTGGCATTCCCTAGACCGAAGGCCACCATTGGTACCTCTAGGGCATCAAAGACTGTATGCATCGGTCCTGTTCCCGCTGTTGTTGGCAAGACTGATACGCCCTGTGGATAGAATTTCTTGGCCAACTCGATCACGTTGAGAATGGCTGGCGCGCTCATATCGCTTCGATAGCTCATCTCTCCCAAGGTATAGTATAATTCTACCTTATCAAAGCCATTTTTGTCTAGCTGTTTCCGAATTTTTTCCAGAACAGTATGCGGTTCTAGGCCAGGAACCAAACGAACCTCTAGCTTGGCACTGGCTTCTGCTGGCAAAATCGTTTTAACCCCTTGCCCTTGATAACCTGACTGAATCCCTTCGATATTAAGGGCTGGCTCGAAAAAGAAACGTTTTAGAAAGGCAGCACGATCCTCTTGTAAGAGAGGCAATTCCAAGCCATAAATACGACTAATTTCCTCAGTATTGCGTTGGGCATAGGTATCTACCAGGGCTAGTTCTCGTTCATTTGGCTCTTGAACATCCTCGTACAAGCCTTCTACTAAGATACGTCCATCTGCTGCACGTAGGCTACTTAAGGCCTGGATAAGGTACCATGGTGCTGACTCCACGACACCACCATAACTCGAGTGGATATCCACATCAGCACTTTTCACATTAGCATCAAAGGTTACAATTCCCTTATTACCACCCGAAATTTCTAGCTGTTCCAAGGCGTTCTTGGTACCTTGTTCCCAGACTAGCAAGTCCGCCCCACGAAGTTTGTCTGCGTGTTTCTCTAAATACTTATCTAAATCCATAGAAGCAGACTCCTCTGCCCCTTCCATGATAAAGCTGATATTGACAGGCAGGTCATCATGGTGTTGCATATACTTTCTCAGAGCACTCAACCGAGCTGTGATATGACCCTTGTCGTCGTCAACTCCACGCCCATACATGAAGCCATTTCGCACCGAAAGAGTAAAAGGATCCTCTGTCCACACCTGATCCCCATCCGCTGGCACAGTGTCATAGTGATTATAGAAGATCAAAGTCTTAGCATCTGGACGCGAACTCTTGAAATGCGCCATGACAAAAGGCGCCGTGTGGCTCTCATCAATCTCCACTTCAGCTCCTACACGCTTGAAAATCTCACCCAGATAGTTTGCGACTTCTTTGAGTCCAACCTGCTGGGCAAAGACTGATTTCTTGGAAATCAAGGTACGCAAAACCTCAAAATAATGCTGGGCTACATGATCCTTTTCAAATTTCTCAATCTGTTCTTGTTCACTAGGAAAAACCATATTCTCTCTACCTTTCTATGAACGTATAGTCTTCTTTACAATCCATGCTCTAGACAAAAGTAAGAGGTGGAAACTCTCTCCCACCTCCCTGTGTCTTATTACCAAACTGGTTGGTCCAAACCGTCTGATGTTTCTTCGATAACCTTTTTCACTTCATCAGTGTGGTAAGCTGCGATAATTTTCTTGATGGCATCCGCTTTAGGTGATGATTCCCAATCTTTTTTCGCAACGATGATGTTGTACCATTGTTTTGAGTTTTCATCAGCTTGTTCTTTGAAGAGTGCTTTCTTGTAGTCCAATTTTGCTTCTGTAACGAAGGTATTGTTTACAACGGCAGCATCAACTGATGACAATGAACGAGCTGTTTGGCTAGCGTCCAATTCAGTAATCTTCAAGTTCTTTGGATTTTCTTTGATGTTTGCGATAGTAGCAAGTTCAGTTCCTGAAACATCCAATTTGATCAAACCAGCTGATTGAAGCAAGTAAAGTGCGCGACTTTCGTTTGTTGCATCGTTTGGTACGGCGATTTCACCCTTATCTGGGATTTCTTCTACTTTAGTGTACTTGTTTTCTTCCCCATTTTTACCTGAGTAAAGGCGGATTGGTGAGATGTACGTATCTGCAATCGCTACAAGGTCTTTCCCATTTTCCTTGTTCCAGTTGTTCAAGAAGTTGTAATGTTGGAAGGCGTTCAAGTCTACTTCGCCATCAGCAGTTGCCTTGTTTGGTTGAGAGTAGTCAGTGAACTCTGTGAATTCCAATTTAATACCATCTTTTTTAACCAATTCTTGGATTTTATCCCAACGTTTTTCTTCAGAACCACTGCGGTTAACTGTTGCGATTTTAACAACTGTTTCGTTGTCTGCTTTCTTTTCTGAATTTCCGCAAGCTGCAAGAGCCAAACCTGCGACTGTAGCAAGAGCTGCTACACCGAGCCATTTTTTGATTTTCATGATTCTATCTCCTTTAAAAATAATACTGTAATAGTATCTCATACTTTATTTGATTTCGCAAATTGTTATTAGATAGGCAGACACATAGTTTAAAACTATATGTCTAAAAATTAGAAAATCATCCGCCTTTCTCAGACTGAATGATTTCATAAGACTATTTAATGTCAGCTTCTGCTGGAAGGTAAGTGTCTCCGAAGAATTGTTTAGACAATTTTTCAAGAGTTCCATCTTTGTAGAGTTCTTGGATACGTTTGTCAACAAATGATTTCAACTCATCTTGACCTTTTGCAAGAAGTGGGTAAACGTAAGGTTGTTGGTCGCTTGGAAGTTCGATGACTTTCAAGTTATCCAAACCTTGGTTCTTGATAACTGTCTCTACACCGATTTTGTCAAAAATCTTGTAGTCAAATTGTCCGTCACTCAAACGAGTCAGGATTTGTTGAAAGTCAGCTTTTGTATAGTTAAGAACAGTTGGGTTATCTGTGTGTTGTTTGTTGTATTCTTCCAACTGTTTAGCTGTTGTTGTTCCTTGCACGATTTCAGTAGATTTTCCACCGATATCATCAAGCGATTTGATGCTGTTATCATCTTTCTTAACTACGAGAACGTTAGGGTTTTGGGCAATTGGTGCTGCATAGAGGTATTTATCCGCACGTTCCTTAGTATAGCTAAGATTGTTAACAGCCATATTGTAGCGTTCAGCATCAAGTCCCGCAAAAACACCTGACCACTCTGTCTTTTCAAACTTAACATCGTACTTGTCAGAGTCTTTAAAGATAGCACGGACTACTTCAATCTCGTAACCAGTCAATTCACCATTTTCTTCATAGATAAATGGTTTTGGTGATCCGTTAGTTGCAACGATAATTTCTTTTTTACCAGATGTTGCTTCACCAGATGCAGCATCTTTCTTCTCACCACCTGAGCAAGCTGCTAGTACACCTGCGGCAACAAGTCCTAGAGCAGCAAGAGATGAATATTTGACGATTTTTTTCATGTCATTTCCTCCAAAATAGAGTACTGTACTATCTTAACAGAAAATTATTTTTTTCGCCATTATATGATACCTATCTCGGTGATAGGTTTTTCTTATGGCCGATTAAAATACCAGACGCAAGACTGCAATCAAGACTACTCCAAAAAGAACTGTGCCAACTAGATTGCGGTAGCGAAAGGCTACCCAAGCCGTTGGAAAGACTGCTAAAAAGTCCAGCCATTTGATTTGAGGAAGGCTCCCAACCTTGCCTGTCACCACGCTTGAAAGGATCAAGGCAAAGATAATAGAAACAGGCAAAAACTTCAAAAATCGCTCTACGATAGCTGGCAACCCCTTGTACTTAACCAAGATGAAAGGAATCATACGAGGAATCCAAGTTACCAATCCAGAAAAGACGATTGCCATTAAAATATACTTACTGACCATCTAAGACCACCCCCATGGTACAACCTAGCAAGGTCGCAAACAGAACAGCTAGCGACTGAGACACTACTGTCAAGAGCAAAAAGAAAGATACCGCAACAACAGCTAGAATCATCAGCAGATTGCGGACAGGGACCCGTCTTTGCATAATCTGAAATTGCGAGGTAAAAATCCCGATAAACATCCCAACAAGGGCAAAGTCTAATCCAAAGACCTCAGGATTTGGAAGAAGCCCACCTAAAGCTGTCCCCGCCACTGTCCCCACAAACCAGGCTACATAACTATTGAGATTGTTCCCGTGCATCCACATGGGATGGACCTTGTCTGTATGGGCTAATTCTCCCATCAAAACTCCGTAAGTCTCATCTGTCAAGAGACTGGACATGCCTATGTTTTGCCAGAGACTAGTATGACGGAAATAGGTCGACGCATGCAAGCTTAGCAAAAAGAGGCGCAAGTTGATCAAGAAGACCGTCATAGCAATTGCTGCCACAGGCGCTTGGACCGCAATCAGTGCCAACATGGCAAACTGGGCGCTCCCAGCATAAACAAAGAGGCTCATCAAGCCCATCTCAACAGGTGTCACATAGGGCGCACCGATAATCCCACAAGCCAGGCCAATGCTGACATAGCCAAGGGCAGTCGGCATGGCCGCCTGTGCACCTTCCCAAAATCCTTTTTCTTTCATCTCTCTCCTCTTATTCTCTTCGTTTGAGGCTGTTCAAGGTCACAGCCACAGCAAGGAATATTATAACACATTCAAAGAAGAGAAAAAAGTTTAGAGTTTGAAACTAGTAGCTAGCAAAAAATGCTGAAATCCCCTGAGTGTTATTAATGCATCCTAAACTGATCCACCCGAATAGTATACTTTTTATCTTCAATTTCTTTAGCATCTTCATCTTCTGTCGGATAAACATCGATCCAAAATTCTCTCCTTTGTCCTTTCAACTTGACTTTATAGCGATAGCCGTCATCGTATAGTCCTACCGTCTCGGTAGTTACAGATTGAACATTCGGAAGAGCTTCAATTTCTTTTTTTATAGTCTGGGATAGATTATTGAGCACTACTTGTTGCTCCACCTTTGAAGTTACAGGAATATGAACTGTCGCTTTTTCCAAGCGATGTGATTTTGAAAATGTGAATCTTGCTCGACCTGTATAACCATTCAAAGTAATATTTTCGTAATCATAGAAAAGGCGTCCCGTTTTATAGAAATAGGGGTCTTCTGCACGCCAGCTATCTCGATAACCCATTTCTGTTTCTTCCACCACTTCGCTAGCCTCTCCAAACACTTCTTCAAAGGATTTAAGGGACATATTGAATGAAAGTGTTTCAAACAAGACCAGTTGTGTCTTTTTAAAATTCTGGCAAGCTGTTAGCAACATGAGTAAAGCTCCAAGAGCAAGCAAACTACTGATTATTTTTGTAAATTTCATATTTCTACTATACAAAAAAACTCTAGGATTGACAAACTTTGATAGAGTTGGATTCCGTGATTGGATTTTAAAAATGCTTCTTTTGTTTTAAATTGATCAAGAGTCAGTAACAATCCGTCATAATAAGAAAAAGACTGGGAAGCCAGCCTTATCGTATGAACAAAAATTAAATCAAAGTTCCCTACTAAATGCTCTCACGAATATTCAAGAGCATGACAAATGCGGTTAGGAGTAATAGCAATAGAATAAAGCTGACCGCTAGGGTCCCAAAACTTGTAGCAATCGTTACGAAAACGATTGTGAATAGACTTGGTAAAACAACCGTAATAGCACCAATAGAAGATTGAACCGCTCCCATTGACTCCTCAGGTATTTGTTTAAAGACGAGTTCTTGCAATCTAGGAGAGAGTATACCTGCGATGAAGGCATCCAAGGAACTGAAAAGCAGAATCAAGCCAAAATGAACTGTGGCAAATCCTACTAGAAGGAGTAACTGGATGACGACTGAGGCATACAGAGCTGTTTTTATAGAAATCGTATTTTTCAGATAGCCACTCACAAGACTTCCGACAATAAGTGCTAACAACTCTAGTGTTGATAACAAAGCGAGCGATTGACCAGTTTGTAAATTCAAAAACGGTTGGTTTCTTAAAAAAAGAGTTGAAATAGGAACAGTGACATTGATCACAGCTTGGCTGATAGAGACGATAAACAAAATGAAGATCACTCTATCCATATTCCAGATCAATTTCGATGATTGGAACAAATGCTGGCAAAACGATTTTATAGAAAGACCTTCTTGATAGCTAATTGTTTTTTCAACTTTCAAAAGATCATTTTTTATGAGAAGAATACCTACAAATGCTGTCAGAAACGTCAGAGCGTTTAGCAAGGAAATGAACTGAATGGAAAGAATTCCTAGTAAAATCCCTCCTAGAATGTTACTGATTGTCCGAACTAAACTAACTGTTGATTGTTTAAAGCCAATGGCTTCTGTCAGATGTTCTTTCCCAATGATTCTTATAAAAATAGGAGTTAGCATGGCTCCTGAAAAGTAACTCAATGTATCCGACAAGAGGTTCATTAAACAAATAAAGAATACGAGACATAAGGAAAAGGACTGCCCTGAAAGCGAAAGTGCCACTATAGAATAAAGTACAAATTTGACAAAACTAATAACCGTATACTTTAGAACACGATAATGTTGAAAGTCAGCCAAAACTCCCATAAAGATTTGCAGAACTTGAGGAACAGTCTCTGAAATCGTAATGAGTAAAATCGCCAAGGGGGCAAACGAAGCGTCTGCCACATAATTCAAAAAAGCAAGATAAAAAATCGTATCCCCAACCGTTGAAATCCACTGGTTGATGGTTAATTGCCTAAAATCTCTATTTTGAATAAATACTTTCATCGCAACTCCTTTTTGAATTCAAATGGGAACTTTTCCCCAAGAATAGACCAATAAATCCCTAGATTTCCGATACCAAAATCAAATAATGTATCTGAACTTTCTTCACATTCAAATACCAAAATACCATTTTTATCTCTTTTGGATCTACTTAATAAAATCTCAATTACATTCTCACGTAAATTTAAATTATCCTGATAGTTTAGAGTTTGCAACAAACTGGATAAACCATGACAATAACAACTTGACTGAATAAGATTGAATTTGAAAGCAAGTTGTTGAAATCTTGAAATTATTTTTGAATATCTTTTATCATATAATAATTCAAAATAAAGTAAGATTCCTGAAGTTCCTTCGCACCACGATAGTTCTAAATTTGTAGGAGTTGCATTTAGTCTACTATATTCATTTTCTAACAGATTTTCTAACAGATTATTAAATATATTAATACTATTTTCGTAAGCTACCTTAAATTCAAATTCCGAATTATAAATTGAAATTACGTATGCAATCCCAGCTAAACCATGTGCAAAATTACATTCTTTTTAAACTATTAACATTTTTGTATCTCTTCTACAAAAATATAAATATAACTCCTCTATTTTTTTCTCTAATAAATTTCATACTATCGACATCATTGAAATTTATACAGTATTTCATAATACTCAATAAAAACACCTGACTTTCCTAAAGCAAAGTCAAATACTTCAACTTTCTGATAATTACTTATCAAGTCTTTATAAATTTCTCTAGTTTTTATCTATAATCAATTCTCTACTTGGATTGTTGCTGGCAAAATTTTTTTATAGAACTCTAATAATGCCCAAAAGATATCCAGAAGAACCAAATAAAATTGAATAACCATTTAAATACACATTTCCTTTTATTTTGATTTCCTTCAGAGATAAGCCACTCGATAATTCTACCATTGTCAGAAATGTCTCTCATGTGTGATAAATAAAACAAATATCCTGATAAGCCATGTTGAAACGATACTGGACTAACAAATTCTCCAAATTCATTTGAATTTAATATCCTACTTTCTCTATTCATATTTAATGAAAGAAGATAGTTAATAAGTGTCTCATTTTCAATTTGAAAATCGAATGAGGAATTAACTCTCTTTGAATGAAATTCTATATTTTTATCTTCAAAATCGTTTATATACTTCATCTTCTCGAATCGGTCTAACTTCTCTTGTTCACTTAAATTCAATAAATACATCAACCAGTTAAATTGCGATTTAGTTATGTTCCCAATTTCTTTCTCCATATACATACAAGACTTGATTTATCTAAAGCAGTTATATTTAATAAGACGTCCTCTCCTTCAAATATTAAAACATGCTCGCGCATAATCGCCAAACTCAACATTGCAAGTGCAAAATAATCCTGTTGAATGGTACAAATTTTTGAGGAACAATCAGTATTTATCATGAATTTTGTAGCAGCTCTTCTAACAGTATTATTTTTGTTTGTAAAATTTTCTAGGTCTATTAACCTAACACGACCAAAATCATCCAATATAAAGTTTGTTGGAGAAATATCCACTGCTAAATATCCTTCAGCATGAATGTCATTAATAATATCAATTATATTATTAATAATTACATTTTTTTCGATATCAATATTTTTTAAATCAAAAAAATTATATCCTGGTATAAACTTTTGCACTACGAAGTAATCTTCATTGACATAAAACTCTTCAATTAATTCTGTCGTATAGGACTTGTCCTGAAATACTTTCAAATTTGTTGCTTCATTCTTTAATTCATCAATTGCAGAGAAACCATCATCCCAACTATAAACATATGGTCGTGCATGTTTTATTATCACTTTCTGATTACTATTTTTTACTACAGCTCTGTAAACATTTCCTCTATTGGATTTTTTCAGAATACACTCGATATTATAGTGATTTAAAGGGTGATTCTCTGGAATTCCCGGGGAGGGTTTAAATAATTTATTTTTTTCCACATCAGTAAATAAATCCTTAACCCCTTCTGGCAAATACGGATAATTTAATCTCAGATCCTCTACTAATTCTCCTCTACTATTTTTCATCATGTAGACAATTTTATTTTCAGAAAAATTGTAGTTTTTAATTGCTTTAAACGCCCCATATCTATAATGTATTGGAGAATGTTCACCACATTGAAAATCTGATAAAATCCTTGGAGCTTTATAGTTTTCTAACTTTTCTTTTAGATTTAATATTATTCGTTTGGCCTGCTTCCTACTAGACGGATATATAGTGATAAACTTATTTGCAGTAGGAGAAACTTCCCTCGGAGAATTCAATTTTTTTAACTCATCCAAACAATCTAGAACTTTGTAGTTACATCTTTCCTTCTCCAGCTCTTGTACAACAATATAAAAAATATTACAAGCGTCTTTTAGTTGACTGCTTACATGAAGTTTCCATCCCTGTGTAAGTTTATTGTTACTATACTTCACAAATAACCACCCATTTTTATGGTAAGTGTCAACTTGTATTTTATTCAGCATTGTTTGTAATCTATCCATAAATATAATAAATACATTATCTCTAAAATGAAATTAAGGATAGTTAATTAGTAATCAACTATCCTTAATTTTAACCAGTTATTCTTAAAGAGCAGTAAATGAGCAAGTCCACTTACAAACTTCACGTGATACAGTAATTACTGGCTCTTCAGGTAACAATTCAAGTTCCATTAGATTATGCATTTCTTTTCTCCTTTAATTATTTTTCTTTGTAAACCACTCCTGCGACCTAGGATTTGCTTCAAATGATTTACAAGGATAGTATAACACGGAAATTGGCTTATTTTAGAAAATCGCATATTTGATATTTTTTCTTATAGAAATTTCAAATTTGCGATTTTGGTGAATTTGATTACTTCCCTGGTATAATAAAGTTACTACTAATGAGGAGTGGAGAAATATGAAGAAACAAATTTTAACATTATTGACAATCGTTGCTGAGATTATTATTATTTTGCCATTTCTAACTAATCGATAAGCTCTTTATATTGCTGTAAACGTAATTCAAAAAGGGCTGTTAATTGTGGGTTTCTAATATTTGCAGAGATTGGATAAAGTGTTCAATCTCTTTTTGATTACTTCCCTTAGTTTGAAGGAAAATGCTCATCTTCTTTAAAAACTGCCACAATAATTTCTCAAAAACATCGTATGGACGGAGCATACTCTCCAGCTCGGCTTCAAAGGTTGGGATATAAGAAAAAAGTTTGCGCTCCATGAGCTCTGAGATGATATTTAACAGCCCTTGTTTCATATACAATCGATTGTGTACTAACTCTTTAAATTCCTTGGATTTTTCAAGTAAAGAGGTTGATAAAAAGATTAGATCTTGGTTGCTCAAGAAGGGCATGGTGTTGCAAAAAAGATAGAGTTCAAACCAGGTCCAAGACTCGATAGCATAGAGGTAGCTAGTCAAAAACTCACTATCCTCTTCTTCTAGCGGATAGTTTTTATCCAAGGAATGGATAGCATCTTTGATCACAATAGCATTCAAACGACGATAGGTCTGCGCCATCTGTTCTTGCTCGATTTCCTCTAATAGTTTCTCTAAGCCAGCTATATCTTGATGGGTAAAACGATTTACAATCTTTCGACCGATTCGCATATGTGGGGATTCCTGGTAATTATTAAGCTTGTGTCCAAACTCGTCGAAGGTCACATTTATCCCTTGGATAGCTAGGATCAGTTTATCCGCAGACAACATGGACTGCCCTAGTTCAAACTTGGATAACTGAGATGCTGTCAGTCCATCACAAGCTACATCTGACTGCTTGAGTTTCCTCGCCAGCCGCAATTCCTTGTAAAATTCTCCCAATTCCATTCTCTCAATCATCTGGTCACCTCCTAATTTTTACATATTATATCATCATTTTTACGGTTATGTCAAAATATTCTGACACTTTTGAGAGTTAAAAAGCCAGCTCGAAGCTGACTCTTTATTCCACCGTATCAAAGGCGAGACTTGGTCTGGCGTTGAGGTCCAAGCCTGCGAAGTTTTCTTTGTTCCACTCGCTAACGCTGGCATAGGCAATCATACCTGCATTGTCTCCGCAGAGGCGCAGAGGTGGAATGATGACCTTGACATCTGTGATTTCGGCTGCCAAGCGTTCTCTGAGGCCTTTATTAGCTGCCACGCCACCTGCCACAACTAGAGTTTTAACGGGATATTTCTCCAAAGCTTTCTTGGTTTTGGCCATAAGAATATCCATGACTGCTGCTTGGAAAGATGCTGACAGGTCTTCCTTGGACAAGCTTTCTCCCTTTTGCTCGGCATTGTGATGAAGATTGATAAAGGCAGACTTCAAACCTGAAAATGAAAACTCCAGATTGTCCTCCTTAATCATGGCACGAGGGAAATCATAAATATCCTGCCCCTGATGGGCCAGCTCGTCAATTTCGCGACCTGCTGGATAGGTCAAGCCCATGACACGGCCGACCTTATCATAGGCCTCACCAACTGCATCATCCCGCGTTTCCCCAACAATCTTATAATCCCCAGCCTCAGAAACATAGACCAACTCCGTGTGCCCACCGCTGACTAAGAGGGCTAACAAAGGAAACTCCAAAGTCTCGACGCTCTGAGCTGCCATGAGGTGGCCCGCCATGTGATTCACGGGGATCAGCGGAAGTCCATGAGCCCAAGCAAAGGCCTTGGCAGCTGACAAACCAACTAGCAGTGCTCCGACCAATCCTGGTCCGTAGGTGACCGCAACAGCTGTTACATCCTCTTCGGTAATCCCTGCTTCTGCTAGCGCCTCCTCGATGCAGGCTGTAATAACCTCGACATGGTGACGACTGGCCACTTCTGGCACTACGCCCCCGAACGCTTGTGACTCTCAATTTGACTCGCAATGACATTGGACAAGAGCTCATCGTCGTTTTTCAAGACGGCAACACTGGTCTCATCACAGGATGTCTCAAATGCTAAAATATATCTATCCTTCATCTACTTCTCTCTTCATGATGATGGCGTCCTCGACTGGATCATGGTAGTAGGCCTTGCGCTCAGCGATGACCGCCATCTTTTCTTTCTTGTAAAATGCTTGCGCTCGTTCATTTGACTTTCTGACTTCGAGGAAAATCTCCTTATCTGTCGGCAATGTTGCAAACAAGTCTGATGCAATTCCCTGACCCTGATAGGCTCCTTTGACAGCGATTTGCAGGACTTCTGCCTCAAAGAGATTCTCCTGAACAGCTAGAAAACCAATCACTTCTGTCTCATCATAAGCTACTGCATACCAAGTCTGGTCTTGGGACAGGTCTGCTTGGATTTGTTCCAGCGTCCAAGGACTGACTGAGTAAACAGCTGCCATGACAGCATAGATGGCTTGAGCCAAGTCAGGTTGCTGTTGGATTCGTTTAATTTCTATCATAGGCGTTTAATGTAGGACTCGCCAGACTCGGTGTGGTTCTTGAGCCAGTTTTCCTCAGCCTCAACTCGTTTGAGGTAATTTGGCACAAAGTCGTGCAAGGAGTCTGCTTCCTTGTCCCATGCCCACAAAGCTAGATTAGCTGCATTTGGCAAGGTTTCTTGGTAGCTAGCTTGTGGTAGCTGTTCTTGGATCTGCTCCACAAAGGCACCAACTTCTCCGACAAAGGTCACCTGTTCAGCATCCTTGACTTTTTCTAGCACTTCCGCAAAGGACAGGTGTGCTTCTGGCATGACAGGTTTGGCATTTTCATAAAATCCTGCATAAACATTGTTGCGACGAGCATCCATCAGGGGAACAAGTAAGCCTTCTTGTTGGCGCGGTACCAGAGCCAAGAGGCTCGACATGCCAACTAACTCAATGTTCAGGGTATGAGCCAAGGTCTTAGCAGTTGCTACCGCAATTCGCAAGCCTGTGTAGCTACCTGGCCCCTCAGCCACCACGATTCGATCCAAATCCCTGGGTGTCCAATCCAAACTTGCCATCAAAAAATCAATGGCAGGCATGAGGGTAATACTGTGATTTTTCTTGATATTAATCGTCGTCTCGGCAAGAACCTGCTTGTCCTCTAAAATAGCGAGAGAAAGAGCCTTGCTGGACGTATCAAAAGCTAATACTTTCATAACACATTCCTATCTTTTTGTCTGTTTACTATTATACTACAAAAGCCAGCGCATGGGAATTTTCTTTGTTTTGAAACAAAAGGGCCTGCCACTTAGACAAGCAATTCTGCACAAAAAATTCAAAAAAGTTATAGCTTTTTTGAATAGAAAAGTGAACAAGGAAATTGAAAGGTCCTTTGTAAAAAATTTGAATCAGGCATTTATGTTTCAATTCGATTTTCGACGTTAGAAATCATCGTCATAACAATAAAGATAGCACCTAAAAATAGAAAAATCCATCCCATCTATCAAGACGAGGTGGATTTTCTGTATATCTAGAGGAATAATTGACTTTAGGCATTTAAACCAAAGTAGAAAACGAGCCAGACAACATAGGTTACAAGGAGGAGAAAAATTGAATAGAGCGTCACAAAAGCAAGCTTCCAAAGGAACTTTGTTTTGCGGTGTTCCAGATGCACAAACAGGGCATTCCCCCCATAGACACAAGCTACAAAGACTACAAACATCAAGAGGCGAACCCCTACTGCAAATTCAAACAAACTAAACATTCTTAATCCTCCTTGTTTTAAAAGCTATAGGGAATATTCCCATCTATAAACTTCCCTTTCTCTTTCCATTATAACACCTAAGCGCTCTCCGACCAAATCCTACCTATCTTTTTGCTCCTCCTTCCCCTCCCGACTTTCTCATTTTCCGTCTTTTACTAATTTTTCATTTTGTGGTATAATTGAAATAATTGTAACGAATCAAGGTCAATCTAGACACAAAATGGAATGAAATCAAGCAAATCTCTGCTAAAAGTTTGGAATAAGCTGACCTGTAAATAGAAAGGAACTATATGATTTACAAAGTTTTTTATCAAGAAACAAAAGAACGTAGCCCACGTCGTGAAACAACACGCGCACTTTACCTAGACATCGATGCCAGCTCAGAACTTGAGGGCCGTATCGCTGCTCGCCAACTTGTCGAAGAAAACCGCCCAGAGTACAACATCGAGTATATCGAACTCTTGTCTGACAAATTGCTAGATTACGAAAAAGAAACTGGCGTCTTCAAAATCACGGAGTTCTAATATGGCCTATACTCTTAAACCTGAAGAAGTCGGCGTTTTTGCCATCGGTGGTCTGGGAGAAATCGGGAAAAACACATACGGAATTGAATACCAAGACGAGATTATCATCGTCGATGCTGGGATTAAATTCCCAGAAGATGACTTGCTTGGTATCGACTATGTTATTCCTGACTACTCTTACATCGTAGACAATATCGACCGCATCAAGGCTGTTTTGATTACACACGGACATGAGGACCACATCGGTGGGATTCCTTTCCTTCTCAAGCAAGCAAATGTCCCTATCTACGCCGGACCACTTGCCCTGGCTTTGATCCGTGGGAAACTCGAAGAACACGGTCTCTTGCGCAACGCCAAACTTTACGAAATCAACCACAATACTGAGTTGACCTTTAAAAATCTTAAGGCAACTTTCTTTAGAACGACTCACTCTATTCCAGAGCCTTTGGGGATTGTCATTCATACTCCTCAAGGAAAAATCGTTTGTACGGGTGACTTTAAGTTTGACTTTACTCCAGTTGGGGAACCTGCGGACTTGCACCGGATGGCGGCCCTTGGTGAAGAAGGCGTACTCTGCCTCCTCTCTGACTCGACAAACGCAGAAGTGCCAACCTTTACCAACTCTGAAAAAGTCGTTGGCCAATCGATCATGAAGATTATCCAAGGCATTGAAGGACGCATCATCTTTGCATCCTTTGCCTCAAATATCTTCCGTCTCCAACAAGCAACAGATGCCGCTGTTAAGACTGGACGCAAGATTGCGGTCTTTGGTCGTTCTATGGAAAAGGCCATTGTCAACGGAATCGAGCTTGGCTACATCAAAGCTCCTAAGGGAACCTTTATCGAGCCAAATGAAATCAAAGACTACCCTGCAGGCGAGGTTCTGATCCTCTGTACAGGTAGTCAGGGTGAGCCTATGGCTGCCCTCTCTCGTATCGCCAATGGAACCCACCGTCAGGTGCAACTCCAACCCGGCGATACCGTTATCTTCTCTTCTAGTCCAATCCCTGGAAACACCACTAGCGTCAACAAGCTGATTAACATTATCTCAGAAGCTGGTGTCGAAGTCATCCACGGTAAGATTAACAATATCCACACCTCTGGACACGGTGGTCAGCAAGAGCAAAAACTCATGCTCCGCTTGATTAAACCCAAATACTTCATGCCTGTCCATGGTGAATACCGTATGCAGAAAGTCCATGCTGGACTAGCGGTGGATACTGGTGTCGAGAAGGACAATATCTTTATCATGAGCAATGGTGATGTGCTTGCTCTTACCGCGAATTCTGCCCGTATCGCAGGTCATTTCAATGCCCAAGACATCTATGTCGATGGAAATCGTATCGGTGAAATCGGCGCAGCTGTCCTCAAAGATCGTAGAGATTTATCTGAAGATGGTGTCGTTCTAGCAGTCGCAACTGTTGACTTCAAGTCTAAAATGATCTTGTCTGGTCCAGATATCCTCAGCCGAGGCTTTGTCTACATGAGAGAATCTGGTGACTTGATTCGCCAAAGCCAGCGCATCCTCTTCAATGCTATTCGTATCGCACTGAAAAATAAGGACGCCAGCGTGCAATCTGTCAATGGTGCCATTGTCAACGCCATCCGCCCTTTCCTCTATGAAAATACAGAACGTGAACCGATTATCATCCCTATGATCCTCACACCAGATGAAGAAGAATAAACCAACAAAACAGCCCCGTCTTCGGAGCTGTTTTTTCTATGCTTTCTTTTCTTGATTCTTAGAAATACTACGGTTTTTACCTTCCAAATACACCATCAAAATAGAAATATCTGCTGGATTTACTCCCGAAATACGGCTAGCTTGACCGATGGTTTCTGGATTGATAAGTTTGAACTTCTGACGGGCTTCTGTTGCGATAGAGTCAATATCATCCCAGTCGATATTGGCTGGAATGCGTTTCTTCCATGCGTTTCATCTTAGCAACCTGATCCATGGCTTTGGAAATATAGCCTTCGTACTTGATTTCTGTTTCAATCAATTCGATAATCTTGTCATCCAAATCCTCTGCAGCTGGCCCAATGAAGGCTACCACATCTTGGTAAGAAACTTCTGGACGGCGAAGGAATTCCTTGGCTGTCACTGCATCTGTCAACGGCTTGAAGCCCATCTCCTCAACCTTGGCATTGGTTTCCTTGACTGGCTTGAGTTTGATACTATCTAGACGTTTCATCTCATTGTCAAATTGATTTTTCTTAATTTCAAAACGAGCCCAACGTTCATCATCCACAAGACCAATCTCACGTCCCATCTCAGTCAAACGCATATCGGCATTGTCATGACGGAGAATCAGACGATATTCAGCACGACTGGTCAAGAGACGGTAGGGTTCAATGGTTCCCTTGGTCACCAAGTCATCAATCATGACCCCAATATAACCGTCACTGCGCTTCAAAATCAACTCAGGCTTGCCCTGGATTTTCAGAGCCGCATTGATACCAGCGATAATCCCTTGGCCAGCAGCTTCTTCGTAACCTGACGTCCCATTTGTCTGACCAGCAGTGAAAAGACCTGAGATTTTCTTGGTTTCCAAAGTCGCACGCAACTGGTGAGGCAAGACCATGTCATACTCGATGGCATAACCAGTTCGCATCATCTCAGCATTTTCCAAACCTTTGATGGAATGAACCAAGTCACGTTGGACATCCTCAGGCAGACTGGTTGAAAGTCCTTGGACGTAGACTTCCTCTGTATTGCGCCCTTCTGGCTCTAGGAAGAGTTGGTGACGTTCCTTGTCAGCAAAGCGCACAATCTTGTCCTCAATGGACGGACAGTAACGAGGCCCCACTCCCTTGACCACACCTGTAAACATAGGCGCACGGTGGAGGTTGTTTTGGATAATCTCATGACTGGTACCGTTGGTATAGGTCAACCAGCATGGCACTTGGTCCTTGACATAATCCTCATCACGTGAAGTATATGAGAAGTGATTAGGCGCTTCGTCTCCTGGTTGAATCTCTGTCACATCATAATTGATAGAAGAAGCCTTGACACGTGGAGGCGTCCCTGTCTTGAAACGACCGATTTCGAGGCCCAGTTCCTTGAGGTTGTCAGCGAGGTTAATCGAAGCTAGGCTGTGGTTAGGACCTGACGAATACTTGAGATCTCCGATGATAATTTCCCCACGGAGGGCAGTTCCTGTCGTCACGATAACAGCCTTAGCAGCATATTCTTGATGGGTCGCTGTACGCACACCGACAACCTTACCATCTTCCACCAAAATCTCATCAATCATGGTTTGACGAAGGGCCAGATTCTCTTGATTTTCAACTGTCTTGCGCATTTCCTTAGAGTAAAGTTCCTTATCAGCCTGCGCACGAAGGGCACGGACAGCTGGCCCCTTCCCTGTGTTGAGCATCTTCATCTGGATGTAAGTCTTGTCAATGGTTTTGGCCATCTCGCCACCGAGGGCATCGACTTCACGCACGACAATCCCCTTGGCAGAACCACCGATAGAAGGGTTACAAGGCATGAAAGCCAGCATTTCGATGTTGATGGTCGCAAGCAAGACCTTACAGCCCATACGGCTGGCAGCCAAGGAAGCCTCGACTCCAGCATGTCCCGCACCGATTACAATAATATCGTATTCTTCCGTAAAATTATAAGTCATTTTCTCTCCTATTCCTCAAGATGAATGTGTTTTAGTTGGCCGTCCCAATCTGGTAGAGCTGTTTTCAAAAAGGCTGGAACTAGCTGGATATTCTGGAGCTGATCCAAATCAATCCACTCACAAGGCTGCCTTTTCTCATCTTCCTGCATGGTCAATGGTGCATCCTCAAGCAAGTTCACCAGATAATGAAACTCGATGTTGTGATAGGAAACACCGTCTTGTTCAAAACAATTTTCGACCACAAAAGCTAGCTGCCCAGCCTGAGCTTTGACACCCAGCTCTTCCCTCACTTCACGGACTACCGCTTCTTCCGTACTTTCATTGATTTGAATCGCACCGCCAATAGTGTAATACTTACCCTTATCTTTGGTGACTAGGAGCTTGCCATTTTGGAGAATCAAGGCTGTCGCTCGAACGCCAAAGACCATGTTGTCTACTTTTGTCCGAAAGTCTTGTTGAGTCATTTTTATCCTTTCCTTTAAACGACACAAAAACAGTCAAAACTCGTAAGGAGTGCAGGACAAAAAAGCCTGCAACATCCATGAGCTTTGACCATCATTTCTATTGCTTTTATTATTGTAGCAAATTGAGAAAATTTGTCAATCTAAATGTACTGACAAACTTGTCCGTCACGGTAGGCATTGTCAATCAAGCCACCACCAAGACACTCTTCGCCGTCGTAAAAGACAACTGCCTGTCCTGGTGTGATCGCGCGCTGTGGTTCCACAAAGATGACTTCTGCCTTGTCTCCTTTGACATGTACTGTCACCTTAGAATCAGGCTGACGGTAGCGGAATTTAGCCGTACATTCTAGTGTAAATTCCTCTGGCATGTCACGAGTAAAGTGGACTTGACTGGCCTCTAGGCTGGTTGACATGAGCGAATCATGATAGAAACCTTGTCCGACATAGAGGATATTTTGGCTCAAATCTTTTCCGACAACGAACCAAGGCGCATTGTCACCGCCGTGTTGTCCACCGATACCGAGTCCGCCACGCTGACCGATTGTATAATACATCAGACCTGCATGCTCACCCATATCGCGACCATCCACAGTCATCATACGACCAGGCTGGGCTGGTAGGTAGTTGCTGAGAAAATTTTTAAAGTTCTTTTCTCCGATAAAGCAAATCCCTGTCGAATCTTTCTTCTTAGCAGTCGCAAGTCCTGCTTCTTCTGCTAGTCTGCGAACTTCAGGTTTTTCCAAATGTCCCAAGGGGAACATGGTTTTTTGCAGTTGTTCTTGCGAAAGTTGGCTGAGGAAATAGGTCTGATCCTTGCCATTATCCACGCCACGAAGCATGTGAACAATGCCATCCTCATCACGCGCCACTCGAGCATAATGCCCCGTCGCTACATAGTCTGCACCCAAGGTCATGGCATAGTCCAGAAAGGCCTTGAACTTGATTTCCTTGTTACACATAACATCTGGATTTGGCGTGCGCCCCGCACGGTATTCCGCTAGGAAATACTCAAAAACGCGATCCCAGTACTCTTTTTCAAAATTGACAGAGTAGTAAGGAATGCCGATCTGGTCTGCCACCGCAGCCACATCCTTGTAATCTTCGGTCGCCGTACAGACGCCGTTTTCATCTGTGTCATCCCAGTTCTTCATGAAGATACCGATCACATCATAGCCCTGCTCCTTGAGCAAGAGAGCCGTCACCGACGAATCAACACCACCACTCATCCCCACGACAACACGTGTTTTAGAGTTATCACTCATGGTAAGTCTCCCATCTATTCGTTTATTCACGATTGAAGGTCGTGTGTGCTTTAACGATTGAAGGTCGCTTGAGCAGTATTCATTATAACACGCTTGGTTGGAGAAGACAAGAAAGAGGCTGATAAATCATCTCAACCTCTCTTTCTTCCTTTGCAAACTAATCAATTTCCCCTTCAAGTTCTTTCTTAGCTTGTTCTATCTGGTATTTCACTTGCTCAAAGCCGGTTCCTCCTAAGGAATTCCGTCTCTGAACAGCGGTTTCTGGGCACAAGTAGATATAAATATCCTCTTCAATCAAGGGATGGTAGACTTGCAACTCCTCCAAATCCCAATCTTGGATATTTTTACCATGCTTGATAGAGTCTAGAACCAATTTCCCTACTATTTCATGCGCTTCTCTAAAGGGGAGGCCTTTTTCTGCCAAATAATCTGCCAGTTCGGTCGCATTCGAAAAATCATTCTCTGTGGATTGCTGCATTTTGGCCTTATTAACCTGCATGCTCGATAGCATACCTGCCAACACATCCAGAGAATTTAAAATCGTTTCTACTGTATCAAACATGCCTTCCTTGTCCTCTTGCAAATCCTTATTGTAAGCCAGAGGCAAAGACTTCATGACGGTCAATAGTCCAAGCAAGTTCCCGTAAACCCGTCCTGACTTCCCTCGAATCAATTCGGCCATATCAGGATTTTTCTTCTGGGGCATGATAGACGAGCCCGTTGAAAAGCTATCAGACAAGCTAATGTACTGATACTCAAAACTACACCAATTGATGATTTCCTCACAAAAACGGCTCATATGCATCATCAACATGCTGGCATTTGATAGAAATTCCAAGATAAAATCACGGTCACTCACTGCGTCCAAGGAATTGGTATAGGGCTGTTGGAAGCCCAATAAATCACTCGATAATTGACGATTGATTGGAAAAGTTGTCCCCGCCAAGGCAGCCGCACCCAGGGGAGATAGGTCCGTATGTTTCAAGTTAAATGCAAAGCGCTCGCTGTCCCTTTGAAACATATTGTAATAAGCCATGAGATGGTGGGCAAAACTAATCGGTTGGGCGTGTTGCAAATGGGTATAGCCTGGCATGATGGTTTCCACATGTTTTTTTCAGCCAAATCCAGCAGAACACTGTTCAGATTCGCCAACTTATCCAAGACATGGCCAAGCTGCTCCTTTAGATATAAGTGCATATCCGTTGCGACTTGGTCATTCCGAGAACGAGCCGTGTGTAATTTCCCAGCCAGAGGACCGATTTTCTCTGTCAGCAACACTTCCATGTTCATATGAATATCTTCATTTGCAATATCAAAATGAAGCTCTCCTGACTCTAAATCTCGCAACAAAGCTTTCAGACCATCTTGGATCTGATCTACCTCTTCCAAGCTCAAAATGCCAGTCTGTCCTAGCATTTGAACATGAGCTAGGGAACCCATCAAATCAAATTTTGCCAGCTGGTGGTCAAAGGAAATACTCGCACCGAACTGTTCTACCCAATCTTCCACAGTGCCTTCAAATCGACCACCCCATAATTTTGTATTTTTCGGCATATCCTGTCGTCCCTTTCTATCGCATCACTACTCAACATTTTTCTGAACTTCTGAATAAACCTTAGTCGGAAGCCCCCAAAGCTTGATAAATCCAACAGCCGCATCTTGGTCAAAAGTATCCGCACTAGTATAAGTCGCCAAATTTTCATCGTAAAGAGAATTTGGTGATTTCCGAGCCACTACCTGGGCATTCCCCTTATAGAGTTTAACTTTTGCAGTTCCATTGACAACTTTCTGTGTCTCCTTGATATAGGCAATCAAAGCCTGAGTTGCTGGGCTAAACCACAAGGCATTATAGATGAGATTGGACAACTCATTTTCGATAATGGGTTTGAAATGAGCCACTTCTCTCACAAGAGTCAAATCTTCAATCTCCTTATGAGCCGCCAATAAAGTCACAGCACCTGGGCACTCATAAATCTCTCTTGACTTAATACCGACTAGGCGATTTTCCACATGGTCAATACGACCGACACCGTGTTTCCCCGCAATTTCATTTAGCTTTTGAATCAAAGCCGCCACTTTCATCTTCTCACCATTGAGGGAGATGGGCACCCCGCAGCTAAACTCAATGTCAATAAATTCTGGACTATCTGGTGCCTCTTCTGGCGAAGATGTGATTCCAAATGCTTCTTCTGGCGCTTGGTTCCAAGGGTTTTCCAAAACACCACATTCATTTGCACGTCCCCAAAGATTTTGATCGACAGAGTAAGGATTATCAAGGTCAGCAGGAACTGGGACGCCGTTTTCTTTGGCATATTGGATTTCTTCTTCACGAGACCATTTCCACTCACGAACAGGCGCAACTACTTTTAGATTGGGATTCAAAGCTGCAATAGAGACTTCAAACCGAACTTGGTCGTTTCCCTTACCTGTGCAACCATGTGCAATTGTGGTTGCCCCCGTCTGATGAGCTATTTCAACGAGTTTTTTTGAAATAAGAGGGCGACTCAGAGCGGATACCAAGGGATACTTTTGTTCATAGTAGGCATGAGCCTGAAGAGCCACTAATACATAGTCATTAGCAAATTCGTCCTTAACATCAATGACATAAGACTCAACAGCCCCAACCTTGAGAGCTTTATCGTGGATGAACTCCAAATCTTTTCCTTCACCCACATCCATACAAACAGCAATCACATCGTAGTCTTTTTTTAACCATGTAATCGCAACTGATGTATCCAATCCACCTGAATAGGCTAAAATGACTTTCCTTACTCATTTCTCATCCTTCTTTCTATTTTTCGATAGAGGCTTTAAAAGCATCGTCAATCAATTTGTCCAACTCCCCAGAATCCTTCAGCTTCTGGATGGTTTTGTCAACCGCATCTTTTAATTCCTTACTGTCTTTTTTCATTGCAACAGCGTAGGAATCTTCTTTATCATTGTCAACATCAAACTCAGCGATGGCTAGGTCTGGATTATTCTCTACATATCCTTTCGCCACTGGCTCCTCAAAGATAACCGCGTCCAGTTGCCCTGATTTCAAGTCTGTTATCAAATTTCCATTTTTAGGAAGTGAAACGAGAGAAGAATTCTGCAGGGTTTCTTTGACCAAAGTCTCCTGTATCGAACCTTTCTGCGCTCCAACCTTTTTCTGAGCCAAATCCTTGACTGATTGGTAATTCGTTAATTCAGATTTTCTTACGATAACCTTATTTTTCGAAGTGTAGTAGGGAATTGAAAAATCGTAAACTTGACTTCTCTCCTCCGTTTTAGAAATGCCTGATATGGCAAGATCGGCTTTGCCTGAATCAAGACTAGCCAGTACATTGTCAAAACTCATTGGAGAGAATTCCACTTCCACACCTAGTTCCTTGGCGATGGCTTTGGCTAGCTCAACATCTGAACCCACAATCTGATTTTTCCCATCAACCAATTTTTGGTATTCAAATGGAGCAAACTCTGGATTTAGGGCTACCACCAATTTTCCTTTAGCTTTAATGGCTTCAACACCTTGGGACTGATTGTTACTACAAGCAAATAATAAGGGGAACATGAGCAAACCAAACATCGCTATCAGTACCTTCTTTACTTTATTCATAGAAAACCTCCTCTTATTTTTATACTTTTAAATTGTATAAATAATACACTTCTTAAAAACATTTGTCAAGCCAAAACTGAATTTTATTTCATTTTAAACAAAAAAACTTAGGGAAATTACATAAAAATGTTATCCCTAAGCGTATTTATGCTATTCATTTTTTGGAAAAATATAATCACTCTATTAAATATCAAACGACAGAGAGATAAACGAACTCCCTACATTCTCTTTCACAATTCAATGACTCGATGGCATTGTTGAGCCACATAGGTATCGTGGGTAACGATAATGACCGTTTTCCCTTCCTTGTTCATATCTAAGAGAAAGTTTAAAACTAAATCTCGATTTTCAGGATCTAAAGAACCGGTTGGTTCATCTGCTAACAGGAGCTGGCTGGGTTTTAAAATGGCTCTAGCAACTGCGATTCGCTGCTGTTCCCCTCCAGATAACTCTGAAACCTTTTGATGTAGAGTTGATGGCAACCCCACTCTCTCAAAAATTTCTTCTATCTTTTTAACTTTGTCCTTCTTAGACAATTTCACATACTTTAGAGCAAGCATGAGATTATACTCTACCGTTTCATTATCAATCAGAGCAAAATTTTGAAATAGATAAGAGATATGTTCGCGGATAATCGCTTGCGACTTAACAGAATTGACAGGTACATTTTGCTGACCGAATATTTCATAATGTCCATTGTAATCGCCATCTATCAAACCCAAGAGATTTAACAAGGTTGACTTGCCACTACCACTCTTTCCAACTATCGCAACTAAATCCCCTTGGTTAATCTTTAGAGATAAGTTCTCCAAAATAACTTTTTTCCCAATGGTTTTCGTAACATTTTCCAACTTTATCATAAGATGTCCCCTTTCAATAACTGCGCTACATTTCGTTTTTCCATCTTAGAACCCAATAAAAGTACAAACAAAATATCTAAGCCTGTAAATCCTGCAAAAAGTAGGAGCGGAAAAAGAGCATGAGCAAAGAATAACAAAACCATAAAAGGAAAGCTATAAACGGCTAATAGGAGACCCAGCAAGGAATGATACCGATCTATCAATTTCCACCCCATAAACTTCTTGGTAATGATATCTGTTCGCTTCAATAAGAAAGTTGTTACTAGTAAGAAGTAAGAAATCATCATGCTAAGGAGACCAAACAAAGCAAAGAGTAGGTTAAAATTCCGAACAGCATCTTGATAACTATCCACCTTCCCTTGTTGAATGGCTTGAATAGATGAAAATTTTAAATGATTTCCATCTGACAATTTCTCAACTAATTCTGTAATCTCTTTTTGATGTTGAACCGTATTTTCGATTTTAATGGGATTATTTAAACCTGTTGTTGACAGGGAGGCTTTTTCATCCCACATCATATCAGAATCATTGACCAAGCTAATAATTGGATTGTAGAGATTTTCCTTTCGCTTATCACTATATGGGAAAAATGACCAATCTCCTTCATAATAGGCAATCTCGATATCCATCTCCTCTATCGTTCGTTTTTGCTGCTCTTCATACTTCATCGAATGATAGGCAATTAACTTCCCCAAGAGCTGATTTTTCTCTTCTTCACCTTTCGTACTTGCTGGCATCAAAATAAGTTTTTTAGTGCCGGTATCTGGTAGCTTGAATCCCTTGCTCTTTAGAAAATTACTATTAGCATAGTAAACATCCACCGTATCTGTTAACTGATATTGCTGAATCTGTTCTGATTTGACAAAATTTTTTACAGGAAGACTGCCACTTTGCACATAGCCCGCCTGCGTTTTTTCTACCAAATCCTGATAAAATCGATAGAAATAATCCAATGCCTTCCCTGAGCCTGCCAACTGCTCTTGCCACAAGTTATCATTGAGTTGGAAAGTTTCTAAGGTCAGATAATTTCCTTGACTGATCCACTGTTTCTGGTAATCCAACTCTTTGTTTTCTTGTTCCAAACTTTTCCCCACCCCAACTAGCAAGACTGTCAGTAAAATGGTGGTTCCTATTTTCATCAAATAATTAAAGAGTAGACCAAATTTGAAAGATGAAAAACCTTTCAGCAGAGAGCTGATTGTCATTTTTTGAATTAAGAGATAAGTCAACCAACTGATAAAGAGATAAAGCTGCAAAAGCAAAAAATGAGACAACCACAGCATAGGGAACAAATCTTTCGGCTTATAATCAAGCAAGAAAAACACTCCTAGATTGATCACAAGCGCCCCACCTAGGAGGAGGTAGAGGTTGCCTTTCACAACATCAGCTAAAACAGCCCGATCTTGAAAACCAAGTAATTTTTGTACCCCAACTCTTTTCATCTCCATCATTGGCTGATACACTGTTACTAAGACAAGAAGCAAAATAGCCAAGGCAAAAACAATAGCAGATAAAAGCAAGTCTCGATTTATGACTTCCACTGCACTTTTGTAGGTCGGCTCTAGCAAGGTAGCCTGATCTGTCTTGAAAAAATCGCTCCATTTCTTTACAATCCCATCCTTGTCGATCTCTTGTGTAGAAGTTATCGTATAGCGACCATTTAAACTACGAGATGTATCCTTGATGTAGGTTTGAAAAGTCATAAGCTGAATAGGTTTGGCTTTTAGAAAGGTCGGAATCGTACCAAGTTTATTGGAAATTTCTTTATTACTGTAAACTCCCTCACCATCTGTGGTAAAATCAAGCGAAGAAAGTCCAAACTCTTGGTAGGGGAAGGTATCTTTATCAAAAACACCAGACTTGATCACCTCATCACCACTGTCTGTTTTGATGATGGATACTTTGTATTCCTTTGATACATCCTCAAAAAATCGAAGTACAGATGCTGCAGGTTCGTTAATATCTTTCAAATACAAATCCAAAGAACCCACTGTCTTTCCCATTTCCTGAATCCGAACCACTTCTCGTGTGTAGTTTACATTAAAACAAAAAAAGTAGTACACAGAAGCAGGAGTAACATACAGAAATTACTGATTTTTTTCATAAAGATACCCCCTTAGTACTTTATCATCTTAGTCGTAGAATTTGTTACCCTTTTTCACAAATTTATTTTAGATTTCTTTTTTACTTTTTATACTACTATGATACAATATTTTTAATCAATTTCTATTTTTTGTTAACTTTTTTCACACATAAGGAGGAGATCATGCGCTACGATTTTGGAAATGTTTATAAAGAAATCCGTGAGTCAAAAGGGTTAACCCAGGAGGAGGTCTGTGGGGGTGTTCTCTCAAGAACCAGCCTATCAAAAATCGAAAGTGGCAAGACAACTCCTAGATATGAAAATATGGAGTTTCTTCTCCAACAAATTAATATGACCTTTGAAGAGTTTGACTATATTTGCCATCTCTACCACCCAAGTGAACGATCAACTATCATGCAGACTTTTCTAAAAATGGCTTCTATTAGTGGTACGAGCGACTTAAGTAAATTACTCAAAAAATGCCAACATTATCTAAAAACACACCATGATTTCCCCATCCAGCAGTTACAAGATATGCTCGAAATCGTTATCTACATCCGTGAAAATGGGATAGAAAAATTGTCAAGTAAGGTTGATAACATTGTAAACAGACTATGGGATAAGATTGAGAAACAAGATACTTGGTATGAGAGCGACCTCAAAGTCCTTAATACCATTCTCTTTGCTTTTCCTATGGAGTATATTCATCAGATTACCGAAAAAATTCTCGAACGAATAGAGGTTTATAAACACTATAGTCCTGTCTTTCAGCTTCGTATGATGTTGCTTCTGAATCTCTCAACTCTTTATCTTTACAATGGTGATAAGTTGCTTTGCAAACAGCTTTGCTACACTCTCTTAGAGGAAGCAAAAGTAAGCAAACAGTATGACACACTTGCATTTTCCTATATTCGTATAGGCATTTGTACTAATGATGCTCAGTTGATACAAAATGGACTCTCCTTAGCTAAACTAGTCGAAGATGAACACTTACTAACAGAGCTAGAGCGAGAAGTTGACATCTTTGTAAACAAAAAAGAAAGTCATTAAGACCTCCTTTTCTATATCTTCTTAATACCAACCGTTGTTAAGCCAGAAGTTCTTAGCAGCTGTCCATGAACCGTAACGTCCTGCAACGTAAGCATCTGCTACACGTTCTTGGTTTTCAGCTGAGTAGTCACCGTTCAAGTACGAATCTGTCAATTGGTAACGTCCGATGTAACGTCCGTTTGTAGCTGTGTAGCTACCACCTGATTCTTTTTGAGCGATCCATTCTTTGGCTTCTGCTTCAGATCCACTTACAGTTGAAGCTGTGTAACTTTCTTCTTCATAAGAAGTGCTGGTTGTAGCAGCTGGTGCTTCGTAAGTTGTTGTTTCAGTTATTTCTTCGTAAGTCGTAGTCTCTTCGATTGTTTCTCCTGTTGCAGCTGGGGCTTCATAAGTTTTCGCAGCTGGAGCTGTCCCTTCGATGACCAAAACTTGATCCACAAAGATCAGATGAATATCCTCTATCTTGTTTTTTTCTGCCAATTTTTCAACAGTGGTGTTGTACTTCTCAGCAATTTCTGAAAGAGTATCACCTGGTTTAACTGTATAAGTGATTGTTTCATCTGCAAAAGCAAGTGATGGTGCAAGGAAAGCAAGGAAAGTTGCTGCTCCTGCAAGAGTTAATTTGATTTTTTTAGTTGTTAATGTCATTTCTAAAAATTCTCCTTTTTACTATACTTCTATCATACCGTTTGAATATTACCGTTTCTTGACGGTTTCGTGTAGAAATATTACAAAAATATTTTATATTTACTGAAACATTGATATTTTTGTCATAAAAGACAAGATTTTATACCATTTTTATCCATTTTTTCAGTTTTATAAGGGAAATAAGCACAGAACTTCATTCTTTGATATAATAGAAACAAGAATCTTTGTAAGGGGAAACAGATGCACTCACTTCGTTTTCAATCTGTCTTTGATATTATCGGCCCTGTCATGATTGGCCCATCAAGTAGCCATACAGCTGGTGCGGTTCGTATCGGAAAAATCGTGTCTTCCATCTTTGGTGATAGACCGACAGAGGTGGAATTTCAACTATTTAATTCATTTGCCAAGACCTACCGTGGTCATGGAACTGACCTTGCTCTCGTCGCTGGAATTTTAGGTATGGATACGGACGATCCCGACATTCCAAATAGCCTTGAAATTGCCCATAAACGTGGTATCAAGATTGTCTGGACCATTCAGAAAGACAGCAATGCTCCTCACCCTAATACCACTAAAATTACTGTGAAGAATGAACACAAGTCCATCAGTGTGACAGGGATTTCTATCGGTGGGGGAAATATCCAAGTTACGGAACTTAACGGCTTTGCTGTCTCTCTTAACATGAACACACCGACCATCATCATTGTACATCAGGATGTTCCAGGTATGATTGCCCACGTTACTGAAGCCCTCTCTCGTTTCGATATCAACATCGCTCAGATGAATGTAACTCGGGAAAAAGCTGGAGAAAAAGCCATCATGATCATCGAAGTCGATAGTCGAAGTTGCGAAGAGGCAATTGAAGAAATCCGAAAAATTCCTCATCTCCACAATGTCAATTTCTTTAAGTAGGAGGAAACATGTTTTATTCTATCAAAGAATTGGTTGAGCAAGCAGATCTAGACTTCCAAGGAAATGTCGCAGAACTCATGATCGCGACAGAATATGAACTGACCGGCCGGGAACGTGCAGAAGTTCTCCTCCTCATGGAGCACAATCTAGAAGTCATGAAAGCCTCTGTCGAGCTCGGTCTTAGTGAAAACAAATCTCGTAGTGGCTTAACGGGTGGCGATGCAGCCAAGCTAGATCGCCATCTCAAAAGTGGCAAGGCCTTGTCTGACTTTACCATCCTATCAGCTGCCCGAAATGCCATCGCGGTCAATGAACACAACGCTAAAATGGGCTTGGTCTGCGCCACTCCAACCGCAGGAAGTGCTGGCTGTCTACCTGCCGTTCTTACTGCAGCTATCCAAAAACTTGACCTCAGCCACGAAGAACAGCTGGATTTCCTCTTTGCTGCTGGTGCCTTTGGATTAGTTATCGCAAACAATGCCTCTATCTCGGGCGCTGAAGGTGGCTGCCAGGCCGAGGTTGGCTCTGCCTCTGCCATGAGTGCCGCAGCCTTGACCTTGGCTGCAGGTGGAAGCCCCTATCAGGCTAGTCAAGCCATTGCCTTTGTCATTAAATATGCTGGGCCTCATCTGTGACCCTGTCGCTGGTTTGGTCGAGGTTCCCTGTGTTAAGCGCAATGCTATGGGAGCCAGCTTTGCCTTTATCGCGGCAGATATGGCCTTGGCAGGTATCGAGTCTAAGATTCCTGTTGACGAAGTCATAGATGCCATGTACCAAGTCGGATCCAGCCTCCCAACTGCCTTCCGAGAAACGGCTGAGGGTGGACTCGCTGCCACACCTACTGGTCGTCGCCTACAAAAAGAAATCTTCGGAGAATAAATCTCATCTAATAGGAGAAACTATGTCATCAATCTCAGCCATCTTTTTCGATCTAGACGGAACACTCGTTGACAGTTCTATCGGGATCCACAATTCCTTTACTCATACCTTTGAACAACTGGGAGTCCCGACTCCTGATGCTAAAACCATTCGTGGTTTCATGGGTCCACCGCTTGAAACTAGCTTTGCAACTTGTCTCCCAAAGGAGCAAATCTCGGAAGCTGTTCAAACCTACCGTTCTTACTACAAGAAAAAAGGGATCCACGAAGCGCAACTCTTCCCCCGAATAACGGAATTGCTTCAAGAACTCTCGCAAAACTATCCTCTCTACATCACCACTACAAAGAATACTCCTACTGCTCATGATATGACTAAAAATCTGGGAATTCATCATTTCTTTGATGGCATTTACGGTTCTAGTCCTGAAACACTACACAAGGCGGATGTCATCCGTTATGCCTTGCAGACACATCAACTCCCTGCAGACCAAGTCCTCATCATCGGGGATACTAAGTTTGATATGATCGGAGCTCAAGAAACTGGCATTAAAAAGTTCGCTGTCACTTGGGGATTTGGAGAAGAAGCTGATTTACTCAGCTATCATCCTGACTGGATTGCCCATACAATCGATGATATCATCAGTCAGCTATAACAAGCTAATAGCTTCAAACTACAGAGTAAAAAGACCAAGGTTCTGTCTACACAAAACCTTGGTCTTTGATTTATGATCAATTACATGAGTCACTCTTACTCAGCATGGGTTGTCTCATTTGCAAGGAAATGATGGCTTCTTTGAGCTCATCTCCGCTGAGTGAACGGAACTCCTCAATTTTCTGATTGATGGCTTCTAGTGGCATGACATTTACCTTACCAACGAAAATCTTGTCCATGACTTGGTTATCAACCAATTCGGTCGAAACCAAGAGTTCTTCATAGAGTTTTTCACCTGGGCGAATCCCAACTTCAACGATTGGAATTTCACTTTCTGTGTGTCCGCTTAGAAGCACCATTTTCTTAGCCAAGTCATAGATCTTAACTGGTTTGCCCATATCGAGGATAAAGACTTCTCCGTCCTTGGCATAAGCGCCAGCATGGATTACCAGACGGCTGGCCTCTGGAATGGTCATGAAGTAACGTGTCATACGGAAGTCTGTCACTGTTACAGGGCCGCCTTCAGCAATCTGACGTTCAAAGACAGGAATCACACTACCACGACTACCGAGAACATTCCCAAAACGAACTGCACAGTAGGTTGATTTGCTACGTTGGTTAAAGCCAGTGACAATCAATTCTGCCACGCGCTTGGTTGCGCCCATAACATTCGGTGGATTGACCGCCTTGTCAGTCGAAATCATGACCATCTTAGGTACTTTGGCTGCATCAACAGCCTTGGCAACATTATAGGTTCCAAGGATATTGTTCTTGAAGGCTTCTTTTGGATTGCGTTCCATCATCGGAACGTGTTTGTGGGCTGCAGCATGGTAAACGATGGCTGGTTTATACTGTTCAAACACTTGTAGAAGACGATCATAGTCCTGAATATCTGCAATAACAGGAACATAATCAATCCCTTGGAATGTACGGATCAATTCATGATAAACGAGATAGATTGAATTTTCACCATGGCCCAGCAAAATCACGCGTTCAGGATTGAAGCGACTGACCTGACGACAAATCTCTGAACCAATCGAACCGCCGGCTCCTGTCACCAAGATGGTCTTGCCTGTAAGCTCTGCACCAAGACGCGATTCGTCAAGACGAATTTCCTGACGGCCCAAAAGGTCTGTGATATCAATTTTCTGGAAACCACTACCTGGTTGATGGAGCCCTTGAACAACTGTCTCAACCTTAGGCATCTTGTAACATTTGACGCCTAGCTTATTACACATCTGCAAGATGCGTTCGTACTCTGACGGATCAAGCGAAGGAATGGCTACGATGACGCGCTCGATTTGGTGGCGTTTGGCCAATTCAGGCAGATTATCATAAGAACCCAAAACGGAAATTCCACCTAGTTTTTGTCCCTTTTTCTTCTCATCATTATCCAAAATTCCCACTAACTCAAGGTCACTAGTTGGGTGTTGGTAGCTGTTCATAAAGAGGGCCCCACCATCACCAGCACCAATCAAGAAAGTACGGCGGTGTTCGCCCTCTCCACTTCCCTGCTTGCGCTTAGAATAAATCAACTGCCAAGTGATACGAGGGAGTAAGATCAGGAAGGTACTCAATAAGATAAAGAGTATGATGAACCGGATAGAAAATAGAGGAAGAAAAGCGTAGCAAAGTCCGTAAGAGACAATGCTGCTGACGGTTACGCCAAAAAAGATTTTTAAGAAATCTGTGATTTTACTATAGCGACTAATACTCGCATTGAGCCCCCAAAATCCAATCAAGATTTGATAGAAGAGGAAAGCCAAACCAGTATAGATAACATAGTCCACAGGCGCTGGGTTAATCAAGCCATAAAAGAGAATGTAAGACACGATGATGGAAACCACCATACTAATAATATCAAATACACCCCAGAACACCTGCTTTTGCTGTTTATTTAAAATTTCAACCAGATCAATTACATAATCTGTTAGTTTTTTATTCATAGGAATTTACTCTTTCTTAAAAGAATGCAAATAAATATATTGTCATTGTAACATTTTTTGGCTATTTTATCTTTTACAAGCCTATTTATTTTTTCTTAATAATTTCACAAAAATAAACTGACGTACAAAACCTGGACAAAGTGCCACAATGGCCTGAATGGCAATGCTTTTCGCATATTCCATGTAGGAAATTTGCCCTCGCTCAAGCATCCGTTGGCGAGCTTGACGATAGAGTTTAAGGTAACGCAAGCCACCTCGACGCTCAAACATCCCTGCACCGACACGAACCTTACACAAGATTTGATCTAGGTTCCCAGTCTTGGCACCTGCAGCAATCATATTGAGCCAAAGGAGGTCATCCTCCATGTAAAGTCCGTCTTCATAGTTGCCCGCCTTGAGGACCATGTCCTTTTTGAACATGACTGTCATGTGGTTAAAGGCGCTTCTCATTCTCTGATAGGCCACAATGTCTGCGTGCTGAGTAGGGACACGACGATAAGACACAAGCTCATCTGGATTGTCAATGAACTCTGCGATATGCCCGCCTAAGAGATCGAGATCTTCTTTCTCCATTAGCTGAAGCTGTTTCTCAAAACGATCCGGAACGGCTAAATCATCTGTATCCATGCGAGCGATGATATCGTACTGACACTGTAAAACACCGTATCGAAGAGCCAAACCTAAACCTTGATTTTCTTCTAAGGGGCAACGCTTAACTGGAATCTCTGACTGCGCTTCCACTTCATCTAGCACCTGATAGAGCTCGGGCGTGAGCGGCCCGTCCTCAACAAGAACAATCTCACTTGGTTTCAAGGTCTGGTTTTGAATACTCTTGATAGCATCTCTCAAAAATGTCGGATTTTCCTTTACATAGACCGACATCAAGACGCTGATTTTTTGCTTTTCAGACACAGTTTTTCTCCAATTTATAGATTTCCTTCCACTATTTTATCACAAAATTTCCTAGTTTCCTATTTTTATCTCAAATCAAGAAAAATTCTAGTAAAGAAATCTGTCCCCTTTCACTCTATTTTCAGTTAAATCGTTCTAGCTTTCTTAGCAGTCCTCTCCTTGACATTGTAAGAAAAAAACCTTAAAATAAGCTGTTATTAAAATCATCCTATCGAGGTTTTTATGAAAAAACAATCACTCTTTTTTATCCTAGGAATTGTCTTAATCGGGACCGTTTTACGCTCTCCTTTTACTGCTTTACCAACTATTTTAGGAGATATTGCTCAGGGACTAGGAGTGGAGGTTAGTTCTCTTGGGATTTTAACCAGTCTCCCTCTCTTGATGTTTGCTCTTTTCTCAGCTTTCGCGAGTCGCTTGGCACAAAAGATTGGACTGGAGCATCTCTTTACTTACTGTCTCCTCCTCTTAACTGTTGGCTCTGTCATTCGGATTTTCAATCTTCCCCTTCTCTATCTAGGAACTCTGATCATCGGAGCGAGCATCGCCATTTTCAATGTACTCCTCCCAAGTATGATCCAGGCCAATCAGCCTCAAAAGATTAGTCTCCTAACAACTCTCTATGTCACTGCCATGGGTGTTTCAACGGCCATCGCTTCTTATCTTTCTGTTCCTATCACCCAAGCTAGTTCGTGGAAGGGCCTCATCCTCGTTCTCAGCTTTCTCTGTCTGGTCACTCTGCTAGTCTGGTTGCCAAATCATCGCCACAACCACCACCTAGAAAGCAAAAAAGAAAAGCAAGTCAAAGAGAATATTCTAAAAAGTAAAGATGTTTGGGCCATCATTATCTTTGGCGGCCTTCAGTCCTTGCTCTTTTATACGAGCATGACCTGGTTGCCAACTATGGCCATTAGTGCTGGTCTTTCTAATAAGGATGCGGCTCTTCTAGCTTCTATCTTCTCACTGATCAGCATTCCTTTTTCAATGACCGTTCCAAGTCTGACGACTCGTCTGTCAGATGGCCACCATCGAATCATGCTGGCAATTATCTCTATCGCTGGGATGATGGGAATTGCCATGCTCTTGTATCCAGCCAATAATTTCCTTTACTGGTTAGTCGTCCATCTCTTGATTGGAACGGCCTGCAGTGCCCTCTTCCCCTACCTCATGGTTTGCTTCTCTCTTAAAACTAGTTCGCCAGAAAAGACAGCTCAGCTATCAGGACTAGCGCAAACAGGTGGGTACATCTTGGCGGCCTTTGGTCCTACCTTATTTGGTTATAGTTTTGACCTTTTCCAATCTTGGATCCCAGCTGTCCTTGCTCTTCTAGCTGTTGATATCATCATGACCGTCTCACTCTTTATGGTGGATCGAGCTGATAAAATCCTTTAATTATTCTAAAACACTTCTCAGATACAAACAATGAAAAGCTAGACTCTGTCTGGCTTTTTTCGTTGACTGACTATTCAGAATATCGCTTCCAATATCATAACAGTTGCACTTGATAGACTAGTTAGTGAGGAGAAAAGTGATATAATTATATAAACAACCTAGAAAAATAGATGCCCTTTTATAGATGCCTAAGGGCATACAACTGCAAGCAAAACAGTAAAGACTCCCTTCAAATAAAACACTGACAGGAGAAATGATACAGATGGCATATTTAACAGATAAACAAATAGAATACGGCTTTGATTACTTCCATCAGGATGAACTGCAGAGCAAGTGTATTGTTGAAGTGTCGGAGTACAAGGGAGAAAGTACGTTGACAATCAACTGCACTCAATTAGGCGATAGCTTTACCCCTCAATATAAAACTGCAAAAGAAAAGAAGCGTGTTGTCCAAGAGTGGTGTGATTTTTTAACTGACAATCCGACAGCATTCACCGAACTGGTATTTTGTACCAGGATGCCTCAAGAATTATTTGATGCTGTTTGCGCCCAACAAAATCTTAGAAAACTACATATAAAATGGGGTGTTTATCCAGATATTTCTAAGATTGCGAATCTGACCAATCTCGAATATTTGCATCTGGGCTCTGGATCCAGTGTTGAGAGTATCGAGCCCATTGCCAAATTAAGCAATTTGCTTGCTTTATCCGTGGAAAATTTTCAAAAAATAAACGACTATAGTCCGCTTACTAAGCTTAAAAATTTAGAAAGTTTGTCGATTGAAGGAGATTGTTTTGCGCCTAAAAATATCCATGTAGATTCTTTTGATTTTCTTAATGAGATGAAGCAATTAAGATATTTTAATTTTTTAGCTGGGATACTAAAAAGCAAGAATTATACTCCGATTTTAAATCTTGAAAATATAGAGCACTTAACACTTAAGCCATCCAAGGAGCTCAAAGACCTCTATGGCGAGATAAGGAAACTGCCAAAATTGAAATACGGTTCCTTGGTCGATAAGCCGGAACTTTATCTGAAATAGAAATTTGCAATGACACCTAACTGTTCTAGGCGAACAAGAAAGCCAGTGAGTTTCTGATAGTCAAATAGCAAACTTGTAAACCAGAAGGAGGAGGAAACATATGCTAGCAAAAGCTGGGGACGTCTATTGTGTTTATAATAACTATCTAAAAAAATATACAGCTTGTCAGATAACCAAAATAGAAGAGGATGATCAAAGCCGCAGGCGGTCATTCTTTCATTGGATTGGTCGGGAGAAGAGCCTCTGAAAGAGGCGGAATTATCTTCTTTACAACCACTTTATAAGGACTTTATGTACTGGAACCGAGGGATAGATCTATCAAATGTCGATGTGAATGTACCGGCAAATTATACCTTCGTTGGAAATGTTACTCCTTTAACTGATGAGAGTACAAATTCATACGCAACATGGGGAGACGGTTATGAGGTCTACAGACAGCTGAAATGGCAAGAAATAACGAAAGAACAGAGAAATACCTTTAAGGAGGCGGATAAGAGTAAAGAAAAAGTCATCTTTGCCGGAAAGGAATATCTCATTTCCAAACACCATCTCAATGACGAGTGGACACCTTTTGAAGATGCACTAGAATTAAAGGTCTTTCCTTGCTTATCTAAGTTGACATTGAAAAAATGGCACGAAAATGTATATGAGTATTTGCAATCAACTCCTTTTATTACAGAGCTAGTTCTTGAAAACCATAACCAAACAAAACTGGATTTTTCTAAAACATCACCGCATAGGCTTTCCCTCGATATGACAGGGGTAGAGGAGCTTATTCTAAATGATGATTTGGAGGAGCTTATTTTACTAGGTGAGATAACGAAAGACTGTAAAATAACGGCTTATGAGAATGGCGCTAATTTACTTCTACAACCTGAGAAAACTATTCCTAAATTGCAAGGGTTAAAAGATTTAAGAAAATTACATTTTATGAATATAAGCGAGCTTGATATCAAGGAGATTTTGATCGAATATCCAAAACTGAGGGAGTTGAGATTATGGGGGAAGCCGGGTAATCTTCTTCATTTTGATACATTATCAGAGTTTAAAGAGTTGGAAGTCTTGACAACGATGGACTTGTTTGGTTTTACCGCAGAGGATATTCCTAGACCAGATAGCCTTCCGAATTTGCGTAGATTTTGGATGAATAGTTTACCTGAAGATGCAGCTAAAGTAGCAAAGAAACTTTATAAAAAGCGCAAGTAAGAAGGACTTGATCTTTGGATCACAAAACCGAGAAAACCTGAATGGCTGGTGCAAAACTTGGACAACCCATTTCGTTCATGGGACGGACAAGAGAATATTACATCTGCCAATGCCAAGAAAGCGGCAACCTTATATCGAAAGACTCGAGCTGGTATGGTAAAGCTCGTTGAAAGTTCACCTGATGAAATAATGCAGGGAGCCACAGAGTTGGTAAAACTCTATACAGAAGGCTTTAATAAAATGGATAAAGGGAAGTATTTCATCGAAACAGTCGAGAGAGAAGATATTTATACTGCACTTGATGACATTTTAGATTTAATCCCAGCCGAATTCAATATCGATAAAGAAAATCTTTTGAATTTCTTTGATGAGTTAAAAGATTTAGATTGAAAGTTTGCTTAAGTCAATGTTTGAACTGGAGGCCATTATGAGTCGCTTTATACAAAATATCACAATAGAAAATCGGCAAGTCGACAGGGAAAATTTGTTTGCCATCGGTTATTGTCCAGAAATAGCAAAACATCTACTGTGTGTTCATATCTCTTGGATTGCAGGCTACGACCGCTATTATGAGTTGGATGAAGGCGATAGGGCTCTCTTTGAAATCAATCGAGAAATATTTCTCAAAAAATATGAAAAAGAAATCAAGGCACATCTGACTGAAAGATTGATTGGTGCTGGGGCGTTGAGGGATTATGATTTTAGATGCTTGCCTGATGACATCCTAGAAAGCTTGGACAAATACCCTCCATTTGAAGGCTATGTCTATCAAGATGGCTTACTCTGTGCCCGAATCAAAATTGAAGACAGGTATTTTAATCTTCCACCGATTTATGATAAAAAGTACAGATAGTAAACACATCAAGGTTCAGATAGAGATACATAAATGTATATAAACAATAAGTGTTGAAACAATTATATCGGTGATAGTGATGAACTGGAGAATCTCGCCCTTTGTAAAATAACTACCCGAGAATAATCAGGAGGTTGCCATGGCAATAGACGGAGTAAAGATTATAGACAGCGATGATGCTTACGATATTTATAACACCATAGTGGGAAGATATAAAAATGGCGAAAATATTGCTAAGATAATCGAAGATATTTTAAATGATGAAAATAATTTTTGTATAGATGATTTTTATACTGAGATTTATTGGACAGCCTTTGCCTACTCCTTGTGGAAGATTGGACATTTACCAGAAGACATAAAAAATAAAACTCTCAAAATCATCGAAAAAGGAGCGGATAAGTTCTGGCTTGAAATTGACAGCAAAGCATTGAAACAAAGACAGAAAGCACTTGATAAACTAGCTATTCAGCTACAAAGTATCAATCCGAAACCTCTTAAAGTTCCAAAGGCAAAAACAAAGAGGGAGCCGTACTTTAAGGTAGGAGATGTGCTTGTGGTTCAATTTGAAAATGAATACGGAGTCGGTTTTGTTTCAGATCTCGACCAAAGTCCGAGAAAAATAGAATATCACCTAGCCTTTACAAGGTTGCTACAAAAGAATAAGCCCACTATGACGGATTTTTTGAATAGCGAGATTGCTTGCAAGATGAATAATAGACAGTATGCTATTGATACTGACTGTTGGTTTAATCACAAGGATTTGGGGCTTTTACTAGATAAATTTGAGAAGATTGGTAAGGTCATATTAGAAGATTATGCTCTGTGGACTTTAGCACCTGCCTGCACCTTGGGTGATATCTATGAAGAAATCACAGCGAGTAAGGGAGCCCGAGGTCTTCGTTTTATGGAGACGTATAAATTGATAAAAGATATGGAATAAATGAGAAAGATAAGGGTTTAGATGGGAAAGGAATCTGTTTCAAAGCATATCCTAGATTATACATCATGATTCTAGCTTATCTTTAAAATATAAATTTCTGTGAAATAACTGATGTTAGTTCCTCTAAACTTCTAGTTTTTACTAGGAGTTTTTTATATATAAAATTTTTACACATATTTCTTGACAGGGCTTTCATCTTGAGATACAATATATTTGAAAAGAGTATATATAAAATTTTTATATAATATAAAGGAGGTTTCCCATGTACTTCCCAACATCCTCTGCCTTGATTGAGTTTCTCATCTTGGCTGTACTGGAGCAGGGAGATTCTTATGGTTATGAGATTAGTCAAACCATTAAGCTCATCGCCAATATCAAAGAATCTACGCTCTATCCCATTCTCAAAAAATTGGAAGCCAGTGGCTTTCTGACCACCTACTCTAGAGAGTTTCAGGGGCGTATGCGCAAATACTACTCCTTGACCAATCGGGGCGTAGAGCAGCTCGTTACTCTAAAGGAAGAGTGGACGCTCTATACCGACACCGTCAACGGCATCATAGAAGGGAGTATCCGCCATGACAAGAACTGACTATCTGACTCAGTTAGAAACCTATCTCCATAAACTGCCTGAAGCTGACCGCATCGAAGCCATGGACTACTTTAAGGAACTATTTGACGATGCAGGTTCAGAGGGCGAAGAGGAACTCATCGCCAGTCTGGGAACTCCAAAAGAAGCAGCTCATGATGTCCTCTCTAACCTCCTCGACAAGAAAGTCAATGAGGCACCCGCTCAAAAGAATGATCGCCAACTCCTACACATTGCCCTCTTGGCCTTACTAGCAGCCCCTATCGGCATTCCTGTTGGAATTGCAATTATCTTAACCATTATCGGGCTTTTTATCGCGGCGGTCGCTGTCATTCTAGCCTTCTTTACCGTCTCTGTGACGGGCATCCTGCTGGGCGGACTCTTTATCGTAGAAAGTTTTAGCATCCTAGTAGAAGCTAAATCTGCCTTTATCTTAATTTTCGGAGCAGGTTTGCTCTCTATCGGTGCTTCTTCTCTTGTTCTACTAGGCATCTCCTATGTAGCTCGTTTCTTTGGTCTTCTAGTCGTCCGCTTGGTGCAATGGATTCTTAAAAAAGGAAAGAGAGGTGACAGACATGCGTAAATTGACAAAAGGATTTCTCATCTTTGGTGTGGTTTCCACAATCCTCGGTTTTATCATGATCATTGTAGGCGCCCAGTCCAATGGTATTCAAAGTTTGCTTGCCATGTCAAAAGATCCCGTCTATGACAATCGTATCGAAGAAGTGACCTTCGGAAGCGAAGTGGAAAAACTTGATTTGACCCTTGAGGAACATAGCCTAACCATCACGGAGTCTCTAGATGACAAGATCCATATCACCTATCATCCTTCAGTGTCTGGCCGTCACGATCTGACTACTGGCATGAGTGACAAAACACTGAGCGTCACTGACAAACAAGCCTCCCAACATCGTTTTCTCGGCTCAGGAATCGAAGGCCTACTTCGTATTGCCAGCAGCTATTCCAACCGTTTTAATGAAGTTATTCTCTCTTTACCTAAAGGGAGAACTCTGAAAGCTATCAATGTCTCGGCCAATCGTGGACAGACCTCCATCCGTCAAGTCACCCTTGAAAATGCGACAATCAAAACAAAAGGCTACCACTTAAGAATAACAGAAAGCTCCATCAAGAACAGTATACTAACGACACCTAGTATTATCAATATTTGATACAGAATTGACAGATAGCCAGGTCAAGACGGAAGGGGAACACATCTATGCTGAGAATATCCAGTTTCACGGTAAGGTTGAGCTAGACTCTCATAACGACTTAAGACTCTTTCTTTCTAAGACAGAATTCGATCGTATCAATTTAGACATTTCTTCTAAGCATGGCGGTATTTATCGTAAAGCATACAGAGAACACCCTAGACAAAAAGACAATGAACTTGCCAACCCTTACAAAACTGAAAAAGCAGATGTCAAGGACCTGCTCATTATAAGGGCCAGCCAGGATATCTACCTACCCAAGGAAGAAGAATACTCTGCTCCACCTAGAAACCATTGACAAAAACGCTCTCATCTGCTAGTCTAAAGATAGAAAACGACCATAAAAAAGGAGGTTCCACCATGACACAAGAATGGTTTGAAAGTGCCGATCTTGAAAAGAAATTACCTCAGACAAAATCGGAAATCCAGCCCAACGAGCCAGAGACTTCGGAAACTGTGAAGACCGAACTACAAGTAAGCGAAGAAACACCTGTCTCACCTAAAGAACTGGAAACGCATGAGGAGGAAACTCCCGAAATAATCGAGGAAACCCAAACCGAGGAAGAGGGAGAAGGAAAAGCTGAAGAGGAACACAAACAAGAAAACCCTGCAAAAGAGAAAAGTATCCTCAGCAAGGCTTTAGAAAGCCCCTATATCCCAGATATTGACCCTCGTAAAACTGCCCGATTCAAAGAAGAAATCGCACTATTTTGGACTTGGCTACTGGATGCTATCCAAGAACCAACTGCCAGCAAGAATACGGACCAAAAGCATCGTTATAGTGTCTTTGCCCTGCTCACTTTGCTATCCTCAATTAACCTTTTCTTTAGTTTCTATCATATCAAGCACCTCTACTACGGCTATATGGCATCTATTGCCAATAGTTTACCTAACCAGCTCCCTCCTTTAGATCTCTTTGCTGGACTCTCCATCTTGGTCGCTAGCGCTCTATTTTACTTTTCCATCATTTTGGGAGGCTTTACTGTCCGACGTGTACTGGACCAGGAGAGCGACTTCACCTTCCAAGAAGCTTGCGATCGGTATAGCAGACTCTTTGCTATCCCACTTGTCCTAACAGCTCTAGCAAGTTTCTTTGCACTCTTTGGTGGCTTGCGATTTGCTGGTATCCTCACTCTTCTAAGCATGGCCATCTTTGCCCTTGGAAATCTCTTTGTGATTAGCAAGCCAAGTAAGACCAGTAGCCTTGACCCATTTTATCGATTCTTGCTAGCTGTCTTACTTGATGGCGCTATTCTCTTACCCTTCTTCATTGCAGAGCTCGCGCTGACAGTTGACTACCTTCGCATCCTGACCTTCTTTTAACCAAAATCCCTGCCATTTGTTAATGACAGGGATTTTTATGTTTACTCTTTTTTGAACAATGTCTATTCGATGCTTGCCAATCCTTCAAAATCTTGTCCTAGGATGGGTTTTATTACTAGAGTTCAGTAGTATGATAACATTGCTATGAAACTCGTTATTCCAAATATTATACAAATTAGTTATAGGTAAAATGAAGATTAGAAACCACCAATCTCCATTTTTTAACTTTTAATGAAATTCATCCATATTAATAACTTTGCTTGCTCTAGCAATAACATCCTTATCATGAGTCACGACAATAACAATCTTTTCCTCGTTCACTAATTTCTCGACCTCATTTAGAAATAATTCAGTTGAGTTTCTGTCCAAATTTCCTGTAGGCTCATCGAATAGATAGATGTCCTTTTCTTGTGATAAACTCCTCATGAGTAGAATTTTTTGTTTCTGACCTTGCGAAATATTGGTGGCTTTCCCATCAATCTGATGACTCAGAGATACATTGAGATTCAGACTATCAAGATTATTTGATTCATAGTTTTCCTTATTAAATAGGGTGAAATTAATATTTTTTGAAACACTTCCAGGGAATACATGAAATTCAGATGAATACACGCTTAAATAATCCAAAATATTAGTCTCCTCTAAAGTAGAAAAACTTTCCATTCCATTCAGTACAATATCACCCTCTGTTGGAGAAGATAATCCCTGAATAATATTCAAAAGAGATGATTTGCCTGTTCCATTACCACCTGTAACAACTGTTAGTTCACCACTATTAAATTCCAAATTTAATTTATTAAATATCAATCTTTCATCCCATTTTTTAGATAAATCATGGCAGGACAACTGTTTAATTTTAGCTACTGAAATGGGAACAACATCCCTTTTCGCTTCTACCTCCTCTGTTCCGATAAACTCAAAGGAATATTGACTTTTTTTCAATGCTACCCAAGATGTAATTAAAGAACTTAAAATGCTAGATAAAAGTAATAGAATCAAAATACTATTTGCATACTCTGCTATATGTTCATAATCTCTCATAGAAATTATAGTAGCAATCAAAAATGAACCAGTTAAACCAATAAATATCTGAGTAGAAGCTAATAATCTATTGGTAATATGTGTACTATCTAGTTTCGTTCCCAACAGTTCATTGAGTCTTTCATTAAATTCTTTGATAAAGTCGCTAGATTTTTGGAAACTTATAATATCTTGCAAACCATAAATTGTATTTTCTACAAGAGAACTAAAGTTAGAACTCTTAGCAATAAATTCTCGCTGATTTTTTACAACTTTTCGTATCTCAAAATTTACATATAAGCCAAGAATAACTATAGATAAGCTTGTAACTGCGAAAATAATGATATTCAATTTTAATAGCAATAATAGTAGCAAGCAAAACACTAAAAGTTGTACCTTTAAGTAAAATTTTTGCATAATACCTGTTGCTGATAACAACAAATTCCAAAAATAACTACTAACATACTCATAATTCTTAGTTAAAGAAAAATCATTTAATTGGTTCTGATAAAAAGAGGACAGAATATCATTTAAAAAATCATTTTCAATCTTTCCTTTTAATCTTGTTTCCAATATAGAAAACTGCCAATACAAATATGAACCTAATATTATTGAAGCGAGACTAAATAGCTGAAAGCTAAACTGAATATTAAGCAGATTAGACATCGTTATTTGTAGAAAAAAAGCAATAGTAACTGGTAAGATAATTTTGGCTATTCCCAAGAAAAAGATTGCAAACTTTCTCTTCCAACCAAGTGAAGCTAGAAATCTATGATATAACTTATCTGCATAGCTTATCGTAACAATATCTTTTCTATCTTCTGAATTAACATTCTCATTCTTTTGAGGAATTAAAACAATTCCTACACTCTGACTAAAAAGTTCTAATCTTGAAATTTTCTCAATTTCTTCATTCGCAGGATCAGAAACAGTCAATGAATTACTGTCTCCATCTAATACAACAATATAATGAGGTAAACCAGCTCTTTCTACTATCATCAAATAAGGAAATGATACGTTATTTAACAAACTAGGAGTGTCAATTTGATAAGAATCCGCATCAATACCATAGTTTTTTAGTATACCTTCTATATCAAACAAAGACAATCCTTGGTGACTATTGTTATCAAATTGTAGACTATCCAGATGTTCTAATTTGGGGAAATAATAAGAAATGATTGTCTTTACACAAGCCATTCCACAATCCAGCAAAGTTGCTTGTTTATAGTGACTAACCATTTTTTTCTCCTTTTTCAACACTTATCTTACTATAGCCATCAACTTCAATGACGCTATTAGAAGTTTGATTTGTGGTAGGAACCCTTAAAATTTCTCCTGTATTGTTTGTATGTAAAGTATAAATCCCATCAAAATCTTTAGGAACTGTAATAGATACATCGCCAACAAGAGTATCTATAAATATTTTTTCGAAAGTAGTATTTTTTCCTAAGGAAATAGTTACATATAACTTGTCTTTTCCTTCTGAACTCAGAGCCAAATTAAAACCATGTTGTGAAAATGGTAGATATAGACTATCTGAACTCATTTTAACGTTTTTAGATATATTATTCGCTGATTCTTCGGAAACTTTTCCTTCTATTTGAACACTTGTTTCATCTGATTCACTCTTGACAACTTTAACATCAATTGCTTGCTTTGAGCCATAAAACTCTAACGTTTTAATACTTTTAGAAGAGAGAGTCCATGATTGTTTCAAACTGATTGTCGTCTCTCCTCTTTTTAAAGTTAATAAAATTCCAGCTACTACAAACAGTAACAGCAGCCCAATTACAATTCCTATTTTTTTCATCATTAGTCCTCCTACTTAAATTCTTTTTTATTAAATACAGCTAACGCAAGCACAAGTACTGCTATACTCACCACTATAGGGTAGCATACGTTCGTAAAGGTAAATTGACTTACCCCAGGGGAAGCTTTCAAATTTAAAGTCATAAGTAAATAGTCTTTCACACTCTCACCAGAATTTGGAAGGACGTAAGCCAATAGGTTATCAAATAGTAAAATGTAGAGTGTATAAATCATACATGATTCATAAACCTTATCAAATATTTGAAAAATCAATAACGAGACACTTATAATGACAAAATAGTATGGTAGCTGGTGTAAAAATGTCGAAACAATCAACACCATGTCCCCTTCTAAATAAACAAGAGCTGCCAAACTATAAAAAATAGACACATATAATAAAGACAAACAAAAGGTTCCCAAAGTTTTATATAAAAATAACTTCCATCGTTGTTTTTCTTTTGTGAGCAGAATATTGATCGTACGGAAACTATAATCTTCTCCCCAGAAAAATAAATTGGAAGAGATGAAAAGCAACGGAATAAAACCACTCAAGTTTGAAATCAACACTCGAAATGCCGGCTCATTTTCATTTGATGACTTAAAAAATAAGGAGAATAACAAAACTAATAACCCTATCAACAAACTAGGAAGCACTCCTCTTTTTTCCCAGTAAAATTTATACATATCTGCCTTAAGAGAATTCATGACTCTCCTCCTTTCTTAAATCATCAGATAATATTACGCAAATAGTAGTCCTCAAAGCGTTCCTTCTTAATATAAATATCCTGTATCACTAGATTTGAACCAATACTATATTCCAAGATAGCCATTAATTTTTCCTTTTCTGTAACAACCAGATAGTCATCCTGCTCAAAATGAACAATGCCCTCTTTCTAAAAACATTTTTAGAATCTGATTATCACTTGTCTTTAGGAAAATTTTTTCAGATAAATCATTCGCTAGCATTTGTGAACTCGTCACATTTAGAATCTTTCCTTTTTTCATGATGATATACTTATCTGTTATAAATTCCAATTCTGACAGAATATGACTCGAGATTAAAAAAGTAACTCCTAACTGATCCCTTAAACTCAAAATCATTTTTCTTAAATCTGAAATCCCTTGAGGATCTAAACCATTCACTGGTTCGTCTAGGATAATGAGCTCTGGATTATCCAGAAGAGCAATTGCTATCGATAATCTTTGTTTCATGCCAAGAGAATAGTTTTTCACTTTTCGATCCCATGATGGTTTGGGTAGGCGAACCAATTCCAACATTTCTATGATATCTGTCTTTAAACCAAATCTTGTCTTGTAATATTGCAAGTGTTGGCGTCCAGTCAGGTTTGGATAGAGGGCAGGTGATTCGATAATACTGCCAATCTTATGCTGAGAAACACTCTTGATTTCTCCCTTATCAGCCCGAATTAGTCCTAGGAGAATTCTCATTAATGTTGTCTTTCCAGCACCATTTTCACCAATAAGACCACATATTTCTCCTTGATCAATATCAAAGGAAACATTATGAAGAACCTGTTCTTTCCCATATGTTTTATCGATATGTTTAAGACTTAAAATCACACGATTCATAGTTTCTCTCCTTTATTATATCTTTTGGTTTCATGAATTATCCTCCACCTCTGAAATCCCAAAATTCCTAACATCTGTAACCTCTTCAGGCAGAATTAAAACTCGCTCTTCGCCTGCATCTAAAATAGCTAGGCGAAAGACTTCGTTATTTATCGCTATCTCTACCAACTTTTGCTCAGTCGTGTTATTTCGAAACACCAAACTGTGGCGAGTCTGTGTAAAAGTCTCTAGCGAGATACTCAGATTCTCCATCTCTTCCTCCTACTCTAAATAACTCAATTAACCCTTCATTACATCTCTAGCTTAACGCTTTCAAAAACAAAAAAACATGACAAAAATGTCATGTCAGCTCTTCATTTCCTCAAAAGTTTTTATATCTTTTTCTTTTTCTCCCAATATACGCGCTTCTAATACTTGGTCTCCAAATGCTTGAGCACAAATAACGGCTCTATCATATAAGTAGATAGCTTTTTCCTTATCCTGTTTATGAAATAAAGTACACATAGCATCTAGCATATCAACAATTGGCTTGTTTTGAAAATCCTGCGATAAAATCATCAGCGTGTTCATCGCCTTAACATAAGGCTCAAAAGTGGAGTAAGATTTTTCCATCCATTGAACAGCTAAAGAATCAAGCACCGTTCTCTTTAACATATAGGCTGTCTCTAAATCGGATGAATTCGTTTCTCTCAGAAGTTTTTTAGAAAGTTCCCAAAATAGTTCACGATGATACTCAGTCGGTCTTGCTAAACACGAAACCAAGTACAATTTTATGAGAAGCAAATCATTTACCGAGTAATTTTTTCTTATCTTTACTTGTTCAAAATACTCATCAAGCAAAGCATCACCAAACCCTGCATCTTCACTTACAAAGACATCAAAACTAGCTTGTAAGGCGCTGATTGCAATCTGCTCATCCTCAGGTAGACTATCATAATAGTGTTCGTAAACTCTGTCAAACAACTCTTCTTTAATATGAATTCTGTCATCATCTCCATAAGTTTGAAACTTAATAAGTTTATCCTTTAATATCAAGTACTCTGAAGGTAAAATCATATGATCCATATCTACTATATGTGAAATTGGACAGCCTAGTTTGTAAGCTATATACTCTACCTTAGATAAACTTGGGGAAGACTGCCCTGATTCAATCCGTGCTAATTGGCGTACTGTTATCTCGGTTTCATCATCACAAAGAGTTTCACGAGTGAGATGTTTCATCTCTCGCAACATTCGGATTCTTTTACCTACTTCCTTCTTGATATCCATCTCAAGATCTCCTGATCATTATTTAACGAACAATATTCTATTTTTTGTTATATTATACTATTTTTCATTGAACTAAGCAATTTTTGAAATTTCACATTACAAAACCTAACTAAGCTAAACTATCTTTCGCATGCTAAATAGCAGTTGACCTGCTTTACTTTTCTTGTGCCAATTCTTCAAAATCTTTTCCCAAAATGGCTTGTACTTCTAGTTGATTGGCATCTAGTTGGTGGTAAAATGCTGTTGGTAGCGACTCTAGGAATCTTGCATAATCCAAGCGAGCGATGGCTTCGTAGTCTTCTACTTTGGACCCATCACCAGAAATCTTCACTAGGTCAATCTCCCAAACAAGCTCCTTGCCTGCCAGTTGCTCCGTATAGGATGCTGGTACAAAGGGTTCCTTTGGCAAAATCGTCTTGACTCCCTGGGCTAGGTGATAGATACCGTGCACCTTGCCTTGAGCATCTGGGTAAAATCTCACACTGGCAAGGTAGGCATCAGATCCTTGAACTTTCTTGACCAGCTCTTCAAAACGTACCAGTCCGTTCTCAACCAAAAAGCTCTCGAGGTATTCCTTGTTGAGATAGATAGGGGACAAGAGCCCTTGGCAGTATACTAGACGAGCCGCCTTATCCGCTAGATAATTCTGAACTGTTTGTCGGAAATAAGCTTCAAATTCAAACCCTTCTAGCCCTTCTACCACTTGCCCCAACTTGCTCGATAGGGCTTGGAGGAGAGCTTCTACAATCTCCCAGTCCGCTCTAGTAAGGAAGTCTGGAATCACCACTTGATAGCCTTTTCGACTATCCGCATAGTTCACCTTGAAGAGAAATTGTGACTGACCTACAATCCCACACTCGATATACTCGAGACGATTGAGGGGCTGACGGAGATAGACCGCATCATAACTGTGTGACTCCAAGCCTTCCACCAAGGCCAAGATAGACTTGGCAGTCAAGACCTCCTGTTGTCCTAGAATGCTTTCTTTATTTGGGATAAAAAATGTTTTCGCCATAACTGGCCTCCTTTGAAATCGTTTACATATAGTATAACCTATTTTCCTGAAAGATACAGAAACAAACTTTAGATTTTTAGATAAAAAGCATAGAAAAACAGCCCCTGAAAATTGCTTGACATTCAGCAGACTAAAAGTAATCGGTATTCACACACCCTAGAAATGCAATAAAGACGACCAAAGGAATCGTCTTTATTTTCTGTAAGTAAATTCTATATAGCTTATACTGTCCTTATCTATATTGCTATCCGACTTTAATTTTGTAGCTAACTGCCATGCTTGTTCAAAATATTTTCTAAATACCCCCACCAATTCCTTTCAAAGAATATGGATAAGACGCATAAGATGATGAGACAAAAATAACCTCTTCCTTATCAATTATTACAAATTGAATCTTTGAAAATTTTATTTTTTCTTCCTTATTATCAAAGTATCTACACGAATAATTGGAATCGTAACTTAGATGTTCAAGCATTTCGTCTATATTACGCTTATAACTAAAGGTAAGTATTTCTTTATAATCTCATATATCTTTTTAATTTGCTTATCAATTTAATTGCCTATATGTTCCTTCTTAGCATCATTTCTTCGTATAGGATTTATTTTCATAAAATCTTGCTAATTAAAGTCACAAAATCAATACATATTCTGAGAATATATCTGAATTTCATAAAAAGGCAATGAATAAACTTCTAAGAAAGCAAGACTCATTCTGAGCTCTTCTTACTTTTTATCCTGCTGCGTCAGCTCCTGATTGTAGGACAAGGCTAGCTTGATCCAGTAAGACAGTTCTTTTTGTGCTTCACCATCTAAATCAATATAGCCATGATAAAGCCTACCCTTCATTAAAGTCACACTGGCACCATTTTTAGGCAGGACCTGCTTTTCCATTTCCTTACCAATGCGGACCATGACAAGCTCTTGACTTCTCGAACTCACAGTAACGGTCATCTTACCTTGGACCATAAAAGCCAAACCACCAAACATCTTCTTCTCTTCTACCTCTTCTTCAAAAACATGAGGAGGAAGTTCAGTAGCTAAAATGGTACGAATCTGTTGAGCTAAAGATTTACTATACGCCATCGCTCTCCTCTAATTCATCATCACATCCCAGCCGATACCAAAACGGTCAATTAAGCGGGCATAAAACTTAGCAAAAAATTGATTCTCTAGAGCATAGAGAATCTGTCCACCTTCAGCAAGCTTAGCAAAAAGCTCATCGGCTTCTTCTCTACTGTCTGGGCTCAGAACTAACCATTGATTGGGCTGATGATTGCTAGGAATAGATAGGTCGTTAAAAATGCCTACATCCTCACCATTCAGGGTCAAGTTTTCCGTATCTAAGGCAATCCAAGCAATCTTATCCCGTTTTGCTGCAGGAAGGTCAGCTGGATCCATCATATCACTGGCTCGGACAAGTCCCTTTATCTCTGTCTGAAAAAGATCTGCATAAAAACGAAAAGCTTCTTCGGCCTGACCATTAAAACTTAAAAACACGTCTAATTTCATTATTGTTCCTCCAATTTTTTATATCTGAGAATAAATCTCTAGTATCAGTTTATCAATTAGGATAAAAATTTTCTTATTCTCAATTGCGCTTGTTTGGCTAGGGAACGCATGATTAAAACTGGAAGATTAACTGTAATAGGTGGATCACTGGGCAAGGGCCTGCGCATGCTGATTTCCTCTTGATAGATGCTATCGCCTGCAAAAGTGAGAGGCTCATCGCTGCCCCAGCGAAAGTTATGCTTCAAGACATAGTTTTTAGTTAGGCGTAAATCTTCCAGCAATTCACAGGCCAAAAGATAGTAGCGACCATCGGGTACATTTTCAAAAGTAAACCGGCTCTCCTGACTCAGTGCTACTCCGATAACCGGCTCTTCTTTGGGTATTCGGGTTTTAAACAACCCGACACAGCTAAGGCGTGGTTCATACCCCTCAGGATAAGATAGCGCCACAGTCAGCCTATTGTCACTTTTACAGTCGGGATTCTGATGTAACAAAGCTCCCTTCTCATCTAGCTGTTTTACCATAAAATCATAAGCCTTGGTTGATTCTTGGTAGTATTTTTTAGGCGAAAGTCCAGTATGCCGCTTAAAAGTATTGGAAAAACTGCCTAGACTATCATAACCAGCTTCCATAGATGTCTCGGTCACATTTTGCCGGCTTTCTACAATCTCCTGAATTCCTTTTTCCATCTTAAGAGCTTCCACATATTGCTTGATAGAAAATCCCATCTTTTTCTTGAAAGTTCTGGATAGATGGAAAGGACTATAATGGAAATGCTCAGCCAAATCGGTCAGACTCAGCTCTTCATCTGCATGCTGACGCAGATAGGCTGCCACTTCTTCCATAATAGCTTTAGACATAGACCTGCTCCTTTCCCATTTATTCAACCCCATTATATCACATCAAAAAGAAAGGACAAAAAATCGAAACCTGAATAATGAAAATCTAAGCTTTAAATAAATAATGAAAAAACTTTAGACGCTATCCGCCTAAAGTTTTTTATCTTCACGACTAAATTACTGAGCCACCAATGTTTCCAAGCTTTCACCGATAGCTGCTAGGCGCTCAACAACTTCTGCTTGTGTCAATTCATTTTCTGAAACATAGCGGTTACGTGGGTGAACACGACACTCGTGTGAGCAGCCACGAAGGTACTTGTCTTCATTTTCTTCTGATGTTAGGATACGACGGTTACAGAAAGGATTTCCACAGTTGACATAGCGTTCACATGGTGTTCCATCAAACCAGTCTTTCCCTACGATGGTTGGGTTAACATGGTTGACATCGACTGCGATACGCTCGTCAAAGACGTACATTTTCCCATCCCAAAGCTCGCCTTGAACTTCTGGATCTTTACCGTAAGTTGCGATACCGCCATGAAGCTGACCGACATCTTTGTAGCCTTCACGAACCATCCAGCCTGAGAATTTCTCACAACGAACTCCACCTGTACAGTAAACCACGACACGTTTGTCCATGAATTTTTCCTTGTTGTCACGAACCCATTGTGGCAACTCACGGAAGTTGCGGATGTCTGGGCGAATAGCTCCGCGGAAGTGTCCTAGGTCGTACTCATAATCGTTACGTGTGTCAAGGACAACTGTATCTTCGTCAAGAAGGGCTTCTTTGAACTCTTTTGGAGACAAGTAAGCACCTGTTGTTTCAAGTGGGTTGATGTCGTTGTCAAAGTCGTTGTCTTCCAAACCAAGGTGGACAATTTCTTTCTTGTAGCGAACAAACATCTTCTTGAAGGCTTGTTCATTTTCTTCGTCAATCTTGAACCAGAGGTCTTCCATTCCTGGGAGGCTGTGAACGTAGTCCATGTATTTTTGAGTTGTTTCGTAGTCACCCGAAACGGTTCCGTTGATTCCCTCGTCAGCGACTAGGATACGACCTTTGAGGCCGATTGATTTACAGAAAGCCAAGTGATCTGCCGCAAATTGCTCTGCATTTTCAATTGGAGTATAGAGGTAGTAAAGTAAGACACGAATATCTTTTGCCATAAGATTTATTCTCTTTTCTATTCTTAAATTTTCAGAATTTTTCATCTAACTATACTAGTATACCCACTTGGGAAAGTGATTGCAATTTATTTGACCGGAAATTGTAGAAAGAGTCCTACCCCTGCACTTCATCAGTAACCATAGCGAATCGCAGATAATTCTCTCAATTTTTTTATTTGCTCGGCTTGACTTTGACAAACTTAGCTTGTTATCAATCAACACACGTGAGATGTCAACGTTCATTTGGCTCAGAATAAATGGAGTAGAGGTTCCATCGTCCTTTAATCGTTTTTTATAAATCACTAACTGATTTTTCAAGGGAGAAAGTTGAGGCGCATCCTTTATATCTTCCAATAGATGATCTATAATAGCCATCGCTTCACAACGCCTTTCACTTCCTCCAGCAAACCATTTTAATGATGTCATTCTCATTTTCCTCCAGAAACTCACTTATAAATTGAAAAACTATAATTCCTCACTCTCGCGCCAATATTTTACCCAAACACCCTATGTAAAAAAGTCAGCAAAAATGGCACGGTCGCTACAATATTATTGATCACATGCACTGCATAGGATGGATAAATGCTCTTGGTATAGCGGGTCAAACCAGCAAAGATGATCCCAACTGTTGCAAAGACGAAGATATCTAACAGACTAGGCAGGCTTGAAAAATGAGGGAGAGCAAATAAAATAGAAGGAAGAAGCAAATCAAGACCAAATCGCGAATGCTTAAAGAAAGCGTGTTGCAGTAATCCTCTATAGATTAACTCTTCCATCAGTGGAACCAGAAAGAACAGGGCTATATAAATACCTAGCTCTGCAAAGTTAGTCCCACTATAACCAATCAATACAGCCCAACCTTCCGCAATTGACTGGACATGTTTAGCTGTCTGAACGTTAAAAGAGATCTGGAGCACTACCACTAATACTGTCAAAATCGAATACCAAAGCCATTTTTTTCTTGGAATGCGAAAGAGATAACCATGGCCTGTCTTAACCAGAATCCAAATCATGACTCCACTAAATAGCAAACTCAAGATATTTCGAATCCAGAAGAAATTTCCTATCTGAGAAGAAAATTGCCAATAGTTTTGGACGATAAGAGTCAGCTGAGAAAGACCAAATACGAAAAATAGGTAAGAGAAGACAGCACTCATTTTGAAAAGAAGACGATATTTTTTCATAATAAATCCCCTATATATATGTGTATCCCATCACCTAAACTCTCAGAATTGCTACTTTCATTTTTACATCCTAAAAATCACTACCTCCCCTAGAGAACTAAGGAAGGCAGTGATCACATTTTTAGGAATTAGGAATGAATACACGAAATCAATCGATCTTATGATTTTTTGTTTTTCAAGAATTCGTCGTATTGTTTTTGCATTTCGTTCAATACTTTTTCGTAGGCACCTTCAGATTTCAATTTTTCCATCAATTCTGGAATTGCTTTATCTGGGTCTACAGTACCAGTGTTGATAGCTGTATCGAATTGTTGCATTGTGTTAGAGATTGCTGAGATTTCAGATTTCACACTGTCAGTGTTAAAGATGAATCCAAGCGCTGGAGATTCTTTAGCTTCTGCCAATTGTTTCTTAGAATCTTCGATTTGTTGGTCTGTAACGTTTTCGTTGATGTAAAGGATCCAGTTGTTACCAGTGTTCCAACCTGACATGTGAGTGTTTCCTTTGTAAGCATCAAGGACGCGGACACGGTTTTCTTTACCTTCAACTTTTTCCCAGTTCTTGCCTTCTGGACCGTAAACAAGACCGTTCAAGAGTTCTGGGTTAGTGTTCAAGAGGTTCAACACTTCCATTGATTTTTCTTTGTTCTTAGAGTTGTTTGAGATGACAAAGTTAGCAACTTGTGTTGTTTGGTTTTTCTTGATGAAGTTAGTGATTGGTTTGATTTGGATATCTTTATTAGCAACACGTGAAAGCAAGCTGTTACCGTAGTCAGCTGGTCCTACTGTTTCTTCACGAACGAACCAAGTATCTTGTTGAAGGTCAAATGAAGTGTCGCTTGTTGCTACGTCTTTTGGAATGTATCCTGCTTCATAGAATTTGTGAAGAGTCTTCAAGTGTTCTTTGAAACGAGGTACTTCGTAACGGTTTACGATCTTAGTAGTATCTCCTTCAAGGTCGATAACGAATGGAAGTCCGTTTGGCACTGGGTAGTCAAAGTTATCAGATGGAATAAAGTTCTTCGTAACCGCAAATGGTACTACGTCTGGAGCTTTCTTTGATTTGTTTCAAGACTGGTTCAAGTGTTTCGTATGAAGTGACACCTGAAATGTCAATGCCATATTTGGCAAGAAGAGCGCCGTTGAAGGCAAAGTTTTGAGATGATGCAACGTTGGCTGCAACTGGAACAGCGTAAATCTTACCGTTTACAGTGTTCCCTTTGATGTAAGCTGGGTCAAGTGCTTTGTAAAGCTCTGCTCCTTCTTTCTTGTACAATTCTGTCAAGTCCGCATAAGCACCTTTTTGAGCATTTACAACATAGTTATCTGCAAAGGCGATATCATAGTTTTCACCTGATGATGTGATAACTGACATTTTCTTACCGTAGTCACCCCATCCAAGGTATTGGATATCCAATTTAGCACCAACTTTTTCTTCGATGATTTTGTTTGCATTTTCTAGTAATTCATCCAAGTTGTCTGGTTTGTCACCGATTTGGTACATTTTAAGAACAGGTTTATCACCTGAAGCTGAGTCAGCAGCTTTTTTGTTGTTACCTGAAAGGTTTCCACAAGCGGCAAGGCTTGCAGCCAAAGCGACTACGCTAGCAGATGCAAAAGCATATTTTTTCCAGTTTTTCATGATAAAAACTCCTTTTTTTATTTTTAAACTTATAAACGATTTAATGATTTGTAACTTCAGTCACTAAGATGAAGTTGGGAAGGGAGAAACGGTGTTTCTCAGCAAGTGCTACTCTTTCACACCACCGATGGTCAAACCTTTTACAAAGTAGCGTTGGAAGAATGGATACAGAATCGCGATTGGAAGGGTTGCAACAACAACCATGGCCATACGACCTGTTTCTTTCGGTAGAGCAACTCCCAGTTGGCCAGATAGGCCGACTGCTTTTGCAATGTAGTCCATATTTTGCTGGATTTGCATGAGCAAATACTGCAATGGATACAAGTTGTCACTCTTGATATAAAGAAGGGCGTTGAACCAGTCGTTCCAGAAACCAAGAGCTGTCAAAAGCGTGATGGTTGCGATACCTGGAAGTGACAATGGCAAACAAATCTGGAAGAAGATCCGAGCTTCACTGGCACCATCGATACGAGCGGATTCTAGAATGGCTTCTGGAATGGTCTTCTTGAAGAAGGAACGCATCAAGATGATGTTGAATGGTGAGAGAAGCATTGGAACAATCAAGGCCCAAACCGTATCACCAAGTTGGAGCAAACGAGTCACCACGATATAGCCTGGTACCAAACCAGCATTGAACAACATACTAAGAAGGGCAAAGATTGTGAAGAATCTGCGGTACTTAAAGGTTGTCCGTGAGATGGCGTAGGCATAAGTGGTTGTAATGAAGACATTGGTCACTGTCCCGACTACTGTCACAAAGACTGAGATAAAGAGCGCTTGGAGGATCTTATCTTTAAACTGAGCCAAGAACTCAAAACCATCTAATCCAAACTGTGATGGGAAAAAGCTATATCCATACTGGAGGATGCTCTTTTCATCTGTCACCGAAATGATGATAACGAAGATAAAGGGCAAGATACAAGAAAGAGCAATCAAACCAGAGATAATACTAAAGAAGATATCTGCTTTCTTACTGAAGGAGTGAATGCCGACATTATCGATTTTTTTCCTTTTTTAATTTTTCCTTTTCTGCCATATTCTCCTCCTTTCTAGAACAAAGCTGAGTTTGGATCGACTCGTCTTGCAAGCAAGTTTGATAGGATAACCAGAATCAAACCGACAACGGATTGGTAAAGACCGGCTGCTGAAGCCATACCGATATCTGCTGTCTGAGTCAAAACCATTAAAGACATATACGTCCAAAACATTGGTTACATTGTAAAGCTGACCCGCATTGTGTGGGATTTGATAGAAGAGACCAAAGTCTGCACGGAAGATATTTCCGACTGCAAGGATGGTCAAGACTGTTACAAGCGGAGTCAACTGAGGAATGGTTACGTTGCGAATACGTTGCCACTTGCTAGCCCCGTCCACTGTTGCTGCTTCGTAGTAGGTTGGGTCAATTCCCATGATTGTCGCATAGTACATGACACTGCTATATCCAAAGCCTTTCCAAATACCTAGGAAAAGGAGAAGGTATGGCCAAATGCCTAAGTCAGCGTAGAAGTTGACTTCCTTCATGCCAATGGATGTTAGGAAATGGTTGAAAACCCCTTTGTCAATGTTTAGGAAGGCATCTGTAAAGAAACTGATGATAACCCATGACAGGAAGTAAGGGAACAACATAGATGTTTGGAAGATTTTAACCATTCTCTTAGAGCGAAGTTCGCTGAGGATGATGGCAATCCCTACTGATACAATCAAACCGATAAAGATAAAGCCGAGATTGTAAAGAACGGTATTTCGAGTGATGATAAAGGCATCTTTTGAACTAAACAAGAATCTGAAATTATCTAACCCGACCCATTTGCTATTCACAATACTATCTATGAATCCATTACTGGTCATGTGGTAGTCTTTAAAGGCGACCACATTCCCAAATACTGGAATGTAAAAGAATAGAATCAGCCAGAGAGCCCCTGGTAAAACCATCAAGAGAAAGATCCAGTTATCTCTCAAGGTCTTTGAAAACTTTTTCATAATTTCCTCCCTTTTTATTCCTAAAAACTGATTTCATCGAATTTTTAGGTTTGATAACGATTACATTATTAGTATACTCCTAATTGATGGCTAGGTTAAACTACTAATTATAGAAAAAACTCCACAAATTATTTTATGTGGAGAAGTTTTTTATAAGAAATAGGTTTCACGAGAAACACTCTGCATACGATAAATGTATTTCCTCTTTACTAATTGAAAACTTGTTCCAATATTGGGTGATGAAACTCGACAAAATGAACCTGAGCACTTATGATAGCCCCTGATTCATTCTTCTCAATCTCTGGTCTTCCTTCTGTATGTAAAAGAGCAGGATTACCATCCTTGTAGCCAAAGAGAATCACCTCTGTCTCTGCTTCATTCACATAGCAAGCTCGGATTTCAAACCGCCCAGAACCTGAACCTGCAATATACCCATACCATTTAAAAGTATAATTCACCCCATCTACTTGTCCAAATTGCATTATCTGGTCTGGCACTGCTAGTCCATAGTAGTGACCATATGTTGCTAAGTTAGTTGACTTAAATCTTTCACCTTTACTATCCGAGTAGGATTCCATGGCTGTTTTTATCTTGTCTATTAAAGAACTATTATCTGTATCTGGCTCGCTCTCTGTAGTTACACTTGTTTTTAATAGAAATTCCTTAAAACGTTGCGCTAAATCTGTGTTTTCAGTCTCTTCAAAATTTGCAGTAGGGATAGTTTCCAGTGTCTTATCGGCATGCAAGACCTGTGCTTGCCCATCCTTCAGTGTAAATAGGTAGAAATGTTTGTCCTGATTGTCATAGTAGGCAGCCAAAACCAAGTAATCATAGGCATTGTCACTCGATACTCCAAAAACATTCCATTTGACACTTTTCTGAGAGACTGTTGTAGTTTCTAATTTTTTGATTAGTTCATTTTTTTCATCAAAGTTTGCATGCTCTAGTCTATGATAGGACTGCCCCATAGAAGAAGCCCAGCTTGCAAACTCTTCCTCCCACTTTTCAGTATTGTATTGAATTAGCTTCTGAAAATCCGAGTAGTTCTTTATAATCAAGGCTTGATCAGCCGGATTAGATAACTCAAGTTCTTCCATGGCTGCAAGAGTAGCAGCCATAGGTGATTGGACGGTTGTATCCTTATGATCTTTTTCATGCGAAAAAGCCTTTTGATAGGAATCTGCTAAATAGTGAAAATAGTTGGTTGTTTCCTTGGTTTGTTGTTCCCTTGGTATTGACGGACTCGTTACGCCATCCTCTGTCGCTCTGTGGCAGGCAGATAAGACTAGCATACTAGCACCTAGGACCAGTAGTAACTTTTTCATGGTCATACCTCCAAACCATCCTTATTCTTTCATTATACTCCTTCCCTATCTCCAAATCAAAAAACATCTCCATGTGTTTAAAAGGAGATGTTTAACTGTTTGTGATAAATGCCTATGTCGTATAAATCGTCGAAGCTGTCGCAATGGTATGCCACTGATTGGCTGTAGTTGCTGCGAAATCCTTGTCTGCATAGAAGTCAGTAAATGGTAGAATTTCAACTTCTAGCTCGTCGATGTGGTCAATCTGATTAGACAGATAAGCCTCTATACGGCTTTCTGCTCGTTTGATACGTTGCAAAAGTCCGCCCATACGGATATCGACTGTATCCAAGCCAAAGACCTTATTTTCTTTCAACCATTGACGGCTAAAGAGGGCATGGAATTGTTCAATCTCGCTTCTGAGTTTTGGTAATTCTTGTCTGGCGATTTCTTGTAGACTTTCTTTATCGTTTGTTTGGTAGGCCTGACGAATGCGTCGTCCCACATCCACTTTAGAACTTAAAATAGCATTCAACTGGGCCTGAGTTTCAAATAGATAAGAGTAGGCACTAGCTTTTTCTTTGATTTCAGCAAGGGTCTCCGCAGCATGCGCAAAGTGGGGCTTGTCCTGTTCAGGTGTCATGTGCTGGTCAAGAATCGGGCAAAGAACATCCTGATAAAAGACATAGCGGTTGGGATTGATACCACTGAGATTGCCTGGCAGGTCTGGCAAGAGGTTAGCTAGGTCAATCTGCATGAAATCCTCAACTGATAGACCTGTATTGGTCTGGAAATGAGTAGACAAACGGTCTAGATCATTGCGGTAGCTGAGTTCTGCCCAGATTTGCAAACTTGGTAGGATAGAAAATTGGGCTGTTTCTCCACCATTATCCCCCCAACCCGTCACGATGACCTCTTTGATGTCATTGGCACGGCAGGCTTTATTGGCCTCCATAGCGATAAGACGGCTGAAATGGTTGTTGGGTGTGAAACCAATCCACTTCCAAGCTCCCCCTGCAAAGGCGATATCCTGGCTAATCTTGTGGTGGTTGCGGAAGTTGCGATTGTATTTTTCCTCGCTATCCTGATAATAGTCCCAGTAAACCAAGGTTACACGGTCTTTGAGACGGTCTAGGTAGACGCGAGTTTCTTCTGGAATTTCCACATCCCGGTCGTACTGGCCATCTTCTGACATGAGTTTGAAGAACATATCGCTCCACATCTGACAGTGGAAGCCATACTTGTCTGCAATGTCCAGCACGCGCTCCAAGTGTTGGCACATGAGGAGACTACGGTCCACAACTCCGTTTAAGATCAGGTAGCGTCCCAAGCCAACCAAGTGGGCTTCATCCATCCCGATATTGACCTTGCGTGTTTGTAGTTTAGATAGAGTGGCAAACATGCCATCAATCAAATCATACACCTTTTCCTCGCCGATAAGGAGAATGTCCTCCACATCACGAAGTTCTTGCACTTCTTTGACACCCCATTTAACGAAGGCTGACAAGTGGGCCAAGGTCTGGATGCAAGGCACAAAGGTCATGTCAAACTGCTGGGCGTAGGCTTCTATTTCCTGCAACTCCTCAGCCGAGTAGGCACCACGGAAATAACCAAAGTAAGGTTGTCCCTCAATCTGATAAGTATCTTCCATGTAAAGCTCAAAGGTTGAATAACCCATTAGAGCCAAGACCTCAATCATCTGTTTGGCAGAAGCCACATTTAGCACTGCATTTCGCGAACAGTCTGCCATGTAGGCCAACTCTTCATAAGCCGCCTGCTCCTCAATCCCTACTTTATCACCTTCTACTAGAGCTGTTGCTAACAAAGACAAGGCGCGGTAAAGTTGATAGGGTTTGCGATAGGTTAGTTGATAATGTCCATCCTCACCCTTGATAGAGATAGAGGCCTGGTCAGACTGAGCGACTGCAACTTCCACATCTGGTAAAGAGATATGCTTTGTCAGCAAGTCAATTGCCTGAGTTTGTTTGGGACTAAGTCCTGTAAAAATTACCATTGATTTTCCTCCTGTAGCCAGTTGACAAGGGCACCGTAGAGATTGGCATCTGCATGATAGGTGCAGGCTTGGATGACAGGTGCGACCGTATATTCTTCATAGGTATCGACAAATTCATCGACAGCTTTTTTTGACGCCTTGGATAAAATCTGGATTTTTGACTGATAGAGCCTCCCAGACTAATAACATCTGGATCAATCAGATACTGAATATTGAGCAAGCCTTGCGCCAGATTACGGTTCATGCGCAAAAATAGCTTCTTGGCAAAGGGCATTTCCTGTTGCAGCTTCTTGGTAAATCTTGCGTCCGTCCCAGTCAGTCTGACCAGATTTTTTTCAATCACGTATCGCACCATATTTCCAGTTGACGCTAGTTGCGACCAGTTGTTGAGCTTTTTCTGCAGGCTCGATAGTTGTCATGTAGCCAAACTCTCCTCCCAAGCCGTGGCGACCTCGGTGAAGCTTGCCATTGATAATCATGGCACCGCCAATTCCTGTCCCAATCACGACACAGGCCGCATTTTCAATCTCTGGGTGAGCTAGCAATTCACTAAGCCCAACACAGTTGGCATCATTTTCTAGATGGACAGGTAGCTGATGATGAGCAAGGGCCTCATACCAAGAAAAGCCATGGATGTAAGGGACGGCACTAATTCCCTCAATCACACCTGTTTCTTGATTGACCGCGCCTGGAACACTCATAGCAATGCCGTTATAATCTTGCTCTGACAAGAACTGGTCTAACCATGTCAGTAAAGCCTCCAAGTTTTCTGGCGTTGGAGTACTTGTCTTATCTAGTATTTTTCCATCAGGAGTCAGACTGGCAAACTTAATCCCAGTCCCTCCGATATCAATGGTTGCAATGGTCATTGTTCCTTACCATAAAAAGGGGCGAGTCAGTAGTTAGTCCTTACTCATTCGCCCCTCCTTTCTATCTCATAGTATTAGTTATCAAACACTTTAAAACTGTTAAATGTCTTCTTTTTTAATCAATTCTGTACGAATTTCTTGTGGAGCCAATAGTCCTGAATGAACTGGATATGGTCGCTCAAGCAAGTCCAAAATGGTTTGTTGGTGTTCTGATATGCGCACATTTTCTTGACTCATATTGTAGTAACGAAGTACATATCCTTCTTCATTTTCCGCCACTTTAAAGGCTGTCGGGCAGACTTGCGGCAAGCTGAGTGCCGCATGACTCAAGAGACTACCAGTCGCAGCAACACTTCCTTCTTGTTTAGCGAGCTGAAGACTAGTGAAAGGTGTTTGGAAGGCTTTGGCACGACGGAAAGCTGAGAAGCGTTCCCCTGCTTGGTGGCATTCAAGTGTAAACTCGATTTCAAACTCACGCAAGCATTGAGCTTCTGGTGTTGGGAAGTAACCCCAGTCACCTAGCTCACCTGAGGCACGAAGGATGGTCACTGCAATGGTATCATCTCCAAGGATTTCATACTCGTGCAATCCTTTATTTGCCACCGTCACACCCTTTTCATCATCATAAAGGCTGACAAAGGCTTGTTGGTGTTGAGGATTTTCAGGATTTTCCCAAGAAGCCGCTGGTTTGTTTGGTCGTGTCACCACCTCATAGATGCTTTCAGAATCATTGCTTGGACGCGTATTATGAGTCTTGACCAAGAGACGGATACGGTGGTCTTTGGCGGTGTTAGTAAAGCGAGTCTTGAAGCGGATTTGTGGATTGTCAACAAAGACGGTCATCTCTGTTTCAAGAAGAATGCTTGTCAATTCTTCTGAGCGCCCAGCTTCACGCGTCATAAACTCGATGATGCCTCTTTGTTCTGCATCTAGTTTTTCGTCTGCACTTACTGGAATTGTCAATTCATGCTTGAGCAAAATCTTGGCAAAACGAGCTGTATTTTCCAAGACTTCATAACCTTTCAGATCTGCGTAGATAGGCTCTGTTCCTTTTGGTTGGAAATAGATGTACTCATTTCCGATGTCACCACGGTCTTCAAAGCGAATAAAGTCTTCATAAGCTTCATGAGTTGTCTTGTCGTAGACCGTGATGTTTTCATCCACGCTTACCGTTACAAATGGCGTATCAATCACTCCATTTTGGTAAATACCGTCACGGTGTTCTTGTTCTCCCTCAAGCAATTGGAAAGTTGTCCAAGAAAGTGGTGCCAGATGAACAGGGACTGTCACGCGCACTTGTCGAGCGATACGAGCCTGACGGAACTTGTCTTTTGGCAAATCATACTCAAAATTAGCTCCCAGATCTTCGATTTTCGCTTCTATAGCATGTCCTTCCAAATCTTCGACACGGTAGTTTGGCAAGGTCAAGGCTGCCATCTTCTTATAGCCTTCTGTTGGGTGCAATTCTTTGAAATCACAAGTCGCCACATCAATCACTGTGCTGACCGTATCAACCTTGTCATGCAAGCCTGTGTTAATGACAGTAAAGAGATGGTCGCTTTGGGCTTCGTGGGTTGCGATTTTGCCCTTCCACTCATTGAGAAGATTGGTCTTAACGAAGTTTCCGACTTGGTTGACCTTGGCAAAACGTGTCTCCATTTCACGGTGAACCTCGTCCACGCTACAACCACAGATACTGTCATGTGGCGCATTTTGTAGAAGGACTTTCCAAGCATAGGTCAACTGGTCCTTGTGGTTGTGGCCGCCAGTGATGACAGTCAATGGTTCCACCACTTGTTCTAGCAGGTTGCTATTTTCTTGGAAGGCTTGTTTAAGGTAAATCCGTGAAGAAGAAGTGTTGGCAAGTGTGTACCAGCCATCTGTTTCCTGACTGGTCAACTCACCTGTAACGGTAGATAGTTGCTCAGGTAGAGCACTTTCTACTGCATGGACATAGTCATCAAAGGAACTATGCACAAAGGTCACATCTGGGAAGAGTTCATTGGCCACACGAATGGCTTCGCTCAGATTTCGCTGTACAGGCTGGTGGTCACAGCCGTTCATCATCAACCATTGGTTGGTCGAAGCGTAGTCACGCACGTCTGACAGTTTTTGTTTCCAAAAGGTCAGGGCTTCATCCTTATCAACTGGGATTTCATTTCCGTTACTGTACCAATTGGCAAATAGGATACCAAGAACGCGACTTCCGTCTGCACCCTGCCAGTACATTTCTGAAAACTGGGAAGTGAACTGCTCATCTTCGAGGACTTGGTTATCAAATCCAATCGGCTTGACACCACGGCCAAAGGCTGCCACGTGAATGCCTGATTTTTGAAGGATTTGGGGAGCTTGTCCCATATTTCCAAAGGTATCTGGGAAGTAACCAATCTGAGTGGATTTGCCCCATTTTGCACATTCTGCTTGACCAATCAAGGTATTACGGACGTTGGCTTCACTGGAAATCAAGTAATCATCCTGCAAGATGTAAAAGGGACCAATTTTGAGTTTGCCTTCGTCAATGTAACGTTGGACTTTGTCGCGATTTTCAGGGCGAATTTCCAAGTAGTCATCAAGGACAATGGTTTGGCCGTCCAAGTGGAAACTCTTGAACTCAGGGTCATTTTCAAAGAGATCGAAGAGATTGTCAAACAATTCCACCAACTGCATACGGTGGCTTTCAAAAGGCAAGTACCACTCACGATCCCAGTGACTATGTGAGATAATATGTACAACAACATTTTCCATGAAGTAAAACCTCATTCTAACTTAAATTTTTATTTCTATCTAACTAAAGAATTGGCTAGCGAATATCTAGGTAATCCAAGACCAATTCACAGAACATCATGTTGGCCCAGGAGAACCATTCACGAGAGTAAAGCGTTGGGTCATCCACGTGGAAGCTTTCGTGCATGACACCTGTACCACCATCGCAGGCAACCAGCTGATCCAGCAAGTATTTTTTCTCTGCCTTATCACTTGTTGTCAAGCCTTGGATAGAGAGGGCAATCGGCCAGACATAGCGATAAAAGGTATGAGAACTTCCGAGACCACTAGCATATTCTCCTTCGTAGAAATATGGATTTTCAGGGCTTAGAATGGTACGACGAGTTGCCTGATACACTTCATCGTTGACATCGCAGTAGCCCAGATAAGGCGCCGCCAGCAGACTTGGTACGTTTGGATCATCCATGATGCTAGCATTTCCTAGACCGTCCACTTCAAAGGCGTAAATCTTTTCGCCCTTGCTGTTAGTGGTATAGGCGTAGTTTTCAATCCCTTCTTGGATTTCAGACTGGAGACGCTTAGCATCTGCGATAATACTCTCGCTATCATCTAGGACAAATGCTGCAAAGATTTCTTGCACATAACCCAAGACAACTACGGCAAACATATTGGACGGAATCAAATAACTATACTGACAGCAGTCATCACTCGGACGAAAAGCTGACCAGGTCATACCTGTCACTGCAAAGTCAGGTCCAAAGCCATCATTTACCAAAGTATCTTCTTTTCGATCTGTGTCGCGGACAAAACGATAAGGTGAATTCTTGTGGTCTTGTTCCACTGTCCAAAGATGGAGAATTTCCTTGGTCGCTGCGACAAAAGTCTCATCAAACTGACTGGTCTCCCCAGTCTCTTTCCAAAGGAGATAAGCCAACTGCAAAGGATAGCAAAGCGAGTCCACCTCGTACTTGCGCTCCCAAATCCAGCCATTAAGGTCTGTGTGGTCAGTCTCATGGTGACCCTTCCAGTTTTCCTCAATGTTAAAGGAGTTAGCATACGGATCCTTGAGAATCAAGGTCATCTGACGCTTGACCAAACCTGCAATGGTCTGACGCAAGAGAGGATCTCTTTTAGCCACATGAAGGTAGGGTCTGAGTTGGGCTGTCGAATCCCGAAGCCACATGGCAGGAATATCCCCAGTCAAGACAAAAGTTGAGCCATCTTCTAAGATTTCAACCGTATTGTCCAAGGTGTCTGTATAGCAACGCTCAAAGACATCCACCCACTCCGGATGGTCCTTGGCACGCTCTGCTACTTCATCCAACCATTTTCTAACAATTTCTTTCGAATAAATCATCGTGCAGTTTCCTCTTTCAAACAAGTTTCATGTTCAGTATATAGTTTTTGAGAAAGAAAATACATACACAAATGATAGTCATTTCTCTACAAAATTGCTTACTTTCGAACCCCATATCTAAAGGCCTCATTTTTCTGATATAATGTAGAAAAACAGCTAAAGGAAAGACTATGAAACCACTACTTGAAACCATCGATACCCGCTTTGGTACTGCTAGCAAGCATGCCTTCTCTCGGGGAAATACTCTGCCTTATACAGGCGTACCTTTTGGGATGAATTATTTTGTGCCTCAGACCAGTGACCAGGAGGGAGCTTGGTTCTTCGATCCGCATCTGCCCATCTTTCAGGGGATTCGATTGACCCATCAACCAAGTCCTTGGATTGGCGACTATTCTTGGCTACTCCTAACACCTGTCACAGGCCAGCTTGGGGGAGACAGTCTCTTTCACCGCCAGTCTTCTTATGATATCGAAAAAGCCTCCTTCCAATCTCATTATCTGAAGATTTTCTCCCTGCGCTATCAGATTGAAAGCCAACTGACACCGACTTGCTATGGCGCTTCTATTCGTTTGGAGCAAAAGCAAGGCAAAGTCCTCTCCCTCTATCTTCACGCAGCAGATGAACTTACAGTAGAACAAATAGATAAGCGGACTCTTGCCCTGCGTCAAGAGGGAAAAACAGAGACCAACAAAAATCCGCTGATACTGTTTACTGCTCTACAAATGAATACGGATATTCTTGCTATCACACAAGAAGAGGGAGACTGGCGAATTGACTTAGCAAGCAGTCAAGCCGAGATTCAACTAGGCACTTCTTTCATATCCCCTTCTCAAGCTCTAGTCAATCTACCTCAAGAAGATTTTGATAGCTGTAAAGAAAATGCCCAAGCGGACTGGGAAAATCTCCTCCATCGTTTTGACGTTATAGAGACAGGAGAAGCCGACCGAACCTTCTTTGACCACTGCCTCTACAGACTCTTCCTATTTCCTCAGACTTTTTATGAGGTTGATGAGTCAGGGCAAACTATCCATATGGACCTGACTACTGGTACTGTCAAGCCCGGTGTCCTCTTTAGCAACAATGGCTTCTGGGATACCTTCCGCACTACCTTCCCCCTCTTTGCCCTTGTCATACCAGAGCATTATCGTCTCTTTGTAGAAGGCTTTCTCAATAGCTACCACGATACCGGATTTCTTCCAAAATGGTTGGCTCCAGATGAACGTGGCATGATGCCTGGTACCCTTTTAGACGGCATTATCGCAGATAGCGCCTGCAAGGACATGGCCCCCGACCTAGAAAAAGAACTCCTCCAAGCCATGCTTGAAACAGCCAGCAAGTCCGACTCTCTCGGCATCAATGGTCGCCATGGACTAGCCCAATACCAAGAACTGGGCTACCTCTCTACCGACCACCACGAAAGCGTTAGCCATACCCTAGACTACGCCTATAGTGACTTTTGTATCGCCAGCTGTGCCGAAAAACTAGGGAAAAGAGAAATAGCTGAGACCTACATGTCTGCATCACAAAATTACCGCCATCTATTTGACGCTGAGACAGGTTACATGCGAGCGCGTGATAGTCAAGGAAATTTCCGCACCGACTTCTCTCCTTATAGTTGGGGACGAGACTACGCCGAATGCTCTGCCATTCAAGCGACTTTAGGCGTCTTACATGACATCCCAGGTTTGCGTCAACTCATGGGCGGAAAAGAAGCATTTAGCCACTATCTTTTGAAATCCTGTCAGGACGCTCCTCTCTTTGAAACCACCGGCTATGGTTACGAGATTCATGAAATGAGCGAGATGGCTACCGCTCCTTTTGGGCAAATCGCCATTTCCAACCAGCCTAGCCTCCACATCCCTTATCTCTTCCGCTACAGCAACTACCCTGACTACACTGCTCTACTCATCAAAACCTTGCGTCAGAAAGCCTTTCGCCCAAGCTGGGAAGCCTATCCTGGCGATGAGGACAATGGCAGTCTCTCGGCTTGGTACATTTGGTCAGCTCTTGGTTTTTATCCGACCTATCCGGGCAAGCCCAGCTACGATCTCGGAATCCCTCTCTTTGACCACCTCCGTATCTACCTGGCTAAAGAAGGTAAATGGCTGGATATCCATGCCGAGCAAACAACAGTCATTTCAACTTTGTCAAAGAATGCCGATTGGACAAGACCCCAGTATCTAGCATTCAACACCAAGACCTCTTGAAAGCTGAGCAACTGACCTTCACCCTCAGCTGGCTACCAAATCACTCATAACCAAAAGAACCTTTGCATCGCGCAAAGGTTCTTCTTTTATGAAACTTGGACCTGAAGCTGGTCAACCAGCTGCCCATCTACCTTCAGATTCAGATAAAAATCTAAGCTTTTATCTCCTGAAAAATACAAGGTTGGTATCGTCAGCCTTTTTTCAATCTCACCAACTTGAAAAGCAAGGACTTGAATCTCGTCCCGATAGGCGACACCATGCACACCCGTCCCTGGTTGAATCGAAATCTTAGCTTCCAAAGGACTGCTAGATTCTCTTCGCTTCACTGTAAAGTGGACATTTTCTCCCTTAGTCACAACTAGACTTTTTTCTGAGAACTCTAGTTGCTGAACAGCTTCTCTTCTCAATAAGGTAGGTGTTTTATAGAGTGAAATCTTAGTCAGCAAAAGCAAAGCCTGTGCCTCTGTAATGGTCACACGTATCTTCTGCGCCTCAACGACTGACCCTCGTAAGAGACGTTTGTAGCCAACAGTATAACCAGATCCAAACTCCTGCCAGACACCATCCAACTCTACCTGAGCATGGAAAGCAGCGATGCGTTGCCCCAGCTTCAAATCTTCCCTCAGCTCAATCACATCGAAAGTTTAGGTGCCCCTAAATCGAGCTCTAATTGGATTGGCAACTCTGCACCACTTGCCCATAAACTAGATTCCAGTCCATCTGTCAGATGATGACAGGCAAAGTCTGGTGATAGAGCCGGACCAGATACCTTGGCTCCCAAAGCCAAATCTTCTTTATAGAGCTCATCACGGTAGGCAGCAAATTCATAAAGTCGCTGGATATCTTTTTCATCAAAGAGACCATCTTGGTTTGGCGGAATATTGAGCAAAAGAGGGGTTCCTCGTCCCACTGAGTGAAAGTAGATTTCGACCAATTCCTCGAGAGACTTGGGGTCCTGATCCTCATGGTAAAACCAGCCTGACCGAAGAGAAACATCTGCCTCACCGATTGAAAATAGCGTCCCAGAGGGGTCTCCGTGCTGTAGATAATCTAATTCCGCTTCTGTTCCTAACTGGTCTGGCTTGACTTTTTGCCACAAGGGATCCCCTGCATAGCCTCGTTCATTTCCAATCCAGCGGATACTGGTCCCTTCAGTTGAGAAAATCAAACAATCGCCCTGCAAGTCACGAATGGTTTCAAACCAAGTTTCAAACTCATAGTTGACTTTCTGGGCCCCTTCGCTCGAGCACCATCCATCCACACCTCAGCGAACTTCCCGGCATTACCATAGGCAGGATTTGACAAGATTTCCTTCAATTGAGCTAGATAGTAGGCATTGTAGTCCGCTTCTCGGTCCACATGATAGAGGGGACTATGGGCATCCCAAGGAGACAAATACACTCCCAAATCCATGTCAAACTCAGTCGCAGCTTTGGAAACTTCGAGAAGCAAATCCCCCTTTCCATCCCTCCAAGGGCTAGCCTTGACCGAATAATCTGTATGGGCTGTCTGGTAGAGCACAAAACCATCGTGGTGCTTAACCACCAAAATCAGCTTTTTAAAACCTGTTTCTTTGAGCACTCGAACCCATTCACGCGCATCCAACTTGTTCGGGTTAAAACGCTTAGGATTCTCTTGCCCACTTCCCCATTCCTGGTCATAAAAGGTATTGGGGCCAAAATGGATAAAGGCAGCTAGTCCATCCTCTAAATAATCCAGCTGGGCCTGACTTGGTAATGGTCCATGTGGTTTTATTTTCGTCATCATCTCGTATCTCTTTCTCTGATTATTTCTCTTGTTCACAAAGTTATCCACAGATTGTGGATAAGAAAACATGCCTAAAAACTAGCTTTTCTAGACTCCATCTCTTTGACTTTGAACCTATCACCTTCAGCAAACTCTGCTCAAATCCCCACTGCACTAGGATTTCTACTAGAAAGCTGGCCAGTTACTAGTTGCCGGTACTATTATCAAGAACCCTCTAGGATATTAGCTGAATGTCCTGCTCTCCCCAGACTTATCCACAACTTGTGAATAAACCCTTCTTCCTAGTTGTTACCTCGTTGACTATAACAAAAAATCTAGGTACCGTCAATAAGACTAGGCTGTCTTCCTAAATACTCAGAAAAAATTCTATAATTTGTACAATATACATTTTATGCCATTCAAAAGAAAGGCTTTCAGATAGATTTCATATAACTTTCTAAGCGACTTTCAATCACTGCTCCTCTCAATTCCTCGTCAGAACTGAATTAAATCTGGACATTTCTTCTTAAAATGTGAAATTTAGCATAATTTTTTCAAAAAATATTATATTCTTTTTAGTAGAAGTTTATACATTTATTTCCTCTAATTCCTTTTGCCATCGTATAATAACATAAAATACTACTAAAACCTTGTTTTGTCCGAATTTTTAGTCATTTTTTACTATTGACACGCCTCTGAGAATATGATATAACGTAAATGTAAGCGGTACCAAAAAGGTGCCATCGTAAAAATTTTTAAGGAGGAAAACACATGTCTTCACATCCAATTCAGGTATTCTCAGAAATTGGGAAACTGAAAAAAGTTATGTTGCACCGTCCAGGCAAAGAGTTGGAAAACTTGTTGCCGGACTATCTCGAAAGGCTTCTTTTTGATGACATTCCATTCTTGGAAGATGCTCAAAAAGAACATGACGCATTTGCTCAAGCTCTTCGTGATGAAGGAATTGAGGTCCTTTACCTAGAGCAATTGGCTGCTGAATCATTGACTTCCCCAGAAATCCGCGATCAATTTATCGAGGAATATTTAGACGAAGCCAACATCCGTGGTCGTCAAACCAAGGCGGCTATTCGTGAATTGCTTCACGGTATCAAGGACAATCAGGAATTGGTTGAAAAAACTATGGCAGGGGTTCAAAAAGTTGAATTGCCGGAAATTCCTGAAGAAGCAAAAGGCTTAACTGACTTGGTTGAGTCAGACTATCCATTTGCTATCGACCCAATGCCAAACCTCTACTTCACTCGCGACCCATTTGCAACTATTGGTAATGCCGTATCGCTTAACCACATGTATGCAGATACTCGTAACCGTGAAACTCTTTATGGTAAATACATTTTCAAACACCATCCAATCTATGGTGGAAAAGTAGAATTGGTCTACAACCGTGAAGAAGATACTCGTATTGAAGGTGGAGATGAGCTCGTTCTTTCTAAAGACGTTCTCGCAGTAGGTATTTCTCAACGTACAGACGCAGCTTCGATTGAAAAACTCTTGGTGAACATCTTCAAGAAAAATGTTGGCTTCAAGAAAGTATTGGCATTTGAATTTGCTAACAACCGTAAATTCATGCACTTGGATACTGTCTTCACCATGGTTGACTATGACAAGTTCACAATTCACCCAGAAATCGAAGGTGATCTTCGTGTGTACTCTGTCACTTATGAAGATGAAAAACTCAAGATTGTTGAAGAAAAAGGTGACTTAGCTGAACTTCTTGCAAAGAACCTCGGCGTAGAAAAAGTTCATTTGATCCGTTGCGGTGGTGGCAATATCGTAGCAGCTGCGCGTGAACAATGGAATGATGGCTCCAACACTTTGACAATCGCACCTGGTGTAGTCGTCGTTTATGCTCGCAATACCATTACCAATAAGATCCTAGAAGAATACGGGCTTCGCTTGATTAAGATTCGCGGAAGCGAATTGGTTCGGGGCCGTGGTGGACCTCGTTGTATGTCTATGCCATTTGAACGTGAAGAAGTATAATCGCTGTTCAGTATTTGTCAATAAAAATGTAAAAAATAGAAAGAGGAAATAATAGAATGACACATTCAGTATTCCAAGGACGTAGCTTCTTAGCAGAAAAAGACTTTACTCGCGCAGAGTTAGAATACCTTATCGGTCTTTCAGCTCACTTGAAGGATTTGAAAAAACGCAATATCCAACACCACTACCTTGCTGGTAAAAATATCGCTCTCCTGTTTGAAAAAACTTCTACTCGTACACGTGCAGCCTTTACAACTGCAGCTATTGACCTTGGTGCTCATCCAGAATACCTCGGAGCAAATGACATTCAGTTAGGTAAAAAAAGAATCTACTGAAGATACTGCTAAAGTATTGGGACGCATGTTTGACGGGATTGAATTCCGTGGTTTCAGCCAACGCATGGTAGAAGAATTGGCAGAATTCTCAGGTGTCCCAGTATGGAATGGTCTAACTGACGAATGGCATCCAACTCAAATGCTCGCTGACTATTTGACAGTTCAAGAAAACTTCGGTCGCTTGGAAGGCTTGACATTGGTTTACTGTGGTGATGGACGTAACAACGTTGCCAATAGCTTGCTCGTAACAGGTGCTATCCTTGGTGTTAACGTTCACATCTTCTCACCAAAAGAACTCTTCCCAGAAAAAGAAATCGTTGAATTGGCTGAAGGCTTTGCTAAAGAAAGTGGTGCACACATCCTCATCACCGAAGATGCAGACGAAGCTGTCAAAGGTGCCGATGTACTTTACACAGACGTTTGGGTATCTATGGGTGAAGAAGACAAATTCGCAGAACGCGTTGCACTTTTGAAACCTTACCAAGTTAACATGGAATTGGTGAAGAAAGCAGGCAACGAAAACTTGATCTTCTTGCACTGCTTACCAGCATTCCACGACACTCACACTGTCTATGGTAAAGATGTTGCTGAAAAATTTGGCGTAGAGGAAATGGAAGTAACAGACGAAGTCTTCCGCAGCAAGTATGCTCGTCACTTTGACCAAGCAGAAAACCGTATGCACACTATCAAAGCTGTTATGGCTGCTACTCTTGGAAATCTCTACATTCCTAAAGTATAAATTTACTCGTATACACAACACAGGGGTTGAGACGAAAGCTATGATAGCTTATCAGTTCTAGCGAAAGAAAGCAAGGATCCTCTTTGACAAATTTGCCACCTTACTCTTGTCATCTTCCTGCTTCCTAGTCTCATTCTGATAAACGTCGGCTGTGCGTTCAACCCCTTTTATTAGTAGTAATGACTAATTTGTCTTTTAAAAAGACGCTACCTCCACTTCATATTTTATCATCATACCTGCCTGTAGCTCTTGGAGTTCTGTCAGGTTTACCATATTAAAGGAAGGAGAGCTCATGTCTCGTAGAAAAATCGTCGTTGCTTTAGGCGGAAATGCCATCCTCTCCACTGATCCATCTGCCCAAGCTCAACAAGCTGCTCTGGTAGAAACAGCTCGTCATCTGGTCAAGTTGATTCAAAACGGAGATGAACTGATCATCACTCACGGAAATGGTCCTCAGGTGGGTAATCTCTTGCTTCAACACTTGATGGCAGATTCGGAAAAAAATCCTGCCTTCCCCCCTTGATTCTTTGGTTGCCATGACCGAGGGTAGTATCGGTTTTTGGCTACAATGTGCTCTTGATAACGCATTGCTCGATGTAGGACTTGATAAAAATGTCGCTTCTGTTGTTACCCAAGTTATAGTAGACAAAGAAGACCCTGCCTTTATCAATCCCACCAAACCAATCGGTCCATTCTACTCAGAAGAGGATGCCAAAGCTGAGAGCGAAAAACAGGAGCAACCTTCAAAGAAGATGCCGGTCGTGGCTGGCGTAAAGTGGTGGCTTCACCAAAACCAATCGACATTAAAGAAATCAACAGCATCCGCACCTTGCTCGATAATGGTCAAGTTGTCATCGCAGCAGGTGGAGGAGGTATCCCTGTTGTTAAAAATGAAAACGGTTACTTTCGTGGGGTCGAAGCCGTTATCGACAAAGACTTTGCGTCTCAACGACTAGCAGAACTCGTCGAAGCTGACCTCTTTATCGTCCTTACTGGCGTAGACTACGTTTATGTCAACTACAATAAACCAGACCAAGAAAAACTTGAACACGTTACCGTCAGTCAACTAAAAGAATACATCAAACAAGGACAATTCGCACCGGGTAGCATGCTACCAAAAGTCGAAGCTGCTATCGATTTTGTAACCAACCGCCCAGAAGGCAAGGCTGTTATCACTTCCCTCAGCAATCTAGGCGCCTTGATCGAGTCCGAAAGCGGAACAATTATTGTTAAAGACTAGCCATTTTAACCCAAGTACAAGCTCTAACTAGGAGTACTCAGGTAAACCAACATCATTCGTTTTTATACTTTGTGGCATAGTTTAGGAGGAAAAACAAATGAGTGAAAAAACAAAAAAAAGGTTCCAAATGCCTTCATCTTACACTGTTTTGATCATTATTATTGCTATCATGGCAATCTTGACTTGGATCATTCCAGCAGGTAAGTATGACACGAACGAAGCAGGTGGCCTCATTGCAGGTACCTATCAAACTGTTGACTCTAATCCCCAAGGGATTTACGATATTCTAATGGCTCCGATTCGGGCGATGCTCGGTCACGAACCAACTAAAGCCGCTATTGACGTAGCCTTCTTCATCCTCATGGTTGGAGGATTTCTAGGTGTCGTCAATGCGACAGGCACATTAGATGTTGGTATTGCCTCTATTGTTAAGAAATACAAAGGACGCGAAAAAATGCTGATCCTCATCCTCATGCCCCTCTTTGCGCTTGGAGGAACAACTTATGGTATGGGTGAAGAAACCATGGCATTTTATCCACTCCTTGTTCCTGTTATGATGGCTGTTGGTTTTGATAGCATTACTGCCGTTGCCATCATCCTACTAGGTTCTCAAGTTGGCTGTCTTGCCTCTACTCTCAATCCCTTTGCTACTGTTATTGCTTCTGATACCGCAGGTGTGTCATCTATGGACGGGGTTATCCTTCGTATCATCTTCTGGTTTGTTATGACAGGTATTAGCACATACTTTGTTTACCGCTATGCGGAAAGATTCAAAAAGATCCTACAAAATCACTTGTTTATTCTCAACGTGAAGAAGACCTTAAACACTTCAATGTCACTGATAACGAAAATGCTCCATCTGTCTTGAACAAGAAACAAAAACATGTTCTTGCCTTGTTCATCTTGACTTTCATCATCATGATCGCCAGCTTTATCCCTTGGGTAGACTTGCATATCACTATATTTGAAGATTTCAAGAATTGGTTGATTGGTCTCCCTGTTATTGGCGGAGCTATCGGTTCATCTGCTCTACCATTCGGTAGCTGGTACTTCCCAGAAGGTGCAATGCTCTTTGCTGTGATGGGTATTCTTATTGGTGTTGTTTACGGTCTCAAGGAAAGCAAGATTATCTCTACCTTTATGGCTGGTGCAGCAGATCTTCTCACCGTAGCCTTGATTTGTGCAGTAGCTCGTGGTATCCAAGTTATCATGAACGACGGTATGATTACTGCAACTATTCTACACTGGGGTGAAGTCGGACTTCAAGGTCTCTCTTCTCAGGTCTTCATCGTTTTGACCTACCTCTTCTACCTTCCTATGTCATTCCTTATCCCATCTTCATCTGGACTTGCTAGTGCTACAATGGGAATCATGGCACCACTTGGTGAGTTCGTTAACGTAAAACCTAGTCTCATCATCACTGCCTATCAATCTGCATCTGGTGTACTAAACCTTGTCGCTCCAACTTCTGGTATCGTTATGGGGGCTCTCGCGCTCGGCCGTATCAGTCTAGGAACTTGGTGGAAATTTGTTACTAAACTCATTGTCGTTATTGTCATTGTAAGCATACTTCTTCTTATCCTAGGTACCTTCCTACCATTCCTTTAGAACAAAGTGTGAGGTAAAACGAATGACCGTCTACATCACTGACTCCATTAAACAGAGCTTTATACAGAGTCTAAAGACTCTCATCTCCTACCCATCTGTCCTCCAAGAAGGGGAAAATGGGACACCTTTTGGACAAGCTATTCAAGACGTTCTAGAAAAGACGCTGGAAATCTGCCGTGAACTTGGCTTTAAAACTTATATTGATCCCAAGGGCTATTATGGTTATGCAGAGGTTGGTGAGGGAGAACTCCTTGCCATCCTCTGCCACTTAGATGTTGTGCCTGCAGGAGATTTGTCAGATTGGCAATCTCCTCCATTTGAAGCAACTATCAGAGAAGGCAAACTCTATGGACGAGGGGCACAAGACGACAAAGGTCCTTCACTCGCAGCTCTCTACGCAGTGAAAAGCTTGCTTGACCAAGGCATCCAATTTAAGAAGCGCGTGCGTTTTATCTTTGGTACGGATGAAGAAACTCTTTGGAGATGTATGGCACGCTACAACGCCCTCGAAGAACAAGCCAGCATGGGATTTGCACCAGATTCGTCATTTCCTTTGACATACGCTGAAAAGGGGCTCCTTCAAGTCAAGCTTCATGGCCCCGGTTCTGATCATCTCAAGCTCGATGTCGGAGGTGCCTTTAATGTCGTACCAGATAAGGCAAGTTACCAAGGTCCTCTTTATGAAGCGGTTTGTAGAGGTTTGAAGGAAGCAAATTTTGATCACCAAACCACAGACCAAACCGTGACCGTACTCGGGGTACCTAAACACGCCAAAGATGCTAGTCAAGGTGTCAATGCAGTCATTCGACTTGCTAGTGTGCTCGCGCCTCTCCAACCCCACCCTGCCCTCCATTTTCTAGCCGACAAAGCAGGGCAAGATGGTAGAGGGCTTGGAATCTTTGGAGAAGTTGCTGATGAACCGTCTGGTTCCCTTTCCTTTAATGTTGCAGGGTTGACCATCAATCCCGATCGCTCCGAGATTCGGATCGATATACGCATACCTGTGCTAGCAGATAAGGAGAAACTGGTGGCACAGCTCACCCAGTGCGCCAAAGACTACCAACTTGACTACCAAGAATTTGACTATCTAGCACCCCTCTATGTCGCAAGAGATAGCCAACTTGTTACTACCCTTATGCAAGTCTACCAAGAAAAAACCGGAGATAAAACTCCTCCTCTTTCATCAGGTGGTGCTACCTTTGCCCGCACCATGCCAAACTGTGTAGCCTTTGGCGCTCTTTTCCCAGGAGCACAACAAACTGAGCATCAGGCAAATGAAGCAGCTGTCCTAGACGATCTATATCGCGCTATGGACATCTACGCAGAGGCGGTTTACCGTCTCGCAACCTAACCAGATAATCGTTTCTACCAAAAAAATCCCGCAGATTTGCGGGATTTTCTCTTACATCAATGCGCCAACATTTCTTGGGCGATTTCTTGACCAGATAGGTTATCTGGATAGTAGGTTGGCCAGTTATCCATCTCCTCAAAGAGAGCTTCTTGACTGGTGCCCCCAAAGAAGATATGGAAATGTTCTGCCTTGACTGGGGCGATATTGTGGTCACTAAACTGAACATACTTGAACTGTCCAGCGTCCGCATCCGTCGCTTCAAAGAGGAATCGCACGCCACGATTACCTTTCTTATATGTCAAGATTTTCTTGCCGACATACTTGTAGGTGAATTTCTTGCTTTGGCCACCTTGAACAAATTCCATAGTGTTGTCCGTGATGTTGATTTTGGTCACATCTGTCTGATAGCCTTTTCTATAGTAGGCCTTGTACTCATCCTTGGTCATCTTGCCAGTCAACTTAGCCTTGTAGTCAAAGACTTGATCAAAATTTCCATCCTCAAGGAAAGGATAGACCGACTGCCAGTTGCCAACATAGTCACTCAAGGTACGATCTTTGACATCTGCATCCTCAAAGTAACCATTGTGAACTGTCTTGGTGTTTTCTTCCTTCTCTGACTCGATTTCTGGTCCTTCTTGGTCCGTTGTCTGTTTCAAAGCTTTGAGGTTTTTCTCCATCACGGAGATATAGTCCTCACCAGCCTTGGTTGCGTCTTCTGTCAGACTTTCTAGCGGATTGAGCACGTCTAGTTTGACACCTGTTTCTTTTGAGAGTGTATTAGCTAGGGCTTGTGAGGCATTTTCTTCAAAGTAGATATAAGAAATCTTGTTTTTCTTAATATACTCTGTCAATTCTGCCAAACGTGCTGCTGATGGTTCTGCATCTGGTGAGAGACCTGAGATGGATACTTGCTTGAGACCGTAGTCCAAGGCAAGGTAGTTAAAGGCAGCGTGCTGGGTCACAAAGCTCTTTTGTTTGGCTTGAGACAAGCCATCTGTGTAGGCCTTGTCCAAGGCTTGCAATTTTTCGATATAGGCAGGCGCATTCTTCTCAAAAGTCTCTTTTTTATCAGGATAATCTGCTGACAAGCTGTCACGGATATGCTCTACCAGTTTGATGGCGCGTGCTGGTGAAAGCCAAACGTGGGGATCGTAGTCGTGATGGTGACCCTCACCGCCATGATCATGCCCTTCCTCTTCTTCCTCACCACCTGGCAAGAGAAGCATATCACCTGTCGCCTTGATAGTTTTCACTTTTTTCTTATCCAAGGATTCTAACAATTTTTGGAACCCAAGTTTCCATATTTTTCATTTTCATAGACAAAGGTATCTGCGTCTTGGATTTTTGGCAACTGCCTTGGCAGACGGTTCATACTCATGGGGTTCCGTACCAGCACCGATTAGAAGTTCTACATTAGCAGTATCTCCTGCGACTTGTTTGGTAAATTCGTAGACAGGGTAAAAGGTTGTCACGATATTGAGTTTCCCATCTGCCTGTTTTTGATTGGAACAAGCCACTAAAAACAGGGCACATAGACTAGCTAATAGTAAGCTAATTTTTTTCATTTCATTCTCCTATTTGATAAAACGTTTCAGTAGACTGACTAACAAAAAGACAGCTACAAAGATAATGGTGATACTAGCGCTGGCAGGTGTTTCCGCATAGTAGGAAATATAGAGACCTGCCACCATTCCCAAAAAGCCAATAGCGCTGGCTAGTAACATAACGGATTTAAAGTTTTTCCCCAGACGAAGGGCAATACTAGCTGGCAAGACCATAATGGTCGATACCAGAAGAGCTCCTGCAGCTGGAATCATAAGGGCAATGGCCACCCCTGTCACCATGTTAAAGAGGATAGACATGGTACGAACGGGCAAGCCATCCACAAAGGCCGTGTCCTCATCAAAGGTCAGGATATACATTGGTCGCAAGAATAAGAAAGTCAAGAGTAAAACGACCGCAGCAATGGCAAAGAGGAAAATCACCTGCTCCTGGCTAATGGTCACAATCGAACCAAAGAGATATTGGTCCAAACTCATGGAACTAGAACTTTTCCCCTTACTCATGACGATAAGGGAGACTGCAAGCCCTGTAGACATGAGGATGGCAGTCCCGATTTCCATAAAGTTCTTATAGACTGTCCGGAGATACTCTAGAAAGACCGCAGCGATCAAGACAATGGCAATGGTTGAAATAGTTGGAGAAATTCCCAAAACCAGACCAAAGGCAACCCCTGACAGAGAAACGTGACTGAGGGTGTCGCTCATGAGGCTCTGACGACGTAAGATAAGGAAGGTCCCAAGAACTGGAGAAAAGAGACTCATGGCAATAACTGCCAAGAAGGCTCGCTGCATAAAGTCATATGATAACAAACTAAGCATGTTCCACCTCCTGGTCGCTTTCGTGAACGTTGAAACAACGCCATGGCGAATCTTGGTTACGAACTAGATGAATATTGCGATCCGCATAGTCCTTGACTTCCTCAGGGTCATGGGTAATCATCAAAACAGCCTTACCATGATGGTGGGCACTATGGTGCATGAGTTCGTAAAATTCATTTTTGCTTCCAGCATCCATCCCTGTCGTCGGCTCATCCAAGACGAAGATATCTGGGTCAGAAGCAAACATCCGAGCAATCACTGCTCGTTGCTTTTGCCCTCCCGAAAGGGAACCAATTCGTTTGTCACGGTGTTCCCACATACCAACTGAGTCTAGACTGGCCTTGATATGTTCCTCATCATGAGCATTCAAGCGACGGAACCAGCCCTTTCGCGGATAGCGACCCGACTTGACAAATTCATAAACCGTACTTGGAAAGCCAGCATTAAAACTAGCTATCTGCTGGGGAAGATAGGCTATCCTAAGTTTTTTCCCATGAGTATTTGTCTTTGAGATGGTTACCTTGCCAAATCTTGGTTGCAAGATGCCTAGGCTCGCCTTGATAAGCGTTGTCTTGGCAGCCCCATTTTCACCAGTCAGGGTGACAAACTCCCCACTATCAACACTATAGTTGATGTGCTCGAGGACAGGTTCCTTGTCATAATAGAAAGACAAGTCCTCTACTGTAATATACCGCATTATTTAATTTCTCCTACTAAAGCAGTTAAAAACCGCTGGATAACTTCTTGTTCATTTGGAGTAAACTGACTTGCTACTTGTTCATAGGCTAAGAGAGTGTGTTCATGATGATGGTGGTGTTCCTCTGCCACCGGTCGAGCTAGCTCTGTCAGTTGATAAAAGATCACGCGCGCATCCTTTGGATCTCTGGATGTCTCTAACATACCCTCTTTGACCAAAGACTTGATAGCCTTGGTCACTGCCGCCTGACTGACATTGAGGCGACGGGCCAACTCCGAGTTGGTTAAGGATTCTTCTGACAAGAGCATGAGGATGTGTTCCTGAGTATTGGTCAAGGCAACGTCACTCGTGCAATGCCCAATCAGAATTTCATGCTGGTTCTCAGATCTCAAGATCACCTCGTTTAAAAAGTTATCGATTTCCTGTGCAAGCTGTCTCATGTGTTACTCCTTCCCTAGCTATCTTTTCCGTAAAAAAACTTAGATAGCTACCGATTCTTTACTGGTTAATTATATCATAAACCAAAAAAGAGTCAAGGGAAAAAGGCGTAAAAACGTTTCCCTAGACTCTTCTAGATGTAAAATTTAACCTATTTTTGCTTTGGTTTTCGACTCGATAAGATAACCTGCCAAACCAGCTACCATTCCCATCAAGAGCAAGAAGATGGACTGTTCGCTTCCTGTATTTGGGAGGGCTTTTTCTGAGACAACTGCTTTCTTGCTAAATTGACCTGCCACCTCATAAGTCAGTGGCACATTTGTAGTCGCATCATTAGCAGCCGCATTCGTTTGAGGCGTTTCTACCGGCAGACTAAAAGTTGTAGAATCCACAGAAATCGTCCGTGAGTTCGGATTGATCTTTTCATACTGGGTCAAATCAGCGGTTTTCAGATACTCTTCAAAGGCTGCATCCATAGATGGGCCTTCTTCACGCGCGCCACCCAACATAGTGTAGCCATCACCACCTGCAGCTAAGAAATCATTGGTTGCAAGATAGTAGGTTTTTGCGAGGTCTAGAAGATCATAACGACCAGTCGCACGGTTTTTAACCTGGATAGCCAAGACACGTTTGCCTGATGGTAGGTTGGTATCATAGTAGACCTTCACACCTGAAACTTGTAAGAAGCCCCCACTTGGCTCTAACAATGGTTGCCCGTTCTCATCCAAGACCTTCTTGCCATCCTTATCGACCTGCAAGATAGAGCCGAGTGACTTTTCAAACATATCCAAGACTTGTTGCCCAGTCACTTGGATTTGTGAGATGGTATTTCCAAACGGAAGAACGGCAATGACATTTCCTTTAGTGATTGGTTTGCCTTTTGCAATGGTTTCACGCAAGCCACCACCATTTGTCACAGCGATGTCTGTCGGATGGCTAAATCCTGTTTGACCATACTGATAGAGGGAGTCTGCTACGACGTTTCCGAGGTTGGTTTCACGGACCCGAACATTTTCACGATCACCGTTGAGTTCTACAGGGCTGTTTGAGACAATCTCAACCGCATTTTCAGCATCGTATTTTTGTTTAATGTCTTTGACCAGTTTTTCAACTGTAGGATTAGCTGGTAATTTTTTAGCATCAGCAGCTGCAATCAATGTAGGATTACCCAAAAGCTGACGTGATTTGTAGATAACCTTCCCAACATTATGAAGGTAACTTCCTGTTTGGTTATAGGTAACATTGTCGCCATAAGTTGTGGAAGCTACTGTGTGAGAATGCCCATCAATAACTGTCACACGTTTGCCTTTGAGACGAGGATTTTTAGAGAGAGCTTCTGCCAAGGTTGAACCACGCCACTCGACTGGAGTTGTGGTATCTACACCCAAGTGAGCGAGCACAACATAGTGTTTGTAGTCCTTACCTTCTGCACGAGCCTTGGCTTGAACTTCTTCGATGACCTTATTGACTTCAGAGATTGGATCTGTAAAAGTTACCCCTTTAATGTTTTTAGGGTGGGTTTTTGTAGCAGTTTCAGGTGTCGTCACACCGATTACAACAAACTCATCACCTTCCACAGTCTTATCTTTATCAACGATTGTAGAAGCTTCAAAAAAGACGAGCTCCATTGACATAAGTATTTGAGCTAAGTAATGGGAATTTCAAGATTTCCTTGTATTTTTTTACTTCATCAAGACCAAAGTCAAACTCATGGTTTCCTACTGCCATGGCATCATACTGCATCTGATTGAGAATTTCAGCACGCGCTTCACCCTTCGTAGAGTTGGAAATCGGTAAACCTTGGAAAGCGTCTCCCGCGTCAACAACTAGAGTATTTTGATTTGATTTCGCACGCTCCTGCTCAATGACAGTCGCTAACTTGGCATCTCCAATTACTCCCTTTTCCTCTACAATACGACCATGGACATCATTGGTGTGTAAGATAACGGTATCCTTTTCTTCGTTTTTAGTAGATTCAACAGGAGCTGACGGAGCTTCTGCAGGTGCAACTGCTTCTGAAGTTGCCGAAGTTTCCGGTACCGCAGGGCTCTCAACAGGAGCTGGAGTCGCTATAACAGCTGAACTTTCTGCAGGAGTTGTTGCTTCTTCAGCGTATACTTGTCCAGCTAAGAAGGCTGGAGCTAACAGGGCTGTCGACAAGACAGGTAACAAAGAACGTTTATTCATTTTGAAATCCTTTTCTTTTCTTTTTTCCTTTATATTATACGATATTTCTAGAAAAAATAAAACTTTTGACTGGTTTTTATATAAAACATTCGTTATTTAACCAAAAAAACCTGAACAAAACAGTTCAAGTTTTTTTAATCGATTTATTGGAAATCTTTGATATTTCCATCATAGGTCGCCCAGTCCTTACTAAAGAAACGGTCATTCATCTTGTAGTCTGGGGCTGGTTTTGGATCCGTCAAGAAGGGATTCACAACCTTATCAAAAGCCAACCAGCCCAACCAACCTAAGTGGATAGTATCCTTGATAAAGTAAGGTTCTCCTCCGTTTTTTGAAAAGTCAGCAATGTTGGTAAAGCCTTGACTTTCTAGCTGGTAACGAATTTTCTCCACTGCATGTTGATACATTTCTTCACTGAGTTCTGTGTATTCCATCCATTTCTTGTTGACGGGCTGGATAACAAAGAGTACATTGACTTTTGATTTGGCAAATTGATTGAGAACCAGCTGCAAATCATTGTATTCAGAGGACTTTAGGAAGTTATAATTTTTTTGATACCCTTCCCATTTTTTTAAGTCTTTTTTGACCTCATACGTGTAGAAATGATTCTCCATCCCCATATCGTTATTGGTCGTATTTGCCTCTGCATCCTTACGGGCAATTTCTTCTAAAGCGTCATAGGAAAACTGATCAGGAAGATCTTTTAAATAGTTTTCTACATGTTCTTTGTACTTGAGTTTCCCCCGAATGGAAAATTGACCAAAAAGAGAGGACTGCTTTTCATTGAATCGTGCAAAGACGTTGATGATAAGTCGATCAGCATCTGACAAGTCCTCTCCTTTTGAAAGCTTTTGAAGGATGCCTTTCAATGCCACACTCGGGTTCTGCTTCAACAAACGCGTCGCAGCATGCTTAGCCGAGATGTCCCCAGATTGATTTTCTAAAAAAGCTGTCAACTGGTCGCTATTAAAGAATCTCTGAAACGCTGCTGGCTCGTAATCCGTCTCTGTAAACCACTGAGGAGAGATGACAAACACCGCCTGCTTTTCCTCAATTTCTGGCAGAATCTGCTGCAAACCGAAATATTGATTAAGCGAGGCCGCTCCTGCCTGACCCATAAAGTAAGGGCGATAGGGACGATTGTATTTTTCTGCTAAAACAGCTGGATGGACACTATCAAATCGAATCCATTCACTTGACCCTAGAAAAGGGACAAAACGCATATTGGGATCCGTTAGCGCCCTCACTTTTTGACTTCTCTCTTTAAAACTTTCTCTACTGATGGAAGCTGCAGAGTACTTCTCCTCCGTCAGATTATGGCTTGTTGTACTTGGATAAAAAAAGATGAGTAGAAGAACCAAAAATCCAGCGATGAAGATAGGCCCGAAGATCAGCCACAAGCGTTTAAGCATTCTTTAACTCCGCAATACCTTCTACAATTTTATTAGCTGTATTCCAGTCATCACGACCGAACTCTGTCACTGGAACACGAATGTCAAAACGGTTTTCAATCTCAACAATCAATTCAACCGTTCCCATACTATCCAAGACACCAGCGTCAAAAAGATCTTCATCCATCATGTCAGAAACATCTTCCATAAACAACTCATCAATAATTTCAATAACTTCTGATTTGATATCCATTTTTATATCCTTTTATTTTTTAAACCACAAATCATTCAAAAATCCAGAAAAGATTAAGAATGAAACCATCACGACATGGAAGGTGACAACCATGCCAAGCAACTGAATCCAGCGATTCTCAGGTAAGGAAGCCTTCCCAGCTTTTTTCCGTTCTTTATTGAGCGCTTTTTTCTTACGAACCCAAGCGTCATTGATAACCAGCCCAATCCCATGAAAAAGTCCATAGGCGATGTAGTACCAGGTCACTCCATGCCAGAATCCCATAATCAGCATATTGAGAATATAGGCTACACTTGAGGTCACATTGCGATTTTTAAAGACCTTCTTTCTGGTCAACACCATGACCATCCGCATAAAGACAAAGTCACGGAACCAGAAAGACAGACTCATGTGCCAGCGATTCCAAAACTCTTTTAAATCCCTTGACAAAAAGGGCTTGTTAAAGTTGACAGGACTATGAATACCCATCAAGTTTGAAATTGCTAAGGCAAACATAGAGTAGCCCGCAAAATCAAAGAAGAGCTCCAGACCAAAGGTGTACATGACCGCTAAAGCGTAGAGGTTAAGAAACCGCCTGTCTGCAAGGCTAAATTTTTCAGCGGAGGCAATAATGTCTCTCCTAAAATATGCGCCAAGATAAACTTGTAGAGGAAGCCAAGCATGATATACTTGACAGCCTCTTCTAGCATATCCATCAGCTCATCCCGCTCAGGAATGGTCTCGTAATTTTCATTGAAGCGTTTAAAACGATCAATGGGACCACTTGAGAAAGTCGGCATAAAAAGAAGAAAACGTAAGAATTGCCAAATTGTTAAATCCTTGATGACACCGTCTCTCAACTCAACGATAACCCCAACTGCACGAAAGGTCAAGTAAGAAATCCCTAAAAAGCCAAACAAAGATTGAGGTCCATGAATAGCAGGAGATACTTTCACAAAGACGATAGGCAATAGGGATAGAAAACTAATCAGGTAAAATATCCATTTACTATCCCGTCGTTTCCTGTACCTTTTGTAGAAAGATACAAGCAGTACTTGCCAGATAACATAAAGGATCAAAGCGCTTATTTGATCGGTCTTTCCACCGACCAACATGGTGACGATAAAGAAGAGACTAATCAGCACCTCATACCAGACAAAACGTTTCTTGAAAAAGAGTCCGATAAATATCGGTAGGGTCGCAACAATCACATACAAAAAATAATAAAGATTGCCATAAGGTTCCAAATGAGGTAGCTGTTTGTAAAGCTCCATCATCTATTGTTTACCTCGTTGATCAAGCCCTTGATATCAATTTTACCATTAGGCGTTAGTGGCAAACTGTCTCGATAGAGAAACTTGGATGGCATCATATAAGACATCATGATATCTGCTAGGTCTTCCTTGATAGCCTTGGTAATATCGATATCACGTTCAAACTGCTCGCGGACACCGTCCTTTAGGATGACATAGGACAGTAGATTTTGTACCTTGTGGTCCTTGTTATAACGTGGGACAGCAACAGCCGACTCGATATAGCGAGACTTGTTGAGGTTTTGAGAGACATCTTCAAGCTCAATGCGATAACCATTAAACTTAATCTGGAAATCCATGCGTCCACCATAGAGAAGCAAGCCCTCATCTGTCATAGTTCCTACATCCCCTGTATGGTAGGCCGGAAGACCTTCGAACTCAAAGAAAGCTTCTGCCGTTTTTTCAGGATTATTCATATAGCCTTTTGAAACAGCTGGCCCAGAAACAATGATTTCTCCCTGTTCACCATTTGGCAGCTTATTGCCTTCCTCATCAATGATAAATGTCGGAGAATCGGCCTTAGTATAGCCGATTGGCAGGCGTTTGAGAGTCGTCAACATCTCGTCTGTCACAGCAACCGCTGACAGAGCCACTGTTGCTTCCGTTGGACCGTAGGCATTGATGATGCGGGCATTTGGGAATCGCTCACGCAGTTTTTGAGCTGTTTTGACAGTCAATTCTTCACCATCAAAGTAGAAATGCGTGATTCCAGGCATTTTCTCACTATTAAAATCTTCTGACAACATGGCCATATCGGCAAAGGAAGGCGTTGAAGTCCAGATAGCGATTGGCAATGAAAAGATGGTCGCAAAGAGTTGCTTAAAATCCTGTGTGATGGCAGATGGAAGAGCGAAAAGCGTACCACCTAATGCCAAGGTTGGTGCCCAGTACATGACAGATAGGTCAAAAGAGTAGGGTGGTTGGGCCAGCATTTGTGGACGACTTGGCGTCGCAAACTCTTTGTCTGTAATCATCCAGTTGGTAAAACTGAGGAGATTGTCATGGGAAATCTGCACTCCCTTTGGCTTACCAGTCGTACCAGAAGTAAAGATGATGTAGTAGTTGTCATCTCCCTTGACTGGATGAGTCATCTCGTAGCTAGAAGCTTGAGCAAAAGCTTCATGAACTTGCTCCAAATTCAGCATCGGTGTGCTAGTTTGCTCTAATGGAAAATCCGAGATGGCAATAATCAAACTTGGCTCTGCAACTTCTACGATAGCAGAAACTCGTTCCAAGGCCGAATGGCTGTCAATTGGAATATAGGCATGACCTGACTTAGTTAGCGCTACAAAGGTAGCCAACATCTCATATTCCTGACCACCAAAAACGACGACTGGAGATTTCTCAGGCAAGCCAAGTCGATCGATAGCTGCAGCCAAACTATCTGAATCAGCCTTCAGATCGCCATAAGTATGCTCTTGACCTAAAACATTGTAGACAGGATATGTTGGCTGTGTTTGAGCAAAGTGCTCAATCGTTTCAATCATATCTTTTATCGGTTTATTAGACACAGTTCCTCTTCTCCTTTAAACTAGAACTCATTATAAATAAAGGTTCCTTGGCTCTGACCAAGGTAACTAAAAAAATAAAGCAAACCAAGTAAGATTACAAAATATAGGACGGTCTGTCCCAAAAACATATACAATTTTCTGTGTTTTCCCATAAGTTAGTGTGTTCAATTTTCTATGATTTTTCAAAAAAGCTATGCAACTATGCATTTACTGTCTTATCTTCCTAACATTTTACCATTTTATCAACCTTTTTTTCAACTGTTTACCATAACTTAAAAGTTCGTTTTAGCTTATTTTAAGATAAATTAAAATGTTAACAGTAAACGTAAACAAAAATTTCCATTTCTATAAATCTCCTATACCAGTCATCAGAAATTAAACAGTTTAAAAAATGACAACAAACACACGACTCCCCCTTTGGGCATTTTTATGCTAAAATAGTAGCTATGGATAAAATTATTAAAACTATATCAGAAAGCGGAGCCTTTCGTGCTTTTGTCCTTGATAGCACTAAAACTGTCCGCACTGCTCAAGAAAAACATCAAACTCAAGCCAGTTCAACTGTTGCACTTGGTCGCACCCTTATCGCTAGCCAAATTCTTGCAGCCAATGAAAAAGGAAACACCAAGCTAACGGTTAAAGTTCTTGGAACGAGCTCTCTCGGTGCCATCATCACAGTCGCAGATACCAAGGGAAATGTCAAAGGCTACGTTCAAAATCCAGGTGTTGACATCAAAAAGACTGCAACGGGTGAAGTCCTAGTCGGACCTTTTGTTGGAAACGGTCAATTTCTCGTTATCACAGACTACGGTACTGGAAATCCTTACAACTCCATGACTCCTCTCATTTCTGGGGAAATCGGTGAAGACTTGGCCTATTACCTTACTGAAAGCCAACAAACTCCTTCAGCAGTCGGCCTCAATGTTCTTTGGATAAAGACGACAAGGTCAAAGTTGCCGGAGGTTTCCTTCTCCAAGTATTGCCAGGGGCCAAGGAGGAAGAGATTGCCCGCTTTGAAAAACGCATCCAAGAAATGCCAGCCATCTCAACTCTTCTGGAAAGCGATGACCATATCGAAGCCCTCCTCAAGGCTATTTATGGTGACGAATCCTACAAACGTCTATCTGAAGAAGAAATTCGTTTCCAATGTGACTGCAGCAAAGACCGTTTTATGAACGCTCTTGCCAGCCTTCCAAGCTCAGACTTAGAGGAAATGAAAGAGGAAGACCACGGGGCAGAAATCACTTGCCAATTCTGCCAAACAACTTACAACTTTGATGAAAACGACCTGGAGGAACTCATTCGTGACAAATCTTAATACACCCTTTATGATTGGCAATGTTGAGATTCCCAATCGTACCGTTTTAGCGCCTATGGCTGGCGTGACCAACTCAGCCTTTCGTACCATCGCAAAAGAGCTCGGAGCTGGACTCGTTGTCATGGAAATGGTCTCTGACAAGGGAATCCAATACAACAACGAAAAAACCCTGCATATGCTTCACATCGATGAAGGAGAGAACCCTGTTTCTATCCAACTTTTTGGTAGTGATGAAGACAGTCTAGCACGCGCAGCAGAATTCATCCAAGAAAACACCAAGACCGATATCGTCGATATCAACATGGGCTGCCCAGTTAACAAAATCGTGAAGAACGAAGCTGGCGCTATGTGGCTCAAGGACCCAGACAAGATCTACTCTATTATCAACAAGGTCCAATCTGTCCTTGATATCCCCCTAACTGTCAAAATGCGCACCGGCTGGTCTGATCCATCCCTAGCCGTGGAGAATGCCCTCGCAGCTGAGGCTGCTGGTGTCTCTGCTCTCGCCATGCATGGCCGTACCCGCGAACAAATGTACACAGGCCACGCAGACCTCGAGACCTTGCACGATGTAGCCCAAGCACTGACTAAGATCCCATTTATCGCCAACGGTGACATCCGTACAGTTCAAGATGCTAAACAACGCATCGAAGAAGTTGGTGCTGACGCTGTTATGATTGGTCGTGCAGCCATGGGAAATCCCTACCTCTTCAACCAGATTAACCATTACTTTGAAACAGGAGAAATTCTCCCTGACTTGACTTTCGAGGACAAGATGAAAATCGCCTACGAACATTTGAAACGCTTGATTAACCTCAAAGGAGAAAACGTAGCCGTTCGTGAATTCCGCGGCCTCGCTCCTCACTATCTCCGGGGAACATCTGGTGCTGCCAAACTTCGTGGAGCCATTTCACAAGCTAACACCCTAGCAGAGATTGAAGCCCTCTTGCAATTAGACAAAGTATAATACACAAAAAACCGTAACTCGCTTGGAGTTTACGGTTTTTTAAATCCTAGGAAAACCTAGATACTATTATTGAATCAAGGCAACGCTTGAAACTTTACCATCCGCACCTGTTGTAATTTGGATGATTTTTCCTCCACCGATTTTGGCATTATACTTACCATCATCAAGTGTGTAAGAGTAGCCTCTGATAGAATAGTTTTCTTTCTTTCCATCTGCAGTTTCTACTGTAAATTGGCCCCCTGATGAAACCATAATAGTTTCGCCATTCGCTCCCTTCCAGTTGCCTGCAGCTGCTGAGAAATCACCATCGACCATGGTTAAAACACCCTTGTAGCGTTTGTTGTGTTCTGCTTGCTTGTCTTGAAGTTTGCGGTCAGTTGTTGGATCATAGCTTGACTGGTTAGACTGGGCTTGAGAGCCTTGCTGAGTTGATGGAGCCTGAGAAGGAGCTTGCTGACTAGGAGCTGCTTGTTCTTGTCTTGATTCAGGTGCTGGTTTCGCTTGCGACTGATCTGCTGTTGTAGAAGACTGACCAGAAGATGCCTGAGCTTTTTCAGATGAAGCTGAGCTTGAAGATTTTTGAGTCTTACTTTCTTTGCTAGAAGAAGCTGCTTTGGAACTTGATGATTGACTTGTCTTTGCAGAGCTGCTGGTTTGAGTGGTTTCATTTTTATTTCCACAAGCTCCCAGTAGCAAGGTAGAAGCCAATACAGTCGCCGCCATCAATTTGATATAGGTTTTCTTTTTCATTTTTCTACTCCTTTGTAACATTTTTGAAATGTTAAGAAATCTTTTTGTAACACAATTGTAACATTAGGCTTTGAATCTGTCAACTATTTAGGGAAACTAGTTTAAAAAATTTCTCTCTACTATCTCTATTCGTAATCGAAACGAAAAAATAGAAAATTTCTTAGATTAGAGTCATTTTTTTACATCACTCTTGTGTAATTCGCTTGCATGATTTTGGATAAAGGCCTACAGTACTATTGAAATAGGATAAAAACATCTAATAATAGCAAATAAAGAGGTCGGGGCAAAGTTCCCGACCTCACTTTTATTTCAATCGATAGGTTTTTCTTGGTTTCTTTTTGGGTACTCGTTTGAGTCCAACTTCTTCTACATATTCGCCGTATTTTACGAGAAAGTTATTGCTGACGATTGGGCGTCCTGGGTTGATGAGATTGACCAGTTCAGTTCCCTCGTAGACAGTGAACTCTTCCTCTAGCAGATAGAGGAAGGTTGGATTCCAGTCGAGACGGCCTTGGATTCGTTTGATGGATTCTTGGATAATGGCATAATGGTCAAAGGCGAAGGCTCTCTCGTCCAGCTCGACTCCCTCTAGGAAACATTTCCCTGTCTGGAAATCGACATCTACAAAAACCACATCCTTGGCATCGTCACCTGCCTGAACGAGGTCTAATGCACGACTAGGTAGGTACACTAAATGGGCAATGGTCACCGTCCATCCCCGCGGATCACGCCCAGGGGTCGATACGGTCATCAATTGCTCGATTTTTTCCAAAGGTAGATCGAGATTGACTTCTTCTCTCACCTCGCGTTGACAGGCATGTGCAGCATCTTCTCCCTTGTCCATAAAGCCTCCAACTAAGGCCAAACAGTTTTGATAAGGGTGAGCCTTGCGACGGATCAGCAGGAGCTTGATCTTTCCTTCGACAAAGCAGTAGGCTACCATATCCACCGTCACACTTGGTTTTTCGTATTGAGGGAGTTCCTGTTTGTAGTACCAATCCAAAAACTGCTCTTGACTGGCATGGATTTCAAAATATTCTTTTTCCGTCATCCCTGCTGGAATCATCGTATCTGCCATCTTATGCCTCCTTTCGAACTGCCTTGGTCCATTGGTACCAACCCACTAGACTGTTAAGTGTGTAAACCCAGTACATCCCTTGGATGTGGATATTTTCACCCCACCAGAGGTAGATACTAAAGAGATTGGTTGCAATCCAGAAATCCATTGCTCACGGTAGAGACGTGTCATCAAGAGCTGACCAACACCATTGGTCGCATCGGTAACACTATCACGGAAAGGGCGAGCGCTATTGATACTTTGATAAGCCAAGCCCATGCCAATCCAGATAATGGCAGTCAAGGCCAAGTACTTGAGCCAGTCAAGTACAGATAATTTCTTAGCTTCAAAGTGGGATTCTTCTGGTTTTTCCTGTTCATTGATACGATTGGACAGCCAAGCATAGAGACCAATTGGCTGCATGACAAAGAAGTAAACAGTCGTCAAAACTTCTCCATAAAAAGTCGCATTCATGGCCAAAATCAAATAGATAGCTGAGTTAATAGCCCCAAAGAGATAATTGCTTGCACGCCCTTCTGCTACCAAGATAACACAGACAATCCCAGTCCAAGATGCAAACAAGCTCAGCCAGTCATGACTTTCCATATTTTGTGTAAACTCCAAGATCAAGGGAACACTTGACAGGGCGATGAGATACAACCACTGGAAAAGGCTACGGCCGACAAAGAGATCTTTCCAGAGCAAGCGCATGATTCCTGCAAAACCGATCTTGCGGGCTTCGGCATGGACATTTTTAAAGTTTTCGATAAATTGTGTGATTTTTTTAGTTACTGTTTTCATAATTTTCTCCTAATCTGCTTGGTAAATGGCATCAATAGCCACTTTTGCTGCTTCATAATTGCCTAGATAATCCTCTGCTAGATAAACTAAAGGAATATTGGTTAAATATATCTCTCTCATCTGATCCAAATGCTGGGAAAAACTGTAGCGAATGTGGTCTTCTGCCATGGTCATATCTCTAAATCCGTCATTGACATAGGAGCCGACAGGCTGCACAAAGAGAATCAAGTCCCATTTTTCCTTGGCCAAGATTGAAACAAAGAGATTGTCAAAGGTTTCTCCTGATAAGTCCCCTTGGTCCTCAGTCTCCATGTAATAGTCATAGTAACCCTTGGTTACCAAGGAGTTGGTATCGGCTATCACTAAGCCTCGATTGGCATTGCTATCGATTAGTTTTGAGGTCTGGTCATACTGTCCCAACAGGAGATAATAATAATCCTTTGGAGTCAATTCATCATCGCGGACATTGTTTTTGATCTGGTACTCACGCGCGTATTCCAGACTAACGGGCGCATCGTAATACCTAGCCAAATCCTTGGCCAGAGTGGTCTTCCCATTGCTAGCACTTCCCATGATCAACACTTTCTTTGTAAACTGACGGCGGAAGGGTTGAGCGATGTATTTCCAATATTTGCTTGGATTTTCTCGAATCATAGTCGCTGAGATACCAAACTTTCTTTCTTGCAAGACGGTGCCAAATCCACGTTTAGCTAGCTCTTGCTGGTATTCTTCTTCTCCCACAAAGAAAGTCAAATCTTGCTGGGTTTCATCATAGGAAATCTCCGCTAACATCTGGTCCAACCACTCCTGCCAGCCCATAGGGTAACGGGGAAGGTTGGTCTCATCCAGCTTGCAGACAGAGGTCAATTCGTCATCACGAAAAGCCTCTCGGATATAGCGAAATCGTTTTTGAAGACTTAAACCTACCTGCTCACCTCGGTCTCCCTCGTAGCCTGAAACGACTACCCAGACCTGATCACACTGACGCTTCGCTCGCTGGATCAGATCGATATGCCCCTGATGGAGAGGGGCAAAGGTCCCAAATACCACTGCTGTTTTCTTTTTCATACTCGTTTGCCTTTTTATAATTTTTGATATTTTTGTTTTCTATGTTTTTATTATATACTATATTTTTATTTTGTCAATACTTTTTTATCATTTTTTATAAAAAAGTAGAAAAAAGAATCAGGACTGCTCCTGACTCTCTATTTTTAAGCAATATCAAATTTTAACTGGCCTGCTTTGACACCAATCTTGAGAGTCTTGCCTGCTATCAGTTCTCCCTTGAGAAGAAGTTCTGCCAACTTGTCCTCCACTTCTGTTTGCAGGGTTCTGCGAAGTGGACGGGCTCCCATTTCTGGATCATATCCTTGACTTGCTAGTAACTTCAACGCTGAAGCTTGCAGTTTCAAGTCGATGCCTTTCTCTGCTAGGCTAGCAATCAATGGTTTGACCATGATCTTGACAATTTCTTGCATGTGTTCGCTATCCAAGCTGTGGAAGACCACCTTTTCATCAATACGGTTGATAAACTCTGGTCGATAAGTTTTTTTCAACTCTTCAAAGATTCGTTTTTCCATATTTTCTTGGTCAAAACGAATATCCTTGGCCCCAAAACCGACCGTCTTGTCATCACGAAGAGCCGTCGCACCAAGGTTTGACGTCATGATGATAATGGTATTTGAAAAGTCCACCTTGCGTCCCTTGCTATCTGTCAAGACACCGTCGTCCAGAACCTGCAAGAGGACATTAAAGATATCTGGGTGGGCCTTTTCTACCTCGTCAAATAGAAGAACGGAGTATGGTTTGTTGCGAACCTTCTCAGTCAACTCCCCACCTTCTTCGTAGCCCACATAACCCGGAGGAGCTCCATTGAGACGGCTAGCCGCAAATTTCTCCATATACTCACTCATATCAAAGCGGATAAGGGCTGATTCGTCATCAAAGAGGACTTCTGCCAAAGCCTTTGCCAATTCGGTCTTACCGACTCCTGTCGGCCCTAGGAACATAAAGGAACCAATCGGACGCTTGTGACTGCGAATCCCTGACTGGTTGCGACGAATCGCACGGCTAATACTTGAAACAGCTTGATCTTGACCGATGACACGTTTGTGTAGTTCAGCTTCCAAGTTCAGGTATTTCTTAGCATCTGTTTGCGTCAGTTTTTGGACTGGAATCCCTGACAAGCGACTCAAGGTCGTCAAAATTTCAGATTCTGTCACCAAGTCTTTATAGACAGGGACTTCTTGTTCTTTTGCGATTAACTGGGCTGCCTGTTTCCACTTGCCATCCATCAATGCCTTGTCAGCTGGACTCAAGTCGGATTCGTCTGCTTTCACATGTTTGGATTTGTTTTGCACCGTTGCTGCCGCTTCGTCCAAAAGATCAATGGCAGAGTCTGGCAAGTGACGACTGGTCAAGTAACGATGTGCCATCTTGACAGCTGTTTCAACAGCTTCATCTGTGATTTGCACACGGTGGTGTTTCTCATAAGTCGCCTTCAAACCTTGCAAAATAGTCATACTGTCAGCTAAACTTGGCTCTTCAATCGTCACTTTGGCAAACCGACGAGAAAGGGCAGCATCTTTTTCGATGTGTTTTTGGTATTCTTCCTGAGTGGTTGCACCAACCGTTCTCAAAGTTCCACGAGCCAAGGCTGGTTTCAAGATATTAGCCGCATCCAGAGTCGAATCAATACCGCTACCAGAACCCATGATGGTGTGAAGTTCATCAATAAAGAGGATTACTTTGCCATCTTCCTCGATATCCTTGATGATATTGTTCATGCGCTCTTCAAAATCTCCACGGAAACGTGTCCCCGCAACAACATTCATCAAATCAAGCTCTAGAACACGCATCTTGGCCATTTCCGCAGGTACATCCCCACTAGCAATACGCTGAGCAAGTCCAAGTGCTAAAGCTGTTTTCCCGACACCAGCATCTCCAACCAAGACCGGATTGTTCTTGGTCTTCCGACTCAAAATCTGAATCATACGTGAGATTTCCTTGTCACGACCGATAACTGGCTCTAACTTGCCAGAACGCGCTTGCTCCGTCAGGTCATGCGTGTAGTCCTCTAAACCACCACTTTGAGCTTGAGGCATACCCATCATATTGGCCATGGAATTTGCTTGTCAGTTACTGTGCGATGGCGTTGACGTAAAGCCTTGAGGTCTTCTCTTGTCCATCCTGCACGTTCCTCTAAATTGCGACGAAGAGCAGCAATTCTGACCTGATCTTTCTGGTCTTCATAAGAAAAGCCTGCTCTCTCCAAGATGCGAGTCGCCAAGGCATTGCCATCATGCAAGATTGCATATAATACATGCTCTGTCCCTAGCACCTTTGCATGGACCACTGAGGCCACATACTCTGCTTCTGCAAATAGGACCTCCAAACGATGAGAAAAAGGCAATTCCGTAAAGGTTTCGTCCTGGCTATAGTCCGTTTCAGTCAGTTCTAACGCAACCTCTTCTAAACGGTCCATCTCGTATGGATAATCGTTTAAAGTCGCACCTGCCACGCTGTAACTGTGATTGGACATGGCAATCAATAAATGCCAAGACTCTAGGTAACGAGCTCCAAAATGGCCAGCAACCATGTAGGCACTTTCGATACATTCATTCAATGCTTTTGAATAGTTCATCTTACTTCTCTTTTCTATCTACCTCTTGTAATAGCTGTCGGAGCATATTGGCACGGACAACTGAGGATTCTTCCCCTAGGACACGATCCGTTGCTACTGAAGTCAGCAAGGTCATCTCCTGCTTGGTCATCAAGTCCTGCTCCACCAAAAGCTGGAGAATGTCCTCATAGATCTCCTGACTAACTCGCTCACCAATCGAGTAAAGCAAATCGCGGAGCATCTCATGATGACTGGAAAACTCAATCCGGCCTATTCGAATGTAGCCTCCGCCACCACGCTTGCTCTCAACCAAGTAACCTCTACTTTCCGTAAAGCGTGTCTTGATTACATAGTTGATCTGACTTGGCACAACCTGAAAGGTATCTGCCAACTGGCTCCGCTGCAATTCCACGATACCAGACTGGTCTAATATCGCCTTGATATAGGCCTCGATATGATCTGATGTATTTTTAAATCTCATAGTAAATCAAACTCCTTCTTTGAACCTTGACTATCTTTGACTATACTATCATTTAACACTCTATAAGTCAAATTTTTAAGGCTCAACCATTGGAAATACTGACTTTTTTAAAAAACACTTTGGCATTAATTCGCCTTAGTTTTTCTTGAAAGTTCCTAAAAAAGTCCACAAAAAAGAGCCCTAAAAAGGGCGTAATATTGACGAGTTCAGCAGGCAAGGAACTATAATTCGTTAAGCTGTTCCTGTTTTAATTCTGCTATAGCGTCTTTTAGTTCTTTTTCCCAACTGCTACAAGTTGACTTACTGATACTTAGTTCTTTAGCTATATAGTCAAATGATTTCCCAGACGCTCTTAGTTTAATAAATTCTGTTTTAGTTTCTTGACTTTTCATTCGTCGCCTTTGTTTTTTTCGTTATACTTGCCTAACATTTCAAAACCTTTATCAAAAGCGAAAAAACCTAAACCTAAAGAAAACGGCGCTCCGACTATTTCTATAACTTTTGCCCACCTTGTCCCAAAATCTTCTGAAAAATAAGCAAGTGCCCCAACGGCTACAACTGCTAAAATTAAAAAATACGCTCCCAAATCTGCATTTTCTGTTACTTTGGCTTTTTCTGTTCTACTTTTTTTACTCATAATAATCGCCTTTCATTTTTAGCCTTTCTACTTCCGCTAGTACGGTCAAACGTGCTTTTTCTATATCTCCATTTCCCTAGTAAAGAAAACCTATTCCACCAACAATTCTAATTTTCTCTTAACTTTTAAAATTGTCTCCCAACTCATTCTGTTTTTCTTTTAGTATTTTCTGTTCCTATTTAATTTCTTTTCGATATTTATCTACAGATTTTTCAAAAATTAAATAACCTATAAATAATAATGTCGGAGTTAAAACTGTTCCCACTACGTTTTCAAATCTTTTTTCATCTAATCCTAATAACTTTGCAATATCAGGACTAAAGTAAATTATAAATCCTGATACTATAGCAATTGCAATAAATGCAAAGGAGACAACTGATGTCCCATTTTCTCTCCGTAATTTCTTCAGTCTGCTTAACATGTCGTACACTATTTCTATTGCTTACAAAAAGGGCGCTGGTAAAGGATAATCTTCACCAACTCCCTATTTTTCTACTTATCTAAACCTAATTCTGCCAAGATTTGACGTTTGTAGGCAATCTTTTGGACTTCCTTGTCCTCATCTTCAGACCAATCTAGTTTAATTTCTGAAACAATCTGCCCAGGGCGATTTTTCAAGATATAGATGCGGTCGCTGAGACTGAGGGCCTCCTCGATACTATGCGTGATGATCAAGGTCGTTAGCTGCAACTGCTTATGAATCTCCAGATACCAAGCGTGAAGCTCCATCTTGGTCATCTCATCCAAGGCGCTAAAGGCTTCGTCTAAAAGAAAGAGTTTGTGCCCAAAAAGGTAGGTACGAAGCAAGGCCACACGCTGGCGCATTCCACCACTAAGTTCGTGAGGATATTTGTTCCGTACAGCTGTCAACTGGAAGGTCGCAAGGATGTCATCCGCTCGAGCAATGGCTTCTGCCTTATCAATCTTTTGGATCAAAAGGGGCAGGATGATATTGCCAAGCACCGTCTTGTGCTCCAAGAGGAGATCCTTTTGCAACATATAACTCACGCGCCCCTTAGGATTTTCCTCGCCATCAAGGACAATTCGCCCAGACTGGACTTCTAAAATCCCAGCGATTAGGTTAAAGAGAGTGGTCTTTCCAACACCACTTGGACCTAGGATAGAAACCACTTCACCCGAAGTCACCTGCAGGTTGATGTCCTCTAAAATCTTTTCATCGCCATAGGCATAGCTTACGTGTTCTAGTCTAATTTCTGTCATTATTTTACAAATTCGTTGGTGAAACCTTTATCAGTCAAGTCTTCTTTGAGGATACCATTTTCTTTATCCCACTTGTAGAAGGCATTCCAGCGTTCTGCGTCAAATTGTCCCCACTTCTCCTTGTCGCTTGCATATTCTTTTGACAAGTATTTTTGAGATTCGATGACAAAGTCACGTTTTTCCTTGAGTTCAGGTGCATTCTTGATGAGAATATCTGCAGCTTCTTCTGGGTGTTCCATAGCATATTGGTAGCCTTTTTTGATAGCTTGGATGACTTTGCGAGCTTCTTCTTTGTTGTCTTTTAGATAGTCGTTGTTTGCGATGATAACTGGTGAGTAGTAGTCAAACTCCTTGACATAGTCTTTCAAGTACATGAAGTTAGCATCTACGCCTTGCGATTTGGCAAGGATACCATCCCAACCGTAGTAGATCCAAGCAGTGTCAAAGACGCCATTGGCAATCGGTGTGATCGAGTTTGAGTCGTTGTTTGGTACTTTTTCGACCTTCTCAAAGTCTCCACCTTGTGATTCTACCAATGTTTTCAACATAGCTAGCTCCGTTGGATCATTCCAAGTACCGTATTTCTTCCCAACCAAGTCCTTTGGACTGCTAACATTGTCAGATTTACGAGAGATGATTCCTGATGTATTATGTTCTACGATAGCAGCAACGGCAGTGATTCCTGCTCCTTTTTCCAATTTTTTAGCCATGTAGTCTTGGAAATAGATGGCAAATGGTGCCTTGCCATTGATCACCAAGTCAGATGAGCTTTCTTCTGGTGGCAATTTCAAGTCAACATCCACTCCAGCTTCTTTGAAATAACCTTTTTTTCCTTTAGCTACATAAAGACCTGTGTGGTTGGTATTTGGCGTCCAGTCTAGGATAAAGTCAATCTTCTTAACTTCTGCTTCTTTGTTGTCCTTAGAAGCAGTTCCTTGACCACAAGCCACAAGCACGACAGCTACAAGAGCTGTTACAAGCGTTAAAAACACTTTCCATGTTTTTCTTCATCTTCATTTCCTCTTTTTCTTTTTCTAAAAACATCCTTATCTTTAGGGACGTTTCCATTTAATCACATATTTTTCACTAATATCGACCAACTTCATACCCAAAAGGCTGATAATCGACACCAGAATAATAATGGCAAACATGGTATCATACTGAAACAGTTTTTAGACTGAATCATATAAACACCAAGACCTTCAAAACCTCCTAGCCACTCGGACACCACGGTTGTGATAAAGGCGTAGGAGACACTGACCCTCAGACCTGCATAAAAGTAAGGCAGGCTGACTGGGATTTTAAAATGCCACAGGATTTGCCAAGGATTTGCCCGCATCAGACTAAACAAGGTCAGCATATCCTTGTCACAATGTCTAAAACCGTCCAAAATACTGACAATGATAGGGAAGGTTGTCGTCAGGATAATCAAGACAATCTTGGGCAAAATTCCATAGCCTAGCCACAAGACCAGGATAGGGGCTATAGCAATGGTCGGAATGGTCTGAACAACCACCATCATAGGGTAGATAAGATCATTGAGCCAAGTCAGACTGTCCATAAGCACCGCCATGATACAGGCAATCAAGACTCCCAAGACTAGACCTAGCAAAGCCACTCTCAAGGTCGCCCAGCTATGGTGCCAGAGAAATTCTCTGTCACGAACAAAGGCCTGGAGAATTTCAAAGGGAGTTGGTAGGATAAACTTGGGTAAAAGTTTGAATATTCCTGCTAACTGCCAGATTGACAAGACTCCTAGAAAACCCAATAGACTAATATGTCGTCTCAGTATACTTTTCAAGTTTCTCATCAATACTTAAAATTTCTCCTACATTTATTTTGACATTGGCAAAGACATTATCTGCTTCCTGCCCTGCCACTTCTAGCGCGTCTTTGAGAATACGCATGAGCTCATCAAACTCCCCTTCCAAGACCGTTTCAAAAGGTGTCACCACCATGGTCACGGACTGCGCCTGCAGATAAGCAATAACCTGATCGATAATAGCAATTCGATTAATCCCCTGTGATAGGGGCAAGACTTGCAAGGCAATGCTTGCTTTCATAAAAACCTCCTCTTCTCAGGTTTCCTTTTGACAAAAAGAAAACCCCTTCCATATATGGAAAAGGTGCAGAATTCGGCTAAGTATCGTTCCCTACGCTGGCATTACCCAGATCAGGTGCGGTCGAAGTTTAACACTTCCTCTCAGACTGTACACAGACTCCCATATCTTATATGGAAATATAGTAACGCAAATACTAGTAAAAGTCAAGGAAACTGCTTACAGAAACCTATGAAAAAGAGTTTGAAGGCAAATGCTTCAAACTCTTTCATAACTTTCTTATTTAGCCTCGTACCAGGTTGCTCCTTCATTCTCATCAGCAATGAGTGGAACACTGAGCTGGATGGCTTCTTCCATGGTTTGTTTCACTAAAACTTTAACGACTGCTAGTTCTGATTTCGGAACCTCAAGGACGATTTCATCATGCACTTGCAACAGCATCTTGGTCTGATAGCCACCTTCAACTAGAGCCTTATCTAGCTGAATCATAGCAATCTTAAGAATATCTGCTGCTGAGCCCTGGATAGGAGAGTTGATGGCTGTCCGCTCTGCAAAACCACGAATGTTGAAGTTGCGTGAATTAATATCTGGCAACTCACGACGACGCTTGAAGAGAGTCTCTACATAACCCTTATCACGCGCCTCACGCACCACTTCATCCATGTAGTTTTTAATACCTGGGAAGCGTTCAAAGTAAGTGTCGATGTAGACTTTAGCCTCTTTACGGCTGATGCCCAGATTATTAGACAAACCAAAGTCGGAAATCCCGTAAACCACTCCAAAGTTTACCGCCTTGGCATTACGACGGTCGTTTGGAGTCACATCCTCAGGACGTTCAATTCCAAAGACCCGCATGGCCGTCGAGGTATGGATATCTGCCCCCTCTTGAAAGGCCTTAATCAAGTGCTCATCCTTAGAGATATGCGCCAAAACGCGCAATTCAATCTGTGAATAGTCCGAGCTGAGCAGCACACTATCCTCCCACTCAGGCACAAAAGCCTTACGAATGAGACGGCCTTGTTCCAAACGCACAGGAATATTTTGCAAGTTTGGATCTACACTAGACAGACGCCCAGTCTGAGTCAAATCCTGCACGTAGCGCGTGTGGATCTTGCCATCAGCCAAAATCCAGTCTTGCAAACCAATCACATAAGTGGATTGAATCTTAGCAATCTGACGGTAATCGAGGATTTTTTTAACAATCGGAGCAATAGGAGCTAGTCGCTCTAGCACATCCACGGCTGTCGAGTAACCTGTTTTGGTTTTCTTGGTGTATTCTAGAGGAAGACCCAGTTTTTCAAAGAGAAGCACGCCCAACTGCTTTAGGGGAGTTGATATTAAACTCTTCACCAGCTAACTCGTAGATTTCTTGAGTGAGTTGCTCAATGACGACCTCATTTTCAGCCTGCATCTCAAGTAGGGTTTCTTTTTTGACCTTGATCCCAGCAATTTCCATCTTGGCAAGGACAAAAGCCAGAGGTTGCTCCATGTCATAGAGAAGGTCTAACTGTCCATGTTCACTGAGTTTTTCAAGTCAAAACCGGCTCCGTCTCAACCAATACCGCAACCTTGCGAGCCAAATGCTCCAAGAATTTCTCTCTCTCAGGGATAGCTTTCTTGACCCCCTTACCGTAGAAAATCTCATCATCAGCCAAATAAGTTTGGCCATAGAGATTCGCAATGGTTGAAATTTCATTGTTCTCAACTGTTGAGAGTAAGTATTTTGCCAAACGGCTGTCAAAAGCAGGGGCCTGCAGGTTCAAGCCCAAACGATTTAAAAGAACCTTCGCTTTCTTAAAGTCATACACTTTCAGAGGTGTTTTTTCTAGAAAATCCTTGAGAATCGGCTCCTGCAAGAGCTCAAGTTTGTCTGTAGTGTAAAGTTTATCCCCACAGGACCAGGCAAAACCAACCAAATCATCTGTATGGTAATTTTCACCAAAGAGTTCAAAGTGGAAGATAGAGTCGGCACTCAGCATGTCTTGACTGACGTGGTCAACGATAGTGAAATCCAAACTTTCAGGCGCATCTGTCGATGAAATATTTAAAGCTTGTTTGAGCTGTTTGAAGCCCATCTCATCGTAGAATTTCCCAAGATTTTCCACATCTGGGCCATTATAGACCAAATCGTCTAGTCCAATCTCAATTGGTGCCTGAGTCTCAATGGTCGCTAGTGTTTTCGATAAAAAGGCCTGTTCCTTGTCATTGATGAGATTTTTCCTTCATCTTAGAAGCCTTCATCCCATCAATATTTTTCATAAATACCCTCAAGCGAACCATGCTCCAGCAAGAGCTTTGATACCCGTCTTTTCACCGATTTTCGTGACGCCAGGGATATTATCAGACTTATCCCCCATAAGAGCCTTAAGATCAATGAACTGAGCTGGTGTGAGGCCCATCTTTTCCATGAGATAGTCTGGCGTAAAAGGCCTCAAACTCAGCCACACCTTTCTTGGAAATCTCAACCACCGTATGCTCATCCGTCAACTGGATCAAATCCTTGTCTCCACTGACGATAGTCACATCAAAAGAATCCTGCTCAGCCAAACGAGCCTAGGGTCCCGATGATATCATCGGCTTCATACTGGGCCAACTCATAATGGCGAATCCCAAGGTGGTCTAACAACTCACGAATGAAGGGAAATTGCTCACGAAACTCATCTGGAGTTTTAGCACGGCCACCCTTGTAGTCTGCATACATCTCTGTTCGGAAAGTCGTCTTGCCTGCATCAAAAGGCTACCAAAACATGACTGGGCTCAACCCGCTCCAAGACATGATTCAACATGAGTTGAAAGCCATAGATTGCATTGGTATGAAGGCCATTAGCATTTTTAAAACGATCCAACTGCTGATAGAGCGCAAAAAAAGCTCGAAAAGCAACAGAAGATCCATCAATTAATAATAATTTTTTCTTGTTCATACACCCATTATAAAGGAAAGCAAGGAAAAATACCATCGGAAAGAGCTGAAAAACGTGGACTTGTCCCTATTTCACCATAAAAAAGAAAAGGACTATTCAAATCCTTTTCTTTTATTGATTTCATGCGATTTATTTGTTCAATTTTCTCTTTGCAAATGGTAGCAAACCAAGAAGGAGACCAATAAATCCTAGCGATGCAACTGCTGAAGCATCTTGGCTTCCTGTATTTGGAAGGAGTTGCTCATCTGTTGCTGCAGGCGCTTTGTAGGTACGATCTTGTTCAGTTCCAAAAGTAGGGCTTGTAGCCAAAGGAGCTACACTGCCAGTGTATTCTGGAACTTCGTTTACTGCTGGTTCAATCTTTTCAGCGTAGGCTGGAATATTGGCTACTGCTGGAGCACCACTTTCTGCATAAACTGGGACATTCGCTACTGCTGGAGCACCGCTTTCTGCATAAACTGGAACAGTCGCTACTGCCGGAGCACCACTTTCTGCATAAACTGGAACATTTGCTAGGGCTGGGGCACCGCTTTCTGCATAGGCTGGAACATTCGCTACGGCTGGTGCGCCACTTTCTGCATAAGGCAGAGCATTGTTTACTATTGGGGCACCGCTTTCTCCGTAAGCTGGAACGTTCGCTACGACTGGTGCGCCACTTTCTGCATAGGCTGGGAGTTCATTTACAGCAGCTTCTACCGCATTTGCACCTTTGTTGTATTCTGGCAACTCTGCAGTTGCAGCTTCCACTGCGTTCACCCCACCTTTAAAGTCTTCAATTTCAAGAACAGCCGACATGACACTACTTAGAGACTTAATAGCATCCTCATAGTCTACTAAAGCTTGTTGCAAGTCTTTTACTTGACTATTCTTGTCACCAGAAACTTGTAAACTTGATAATTGCGCTTTAATCTTAGCAACTTGCTCTTCTAATTTACTTAGCTCAAGTTTTTTCGCATTACTATTTTCTTCTGCCGCTTCCTTATCTGCCGCAGCGAGTTTTGCTTGGTCCTGGTCAGAAAGTTGAGATTGAGTTTTTGCTTCGGCCGGTGTCACCTGATCACTATCTTCTGCCAAAAAATCTGCCAACAAGTCTGAGGCATCAATGTCGCCTTCTTCAATGGCTTTCAAGATAGCATCCTTGCCAATCACTTCTTTAGCTGCCTTAATCGCAGCTTCCTTATCAGTGATAGTGGCATCCTTGTTGATATCATCGATGGTTGATTTTTCAATTTTTTCTAAGGTAGCGATTAAATCTGAGCGAACTTTGGCTGCCTCTTCCGCCGCTTCCTTGTCCGCTGCAGCCAGTTTAGCTTGGTCCTGACTTGAGAAATCTTCTTGGCTCATCTCTTCGACCGGTGTCACCTGATCACTGTCTTCTGCTAAGAAATCGTCTAACAAGTCGGACGCTTCGATGTCACCTTCTTCAATGGCTTTCAGGATAGCATCTTTGCCAATCACTTCTTTAGCTGCCTTAATCGCCGCTTCCTTATCAGTGATAGTGGCGTCTTTGTTGATGTCTTCGATGGTTGATTTTTCGATTCCTTCAAGAGTTGAAAGCAATTCTGAGCGAACTTTGGCTGCCTCTTCTGCTGCTTCCTTGTCGGCTGCAGCCAGTTTAGCTTGGTCTTGACTTGAGAAATCTTCTTGGCTCTTCACTTCGGCCGGTGTCACCTGATCGCTCTCTTCTGCCAAGAAATCATCTAACAAATCTGACGCATCAATGTCACCTTCTTCGATAGCTTTCAAGATGCCGTCCTTGCCAATCACTTCTTTAGCTGCCTTAATCGCCGCTTCCTTATCAGTGATAGAAGCATCCTTGTTGATGTCGTCGATGGTTGATTGTTCGATACCCTCAAGGGTTGTCACCAATTCGCTGTGGGCTTTTTCTTCTGCCGCCTTCTTAGCTTCTTCCTCTTTCTTAGCCTCCTCGGCTGCTTCCTTGTCTGCTGCAGCAAGTGTAGCTTGGTCTTGGCTAGAAAGTTGAGAATGAGTCTTCGCTTCAGCTGGGGTTACCTGATCGCTCTCTTCTGCTAGGAAATCAGCTAACAAGTCTGACGCATCAAGGTCACCTTCTTCAATGGCTTTCAAGATAGCGTCCTTGCCAATCACTTCTTTAGCTGCCTTAATAGCTGCTTCCTTATCAGTGATAGAAGCATCCTTGTTGATGTCGTCGATGGTTGATTGTTCGATACCCTCAAGGGTTGTCACCAATTCGCTGTGGGCTTTTTCTTCTGCCGCCTTCTTAGCTTCTTCCTCTTTCTTAGCCTCCTCGGCTGCTTCCTTGTCTGCTGCAGCAAGTGTAGCTTGGTCTTGGCTAGAAAGTTGAGAATGAGTCTTCGCTTCAGCTGGGGTTACCTGATCGCTCTCTTCTGCTAGGAAATCAGCTAACAAGTCTGACGCATCAAGGTCACCTTCTTCGATGGCTTTCAAGATGCCGTCCTTGCCAATCACTTCTTTAGCCGCCTTGATGGCTGCTTCCTTATCAGTGATAGTGGCATCCTTGTTGATGTCGTCGATGGTTGATTTTTCAATTTTTTCTAGGGTAGCGATTAGATCTGAGCGAACTTTTGCTGCATCAACCTGAGCCTCTTTATCAGCTTCATCTAACTTAGCTTGGTCTTCATCTGTGAATTCTGATACAGGTTCAGCTACTGTTTTGTGCTCGCTCGTATCTGCTGGCCAGTCTACAATAACATCACCAATCTCCAAATCCTCATCTGCGATAGCCTTCAAAAGATCTTCTTTACCAATCTCTTCTTTGGCTTCTTTGATAGCCGCTTCTTTATCGGTTATTGAAGCATCTTTTTTAATATCTTCAATTACAGCATTTTCAAGAGATTCTAGGGCTTGAACCAGAGCATCCGTCGCTTGAGACACTTGTTCTTTGGCATCTTTTTCAGCCTGGTCTAGTAGAGCCTTCTCCTCAGTAGATAATTTTTTATTAGTTTGAACTTCAGGACCTGTTACCACAGCCTTATCTTCTGCACCTTCTGGCAATTCAGCGATGATATTATCTAAGCTAAGCTCTCCAGACTCAAGAGTATCTGAAATATACATCTTACCGATATATTCCTTCACAGCTTCAGCTGCATCCTCTTTGTCCTCAATCGCTTCCTTATCCTTAATATCACTAATAGCCTGTTCCTCAAGTTCATCCAAAGCCTTCATCAACTCTTCTTTGGTCATTTTAGCTGGATTTGTCGCACCAGGATTAGCTGGACTAGCGTTTTCTGATCCCTTTTCAGTTTGAGCACCGCTCTCCCCTTCTGTTCCAGCTTGTGGTTGTGCAGGAGCAACTGCCTGCTCTTCTGCTTTCCCTTCATCTGCCTTAACTACTGAAGGCTGTGAAACGAGTACACTAGCACCCAATACAGCTGCACTTGCTAAACTTGTTAAAATAACTTTCCTCTTGTCCATTAGACAATGCCCCTTTATGGTTTTTGATATTATTATATTATACTATTCAAAGAACGTCAACTAATTCGATATCCATTTTAAAATTTTATGAACAAGAAGAAAGCCTGTATGATGTTTAAGAGACACTTCCTATTCTTGCCCCATTTCTGTCTAGTCTGTAGCCATCAATAATCGTATTAACAGCTAAGGCTCCCGAAGCATCGACATAGTAATGTTTCCCCGAGACTTGGAACCATTGACTAGCTTTCATCCGGCCAGATTCCTCTAAGTAATACCAAGTTCCCTTGTCTTTAAGCCAGCCCGTCTGCATCTCACCCGAAGCCTTTAGATAATACCAGTGAGAGCCATCCTTAATCCAGCCAGTTGACATGGCCCCATTTTCTTTTAAATGATACCAATTGCTGTTAACTTTTTTCCATCCTGTTGCTAGCTTACCATTCTCTTGGTAATACCAACTCCCTCCTTCTTTTTTCCACCCATTCTCTGTATTGCTTAACTTTTCATACTTCACATATCTTCTAGAACCGCTATAAGACAAATAACCGAGCCACTTATAACCGTCCTTTTCAAGAACTTGATCATAACTCACACTCTCACCAGCATAATAGTAGTCAATAACCTGTCCTGTGCTTGATGGTTGGTCCATAATAGGCGATTTCCCCGTGAATACCATTGTCCCACTAGACGGAAGCTCTGAGCTACGAGCATTCTCACCCGCACTATGGCTAGTAGATAAATCCTTGAAATGAATAAAACCTGTCATCGAACTAGCCTTGACTTTTCGACGGTTATACTTTTCTCGAACCCCATAGTTATACTCTTCGATTTCAATCGTATCCCCCGACACATTTGATACCCAGGCCACGTGCCCATAATAACCTTCTGTCGACCAAGCAATAGCCCCAACTTCTGGCTTAGTATCCACACGGTAGCCTTCTCGCCTTGCACGATGTCCCCATTCATTTGCATTTCCATAGGCAGGAGGAATCTCAAAGCCATTTACACTACTCAAACGAAAGGCCGCAAAAGAGGTACACTGGCGAGAATACATCCGCCACTGATCGATTTCAACACTACCATTTTTGTAGTGAAGCGGATAGTCATCTCCACGCGCTACACTATCGGCCTGAACTGATTCTCCACCAAACAAAAAGGTACTTGTAACAAACAAAGTAGCCAGCCCTAAACCCAACTGAGTATATCTACTCTTCTTAACTCCTGATTTAAAAAACGTCATTCATTCTCCTTAATAATATAAATTTCCGAGGTTACCCTCGTTTATACTATTCGGGAGAAAAAGAAAAAAAGTGAGCAAAGCTCACTTCATTTTAGGATTCTTAGTCTAGATAGCGAATCAAGTTCTTTTCTGTCAAGATATCTGAGTAGGTGAAGGATTCAACATAGACATTGGCTTGTTTGTCTCCTTCAACATCCCCAAATTCAACGATAAATAGAGACGGATACACCTCAATTAGCTTACCCAATCTATTTTTTTGGCGCTTACGGCCATTCTCCAAAGTCATTTCAACGACTTGTCCCTCATGTGCCTTGATTTCTTCTTTGATTTTTTTCATCTTGGCTACATCTGTAAATGCATCTGACATCTTATGCCTCCCTCTTTGAGATACTTGAAAATTTATTGTATTCTTTTTGGAAAATCAATTCCACCGTTCCACGAGCCCCACTACGGTTTTTCTCGATAATAACCTCAACCTTGTTATTTGGAATTCCTTCCTCTTCTTCACCCGCACGATCGTAATAGTCGTCACGGTATAGAAAGGCTACGATATCCGCATCCTGCTCGATAGAACCCGATTCACGAATATCAGACAAGACTGGTCTCTTATCCTGACGCTGTTCCACTCCACGAGATAACTGACTAAGAGCAATGACTGGAACCTTTAGCTCTTTAGCTAGGATTTTTAACTGACGAGAAATTTCAGAGACTTCTTGTTGGCGGTTCTCACGACCAGTACCTGTGATAAGCTGTAGGTAGTCGATCAAAATCAAGCCTAGATTGCCTGTTTCTTGAGCCAATTTGCGTGAGCGCGAACGAATTTCCGTAATTCGAATCCCTGGCGTATCATCGATATAGATACTCGCGTTGGCTAGGTTCCCTTGAGCAATGGTATACTTTTGCCATTCCTCATCAGTCAATTGACCAGTACGGATAGAATGAGACTCCACCAAACCTTCTGCTGCCAGCATACGGTCTACTAGGCTTTCTGCACCCATTTCCAGTGAAAAAATAGCTACAGTTTTATCCAACTTGGTACCGATGTTCTGAGCAATATTTAAGGCAAAGGCTGTCTTACCAACCGCTGGACGCGCCGCTAGGATAATCAACTCCTCCTCGTGGAGACCTGTCGTCATATGGTCCAAATCACGATAGCCTGTAGCAATACCTGTGATATCCGTAGTTTGTTGTGACCGAACTTCTAGGTTCCCAAAGTTGATATTTAGAATATCACGGATGTTCTTGAAACCACTACGATTGGCGTTTTCGCTAACATCAATGAGTCCCTTTTCAGCCTGAGCGATGATTTCATCTGCAGGCTTAGAAGCCTTATAAGCTTGGTTGACAGACTCTGTCAACTTGGAAATCAAGCGACGTAGCATAGCCTTTTCGGCAACAATTTTAGCATAATACTCCGCATTGGCTGAAGTTGGTACAGAGTTGACAATTTCAACAAGGTAAGACAAGCCACCAATATTTTGGAGATCCCCTTGACTATCCAAAATCGTCCGAACTGTCGTCGCATCAATTGCTTCTCCCACGATCCGACAAATCTACCATCGCTTGGAAAATCAACCGATGAGCATACTTAAAGAAGTCACGAGAATCAATGTATTCTCGGACAAAAACGAGCTTACTCTCATCTATAAAAATAGCCCCCAGAACAGATTGTTCTGCTAAAATATCCTGAGGTTGAACTCGCAGTTCCTCTACTTCTGCCATCCGACTTTCCTTCCTTTTACAATCTTGTCAAGAAGTTGTAAACTTAACCTTCTTTTACACGAAGATTGATGACACTTGTAACATCTTGATAGATCTTCACTGGTACATCAATCAAACCTACTGCTCGAATTGGTGCTTGCACTTGAATATTGCGTTTGTCAATCTTAATACCAAACTGCTTTTTGCAATTCTTCTGCAATTTTCTTGTTAGTGATGGAGCCAAATGTACGGCCATCTGGTCCAACCTTTTCAACAAACTCTACAACTGTTTCTTCTGCTTCAAGCTTAGCCTTGATGGCTTTTGCTTCAGCAATCATTTCAGCATGAGCCTTTTTCTTCTGATTTTTTTGGTTTTCCACGCAACTCACCCACTGCTTGAGCAGTTGCTTCCTTGGCCAAATTCTTTTTTTAATCAGGAAGTTTTGAGCGTAGCCAGTTGGTACTTCCTTGATTTCGCCTTTTCTTCCCTTTTTCCTTTAACATCTGCTAAAAAGATTACTTTCATTCTTCTTTCTCCTTTTCCTTTAGTTCTTCCAAGATTAGTTGAGTCAATTTTTTTCTCCTGCTTCCGACAAACTCATATCCTCGATTTGCGCGGCAGCTAGATTAAAGTGACCTCCACCACCCAACTCTTCCATAATGCGTTGGACATTGATTTTACTACGACTTCGAGCCGAGATAGAGATAAATCCTTGTGTATTTTTTGCCAGAACGAAACTAGCCTCAATACCAGACATAGCCAGCATAGCATCGGCAGCCTTACTGATAACAACTGTGTCATAAGACATTGAGTCCTTAGCTTGGGCAATCAAGATATCTGAACCTAACTTACGACCTTGTAAAATGAGTTCATTTACCTCACGGTACTCTTCAAAATCTGTCGCAGCGATCTCCTGGATAGCAATACTGTCACTTCCCCGTGTTCTCAGATAGCTAGCCACATCAAAGGTTCGGCTCGTCACGCGAGATGTGAAATTCTTGGTATCCAGCATCATACCAGCCATCAAAACACTGGCCTGCATACGACTCAAACGATTTTTCTTAGAATTTTGGAACTGAATCAATTCTGTGACCAGCTCACTGGCACTACTTGCCCCACTTTCAATATAGGTGATGACTGCATTCTCAGGGAAATCCTGATCACGTCTATGATGGTCAATAACAATAGTTTGAGTGAACAAATCATAAAAATCTTTTGACAAAGTCAAAGCCGTCTTGGAATGATCCACCAGAATCAATAATGAACGGTTTGTAACTAACTTCATCGCATCTGTAAGAGATAAAAGTTTCGTGACATCTTCCTTCTTCAAGAACTGAATAGCACGTTTGATATCTGCTGGCATATGTTCTGCATCATAGACAGCATAACTGTTCTCAATAATATTACTTGCAAACAACTGCATACCGACAGCAGATCCCAAAGCATCCATATCTAGATTTTTATGACCGACTACAAAAACTTGGTCAACACTTCGAATCTTATCAGAAATGGCTGTCATCATGGCTCTGGTACGTGTACGAGTACGTTTGATAGATGCAGCAGTTCCTCCACCAAAGTAGACAGGATTCTTGGTTTCGTTATTTTCCTTGACCACCACCTGGTCACCACCGCGAACTTCTGCTAAGTTCAAGTTGAGCAAGGCAATTTTCCCTATCTCTTCATGGTTTCCATCACCATAAGAAAATCCCATACTTAAAGTTAGGGCTAGCTGCCTCTGTTTTGATTCTTCTCGGAAAGTATCAATAACGGAGAATTTATCATTCATCAATTCCTCTAGTACCGTGTAATCTGTGAATACATAAAAACGATCCATCCCCACACGGCGAGAAAACATAGCATACTTACTAGCAAATTCTGAAACAAAATTAGCTACAAAGCTATTGATATGGCTGATATCAGAGTCAGATGTCGCATCCTCCAAATCATCATAGTTATCTACTGAGATGACTCCAATGACTGGACGGCTAGTTACCAATTCGACAGTTGCTTCGTACTCCCCAGAAACATCAAAGAAATACAAAACACCCGAAGCCTTGTCCATATGAACAGCATATCGTGTTTCGCCCAAGGTAGCATACGAACCTGGATTCCCAACAGAAGCCTGATGATGGTTTGAATTAACTCAACATCAATTTCGCCTTCTTCAGTAGTTAAAATCAGCTCAGCATAGGGATTAAACCATTCCACTTCTCCACTTGATAAGTCTAATTTCAGTACTCCCACCGGCATTTGATCAAGCAAAGTACTCAAGCTATTTTCGGCTTGGTGATTTACATATTGGATTTGTTCAATTTCGCTCTTTTCATACTGTTTTTTTTGCCAAACGAATAAAAGCAAATAAAGCAGTACAAATAAAAACAAAACAGTGATTGTTACAGCAAGATTATGTGAAAAAATAATCAGCAAAGTTAAGATTCCGAAAGTTGCAAGTCCTAGCAAGACTGCAGAAAACGGGATTAAATTATTTTTTTTCATTCTAAACCTCTTGCGCATTATTATATCACAAATGCCCTTAAAAAGCGACCCTTTAAAAGATGCAAGCCCTTCTTTCATGATTGATTTCTCTAACTTCAGACACAAAAGGAGGAGGGGGATCATCACCCTCCTACCCACGTGTTCAGATCACTAACACCTAACGTTCCACGATAAGGGCAGTCCCCATCCCTCCTCCGATACAGAGAGTTGCTAACCCAGTTTTAGCATCTCGTTTCATCATCTCATGTACCAGCGTTACTAGGATACGGCAACCGGAGGCCCCAATTGGGTGACCAAGAGCAATGGCGCCACCATTGACGTTGACAATATCTGTGTTGAAACCAAGTGTTTTACCAACTGCACAAGCCTGGGCAGCAAAAGCTTCATTTGACTCAATCAAGTCGAGATCTTCAACTGTCAAATTGCCTTTTTCAAGAGCCTTGCGAGTCGCATAAATCGGTCCACATCCCATCATCTTAGGATCCAAACCTGCACTTGCATACGAACGAATGCGGGCAATCACTGAAAGTCCTAATTCTTCAGCTTTTTCAGCACTCATGATTAAGACAGCTGCTGCCCCGTCATTGATTCCTGAAGCATTTCCCGCTGTGACAGAACCGTCTTTTTTGAAAATAGGACCTAGCTTAGACAAACTCTCCAAGCTAGCATCTTTTCTAGGATATTCATCTGTATCAAAAACGATAGGATCGCCTTTGCGTTGAGGAATGACAACTGGAATAATCTCTTCTTTAAAGCGGCCAGATTCTATAGCTGCAACTGCTCGTTTGTGACTCTAAAGCAAGAGCATCTTGCTCTTCTCGACTGATGCCATATTCTTCAGCCACATTCTCGGCTGTAATTCCCATATGGTATTCGTTAAAGGCATCAGACAAACCATCCTTAATCATGGTATCTACCACTTTCGAATCTCCCATACGACCACCCCAACGGAAACTTGGCAAAACGTATGGAGCCTGACTCATGTTTTCTGCACCACCAGCTACGATAATATCTGCATCGCCACATCGAATCGCTTGAGCAGCCAACTGCACGGCCTTCAAACCGGAACCACAAACCTTATTGATGGCAAAGGCTGGTGTAAATTCAGGGAGTCCTGCATGAACGCTCATTTGACGAGCTACGTTTTGACCTAAACCTGCGCCTAGGACATTCCCCATAATCACTTCGTCTACCTGCTCTGGTTTGACATTGGCTTTTTCCAAAGCACTCTTAATAACCAAAGCTCCCAAATCAACAGCTGAAACATTCTTCAAACTTCCTCCAAAGGAGCCTATTGGAGTTCGCACTGCTGAAACAATCACCACGTCTTTCATAACTGCCCCCATTTATACCTTTTATAATAATGCAATATAAAAATGGTTTACACTGGTGTAAACCACTTTAAAAATTCTATTTTATGATTCTTTTACTTCTAACAAACCAACTTCACCATCTTCACGGCGATACAAAACATTAGTTGTTTGATCTTCTACATCTACATAAATAAAGAAATCATGTCCCAATAAATCCATTTGAAGAAGGGCTTCTTCTAAATCCATTGGCTTCAAATCAATTTGTTTTGAACGAACGACTTTGGGTTGCACAACATCTGCATCTTCAACTAGAGCATCTGTAAAGAGTTGACTTGTCGCAACTTTACTTTTATTCTTACGTTCGATTTTAGTTTTATTTTTACGAATCTGACGTTCAATTTTATCTGTTACAAGATCGATAGAACCATACATATCTTGGGAAATATCTTCAGCACGAAGAGTGATAGATCCAAGTGGAATTGTTACCTCAACCTTTGCTGTTTTTTCACGGTAAACTTTCAAGTTCACACGTGCATCCAACTCCTGCTCAGGTTGGAAATACTTTTCGATCTTTTCGAGTTTAGAAACTACATAATCACGAATTGCTTCTGTTACTTCTAGGTTTTCACCACGGATACTATATTTAATCATATAAGTACCTTCTTTCTAAACATTTTTGTTTTTCTAACTATATTATAACGCTTTCATTTTCATTTTGCAAATTTTTTCCTCATCTTACAAGGGAAAAAGTTTTAACTTCCAAAGCACCTGCTTCTTCCAAAAGTCGTTTCACACGATTCACAGTTGCCCCTGTTGTATAGATGTCATCAATCAGCAAAATCTTCTTAGGAAGTGAGATTCCATCTTTAATAAAAAATGGAATTTCAGTAGCTAACCTTTCCAAACGGCTTTTAGAAGAACTAGCGCTCTCTTCTCTTTTTCCTAATATATCTTTAAAAGAAAAGCCTGCTGCCTCAACCAAACCTTCAACCTGGTTAAATCCCCTCTCAAGCAATCTTTCAGGACTTAGGGGAATCAAAACAAATTGATAACCTCTATACTTTTTCAACTCCTCAGCAAGAACAGAAGCAAAAACTTTTCTAAGCAAAAAATCGCCATCAAACTTATATCGACTGAAAAAGTCTTTCATAGCTTGATTATAGGTAAAGATTGCCTTATGATCAACCTGAATTCCTTCTTTACACCAAAGTTTACAATCTTGACACTTAGTTGACATGCCTTTTTTCATACAGTTTGGGCAATAATTCTCACCAATCTTCTCAAAACTAGAAGCACAAGCTGAGCAAAGATAACTGCAGTCATCTTTTAAAATGAAGAGACTGCTAAAAGTCAGTTCACTCTTTGTAGTCTGGTCACATAGTAAACAGTTCATAACCCTGCCTCCTTGTTCATCTGCTTGATTTCCTTGATTGCCTTTGATGGAAGCATTTAATCCATCATGAAAGAAGAGCAACTCACCAGTTGGTCTATCCATACTGCGTCCAACTCGCCCTCCAATCTGAATCAAACTAGACTTGGTAAAGAGACGATGATTAGCTTCTACTACGAAAACATCTACACAAGGGAAGGTAACTCCGCGTTCCAATATTGTCGTACTGATCAGTATCGTCAACTCTCCATCTCGAAAAGCTTGCACCTGCTCTAATCGATTTTCTGTGACAGAAGATACAAAACCAATTTTCTCATCTGGGAAATACACCTGTAGTGTTTCTTTTAGTTTTTCGCCTTTCTTAATCTCTGATGTAAAAATTAGCAATGGATAACCTGTTCTTCTCTGTTTCTCAATATAAGTCTTTAACTTGGTTGATAACTGGCTTTTCTCTAAACAGCGATTAAAATCCGATAACCAGACTGGTTTAGGAATAATCAAAGGATTTCCATGAAACCGTCTCGGCAAGCTTAATCGTTTTAATTCTCCTGTGCGAACCTTCCTATCTAACTCATCTGTAGAAGTTGCTGTAAGGAATATCCTCAATCCATCCTCCTTTACACTATTCTTTACAGCATAGTAAAGCATAGTGTTGTCAACATAAGGAAAGGCATCTACCTCATCCACTATCAACAAATCAAAAGCATGATAAAATTTTAATAACTGATGAGTTGTTGCAATTACTAAGGGAGTTCGAAAATAGGGCTCTGATTCGCCATGGAGTAGCGCTATATCGCAAGCAAAGTCATTCTGCAGTCGCTTATACAGTTCTAAACATACATCAATTCGAGGACTGGCCAAACAAACTGCACCACCATCATCAATCACTTTAGCTACAACTTGATAGATCATCTCTGTCTTTCCAGCTCCTGTCACAGCATGAACTAAAGTCGGTTCTTTCTTTTCGACTGCTCGAATCAACCCCTCTGATACCTTTTCCTGAAAAGGGGTTAACTGACCACACCATTTGAGAACATCTTGCTTAGGAAAATCTTCCTGCGGAAAATAGTACAAAGCTTGATCACTCCTGACTCGCTTCATCAGCAAACACTCCCTACAATAGTAGGCACCAATAGGCAAATACCATTCTTCTAGAATCAAACTATTACAACGTTGACAAAACAGTTTCCCCTTCTCTTTTCTCATTGCTGGCAGTCTCACTGCTTCCTGTCGTTCTTCTTCCGTTAATTCTTTCTCAGTAAACAAGCGACCGAGATAATTTGGATTTACTTTCATACTTTAATATTCGTAAAAATATAGCGCTTTAGGTAATTTTTTAGTACAATTAAATCATGGAATTTAGAACAATTAAAGAGGATGGGCAGGTCCAAGAAGAAATCAAAAAATCACGCTTTATCTGTCATGCCAAGCGTGTCTATAGTGAAGAAGAAGCTCGTGACTTTATCACTGCTATCAAAAAAGAACACTACAAAGCCACCCATAACTGCTCTGCTTTTATTGTAGGGGAACGCAGTGAGATAAAGCGTACGAGTGATGATGGCGAACCTAGTGGTACTGCTGGAGTCCCTATGCTTGGCGTCTTAGAAAATCATAATCTTACCAATGTCTGCGTAGTAGTTACTCGTTACTTTGGTGGAATTAAGTTAGGCGCTGGAGGTTTGATTCGTGCTTACGCAGGTAGTGTGGCCTTGGCTGTCAAAGAAATTGGCATTATTGAAATCAAAGAGCAGGCTGGCATAGCCATTCAGATGTCTTACGCTCAGTATCAAGAATATGGCAATTTCCTTAGAGAGCATCATCTCATGGAGCTGGATACAAACTTTACAGATCAAGTTGATACAATGATTTATGTTGATAAGGAAGAGAAAGAAAATATTAAGTCTGCTCTTGTAGAGTTTTTAATGGAAAGGTTACTTTAACAGATCAAGGTTTACGAGAAGTTGAAGTTCCTGTAAACTTAGTGTAAATAAAGGAGAAATACATGGTGTTTGGAAAATTTATTCAAGGACTTGCTGGTAACTTCAGCGAGGAAAACAAAGAGACTCTTATCAAAGAATATGGTCAATATCTACTAGAGAATGAAGAAATTCAAAGTGGATATAAACTTATTCGCGATTCCATCATCTTTACAAATATTCGTATTATTTTTACAGATAAGCAAGGTGCCACTGGTCGCAAGGTGTCTGTTAAGTCACTCTTTTTGATGAACATTGTAAACGTTGAAATGGAAACTGCTGGAGCAGGTATAGATGATAGTGAGATTACGATTACTTATTTAGAAAATATCTCTCTTAAAGCACATAATGAGCATCTGAGTTTCCATAAATTTGAATTCCCTAAAAAAACGGACATCCTCCCTCTTTACACCTATTTATTAGAATTGGCTTATCACAATCGATTAAATTAATGGCTTAGACCTTTGATATAAAAAAATCCTATCACTTTGATAGGATTTCTATATTTTACAAATAGCCTTAAGCGCGTTATACTAGTATCATCTTATACAAAGAGGTATATCTATGACTATTTATAATAATATCACTGAACTTATTGGACAAACACCGATTGTTAAACTCAACAACATTGTTCCAGAGGGTGCTGCAGACGTCTATGTTAAACTAGAAGCTTTTAACCCTGGATCGTCAGTAAAAGACCGTATTGCCCTTAGCATGATTGAAAAAGCAGAACAAGATGGTATTCTAAAACCGGGAGCTACTATTGTTGAAGCAACGAGTGGAAACACTGGTATCGGTCTTTCATGGGTTGGTGCCGCTAAAGGATATAAAGTTGTTATCGTCATGCCTGAAACGATGAGTGTGGAACGACGCAAGATTATCCAAGCCTATGGTGCTGAACTCGTCCTTACTCCTGGTAGCGAAGGAATGAAAGGGGCTATTGCCAAAGCTCAGGAAATCGCCGCTGAACGAGACGGCTTCCTTCCACTCCAATTTAATAATCCAGCTAATCCAGAAGTACACGAAAGAACAACAGGAGCTGAAATACTGGCTGCTTTCGGTTCTGATGGACTAGATGCTTTTGTAGGTGGTGTTGGCACCGGTGGAACGATCTCAGGTGTTTCTCACGCTCTTAAAGCAGCAAATTCAAACATTCAAGTTTATGCAGTTGAGGCAGACGAGTCAGCTATCTTGTCTGGTGAAAAACCAGGACCTCACAAAATTCAAGGCATCTCAGCTGGATTTATTCCTGAAACACTTGATACAAAGCCTATGATGGTATCGTTCGCGTAACGTCAGATGATGCTCTAGCGCTTGGCCGTGAAATTGGTGGAAAAGAAGGCTTCCTGGTTGGGATTTCTTCAGCTGCAGCAATTTACGGGGCAATTGAGGTTGCCAAGAAATTAGGTACAGGTAAGAAAGTCCTTGCTTTAGCACCAGATAACGGCGAACGTTATTTGTCTACAGCACTCTATGAATTTGAAGTGTAACCTCCTAAATACACTTAGCCCTTATTAAAGGGCTTTTTGTTTACTCATACAGAATCTACTCTCTAGACCAAAAGAAAAAGGAAGCAATTTGCTTCCTTTTCTATTAGTTATTCAAGGCTGCTGCCATTGTAGCTGCAACTTCTGCTTCAAAGTCGTTTGCAGCTTTCTCGATACCTTCACCAACTTCAAAGCGAGCGAACTCAACTACTGAAGCATTTACTGATTCAAGGTAAGCTTCAACTGTCTTGCTGTCATCCATGATGTATACTTGTGCAAGAAGTGTGTATGCTTGGTCAACTTTGGTGTTGTCAAGCATGAAGCGGTCCATTTTACCTGGGATGATTTTGTCCCAGATTTTTTCTGGTTTGCCTTCTGCAGCCAACTCAGCTTTGATATCAGCTTCAGCTTGAGCAATCACTTCATCAGACAATTGTGCTTTTGATCCATACTTCAAGTGTGGAAGAGCTGGTTTACCAACCATTGCACGGCTTTCGTTATCTTGGTCGATTACGTGGTTCAATTGTGCCAACTCATCTTTAACGAATTGCTCATCCAATTCTTTGTAAGAAAGAACTGTTGGTTTCATCGCAGCAATGTGCATTGAGATTTGTTTAGCAAGCGCTTCGTCTCCACCTTCGATTACAGAGATAACACCGATACGTCCACCATTGTGTTGGTATGCTCCGAAGTGTTGTGCATCTGTTTTTCAAGCAAAGCAAAACGACGGAATGAGATTTTTTCACCGATTGTAGCTGTTGCAGATACATATGCAGCTTCAAGAGTTTCACCTGAAGGCATTGTCAAAGCAAGAGCTTCTTCGTTGTTAGCTGGTTTTCCTTCAGCGATTACTTTAGCTGTTGCGTTTACCAAGTCAACGAATTGAGCGTTTTTCGCAACGAAGTCAGTTTCGGCATTTACTTCAACTACTGCTGCAACGTTACCGTTAACAAATACACCAGTCAAACCTTCAGCTGCAACACGGTCAGCTTTCTTAGCTGCCTTCGCCATACCTTTTTCACGAAGCAATTCAATCGCTTTTTCGATGTCACCGTCTGTTTCTACAAGCGCTTTTTTAGCGTCCATAACACCGGCACCAGATTTTTCACGCAACTCTTTTACAAGTTTAGCTGTAATTTCTGCCATTTTGATTCTCCTATATTTTTTTAAAAATAGGAGAGCTGGGCTAGGCCCCGCCCTCCTAGGTAATTACTATTTATATGAATTAAGCGTTGTCGCCTTCTACAACTTCAACGATTTCTTCGATTGAGTCAGCTTGAGCTTCTGAAGCTGCAAATTCTGCTTCAACTGCTGCTGCGTCTTCACCTTGACGTCCTTCGATGATAGCGTCAGCCAATTTAGCTGTGATCAATTTAACAGCGCGGATAGCGTCATCGTTAGCTGGGATGATTACATCGATATCGTCTGGGTCAGTATTTGTGTCAACCATCGCTACAACTGGGATACCCAATTTTTTAGCTTCTTTAACAGCGATTTGTTCTTTATGTGGGTCAACTACGTACATTACATCAGGGATACGAGGCATGTCTTCGATACCACCCAAGAATTTTTCAAGACGTGCACGTTGTTTATTAAGAAGTGCAACTTCTTTCTTAGGAAGAACGTCGAAGATTCCTTCTTCTTCCATACGTTTGATTTCTTTCAAACGAGCAATACGTTTTTGGATAGTTCCCCAGTTAGTAAGAGTTCCACCCAACCAACGGTGGTTGATGTAGTATTGACCTGAACGTTCTGCTTCTTCTTTAACAGCGTCAGCAGCTTGTTTTTTAGTACCAACAAACAATACAACTGCATCGTTAGCTGCTGCATCACGCATAAAGTCGTATGCTTGGTCAGCGTATTTACAGTTTGTTGCAAGTCGATAACGTGGATTCCGTTACGCTCAGTGAAGATGTACTTAGCCATCTTAGGGTTCCAGCGACGAGTTTGGTGACCAAAGTGTACACCAGCCTCAAGAAGTTGTTTCATTGAAATTACTGCCATGAGTATTTCTCCTTTTTGTTTTTTTCCTCTCCTCGACTTCAACTTGCAAAACGACCCGAGGGCAACAGTTTCACAATTCATCAAGAATGAGTATTATCGTTTACACGACAAGTTTCATTTTACCACATTTTAACGATATTTTCAAGTGGTTTTGCTAGTTTTTAGCCTAACTTAAGACTAAAAAAAGAAAAGAGACTCAAATCGAGCCTCTTCGTTTCATTCATTAATTTGGATAGATGTATGTTACGTAACCTTCAGAAGTTGTAGTTGGGTTGAACCATCCACGTTTGTTACCGATTGTACGATCTCCACCATAGTTTGATTCCGATACTTGAATGCTAGTTGATGATGAAACTGCTGTAACAACCGCTACGTGTCCATATCCACCGTCATTCCAACATGCAATCGCACCAACTTGTGGAGTTGATCCTGTACGGAATCCTGCAGCTGCTGCACTTGTAGCCCACTGCGCTCCGTTACCCCAGTAATCTCCAGCCCAAGGTGCTAATGTTTTAGCTCCCCAAGTACATTCTCCAGTTGGATAACTTGAAGCATTTGTACTGTATGTTGGACGTTGTCTAGTTGGAGTCGGAGCAGGTGCTGGAGTGTAGCTTGAATCATCATCTGATGAAGAGCTTGAAGTCGCTTGCACTTGATCTGAAAGTGTTGTATTTCCAGAAGCAACAACTGATTGTTGTTGACTTGTTTGACGTGCCTATAAGCTGCTTCTGCTTCAGCTGCTGCTTTTGCTTCTGCCTCTGCTGCTGCTTTTTGTTCCAATAAAGTAGCTTTATCACTTTCTGCAGTAGCTTTCTCTGCAGCAAGGTTTAACTCAGCAACTTTCAACTCTGCTTGTTTTGTTGTCAATGCTTGTGCATCGTCAGCAAGTGTTTGTTGGTTCGCAATGACAGTGTTGATTGCTTCATTATTTGCAACCTGTTTTTCAGCGATAGATTTCTTATCAGCTTTCTGTTGTTCCAACATTTTGTTGTTAGCTGATACAATCTCGCTCATGGCTGCAACACGTGAAATAGCTTCCGTAATTGATTTTGAGTTTACAATTGTATTGATGTAGCTAGTTGCAGCACCGTTTGTTTGTGCGCTACGTGCTTGTTTTTCCAAAGATTCATTACGAGCAACAATGTTCTTAGAGAGCTCTGTAATTTCTCCTTCAAGTTTTTTAGATTCAGCTTGTAGAGTTTCGTTCTCAGCTTCCAAGTTCGTTTGTTGAGTTTGGATAGCTGTAACTTGCGTTTGGATTTCATCTACTTGTTTTTGAGCTTCTTTTTGTTGAGCTGTCAAATTACTAATCTTACTATCTTGAGCAGCAATCTTTTCATCAGTTGTTTCAGCGTGGACAGTTGTCAATACTGCCGCTTGAGACACTAATACTGTACTTAATAAAAGTGACGCTAAGATTTTTTTCTTCATATTGTGTAGATACTCCTTCTATTTAAGACATTACTAGTATACCAAAAAAAGACATAATAAATATTACGCCTTTGTTACATTTTTATTTCTTTCTTATAGATAACATTTTTCAAAAATATATTGGAAAATAAGCATCCATAAAAAGTTTAAAATCATTGATGGGACAAGACTGTAGACGATGAAAACTGGCATCGATTCTACTGTCAATCCCATAGCAAGGGCAAGAAGATAACTCCCCATATCAAATAGGAAACTCATCACAACTATTGTTAACATTCTTGTCCAACGGTTTAGCAAAATTACACTATTAAATTTATGGAGCGAAGCACCTATCAAGATAAATAGAAGTGTCGCAATTCCTATCAAGTGGAAAAAATAGATATCGTACACCAAACCCACTATACCGCAATAAGCTAGATAGAGATATTCTGAAACCTCAATTGTCTCAAACAAGAGAAATAAAAACAGAAAATGACTTGCTAAATGAAAGTGAGGGAAGAAGGATCCCGCTAATTGTCCAATATGTGCATCAATTAGTACGACAAAAGGGAGTAAAAAGAAAATACCAATTTGTTTTAACAGTCTCATTGCTAATTCCCCACTAACTCTACCACGTGAAGATTTTTGGTGTCAGCACTTAACTTTACTGTTACTTCCTTTGTTAGATAATCACTGCTGTGTGTTGTAGCAACAACCTCTCCAACAGGGATATCCTTAACATTAAAGTTTCCAAGCCCCCCCTGTAGTCACCTTGTCTCCCGCGCTAATGTCGCTGTTGCTGTTTAATTGACTAATTTTAAGCAGTTCAGATTCCTTATCATAACCAACGATAATCCCGTAAATTTCAGTAGAACCATGCAGGATTTTAACAGAAATTTTGTCTGAATTTTCGGTGTTTGTCAATAGGTTGATCGTTGTTGAATGATCCTCCACCTTTGAAACACTACCAATCAAACCCCCGTTTGCAATGGCCAACATATTTTCAGAAGCTCCTTTTGAACTTCCCGCATCAATTGTTAACTCTTGTTTCCAAGATACTGGAGCCCGCATAATCACATCTGCTGCAATGGTTTTTGTAGCCTGCAATTTTGACTTCATATCCAGCAACTGACGTAATTGTTCATTTTCATTTTTTAAACTTTCTGATTGATTAGACTCCACCTCTAGTTGATAGAGCTGTTTTTTTAGACTCTCATTTTCATTGTAAGTCTGCGTCAAATGTCCCAAATCCGATTTGAAAGTATCAAACCACTGAAAGGGTTTTTGAACAATTCTATCTACTAAGGAAATCCCATCTCCTAGTTTCGTCACAATAGCGCTTGAATAGGTTGTCACTAATAGAACAGAAACTGCCAGAACTGTGACAAAAACGATGATTAGATATTTTGATTTTTTAAAACGGTTCATATTCCTACCTTTATACTAAAAACCTGCTACTGTGAGCTTCTTATCAATCCTACAAACCTGCTAAGATTTTAAGAAAAATAAGAAACATCCCAGTATCAAAATCACAAGAATTGCCAGTGTATCCTTTTGACTCCATCTCAACTGTCTATACTGACTTCTACCCTTTCCTCCCTGATAACCACGCGCTTCCATGGCTATTGCCAATGAATCTGCACGCTTTAAGCTCGTCGCAAAAAGAGGAATTAAAATTGGAATCATAGCCTTTACCTTTTGCACGATGCTACCTTCGCCAAAGTCAACTCCACGGGCTTTTTGAGCATTCATAATTCGCGTTGTGTCATCCATCAAGGTTGGAACAAAACGCAAACTCATTGATAACATAAGACCAATTTCATGAACGGGAACTTTCACACGTTTCAGCGGTGCTAAAAGAGCTTCAACTGCGGCTGCCAGACTCAAAGGCATGGTCGTTAATGTTAGCAAGGTTGAAAAGAAAATAATCAACACAAAACGACAGAAAATGATTCCCGCTTGTTGCAAAGCATAATCCGTTATTTTTATAAAAGAAAACTCAAATAGGACATTTCCACTTGAAATGAAAAAGAGCTGAAAAAGAGTCGTAAAAGCGATCAAGAAGAACATGGATTTTAATCCCTGAATGAAAAATGAAAGGGAAACGCCTGACAAAGCGATAAATATACCTGTCGCTACAAACAGAACGAGATTGGTGAGAGGATTATTGGCCCAAAATACAATCAAAATCAACAGGATCATGGCAAGCAATTTACTACGCGGATCCAAGCGATGAATGATGGAATCCCCCGGTATATAACGCCCTAAAATCATACTATCCATTTAGCGACTCCTTAAACTCCTCTATCTTGATTGGCAATTTTTTAAAAGCTACACCTCTATCTGCCAAACGTTTACAAAAGGCTGTTATTTTAGGCACACCTAACTGCACCTTTTCCATAGAGGCTACATCTTGGAAAACATCACTCGGTTTGCCACTTTTGACTAAACGCCCCTTTTCCATAACATAGACCTGATCAGCATACGTAGCTACATCATCCATCAAATGCGTTACCAGAACGATTGTCATTCCAGAAAGGTGGAGTTTTTTAAACAAGGTCATCAATTCTTTTCTGCCCAGAGGATCTAGTCCAGCTGTAGGCTCATCCAAAACTAAGACAGTTGGCTCCATGGCTAGCATACCTGCTATAGCCACACGTCTCATCTGACCACCCGAAAGTTCAAAAGGACTGCGCTCAAAGAGTGACTCATCGATGCCTACCAAGGCTAACTTTTCACGCGCAATTTTCTTGGCCTCTTCCTCAGAAACTCCAAAATTTTGCGGTCCAAATGCGACATCTTTCAAAACAGTCTCTTCGAAAATCTGATTTTCAGCAAATTGAAACACTAGACCAACTTGCTTTCGAATCTGACGAATTTCTTTATTGGTTGATGTAGGGGTAATGACGGTATCAAAAACTCGAACAGAACCCTTACTTGGTACCAATAGGCCATTTAAAAGCTGTAAAATCGTTGATTTCCCACTACCTGTGTGCCCTACTAAAGCTGTATAGGAACCATCCTCAATCGTCAAAGAAACATCAGTCAAGGCTGATGAAGATAGGGGAGTCCCCTCTTGATAGGTAAAGCTCACATTTTCTAGAGTAATTCCCATAACTTGTCCTCTAGCTCTCCTTCTGTCAAATAGCCATCCGGCAACTGATAACCAGTCTCTCTCAAAGATTCTCTCAATTGATTAGTAAAAGGCTCATCTAACCCTATCTGGTCAAGGTCATCCCGAGAAAAAAGTTCTCTTGGGCTGCTGGTTGACTCCACTTGGCCTTTTTTCATGACCAAGACACGGTCACTCATCGCAACTTCCTCTAAATCATGTGTAATGGAGACGACTGTCATCTGGTGGTCTTTTCGAATCTCTTGAACTGTCTGAATCAGTTCTCTGCGTCCCTCAGGATCCAACATACTTGTTGCCTCGTCCAAAATCAAAATAGCTGGCCTCAGGGCAACAACTCCCGCAATAGCCACCCGTTGTTTTTGTCCACCAGATAAACGAGCTGGTTCTCTCTTCTTAAAGTCCAGCATACCTACCAACTCCAAAGATTCAGCCACTCTCTTCTTCATTTCTTCACGAGGAAGTCCCTGGTTTTCTAAACCAAAGGCGACATCATCTTCAACAGTTGCCCCCACAAATTGGTTATCTGGATTTTGAAAAACCATACCAATTTGTCGACGCAAATCCCAAACATTCTCAGAGGACAGCAGTTGGCCATCTATCCAGATTTCCCCAGAGTCTGCTTCAAGCAATCCATCAATCAAACGGATAGTTGTCGATTTTCCACTCCCATTATGACCTACAATTGAAAGCCATTCTCCCCGTTTCACGTGAAACGAGACATTATTAACATCATAATGATCCTGGTCTTCCTTGTAACGAAAAGACAGATCTTTTACTTCAATAATCGATTTCATTTCGAACCAAATGTCCCTTTGAATACATGAGCGCTACCCTTGAAATAATCATAACCAGAGTAGATAGTGAAAAACAAAGCGATATAAAGCAACAGCTGACCAATTAAATTCCAATGTAAGAGCAAAAAGATAATGGCAAACATCTGGCTAAAGGTCTTGATTTTCCCTGGCATCGCTGCTGCTAGAACTGTCCCTCCCGTCTCAACAAGCAACAAACGCAAGCCTGTCACCGCAAGTTCACGACAGATGATAATAGCAACAACCCAAGCTGGAGCCATACCTAACTCAATCAACATGATAAAAGCTGACATAACCAACAGCTTATCGGCCATCGGATCAGCAAACTTTCCAAAGTTGCTAACTACATTCCATTTACGAGCAAGGTAACCATCAAGATAATCCGTTATACTAGCAACTGCAAAGATGATCGCTGCCAGCAAATGACTGCCTTGTGAATGGCCCAAAGTCAAAATAAGAATAAAGAGAGGTATAAAGAGAATTCTACCAATAGTTAATACATTAGGAATTTGTTCTTTTTTCATTGATTTTTCCTTAATCTGTAGTAAATGTAAGTGTCACAGTTCCAGTCTGAGTTGTCAGCTTCGAGGTGTCAATCGTTTGATTGTCCACAGTCACAGTAACTCCCTTCACTACACCTAAAGTAATGGTAACGGGGTTCTTAGTTGAAACTGTTGTTTTTACATTCTTATTGTCTGCGGACAGTGTCACACCACCCTCCAGCTCACTTCCTGAAACACTTACCCAACTAGTTGCATCTGATACTGCCAGTTGAACAGTAGCGGTTTCCTTACTCGTTTTATACCGAGCTTCAATGCGGTTTCCTTCGCCTGACACTGTAATAGTTGATTCCGTAGTAGAAGACGAGCTAGACGTCTGACTACTAGAAGATGAACTAGATGAGGTTGTGGAACTAGTCGAGTTCACAACGCTATAATTAGCTGAAGAAGGACTTGGCTGAGTTTGGATGTAGTTCCAAACATAGTAAGTGACAAAAATTAAAATTGACAAAGCAAATAGAACGAAATAAAACAAGGGGAGATAAGACGTTTTTTTCTTATTTGATCGTCTGCGACCAGACAAGTCTTCTTCATCGACATCTACCTCTTCGTAGGTAATCATACTGCCTGAATCGTAGGCATCCAAAACAATTCCTTCATCTAACTCTACTGCCCAGGCATATTTTCTTAAAAAAGAACGAGCGTAGAAGGTACTAGGAAGTAAATCGAAATCATCTGCCTCCATGGCTTCTAGAAAATGCAACTGAATTTCAGTTTTTTCCTGCAATTCTTCTAAACTCAATCCCTGGTTAATTCTGGCTAAACGTAGAACCTCGCCAATTGTTTTTTTTCTCATACGTACCATTCCTTCTTTCTAGTATTAGTCATCTTTTAAGCTGGAAAGATTGTAAAATCAACTAGATCACCATTATCAATCAAACGATGTCCAGCTTCTAGAACATCCTCCAAAGTAATTTCCTGTAAAATTTTCGGAAAATCAAAAATTGTTTCTCCGCGATCCATCGGTTCGTATTGAGTTGCAATAAATTCCAAAGAGTTCATGCTACTGAAAAACTCCCCAAACATCTCACTCTTAACAAGATCTAAATGTTCCTCGGTAATATCCGCATCATTACTAAACTGACGAATCGCTTTACGAAATTGATGCGACAGAGAAACAGGCTCTTTGGTGTCCATTGTCAATATCACAAAATGAAAGCGACTGTTGACTTCAACCTCAAGTGACAATGACGCATCTAACTTCCCAGTCTCATATAACTTTTGAAAACGATCAGAAGTCCACCCAAACATCATCGTAAATAGTAATTTTCAATAAAATATTGTAACGATAAGACTCAGCTTCTGTTATTTGCCCATTACCTCTAATCGCAACAGCAAGTTTAGGGTGAAGAAACTTCCATCCGAAGACTATCTGTTTGCTTCACAGGCTGCAAAAAGGAGTTGCTCTTTTTGAAACCGTAAACTGGTTTGAAACTTCCTTTTCCCTTTTTTTCGAAAAAGTATTCCTCAACAACTTCCACATCAATATTTCCAACTAAAAACAGTGACATGTTGACAGGTTTGTAAAAGTCTGTAAAAGTTCTCTTTTTAAATTTGAAACTTGAATCTCAGAAATTGATTTTTTTCACTTCCAACTATATCTGTTGCTAAAGGAGTATCAGGATAAAGGTTGGCTAATGTTGCAAAAAAACAAACGTGAGTCTGGATCATCTTGGTACATTTCTCGTTCTTGCTGGATAATATCCTGTTCCCTCAAAACTGATTCTTCTGTAAAATGAACATCTCCAACTAACTCATCTAGCAAATCTAAATTTCTCTAATAGATGGTCAATTGTTGAAAAAAAGATAGCTGGTCTTAGTAAAAGCTTGTAAAAGGCATTACTGTCCGCACCTAATCGAGTAAAAGCAGCCATTATATCCTCAGAGTTTTCTCTTTCAAACAATTTATGTTCAAGAAAATGGGCAATTCCTGCTGGATGATGACGTAAACCTTTTTCCAAGCTTGTATAAGTTGCATCTACAGAACCAAATTGAACCGTTACAAATCCATAAACCTCATTGAAATCTTGCTTAGGGAGTAAAGAAACTGTCAATCCATTTGACAATTGTGTTTTGTAGACTGTTTCCTTTACAGCAGAATAGTATTTTTCTTCAAAAGTAACCTTTGTCATTCTACTCCTTCCATAAAGTAAATCGCTTGTAACTTCAAACTGTTGGCAACTTTACAGACAGCTTCTTTATCAACACTCTCTAATTTTGCCACCAATCGATCAATATCAAAGCTTGATTTTCCAAATAGAGAATTCAAATATATTCTTTCAACTAGGGTCTGTTGATTATCTTGAGCCACCAACAAAGATCGTCGAATCATCTCCTTGGTTTGTTCAAGTTCAAAATCTGTAAAGTTACCCTTTTTCAGATCTAGCAATTGATGATTCATCATTTTTCTAGCCTGATTTCGATTTTCTCTATCGATACCCGCATACATCCTTAACAGACCATCAAACAAATCCAATTGACTAGAGACTGTGTAGGCTATTCCAGCATTTTCACGAACGTTTGTAAAAAGTTTCGAATGTGCAAATTCACCCAACAAACCATTCATAACAAGCATGGGCAAATGCTCATCATCACCATATTTTACAGGAGAATGATAGCCTAATTCTAAAATAGATTGCCCAACATTCCTCTGAACCATTCCTTCTCGTAGAACATTCGAATAAGATTGATGGTACTGGATAGTGACGCCGTTCTCTCTAGCTGTAAAGGGTAATGACTTCAGTGATTCTGTAATTTCTACTTCGTTGAAATCACCTAAGAAAAAGAAATCAATACGATCATTTTTCAGAGCATTTTGAAAGCACGTGTAGCTACTTTCCGGAGACTCATTTAAAATGCTATTTCGTAAATCACTGTATCTCAATTGAAGACGCTCATCATGGAAGAACAAGCTATCCAACTCCTTATGAGCAAAATAAAATGAATCATCCATATCAGTAGCTAGACTAGCCAATAACTGTTTTCTTTCAATTTCAAATAGGGCTGGCTCAAAAGCACCATCTTGAACTAAGGGAGCAAATAAAGTCTGTTTCACTAATTCCAAAATTCGAGAAGTCAAGACATTTTTTTTACTTAAAAAATCATCCCTCACATAGGTAAACGTTAGGTCAAGAATATGTGCCTGTCCCCTACGATAAGTACTTGTGGAAATATCTGTTCCATATAAACTTGCCAAGTATCTGCGAAATGCTTGTGATGTTGGGTAAACTTGATTTGCCGTCTCCAACATACTTGCACTTAACATACGTCCTGCTATTGTCTCAAGAGATAAGGGAGCAGTAAAACGAATAGTGATTTTATTTGTTTTAAACTTTTTGGATTGAACAAAATGTGCTGAAATTCCAGGCACTAATTCCATACCTTACCTCCTTACATATAGAGTTCTATTATACCACGAAAATCAAAATTTTTCTTGTTCTCTTTATAGCTTTAAAGAGTAAAACCGTTTTCATTTCAGCAAACTTTCCTTCAGCTATTTCAAGGGAAATATGGTATAATACCAAAGATTGAGGTGAATTATGGAATACAAATTATTTGAAGAATTTATTACGCTCCAAGCACTCCTAAAAGAACTTGGAATTATACAAAGCGGTGGTGCTATCAAATCCTTTTTAATAGATCATCAAGTTTACTTTAATGGCGAGTTAGAAAGTAGACGTGGGAAAAAAATCCGTATTGGAGATACGATTGACATTCCTGATTTAAAGATTGACATCACCTTGACAAACCAAGTTTAAAAGAGCAAGAAGAGTATCAAGCAGATAAGATTGAGAAAGAGCGAATTGCTAAACTTGTCAAAGAGATGAATAAAGGCGTCAAGAAAGAAAAACAAAAAACTTCTTCATCGCCTAAAACCAAACAACCTCCACGTTTTCCAGGAAGATAACCATGTGGCTCCAACATTTAACAATTAAAACCTTTCGAAACTACAAAGAGGCAAAAATTGATTTCAATCCAAAATTAAATGTCTTTCTAGGTCAAAATGCACAAGGAAAAACCAATATTCTAGAAGCAATCTATTTCTTAGCCTTGACACGTAGTCATCGGACTCGTACAGATAAAAATCTCATTCATTTTGATGAAGAACAACTCCATCTTTCTGGCTTGCTACAGAAAAAAACAGGCTCTATCCCTCTAGAAATTGATTTAACACCAAAAGGGCGTGTGACTAAAGTCAATCACTTAAAACAAGCTCGCCTCTCTGACTACATCGGACATATGAATGTGGTTCTCTTCGCACCTGAAGATCTACAGTTAATTAAAGGAGCTCCCTCCGTTCGTCGAAAGTTTATAGATATAGAACTGGGACAAATTAAACCAATCTACTTGTCAGACTTGTCAAACTATAACCATATACTCAAGCAAAGAAATACTTACCTAAAATCCAGCCAAAAGATTGATGAAACATTTCTGTCAGTATTAGATGATCAGTTAGTAGAGTATGGATGTCGCGTTATAAAGCATCGAATAAATTCATTAAAGACTTAGAGAAATTTGGTCAAAAAAAACACTTAGAAATTTCAAATAAATTAGAAGAGTTGTCAATATCTTATCAAGCATCTGTCAACTTCACTGATGAAGAACAGCTAACAAGTTCTTTTAAAATGGCTTTGGAGAAAACCAGATCAAGAGATTTGTTCAAAAAGAATACTGGTGTCGGCCCTCATCGAGATGACATTACTTTCTATATCAATGGTATGGACGCTAGTTTTGGAAGCCAAGGTCAACATCGTAGTCTTGTACTTTCTATCAAACTAGCAGAGATTGAGCTAATGGAAACTATTACCAATGAGTCTCCGATACTACTGCTTGATGATGTTATGAGCGAACTTGACAATACACGGCAACTAAAATTACTAGAAACCATTTCTCAATCTATCCAAACCTTTATTACAACAACAAGTTTAGACCACTTACAAAACTTGCCAGAAAACCTTAGTATTTTCAACATCCAAAACGGTAGAATATCTGTAAATCAAAATTGACAACTATGTAAACAAAAAGAACTCCTGGATTTCAGGAGTTCTTTTTACTTCTTACATGGAGTAGTTTGGTGCTTCATTAGTAATTTGTACATCATGAGGATGGCTTTCTTTTAGACCAGCCCCAGACATTTCAATAAATTGAGCGTTGTCGTGCAATTCTTTAAGGTTAGCTGCACCACAGTAACCCATACCAGAGCGAATACCACCAAGCATTTGGAAGACAATATCAGCTGCTGCGCCTTTATAGGCAACACGGCCTTCAATTCCTTCTGGAACGAGTTTGTTTGCTTCATTGACAGAACCTTGGAAGTAACGGTCGCTTGAACCTTTCTTCATTGCAGCGATTGATCCCATACCACGGTAAGTCTTAAACTTACGTCCTTGGAAAATTTCAGTTTCACCTGGTGCTTCATCTGTTCCAGCAAACATTGAACCAAGCATAACTGCATTTCCACCTGCAGCAAGGGCTTTTACAATATCTCCAGAATACTTGATTCCACCATCAGCAATAATCGTTTTTCCATATTCGCGCGCAACTACTGCCGCATCATAAATTGCTGTCACTTGTGGGACACCCACACCTGCAATCACACGAGTAGTACAGATAGAACCTGGTCCAATCCCAACTTTGACAACATCCACACCCGCATCATAAAGAGCACGCGCACCTTCTGCAGTTGCAATATTACCAGCAATCAAAGTGCGATCTGGGAAGTGAGCACGAATTTCAGCAATTTTACGTAGAACCCCAGCAGAGTGACCATGTGCAGTATCAATAACAATTGCGTCAGCCCCTGCTTCAAAGAGAGCCTCTGCACGTTCAAATGTATCTGAAGTGACACCCACCGCACCAGCAACTAGAAGACGACCAAATTCATCTTTGGCAGCATTTGGAAACTCAATAACTTTTTCAATATCCTTAATAGTAATCAAGCCAGAAAGACGACCTTCTTCGTCAACCAATGGAAGTTTTTCAATACGGTGTTCTTGAAGAATATGTTCAGCTGTTGCAAGATCTGTACCCACAGGAGCAGTAACAAGATTTTCACTGGTCATATGGTTTGAGATTGGTTGATTGTAATCTGAAATAAATCGAAGATCTCGGTTTGTTAGAATACCAACCAATTTACGATTTTCAAGTGTTTCTACAACTGGAACACCACTGATACGGTAACGTCCCATCAGTTCGTCTGCCTCAGCAATGGTATGTTCTGGAGTCAAGAAGAATGGATCAATAATAACACCATTTTCAGAACGTTTTACCTTGCGAACTTCATCCGCCTGTTGCGCAATAGACATATTTTTATGGATTACTCCAAGACCACCCGCACGAGCAATAGCAATAGCCATTTGACTTTCTGTGACTGTATCCATGGCGGCTGTTATAATTGGGATATTTAAAGTCAGATTATCTGCCAATTTTGTTGTTAAATCTGCATCATTAGGCAACACATGACTTTCTGCTGGAATGAGCAATACATCATCAAAGGTAAAACCTTTTTTTAAAAATTTAGTATCCCAATTAGACATTGAAGTTTCCTCTTTTCTTTCTTTTTGAGCTTGACTCTTTTTGTATTGTATCTATCATACCATTCTATGAAAATTTGTCAATTATATTTATGGTAGAAATCATAAAAAAACTATCCCTGTGAACCTATGGAAGAGATAGTTTTACGATTCATATTTTATCCATTATTTAAAATAATTTAGTCCCATTGCTTTCTTAACTTCAGATAAAGTTTGCCCCGCAACCTCACGCGCTTTCTCACTACCTTTTTGAAGCATATTGTACACTTCTCCCATATCCTTAGCAAATTCAATACGGCGCTCACGAATAGGACCAAGTTCGCGTTCTAATATTTCAAGTAGATAACGTTCGTTTTTACATCACCAAGACCTCCACGTTGATAATGCTCTTTCATATTCACAATTTCTTGAGCATCTTCTGGACGACCAAACACATCTAGATAATGGAAAACCATATTTCCTTCAATCTTACCTGGATCCTCCACTCGAATATGATTCGGATCAGTATACATACTCATGACTTTTTTACGCAATGTATCCGCATCATCTGCTAGATAAATACCATTATTAAGGGATTTAGACATTTTAGCATTTCCATCTAAACCAGGCAAACGTCCTGCTCTCTCATTTTCTGGATAAATACCTTCTGGTTCCACCAATACCTCACAGTTATATGCGTTATTAAAGGAACGAACAATTTCACGAGTTTGCTCAATCATTGGTTTTTGGTCTGTTCCTACAGGAACATAATTGGCCTTAAAGGCTGTGATATCAGCTGCTTGCGCAATCGGATAAACCAAAAATCCTGTCGGAATACTTTCTCCAAACCCTTTCTGAGCAATCTCTGTTTTCACTGTAGGATTGCGCTCCAAACGTGCTAATGAAACTAGATTCATATAGTACATAGACAGCTCAGCCAACTCTGGAATCTGACTTTGAATAAAGATAGTTGATTTACTTGGATCCAATCCAACTGCTAAGTAATCTAAGGCAACATTCCCAATCGATTCTACAATCGTTTGAGGGTCTTTAGCGTGATCTGTCAATGCTTGTTGGTCCGCCAAAAAAACAAACATCTCATACTTGTCTTCTTCCTGCAGTAATACTCTATTTTTAAGACTCCCAACATAATGTCCAATATGCAGTTTTCCTGTTGGGCGATCTCCTGTTAAAATAATGGGTTTCGTCATTTTTTTCTCCTTCGAAATGGTCTCTTCAATTATAGCATTTTTTTGTTAAAATAACAGAAAATTATTTAAATCAAACAACTAACTCATTGTAAACGAACCTGTAAACTTAGTTGACATAAAATTGACAAATAAAAATTTGAATATTTCTCTCTTTTCTAGTAGAATAAATGTATTACATATTATAGGAGAAAAACATTGCTTACAGTATCTGATGTTTCACTACGTTTTAGTGATCGCAAACTTTTTGATGATGTCAATATCAAATTTACAGAAGGAAATACATACGGATTAATTGGTGCTAATGGTGCTGGGAAGTCTACATTCTTAAAAATCTTAGCTGGTGATATCGAGCCAACAACTGGTCACATCTCTCTTGGTCCAGATGAACGTCTCTCTGTTCTCCGTCAAAATCATTTTGACTATGAAGACGAGCGAGTTATTGATGTCGTCATTATGGGAAATGAAAAACTTTACAACATCATGAAAGAAAAAGATGCCATTTACATGAAGGAAGATTTTTCAGATGAAGATGGTGTGCGTGCTGCCGAACTCGAAGGTGAATTTGCCGAACTTGGAGGTTGGGAGGCAGAGAGTGAGGCGTCTCAACTACTTCAAAATCTTAATATTCCAGAAGAATTGCACTATCAAAACATGAGCGAATTAGCCAATGGTGAAAAAGTGAAGGTTCTCCTTGCTAAAGCACTTTTTGGTAAACCAGATGTTCTTCTCTTGGACGAGCCAACCAACGGTTTAGATATCCAGTCTATTACTTGGTTAGAAGACTTCTTGATTGACTTTGATAACACCGTTATCGTTGTATCCCATGACCGTCACTTCTTAAACAAAGTATGTACTCATATGGCCGACCTTGACTTTGGAAAAATCAAACTCTATGTCGGAAACTACGACTTCTGGAAGGAATCTTCTGAGCTTGCTGCTAAATTGCTAGCAGACCGTAATGCCAAGGCAGAAGAAAAAATTAAGCAATTGCAAGAATTCGTTGCTCGCTTCTCTGCCAACGCTTCTAAGTCAAGACAAGCAACGTCTCGTAAAAAAATGCTTGACAAGATTGAATTAGAAGAGATTGTGCCATCTAGTCGTAAATATCCATTTATCAACTTTAAAGCAGAACGTGAGATTGGTAATGATCTCTTGACAGTAGAAAATCTAACTGTAAAGATTGATGGCGAAACTATCCTAGACAATATTAGTTTCATCTTGCGTCCAGGTGATAAGACAGCTCTTATTGGACAAAATGACATCCAAACGACTGCATTAATTCGTGCAATCATGATGACATCGACTATGAAGGAACTGTCAAGTGGGGAGTTACTACTAGCCGTTCTTACTTGCCAAAAGACAACTCGGCTGATTTTGCAGGAGGAGAGTCAATCCTTGACTGGTTGCGTCAATTTGCAAGTAAAGAAGAAGATGACAATACCTTCCTACGTGGTTTCCTTGGTCGTATGCTCTTTTCTGGAGATGAGGTTAACAAACCTGTAAACGTCTTGTCAGGGGGAGAAAAAGTACGTGTCATGCTTTCAAAACTCATGCTCTTGAAATCAAATGTCCTTGTACTTGATGATCCAACAAATCACTTGGACTTGGAATCTATCTCAAGCTTGAACGATGGATTGAAAAACTTTAAAGAATCAATCATCTTTGCCAGTCATGACCACGAGTTTATCCAAACTTTGGCAAACCATATCATTGTTTTGTCTAAAAATGGCGTCATTGATCGTATCGATGAAACCTATGATGAATTCCTAGAAAATGCAGAAGTACAAGCAAAAGTTAAAGAACTTTGGAAAGACTAAATAAGACTTCAAAACTCAGTTGGGGTAACCAACTGAGTTTTCTATCATTCTACGAGGTAACATGAAATCATTTTTTAAAACATATTGGACCTATTTTGTTTCTTTCATCATTCCTTTAGTAATTATGACTGGAGTATACCTAACTCAAGGTATCTACTGGAATAGCGATTCATCTCCACTATTAGGAGATGGTTTCCATCAATACGTTATTTTTGATGTGGCTTTACGAAATATTTTACATGGAAATGGTAGTTTGTTTTACACCTTTACAAGTGGCCTCGGACTGAATTTCTATGCTCTATCTAGTTATTACTTGGGTAGTTTTCTCTCACCTCTGGTTTACTTTTTTAATCTGTCGAATATGCCAGATGCTGTTTATCTGACCACTCTCTTAAAATTTGGATTGATTGGTCTGTCAACCTTCTTTAGTTTGACTAGATTATTTAAAGATATCCCAAAATTTTTAAAACTTGCCTTATCTACTTCCTATGCTCTAATGAGCTTTACCGTTAGTCAGTTAGAGATAAAAACCTGGCTAGATGTTTTTATCTTAATTCCTTTAATTATAACTGGTTTATACCTACTTATAACACAAAAGAAGCGCCTACTATACTTTACAAGTTTGTCAATCTTATTTATTCAAAATTATTATTTTGGGTATATGACAGTATTGTTTCTTATTTTCTGGTATCTCTGCCAAATTTCTTGGGACTTTAAAACTCGAAAATCATCTTTTCTTGATTTTGTTGTTACCTCCTTTTTAGCTGGAATGGCTAGTTTGATTATGACTCTTCCTACACTGTTTGATTTACAAACTCATGGAGAGAAGTTGACTGCTATCACAAAATTAAAGACAGATAGTAGCTGGTATTTGGATATTTTTGCAAAACAATTCATTGGATCTTTTGATACAACTAAGTATGGATCTATACCAATGATTTTTGTTGGATTGCTTCCCTTTATTTTAACCATTCTATTTTTCACAATAAAATCCATAAAGTTTCACGTGAAACTTACCTATGCAATTTTCTTTACTTTTTTAATAACAAGCTTTTACATAGAAGCACTTGATTTATTTTGGCAGGGGATGCATACCCCAAATATGTTTTTGCATCGCTATGCTTGGATTTTTTCCACTCTGTTAATTTATACTGCAGCAGAAGTATTAAATCGTCTGAAAGAACTGAAGCTATGGAATCTATTTGTCTCACTTTTTCTTGTACTAACAGGATTTTTGGCTACTGTCTATTTTAAATCACACTATTCTTTTTTAACTGATTTGAATATCCTGCTCACTCTTGAATTTCTACTAGTTTATGCTCTTTTACTTCTTGCAGTCATTAGAAAATTTATCTCTATAAATCTATTTGCAATTCTTTTGTCTTTATTTATAACAGTTGAGATAAGCTTAAATGCTTCATCTCAAATGGAAGGAATAGCTAAAGAATGGGCCTTTGCTTCTCGTAGCGCCTATAATAGAGATATCACCGCTATGGAATCCATTCTAAACCAAATTGACAATCCATTTACACGTACTGAAAAACTGCAAATTCAGACTGGAAATGACAGTATGAAATTTAACTACAATGGAATCTCTCAATTTTCGTCTGTACGAAATCGCTCAGCTAGCACTAGTTTGGATAAACTGGGATTCAAATCCTCTGGAACCAACCTCAATCTCCGTTATGTAAATAACAGTCTTTTAGCAGACAGTTTATTTGGAATCCAGTACAATATTTCTGAAACTTCACTTGATAAGTATGGCTTTCAAGAGATTTATCAAAAGGATCATTTAACCTTATATAAAAATCAACTCTCTTTACCCATTGCCTTTGCCACTCAATCTATTTACACAGATGTAAACTTTAACAATCACACTCTAGATAATCAGGCTTTATTTATAAACCAGCTTGCTAATCTCAACTTAGATTACTTCTCCCAAATAGCATCTGGTAAAACAGATACTTCAGATGGTTTAACCAGCATCACAGGTTCTGCGAATGAAGATGCAAAGATTGATTATCAAATTGAGGTTCCTCAAAATAGTCAAGTCTATCTCTCTCTTTTTCAAATCTTCATTTTACAAACGATAAGCAAAAGAAAGTTGACATCATTGTCAATGGAGAAAAAAAGACTTTTACAACTGACAATGCATTTAATTTCTTTAATTTAGGTTATACTGAAGAACAAAAAACTTTCAATATCAGTGTTAGTTTCCCTGGAAATTCTCAGGTGTCATTTGAAGCTCCAACCTTCTATCGTTTAGATACTCAGGCCCTAACTGAAGCAATCCAAAAAATTAAAGAACAACCTGTAGAAGTATCCACCTCTAAAAATAAAGTCTTTGCTACATATGAAGTCAAACAAGATACCTCTATTTTCTTCACTATTCCTTATGACAAAGGTTGGTCTGCATACCAGGATGGGAAAAAACTTGAAATCAAGCAGGCTCAAACTGGTTTTATGAAAGTTGATGTTCCAAAGGGAAAAGGCACCATTACACTTTCCTTTATCCCCAATGGTTTTGTTATTGGAGCAGCCTGCTCACTAACTGCCCTTCTTCTTTTTGGGATCTATAATCACAGACGAAATTTATCTAAGACAGAAAAAGATTGACCAAGGAATTGGTCAATCTTTTTAATCTTCTTCCATTTTCTTAGGTTGATAAGCTAGCATACCTAAAGCAGCAAAGAAAACTAGTGTTATAATAAGGAAAATCACTTGGTGATGAATATTTCCTGTCATAGAGATTGTTTGTCGTAAACCTGATACAGAGTAACTCATTGGTAACCAAGGATTGACACCCTTAAAGAAATCATTTGTTAAAGCAAGGGGATAGGTCCCTGCACTTGATGCTAACTGTAATAAAAGTAAAATAAGAGAGAAGAAAGCTCCAATACGGCTATTCCAAGTTGTTAAAGCTGTCACCATAGACATGAAAGCTAAACTTGTGATTATAATTAGAATCAAGGTCCTCATCTCATGGTTCGCAGTCAATCCAATAAGATGGACACCTCCATAAACTAAAACACCTGCTAAGACAGCTATAATCCCATTTATTTCAGAGCGAGACTTCAACCAAGCCCAACGACTCTCTGGATGACGTCCAGAAGGCAACTTAGCAAAAATCATATTGGTAGATATAGCAGCAACAAAAAGAGCAACTGATATCATATAAGGAGCCATAGCAATCCCATTTACAGGGACTTGGTCATTGTCTGTTTTTGAGAGAACTAGAGGTTCAGATAATGTTTCTGCATTTTTAGATTCTGTCGAAGCTGATTTAAGTTGAGTATTTGCATTACCTAATCCTTGTCCTAATGAATCAACTCCTGTCTGTAAATCTTCAAGACTAGAGGTTAAGGTTGTTCCACCATCTGCTAGTTTTCCAGCACCATCTGCAATCTTCATAGCGCCACTTCCTAGTTGAGATGCTGCAGAAAGTAACTGTGTTGATTTATCTGTTAATTGACCAGAGCCAAATTGTAATGTAGTAAGACCTGCTATCAGCTCTGGGCTCTTATTGTTCAATTGAGCAGAACCAGATGACAAACTTTCTATACCTGATACTAATTCTGGAGCTTTTCCAGCTAACGCATCTACTCCAGCTGTCAAGGTTGATGTATTTTCTGTCAACTTACTTAATCCAGAAACTAATTTATCTAGACTAGTTGTTAAACTTGTATTCTTTTCACTTAGTTGATTAGCACCAATAGAAATAGTATCCAGTCCTTTAGTATAGTTTACAACACCTTTTTCAATTGACTGACTTCCAGGAACTAACTGATTATTTACAGAAGTTTGTAATGTTGTAAATCCATTTGACAATGTTGTCAAGGAGCTAGATGCTGCAGGTAAGAGTTGATTTGCTTTCGTCTGCACATCAGATAGATTAGATACTTGTTGTTCTGAATTCTCTATACTTTCTTTTAATCCTCCTACTGTCATTAAAATTGTTTTTGCCGACTCAATAGTAGAATTAGAATTTTTAGAAATAGCTTCTGTCAGTTCTTTCTTTTGTTCCTCTGTAAGAGATTGATAAGTAGCTGTTGATTGAAGGTTTGCAAGAGTTTTCTCTTGTTCTGTCTGACTTTTGGTCACAATATCCTGAGCAAGAGTTGTTAGATTTGGCAAAGCTTCTGACAATGTACTTTTCAGTTGAGTATTATCTGATATTGTAAGAGCTTGTAGTGTTTTATTTAGTTCTCCTAGCTTGTTGCCAATTGCGCTATTTCTTCATTTTGTTGAGATGAGGACTCTAATTGGCTTGAAATTTCTTTAATACCAGTATTTAATTGCTCCATTCCATCTCTTAGTGTATCTGATTGATTGGATAATTGACTTGTTCCGTTAGAAAGTTCTTTCACACTATTTGTATAAGCATTTACACCAACTGAAAATTGATTGAGACCTGTATCCAGTTGTGAAACGCCACCTGTATAAGACTTTATACCTGTATTTAGCTGATTTACACCTGTCACCAACTCAGGAGTTTTTGAAGCTAATTGACCAAGTCCAGTGTCAACTTGTGAGACAGCATTCGTATAACTTTGTAAACCACTATTAAAAGTTCCTAAACCAGTATGTAATTGCTCTATAGCAGACACATAGCTAGATAAGCCTTTTGTAAATTGATCCGCTCCAGTTGAAAAAGTTACAGTTGAATTAGCTAGAGTATTAAGACTTGTCGTCAACGTTTGACTTCCCGTCACCAACTGATCGGCTCCATTAGCCAATTGTTCACTTCCCTCAGCTGCTTTATTTATTCCAGACTTCAAATCATTCATTTTTTGAAATAAAGCCTTAGTGTACGTTTCAGTAATATTAGTAGAGACGGTTTGTTTTAATTGTGTCATTGCAGAATCACTCATCTTACTTGCAATAAAGCTATGCCCACTTGACGTCTGATAATCAATCTGCATCTGTTCAGGATGATTCGTTAGGATAGAAGTAGCTTTTTCAGATAAGTCACTTGGTAAAGTCACTACCATGTAGTAGTCACCATCTTCTAGTCCTTTTTCTCCTTCCTCTTCATTAACAAAGTGAAAATCTAAAGCCTTATTTTCTTTTAAATTAGACACCATGTCTTCACCTATTGTCATTGCCTGTCCATTATAAGAAGCTTCCTTATCTTTATTGACAACTGCCACAGGTAACTCCGATACTTGACCATATGGATCCCACATGGATGATAAATATAATGTTGTATAGAGCTGGAATGAAAGAAATCCCTATCATTACAATGATAAAGGTCGGTTTTTTAAATATTGCTTTCCATTCTTTAAACATGTTCCCTCCTTTTTTACACATATTGTCTAAAATTTTGATATAATAGATTATACATCAAAAAATCTAAATTACAAGGTAAAAAATATTTTTTTAGACACATAGTCTATTTTTGTTCACAAGGAGGAATTATGAAAGAAAGTAACAAACGTTTAAAAACAAAACGAATTATCGAAAATGCCATGGTTCAATTATTGATGGACCAGCCCTTTGATCAAATTTCTACTGTCAAGTTAGCAGAAAAAGCCGGAATTAGTCGTTCCAGCTTTTACACTCACTACAAGGATAAGTATGATATGATTGAACTCTACCAAAGTATGCTATTTCATACCTTTGAGTATATTTTCCAAAAACATGCTCATCACAAAAGAGATGCTATTTTAGAAGTGTTTGAATATTTAGAGTCTGAGCCACTATTAGCTGCACTCTTATCTGAAAATGGGACAAAAGAAATCCAAAATTTCTTGAGAAATAAGCTTCACATCATGCTTAGCACCGACCTTCAGAAACGCTTTATGAAACTACAACTCACTCCAATTGAATTAGAATACAGTAGCATTTATCTAACAAATGCTCTATTTGGTGTTTGCCAGACTTGGATTGCTCACGGAAAAAAAGAAAGTCCGCAAGAAATGACAGACTTCCTTATGAAAATGTTAGGTGATGTAAACTAAAAAAGAACACCAGTGGTGTTCTTTTTATCTAACTCCGCCAGTAGGACTCGAACCTACGACATCATGATTAACAGTCATGCGCTACTACCAACTGAGCTATGGCGGATAAAATAGTCCGTACGGGATTCGAACCCGTGTTACCGCCGTGAAAAGGCGGTGTCTTAACCCCTTGACCAACGGACCATCTATCTGTAGCAGATATAACCATTATATCAATTTCTTACTAATTGTCAATCACTTTTTAGATTTTTTCTCTAGAATATCTTTTAGTTTGCGGACTTTTAAACGGGTAATAGGACAACGATGATCTTCATAAAAAACAACTTCTAAATTCTTTCGATCAATTTCTCTCACATTTCCCACATTGACAAGGAAAGATTTATGGGAGCAATAAAATCGCTGGGTATGTTTGTCCTTTTCCTGAATATCTGTCATAGTTCCATAGAATTCTTTAGCAAAATTCTTACCAATAATCCGAAGTTTATGAGAAACTCCTGTGGTTTCGATATACAAAATGTCATGGTAAGGAATTTTCAAATCATTTCCTTTATAGTTGTAATCAAAATAGTCTACAACATCTTCGTTTTCAAGCAGCATGCTCTTAGTGTAAAAAATACTCTGCTCGATGCGTTTTTTGAACAATTCATCATTGATATCTTTATCAACAAAATCTAGGGCTGATACCTGGTATTTGTACGTTAAGGTAGCAAATTCAGATCGACTAGTAATAAAGACAATAATAGCATAAGGATTGTGATGACGGATAAACTGAGCCACTTCAAAGCCTTTTTTCTCGATTCCATGAATATCGATATCTAGGAAATAAAGCTGGTTTACTTCATCATTTTCGATATATTCCTTAAACTCACGAACTTTTCCTGTTGTCTTATATGAAATAGGAATATTCGATTCTTCCGAGATTTCATTCAATATTCTCTCTAGTCTCACTTGATGTTCAATAACATCTTCTAAAATTAATACTTTCATTCGAATTCCCTCTTAAATCTAATAATTTGTCTAAATGTGTTGTCTTCCATCTCTGTTTCTAAAATAATGTTGTCATACTTATCTAAAATCTCTTTAACATTATTAAGTCCTAAACCTCTATTTCTTCCCTTGGTAGAGAAACCTAAGGCAAATAGATCCTCTGAAGGCGTCATAGTGATTTTGCATGAATTCTGGATAACTATAACTGTTTCAAAATCCATTTTAATGACTGCAACTTCCATTTGTTTCAAATAACTATCTGCAGCCCCTTCAACAGCATTGTTTAATAAAATGCTCATTATACGAACAAGATCAAGTAAATCTATTGACAGTCTAGTAATGATATCCTTTACTTCCAATGTAAACTCTACATCATTTTTTCGTGCATAGACAATAGATTGAGCAATTAAACTTCGTAAAGCAGAATCTTCTATATTATTTAAATCAAAGTAAGTATATTTTTCTGACCTCAATTTCTGATTTGCTTTTACTAGGACTTCATTGTAAACCCTGTTAATTTCTTGTAAATCTCCACTGTCAATCGCCATTTGCATGCTAACAAGCATCCCTGCATAGTCATGACGAAAACCTCGAATTTCATTATACAACTCCACAATTTCATCAGTATAAGTCTGTAAATGTTTTTGTTCAAATTTCTTTTGTTTTAGAGCAATCTCTTTTTCAATTTGAACCTTGTGAGAATTCATTGCAAAGAAAATCAATAACAAGCAAATAAAAACAATGGTTGATAAAATACTTCCGAAGCTATTTAAATGATGAGTTGTACTTACTATATCTGAAATAAACAATAAGATATGCAAACCAAAGAAAGCAACTATTACTTTTTTTAAAAAAGGATACAGATAATCTTTATCAAAATATTTAATATCCAGATGAAAAATAACGAATTATTATTAGAATAGAAAAATAAGTCATCAACAATACTACGAAAAGAAATGTACTTTTATAGTGTAATACTACTTCATCTCCTGTTATAGAAGATAAGGTTACGGATATAAAAGTATGAGTACTGTGATATAATAAAGATAATAGTAAACTGATAAAAAAATAGCTTTTGTATTTTTTTCAGACTTCTTTAACTTTCTTAAATAAAGGTACACAACCAAAGGAAATAAAAATTTAGACAAAGCAAAACTATTAGAAAATACTAGTGTAATAATTTCTTCAAGTATAAAAACTGAGATGCATGTATAACAGAAAAAAACAATTTGTTCTTTTCTATTTATTTTACAGATCCATTCATAAATTTTTGCTAATAATGATAAAATAAAAAATAGCTATCCCTAATCCAAATAAATCCATTACTCTCTACCTTTATTTCATTACTTTCTTCTTGGAAAAATAAGATTACGAATTGTTTCTGAAATTCTCCAATCTCCACCCCGAATCTCCTGCAATTCTGCCTCTGTTACCTCTTTAAATTGTTCCAACTTTACTGTATTTTTCATAATGAAATCTCCTGTATTATTTTTCCTTGTAAGTTAACTTACACACCTATTATACAAAATGAAGACCATGTAAGAAAAAATTCTTCCCAACTGTACATTTTTGCACCTGAAACGCACTTTTTTAAGAAAAAAGCTGGGATTTACCCCAGCTTCGCATCTAAAATTGATCCCAGCAGGATTCGAACCTGCGACCGTTCGCTTAGAAGGCGAATGCTCTATCCAGCTGAGCTATGAGACCTAACATGACCATTCTATCAAAAAACAAGAGCTAAGTCAATCTTCTATTTGTGGTAAGGAGAACCCTGCTGAATTGTAAAAGCACGGTAAATTTGTTCAACTAAAACCAATCTCATTAACTGATGTGGTAATGTCAGACGTCCAAAACTGACAGAAAGATTGGCCCTATTTTTTACAACAGGAGCTAGACCCAAACTCCCTCCAATGATAAAAGTAAGTGTTGAATATCCTTTGATAGAAGCTTGCTCTAGTTGCTTACTAAATTCCTCTGAGGAGAGTGTTTTTCCTTCAATGGCTAGTACAACGACAAAGTCTCTTTCTCCAACCTTAGAAAGAATTCTTTCACCTTCTGTTTCCAAGATTTTTTGATTTTCTAATTCACTGGCTTTGTCAGGTGTCTTCTCATCAGTGAGCTCAATCATTTCTAATTTGGCGAAACGTGAAATTCGTTTGGTATATTCAGCAATTCCATCTTTAAGGTATTTTTCTTTTAATTTTCCTACTGTTACAATTTTTATTTTCATTCTTCTATTCTATCATATCCACACTTCATTTCACATCTTATACACAAAAAAATCATTCAAAATTACTAGTGAATTCACAGAATAAAGCGAGTTATCCACAACTTGTGTAAAACTTTAAGCTTTTAAGTTTGGATTAAGTTAATAGGTTTATAATCTGAGTAAATAAATAACAAACGGAGGCGTTTATGAAACACTTACAAAAATTTTACAAAAAAGGAGTTAAAGTTCTAGCAATCATTCTAATCGGATTTTTAAGTGGTGCCTTAGGAAGTTTCGTAACATTACAACTTTATCAAAAACAAGGAAATCAAGCTACGAATAATAATTCTGGCACTGTCACTCAAACATCCTATAAAAATGAAAACTCAACCACTCAAGCAGTAAATAAAGTTAAGGATGCTGTTGTCTCAATCATTACTTATTCTTCTTCTAGCAGTAGACAAAGTAGTGTATTTAATGGTGATGAAACTAATTCTGATTCAGACAATCAACAAATCGCAAGTGAGGGATCAGGTGTTATCTATAAAAAGGATGATAAAGATGCCTATCTTGTAACTAATACTCACGTTATCAATGGAGCTTCAAAAGTTGATATCCGCTTAGCAGATGGTACCAAGGTTCCTGGTGAAATTGTCGGATCTGATACCTTCTCTGATATTGCTGTCGTTAAAATTTCTTCAGAAAAAGTTACAACAGTGGCAGAATTTGGGGATTCAAGTCAACTTAGTGTTGGAGAAACAGCGATTGCTATCGGTAGTCCTCTAGGTTCAGAATATGCTAATACAGTTACACAGGGGATTATTTCAAGTCTTAATCGAAATGTTTCTCTAAAATCTGAAGATGGTCAAGCTATTTCAACAAAAGCCATTCAAACAGATACAGCCATTAACCCTGGTAACTCTGGTGGTCCACTTGTAAACATTCAAGGACAAGTAATTGGTATTACATCAAGTAAAATTGCAAGTAATGGTGGAACATCTGTAGAAGGTCTTGGTTTTGCAATTCCTTCAAACGATGCACAAAATATCATTAAACAGCTTGAAAGTGATGGTAAAGTAACTCGTCCTGCTCTTGGAATTCAAATGGTTAATCTATCAAATGTTGGAGCTAGTGATCTTAGAAAACTTAACATTCCAAGTGGTCTCACTTCAGGTGTAGTTGTTCGATCTGTTCAAAACAATATGCCAGCAAATGGACATCTTCAAAAATATGATGTCATTACCAAAGTTGATGACAAAGAGATTGCCTCATCAACAGACCTACAACATGCTCTTTACAATCATGCTATCGGAGATACTATCAAAGTAACCTACTACCGTAACGGTAAGGAGGAAACAACCTCAATTAAACTAGATAAGAATTCTAGTGATTTAGAGTCTTAATTGACATCAGTGTAAAGAAAACTTTACAGAAAGTAAAAGATATGTTAGTGTAGAATCATGGAAAAATTTGAAATGATTTCTATCTCTGAAATACAAAAGAATCCTTACCAACCTCGAAAAGAATTTGATGTAGAAAAATTAAAGGAATTGGCTCAGTCAATCAAAGAAAATGGGCTCATCCAACCAATCATCGTTCGTCAATCTCCTGTAATTGGTTATGAAATCCTTGCAGGAGAGAGACGATATCGGGCTTCTCTCTTAGCTGGTCTTACTTCTATTCCAGCCGTTGTAAAGCACCTCTCAGATCAGGAAATGATGATTCAGTCTATCATTGAGAATTTGCAGAGAGAAAATTTAAATCCTGTTGAAGAAGCACGCGCCTACGAATCTTTAGTAGAAAAAGGATTTACTCACACTGAGATAGCAGATAAAATGGGGAAATCTCGTCCTTATATCACTAATTTTATTCGTTTGCTTTCCCTACCAGAATATATCTTAACTGAAGTAGAAAATGGAAAAATTTCTCAAGCGCATGCACGTTCACTAGTTGGTTTGGACAAAGAGCAGCAAGACTATTTCTTCCAACTAATTAAAAATGAAGACATCTCTGTGAGAAAGCTAGAATCACTTCTTACAGAGAAAAACACAAGAAGCAACTAAAAAATGATTCTTTCATCAAAGACGAAGAAGATAAATTAAAAAAACTACTCGGTTTAAGTGTAGAAATTAAACTTTCAAAAAAAGATACTGGAAAGATTATTATCTCCTTTTCAAGTCAAGAAGAATACGATAGAATTATTAACAGCCTGAAATAAGGCTGTTCTTTTATTTTCTCAACTCACAAATTTATCCACCAATTTTTTTATCAAAAAGCCTACTAAATCAAGGATTTTCTTATTTATCCCCAACCTGTGGATAAATACTGCTAACATTGTGGATTCTTTTCCCCAATCTGTGGAAAAATCCTATTATCTATGGTAAAATAAGTCTAGCACTAAACTACTAAAATCATAGTAAAGGAGGAAAATTAGTTGAAAGAAAAGCAATTTTGGAATCGTATTTTAGAATTTGCTCAAGAAAGATTGACTCGATCTATGTATGATTTCTATGCTACACCTGCTGAACTCATCAAAGTAGAAGAAAATACAGCTACTATATTTCTACCGAGATCAGAGATGGAAATGGTGTGGGAAAAGCAATTAAAAGATATTATCATTGCTGCTGGTTTTGAAATTTATGATTCTGAAATCAAACCTCACTATATTTTCACTAAACCTCAGAGTACAGAATCTCCTCAAGTAAATGATACGAATAGTGTCTCTACTTACGATTACACACCTGCACTACCAACGATTCCCTATTCCGAAACAGGGTTAAAAGAAAAATATACCTTTGATAACTTTATTCAAGGTGATGGTAATGTTTGGGCGGTGTCTGCTGCACTAGCTGTATCTGAAGATTTAGCTCTGACTTATAATCCTCTTTTCATCTATGGAGGACCTGGTCTTGGAAAGACTCACTTACTCAATGCGATTGGAAATGAGATTTTGAAAAATATTCCTGATGCGCGTGTCAAGTACATTCCTGCCGAAAGCTTTATCAATGACTTTCTTGAACACTTGCGACTTGGGGAAATGGAAAAGTTCAAAAAGACTTACCGTAGCCTTGATCTCTTATTGATCGATGATATCCAATCTCTCAGTGGCAAAAAAGTCGCGACCCAGGAAGAATTTTTCAATACCTTCAATGCTCTTCATGATAAACAGAAACAGATTGTCCTAACCAGTGATCGAAGTCCTAAACACCTAGAAGGCCTTGAGGAAAGACTTGTTACACGCTTTAGCTGGGGATTGACGCAAAATATCACCCCTCCTGACTTTGAGACACGTATCGCCATTCTTCAAAGTAAAACAGAGCACTTGGATTACCATTTCCAAAGTGATACTCTAGAATACTTGGCTGGCCAATTTGATTCAAATGTTCGAGAATTGGAAGGAGCAATCAACGATATCACTTTAATTGCCAGAGTGAAGAAGATTAAGGATATTACTATTGATATTGCTGCGGAAGCTATTAGAGCACGTAAGCAAGACGCCCGCCAGATACTTGTTATTCCAATTGAGAAATCCAAACTGAAGTTGGTAATTTTTATGGAGTGAGTGTCAAAGAAATGAAGGGGACGAGACGAGTTCAAAACATCGTTTTAGCACGTCAAGTTGCCATGTATCTAGCTAGAGAACTGACAGATAACAGTCTTCCAAAAATCGGAAAAGAATTTGGTGGAAAGGATCACACCACCGTGATTCATGCCCATGCTAAAATCAAATCATTGATTGACGAAGACGATAATTTACGTTTAGAAATAGAAGCAATCAAAAAGAAAATTAAGTAGCTTGTGGATAACTTTTCCTTTCTTATCTTTTTTATCCACATTTTTTAAACAAGCTTAGAAGCTTAAGTTTACTAAATAGCACCCAGTTTTCCACAAAATTCACACATACTATTATTACTATTAACTTTCTAATACTAAAAATAAATAAAGGAGAATCCATGATTCATTTTTCAATTAATAAAAATTTATTTCTACAAGCTTTAAATACCACAAAACGAGCAATTAGCTCAAAAAATGCTATTCCGATTTTATCGACAATCAAAATTGATATTAGCAATGAAGGAATTACTTTAATTGGATCAAATGGTCAAATTTCTATTGAAAATTTCATTTCTCAAAAAAATGAAGATGCTGGTCTTTTGATTACTTCTTTAGGTTCGATTCTTCTAGAAGCTTCTTTCTTTATCAATGTTGTATCTAGTCTTCCAGATGTAACGCTTGATTTCAAAGAAATTGAACAAAAACAAATTGTCTTAACAAGTGGTAAATCAGAAATTACCCTAAAAGGAAAAGATAGCGAACAGTACCCACGAATCCAAGAAATTTCAGCAAGCACACCTTTGGTTCTTGAAACCAAACTACTCAAGAAAATTATCAATGAAACAGCTTTTGCTGCAAGTACGCAAGAGAGTCGTCCCATCTTAACAGGTGTTCATTTTGTATTGAGCCAACATAAGGAACTAAAAACAGTTGCAACAGACTCACACCGCCTTAGCCAGAAGAAATTGACTCTTGAAAAAAATGGAGATGATTTCGATGTGGTGATTCCTAGCCGCTCTCTACGCGAATTTTCAGCGGTATTTACAGATGATATTGAAACTGTAGAGATTTTCTTTGCAAATAATCAAATCCTCTTTAGAAGCGAAAATATTAGCTTCTACACTCGTCTCCTAGAAGGAAACTATCCTGATACAGATCGTTTGATTCCAACAGACTTTAATACTACAATTACTTTTGATGTGGTTAATTTGCGTCAATCTATGGAGCGTGCACGTCTCTTATCAAGTGCGACTCAAAACGGTACTGTGAAGCTTGAAATTAAAGGTGGGGTTGTTAGCGCCCATGTTCACTCTCCAGAAGTTGGTAAAGTAAACGAAGAAATCGATACAGAGCAGGTGACCGGGGATGATTTAACTATTAGTTTTAACCCAACTTACTTGATTGATTCCCTCAAGGCTTTAAATAGCGAAAGGTTACTATTAGCTTTATCTCATCAGTTCGTCCATTTACTCTTGTGCCAGCAGATACTGACGAAGATTTCATGCAGCTTATCACACCAGTTCGAACAAATTAAGTGAAAGAGGTTGAGCCTAGCTCGCCTCTTTTATGATATAATCAAAAAAGAAAAGGAGAGTAGTATGTATCAAGTTGGAAATTTTGTTGAGATGAAAAAACCACATGCTTGTACAATTAAATCAACAGGTAAAAAGGCCAATCGTTGGGAAATTACACGCATAGGGGCAGATATCAAAATCAAATGTAGCAATTGTGACCACCTTGTTATGATGAGTCGCTATGATTTTGAACGAAAAATGAATAAGATTATTGACTAAGAACCCTTAGTTAGAGGGTTAGCAAGTTTTCCCTTTTTGTGTTATAATGTTAGGGATTGAAATGAGAACGGAGAATGAGAAACTATGGCTTTAACAGCAGGTATCGTTGGTTTGCCAAACGTTGGGAAATCAACCCTTTTTAATGCAATTACAAAAGCAGGAGCAGAGGCGGCAAACTACCCATTTGCGACTATTGATCCAAACGTTGGGATGGTGGAAGTTCCAGATGAACGCCTACAAAAACTAACGGAAATGATTACTCCTAAAAAGACAGTTCCAACAACCTTTGAGTTTACAGATATTGCAGGGATTGTAAAAGGAGCTTCAAAAGGAGAAGGTCTAGGGAATAAATTCTTGGCCAATATCCGTGAAGTAGATGCGATTGTTCACGTTGTACGTGCTTTTGATGATGAAAATGTTATGCGCGAGCAAGGACGTGAAGACGCCTTTGTGGATCCACTTGCAGATATTGATACCATTAACCTAGAGTTGATTCTTGCTGACTTAGAATCAGTTAATAAACGCTATGCGCGTGTAGAAAAGATGGCACGTACGCAAAAAGATAAGGAATCTGTGGCAGAGTTTAACGTCCTTCAAAAAATTAAACCAGTCCTTGAAGATGGAAAATCAGCACGTACCATTGAATTCACAGATGAAGAGCAAAAAGTAGTCAAAGGTCTCTTCCTTTTAACCACTAAACCAGTTCTTTATGTTGCTAATGTGGATGAGGATGTAGTTTCAGATCCAGATTCTATCGAATATGTGAAGCAAATTCGTGAATTCGCAGCGACAGAAAATGCAGAGGTAGTAGTTATTTCTGCGCGTGCTGAGGAAGAAATTTCTGAGTTAGATGATGAAGATAAGCAAGAGTTTCTTGAAGCACTTGGCTTGACAGAATCAGGTGTTGACAAGTTGACTCGTGCAGCCTATCACTTGCTTGGGCTTGGAACTTACTTCACAGCTGGTGAAAAAGAAGTCCGTGCTTGGACCTTTAAGCGAGGGATGAAAGCTCCTCAAGTAGCTGGTATTATCCACTCAGACTTTGAAAAAGGCTTTATTCGTGCAGTAACAATGTCATATGAGGATCTAGTGAAATATGGATCTGAAAAGGCTGTAAAAGAAGCTGGACGCTTGCGTGAAGAAGGAAAAGAATATATCGTTCAAGATGGCGATATCATGGAATTCCGCTTTAACGTTTAATAACATTTAATAAATAGTGTCAATTAGGTTGGAAAAAAATTCCAACCCTTTTGGCTTTTGAAAGGAAAAATAAATGACTAAATTACTTGTTGGATTAGGAAATCCAGGGGATAAATATTTTGAGACCAAGCACAACGTTGGATTTATGTTGATTGACCAATTGGCCAAAAAACAAAATGTTACCTTTACACATGACAAGATATTTCAAGCTGACCTAGCTTCTTTTTTCTTCAATGGAGAAAAAATTTATCTGGTCAAACCAACAACATTTATGAATGAAAGTGGAAAAGCGGTTCATGCTTTATTGACTTACTATGGTTTGGATATTGAAGATTTACTCGTTATTTACGACGACCTTGACATGGAAGTCGGGAAAATTCGTTTAAGAGCAAAGGGATCAGCGGGTGGTCATAATGGTATCAAGTCTATTATTCAACATATTGGAACTCAAGTATTTAACCGTGTTAAAATAGGTATTGGAAGACCTAAAAAAGGCATGTCGGTTGTTAATCATGTTTTAAGTAAGTTTGAACAGGATGACTATGTGGGTATTTTACAGTCTATTGACAAGGTTGACGATGCTGTAAACTACTATTTACAAGAGAAAAACTTTGAGAAAACAATGCAGAGGTATAATGGTTAAATGGTGACTTTATTAGATTTATTCTCAGAAAATGATCAGATAAAAAAATGGCATCAAAATCTGATAGATAAGAAAAGACAACTAATACTTGGTTTATCAACGTCTACCAAGGCTCTTGCAATTGCAAGCAGCCTAGAAAAAGAAAATAAGATTGTGTTACTGACTTCAACTTATGGAGAAGCAGAACGAATTATCAGTGATCTTCTTTCTCTCTTAGGAGAGGAACTTGTCTATCCTTTTTTGGTCGATGATTCTCCTATGGTAGAGTTTTTGATGTCTTCGCAAGAAAAAATCATTTCGCGGGTTGAAGCCTTGCGTTTTTTGAATGATCCATCTAAGAAAGGGGTTTTAGTTTGTAATATTGCAGCGAGTCGGTTAATTTTACCCTCTCCGACTAGATTTAAAGAAAGTACTATAAAAATTGCAGTCGGTGAAGAATATGACCAACACGAGCTACTTCACCGGTTAAAGGAAATTGGATATCGAAAAGTTACTCAAGTACAGACACAAGGTGAGTTTAGTATTCGAGGAGACATTTTAGATATTTTTGAGATGTCTCAGTTAGAACCTTTCCGAATCGAGTTTTTTGGCGATGAAGTAGATGGTATTCGTACTTTTGAAGTCGAAACACAATTATCGAAAGAAAATCAGACAAACCTCACTATCTTTCCAGCTAGCGACATACTTTTGAGAGAAAAAGATTATCAACGAGGACAGTCAGCTTTAGAAAAGCAAATTTCAAAGACTCTATCACCAATTTTAAAATCATATTTGGAAGATATTTTGTCAAGTTTTCATCAAAAACAAGTACATTCAGATAGTCGAAAGTTTTTGTCCTTATGTTACGATAAAGCATGGACTGTATTTGATTATATTGAAAAAGATACACCAGTATTCTTTGATGACTATCAAAAATTGATGAATCAGTATGAAGCCTTTGAAAGAGAATTAGCACAATACTTTACAGAAGATTTACAGAATGGTAAATCATTTTCCGAGATGCAGTATTTTGCAGATACAGAGCAAACCTATAAAAAACAAAGTCCAGTTACCTTTTTCTCTAATCTGCAAAAGGGCTTAGGAAACCTCAAGTTTGATCACATTTATCAATTTAATCAATACCCAATGCAAGAGTTTTTCAATCAATTTTCATTTTTAAAAGAAGAAATTGAGCGATACAAAAAAATGGACTACACTATTGTTTTGCAGTCTAGCAATTCAATGGGAAGTAAAACATTGGAGGATGTTTTAGAGGAATATCAGATCAAATTGGATTCCAAAGATAAGTCAAGTATCTGTAAAGAATCTGTAAACTTGATTGAGGGTAATCTAAGACATGGTTTTCATTTTGTAGATGAAAAAATTCTCTTGATTACTGAACATGAGATTTTTCAAAAGAAATTAAAACATCGTTTTCGAAGACAACATGCTTCAAACGCAGAGCGATTAAAAGATTATAATGAACTTGAAAAAGGGGATTATGTTGTTCACCATATCCATGGAATTGGTCAATATCTAGGAATCGAAACAATTGAAATCCAAGGCATTCACCGTGATTATGTCAGTGTACAGTATCAAAATGGTGACCAAATCTCCATCCCAGTAGAGCAGGTTCAGTTACTGTCCAAATATGTTTCAAGTGATGGGAAACCTCCTAAACTCAATAAATTAAATGACGGTCATTTCAAAAAGGCCAAGCAAAAAGTTAAGAACCAGGTAGAGGATATAGCTGACGATTTAATTAAACTGTATTCTGAGCGTAGTCAGTTGAAGGGTTTTGCTTTCTCAGCTGATGATGAAGATCAACATGCTTTTGATGATGCCTTCCCTTATGTTGAAACGGATGATCAACTTCGTAGTATTGAGGAAATCAAGAGAGATATGCAGGATTCTCACCCCATGGATCGACTTTTGGTTGGAGATGTTGGTTTTGGGAAGACTGAAGTAGCAATGCGTGCTGCTTTTAAGGCAGTCAATGATCACAAACAGGTGGTCGTTCTAGTTCCAACGACGGTTTTAGCGCAACAGCACTATACGAATTTAAGGAACGATTCCAAAATTTTGCTGTTAATATTGATGTGTTGAGTCGCTTTAGAAGTAAAAAAGAGCAGGCAGAAACACTTGAAAAACTAAAGAATGGTCAAGTCGATATTTTGATTGGAACGCATCGTGTTTTGTCAAAAGATGTTGTGTTTTCAGATTTGGGATTGATGATTATTGATGAGGAACAACGATTTGGTGTCAAGCATAAGGAAACTTTGAAAGAACTGAAAAAACAAGTAGATGTTCTAACCTTGACAGCAACGCCAATTCCTCGTACTCTCCACATGTCTATGCTGGGAATCCGAGATTTGTCTGTTATTGAAACTCCTCCAACCAATCGCTATCCTGTTCAAACCTATGTATTAGAGAAGAATGATAGTGTCATTCGTGATGCTGTCTTGCGTGAAATGGAGCGTGGAGGTCAAATTTACTATCTTTACAATAGGTTGACACGATTGACCAGAAGGTTTCGGAATTACAGGAGTTGATTCCAGAGGCTTCGATTGGGTATGTTCATGGACAAATGAGTGAAATTCAGTTGGAAAACACTCTACTGGACTTTATTGAAGGTCAGTATGATATTTTGGTGACGACTACTATTATTGAGACAGGGGTAGATATTCCAAATGCCAATACCTTATTTATTGAAAATGCAGACCATATGGGTTTGTCAACCTTGTATCAATTAAGAGGAAGAGTCGGTCGTAGTAATCGTATTGCTTATGCCTATCTCATGTATCGTCCAGAAAAATCAATCAGTGAAGTCTCTGAAAAGAGATTAGAAGCAATTAAGGGATTTACAGAATTAGGCTCAGGATTTAAGATTGCGATGCGAGATCTTTCGATTCGTGGAGCAGGAAATCTCCTAGGAAAATCGCAGTCTGGTTTCATTGATTCTGTTGGTTTTGAATTGTATTCACAGTTATTAGAGGAAGCTATTGCTAAACGGAACGGTAATGGGAATAAAAGAATCAAAGGAAATGCTGAGTTGATTTTACAAATTGATGCTTATCTTCCTGATACTTATATTTCTGACCAACGACATAAGATTGAAATTTACAAGAAAATTCGTCAAATTGACAATCGTGTCAACTATGAAGAACTACAAGAAGAGTTGATGGACCGCTTTGGAGAATACCCAGACGTAGTAGCATACCTTTTAGAGATTGGTTTGGTTAAGTCATATTTTGACAAGGTATTTGTAGAACGTGTGGAAAGAAAAGAAAATAAGATTACAGTTCAATTTGAAAAAGTCACTCAACGACTATTCTTGGCTCAAGATTATTTTAAAGCCTTATCTGCAACGAACTTAAAAGCAGCTATAGCTGAGAATAAGGGATTAATGGAAGTTGTATTTGATGTCCGAAACAAGAAGGATTATGAAATTTTAGAAGGTTTGCTGATTTTTGGAGAAAGTTTATTAGAGATAAAAGAATCAAAGGAAGCAAATCCCATTTAACATTTTTCTTCTATAAAAAGGATAAAAATGGTACAATAATAATTTGAGGTAATAAAAATGAGATTAGACAAGTATTTAAAAGTATCACGAATTATTAAGCGCCGCACAGTCGCAAAAGAAGTAGCAGATAAAGGTAGAATCAAGGTGAATGGAATCTTGGCCAAAAGTTCAACGGATTTGAAAGTTGATGACCAAGTTGAAATTCGCTTTGGAAATAAGTTGTTGCTTGTTAAAGTACTAGAAATGAAAGATAGTACAAAAAAAGAAGACGCAGCAGGCATGTATGAAATTCTCAGTGAAACACGGGTAGAAGAAAATGTCTAAAAATATTGTACAGATGAATAATTCTTTTATTCAAAATGAACATCAACGTCGTCGTTACCTGATGAAGGAGAGACAAAAACGAAATCGTTTTATGGGTTGGGTCCTTATTTTGATGATCTTGTTGTTTATTTTACCAACTTATAACTTGGCTCAAAGCTATGATCAGTTACTACAACGCCGTCAGCAATTGACAGAGTTGAAAGAGCAGTACCAAACTCTTAGTGACGAAAAGGATAAGGAATCTGCTTTTGCTGCAAAGTTGAAAGATGAAGACTATGTAGCAAAATATGCACGCGCCAAGTACTATTACTCAAAGAAACGAGAAGCAATTTACACAATTCCTGATTTGCTTCCGAGGTAATGTCATGGAAAATTTATTGGAAGTTGTTGAGCAATTTTTAAGTTTATCAGATGAAAAATTAGAGGAATTGGCAGCTAAAAACCATTTATTACGATTACAAGAAGAAAGGGAAGAGAAGAATGCGTAAGTTCTTAGTAGTTTTATTGCTACCTGCTTTTATCATAACTTCAAGAGTAGTTAGCACAGAAAAACAGCTTCCTTACTCTTCACAAGAAATTTATTATCTAACAGAGTCTGATTATGGATTCTACTATAAAGAAACTCTGGAATCCCCAATGGTATACGGAGAAACAGCTGTCTACGCTAATGAGGATCTTGTCAAGGAGTCTGGTAAATTGACTCCTGGAAACGCCTTTAAAATCGTAGAATGGCGTTTGAATAGACAAGGTGTTCCTGTTTTTAAATTAGATAATCACCAGTTTATCCTTGCAGATAAGCGCTTAGTCTATGATCAAAGTCAAGTTCAAACTCAAAATAGACAAGTATGGTTGGAGCCAGGGTTTGTTATCTATAACAGCCCTTATGACACTAAAGAAATTTCTTCATCCCTCTCTCCCTATCAACGCGTAACGGTGGATAGAGCTCTCTTTGCTGAGGGACAAGAATTTCTTCATATCGATCAAGTTGGGTGGGTATCAAAAGAGTTCACCTCAGAAGAAGACAATCGCATCCAGAAGGTTCAAGAAGTTTTATCAAACAACTATCAGAATGAAAATTATTCTATTTATGTTAAACAACTGAGTACAGGTAAAGAGGCTGGGGTGAATGAAGACAGCAAACTCTATGCAGCTAGCATCTTGAAACTAGCCTACCTTTATTACGCTCAAGATAAGATAAATCAAGGGGAATATACGCTAGACAGTAGCTTCAAGTATGTCCCGGAAGTAAATAGTTTCCCTGGGTCCTATAAACCAGAAGGTAGTGGTAGCTTACCTAAAAAAGAAGATAACAAAGAATACAGTCTTCAACAGTTAATTACCAAGGTAACAAAAGAGTCTGACAATGTTGCTCATAATATTTTAGGTTATTACGTGACCAATCAATCTGACGGAGCTTTCAAAGAAAAAATGTCCACCATTATGGGCGAAGATTGGGATGTGAATGATAAACTGACTTCTTCAAAAATGGCTGGAAAAGTCATGGAAGCTATTTATAATCAGAATGGTTTTGTCTTAGAGTCTCTAGGTAAGACTGATTTTGACAACCAACGAATCGCAAAAGGTGTTTCGGTTAAGGTAGCTCATAAAATTGGAGATGCCGACGAGTTTAAACATGACACTGCCATTGTTTATACGGATTCTCCTTTCGTTCTTTCCATTTTCACCAAAAATTCTGATTATGATACTATTGCTAAGATAGCTAAGGATGTCTATGAGGTTCTAAAATGAGGGACCAGGATTTTTTAAATCATTTTCTCCAAAAAGAGTATTTCAAAAAACATTCGAAAGTCGTGTTAGCTTTGTCTGGCGGACTGGATTCAATGTTTTTATTCCAGCTATTGTCTACTTATCAAAATGAGTTAGAAATTGAGTTGATTGTAGCACATGTCAATCACAAGCAGAGAAGGGAATCTGATTGGGAGGAAAATGAACTAAGGAAGTTAGCTGATGCAGCTGAACTTCCTATTTATATCACAAGCTTTTCAGGAGACTTTTCAGAAGCACGTGCTCGAGAGTTTCGTTATGATTTTTTTAGGAAAATCATGAAAGAGGTTGGAGCAACTGCCTTGGTAACTGCCCACCATGCAGATGATCAAGTTGAAACGATTTTGATGCGCTTGATTCGAGGAAGTCGGTTACGCCATTTAACAGGGATAAAAGAAAGTCAAGTAGTTGATGATATTGAAATCATCCGTCCCTTGTTGCAATTTCATAAAAAGAATTTTCCACCAATTTTTCATTTCGAAGATCAAACAAATCAGGAAAATACCTATTTTCGCAATCGCATTCGGAATAGGTATATACCAGAGCTTGAAAAAGAAAATCCTCGTCTTAAATCCGCCCTTTTAGATTTAGGAAGGGAAATTTCAGATTACCAAGCAACAATAACGGAGCTTTCGAAACAAATTGATGTGGAAGATTTGAATGAGCTATTTCATACTCTCAACAAACTCAAGGAATATTGCTCCAGAACTATCTTAATCAATTCCCAGACTTAAATCTGACGAAGGCTCAGTTTGATGAAGTTCGACAGATTTTAGCAACTAAAAGCCAGTATCGTCATTCTCTTAAAAATGGCTATGAATTGATAAAAGAGTATCAGAATTTTCGAGTTTGCAAAATCAGTCCACAGGCTGATGAAAAGGAAGATGAACTTGTGTTACACTATCAAAATCAAGTTCGATATATGGGCTATTTATTTTCCTTTGGCATTCCTATTGAAGGGGATTTTGTTCAAAAAGTAACGGTTTCACGGGAAACATCTGTACATATTAGATGTCGAAAACCTGGCGACGTTATTATCCTAAATGGTCATCGAAAGAAACTGAGACGCTTATTTATAGATTTGAAAATCCCTATTGAAAAACGAAAAACAACCCCTATTATTGAGCAATTTGGAGAAATTGTCTCAATTTCAGGAATTGCGACCAGTGATTTGAGTAAAAACACGAAAAATGATATAATGAACACTGTACTTTATATAGAAAAAATAGATGGGTAAAAAGATGTTAGAACACGATATAAAAAAAATCCTCGTTTCACATGATGAAATTACAGAAGCAGCTAAAAAGCTAGGTGCGCAACTAACAAAAGAATATGAGGGGAAAAATCCAATTCTTATTGGAATTCTGAAAGGATCAATTCCTTTTATGGCTGAATTGGTCAAACATATTGATACGCATATCGAGATGGACTTCATGATGGTATCTAGTTACCATGGTGGAACAGCAAGTAGTGGTGTCATCAATATCAAGCAAGACGTGACTCAAGATATCAAAGGAAGACATGTTTTATTTGTAGAGGATATCATTGATACAGGTCAAACTTTGAAGAGTTTGAGAGATATGTTTATTGCAAGAGAAGCAGCTTCTGTTAAAATCGCGACTTTATTGGACAAACCAGAGGGACGTGTTGTTGAAATTGAAGCGGATTATACTTGTTTTACTATTCCAAATGAGTTTGTAGTAGGTTATGGTTTGGACTATAAAGAAAATTATCGTAACCTTCCTTATGTCGGAGTATTGAAAGAAGAAGTTTATTCAAATTAGAAAGATTTATCTTTAATGAAAAAACAAAATAATGGTTTAGTTAGAAATCCATTTCTATACTTGTTAATTATCTTCTTCCTAGTGACAGGATTCCAGTATTTTTACTCTGGAAATACTGCTGGGCGAAGCGAAAAAATTAACTATACAGAATTGGTAAAAGAAATTACAGCAGACAATGTAAAAAGAATTAACCTATCAGCCAAATGGCAGCATCATTGAAGTGTCTGGTGTTTATAAAAAAATCCTAAGACTAGTAAAGAAGAAACAGGAATTCAATTTTTTTCACTCCTACAGCTACAACAGTAGAAAGATTCTCAAGTACTATTCTTCCGTCTGATTCAACAGTTTCAGAATTGCAAAAACTTGCTTCTGAACATCAGGCAGAAGTAACAGTCAAACATGAGAGTTCAAGCGGTATGTGGATCAATATCCTTGTCTCTGTTGTGCCATTTGCTATTCTTTTCTTCTTCCTATTCTCTATGATGGGAAATATGGGAGGGAATAGTGGCCGAAATCCAATGAGTTTTGGACGTAGCAAGGCCAAAGCTGCAAACAAAGAAGATATCAAGGTACGATTCTCAGATGTTGCTGGTGCCGAGGAAGAAAAACAAGAATTAGTAGAAGTTGTTGAATTCCTAAAAGATCCAAAACGATTTACCAAACTTGGTGCGCGTATTCCTGCAGGTGTTCTTTTAGAGGGACCTCCGGGAACAGGTAAGACCTTACTTGCTAAGGCGGTTGCTGGAGAAGCAGGAGTTCCATTCTTTAGCATCTCAGGATCGGACTTTGTAGAAATGTTTGTCGGAGTTGGGGCTAGCCGAGTTCGTTCACTTTTTGAGGATGCAAAAAAAGCAGCGCCAGCCATCATCTTTATCGATGAAATTGATGCCGTTGGTCGCCAACGTGGTGTCGGTCTTGGTGGAGGTAATGATGAACGTGAACAAACCTTGAACCAACTCTTGATTGAGATGGATGGTTTTGAGGGAAATGAAGGAATTATTGTTATCGCTGCGACGAACCGTTCAGATGTTCTAGATCCAGCTCTTCTCCGTCCAGGACGTTTTGATAGAAAAGTCTTAGTTGGTCGCCCTGATGTTAAAGGTCGTGAAGCAATCTTGAAAGTTCACGCTAAAAATAAACCTCTGGCAGACGATGTGGATTTGAAACTAGTTGCCCAACAAACTCCAGGTTTTGTGGGAGCTGACTTGGAAAATGTTCTAAATGAGGCAGCCTTGGTTGCAGCCCGTCGCAACAAGTCAGTCATTGATGCTTCAGATATTGATGAGGCAGAAGACAGAGTGATTGCTGGACCATCTAAGAAGGATAAAACAGTATCACAAAGAGAACGGGAATTGGTTGCTTATCATGAGGCTGGACATACTATTGTTGGTTTAGTCTTGTCAAATGCCCGTGTTGTTCATAAAGTTACCATTGTACCACGTGGACGTGCAGGTGGCTACATGATTGCACTTCCGAAAGAGGATCAAATGCTTCTATCTAAAGAAGACATGAAAGAGCAATTAGCAGGTTTGATGGGTGGTCGTGTAGCTGAAGAGATTATCTTTAATGTCCAAACGACAGGAGCTTCAAATGACTTTGAACAAGCTACACAGATGGCGCGTGCAATGGTCACTGAATACGGTATGAGTGAAAAACTTGGCCCAGTTCAATACGAAGGTAATCATGCTATGTTTGGTGCACAAAGTCCTCAAAAATCAATTTCAGAACAAACAGCCTATGAGATTGATGAGGAAGTTCGTTCATTATTAAATGAGGCACGAAACAAAGCAGCTGAAATTATCCAATCAAATCGTGAAACCCACAAACTGATTGCAGAAGCATTGTTGAAATACGAAACATTGGATAGTACTCAAATTAAATCTCTTTACGAGACAGGAAAAATGCCTGAGACAGTAGAAGAAGAATCCCATGCACTATCTTATGATGAAGTAAAATCAAAAATGAGTGAAGAAAAATAAATTTAGAGAGGTTTAACCTCTCTTTTTATGTTCTAATGTGATGGCTACCGAGCGGATGCCTTGATAGTCGATCCTCCTCGTACAGGTTTAGATGATAAGCTGTTGGATACCATTCTGACCTATGTTCCAGACAAAATGGTCTATGTATCCTGCAATGTTTCGACCTTAGCACGAGATTTGGTTAAACTAGTAAAAGTCTATGATCTCCAGTATATCCAGTCGGTCGATATGTTTCCCCACACTGCACGGACAGAAGCAGTGGTTAGTGAGAAAAGAAAAAGTCGATATGTTTCACACTGCAGAAGCGTGGTTTAAGAAAAAGAAAAAAATTAAATTCACGGAAAAAAAGTTCTTGACAAAGGTAAAAAAGTAGGTATAATAGAAAGAGTTGAAAAGCTCAGGTCCGTTGGTCAAGGGGTTAAGACACCGCCTTTTCACGGCGGTAACACGGGTTCGAATCCCGTACGGACTATGGTGTATTGCGGTTAAAAAAACTTGAAAAAAGTTTAAAAAATCTGTTGACAGAGACAGATGGCTGTGATATACTAATATAGTTGTCGCTTGAGAGAATGAGTGACAAAGACCTTTGAAAACTGAACAAGACGAACCAATGTGCAGGGCACTATAACTGAGGTTATAGTACTGAACAATGAAAAAAACAATAAATCTGTCAGTGACAGAAATGAGTGAGAACTCAAACTTTTAATGAGAGTTTGATCCTGGCTCAGGACGAACGCTGGCGGCGTGCCTAATACATGCAAGTAGAACGCTGAAGCTTGGTGCTTGCACCGAGCGGATGAGTTGCGAACGGGTGAGTAACGCGTAGGTAACCTGCCTGGTAGCGGGGGATAACTATTGGAAACGATAGCTAATACCGCATAAGAGTAGATGTTGCATGACATTTGCTTAAAAGGTGCAATTGCATCACTACCAGATGGACCTGCGTTGTATTAGCTAGTTGGTGAGGTAACGGCTCACCAAGGCAACGATACATAGCCGACCTGAGAGGGTGATCGGCCACACTGGGACTGAGACACGGCCCAGACTCCTACGGGAGGCAGCAGTAGGGAATCTTCGGCAATGGACGGAAGTCTGACCGAGCAACGCCGCGTGAGTGAAGAAGGTTTTCGGATCGTAAAGCTCTGTTGTAAGAGAAGAACGAGTGTGAGAGTGGAAAGTTCACACTGTGACGGTATCTTACCAGAAAGGGACGGCTAACTACGTGCCAGCAGCCGCGGTAATACGTAGGTCCCGAGCGTTGTCCGGATTTATTGGGCGTAAAGCGAGCGCAGGCGGTTAGATAAGTCTGAAGTTAAAGGCTGTGGCTTAACCATAGTACGCTTTGGAAACTGTTTAACTTGAGTGCAAGAGGGAGAGTGGAATTCCATGTGTAGCGGTGAAATGCGTAGATATATGGAGGAACACCGGTGGCGAAAGCGGCTCTCTGGCTTGTAACTGACGCTGAGGCTCGAAAGCGTGGGGAGCAAACAGGATTAGATACCCTGGTAGTCCACGCCGTAAACGATGAGTGCTAGGGTGTTAGACCCTTTCCGGGGTTTAGTGCCGCAGCTAACGCATTAAGCACTCCGCCTGGGGAGTACGACCGCAAGGTTGAAACTCAAAGGAATTGACGGGGGCCCGCACAAGCGGTGGAGCATGTGGTTTAATTCGAAGCAACGCGAAGAACCTTACCAGGTCTTGACATCCCTCTGACCGCTCTAGAGATAGAGCTTTCCTTCGGGACAGAGGTGACAGGTGGTGCATGGTTGTCGTCAGCTCGTGTCGTGAGATGTTGGGTTAAGTCCCGCAACGAGCGCAACCCCTATTGTTAGTTGCCATCATTCAGTTGGGCACTCTAGCGAGACTGCCGGTAATAAACCGGAGGAAGGTGGGGATGACGTCAAATCATCATGCCCCTTATGACCTGGGCTACACACGTGCTACAATGGCTGGTACAACGAGTCGCAAGCCGGTGACGGCAAGCTAATCTCTTAAAGCCAGTCTCAGTTCGGATTGTAGGCTGCAACTCGCCTACATGAAGTCGGAATCGCTAGTAATCGCGGATCAGCACGCCGCGGTGAATACGTTCCCGGGCCTTGTACACACCGCCCGTCACACCACGAGAGTTTGTAACACCCGAAGTCGGTGAGGTAACCTTTTAGGAGCCAGCCGCCTAAGGTGGGATAGATGATTGGGGTGAAGTCGTAACAAGGTAGCCGTATCGGAAGGTGCGGCTGGATCACCTCCTTTCTAAGGATAAGGAACTGCACATTGGTCTTGTTTAGTCTTGAGAGGTCTTGTGGGGCCTTAGCTCAGCTGGGAGAGCGCCTGCTTTGCACGCAGGAGGTCAGCGGTTCGATCCCGCTAGGCTCCATTGGTGAGAAATCACCAAGTAATGCACATTGAAAATTGAATATCTATATCAAATAGTAACAAGAAAATAAACCGAAACGCTGTAGTATTAAAAGAGTTTATGACTGAAAGGTCAAAAAATAAGGTTAAGTTAATAAGGGCGCACGGTGGATGCCTTGGCACTAGGAGCCGAAGAAGGACGTGACAAACGACGATATGCCTTGGGTAGCTGTAAGTAAGCGATGATCCAGGGATTTCCGAATGGGGGAACCCAACAGGTACTACCTGTTACCCGCATCTGTTAAGGATGTGAGGAGGAAGACGCAGTGAACTGAAACATCTAAGTAGCTGCAGGAAGAGAAAGCAAAAAGCGATTGCCTTAGTAGCGGCGAGCAGAAACGGCAGGAGGGCAAACCGAAGAGTTTACTCTTCGGGGTTGTAGGACTGCAATGTGGACTCAAAGATTATAGAAGAATGATTTGGGAAGATCAGCCAAAGAGAGTAATAGCCTCGTATTTAAAAATAGTCTTTGTACCTAGCAGTATCCTGAGTACGGCGGGACACGAGAAATCCCGTCGGAATCTGGGAGGACCATCTCCCAACCCTAAATACTCCCTAGTGACCGATAGTGAACCAGTACCGTGAGGGAAAGGTGAAAAAGCACCCCGGGAGGGAGTGAAATAGAACCTGAAACCGTGTGCCTACAACAAGTTCGAGCCCGTTAATGGGTGAGAGCGTGCCTTTTGTAGAATGAACCGGCGAGTTACGATATGATGCGAGGTTAAGTTGAAGAGACGGAGCCGCAGGAAACCGAGTCTGAATAGGGCGCCTTAGTATCATGTCGTAGACCCGAAACCATGTGACCTACCCATGAGCAGGTTGAAGGTGCGGTAAGACGCACTGGAGGACCGAACCAGGGCACGTTGAAAAAGTGCTTGGATGACTTGTGGGTAGCGGAGAAATTCCAAACGAACTTGGAGATAGCTGGTTCTCTCCGAAATAGCTTTAGGGCTAGCGTCGACATCAAGATTCTTGGAGGTAGAGCACTGTTTGGGTGAGGGGTCCATCCCGGATTACCAATCTCAGATAAACTCCGAATGCCAATGAATTATGGTCGGCAGTCAGACTGCGAGTGCTAAGATCCGTAGTCGAAAGGGAAACAGCCCAGACCACCAGCTAAGGTCCCAAAATAATTGTTAAGTGGAAAAGGATGTGGGGTTGCACAGACAACTAGGATGTTAGCTTAGAAGCAGCTATTCATTCAAAGAGTGCGTAATAGCTCACTAGTCGAGTGACCCTGCGCCGAAAATGTACCGGGGCTAAAACAATTTACCGAAGCTGTGGATACCTTTATAGGTATGGTAGGAGAGCGTTCTATGTGTGAAGAAGGTATACCGTGAGGAGTGCTGGAACGCATAGAAGTGAGAATGCCGGTATGAGTAGCGAAAGACAGGTGAGAATCCTGTCCACCGTAAGACTAAGGTTTCCAGGGGAAGGCTCGTCCGCCCTGGGTTAGTCGGGACCTAAGGAGAGACCGAAAGGTGTATCCGATGGACAACAGGTTGATATTCCTGTACTAGAGTATGTAGTGATGGAGGGACGCAGTAGGCTAACTAAAGCAGACGAATGGAAGAGTCTGTCTAAGCAGTGAGGTGTGAATTGAGTCAAATGCTTAGTTCTATAACATTGAGCTGTGATGGGGAGCGAAGTTTAGTAGCGAAGTTAGTGACGTCACACTGCCAAGAAAAGCTTCTAGCGTTTAAACATACTCTACCCGTACCGCAAACCGACACAGGTAGTCGAGGCGAGTAGCCTCAGGTGAGCGAGAGAACTCTCGTTAAGGAACTCGGCAAAATGACCCCGTAACTTCGGGAGAAGGGGTGCTGACTTTACGTCAGCCGCAGTGAATAGGCCCAAGCAACTGTTTATCAAAAACACAGCTCTCTGCTAAATCGTAAGATGATGTATAGGGGGTGACGCCTGCCCGGTGCTGGAAGGTTAAGAGGAGTGCTTAGCGTAAGCGAAGGTATGAATTGAAGCCCCAGTAAACGGCGGCCGTAACTATAACGGTCCTAAGGTAGCGAAATTCCTTGTCGGGTAAGTTCCGACCCGCACGAAAGGCGTAATGATTTGGGCACTGTCTCAACGAGAGACTCGGTGAAATTTTAGTACCTGTGAAGATGCAGGTTACCCGCGACAGGACGGAAAGACCCCATGGAGCTTTACTGCAGTTTGATATTGAGTGTCTGTACCACATGTACAGGATAGGTAGGAGTCTAAGAGATCGGGACGCCAGTTTCGAAGGAGACGTTGTTGGGATACTACCCTTGTGTTATGGCCACTCTAACCCGGATAGGTTACCCCTATCGGAGACAGTGTCTGACGGGCAGTTTGACTGGGGCGGTCGCCTCCTAAAAGGTAACGGAGGCGCCCAAAGGTTCCCTCAGAATGGTTGGAAATCATTCGCAGAGTGTAAAGGTATAAGGGAGCTTGACTGCGAGAGCTACAACTCGAGCAGGGACGAAAGTCGGGCTTAGTGATCCGGTGGTTCCGTATGGAAGGGCCATCGCTCAACGGATAAAAGCTACCCTGGGGATAACAGGCTTATCTCCCCCAAGAGTTCACATCGACGGGGAGGTTTGGCACCTCGATGTCGGCTCGTCGCATCCTGGGGCTGTAGTCGGTCCCAAGGGTTGGGCTGTTCGCCCATTAAAGCGGCACGCGAGCTGGGTTCAGAACGTCGTGAGACAGTTCGGTCCCTATCCGTCGCGGGCGTAGGAAATTTGAGAGGATCTGCTCCTAGTACGAGAGGACCAGAGTGGACTTACCGCTGGTGTACCAGTTGTCTTGCCAAAGGCATCGCTGGGTAGCTATGTAGGGAAGGGATAAACGCTGAAAGCATCTAAGTGTGAAACCCACCTCAAGATGAGATTTCCCATGATTTTATATCAGTAAGAGCCCTGAGAGATGATCAGGTAGATAGGTTAGAAGTAGAAGTGTGGCGACACATGTAGCGGACTAATACTAATAGCTCGAGGACTTATCCAAAGTAACTGAGAATACGAAGTGTGAGGTTTTCTTGAGATTTGATAGATATTCAATTTTGAGTAGGTATTACTCAGAGTTAAGTGACGATAGCCTAGGAGATACACCTGTACCCATGCCGAACACAGCAGTTAAGCCCTAGAACGCCGGAAGTAGTTGGGGGTTGCCCCCTGTGAGATATGGAAGTCGCTTAGCTTTTATCCGCCATAGCTCAGTTGGTAGTAGCGCATGACTGTTAATCATGATGTCGTAGGTTCGAGTCCTACTGGCGGAGTATAAATCGAAACGTTCAACTGAGCGTTTTTTTATTTATAAATATATTGGACTGTTGAAATTTCAAATTTTAATTTTTAAATCTATAATTACCTCTTTATTTTATTTTTAGTTCGTTTAGCTTTAAATTCTTCTTTTATAGGATTTGAAGCTTTTTTAGTTCCTTTTTTTGTTAGACTAGTGTTACTAATAAGAAAGGGAATTTTTATATGCTTCAGAAATTTTATGATCGAGCATTCGTCTTTTTGAAACTAGTTGAACAAGAATATGTCTCTTTAGGCCAGAGTTGTTCAGAGTGGGAATCACTTCATCTTCGTTTTTTACTATATTACTTAATCCGATTTAAAATAAAAAGTGATAGGGACTTTTCACTATATCACTTTAAAACAGCTTATCGTCTATATCTAGATAAATTCCTGCAAGGTGGTACAACTATTATCCAATAGGAAGCATCTATATCATAATTACGAACGATAGTTGTAGCTAGTTTTTAAAAAATATAGAATTAGCTTATAATCAAAGGCTTCTGTATTTAGAAATGAAAGAATTTCCAAATCTTTTCTACTGTTTCTTCTTGATAAAATAGTGTTTTTTTCTTATAATAAATTGTAAGATATAATTGCGGGTGAAATTCCTGCCATGTATATGAGAAAGGACGAGCTCCTAGTAGCTCAGACGAATTTTATTATGACTTCAGTTGTTGTTGTAGGTACCCAATGGGGCGATGAAGGTAAAGGGAAAATTACAGATTTTCTTTCAGCCAATGCGGAAGTGATTGCTCGTTACCAAGGTGGTGATAATGCAGGTCATACCATTGTTATTGATGGTAAAAAGTTTAAGTTGCACTTGATTCCATCTGGAATTTTCTTCCCTGAAAAAATTTCAGTTATTGGAAACGGTATGGTTGTAAACCCTAAATCTCTTGTGAAAGAGTTGAGCTATCTTCATGATGAAGGTGTGACAACTGATAACTTGCGTATTTCTGATCGTGCGCATGTTATTTTGCCTTACCACATTGAGTTGGATCGCTTGCAGGAAGAAGCTAAGGGTGACAATAAGATTGGTACTACAATCAAGGGAATCGGTCCAGCATATATGGATAAGGCTGCTCGTGTTGGAATTCGTATTGCGGATCTTTTGGATAAGGATATTTTCCGTGAACGTTTGGAACGCAATCTTGCGGAAAAGAATCGTTTGTTTGAAAAATTATATGATAGTACCCCTATTTCAGTTGACGATATTTTTGAAGAATACTATGAGTATGGTCAACAAATCAAGCAATACGTGACAGATACATCCGTTATCTTGAATGATGCGCTTGATAATGGCAAACGTGTGCTGTTTGAAGGTGCGCAAGGTGTTATGCTAGATATCGACCAAGGTACGTATCCATTTGTTACGTCGTCAAACCCTGTCGCTGGTGGTGTGACAATTGGGTCTGGTGTTGGCCCAAGTAAGATTGACAAGGTTGTAGGTGTTTGTAAAGCCTATACGAGTCGTGTAGGTGACGGACCTTTCCCAACTGAATTATTTGATGAAGTGGGGGATCGCATCCGTGAAGTAGGTCATGAATACGGTACAACAACTGGTCGTCCACGTCGTGTAGGTTGGTTTGACTCAGTTGTGATGCGTCACAGCCGCCGTGTATCTGGGATTACCAATCTTTCATTGAACTCTATCGATGTTTTGAGTGGTTTGGATACTGTGAAAATCTGTGTGGCCTATGATCTTGATGGTCAACGTATTGATTACTATCCTGCTAGTCTTGAGCAGTTGAAACGTTGCAAGCCAATCTACGAGGAATTGCCAGGTTGGTCAGAAGACATCACTGGAGTCCGTAATTTAGAAGACCTTCCTGAGAATGCACGTAACTATGTTCGTCGTGTAAGCGAGTTGGTTGGTGTTCGTATCTCAACTTTCTCAGTAGGTCCCGGTCGTGAACAAACTAATATTTTAGAAAGTGTTTGGTCATAGGAGATTTTTAAGATTAGTTTAAGACAGGTTGGGTATACTATAGACAGTTACAAGAAGACCTCCTAACTTGTTGTAACAAATATCCTAAACTTTTCTTTTTCATAATAATCTCCCTATTAAGTCACCGCATTCGGTGGCTTTTTTTGTCTTGAGAATCATGATATAATAATAAAATCGACAAGTAGGAAAAGAGAAGAACGATGAATTATACAGTTGAAGAAAAAGAAGCCTTTATGAGAGAGGCTTTGAGAGAGGCTGAGATTGCCTTAGAACACGATGAAATTCCAATTGGTTGTGTGATTGTCAAGGATGGAGAAATCATTGGTAGGGGGCATAATGCGCGCGAGGAGTTGCAACGGGCGGTCATGCATGCAGAAATCATGGCTATAGAGAATGCGAATGTGAGTGAGGAGAGCTGGCGCCTGCTCGATTGTACGCTTTTTGTGACCATTGAGCCTTGTGTCATGTGTAGCGGGGCGATTGGGCTTGCCCGTATTCCAAAGGTAGTCTACGGGGCTAAGAATCAGAAATTTGGTGCAGCTGGAAGCTTGTACGATATTTTGACAGATGAGCGTCTCAATCATCGTGTAGAGGTAGAAACGGGAATTTTGGAAGATGACTGTGCAGCGATTATGCAGGACTTTTTCCGAAATCGACGGAAAAAATAATTTCTCTTTAAAAACAGAGGGGAATGTGGTATAATGAATAGTGGAGCAACAGTTCTGCGTGAAGCGGGTCAGGGGAGGAATCCAGCAGCCCTAAGCGATGTGAATTGTGTGCTCTTTTTTCGTGCTTTTTTCGAATAAATAAGATAAAATAGCCTAGAATAAATGATTATAGAAAAGAGAAAAATATGAAAATTCGTGGTTTTGAATTGGTTTCGAGTTTTACAGATGAAAATTTGTTGCCTAAGCGTGAGACAGCTCATGCAGCTGGGTACGATTTAAAGGTTGCCGAACGAACTGTCATTGCGCCAGGTGAGATTATATTGGTCCCAACAGGAGTTAAGGCTTATATGCAACCGACAGAGGTGCTCTATCTCTATGACCGTTCTTCAAACCCTCGTAAAAAAGGCTTGGTCTTGATTAACTCTGTGGGTGTCATTGACGGAGACTATTATGGCAATCCAGGGAATGAAGGACATATCTTTGCTCAGATGAAAAATATTACTGATCAGGAAGTGGTTCTCGAAGTTGGGGAACGTGTGGTTCAGGCTGTCTTTGCTCCTTTCTTGATTGCAGATGGAGATGAGGCAGATGGCGTGCGGACTGGTGGATTTGGATCGACAGGGAAATAGAGGGATAAAATGGCAGACTATTTATTAGTTGTAGACATGCAGTCAGATTATGTTGCTGTAGGAAAAACCTATCATGAAGAACTGACTGCAGCTGTAAATGACAAAATTGCTACTTATCCCAGCGACCGAGTTATCTATATTCTCAATCGTTTTTTCTGGGAGAGAAAAGATAGAAAGAAGAAATTTGCGACCAACTTGTTAGTTGTATCTTCTCGTATCTTTGAGAAGTGTCGGGCTTCTTGCTTTACTAATCCAGATTTAAAAGATTTTTTTAGAGGAAATGGTGCTAAGAGCATAGAGTTTATAGGGGTAGATGGCAATTTCTGTGTCAAGGCTTCCGTTTTGGCAGCTGTCAAGGAGAATTATCAGGTTTCTGTCGATTTGTCTGCTGTCGGAGTTGCCAACCAGAATAAATTTCAAAATACATTGTATAAGTGGCATTCTTTCGGAGTAACCGTAAAAGGAGAATTATTATAGCAAAGAAAAAAGCGACATTTGTGTGTCAAAATTGTGAATATAATTCACCTAAGTATCTAGGGCGTTGTCCTAACTGTGGGTCTTGGTCTTCTTTTGTAGAAGAGGTTGAGGTTGCCGAGGTCAAGAATGCACGAGTGTCCTTGACAGGTGAAAAAACCAAGCCTATGAAACTGGCTGAGGTGACTTCCATCAATGTCAATCGAACCAAGACGGAGATGGAGGAATTCAACCGTGTGCTTGGAGGCGGAGTGGTACCAGGAAGTCTCGTCCTCATCGGTGGGGATCCTGGGATTGGGAAATCAACCCTTCTCCTACAAGTTTCAACCCAGCTATCTCAAGTGGGTACGGTTCTCTATGTCAGTGGGGAGGAGTCTGCCCAGCAGATTAAACTCCGTGCAGAGCGCTTGGGGGATATTGATAGTGAGTTTTATCTCTATGCAGAGACCAATATGCAGAGCGTGAGGGCTGAGGTGGAGCGCATCCAACCAGATTTTCTCATCATCGACTCTATCCAGACGATTATGTCTCCTGAGATTTCAGGGGTGCAAGGGTCTGTGTCTCAGGTGCGTGAGGTGACCGCTGAGCTTATGCAGCTGGCTAAGACCAATAACATTGCCATCTTTATCGTAGGGCATGTGACCAAGGAAGGGACCTTGGCTGGTCCGCGTATGCTGGAGCATATGGTAGATACCGTGCTTTACTTTGAAGGGGAACGTCACCATACCTTTCGTATCTTGAGAGCAGTCAAAAACCGTTTTGGTTCCACTAATGAGATTGGCATATTTGAGATGCAGTCGGGCGGATTGGTTGAAGTTCTTAATCCTAGTGAAGTGTTTTTGGAAGAACGCTTGGATGGAGCGACTGGTTCGTCCATCGTGGTGACTATGGAAGGAACACGTCCAATTCTTGCGGAAGTGCAGGCCTTGGTGACACCGACTATGTTTGGAAATGCTAAGCGTACGACGACAGGGCTTGATTTCAATCGCGCTAGTCTGATTATGGCTGTTTTGGAAAAACGTGCAGGGCTTCTCTTGCAAAATCAGGATGCCTATCTCAAATCGGCTGGTGGTGTCAAATTGGATGAGCCTGCCATTGACTTGGCTGTTGCGGTTGCCATTGCTTCGAGTTACAAGGATAAACCAACCAATCCTCAGGAATGTTTTGTAGGAGAGTTGGGCTTGACGGGAGAGATTCGGCGCGTGAATCGCATCGAACAACGTATTAATGAAGCGGCAAAACTGGGCTTTACCAAGATTTATGTACCCAAGAATTCCTTGACAGGAATCACTCCACTCAAGGAAATTGAAGTCATTGGTGTGACAACGATTCAAGAAGTTTGAAAAAGGTCTTTGCATAATCCGTGACAAATCCTCTTAAAAATGATAAGATAGGAGAAATATTTGATTATCAAATTTTTGAGGAGGGAATCGTGTCGTATTTTGAACAGTTTATGCAAGCCAATCAGGCTTATGTTGCCCTACATGGGCAGTTAAATCTGCCACTTAAACCCAAAACCAGAGTAGCTATCGTGACCTGTATGGACTCACGTCTACACGTTGCGCAAGCTCTAGGTTTGGCCCTTGGGGATGCTCATATCTTGCGGAATGCGGGTGGTCGAGTAACTGAGGACATGATTCGTTCACTGGTGATTTCCCAGCAACAAATGGGGACAAGAGAGATTGTGGTGCTTCACCATACAGACTGTGGAGCTCAAACCTTTCAAAATGAAAGTTTTCATGAACATTTGAAACACGAGCTCGGAGTCGATGTGTCTGATCAAGACTTTTTACCATTCCAGGATGTTGAAGAGAGTGTGAGAGAGGATATGCAATTGCTTCGAGAATCTCCACTGATTCCTGATGATGTGGTTATTTCAGGTGCTGTCTATGATGTGGATACAGGAAGTATGAGAGAAGTATACTAACTTTGTCTCGAAAAAATTTCATCCTAGCATAAAATCGATTGTTAAAATGTAGGATTTTTAGGTTTAATATAGCTAATATAAAATAGCATAAAACAAGGGTATAAATGTTTACTCTTGTTTTATTTTTGATTGAAAAATAAAGGAAAAAGCGCTACAATGGTAGATGGAAAATGTTGTGTAAAAACAAGTGATACATAAATACCGGAGGAAATCATGTCTTTTTCTGATTTAAAGCTGTTTGCCCTTTCTTCTAATAGAGAATTGGCAGAGCGTGTGGCGCAAGAAATTGGGATAGAGTTGGGGAAATCGACTGTTCGCCAATTTTCAGATGGAGAGATTCAAGTCAACATCGAAGAATCAATCCGTGGAAAACACGTCTTTATCCTACAATCAACTAGTTCACCTGTAAATGATAATTTACTTGAAATTTTGATTATGGTGGACGCATTGAAGCGTGCTAGTGCAGAATCTGTCAATGTTGTTATGCCCTACTATGGCTATGCACGTCAGGATAGAAAAGCGCGCGCGCGTGAGCCAATCACTGCAAAGCTCGTTGCAAACATGCTAGAAGTTGCTGGGGTAGATCGTTTGTTGACGATTGATTTGCACGCTGCACAGATTCAGGGATTCTTTGATATTCCTGTAGATCACTTGATGGGTGCTCCATTGATTGCGGACTATTTTGAACGTCGTGGCATGGTTGGCTCGGACTACGTGGTTGTCAGCCCAGACCATGGTGGGGTAACTCGTGCTCGTAAATTGGCAGAGTTTTTGAAAACTCCGATTGCGATTATTGACAAGCGCCGTAGTGTAGACAAGATGAATACCAGTGAAGTGATGAACATCATTGGTAAGGTAGAAGGTAAGACTTGTATCTTGATTGACGATATGATCGATACAGCTGGAACTATTTGTCATGCGGCGGATGCTCTTGCTGAAGCAGGTGCTGTTGAAGTTTACGCAAGCTGTACGCACCCAGTTCTTTCAGGGCCAGCTATGGATAATATCCAAAAATCAGCTATTAAGAAATTGGTTGTTTTGGATACTATCTACCTACCAGAAGAGCGTTTGATTGATAAGATTGAACAAATTTCGATTGCTCATCTTCTGGGCGATGCTATTATTCGTATCCACGAAAAACGTCCTCTTTCTCCCCTATTTTGTATTGAGAAAAAGATTTAATCTTTCACTTGAAGTAGACAGAACTCCTAGCAGGTTTCTTTTCTTGCTAGGAGATTTTTTTATAGTCAAAATCTGCAAGCCTTTTTCCAAAATGTGCTATACTGAGAAAAAAAGGAGGATTTCTATGAGTCAAGAATTTATCAATCCAAGTGATGGTGTGATCCGTCAGTATCTAGCAACCAGTAAAAACGTTAGCGGTAGTGGGCTTGTCTGACCGTGAGGAAACAACTAGTAATCGAGTGACCAAGGAAATGCAAGCTCAGGGGCTATAAAATCATTCCAGTTAATCCCAAGGCTGCAGGTGGGGAAATCTTGGGAGAGAAAGGCTTATGCGAGTCTAGAAGAGATTCCTTTTCCCTGTAGATATCGTCAATGTATACCGACGTAGCGAGTTTTTACCAGATGTGGCGCGTGATTTTCTCAAGGCTGATGCTAAGATTTTTTGGGCACAACTGGGACTTGAAAATCTAGAAGCGGAAGAAATCTTACGTGCTGGAGGATGCGATGACATCGTGATGAATCGCTGTATTAAGAGAGAACATACTCGCTTAATTCTTGAGCAATAAAAAGGTAGCTAGCAGGCTACCTTTTTGTATTATAAAGTACCAATCAATGCTTGCATGCCAAGACTGGTGAGGATGATGGCAATCCAGCAAAGGGCTCCAAGAAGAATGGATTTACCGCTGGATTTGACCATAGCTACTAGATTGGTTTTGAGACCGATAGCACTCATGGCCATGATAATGAGGAATTTGGAGAGTTGTTTGAGAGGGGTGAAGAAGCTACTAGACACACCGAGAGAGGTGAGAAGAGTCGTTAAGAGAGAGGCTAAGATGAAATAAAGGATAAAAAGTGGGAAAATTTTTTTCAGTTGTAGGCCTTGCTTATTCTCTTGCTGGCGACTTTGCCAGTAGGAGAGAAAGAGCGTAATAGGAATGATTGCTAAGGTGCGCGTGAGTTTCACAATGGTTGCAGATTCGAGGGTATTGGTCTGGTAGAGGCTGTCCCAGGAGCTGGCGGTAGCCGTTACAGAGGAAGTATCGTTGACCGCAGTTCCTGCAAAGAGGGCGAAGCCGTCATTGGATAGGTGAAGCCAGGTTCCTAGAGTTGGAAAGATGAGCGCAGCCAAGACATTGAAGAAAAAGATAACGGAAATGGCTTGGGCAACTTCTTTTTCCTTGGCATGGATAACGGGCGCTGTCGCAGCAATGGCAGAACCACCACAGATAGAAGAACCCACTCCAATCAAGGTAGCCAGTTTTGTGTCTAGTGCAAAGAAACGCTGGAAGAGGTAGGCAACGATTAAGGAAATCGAAATGGTGGAAAGAATGACAGGGAGTGAAGTTTGTCCAACTGCAAAGACTTGCGAGATATTGAGACCAAAACCGAGTAAGATAACGGCATACTGGAGCAATTTCTTGGAACTAAAGGTCAAACCTGCATCTAGTTGTTTGTAGGGTGAGAGCCAGGGGTGGAGGAGCATTCCAGCAAAAATTGCAAAGACAGGTGCACCCACGACGGGGAAAAATCCTCCCAGGAACCAAGATACGATAGAAATGAGAAGGCAGGCCAAGATTCCTGCTCCATTTTTTGATAAAAATGACATATAAACCTCCGAAAATAAGCACTTATTATTATAGTCCTGTCGAGAAGAAAAGTAAAACAGAAAGTGAAAAATGCGGGGTTCAGATGGATTTTGCGGTCAGGGAGCTTTTGTAGTATAATAGTACTATGTTCTGTAAGTAAGGGGGTATCTATGGACTTAACCAAGCGCTTTAATAAACAATTAGACAAGATTCAAGTGTCCTTGATTCGCCAGTTTGATCAGGCTATTTCGGAGATTCCTGGGGTCTTGCGTTTGACCTTGGGGGAACCTGATTTTACAACGCCAGATCATATCAAGGAGGCAGCCAAGCGAGCCATTGACCAGAACCAATCCTACTATACAGGGATGAGCGGTTTACTAACCTTGCGCCAGGCTGCTAGCGACTTTGTAAAAGAAAAGTACCAGCTAGATTATCATCCTGAAAATGAAATTTTGGTTACAATTGGGGCGACAGAGGCTTTATCTGCTACTTTGACAGCTATTTTGGAAGAGGGAGACAAGGTGCTCTTGCCAGCTCCTGCCTATCCAGGCTATGAACCGATTGTCAATCTGGTTGGGGCAGAGATTGTCGAGATTGATACAACTGAAAATGGTTTTGTTTTGACTCCTGAGATGTTGGAAAAGGCCATTTTGGAGCAGGGTGACAAGCTCAAAGCAGTTATTCTCAACTATCCAGCCAATCCGACAGGAATTACCTATAGTCGGGAGCAGTTGGAAGCCTTGGCAGACGTTTTACGCAAGTATGAGATTTTTGTTGTCTGTGATGAGGTTTACTCAGAATTAACCTATACAGGCGAAGCCCATGTATCTCTGGGAACTATACTGAGAGACCAGGCTATTATTATTAATGGCTTATCTAAATCGCATGCTATGACAGGTTGGCGTTTAGGCTTTATCTTTGCTCCTGCAGCTTTCACAGCTCAGTTAATCAAGAGTCACCAGTACTTGGTAACTGCCGCAAATACTATGGCGCAACATGCTGCGGTGGAGGCCTTGACGGCTGGTAAAAACGACGCAGAGCCTATGAAGAAGGAATACATTCAGCGTCGAGATTATATCATCGAAAAGATGCCTGCTCTTGGTTTTGAGATTATCAAACCAGATGGGGCCTTCTATATATTTGCTAAGATTCCAGCAGGTTACAATCAAGACTCCTTTGCTTTTCTGAAGGATTTTGCCTATAAGAAGGCCGTTGCCTTTATCCCTGGTGCCGCCTTTGGACGTTACGGAGAAGGCTATGTGCGTCTGTCCTATGCAGCCAGCATGGAAACGATCAGAGAGGCCATGAAACGACTTGAGGAGTACATGAGAGAAGCATGATTCAGTCTATCACGAGTCAAGGTCTCGTACTCTACAATCGTAACTTTCGTGAGGATGACAAGCTAGTCAAGATCTTTACCGAGCAAGCGGGCAAGCGTATGTTTTTCGTCAAACACGCTGGCCAGTCCAAACTAGCTCCTGTTATTCAGCCTTTGGTGTTGGCACGATTTCTCTTGCGAATCAATGATGATGGGCTTAGCTACATCGAGGACTACCATGAGGTGATGACCTTTCCAAAGATTAATAGTGATCTCTTTGTCATGGCCTATGCGACTTATGTTGCGGCTCTGGCCGATGCTAGTTTGCAGGACAATCAGCAGGATGCTCCCTTGTTTGCTTTCTTGAAGAAGACTCTGGAGTTGATGGAAGCAGGGATAGATTATCAGGTTTTAACCAATATTTTTGAAATTCAAATCTTGACTCGATTTGGAATCAGCCTTAATTTTAATGAGTGTGTCTTTTGCCATCGGGTCGGTCAGGCTTTTGACTTTTCTTTTAAATATGGAGCCTGCCTCTGCCCAGAGCATTATCATGAGGATGAGAGACGTTGCCATCTCAATCCTAATATCCCTTATCTGCTCAATCAATTTCAAGCCATTGATTTTGAAACCTTGGAGACCATTTCGCTTAAGGAAGAAATCAAGCAAGACTTGCGCAAGTTTATGGATCAACTCTACGAAGAGTATGTTGGGATTCACCTAAAATCAAAGAAATTCATTGATTCCCTAGCAGACTGGGGACAATTACTAAAAGAGGAAGACAAATGAAAAAAATCGCAGTAGATGCTATGGGGGGCGATTACGCACCTCAAGCCATCGTTGAGGGTGTCAATCAAGCCCTTGCTGACTTTTCAGATATTGAGATTCAACTCTACGGAGATGAAAGCAAGATCAAGCAATATCTAACGGCGACAGAGCGCGTCAGCATTATCCATACGGATGAGAAAATTAACTCAGACGATGAGCCGACAAAAGCTATCCGTAAGAAGAAAAATGCCAGCATGGTATTAGCGGCCAAGGCTGTCAAAGAGGGAGAAGCAGACGCTGTCCTCTCAGCTGGGAACACAGGTGCCTTGTTGGCTGCAGGATTCTTTATTGTGGGTCGTATCAAAAATATCGATCGTCCAGGACTCATGTCGACCTTGCCGACCATCGATGGAAAAGGGTTTGACATGCTAGACCTTGGGGCCAATGCAGAAAATACAGCCCATCATCTGCACCAATACGCTGTCCTAGGTTCCTTCTATGCGAAAAATGTTCGTGGGATTTCGAAACCACGTGTTGGTTTGCTCAACAATGGAACAGAAAGCAGCAAGGGAGATCCGCTTCGTAAGGAAACATACGACTTGTTAGTAGCTGATGAAAGTTTGAACTTTGTCGGAAACGTGGAAGCGCGTGATCTGATGAATGGCGTTGCGGATGTTGTCGTAACAGATGGTTTCACGGGAAACGCTGTTCTCAAATCCATCGAAGGTACAGCTTTGGGAATCATGGGCTTACTTAAAAATGCTATTACGGGTGGTGGCCTTCGAGCGAAGCTAGGTGCTCTACTTCTTAAGGATAGTCTTAAGGGGTTGAAGACACAGCTTAACTATTCAGATGTTGGAGGAGCAGTCTTGTTTGGCGTCAAGGCGCCAGTTGTAAAAACTCATGGCTCAAGTGATGCCAAGGCTGTGTACAGTACGATTCGTCAGATTCGTACCATGCTAGAAACAGACGTAGTTGCTCAAACTGCGCGTGAATTTTCAGGAGAATAAAAAAGATGACAGAAAAAGAAATTTTTGACCGTATTGTAACCATTATCCAAGAGCGACAGGGAGAAGACTTTGCCGTAACAGAGGCCTTGAGTTTGAAAGACGATCTAGATGCGGACTCAGTGGACTTGATGGAGTTTGTCTTGACACTAGAAGATGAATTTGGTATCGAAATCACTGATGAGGAAATCGATCAACTTCAAAGTGTAGCGGATGTAGTAGCGATTATTAAAGATAAAAAATAGCCAAAAGCAACATGCAAGTCATGTTGTTTTTTTATTTGCAGAAAAAAGAGAAATTTTTAGTAGAAATTGCGAATAAAGAGATGAGAAAGAAAAAGGAGGAATGTTTATGTATGTGACCGGTTTTTATCCGTGGTTCATTAAGTGGTTTTTAAAATAAAAATGAATGAATTGTTCATTTTCGAATTGTTTTTCGAATAGATAGGTAAGGAAAAAGGGAAGGAGATTACGCGATGTATTTACCAATCTTATTGCCATGGTTGATCAAATGGTATTTAAAATAAATGAAATTTACCTGTTCATTTTAAATTACTTCTCGAATAGATAAGTGAGAAGAAAAGGAAGGAGAGAAGAAAATGATTTCAGTAATTTACCCAATCTGGCTATTTAAGTGGCTTAGGGGTTAAAGATTAAATATATAGAAAAAATAAGGAGAAAAAAGATGACAAATTTTGACAACATGGAACAGAACTTTGTAGCTCTTACAGAAGAAGAGTTGACGGATGTGAATGGGGGGTCGGTTACCGCTGTAGTTGTAGGAGGTGTCTTACTAATTGGTGGTATTGCTTGGGGCTATTTTATGTAATAATAAGGAGAGAAAAAATGAATTTAAATAAATGGACAGAATTGACAGAAGAAGAATTGATGAATACAGAAGGTGGCTTAATTACCATAGCCATGATTGCTGGAGGAGTAGCAATTTTCCTTGGTGGTCGATTAATTGGTCAAGATTTAAAACGTAAATTTGGATAAAAGTAGAATTGTATGAAAAATCTAAAAAATGTAATGGGAGCAGTTCTAATTATTTTTGGAGTGCTTTGCATATTGGGAGATTTAAATGTAATCACCTTTAATGTTGAAAAATATTTCCAAACAGAATTAGTTGTTCCGATCCTTATTTTGATGATGAGTTACTTGGATTTAGCTAAAGACAAGGTTTAAAGAGAACTATTTTTAGTGTATGGCAACTGCTATTGAATAGTCATCTTTTAGTTATTATCAATGAAATAAGAACTAATTTAGGAATAGTAGGGATTTTGGTTGGAGTAGCTATTGGATTAGCCAGTATTATTTAAAAAGGAGAGAGAAAAATGAAAGAAATGGATAAAAAATTTAATATCATGACAGAAGAAGATTTGGCTCTTACTGAAGGAGGCTTCATTGTCACTACTTCCACAGCAATAGCTTGGGGTGTATTAGGAGTAGCTTCTTATATGTATGGGCGTTATCTAGGAAGTAGACGTTAATCTAAATATAGAAGGAAATTAACTATGAATCGTAACCTAAATCTCAATACATTGTTACCTAAGCTAGCCACTATACTTCCTTTGTTAGGAATAGGTCTTAATCTTACGCTTCATCTAATTCGTACGGGTTCGCTAGTATCTTTTGATTGGCAATGGAGTTTAATAGGTTTGATTGTTGCAGGCTATTTTGGTATTTATTGTAAGGATTTGAAGAAAAATAATCAAAACTATAAATGATGAATCTGAATGGAAAGGATTTTGTGCATGTAAATGGCGGAGTTTTTCCACCTTGTTTTATCCAGAAATCTATCCGATTCTGCTTGGTCTGTTTTATGGAGAATACAAGCAAAAAACAACAGAAAGTACGATTGAGAATTGATGGAATGTCAGATTGGAGTTGGAGATGAAAGTCGTTCAATTACTACAAAAAGCTTGGCCAGAGTTTATTGTATTGTTTAGCTCTATAACTTATCTAATGATTAGAATTGTGGCTGATGTAAACAAATAAATCTACCTACGTGGTTTGAATGTTTTGATATACCTACGATTTCATTATTTTTGATGACATTTATCTCACTTTATAGAAGTAAAGAGAATATCATTTCAGAATAGTTTATTTCTAGGCATTCATTTTTTAACGGTTACTTTAAGCAGGCAGAACTTTTGTTCTGCTTTTTACATTTAAATGATAGTTTATGCTTTCTAAAGTGCGTTTTAGGCGCGAAAATGGTTTATTTAGGAATATTTTCCTGTTTTTATCCTTATTTGGTTAAAATAATCTTACAAATTTTTAAAGAGATTATTAGAAAAAGGAGATGGATATGAAATTTGGGAAAAGGCACTATCGTCCCCAGGTGGATCAGATGGATTGTGGCGTGGCTTCCTTGGCTATGGTCTTTGGCTACTACGGTAGTTATTACTCCTTGGCTCATCTACGAGAGTTAGCCAAGACGACCATGGATGGGACGACCGCTTTGGGACTTGTAAAGGTAGCAGAGGAGATTGGGTTTGAGACGCGGGCTATCAAGGCGGATATGACGCTCTTTGATTTGCCAGATTTGACCTTTCCTTTTGTGGCTCATGTGCTCAAGGAAGGGAAGTTGCTCCACTACTATGTGGTGATAGGTCAGGATAAAAAGCACATTCATATCGCTGATCCAGATCCTGGTATCAAGCTGACCAAGATTTCCCGTGAGCGATTTGCGCAAGAGTGGACAGGGGTTAGTATTTTTATGGCACCATCACCGGACTACAAACCTCATAAGGAGAAAAAACAGGGGCTCCTATCCTTCTTGCCAATCTTACTCAAACAGCGTGGCTTGATTACCAATATCGTCCTAGCGACACTCTTGGTGACCTTTATCAATATCGTGGGTTCCTACTATCTTCAGTCCATCATTGATAGTTACGTACCAGACCAGATGCGTTCGACGCTGGGTATCATCTCAATAGGACTAGTCATCGTCTATATCCTCCAGCAGATTTTGTCCTATGCGCAGGAATACCTTTTACTTGTTCTGGGACAACGGTTGTCCATCGATGTGATTTTGTCCTACATCAAGCATGTTTTTCACCTGCCGATGTCCTTTTTTGCGACACGGAGGACAGGAGAAATCGTGTCTCGTTTTACAGATGCCAACAGTATTATCGATGCGCTGGCGTCGACCATTCTGTCGATTTTCCTAGATGTGTCAACGATTTTGATTATCTCGCTTGTCTTGTTTTCACAAAATATGACACTCTTTTTCATTAGTCTGCTTGCGCTTCCCATCTATACAGTGATTATCTTTGCTTTTATGAAGCCTTTTGAAAAGATGAATCGGGATACCATGGAAGCCAATGCGGTTCTGTCTTCCTCTATCATCGAGGACATCAGCGGTATTGAGACCATTAAGTCTTTGACCAGTGAGAGTTCACGCTATCAAAAGATTGACAAGGAATTTGTAACTTATCTGAAAAAATCTTTTACCTATAGTCGGGCAGAAAGCCAGCAAAAGGCTCTGAAAAAAGTTGCCCAGCTCCTGCTCAATGTTGGTGTTCTCTGGATGGGAGCAGTTCTTGTCATGGATGGGAAAATGAGTTTGGGCCAGCTGATTACCTATAATACTTTGCTTGTTTACTTTACCAATCCTTTGGAAAATATCATCAACCTACAAACCAAACTTCAGACAGCGCAGGTTGCCAATAATCGTTTAAACGAAGTGTATCTAGTAGCTTCGGAGTTTGAGGAGAAGAAAACGGTAGAAGATCTAAGTATGATGAAGGGAGAGATGACCTTCAAGCAGGTTCACTATAAGTATGGCTATGGTCGTGACGTCTTGTCGGATATCAATTTGACCATTCCACAAGGGTCTAAGATGGCTTTTGTGGGGATTTCAGGGTCAGGAAAGACCACCTTGGCCAAGATGATGGTTAACTTCTACGATCCAAGTCAGGGAGAGATTAGTCTGGGTGGTGTCAATCTCAATCAGATTGACAAAAAAGCCTTGCGCCAGTATATCAACTATCTACCTCAACAGCCCTATGTCTTTAACGGAACGATTTTGGAGAATCTTCTCCTTGGAGCCAAGGAGGGGACGACTCAGGAAGACATCTTACGGGCAGTTGAGTTGGCAGAGATTCGGGAGGATATCGAGCGCATGCCACTGAATTATCAGACAGAATTAACTTCGGATGGGGCTGGAATTTCTGGTGGGCAACGACAACGAATCGCTCTGGCGCGTGCTCTTTTGACGGATGCCCCTATCTTAATCTTGGACGAGCGACTAGCAGTCTGGATATCTTGACGGAAAAGCGGATTGTGGATAATCTCATGGTTTTAGACAAGACCTTGATTTTCATTGCTCACCGTTTGACCATTGCTGAGCGGACAGAAAAGGTTGTTGTTTTGAATCAGGGCAAAATTGTCGAAGAAGGTACCCCTGCAGACTTGCTTGCACAGGATGGCTTTTATGCCCATTTGGTCAATAGCTAGAAAGAGGAGAAGATGAAACCAGAATTTTTAGAAAGTGCGGAGTTTTATAATCGTCGTTATCATAATTTTTCCAGTCGGGTGATTTTACCTATGTCACTTCTGTTCGTGTTTTTACTGGGATTTGCAGTTTTTGCAGAGAAGGAGATGAGTTTGTCTACTAGAGCTACTGTCGAGCCTAGTCGTATCCTTGCCAATATCCAGTCAACTAGCAACAATCGCATTCTTGTCAATCATTTGGAAGAAAATAAGCTGGTTAAGAAAGGAGATCTGCTCGTTCAGTACCAGCAAGGGGCGGAGGCTGTCCAGGTTGAGGCATATGCCAGTCAATTGGAGATGCTAAAGGATCAAAAAAAGCAGTTGGGGTATTTGCAATCCAGTTTGAAAGAGGGGAGTGATCAATTTCCAGAGGCGGATAAGTTTGGTTATCAGGAGATGTTTCGAGACTATCTCAGCCAAGCTAGTAGTCTTAGGAGTAATGTTTCTCAGCAAAATGCCAGCATCTCCTCTCAAAATGCGGCAGCAAGTCAGAGCCAGGCCGAGATTGGCAATCTTATTAGTCAAACAGAGGATAAAATTCGAGACTACAAAACAGCAAAGTCAGCGATTGAAACCGGAGCTCAACTGGATAGTCAGAATCCAGCCTACTCTTTTTATCAGACCTATAAAAACCAAGGTGAAGAAGATCCGCAAGCTAAATCGCAAGTTATTGCGCAAGTGGATGCTCAAATTGCCCAGCTAGAGTCTAGTCTAGCTACGTATCGTGTACAGTATGCGGGTTCTGGAGCTCAACAGGCCCACGCAACGGGACTGGATAGTCAGCTGGAATCGCTCAAATCTCAGCACTTAGTCAAAGTCGGTCAGGAATTAACTCTTTTGGATCAGAAAATTTTAGAAGCAGAGTCGGGTAAGAAGGTACAGGGAGGTCTCCTAGATAAAGGGAAGATTACAGCAAGTGAGGATGGGGTGCTTCACCTTAATCCTGAGACTAGCGATTCTACCATGGTCGCAGAAGGAACCCTGCTAGCCCAACTCTACCCATCCTTGGAAAAAGAAGGCAAAACTAAACTCACGGCTTATCTCAGTTCAAAAGATGTTGCTAGAGTCAAGATTGGGGACTCTGTCCGTTATACTACGACTAATGATGCCAAGAATCAAATTTTCCTGGATTCCACGATTACAAGTATTGATGCGACAGCTACAAAGACTGAACAAGGAAATTTCTTTAAAATTGAGGCGGAGACTAATTTAACTTCGGAGCAGGCTGCAACACTTCGTTATGGTTTAGAAGGCCGCCTGCAGATGATCACAGGGAAGAAAAGCTATCTCCGTTATTTTTGGGATCAATTTTTGAATAAAGGGTAATATTCGTGTTTTTCAGAGGAAAAATGATTTTAAAACTGTAAGAAGAGTTCATCTTGCAGTTTTTCTTTATGCTTAAAATAGGAAAATGTTATTTATTCGTAAAAACCTTGAATTTTCCATGCTTTTGTGGTAGAATGTGCTCAAGTAAAACGAAAGGCGAACTTTAAAATGTCAAAACAACTGATCTATTCGGGAAAAGCCAAGGATATCTATACAACTGAGGATGAAAATCTCATTATTTCAACTTACAAGGACCAGGCAACTGCTTTTAACGGTGTCAAGAAGGAGCAGATTGCGGGCAAGGGAGTGTTAAATAATCAGATTTCATCTTTTATTTTTGAGAAATTAAATGCGGCTGGTGTAGCGACTCATTTTGTGGAGAAGCTTTCGGATACGGAACAGCTCAATAAAAAGGTTGAGATTATTCCTTTGGAAGTTGTGCTCCGCAACTACACAGCTGGTTCCTTTTCAAAACGTTTTGGCGTAGAAGAAGGTATTGCATTTGAGACTCCAATTGTCGAATTTTACTATAAAAATGATGATTTGGATGATCCCTTTATCAATGACGAGCATGTGAAATTCCTTAAAATTGCGGATGACCAGCAGATTGCTTACTTGAAGGAAGAAACCCGTCGTATCAATGAGCTCTTGAAAGCTTGGTTGCTGAGATTGGCCTTAAATTGATTGACTTTAAGTTAGAGTTTGGTTTTGACAAGGATGGCAAGATTATCTTGGCAGACGAGTTTTCACCAGATAACTGCCGTTTGTGGGATGCAGATGGCAACCACATGGACAAGGATGTTTTTCGTAGGGGTTTGGGAGAACTAACCGACGTTTACGAGATTGTCTGGGAAAAGTTGCAAGGTTTAAAATAACACCTTCAAGGTCATTTGGGAACATTGCAAGAGCTGAAATAAAGGAATAAGAATTGATGAATAAACGTATTTTTGTTGAAAAAAAGGCTGATTTTCAGGTTAAGTCAGAGAGTTTGGTGAGAGAGCTCCAGCACAACTTGGGACTGTCAACTTTGAAAAGTATTCGCATTGTGCAAGTTTATGATGTCTTTGATTTGGCAGAGGACTTGTTTGCACCTGCGGAAAAACACATCTTCTCTGAGCAGGTGACAGACCATGTTTTGGACGAAGCGGTTGTGCAGGCGGATTTTGCCAACTATGCTTTCTTTGCCATTGAAAACCTGCCAGGGCAGTTTGACCAGCGTGCAGCTTCTTCACAGGAAGCCTTGCTTTTGCTTGGTAGCTCAAGTGATGTAACAGTCAACACAGCCCAGCTTTACTTGGTCAATAAGGATATTGATGCGACTGAGTTGGAAGCAGTCAAGAACTATTTGCTCAACCCAGTTGATTCTCGTTTCAAGGACATCACGACAGGGATTGCCAAGCAGGAATTTTCAGAGTCGGACAAGACCATTCCTAAATTGACTTTCTTTGAAAGTTATACGGCAGAAGACTTTGCTCGCTACAAGGCCGAGCAAGGGATGGCAATGGAAGTGGATGATTTGCTCTTTATCCAAGACTACTTCAAATCAATCGGGCGCGTACCGACGGAAACAGAGCTCAAGGTTTTGGATACTTACTGGTCTGACCACTGCCGTCACACGACTTTGAGACGGAGTTGAAACACATTGATTTCTCAGCTTCTAAATTCCAAAAGCAATTGCAAGCGACTTATGACAAGTATATTGCCATGCGTGAGGAACTAGGTCGGTCTGAAAAGCCACAAACCTTGATGGATATGGCGACTATTTTCGGTCGTTATGAGCGTGCTAATGATCGTTTGGACGATATGGAAGTGTCTGACGAAATCAATGCATGCTCGGTTGAAATCGAAGTGGACGTTGATGGTGTCAAGGAACCTTGGCTCCTTATGTTCAAAAACGAAACCCACAACCACCCAACGGAAATTGAGCCATTTGGTGGAGCGGCTACTTGTATCGGTGGTGCCATTCGTGACCCGTTGTCAGGGCGTTCCTACGTTTACCAAGCTATGCGTATTTCAGGTGCTGGTGACATTACAGCGCCGATTTCAGAAACGCGCGCTGGGAAATTGCCACAACAAGTCATTTCGAAAACAGCGGCTCATGGTTATTCTTCGTATGGTAACCAAATTGGTCTGGCAACGACTTACGTTCGTGAATACTTCCACCCAGGTTTTGTAGCCAAACGCATGGAGTTAGGTGCTGTTGTTGGTGCGGCTCCTAAGGGCAATGTTGTTCGTGAAAAACCGGAAGCCGGTGACGTGATTATCTTGCTAGGGGGCAAGACTGGTCGTGATGGTGTCGGTGGTGCGACAGGATCTTCTAAGGTTCAAACAGTTGAGTCTGTAGAGACTGCTGGAGCTGAGGTTCAAAAAGGGAATGCCATCGAAGAGCGCAAGATCCAACGCCTTTCCGTAATGGCGATGTCACTCGTCTCATCAAGAAATCCAACGACTTTGGAGCAGGTGGTGTCTGTGTGGCTATCGGTGAATTGGCAGATGGTCTTGAAATTGACCTTAACAAGGTTCCTCTGAAATACCAAGGCTTGAATGGTACAGAAATTGCTATCTCTGAATCTCAAGAACGGATGGCAGTTGTGGTGCGTCCTGAAGACGTAGATGCCTTCGTTGCAGAATGTAATAAAGAAAATATTGATGCTGTTGTGGTGGCGACAGTGACTGAAAAACCAAATCTTGTCATGCACTGGAATGGTGAAACCATCGTCGACTTGGAACGTCGTTTCCTTGATACCAATGGTGTGCGCGTGGTTGTCGATGCCAAGGTGGTGGACAAGGATGTCAAACTCCCAGAAGAACGCACAACAAGCGTTGACACACTTGAAGCTGATACCCTTGCTGTCTTGTCTGATCTCAACCATGCGAGTCAAAAAGGTTTGCAGACCATCTTTGATTGCTCGGTTGGTCGTTCAACGGTCAATCACCCACTTGGTGGTCGTTACCAACTCACTCCAACTGAGGCATCTGTGCAGAAATTGCCAGTTCAACACGGAGTGACTCATACTGCGTCTGTTATGGCGCAAGGATTCAACCCTTATCTAGCAGAATGGTCTCCATACCACGGTGCTGCTTATGCGGTTATCGAAGCGACAGCTCGTTTGGTGGCTGCTGGTGCCAACTGGTCTAAGGCTCGTTTCTCTTACCAAGAGTACTTCGAGCGGATGGACAAGCAAGCAGAGCGTTTCGGTCAGCCAGTAGCAGCTCTTCTAGGCTCTATCGAAGCACAAATCCAACTTGGCTTGCCATCTATCGGTGGTAAGGACTCTATGTCTGGTACTTTTGAAGAATTGACGGTACCACCAACATTGGTTGCCTTTGGGGTGACGACGGCAGATAGCCGTAAGGTCCTCTCTCCTGAGTTCAAGACTGCTGGTGAAAACATCTACTACATCCCAGGTCAAGCCCTCTCTGCAGAGATTGATTTTGACTTGATTAAGTCTAACTTTGCTCACTTTGAAGCCATCCAAGCTGATCACAAAGTGACATCTGCATCAGCTGTCAAATATGGTGGTGTCCTTGAAAGCTTGGCTCTTGCGACTTTTGGGAACCATATCGGTGCAGAGGTGAACTTGCCTGAACTTGAGACAGCTTTGACAGCTCAATTGGGCGGATTTGTCTTCACATCTCCTGAAGAAATCGCTGGAGTGAAGAAAATCGGTCAAACAAGCGCAGACTTTACACTGACTGTCAACGGTGTGAAGTTAGATGGACAGAAACTTGACAGTGCCTTCCAAGGAAAACTGGAAGAAGTTTACCCAACTGAATTTGCCCAAGCTAAAGAATTGGCTGAAGTGCCAGCTGTCGCTTCTGACGCAGTCATCAAAGCCAAAGAAACTATTGAAAAACCGGTGGTTTACATCCCAGTATTCCCAGGAACCAACTCAGAATATGATTCAGCAAAAGCTTTTGAAAAAGAAGGTGCAGAAGTCAACTTGGTGCCATTCGTGACCTTGAATGAAGAAGCCATTGTCAAGTCAGTTGAAACTATGGTTGACAATATCGGCAAGGCTAACATCCTCTTCTTTGCAGGTGGTTTCTCAGCTGCGGATGAGCCGGATGGATCAGCTAAGTTTATCGTCAATATCCTTCTTAATGAAAAAGTGCGTGCAGCCATTGATAGCTTTATCGCTCGTGGTGGCTTGATTATCGGTATCTGTAATGGGTTCCAGGCCTTGGTCAAATCAGGTCTTCTTCCATACGGTAACTTTGAAGATGCAAGCAGCACTAGTCCAACCCTCTTCTACAATGATGCCAACCAGCACGTAGCTAAGATGGTGGAAACGCGAATTGCCAATACCAACTCACCATGGTTGGCTGGAGTACAAGTGGGCGATATCCATGCCATCCCAGTATCGCACGGTGAAGGAAAGTTTGTCGTGACAGCTGAGGAATTCGCAGAGCTTCGTGACAATGGTCAAATCTTTACCCAATATGTTGATTTCGAGGGTAAACCAAGCATGGACTCTAAGTACAATCCAAATGGTTCTGTAAATGCCATCGAAGGAATTACTAGCAAGAATGGTCAAATCATCGGTAAGATGGGACACTCAGAACGTTATGAAGACGGTCTCTTCCAAAACATCCCAGGGAATAAAGACCAGCACCTGTTTGCGTCGGCTGTTAAATACTTTACTGGGAAATAAGACTATAGATGACTAAGACGATTGGTGTGTTTTGAGAAGAAAAATGAAAGTTTGTGAAATATTTGAATAAATTAATTGATATACCTGATGTTGAAAAAAAGATTCAATTGAAAAAATCGTTATCTAGAGAGATGAGAGTAATGAAGGAGGACTTAAAGCCAAGAAAGTGTTTGCTTTGTGATAAAGATACTACAAGTTTTTGCAACTCTCACACCATTCCACAGTTATCGTTAAAAAATATTTCTGATTCTGGCAAGTTGACTCAAGCTGGTTATTTAATAGGGAGCGATCTGTCAGATAATGATAAGGGAGTGAGCAATTCGGGAACGATACAAATTATTTGTCGTAAATGTGATTCTTTCTATTTTCAGGAATATGAAAATGAAATGAATCTTACGTCTTATCCTAGCGATAAAATGTTGTCACAAATTGCATTGAAAAATTTCCTTTTAGAACTAGTTAGAATGAGGGAGGAAAAATATCATTTTAAAAAATCAATGTCTGATAATACAATCAAGAAGGCTTTATACTTAAGAATACCTGAGATTTCTAATAAAACGTTAGAGAATACATCTCAAAAAATAAAAGATCTTCATAATTCTTTTGATTATGATATTGAAGATTTTCAAAATGAAATTTTACTCCATAAAACTGCTATTGAAAACAATCTTAAAGGAGCATATCAAATTATTTTTCATGAGGTGCTCCCCTATAAGACACCGATAGCGTTTCAAGGCTCATTAACGTTGATTAGAGATATGTATGAATATCCAGTGAATGATACGAGTAACCATTCAAAAAAAAAAAAATCGTATTCAGAAGTTGCATCTGGCTATTTTACCATTAAAAGAAAAGACGATGGTGCTAGCTTTTTATCATAAAAGGGATTGGAAATATAGATCTCTAAAAAGTCAGTTTAACAGTAGCAATCGATTGAATAAACTGGATTTTCTTAATTATTTAATATTTGCTTACACTGAAAACTACTACTTTAGCCCGACAATTAAAGAAAAAATTAGAACAAATGAGAAGCTTGTGCTACTTAGTCAAGAACTTTTCGGCAAACCTAATTTGGGTCAGTATGTAGGTGTTGATAGTTATAAGAGAGTTGAGCCAGATGAAATTCCTAATTTTCTTTTAGAAGAGTGGGCTATAATGTAAAAATAAAAGGTATAAAAAATGACATACGAAGTAAAATCTCTTAATGAAGAATGTGGTGTTTTCGGTATCTGGGGACATCTAGACGCTGCTAAATTGACCTATTTTGGTCTCCACAGTCTTCAGCACCGTGGTCAGGAGGGGGCAGGAATCCTCTCCAATGATCAGGGACAATTGAAGCGTCATCGTGATATGGGGCTTTTATCAGAAGTGTTCAGAAATCCAGCTAATTTGGATAAACTAACTGGAACGAGCGCGATTGGGCATGTGCGTTATGCGACGGCTGGCGAAGCTTCTGTTGATAACATCCAGCCCTTCCTCTTTCGCTTTCATGATATGCAGTTTGGACTTGCTCACAATGGAAACTTGACCAATGCAGAATCGCTCAAGAAAGAATTGGAACAAAGAGGAGCAATTTTCAGTTCAACTTCGGACTCGGAAATCTTGGCCCACCTCATTCGTCGGAGTCACAATCCCAACTTGATGGGCAAAATCAAAGAGGCGCTCAGCCTTGTCAAAGGTGGATTTGCTTATATCCTGCTGTTTGAGGACAAGTTGATTGCTGCGCTTGATCCTAATGGTTTCCGTCCACTTTCTATTGGGAAAATGGCCAACGGAGCGGTGGTGGTTTCGTCAGAAACCTGTGCTTTTGAGTCATTGGTGCCGAGTGGATTCGTGATGTGAAACCAGGAGAGATTGTAATCGTGGATGACAATGGGATTCAGTATGATAGCTATACGAATGATACCCAGTTGGCGATCTGCTCTATGGAGTATATCTACTTTGCCCGTCCTGACTCTAATATCCATGGGGTCAATGTCCATACAGCTCGCAAACGTATGGGGGCTCAATTAGCGCGTGAATTTAAGCATGAGGCAGATATCGTGGTCGGTGTGCCAAATTCCTCACTCAGCGCAGCTATGGGATTTGCAGAAGAATCTGGTCTGCCAAATGAAATGGGTCTCATCAAAAACCAATACACGCAACGTACCTTTATCCAACCGACTCAGGAATTGCGGGAGCAAGGGGTGCGGATGAAACTGTCTGCTGTTTCGGGCGTTGTCAAAGGCAAACGTGTGGTGATGGTGGATGATTCTATTGTTCGTGGGACAACCTCTCGCCGTATCGTTCAGCTTTTGAAAGAAGCGGGTGCTTCTGAAGTTCACGTTGCTATTGGTAGTCCAGCGCTAGCTTATCCATGTTTTTACGGGATTGATATCCAGACGCGTCAGGAGCTGATTGCGGCCAATCATACAGTCGAAGAGACTCGCCAAATCATTGGTGCGGATAGCCTGACCTATCTTTCGATTGATGGCTTGATTGATTCTATTGGCATCGAAACAGATGCGCCAAACGGTGGTCTTTGTGTCGCTTACTTTGACGGCGACTACCCAACACCTCTCTACGACTATGAGGAAGAATATCGTAGAAGTTTGGGGGATAAGACCAGTTTTTACAAATAGACGGATAAAGACTCTCCATGAAAGGAAAGGAAGAGAAGATGACAAATAAAAATGCTTATGCGCAATCTGGTGTAGATGTTGAAGCGGGTTATGAAGTTGTTGAGCGGATCAAAAAGCACGTGGCTCGCACGGAGCGTGCGGGTGTCATGGGAGCTCTTGGTGGCTTTGGTGGCATGTTTGACCTCTCAAAAACAGGTGTCAAAGAGCCCGTCTTGATTTCAGGGACTGACGGTGTCGGAACCAAGCTCATGCTGGCTATCAAGTACGACAAGCACGATACCATCGGGCAGGACTGTGTGGCCATGTGTGTCAATGATATCATCGCTGCAGGTGCGGAGCCTCTTTACTTCCTTGACTATGTAGCGACTGGCAAGAATGAACCAGCTAAACTAGAACAAGTCGTTGCTGGTGTGGCAGAAGGCTGTGTGCAGGCAGGCGCAGCCCTCATCGGTGGGGAAACAGCTGAAATGCCAGGTATGTATGGCGAAGATGACTATGACCTGGCTGGTTTTGCGGTCGGTGTGGCAGAAAAATCTCAAATCATTGACGGTTCAAAGGTGGCAGAAGGTGATGTTCTTCTCGGACTTGCGTCAAGTGGGATTCACTCAAATGGTTACTCTCTGGTTCGCCGTGTTTTTGCCGACTACACGGGTGAGGAAGTCTTACCAGAATTGGAAGGCAAGAAACTCAAGGAAGTCCTTCTTGAGCCGACTCGTATCTATGTCAAGGCTGTCTTGCCCCTCATCAAAGAAGAGTTGGTCAACGGTATTGCTCACATCACAGGTGGGGGTTTTATTGAAAATGTTCCTCGTATGTTTGCGGCTGACCTGGCTGCTGAGATTGAGGAAAGCAAAGTTCCAGTCCTCCCGATTTTCAAAGCCCTTGAAAAATACGGTGAAATCAAGCATGAGGAAATGTTTGAAATCTTCAATATGGGTGTGGGACTCATGCTGGCAGTTAGCCCTAAAAATGTAGGTCGTGTCAAGGAATTGTTGGATGAACCAGTCTATGAAATTGGTCGCATCGTCAAGAAAGAAAACGAAAGTGTCATTATCAAATGAAAAAAATAGCGGTTTTTGCCTCTGGTAATGGCTCAAATTTTCAGGTGATTGCCGAAGAATTTCCGGTGGAATTTGTCTTTTCAGACCATCGTGACGCCTATGTGCTCGAGCGGGCAGAAAAGCTCGGCGTCCTGTCCTATGCTTTTGAACTCAAGGAGTTTGAGAACAAGGTGGACTACGAAGCAGCCCTTGTCGAACTCTTGGAAGAACACCAGATTGACTTGGTTTGCCTCGCCGGCTACATGAAAATCGTTGGGCCAACCTTACTTGGAGCCTATGAGGGGCGTATTATCAATATCCATCCAGCCTACCTGCCCGAATTTCCAGGAGCTCATGGAATTGAGGATGCTTGGAATGCTGGTGTTACTGAGAGTGGCGTGACCATTCACTGGGTGGACTCGGGTGTGGATACAGGAAAGGTTATTAAACAAGTACGTGTACCACGACTAGCTGATGATACCATCGAAAGCTTTGAAGCTCGCATTCATGAAGCAGAGTACAAGTTGTATCCAGAGGTGCTGGATAGCTTGGGAGTGGAGAGAAGGTAAGAAGTAAATCAAGTTTGATTGCGCAATCTTGCTAGGAGAAAAAATGATTGAACTGAAATTGGTAGATGAGAACAGTTTTCAGGCAGTGCTGGATTTGAAAATATCAGAAGCTGATGAACGAGCACGTTTCGTAGCTCCAAATGTGCGCTCTTTAGCTGATGCATGGCTCTACCGGAAAAACGAAGATGTGTTTCCGATGGCAATCTATTGGGATAAGCAAGTGGTTGGCTTTCTCCTGCTAGAAATAGACAAGGATGAAGCGGAATACTTTATCTGGCGGATAATGATTGGTCAGCAGTACCAAGGAAGAGGTTATGGTCGAAAAGCCTTGGAAGTTCTAATCAAAGAGGCTCAGATGGATAGAGCGTGCAGTCATATTACCGCAGATTATGTGGTTGGAAATGAAAAAATGAAGCACCTGTTGACTAGTCTGAGTTTTCAGGAAACAGGATTTATAGAAGAAAATAACGAAGTCGCTATGCGCTTGGATCTAAAGAAAGAGGAATAGAATGACGAAAAAGGCCTTAATCAGCGTCTCAGACAAAGCGGGCATTGTTGAATTTGCCCAAGAACTTAAAAACTCGGTTGGGAGATTATCTCGACAGGTGGGACAAAGGTTGCCCTTGACAATGCTGGGGTGGAGACCATTGCAATTGATGATGTGACGGGCTTCCCAGAAATGATGGACGGTCGTGTCAAGACTCTCCACCCAAATATTCACGGTGGTCTCCTCGCTCGTCGTGACCTCGATAGTCACCTAGAGGCGGCTAAGGACAACAAGATCGAATTGATTGACCTTGTTGTAGTCAACCTTTACCCATTCAAGGAAACGATTCTCAAACCAGACGTGACGTACGCTGATGCGGTTGAGAACATCGATATCGGTGGGCCATCTATGCTTCGTTCAGCAGCTAAAAACCATGCCAGCGTGACGGTTGTGGTAGACCCTGCTGACTATGCTGTGGTTTTGGACGAATTGGCAGCCAATGGTGAAACGACCTACGAAACGCGCCAACGTTTGGCAGCCAAGGTTTTCCGTCACACTGCGGCTTATGACGCTTTGATTGCAGAGTTCTTCACAGCTCAAGTGGGCGAAAGCAAACCAGAAAAACTCACTTTGACCTATGACCTCAAGCAAGCCATGCGCTATGGGGAAAACCCTCAACAAGATGCAGACTTTTACCAAAAAGCCTTGCCAACAGATTACTCGATTGCATCAGCGAAACAGCTCAACGGTAAGGAATTGTCCTTCAATAACATTCGTGACGCGGATGCGGCCATTTGTATTATCCGTGACTTCAAAGATCGTCCAACCGTTGTGGCTTTGAAACACATGAACCCGTGCGGTATCGGTCAAGCTGACGATATCGAAACTGCTTGGGATTATGCTTATGAGTCTGACCCGGTGTCTATCTTTGGTGGAATTGTCGTCCTTAACCGTGAGGTGGATGCTGCGACAGCTGAGAAGATGCACGGCGTCTTCCTCGAGATCATCATCGCACCGAGCTATACGGATGAAGCGCTAGCCATTTTGACCAATAAAAAGAAAAACTTGCGTATCCTTGCCTTGCCATTTGACGCTCAAGATGCTAGCGAAGTGGAAGCAGAATACACAGGTGTAGTAGGTGGACTTCTGGTGCAAAACCAAGACGTGGTCAAAGAAAGCCCAGCTGACTGGCAAGTGGTGACCAAACGCCAGCCAACTGAGATAGAGGCGACTGCTCTTGAGTTTGCTTGGAAGGCTATCAAGTACGTCAAATCAAACGGTATCATCGTAACCAACGACCACATGACACTTGGTGTTGGCCCAGGGCAAACCAACCGTGTGGCCTCTGTCCGTATCGCCATTGACCAAGCTAAGGACCGTCTTGACGGCGCTGTGCTTGCTTCAGATGCCTTCTTCCCATTTGCGGATAATGTAGAAGAAATCGCCAAAGCAGGCATTAAAGCGATCATCCAGCCTGGAGGATCAGTCCGTGACCAAGAGTCTATCGAAGCTGCTGACAAATATGGCTTAACCATGGTCTTTACAGGCGTGAGACATTTTAGACATTAAGAAAATAAAAGGGAAGAAAACAGTTTCTTTCCTTTTTTGGCTTAAAATGCTAAGTGAAACAAGATTAGAACGAACGTTTGTGATATAATATTAGTAAATAATTCGCAAAAGAGGTTGAGAGATGAAGCTGTTAGTTATCGGTTCGGGTGGTCGTGAACATGCGATTGCTAAGAAGTTGCTTGAGTCAAAAGACGTTGAAAAAGTCTTTGTAGCTCCTGGAAATGACGGGATGACTCTGGATGGGCTGGAGTTAGTAAACATCTCTATTTCCGAACATTCTAAGTTAATAGAGTTTGCAAAGGATAACGATATCGCTTGGACCTTCATCGGGCCAGATGATGCCCTTGCTGCTGGTATCGTGGATGATTTTAACAAAGCTGGGCTCAAGGCTTTTGGTCCGACTAGGGCTGCAGCGGAGCTGGAGTGGTCCAAGGATTTTGCTAAGGAAATCATGGTCAAATATGACGTTCCGACAGCAGCCTATGGCACATTTTCAGATTTTGAGGAAGCCAAGGCCTATATCGAAAAGCAGGGGGCGCCTATCGTAGTCAAGGCAGACGGTTTGGCCCTTGGGAAAGGTGTCGTCGTTGCTGAAACAGTTGAGCAAGCGGTCGAAGCCGCTCACGAGATGCTTTTGGACAATAAATTTGGTGACTCAGGTGCGCGTGTGGTTATCGAGGAGTTTCTTGCAGGAGAGGAATTTTCACTTTTTGCCTTTGTCAATGGGGACAAGTTCTACATCATGCCAACGGCTCAGGACCACAAACGTGCTTACGATGGCGACAAGGGCCCTAACACTGGCGGGATGGGTGCCTATGCGCCAGTTCCTCACTTGCCACAGAGCGTGGTTGACACAGCGGTTGAGACCATTGTCAAGCCAGTTCTTGAAGGCATGATCAAAGAAGGACGTCCCTACCTTGGTGTCCTTTACGCGGGTCTTATCTTGACAGTTGATGGACCGAAAGTCATCGAGTTCAATTCACGCTTTGGAGATCCTGAAACACAAATCATCTTGCCTCGTTTGACATCTGACTTTGCGCAAAATATCACTGATATTTTGGATGGGAAAGAACCAGAAATCACTTGGACGGACAAGGGTGTGACACTTGGCGTAGTTGTCGCATCCAATGGGTACCCGCTAGACTATGAAAAAGGTATTGAGTTGCCAGCCAAGACAGAAGGTGACATCATCACCTACTATGCCGGAGCTAAGTTTCGGAAAATAGCAGAGCACTGCTATCAAACGGCGGACGAGTCTATATGCTCGTCACCACAGCCAACACTGTCAAAGAAGCTCAAGAAACCATCTACCAAGAACTCGCCCAACAAAAAACAGAAGGCCTCTTTTACCGAACAGATATCGGAAGCAAGGCCATTAAGTAAAGATATAAGAATAACGCGACGAAGTCGCCAAATACGATAATGATCGCCGTGGTGAAAAGACCAGAACAGAACTTGTTCTGGTCGGGGGAAACTTTGAGACCTTAGGCTCAAAGTTTAGGAATGAAACCGAAGGTTTGCTTCCGCCCCCACCACCTAAGACCATTATCAAAAAGAAAAATAAAAATTTACAAAATACGTTAATGGTCGTATGGTTTGCGAGCGTTAGCGAGCTAATATAGGATAATCGTCGCAGTAGTGGAACTCCTAGTAGCATAGCTACTAGGAGCGGAAAACTGGAGACTTAGGCTCCAGTTTTAGTAATGGAACGCCCTAGGCGGTCGCTTACGTCCGCACTACATTAGACGATTATTAAAAGAGGAGAAGAAATGAAACCAATTATTTCCATCATCATGGGCTCAAAATCCGACTGGGCAACCATGCAAAAAACAGCAGAAGTCCTTGACCGCTTCGGTGTAGCCTACGAAAAGAAAGTTGTTTCCGCACACCGTACACCAGACCTCATGTTCAAACATGCGGAAGAAGCACGTAGCCGTGGCATCAAGGTCATTATAGCAGGTGCAGGTGGCGCAGCCCATTTGCCAGGTATGGTAGCTGCCAAAACAACCCTTCCTGTCATTGGTGTACCAGTCAAATCACGTGCTCTTAGTGGCGTGGACTCGCTCTACTCTATCGTTCAGATGCCGGGTGGCGTACCAGTCGCAACTATGGCTATCGGTGAAGCAGGGGCGACAAACGCGGCCCTCTTTGCCCTTCGTCTTCTTTCAGTAGAGGATCAGGCTATCGCGACAGCTTTGGCAGATTTCGCAGAAGAGCAAGGAAAAATAGCAGAGGAGTCAACAAATGAGCTCATCTAAAACAATCGGAATTATCGGTGGCGGTCAGCTGGGGCAGATGATGGCCATTTCTGCTATCTACATGGGGCACAAGGTTATCGCACTGGATCCTGCGGCTGATGGTCCCGCCTCTCGTGTGGCGGAGATCATCGTGGCTTCTTATAATGATGTGGACGCCCTGCGTCAGTTGGCGGACCGCTGTGATGTTCTCACTTATGAATTTGAAAATGTCGATGCCGACGGTTTGGATGCTGTCATCAAGGAGGGACAACTCCCTCAAGGAACTGACTTGCTCCGTGTTTCTCAAAATCGTATTTTTGAAAAGGACTTTCTCTCAAACAAGGCTCAAGTCACTGTGGCACCCTACAAGGTTGTGACTTCAAGTCAAGATTTGGCAGATATTGACCTTTCTAAAAACTATGTCCTTAAGACCGCGACTGGAGGCTACGATGGGCATGGACAAAAGGTTATTCGTTCAGAAGCAGACTTGGAAGAAGCCCGTGCACTAGCCGACTCAGCAGACTGTGTCTTGGAAGAATTCGTCAACTTTGACCTTGAAATTTCTGTCATCGTGTCAGGCAATGGCAAGGATGTGACAGTTTTTCCGGTTCAGGAAAATATCCATCGCAATAACATCCTTTCAAAAACTATTGTGCCTGCTCGCATTTCAGAAAGTCTAGCAGAAAAAGCAAAAGCAATGGCAGTGCGAATCGCTGAACAACTGAACTTGTCTGGAACCCTCTGTGTGGAAATGTTTGCGACAGCGGATGACATCATTGTCAACGAAATTGCGCCACGTCCACACAACTCAGGACACTACTCTATCGAAGCCTGTGACTTCTCGCAGTTTGACACCCATATCTTGGGTGTTCTAGGAGCACCATTACCAGCCATCCACCTGCATGCGCCTGCTGTTATGCTTAATGTTCTCGGCCAGCATGTCGAGGCCGCTGAAAAATATGTCACAGAAAATCCAAGCGCCCACCTTCACCTGTATGGTAAAATAGAAGCGAAGCACAACCGCAAGATGGGACATGTGACTTTGTTTAGTGATGTGCCGGATAGCGTGGTTGAGTTTGGGAAAGGGATTGATTTTTAGGAAAGAATTATAAACATGACTAACAATGAATTCATTTTGTGTTCTACTTGTAAGAATTGTGTTAACTTAAGAATTCAGATGGGGAATTTCCCTGTTGATTTTGCTTTAAAGTGTCCAGAGTGTAAAACGGAAATTACTGGTAGAGTTGAATTTGAACCGTTCGGTATATCTTTAACAAATGCACAAATTCTTGATAAAGATGTTCCTAACTATGATAAATTAACGGATTTTCCTATATGGTGTTTAGAAATTTCTGCAGAATTTCCAACTCGAAAATTGCATTTAAGAAAAAGTCCATTTGATGGACTATCTCCATTTATGGCTCAAATGGCTAGAATGGGTAAAAAAGATGATTTAACTGATATTCAAAAATTTCATAATACGAGAAAATTTGCAGATTTTATCAGGGACGGAAAGCTAGATAATTTTAGACGTTTATATAATCTATATTGGAATCGACAAGATAAATATTTATATCCGGAATTAAACGTGTTATTAAGTGATTATAAAGGATTAACACCAATAACGGAAGTGAAGAACATTTCGGATGCCACCATGGCCTTACATCAGTTATTTTTGACTACCTCTGGTATAAAATTTATTCTTGGAGAAAACTCTCTATCGGAATATACAGAATTAAGCAATCGTATTTATAGTTCAGAGCAACACAGAGACGAGTTACTTAAATATAGCAATCATATTGCAAGTAATTTTGATATGATTGAGAAAACCGCTTTTGATAAAATCACAGCTTTCGCTAAAATTTATCATATCTTGATTCCTGTGGTTACCTTGATGAATGTTGGAAATTATGAAGGTTTAAATCAGGACGAAGATGGAATTTCTGTGGCAAACTATAAAGAATTAAATGATTTTTATGCCTCAAGTTATGAGTGGATTCTTGACAATATTAATCTCGTTATAGCACTTAATAATATTTTTGAGAGAAATAGCTACAACGAATGTTACAATGGGAAAACATATTCAAATGATCTTGAAAAAATCACCAATAAGTTTCAGAAAATTAATCAAAACAATTCAGAACAATCTTATTTGAACCTTTCGGAACGGTTTAGCAAACCAGTGAGTAGCCTTAATAATAAAATTAGAAATGCAATACAACATTATAGCTATCATGTGGATGTTGATAATCAAGAAATTATTTTTGAGGATAAATACGGTGGTAGAGTTAGAATTGAAAAATATTCTATTATAGACTTTGCTAAGTTGTGTATTGTCAACTTTTCTCTAATTTTTTATATACTAGAAATAATCTATACATTTCGTAAAATGAATTAATTACAGATGGAGTTACACCAACATTTTATTGAATAATTTAATTCAGGACTTATTATTTTGGTAAAGGAAATATAAGAAGGGGGCGAAGAATGGTTGAGAGTGCATATAGTCTAGAATTTAATCGTGAATTAGATGCGAAAAAAGCAAGTGAGTATTCACTTACAAAAAGTTTGAAATCTGATAAGGCATTTAGATGCTTAGATAAAGATTGTAACATTCCGTTAACGTGTACAAACTGGGAGAAACAGGGTGGCAAGAGATTCTTTTTTCGCCCATCTCATAATGATGAACCTCATGTTGAGGGATGTACATGTATCACACCACAAGAAATACAGGAGCAAGTTAAGAAAGAAGTTTCTAAAGGCAGACAGACCATATTGCAAAGTGGGGTAATATCTGTAAAAAAATCAGTAAGTAAAGCTAAAACGAACAACAGTATGAAAAACGAAGGCTCTACTGTTGATAAGACGATTAATGCAATTTTTGGGGAAAAGAGAAATTCAAGTCAGTCACAAGATAGACAACTTTCATCACTTGCAACTTTTGTCGAATTGTTTAATGATCAAGATATTGATCACGATAAACCTCAAATAAGAGTTGATGGGAAGTTAATATCACTGAATGATTATTTTGTTGATGTAACAAATTCTAATTTAGTAAAAGATAAAAATAGGATATTTTTTGGTATGGCAGAAGTATCTGTTGCAAACTTTAATGAAGAGATACTTCAAATTGAATTTATTAATTCACAGTATCCTAAAGTATACACAAACCTCAACAAACTTAAGGAACGTGCTGGAACAAGAAATATTGTGGAAGTAATTGAGACTGGCTTTAAAATTATTTATTTTAGAGGAAAGCTAAATAGCAAAACTAAAAAATTTGAATCATTTAACGATAAGTTCTATAAAGACTTATATACACCAAGAGATTAAGGAGAAACAACAATGATCAACCGTTACTCTCGCCCTGAGATGGCGAACATTTGGAGTGAAGAAAATAAATACCGTGCTTGGCTTGAGGTGGAAATCTTGGCTGATGAGGCATGGGCTGAATTGGGAGAAATCCCTAAGGAAGATGTAGCTTTGATTCGCGAGAAGGCGGACTTTGACATCGACCGTATTTGGAGATTGAGCAAGAGACTCGTCACGATGTGGTTGCCTTCACACGTGCGGTTTCTGAGACGCTTGGTGAAGAGCGCAAGTGGGTTCACTATGGTTTGACTTCTACCGACGTGGTGGATACTGCCTATGGTTACCTCTACAAGCAGGCCAATGACATCATCCGTCGTGACCTTGAAAACTTCACCAACATCATCGCTGATAAGGCTAAGGAGCACAAGTTCACCATCATGATGGGTCGTACCCACGGTGTGCACGCTGAGCCGACAACTTTTGGTCTTAAATTGGCCACTTGGTACAGCGAAATGAAGCGCAATATCGAACGTTTCGAGCATGCGGCTGCTGGTGTAGAAGCTGGTAAGATTTCTGGTGCGGTTGGGAACTTTGCCAACATTCCACCATTCGTTGAAAAATACGTCTGCGACAAATTGGGTATCCGTGCCCAAGAAATCTCTACACAGGTCCTTCCTCGTGACCTTCACGCTGAGTACTTTGCAGTTCTTGCTAGCATCGCGACTTCCATCGAGCGTATGGCAACGGAAATCCGTGGTCTGCAAAAGTCTGAGCAGCGCGAAGTGGAAGAGTTCTTTGCCAAAGGTCAAAAAGGGTCTTCAGCAATGCCTCACAAACGCAATCCGATCGGTTCTGAGAACATGACAGGTCTTGCGCGTGTTATTCGTGGTCACATGGTGACAGCCTATGAAAACGTTGCTCTCTGGCATGAACGCGATATTTCCCACTCATCAGCTGAGCGCATCATCACACCAGATACAACTATCTTGATTGACTACATGCTCAACCGTTTCGGAAATATCGTCAAGAACTTGACGGTCTTCCCAGAAACATGATCCGCAACATGAACTCAACTTTCGGTCTTATCTTTAGCCAACGTGCGATGTTGACCTTGATTGAAAAAGGCATGACCCGTGAGCAAGCCTATGACTTGGTGCAACCAAAAACAGCCCACTCTTGGGACAACCAAGTAGACTTTAAACCACTTCTGGAAGCAGATCCAGAAGTGACATCACGCCTCACTCAAGAGGAGATCGATGAAATCTTCAACCCTGCATACTACACCAAACGAGTAGATGATATCTTTGAACGTATCGGACTTGGTGATTAATCCTAACAATAAAAAGCGAGATTCAATCTCGCTTTTTCGTATTCTCTTAGAAGAATCTTAATCTTCTTTTTTCTTAGTGAGTCCGTAGGCTGCTAGAGTCGCCATGAGTCCTGCTGCGACTAAGCCCGCAGAGTCTTGACTTCCTGTTGCAGGGAGTTGTTTTTCATCTGCTTTGGCAGTAGTTGGTGCAGTTTGCTCAGCTTTCTCAACGGCAGTGCCGACTTCAACAACTTGAGTGACCGTTTCCTGCGATACCGCACTATTGACAAGGGTTCTTTCTTCCTTGCCGTCAGCAGTAGTGCTGACAGAGTAGAAAATCGTACGGCGACCATTTACTCCAGCAACGACGATTTGCGTTTGTCCGAGTGGCAATTGTGGATTTTCACGTGTCACAGTAGTGAACGGAATATCTTCCTCTTGGATATCCAGCCTTGGTTTCGCTTCGGCAGCTGGAGCAAGGCCACTTTCATCTCCTTTGTGAGTAATAGGGGCGCCGATTTCAACCACTTGGGTCACAGGTTCTTTGGTCACTTGGCTATCTAGAACCGTTTCTGTTTGTTTTCCATTTTCAGTAAGGACAGAGATGTAATGAGTACGTTCGCCCTCTACACCTGGTGTGATGATCTTTTCCTGACCGGCTGGGAGGTTCGGATTTTCCTTCTTGATGACCTCAAATGGAATCTTTTTCTGCTCTTGTGATGAGTTCCGGTTTGGTTTCAACATTGGCAGCTAGTTCGTTTTCATCGAGGCTTCCTGAGTGGGTTGCTGCTGGTTTAAGGCTTAGGCGGGCTGCTTTGAGCTTGGCTACGAGAGCGTCTAACTCGGCTTGTTTGTTACGGTTGAGGTTGTAGTTGAGAGCTTCTTTCGCTGCATTTAGGGCCTCCAAGCTTTCCTTGCTGTATCCATCCAAGTTTGCAGGGATTTGAGCAAGTTCCTCACGGAGGGCATTGTAGTTAGCGCGGAAGTAGTCTTTATTATTGTCTGCAAAGGCAGTCATGAGTTCAAAGATTTCTTCTTCCTTGTACTCAGCACTTGGTCTGTCTGCCCAGATAGCAAGCATGCTTCCGACGGTTGGAAGGTCTACCTCAGGATATTTGGTAGATGCAAGCTGGTTAAATGGTGTTTTTTTAGTATTTTCAATTGCTTTTTTGAGGAAACCACCACCATCTTCAGGTTTCTGGCCGAGAATGTAGTACCAGTCTCCGTTGGTGTTAAGGAATTTGTAGCCTTTGCTTGCCAGGTACTGAGGAGATGCAAGGTTGTAACCCCACCATCCCTTAGACCAGTAAGAGATGATGACATCCTTGTCAAACTCAACATCATCCTTGTCCTCGTAGTAGAAACCATCGTTGAAGGCCATTGGTTGAAGGCCTCTTTCTTTGGCCATAGCAGCAAGAGTGTTAGAGTACTCAGCAAACTTGCCATAGAGTCCATACCATTTGAGGTAGTACCAGCCTTGCGCGTTGGTAGCATCATTGGCATATTCGTCTGTACCGTAGTTGAAGATCTTAGTTTTGCCTGCAAAGAAGTCCATGTACTTGCCGATGAGGGCTTTGACAAAGTTAATCGCCTCTTCGTTTTCAAGGTCCATGGTTGTTTTTGGATACCTTGTCAAAAGTTGGCTTGAGGATTCTTGATTCCAAGTTTTTCCATAGCGACGAGCATGGCATCCATGTGACCTGGGCTGTTGATCGCTGGGATGAGTCCGAGGCCTTTTGATTTTGCGTACTCGATCAATTCAGTGATTTCAGCTTGACTAAGAGTGGTTCCGTTTGGATCATCGTAGTAAGCTTTTGTTCCTTCGATGATGGCCTTTTTGACGTCGTCACTTGCATAAGTTTTTCCGTTAGCAGCGATAGTCATATCATCAAGTAGGAAGCGAAGTCCATCATTTCCTAGGAGAAGATGCACATCAGAGTAGCCGAGTTCGCTCGCCTTGTCTACGATGCGTTTGAGTTGATCGAGCGTGAAGTACTTACGCCCAGCATCGATAGAGATTACCTTGTTCTTGGCAAGTTTTTCAACTTCGCGTTTCGCGTCTTCTTCTTTTTGAGCTTCTGGTGTGAAGGTCAAATTGCTGACAGCTTCTTGGAGTTTCGCGATTGCTTGGTCAATGGTGTCTTGTTGGGCACGGCTGAGGTTGCTATCAAGTGAGCGAATGGCTTTTTCAGCTTCTTTTACAGCTGCGACACTTTCTGCAGTATAGCGATTAAGGTCTGTTGGTACTTCTTTCAGAGCTTGCTCAGCAGACTCATAATCAGCTGCGAAGTATTCAGCATTGGCATTTGCGAAGCTACGCATGAGTTTGAAGAGGCGTGATGGTGAATAGCGTGCAGATGGGGTATCCGCCCAAGCAGCTACCATACCTCCGATGAACGGGATAGTAGCCCCATCAGATTTTGGTACAGAAGTGATTGGAGTGTTCTTGATACCATTGAGTCCTTGGTCGAGGTTGTACCAGCCTTGGCCATCGGCATTTCGTCCGAGGACGTAGTACCAAGCATCGTTGGTATTAAGGATTTGGTGGCCTTTTTCAACTAAAAGTTTAGAAGAAGCGACGTCGTATCCGCCCCATCCACCAGTCCACATAGAAACGATGATGTCTTTGTCAAAGGTTCCAAAGCTAGTGTCGCTATTGTAGTAGATACCGTCGTTAAAAGCCATTGGTTTGAGGCCGTGAGATTTGACGATGCGAGCAAGGTCGTTGGCGTAGGCGATAAATTTATCATAACCCTTGTCAGGGAATCCATCTTCTGGATACCATTTATAGGCTTGAAGAACGCTCCAGCCTTTGGCGTTTGTAGCATCATTGGCGTACTCGTCTAGCCCGATATTGAAGATGTCAGTTTTGCCAGCGAAGTAAGCAGCATACTTGTCGATCAGAGCTTTGGTAAATGCAAGAGCTTCTTTGTTATCAAGGTCAACGGTACGAGCAGATTCCTTACCAAAGTAGTTGAAGTTCGGTTTTTTTGGATACCTAGTTCTTTCATGGCATGCAAAATCGCATCCATGTGACCAGGGCTGTTTACAGTTGGGATGAGACCAATGCCTTTGTTTTTAGCATAGTTGATCAAGTCCGTCATCTGACTCTCTGTCAAATGGTTGCCGTTTGGATCTTTGTAGTAGGCATTGGTTCCATTTTCGAGTGCACGTTTGACATCGTCACTTGCATAGGTTTTGCCATTGGCTGTGATCGTCATGTCGTCCAGCATGAAACGCATGCCATCATTTCCAACTAGTAGATGAAGATCAGTATAACCGTAGTGTTTGGCTTTGTCGATGATTTCTTTGAGTTGGTCTGGAGAGAAATACTTGCGTCCAGCGTCGATTGAGATCATTTTTCTTTTTGCCAGTTTTTCATTTACCTGAGCTGCTCGTTCCGTGCTAGGAGTGGCTACTGCAGGTGTGACGGCTTCATTTTTCTTTTCTGAAGGAGTACTTTCTGCAGGAGTTTCAGTTGGGGCAGGGCTTTCTTTCTCGGCAGTAGGAGTTGGAGTAGCATTTTCTGTCACAACTGGTGCGCTTGACTCTTCTGTTTTTGGAGCAACTGTTCGAGGAACCTCCTGGTCTTCTTTGACCTCCTCTTTTACAGGTTTGTCAGCCTTTTCTTCCAGTTTTTCTGGAACCTTAGAGTCTACAGCTTCTTTGACTGCTTGTGGACTCTCCTGAATCGTTTGGACAGTTTCTTCAGCTGTTGGAGCTGGAGTAATCCCGTCGGCAGATACGACTTGAGCGCTAAAAGCAAATCCTATAAGTACAGAAGCTGCCCCAACCGCGTATTTACGGATGGAGAAGCGCTGTTTCTTTTCTAGTTTCATGACAAAACCTCCTTGTTATTATCATATATGATAGCGTTTACATAAAACCAATTTTATTTTATTATCTAAGGAGTAAAATGTCAAGTGGGTTTATATAAGAACTATAATAAATAGAGGAAATCATAAGATTTAGGAGAAATTTGCTAATAAGGGATAAAACAGAGGAAAAACCAAACAAAAATTTAACTTGTTTTTAGTAAAAATGCTACTAATTAAATAAGAACCCTTCATAGCGTTTTCACAACTTCTTTCTCGTGCTATAATGAATATAGAAAAAGCCTGAGCTAGGCTCAGGCTTTTTCTTAATGACCTCGGTTACATGAGATGAATTTGATTTTGTAGTAGTCTGCTCGCTTATAAGTTTCACTATAGGCAAGGACTTGGCCAGTGGCCTCAAGTTTTGTAGTCTTCGTTTGGAAGACAGTTGGGAATTGTGTATCGATTCCGAGTACAGAAGCAGCATGCTCTGGTGTTGGGAATGCGATTTCGTTGATTTCCTCAAAATGTTCATCACTCATGTGAATGCGGTAATCCAATTTGAAACGTGTATAGATAGAGCTATAATAGTCAAGATTTGGATAGTTGGCATTGATGTATTGCTCAGGAATATAAGATGTGTGGTAGATGTATGTTACGTCGTTTGTCTGACGAATACGTTCAATCTTATAGTAGAATTGATCTCCACGTAGTCCAAGTTTATCTAAATATTCAAGTTTGTTTCCGCGCTCGATAGAAAGGACAGTAACTTTATCGTCTTTTGTTTCAAAGATTTCGACATCTGAAAACTCAACGAGTTTGTGCTTGCGGGCACGTGAAACGAAAGTACCTTTACCTTGTTGGCGGACAATGTAGCCGTCTTTAGCAAGGTCATTTAAGGCACGAACAACTGTGATTGAACTCACATCGTACATCGCGATCAATTCGGCTTCTGTATAAAATTTATCTCCACTTGCAAATTGACCAGAGATGATTTTGTTTTTTAATTCATCTTTAATATATTGGTATTTAGGAATAGCCATAAATTTTACCTCGATTCTCTTTCTCCAATTTTGATTTTACCACAAATATAAAGAAAAGAGTAGTATTAAGGTCAAAAAATTAAAATAATAGACTAAAAATGTTATTTTACATGTAAAAAAATTCATTTGATGTTCTTGTGAATTATCATACATAAAAAGATCGTTTTCATGCTATTTTTTTAGATAATTTCGGTAAACGGTAAGTAAAAAAATAGAAAAAAATTTTAAATAATTTTTCTAAAAACCTATTGACAAATGCAAAAGATTTGATTATAGTTAATATTATAATAAATGAAAGCGCAAACTTAATTCGTCAGAGGTAATAACATGACCAGATTTAAAATTGAGGACGATTTCTATTTAGACGGAAAACCGTTCAAGATTTTGTCCGGCGCCATTCATTATTTTAGGATTCCAGCAGAGGATTGGTATCATTCTCTCTATAACTTAAAAGGCGCTTGGCTTTTAATACAGTCGAGACCTATGTGGCTTGGAATTTACACGAACCTGTTGAAGGGAGTTTGATTTTGAAGGTGCCAGAAATTTGGAGAGATTTCTTCAAATTGCACAAGATCTGGGTCTCTATGCCATTGTACGCCCGTCTCCGTTTATCTGTGCGGAATGGGAATTTGGTGGCTTGCCGGCTTGGCTCTTGACCAAGGACATGCGAATTCGCTCGTCCGACCCGGCCTACATCGAGGCTGTTGCTCGCTATTATGACCAATTATTGCCAAGGCTTGTGCCTCGCTTGTTGGATAACGGCGGAAACATTCTCATGATGCAAGTCGAAAATGAATATGGCTCTTATGGAGAAGATAAGTCTTATCTACGAGCAATTCGAAAATTAATGGAAGACCGAGGGATTGATTGCCCACTCTTTACTTCAGATGGCCCATGGAGGGCTACTCTGAAAGCCGGAACCTTGATTGAAGACGACCTCTTTGTGACAGGAAACTTCGGTTCTAAAGCTCCGTACAACTTTTCACAGATGCAGGAATTCTTTGATGAGCATGGCAAGAAATGGCCCCTCATGTGTATGGAATTCTGGGATGGTTGGTTCAACCGTTGGAAAGAACCCATCATCACTCGTGATCCTAAAGAATTGGCAGAAGCTGTTCGAGAGGTATTGGAGCAAGGCTCTATCAACCTTTACATGTTCCATGGTGGTACAAACTTTGGTTTCATGAATGGTTGCTCGGCTCGAGGAACTCTGGATTTGCCGCAAGTCACATCTTACGACTATGATGCCCTTCTCGATGAAGAAGGAAATCCAACTGCTAAATACTTAGCAGTCAAGAAGATGATGGCAACCCACTTCCCAGAGTATCCACAGTTGGAACCACTCTATAAGGAAAGCATGGAGATAGGGTCCATTCCATTGGTCGAAAGTTTCCTTGTTTGAAACCCTGGATAATCTCTCTAGTCCTACTGAAAGCCTCTATCCAAAAGCGATGGAAGAACTTGGTCAAAGTTATGGCTACCTTCTCTACCGCACGGAGGCAAGTTGGGATGCAGAAGAGGAACGTCTCCGTATCATCGATGGACGTGACCGAGCTCAACTCTTTGTAGATGGTCAATGGATTGCTACTCAATACCAGACAGAGATTGGCGAAGACATCTACTGTCAAGGCAACCGAGAAGGCTTTTCAGAGATTGACATCTTGATTGAAAATATGGGGCGTGTCAACTACGGACATAAGTTTTTGGCAGATACGCAGCGTAAAGGAATTCGAACAGGTGTCTGCAAGGATCTACATTTCTTACTGAATTGGAAACAATATCCACTGCCACTGGATAATCCTGAGAAGATTGATTTTTCAAAAGGATGGACAGAAGGACAACCAGCCTTTTACGCTTTCGACTTTACTGTTGAAGAGCCGAAGGATACCTACTTAGACTTGTCTGAGTTTGGTAAGGGAGTTGCCTTTGTCAACGGGCGTCACCTAGGGCGTTTCTGGAACGTCGGCCCGACCCTCTCACTTTATATCCCTCATAGTTATCTCAAGGAAGGTGCTAACCGCATCATCATCTTTGAAACTGAGGGCGAATATAAAGAAGAGATTCACTTAACTCGTAAACCTACACTAAAACACATAAAGGGGGAAAACTTATGACAATTGTAGGATGCCGTATCGATGGACGTTTGATCCACGGTCAAGTAGCCAATCTTTGGGCTGGAAAACTAAATGTTTCACGCATTATGGTTGTAGACGACGAAGTTGTTAACAACGATATTGAAAAGAGTGGTTTGAAACTTGCGACACCACCAGGTGTGAAACTCAGTATCTTGCCAGTTGAGAAAGCAGCAGCAAATATCCTTGCTGGTAAATACGATAGCCAACGTCTCTTTATCGTTGCACGTAAACCAGACCGTTTCCTTGGTTTGGTCGAAGCAGGTGTTCCGCTTGAAACACTCAACGTCGGCAATATGTCTCAAACACCAGAAACTCGCTCTATCACACGTTCTATCAATGTGGTAGACAAGGATGTGGAAGATTTCCACAAACTAGCAGAAAGGTGTGAAACTCACTGCTCAAATGGTTCCAAATGATCCAGTTTCAGACTTTTTGAGCTTATTAAAATAGGAAAAAATTTTTAGGAGGTCATTGTTATGATACAACCGTGGCAAATTTTACTTCTCACTTTGTACTCAGCTTATCAAATCTGTGATGAGTTGACAATCGTTTCATCTGCAGGTTCCCCTGTATTCGCTGGTTTCATTACTGGTTTAATCATGGGAGATGTGACAACTGGTTTGTTTATCGGTGGTAGCTTGCAGTTGTTCGTTCTCGGGGTTGGTACCTTCGGTGGTGCTTCTCGTATCGACGCAACTTCTGGTGCGGTTCTTGCAACAGCATTCTCTATCTCTCAAGGTATTGATACAGACCTTGCGATTACAACAATCGCTGTACCAGTAGCGGCACTTTGACATACTTCGACGTTCTTGGACGTATGACAACTACTTTCTTTGCACACCGTATTGATGCTGCGATCGAACGCTTTGACTACAAAGGTATCGAACGCAACTACCTACTTGGTGCGCTTCCATGGGCTCTTTCTCGTGCCCTTCCAGTATTCTTCGCTCTTGCTTTTGGTGGAGAATTCGTACAAGGTGTTGTAAACCTTGTTAAAGAATACCAATGGGTTGCAGACGGTTTGACACTTGCAGGTCGTATGCTTCCAGGTCTTGGATTTGCAATCTTGCTTCGTTACCTTCCAGTTAAACGTAACCTTCACTACCTTGCTATGGGATTCGGTTTGACAGCTATGTTGACTGTTCTTTACTCAAACGTAACAAGTCTTGGTGGAGCAGTTGCTGGAATCATTGGCACTCTTCCTGCTGAAGTTGCTGAAAAAATTGGCTTTGTTAACAACTTCAAAGGATTGTCTATGATCGGTATCTCTATCGTAGGTATCTTCCTTGCGGTTGTTCACTTCAAGAACAGCCAAAAAGTTGCTGTAGCAGCACCTTCTACACCATCAGAAAGTGGGGAAATTGAAGATGACGAATTCTAATTACAAATTAACAAAAGAAGATTTTAATCAAATTAACAAACGTAGCTTGTTCACTTTCCAATTGGGATGGAACTACGAACGTATGCAAGCATCAGGTTACCTTTACATGATCTTGCCACAATTGCGTAAAATGTATGGAGATGGAACTCCTGAGTTGAAAGAAATGATGAAAGTTCATACTCAATTCTTCAACACTTCACCATTCTTCCACACAATTATCGCTGGTTTTGACCTTGCTATGGAAGAAAAAGATGGCGTTGGTTCAAAAGATGCGGTTAACGGTATCAAGACAGGTTTGATGGGACCATTCGCTCCTCTTGGAGATACTATCTTTGGTTCACTTGTACCTGCTATCATGGGATCTATCGCTGCAACAATGGCTATTGCTGGTCAACCTTGGGGTATCTTCCTTTGGATTGCAGTTGCAGTAGCGTATGACATCTTCCGTTGGAAACAGTTGGAATTTGCATACAAAGAAGGGGTTAACCTTATCAACAACATGCAAAGTACTTTGACAGCTTTGATTGAAGCTGCATCTGTACTTGGTGTATTCATGATGGGTGCTCTTGTAGCAACAATGATCAACTTTGAAATTTCATACAAATTACCAATCGGTGAAAAGATGATTGACTTCCAAGACATCTTGAACTCAATCTTCCCACGTTTGCTTCCAGCAATCTTCACTGCATTTATCTTCTGGTTGCTTGGTAAGAAAGGTATGAACTCTACAAAAGCTATCGGTATCATTATCGTGCTTGCCTTGGCTCTTTCTGCCTTTGGTAAATTTGCACTTGGAATGGGCGCATAATTTATGACTAAATCATTGATTTTAGTGAGCCACGGTCGTTTCTGTGAAGAACTTAAAGGTAGCACAGAGATGATTATGGGACCACAAGACAACATTCATGCGGTTGCTCTTCTTCCAGAAGATGGACCAGAAGAATTTACTGCAAAATTTGAAGCTGCTGTTGAAGGATTGGATGATTTCCTAGTCTTTGCGGATCTTCTTGGCGGAACTCCATGTAACGTGGTGAGCCGTCTGATTATGGAAGGTCGTGACATTGAACTGTATGCAGGAATGAACCTTCCGATGGTCATTGAATTTATCAATGCAAGCCTAACTGGAATGGATGCGGACTATAAGAGTCGTGCTTCAGAAAGCATTGTGAAAGTTAATGATTTATTGGCAAGCTTCGACGACGATGAAGATGAATAAGATGTGACTTAGAGCATCTTATATAGAATATACATGGGAATGGGAGTCACTCCCATTCCCATATTTCAATAGGAATGAAACGACAATAGATTAGAGGAACTCTATGCTAAATTACACAAAAGAAGAATTACTTGAACTGGGTGCAGAAATCACGACTCGTGAAATCTACCAACAGCCTGATGTATGGAAAGAGGCTTTTGAAGCCTATCAAGCAAAACGTGAAGAAATTGCAGCCTTCCTACAAGGGATCGCTGATAAGCATGACTATATCAAGGTCATCTTGACGGGTGCTGGTACTTCTGCTTATGTGGGAGATACCTTGGTACCATACTTTAAGGAAGTCTATGATGAACGCAAATGGAATTTCAATGCCATTGCGACAACTGATATTGTTGCCAATCCAGAAACCTATCTGAAAAAAGATGTGGCGACTGTCCTTGTTTCCTTTGCTCGTAGTGGGAATTCACCTGAAAGTGTGGCGACGGTTGATTTGGCCAAAGCCTTGGTTGATGACCTCTATCAAGTGACCATTACATGTGCTGCAGATGGTAAATTGGCTCTTCAAGCTCATGGCGATGAGCGCAATCTTTTACTCTTGCAACCAGCTGCTTCCAATGACGCTGGATTTGCCATGACTTCTAGCTTTACGTCCATGATGCTAACAGCTCTCTTGGTTTTTGATCCTACAGAATTTGCTGTGAAAGCTGAACGTTTTTGAAGTTGTGTCTAGCCTTGCGCGTAAAGTTCTAGAAAATGCAGCAGATGTTAAAGAACTGGTTGACCTCGACTTTAACCGTGTTATCTACCCTAGGCGCTGGTCCTTTCTTTGGACTTGCTCATGAAGCTCAGCTCAAGATTTTTGGAATTAACTGCTGGTCAAGTGGCGACCATGTATGAAAGCCCAGTTGGCTTCCGTCACGGTCCAAAATCATTGATCAATGAAGATACAGTTGTTTTGATCTTTGGCACAACGTCAGACTACACTCGCAAGTACGACTTGGACTTAGTTCGTGAAGTGGCTGGTGATCAGATTGCTCGTCGTGTTGTGCTCTTGAGTGATCAAGCCTTTGGTCTTGAAAAATGTCAAAGAAGTGGCCCTTGGTTGTGGCGGTGTCTTGAACGATATTTACCGTGTCTTCCCTTACATCGTTTATGCCCAACTCTTTGCCCTTTTGACTTCGCTCAAGGTAAAAAACAAACCAGATACACCGTCTCCTACAGGTACAGTAAACCGTGTGGTACAAGGTGTTATCATTCATGACTATCAAAAATAAGGAAGTATCTATGAGTAAATTACAATTAAGTCCCAATAAAGTAGCTTGCTTGCAAAAACTCTCTGACGAGAATGGAATCATCTCAGCTCTTGCCTTTGACCAACGTGGTGCTTTGAAACGCCTTATGGCCCAATACCAAACAGAAGAGCCAACAGTGGCTCAAATGGAAGAACTCAAAGTCTTGGTAGCAGATGAATTAACAAAATACGCATCCTCTATGCTTCTTGACCCAGAGTATGGACTTCCAGCTACAAAAGCGCTTGCTCCAAATGCTGGTCTTCTCCTTGCTTATGAGAAAACAGGTTATGACACAACAAGCACCAAACGCTTGCCTGACTGCTTGGATGTTTGGTCTGCCAAACGCATCAAGGAACAAGGTGCAGATGCTGTCAAATTCTTGCTTTACTACGATGTAGACAGCTCTGACGAACTCAACCAAGAAAAACAAGCCTACATCGAACGTATCGGCTCTGAGTGTGTGGCGGAAGATATTCCATTCTTCCTTGAAATCTTGGCTTACGACGAAAAAATCGCTGACGCAGGTTCTGCAGAATACGCTAAAGTCAAACCACACAAGGTTATCGGTGCCATGAAGGTCTTCTCAGACCCACGTTTCAACATCGATGTCTTGAAAGTTGAAGTTCCAGTTAACGTCAAATACGTTGAAGGCTTTGGCGATGGTGAAATCGTGCATACACGCGAAGAAGCGGCAGCTTTCTTCAAAGCACAAGACGAAGCTACTAACTTGCCATACATCTACTTGAGCGCAGGTGTATCAGCCAAACTCTTCCAAGAAACACTTGTCTTTGCTCACGAATCAGGCGCAAACTTCAACGGTGTTCTTTGCGGCCGTGCAACTTGGGCTGGATCAGTTGAAGCCTACATCAAAGACGGTGAAGCAGCAGCTCGTGAATGGCTACGCACAACTGGTTTTGAGAACATTGATGAACTCAACAAAGTTCTCCAAACCACAGCGACTTCATGGAAAGAACGTGTAGAAGCATAAAAACAAGAATAGAAGAATCCCTTTTTGTTAAGAAGATACTTAAGGTTTTCTGACAAAGGATTTTGAAAATAAAAACTACAACCATAGATGGTAAATACACTCTCTATGGTTTGTTTACTTGAGAGAAATGGATCAAAGGAGAGAAGAATGAAAGCATACACAGAGCGTGTATTTGGAAATCATGAGGGCAAGGATGTCTTGGCCTATCGCTTTGAGACTGACAGTGGCTATCAACTAGAAATCATGACCTATGGTGCGACCATCTTGCGCTATGTCACACCTGACAAGGCTGGAAACTTTGCCAATGTTATCTTAGGATTTGATGATTTTGCTAGCTATGTAGGCAATAGTCCCAAGCATGGAGCAAGTGTAGGTCCTGTAGCAGGCCGTATTGCTGGAGCGACATTTGAACTCAATGGTCAGACCTATGACCTTGAAGTCAACAATGCTAGCAACTGTAACCACAGTGGTTCAACAGGTTGGGATTCCAGCTTGTTTGAATTGGTCGAAGTGAGCGACCATGGTTTGACTCTCTACACCGAGCGTACAGACGGGACCGGAGGATTTCCTGGTAATCTCAAGATTTGGATTAGCTACCACTTGGAAGAAACTGGCGCCTACGAAGTCAGCTATAAGGTGACGACAGATCAGGATACGCTTGTCAATCCAACTAATCACAGCTACTTCAATTTGTCTGGTGATTTCACGCAGACAGTTGACCGCCATGTCTTCCAATTAAATACGGAGGGCATTTACCCAATCGCTCCGGACGGTGTGCCAGCAAAAACTCCAGATGCTGATTGTGATGTGGTGAAACATATCTACAATGGTGCTTTGCTCAAGGATATTTTTGCAGAGGACGATGAGCAAATCCAGCTGGTATCTGGTTTGGATCACCCATTTGCTCTTCCTGCAGGTCATGACAATGCTGGTTTCCTTTATGACCAACACTCAGGTCGTTTCCTGCTTTTCAAGACAGAGGCTCCTTGCTTTGTGGTCTACTCAGCAAACTTTGTAGATGAGAGTGTCATCATAGCTGGTCAGCCAATGATTCAGCACAATGGGATTGCCCTTGAAGCGCAAGCTTTACCAGATGCCATTCACAGTGACCTCAAAGACCAAGTCATTCTCAAAGCAGGGCAAACCTTTACTAGCAAAACTCGCTACGAGCTTGTTGTTAAATAAAAAGAAGAGCTGGTTTCCAGCTCTTTTGAGTTGACTTCGTTGACATTTTATCTTAATAGTGTATAATTGATGTAATCTATAAAGTTACAACAAAAAGGAGACACCCTATGACTTATGCATACCAAAGCCACATTTACCTAGCGGAGGCTGTTTTAAATGTCAAGGACTTGACGAGTCAAACGGCTTTTTATCACCAGATTATTGGCTTGGAGATTTTATCCCAAACAGAGACAGAAGCGATTTTGGGACTCGGTCGAAAAGCCTTGGTTCACTTGATTCAGGCAGAAAAGGCTGGCGAAGTAAGGGAGCATTATGGGCTCTACCATTTGGCGATTTTGTTGCCGACACGAAAAGCCTTGGCAGATGTCTTGAAACACCTAAGTGACTTGCGGATTCCTCTGGTCGGAGGTGCAGATCATGGATACAGTGAGGCTATTTATCTAGAGGATTTGGAAGGAAATGGCATTGAACTCTACCGTGATAAGCCAGTATCTTCATGGGATATTCGAGAAGACGGCCGCATTATCGGTGTGACTGAAGCCCTTGCGGCACAGGACATCTATGAGTTAGGAGAAAAGGTGGATCCCTTTATCCTAGCTGAAGGGACGAGAATGGGGCATATTCATCTATCTGTGAAGGATAGTCGTGCGGCGAGCCAGTTTTATCAAAAGGTGTTAGGACTAGAAGATAAATTTAGCATTCCTAGTGCTAGTTGGATAGCGGCTGGTCAGTACCATCACCACCTGGCTGTCAACGAATGGGCTGGAAAAGGGTTGGCTCCGCGTGAGCAAGGCTTGTCAGGCTTGGCCTACTACGTCCTTGAGGTCGAAAGCAAGGAAGAACTCTTAGCTATCGTTCAGCAAGCACAAGAGCTAGAGGCACAGATCAAATGGCTACATTCGAGTGAGTTGGGTTTGATAGATCCAGATGGGATTGTGACCCGCATTCGCTTGGCACGATGAAACGAGGAAAACACATTATTTATTTTAGAGACATAGGAAAAGGCGGATAAGCTCGTATTCTGTTTTTAGAATGCGAACTTGTTCGCTTTTTTATGAAATGACGAAAGCTTTCTTGGCTCTGGCAAAGGCATTGGTTGGGGATATTTTCCCTTTTCTGGGGGTTCATGCTATAATACTAATAAACTTTTCTTTCTCTAGGAAGGCAAACACCCAAAATCGGCTAGACTGCTGGCAATCGTTGTCACGATGCTTTTAAGAGAAAGTAGAACTTTGTTTGAACATCCGTATTGAGTTTAGGAGACGGGAAATAAGATGGACACAAGTGTAAAAAATTTAATCAGTATGGGGCCTCTGGAGGACTCTTTTATCTATTATGATTTGGGGGATCAAGTATTCTACAGTGCAAAACAAGGCATGAATTATTTAGCCATTGCAGCCCCTATTGCAATCTATTCCTTGCAACGGCTGTCAAAGTTGCTCAACCAAACCTTTGGAGATGTCTCCTCCCTTTTCAATCTGATTTTCTTTATCCTGATGTCTCTGTTTTTGGTTTTCGGGACCATTTTCCTTGCCAAATCTACCCGACGCAACATGAAGACAGATAGATTTAGAAAAGTCCGGCTGACAAAAGCCAATATCAAAACACTTAGGAGAAAATCTAGATGGACCGTCCTAGTTGAGATTTTTTGTTTTCTCATGATTCTGTTTTCCATCTATCGCTATTTTACCTACTCCGATTTTCAATTTTTGATTATTTATATGTTAGGGATATTTTCCCTTGTTTATATGGTCTATGAATTTCAGATGAAAACACGCAAACGACTGTTCAAGGAGCTGATGGAGACATTACAGGACGATAGTCGAGGGAAAGAGGGAGACATGTAAGATGAGAAAAATCATTTATATAGGCCAAGGATGCCAGCAATCCGTCTACTATAACACAAAGACGAGAGAGGCTTTAGCGACAGAATCTAGCGCCTCGTCAGAAACCGACGGTGCCATCAGTTCAAAGAAATCCAAGTGGCCTTGGGTTGTCTTCTTTGTTTTCTTGCTAGTTGCTATTATCGGTATTTGGATTCGTTCCTTGCTAGCGCCCTTTAGATTGAGTGAGTGGATGATTCCTATCCATCTAGCCGCGATCCTTTTCGTTTTTATCGGAAGTGTTTATGGATTTGAAAAACTGTTCTACAGTGGGGCTAAGTCGCTTGTCCCAGCAAGTGAAGAGCAGTTTAAAGAAGCAGTTGAAAGTAGTAAATTTTGGAAAAAATCTCCGGATAAGGAACCAACAGTCGATAAAATCATCTTGTATCTATTTGTTATCCTCGTTCTTCTATTTGTTTTTGTTATTGTTGTGTTCTTTGCCATACCTGGGACCTTTATTCCCTACTATGAACATGAATGGTTTGAGCCGTCCATGTTCATGGTACCAATCGGAGCAACGATCGTTCCAATTAGTGTCGTACTGCTCTTATTCCCAAATAACCCTATCCGCTGGCTCTTAGCCGTACGAAAATACAAGCAGGGGAAAGTGATATTTAGGGAGAAGAAGAACTAGAAACACGAGAGAAACGCTATTACCATTAACAGTGGTTGGTGATGTTTTATCAACAACCTATGATAAAATTGAAGTTTCTGATTATAGTGATTAGTGAAAACTGTGGTGATTTTATATGAGAAAAATAATTTTTATTGGACAGAGCGGTGATAAGGCCGTTTACTATAATACGCGAACAAAAGAGGCTCTTGTAGCAGATAAGAGTGCCTTGTTAAATACAGAAGGGGCTAGGAGATCGAATAGGGGGATTGCTCCTTTAATTGCTATATTCTCTTTGTTAGGTTTACTCGGAGGATTTGTTGCAATACCAATTTTCTCAGGCCTTCGTTATAATAGTGGGATGGTTCCTATTTTTATTCTTTGTCTTTCCTTTATCCTATTTGGATTTATATGGATGATGGAAGTCGCCTTATATAAAGGAGTGAAACGAGTCCAAGGAGCAACAAAGAAAGAGTTTAAAGAAGCAGTTTATTCAAATTTGTTCTGGGAAAATTTTAGTGAGAAAAAAGCGACGTTTGCGAAAATGTTGGCTTTTATGATTGTCATGCTACTAGTTTTTATGACTACTATAGTAATATTTGCTGCTGCAATTCCGGGCACTATTGACTCATTCAATAAGCAAGAGGCATTTGATATACAAATCTTTTTCTCGCCTTTAGCAGGTCTCTTTCCTGCCTTGTTGTACCTTTTCTTATTCCAAAACAACCCTATCCGCTGGTTCTTAGCTGTGCGGAAGTATGAGCAGGGGAAAGTGATATTTAGGGAAGAGGAGTAAGAAGAGGATAGTATGAAAGAAAAGTATATTGAGTTTTTAAATATGGCAGTTGTGGATACTAGTCCTATAAAGCGTTTTGATATTATATAAATCACTGATGAGGGAAGATAATGAAAAAAATAATGAAATCAAAATTAGTTCAAGTCCTACTTCTTGCACTCACTATCATAGGACTATACTTTGCTTATCAGGCATATCGTAGGCATGAACTTACTCAGTTTGTTATGTGGAGTCCAAGGGCAAAAATTGCAAGTTATGAATTTATGGATGATAACAAGGCAGTAGCGATTGATTGGGATCGTGAGTCAGAATTAAAGGAAGCAGAAGAAGCCAAAAAATATGATAATAGGATAAAAGTTGAGTTAAGTACAGCGACCAATGGTGAACGTTTTATTGTTCGCCAGAGTTACAAATTAAAATCAGCTACGTATAAGTATTGGATCCTTGAAGAAGATGCGGTTCCATATTTGAAAAGTAATATTCCAGAGCAGGGAGAGTACTGGTTGTTAGACGTCTATGATACGAAAGATGGGACAATTAAACAAAAAACCTATGATGTATTCAAGATGGTGAGGGAATACAATAAGGATTATATTCCAAGAAGGGTTCGTGAATATAATTATTTCTTGTATACGGAACAAGGGAAAACTTACTTACCAATTAGTATGGCTGTTGGCCAACAGCCAGAACCGAAAACTGAAAATGGGCTTATTGATATAGAGGAAGGAAAGATAATAGCAACTACTCCATCTGGCAAAACTTCCAAAGACCTTTACAATAAAGAAAAGACTACAGAACATAAAGATAACTTCGAAGATATACTTAATCAAAATGATAGACTTTCAAATCAAAATTTCACCTTAGTTTTATCTAATTTTTTTCTAAAAAAATCTGTATCAAGTGATCAAGTTAGTTCTTTAGCAGATAAATATCCTAAAGTGTTTTCAATCTTAAAATCCGGCCCGTCTTCTAGACTGTATTTCCTTGGAAAAGAAGACGTCCGCTTTAAAATCTCTCTCTTAAAGCTAGTTCTTCCAGAAGGTACCAATATCTTCAAGGATATCACTATTCCAGCAGCTAGTTCGAAAGATGGACAGGAACATTTGGTTCAAAGCGAAGAAGAGTTCTTACAATATTATAAATCCAGTACGGAGGGAGAATAATGGGACAAAAGCATTTGTCTTATATTCCAATAGATATTGATAGTTGACATTGAATTTTAAATGGGGAGAGAAAAAATGAAGAAGGTATTTGTCGTCGTCTTGTTATTGGTTCTTGGAGCTTGTTCTAATGGAAAGGAAGCAGGGGGAACAGAGAAAAGTACACGCGAGACAGTTGTAAATAAAGAGAAAGAATTGAAATTTGTAGTAGCACCACAATATGAAGGCCAAACGTCAGATTTAATTGAACTTGGTAAAAAATTGACCAAAGAACATCCAGAAATTGGGAGTAAGGGAAGTATGGCTATCTACTTTACAGGAGCCGTCTCAGATGGTAGGGCAGCACTAATGCTCGTCAATAAAACTGATGTAGATATCAAAAAAAATTTGGAGTTTTCACTGAGCTGGTCCTATGATGGCAAGACCATTTTTGATAATCAAAAGATTAGCTATACTATCAAGGATAGTGGTGAGTTACCTTCTTACACAACTACATTAATTTTGTTACCACTTAACTCAGAACAATTGGAGATTGTTGACTCGATGTCAGATCCATCCAAGATGACACTTTCAATGTCTGATGTGAAGAGCGTAGAATAAGATAGGAGTTGAATATGACAACAGAAACCATTTTATTTTTATTTGCTACCATCGTCATTCTTTTATCCTTGATCTTTTTATCTGGTACATATCTCTACCTTTATTTTCGGGATAAAAAGATGGTACGTCTTGCCAAATCGTCTGTTAAGGGAACGGTTGTGGGCTATAGTAATTTTCAGGCTGGGAATCCTCCGATTGTTGAATATACGGTTGACGGAACTACTTATAGCAAGCCATTACGGTATTTTATAATCAGAACGGTTTCGCTTCCATGGGGGCCTATAAGTACATCTGATAACTTTACAAGAGAGGACATGTTGGCAAATTCCCTAACCTTTTATCGTAATTCTTTTATATCGTTTAATAACTTAATGCGAACGCATTTCCCAGTCTATTCGAAGATGACGGTATGGTATGATCCTGAAAAACCAAACAGGGCTTATGTGGAACGATACTGTGGAATCAACAAACTTTATAAATTGTTAGGCGTCGGTAGTGCTATATTGTTAATCATGGTCTACGCCGTTGTAGTGCTTGCTTATTTGTTAAAGAGGTGAGGTAATCCACATAATGTCACAAGAGAGATATTTGCAGATCAAAAAAGAGCATCAAGTTCGTAAGTTTGTGGGGCGTTTCCTCTTCATTCTTCTCGCTATCCTCGATGTTCTACTGGTATCAAGTCATTCCAATTATGTCCCGCTTGTAACGGTGGCTATGGTAACGATTGTGCCTTTTAATCATTTTCTACTTGGTCCTCTTAGGAGACAGAAAAAAGCCATAGAAAAAGAGCATCCAGAATGGAAAATACTCAGCACAAAGGGAGTAAAGGTTCCCTCGGCTGAAGCCAATAAAAGAACCTTGGCTGGTATTGGGATCTTGATGGCCTTGCTGTTGTCTTTTGGGCTATTCTATAAACCTGTAAAACAGCCGAACGACCAAGTAAACAAGCTGCCTAAGCTTGATTCTAAAACGCCTGAAACGTCCAAGTCTTCTGAGTCTGAGTCGTCCAGTTCCTCTAAGACCAAAGAATCTAGTTCCTCAGAGTCGAAATCCTCGTCTTCGATTGAACAAAGTTCTAAAACCGAAAGTTCAGGAACAAAACCGTCAAAAAGCGAATCCAATAATCCTTATTACCAGATTCCAGGACTTACTGACGAACAGGTGAGAGATATCATATCAAAATCTGTGAAAGATTTGAGAGAAAAACAGTCAAAAGAAAAATCCGAAGAGTAGACTCGAGGACATCGATGTCCTTTCTGGATGAGTTCGTTTTGAGATTTTACTGTATAAAATAACAAGAGGAGTTCATATGACTAAAGAAGTGATTGGTTTGATAGTTGGGACAATCGTCATCTTCCTATCTTTTGTATTTGTATGTGGGACCTTTCTCTATCTCTATCTTCGAGATCAGAAGTTGGTCCGCCTTGCCCAGTCATCCGTACAGGGAACGGTTATCGGCTATAGCCGTTTCGTGAGGGGTATCCACCTATCGTCGAATACACGTTGGATGGGATTTCTTATAAGAAAACCTTGCAGTATTTTATGTTCAAAACGGTCACAATTCCGTGGGGGACTACTAAATTTTTAAAGGACTATACAAGAGAAGATATGCTGGCACCTTCGATCACTCGCTACAGCAACTCCTTTATTTCCTTCAAACGCTTGATGCAGACCCATTTCCCCCTTCATTCGGAGCTGACAGTCTGGTATGATCCAGACAAGCCGACCAGGGCCTATGTCGAACGTTACAGCGGAATGGACAAGTTTTACAAGTGGTTTGGTATCGGATTTGGGCTGGCTCTAGTTCTAGTCTATGGGATAGTGATCCTAGCCTTTTTGTCCAAGTTATAAGTCATAAAAGTCAGTTGGTTAATAGGAAACGTGACTTCCCATCGAGCTTCAAGGAGGACAGAGTTTCTTTTCCATTTCCATGCTTATCAATCTTTTCTATCTGATACAGAGGAGAGGTTGCCTCCTACAAATACAGACAGGAAGTGAATTTTGACAAAGCCCCTTATTCGAGATATAATGAAGAAAAAGTGACCAAGGATAAATCAATGACAAACTCAAAGTATATCACACGCCTGAAACGTTCAGAGGGTCAGTTGCGTGGGATTCAAAAGATGATTGAAGAAGATCGTGACTGTGCAGATATTGTTACGCAGTTGACAGCAGTGAAATCTAGCGTTGAGCGCGTGATTGAGATGATCATTACTGAAAATCTTACTGACTGTATCAACCAACCACTAGACGACCCCGAGGCTCAAAAGGAACGCCTAGAAAAGGCCATCCGATACCTGATTAAACGGAAATAAACTAATTTGCTATTGATAAACAATGCAGACAAAGGTATTTAAGTCTATTTCGATAAAGAAATCATGTCAGACAAACGGATGAGTTCCCCCAATACCAATGAGAAAACCTCTTTTTAGATACCATCAATGTGCTTCTTTTTAGAAGCAACGGGCTACGAGCCCTATATCAGTGGGTTGCAGAAATGAAAAAACCGATTAAGGAACTTAATCGGTTTTTTCATTATTCTACTTGACCGGGCCAAGCATTCATACCACCTTCTACATTGATAACGGTGAGGTCTTGGGCGCTTAGAAATTCACAAGCAGATGCGGAACGGACTCCACCTTGACAGATGACATGATATTCCTGGTCAGGTTTGAGTTCTTTGTAACCTTGCTCCAAGGTACTTAACGGAAGATTTCTTGCTCCTGGTGCATGTCCTGCTTGGAATTCATGCACCTCACGTACATCGATAAGGTTTAGATTTTCATTTAGGTATTTTTCATAAAAGTCAGCCATGCTGATACTCGTTTCCATATTCGACTCCTTCTGGATTAGACATTTTATATTGTGAATAAGCACCATCAAGGTTTTGGACGGTAAATCCTGCCGCTAGAGGATACGCTCTGTGATCTAGTTGCGCAAAACGCTGATGTAGGCGTCTGGTTCATCCAAGTTCTCCCCTAGTTCATTTAGGGGGATATGAATGGTATCGACCTTGGGTCGCTCCCCTGAAATTCGCCACTTATCTGCACATCTAGGGATTTTGGCCCTTAGTCAGATTGTCTTCGAGCGGACACCGTTGGATATGGTCGCTCAGACCTTCGATAAGGTTCAAGGCTGCGTAGCCCATTTGATGCTTCTAGATGACCTGACCTGTCCAAGCGCTCATACCGCCTCGAACATTGATGACATCGTAGCCATTTTTCTTTAGCTTCTTCGCAGCTAGTTTGCTTCGCACACCAGAGTGACAAATGACATAGAGTGTTTCTTTTGTCGCTGGTGCATAAGATCCGATTTCGGATAGAGGGACATTCTTGGCATTTTTGATATGACCTCTATGGAATTCCGTAGGCGTCCGAACATCTAGTAGCTGAATCGGTTCTCTGAGTTTAGCTTCTAACTCGCTGGTAGAAATACTGTCAATTTTTGTAAATAATAAGTGAAACATAGGCACCTCCACATATACCCTTATGGGGTATATTAAACCATGAAGTTAATCTTTTGTCAAGCAAGTTGTTTTGAGTTGGGAGGGAATTAGTTTCGAGAGTCTAGAAAGCAGGCTATTCTTGACCTTTCAAAGGCTTTTTGATATGATGGGTCCAAATTAAGTGTGAGGTGATAAGATGGCTAGCGAATACCAGAAAATGATAGCAGGGGAGCCTTACCGTCCGTCGGATCCTGAATTACGGACCTTGGCGCAGGCTTCTCGCCAAAAACAGGCTGCCTTTAACAAGGAAGAAGAACCCTTGAAGGGAGCGGATATTATCAAGACTTGGTTTGGCTCAACTGGGCAAAATCTCTATGTCAATCCACGCTTGGTGGTCGATTATGGGGTCAATATTCATCTAGGGGAAAATTTTTATTCTAATTGGAACTTGACTATGCTGGATGTTTGTCCGATTCGCATTGGGAACAACGCTATGCTTGGCCCCAACTGTCAGTTTTTAACCCCACTCCATCCACTGGATCCACATGAACGCAATTCAGGGGTCGAATACGGCAAGCCCATCACCATTGGAGATAATTTCTGGGCTGGAGGTGGCGTCATTGTCCTTCCTGGAGTGACACTGGGAAATAACGTCGTTGCAGGAGCAGGGGCCGTGATCACCAAGTCCTTTGGAGACAATGTCGTCCTAGCTGGCAATCCTGCGCGTGTTATCAAGGAAATCCCTGTAAAAGAAAACTAAAAAGAACAGCTTGGGCTGTTCTTTTTATAATCTTTATCTTAGTCTTATAGATTTTTCTTTTTTTGCTTTTTGGGTTAGAGTGACATCGCACTTGGGGATGTTGCTTTTAAAAACTATTAAATGCATTTTAGTACTCTCAAATTGTTTCTAGTAGCCCTTTCAAAAGAATACTAAGCGAAACTGAATTTAAGGAAACTTTCAGAAAAGTTTTAGTTTCGTTTCAGAAATCTTCTGTAGACTGTCTAGCTATATCATACGAAGGAGAGGAAAAAGGCATGAAATCAAAAAAATGGACCCTAGTCGCAACGAGTCTAACGGCAATGGTGCTGCTGGCAGCATGTGCCCAGTCAACAACTACTTCCAATACCAATGCAACGACAAATAGTGCCACAACAACTGCAACAAAGACAAACCAATCATCCTATTTTACAGAGAAGGACAATGATACCTCTTATGATGAAAGCACAGCTTCTAAGATTGAGCTATCTGGCTCATCAGCAAACGTCTCTGGAGATGGGGTGACAGTCTCTGAATCAACAGTGACCATCACAAAATCTGGAACCTATGTGATTTCAGGTCAGTCTGACGGAGTGCAGATCAAGGTCGAGGCAGATAAGTCGGCAGATGTTCATCTAGTCCTAAAAGGTGCGACCATGACCAATACCAATGCAGCGATATCTGCGACATCAGCTGGTCATGTCTACTTGACTCTAGCAGAGGGAACCACCAACAGTCTCTCTGACTCAAGCTCTAACAGTGACGAAAAAGCAGACGCAGCTCTCTTTTCTAAGGTGGATTTGACCATCAACGGGAAAGGAACTCTCAATGTAGATGCCAAGAAAAACAATGGTATCAAGGCTAACGACACCCTCCACATCACGGGTGGAACCTATAACATCACAGCAGTTGGCGATGCCTTTAATGTCAATGATGAACTCAACATCACTGGTACAACCATGACTATCGATGCCAAGGAAGATGGCGTCAAGGTGGACAATGACGAGGATACTTCAGTCGGAACCATGTACCTATCCAACAACAACATCACCGTTACAGCAGGAGATGATGGCATCCACGCATCAGGTGATTTGGTTATCGATAGTGGTACCTACACCGTCAAGAATTCGACAGAAGGACTTGAAGGTAAGTCGATCACTATCAACGGTGGGGACATTAGTATCTATTCGACAGATGATGGAGTCAACGCAGCTAATAAAAACGCCCAACAGAGTGAAATCTTCTTCACCATGAACGGTGGGAACCTGACAGTAGAAGTCGGCCAAGGAGACACAGACCCAATCGACTCAAACGGCAATATCACGGTCACAGGCGGAACCATTAAAATGACTGGTCAAACAGGTTTTGATTTTGATGGAACTGCGACCTACACAGGTGGAGATATCTATCTCAATGGTGAAAAACAAACGGAAATTGTCAACTCTATGCCTGGTGGCGGTGGACCAAATGGAGGCCCTCAAGGCGGAGGTCCAGCCCCTGGCGGACAAGGATAAAAAAGAATCTCCTTTCTCGAAAGAGAAGGGAGAGTTTTTGTGTTTGAGAGGTGGATTGTAGCTAAAACAACTCCCAATTAGGTCTTGAAAATTTCTTAGTCTGTTTCATATAAAAATGAGTAAAATGAATTTCCGTCGCCAAGGTCATTAGAGTTGCGATAGCAATGACGATGGTAGGATTGGCTGAGAAAAGCAGAGGAAGAATAGGCCTTTAAAAAGTGGACAGGAAAGACCATTTCGGAGTATAGAGAAGAGATTTAGAAACAGCTCTAAAAGCAATAGCTATCCATTATAAGCATCAGATAATAATATCTGGTGCTTTATTTTAAAAAAAATTCAGATTTTTTCTTGACAAGTGAGTGATTACTCACTACAATAGGTTTATATTTAGCAAGTGAGTAATCACTCACCAAGGAGGAAGTAAATGAAAACATTACTACATTTACAAGATTTAGTAAAATCTTTTGACCATCAAATAGTTCTGAATCATGTCAGCTTTGAATTGCAGCCAGGAGAAATTATAGGCTTAATTGGTCCGTCTGGTGCTGGTAAATCAACTATGATTAAGACTACGTTAGGAATGGAAAAGGCTGATGGAGGCGTAGCTTTAGTGTTAAATCACACTATGCCCAATCGCCATATTTTAGGAGATATTGGCTATATGGCCCAATCAGATGCTTTATACGAGTCCTTGTCAGGCCAAGAAAATCTGGAATTTTTTGGTCAGCTAAAGGGGCTTTCTAAAAAAGACCTAAAGGAGGAAATTGCTCATATAGCTCAAGTAGTAGATCTGACAGACTACTTAAACAAGGCGGTATCTGGTTATTCTGGAGGAATGAAACGGCGTTTGTCTCTTGCTATCGCGCTGTTAGGAAATCCTCAACTCTTGATTTTGGACGAACCGACAGTTGGAATCGACCCTTCTCTTCGAAAGAAAATCTGGAAAGAATTATTCGCGCTTAGAGACAATGGGGTAGGGATATTAGTTACTACCCATGTTATGGATGAAGCAGAGTTGACGGATAAGGTCGGCTTATTATTAGGCGGAAAAATCATTGCTTTTGATACACCGCAACACTTAAAAGAAAGTTATCAAGTTTCAAGTATTGAAGAAGTATTTTTAAAAGCAGAAGGTGAGTAAAATGAGAACAATAGCGATTGCAAAAAAAGTCATCAAAGAATTACTTCGTGACAAACGAACTCTAGCCCTGATGTTTATAGCACCTGTTTTTATCATGTGGTTGATGAACCTCATGTTTTCAGCTAGTACAACCGTGAATGTCAAGTTAGCAACACAGGATCTACCAACTGGTTTGGTAACGAAAATGGATGAGCTCGATCATGTGGACGTCGAGACTTATCAAGACTTAGATCAAGCCAAAGAAGCGCTAGCAAATGAAAAAGTCGATGCTGTGATTTCTTATAAAGACGGTGAGTACCAGGTCGACTACGCAAACACAGACGCCTCCAAGACCTCTATGATACGACAAGTGTTACGGACAAGTATCTCCAGTGAAGGCACCGATCAGTTACTATCTCGTGTTAAACAAGCTCTTCCACAATTGGACTTGGACGCAAAAACACCAGAAATCAAGGAGTCTTACCAGTATGGAGATGAAAATACAAGCTTCTTTACCAATATGATTCCGGTTTTGATAGGTTTTGTAGTTTTCTTTTTTGTCTTTTTGATTTCAGGTATGGCGCTTTTGAAAGAACGCACCAGTGGAACACTAGAACGTTTGTTAGCAACACCAGTGAAACGATCTGAAATCGTCTATGGCTATATGTTGTCTTACGGTATTATTGCGATTTTTCAAACGGCAGTTGTCGTTTTAGCAGCAATTTGGCTACTAGATGTAGAAGTTGTAGGAAGTATTTTAAATGTTATAATAGTTAATGTGGTACTGGCTCTTGTAGCACTAGCTTTTGGAATTCTCTTGTCTACTCTAGCAAAATCAGAATTCCAAATGATGCAATTTATTCCTCTCGTGATTATGCCCCAACTTTTTTTCTCAGGGATTATTCCATTGTCATCCATGGGAGAATGGGCTCTAACTGTGGGGAAATTTTTGCCATTAACCTATTCTGGTGATGCAATAAGCCAGATTATTCTTTACGGACACAATCTTGGTGATATTTTGCCAAATCTTGGTGTTTTAATGATTTTCTTGATCATTTTAACAATTCTCAATATTGTTGGATTGCGTCGTTATCGTAAAGTTTAGAAATCAACATAAATAATGCTAAAAAGGTGTGAAGATTAGATGGATAAGACTGTTTGAATCGTTTGAAGATTACTTAGAAGAAGCGAATTACCCTCAAGGAAAGAAAAAAATCATGCAGGCAGCAGTGGATCTCATATCAACCAGGAGTTACCATGGGACCTCAACTCTTCACATAGCTGAGCGTGCTGGACTAAGTCAGGCAACTTTGTTTAAGTATTTTAAGACGAAGGATGATCTACTGACGGCTATTTTACATCCCGTAGTCCCAGGTATTTTCGGTAGTTTTTTTGAGGAACTCTTAGCTTTTGAAACGACAGAGGAGAGGGTTCGTTATCTCGTCCACGATCGTATGAGCTATCTCAAAAAAAATCGTGCTTTGATGAAAATCATTCTGCAGGAGAGTTTTTCAAATAAAAAACTAAAAAATGAACAGATTTTTATCTGGAATGCTATTCAAGATAAACTTCGAGTGCTTCATAAGGAATTGCTGGCAGATCCACGTGTAAATCCAGAGTTAACGATTCCTCAAATGGTTCGTATTTGTGTTGGTCCATTGTTGGCTTACTTCGCTCAGCTTTATATCGTTAGCGACAACGGAGAAATAAAGGAAGAAGATCTAGACTTATTAGAAAAACAGATTTTAGGTGGTTTGTGGAAATAAGGGAGTTCTAGAAGAACTAAGGTTTATTTACTTGACTTTCAAACAAGCTAAAAAAGACATGTTCTGCTTATTTCAGATTCATGTCTTTTTTGTTGTTGGATTTGGTATTCTTCATAAGTCCTCAATCACTTTGCCAAAACAGAAACCGACTTCTCCAGCGGTGCAACGATTTCTCAGGTGTATGGAAGAGGAGATTTCTGGCTTGCTAAAGCCAACTCCTTGACACTCCGTCGGTTTTTGATACAATAGTACAAAATTACAGGAGGTGGGCGATGATTCAGAAGCATGCGATTCCCATTTTAGAGTTTGATGATAACCCCCAAGCGGTCCTTATGCCAACACATGAGGGGCTAGATTTAAAGTTGCCAAAGAAGTGCATCTATGCGTTTTTGGAGGAAGAGATTGACCGCTATGCTCAGGAAGTAGGGGCAGATTGTGTTGGTGAGTTCGTTTCTGCCACCAAGACTTATCCAGTCTATGTCATCAACTACAAGGACGAGGAGATTTGTCTGGCCCAAGCGCCCGTTGGTTCTGCCCCGGCGGCCCAGTTTATGGATTGGTTGATTGGCTATGGTGTGGAGCAAATCATTTCCACTGGAACCTGTGGTGTCCTAGCCGATATAGAGGAAAATGCCTTTCTCGTCCCTGTTCGCGCTTTGCGAGATGAGGGAACCAGCTACCACTATGCAGCGCCTTCTCGTTATATGGAGATGCAGATTGAGGCTATCTCTGCCATTGAGCAAGTCTTGGAACAAAGAGGCATTCCTTACGAAGAGGTCATGACCTGGACGACAGATGGTTTTTATCGAGAGACAGCTGAAAGGTTGCCTATCGCAAGGAAGAAGGCTGCTCTGTTGTGGAGATGGAGTGCTCTGCTCTTGCGGCAGTTGCCCAACTACGTGGTGTTGTCTGGGGGGAATTGCTCTTTACCGCAGATTCCTTGGCGGATCTGGACAACTACGACAGTCGTGACTGGGGCTCGGAAGCTTTTGATAAGGCGCTCGAACTCTGTCTGATTATTGTGCACCACATGTGAGTGTTTTGACTATTTTTATGGTAGAATGTAGCTATGTTATTCAAATCTTTTTTGGAAAAAATCAAGACGATACTGGGACGCTTGTCGCCAGCCCGTCGCATCTTTTTAAGTTTTGCACTAGTGATCTTCTTAGGTTCGCTTCTTTTAAGTCTTCCCTTTGTGCAAGCAGGAACGTCACAAGCGACCTACTTTGACCATCTCTTTACGACTGTGTCCATGGTCTGTGTGACAGGGCTCTTTACCCAGCCGGTAGCCTCTACTTACAATATCTGGGGCCAGTTGATCTGCATGATCTTGATCCAGATTGGTGGTTTGGGGCTCATGACCTTTATCGGAATCTTTTATATCCAAGGCAAGCAAAAACTCAGCCTTCGTGGCCGTGAGACCATTCAAGAAAGTTTTAGCTATGGGGAAACTCAGTCTCTAAAGGACTTCATCCGCTCAATCTTTCTGACGACTTTCCTAGTGGAAGGAATTGGTGCCTTTCTCTTGAGTTTCCGCTTTATTCCTGAATTTGGCTGGGGGCGAGGGATTTTAACCTCTATCTTTGGCTATTTCAGCCTTCTGCAATGCTGGATTTGATAATTTTGGTAGTACGAGTTTGGTAGCCTTTCAAACGGACCCCTTGATCAATCTAGTGATTGCAGGCTTGATTATCACGGGTGGGCTAGGATTTATGGTCTGGTTTGATCTAGCGACCCAGTTTGGGAAAAAGAAAAAACGTCGCCTGCGTTTCCATACCAAGTTAGTTCTCTTTTTAACGGTGGGAATTTTACTCTTTGGAACCGTATCGACTTTGTTAATCGAGTGGAATAATCCTGGGACGATTGGAAATCTCAGCGCTCCAGAAAAACTGTTGGTTAGTTTCTTCCAGACCGTCAGCATGAGAACGGCTGGCTTTGCTTCCATTGACTACACCCAGGCTCGACCAGTTACCTTACTGATCTACATTTTGCAGATGTTTCTGGGCGGGGCACCAGGAGGGACAGCAGGGGGGCTCAAGATTACGACCTTCTTTGTCTTGTTGGTCTTTGCTCGCAGTGAATTATTGGGCTTGCCTCATGCCAATGTGGCTCGGAGGACCATTGAACCCCGAACTGTGCAAATCTTTCAGTGTCTTTATTATCTTCTTGCTAACATTCTTGCTGGGCTTGATCCTACTAGGGATAACAGCAGAGGGAAATCCGCGCTTTATCTACCTCATGTTTGAGACCATTTCAGCCCTTGCGACAGTTGGGGTGACGGCAAATTTAACACCAGAGCTAGGCCAGATAGCCCTCAGCATCGTTATGTTGCTGATGTTTATCGGCCGTATTGGTCCCTTGACACTACTGGTCAGTGTAGCAGAATACCAGCCAGACAAGAAAGATACGATTCACTATATGAAAGCAGATATCACCATTGGGTAAGAAAGGAAAAACGATGTCAGATCGGACAATTGGAATTTTAGGCTTGGGAATTTTTGGGAGCAGTGTTTTGGCTGCCCTAGCCAAGCATGACATGAATATCATTGCTATTGATGACCACGAGGAACGCATTAATCAATTTGAACCTGTGCTGGCGCGTGGGGTAGTTGGAGATATCACGGATGAAGAACTCCTTCTATCAGCGGGGATTGACACCTGTGATACCGTAGTTGTCGCAACGGGTGAAAATCTGGAGTCCAGTGTTCTCGCGGTTATGCACTGCAAGAGTCTAGGAGTGCCGACTGTTATTGCCAAGGTCAAAAGTCATACAGCTAAAAAGGTTCTAGAAAAATTGGCGCAGACGCAGTCATCTCACCAGAGTTTGAAATGGGACGCTCATTGGCACAGACCATCCTCTTTCATAACAGCGTAGACGTCTTTCAGCTAGACAAGAATGTATCGATTGTCGAGATGAAAATCCCTCAATCGTGGGTAGGTAAAAGTCTCAGTCAGCTAGATTTACGTGGGCGATACAACCTCAACGTACTTGGCTTTCGTGCCTACGAAAATGCTCCTCTGGATGTCCAATTTGGACCCAATGACCTCTTGCAGGCAGATGCCTACATCATGGCCGTCATTAATAACCAACATTTGGACACCTTGGCAGAGCTAAGTGAGTAGGAGAGGAAGGGCACTCTCTTTCCAAATAATTAACGAGTCAATATAAGTATTTTATAAGAGGGATTTAAGAAAAATTTTAACTTTTTCTTAATCCTTTTTAATTTTAGGAGATTATACTAGAGTCATCAAAAAAAGAAAACTCTAAGGAGAATCCTATGAAATTCAATCCAAATCAGAGATATACTCGTTGGTCAATTCGCCGTCTCAGTGTCGGTGTTGCTTCAGTTGTTGTGGCTAGTGGCTTCTTTGTCCTAGTCGGTCAACCAAGTTCTGCACGCGCTGATATCGTCAATCCGACTCCTGCCCAAGTCGTGCCAGACGCAACTTCGGTGAGTGAAAAGAGCGACTTACCAGCAGAGGTTCTCAAAAAAGCAGTCGATGTAGCTCTTCCTTCAGAACAGTCTATTCCAACACCTAAAGCAAGTGTGGATACGACAAGCTCTTCAGAAAAAGCGGACGCAACTGCTAAAGAGTCGGCAGTAGCGCCAAAAGAAGAAGTACAAGCACAACCTGACTCTAAGAAACAAACAGAAGATGCAGTTAAACCTGTGGAAAGTCCTGCGCCTACGGTTTCTGGACAAGACCGTGAAGCCAGTGAAGCGCAACCAGCGACCACTCCAGCTGAAGTGCAAAAAGGTGTGGCTGACAACACCAAAGACACAGTAGATGTCCCAGCCACTTACTTGGACAAGGCTAACTTCCCAGGACCATTCACAGCTGGTGTCAACCAAGTCATTCCATACGAATTCTTCGCTGGTGATGGCATGTTGACTCGCCTGATCTTGAAAGCCTCTGATAAGGCTCCATGGTCAGACAATGGTTCAGCTAAAAATCCTGCTCTCCCACCAGTAGAGAAATTGGGCAAAGGCCTTTACTTCTATGAAGTGGATTTAGCAGGTACCCAAGGAAAATCAGATAAAGAGCTGCTTGACCTCTTGAAACAAAACGGCACTCAAAGTTATAAGGCAACCATTAAGGTGTACGGTGCAAAAGACGGCAAGCCTGACTTAACTAACCTCGTAGCGACTAAAGATTTGACTGTTAATTTGAATGGTTTAACCACTCCAGCTGAAGTGCAAAAAGGTGTGGCTGACAACACCAAAGACACAGTAGATGTTCCAGCTTCATATTTGGATAGAGCCAACTTCCCAGGACCATTCACAGCTGGTGTCAACCAAGTCATTCCATACGAATTCTTCGCTGGTGACGGCATGTTAACTCGCCTGATCTTGAAAGCCTCTGATAAGGCTCCATGGTCAGACAACGGAACAGCTAAAAATCCCGCTCTCCCACCAGTAGAGAAATTGGGCAAAGGCCTTTACTTCTACGAAGTAGACTTGGCTGGAACCCAAGGCAAATCTGACAAAGAGTTGCTTGATCTTTTAAAACAAAATGGAACTCAAAGCTATAAAGCTACTATCAAGGTGTACCGTGCGAAAGATGGCAAGCCTGACTTAACTAATCTCGTAGCAACTAAAAATTTGGATGTCAACTTGAATGGTTTGACCACCCCAGCTGAAGTCCAAAAAGGTGTGGCTGATAATACCAAAGACACAGTAGATGTTCCAGCTAGCTACCTTGACAAAGCCAATTTCCCAGGACCATTTACAGCTGGTGTCAATCAAGTCATTCCATATGAATTCTTCGCTGGAGATGGCATGTTAACTCGTCTTATCTTGAAAGCCTCTGATAAGGCTCCATGGTCAGATAATGGAACAGCTAAAAATCCTGCTCTCCCACCAGTAGAAAAATTGGGCAAAGGCCTTTACTTCTACGAAGTGGATTTAGCAGGCACCCAAGGAAAATCAGATAAAGAGCTGCTTGACCTCTTAAAACAAAACGGCACTCAAAGTTATAAAGCTACCATCAAAGTGTACGGTGCAAAAGACGGCAAGCCTGACTTAACTAATCTCGTAGCAACTAAAGATTTGACTGTTAATTTGAATGGCTTGACCACACCAAATCAGGTTAAAGACTCTGTTGCTAATAACATCAAAAATAGCATTGATGTTCCAGCTAGCTACCTTGAAAAAGCAAATGTTCCAGGTCCATTCTTGGCCGGTGTCAACCAAGTTATTCCATACGAAGCTTTTGGTGGAGATGGTATGTTGACTCGCCTCTTGTTAAAAGCTTCAGACAAAGCCCCATGGTCAGACAACGGAACAGCTAAAAATCCTGCTCTATTGCCACTTGAAGGCTTGGCTAAAGGTCAATATTTCTATGAAGTGGATTTGAATGGCAACACGACAGGCAAAGAAGGACAAGCCCTTCTAGACCAACTTCGTGCCAATGGCACTCACACTTACCAAGCTACTATCAAAGTGTATGGTTCTAAAGATGGCAAACCTGATTTGAGCAATCTAGTAGCTACTCGTCAAGTAACGATTCAGCTTCGTGGAAAAGAAATGGCGTCAACACCATCTCAACCAGATCAGATGAATACGAAGCCTTCTGAAGCAGGCTCCACAGGTACGACTGAGGGTATGATGGGTACAAATCACCATATGTCAGATATGAAAGTAGATCAACCAGCTTCTAGCCCAATGGCTAATATGATGAAAAAAGATGATAAAGCGATGTTACCAAATACTGGGGAAGCTAAAACGGCTACAGCTGGCCTTGGTATCTTTGGTCTAGCCTTGGCAGGTCTTGTTGGACTTTTGGGTTTGACAACCAAACGGGAAGATTAAGATTCAAATCACTTAAACATTAGGGAAAATAGTGTTATACTAAAGCAAGTATAACACTGTTTTTATCGAAGGAGTGTCAGATGAAAAAGACAATTTTGCTGGTTGATGATGAGATAGATATTTTAGATATTCAAAACCGCTATCTTTTACAAGCAGGTTACGATGTTTTGGTCGCCCATGATGGTAAGGAGGGATTAGAACTTTTCAGAAAAAAATCTATTGACCTTATTATCACAGATATCATGATGCCCAATATGGATGGCTATGATTTTATCAGTGAAGTTCAGTATATCGCTCCGGATCAACCCTTCCTCTTTACAACTGCTAAGACAAGCGAACAGGATAAGATTTATGGATTAAGTTTGGGGGCAGATGATTTTATAGTCAAACCCTTTAGCCCACGCGAATTGGTTTTAAGAGTGAATAATATCTTGCGTCGCCTTAGCCGTGGAGGAGAGACAGAACAGATCGAGTTTGGTGACTTGGTAATCAACCATGTGACTCATGAGGTCCGCATTGGGGAGCAACCTTTGGAATTGACAGTAAAATCCTTTGAACTTCTATGGATATTAGCCAGCAATCCCGAGAGAGTCTTTTCAAAGACGGAACTTTACGAGAAGGTATGGCAAGAGGACTATGTAGATGATACCAATACACTCAATGTTCATATCCATGCTTTGAGGCAAGAGTTGACCAAGTATACAAATTCAAATGCTCCTGCTATCAAAACTGTCTGGGGTTTGGGTTATAAGATGGAAAGACCAAGAGGTAGAAAATGAAATTAAAAAACTATATTTTAGTGGGGTATCTAGTGTCGACTCTACTAACGATTTTGGTCGTTTTCTGGGCAGTCCAACGAATGTTGATTGAGAAAAGTGAAGTTTACTTTCTCGTTGGAATGACCTTGATTGCTAGTTTCATTGGCGCTGCAGTGAGCATCTTTCTTTTGTCGCCTGTGTTCTCTTCTCTGAAACATTTGAAAAAACAAGCTCAGGATATAGCAAGCAAGGATTTCAGCACAGAAATCGAAACCAAAGGACCATTAGAATTTCAAGAGCTGGGCCAGGCTTTTAATGACATGTCTCACAATTTGCAAGCTACCTTTCAATCACTTGATGAGAGCGAGCAAGAAAAGAGAATGATGATTGCGCAGCTCTCTCACGATATTAAAACTCCCATTACCTCCATTCAGGTTACTGTGGAGGGAATTCTAGATGGAGTGATCAAGGAAGAGGAGCGGCTCCACTACTTAACCACGATTGGTCGGCAAACCGAGCGTCTAAACAAGCTAGTGGAGGAATTGGATGTTTTGACTCTTAACACACAACCTCAAGAAACTGCTGATGAGGAAGTCGAAGAGGTCTTTTTAGATCAGTTGCTGATTGAGTCAATGAGTGAATTTCAACTCCAGATTGAACAAGAGGAGCGAGATGTTTACATTCAAGTGTCACCTGAGTCGGCGAAAATCAAGAGCCATTCTGACAAACTTTCTCGTATTCTGGTCAATTTGTTAAACAATGCCTTTAAATATTCAGAACCAGGAACCAGAATCGAGGTTCTTGCCCAATTAACAGAACAAGAGCTGACAATCAGTGTGAAAGACGAGGGTCAGGGGATCCTTCCTGAAGATTTGGAAAAGATCTTTAAACGACTTTATCGTGTAGAAACTTCGCGCAATATGAAGACGGGTGGACATGGATTAGGACTTGCGATTGCACGCGAACTAGCCCATCAGCTTGGTGGCGAAATCACAGCAGAAAGTCAATATGGCTTAGGAAGCAAGTTTACATTCAGCCTTAATTTGAAATAAAGGCGTAAAATCCCTTTACAAATCTAGCTTTCATGGTACAATAGCCTTTGTGTGAAATAGCAGCAGGAAAGCATGAAGCTCGTCAACAGGTGTCTTATGACAAGTAACCTTGGCTGTTTAGGCGAAGGGCATCTGCACGAATCAGGGCTTTCTAAGTGACTATTTCCACCGAAATATTATTTATATCAGGAGGACATACACATGTCACGTTATACAGGACCATCTTGGAAACAAGCTCGTCGCCTTGGCCTTTCACTTACAGGTACAGGTAAAGAATTGGCACGTCGTAACTACGTACCAGGACAACACGGGCCAAACAACCGTTCTAAATTGTCAGAATACGGTTTGCAATTGGCTGAAAAACAAAAACTTCGTTTCACTTACGGTGTAGGTGAAAAACAATTCCGTAACTTGTTCGTACAAGCTACAAAAATCAAAGGTGGAATCCTAGGTTTCAACTTCATGCTTCTTTTGGAACGTCGTTTGGATAACGTTGTTTACCGTCTTGGCCTTGCGACTACTCGTCGTCAAGCTCGTCAATTCGTAAACCACGGTCACATCCTTGTTGACGGAAAACGCGTTGATATCCCATCATACCGTGTAACTCCAGGTCAAGTGATCTCAGTTCGTGAAAAATCATTGAAAGTTCCAGCAATCCTTGAAGCAGTAGAAGCTACTCTTGGACGTCCAGCATTCGTATCATTCGACGCTGAAAAATTGGAAGGTTCATTGACTCGCTTGCCAGAACGCGACGAAATCAACCCAGAAATCAACGAAGCACTTGTCGTTGAATTCTACAACAAGATGTTGTAATATTTTATTGAATAAGATAGGCTTTGGAGCCTTGATATTAAGCACTTTGGGACGCTTTCCCTTAGTGCTTTTTTTATTTTTACTACCCTTTTAGTTACCCATAACTAATTTTAGGTATAGTAATAGGGTAGCCCCAAAATGGGGCACCCTTATTATTTATAGATTGCTGATAGCTGCCTCAAAGATTGAGACGGCTTTTTTAGCTCCCTCTTTGGTAGCATGGACATAAGTATTCAAGGTCATTGAGATATTAGAGTGGCCTAATCTGTATTGTAAGTCTTTAGCCTCTATGCCAGCGTATAGCATGATTGTAGCGTGAGTGTGTCGGAAACCGTGGAAACTAATATCGGGAACACCAGCGCTTTTGAAGTGCCCCTGCAGTCTCTTTCTCAGTAAGCAAGCATAAGCGTATTTTGTGGTAAAGGGAGTAAAGACAATCCCCTCAGACCGTCCTAGTTGCCATGACTGAACTTGTTGACGTTTTTTATACTGTTTGAGTAGGGAAACTGTAGCCTTGTCTATGTCAATCTCTCTTAGACCTGCTTTAGACTTAGGCGTGTTTGTTTCCTGGTATCTATTGAGAGTCTTAGATATGCTGATAGTGCCTTTTTTAAGGTCAATATCAGACCACTCAAGAGCTAAAGCCTCACCGATACGGCAGCCACTAGCCAGCAATGTCTTATAAAGAATGTAGTCAAAGAAATTCTCATAACTAGACTGATCCAAATCCTCCAGGTAGTCTAAAAACTGTTTTAGTTCCTGGTTGCTGAAAAACTTTACCTTATGTTCCTTGTTTTGTTGCTTACGTGGGATAATGACATCTCTAGCAGGGTTATGCTGGATCACTTGCATAGTTACTCCATACTGGAGAATACGGCGGTTTATATTGTTTAGAAAGCTATAGTTTGCATACGCCCCTTTTTCGCCCTTATTGGCCTTGTCAGCCCACTTGTTGACTTGCTGCTGAATGATAGGAGTAGTGAGCTTGTCTAGCTTGTAATCGCCGAATACAGGCAAAATATGAAGTCTTACGATCCCCTCCATGGATTGCTGGGAGTTAGGTTTGATTGTATTCTTGTAACTCTCCCACCATAGAGCGACTAACTCCCTATAGGTTGTAATGGTTGGTTTTTCCTTTACGCTATATCCGTTAGCTGCAAAAGCATTGACGGCCTCCCTGGCTTTGATTTTAACCCCTTTTTTAGTGTTGGCCGTGACTGTTGTCCTGGCCTTCTTCCCTGTAAGTTTATCAACGCCTAAATAAACACTGGCACGGTACACTGTAGTGCCGTTTTTCTTTTTGTATTCTGTAATATTCATAGTCATACCTTTCTAACATCAGTAAGCAAGTATGGGATTTAGTCAAGTATTTATGAATATTGTTTTTATATGGCGCTGAGAGCTACGAGAATAGCCCTATTTTCGTTTGTTTTAGGCGTGATGATAATTTGTATAGCTGAACTATAAAATCGCTTAGAGGGCGTTTTAGGGGGTTATATAGTCCACTATTACATATTATCAAAGAGCGAAGATAGAGAAATCACATGCAAGGAGTAATAAGCGCACACACGTTTTAAATATTTAGTAGACTAAAATATCTATCTCTTTAGGATCCTTACCCATGTTTTTTTCTTGTCGCTCTAAGGTATTGTAAAAGTCAAGAAGTACATTGGTTATTTGTTCTAATTTTAGTGAGTAAGTCCCCTCTTTTGCCATCTCATATCTAGCTAACGTTGATACAATACTTTCAATGAATTGGATAGAAGCTAGAGTTTCACGTTTTAATTTTTCAATTTCTTTTTTATCGTTTAAGAAATCGATTCTGGTTGCTACAAGTACGCTTGGCAGATCTGCCATGTCTGTACCTCTACCCTTTAATACCATATCAAGATTATCATTGTACCCCAACAGATATCCAACGCTTACCCCGAAGTAGTCAGCAAGTTGCTGGGCTTTTTCTGGTTTAATTTGACTTTCTTCGTTTTCCCAATTTTGAAGAGTCCGATAATGAACCCCAATATTTTCAGCTAGCTCTTTTTGAGATAGCTTTTTTTCTTGTCTTAATTTTTTCAATCTATTCATGTTGTGTTACACCTTTCATAGATGATTATATACTATATATTAGAAAAAGTACATTTTTTTTGTGCAAAATTTAAAAAAATAGTTGACATGTGAAAAATAATTGTGTATTATACACTTAAGCACAGAAAAAATGTGCAATCCCTAATATTTTACATTTCAATCTATTCATGAAGGGAAATTTTAGAAAGGGGGGGTGGGTATCTATGAGCAAACTACGAGGCTACCGAGTTATGTTAGGACTGACTCAGCAACAGATGGCAGATAAGTTGAAAATCTCTTTGCAGTCATACAACAACAAAGAATTAAGTAAAACGCCATTCAACGATAAAGAACGCCTAGCGATTAAGTCAATGGTTGCAGAAATCAAACCAGACATAACAATAGATGAACTATTTTATAGTTAGAAAAAGATTTATAAGATTTCTTGCTACCTTTCACTAAAAGAAATCTGAGTAACAAAAAAAGCCTTAACCGACGACCAAATCAGCAAGGCTTTTCACTTAAACAACTAAAACCACAAGTAGCAAGTATGGGATTTAGTTAGGTATTTATTTAATTATATCACAAAATAGTGATTTGTGCCCAAACGAGAGAGCACTAACTCTTTAAACTGGTTCTTATTCATGCATTCAATTTGGCGACTATGAGCATGAGATAAGAGTGGCAGGAAAGACATTAAAAAGCCCCACGCTCTCAAACTTTGGCGAGTCTGAGCGTAGGGCTGGCTTACAAGAAAAGATTTTCAAAAAACTCTAATTACATAAAAAATCGAGGTAAATACCATGAAAAAACAAGACCAAAATCAAACAGTTGCTCTGACAGTTAAGCAAATCAAAGAACAAGGCCGACGTGCTACAAACGTTATGACGAGAATAGATACTCTAAAAGGATATGCTAACAGTCTTATGCTAGCCATGGACAGCGAGCCAGATAGAGCTATTCTATTGAGCTGCCTAAATGACTTTCTAAGCCAGGTATATGACCAGATGGATGTAATGCATCAGGAGCTAGACGCTGTGGCATACCAGCTACTGGAATGTGACAATCCAGAAGAACTAAAGCCTATCTAAGCGCGAAAGGATAAAAAAACAGAGGGAGTTATCAAAATGAATGAGCTAGATTTAACCAATACACAGGCGGTTATCTTCATGATGGTATTGATTGGCTTGTTACTTTATCTAAACCACCGAGACCGCAAAAAAAGCGCCCAAATGGAGCGAGAAAACCTCCAGGTAATAGAAACACCAAGAGAGGATTTAAACCCTTGCTATGGGTGTTATATTCAACTAGCAGGCAAGCGGAACAATTAGAAAAGGGGTGCAATATGCAACTATTATCAAGAGAGGCAGAGCTTGAGCTACTGGAGAAAGTGGGAGATCACTTAGAGAAAAGGCTTGAGCTTGAAAAACAACATAATGACGGCTGGGACTTAATTGCTAGAGCCGATCTACTAAATAAGCTAGGGATCAGTGGCACAACGTTGAATAATTGGGAAAAACACGGCTTAAAGCCGTATCAGTCGCCTTTTGAGAACAGTAAGAAGATTTATTACCGTAAGACCGATATATACAACTTTCTTGCAGTAGACTAGGGGGTAAGCGTGGGAAATAGAAGAATGATAAGCAAGACAGTAACCCAAACACAGAGATTTTTGAGACTACCGCTAGAGGCACAGGCTTTATACTTTCATTTAATTCAAAATTCAGATGATGATGGAGTAGTAGAGGCTTTCCCTGTTGTTAGAATGATAGGGGTTAGTGAGGATAGCCTAGGACTTTTGATAGTCAGGGATTTTATCAGACCCCTGAATGATGAGATGGTATATTTTATTGTGGATTTTCATGAGCAGAATACTATCAAGAAAGATAGATATAAAAAAAGTGTCTATCATGAGTTACTAGAAACCTTTAAAAGCAAGGGTTTTTATGAAGTGGAGCCCAATGGGTTCCAAAGTGGAAACCAAACGGAAACCAATGGGTTCCCTAATATAAGTCAAGATAAGTCAAGTCAAGATAATCTAAGTCAATCTAGGTCAAGTCAGAAAGACGAGGACGAGCATGAAATCCAATCTTTGAAAAATTAAAGTCAGCTTTTGGCCAAATGTCAGTTAATGGAACAATGATGGAAGAAGTGAGAGACTTGTTAAAGATCCATGGGCAAGAGCTGCTTATCTATGCCCTTGAGGTAACTATCCTAAATGCTGGTAAGTCAATTAGATATACCAGGTCTATTCTTTCAAACTGGCAAGGGTTAGGACTTAGAACAGTTGAGCAAGTTAAGCAGCATGAGGAGCAACGTCAAAAGCTGAAACAGTCACCTAAGCAAGCAGCACCTATTAGCCGTGAGGAATGGCTAAAAACACGAACAGAAGAAAACCCATTTTAGGAGGGTGAGCAATGGAAAATAAATTTGAGCAATATAACAACAGAAAAATTAGTGAAAAGGTATGTGAGGTTCACAAGGTCAATTATTGGCAAATTTCAACACCTAAAAGGGGCAGTAAGGAACGAAGTATACAAGAGTTTTGTCCTGAATGCACAAAGGAACTAATAGAGAGGCAGGATAGGGAGGGAGTTAATAACAGCCTAAACGCTGAGATTTACCTAAAAACCTATAATGTGCTTATGCGAGACAGTACGATCCCTAGAGAGTTAAAAGAGGCTAGCTTTGAGAATTTCATAGCTGAGACAGCCGAGGAAAAGCAACTATTAGCATTTGCTAGGGAGCAGGTAGATAAATACTTGGATGGTATGACAGGAAATACTCTATTTACAGGCTCTACAGGGATAGGAAAGAGTCATTTAAGCGTAGCTATTGCTAAGGCTATAAACGAGGGCTACAAAGCCAAAGGAGAGCCTAAAAGCGTGCTATTTGTCAATCTAACAGAAATCCTTAGACGAGTTAGAGAGAGCTTTAATTCTACTAGCCAAGAGGGTTATTACTCAAGAATGCTGAAAGAGGTTGATTACCTGGTACTTGATGATCTAGGAATAAAGTCAGACAATGCTAGTAGTAAAGGTAAATCAGTCTGGGAAGAAGAGTTTATTTTTGATATTCTCAGTAATCGAGACAAGACTATTATTACTACAAATCTAAGCAACTCAGAGATTGCTAGCTTGTATAGTGATCGAGTGGCCAGCCGTGTTAGAACTGGCCTAGAGGGTAACTTTTTCAAGTCATTTACTATCAAGGATAAACGATACTCAATCAGTAGCTTAAAGGCTAAAGTACACTAAAAAGGGTAGTAAAAAGCATTGAATAGTTGAAAATATCAGTTATATCAACACTTTAGGGCTACAAGTGCTACAACTTAATCAAGTAGAAGAGGCTCGTAGCGCTCTAGGTTAATGAAAATCAAGAAAAAATGAAATGGAGGATCGTATGGATGATTTAGACGGGCTGTTGCAGCAAGGCTTTATTTTGTACCAGAAAAATGGTAAAATAGGTATAGAGGCTTCCCCGACTTTTGGGAGTGTGACCTTGCATTTTCAAGATGGGAGATTTTCCCATCTGGTGCGAACTGAAACAAAGAAATAGAGTCTATCGGAACAACCGAGGGCACTGATTAAGCTACCTGGCTTTTTCGGTGTCCTTTTTGTTTTGGTGCTAGGAGTGAATATGATACAAAAATCCTTATGGATTGATACGAGCAGAAAAAACAGTTTTAAAAATGGAATACCGTAGCATGACGATACTTGTCAACGATTGAAAGAATTAGAAAGAGGAAAAAGAATGAACAAGAAAACAATTATTACTAAGATGTCAGCATTGAAGGGTGCTATTTCAAACTTATATGGAAAAATCGAAGAAATACAGAACAATCAATTTTTAAGTGCAGAGGGTAAAGAAAATGAACTTGAAACCCTTAAATTCAAATACGAAGCTTGGTATGCTAGTTATTATGACGATCTGAAGAAAATTGCAGACAACCTACTACCAGATAAAGAGGCTAAGAGAGCCGAAGCGGAAGTAAAAGCTTTGACTGATTCTGGTTACCAAGTAGCAGTGCAAAATGCCGTAAAACTTTTTGAAAGTGGCGCTTTGGCCGTATCCACTGGAAAAGCACTAATAGACCATTACAAAGACGATCGTACAACGTTAGAACTTTTCCGAAATGCTTTGGGAGGTATTTTTGGTAATGGCAACCCAAACAGTGCAGAGTTAGCGCAGTATATCCCAGCGGACAATAGCAATCGGACAAAAGACTTGTTGAATAAGTTTGCTAGAGCAGTCGATGAGCTGAATTATGAGAGATTGATGTCTGATCATGGATTTGTAATGCAGAGAGTTGAGGGAGCTATAACTTTCTTAGAATCTGATTACCTAGACGACGACATGGACGCAATACTTTAATCGAGTGTGCAGAGGGGAGCCATCCCCCTTTTAGTATGTAACCTAATCGATTTGGGTTTTTTACATGATAATTTGTAGTAGGGTGCAATTTACAAAACAAATAAATACTACATATTTGACGGTTTGAATGTTAAAAAAGCTAGATATATCAAGGGTTTAAGTAAGCAGAGTGTTCCAAAAAAGGGTGAGGTAAGGGTGAGGTAGCATATATAAAAAGTACAAGGTTAGTACAAGGTTGTGTATTTAAAAATATTAAAAATAGGCTAAGATTAGGCTAAGGTCACATACTTCAAAATAGCAAGGTTTTAGCAAGGTACAGGGCTTTTTTCTAGTGATAGAACCCTAAGATTACCCTAAGGTATCGAAGTTTTCCAATGGTAAGGTTTTGGTAAGGTAGTGGCAAAAAATATGCCTGACAAATGGCAGGATTATGTGTGTTGAACTCCGAGCGAACTCCGAGAAAATAGCTCTTGAACAGAGAACGAACAGAGAAGATTACATAGCTTGAAGCTAGAGCGAAGCCCGAGAAAGTGGGGTATATCCCCCTATCATTTATCAAGCAGATAAGAGCAATAATAACCCTCCTTAACTCCCTGAGAAACGACAAGCAGATAAGCGAAGTTTTTACCCCCCTTATTTAGGATTTACTCCTTGCAGAATGACAAGCAGATAAGGACGACAATAAGCCTTCTTAATTGCTTATCAAATGGTATGGAGAATAGGATTGAAGCTAGAGCGAACATAGAGAAAATGCAAAAAAAGCCAAGGCACTCCGCCTCAGCTATAATCTCAATAATATTATTATATCACACAGGAGGCCAAGGCATGACACCAGAGCAGGTAAAAGAAAAACTAGAGGGCGTTAAGTGGATCAATAAAGAAATAGAAGGCTTATATTTGGAGCTTGGAGCTTTAGAAAGTGGTATTATCAAAAAGCAAGAACTGAGCACTACTAGAGTACAAACAAGCAGGGTAAATACAGCAGAGAATAACCTTATAAGCGTTCTAAAACTAAAAGAGGACACTTTACAGAGAATTGAGCGACTTACTGAAGAGAGAATGGAAATATCTAGGCTGATCGATAAGCTGGCCAATCCGCTTGAGCGTTCCGTTCTCAGGCTGTTCTACTTGACTGTTCTCGACGCTTGGCAGGTTGCTGAGGAAATAGATAAATCAAAGACTACAGTGTACATTATAAGGCAAAAAGCTATAGAACACTTGGCAGGTATGGTAAATGGGGATTGATTTAACCTTGCCACAGAATTAGGAGTGTATGGGGAGCCCTAGGCTTCATATTTACCCCTATTTCGCTTTGTTTTGGACTGGATGACTAAAACACCATGGATAAACTAAAAGCCCTTAGAAACGAATCTGGGGGTTTTTGTGAGATAAAAAAAGAAGCATGACTCTCCCACAGCTCTAAGGCTTTTTGGGCGGGAAAACCATGCTTCTTTCTTGACTTAATTATACATCTTCTTGATTTTAAAATCAAATAAAGGTGACCCACCGCCTCCACAGCAAGCTGCTTCATGGACGTTAGACCACCTTTACCTTAACTTAATTATAACTCAAAAAAATTTCTAGTACAAGTATAATCCGAGGTTAGAAATTATAAAAAAAAAGAGAGCACACACCCCCCACAGCCGAAGCCTTTAATGTAGGAGGTAGTAGCTCTCATTACTTAGATTATAACCTAAAAAACTAACTGACGCAAGAATTAAGGGTATACCCTTTTGGGTAGTCGAAACAGTAAAAGGAACTGACTTAGGCGCCGACCTAAAATAGGTCATTGGGTGCCAAACCAGTTCCTTTCTTAATTCAATTATAACTCATTTTGACTTAAAAAACAAATAGAGGTGTCCCACCTCCTACTGCAGAAAGTCTGTTTCAAGGGGAGATGGAAAACCTCTATTCGTTAATTTAATTATAGCCTAAAAAACTTTTAAATACAAGAATATTGAGAAAGTAAGGGTTAAAAAAGAAGTAACCATCATTCCGACCACATAGTGGACAAGGGGAACAAGATCACTTCCTTTATTTATTTAAGTATACAACATTTTTACAAGAAAGCAAAGTAGCAGGTTAGTCTAATGGGGTGCTTGTTGTACTTTAGCAAGTAAGGTATGCTATAATTTATTTATCAGGAGGAGTGGGCGATGAAATACAGTGAACAAGTATTAGACATGCTAAAGCAAGCGGTCAGTGGTCAGATTGATAATTTTTGGGATTTCTCCTTTAAGTTTAACGGACTTTTTGGAGAGGATGAAGGCTTTGCTGAGGCTTGGGATAATGAAAACCCTGAAATGTTTGACGCTCTCAATGACTTTGAGCTGATGATGTTTTTAGAGGAGCACGACCCAAGCGATAAGCAAGGGTTTATCAACTTCCTAACGCCTTACTACGAAAAGGCAAAGCAATTAGTAAAAATTAGCGCTTAGTACAATCTAGGTGCTTCTATGACCTAATTATAACAAGTATGACGATTATCGAGAAATTAGTAGCGAAGAAAGGAGAATAAATGAGTAAGCAACTTTGGAACTACCTACGCTCAAGGGTTCAGGTAGTTAATAGTGACGGCGAAGTCATCAAGGGACTTGTCACAGATTTTATTGACGAAATGGACAATGATGAGCAAGATGAAATCACTATCCTCATTGACAATCCTAGCCCTGATGAACCAACTGAGATTTCTCTATATGAAAGTGAGATCAGTTCTATTCAAAAATTAAAATAAAAAGCACCTTTGACAGGTGCAATTTACTTGCTTACTGAACTCATCAATTTAAGTCCCCTTTTTGTTACCCTTTATGTTTTCTCTACTTATTTGAATTTAATAGTTTTTGAGAAAATCAAGTTAGATTTATAGCAGGCTTAGGCCTGTTTTTCTATACCTAATCACTGCAAGATAACAAAATGTTGTAAGATAAGACTTTATATTGTAAGAAGCCTACAACAGTGGGCTTTTTGCTTTGTCTTAAAATGTTGAGTTGATGGTTTGGTTGGTATTCGAGGAATCATTTTTACTCAGGGAGAATGTTTCTAGCTCTGGTGTAAAGAAATCAGTGGTTTTAGGCGACTTTTCCGCCCTCATTTTCTGCTTTTGTGCTAAAATAGATTTATAAATTTAAGATAAGGGATGTTTATGAAATCAGGGAATGGATTATTGAAAGGATGCCTTTATTTCTGGGGTGGCTTGTTTTTGCTGGGTCTCTTGGTTCGGGTAGCTCTACCTTTGGCAATTTGTGGCTTGATAGGTTTCGGGGCTTATTTAGCCTATAAGCGTTGGCGTTATCCTCTCTTGAAGGACCGTTCTTTGGAAGATCAGATTGAGCTTTTAAAAGCACGGATTCGTCAGGCTGATAAAGATATCCAGCAGTTAATTGAATTAAAAAAGGCCAATGTATCTAAAAAAGTTAATACTCTATTGACGTTGGTAATTCTAATTGGAAATAGCTTAACGGTTGTGTATATGCTATTGCAATCTTAGCGAGGTGTAAAAAATGAATACAAAACCAGTATTAGAAGTGCTAAACTTAAGCAAGCGGTATACAGATTTTCAACTACAAATCAATAATTTAAAAATCCAAGAAGGAAGTATTGTTGGATTGATTGGTGAAAATGGTTCAGGAAAATCAACTTTTCTGAATTTGTTGTTAAATCAAATAAAAAGTGACTCATGTAATATGAAAATTTTAGGTTTGGATTCTGATAAAGATGAATATCAAATAAAACTTAACCTAGGAGTGATTTTAGAACAAAATTATTTTCCAAATTCGTTTTCAATTCAACAAATTGAAAAAATGCTAAAAATGATTTATCCAAGTTGGGATAAAGAACTTTATTACAGCTTAATTGATAAATTTGCCTTACCTATTAACAAAGCTATTGGAGATTTTTCAAGGGGAATGGTTGTAAAACTAAACTTTGCTGCCACATTATCCCATCATCCTAAACTTTTGATTGCTGACGAAGCAACAAGCGGGCTTGACCCTATTGTAAGAAAAGAGATTTTAACTATACTAAAAAAATATGTAGATAATAATAGAATGACTGTACTATTGTCTTCGCATATTTTAAGTGATTTGGAACAAGTCGCTGATTATTTTATTTTTATTGAAAATGGGAAAATTCTACTAAAGGGCGAGAGGAGTGAGTTACTTAACCATTACGCTATTAAAACCGAAATAGCACATTTGCCATTGAAAAACATCAAATATAAGTTGTCTCAAGATAACATTATTCAATATTTAGTTGACGTATCACAAAATGAAGTTGATAGTGAAGACTATGCTACATTAGAAGAAATATTATTATTTCTAGCAAAGGGAGTGAGGATAGATGAAGGGACTACTCTATAAAGATTTTCAACTTATTTTGAATAAAGTAAGTGTGACGAATAGATTGTTAATTGTCTGTGCGTTATTGTTAATAACAATTTTTGGTAGAGAGTCTGGAGCAATTTTTTTATCAATAATGGGACCAATTGGCTTGGCATCTATACCAACCAGTCTATTAGTTTCTGACTATGAAAGTGGTTGGAACAGGTTTGTTGGTGTTTTCCCAATTTCCAAAAAAACGATAGTTCTAGCTAGGTACATTTTTTGTATCTCTCTAATAATATTTGTTAGTTTTATAACTCTGATTTTGAGTCTTATAACCGCTCTAATTTTTCAACAATTCAGTATACAAATACATATATTCATATCAATAGCTGGCTTATTGATTGGCATTATGTATGTAGTATTCTTACTTCCGTCGGTTTATGCCTTTGGTACATTTGGAAGCACAGTCGTAAATATACTGGTTTTGGTATTCATTATGGGAGCAGTTTACATTTTGCAGAAAACAGCTTTTGGTCTAGTATTTATTTCTTGGATTAGCAATACTAATGCTATTCTACTAATAATTGCAAGCTGTATCTTAATTATGACAATAACGGTTGTTTCTATGATAATATCAACCAAAATATACTCTAGTACATTTAATAGATAGGAGTTTAATTGTTATGAGTAAAAAAATATATCATCAAGTAGCTGTTGCTTTAGCAATAATTTCAATTATATTGGCAGTTGGATTGCTAATTTGGGGAGAAAGAGGTACAATCTTTTTTGCAATTATCCCTCTTTTAATTGCAGGATTGGTAGAACGAATGGGAAAGTAAGGGGAGGAATAGGAATAGATTTCCATCATAGTTAGTTTTTAGAATAATAGAAAAGACGCTTGTTTTATACTCAAGTGTCTTTCTCATTTGTTTTCTATACGAAAAAATAAAGGGAGTATTCTACAAAAAAACATAATAAAAATTAGATTATTCAATGGTGTGAATTTTAGATATTAGTTAGCTCAATTCAGTGATTTTTAGGTTAAAATTCACACCATTCAAGTACAATTACTTGAAATTAGATAAAATAATTTATATTGCAAACTCGTGAAAGCGCTGATTTTAAAGGCTTTTGAATTTTATCAAAACATATTTTTTTCAAACCAGGTTATACGATTTATAAGTAAAAGAACGAATAAAAAAGAGGAGCTTCACACTAAAGTTCCTCTTTTTTTAAATATCCGAATCAGTTTCTTATTTCATAAAAGGTAGTGAAAAAGGTAGTGATTCGATTGATTTATATTGCAATGTACTGAAATTAACAAAAAGAAAAAACGCTTGAAATCAGCGTTTTTCTCATGTATTGATTCGTATTGAATGCTTACTTCACTTCTGTAAACACAACGTGTTTGCGAAGTTTTGGTGAGTATTTCTTCAATTGAAGGCGGTCTGGAGTGTTACGTTTGTTTTTAGAAGTAAGGTACAAGCGTTCACCAGATTCTTTGTGTTCAAGTGTAATATTTACGCGCATGGTATCTCCCTTCTATTATTCAGCTGATGCAGCCTTAGCGATTTTACGTCCTTTGTAGTATCCTTTAAGTGATACGCGGTGAGAACGTGAGTAATCTCCAGTAGTTTCGTCAAAGTTTACAGATGGAGCTGTTACTTTGTAGTGTGTACGACGTTTGTTTTTCTTCGCTTTTGAAGTGCGACGTGCAGGTACTGCCATTTTGTTTTCTCCTTTAGGTATTTAAATTCGATTCAATCTAGTGATTTTCATCAACCATACTAGGATAACACATTTTTTTTGTAAAGTAAAGTTACTTGACAAAAAAAGATGAAAAAATTCTCCCGTCTGACCCAGCAGACAGGAGAAGGTGTTAAATATCAATCTCAAATGGTTCGTCAATGGTTTCTGAGACGTACTTCCCATCTTTCTTTCGTTGTTTGACGCATTCGGTGAGAAGATATTCAATTTGCCCGTTAACTGATCGGAAGTCATCTTCTGCCCATGATGCGAGTGCAGCATATAACTTATTCGAGAGTCGAAGGGGGATTTGCTTTTTTTAGCTTCTGCCATTTCTAATAAAGGCTTCCTGTATTGACAATTGGTTGTGCATCATGATTGCCACAGAGAACGACTAGGAGATTTGAAACCATGGCAGCTTTTACGCTCTTCATCTAGTTCAACCAGCTCTCCTTCATTGAGACGTTCCAGTGCCATTTCAACCATTCCAACAGCGCCGTCTACAATCATCTTACGTGCATCAATAATAGCTGATGCTTGTTGACGTTGAAGCATGACAGCAGCAATTTCTGGTGCATAAGCTAGATAAGTGATACGTGCTTCAAGGATTTCCAAGCCAGCATCTTCTACGCGACTTTGGATTTCTTCACGAATACGGTTAGCTACAATTTCGCTAGAGCCACGGAGACTTCCTTCATCTGCTTGTCCATCCCCTGTAGTATCTACATTGGGAGACACATCGTAAGGATAGATGCGGACAATATTACGAAGGGCGCTATCACACTGCAAAGAGAGATATTCCTTGTAGTTGTCAACGTTGAAGACTGCCTTAGCGGTATCGACAACTCTCCAAGTTACCGCGATACCGATTTCTACGGGATTTCCTAGACAATCATTGATTTTTTGGCGAGAATTGCTCAAGGTCATAACCTTGAGGGAAATCTGTTTCTTGCCAATTTCAAGATTTACATCATTGCCATTTGATGATTTCATTCCCGAAAAAGGAGATTTTGTGCTAACATCTCCACTTTGACCAAGTCGAGTGTGGTTTGCAGGGTTGACTGCTATGCTAAAAGGATTGACAAAGTAAAAACCAGGTTCTTTGATGGTACCTGTATAATTACCAAAGAGGGTCAAAACCAGAGCTTCCTGAGGTTTGACAACTTTTAAACCAGCATGAGCTAGAACTGAAATCAAGATTAATAAAAGACCGATAATAATTCCAAAAACGTTTTCCGAACCAGCACCGATTACAAATATAAAAATGCCAAGTACGAGTGCCAACTCGATAAGTATCAAGGCCACTACACCATTTGGTTTTGAATTGATTAGTTTTTCAGTCATAAGAATGACCTCCTGTTATGTGATATCTAAATGATATCACTTTAATTTGTAAAGTCAAGAAATAAATGTAACATTTTTAAAGAAAATATCACTGTATAGAATTTTCTGAAAATTCAAGAATTTTCTTCTGTTCATTGCCTTTAAAATGTGCTATAATAGTAAAAACTGAAGCGGGAGGGAACAAATGACTGAATTAGATAAACGTCACCGCAGTAGCATTTATGACAGCATGGTTAAATCACCAAACCGTGCTATGCTTCGTGCGACTGGTATGACAGATAAGGACTTTGAAACACCGATTGTGGGAGTGATTTCGACTTGGGCGGAAAATACACCATGTAACATTCACTTGCATGATTTCGGGAAATTAGCTAAAGAAGGTGTCAAATCTGCAGGTGCTTGGCCGGTACAGTTTGGAACCATTACCGTAGCGGACGGGATTGCCATGGGAACGCCTGGTATGCGTTTCTCTTTGACATCTCGTGATATCATTGCGGACTCTATTGAGGCTGCGATGGGTGGTCACAACGTGGATGCCTTTGTCGCTATCGGTGGCTGTGACAAGAACATGCCTGGTTCTATGATTGCCATTGCCAATATGGATATTCCAGCTATTTTCGCCTATGGTGGAACCATTGCACCGGGAAATCTTGATGGCAAAGACATTGACTTGGTTTCTGTCTTTGAGGGAATCGGAAAATGGAACCACGGTGACATGACAGCTGAGGACGTGAAACGTCTTGAATGTAATGCCTGTCCTGGTCCTGGTGGTTGTGGTGGTATGTACACAGCTAATACCATGGCGACTGCTATCGAAGTTCTAGGGATGAGCTTGCCAGGCTCTTCATCTCACCCAGCTGAATCAGCTGACAAGAAAGAAGATATCGAAGCAGCAGGACGTGCTGTTGTTAAGATGCTGGAGCTTGGTCTCAAACCATCTGATATCTTGACTCGTGAAGCTTTTGAAGATGCCATCACTGTAACGATGGCTCTCGGTGGTTCTACAAATGCCACTCTTCACTTGCTTGCCATTGCCCATGCGGCTAATGTTGACTTGTCCCTTGAGGACTTCAATACGATCCAAGAACGTGTGCCTCACTTGGCCGACTTGAAACCATCTGGCCAGTATGTCTTCCAAGATCTCTACGAAGTCGGTGGTGTGCCAGCGGTTATGAAATACCTCTTGGCAAATGGTTTCCTTCATGGCGACCGCATCACATGTACTGGTAAGACAGTCGCTGAAAACTTGGCTGACTTTGCAGACCTTACACCAGGTCAAAAAGTCATCATGCCGCTTGAAAATCCAAAACGTGCAGACGGTCCGCTTATCATCTTGAACGGGAACCTTGCCCCTGATGGTGCGGTTGCTAAGGTATCAGGTGTTAAAGTTCGTCGTCACGTTGGACCAGCTAAGGTCTTTGACTCAGAAGAAGATGCTATTCAGGCCGTTCTGACAGATGAAATCGTTGATGGCGATGTAGTCGTTGTCCGTTTTGTTGGACCTAAGGGTGGTCCTGGTATGCCTGAAATGCTGTCACTTTCATCTATGATCGTTGGTAAAGGTCAAGGAGACAAGGTTGCCCTCTTGACGGATGGACGCTTCTCTGGTGGTACTTATGGTCTGGTTGTCGGACATATCGCTCCTGAAGCTCAGGATGGTGGACCGATTGCTTACCTCCGTACAGGTGATATCGTTACGGTTGACCAAGATACCAAAGAAATTTCCATGGCCGTATCAGAAGAAGAACTTGAAAAACGCAAGGCAGAAACAACCTTGCCACCTCTTTACAGCCGTGGTGTTCTCGGTAAATATGCCCATATCGTATCATCTGCTTCACGCGGAGCCGTGACAGACTTCTGGAACATGGACAAGTCAGGTAAAAAGTAAACTCAAAAAGCAAGCCATTTTGGCTTGCTTTTTTTCATCTTCTTCAAAAATGATTTGCCTGCTTATACTCAATAAAAATCAAAGAGCAAACTAGAAAGCTAGGCGCAGGTTGCTCAAAGCACAGCTTTGAGGTTGGAGATAAAGCTGACGTGGTTTGAAGAGATTTTTGAAGAGTATTAACGAGGTGGCAGTCCAAGGGCAATACGGCCGTAGCGACTGATTCGTGTAATCTTCCAGGCAGGCGACCAGGTAACTTCAACCTTGACATCTTCGATACCCTCTATTTGTTTCAGACCTGCCACGATTTCGATAGGCAGGCTTTCAGCGCAATCACAGGCAGTATCGGTGAAGGTCATGACAATCTTACAGAGACCCGTTTCATCCAGATTGATTTCATAAATCAGTCCTAGATTGTAAACATCCAATTCCACATCTGTATCAAAAACCTTCTCTAGTTTTTCGATAATTTGGTCTTGTAAGGCCAAAGCGCGGTCATTGATTTTGATATCGTCTCTCATAACAGTCCCTCCACCTGATAAATATCCTCTATTTTCTCATAATTCTGACAATTTGGCAAGTTTTTGATGAATTTTCTGAAAAGACTCTCTTGAGATTTTCTGCTCTCACTGTTTTAATCCCTCTATTTGTGGTAAAATAAGACTATTAAGTTTAAAGAGGATTCCCTATGAAATTACAAAAACCAAAAGGAACGCAGGATATTTTACCTGCTGAGTCTGCCAAGTGGCAGTACGTTGAGGGCTTTGCCCGTGAAATTTTCAAGCGCTATAACTATGCAGAAGTGCGCACGCCTATTTGAGCATTACGAGGTCATCAGTCGCTCTGTCGGAGACACAACAGATATCGTAACCAAGGAAATGTATGATTTCTATGACAAGGGTGATCGTCATATCACCCTTCGTCCAGAAGGAACTGCGCCCGTTGTCCGTTCCTATGTGGAAAATAAACTCTTCGCACCAGAAGTGCAAAAGCCAAGCAAGTTCTACTATATGGGCCCTATGTTCCGTTATGAGCGTCCACAAGCAGGTCGTTTACGCCAGTTCCACCAGATTGGTGTCGAGTGTTTTGGCTCTAGCAATCCAGCTACCGATGTGGAAACTATCGCGATGGCAGCTTATTTCTTGAAAGAAATCGGCATCCAAGGTGTGAAATTGCACCTTAACACTCTGGGAAATCCTGAGAGCCGTGCGGCTTATCGTCAAGCCTTGATCGACTATTTAACACCGCTCAAGGAGACCTTGTCGAAGGATAGCCAACGTCGTTTGGAGGAAAATCCTCTCCGTGTCTTGGACTCTAAGGAAAAAGAAGACAAGGTAGCAGTAGAGAATGCGCCGTCTATCTTGGATTTCCTTGATGAGGAAAGCCAAGCTCATTTTGATGCCGTCCGTCAGATGTTGGAAAATCTGGGTGTAGACTATATCATCGATACCAATATGGTGCGCGGTCTGGACTATTACAACCACACGATTTTCGAGTTCATTACTGAGATTGAGGGCAATGACTTGACGGTCTGTGCGGGTGGTCGCTACGATGGTTTGGTTGCTTACTTTGGTGGTCCTGAAACTGCTGGATTTGGATTTGGCCTTGGTGTAGAGCGCCTGCTTCTCATTCTTGAAAAGCAAGGTGTGGCCCTCCCTATCGAAAACGCTCTAGATGTTTATATCGCAGTCTTGGGTGAAGGAGCAAATGTTAAGGCCTTGGAATTGGTACAAGCCCTTCGCCAACAAGGATTCAAAGCAGAGCGTGACTACCTCAACCGGAAGCTTAAAGCTCAGTTCAAGTCAGCCGATGTCTTTGCGGCTAAGACTCTCATCACGCTAGGGGAGAGCGAAGTCGAAAGCGGACAAGTGACGGTTAAGAACAACCAAACACGAGAAGAAGTTCAAGTGTCACTTGATGCTATCAATCAAAATTTCTCAGAAATCTTTGAAAAATTAGGCTTTTAATAGTAGAAAAACCGGTCAGGACCTTACTCCTGACCGTTTTCTTTTGCAAAATGACAAAAATCATAAACTTTTTGACAAATATACTTGTCAAAAAGAAAAAGATGTGTTACAATATAAGTAAGTTAAGAGTAAAGGAGAAAGGAATGCTTAAAAATCGTTTAAAAGAGCTTCGGGCTCGCGATGGTCTCAATCAGACCGAACTTGCCAAGCTAGCAGGAGTTTCCAGACAGACCATCAGTTTGTTAGAACGGGATGAGTACACCCCATCCATCGTTATTGCCCTGAAGATTGCTCAGATATTCCATGAGCCAGTCGAGTCAGTCTTTCGTATAGAGGAGGATGAGGAATGAATAAGTATAAAGTAATGTATTATGTAGTTGCCATAGCTCTATTAGTCAGCGTATTTCTACTGATTGGGATGGACCTAGGCTGGTTTAATCCATATCAAAGCGACCAATTTGTTTGGGCCTACTTTGCTCTCATCCCAGTAGTTGACTGGATTGAAAAGAAATTCAAAAATCTAGCAAGTGAAAAAGGAGAATGAATATGAAAGAGTTTTTAGCGGGTTTTCAAGTCGATACTGAGCACAAAGAACTTGCGGGTGTTTGTGCAGGTTTAGGAAATTATTTTAACATTCAAGCCAATATCGTTCGTTTGGTGACAGTCTTCTTGTTTCTCTCTTCTACGGAGATTGGTATTATAACAGTAACTCTCTATGCCTATCTAGCAGGTTGGCTTGGCAATGAACCCTTGGGGGATGGAGCAAAAAAAGCTAGAAACCAAGCTATTCTCTTACTTGCTGTTTGTTTGATTTTGGTGTCACTTGGAACAGAAGGCTTGACCGCTATCTTTGAGTCAGGTAAGGACTTTGGTCAGTGGTTGGTTGGATTAGTTTAGAAAGAGGATGAATATGAAAAAGAAACGTGGATTGTTATTTTTAATGGCTTTGATCTTGGGAGGCTTCTTGGGCATGTTTGCAGGGATGTTTAAGGCCTATACCGAAAACTATGGAACCATTTTAGATGTCAAAATCGTGATTCCATGGATATCATCTATTTGTTTACTGTTAGGTTTCATTAGTATGTTTTTGACTTTCGATTTCTTAAAGAAAAGCAGAAAATTTCACTCCTTGTATCAAGAGGAAATGGATGATGATCTGAATGAAACCTATTATGTACAAATGTATCGTAATCTCGAGTTTGGAACTATTGCTTTTAATAGTGCAGGCGTAGCGATTTTTTTGGCTTTTTTCATCTCAGGTAGTGAAGTAATTGTACTAAATATCAGCTATATAACCTTATCTCTTTCTTTTTTGGCATTAGTGATGATTTTCAGTGCTCAAAAATATCTCTATAAGACCATTGCGATCGTTCGTCAGTTTGATTTGGAATTCTTCTCTACACCAAAAGATGTCTTGGGCTATATAAACTCTTACGATGAAGGGGAGCGCAAGGCTAATTTAGAACAGAGTTTTCGAATTTTATTCCAATTAAACCAGTATGTCTTGCCAACTCTCTATTTTCTAATCGTTCTCTTTTCCTTACTGACAGGAGAGATTCAGTTACTAGCCTTCTTGCTTGTAGGAGCGATCCATATTTATATCAATGTGATGCAATTACCTATGGTAAAACGTTATTTCAAATAGGAGTCTTTTATGAAATTACTTAAAAATCTTGGCTGGTTTCTTCTAGCTGTCCTATCCTTTTACTTTGGCTATGGTCTGATTCAGAGTATGGCTTTATCAGCGCTTGACCTAGGGGCTTCGATCTTTGGAGTCTTGCCACTCTATATCGCTCTGTCAGGGGCCTATGTTTATGGAGTTTACAGATGGTATCAGACAGAAAAGGTTAGCATCCAGACGACAGCTTTTAATCGTTATATCTGGTTGCCTACTCTGGTTTTGCTAGTGGCGATTACAGCTCAGTTCTTTTTGCCAGAAGATCCGTCAGTCAATCAACAAATCGTATCACAATTGACAGTTGCTCAGCCTGTATTTGGTTTCTTTATGGTGGTAGTCTTTGCTCCTCTGACGGAAGAACTCATTTTTAGAGGGATGCTGGCGCGCTATCTCTTTCCTAAGCAGAACAACAGCAAACAGACAGCTCTGTTTCTCCTCGTATCAAGTGTGCTTTTTGCCTTGATTCATTTTCCAGGGGCTTTGCAACAGTTTTTAGTTTATGCTAGTCTGGGATTGAGTTTGGGACTGGCTTATGTAAGCCGAAAAGGTCTTCTTTACAGCATTTCTCTCCACGCTTTGAATAATTTAATCGGCTTTTTGATGATACTCATGCTATAATAGAGTCAGGAGGTCACATGAAACGAGTAATTTTATTAGCAGTGATACAGGCGGTCGTTCTCTTCTTTATCATCGGGGCACTTGCCTATGCCTTTAAAGGCGACTTCTTTTACAACTATCTAGCGGTTGTCTTTGCGCCTATTGCAGGTGTCTTGCGTTTTGCGACAGCTTATGCGACGGAGATTGTTCTACCTAAAAAGGCAGCTGAGATTGCTGAAAAGCGTAAAAAAGGTTAAGAATCATAATCAGAGAATCCGATGACGTTTTCATCGGATTTTTGTCTGTTCGTTTTGATTTCTAAAGACAATCAAACTTTTCTGCTGATTTTCATGAAGAGCCTGCGCTTTTATGGTAAAATAGTAACAGAATAAAAGAGGAGAGAAAACATGAAACGTAGTATGTATGCTGGTCGTGTTCGTGAGGAACATATCGGACAAGAGATTACTTTGAAAGGATGGGTTGGCCGTCGTCGTGACTTGGGTGGTTTAATCTTTATCGACCTTCGTGACCGTGAAGGAATCATGCAGTTGGTTATCAACCCTGAAAAAGTATCTGCAGAGGTCATGGCAACAGCTGAAAGTCTTCGCAGTGAGTTTGTCATCGAGGTGACTGGACAAGTCGTTGCGCGTGAGCAAGCTAATGATAAATTGCCGACTGGTGCAGTTGAGTTGAACGTGACAGCTTTGACGGTGCTTAATACAGCCAAAACAACACCTTTTGAGATTAAAGATGGGATTGAGGCCAATGACGATACACGTTTGCGTTACCGTTACCTTGACCTTCGTCGTCCAGAAATGCTAGAAAACCTTAAGCTTCGTGCCAAGGTGACCCACTCTATCCGTAATTACTTGGATGAGTTGGAGTTTATCGATGTGGAGACGCCATTCCTTTCGAAGTCAACGCCAGAAGGGGCGCGTGACTATTTGGTGCCATCTCGTGTCAATAAAGGGCATTTCTACGCTCTTCCTCAAAGTCCACAAATCACTAAGCAATTGTTGATGAATGCTGGTTTCGACCGCTATTACCAAATCGTCAAATGTTTCCGTGATGAGGACTTGCGTGGTGATCGTCAGCCTGAGTTCACCCAGGTCGACTTGGAAACATCCTTCCTTACGGAGCAAGAAATCCAAGATATTATAGAAGGATTGATTGCGCGCGTGATGAAAGAAACCAAAGGCATCGAAGTAACTCTTCCATTTCCTCGTATGAAGTATGATGATGCTATGGCCTTTTACGGTTCTGATAAGCCAGATACTCGTTTTGATATGTTGCTTCAGGACTTGACAGAAGTGGTTAGAGGTGTTGATTTCAAAGTCTTTTCAGAAGCACCTGCCGTTAAAGCTATTGTGGTCAAAGGAGCTGCGGATAACTACTCACGTAAAGACATCGACAAGATGACCGAAGTAGCCAAACAGTACGGTGCCAAAGGTCTTGCTTGGGTCAAGGTAGTTGAGGGAGAATTAAATGGACCAGTTGCCAAGTTCTTGACTGGGATGCAAGCAGAATTGACTGCAGCGCTTGGTCTTGAAGACAAGGATTTGGTTCTCTTTGTGGCGGATACGCTTGAAGTAGCAAATGCAACCCTTGGTGCCCTTCGTGGACGTATTGCCAAAGAGCTTGGCTTGATTGATAACGATAAATTCAACTTCCTTTGGGTGGTTGATTGGCCAATGTTTGAATGGTCTGAAGAAGAAGGTCGCTACATGAGCGCCCACCACCCATTTACCCTTCCACAGGAAGAAACAGCTCACGAATTAGAAGGTGATTTGGCTAAGGTTCGTGCCATTGCTTACGATATCGTCTTGAACGGTTATGAGCTTGGTGGTGGTAGTCTTCGTATCAACCAAAAAGACCTTCAAGAACGCATGTTTAAGGCTCTTGGTTTCTCATCTGAAGAAGCAAATGACCAGTTTGGCTTCCTTCTTGAAGCCATGGACTATGGTTTCCCACCACATGGTGGTTTGGCTATTGGACTTGACCGTTTTGTGATGCTCTTAGCAGGAGAAGAAAATATTCGTGAAGTCATTGCCTTTCCTAAGAACAATAAGGCAACAGACCCAATGACTCAAGCTCCATCAACAGTCGCTCTCAAACAACTAGAGGAACTCAGCTTACAAGTAGAAGAAGATGAAACAAGCAAAACGAATTAAGCGGTGGCGCTATTATCTGCGCCGCTTTGCTTATCAGATAAAAATCTTACGAGTTTTACAAAGTATCTCTCGGGAAAAATATGATGAGAAAGTCTCGGCTTCTCTGGTTTATGGCTTTTTGTCAGCAGTAGCAGTCAATTTCTTTTTTCAACCAGGACACGTTTACTCCAGTGGTGCGACAGGTTTGGCACAGATTATCTCTGCTTTGAGTAATCACTGGTTTGGTTTTTATATTCCGATATCGCTGACCTTTTATGCCATCAATTTTCCGTTGATGATTTTGGCTTGGTATCAGATTGGGCATAAGTTTACAATCTTTACCTTTATCACAGTATCCATGAGTTCCCTCTTTATCCAGCTTGTGCCAGTTGTGACCTTGACAGAGGATCCCATCATCAATGCTCTTTTTGGGGGTGTTGTCATGGGCTTGGGGATTGGTTTGCACTCCGTAACAATATTTCTAGCGGAGGTACAGATATCGTCAGTCTGACCATTCGAAAGAAAACGGGTAAGAATGTCGGCAGTATTTCTTTCTTGGTAAATGGAACCATCATGCTGATAGCAGGCCTGACCTTTGGTTGGAAATACGCCCTTTACTCTATGATCACCATTTTTGTATCGAGCCGTGTGACAGACGCGGTCTTTACCAAGCAAAAACGCATGCAGGCCATGATTGTGACCAATAATCCTGACAAGGTAATCGCAAAAATCCATAAAAAATTGCACCGCGGAGCAACTATGATCCACGATGCAGAAGGAACCTATAATCATGAGAGAAAAGCAGTCTTGATTACGGTTATCACGCGAGCAGAGTTTAATGATTTTAAACACATCATGAAACAGGTCGATCCGACAGCCTTTGTCTCTGTATCCGAAAATGTCCACATCCTAGGACGATTCGTAGAAACAGACAATTAATAATACTCAAAAGACCAGCCTTGAGGCTGGTCTTTATTTTTCGATAATTTTGTGTCCAATCAACTGGCGGTAACAAATCTGTTTATTGTTTTTGGCATCGTTAATAATCTGGAGAATGGTTTCAAAGGAAACGCGCCCGAGTTCTAAGCTATTGATATCCACATAGGCTGCCAAGTTCAGTTTAGGGTTGACCGAGTCAAAGCTGAGGACAGGGACATCCAGTTGGTGTTTTGCGATGTAATCACAGACCCCTGCAGCAAGAAGGCTATCAATAGTAATAATAGCATCAATATTTGGATCATGCTCGAAGAGAAGTTTACTAAAGCGATAACCATTATCTTCAAGAAATTCGGTCGCAAAGTAGGTCAGATTTGGATCAATAGGAAGTTGGTATCGTTTAAGAGCTAACTCATAACCCATTAGACGATCTTGTGTTACGAAAAGTTTTTTGGTTCCTCCGATGAAGGCAATTCGCTTGCATCCTTTTTTGATGAAATATTCTGTTGCATCAAAACCTGCCTGGACATTGTCATTATCGACGAGCGGAATGAAGGGAGATAGAGATTTACCTAAGATAAGGAAAGGAAATTGCTCATCTGCTACTAGCTTAACCAAAGGATCCTCTTCTTGGGCATAGAGGAAAATCAAACCATCTACACGCTTACCATAGACCATCTGGGAAATAGCTTTGAGCCGCTCTTTTGCATCTTTCCCCGTTGCAATCTGGATAGCATAGTGGTTCTCAGATGCCACTTGGGCGATCCCTCGTAGAACAGATGGGAAGAAAGGATTTTGGTAAAAGGCATCCGAGTCGTCAGGAAGCACCAGGCCGATAACTTGAGTATAGCTACTTACCAAGCTACGAGCATTGAGATTGGGGTGGTAGTTGAGCTCCTTCATCGCCTTGCGAACTCGTTTTTTGGTTTCATCACTAATCGTTGATTTGTTTTGAATAACGCGGGTAACAGTTGAAGGTGAGACACCTGCTGCCTTGGCCACGTCTTTAATCGTAACGGGCATAAAAATCTCCTATTTATGATAATCTGGATCACGGAAGTGTGTCTTGTAAAAAATGGTGACCAGATAAAGAACAAAAAGAATGTTTTGTACAGTGATAAGGGTTGCCATATTTTGGCCAAAAAGTCCCAAAATAAGCGTAATCAGAGTAGGTAATCCTAAACAGTTCAAGATAAAATGGTAGCACTCTTTAAAAGTCCTAAATGAAAAGAGGCGTGATTTTTTGGTGATATAAAGGAGAAAACTAGCTCCAAGAGAGACAATGAAAAATTCAATCCAAAGAGGAAGCTTGCACCAAGAACGAGAAAGAGACTGATATAGACCCGATTTTGTTGGTACCAATCTTTAGAAATGGCCTGGGTAAGATCTTCCTTACTCTGGAAACTCTCCGTTTGAATCGCGTGGTAGCGAATGCGAGTCAGTTCCTTACTTTCCTTACTGATGACGAGTTCTTCCGTATCAAAATGAAGTTGCAAGTCCTTTGGCAATTCTTTGCTTTGGCTCGGGCCAATCAAAAGAGAAGGCTGCTGATTCTTCGTACCTGAGTAGTTCAGCTTTCCATCAACGATTTGTGCATTCTCTGACAAGTCCATGATGGCTTCATCTGTCAGTGGAGTGTAGACATTATCGATAAAGGTATCCAGTGGATACGTTTCCTGTGAGCTGTTTTGAATGGCAATCGGAACCATAGACAAACTGATGAGGAAAATGCTCGTAAAGAGAAGCTGAAACCAGTTGAGGCCGAAACGTTTTGATAGGGGGTTGCGAAATCCCCAGATACTAGAGAAATACGAGAATGGATATGGAAGCATAGGCATCTTTCTAAAAGTGTTTTCTATATGAGTATTATATAGAGAAATGTGCTTTATTTCAAGTCTAGGAAATCAATTATGTATTGAAAGAGGGCTTTCAATAAGATTTGTAGAAGGGTGTCCAATCTTGTAGCTTTAGCCACAAGCTCCAAAATGAAAAAGGGTGGCGGGGATAAATTATCCCTTGTCGCCACCACTTGTAAGTCCTGAAACAAAGTTCTTTTGTAAGAAGAAGAAGAGTGTACAGATTGGAAGTGCGATGAGGATGGCACCTGCTGAGAAGTAGGCAATCTTCAAGTTCTTCGCATTGTTGACGAAGGTTTGGAGACCAACGGCAACTGTAAAGTATTCTTTCTCACGAAGCAAGAAACTAGAGAGGATATAGTCTCCGAAAGGTCCCATGAAGGCCCAGAGGGCTTGTACCGCAACCATTGGGCGAACAAGAGGGAGGACGATTTGCCAGAAGCGGCGGAAGTGTCCTGCACCATCAAGTTTTGCTGATTCATCAAGAGACATTGGTACGGTATCAAAGTAACCTTTCATCAACCAAGCGTTCATAGGGATACCACCACCGACATAGAGGAAGATGAGGAACCAGCTATGGTTAAGGGCGTTCAACATAAGTGCCATAACGAAGAAGGCAGTCAAAGCAGCCATTGTTGGTACCATTTGGATGATCAAGAAGAAGACCAAACTTTGTTTACGAGCCAAGAAGTTGTATCGACTGTAGGCATAACCAGCAAGTACGATGATGCTTGTTTGGACAGCCATTGTAATCAAGGCAATGATCAAGGTATTGAGATACCAAGTGCCGTACAAGGTTTCAGTGAAGAGTCCTTTAAAGTTATCAAAACTAAAATCGACGTTACCATCTAGTTTAAAGGCTACCACGTTACCAGACTTGAAGGCTGACATAATGGTAATCAAAAGTGGATAAATAATGACGATTGATAAGCCAATCAAGTAGAGGTAAGTGAGGGTTTGAGTCAGTCTACGTTTGAGTTTGATTGAGTTATTCATCTTAGACGTCCTCCATATCAAATGCGTGTAGTTTCTTGAATGCAATCATAGAGATAGAGATGACAATAATGGAGATAATCAAGGTAACAGCTGCCGCCATAGAGTATTGTGGGGCTGTACCTGTTGTCAAACGGTAAATCCATGAGATCAAGATATCAGTTGAACCGGCTCCACCACCAACGCTACCAGGTCCTCCACCATTAAAGAGATACATGATAGAGAAGTTGTTAAAGTTGAAGGTGTATTGGCTGATCAATGTTGGAGCTGCAACAGCCAAGATCATTGGGAAAGTGATGTTGCGGAATTTGCCAAGCATTGGCACCATCGATGTAAGCCGCTTCGTAGAGGTCGTTAGGAATAGACTGCAAGATACCCAAGGTCAAAACGTAGATGTATGGGAAACCTAGCCAACCTTGCATCATAATCAAGGCAATCTTAGTCCAAGTCGGATCGGTTTTCCAAGGGATAAGAGCTCCATCTAGGAAAGGAAGAACCTTAGACAAAAGAGGCAAGACTTGGGTGTTGATGGCACCAACACTATCATTAAACATGTTTGAGAATGTCAAGATAGTGATGAAGGCTGGAACTGCCCAAGGAAGAAGGAAAATAACACCGAAGATACGTTTTCCTTTGATAAATGGTTGGTTGGCAATGATGGCAGTAAAGATACCAATGACAATCTGCAAAGTAGAAGCAGATAAAGCCCAGATAATGGTCCAAGAAAGAACGGAACCAAAGGCTGAACGGAAGGTACTCAAACTCCAGATGTTTGTGAAGTTCGTTAAACCAACCCAGTCCAACAATTTGTTTGGTGGCAAGTGTTGGAAGTCGTAGTTGGTAAAGGCAATCATCAAGGTTACGATAACAGGGAAGATAATTGCAAATGTCATCGCTACATACGATGGGATGATTAAAAGGTATGGGAATCCATTTTCATAAATGCCTTTAATCATGTCCTTGAAGGTACGAGCTACGGGAATACCGTTGTTGATACGTTTAGCAGTCGTATGTGCATCCTTGATATTAAAGATGTAAAAGAGCAAGTAAACGACAACAAAGATAGAATGGAAAGCACCGCGAATCAGCATGAAGAGTGAATTATCACGGCCAGGTTTGTCACCAAGGGTGACCAAATTGCTTAATTCAGGGGTTGCAAGTGTTAGAAAATACAGAACAAATAGAACAGTAATGCCAAGGAAAATAAATCCTTTAGCTTTTTGTTTGTTATAGATTTGTCCTAAACCAGGAATGATTGACAGCAAGGCTGCTTTGCGAGGCTGTTGTTTTTCCATGATTACTCCTTTCATAGGATGCGAGTTTAAACTCGGATTCAATCGTAAGATACGTACATCTGATAAGAAGCATATCTATAAATTCAAAGGGGGATTTTGCTTCCACCCCCCTTGAACAATTCAATTAGTTACCAAATTTTTGTTGGATTGTTTCCTTGATCAATGTTACAGCATCGTTAGCAGCTGTTTTCGCATCTTTCTTACCACTTACAGCATCAAAGAGCATAGTTTTTGCTGGATCCCAAACTGTTGACATTTGTGAGATGTTTGGCATTGGTTGAGCGTTCTTGAACTGTTTGATAACAGCTGTAGTCAACTCATCGTTTTTGCCTTCAGCATAAGTACGAGCCTCAGTGTTAGCTGGGATTTCATTGGTTGCATCGTAGAATGCTTTTTGTTGTTCAGTTGAAACTAGGAAGTCTACAAATTTTTGAGCGCCTTCAAGGTTCTTAGTGCTTGATGGGATGATCCAAGCTTTACCACCACCGAATGCTGCGTAATCTTTACCGTTTGGAAGAGTTGGGATAGTCGCAACACCGTAGTTTACTTTAGCATCTTTAAAGGATTGAGCTTTCCAAGGACCATCGATGATAGCAGCTGTTTTGCCTTCTTGGAATTGAGTTTGGATCAAGTTACCAGCACCTTCAGTATCTTGCATACCTTTAGGCCATTTTTCGTACCAAGATTTAGCGTATTCGATACCTTTGATTGCTCCGTCGTTTGCAAGACCGATATCTTTAGGATCTTTACCATTTTGACCGAATACATAACCACCGTTACCAGCAAGGAGTCCATATGCGTAGTAGAAGTTTGTCCAGTCAGCTAAGAAGGCAGTAGTTTTGCCATCTTCACCAGCGAAAGCATATTTGCTATCTTTTGCAAGTTCTTCTAGTTCAGCAAAAGTTTGGAGCTTCTTTTAGCAAGTCTTTGTTGTAGTACATTACGAGAGACTCGATAACGGCTGGAGCACCATAGACTTTACCACCAACAGTTACAAGAGATTTAGTAGTATCGTCTGTTTTCGCACCATCACTAAGAGTTACTTCTGAAAGTTGTCCGTCAGTACCAAGGCTACCTACACGGTCGTATGGAGCCATCATAACATCAGGGGCTTTACCAGATTGGTTGTCAAGTGAAAGGTTATCAAGACCACCCATTTGGTCTCCTGTTTTGATCGTAACTTTTACGCCAGATTCTTTTTCGTAAGCTTTTGCAGCTGATTCAGCGAAGGCTTTATATTGGTCTTCAACGTAGAAAGTGATTTCTTGTGCTTCTGAAGAGCTAGTATCAGCTGCTTTGTCAGCAGATTTGCTTCCGCAAGCTACCAAGAGCAAGCTAGCGAGAGTAGCAGTTCCGAGCACAGCAGCGCTCTTCATGAATTTAGATGACATAGTGTATTCCTCCTAAAGAATAACAGTATAATTTATTTAGAAAACGCAAACGTTTTCTTTTATGAGCCTAGTATAGCACAAATAGAAAACGGTTGCAAGCGTTTTTAAAAAGTTTTTTAAAAAAATTTTAAGGTTTCAAACATTTGTTAAAGCCTTTATATAGGAAAAAACTTAAAATGTTTGTTTCTCTTGAATGGAAAATATATTAGGGAAACGATTGCGTAAATTCTGCTCGATTTTTCAGAAAATAGAGCAGCTGTTTGGAATGAATTATCTTAAATCAGAAAATCTTTAAAATTTTTTTGGCTCATTTCATAAAATATCAGTGGGAACAAGTTTTGTTTGATTAAAATAATTCAAAAAAATTTTTTAAAACCGCTTGCATTTGTTTTTGAAATGCGTTATACTTAAATCAACGCAAACGTTTGCGCCTTGATTTGCGCAGCGTTTTATTACAAACACATGAGGTGCTATTATGAAAAAACGTCAAAGTGGTGTGTTGATGCACATCTCTTCTCTTCCAGGAGCTTACGGGATTGGATCATTTGGCCAAAGCGCCTATGATTTCGTTGATTTCTTGGTTCGTACCAAGCAACGTTACTGGCAAATCCTCCCTCTTGGGACAACAAGCTATGGAGATTCTCCATACCAATCATTCTCAGCCTTTGCTGGAAATACGCATTTTATCGACCTTGATATCTTGGTAGAGCAAGGCTTGCTCGAAGCCAGTGACCTTGAAGGTGTTGACTTTGGTAGCGATGCATCTGAAGTTGATTATGCGAAGATTTATTATGCACGTCGTCCGCTTTTAGAAAAAGCAGTTAAACGCTTCTTGGAAGTGGGAGATGTCAAAGATTTTGAGAAGTTTGCTCAAGACAACCAATCATGGCTTGAACTCTTCGCTGAGTATATGGCGATCAAAGAGCATTTTGACAATCTTGCTTGGACAGAATGGCCAGATGCAGATGCTCGTGCCCGTAAAGCTTCAGCGCTTGAAAGCTACCGTGAGAAATTGGCAGACAAGTTGGTTTACCACCGTGTGACACAATACTTCTTCTTCCAACAATGGTTGAAATTGAAAGCCTACGCTAACGATAACCACATCGAAATCGTTGGGGACATGCCTATCTACGTAGCGGAAGATTCAAGCGACATGTGGGCAAATCCACACCTCTTCAAGACAGATGCCAATGGTAAAGCAACTTGCATCGCAGGATGCCCACCAGATGAGTTTTCTGCAACTGGTCAGCTTGGGGCAACCCAATCTATGACTGGGAAGCAATGGACAAAGACGGTTACAAATGGTGGGTTGAACGCTTGCGCGAAAGCTTCAAGATCTACGATATCGTTCGTATCGACCACTTCCGTGGTTTCGAATCTTACTGGGAAATTCCTGCTGGTTCCGATACAGCAGCACCTGGTAAATGGGTGAAAGGTCCAGGCTACAAACTCTTTGCAGCCGTTAAGGAAGAGCTTGGTGAGCTAAACATCATCGCAGAAGACCTTGGTTTCATGACAGATGAAGTCATCGAGTTGCGTGAACGTACTGGCTTCCCAGGAATGAAGATTCTTCAATTCGCCTTCAACCCAGAAGATGAAAGTATCGATAGCCCACACTTGGCACCTGCCAACTCTGTTATGTACACAGGAACACACGATAATAACACTGTTCTTGGTTGGTACCGTAATGAAATCGACGATCCAACTCGTGAATACATGGCTCGTTACACGAACCGTAAAGAGTACGAAACAGTGCCACACGCAATGCTTCGCACAGTCTTTCATCTGTTAGCTTCATGGCTATTGCAACTATGCAAGACTTGCTAGAACTAGATGAGTCAGCTCGTATGAACTTCCCATCTACTCTTGGCGGAAACTGGTCATGGCGTATGACAGCAGACCAACTCACACCAGCTGTTGAAGAAACTTTGCTTGACTTGACTACAATTTATCGCCGAATCAATGAAAATTTGGTAGAATTAAAGAAATAAGACATTATCAGGAGACACATAAACATGTTACCATTAAACGAATTTGTACAAAAACGTTACAATAAAACCATTGCAGAATGTAGCAATGAAGAGCTTTACCTTGCTCTTCTTAACTACAGCAAGCTTGCAAGCAGCCAAAAACCAGTTAACACTGGTAAGAAAAAGGTTTACTACATCTCAGCTGAGTTCTTGATCGGTAAACTCTTGTCAAACAACTTGATTAACCTTGGTCTTTATGACGAAGTTAAAAAAGAGCTTGCAGCTGCAGGTAAAGAGTTGATCGAAATCGAAGAAGTAGAATTGGAACCATCACTTGGTAACGGTGGTTTGGGACGTTTGGCAGCCTGCTTTATCGACTCAATCGCTACACTTGGTTTGAATGGTGACGGTGTTGGATTGAACTACCACTTCGGTCTTTTCCAACAAGTTCTTAAAAACAACCAACAAGAAACAATTCCTAACGCTTGGTTGACAGAGCAAAACTGGTTGGTACGCTCAAGCCGTAGCTACCAAGTGCCATTTGCACACTTCACATTGACATCTACCCTTTATGATATTGATGTACCTGGTTACAAGACAGCTACTAAAAACCGCTTGCGTTTGTTTGACTTGGATTCAGTTGATTCTTCTATCATCGAAGATGGTATCAACTTTGACAAGACAGATATCGCTCGCAACTTGACTCTCTTCCTTTACCCAGACGATAGCGACAAGCAAGGTGAATTGCTCCGTATCTTCCAACAATACTTCATGGTTTCAAACGGTGCGCAATTGATCATCGACGAAGCAATCGAAAAAGGAAGCAACTTGCATGACCTTGCAGACTACGCTGTTGTACAAATCAACGATACTCACCCATCAATGGTGATTCCTGAATTGATCCGTCTCTTGACTGCGCGAGGTATCGAGCTTGATGAGCAATCTCAATCGTACGAAGCATGACTGCCTACACTAACCACACAATCCTTGCTGAAGCCCTTGAAAAATGGCCTCTTGAATTCTTGGAAGAAGTGGTTCCTCACTTGGTACCAATCATCAAAGAATTGGACCGTCGTGTGAAAGCAGAATACAAAGACCCAGCTGTTCAAATCATTGATGAAAACGACCGTGTACACATGGCTCACATGGATATCCACTATGGATACAGCGTAAACGGGGTGGCAGCACTCCACACTGAGATCTTGAAGAATTCAGAGTTGAAAGCTTTCTACGACATCTACCCAGAAAAATTCAACAACAAAACAAACGGTATCACATTCCGTCGTTGGCTCATGCATGCCAACCCAAGACTATCTCACTACTTGGATGAGATTATTGGAGAGGGATGGCACCATGAAGCAGATGAGCTTGAAAAACTCTTGTCTTACGAAGACAAAGCAGCTGTCAAAGAAAAATTGGAAAGCATCAAGGCTCACAACAAACGTAAATTGGCTCGTCACTTGAAAGATCACCAAGGTGTGGAAATCAATACAAACTCTATCTTTGATATCCAAATCAAACGTCTTCACGAGTACAAACGCCAACAAATGAACGCTTTGTATGTCATCCACAAATACCTTGATATCAAGGCTGGTAACATCCCTGCTCGTCCAATCACAGTCTTCTTTGGTGGTAAAGCAGCTCCTGCCTACACAATCGCCCAAGACATCATTCACTTGATCCTTTGCTTGTCAGAAGTGATTGCAAATGATCCAGAAGTAGCTCCACACTTGCAAGTGGTTATGGTTGAAAACTACAACGTTACTGCAGCAAGCTTCCTTATCCCAGCATGTGATATCTCAGAACAAATCTCACTTGCTTCTAAAGAAGCTTCAGGTACTGGTAACATGAAATTCATGTTGAACGGTGCTTTGACTCTTGGTACTATGGACGGTGCTAACGTGGAAATCGCTGAGTTGGTTGGCGACGAAAACATCTATATCTTTGGTGAAGATTCAGAAACTGTTATCGACCTTTACGCAAAGCAGCTTACAAATCAAGCGAATTCTATGCTCGTGAAGCTATCAAACCTTTGGTTGACTTCATTGTGAGCGATGCTGTTCTTGCAGTAGGTAAGAAAGAACGCTTGGAACGTCTTTACAACGAATTGATCAACAAAGACTGGTTCATGACTCTCCTTGACTTGGAAGACTACATTAAAGTCAAAGAGCAAATGCTTGCTGACTACGAAGACCGCGACGCATGGTTGGATAAAGTCATCGTTAACATTGCCAAAGCAGGATTCTTCTCATCTGACCGTACAATCGCTCAGTACAACGAAGATATCTGGCACTTGAACTAAGATACAAATTTATACTAATACATTTTGTAAAAAAGCGAGTTTCGATTGAAATTCGCTTTTTTTGAATAATGTTGATTTGAATCAATCTGGTCTAAAAAGAGAGAAATCATAGACGTATTGAAGGTTTAACACTCTCTTTCAACCTCATGCTTCTTCTTAGTTGATTACCTCACATTTCTTGTATCCGCTTACACGAAGTGTTATAATATGATTGCAGGAAAGAAGGTGTTCTTATGTGGAAAAAATATTTTTCAAAATATAAATGGACTGATTTATTTTGGATACTATTTGTGATTTGGTCATGCCTTTATATGGGTAATAGTAGTTCCTTTCCACTGACTCATCAAGAAATCTCTTTTCATGGATGTTGTTATGGGGCATCACTTGCCTCATTTCACTTGCTATTTATTGATAAATTTGTTATTTCGAATCGAAAATAAATGGAGAGGTTAAAATTTTTTCCACTTTTCGGATAGACAGTTGAAAAATCGCGATTTATACCCACACCTCAAGAGGAGGTGCGGGTTTTGTCTTATCTGAAAGTTTTATTTACAGTGCTTTCCCAACCAAAATCTCTGCCTCAATGGTAATCTCTGTCAGTTGACTCCAGTCAATTTTGGTCTGGTCAACATGAAAGAGAAGGGGGGTCATGCTAAGTAAAGCTTGGCGTTGCTCGGCTGTGATGGGTTTGGTTAGGGAAGCTATTTGGCTAGATTGGATGCTGAAGTATTCCTGGAAATGTTCCTTGATATCTTGGTTGGAATAGTCCTTGTTTGTCAGCTGGTCTTGTACCCTTTGACGGATTTCTTTGAGGTGATTTCAGTCGGGATGACCTTGATCAAGATGCCATCTTTGGATAAAACGCGACGGAATTCCCCATAGTTGGCAGGTGAAAAGATGTCGAGCAGGATATCCATACTGGCGTCTTTTATAGGAAGTCGAGCCAGGTCACCGACAAACCAATTAACTGACCAGTTGAGTTCACTTTTAGCTGCGATTTGGACCGAGTCTTTTGAAATGTCAAAGGCATAGAAGGTTTTATCAGAGTGACTTTCTTGGAGTTTACGAGAGTAGAAACCTTCGCCACAACCGATATCCAAGACTGTTTTTGCGGATGGATTAGTTGTTAGTAAGTCCGAGATACCTTCTAAAATAGCCTGATAAAAACCAGCTTCAAGAATTTGCTGGCGGTTTTGGAAGTTTTCCTTGTCGTAGTTGGCAGATTGCTTGATTTGCGGAGCCAGATTGACATAGCCGAATTTTGCCAAGTCAAAAGAATGGCGATTGCTACACTTGAGACTGGTTTCTACCAAGGCCAGATTTTCTTGGCAGATAGGGCAGGCAAAGGAGCTAGCAGTAGCAAAGCGTTGGAGTTTTGGTTTGAGGTTTGTATTCATAGTTTTAGTCTAGCAAAAAAAGGACTGGATGGCAAATGCCTCCAGTCTGCTTTTTTAGTATGTAAGAACAAAGTATTTCTTCTTTCCGCGGCGGATAACAGTGAGTTCATTTTCTAACTTATCTGCGTCACTCAAGACATAGTCAAGGTCTTGGATACGGTCGCCGTTGACGTAGATGGCTCCATTTTGGACATCTTCACGGGCTTGGCGTTTGGAATTCACCACACCAGATGACACGAGGAGTTCCACGATATTGTGATTTTCATCTGCTTGTACTTGGTAGTTTGGCACGCCACGGAGTCCTTGTTTGAGTTCTTTAACAGAAAGGTTTTTGATGTTTCCGGCAAAGAGTTGCTCTGTGATGTTAAGGGCTTCCTTGTAGGCTTCTTCGCCGTGAACAAGTGTTACGACTTCACGAGCCAAGACTTTCTGAGCCAAGCGTTCGTGTGGAGCCGCTTCAAATTGTTTACGGATGTCTTCAATCTCATCAAGTGACAAGAAGGTAAAGATCTTCAAGAAGCGAACAGCGTCTGCATCCATGACGTTCATCCAGAATTGGTACATTTCGTATGGGGAAGTCTTTTCAGGATTGAGCCAGACTGCGTTTCCTTCTGATTTACCAAATTTCTTACCAGTTGCGTCTGTGATGAGTGGCACAGTGATAACGTGACCAGTCTTGTCAGCCTTACGACGAAGCAATTCGGTACCAGCTGTCATATTTCCCCACTGGTCAGAACCACCGATTTGTAGCGTTACGTTGTGCTCTTGGTTAAGGACGTAGAAGTCATACCCTTGCATGATTTGGTAGGCAAACTCAGTATAAGAAATCCCTATTTCGATCCGTTTTTTCACAGATTCCTTGCTCATCATGTAGTTGACAGTGAAGTATTTTCCGATATCACGGAGGAAATCAATGAAGCTGATGCTGCCAAACCAGTCGTAGTTGTTGACCATGACAGCTTTATTTTCACCATTTTCAAAGTCAAGAAAACGAGACAGTTGTCCTTGGATAGACTTGACCCAGCCCTCTACTGTGTCTTTTGTTTGGAGACTACGCTCAGCATCTTTGAAGGACGGATCTCCGATGAGACCTGTAGCACCGCCAACGAGCGCATAAGGTTTGTGACCTGCTAGTTGCAAACGACGACTGGTCAAGATTGCGACAAGGTGGCCTAGGTGAAGGCTGTCAGCAGTTGGATCGTAGCCAGTATAATAAGAAACTTGACCTTCTTCTAGGGCTTTACGCAAAGCTTCTTCATCAGTCGTTTGAAAAATCAAACCACGCTCTTTTAGCTCATCAAAAATGTGCATGTGTCTTTTCTCCTTTATAAAATATTGTTTCTACCTATTGTATCACAAACTTGATTAATAGCCTAGTGGAATAGGGAAGAAAGTGGCTATTTTATTGAAAGTTTCCCTTTTATGGTATAATAGAGAAAGCGAGGACATTCATGAAAGAAAGAATTAATGAATTAAAAACAAAAATGCTGCATTTTTTCCAGCAGCTAATGCAACGAATTGCAAAATGGAAGAAAAGACTAGCAAAAAAACTAGCTAATAAGAAAACCGGTAAAAAGGGGACCTCTTCTGACAAAGTTAGAAGGGCAGGGTCTATTTTTGCTAAGGTTTTGAGTGGGTTTAAAATAGTCTTTAATACTCTCTTTATCTTAGGCTTTATCGGTGGACTGTTTGGCGCTGGTGTAGCTATGGGTTATGGAGTCGCTCTATTTGACAAGGCCCAGGTACCTCAAGCAGAAGAGTTGGTCAAGCAAGTGAAGGATATTGCCTCTATTTCAGAAATCACTTATTCTGACGGCAGTACCATTGCCTCGATCGAGGGCGATTTATTGCGCACTTCAGTCGCTTCAGATGCTATCTCAGACAATCTTAAGAAAGCCATTGTTGCGACAGAGGACGAGCATTTCAATGAACACAAGGGAGTTGTGCCTAAGGCCGTTATTCGTGCGACTTTGGGAACCTTTGTCGGTCTAGGCTCGTCTAGTGGTGGTTCGACCTTGACCCAGCAGGTCATCAAGCAGCAAGTGGTGGGGGATGCTCCAACTCTGGCTCGTAAGGCTAAAGAGATTATTGATGCTCTAGCTTTAGAACGGGCCATGGGTAAGGATGAGATCTTGACAACCTACCTTAACATAGCTCCTTTTGGTCGCAATCATAAAGGTCAAAATATTGCAGGTGCCCAGCAGGCTGCAGAAGGAATCTTTGGGGTCAATGCTTCGGATTTAACGGTCCCTCAAGCAGCCTTTATCGCAGGATTGCCACAGAGTCCAATCAGTTATTCTCCTTATGAATCTGATGGTAGCATGAAGAGTGATGAGGACATGGCTTTGGGAATTAAGCGTGCCAAGGATGTCCTCTACAATATGTACCGAACAGGGGCTCTAAGTCAGGAAGACTACGATAAGTACAAAGATTATGACTTTAAGAAAGATTTCCTACCATCAGGTAGTGTTAGCGGTACTTCGCGTGACTATCTCTACTATGCAACCTTGGCAGAAGCTACTGATCGCATGTACGACTACCTCGTCCAACGAGATAATGTTTCTGCGCAAGAATTAAAGAATGAGTCCATTCAGAAATCCTATCGTGATCTAGCCGCTAAGGAAATTGAAAATGGTGGATATAAGATTACGACAACTATCAATAAATGTTCATGCTGCGATGCAAAATGCGGTTGCGACCTACGGCTATTTGCTAGATGATTCGACAGGCCAGCCTGAGGTGGGGAATGTCCTCATGGACAACCAAACGGGAGCTATCCTTGGATTTGTTGGTGGTCGTAATTATCAAGAAAATCAGAACAATCACGCTATCGATACCAAGCGTTCTCCAGCTTCAACCACAAAACCTATATTGGCCTATGGTATCGCTATTGACCAAGGTTTGATGGGAAGTGCAAGTATCTTGTCAAACTATCCTACCAACTTCTCAAATGGGAATCCCATCATGTATGTCAATAGTCCTGGTACGGGCATGATGACATTGGGAGAAGCCCTTAACTACTCATGGAATATCCCAGCCTACTGGACGTATCGTACGCTTCGAGAGAAGGGTGTTGATGTCAAAGGCTATATGGAAAAATGGGTTACGAAATCCCAGAATATGGTATTGAAAGTTTACCGATGGGTGGGGGGATTGACGTTACAGTTGCCCAGCATACCAACGGGTATCAAACTCTGGCCAACAATGGAGTTTACCATAAGAAACATATGATCGCGAAGATCGAGTCAACGGATGGCCGATTGGTATACGAGCACAAGGATGAGCCTGTCCAAGTTTATTCAAAAGCGACAGCAACCATTATGCAAAGTCTCCTTCGGGATGTTATCTCGTCTCGGATTACCTCGAGTTTCCAGACGGACTTGACGACTATCAATCCATCCCTCGCTCGTGCTGACTGGATCGGAAAAACTGGTACGACCAATGAAGATGAAAATATGTGGCTCATGCTTTCTACACCTCGCTTGACTTTGGGTGGCTGGTTAGGTCACGACGACAACCGACCACTAGCCAAAGGAGCAGGTCACTACCGCAATGCCAACTATATGGCCCACTTGGTCAATGCCATTCAGCAAGCTGAACCTGGAATATGGGGGAATGAACGCTTTAATCTGGATCCAAGTGTGACCAAGTCGCAAGTTCTCCGATCTACAGGACAAAAACCAGGCAAGGTTTCCATCAATGGAAAAGAAATAGAAGTTTCTGGATCAACAGTAACGAGCTACTGGGCGACTAAAGAAGGCGCGCCAGTGACCACCTATCGCTTTGCTATTGGAGGAAGCGATGCAGATTATCTGAACGCATGGAAGAATATTCTAGGAAGCATTCCAGCAGTGACTCCTCCAAGCTCAAGTTCAAGCAGTAGCTCTGGAAGTTCAAGTTCGAGTGGCAATACTCAAAGTGGTTCTTCAGGACGTTCACGTCTATTTAATCGTTAGGAAAGAGTAGTAGCAAGGTTAGTAATTTCTCCTTGTTGCTACTTTTTCTTTGTTGGTTTCGTGTTACAATAATAATATGAATCATTATCAGAAAAAGATTGTTAAGGGAACAGTATATTCGCTACTCTCAGGCCTAATCTGGGGGATTTGTGGGATTTTAGGAGAGTATTTTTTCACTCATTATCCAGTGTCTTCTGGATGGATTACTTCTATGCGTTTACTAGTGGCGGGGAGTTTGGTTTTAGGTCTATCTGCCTTTCAGTTGCGTAGCCGCTTGTTGGACATCTGGCGTGATAAGAAAAATTATCTACCTTTTTTAGCCTATGCTATTCTAGGTATTTTTTCTGTGCAGTTTTTCTTCTATCTCTGCGTTGAGTATTCCAATGCGACGACGGCGACCATTTTGCAATTTATCAGCCCTGTTTTTATCCTGTTTTACAATCGAATCATTTACCAGAAGAAGGCTTCTATTACAGCTGTGTTCTATGTTTTGATTGCCATGCTAGGTGTTTTTTTGATGGCTACAAAAGGGGATTTGTCCCAGTTATCCATGACACCTTTGGCTCTAGTGACAGGTTTGCTCAGTGCAGTAGGGGTCATGTTTAATGTTATCCTTCCCCAACGCTTTGCACGGCGCTACGGATTTGTTCCGACTGTTGGTTGGGGGATGATTCTGGCAGGTCTCTTTAGTAATTTCCCTCTACCCTATTTATCGGATAAGTTTTCAAGTGGATCTGGTAAGTGTGCTGATTTGTCTGACGATTGCCGTGTTTGGTACAGCTTTTGCCTTCTTCCTATCTATGAAGGCTGTGTCACTCGTTTCCCCGCTGGTTGTATCAGTGGTGAGTGCTAGCGAACCGCTCTCTTCAGCTTTATTAAGTGTTCTTTTTCTGGGAATGGTCATGGATGGTTTTTTGGCCTTAGCTATGGTGTTGATTATCGTTCCGATGATTTTTTTATCTGTAGAGGAAGCAAAACAAGCCCAGTAAAGATGATTATTTGATAGTTGAGGCTTCAAATTTGAAGCCTTTTTTGGTAGAATAGGTATCATTATAACGAACCAGGAGGCACCTATGACTGCTACAAAAATGAACGCTCAAGAAATTATCCAATTTATCGCCAATGCTGAAAAGAAAACCAGTGTCAAAGTAACCTTTGAAGGAGAACTTGCAACTGCTGTACCTAGCTCTGTTGTCAAACTAGGAAATGTTTTATTCGGAGACTGGAAGGATGTTGCTCCGCTTCTTGAAGGTTTGGTAGAAAATCAAGATTATGTTGTCGAGCAAGATGCTCGTAATTCTGCAGTTCCTTTGCTAGACAAACGTGCGATCAATGCTCGTATCGAGCCAGGTGCTATTATCCGTGACCAGGTTGAAATTGGTGACAATGCTGTTATCATGATGGGAGCTGTTGTCAATATCGGTGCTGAAATCGGTGCTGGAACCATGATTGACATGGGTGCCATCCTTGGAGGTCGTGCTATCGTTGGGAAACAGTCACGTTGGTGCAGGTGCAGTTTTGGCGGGTGTGATTGAGCCAGCTAGCGCTGAACCAGTCCGTGTCGGAGATAATGTTCTTATCGGTGCCAATGCAGTGGTGATCGAAGGGGTCCAAATCGGCAGTGGTTCAGTTGTTGCAGCAGGAGCTATTGTTACCCAAGATGTTCCAGAAAACGTGGTAGTGGCAGGTGTTCCAGCTCGTATCATCAAAGAAATTGATGCCCAAACCCAACAAAAAACAGCGCTAGAGGATGCGCTTCGTACCTTGTAAAAATAAAAAGAGGCGGATACTTCTTCCAGCCTCTTTCTTCTATCAAAAGGAGGATCGATAGATGTTAGATTTGATTCAGACTAGACGAGATTTACACCAGATTCCAGAGATTGGCTTGGAAGAGTTCAAGACTCAGGCTTATTTGCTGTATGTGATTGAGAAATTGACTACGGGCAAGGATTTTGTTCAAATTCGTATTTGGCGAACAGGGGTTTTGGTCTATTTGCAGGGAAGCCAGCCAAAGAAGACTATTGGCTGGCGAACAGATATTGATGGCCTGCCTATCGTCGAACAAACAGGACTGCCTTTCGCCTCTCAGCACCAAGGTCGCATGCATGCTTGTGGCCATGATTTTCATATGACTATTGCCTTAGGCTGTCTCGAACGCGCCCTGGAGGAACAACCCAAGAATAATTTGCTCTTTCTATTTCAGCCTGCTGAAGAAAATGAAGCTGGTGGCATGCTCATGTATGAGGACGGTGCTTTTGGAGACTGGCTACCAGACCAGTTTTATGGACTCCATGTTCGTCCGGATCTAAAGGTTGGACAGATTGCGACCAATACCCATACGCTCTTTGCAGGGACTTGTGAGGTGAAGATTCGTTTCAAAGGAAAAGGGGGACATGCAGCCTTTCCGCATGAAGCCAATGACGCCTTGGTGGCTGCTAGTTACTTTGTAACCCAAGTACAGTCAGTTGTCAGCCGCAATGTCAATCCCATCGAGGGAGCGGTGGTGACCTTTGGCCTTTTCCAAGCTGGAACAACCAATAATGTCATTACAGACACAGCCTTTTTGCATGGAACCATTCGCGCCTTGACTCAGGAAATGAGCCTCTTGGTACAAAAAAGAGTCAAGACAGTCGCAGAAGGGGTTGCAGCAGCCTTTGATATGGAAGTCGAAGTAGAACTCAAGCAAGGAGGCTACCTACCTGTTGAGAACAATCCAGCCTTGGCGCGTGAACTGATGGACTTTTTTGAAGAGAAAGATGGAATCGAGTTGATTGATATCGAGCCTGCTATGACAGGCGAGGACTTTGGTTATCTCCTTTCGAAGGTAGATGGCGTTATGTTCTGGCTAGGTATCGATAGTCCCTACGCTCTTCATCACCCTCAGATGAGTCCTAAGGAAGAAGCCATAGCCATTGGGGTAGATGCAGTCTCTAGTTTCTTAAAAAAGAAGGCAGCAGAGTAGAGGAATTGTCTATGAAAGCAGAACTACGCAAGAAAATTTTGCAAGAAATGAAGGCTTTATCTCAGGAGCAAAAACGGGCTATGGATCGAGCTTTAACCGAGCGTTTCTTACATCATCCCTTTTACCAAGAAGCTAAGAACATCGCAACCTATCTCTCTTTCCCTCATGAATTTCAAACGCAAGAACTGATTGAGCAGGCGCTGAAGGACGGCAAGAAGGTTTTGATACCCAAAACCTATCCCAAGGGGCGCATGGAGTTTGTGGTCTATCATCCGCAGCAGTTGGTAAAAACTTCCTTTGGTTTACTGGAACCGCAAGGAGACTTGGAAGTGGTGGAACTGTCTCAGATTGATTTGATTCATGTTCCAGGGCTAGCTTTTACGACAGAAGGCTATCGAATCGGATATGGTGGAGGATACTACGACCGCTATCTAGAACATTTTACTGGTCATACTTTGAGTACGGTTTATCCTTGTCAAATTCAGGAGTTTAACTTGGAAGACCATGATATTCCCGTCCAGGAGGTGCTAATCTATGAAGGAAATCTTTGATAAACGTTATCCTGTGACTAGTTTCTTCCTCCTAGTAACCGCATTGGTCTTTCTCTTGATGTTGGTTCTTACAGGTTTAAATTTTGAACGAGCAGATACCTTGCTTCAGTTTGGAGCCATGTATGGACCGATCATTCGCCTGTTCCCTGAGCAGATTTGGCGCCTTTTTTCGGCTATATTTGTGCATATTGGATGGGAGCATTTCATTGTCAATATGATTTCGCTCTACTTTCTTGGACGACAGGTTGAGGAGATTTTCGGCTCCAAGCAGTTCTTCCTTCTCTATCTCTTATCAGGAATGATGGGCAATCTCTTTGTGTTTGCATTTACACCGAAAGTTGTCGCAGCTGGAGCATCCACTTCTCTCTACGGGTTATTTGCTGCGATTATCGTCCTGCGTTACGCAACTCGCAACCCCTATATTCAGCAGTTGGGGCAATCCTATCTGACACTTTTCGTGATAAATATCATTGGAAGTGTTCTGATTCCAGGAATCAGCCTAGCAGGCCATATCGGAGGTGCAGTAGGCGGTGCCTTTCTAGCAGTCATCTTTCCAGTCAAATGGGAGAGAAGGATGTACAGTACCAGCCAGCGAATCGGAGCAACTGTACTTTTTATCGCACTAGCCATTTTCCTTTGCTATAAGGGAATGACCTATGTGTAGGGGGGATAGTTAAATGCGAGCACCGATTCGGTTGCTAATAAGTCATCTGCAAAGATGGCTTTTTTGTTGCAATCGTCAACAAAAAACAAAGCCCTTATTTAAGAGCTTTGTTTTTCTTCTATTCTCCCTCAGCTAACTCTTTTCCGAGTTGGATGAGGTAGTCTTTCAAGTCATCTTTAACTTGGGGGTGTTTGAGAGCGTAGTCGATGGAGGTTTTCATAAAGCCAAACTTATCTCCGACATCGTAACGAGCCCCTTTGAACTCACGAGCAAATACACGTTGTGTTTTATTGAGGGTATCGATTGCATCTGTCAGCTGAATTTCATTTCCTGCACCTGGAGCTTGGTTTTCGAGGATTTGGAAAATTTCAGGAGTGAGGAGGTAGCGTCCGATGATAGCAAGGTCGCTAGGAGCATCCTCTGGTGCAGGTTTTTCAACGAAGGTTTCAACGCTATAAAGGCCGTCTTTTCCTTCGCCTTGTGGAGCAATAACCCCGTAAGCAGAGACTTCGTCGTGAGGGACTGGCATAACAGCGATAGTAGACGCGTGGGTACGCTCGTAGTCATCCATGAGTTGTTTGGTAAGTGGAACAGCCTTTTCGTCCGTGATATCCATCAAATCATCACCAAGCATAACGACAAAAGGTTCATTTCCAACGAAAGCTTTGGCTTGCAAACAGCATCGCCGAGACCACGTGGATGTGTTTGGCGGATAAAATGCAGGCGCATGCCGGTTGTCTCATCAACCAGCTTCAAAAGATCGGTTTTCCCTTTTTCTTTAAGGTTATATTCCAATTCGAAGTTTGAATCGAAGTGGTCCTCGATGGAACGTTTTGACTTACCAGTAACAACCAAGATGTCTTCGATTCCAGATTTGAGGGCTTCTTCAACGATAAACTGGATAGTTGGCTTGTCTACGATTGGCAACATTTCCTTGGCCAAGGCCTTAGTTGCTGGGAGGAAGCGAGTTCCCAATCCAGCTGCAGGGATGACTGCTTTTCTGACTTTGTTTCATGATGTTCCTTTCTATAAGGGTCTACGACCATTCGTTTTCTGCTTTAAATTCATTGCTCATGATGTCAGTGATTGCTTCTTTGATGTTGACACCTTCGTAGATGACTCGGTAAATAGCCTGTGTGATTGGCATGTAGACACCCAATTCCTGAGCCAGCTCGTAAGCTGCTCGAGTTGTTGAAATGCCTTCGATGACCATGCCCATGTTTGCTTCGATGTCTGCGAGGGATTCTCCACGACCGAGAGCATCACCGGCCCTCCAGTTACGAGAGTGGACAGATGTCCCCGTTACGATCAAATCCCCAACTCCAGAAAGCCCGCTATAAGTCAGAGGATTGGCTCCAAGAGCGACCCCTAGACGGGTGATTTCAGCCAAGCCACGGGCAATGATAGCCGCCTTGGCATTGTCGCCAAATCCTAGACCATGTAGTGCTCCAGCGCCAACTGCGATGATGTTTTTGAGAGCACCAGCGGTTTCAACTCCGATAACATCCGTATTAGTATAGAGACGGAAGTAGTGATTGCTAAAGAGATTTTGGACGTACTGGGCAGTTTCAAGATCTTTGGAGGCTGCGGTAATCAAAGTAATATCGCGTACAATCGTTTCCTCAGCATGGCTAGGTCCTGAAACAACAACGACTTCACTACGAAGGTCAGCTGGAATTTCCTCTTCAAGAATAGTTGATAGACGTTTGTGGCTATCTGGTTCCAATCCTTTGGAGGCATGCATGATGACAACCTTGTGATTGAGCACCTTTGCTACTTGTTGGGCAACCAGTCTCGTTACTTTTGTTGGGACTACAAATAAAACAGCATCCACATCCTTGAGTGTTTCTTCCAAGTCATGATAGGCTTTGATTTTTTCGTCGAGTAGGATATCTTTGAAGTAGCGTTTGTTTGTATGTTGGTTATTGATTTCATCAATTTGGTCAGAAATATTTCCCCAAATTCGAACCTCGTGTCCATTGTCGTTTAGGACCTGCGAAAGGGCAGTTCCCCAAGAACCAGGACCCAAGACAGCGATGGTTTGTTTCTTCATCTTTTCCTCCTTGTAAGAGTTCTTCCTTTCATTTTACCATAAAAAGCCTTTTCATGCATCACCTGTAGATGAAAGCGCACTAATTTATAATAAGGAGACTTCTTTGACAAGATGTCTCTTTTTTGCTAGAATAGCATCAATATGAACGAATGAGAAGGAGCTGACGCAGGATGTCGCCCCCTTTATCTATTTTATTAGGAGGAAATATGCTCATTAAAAAAATAAAAACCTATAAATGGCAAGCCTTGGCATCCTTAATGATGACAGGCTTGATGGTTGCGAGTTCGCTCTTGCAACCGCGCTATTTGCAAGAGGTGTTAGAGGCTTTGTTGGCCGGACAAAATGAGGCTATTTATAGTATTGGCGCTTGGTTGATAGGAGTAGCCCTAGTCGGTCTGGTTGCAGGTGGGGTCAATGTAACGCTTGCAGCCTACATTGCTCAAGGAGTGTCTTCGGACCTTCGTGAAGACGCTTTTCGCAAGATCCAGACTTTTTCTTATGCCAATATCGAGCAATTCAATGCGGGTAACCTTGTCGTCCGTATGACCAATGATATCAACCAAATTCAGAACGTGGTGATGATGGCTTTTCAAATTCTTTTCCGTCTCCCTCTTCTCTTTATCGGTTCCTTTATCTTGGCGGTTCACACTCTTCCGTCGCTTTGGTGGGTGATTGTCCTCATGGTGCTCCTAATCTTTGCACTAACTGCCATCATGATGGGGATGATGGGGCCACGATTTGCCAAATTTCAAACCCTTCTTGAACGGATCAATGCTATCGCTAAGGAAAATCTACGTGGTGTGCGCGTAGTCAAATCCTTTGTACAAGAAAAAGCACAATTTGACAAATTTACCGAGGTTTCTGATGAACTTCTCGGCCAAAATCTTTATATCGGTTATGCCTTCTCAGTTATAGAACCCGTTATGATGCTAGTCGGCTATGGAGCGGTCTTTCTCTCTATCTGGTTGGTAGCAGGCATGGCTCAGTCAGATCCGTCTGTAGTGGGCTCGATTGCTTCCTTTATCAACTATCTCAGCCAGATTATCTTTACCATTATCATGGTTGGATTTTTAGGAAATTCTGTCAGCCGTGCCATGATTTCTTTGCGTCGTATCCGTGAGATTCTAGATACCGAGCCAGCGATGACCTTTAAAGATCTCCCAGATGAAGAGTTAGAAGGAAGTCTCTCTTTTGAAAATGTGACCTTCACCTATCCCAATGATGACGAACCTATGCTGAAGAATGTAACCTTTGATGTTGCGCCTGGTCAGATGGTCGGTGTGGTTGGAGCGACTGGAGCAGGGAAGTCCACTCTAGCTCAGTTAATTCCACGACTGTTTGATCCACAGGAGGGATCTATTAAGATTGGTGGCAAGGATATTCGAGACGTCAGCGAGGGAACCTTACGTAAAACAGTTTCCATTGTCTTGCAACGTGCTATTCTCTTTAGTGGGACCATTGCAGATAATCTTCGTCAAGGGAAAGGCAATGCCAGCGTGTCAGAAATGGAACGTGCAGCACGAATTGCCCAAGCCAGCGAATTTATCGGACGCATGGAAAACAAATTTGAGAGTCAGGTCGAAGAGCGAGGCACCAATTTTTCTGGTGGACAAAAACAACGGATGTCCATTGCCCGTGGGATTGTCAGCAATCCCCGTATCCTGATTTTTGACGATTCGACTTCAGCCTTGGATGCTAAGTCAGAGAGACTCGTACAGGAAGCTTTGAATAAAGACCTGAAAGGGACGACAACCATTATCATCGCTCAAAAGATTAGTTCAGTCGTCCATGCAGACAAGATTTTGGTCTTGGACCAAGGACGCTTGATTGGAGAAGGACGGCATGCAGACTTGGTAGCTAACAATGCCGTCTACCGCGAAATCTACGAAACACAAAAGGGAAAGGAGGAATAAAATGAAAACCGTTCGATTTTTCTGGAATTATTTTAAAGTTTACAAGTTCTCCTTTGTCATTGTGGTTCTGATGGTTGCAGTTGCGACGATTGCCCAAGCCCTCTTTCCAGTTTTTTCAGGTCAAGCAGTGACGGAGCTCGCTAACCTAGTTCTGGCTTATCAAAATGGAACTTCCGAACTAGCCTGGCAGAGTTTGTCAGCTCTGATGCTGAATCTAGCTCTGGTTGTTCTCGCCCTAGTGGTATCCAGTTTGATTTACATGACCTTGATGACCCGTGTGATTGCTGAGTCAACAAATGAGATGCGTAAGGGCCTCTTTGGCAAACTCTCTCGTTTGACGGTTTCTTTCTTTGACCGCCATCAGGATGGCGACATCCTTTCTCGCTTCACGAGTGACTTGGATAACATCCTTCAAGCCTTCAATGAAAGCCTAGTTCAGGTCATGAGCAATATTGCTCTTTACATCGGTTTGATTTTTGTCATGTTTTCAAGAAATGTGACGCTAGCCCTGATAACAGTAGCCAGCACCCCAGTGGCCTTTCTCATGTTGGTTTTCATCGTGAAGATGGCCCGCAAGTACACCAATCTCCAGCAAAAAGAGGTTGGGAAACTCAACGCCTACATGGATGAGAGTATTTCTGGACAGAAAGCTGTTATCGTACAAGGAATTCAAGACGACATCGTAGCAGGCTTTGTGGAGCAAAATGAGCGCGTGCGCAAGGCAACCTTTAAAGGGAGAATGTTCTCAGGCATCCTCTTTCCTGTTATGAATGGGATGAGCTTGGTCAATACGGCCATCGTTATTTTTGCAGGTTCTGCGGTCTTGCTGAACGATCCAAGTATCGAAACAACGACAGCCCTAGGTTTGATCGTCATGTTTACCCAATTTTCTCAGCAGTACTACCAGCCGATTATCCAGGTGGCTGCGAGTTGGGGGAGCCTCCAGTTGGCCTTTACTGGGGCGGATCGTATCCAAGAAATGTTCGATGCAGAAGAAGAGATTCGTCCGCAAAATGCGCCTGCCTTTACGGAATTGCGAGAAGGCGTTGAAATCAGTCACATTGATTTCTCTTATGTGCCAGACAAGCCGATTTTAAAAGATGTCAGCATTTCAGCTCCTAAGGGGCAGATGATAGCAGTTGTCGGTCCGACTGGTTCGGGAAAAACAACCATCATGAACCTCATCAATCGTTTCTACGATGTGGATGCAGGTAGCATTTCCTTTGATGGAAAAGACATCCGTGACTATGACTTGGATAGCCTGCGGAGCAAGGTCGGGATTGTCTTGCAGGATTCGGTCTTGTTTAGTGGGACAATCCGAGACAATATCCGCTTCGGTGTACCAGATGCCAGTCAGGAAATGGTCGAAGCAGCTGCCAAGGCAACTCATATTCATGACTACATTGAAAGCCTGCCTGATAAGTATGATACCCTTATTGATGATGAGCAGAATATCTTCTCGACTGGGCAGAAACAATTGATTTCCATCGCTCGGACCTTGATGACAGATCCTCAAGTCCTAATCTTAGATGAAGCGACTTCCAATGTCGATACCGTAACAGAAAGCAAGATTCAACATGCCATGGAGGCAGTTGTAGCAGGACGAACCAGTTTTGTCATTGCCCATCGTCTCAAGACCATCCTCAATGCCGATCAGATTATTGTCCTCAAAGATGGAGAGGTCATTGAACGTGGGAATCATCACGAGTTGCTCAAACTCGGCGGTTTCTACTCAGAACTCTATCACAATCAATTTGTATTTGAATAAGAAAAAAGTTGTCCTTTTGGGCAGCTTTTTCTTATCCATAAAAAATACTTATCACGGTCTTTTAAAAAACATATTAGACAGGAAAGGGTTGGAGTGATAAGATAAGACTGTCGCAAGAAAATCGAAAGGAGACACATCATGGCTAGAACGGTTGTAGGAGTTGCTGCAAATCTATGTCCTGTAGATGCAGAAGGGAAAAACATTCATTCATCTGTATCCTGTAAATTTGCAGAGAGCATTCGTCAAGTCGGAGGTCTTCCTTTAGTAATTCCTGTAGGGGATGAGTCCATTGTTCGCGATTATGTGGAAATGATTGACAAACTCATCTTGACAGGTGGGCAAAATGTCCATCCTCAGTTTTATGGAGAGAAAAAGACCATTGAGAGCGATGATTACAACCTTGTACGCGATGAGTTTGAACTAGCTCTCTTGAAAGAAGCCCTTCGTCAGAATAAACCAATTATGGCAATCTGTCGTGGTGTTCAGCTGGTCAATGTTGCTTTTGGCGGCACCCTCCACCAAGAAATTGAAGGTCACTGGCAAGGCTTGCCTTTTGGAACATCTCATTCTATTGAGACAGTAGAAGGAAGCGTGGTGGCTAAGTTGTTTGGCAAAGAAAGTCAGGTCAACTCAGTCCATCGTCAAAGCATCAAAGACCTGGCGCCTAATTTCCGTGTGACTGCTATTGATCCAAGAGATCAGACCATCGAAGCGATTGAGTCTATCGACGAGCATCGCATTATCGGCTTGCAGTGGCACCCAGAGTTTCTGGTCAATGAAGAAGACGGCAATTTAGAACTCTTTGAGTATTTATTAAATGAATTGTAACGGTTAGAATCTCTAGCCGTTTTTATTCGTCCTTTCAGATTTTTTATATTTTAGCATTTTTACGCAAACGTTTGAATTCTGATAAAAATTTTGAGGAAATTCAATAAAAAAACTTGAAAAAATCGAAGGTAAGCGTTATGATAGAAAAGAAGAAATTTTGGAGGATTATCATGTCACATATTAAATTTGATTATTCAAAAGTTTTAGACAAATTTGTTGCCCCACATGAAGTGGAATACATGCAAGCACAAGTAACAGCTGCAGACGAATTGATTCGTAAAGGAACTGGTGCTGGTAGCGACTTTTTGGGTTGGTTGGACCTTCCTGAAAACTACGACCGCGAAGAATTCGACCGCATCTTGAAAGCTGCTGAGCAAATTAAGTCAGACAGCGATGTTTTGGTTGTAATCGGTATCGGTGGATCTTACCTTGGTGCCAAAGCAGCTATCGACTTCTTGAACCACCACTTTGCAAACTTGCAAACAAAAGAAGAACGCAAAGCTCCACAAATCCTTTACGCTGGAAACTCAATCTCATCTACTTACCTTGCTGACTTGGTAGAGTACGTAGCTGACAAAGATTTCTCAGTAAACGTGATTTCTAAATCAGGTACAACAACTGAACCAGCCATCGCTTTCCGTGTCTTCAAAGAACTCTTGGTTAAGAAATACGGTCAAGAAGAAGCTAACAAACGTATCTACGCTACAACTGACCGCCAAAAAGGTGCTGTTAAGGTTGAAGCAGATGCCAATGGTTGGGAAACATTTGTGGTTCCAGATGACATCGGTGGACGCTTCTCAGTATTGACAGCAGTTGGTTTGCTTCCAATCGCAGCATCAGGTGCAGACATCAAAGCCCTTATGGAAGGTGCGAACGCAGCTCGTAAAGACTACACTTCAGACAAGATTGCTGAAAACGAAGCATACCAATACGCAGCAGTTCGTAACATCCTTTACCGTAAAGGCTACGCTACTGAAATCTTGGTAAACTACGAACCATCACTTCAATACTTCTCAGAATGGTGGAAACAATTGGCTGGTGAGTCAGGGGGAAAGACCAAAAAGGGATCTACCCAACTTCAGCAAACTTCTCAACTGACTTGCACTCACTTGGTCAATTTATCCAAGAAGGAACTCGTATCATGTTTGAAACAGTTGTCCGTGTTGACAAACCACGTAAGAACGTGATTATCCCTACTTTGGAAGAAGACCTTGACGGACTTGGTTACCTTCAAGGAAAAGACGTTGACTTTGTAAACAAAAAAGCAACTGACGGTGTTCTTCTTGCCCACACTGACGGTGATGTGCCAAACATGTACGTAACTCTTCCAGAGCAAGACGCTTTCACTCTTGGTTATACTATCTACTTCTTCGAATTGGCAATTGCCCTTTCAGGTTACTTGAATGCCATTAACCCATTTGACCAACCAGGTGTTGAAGCTTACAAACGCAACATGTTTGCCCTTCTTGGAAAACCAGGATTTGAAGAATTGAGCAAAGAGCTTAACGCACGTCTATAATAAAAGAAAAGAGTGGCTTGTCCACTCTTTTTTACTCTCTTTATTCGTAGACATTGGACTCAGGCGAGACTTGTGATATAATATAGAAAGCAAAAAGGCAGACGCCTAGAGACTTTATAGGAGAAACTATGTCAAAAGATATCCGCGTACGCTACGCACCAAGTCCAACAGGACTACTACACATCGGAAATGCCCGTACAGCATTGTTTAACTACCTTTACGCACGCCATCATGGTGGAACTTTTATCATTCGTATCGAAGATACTGACCGTAAACGCCATGTCGAAGATGGGGAACGTTCACAGCTTGAAAATCTTCGCTGGTTGGGGATTGACTGGGATGAAAGTCCAGAAACTCATGAAAACTATCGCCAATCAGAGCGTTTGGAACTCTATCAAAAATACATCGACCAATTGCTAGCCGAAGGAAAAGCCTACAAATCTTACGTTACAGAAGAAGAGTTGGCAGCTGAGCGCGAACGCCAAGAAGCAGCTGGCGAAACACCACGTTACATCAATGAATATCTTGGCATGAGCGAAGAAGAAAAAGCAGCTTACGTCGCAGAACGTGAAGCAGCTGGTATCATCCCAACTGTTCGTTTGGCTGTCAATGAGTCTGGTATCTACAAATGGCATGATATGGTCAAAGGTGATATCGAGTTTGAAGGTGGCAACATCGGTGGCGACTGGGTTATCCAAAAGAAAGATGGTTACCCAACTTACAACTTTGCCGTTGTCATCGATGACCACGACATGCAAATTTCCCATGTTATTCGTGGAGATGACCACATTGCCAACACACCCAAACAGCTTATGGTTTATGAGGCTCTTGGTTGGGAAGCTCCAGAGTTCGGTCACATGACTTTGATCATCAACTCTGAAACGGGTAAAAAATTGTCTAAACGCGACACCAACACCCTTCAGTTTATCGAAGACTACCGTAAAAAAGGCTATTTGTCAGAAGCAGTCTTTAACTTTATCGCTCTTCTTGGTTGGAACCCAGGTGGTGAAGATGAAATTTTCTCACGTGAGGAATTGATTAAACTCTTTGACGAAAACCGCCTCAGCAAGTCTCCAGCTGCCTTTGATCAGAAGAAACTGGACTGGATGAGCAATGACTACATCAAGAGAGCAGAACTTGCTACTATCTTTGAAATGGCAAAACCTTTCCTAGAAGAAGCAGGGCGTTTGACTGACAAATCAGAGAAAATGGTAGAACTCTACAAGCCACAGATGAAATCAGTAGACGAGATTGTTCCACTGACAGATCTTTTCTTCTCAGATTTCCCAGAGTTGACAGACGCTGAGCGCGAGGTCATGGCAGGAGAAACCGTTCCTGTTGTTCTAGAAGCCTTCAAAGCGAAGCTAGAAGCAATGACAGATGAAGAATTTGTAACAGAAAACATCTTCCCACAAATCAAAGCAGTTCAAAAAGAAACAGGTATTAAAGGGAAAAACCTCTTCATGCCGATTCGTATTGCAGTATCAGGTGAAATGCATGGACCAGAACTTCCAGATACGATTTACCTATTAGGTCGTGAGAAATCTATCCAGCATATTGATAATATGCTCAAAAGAAATCTCTAAATAAGAAGGGTACAATCGATGGATACATCTGGGAAAAAGATGTACGAAGAAGCACGAACCTTATTCAATCCCCATGAAGTTTCTGACTTTGTTTATGCTAACCATGTTGTTGCTGCGGTAGAAGCAGAAGATGGTCAGATCTTCACAGGATTTTGTATGGAGGGCACTTGTGGCGTTTTTCATCTCTGTGCAGAACGAGCAGCTCTCTTCAATATGTATCAATTTTCAGGACAAACTAAAGTTAAGAAAATCCTCGCCTTTCGAGATAAACCTCCCTACGGCGAAGGATCAGGCATGCCCTGTGGCGCTTGCAGAGAATTTCTCTTAGAATTGAATGCTGAAAATAAAGAAGCAGAGTTCATGATGGACTACGAAACAAGAAAAACAATTAAGGTTGCTGAATTGATCCCTTACTGGTGGGGAGAGGAACGTGCTACTAAGTTTGTAATAGATAAATAGAAGAGTCAGTATAATTCTGGCTCTTTTCCCTATCTTTTCAGAATTTTGATAAAGAGGAAAAAAAGTTCTTGACAAAGGTAAAAAAGTAGGTATAATAGAAAGAGTTGAAAAGCTCAGGTCCGTTGGTCAAGGGGTTAAGACACCGCCTTTTCACGGCGGTAACACGGGTTCGAATCCCGTACGGACTATGGTATGTTGCGGATGAAAAACACTGATGAAAAAAAGTTTTAAAAAAAGTTTCAAAAAAGTGTTGACAAGCGAAAGCGGCTGTGATATACTAATATAGTTGTCGCTTGAGAGAAGTGAGTGACAAAGACCTTTGAAAACTGAACAAGACGAACCAATGTGCAGGGCACTACAACTAAGGTTGTAGTACTGAACAATGAAAAAAACAATAAATCTGTCAGTGACAGAAATGAGTGAGAACTCAAACTTTTAATGAGAGTTTGATCCTGGCTCAGGACGAACGCTGGCGGCGTGCCTAATACATGCAAGTAGAACGCTGAAGGAGGAGCTTGCTTCTCTGGATGAGTTGCGAACGGGTGAGTAACGCGTAGGTAACCTGCCTGGTAGCGGGGGATAACTATTGGAAACGATAGCTAATACCGCATAAGAGTAGATGTTGCATGACATTTGCTTAAAAGGTGCAATTGCATCACTACCAGATGGACCTGCGTTGTATTAGCTAGTTGGTGGGGTAACGGCTCACCAAGGCGACGATACATAGCCGACCTGAGAGGGTGATCGGCCACACTGGGACTGAGACACGGCCCAGACTCCTACGGGAGGCAGCAGTAGGGAATCTTCGGCAATGGACGGAAGTCTGACCGAGCAACGCCGCGTGAGTGAAGAAGGTTTTTCGGATCGTAAAAGCTCTGTTGTAAGAGAAGAACGAGTGTGAGAGTGGAAAGTTCACACTGTGACGGTATCTTACCAGAAAGGGACGGCTAACTACGTGCCAGCAGCCGCGGTAATACGTAGGTCCCGAGCGTTGTCCGGATTTATTGGGCGTAAAAGCGAGCGCAGGCGGTTAGATAAGTCTGAAGTTAAAGGCTGTGGCTTAACCATAGTACGCTTTGGAAACTGTTTAACTTGAGTGCAAGAGGGAGAGTGGAATTCCATGTGTAGCGGTGAAATGCGTAGATATATGGAGGAACACCGGTGGCGAAAGCGGCTCTCTGGCTTGTAACTGACGCTGAGGCTCGAAAGCGTGGGGAGCAAACAGGATTAGATACCCTGGTAGTCCACGCCGTAAACGATGAGTGCTAGGGTGTTAGACCCTTTCCGGGGTTTAGTGCCGCAGCTAACGCATTAAGCACTCCGCCTGGGGAGTACGACCGCAAGGTTGAAACTCAAAGGAATTGACGGGGGCCCGCACAAGCGGTGGAGCATGTGGTTTAATTCGAAGCAACGCGAAGAACCTTACCAGGTCTTGACATCCCTCTGACCGCTCTAGAGATAGAGCTTTTCCTTCGGGACAGAGGTGACAGGTGGTGCATGGTTGTCGTCAGCTCGTGTCGTGAGATGTTGGGTTAAGTCCCGCAACGAGCGCAACCCCTATTGTTAGTTGCCATCATTCAGTTGGGCACTCTAGCGAGACTGCCGGTAATAAACCGGAGGAAGGTGGGGATGACGTCAAATCATCATGCCCCTTATGACCTGGGCTACACACGTGCTACAATGGCTGGTACAACGAGTCGCAAGCCGGTGACGGCAAGCTAATCTCTTAAAGCCAGTCTCAGTTCGGATTGTAGGCTGCAACTCGCCTACATGAAGTCGGAATCGCTAGTAATCGCGGATCAGCACGCCGCGGTGAATACGTTCCCGGGCCTTGTACACACCGCCCGTCACACCACGAGAGTTTGTAACACCCGAAGTCGGTGAGGTAACCTGTAAGGAGCCAGCCGCCTAAGGTGGGATAGATGATTGGGGTGAAGTCGTAACAAGGTAGCCGTATCGGAAGGTGCGGCTGGATCACCTCCTTTCTAAGGATAAGGAACTGCACATTGGTCTTGTTTAGTCTTGAGAGGTCTTGTGGGGCCTTAGCTCAGCTGGGAGAGCGCCTGCTTTGCACGCAGGAGGTCAGCGGTTCGATCCCGCTAGGCTCCATTGGTGAGAGATCACCAAGTAATGCACATTGAAAATTGAATATCTATATCAAATAGTAACAAGAAAATAAACCGAAAACGCTGTAGTATTAATAAGAGTTTATGACTGAAAGGTCAAAAAATAAGGTTAAGTTAATAAGGGCGCACGGTGGATGCCTTGGCACTAGGAGCCGAAGAAGGACGTGACAAACGACGATATGCCTTGGGTAGCTGTAAGTAAGCGATGATCCAGGGATTTCCGAATGGGGGAACCCAACAGGTACTACCTGTTACCCGCATCTGTTAAGGATGTGAGGAGGAAGACGCAGTGAACTGAAACATCTAAGTAGCTGCAGGAAGAGAAAGCAAAAGCGATTGCCTTAGTAGCGGCGAGCGAAACGGCAGGAGGGCAAACCGAAGAGTTTACTCTTCGGGGTTGTAGGACTGCAATGTGGACTCAAAGATTATAGAAGAATGATTTGGGAAGATCAGCCAAAGAGAGTAATAGCCTCGTATTTAAAATAGTCTTTGTACCTAGCAGTATCCTGAGTACGGCGGGACACGAGAAATCCCGTCGGAATCTGGGAGGACCATCTCCCAACCCTAAATACTCCCTAGTGACCGATAGTGAACCAGTACCGTGAGGGAAAGGTGAAAAGCACCCCGGGAGGGGAGTGAAATAGAACCTGAAACCGTGTGCCTACAACAAGTTCGAGCCCGTTAATGGGTGAGAGCGTGCCTTTTGTAGAATGAACCGGCGAGTTACGTTATGATGCGAGGTTAAGTTGAAGAGACGGAGCCGTAGGGAAACCGAGTCTGAATAGGGCGCCTTAGTATCATGACGTAGACCCGAAACCATGTGACCTACCCATGAGCAGGTTGAAGGTGCGGTAAGACGCACTGGAGGACCGAACCAGGGCACGTTGAAAAGTGCTTGGATGACTTGTGGGTAGCGGAGAAATTCCAAACGAACTTGGAGATAGCTGGTTCTCTCCGAAATAGCTTTAGGGCTAGCGTCGACATTAGAGATTCTTGGAGGTAGAGCACTGTTTGGGTGAGGGTCCATCCCGGATTACCAATCTCAGATAAACTCCGAATGCCAATGAATTATGGTCGGCAGTCAGACTGCGAGTGCTAAGATCCGTAGTCGAAAGGGAAACAGCCCAGACCACCAGCTAAGGTCCCAAAAATAATTGTTAAGTGGAAAAGGATGTGGGGTTGCACAGACAACTAGGATGTTAGCTTAGAAGCAGCTATTCATTCAAAGAGTGCGTAATAGCTCACTAGTCGAGTGACCCTGCGCCGAAAAATGTACCAGGGGCTAAAAACAATTTACCGAAGCTGTGGATACCTTTATAGGTATGGTAGGAGAGCGTTCTATGTGTGAAGAAGGTGTACCGTGAGGAGTGCTGGAACGCATAGAAG